>Ga0206118_100007_pt1 | contig 787670 bp, 700 predicted proteins | sample 3A20Ametagenome_FD_177999 | JGI IMG/M metagenome (GOLD analysis project Ga0206118, IMG submission 177999) | Enriched microbial communities from leaf-cutter ant dump, University of Wisconsin, Madison, United States - 3A20A | ecosystem: Environmental > Terrestrial > Nest > Insects nest > Nest... | reverse complement strand
CGTCGCCAAGGCACTTTCTTGGCCCTGGGCCTCTCGCCGTCAGTCCCATCGAAGCACTCCGGGGCACTTTTTTGGCCTTGGCCCCACAGCCCCGGCATCGCCGAGGCACTTTCTTGGCCCTGGGCCTCTCGCCGTCAGTCCCATCGAAGCACTCCGGGGCACTTTTTTGGCCTTGGCCCCACATCCCCCGGCATCGCCGAGGCACTTTCTTGGCCTACGGCCTCGACGCAGTCCCGGAATCGCCCAGCAGGTATAGCAGAAGCAGGCGTCCCCAACCCGACTCGGAGGAGAGCCGGGTTCCTTCGCACGTATGTACAACCTCGGTCCCATTTTCGGGCATGTCGCCAAAGAAACAGTTGTATTCTATGACGAATTCCCCTAAAATAAAGTGGCAAACATGTACGTACAAGTTACCCATCACCATTTCCTAATAGGGGGATTCGCGTAATGTTAAAGCTGCAATCTTATGAATTTTGGTTCGTAACCGGCAGTCAGCACTTGTACGGACCGGAGACGCTGGAAGAGGTGGCCGCCCATTCGCGGGAAATCGCGGAAGCGCTGACCGGCGATGCCGGCATTCCTTATCCGATCGTGTTCAAACCGGTCGTGAAGACGCCGGAGGAGATCCGCCAACTGTGCGCGGAAGCGAATGCGGACAATGCCTGCGCGGGCATTATTACGTGGATGCATACGTTCTCTCCGGCGAAAATGTGGATCGCGGGCTTGTCCGAGCTGCGCAAGCCGCTGCTTCACCTGCACACGCAGTACAACCGCGACATTCCATGGGATACGATCGATATGGACTTCATGAACACGAACCAGGCCGCTCACGGCGATCGCGAGTACGGCTTTATCGGCGCGCGTCTGGGCATCTCCCGCAAGGTGGTCGTCGGCTACTGGGAGGATCCGCAGGTCCGGAAACGGATTGCCGGCTGGGAGCGGACATCGGTCGCGAGCGTCGAGAGCCGGAAGCTCAAGGTGGCTCGGTTCGGGGACAATATGAGACAGGTCGCGGTTACGGAAGGCGACAAGGTCGAGGCGCAAATCCGTTTCGGCTGGTCAGTGAACGGCTACGGCGTTGGAGATCTCGTCCAGCGGGTGAACGAGGTGTCCGCGGAAGCGGTCGAACGGTTGCTGGAGGAATACGACTCGGCCTACGAGATTACCGAAGAAGGCCGTAAGCCGGGGCCGGTCAGAGACGCGATCGCCTACCAGGCGAAGCTCGAAATCGCGCTGAAGTCTTTCCTGGAAGAGGGCGGATTCACCGCGTTCACGACGACGTTCGAGGATCTGCACGGACTGGAGCAGCTACCGGGACTTGCCGTACAGCGGCTGATGGAGCAGGGCTACGGCTTCGCCGGAGAAGGGGATTGGAAGACCGCCGCGCTGACCCGGCTCGTGAAGATTATCGCGGGCGGCGTCGACACCTCCTTCATGGAGGATTACACGTATCATTTCGAGCCGGGCAACGAGTTGGTGCTCGGAGCGCATATGCTGGAGGTGTGTCCGACGCTCGCGGCTTCGAAGCCGCGCATCGAGGTGCATCCGCTTGGCATCGGCGGTAAAGCCGATCCGGCGCGGATCGTATTCGACGGCAAAGGCGGTTCGGCGATCAACGTGTCGGTCGTCGATATGGGCAGCCGCTTCCGCATGATCGTCAACGAGGTGGAGGGAGTTGCCGTGAACAAGGCGATGCCGAAGCTTCCGGTCGCCCGCGTGCTGTGGAGGCCGCAGCCTTCGCTGCAGCTCGGCGCCGAGGCTTGGATCTTGGCCGGCGGCGCGCACCACACCGTCTATTCGTTCGCGGCGACCACCGAGCAGATGCTCGACTTCGCCGACATCTTCGGCATCGAATGCGTCGTCATCGACGAGCAGACGAGCCCGGCCCGACTTCGCAGCGAGCTTCGCTGGAGCCAGGCTGCCTGGAAATAAACGCTAGCGATTGCCATGAGAGGCTTTCCCCTGACGAGTTGGGGGAAGGCCTCTTCGCCATTTATTGACTAGGGCGTGTATGCAAACCCGCTCAGGGGCATCTATCACCTCCCCTGCTGCGTCACTTTTGCTTGAGGTACCCCCGGTACGCCTTCACAAAAGTTCCTTGCATGGAACGAAAATTCGGCAACATCTGCTTTCCTCGGAGGTTGCATACACGCCCTAGCGGCATGTTTCATAAATGGGATTCTGTTCGAACCCGATGCAGCCGGCTTACGGTCGGGACATGCGCCACGCGGCTGTTCTAACCCGATCGAGCGAGGCTGCAGCCTCGCTGTACCGCAAATTGCCGCTGTAACCCGATTCAGTCGGCTTGGATTCTTCGGCCTCTTCGTTATGTTGCTTCGGGATTGCTTGAGTTACTTCGGGGTTGCTTTACTGTGCGGTTGCTGCAGAAAATCGGGCTCGCCGTCGATTCGATTGCGCTGTTTGTAGCGATAGACGCGCAAAGCGACGATCTTGACGATGGCGTAGGCCGGGACGACGATGATCATGCCCACCGGACCGATGACGGCTCCGGCACCGATGATCAGCAGCATGATCGTCAGCGGATGGACGTTCATCTGCCTGCCCATGATTTTGGGAGCGACGAGATTCGATTCGATCTGGTTGGAAATGACGATGACGACGCACACTTCCAGCGCGGTGAAGGGAGAGATCGTCAAGGCGACGATGACGGCCGGAATGCCGGCGAGCAGCGGCCCCAGGTAGGGGACGACGTTCGTGACGGCGGCGACCAGTCCGAGCAGCAGCGGATAGGGAAGATCGATGATCAAGTAGCCGCAGAACGTCAGCGTTCCCATGACGAGGGACGTAATGACCTTACCGAGAATGAAAGAGCCGATGGAGGCGTCGATTTCCCGTATCGCCTCCAGCGCTTCGCGGTGATATCGGGCGGGCATGAACCGCGTTGCCAGCGCGGGGAATTTGTGATCCTCTTTCAGCATGTAGTAGATAATGAAAGGCACGAGCCCGAGCAGCAGGAAGAAGTTCATGACGACGTTGAACAGGCCGCGAACGCTTCCGACGACGGAGTTCAGCAAGTCGCCCAAGGCGGCGGACAGCTGGGAGGCGATGTTGGCCGTCGAGAACGAATCCTCCTTGCCGATGTCCCTAATCCACGGATGCTCCTGCAGCGACATGAGCCAGCGGCGGATTTGTTCCAGAATGTCCGGGAAGTTATGTACGAGCGTATAGGACTGCTGGCGGATCGGAGGCCAGACAAGCCAGGAGAACAGGAAGATCAGCCCGACGACGAGCAGGAAGACGATGAGAATCGACAGCGGCAGCGGCAGGCGCTTCGCCAGCAGCCTTACCGCGGGACGCAGCGCGTAGTAGAACATCCCGGACAAGACGACGGGCACGAACAAGGCGGCCAAAATATCCCCGATCGGGTCGAACAGGAAATCGACTTTGGAAGCCAGATAAGCAATGAGCAGGACGACGATGATCCCGTAACCGATGCGAAACCATTTTCCTTGCGGCATAAGATAACCTCTTTCTGCGATTTCGAAATGTTCGATTAAACTTATTATAAAATTAACTTTTCCCGAAGGAAAATAAACGTCGGCAGGAAACGGAAGCGCGGAATGCGAATTACTCAATAGGCATAAATATATAGTTCGACGTGGGGACAGAACCGCGATCTTTCCTACGACTTTTTTGAAAATGGGGTGATAATTTTCAGGTTTTTCGTTATAATGAATGTAATTTTCGTGTGAGTTGTGAGGAAAGTTGACAGAAAATTAACAAAACTTAATGTCGAATTCACATTTCGGTTCCGAAAAGCCCTTAGGGAGGTGACGTTGCATGCAGGCATCGCCGGCTCTTGTATCATCGGACGACCTGTACCTGTTCAATACCGGGCAGCTATTTCGAGCATACCTTACCTTTGGCGCACATGTGATGGAAGTAGAAGGTCAGTGGGGAGTACGCTTCGTCCTCTGGGCGCCGAACGCGCGCGAAGCGTTCGTCATCGGGGATTTCTGCGATTGGAGCAGCGCCGACCGGTCCCGCGCCATCGCGCTGGAGAGGATCGGTACGACCGGAGTATGGGCCGGCTTCAGCCGCAACCTGGGCGAGGGGGTTCGCTACAAGTACGAGATCGTCGATTCCCGGGGGGAACGGCGTCTGAAGAGCGACCCGTTCGGCTTCTCCTCCGAGCTGCGTCCGAACACGGCTTCCGTCGTGTCGCCGCTCTCCCGTTACGAGTGGCGGGACGGAGACTGGACGGAGCGGAAGAAGCGCAACCCTCCGTACGACAGACCGATGCTCATCTACGAGGCGCATCTCGGCGCCTGGAAGATGGATGCGCCGGAGCAATTCCGAAGCTATTCGCAATTGGCCCGCGAGCTCGTCGACTACGTTCGAGACATGGGCTACACGCACATCGAGGTGCTGCCGCTCGCCGAGCATCCGCTCGATCGATCATGGGGCTATCAGACGACCGGCTACTACGCCGCCACGAGCCGTTATGGGCCTCCGGAAGGGCTGATGGAGCTCGTCGATTGCGCCCACCGCAGCGGTATTGGCGTGCTGCTGGACTGGGTCGGCGGCCATTTCTGCAAGGACGAACATGGGCTCAGGCTGTTCGACGGAACGCCGCTCTACGAGCCGGACGATTACCGCCGCGCGGAGAAGCCGCTCTGGGGGACGCTCGCCTTCGACTTTGGCAAGCCCCAGGTGCAGAGCTTCCTGATCTCCAACGCGTTGTTCTGGCTGGATATGTACCATATCGACGGCCTGCGCGTGGACGCGGTGGCCAGCATGATCGACCTGAATTTCGATAAACCCGATTCGATGCGCACGGTGAACCGTTACGGGGGCACCGAGGACGTCGAAGCGCTCGCTTTTTTGCGCAAGCTGAACGAAACCGTCTTTCTCTATTATCCCGAGACTCTTATGATGGCAGAAGATTCTTCCTCCTATCCGGCCGTTACCTCGCCTACCTATCAAGGAGGCCTCGGATTCAATTACAAGTGGAACATGGGCTGGATGAACGATATGCTCCGCTACATGGAGACCGATCCCGCCCGCAGACCCGACCGCCATTCTCTCATCACGTTTTCCATGCATTACGCCTATTCCGAAAATTACGTTCTGCCTCTATCGCACGACGAAGTCGTTCACGGCAAACGTTCCCTGCTCAACAAGATGCCGGGAAGCTACGAGGAGAAATTTTCGAATCTCAGATTGTTTTACGGCTACTGGATGACCCATCCCGGCAAGAAGCTGCTCTTCATGGGCGGCGAATTCGGGCAGTTCGACGAATGGAAGGACGACGCCGGGCTCGACTGGAGCCTGCTGCAATATCCGCTGCACGACAGCATGCGCCGATACGTTCGCGACTTGAATAGCGTCTACCTGGATCGGCCCGCGCTTTGGGAGAACGACCATCAGCCGGACGGCTTCCAGTGGATCGACGTCAACAACGCCGCCCAATGCATGCTGTCGTTCCAGCGCGTGAGCAAGTCGGGCGAACGCCCTGTCGTCGTCGCTTGCAATTTTTCCAGACAGAGCTATCCCGCCTATCGAATCGGCGTACACCGGCCCGGAACCTACCGGCTGCTGCTGAGCAGCGATCGCTCCGACTACGGGGGGACCGGCTATCCGATGCCCGAGCGAGTCGAGGCAACGGACATTCCCATGCACGGCAAAGCGTTCAGCATCGAAATCCCGATGCCCACTCTGACCGTCCTGCTGTGGGAGATGGAGAGCGACCGTCCGGACGCCGGCTAGAAAGCTAGTCAACTAACCAGAGAGGATTGATGCGCATGCGCAAAAACGAATGCATCGCCATGCTGCTCGCCGGAGGCGAAGGCCGCCGATTGGGCGTTCTCACGAAGGATCTGGCCAAACCCGCCGTGCCTTTCGGAGGAAAATACCGCATCATCGACTTTACGCTCAGCAACTGCGTACATTCCGGCATCGAGACGGTCGGGGTGCTGACGCAATACCAGCCGCTCGTGCTGACCCAGCATTTGGGAATCGGCTCCCCTTGGGGGCTCGACCGGCGCGAGGGAGGCATGCACGTCCTGCCGCCTTACGTCCGCCAGAAGGGCGGCACGTGGTACAAAGGCACGGCCAACGCCATCTATCAGAATCTCGGCTTCATCGAAAGCTACGATCCCGAATACGTGCTGATTATCTCGGGAGATCACATTTATAAAATGAACTATGACCTGCTGCTGGACGCTCACAAGAAAAACAACGCGGACGCGACGATCGCCGTCATCAGCGTGCCGTGGGCGGATGCGAGCCGATTCGGCATTCTGAGCGTGGACGAGGACGGACGGGTCGTCGAATTCGCGGAGAAACCGAAAAATCCGACGAGCAACCTGGCGTCGATGGGCGTCTACATGTTCACCTGGTCGGTGCTGAAGGAGGCGCTCATCCGGGACGAGGCGGACCGGCAGTCGTCCAACGACTTCGGCAAGGACGTCATCCCGACGCTGCTGGCGGACGGAGCGCGGCTGTTCTCCTACCAATTCAGCGACTATTGGAAGGACGTCGGCACGATCGACAGCCTGTGGGAGGCGAACATGGATTTGCTGGAGGAGCGTCCGTCGCTGCAGCTGAACGACCGTTCGTGGCGGATCTTCACGGCGAGCCCGAACCAGCCCGCGCAATACGTGGCCCCGACCGCCAGAGTGCAAGGTTCCCTCATTAACGAAGGATGCGTCGTCGAAGGAGCGGTCAACCGTTCGGTGCTGTTCAACGGTGCGCAGGTCGGCGAAGGCAGTCTGGTGGAGGATTCGATTCTGATGCCCGGCGCGATCGTGGGCAAGAACGCGAAGATTATTCGCGCGATCGTCGGGGAAGGAGCCGTCGTCGGAGACGGCTGCCGGGTCGGCAGCGTCGACGCGGCCGAGATCGCGGTAGTAGGAAGCGGAGAGACGATTCGTCTGCCCGAGGAGCTAAAGGAGGCTGAACCGGTATGAAGCTGCCCTTGACGGGAGTCATCAACCTGATTCACGAAGCGGACGAGATGGAGGCTCTGACGGCCAACCGCTGCCTGGCGACGGTGCCGTTCGGCGGCAGGTATCGCCTGATTGATTTCGTGCTTTCCTCGATGGTCAATTCCGGCATTCCGAAGGTGGCCGTGTTCGCGCACCGCAAATTCCGTTCGCTGATGGACCACCTCGGCTCGGGAGCGAACTGGGATCTGCACCGGAAGCAGAGCGGACTGTTCGTGCTGCCTCCGTCGATGGAGGATCAGACCGATTTCGGCAAGGGGGATCTGTATCATTTCTATCGGCATCGCGATTACTTCGCACGCAGCGCCTCGGATCACGTCGTCATCGCCCGCAGCCACATGGTGTGCAACGTCGATTTCGCCAAGGTGCTCGACCAGCACCGCGAATCGGGGGCGGACATTACCGTCGTCTGCAAGCAAACGCCGGAAGGGACGCCCGGCCTCGCCAGGAAGGCGAGAGTCGACGAGACCGGTCGAATCGTCGAAATGCAGGATCACTTCGGACGTCTGGACAGCGACATCGTCTCGATGGAGATGTACGTGCTGGGCAAGGAACTGCTGCTCGATCTCGTGGAGACGTCGCTGGCTCAAGGGCGCGATCATTTCGTCAGGCATTCGGTCTTGTCCCGGTTGAACCAGTTGCGCGTCCACGCGTACATGCACGAGGGCGTGCTCGGGGTCGTCAACAATATCGCCGCTTATTATCGGCACAGCATGGAGCTGCTGCAGCCGGAAGTGTGGCGCGAGCTGTTCTTCAAGCCGAGCGCCATCTACACCAAGGTCAAGGACGAACCGCCGACGCATTACCGGAGCGGCGCCGACGTCACGCATTCCTTGATCGCCAACGGCTGCGATATCGAAGGGACGGTGACGGGAAGCATTCTGTTCCGCGGGGTCAAAGTCGCCAAGGGCGCGGTCGTACGCAACAGCATCGTCATGCAGAACGGCGTCATCGGGGAGAACGGCGCGCTCGACAGCTGCATTCTGGACAAGGACGTGGAGATTCGTCCGCAGACGCAGCTCAGAGGCTCGTCGGAAGTGCCGTTCATCGCACTCAAGCGCAAGGTGATCTAAGAGAGGTTGTTTACGAACGAAGAGGGGGCGGGCGAATGAGAGTGATGTTCGCGGCATCGGAAGCGATGCCGCTCGTGAAAACCGGCGGGCTGGCCGACGTCGCCGGCGCCCTTCCCAAGGCGCTGGCCAAGCAGGGGGCGGAGGTGACGGTCGTCCTGCCCAAATACGGGGAAATTCCGCAGGCGATCGCGGACGCCGTGACGACGATCGCCGTCATGGAAGTCCGGCTCGGGTGGCGAACGCAGTATTGCGGCGTTCAGGAGGTGACGGTCGACGGAGTCCGCTTCATTCTGATCGACAACGAGTTCTACTTCAAGCGGGGGTATCTGTACGGCTACGGCGACGAGGCGGAACGGTTCGCGTTCTTCAGCTTCGCCGTGCTGGAGATGCTGGACAAGCTCGATTGGCTGCCGGACATTCTGCACTGCCACGACTGGCAGACAGGCCTCATTCCGTTCCTGCTGAAGACGCGATACGCGAATCGGCCGGGCTATCGGGACATTCGGACGGTGTTCACGATTCACAACCTGCAGTATCAAGGCGTCTTCTCCAGAGAGCTGCTCCAGGATCTGCTGTCGACGGGAGACGATTCGTTCACGCAGGACAGCCTGGAATTTTACGGCGCGGCCAGCTGCATGAAGGCGGGTCTGCGCTTCGCAGACAAGCTGTCCACGGTAAGCTATACGTACGCACACGAGATCCAGTCCGAGGAGTACGGCGAGAAGCTGGACGGCGTTATCCGCCAGCGCGCGCAAGATTTGTGGGGCATTCTGAACGGAATCGACACCGACGTGTACGACCCGATGAGCGATCCGCACCTGGCGGTCAACTACCGCAACTCTTTGGAGAAGAAGCTTCAGAACAAGCTGGCGCTGCAGCGGGAGCTCGGTCTGCCGGAGCGGGAGGACGTGCCGCTCGTCGGCATCGTCTCGCGGCTGACGCAGCAGAAGGGCTTCGACCTGATCGCGGAGGCGCTGCCGGAATTGATGGAGCTGGATATCCAGCTCGTCGTCCTCGGCTCCGGCGAGCCGGGCATCGAAGCGATGCTGAGGGACGCGCTGCTGGCCAACCGGGACAAGATGGCGCTCTGGTTCGGCTTTAACGAAGGCTTGGCGAGGCGGATTTACGCGGCCTCCGACATGTACTTGATGCCTTCGCGCTTCGAGCCGTGCGGACTCAGCCAACTGATCGCCCTGCGCTATCGATCGGTGCCGATCGTGCGCGAGACGGGCGGGCTGAAAGACACGGTTGCGCCGTATAACGAATATACCGGTACGGGAAACGGTTTTACGTTTGGCCCGCCGACGGCGCACGACATGCTGTACACGATTCGCCGCGCTCTGGCGTTCTACGGCGACCGCGAGCATTGGGAGCGAATCGTGGCTAACGGCGCTAAGAAGGATTACGGATGGGAGTCATCGGCTAAGCTTTATTGCAAATTATACCGCGAGCTCGTCAGCTGAGAAGGAGAGGATAGCATGGCACGTCATCTGGTCATCGGAAACGGAAAAATGCTCGTCAATTTGGACAGCAGCTGTTTTATACGGGACGTTTATTTTCCATACGTGGGACAGCTCAATCACGTCGGGGGGCACGCTTGCCGGTTCGGCGTTTGGTGCGACGGAGCCTTCGCCTGGCTGGACGATCCGGATTGGGTCATCGAGCTCGGATATATCGAGGATTCGCTCGTCACGAACGTTACGGCCCGCCACGAACGGCTGGGACTGGAGCTGCAGCTGAACGACGGCATTCATCAGCGGGAGAGCATCTATCTGAAGCGCGTCGTCGTGCGGAACTTGCGGGAACACGAACGGGACGTCCGGGTATTTTTCCACCATGACCTGATGATCGACGGCAACGAAGTCGGGGATACGGCCGCGTTCTACCCGACTAATCGCACCGTTTTCCATTATAAGAGATCGTCGTATTTCATGTTTAACGGCAAGTCGGACCAGGGCGGCATCTTTCAGTTTTCTACCGGGATCAAAAGGTTCCATTCGGCCGAGGGGACGTGGCGGGATGCGGAGGACGGCGAGCTGATGGGCAACGCTATCTCGCAGGGGTCCGTAGACAGCACGATCAGCTTCCGCACGTCGGTGCCTGCGGGGAGCGAACGCACCGTCTACTACTGGATGTCCGTCGGGGAGAACATGGAGGAGGTCAAGCGGCTCGACCAGTACGTGCAGGACAGCCATCCCGAGAAGCTGCTCAGCCGCATCGTCATCTATTGGAACCACTGGCTGTCGCGCGTTGGCAGCAGCTTCGGGGACTTGCCGTCCGCCGTCGTCCGCCAGTTCAAGCACAGCCTGCTCATCGTCAAGACGCAGACCGACGAGCGCGGCGCGATTATCGCGGCGAATGACACGGACATTCTGCAGTACAACCGGGATCACTACAGCTACATGTGGCCGCGTGACGGCGCGCTGATCGCGGACGCGATGTCGCTGGCCGGCTATCACGGCACGATCGCCTCCTTCTTCCGTTTCTGCGGACGCAATCTGTCGCCGGAAGGCTATCTGTACCACAAGTACAACCCGGACGGGACGGTCGGCTCGAGCTGGCATCCTTACGTGGTGAACGGCGTGCCGCGGCTGCCGATCCAGGAGGACGAGACGGCGCTTGTGCTGTACGCGCTCTGGAAGGATTACGCGCGGCACGGCGAGATCGAGCTGGCGCAGTCGCTGTATGGCACGCTGATCCGCAAGGCGTCCGCTTTCCTGTGCGACTACATGGAGCCGGGGTTGGATCTGCCGAAGCCGAGCTACGACTTGTGGGAAGAGCGCTACGGCATCTGGACGTACACGGTCGCTTCGGTATACGGCGGGCTGATGGCGGCCGCGTATTTCGCCGATCTGTTCGGCGACTACGACCGCAGCGACCAGTATCGCGAAGTGGCCGAACGCGTCAAGCGCGGCATCGAGGAGCGGCTGTGGGACGAGGAGTCGGGGCGGTACGCGCGCGGGCTCGTGCATCAGGACGGCGAGTGGGTGAAGGACATGACGGTGGAGAGCAGCATGTTCGGCCTGTTCGAATTCGGCGTGTTCCCGGCGGACGACGAGCGGGTCGCGAAGACGATGGGCGCGATCTCGGAGAAGCTGCGGATCAACACCGACATCGGCGGCATCGCCCGCTACACGAACGACTACTATTTCCGCCAGTCGGACGACATCGAACGCGTGCCGGGCAATCCGTGGATCATCTGCACGCTGTGGGTGGCGAACTTCCAGATCGAGACCGCAAGGGACCCGGCGGGACTGGAGGAGCCGCGCCGCACGCTGGAGAAGGTCGCCGGCTTCGCGCTCGCGGGCGGCAATCTGCCGGAGCAGCTCCATCCGGAGACGGGCGAGCCGCTGTCGGTCGCGCCGCTCACGTGGTCGCACGCCACCTACGTATCGACGGTGTGCAAATACGTGCGCAAGCTGGAGCAGCTTCAGGCCGGATAAGATAATCGACGAAAAAGTGCATCTATCTCCTGAAGACCGTCCATACGGTCGTCGGAAGGAGATAGATGCACGCACGTCGCTCATCTAGCGATACGAATCTGTTTTCTTGTTGCGAAGCGGTTTGAGCTTACTTTGACTTGCCGGATGCCAACAAGTCGGCCACTTCCTTCATCGTCTCCCTGATGGTAAGAATGTCCGAATTGTAATATTTGTCGGGATCAAGCGGATACACGTTCCCGTTCTTCACCGCGGGCAATCCTTTCCACAAAGCCGTTTGCTGAAGCTCCTTGTAGTCGTCTTCCGCTTCCACGATCAACAGCAGATGATCACCCACATACTCCGGAAGCAGCTCCAGCGAGATCGATACGGCATTTTTCCAACGATCCTTGGCGATTTCCTCTTTGATTTTATCGACCGCATTGGCTTGCAGAGCGGATCTCACGACATAGCCTCCGAAGTTCGTGCTTAGATAAGCGCGCATTCCCCCGTCCTCGACAAGAAGAATGGATACCGTCTCGTCCCCGATAGAACTCTTGACCTTCTCCCGCGCATCGTCTCTTTCGGCTTCGAAATCTTTAATCCAATCTTCGACCGACGCTTTCTTTCCCAATACGTCGGCAACTTTAGGGAAGACGTCATAGATCGGATCTTTGAATTCGATATAGACCACGGGGGCCGCCTTCTCCAATTTCTCCATAATATCCGGATAGATTGCGGGGTATACGGAGCTGAAAACCATCAAATCGGGAGCGATGGATACGATCTTCTCCAGATTCGGCGGATCTCCTACGGTATCGATTCCTTCCAACGATGACTTAACGAACGAGTTAAGAAAATCATTATTGCAAACGGCTGCCGGCTGAACGCCCACGGTGACCGCGATCGGCGAAAACTCGCAAACCACGGCGTTTTGCGGCGACACGGGAATTTCCACGTCCCTTCCCATATCGTCAGTGAACACCCGCTTCTTCGCGTTGTCGTTCCCCGTCGCAGAACTGCAGGCCGCAAGCAGGAAGACCAGCATAAGTAGCGCTAACCCTTCAAATCCTCTAAAACGGCGTTTCTCTTTCATTGCTAATCCATTCCCTCCGATGTGTTGATAATGATTATCAGAATCGATTATAAGGGAAGTTTCTGGATGAAGCCCATACACTTTCGTGACCCGAGCTGGATAATTATGCTCGATCTTCGCTTTTTTCCTCGTCTCTCGCTCCCAACAGCGCAGCGGCTTCTTCCATTTGCGCCATAATGGAAATCGGATCGTAGGCCAACCATCGGTGCACGTCAACCTTATAGACATTGTTTTTGCCAACCGCGGGGAAGTCGGCCCAGATGGGGGAAGCCTGAATGCTCGTCCACAAACGGCGCGATTCTTCATCCGGCTGAACGACGACGATCAGGTGATCTGCAGGGTAAAAAGGCAATTCTTCCAAGGAAATAACAGTCGAATGGTAGTCTTGGTTGATCTCGAATTGTTTGGACAGTTTGTTAGGGGGCGTTAGTGCCAGCGATTTGTATATCGGGTAACCCATGATGCAGTTGCCGTATATTTGAATATAGTCGGCGCGTACGCGAAGAATCGCGATCGTCTGTTCTTTCATTCTTATGTGCAGCTTGCCGCGCAGGAAGCGCGCTCTTTCCTCGTAAACCCGCAGCCAGTCCTCGACCTGCTTCTTCAAACCCAACGCCGATCCTATCACGCTGAATTGGTTGTACAAAGGATCTTTTCTATCGTCTACCTCGATAACGAGCGCTTCGCTCTGCCCGCGCCCCATCCAAGATACGGGAACGCAGACAACATCAGGTTTCAGCTTCTCGACGGCGACGGAATCAAAGTAGGGAAATTCGTCTATTCCTATGTCTGCCGCATCCTTGCTCCAATCGGAGAGGAGACCTTGCAGTCCGACCATCCCCGGGTTGGCCCCGACGGGGCGAATGCCAAGCGCCCGCAAATGTCCATAATAGTCGACGGCGACAACGCGCAGCTGCAGTTGCTGCTTGTACACCGATGGAGCAATGCCCATATGCAGTCTGAAGCGGCGGCTGAAGTAATAGGGATCTTCGAATCCGACCGTTCTTGCCACTTGGCTGATGGTCAGATCCGGGCGCTGCAGAAGCAATTTGGCCGCTTGTATGCGTTGGGAGTTCAGATAGTCGACCGGGGATTGGCCTTTGTACTTTTTGAATAGTCGAGAATAATGTTCCGGATTCAACTCGGCCATCCCGGCAAGCGTTTCTCTTGTCAGCTTTTCCGCGAAATGCGACTCTATATAAAAAGCAGTTTTATCGATTCTCGTCTTCATCATGGACAACCCGCCTATCCGTCTTCGTTAGTTCCAGTATAGCACTCTCGAGAGTCGCCGAGCAGTAACTGTGAGAATGATTATCGATGACAAATACCCAAACGAAGCCGATCCTTGGTAGAATGGAGTCGTGAGCTCCATCTTCCTAAGGTATCGGCTTTTGGCGATTCCGGCAGGGGAGGGATGGAGCTGATCCAGATTCAATCCAACATCGTCTGCGGAGGAAGCATGATTCCATTTCTATACGAACTGATTGAAGCCAGACGCGTGACCGATTCCGAGCATCCCGTCCGCGAGTTCCCGAAAGCGCTGGCGCTGCTTGTTCCGTCCGATGCCGCGCTGGTGAAGCTGAACGATCGCGCGTACGAGCTCGGCCGCAAACAGATCATGATGATCGGCGATCCCGACTGCGAATGTCGCCTGCTTCCGGCGGGGCCGGGGGAGCTTAGTGAGGTTTACGCCCTTGTCTTCAGGTGTTATCGGTTGTCCGCCAAGGATGACGATCAGTTGAGCTACACTTTCGATCGCGAGCACTTGCCCGAACACGGACGCGTGATGGATTTAACCCGACATACGGCGGATCTGCTGCAGACCGCGCTTCAGTCGGCGCTTCAAGGCGCTCATCAGCCGGACGACCGCAGGAAGCATGAACATCTGCGCAGCTTCATGGAGGCGTTGACAACCAACGATTTGTACGCGGCGGGTTTTCCCGAGCGGGACCTCGCGATTCAGCAAGCCGTCGCTTATATCGAAAGCCGCTATGACAAGCCGATTTCCCGGTCGATGATCGCCAGGATGACGGGTTTTAACGAAAGCTATTTTTCGTCCTTGTTTCGCAAGGAAACCGGATGGAGCTTTGGCGACTATGTCAGCCGGGTGCGAATCGACGAAGCGAAGCGGCTGCTGCTCGGCACTTCGGAAGCGGCCGGAGACGTGGCGTACAAGGTCGGCTTCTCGGACAGTTCGTACTTCGGCAAGGCGTTCAAGAAGTACGCGGGGATGTCGCCGGGGCAGTTCAGAACGCTGCGGGGAGCGACCCGCATAGCGGCTATGCAATTTGGCGGAGCGTTGCTGGCGCTGGATATCGCGCCTTTGGCGGGAACGAGGGAAGTGCTGCGATCGAGCCTTCTGCTGCGCGAAGAGCTAAGCGGGATGACGGTTATGGAAGAGCCGGGCCAGATTGAATTGCTGACGCCTCTAGAGCCGGAATTGATTCTCGTTCCCTCTTATTACTACAACATGCCCGACGCTCTGCAAGCGCTGGAATCCGTCGCGCCCGTCGTTTCCTTCCCGTGGGGGAAGCGGGACAAGCTAGAGGAAGTGGACGAGCTCGGAAGACTGCTGAACAGATCGGCTCAGGCCAAAAGGTGGATCGAGATCTACCGGCAGCAGGCGAGAACCGCAAAGGAAAGAGTAGGGAGGCTTGTTCCCGCCGGGGAGACGGTCGGATTATACGAGCTATGGAACGGAAATCGTTGGATGCTTCCGCATTGGACCGTTCGCTCGGCGTACAACGTGTATTCGTCGCTGGGGCTTAGCCCGCAGGCTCGCATCCGGGAGGAAGTGCTGGAACCGAACGAGCCTGGCCTCGTATCGGACGACGAGCTCGCGGGTTATGCCGCCGATCATATGTTTGTCATTGTGCCGTCGGACGAGCCGGAAAGCTGGCGGGATCGGTTCATGCAGCGCGACATCTGGAGAGAGCTGGTCGACGGCCGCGGCTGCAGCCTGTATCTGCTGAGCTTGAACGAATTTTGGATGGATGACGGCGTATCGTTGGCGAAACAATTGACCGTGCTCGTCTCGTTGGTAGAGAAACGAACCGAAATCCAACCATTTTACCATACGGATATCCAATAGAATGACATCGACTTTCCCGGAGACCAACCGTTACAATGATTTCATTCGAGAATGATTATCATTATTGATGGAGGGTTAAGATTTTGAAACGTTCTTTGGTAGGGAAAGCGATTGTAGGGTTGATGTTGGTTGCGTTATTCGTCACGGCATGCGGCAGTGGGGGAAATGAAGGAAAAGACAAAGCAAGCTCTTCGGCGCCGGCTTCGGAACAAGCGACGCCCGCCGAGTCCTCGGCCGCGCCGAGCGAGAGCGCGGAATCCGAGGCAGCTACGAAGAAGATGGATGCGCCTCTGGGCGAGGTCGAAATTCCGACGCGCCCCGTAAAAATTGTAACCGACGGCTATTTGCCGGAATTGCTCGTTCTCGGCGTGAAACCGGTAGGATCTACGCAGTGGGAGCTGGAGAACAAGGTCATTCAAGACCAAATCGACGGAATTGCCAACACGGGGGAGCGCTCCCTGGAAGCTATACTGGCGCTGGAGCCGGACTTGATCGTCACGTGGATATCCGATAAGGCGATTCTGGAGCAATACGAGAAGATCGCTCCGACGCTTGCGATCCCATACAGTCATTTCCCGAGCATCCACGAGACGTTGACCTTCCTCGGCGAGGCCTTGGGCAAGCAGGAGGAAGCAAAAGAATGGTTGGCAGGGCTGGATCAGACTGCAGCGGACGCTCGGGCGAAGCTGGACAAGATGATCGATCCCGCCGCAACCTTCTCGTTGATGGGCGTGTTCGTGGTCGACAAAGGGTTTTACGTATACGGCGCAGGCGGCTACCGCGGCGGCGAGGCGATCTACACGCATTTGAAGCTGACGCCTCCCGCGAAGCAGAAAGAGGAGATGATCGGCAAAGAGGCGTACAGACAAATTTCCTACGAAGTGGTCGACGATTATGCCGGGGATTACATTTTCCTGGATCAGGGCGAAATGATATCGGAGGTGTGGGGAAGCAACGAAGGGATATGGAAATCGCTGAGTGCGGTGAAGAACGATCGCGTCTTCCAACTGGACCCCGATTTGTTCTGGGGGAACGATCCGATCTCCCTCAAATTGCAAATTGAAGAAATCACCCGAATGCTCCTGGAGAAAGCCGGTTCGTAAACGAGGAGGTTTCGACGGAAGTCTCCTCGAAGCCAACCAGGATCCGGTCAAGGAGCGAGAAGGCGCGGAGGATCTATCGGGATCACCTGATAGTGGCTGCGGACGCCAACGCCCAGCAATCCGTCGACAAGCTTATGGCCACCGGGCTGTGGAAATCTCTCGACGCCGTCAAAAACAACCGCGTCTATCGGATCGACTTCGATCAATTCCTGTTTAATGATCCGATCTTCGCAATGAAACAGGTCGATATTTTGGCGGACGCGTTAACGAAGGACCACTGAACCATCCATTCCTGGCAACCGAACTTATCTTGCTGAACCGAACCTTGAGGGGGTTGATCCCTTCAAGGTTTTTTAGTATCGGTCAGGAAGGCGGCGATTGGGAAATGGAATTTATTTTTGATACAATTATGGACAGATGCGCATTGGACGCGTGTTCATAGATTTGCGATAAAGGAGCGAGCCTTTATATGAAATATCGACCTCTTGGAAAAACCGGACTGAACGTCAGCGAAATCAGCTTCGGCACGTGGGCAATTGGAGGATCGTGGGGACAGACGGACGAGCGGGAGTCGCTGCGGGCGCTGGACAAGGCCATGGACGAGGGCGTCAATTTCTTCGACACCGCCGACGTGTACGGGGACGGTCGGAGCGAGCGGCTGCTCGCTCAGGCAACGAAGGGGAAGGAGGATCGCATCCATATCGCCACGAAGTTTTGCCGCGCGGGCGATATACACGATCCGGCGACCTATTCGGAAGCTCGCGTACGCGAGTGGTGCGAGGCCAGCCTTCAGCGATTGGGCCGCGGGACGATCGATCTCTATCAGATTCACTGCCCTCCTCTGGCGATTCTGCAGCAAGGTTCCGTCTTCGAAGTGCTGGATAAGCTGCAGCAGGAAGGGAAAATCCGTGCTTACGGCGTCAGCGTCGAGAGCGTCGAAGAAGGCTTGTTCTGCCTGCGGCAGCCGGGCGTTCAGGCGCTGCAAATCATATTTAACCTGTTCCGCCAGAAGCCGATTGCCGAGCTGCTTCCCCAAGCGGCCGAACAAGAAGTCGGCTTGCTTGTCCGCCTTCCGCTGGCGAGCGGTCTCTTGACGGGCAAGTTCACCGGCGACAGCCGGTTCGAGAACGAGGATCATCGGAATTTCAACCGTGACGGCCAGCATTTCAACGTGGGCGAGACGTTCGCGGGATTGCCGTTCGGCAAAGGCGTCGAGCTGGCGAGAGAGCTGGATTGGATCGCCGAAGGACGCGGCAACATGACCCGCGCCTCGCTGCGCTGGATTCTCGATCAGCCGGAGATCACGTGCGTCATTCCGGGGTTCAAGAACGTCTCCCAAGTCGAGGACAATCTTGCCGCGCAAGCCGCTCCGTTCTTCACGGACGAGGAGCAGGCGCGCTTGTCAGCCTTCTATAAGGAAAGAGTTCACGAGCATATTCGCGGATCCTACTAGATTAGACCCGTCTTCCGGCATAACGATAGAGTCGAATCGGCATGAGGGCGGGAGAGTGCAATCGAGCATGAGAAAGGAGGAGGGGACATGGAGAAAACGAGAAAGTCGAGATTTTCGCCCGACATCGTCGAACCGTTGTTTTACGCGCTGGCGGCGACATCGGTGTTATGCGCGGCGCTTATCGCCATAAGGGCGCTTCGAATGGAGGACGTGCAGTACAGGTTCCTGCTATGGAACCTGTTTCTGGCCTGGCTTCCGCTCATCGTATCGATGGCCGCCTTGACGCTCGTTCGCGTCTCCCGAGGGGCGGTCCTGGGAGTGGGACTGGTGCTGCTGGGTGTCGCTTGGATGCTTTTGTACCCGAATGCGCCTTACTTGACGACCGATTTTGTCCACCTCATTTTCGATACGTTCTACAATCGTTACGATAAGGACGGCTTGCTTCTCTGGTACGACCTCGTCTTGTTTTTTCTGTTCTCCTGGTGCGGCTTGCTGCTCGGTTACTTGTCGATGCGGCATTTTCACGAGATCGTCAGCCATTACTTCGGTTTGCTGGCCGGTTGGGCGTTCATCTTGACGGTATCGTTCCTGGGAGGCTTCGGCGTCTATCTGGGCAGAGTCGTCCGGCTGAACAGCTGGGACGTACTGTTCAGCCCGTTCCGCCTGATCGAAGGCGTACTGGAAGGAATCAACGCGCAGGCGGCCGGATTCACGCTCCTGTTCGGCACGCTCATTCTGATCGTCTACGTGTCGCTGTTCCTTGGGTGGAACCGGAGACCCTCCTCTTCGTCCGCAACGATCGGCGAAGGGCCGTGAAGCCTGCGGTATTGCTCGGGCGTCAGCCCTTCCTTCTGGCGGAAGGTGGCGACGAAATGACTCGCGTCGCGAAAACCGACCGCCTCGCCGATTCGGCGCACGCTCCAGTCCGGCCGCGAGGGCAGCCACTCCTTCGCTTTGCGCAGGCGAAGCTGGATAAGGTAGGCGTAAGCGGTCTGCCCGAACGATTGCCGGAACCGCTCGTTCAGCTGACGCTCGCCGATGCCCAATCTTTCCGCCATAACGGCCAGCCCCAAGTCGGGGTTGGCGTATTCTTTTTCCAGCCACTGAAGCAAGTCCTGCACCCTCTCCAGACGACGGTTCAGGGACGGCAGGTGGTTGCTTCTTCCGTTCGTCCTCAGCAGCGTCAGAAACCGGTACAGCTCCGCCGAGCTTTGCCACCCCGACGCGTCTTGTCCCGATTCCGCCAGCCTCAGCATGTTCTCCGTTTGTTCCGATATCGCATCGTCGCCGCCATCCCATTGGATCTTGCCGGGGAGCGAGCCGACCAGCTCCGAGACGAGCCCATCGGCCATCGTTCCCGCGAACGTGACGTAGGCCGTTTTCCAGACGGGGCTTTTGGCGAAGTAGTAATGCCGCAGTTGTGGCGGCAGCAAAATGCCGGACCGCTCCGGCAGCTTAAAGCTCATGTCGTCCGCGCGAAGCTCCCCTTCTCCTTCAATTGTCTGCAGCCAGTGATAGCAGGGATACCCTTCGGGGCGCCGGATCGGTTCCTGATCGGGGTTGTTGCCGATGGTCTCCAACTGCAAGGGCAGGGATTCCGCGGGAATGGGCGGAACGGCTCGGCGCATCATCTCTATCCAACCTCCATATTCTTATATGCCTGAACTATTTTATTATATGGGATAAGGTTCTGTATTGCCTATATAATCGAATTAGATATGACATTTTACAATATGATGGGGTGCCTTCGATGATCAATGCGCACAAGCCGAAAATATGGTACGGAGGGGATTACAATCCGGACCAGTGGGAGAAGCCGGTCTGGGACGAGGACTTGCGAATGTTCAAGCTGGCCGGTATCGACGTCGCGACGCTGAACGTATTCGCGTGGGCGCACAACCAGCCGAACGAGGAGACCTACGAATTCGGTTGGCTGGACGAGATGATGGACAAGCTGCACGCCGACGGCGTCGGCGTCTGCCTGGCGACGAGCACGGCGGCGCATCCGGCCTGGATGGCGAGGAAGTATCCGGACGTGCTGCGAGTCGATTTCGACGGACGCAAGCGCAAGTTCGGCGGCCGCCACAATTCCTGCCCGAACAGTCCGACGTACCGCAAATATTCGGTTAGGATGGCGGAGAAGCTGGCGGAGCGCTACAAAAACCATCCGGCTTTGCTCATCTGGCACATTTCCAACGAATACGGCGGCTACTGCTATTGCGACAATTGCGCGGAAGCTTTCCGCAAGTGGCTGCAGGGGCGGTACGGCTCGATCGAGGCGGTTAACCGGGCGTGGAACGCGGCTTTCTGGGGCCATACGTTCTACGACTGGGAGGACATCGTGCCTCCGAGCGCGCTGAGCGAGGAATGGCGGGGACTGAACGGCCGGACGGCGTCCAACTTCCAAGGTATTTCGCTCGATTACTGCCGGTTCCAATCGGACAGTCTGCTGGAGTGCTACAAGCTGGAATACGACGCGGTGAAAAAGCATACTCCTGACATCCCGGTGACGACGAACCTGATGGGCGCCTTCAAGGAGCTGGATTATCACAAGTGGGCAAAGGAGCTGGACGTCGTCTCGTGGGACAACTACCCCGGCCTCGATACGCCGCACAGCTATACGGCGATGATGCACGACCTGATGCGCGGCTTGAAGGACGGCCAGCCGTTCATGCTGATGGAGCAGACGCCGAGTCAGCAAAACTGGCAGCCGTACAATTCGCTCAAGCGCCCCGGCGTCATGCGGCTGTGGAGCTATCAGGCGGTGGCGCGCGGTGCGGACACGGTCATGTTCTTCCAACTGCGCCGTTCGATTGGAGCATGCGAGAAATACCACGGAGCGGTTATCGAGCACGTCGGCCACGAGCATACGCGCGTCTTCCGGGAGTGCGCGGAGTTGGGGCGGGAGCTGTTCGAGCTGGGAGATTCCTTGCTGGACGCGCGCGTGCAGGCGAAGGTCGCCATCCTGTTCGACTGGGAGAACTGGTGGGCGGTCGAGCTGTCCAGCGGTCCGACTGTAGCCTTGAAATACGTCAACGAGGCGCACAAAATATACGACGCGCTGTACAAAGCGAATATCGCGGCGGACGTCGTGTCCGTGGAAGCGGACCTGAGCGGATACGATCTGGTCATCGCTCCGGTTCTCTATATGGTCAAGCCGGGAGTCGCGAGTAGATTGGAAGATTACGTGCGGGGCGGGGGAGCCTTCGTCACGACGTTCTTCAGCGGCATCGTGAACGAGAGCGATCTTGTCACGCTTGGCGGATATCCGGGAGAGCTGCGCAAGCTGCTCGGTATCTGGGCCGAGGAGATCGACGCGCTGCTGCCGAGCCAGAGCAATACGATTGTCGTCCGAAATCCGACGGACGGACTGCGGGCCTCGTATTCCTGCGGCATGCTGTGCGATCTCGTTCATTCCGAGGGAGCGGAAGTCGTTGCCGAGTACGGCGAAGATTTCTACAAGGGCATGCCGGCGCTGACGGTGAATCGGTTCGGAAGCGGGGAGGCCTGGTATTTGGCGACGAGTCCAGAGGAAGCGTTCCTGCAGGACTGGCTGCCGCAGCTGTGCGCCTCGCGCGGCATCGCGCCGCAGGTCGCCTCGGCTCCCGAAGGCGTCGAGACGACCGTGCGGGAGAAGGACGGAACGAGCTATCTGTTCGTCCTCAACCATAACGCAGAAGCTGCGTCAGTGTCTCTGGGCGACCGAGCCGGCGTCGATCTGCTAAGCGGCCGCACGCTGAGCGGCGAGGCCGAGCTGCCGGGCCGGGATTTGTGGATCGTGAAGCTGGACCGCTAGACGACACAGCACTAGAGCAACATAGCGAAATAGCACTATAGCGCTACAACAACATAGAGACAGAGCAACATAGCGAAATAGCACTATAGCGCTACAACAACATGGAGACATAGCAACATAGCGAAATAGCACTATAGCGCTATAACAACATAGAGACATAGCAACATAGCGGCATAGCAATAGAGCGACACACCGATATAGAAATACACCGACACATTGATATAGAAATACAGCGATACAGCGATTTAAGGATATAGGGAGCTCGGGCGTTTCCTGCCGATCGGCGGTGGGAAGTCCGGGCTCTTTTTTAGAAAATTGCCGCTATCCCGTCTGCTCAGTTTTCTGCACCATATTTTGAATCTGTACATAGTGACTTTTTCGCTCTTTTGCCGGTATCCCATCTGCTCAGTTTTCTGCGCCATATTTTGAATCTGTACATAGTGCCTTTCCGCTCCTTTTGCCGCTATCCCATCTGCTCAGGTTTTCTGCGCCATATTTTGAATCTGTACATAGTGCCATTTCCGCTCTTTTGCCGCTATCCCATCTGCTCAGTTTTCTGCGCCATATTTTGAATCTGTACGTAGTGTCTTTTTCGCTCTTTTGCCGGTATCCCGTCCACTCAGTTTTTCTGTACCGTATTTTGAAAATGTATTGGAGTGCCTTTTCTTCTAGGTGTTTGGAAGGAATTAGAAATTACAGATAGAATAAAGTTATGAAGATGATCAGGAAATTAATATGTACACTTAGGGAGATAAAACTATGGCAAAAAACAAGTTACTAAGAATGGACAATGTTGGTATCGTTGTAGAATCCCTTGATGACGCAATCTCTTTCTTTGAAGAGATCGGCTTGAAACTCGAAGGGCGAGCTACTGTCGAAGGTGAATGGGCTGGTCGCGTAACCGGGCTGGGTTCACAGTGCGTAGAGATTGCTATGATGGTTACCCCGGATGGTCATAGCCGACTTGAACTTTCTCGATTCCTCACCCCACCGACTATATCCGATCACCGAACTGCTCCTGTAAATGCCCTCGGTTACCTACGCGTCATGTTCACCGTTGAAAACATTGACGAAGTGGTGTCCAGACTCATTAAGCATGGTGCTCAGCTCGTTGGCGAAGTGGTTCAGTACGAGGACTCGTATCGGCTCTGCTACATTCGTGGAAATGAAGGACTTCTGATCGGTTTGGCGGAACAACTCGGCAATAAATGAGCGGCGTTTAAAGGAATAATCAACTGAAATATACATAGATAAACACCGCGTTCACGCTCCAGGTTTGGGCGGCCCCTCAGTCCCGAAAACAAGGAACACGACAGATCAATAAGCCGCCTCTTTGACGAGGTGGTTTTCTTATCGTAAAGATCGATATCAGGATGTAACATAGCCTTTGAAAAAGAACGAAATTGTTGAGTGTGAGAGATTGGCTTCGTTCCGTTCGGAAAGGAGCAGATCATCCAAGTTTAAGGGAGGATTCTCGTGAAGCTCGAGTCAGCCTGTTAGAACGGGAAGAATGGTCGGCAGTCTTAGTGAGCTCCGGGTAGGTGATTCTAGAAGAATGGATGCAATCCGCGAGTAATTGAATGTAGAGGGTGGATCGGCCGCGGTTGTAATAATAGCAAAATTGATCAAGATACGCCTGCAGGTGCTTAGGACCGATGCCTAGAAACGTTCGGCCGATCCACCATGTCACATCGTACCCCATCCAGGCCAGCTTTTTATTCATATTGCGTCCGTATCTTCGGGTTACGATCACGTTTTTCACATCGTCGGGATGGACATGATCACGAATAAACGGCGCCGGATCCGGGCAGTCGTACTTGTCCTTTAACGGGGCTTTGGATTGCAGTTTAATCACAAGGGTGTCTGGAGTGCCGTCTTCCGCATCCGAAGCGCCGACGAGCAGAGATTGTTCCTGTTTATGCCAGTCGAAAGAGGGCGTCAAACGCTTGCAATAGATCGTATCCGAAACACGAACAACGCCCGACAGCAGCCGATTCGACTCCTTGGCCGTCATGGCTCGGCGAATTTTGTGGCAAATGAGCCAGGCCGTTTTGTAGGTCACCTGGATTGCTTCGGAGAGCTGGCGGGCATTCACGCAGCGGGGCTGGGCATGCAGAAATATAGCCTGGAACCAACGATGAAGAGGCGTACGGCTGCCCTCCATAATAGTGCCGGAGATCAAGGAAGTTTGCGTATGGCAGGAGCGACATTCGTAGAGCGGAATCCGACGGGTGGAAATGAGATAGGCATGCGGGTGGTTGCAGCGCGGACAACGAAAGCCGTCGGGCCACTTCAACTCGAATAGAACAGGGAAACAATCCGCTTCCTCTTTATAGATGGAACAGAATTTTTGGAATTTCTCCGCCGCTTCTTTAAGACTCATACAAATCCCCTTTCCGCTATTTACGAACGTTTGTTCTCCTTCCATTATACCAAACATTTGTTCTTGTTTAAAGTTGAGAATTGGTTAATTTTTCTCTTTATTTATCAAGATTCCCAACTGACTCAAGGGGATATCGGCAAAAGGGGAGATAGCGGAAGGCAGCGGGAGCGCGAACTGGCCTGACCGGAAGGGATGGCGGCAAAAGAGACGGAGAGGCGGCAGGGTAGAGCGGGAGCTTAGTAAACTGACGAGAGTGGATAGCGACAAAAGGGGCGAAAAGGCGGTAGATCAGGTATGGCGTGAACTGGGAAGGACAGAGGTATGGCGTGAACTGACGGAAAGGGATAGCGACAAAAGGCGCAGAGATTGAAAGGGAGAGCGATGGAACGAACTGATCGAAAGGGATATCGGTAAAAGGGATGAACGATAGGCGTGATGCTGGCGTGAACTGACGGAAGGGGATAGCGACAAAAGGGAAGAAAAGGCGGCAGAACAGTATGGGAGAGGGCGGTGTGAACAGACGGGGGACGTGAACTGACGGAAGAGGATGGCGACAAAAGAAGCCGTAAGTGGAACAGAAGAAGCAGACAGCCTGACGGAGGGGGATAGCGTGAAAGGGAAGTGAGGAGAAGAGAGGAGAAGAGACGAGGGGGTTGTCTTGTTCCCCGTTGCGGCGCCGCTCGCGGGATTGTGCTGGAATAAGCGGTTGGAACCATGTAAATTTGTCGACGTATGAGATAATATAGGCTATAGAGAGGAGAGATTGGGATGAGCTTTTTCAAAAAAATTACGGATACGGTCAGTAAAGGGGTAACGACGGCAACGGAGAAAGCGCAGCAGACCGTGGAGATCACCAAGCTGAACAATCAAATCTCCGGCAAACGCAAAGATATCGATAAATTGTACGCCGTGATCGGCGAAGCTGTATACGAAGCTTACTTGGCGAAGGATCTGTCCGTCTCGGAAGATCAGGTGAGACCGAAGTGCGAGGAGATTTCCGAGATTCGGGAAGAGATCGCCTCGCTGGACGCCAGAATTAAAGCGATCCGCAACGAGAAGGACTGCGAATCGTGCGGCAAGCGGGTGTCCGAGGAGACGAGATTTTGTCCTTCGTGCGGCCACGCCTTCCCGCCTCCTGTCGTCGAGAAGGATCCGATCCAGGTCGATCTGCACGTGCCGGAAGAGCCGCATGAAGTGGGAACGTCGGAGGCTGAAGAGGCATTGACGAATTCGCCGGATGCGTCAGATGCGGCGACATCGGCGGAAGAGGAAGCGCCCCGCCTGGACCAGCGGCAGATTTGCAATAGCTGCGGCACCCCGCTCTACGCGGATAGCCATTTCTGCCCGGCTTGCGGGCAATCGACCCGCGCGTAAGCTCTCGCTGCGCGTTGATCGGAGGGGCCGGCCTCTTGGGACGGCTGATGAACAATGGACAATACTCGAAAAAAACGAGTAACGAGCTCGGGACCGCCTCAAAGCGGCCAATATCGCTAGTCAATACTCGCTAGTCAATACACCCTAGTCAATACTCGCTGGTCGATACCCGCGCCGATATTCGCAAAAAACAAGCCTTCACTGGAGTTCATCCGGACGAAGGCTTGTTTTTTTTATTCTTTGACCGCACCGGCGGTAATGCCGGAGAAGACGTACCTTTGCAGGAACAGGTACAGCAGCAGCGTCGGGATCAGCACGATCAGAATCGCCGCCGACAGCTGTTCGAAGCTGGAGGCGCGCTGGCCGACGAAGGTCATGAGTGAGGTCGACAGCGTATGGAGGCTCTTCGACGGCATGTACAGGTAAGGAATGTACATGTCGTTCATGATGTCGACCGCTTTGATGATGCCCAGCGTGGCGGAAGCCGGCAGCAGCAGCGGGAAGATGATTCGCGTGAAGATGCCGACGTACGAGGCGCCGTCGATCATGGCGCTCTCGTCAAGCTGCGCGGAGATTTTCTCGATAAACTGCAGGAAGATGAAAATTTGCAGCAGATCGGTGCCCGCGTAGATGAGCAGCGGCGCTCCGAGCGAATCGTACAGGCCGAGTCCTTTGATAATCTGGAACCTGGCGACCTCCGTCGTGTAGAACGGCACGACCATGGCGACGATGAACATGCCCATGACGAGCTTTTTCAGCCGAAAATTAAAGCGGTTCAGTACGTAGGCCGTCATCGCCCCGAGAATCGTGTTCAGGAACACACTGACGAAGACGAGAATGCCGGTGTTGCGGAAGCCGACGAGCATGTTGCCTTTTTCGAACGCCGTCTTCAGGTTGACGAAGCTCCACTGCTTCGGCAGCGAAAGCGGGGAGGAGCTCATCAGGTCTCCTGGCGTCTTGAACGCGGTCATGACGTTGATGGCGATCGGAAACAGCACGACGGCGGTAATGGCGGCGAACAGCAGGTAGAGCAGCGGAAGGGAGCGCGCCCGAACGTTCATGACGATTCTCCTTTCCCTTTGAACAAGCGTCCCTGCAAGTAGCTGAAGACGATGATCATGAGCATCAGAATGACGGCTAGCGACGAGGCGAGGCCGTAGTTGTTATACTTGAAAGCCGTCTGGATCGTATATACCGTAAAGGTGGTGCTCGCAAGTCCGGGTCCGCCCTGCGTCATCAGAAACGGAATGTCGAACACTTGCAGAGCGCCCCTGACGTTCAGGAACAAGACGATCTCCATTACCCGCGAGATGCCGGGCAGCGTAATATGGATGAATTTCTTGAGCGGTCCCGCTCCGTCGATCGTCGCCGCCTCGTACAGGTCGTTCGGGATCGATTGCAGGCCGGCGAGGAACAGCACGACGTGAAGCCCGCTGAATCTCCAGAGCGATACGACGACGAGCGAATAGTTGACGATGCTCTTGTCGCTGAGCCAGTTCCGAATCCAGCTTTCCAGGCCGACCGCTTCGAGCAGCGCGTTGATCGGGCCGTTGATCGGGTTGTACAGGAAGCTGAACAGATAGGCGACGGCTACGCCGTTCAAAATGTAAGGCATAAAGACGATGGAGCGGAAAAAGCGGCTTGCGCGCATTTTGTTGTTCAGGAATACGGCCAGCATCACTTCGAGCGGGATAAATACCGCGTGGATGCCGAAATACAGAAAGTTGTTGGACAGCGCCTTCCATACGTCGGGATTGCGGAAAGCCTCGATATAGTTGTCGAATCCGACGTAACTGAAGCTCTTGCTCATTCCGTTCCAATCCGTCAGGCTGAATTGCAGCAGTCTGAGCGACGGGTATAACAGGAACAGGAGGAGCAGCGCCACGGGTATGAACAGGAACGAGACGACGACCAGTCTCTTCTGCATCGAATAACTCATAAGACAATCCCCTTAATGATCGGGGCCGTCCTTGCCAGGACAGCCCCGTGTCGTAAAATTGCGCTTGTCGATCAGGGACCGGAGCGTCGGATTATTTGGAAGCTTTCGCTTTCGCCCACTTGTCGTTCAGGGCGGGCAAAATGTCTTCGACCTTCTTCCCGGCCATCATATCCTGGCCGATCGCTTTCACGTCGAGCTGGATCGCGTTCGTGATCCGGGTGTATTCAGCGTCTCCCGGGATATAGCTGAACGTCTCGTTCTGGTTGTCGGCATAGAACGCTTTCAGGAACGGCACGTTCGATTCCACGCCCTCGAACGTGGATACCAGCTTCTGTGCGTCGATGTACGTCTGATACACGTCCGGCGAGAAGAACCAGTTCAGGAACTGCTTCGCTTCTTCCTGACGGTCCGATCCGCTCGTAATGCCGTAGAAATGGTCGGTGAACATCATCAGCTTAAGCGGCTCGCTCTCGTCGAGACGGTAAGGCATCGGGAAGGCGGCCAGATCGTCGATACTGCCGACCTTGGCTTCGTACGTCGGAGCGAACCACAGTCCCGCCGCGATGACGGCCGCCTGCTTGGACGAGAACAGATCGGTCGCCTGATCCCAGCCGATGCCGAGCGGGTCGGGTCCCATCACGTCGAGGGCGTACAGCTCTTCGATTTGTTTGTACGATTGGAAGAAAGGCTTGCCTTCCGCGAACGGGCTGTCGTCCTTGGCCATATCGCTCAGATAGGATTCGGCTCCGGAGACGAGCTGGGGAAGGAACTCGTTAAACGGATAGTTCGGCCAAGCGTCCTTGCCTCCCATAGCGTACGGGATGTATTTGCTGTTGTCCTTGATGTTCTGCAGCAGATCGAGGAATTGCGGCCAAGTCGTCGGCACCTGCAAATTCAGTTCCTGGAAAATGCTCGGACGGTAGTAGACCAGCTCGGGGAAAGCCATCATCGGGACGGCGTATGTGTTGCCGTCGATCGCGAACTTGTCGGCGTACTGGTTCTGGGCCAAGTAAGCTTCTCCGTCCAGCGGGATGAGCTGCTCCCGGAAGTCGTACAGCCAGTTCGGCTTTAGGCCCATGACGTCGGGGAGCTCGTTGCCCGTCGCCCGCACCTTCATCGCCTGCAGGTAATCTCCGTCGGACTTGAACGTCTCGAGCTCGACGGTGACGTTCGGAGCGACGCTCGAATACTCTTTCACTTTCTCGTCGAGATAGGTGAGAAAGTCGTTGTTGACGTCCCAGATGGCCATCTTAAGCGTCACTTTCTCTTTGCTGGCGGCCGGAGACGAGCTCGCTCCGGATGCCGCCGGACTTGGCGAAGCTGTGCCGCCGTTGTTGCCTCCGCAGGCGGACAGCAGCGTAGTTGCGGCCAGTGCGGAAGCGAGCGCCAGCGTGACCCTGTTTCTCTTTTTCATCTTTGCAGACCTCCGTAATGGAATGATGTAATCGCTTTCGAGTTGTATTTTATCGGCTATGGAGGCGCTTTCCCATGTCAATCCTTGTTCTTTTTTTCTCTCTTTTTATCCTCGGGCGGAGCGAAGGGACTCACTTGGAAAACAGCTGCTCGCGATATTCGAGAGGCGTCTTGCCCGTTACCTTCTTGAAAATTTTGCTGAAGTGGCCCTGATTCGGATAGCCGACCTTCTCGGCGATCTCGTAGATTTTCATGCCGCTGCCCATGAACAGAATCGCTTTCTCCACGCGGGTTTTCATGACGTATTCGACGAACGTTTCTCCCGTTTCCTTGGCGAAAATCTTGCTCAGGTAGCTCTCGCTGATGCCGGCCGCTTCGCTTGCGTTCGCCAGCGAGATCGGCTCCTGATAGTGCCGGTCGATCCACTTTTTCACCTTGTCGACGAGCGGAGGAGAAGTTTCGAGAATCCGTTTCTTCGGATCGATCGCATCGTGGACGGCGCGAACGAGCGAGCCGATCCACACGTTCAGCGCGCGGGAATGCTCGAAATGTCCGACTCGCTCGAGCGGGGACTGCGGTTCGCCCAGCTCGGACCAGCTCAGTCCTCTGGAATGGAGCAGCGAGCCGATCTCCCAGAGCAGAGAGCGATATTCCTGCACCGCCGTTTCCACGGGAACGCCGCACGAGCCGGCGAGCTTGTTCATGCCGTCTTCGAGCGGTCCGGTCCAATCCGTTCGTCCGGCTTCCAAGCAGCGCAAAATTTCCGGGACGTCCCAGACCGGAGCAGCCAGCTGCCGCGAGTAGGCGCTGATATCCTCTTCGAAGTAGGCGCGTCCCGAGCCGAGATAGAAGCGCGTCCGCGCCAAATGCCGAGCCTCGCAGTAGCGTTCCCGCCATGCCGCCGAGCCTGCGCCGGCGCGGAGCAGGCCCAGCGTAGCTTCCAGGTTCAAATAATCCCGGATCTGGCTGATGATTCTTCCCGCCAATTCCGCGACGGCTTCGCGGGCTTGCAGCTCTCCGAGGCGGCCGGGCACGGGAAGCAGCAGGGCGTACTCCCGCGAAGCGATGCGGGCGATCGTCGGCTCGATGCGATAGTTCGCGGAAGCCTGGCGAATCGAGTGTGCGATCATTCGACTCCGCGTCTTGTCCATCTCGCCGGATTCGCCCGAGGCATCGCGGTCGACGAGCAGACAGCAGAGAAACGGCATGCCGCTGTCCGCGGAGGCGAGCCATTCGGGAGCCGGAGGAGCTCCGGCGCCTGGAGCGGCATCGGGACGGACGAGGGCAAGCAGCGCTTCTTCTCTGCGCGCTTCCTCGAGGGCCAGGCTTTCGAGCTGCCGGCGTTCCCGGAGATGGTTGGCTTCACCGATTTTGCCGACCGTTTTGCCGATGATTTCTCCGACATGCTCCGCGTTCAGATCTTCTTTGATCATATAGTCGTGGACACCGTGCATGAATGCCTCCCGAACGTATTCGAACTGGGAATAGGCGCTGAGTACGATGACTGCGGTGTCCTGCCCCTCGGGCGACGATCTCAGCTTCTTCAGAAACTCCAGACCGGACATAATCGGCATCTGGATATCGACGATGGCCAGGTCGATGCGGCGGGAAGAGACCATGCGCAAGGCGTCCAGTCCGTTCGAAGCTTCCGCCGCGATCTCGCAGCCGTAATCCTCCCAGCGGATCAATTCCCTCAGCGCCAGCCGGTATATCGGTTCGTCGTCGACGATCATCACTCTCAGCATATCAGTTCTCCTCTCTTAACACGGGAAGCGCCAGTGTGACGGTCGTTCCCTTGAACGGCTCGCTTGCGATCGACAGCCCGAAAGGCGTCCCGTAATTCAGCGTCAGCCTGTCGTGTACATTCCGCAACCCGATGCCGTTAAAGCTCATTCGATCCCCGGCATCGGTCTGGTCCAGCAGAGCGTTGCGAACGTCAGGGCTCATTCCCCTTCCGTCGTCGCCGACGGCGATCGCGAACACGTTATCGCGGCGGATTTCGCCGGCGATGCGAATCGTTCCCCTCGACTCCCGCTCGTGCACGCCGTGGATGATCGCGTTCTCGACGATCGGTTGAAGCAGCAGCTTCAGCATGCGGAGCGATCGCGTATCGGGCGGGAAGTCGTATACGACGTCGAACCGGTCCCCGTAACGGATTTTCATGATCTGAACGTAATAGTCCAGCAGCTTGATCTCTTCCTTCACGCTCGTGTACGCGCCTCCGCGGTTAAAGGCGGAAGACAGCAGCTTCGTTAACGCCTCGGTCATTTTCTGAATATTGGGAGCTTTAGAGAGACCGGCCATCAGCTTGATCGTGTTCAGCGTGTTCAGCAGGAAGTGCGGATTAATCTGCGATTGCAGAGCCGCGATCTCCGCCAGCCGCTTCTGCGTCTCCTTATCCTCGATCTCGCGGATCGACGCTTTGAGCTGCGCGACCATCTCGTTGAAAGTGACGCCCAGCACGTACGTCTCGACGGGGCCGGACTCCTTGATGTTCGCTTTCAGATTGCCCGTCTTGACGGCGGCCATCTGGTTGACCAGTGTTCCGAGAGGTTTGACGATGCTGCGGACAAGCCAGTAGGAGACGAACAGAAATACGAGCAGGGCGGCCGCGGACATGACAAGGATGCGCCTGTACGTCGCGTTGGTCTGCTCCAGCATCCCGGCGTAGGAATACACCTGGATGTACTTGAATCCTTGCTCCGATAAGCGGTAGACGACGAACGATTGCCGACCGTCGATCGTCTCGACGTAGTGGCCGCTGCCGCCTTCCAGCGCTCGCCGGTAATGCGGATTGTCCGCGATGCCCCGGTCCATCGCCGAGGCGTCGGTCGAAGCGATAACGCTGCCGGATGCGTCCAGGACGAAGCTGTCGCCGGCGTCGCTGACTTCCGTCTTGAGCAGCTCGGCGACTTCCCTGACGTGAAAGACGAAGTAAATCGTTTCGACACCGAACAGGGGGATGCTGTAGTTCGGCGCCACCGCCAAGCTGATGTGGCGGTCCCCGCCGAACAGGCTTGCGTTCGTCTCGGCTCCCATGATGTGCACTTTGTTCGGGCTGAGCAGAACGTTGCGATACCATTCCTGGCCGCGCATTGTTGTCTCGTCGATCGCCAAATTGCGCTTGTAGTTGTCGACGCCTCCGCCGCGAAAAGTGAACAACACCGATTGGACATCTGGCGTGTAGTGAAAGTAGCTGTGCAGGGTAGACTCCAGCTTGCGGCTCTGCTCGAGCTGTTCCTGGCGCGTTGCCGAGAAGCGGGCCGCCGATGCGGCGGCGATAATTTCGCGGTCGTTGGCGATCGTGGCGATCGTGTTTTTCATCAGCCGCAGCTTGGCATCGACCGTATACGAAATTTGTTCCAGCGTCTGCATCGCCCTGGAAGAGGCGTTGTCCAGCAGGATCGTATTGAAGGAGCGGACCGAGTACGCGGCGATCAAGGAGATTGGAAGCGATATCATAATGACGAACGAAACGAGCAGGACGGTCGAGAACTTCCATCTTCTGCGATAGAACGGCATCGAGCTTCGGGGCAAAGGGTTTCCCTCATTCCTTCGAGTGGTATGGAATATCGTATACGATAGCTTGTTTTCTTTTATTCGACAAGATGGAAGGTGCGAGGTGAAGACGGAGGGGAAGACCGAGGAAATCGTTCGTCGCGCTATTCGAATTCATGTTGCGTCAAGTAATATGACTTTGCTAAAATGATGGTTTTTTTCGAATTAGGACAAATCTATCAACGATTTCCTTACTTTTTAGTAAAACTGGATAAAGACATTTCGATTATAATGTTATAATATATAACATATATAGTTAGTTAAGTTGTTGGGTGCTGGATTTCGACAGTCAATGTTATATTATGTGGCGCTTTGTAATAGAAGGAGGCAAGCTTCATGACCATCATGCCGCGCAAAGAAACGTACATCGATCATCGGGAGGATCTTTCGTCCGGCGTTATGGAACGGACGGTACTTCAAGGCAACGCGATGCTGACCGAGCTTAACGGGCGATTGCGGAAGCTGACGGCGTTGCTGTTGGAGGGGAGAGGCCTGTACGCGATTTTGGACGAAATGGAAGCGATGCTGGACAATCCGGTCGTCGTCGTCCGGGAGCACGACAAAGCTTGGCTGTCCCGCGGGCTCAGGGATACGGAACCGACGGAAATATGGCCGCTCCTTCAATCGCTTACTTACCGGCAGCTCGATCGGGGGGCGGGTGAAGGATACGTTCCGTTGACGAATTCCGTCCGCGTCTACGTTAAACCGATTCCGGAGCAGAAGACGAAGCAGTCCTACCTGGCGGCGGTCGAGCATAAGCGCGAGCTGAGACCGCTCGACAAGCTCAGCATCGACCGGCTGGCTTCGCTGGTCGGCATGGAGCTGGCCAACGTGGAAGCCGTTCGCGAAGTGGAAGACAAATATTTGGACCAGTTCCTGCACGACTGGCTGACGGGGAAAATCGTCTCCGAGGCGGATTGGAAGCTGAGGGCCGAGGTATGCGGCTGTCTGATTCCGGAAGGAACGGCGCTCGTCGCCGCGTTGATCGGATTGCCCGAGACCGACGGTTCGACGGATCGCCTACGGGAGGCGTGCCGTCTGCTCCGCTCGGAACGGGGGCGCACGGCCGAAGGGCTGCTCGTCGCGCCTGTCGGCGACGACTTGGCTGCCGTGCTGTCGATTCCGCAGGAGAAGCTGGCAGAGGGCGAACGCGAGTCCGCATTGTTCGCCGCGTTAACCGAGCTGTTGGAGAGTCTGAAGGAGCATCTCGGGGAACCCGAGCTGAAGCTGTACGCGGGGAGGGCGGCGCACCGGCCGGACGGTTTGCAGGGCAGCTGGACGCAGGCCAAGCACGCCCGTCAAGTGGCCGAGGTGTGCGCGCTTCCGGGCGAGGTCATCGCCTACGATAAGCTGGGCGTGTATTCGCTCTTGTACTTGATCCCTTCCGGGGAGGAACGGGAGCAGTTCCTTAACCGGTATTCGCTGCCGCTTCAAATGGCGGATCGCAAGGGAGGGGGCAGGCTGATGGAGACGTTGGAAATGTTTTTCCGCTGCAACGGGAACATCAAGCTCACTTCCGAGAGGCTGTTCGCGCATTACAACACGATCGTCTATCGGTTGGAGAAAGTGCAGGCGATTCTGGGCGTGTCCCTCGACGACCCGGAAGACCGGCTCCAGCTTCATCTGGCGCTGAAGCTCGGCCAGATTACGCCAAGCTCCGCGCCGAACTGAGCGTCCGACGGCAAATAAACGTACGTCTCCGCATATTCTGCGGAGACGTACGTTTATTTTGCGATGGCTCGATTAATATCCTGCGCGAAGAATGATGACCAGCAAAATGAACAGAACCAGGGCGAATGCGGCCGTTCCGAAGTAACCGCCGCCGTGAGTCGGTCCGCAACCGCAACCTGCCGCACCTGCTACCGGATAACCCATTAGTGAAAACCTCCCGTATCGATGTGTTTGTGATGGCGAATCACAATGTCAGCATATGACGGGGGGCATATGGAATCCTGTACGTTTGTACCGTCAGGACGAATAATCCCTATTTTCAGCGGATGTCCCGGTCGGAGAAGCGACGAGGTTGTTAAAGTGGCGAATATGCTTGATTCTCGTGACGCCCTGCACCGGGCCGCTGCAGCCGACGCGAAACGTGGAGGAGCTGGAAACCCCGAGCGCGTAGACGCAGCCTACTTGCAGGGTGGGCCACGGCGATTCGCTTCGGAAGCGAACGGGAACTTCCGCTTCGGGAACGGGCTGCGGCAAATAAAAGATCGGATAAGATTCGAAGAAAAACTCGTCGTCCTGGAAATTCGCGATGGCCCGCTGCACAGCGAGCGCCCGCGAAGCCATATTGGTGCCCTGTCCGTCTCCGAGGTGCACGACTCCCGACGAACTGACGGTGTTCACGAAAAGCGAGAGCAGCGTCGTGCTTCTGGGGTCACGGTTCATTCTGTTCAACTCCCCCTCCCGGCAGCGGCAGGGGAGCCATCGGAGACACGATCATCGATTCGGCGGGCGTATCGAAGTAAGAATACAGCGTGATCGATTCGGTGTCGCCAAGCAGCAGCGCCGACGAGCTGGACACTCCGACCAGATTGATGCAGCCGACGGATACGGGGCCGTTGGTGACGTGAAGAGATAGCGGCGACGACAAGTTGCTCACCCCCTTTTATCGGATTGTTGGAACTGTTGTTGCTGCTGTTGCTGCTTGCTTAAATAAGCCGTGAAGGCGCCTTGAACGTCGCGCATCGTCTTCTCTTTGACCGAATCCCGCCATTTCCGCTTCTCCTCTTCCGTCCCTTCGGACGGATAGACTTCGGAGCGGGCGTAATAATGCACGCGTTCGTTAAGCTGCTTCTTCACGTCCGCGACGATCTGCCTGCGATGCTCTTCGCCCAGGACAATTCCGAATTGCGGCTCCAATCCGGTCAGCGCGCCGTAAGCTTCGGCATCCATGTAGGCGGCCATCTCCTGCTGAAGCTGGCGCATCGGCTGAAGCGCCGCGTCGGCGCTTCCTTCCGCCGCTTTCCATCCGGCGAAGCCGGGCGTCTCCAGAGATTCGACGTCTTGAATGCCCTGCGGAGAGATGCCGACGTTCAAAGTGCCTTCCAGGCGGTTGACCTTCAATTGGTCGAAGTGATATTCGACGTGCAGAGGGGGTTTGTTCTTCACTTCGTCAAGCTGCTTCTGCAGCGAGGCGATCTGCTCCGCCATCTGCTTAAGCCGGATCTCCGCCTGATACAGGCGCTGTGCCATGCCGGCCCAAGAATTCGGGTGCACGGCCGCTTGCCCGTTGTTCGGATGCACCCCGGGCTGGGCCGACTGATAGACGCCGTTCCACAGATTGGGCTGCGGCTGTTGTCGCGGCTGATGGGGTTGTTGCGGTTGCATCGTCATTGCCCCTCTCTCTTACGTCGGATTCGGCAAAGGCACGAGCGACAGGGTGTTGAGTTCGTCGCTCAGCTCCGGAGCGGGTCCGGCGAAGCCGCCCGTATTGTAGAGCTGCGACAAGGATTGAATGCTGCCCGCGCTTCCGATCTGCAGCACGGAGGAGTTCGTAATGCCATCTATTCGGAGTTGGCCGATTGTAATCGTTTGTTGCACGTTCCAGATCATATCAGACCACCCCCGCGCTATCGATGCTGTTCGTGTTGGAGTCTACCACGTCGGGATCGTTCGTGTTCGTGGCGCTGATGGCGTTATTGGTGCGCGACAGATCTCCCGTCAAGAAGGAGCCGGCTCCGGCATAGGTTTTGGAGGTGCTCGAAGGAGAGATTTGGATCGCGTCGCCGAATTGGACGACGCCGCTGCCGCCGACGCTCAAGATTTTGACGTTGCCGACGATGCATGGCATAGGCATAACGACTCCTTCGCTCTAGGCTCTTAGACAGTGTATGAAGGCAGGAGCCCAGAGGTTCTCTCGAGCCGGGCGGGAACGGCCGGGAGGACGGTTTCATATGCTGGAGGAAGGTGTCTGGGCGGCGGCCCGGTTATCGGAGTATCGGGCGGGGAGGAGACGGCGTTGAAATCTTTTTTCGACAGCGGACCGCTTCCGGATTGGCAAGAGCTTCGGAGGTGGCTGGGCAAGGATATCCCGTGGAAGTTGGCGGAAAATTGGGATCGGGCGGGCGACGACAACTGGATGAACGATTATGTAAAGAAGCTTCTGCAGAACGCCAAAGCCGGGGTGAGCGCCTCGGAGCGCGCGGCGGTGCAGATCGAAACGAGGCAGGAAGGGAAGTACGTCAGAGTCGCGATCCGGCTGGCGCCGGAGGTCGATGTTCGCGCCCTGCAGCTCACGACGACTTCGGAGCGGCTCAAAATAAGCGGGCTTCCGGGCGGTAAGAAGCGGGTGATCCGGTTCCCGTGTCTCGTCTATCCGCGCACCGGCAAAGCCGTCATGAAGAAGGAGAGGCACATTGTCGTCCGCTTTAAGCGGAGGCCTTCGGAAAAGTCCGAATACGAATTGTTTATCCAGACGTAAAACGTTATAATGCTAGAGGAAACCAACATTCGGACTTTCGGATCAGGCATTCGTTAAGGAGGCAAGGCAGTGGAAATCACGGACGTATCGCAAGTGTCACCCGGTTTGTTCATCGCGGGAGTTATTTTCATTACGATGATCGGTTCGTTTCTGAGCATGGGCGTGCTGCGCTTCTTTCAATTGAAGAAGCGTCAGGGAGGCATTTATTTGGGGTTGTCGGCGGTCTCTTTCGTGACGATGGTGCTCGTGGTGAACACGTGGTTCTCTTGAACGGGGAGATGGAGGTCGCTCGCGCGGGTCGAACGGATGCGGGCGGCTTCTTTGGCATGCGGAATGATGGAAGCGGTTTCTTTGCGGCGGGACGGGGAAGGACCCCGACCGCCGGGACGAAGAGCCGCCCCGACCGCGCCACGGGGGCGGCGATCGGGGCGGCCTGTGATCGGAGAAGGCGTTAGCGGCGTTTGTTTCTCAAGTTGGACGTGCTGACGTTGCCTTCGCGGTCGTTAGCGCCCTCGAAGTCTCCGCAGTAGACGTCTTTTACGGACACGCTGGTCTTATGGTGATAAACCGGGACGCAGTGATGGCGTCTGATAACTTGAATCTGATGAACGACATCGACATGCTGCGGATGATAGTAGTCCTCGAATACCGTTTGCGGTGGATCAAAAATGGCTTTGCTGTTGCATTTTGGACGATCGGACACTTAGATCATTCTCCTTCCTGGGGATGTTGTACATTATACGGCGTCCGCTCCCGGTTGCCTGTTCGAAGGCCTAAGGGCTCGCCCACATCTTGCGCGGTTTGACGAGAGATTGGGTTTGTTGCATAGTAAAAGAATAAAAGTGTTGCGGGAGGGTATCTCGTGGGATCGACGGAACTCATCATGCAGAGGATGTCCCGAAACGGGCTGCGCATTACGGAGCAGCGCAAGACGATGGTCAAATTGTTCGACGGCGCGCCCGGCTATTTGACGCCCAAAGAAGTGTACGAGCATATGCAGAGGGTATATCCGGGGCTCAGCTTCGATACGGTGTATCGGAATTTGCGGCTGCTGCTGGATATGGACGTAGTGGAGCAGATCGTGTTCGAGGACGGAGTCAAATTCAAGTTGAGCTGCGAAGAGCAGCATCACCATCATCATATGATTTGCCTGCAATGCGAGAAGACGCTGCCGATCCGGTTCTGTCCGATGACGGAAACCGACGTTCCGGGCGACTTCGAAGTGGTGAAGCATAAATTCGAAGTGTTCGGGTATTGCGGGGATTGCCGGGAGGCGGCTTCGGGCTTCGCGCCGGCAGCGCGATGAGCGTCGCCCGCCGGGCGCTGCAGGCGCCGATTCACGTCTACCGCAAGTTCATTTCACCGCTGAAGCCGCCGACCTGCCGCTTCCTGCCGACCTGCTCGGCGTACGCGCTGGAGGCGATCGAGGTGCACGGCGCCGCCAAAGGCTCTTACCTCGCCGTCAAACGGATCTGCAAATGCCATCCGTTCCACCCCGGCGGCTTCGATCCCGTTCCGGAGCTGAAGAAGCAGGAATCGACTTGACACGACGGCGTCCGTTCGGTTATATTTTGCGGAAAGAGTATTGTAATGAAAGTTCAAAAAGTTCGGTTTTCAGCACCGAGAAGGTTGGATGAAGACCGTTGATGAGGAGCGGAGCGTAGTGGAAGCTACGTGAGCACCGGAAGAGACGGCTGAATTCAAGATTCGATGTCGAGTCTGCTTCCCGAGATACTTCGTGATCAAAATCGAACTTTTTGAACAACCTTTATATTGTTTTCCAGTGAAGGGATAAGTACAAGGCGTCGCACTATCGCAGAGAGCCGGGGGAGCTGAGAACCGGCATAGGGCGGCTTTGGAAGATGGTCCTGGAGGAATCGCTTTCGAGCATGGCGCGGCGGCAAGCCGCACCGGTGAGGGAGCGACGCGGAGATCGGCGTTAAAGATCGGCTTAATGAGCTTTCGCGGGACTGCGGTCCTGCGGGAGGAATTTGGGTGGTACCGCGTGAGCGCAGCTCTCGTCCCATACGGACGGGAGCTTTATGTTTTTTAAACCGCGAAGGAGATGAACGCAATGACGGAAAAGGAAAAATCGTTCTACATTACGACGCCGATCTATTACCCGAGCGACAAGCTGCATATCGGCCATGCGTACACGACGGTGGCGGGAGACGCGATGGCGCGCTACAAAAGGCTGCGCGGATACAGCGTGCGCTACCTGACGGGAACGGACGAACACGGGCAGAAGATCGAGCGGAAGGCGCAGGAAGCGGGCAAGACGCCGCAGCAATTCGTCGACGACATCGTCGTCGGCATCAAGGAGCTGTGGAGGAAGCTGGAAATTTCCAACGACGACTTCATTCGCACGACGGAACTCCGTCATACGAAGGTTGTTCAGGATATTTTCGCGAAGCTGCTGGAGCAAGGGGACATCTATAAGGGCGAGTACGAAGGCTGGTACAGCATCCCGGACGAAACGTACTACACGGAGTCGCAATTGGTCGACGTGGAGCGCAATGACGCGGGAGAGGTCGTCGGCGGCAAAAGCCCGGACAGCGGCCACCCAGTGGAGCTGGTCAAGGAAGAAAGCTACTTCTTCCGGATGAGCAAATACGCCGATCGCCTGCTGCAATACTACGAGGATCACCCCGACTTCATCCAGCCGGAATCGCGCAAGACGGAGATGATCAACAACTTCATCAAGCCGGGTCTGGAAGACTTGGCCGTGTCGCGGACGACGTTCAACTGGGGCGTCCCGGTTCCGGGAGACCCGAAGCACGTCATCTACGTGTGGATCGACGCGTTGTCCAACTACATTACGGCGCTCGGATACGGGACGGACGCGGATGAGGCCTACCGCCAATATTGGCCGGCCAACGTCCATCTCGTCGGCAAGGAGATCGTCCGCTTCCATACAATCTATTGGCCGATTATGCTGATGGCGCTTGGCGTGCCGCTGCCTGAGAAGGTTTTCGCGCACGGCTGGCTGCTCATGAAGGACGGCAAAATGTCCAAGTCGAAGGGCAACGTCGTCGACCCGGTCAAGCTGATCGATCACTTCGGCCTGGATGCCGTTCGTTACTACTTGCTGCGGGAAGTGCCATTCGGAGCGGACGGCGCGTTCACGCCGGAAAACTTCGTGGAACGGATCAACTACGATCTGGCCAACGATCTGGGCAACCTGCTCAACCGTACGGTGGCGATGATCGACAAGTATTTCGGCGGCGAGGTGCCGCAATTCGGCCTTGGCGTGACGGAATTCGACGGGGACCTGGAGCGGACGGCGCTGGCGACCGTGGAGAAGGTGGAAGCAGCGATGGAGAACATGGAGTTCTCCGTGGCGTTGTCTGCGATCTGGACGCTGGTCGGCCGGACGAACAAATATATCGACGAGACAAAGCCTTGGACGCTGGCCAAGGAAGAGGCGGATCGCGCGGCGCTGGCTTCCGTCATGGGGCACTTGGCGGAAAGCCTGCGGATCGTGTCGATTCTGATTCAGCCGTTCCTGACGCACGCGCCTCGGAGCATGTGGAAGCAATTGGGACTGGCGGAAGGCGAACTGACGGCATGGGAGAGCCTGAGCGAGTTCGGGGCGAAGCTGGCCGGCACGAAAATCAGCAAAGGCGACCCGATTTTCCCTCGTCTGGATTTGGCCGAAGAAGTCGCATGGATTTCCGGCTCGATGGGCGGCGCCGCTGCCGCCGCAAGCGCGGAAACCGCGGCGCCGGCGGATGCGGGTGCGGAGGAAGCTCCGGAGCTCGCACCGGAAATTACGATCGACGACTTCATGAAAGTCGAGCTTCGGGTTGCGCAGGTTGTGGCTTGCGAGCCGGTTCCGAAGGCCGACAAGCTGCTTAAGCTGCAGCTCGATCTCGGCTTCGAGCGCCGGCAGGTCGTATCCGGCATCGCCAAGTTTTATAAGCCGGAGGAGCTGATCGGCCGCAAAGTGATTTGCGTAACGAACCTGAAGCCCGTCAAGCTGAGGGGGGAGATGTCGCAAGGCATGATTCTCGCCGCGTCCCAGGGCGATCAGCTGACGCTGGCAACGGTTCCGGACGGCATGCCGAACGGCGCGATCGTGAAGTAGGGCGCAGAAGAATTCGCGAAGGAAGCAGCGGAAGAACCCGCGTAGGTTGCTCCATGTGAGCGGATCTCAAGGCATTCTGGTCTTTATCGCCGCGTTTGAGCGCGGCGAAGGACAGGGTGCCTTTTTCTTTCGCCGACGCTTCCGTCGTTTAGTTGGAGGGAAGAGGGAGGCAGCGGGGGTGAGCGATAAGCACGCGACGACGCGGCACTAACGGCCGGAGTGAGCAGCTTGCCCAACAATACGAAGTTGACAGCGGGCGGTTGGCGGCCTATAATCGGATCTGTTAATAAAAAAGATTACGATTAAGGGGTCCGTCATGAAAACATCATCTTTCAAATTGTCTTTGATCATAGCGTTGAGCGTTTCCGTTGCGCTTCTGGCCGGCTGCGGCAAGAGCGATTCCTATTCGCAGGCGGAAGGCAAGGTGAACGTGGTCACCAGCTTCTACCCGCTATATTTCTTCGCCAAGGAGATCGGCGGCGAGCATGCGCATGTCATGAACCTGATTGCCGCGGGCGTCGAGCCGCACGAATGGACGCCGAAGAGCCGCGATCTGGACGCCGTGTCCAAAGCACAGCTGTTTCTCTACAACGGCGCGGGTCTGGAAGGCTGGGTCGACGGCTTCCTGAAAGGGCTCGGAGCGGGCAGCCAAGTGCTCACCGTCGAAGCGAGCAAAGGGATCGAGCTGATCCAGGGCAACCCGGAGCACGGTCATGAGCACGGGGACGAGGAAGGCGCGGACGGCGAACACGGTCATGAGAGCGAAGAAGGGGCCGAGGACGGACACGGTCACGAGGGAGAAGAAGGCGCAGAAGATCACGACGACGAGCATGAGGGGGCAGCGGGCGGCGAGGCCCATGACGGCGAAGAAGCCGGCCACAGCCACTCCGATCTGGACGTCGATCCGCACACGTGGACCAGTCCGCGTTCCGCGCTGGTGATGGCCGCCAACATTTTGGACGCGTTCGTGCAGGTGGACCCGGCGAACCGTGCGGCTTACGAGAGCAACTATTCCAAGCTGGAGAGCAAGCTGCGCGAACTGGACGACAAGTTTACTAGAGAGCTGTCCGGCTACGAGCGACGCGACATCGTCGTCTCACACCAAGCGTTCGGATACTTGGCGCGGGATTACAAGCTGAACCAGATCGCGATCATGGGGCTGTCCCCGGAAGCCGAGCCGAGAGCCCAGGACTTGCTGAAGATCGCCAAGTTCGTGAAGGAAAACGGCATTCCGTACATTTTCTTCGAGGAGCTCGTGTCCGAGCAACTGGCCGATACGCTGGCGAGAGAAGCGAAGGTGGATACGCTCGTGCTGAATCCGCTGGAAGGACTTACGACAGAGCAGGAAAAAACGGGAGAGAATTACTTCACGCTGATGGAGCGCAATCTGGAAAACTTGCAGAAGGCGCTGCAGTAATCTAACATATAAGGACTAGGCGCATGATAAGGGAGAAAGGAGGGCTTCGGATGAACGCAACGGCACCGGATGCAGCGAATGCAATGGATGATGCAATGGCGACAACGGGCGGAACGGAAACGAGAGCCAAGGCGGTGCAAACGGGCTGCCACCAAGAGATCGTGAGCCTGAGCGGAGTGTCGTTTTCCTACGATAACCAGCCGATCTTGCAGGACGTGAACTTCCGCATCATGGAACGGGATTTCGTCGGGCTGATCGGCTCCAATGGAGCGGGCAAAACGACGCTGCTGAGAATGATCGTCGGCTTGACTCGTCCTCAGAAAGGCTCCGTCTCGCTATTCGGGACGCCCGCGGCCCAGTTCAAGAACTGGAATCTGATCGGCTACGTTCCCCAGAGGAGCCACTTCAACCCGCTGTTCCCGGCTACGGTGAAGGAGGTCGTCCTGTCGGGACTGTACGGCAGGAAGAAGCTGTTTCGCCGCATATCCAAGGAGGATGTCGGGCGCTGCGACGACGCCTTGAGGGCGCTGAAGATCGAGGATCTCGGCGACAAGCGGATCGGAGCGTTGTCCGGAGGGCAGCAGCAGAGGGTGTTCCTGGCGCGGGCGTTGATCAACAACCCGAAGCTGCTTATCTTGGACGAGCCGCTCACCGGCATCGACATCGAGACGCAGCAGAACTTTTTCCACATGATCAAGCATATGCATCAAAGGCACAACATTACGTTCCTGATGGTGTCTCACGACATGGACATGGTCCGCTCCTACTTGGGCGAGGAGCCGAAGGAGCGCAGCGGCAAGCTCAGCTTCTACGTTCGCCACTCCCACGACCTGGAAGATTGCCAAGGCACGGATTTGCTGCACTCGTTGCGGAAAGAAGGGTAACCGGGATTGGAACTTTTATCGGCTGAATTTTTCCAGAGGGCTCTGATCGGAGGCGCCTTGATCGCGATAACCGCTCCGCTGTTGGGGCTGTTTCTCGTGCTCAGGCGCTTGGCCATGATCGGGGATACACTGGCCCATGTGAGCATCGCAGGCGTTGCGCTGGGTTTTCTGATCGGCGTGTATCCGGTGGCGGTCGGCCTGCTGTTTGCGATTGCGGCTTCGTTCGGGATTGAGTGGCTGCGCAAGGCGTATCGCACTTACGCGGAGCTGTCGCTGTCCATCGTCATGTCAGGTGGGATCGCGCTCGCCTCGCTGCTGTTTACGATCGGGAGGAGTTTTAACCAGAACGCCAACTCCTTTTGGTTCGGAAGTATCTATACGCTCGATTATACGGATATTTACGTCATTATGGGCGTGACTGTTGTCGTGTTATCGATGGTGCTGATCCATAAAAAAGAGCTGTTCCTGCTGACGTTCGACGAAGACGCGGCGGCGGTGAGCGGTTTGCCTATGAAGTATTTTAATATTATGCTTAGTATATTAACCGCTCTTGTCGTCAGCGCGGCAATCAAGATCGTCGGCGCGCTGCTCGTATCCGCTTTGCTGACGATTCCGGCTGCATGCAGCCTGGTGCTGTCGCGCAGCTTTAAGCAAGCCGTCATTCTCGTCGTCGTCATCGGCGAAGCGGCGGTGCTGGCCGGACTGTGGATCGCCGGCGTCGCCAATCTCGCTCCGGGCGGAACGATCGTGCTGCTGCTCATCGCTATCCTGGCGGTGTCCATCGCTTCGACGCGGTTAATCAGAACCTAGGTCCAGGAGGTATACGCAATGGCGGACTTAAACGTCGGAATCGCCTTCGCCGCAGGCTTGGCCTCATTTATTTCGCCCTGCTGCCTGCCGCTGTATCCGGCGTACTTATCCTACATAACCGGCGTCTCCGTCAATCAGATCAAGACGGATACGAGCCGCAGCATGCGCATGAAAACGATGAGCCACACGTTCTTCTTCATCCTCGGCTTCTCGTTCGTATTTTTCGCGCTGGCGTATGGCGCCAACGCGTTCACCGACGTTTTCAGGGATTATCAGGATACGATTCGTAAAATATCGGCTATTTTCATCGTGCTGATGGGCTTGTTCCTGATGGGCATCTTTCAGCCGCAGCTGCTGATGAAGGAACGCAAGCTGAACATGAAGTGGAAACCGGGCGGCTATCTTGGCTCGTTCGTGTTCGGCATCGGTTTCTCCGCCGGATGGTCGCCGTGCGTCGGTCCGATTCTCGGCTCGATCCTGCTGCTGTCCGCAAGCAATCCCGGCACTTGGGTCGGACTGACGACGGCGTATTCGCTCGGGTTCGCCTTGCCGTTTTTCATTCTTGCCTTCTTCCTTGGCACCGCCAGATGGATTCTGAAATACTCGAATGCCCTCATGAAAGTCGGCGGAGCGATGATGATTCTGATGGGCGTGCTGCTGTTCACCGACAAGATGACGCAAATTACGATCTGGCTGCAAAGCATTACGCCGAAGTGGCTGTTCGATATTATGTGAAGTATTCGATGCGGGCTTGTGGAAAACGCTCGAAGATGCGCTCCGTGATCCATTCGCGGAGCGCTTCCGCTTGTTCGTCGGGATACACGTATTTGTGCTGTCCCCAGCGCCCCCATTTTTTCTTGCGCTTCGCCTCGTCCATCTCCAGCTTCGACTTCGGATATCGCTTCTCGATGACCGTCTTGGCCGTCTTCGTGAAGCGGTGCTGGATGAGCTCGAACGTCAAGTCTGTCGTCGCTTCCGGGGGCAGTGCCTCCGCGAGCTTGTCGAACAGTTCGCCGTAGCCCTCGCGCCATCCGTCGTACCAGATGATCGGCGCGACGATGAACCCGAGCGGATAGCCGGCCTTCCCGATTCGGCCCGCGGCTTCTATGCGTTCGTGAAAACGGGACGTGCCCGGTTCGAAGTTGCGGATGACGTAATCCGAGTTGACGCTGAAGCGGATGCGCGTATGGCCATTGTGGCGCAGGGGCAGCAGCGAATCGACGTGATGGTATTTGGTCACGAAACGAAGCCTGCCCAGAGGCTGATTGGCCATGAATTCGATCGCTTCGGCGAGCGAACCGGTCAAGTGCTCTAGGCCGACGGGATCGGACGTGCAAGCCGCTTCGAATCGGGTCGGCTCGGGCGCGCGTTCTTCGATGTATGACTTGGCGGCTGCGAAGATGTCCTCGGTGTTGACGTAAACCCGAATATAAGGTTTGGCTCCCAGCGTCGTTTGCAAGTAACAATAATGGCAGTGACCCATGCAGCCGGTGGCCAGAGGCAGGGCGTATTCGGCGGACGGCTTGGACGTGTCGAATTTGAGCGTTTTGCGCAAGCCGACGACCAAGGTGCGCTTGGCCGTCTTGTACTGCTCCAGCTCGGTGTCGCCGGGCAGATTCGTAATCCGGTTATGGGACGCCGTCGTACGATAAGGCAGGCCGCGCTGCTGGACCCAGTCGAGAATGCGCCGTCCTTTCGGATATTCCAGCGCCGCCGGCTCGAAATAAACGAGCTCGGGCACGAACAGTCCGGTTTCCTTCGCGCGCCGGGAAGGCGCATCGGTAAGGGACATCGTTTCAACCTCCGTTTCCGGTTATAACAATCCGATTCGGCTTATTATGCAATGGAAAAGGCGTCTTGATACTTTTCTTGGCGGCCGGCGAGTTCGGACTTGCTCGGTTTGCGTCAAACGGTGTATGATATGGAAGGAAAGGGGGACTAGCGTTGCCTACCCCAAGTATGGAAGACTATTTGGAGAGGATTTACCGCTTGATCGACGAGAAGGGCTACGCCCGCGTCTCCGACATTGCCGAAGGGCTGGAAGTGCATCCTTCCTCGGTTACGAAGATGATCCAGAAGCTGGACAAGGATAATTACTTGATCTACGAGAAGTACAGGGGTCTCGTGTTGACGAACAAGGGCAAGAAGATCGGCAAGAGGCTGGTCGACCGCCATCATCTCCTGGAAACTTTCCTGACGATCATCGGAGTTCAGGAGGATAAAATTTACGCAGACGTGGAAGGAATCGAGCATCATCTGAGCTGGGATTCCATCACGTGCATCGAATCGCTCGTCGAATACTTCAACCGCGATCCGTCCCGCGCGGAAGAGCTGGTGAAGATCCGGTCCGAGATGGACAGCGAGTGAATGAGAATAACGATTATACAACAGAGCAGCCGAACCCGCGCAGGGGTCGGCTGCTTTTCGATTCGGGGAGATTCGCGTTGGTGTGTTAGGGCCATCGCCGAACGCATATGGATGAAAGCAAGGGCCGGAAGGTGCGGCCGCGACTTGCGCGAAGTCCGCGGGGAGGCGAGGGCAAGTGGAGACGACTCGGGTAAATGCGGTGTTCGAAGGCGGAGGAGTAAGGGGAATATCGCTGACGGGGGCGGTCCGCGCGGCGGAAAAGCACGGTATCGTGTTCAATCGGGTCGCGGGGACATCGTCGGGAAGCATCGTCGCCGCGCTGTTGGCGGCCGGGTACACGGCCGACGAGATGAAGGCCGCGATCGAGCGGACGCCGCCGGCTTCCCTGCTGAGGAAAAGCGCCTTTCCGGCGGTGCGCCTCTTCTTGCGCAAAGGGCTCTATTCCGGCAAGCGGCTGGAGAAATGGGTGGCGGAGCTGCTCGCGTCCAAAGGCGTCCGAACTTTCGGCGACTTGCCGGACGGAAAGCTGCGCATTATCGCGTCGGATATTACGAACGGAAGACTGCTCGTCCTTCCCGGAGACATCTCCCAGTACGGCATAGCGCCGGAGCGCTTCTCCGTCGCCAGAGCCGTGCGGATGAGCACGAGCATTCCTTATTTTTTCGATCCGGTCGTTCTGCGCCAACCGTTCAAGGAACGCAAAAAGCAAGCGGTACGTTCGAGGTTTTCCTACGTCGTCGACGGCGGCCTGCTGAGCAACTTTCCGCTATGGCTGTTTCAGCAAGACGGTTCGTCCGATCCGGCGACGTCCGTGATCGGCTTTCAGATGGTAGGACGTTCCGACGCGCAGCCCCACCGGATCATCGGGCCGGTATCGATGTTCCAGGCGATGTTCGAGACGATGCTCAGCGCGCACGACGAAAGGTATATCGAGAAAAACAAAGAGATTCGCACGATCAAAATTCCGACATTGGGCGTCAGCGGAACGCAGTTTCAGCTCACTCCGGAGAAGAGCGAGGCTTTGTATCGTTCGGGGCTGGAGGCGGGGGAGAAGTTTTTTCAAAGCTGGGACCGCAAAGCCGGCGTGCTGAAGGTGAACATCTCCAAACCCAAGTGAGGGACGCGGGAGAAGATCGCCGGACGGCGTGATACGGGCAAAGCAAAGGGGCAGTTCCGCCGGCCATGGGTTTGGCCGGGGAACTGCCCCTTGCTTCAATGATACCGGGGCGGTTCGTCGTCCCGGTCCTTCCGTCCTTCGATGACGGTGAAAGGAGAAGCGCGTCTTCGTTCCGTCTTGGAGGAAGCGCCGCGGAAATCCGGACGCGGCTTCTTGACGGGAGGGCGGCTTCGCTGCTTCGGCTTTCTCCATCTGTCCGGCGGAAATTTGTACAGCAGAAACACGATCGCTGCCAGTCCGAGCGGAATTGCCCACGAATCGACGGAGCCCTGCATCATCCTCGTGATCACGCCGATCGCCATAAACGCCAGCACGACGGCAAACCAGGGCTGGATTCGGTTTCTCATGCGCATCCTCCTCCGGATACATCAATGATCTTGGCATGCCGGGAACAAACTTTAAGCCTGCTTGGCAAGCGCGACGCGCGGAGTCGAGATCTCGTTGTCGAGCTCTCTCATCCGGTTAAAAGACGCGATGGATACCGCCACTTGGTCGTCGTTCGGTTCCTTGGTCGTCAGAAGCTGCAGCCACAGGCCGGGAGCTCCGAGCCATTTCAATACCGGGATGTCCCGAAGCGCGTTCGTCCATCTCAGCACTTCGTAGGAGACGCCCAGCACGACCGGAAGCAGCAGGATGCGCTGCATAATGCGCTCGGCCATCGAGTCCCAGGTGAAGAAAGAATAGATGATGACGCCTACGATGACGGTGAAAATAATAAAGCTGCTGCCGCATCTGTAATGAAGCCGGCTGAATTTCTGCACCTTCTCGACCGTGAGCTCCGATCCCGCCTCGTAAGCGCTGATGACCTTGTGCTCCGCGCCATGGTACTGGAACAGCCTCTTGATCATCGGCGTCTGCGAGATGAACCACAAGTATACAAGCAAGAGAATGATTTTGATGACGCCTTCAAGCAGGTTGTGCATTATTTTATTCTCGAAGGCTTGGCTAAAGATCAGCCCTTCGACGAAAGCCGGCACCAAAGTGAAAATCAGCTTGCCTACGACGAAAGATAGTATGCCCACAACGGCAACTCCTAAAATCATCGTCAGGTTCCAGCGGTCCTTCTCTTTCTCCTGCTCTTTCTGCTTGGCGGCTTCTTCCGGACCGGCTTCGTCTTCGGCGTACGCTTCGGCCGAGTAGGTCAAATGCTGGGAGCCTTTGGCCGCGGATTCGACGATGCCGACGATGCCGCGAACGAACGGGATCTTCTTGATCTTGTTAAGAAGCGGAGTCGGCTTCTTGGGCACTTCCAAGAAGGTGATTTGCTGATCTTTGCGGCGAACCGCGGTCACGTGAACGTGCTTGCCGGCGAACATGACGCCTTCTATGACGGCCTGTCCTCCATAGATCGAGGGAGATGGTTTTGACATGACGGGTCACCTGCTTTACGGATAAATCTGGGGGCGAGCGAACCGAAGCCCCGAGTAATTCTATTTTACAGGATCGGGGGATAGAAAGCCACTGGCAATGGGGGGAGACGGCGTACGCCGGGAGTAGCGCGAAGCGGATGAGGCCATACTAACCGCGAATTGCCAACCTTGCCGTGGAAGGATGAAAGCGCATGTCGTCCGAAACTAAATACGAAAATCGTCGGAAGACCGGAGAGGGCGAGCCGGCTCCGACTCGACCGATCTTGTTCAGTCTGAAAATCGGTTTTTTCGCCGGCCTCATCTGGGGGCTGCTCCGCTGGCTGGCGACCGGACTCAATTTTACGAGCGTGACGCAAGCGTTTCTGCTCGACCCGTTCGTCCCCCGGGTCTGGCTCGGAGGCTTCTATTGGCAGCTGGGAGGACTCGTCGCGTTCATCGCGATGTCGATGCTGGCGGCGCTCGTCTACGTTGCAGTGCTCGGCAAGCTGACCGGTCCTTGGCCGGGGCTCGGGTTCGGCGTCGCCTGGTGGGTGCTCGTGTACGCATGGGCCGGCCCCTATGTCGGAGCGCTCCTGCCGCTTAACCGGATCGGCTGGGACAGCATCATCACGGATTTCTGCCTGTTCCTGCTCTGGGGACTGTTCATCGGCTACAGCATCGCGTTCGAGCTTCATGACGAAGCAAGCCGGGAACCGTCCCGCAAAGCCTCGCAAGGCTCCCCGCAGCCTTCCTCGTAAACGGAGAGAGCGCAAAAAGCTTAATTCCACCGTTTTCCTGAAAGCCGCCGGTATGTTACAATGTCTGATGTACTTGGCCCGGTCGGCCCGGCCGACCGACGACGGCTACGGAGCGGGAGGAACAGGACAATGGCAAGCATACTGGTACTGAACGGCCCGAACTTGAACATGCTCGGCATCCGCGAGCCGGGCGTCTACGGCGCCGTAACGCTGGCGGAGATCGAGGCGCGTCTAAGGAAGCTATCCGTTTCTTTGGGGGCCGAACTGAGCTTTTTCCAATCGAATCACGAAGGGGCATTGCTGGACGAAATCCATGCCGCCTATGGCAAACACGACGGCATTCTGATCAATCCTGGCGCGCTGACCCACACGAGTTATGCCCTGAGGGACGGGCTCTCGTCCGTCGGGCTTCCCGTCGTCGAGGTTCATCTCTCCAACATTCATAAGCGAGAAGCTTTCCGCCATACTTCGTTGACGGCGGCGGTCGCGGTCGGTCAGATCGCGGGATTCGGAGCGGACAGCTACGAGCTGGGGCTCCTGGCGCTGTGCCGGCACATAGAGGGAGGAAGAACGAATGCCTAATCTTAGGGTTGCCCGTCTGCGGGAAGCGATCGCCGGAACGGAAGGCCATGCGCTTCTCGTCACGAATCGTCTTAACGTGCGCTATCTGACCGGTTTCACCGGAACGTCCGGGGCGGCGCTGATTTCGGCGGACAAGGCCGTGTTCGTGACCGATTTCCGCTATACCGAACAGGCGGCGGAGCAGGCGCGGGGCTTCGACATCGTGAAGCACGGCGCGGACATGAACGCGACGATCGCGGGACTGTTGAAGGAGTGGGGCGCGCAGAAGCTGCTGATCGAGGAGCAGGACGTCACCTATGCGGCCTATCGGAAAATGGAAGAGGCGTTCCGCCCGGCGGAGCTGCTGCGGTCAGAAGGCATTGTCGAGAAGCTGCGGATGACGAAGGACGAGGACGAACTGGCGATCTTGCAGGAAGCGGCGGACTTGGCGGATCGGACCTTCGATCACATTCTGGCGTATCTGAAGCCCGGAGCGACCGAACGGTCGATCGCCTTGGAGATCGAGTTCTTCATGCGATCTCAGGGGGCGACGAGCTCGTCCTTCGACACGATCGTCGCTTCCGGCGAACGTTCGGCGCTGCCGCACGGAGTCGCCAGCGACAAGACGATCGGTACCGGCGAATTCGTCACGCTTGATTTCGGCGCCTATTACAAAGGCTACTGCTCGGACATTACGCGTACGGTTGTTGTCGGCCAAGCGAGCGACAAACATAAGGAAATCTACGCGATCGTGCAGGAAGCGCAGCAATACGCCCTCGATCATCTGCGTCCGGGGATGACCGGAAAAGAAGGCGACGCCTTGACGAGAGATATCATCACACGGTATGGTTATGGGGAATATTTCGGTCACGGTACGGGACACGGAATCGGTTTGGAGATTCACGAATCGCCGCGGCTGTCGCTTACCGGCGATGTCGTGCTGACCCCCGGCATGGTCGTGACGGTCGAGCCGGGCATCTATCTCCCCGGCTTCGGCGGGGTTCGGATCGAGGACGACGTCGTGATGACAGAAGGCGGTATCCGCATTCTGACAAGCTCGCCCAAGCGGCTGATCGAGTTGGACTAATTAAGAGCAATGTCTCTACAGGAGGAGTATCGAAGTGATTTCTGTCAACGATTTTAAAACAGGCTTGACTATCGAAGTGGACGGCGCTCTGTGCACCGTTCTGGACTTCCAGCATGTTAAACCGGGCAAAGGCGCAGCATTCGTACGCTCGAAGCTCAAAAACCTGCGCAACGGCAACGTGGTGGAGAAGACGTTCCGCGCAGGCGAGAACGTCGTTCGCGCCCACGTCGAAAACCGTGCGGTGCAGTACCTGTACAACTCGGGCGTCGAGTATACGTTCATGGACAACGAAACGTTCGACCAGTTCGAGCTGACCAAGGCGCAGCTGGAATGGGAAATCAACTTCCTGACGGAGAACATGACCGTCAACATCTCCAGCTACCAGGGCGAGATGATCGGCATTACGATTCCGAACAGCGTCGATCTCAAAGTCGTCGAGACCGAGCCGGGAATCAAAGGCAACACCGCTACGGGCGCGACGAAGAACGCGAAGCTGGAAACCGGCTTTAACGTTCAAGTTCCTTTGTTCATCAACGAAGGCGACGTGCTGACGATCGATACGCGCGAAGGCAGATACGTATCGCGCGCTTAAGCTTCTCGACTTTCCGAATCCCCGATTCCGCCTTCCGGCGGGTCGGGGATTTTGCGCTTATCAGAAAGCGTAAAATCACGCCTCTTTTGCCGCTATCCCGTCCGCTCAGCTTATCTGCGCCACATTTCGAACTATGTACGTAGTGCCTTTTCCGTTCATTTGTCCGTATCCCATCCAGTCAGGTTTTCTGCGCTACATTCTGCATAGGTACGTAGTGCCGTTTCCCTCCTTTTGCCGGTATCCCATCCAGTCAGGTTTTCTGCGCCACATTCTGCATAGGTACGTAGCTCCTTTTCTGCTCTTTTGCCGCTATTCCGTCCGTTCAGGTTATCTGTATCACATTCTCGAATATGTACGTAGTGCCGTTTCCCTTCTTTTGTCGGTATCCCGTCCAGTCAGGTTGTTTGCGCCACATTCTGAATATGTACGTAGTGCCGTTTCCGCTCATTTGCCGGTATCCCGTTCAGTCAGGTTATCTGTATCACATTCTCGAATATGTTCGTAGTGCCTTTTCCGTTCATTTGCCGGTATCCCGTCCAGTCAGGTTTTCTGCGCCACATTCTGCATAGGTACGTAGCTCCTTTTCTGCTCTTTTGCCGGTATCCCGTTCAGTCAGGTTGGCCGTACGCCTTCTGCGAGATCGGCCATGACCTATCCTCCATTGGCCGTTATCCCGGTTCATTCAGTTAATTGTTCTCGCGGCAATGAATCAGCGTTCAGCAACTTGCCAGGTATCCCAGTGACTCAGTTGAGACCATACCTTTGAAAAAGAACGGAATTTTGGAGTGTGAGGAATTTGCTTCGGTCCGTTTGAAAAGGAGCGGGTTATTCAAGTCTAAGGAGTGTTGCCGTGAGGCACGAGTCGGTCTGCCAGACCGGTAACGGCTGCTAGACTTCGTGAGGATCGGTGATTGTGGAAGAATGGATGAAACCCGTAAGCAACTGGACGTGACTTCCAACTGACTCAAAGGGATATCGACAAAAAGGGGGGGGATAGCGAAAGGCAGCGGGAGCGTGAACTGATCGAAAGGGATATCGGTAAAGGGATGAAAAAGCGGTGGGCCAGGCGCGAAGTGAACTGAACGGAGGGGATATCGACAAAAGACGCAGAGAATGAAAGGGGAGAGAGAACGAACTGATCGAATGGGATATCGGCAAAAGGGATGAACGATAGGTGTGATGCTGGGGAAGGACTGACCGAAGGGGATAGCGACAAAAGAAGAGGAAAGTGGAACGGGAAGAAGCAGACGGCCTGAAGGAAAGGGATAATCCGCATCGTCTCCGACAAAACGTCTTCACCGTCCTACGGGCGCTGAGGGCGTTTTTGCAGAGGCAGCCACTTCGGAATGTCGACATTATTTTTGTTCTTTTTGGGCCAATGGACTTATGCTATAATATAATGCTGTATGCAGTGTTCTTTTATTAGCTTGGAAAGTTGACTGGGGGAGTGGCTACCGGTGTCATTGACAGTGATGAAATTCGGCGGAAGTTCCGTAGGCACGACTGAGCGGATGGGCCGGGTGGCGCAGCGAATCGTGGAGAAGAAGCTGCAGGGCGACCGGGTCGTCGTCGTCGTGTCGGCGATGGGAGATACAACGGATGATTTGATTGACAAGGCGAGAGAGATTAATGGCAACCCGCCCGCTCGCGAGATGGATATGCTGCTGACGACGGGTGAGCAAATCTCCGTCGCCTTGTTGTCCATGGCGATTCATAAACTCGGGCATGGCGCTAAATCTTACACGGGGTGGCAGGCCGGCATCGTTACGGAAGCGACGCACGGCAAGGCGAAGATCAGCGACATTTCGCCTCAGCGGATTTTCGCTGCGCTCGACGAGGGGAATGTCGTCATCGTCGCCGGGTTCCAAGGAATGACCGAGGGCGGAGAAATTACGACGCTCGGCCGCGGAGGCTCGGATACGACGGCGGTCGCGCTGGCCGCGGCGTTGAAGGCCGACGTGTGCGAAATTTACACGGATGTCGACGGCATCTATTCCACCGATCCGCGCGTCGTCAAATGCGCGAGGAAGCTGGACGAAATTTCGTACGACGAAATGCTGGAGCTGGCGCACCTGGGGGCCGCGGTGCTTCACCCGCGCGCGGTCGAATACGCGAAGCATTACAACGTAAACCTGGTTGTACGCTCAAGCTTTACGAATAACGCAGGCACGCTCGTGAGGGAGGAAGCGCAAATGGAGCAAGGAATCGTCGTAAGAGGAATCGCAGCGGATAAAAACGTGGCTCGCATCAGCGTACTGGGCGTCGAGGACGTGCCGGGCGTATTGGCCAAAATGTTTGGAGCGCTGGCGGAGCACGGCATCGACGTGGACATTATCGTGCAAAGCGGCGTACAGGACGGCAAGGCGGACTTCTCGTTCACGGTATCGCTGGCCGACCGTGCGAAAGCGCTGGACGTTCTCGCCGGCATTAAGACGGAAGTGCCTTACCGCGAAGCGACGTTCGAGGAAGGTCTCGTCAAAGTCTCGATCGTAGGAGCGGGAATGGTGTCGAATCCGGGAGTTGCCGCGCAAATGTTCGAGGCGATCTCCAGCGTCGGCGTCAGCATCAAGATGGTGAGCACGTCGGAGATCAAGGTTTCCTGCGTCATCGCCGCCGAGCCGGTGCAGGAAGTCATTCGCGCGCTTCATACCGCGTACGGATTGGATACGGCGGACACCGCGTTCGTCGGCGGTCCTTCCGAGAGGCGCTAAAAGCAGGGGCTATTCGTTAAAAAAACAGGGCCTGTTCCTTAAGCAGGATCGTACAAGATTATCGCTGAAACGAGAAGTGCATCTATCTCCTGGAGACAGATGCACGCAACGCTCGCTCTTCGATAATCTGTTCGTACGACCCTGTTTTTACGGAACGGCTTTTTTATTTTCCGGCGAGCAACTGGACCAGCTTGACGATGACGGCGGTAATGCCGGCGGCCATGAGCGGACCGACCGGGATGCCTCGCAGCAGCACGACGCCGACGATCGAGCCGATGACGATGCCGACGATCAGCTGCGGATCCGCCTTGAGCGTCTCGAGGCCTCTGCTGTTCAGGAAGGCGCCGATCGCTCCGCCGAGAAGGGCGACCCAGCCGATCCAGCCGGAGAAGGCGTCCATAATATCTTTGGGCTGGACGCGGCCGGAAGCGAAGGGGACAAGCACGGCCAACGTCAGGAAGAGCAGGCCGAGCTCGATCCCCCTCCTCTCGATGGCGGGCAGGTAGCGGTCGAGATGGGCGAGCTTGACGATCAGCAGAATGCACGCGGCGGTCGTGATGATCGACGACCTGCCGATCAGCCCGATGACGATGAGCGCGACCAGCACCAAATCTCCGTATAACATCCACGTCACGCTCCCGTTCAACTCCAGATGGTACACGATATGGAACAAGCCTCGCGTTTAGAACGCGAGGCTTGTTCTCGTTGCCGCGGCCCGATGCCGTCAGATCATGTAATCGAAGTAAGGAGTCCGCTGCAGCTCGAACGTATCCGAGCGAAGGCCCCGGCGCATCGCTTCGAGCGCGAGCACGTCCTGGAACGGAACGTTGCCGAGATTGACGCGAGCTCCGATCGCCTTCAACAGGGCGACCTGCTGCTCTTTAAGCGGAGCTTCCCAAAGAATGCGGTCCTGGTTCGGCAGGGCGCTGCGGATATAGGAAAGATCCTCCTCCCGGCAAGCCCCTTTCTCGTCGAACAACCCGACGTCGATGCCGGACTCTCTTGCCTCCACCGTCACCATGTCCGCTCCGCAGGCAAGGTCGTGCTCGGCGGTGTCGGCAAAGTCGGCGAAGTCGATGCGGGAGCCGGGCCGCTTTTTCCCATATTCCGTATACACTTGCAGACCGAGGCTCTTCGCTTCCCGGATCAGTTCGCCGCGAAGGTCGCGCTCGAGATGGATCGTGCCGTCCGACACCTCGATTCCCGTAAAACGCATCGCCAGCACCTGACGGAAAAAGCCGGGAACGACGTCCAGCTTCACCGCCGCTTCCAGCAGCGTGCCTCCCGGAATGACGGCGATTCCGCGTTCGGCGGCGAGGTCGATTTTCTTGCGAAGAACGGACGGCGGATACAGAGGGGACGTGCCGAAGCCGATTTTGACGATATCGATATAATCCCCGGACAAGCTCAGCAGATCCTCGAAAGCGTTCTGGCCCAAGCCTTTGTCCAACACCATCGTGCGGCCCGTCCGGCGGGGCTTGGAAGCTCTTCGCCCGCTAGGGTCGATCAACATATCGGGCCACTCCGATTGCAGGGTCGTATTCCGCATGCTCAACTCTCCTCGTTCGCAGCAAAGGTGGGTAATACCCGACCAATATATGCGTTAGCCCATAAGATGGTGCTCTTCTCTTATTCTCCGACTCTTCCGAATGAATCGCGCGCGCAAATTAAGAGACAAGTTAACGGTTCGTCCGGCATAAGGATAGTAGCGCGAAGATGACTTGGCAATCGATAAGGAGGAATGTTCTGTGGACAAGGCGGCATTCAGCATGGCGATGCTGCGCGTATTATCCGGCAGCATCGAATTGATCGCCGCGATCGTCATGCTTCGGCTCAACGACGTTCAGAAGGCGCTGGCCGTCAATTCGATGCTTGCCCTGGTAGGCCCGCTCGTTCTGATTTCCACGACGACGATCGGATTGGTAGGCTTGGCGGACAAGCTCTCGCCTGCCAAGTTCGTCTGGATTCTCGCAGGGGTCGGCTGTCTGCTGATAGGAATATTAAGAAAATGAGACTTTCCCCGCAAGTCGGCCAAGCAGGCATAATCGCACCGTCCAAGCATACATATGAACAAGCATGATCCACTACCGGCGGAGAGGGGGAGTCAGCTTGCCGCAACCGATCATGGAGCTGTTTCCGACTTCCTTGCGCTCGGTTCTCGAGCGAATGCCCGAGGCGGCCAAGGAGTCGCTGGAAGAGATTCGCATTCGCGAGAATCGCCCGATGGAGATCGGCTACGGTAGCCGCTATGCGTTCGTGCGCGAGGACGGCTCTCTGACGGAGAGCAGCCCGGAGGCCTATCGCCCGGGCCGCGACCAGTGCCGTGCGCTGCTCGAGCGGATTACGAACCATTCCATCTACGCGGCGGAAGAAGAGCTTCGCAGGGGATACGTCACGGTAGCGGGAGGCCACCGCATCGGGTTGGCCGGCCGAGCCGTGCTGGATGGGGGAGCCGTCTCCCACTTGAAGGATATCGCGGGGTTCAACGTCCGGATCGCCAGGGCGCGGGCCGGATTCGGCGGCCAGGTGCTGCCCGGATTGCTGGACGTTCAGGCCAGGACGATCCGGCATACGCTGATCGTCTCCCCGCCTCAGCAGGGCAAGACGACGCTGATCCGGGACTTGGCCCGCTGCATCAGCTACGGAACCTGGCACCACCCCGCGGCGAGGGGATGGGGCAGCCGCAAAGTCGGCATCGTGGACGAGCGTTCGGAGATCGCCGCCAGCGAGCGCGGGGTGCCGACGTTCGATCTGGGGCCGCGCTGCGACGTGCTGGACGCCTGCCCGAAGGCGGAGGGCATGATGATGATGCTCCGCTCGATGTCGCCGGAGGTGCTCGTCGTGGACGAGATCGGCAGGCCGGAGGACGCGGAGGCGATCCGGGAAGCGATTCACGCGGGCGTGCGCGTGCTCGCGACAGCCCATGCCGCCGACATGGCGGACGTGCTGGCCAGACCGGCGCTCGGCAGGCTGGCTGCGGAAGGAGCGTTTGGCGCATACGTGTTCTTGAGCAAATCGGGGGGGAGCGTGGCGCACCGGATCGTCGCCGCGGAAGAGGCGGAGCGGGATGCCGGGGGTGTTCGTCCGAGAGCGGCGCAGCGGGAAGCCGCGGGCGGCCGCCCGGGAGCGGCGATGGCGAGGGACGCACCCGCCGGATTGTCGGGCGGAGCGATTCGTCCGGAAGCGGAAGCCGCATCGGGCGCGGTCGCCCGGGTGACGGTCAAATCCCGTCCGATGCCGGTGATCCGTTCGCCAAGCGGCGGCCTGAGGGAGGGAAGCGGAGATGCTTAAGTTCGTCGGAGTTCTGCTCGTTCTGTTCGCGGGAACGATGATCGGACTCGTGCAATCGGCCCGCTACGCCGCCAGGCCGCGGCAAATTCGCGAGCTGCTTCACGCCTTGCAGCGTCTGGAGACGGAGATCGGCTACGGCCGAACCCCGCTGCCCGAAGCGCTGGACAGAATCGCGGCCGCTGTTCCGAAGCCGCTGTCGGCGATGTTCGCCAGAATCGCCGCTTCTCTCGCGGGAGACGAAGCCCGATCGGGGGAGACGGTGCGGGACTGCTGGGAGAAGGCGATCCGCGAGTTCTGGCCGGCGACGGCCATGAAGCAGTCGGAGAAGGAAGCGGTGCTCAGGCTCGGGGAGTCGCTCGGCGGCAGCGGCCGCGAAGACCAGCTCAAGCATCTGAAGCTCGCGTTCCACCAGCTTCAGGCGGAGGAGGCGGCTGCTCGCGAGGAGCAGCGAAAATACGAGAAGCTGAGCCGCAGCCTGGGCATGCTGGGGGCGGCGCTGGTCGTCATTCTGATGTTATAGGCGGGACGGACGATTGCGGCTTGGAGCATTTGGTTGTCGTTGGACAATTAGGAGGCCATAGCGATGAACATCGATATCAGCACCATTTTCCAAATCGCCGGCATCGGCATTATCGTGGCGATGATCCATACGGTGTTGAAGCAGATGGGCAAGGAAGATATGGCGCACTGGGTAACGCTGATCGGGTTCGTGGTCGTGCTGTTCATGGTCGTACGCATGCTCAATGACTTGTTCCAGGAAATCAAGACCATTTTCCTGTTCCAGTAGGTGGGTTGGATGGACATACTTCAGATCGTCGGAATCGGGTTTCTCGCGACCGTGCTTATTCTCGTCATCCGGGAACAGAAGCCGATGTTCGCCTATCTGCTCGCCGCCTTCGTGGGGGTCGGAATTTTCCTCGCGTTCGTGGGCAAGATCGGCGACGTCATCTCCGTGCTGGAGGAGCTTGCGGACCGGTCCGGCATTCCTTCGGTCTATCTGAAGACGATGCTGAAAATCATCGGAATCGCCTACATCGCGGAATTCGGCGCGCAGATCGTCCGGGACGCGGGCCTGGAAAGCATAGCGACGAAAATCGAGTTTGCCGGAAAAATGCTCATTCTCGTCATGGCGGTGCCCATCATCAGCGTCATCGTCGAAACGGTGCTGAACCTGCTGCCGGCTTGACGGGCGCGGAGACGGGAGGAACGGGATGAGTCGCACGGGAAAGGCATTCAATCTGTCGCTGCTGGCGCTGCTCGCCTTCCTGTTCGCGGGAGCTTCGGCCGCGCTGGCGAATCCGGCCGGCTCGGGAGGAGGCCAGCCTTCGCTCGAGGAACAGGGAAAGCTGTCCGAGGACTTGGCCCGGCGGCAGAGCGAAGAGCTCGAGCTGGGACGCATCCAGCAGTATTGGAACGGCTTGAAGTCGGAATACGGCGGGTACTTCCCCGAGGGCAAGCTGCCGGAACTGCGCCAGCTGATGTTTCCCCAAGGGGAGAGCTGGAACATCGGACAGGTGCTGTCCGGATTGGCGAAGTTTTTCCTGCACGAGGTGCTGTACAGCGGCAAGCTGCTCGTGACGATCGTGCTGCTCACCGTCTTCACGATGCTGCTGGAGACGATGCAGAACGCGTTCGAGCGCAACGCGGTCAGCAAAGTCGCTTACGGCATCGCTTACCTGGTCGTCATCATCCTTGCCGTGAACAGCTTTCGCACGGCGACCGCCTACGCGGCGGAAGCGATCGGGAATATGGTGCAGTTCATGCTGGCGATGGTCCCGCTGCTGCTGACGCTGCTGGCGGGAACGGGAGGCGTGACGTCGGTCGCAGTGCTTCACCCGCTTATCGTGTTCATGATCCATACGATCGGGACGCTGGTGCATCTGGTCGTGTTCCCGCTGCTGTTCTTCTCCGCGGTGCTGCATCTCGTCAGCGCCATTACCGAGAGGTACAAGGCGACGCAGCTGGCCAACCTGCTGCGCAACGTAGGTGTAGGGCTGCTCGGCATTCTGCTCACGGTTTTCCTCGGCGTCCTGTCGGTGCAGGGGGCGACGGGAGCGGTCGCGGACGGCGTGGCGCTCAGGACGGCGAAGTTCGTGACAGGCAACTTCGTACCGGTCGTCGGCAAGATGTTCTCCGACGCGACCGATACCGTCATGTCGGCAAGCCTGCTCGTCAAAAACGCGGTCGGGCTGGCGGGGGTGATCGTCCTGATCTTCCTGTGCGCCTTTCCGGCTTTGAAAATATTAACGCTCGCGCTCATCTACAACTTGGCGGGAGCGGTCATGCAGCCGCTGGGAGACACGCCGATCGTGCACTGCCTGCAGACGATCGGCAAGACGCTGATCTACGTCTTCGCCGCCCTCGCTTCGGTCGGACTGATGTTTTTCCTGGCGGTGACGATCATTCTGACGGCGGGCAACGCCGCTCTTATGATCCGATGAACGGGAGGCGATCGCCGGATGGACATCATGGACGGATTGTCGGGCTGGCTGCGGCAGGTGATCGCGGTCATCCTGCTCGCCTCGCTCATCGACTTGCTGCTGCCGAACCGAACGATGCAGCGTTATGTAAGGCTTGTCGCCGGGCTGTTCATTCTGCTGACGGTGGCCGGACCGATCATGCAGTGGGTCAAAGGGGACTTCGGCAGCAGGCTGGCCCAAGGTTTGCAGTCGGTCGAGAAGACCCCGGAAGGGGCGGGCAGGCAGCTGGCCATGATCGAGGCCGACGGGGCGAAGCTGCGCGAGAGCCGGCTGGCCCAGGCGGCGAATCTGACGGCGGCGAAGCTCGAATCCGAGATCCGGAGCGAAGTGGAGCAGGTCGGCGGTCGTCCGGTTCGCCGGGTGCAGGTCGATCTGGAGAAGGTGTCGGACGGCTCGCTCGCGGTCGCGAAAGTATCGATCGAGCTCGAGCCGGAAACGGTCTCTGCGGGCGTAGGGAGCGACGGCGACTTGTCCGGGGAGATCCGGGACGTGGAGGCGGTGGCAGACGTCGAGATCGAAGTCAAGGTCGGAGGCGGGACAGCGCCCGAGAAGGAGCCGGACGGCGCGATTCCGGCAAGCGGAGGAACCGAAGGGGAGCGGGAGCTCGATGGGGAGACGCGAAGAAGCGTGACCGCGCTCGTATCGAATCGCTTCGGGCTCTCGCCGGGCATCGTCGAAGTCAAGCTGCCGGACGAAGCATGAGTCAGATTAGGAGAGGTGTGTCATGGCGAAATGGCTGGAGCGGCTCGAATCCTACATCGGCGGAGGTTCCGGAGGACCGCGCAGGGTGAAGGCGTTTCGCTGGCTTGTGCTGATCGGCTTGATCGGCGCGGCGATGCTGCTCGCGGCTTCCCTGCTCAACGTCAAGCCGATCGAACCGTCCAGGACTCCGAACTTCTCGCCGCCGAGGGACGAGGACGTTCCGCAGCAGGAGACGTTCCTTGGAAGCGGCGACGACAAAGGCGTCTCGACGTTCGCCGATATTGAATCGGAGTTCGAGAGCCGGCTCAAAGGGATGCTGGAGAAAATCGTCGGAGTCGGCACCGTCGACGTTCTCGTCACGGTCGATTCCACGGAAGAGACGGTCGTGCAGCTCAACGAGAAGCAGATGCAGACGATTACGGACGAGACGGACCGCAACGGCGCCAAGCGGCATATCACGGACATCTCCAAGGACGGTCAGGTCGTGCTGTACGAGATCTCGTCGGGGGTCCAGTCGCCGATCGTCGTCAAGAAGATCAAGCCGCGGCTCCGCGGGGTGATGATCGTCGCCAAGGGCGCGGAGAGCGCCGCCGTCAAGAAGATGATCGCGGAAGCCGTGTCGGGAGGGCTCGACGTGCCGATCCATCGCGTCTCCGTCGTCCCCCGCAAAACGTGACGAGTCCACAAAATATCGAAGATTCCGGGAGGAATGGAACAATGAACAACAAACGCCAAACGATCTGGCTCGTATCGATGCTTAGCTTGATGGTCATTTTGTCCGCCTATTATTTATTCAGCGAGGACGCACCGTCCACGAACAAAGCCGCAGGCGGGCCGAATCAGGTCATCGAGGACGCCGGCAAAGTCGCGGCGACCGATCCCGACGGCGTCACCGTGCAGCAGGTCGACCAGATGACCGACGAGCTGACGGACGCCGAGACGGGGGCTGTCGGCACGGGCGACGCGGTATCGCCGGAAGATCAGGAAGTGCTCAAGGGAATCGCCAACGCGACGGGCAACGACCGCCTCGAACAGATCGCTTACGAGCGGCTGAACAAGGTGAGCAAGCGGGCGGAAGAGCTGAGCACGGTGATCGGCAACACGAAAGTCACCCAAGAAGAAGCGACGGCCGCCGCCGAGGAACTGGACCGCCTGGAAGACGTGGACGCCCGGATCACGAGCTTGCAGGAGAAGCTGCTGCAAGACTTCGACAACGCGGTCGTCGACGAGGTCGATACGAAGTTCAATGTCATCGTGCTCAGCGACAAGCTCGAGAAGACGCAGGCGATCGGCATCATCGATCTGGCGACGAAAGAGCTTAACGTAGGTCCCGATCGGGTTAGCGTTCAGTACGTGGAATGATCGGGAGACGGGTGCTGCGAGGGACAATAGCGGAGGCGAGGCTGCCTCGGAAGCGGATCTCCCGATCCGTCTCCGGGCGGCCTTCTTCGCGCTTGCGCGTCCCGGCGGCTCTCATAACCCTTTCCATTTCGAACGTTTATGGTATAATAATCCCGTTGTGGGTTCGAACGAGATCTGCGTTCGAGCATGCTTTCTTCAGACGGGGGAATCCCGAATCAAGGAGTGACCGAGATGTTTAAGTTGAGCGAAATCAAAGAATTGATCAAATTGGTGGACCAAACGAGCGTACACGAACTGGAAATCGAAAACGAAGGCATGCGGCTGTCGATCCGCAAACCGGGCCGCACCGAAGTTGTCAACGTGCAAGCGCCTTCCTTCCCTACTACATATTTGCCGTCCGCTCCGATTGCGCAAACCGCGCACATCGCGGCTCCCGCCGCGCCATCCGAAGAGGCGAAAGCCGCACCGGCGGCCGACACGTCCAACCTGCACCGGATCGTCTCTCCGATGGTCGGCACGTTCTATCGTTCGCCGTCCCCGGATGCGGCTCCGTTCGTGAACATCGGCGACAGAGTTTCCGATAAGACGGTCGTGTGCATTCTGGAAGCGATGAAGCTGATGAATCCTCTGGAAGCGGAAGTCAAAGGAGAGATCGTGGACATTCTCGTGGAGAACGGACAGCTTGTCGAGTTCGGCCAACCGCTATTCCTAGTAAAGCCGGAATAATCCCGAGGAGGACTTCGCTTTGAAATTCAACAAAATACTGGTCGCCAATCGAGGCGAGATCGCAGTGAGAATTATCCGCGCATGCCGCGAGCTGGGCATTACGGCGGTAGCGGTCTACTCCGAAGCCGACAGGGAATCGCTGCACGTGCGCCTGGCCGACGAAGCTTATTGCATCGGGCCGACCGCATCCAAGGACAGCTACCTGAACCTGACGAATATTATGAGCGTCGCCACCTTGACGGAATGCGATGCCATTCATCCCGGCTACGGATTTCTTTCGGAAAACGCCGACTTCGCGGAGATCTGCGAATCGTGCAATATAACGTTCATCGGCCCTTCGTCCGAGGCAATCAGCCGGATGGGGGACAAGTCCGTCGCCAAGCAGACGATGAAGGACGCCGACGTTCCGGTCATTCCGGGCTCCGACGGCCTGCTTGAGGATCTGGACGACGCGGTTCGCGTCGCCCGCGAGATCGGTTATCCGGTCATCATCAAGGCGACGGCCGGAGGCGGCGGACGCGGCATTCGGATTGCCGATAACGAAGAGATGCTGGTCCGGGAGATCACGACCGCGCAGCAGGAAGCGGAGAAAGCTTTCGGCAACGCGGGCGTCTATCTCGAGAAATACTTGACGGGCATGAAGCACGTCGAGATTCAGATCATCGCCGACAAGCACGGCAACGTCGCGCATCTTGGAGAGCGGGATTGCTCGGTGCAGCGCCGCCGCCAGAAGCTGGTCGAGGAAGCTCCGTGCCCGATCATGACCCCGGAGCTGCGCGAGCGCATGGGCCAAGCGTCCGTCCGCGCCGCGAAGGCCGTGAACTATTCCGGTGCCGGCACGATCGAATATTTGCTCGGGCCGGACGGCAACTTCTACTTCATGGAGATGAATACCCGTATTCAGGTCGAGCATCCCGTGACCGAGATGATTACCGGGATCGACTTGATCAAGGAAATGATCGCCATTGCCGAAGGCGAGACTTTGTCCTTCAAGCAAGAGGACGTCAGATTCGACGGATGGGCGATCGAGTGCCGGATTAACGCGGAAGACCCGGAGCGCAATTTCATGCCTTCCGCAGGACGCGTCGGCTTCTATCTGCCGCCGGGAGGTCCAGGCGTGCGGGTGGACAGCGCAGCTTATCCGCAGTACGTCATTTCTCCGCATTACGACTCGATGGTCGCGAAGCTGATCGTATGGGCGCCGACGCGCGAGGAAGCGATCGCGAGAACGCGCCGCGCCTTGAGCGAATTCATCGTGGAAGGCGTCAAGACGACGATTCCGTTCCATCTGAAGCTGATGAACCATCCGATTTTCAACAAAGGCACGTTCGATATCAAGTTCCTCGAGGAGCACGACGTCGGCCTCTAAGGTCGGCCGCCCGCCGGTTTTCCGCACGCGGAACAAAAAAACCGGCCAAGCGTTTGTCATAATAATCCGGGAATGCTATATTTATAAGTAGTGAAGGCGGACGCTCGGACTTACGCGAATAGGTCCGGGATATGGAGGTGGAACTGCGAAATGGAAATGATAGCCCCGGATTACGAAAGAACCGATCTCGGCACGATCGAGATCGCACCGGAGGTCATCGAGGTGATCGCCGGTCTGGCCACCATCGAAGTGGACGGCGTCGCCGGCATGAGCGGGGGCCTGTCGTCCGGCATCGCCGAATTGCTCGGACGCAAGAACCTGTCCAAGGGTGTCAAGGTAGAGGTCGGTCAGAGAGAGGCTGCCGTGGACGTCTCGATTATCGTTCACTACGGCCGCAAAATTCCGGAAATTTCAAGCGAGATTCAACGCAACGTCAAACGTTCGATCGAATCGATGACGGGATTGAACGTCGTGGAAGTCAACGTACATATTCATGACGTTCACTTCAAGACGAACGAGAAACCCGAAGAAGAAGAATCCCACGCACGCGTCCGATAACGACGGAGCCGTACCCCGGTTACCGCGGCGTCGACAACGGCTTCGGTCTGCGGATGACGGCCCTCTGACGAGAGTATCCTGCGGGATAACTCTCGCAGAGGCCTTTTCGCGATCATAGCGCTTCATTGTATCTGGGAACAGGGAGGGCTCATTCGTTGATTAAAGTGTTGGACAGGCTGCTTCTGTTATTGTACAGTTTGGTGATCGCGGTCGCTTCGATCGTGGCGATCGTGGCCGCGAGCGGAGGATTTTCCGAGGAATGGCTGAAAGAGGTCGTATCCGACTTTACGGGCGACGTGCGCGTCGTGCAGGCTTCGGTCATCGGAGTATCGATCGTTCTGCTGCTCGTCAGCATTCGATTCCTGATCGTCTCGGTTCGCAGAGAGGGCAATTCCGCTCCGTCGATCAATCAGCGCACGGAGCACGGAGACATCCGCATCTCGGTGGAGACGGTTGAGAATCTTGCGCTGAAGGCGGCATCCCGGACGCGCGGCGTCAAGGACTTGCGCGCGCGCGTGCGAGTATCCGAAGCCGGGCTCGGCATTCTGATCCGGGCTTTCGTGGACGGAGACGGCTCCATTCCGGCGATGTCGGAAGAAATGCAGCGCACGGTGGCGCAGCAGATCGAGGAAGCGACGGGCATTCCCGTGGCGGAGGTTTCGGTATTTATCGCCAACGTGACGCAAGCGCCCACTACCTTCAAAAGCCGTGTGGAATAGGAAGGGGGACCGCCAATGTGGAAAGCATGGTTGGAAACCTACGGCGGCAGAATAGCAGGAATCGCGGCGGGTCTCTTATTCGGCATTATCTATTTGATCAGCGGATTTTGGGATATGCTGTTTTGCGCGTTGCTCATTGGCATAGGTTATTGGATTGGCAAACAGAAGGACGAACGGCGCGGCCCGATCTTTCCGCTCGAGAGATTGACGGACTGGGTGTCTGACCGTTGGCCTTGGTCGCGATAATCCCTGCGAATGCACGGGATTTTTTGCGCGTTTATGGAAAAAATTATAGTCTAAATGCAAGGAAGCAAGGGACACGGCTTCAACGACACGTAACATTCGGGAGGACTCATGAAGCGCAGACTGGCAAGGGAAATCGCGGTACAAAGCCTGTACCAGATCGAAATGAACGGAGTAACCGGGCTGGAAGCCGTTAATACGGTGATGGACGAAGCCCGTCAAGACAATGAAATCGGCACCGACGTGGCAGAACTCGGGAGCATCGACTCTTTTACGAGAGAGCTGGTGCAGGGTGTGCTGGACAAGCAGCAGGAGGTCGACCAGCGCCTTGTCGTCTATTTGACGGGATGGCAGGTGGACCGGCTGTCGCGGGTCGATCGGCAAATTCTGCGTCTTGCCGTCTATGAAATGCTGTACCGGCAGGACGTACCTCCTAAAGTCGTCATCAACGAGGCGATCGAGCTGGCCAAGCATTTCGGCCGCGAGGAGAACGGCAAGTTCGTGAACGGCGTTCTGGGCCGCATGATGAAAGAGAGAGAAGAGAACAAAACCGAGGAGAGTGACCGGAAGTGAGCGCACAACTGATCGAGGGGAAAAAAATATCCGATTCCATCCGCGAGGAGATCAAGCTGGAAGCGGAGCGGTTGAAGGGAGAAGGCGTGACTCCCGGTCTTGTCGTCATTCTGGTCGGCGAAGATCCGGCTTCGCAGGTGTACGTGCGCAACAAGGCGAAAGCCTGCGAGCAGCTCGGCTACTACTCCGAGGTCGTCCGCTTGCCCGCAGAGACCAGCCAGCAAGAGCTGCTCGGTCTGATCGACGGTTATAATCGCGATAGCAAAGTGAACGGCATTCTCGTGCAGCTTCCGCTGCCGAAGCATATCGAAGAGAAGGCGATTATCGACGCGATTGCGGTCGAGAAGGACGTCGACGGCTTCCATCCGGAGAGCGTCGGCAATCTGATGATCGGCGACGATACGCTGCTGCCCTGCACGCCGGCCGGCGTTATCGAGCTGTTGAAGCGGACCGGCAACAATCCGTCGGGCAAGCATGCGGTCGTCATCGGACGCAGCAATATCGTCGGCAAACCTGTGGCGATGCTGCTGTTGCGGGAACACGCGACGGTGACGATCTGCCATTCCCGCACTCCGAATTTGCCGGAGATCGCGAGACAAGCGGACATTCTGGTCGCCGCGGTCGGCGTGCCGAAGCTGGTCAAGAAGGAATGGGTCAAGCCGGGCGCAGTCGTCATTGACGTCGGCGTGAACCGTCTTCCCGACGGCAAGCTGTGCGGCGACGTCGATTTCGACGACGTTCTGGATACGGCCGGCTGGATTACGCCGGTGCCGGGCGGAGTCGGACCGATGACGATCACGATGCTGATGGCCAACACGCTGAAGGCGGCCAAGCGCGCTCGCGAATAGGGCTTCCGGGATGAGAGGAGAACCGGCGCGCGCGCTGACGATACGCGAGATCACCCGACTCATCAAGAATAAGCTCGAAGGCGATCCGGGGCTTCAGGACGTATGGCTGCGAGGCGAGATTTCGAATTTTACGCTTCATTCCAGCGGTCATATGTATTTTACGCTGAAGGACGAGAACGCCCGATTGAAATGCATCATGTTCGCATCCTACAATCAGAGGTTGCCGTTCGCTCCGAAGAACGGCATGAAGGTGCTGGCGCGGGGAGGCGTCTCGGTCTACGAACGGGACGGCCAGTACCAGTTCTACGCGACGGCGATGCAGCCCGACGGCATCGGAAGCCTGTATCTGGCCTTCGAGCAGCTCAAGCGCAAGCTGGAGGAAGAAGGGCTGTTTCGTCCGGAGGTTAAGCGGGCGCTGCCTCTGTATCCGCGGACGGTCGGGGTGATCACGTCGCCGACCGGCGCCGCCGTGCGGGACATTCTGATCACGCTCGAGCGCCGCAATCCGGGCGTGCACGTGCTGCTGTATCCCGTATCCGTGCAAGGCACCGGCGCCGCTCCTTCCATCGTCAAGGCGATTCGGGAGATGAACGAGCTGGGCGCGGCCGACGTGCTGATCGTCGGACGGGGCGGCGGCTCGCTTGAAGAGCTGTGGGCGTTTAACGAGGAGGTCGTCGCCCGGGCGATTCGGGCTTCGGCGATTCCGGTTATCTCTGCGGTCGGTCACGAGACGGATTTTACGATCTCGGATTTCGCCGCGGATATTCGCGCGGCGACGCCAACCGCGGCCGCCGAACTCGCGGTCAGGCATATCGGGGAGCTGAGGCAGGAGCTGGCCCATCTGGAGCAGCGAATGGCCGGGACGCTCGGACGCGGGCTTGCGAGAGCGAAGGAGCGGTGGCAGCATGCGGCGCGTTCGCCTTACTTCACGCAGCCGAGACGAAGCCTGCTCGTGCAGGCCGAGCGGCTGGACCGGCTGAAGGAAGCGCTTCGCTACCGGATCCGGGCGGAGCAGAGCCGGGCCCAAGAGCGCGCGACGCGGCTTGCCGGCAGGCTGCAGGCGGTTAATCCGCGGCAGCAGATCGTTCATGCCCGGCAGCGGATGACCGCGGCCTCGAAAGGGCTGGAGCTGGCGATGAACGCGATTACTCGCGACAAGGCGAGCCGCTTCGGTTCTCTGGTCAGGCAGCTCGATGCACTTAGTCCGCTGAAGGTCATGGCCCGAGGCTACAGTCTGGCCTACGACGAACAGGAGAAGAAGCTGATCCGCTCGGTGAACGAGGTTCAGCCGGGCGATCTCATTCGTCTTCGTCTCACGGACGGTAAACTGGACTGCCAAATCTGGGGAATACACGGGGAGGAGCAAGTCAATGGCTAATAAAGGCGCGGGGAAAGCCGAATCGGTCGAAGCCGGACAGGGCGGCGCGGCGGAAATGTCGTTCGAGCTGGCGATGGAGAAGCTCGAGACGATCGTCGCTCAGCTGGAGAGCGGCGATGTGCCGCTGGAGACGGCGATCGAGCTGTTCCAGGAAGGGATGACGCTGTCGCGTCTGTGCGGACAGAAGCTGGAGCAGGTCGAGCGGCGCATCGAAATGCTCGTGGAAGGCGACGGCGGGCTGCAGCGCAAGCCGTTCTCCGCGGGGAAGGAAGAGTAATTATCGGGCGCGATCCGGCATACATAGGTTTTGAAGAGCAGAGGGGTTATGACGTGAAGACTTCGGTGGATTTGCACACTTATTTGCAGGAGCAGCGGGAACGGGTGGAAGACGCGCTGCGGAACGTATTTCCGCAGGATTGGTCGATTCCGGACCGGCTGCGGGAAGCGATGGACTATTCCTTGCTGGCGGGGGGCAAGCGGCTCCGGCCGATTCTTGCGCTGGCGTCGGCCGAAGCGGTGTCGGGCAGGGAGGAAACTTCCGCCAAGGCGCTTGCTTTCGCATGCGCGGTCGAGATGATCCACACGTATTCGCTCGTCCACGACGATCTGCCGGCCATGGACAACGACGACTATCGCCGCGGCAGACTGACGAATCATAAAGTGTTCGGCGACGCGATGGCGATTCTTGCCGGCGACGGGCTGCTGACGCATGCGTTCCATGTCGCCTCGCGTGCTTCGGAAGCCGGCGTGCCGGCAGAACGCGTGCTTGCCGTCGTCCGGGAGTTGTCCCGCTATGCCGGGCTGCCGGGCATGGTCGGCGGTCAAGTATCGGACATGCTCGGAGAGCAGGGAATTACGTCGCTGGAGCAATTGGAGCATATTCACCTGCACAAGACGAGCGATCTGATCTCCTTCTCGCTGCGGTCCGGCGGCCACGCGGCCGAAGCGGACGATCGTCAGCTGGAGGCACTGGGCCGATTCGGGCGCAATGTCGGCTTGGCGTTCCAGATCCAGGACGACATTCTCGACCTGACCGGCTCGGCCGATAAGCTCGGCAAGCCGGTGAAGAGCGACGAGCGCCAGCAGAAAGTAACCTATCCGTACTTGCTCGGCCTCGAAGAGAGCCGCAGACGCGTCTCCGAACTGACGCGCGAAGCGGCCGACGCCTTGCTTCAAGCGGGGCTGGCGAAGCCGGACCGCCTGCTGGAGATCGCGGATTATTTGCTGAACCGGGATCATTAAACGACGCGATACAAGGAAGCCCCGTACGGGATGGACGGCGCAGCGGGCGACGTTTGTCAGTCGGGGCTTTTCGCTGCGGAATTTGGGCATTGAATCGGGGTTATGGTATAATGGGTCTATTATTGATGTGGGGAAAGCGGGGAACATGACTTGCTGCTCGAGCGAATCGACAGTCCGGATGACTTGAAGAAACTAACGCTGCCCGAGCTTCCTCAGCTGGCGGAAGAAATTCGACACTTTCTCATTCGGAAGCTGAGCGTAACCGGAGGGCATCTGGCGCCTAACCTCGGCGTAGTGGAGCTGACTTTGGCGCTTCATTACCATTACGACAGCCCTAAGGATAAATTTATTTTCGACGTCGGGCATCAGGCCTACGTGCACAAGATGCTGACGGGCCGACAAGACCGCTTCGACACGCTGCGCCAGAAGGACGGACTGTGCGGGTTCGTCAAGCGCAATGAGAGCGAGCACGACGTATGGGAAGCCGGCCATAGCAGCACCTCTTTGTCCGCAGCGATGGGGATGGCTTTGGCGCGCGATTTGAAAGGCGAATCGAACCGTGTGGTCGCGATCATCGGAGACGGCGCGCTCACCGGAGGCATGGCGCTTGAGGCGCTTAACCATATCGGACACGAGAAGCGCAAATTGATGGTCGTGCTGAACGACAACGAGATGTCCATCGCTCCGAATGTCGGAGCTATCCATAATTATCTGGGCAAGGTCAGGACAGAGAAGATTTACCGCAAGGCGAAGGACGAACTGGATTGGCTGCTGCGCAAGGTGCCCGCGATCGGAGGCAAGCTGGCCCGCACGGCGGATCGCGTCAAAGACAGCCTGAAATATTTGATCGCGCCGGACGGCATGCTGTTCGAGGAATTCGGACTGAAGTATTTCGGTCCCGTGGACGGCCACGACTTGAGCAAGCTGCTGGAGGCGTTTAAGCAAGCCGATCAGGTCGACGGGCCGGTACTCGTGCACGTCTTGACGACGAAAGGGAAAGGCTATTCCCCGGCCGAAGCCGATTCGCATAAGTGGCATGGCGTATCCGGAGCTTACAAGATCGAGTCCGGACAAGTGATCAAGCCGGTCGGTCCTCCGATGTATACGGAAGTGTTCGGCAACGCTCTGATCGAGCTTGCGGAGCAGGACTCCCGCATCGTCGCCATTACGCCGGCGATGCCGGGCGGATCGGGCTTGCTGAAGTTCGCGGAGAAGTTTCCCGACCGCATGTACGACGTCGGCATCGCCGAGCAGCACGCGGGGACGATGTCGGCCGCGCTGGCGATGGAAGGGATGAAGCCCGTATTCGCCGTCTATTCGACGTTCCTGCAGCGCGCGTACGACCAAGTCGTCCATGATATTTGCCGGCAGAACTTGAACGTCGTGTTCGCCATCGATCGGGCCGGCTTCGTCGGAGCCGACGGCGAGACGCATCAAGGCGTATACGATATCGCGTTCCTGCGGCACATTCCGAACATGGTCATCATGATGCCCAAGGACGAGAACGAGCTGAGAAACATGCTGCGTACGGCGGTCGAATACGACGGCGGACCGATTGCAGTGCGGTATCCGCGAATCGAAGGCGTAGGCGTCGAATACGACGAGCGGATGACGGCGATCGAGATCGGAACGTGGGAGACGGTTCGCGAAGGGGACTACGCGGCCGTGCTGGCAATCGGACCGATGGTTCAAGTCGCCGAGGAAGCGGCGGATCTGCTGAAGCGCGAAGGCATTAACGTACGCGTCGTCAACGCCCGGTTCGTCAAGCCGTTGGATCAGCAAATGCTTCTGTCGCTGGCCAAAGAAAGACTGCCGATCATGGTCGTGGAAGAGGGCGCCGTTCAGGGCGGTCTGGGCAGCGCGATTCTGGAGTTCTATGCGCTTCAAGGCGTTCAACCGGCTTCGGTTCATCTGGCCGGCATTCCCGACCTATTCGTGGAGCATGCGACGGTGAAGGAACAGCGCGAGGAAGTCGGGCTGACGGCTGAAAGCCTCGCTCAGCGCCTGGCTTCGCTCTCCGTGCGCAAGAGGCAAAGGGCCACCTGATGGAGAAGACGCAGACGACCAAGGAACGGCTAGACCTGCTCCTGCTGGAGCAGGGATATTTCGAAAGCCGGGAGAAGGCGAAAGCCGCCATCATGGCCGGGCTCGTGCTCGTCGGAACGGAGCGCGTCGACAAGGCGGGAACGAAGGTGCCGCGCGACGCGGCCATTACGGTGAAAGGCTCCGTGCATCCTTACGTGAGCCGCGGCGGACTGAAGCTGGAGAAGGCGATCAAGCATTTCGGCCTTGACCTGCGGGATGCGGTCATGCTCGATATCGGCGCTTCGACGGGCGGCTTTACGGATTGCGCCTTGCAGAACGGAGCCGCGCGAGTGTACGCGGTGGACGTCGGCTACAACCAACTGGACTGGTCGCTCCGTCAAGACGAGCGGGTCCAGGTGCTGGAGCGGACGAACTTCCGCCACATGACGGCGGATCAACTGGACGGTCCTCAACCGGGCTTTGCGAGCATCGACGTTTCGTTCATTTCGCTTAAGCTGATTTTGCCGGTGCTGGCCGAGATCCTCCGGAAGGGCGGACATACGGTCGCTCTGATCAAGCCGCAGTTTGAAGCGGGCAGGGAACATGTGGGCAAGTCCGGCGTCATCCGGGACCCGGCCGTGCACGCGCAAGTGCTTCGGGCCGTGCTAACCGCGGCGGCGGATCTGGGATTCCAGTTGCAAGGACTCACGTATTCTCCGATTACCGGGGGCGAGGGCAACATCGAATTTCTCGCCTATTGGCATCTCGGTCCCGCGTCTTCCGAGGAGAAGTCGTCCGCGCCTGTCGCGACGGATCGGCCGCTCGAGGAGCTGATCGCGATGACGGTGGAGGAAGCGAACCATACCTTCCGCCGCACTCCTTCATAAGAGAGCAATCGCCCGGACACCCGGAGCTGCCGAAGAACGGCCTGAGGATCGATCCGGGCCGGCGCGCATCTCCGGGTTTTTGCGCGAGCTTGGAGGAAATCGGCGTCCGATCTCGAAAAGGTAAAACAACGGATACAACTTGTCCAGACAGCGCGGCTCTCCGTAACGGAACGTTCGGGAGGCGGTTATGGATAGCGTAGGAGATTGGCTCATCATGCTGATTGCGGCCGGCATTATGGGATGGTGGGTGATCAGACGGCTGGACCGTTGGCTGCACGAACCTCCCGATGCGCGTCTGCGCAAGCTTGCGACCGCTGGCGGCGTCGAAGAGGACGAGCATGTCGTCCTGCTGAAGGAGCAAGGCTTTCAAGTGCTGTCGGGCAAGCACCGCATTCCGCTCGGAGTGTCCGTGGACGACGGCGCGGTTATGCCGACTCGCCTCTATTTCGATTATTTGGCCGCGAAGGATCATAAATATTACTTGGTGAAGCTCGAACGGCCTAGACAGCCGCTCGAATGGACGGCCAGCGGCTTGCGCGAAAGGCTGCTCGTCTATGCGCTGTTGTTTCCGGATTGCCACGGTATCGTTATCGTGTTTCCGCAGCAGCGTCAAATCAAAACAGTGCGATTCAAAGTGGAGGCTGGCGAGAAATGAAAGGACAACGTCAACGCAAAATCCGTGAGTTGATCGGCTCAAGGGAAGTCGAGACACAAGAGGAACTCGTGGAAGCGCTAAGCTTGGAAGGAATGCAGGTGACCCAAGCGACGGTGTCGCGCGACATTAAGGAGATGCAGTTGATCAAAGTCCCTCTGGAGGACGGCCGATACAAGTATTCGATGCCCCAGGACCAGCGTTACAACCCGGCCCAGAAGCTGAAACGGGCGCTGCTCGATCACTATCTGGGGGCGGAGTCGGCGGAAAATCTCGTCGTTCTGAAATGTCTGCCCGGCACGGCGGGGACGATCGCGGCGCTGATCGACGGCATGGATTGGCCCGAAATCATCGGCACGATCGGCGGCGACGATACGACGCTTATCATTACGAAGACGAAAAGCCTCGGAGAAGACGTGTTGAAGCGAATCAACGATATTATGCTGTGACTTAAGACTAGTCGGGTGCAGGGGGGCTTATCATGCTTCGCGAGTTAACCATCCATAATCTTGCCGTCATCGAGAGCGTATCCGTCGCTTTCCATCCCGGATTTCACGTCCTCACGGGAGAGACGGGGGCCGGCAAATCGATCGTAATCGACGCCTTGACCTTGGCGGCCGGCGGCCGCGGCTCGGCTGAGATGATCCGGCACGGCTGCGACAAGGCGGATATCGAAGCGGTATTCGATCTTCCCTCCGGGCACCCCGTATGGGAGACGCTCGGACGCCTCGGCATCGAAGCCGATCGCGACGAGACGCTGCTGATTCGCCGGGAACTGCTGTCCCACGGCAAATCTTCGGCCAGAATCAACGGTCAGAGCGTCACGCTGACGATGCTGAAGGAAGTCGGCGAGCATCTGGTCAACATTCACGGCCAGCACGAGCATCAATCGCTTCTGAAGACGGAGAAGCATCTGGAATGGCTCGATCTGTTCGCGGGCGAGGACATTCGAGAGGAGAAGTCGGCGTATCGCCAGTTGTATCAGCAGTACGTCGGCGTGAGCAAGGAGCGCCGAGAACTGGAGGAGAAGTCGAGGCAAGGCATGCAGATGCTCGACTTGTATCGGTTTCAGTTGGAGGAGATCGCCGCAGCCAGGTTAAAAACGGGAGAGGATGAATCCCTTGCCGACGAACGGCGCAAACTAGCCCATGCGGAGAAGCTTGCGGATGCCGTAACGGAGGCGTACGATCTGCTCTACGGAACAAAAGGTTTATCCGCTCTCTCGCGTTCTCTGAGCCGCCTGCAGGATATCGTGAAATTCGATCCCGCTGCGCTTCAGCCGCTCGTGGAGCAGCTTCAGAGCGCGTATTACAGCGCCGAAGACGGCGCGTACCAGCTTCGCGATTATAAAGATAACATCGAATTCAATCCCGAGCGTCTGGCTCAGATCGAGCAACGGCTGGACGTTCTTCACGCATTAAAGCGCAAATACGGCGAGACGATCGAGGACATTCTGAATTACCGGGCCAAAATTCAAGCCGAAGCCGATCAACTGGACAATAGCGAGGAACTGCTCGAGAAGCTGACGGCTCAGGAAGCGCAGCTCAGGATCGACCTGCAGACGCGGGCGGAGAAGCTGTCGGCGATCCGCCGCAGCGCCGCCCGCGTGCTCGCCAAGCAGATCGAGCAGGAATTGGCCGAGCTGCAGATGGAGCGTTCCATCTTCGAGGTCAAGCTCGGAGCGGCGGAGCTGACGGCCTCGGGGACGGACACCGCCGAGTTCATCCTGTCGACGAACCCGGGCGAACCGCCCAAGCCCTTGGCCAAGATCGCGTCGGGCGGCGAGATGTCGCGCGTCATGCTGGCGCTGAAGGCGATTTTTGCCCGTATCGACGAAATTCCCGTACTCGTCTTCGACGAAGTGGACACCGGCGTTAGCGGAAGGGCGGCGCAGGCGATCGCGGAGAAGCTTAGCTTGCTGTCCCGTCATTGCCAAGTATTCGCGATCACGCATCTGCCGCAGGTGGCTTGCATGGCCGATCATCAATACGAAATCCGCAAGCAGGTGAATGAACAGTCCCGCACGCGGACGTCGGTTACGCAGCTGTCGCCGGAGCAGAGGATCGAGGAACTGGCCCGGATGCTCGGAGGAGTGGAAGTAACGGAAAAAACCCGTCATCATGCACAAGAAATGCTTAGTCTGGCGGAGATCCGAAAAAACGCGTAACGACGCGAAAAATCAATCGCGTAGGAAGCTTTTTGAGAACATAAAAGGAGCAAGCCACGGTTACCTTATAGGTACGTTATCGGCGACATACCAGAGCCGATTCAGACTGTAAGGGAGCGTGAGATCTTGTACCAGCAACACTCCAGGAAACGCCGCCGCATCGGTCTTGTCGTCGTTCTTATGCTGATCGTCACCGTCTGCTCGGCACCGTTCCAGCACTTCGCGGAATTTCCGAGCCGGATCAGGCTTTTTCAGGGACAGCCGGTTTCGTTGCATTACACGATTCCGGTTCACGCACAGGTCAGTTTGAATCCGCGGGTTGCGGCCGTGAACGGCAGCGACAATGCATCGGTTCAAGTCGATCTCAGACAGCCTTTATCCATTCAACCGAAATCAAGCGGCGTGACCCAGCTTCAGATGAAGTTGTTCGGCAAAATTCCTTTCAAGACGGTTAAGCTCCAGGTCATTCCGGATTTGCGGGTCATTCCGGGGGGACAAACGATCGGTGTCAAAGTAAAGTCTGCAGGAATCATGGTTGTCGGTCATCATCTGGTAAGCGCCAAGGATAACTCTCGCGTATCTCCGGGCGAGGCGGCCAAGCTCAGATTAGGGGATCTGATCGTCGAAATCAACGGCCATCCGTGCGACGATATTTCCAAAATCGCGGCTTATTCGGAAGAGGCCGGACGCAGCGGCAAATCGTTGAAGCTGTTGGTTCAGCGGGGCAAGGAAAGGTTCAAGACGTCGATTACGCCGGCCTACGACGAGGAAGACAAAGCATGGCGGCTCGGGCTGTACATTCGGGATTCGGCGGCCGGTGTGGGAACCTTAACGTTCTACGCTCCGGATCAAGGCGTATACGGCGCGCTCGGCCACGTCATTACGGACATGGATACGCAAACTCCGATCGTCGTCGGAAGCGGGGAGATTTTACAGTCGAGCGTCTCTTCGATCAACAAAAGCCAAAGCGGCGAACCGGGCGAGAAGAGGGCTCATTTTCTGAAGGAAGGCCGTACGCTGGGCAGCGTGGAGCGCAATACTCCGTTCGGCATCTTCGGCAAGATGAGACAGTTGCCCGAACATTCGTACAATCCGGAGCCCATTTCGGTCGCTTTCGCGGAAGAGGTGAAGGAAGGTCCCGCGCAAATCTTGACGGTCGTGGACAAGCAGAAGGTCGAGAAATTCGATATTCAGATCGTTCACGTGTCCAAGCAGTCGTCTCCCGCGACCAAGGGAATGGTTATCAAAATCACCGACCCGAAGCTGCTGGAAAGAACCGGGGGCATCGTGCAGGGGATGAGCGGAAGTCCGATCATTCAGAACGGGAAGTTGGTCGGAGCGGTCACTCACGTATTCGTTAACGACCCGTCTTCCGGCTACGGCTGCTTTATCGAATGGATGCTGCAGGATGCGGGAATTATGCTGAATCCCGAACAAACGATTTCTAAGGCGGTTTGACGCCTTAGATTTTGTTTATTTACCGAAAATCCGAACGTTTGTCGAAAATGTAAGAAACGAATCATGTTTTGACGTGTTATGACGCAAATTATTAATTATATTCGATTTTCAATAATAAATAAAGAAAAATTTTTTAATCGAGAAGGAATCCGCCAAGGCGATGTCGAAAACGGATTATCAGAGAAACGGTGAGCGTTTTTCGTCAATTTATTCTCGCATAAGAGAAAGGGAGGACCAGACATTGCCACGTATTGAAGTGTTCTTAGCAGACGACAACCGAGAATTTACAAACTTGTTATCAGAGTACATCCAAGAACAGGATGATATGACGGTCATCGGTGTGGCGTACAACGGAGAAGAGGTCATCCGTCAGCTGGAAGAAACACGTAGAGTACCCGATGTCATGATCCTTGATATTATTATGCCGCACCTGGACGGTCTTGGCGTCCTGGAGAAGTTGCGGGATATGAATTTATCGCCCGTACCCAAAATCATTATGCTCACGGCTTTCGGACAAGAGAACATCACCCAGCGTGCGGTACAACTAGGCGCTTCTTATTACATACTTAAACCGTTCGACATGGATGTTCTGGCTAACCGCATTCGCCAACTGGCCGGCAATGCCGCGAACTCGGCGATTACGACTTCGAGCCTCCCAAGCGGAAGCTCGGGCCGCTCCAACGTCGTCCAGATCGGCAAGCCGAAAAATCTCGACGCCAACATTACGAGCATCATCCATGAGATCGGCGTTCCCGCGCATATTAAAGGCTACCAGTATTTGCGCGAAGCGATCACGATGGTCTACAACAACATCGAGATCCTCGGCGCGATCACGAAGACGCTGTATCCGGCGATTGCCGAAAAATTCAAAACGACGCCATCCCGCGTCGAACGGGCCATCCGCCATGCGATCGAAGTCGCCTGGACTCGCGGCAATATTGACAGCATCAGCCATCTGTTCGGCTACACGATCAACATTGCCAAGTCGAAGCCTACCAATAGCGAATTCATCGCGATGGTCGCTGACAAGCTTCGGATTGAGCATAAGGTGAGCTAAACATTTGTTGTCGTAAAAAACACCGCCCCTACCGACGGGTTCGTTAACCGTCGATGGAGGGCGGTGTTTTTTTTGCCGTTAAGGCAGCAGCATCTTCACGAGTTCGTCCATCTGCTGACTGATGGCCAGCGGATCGTAAGGCCAGAAGATGTCGATGTCGAGCTTATGGACTTTGCCGTTTTTGACCGCATCGATGGATTGCCAGAGGCGGCTTGATTCGTCGAACTCGGCTCCGTTGGAGACGTCGAGGAAAATATGGTCACCGGCGTAATCGGGGATTTTCTCCAAGGAAATTTCCAGAATGTCTTTGTTCTTGTCGAGGACCTGCTCCTGGATGATCGGCGGAGCCTGCAAGCCAATATACTTGTACATCGTCAGACCGCCGCGATAAATGCCGCTTCCGTAAATATAATGGGTTTTATCGAAGGCGCCAATTAGCGAGAAAGTTTCTCCGCTGTCGAGAACGGGACGAAGCTTCTCCTTGGTTTCCGCGATTTTGCGGTCGAATTCGGCCAAGATTTGTTCGGCTTTGTCCTCCTGCATGAGAAGCTGGCCGAACAAGCGCGTATCTGCGTGTGTATCGCCGAGTTTGTCATAGGGAATAACGACGGTCGGAGCGATTTTGCTGAATGGCTCGTACATCGTCGGCTCGACCGTAACGATCAGGTCCGGCTGCAGCGACAGAATTTTTTCGACGGAAGCGCCGTCGATGAAGCCTGTATCCTCGATTCCGTCCGTTAATCCGGCGAGGTGAGGGTATGCGATCTCCCAGTTCGTACTTCCGATCGGCTTGACGTCGAACATGAGGAAGTAGGGGAGCAGCCCCTGCGCGATAATCCGCTGCGGATGAGCGGGAATTTCCACGTCGCCCATGACGGTGCTGAACGTCCTTGTCGTTTCGCCGCCGGAATTATTCGCCGGGCTTTCCGAAGAGCTTTCCGAAGCGGTCGTAGCTGCAGGCTGCGTGCTTGCTGGAGAAGTCGCCCCAGGGGAAGCCGAGGGCTTGTCCGTTCCGCAAGCGGCAAGCAACAACAGCAGAGACGACGCGACCAGGCAAAGCCATATTCCCCCTATTGGACGACGTTTGTTTAGCTTAAGCATGTTTTTCATGTTTGGCCCACTCCTTAATATTGAGAATGATTCTCGTTATTATCCGACAGCTTATTATAGCCAGCGGAAGAAGCGGGGGCCATTTCACAATGTCGCGACATTTGTATGGACTTTCGTTGCATTTTACGATTGCGCTGGTAAGTTTCCAAGGCGAACAGTCTCGTCGACCGCTTCGGTCAATAGAGGAAGCTGCCGTTCCAGCGTCAGGGCGTCTTCGGACCAGAAAGCGGATAGCGGAAGCCTGTAGATCCGGCCTTTGCGGTAAGCTTCAAGCGCGGTCCAGGCGGGATGTTCCGAGAGCTGGTCGTAAAATCGTTCGTAACGATCCTCCGAATCGTCGATCAGAACGAACATGTGATCCGCGGCGTAATCGGGGAGACGTTCCAACGGAACGACCAGTTCCTTCTCCCGGTCGAGCGCGTCGCGCTGGACGGAGGAGGGAGGATGCAGCTTTAACGTGCGGTACAGGTTGTAGCTTCCGCGGAAGCCCAATGGCCAGACGATGACATGGTTCCTTCCTCTGAGCTCGTATAGAGCGGCCGTTTCGGAGGAGGGGATTAGCCTGAGCAGGTTTTGCCTCCAGAGCTTGCCCTGGCGCAGAAAGCCGGCTATCCAACGCTCGGCTTCCGCCCTCCGTCCGACGATGCCGGCAAGCTGTCGAAGCTGAGCGATCGAATCCGTCCGGAAAGAAGGAAAAAACAGTACGGGAGCAATTCGCTCCAACTGTTGCAGCTTGCGGGCGTTTTGCAGCAGCGTGTATTCCGGAATCAGGATGAGATCCGGGCGAAGCTCGGCTATCCGCTCCAGGTCTTCCAGCTCGAAGCAAGGGAAGGTGCCGCCCGCTAGCAGCTCCTTGTGCAGCACGGCAGCGGTATTCCAAGGTGCGAGCGAGGCCGCGATGGGCTGGATGCCGAGCGCAAGAAGGTTGCCCGCCTGGTGCATCGCCGCGATGCGCGCCGGGAATTTCTCGCGCATTTGCGCGCGGTAGTCGCTCGGAGACACCCCGCAGTCGCGCTTGAACCGCCGGCTTAAGTACAGGCCGTTAAGAAAACCGACCTCGTGGGCGATGCTGTCGAGCGTCAGATCGGTGGATAGCAGCAATAGTTTGGCCCGATTCAGGCGGACCTTGATGAGAAAGGCGGAGAAGCTGTACCCGCTGTGCTGTTTGAAGGCACGCGAGAGGTGGCTGGAGTTGAAGCGCGTGTCCTCCGCCACGGCGTCCCGGTTCCAGTCCAGCTCGCAGCGCTGCAGTATCGCCTGCATCGTTTCCTCGACCGCTTGCTGTCCCGAAACGCGGGACTTCTGTTTGTTGGCGTTCATTTGCTTAAGGATGAGCTGCACGAGCTCGTCAACGGCGCGATCGCAGGCGAATTCGTCGTATGGGCCGTCCGCTCCCGACAGCCGGAGCAGCTTTCTGGCGAGAACGGGTACGCTGGAAGGCAGCGGCTTCAGAATAAAGCCGTTGTTCGGAAGTTTCGAGTAGTCCAGACGGTAGAGCAGCGTATCCTCCCCTTGCTCCTGCAGTCGATAGCTGCGGAAGAACAGTCCGACGACCGTACACTCCTTGCCTGCCGGCTCGATGGAGACGCTCGTTTGCGGCTGAACGTACAGCATGTGGCTGCCGGTCAACGCGTGGCGCTTGCGGTTCAGGTAGACGTAGGCTCTGCTCTCGGTGTAGAGAAGCAAAGCGCATTCGGTTTTGACGTCGACGGCTGTCTTCTCCTTCTGCTTCCATTCCCATGCGCGCGCGCTCCCAAATTTGTTCATCCGCCCGAGGCCCCTTCCGCATCCATCCAATCCTATTATTTTATCACGAATTGTTAAATCGCTCGCATGCTACCTTAGCGCGACGAGTAAAGAAGATGCAGAATCGTGTGGGACGATCCGTACGCCATGCTCTGCCGGTTCCGCTTGCCCGCCTTCGACGGCCGCGACTGCAGAAATTCCCCGAAGGACAAGACTCCAACCTTCCGCCGCTCCTTCTACTGTAATCCGGATTTCATCTCCAACTCGGTTGGCCGAGACGGAGAAGCGAATTTCCCCGTACTGGTCGGGAACCGCAGCCGTCGCTGCCGCGCCGTCCTGGAGCGAGAACAGATGCAAAGTGACGCCGTCCGTATAATCGTAGTCCGGACGGGCGTCCTGACTGCCGAGCGGAATGAGACTGTTTTCGCGAACGTAGAGAGGGAGACTGAAGTAATCGTAGCTTTCGTTCCGCCAACCGGCGCCTTGCACTTGCTCACCGCTAAGAAAATGCGTCCACGTTCCCCTGGGCAAGTAGAAGGAGGCATGGCCGTCCGGATTAAAGATCGGGGCGACCAGAAGCGAATCCCCGAGCATGAACTGCCGATCGACGTAGTCGCAGGCCGGATCGTCTCCGAATTCGAGCGTCATCGCTCTCATGAGCGGAACGCCGGTCCGCGAGGTCGATACGGACTGTCCGAATAGATAGGGCATGAGCCGCAGCTTCAGCTTGGTGAAGAAGCGAAGCACGTCGACGGCTTCTTCGTCGTAGATCCACGGCACGCGATAAGACGTGCTTCCGTGCAGTCGGCTATGGCTGGACAGCAGTCCGAACTGTACCCAGCGTTTGTACAGGTCCGGCGGCGAGCTGTGCTCGAACCCGCCGATGTCGTGGCTCCAGTAGCCGAAGCCGGACATCCCGAGCGACAACCCGCCGCGCAGGCTTTCGGCCATCGACTCGTAAGTCGCTTCGCAGTCTCCACCCCAGTGCACGGGGAACCGCTGACCGCCCGCAGTCGCCGAACGGGCGAACAGGACGGCTTCTCCTTTGCCTCGCTTTTCCTCCAGCAATTCGAATACGGCTTGATTGTAGAGCTGCGCGTAGTAATTGTGCATCTGTTGCGGATCGGAGCCGTCATAGTAGGCGACGTCCGTCGGAATACGCTCGCCGAAATCGGTCTTGAAGCCGTCGACGCCCATATCAAGCAGCGCTCCGAGCTTATCTTTGAACCAGCGGCAGGCTTCCGGGTTCGTAAAATCGACGATGCCCATGCCGTATTGCCACATATCCCACTGCCACACGCTGCCGTCGGGCCGTTTCAGCAAATAGCCTCGTTCCATGCCTTCGTCGAACAGAGCCGAACGCTGGGCGATATAAGGGTTGATCCAGACGCAGATGCGCAGCCCGCGGGCTTTGAGCCGCTGCAGCATGCCTGCCGGATCGGGAAAGACGCGCTCGTCCCACTCGAAGTTGCACCACTCGTACTCCTTCATCCAGAAACAGTCGAAGTGGAAGACGGCCAGCGGCAGATCCCGTTCGGCCATTCCTTCGACGAAGCCGGTGACGGTCTCCTCGTCGTAATTGGTCGTGAACGAAGTCGTCAGCCACAGGCCGTAAGACCACGCCGGCGGCAGTGCGGGTTTTCCCGTCAGCGAGGTATAGTTGCCGAGCACCGCCTTGAGGTTATCCCCGCCGATCAGGTAATACTCGAGCTGTTCGCCTTGCACGCTGAACTGAGCCTTCGATACCGTCTCCGAGCCGATCTCGAAAGAGACGCGCTCCGGATGATTGACGAACACCCCGTACCCTCGATTCGTCACGTAGAACGGAACGTTTTTGTACGCTTGCTCCGACGAGGTTCCTCCGTCTTCGTTCCAGATGTCTACGACCTGGCCGTTTTTCACAAAAGGCGTAAACCTCTCCCCAAGCCCGTACACCGTTTCTCCAACGCCCAGGGAAAGCTGTTCGCGGAAGTAATGAACTCCGTCGTCGGCCTGAACATAAGCGGTGGATCGCGTTCCGCTTCCCGTCAGCTTTTTGTTCCCGTAGGTGTAAGTAACTTGGACGGGGTGACGCTTGGTCACGGTAACGGTCGTATCCCCGCTCGTCAGGCTGACGAAGCGCTCGTTATTCTCGATGATTACCGGCGAATTGCCCGAGTGCTGCAGATCGAAGGTCGAAGGGCCTTGGCGAGCCTTCCCTTTGTGGTGATAGAATTTCGCTCGAATGACGTCGGGCATCGGCGAAGAGAACTCCATCGTCATCAGCGGTTCGTTCAGCGTATTACCGCGATGTTCGAGCGCGCGGTGCGCGGCGTACACCGTGATCGAGTTTTCCCCGATCCGCACGTCATGAACTTCATAAGGGCTGAGCAGCCGATAGCCTTGCCTGGTCATCCAGTATCCGTCTGTAAACTTCATCCTCACATCTCCTTGTCGAACAAGAATGGAATGCGCTTAATAACATTTTAATGATACAATGAACGATGATCTCGCAAATTTATGCTTGTTTATAACAATATTATGATTAACCGGAGGCTGGGCATGGATCTGAGACTGCTCAAGGAAGATCGGAGGCACGGAACTCCCGAGTTTCCGTTTGCCGTGTACGCCATGGACCGGCAAACCGGAGAAACGATATTGGACAACCATTGGCACGACGAAGTCGAATTTCTGTGGGTGGAGCAGGGGCGGGCTACGTTTCAGATCGGACTTTCCACTTATGAGCTGGAAGAGGGAGACGTCATTTTCGTGCCGGGAGGCGAAGTTCACGGAGGTTTCTCGGACGAGGACTTTTCGTGTTCTTACAGGGCGGCGGTGTTTCGCTTGGACTGGTTGGCGGAAGGCCGGGACGGAATCGCTTCCCGTTACGTTCAGCCGCTTGCGGGCGGGGAAGCCGAAATTCCACTTTATTACGACGGGACCACCAGGACGGGAAGGCGAGTTTTGGGCCGTTTGAAGCGAATGTTCCGAATGGGCGAGTCGGAATCGAGCGCAAGGGAATTGCGAATCAAAGCCGAGTTGTACGCTTTGCTGGCCGATCTTATCGATAGAGGACAGTGGCGGCGCGCGGCTCCTGGACGTTCGGTAAGTACGTATACCGTGGAACGCTTGAAAGAGGTCGTCGCATACATGGAAACTCACTTTTCACAGCCGCTGTCCGTGCCTGTGCTCGCGGAGATTGCCGGGATGAGCGCCGGCCATTTCAGCCGAATGTTCAAAATCGTCATGCGCAAGACGTCGATGGACTATTTGAATCAATACCGGATACGGCAAGCCGCTCATCTGCTGCAAAATACGGACTGGTCCGTCGCGGAAGTGGCGATGGAGAGCGGGTTGACGAATTTCAGTTATTTCAGCAAAAAATTCAGCGCGGTTCATGCGTGCACTCCGTCACAATTCCGCAAAAAATTTAGGAGCCTTTAAGGTTTATTTCTAAAAATCTGGTATAGTGAATGAATGGTTGTCCATAAAAACGAGGGGGAATTACGGAAATGAGCGATAACAACAACGAGAAGGAACTACAAGATAATCAACAACAATCGACGAACGAAGCGATCGAAAAAGAACTCGAGGAAGCGGTCGAGGAGCGTTCGTCGCTTGATCTGGGCAAAGCGGACGCGGGAGTCGTAACGGCCGGCGCACCGGCTGTCGCGGGTGCGGCATCCGCCGCGGCGGCGCCTTCGCGCAGCTCCTCGGCGACGATCGTGCCGTGGATTATCGCGGTCATCGCCGTTGCCGCGCTCGTGTTCGTGCTGATCCGGAATACTTCCGGAGCAACGGGCAACGAGGCGCTCGGGCAAATGGATGGATATACGATCAAGAAGACGGACGTATACGACGAGGTGAAAAACCGCTTGGGCGAAGATCAACTGGCGGCCCTTGTCGACGATATCGCACAATCCAAGATCATCGAGCTTGAATCCGAGAAAGCCGGCATCGCAGTGAGCGATGAAGACGTTAAGCGCGAGTTGGACAATTTCAAGAAGCTCTACGGCTTCGAGACCGACGAAGATATGTCCGTCGCGTTGGCGCAAGCGGGAATAACGTTGGAAGACCTCAAGGCCACGCAAATTATGCCTAACCTGAAGATCAAGCTGTTGTTCGAAAACAAGCATCCCGTCACTGAGGACGAGTTGAAGACGTATTTCGAAGACAATAAGGAATCCACGTTCGCAACGACTCCGAAAGAAGTGAAGGCTTCGCACATTTTGGTGGAGACGAAGGAAGAAGCCGACGCGGTGTTGGCGGAGCTGAAGAGCGGCAAGGACTTCGCCCAACTGGCGAAAGAGAAGTCGCTGGATCCGGGTTCGAGAGAAGACGGCGGAGACCTCGGATTTTTCGGCCGGGGCGTCATGAACCAGCGCTTCGAGACAGCGGCGTTCGCGCTTGCCAAAGGCGAGACGAGCGAAGTCGTCGAGGCGGACAACGGGTTTCACATTATTAAGGTGACGGATGTCCAGGAAGCGGTCGTTCCCGAGTACGATACGGTGAAATCCGACGTCAAGCAAGCGTATTACGACGAGAAGATGGGAATGGAAGCGACCGCCTGGTTGGCAACGCTGAAGACGGACCGGAACTTCAAGAACTTGGTCGAGAAGGCTCCGGAAGCGCCAGCAGCTTCGGCTCCGGCAAGCCCGGAGTCTTCGCAGGCAGCGCAATAATCGATGATTACAGATAGCAGCTGTTTCCTGCTTGGCGGGAGGCGGCTGCTTCTTTGCGTTTCAGGACACATCCGAATTTAAAGTTTACCTTAAGCCTTTCTTAAGAAGTGTAAAACCTGCGCCAAACTGCGGACAGGAGGCAAAAGGATGCGGTATAGTGGGAAGAATAAGGGCGATATTGCATCTCGCTAAGCGAACTGAAGGAGCCGTTTGAAAGATGTCCAAATCCATTCTTATCGTTGACGATGACCGCGAAATTGCCAACCTGATCGATATTTACCTCCGCAACGAAGGCTTTGACACCGACCAGGCGCACGATGGGGAAGAAGCGCTGAGCAAGCTGAAAAGCCGAACTTTTCATTTGCTCGTTCTGGATATTATGATGCCCAGAATGGACGGCATGGAAGTATGCAGACGCGTTCGGGAGACCGGTTCGATCCCGATCTTGATGGTGAGCGCCAAAGCGGAGGATATGGATAAAATTCTCGGGCTAATGACGGGAGCGGACGATTACGTCGTTAAGCCGTTTAATCCGCTCGAATTGGTCGTAAGAGTCAAGACGCTGCTCAGGCGCGCTTATCAATACGGGGCGCAGTCGTCGCCCGCGGTCGAAGACGATGGTGTGATCAAGATCAACGAGCTGACGATCAGCAAAACGACCCATTCCGCCGAAGTCGACGGAAGGGCCATCCATTTAACCTCTACGGAATTCGGCATTTTGCATTTGTTGGCAAGCAATCCGGGACGCGTATTCTCGGCCGAAGATATTTTCCAGCAGGTGTGGCGGGAGAAATATTTCGAATCCAACAATACCGTCATGGTTCACATCAGCAAACTAAGGGACAAGCTGGAGCAGGAGATGGGACGCAAGCTGATCACGACCGTATGGGGGGTAGGCTACAAAATTGAGATCTAGCATCGCTGCCCGGATGGTTTGGCGATTGGTGTGGCAAATCGGCATTAGCGCCGTACTCTCGGTGATTACATGTTACTTGTCGATCATTGTTTTGGAGAGAATGACACGCGACAATTTCAGCCAGCGTTCGTTTCTTCGCAGTTTGTACTATACGTTCGGAGAGACTCCGCTCATCATGCTCGGCTGCTTTATCTTGTTTATTATTTATATGGTGTTGTTGAATTGGAGGAGGTTCAGCTATTACGACAAGCTGAGCCGATCCGTCGAAGATATCGCGCTTAAGGGCAATTTCGACGACCAGGTTCCCGTTAAGATGAATAACGAAGTTTCGCTGCTCGCTCATAATGTCAACTTGCTCGTGCTGGAACTGAAGCGTTCTCTGGACGAGGAGAGAAAAGCGGAGCAGACGAAGAACGAGCTCATTACGAACGTGTCGCATGACTTGCGTACGCCGCTAACCTCGATTATCGGGTACTTAGGTTTGATCGAGCAGGATCGTTATCGCGACGAAGTAGAGCTGAGACATTACGTTCAAGTCGCCTACGATAAGTCGGAGAGGTTAAACGTTCTTATTCAGGATTTGTTCGAATATACCCGAATGAGGCACGATGTCATTCCGTTAAGACGTCAAACTTTTAATCTCGTCGAAATGATGAACCAGCTTCTGGTCCATTATCGGTTATCGTTGGAGATGGCCAAAATGACCGGCAAGCTGATCGCTAACGTCGGAGAGCTGCAAATCGAAGGCGATCCGGATAAGCTGGTGCGCGTATTCGAAAATTTGCTTTCGAACGCGATCCACTACGGCGCGGCAGGCGGCAGAGTCGATATCTATCTCAACAAGCTGAACGAAGCTGCCGTTATCGAGATCGTAAACTATGGAGAAGCGATTCCTGCGGCCGATTTGCCGCATTTGTTCGATCGCTTCTATCGCGTGGACAAGTCGCGTACCGAACACAAAGGCGGGTCCGGACTGGGGCTGGCTATCGCCAAAGGTCTCGTGGATAAGCACGGCGGTACGATTACGGCGACGAGCGACGGCGACAGCACGAACTTCCGCGTACGGCTTCCTTTAACGCAACCTTCTTCCGAACAACCGTCTTAAGAGAAACTTGCTCCATGTGCTGAATTTGTCGAAGGAGATTGTAATATGAGGGAATACTATAATCGGATAGAAGCGCTGAGGTCGGTGGAATCATTCTGCTATTCTCTATGTATCCATATTTTGGTTGAAGAGGCTCTTGCTTGGAACGCGGCCAGGTCGGCGCTTCTGGATCTGTATCAAGACGAGCTGTTCTGGCAGTCGGATCAAGAAGGGCGCAAGCGGATTGTCCGCAAAAAGGCGGTCGCGAGAGCGTTGGAGCTGGCAATCGGTAGCGGGGAGAGTAAGTGAGTGGACTGAGTAGAGGGGCCTAAGATGATTAGGCTCTGTCACCTTGAAGGAGATAGAGCCTGACTGAGCGTCATGGTCGATCGGATGAACTGTGCTCTTGAGAATTGCCGTCATTCGCTTGCGGCGACTTCTGCGGGCGGGGCGGGCGTTGCACCTTCGGCCGGAAACGCGGCGACAGGTAGTTATGCTTGCGATCCCGAAAGAAAATCCAACCTCCGATAAAGCCTATGCCGATCAGAAAAAGAATGGCTCCGCCGATGAACATCCCCCAAGAGAAGTCCGGGGAGACGACGTCGATATCGCCGATTTTTGCGAAGTAGTCGTATACTGCGTCTTTCATGAGCAAGAAGCCGTAGGCGGCCGCAATACCGGGAATGACAAGCAATAGTATGGCGATAAGCCGCTGAATAAGCAGTTTCATAGGATGATGAAGTCCTCCTTCCCATCTCCTAATCATACCGGCTTTCTGGGGAATTGTCCATGAATGCGTCTCCATTTCGTCTCTTGCCTTGCGTCATCGCAGCTTTCCTGTTGATTGGGCGCGGTTTTCCTCGCTTTTCTCGCTATCCCGTTCGGTCAGTTTGTTGGCTCCCCTCTCTCTCTTGTACATACGTATCATTCTCTCCATTTGCCGCTATCCCGTCAGGTCAGGTTGACCAGTTGCTCGTCCGAAATCGCCACTACCGCGTATTACCCGTATCTCCTCCGCTTTTGCCGATATCCCGTTTAGTCAGGTAGGCCAGTTGCTCGTCCAAAATCGCCATTATCGCGTGTTCCCCGTATCTTCACCTTTTGCCGATATCCCGTTTAGTCAGGTAAGCCAAATGCTCGTTCGAAGTCGCCATTATCGCGTATTACCCGTATCTCCTCCTTTTTTGCCGGTATCCCGTTAAGTCAGGTAAGCCAGTTGCACGTCCGAAGTCGCCGCTATTGCGTATTACCCATATCTCCTTCGCTTTGCCGGTATCCCCTCAGGTCAGGTAAGCCAGTTGCCCATCCGAAAATTGCCGCTATCGTGTGTTCTCCGTATCTCCTTCGCTTTGTCGGTATCCCATTGGCTCAGAAACCTGATAGACCGACATTCGCGAAGAGGCTGTCCCGTTTAGTCAGTTGATGTATTCGTGCAGTTTTTAAATTTCACATTGATTCGTTCTCGAGAGTATCCCCGTCGCTCAGTATAAATGCAATTTGTTAGGAAATCGGCCTTGTCAAAATTTAAGGGAAGCTATATATACGCAAAGAAGAGAAGGGAGGGAAGATTACCCAAGTTTAAGAGATTGTTGCCGTGAGGCTCGAGTTAATCGGTTAGAACGGGAACCGTCGGCAGTCTTGGTGAGCTCCGGGTAGGTGATTCTAGAAGAATGGATGCAATCCGCGAGTAATTGAACGTAGAGGGTGGATCGGCCGCGGTTGTAATAATAGCAAAATTGATCAAGATACGCCTGCAGGTGCTTGGGACCGATGCCTAGAAACGTTCGGCCGATCCACCAAGTCACATCATACCCCATCCAGGCCAGCTTTTTATTCATATTGCGTCCGTATCTTCGGGTTACGATCACGTTTTTCACATCGTCGGGATGGACATGATCACGAATAAACGGTGCCGTATTCGGACAATCGTACTTGTCCTTTAACGGGGCTTTGGATTGCAGTTTAAGCACAAGGATGTCCGGCGTGCCGTCTTCCGCATCCGAAGCACCGACGAGCAGAGATTGTTCCTGTTTATGCCAGTCGAAAGAGGGTGTCAAACGCTTGCAGTAGATCGTATCTGAAACGCGAACAACGCCCGACAGCAGCCGATTCGACTCCTTGGCCGTCATGGCGCGGCGAATTTTGTGACAGATCAGCCAGGCTGTTTTGTAGGTGACCTGGATCGCTTCGGAGAGCTGGCGGGCATTCACGCAGCGAGGCTGGGCATGGAGAAATATAGCCTGGAACCAACGATGAAGAGGCGTACGGCTGCCCTCTATGATAGAGCCGGCGATCAAGGAAGTTTGCGTATGGCAGGAGCGGCATTCGTAGAGCGGAATCCGACGGGTGGAAATGAGATAGGCATGCGGGTGGTTGCAACGCGGACAACGAAAGCCGTCGGGCCACTTCAACTCGAACAGAACAGGGAAACAATCCGCTTCCTCTTTATAGATGGAACAGAATTTTTGGAATTTCTCCGCCGCTTCTTTAAGACTCATACAAATCCCCTTTCCGCTATTTGCGAACGTTTGTTCTCTTTCCATTATACCAAACATTTGTTCTTGTTTAAAGTTGGGAATTGGTTAATTTTTCTCTTTATTCATCATGATTCCCAACTGACTCAAGGGGATATCGGCAAAAGGGGAGATAACGGAAGACAGCGGGGAGCGTGAACTGATCTGACCTGACCGGAAGGGATAGCGGCAAAAGGGGCGAAAAGGCGGTAGATCAGGTATGGCGTGAACTGGGTAGGACAGAGGTATGGCGTGAACTGAATGGAGGGGATAGCGACAAAAGGCGCAGAGATTGAAAGGGCGAGCGATGGAACGAACTGATGGAAAGGGATATCGGTAAAAGGGATGAACGATAGGCGTGATGCTGGAGAGGACTGACGGAAGGGGATAGCGACAAAAGCAGCGGAAAGTGGAACGGATGAAGCAGGCGGCCTGACGGAAGGGGATAGCGACAAAAGCAGCGGAAAGTGGAACGGAAGAAGCAGGCGGACTGACGGAAGGGGATAGCGACAAAAGCAGCGGAAAGTGGAACGGGAAGAAGCAGGCGGACTGACGGAAGGGGATAGCGTGAGAGGGAAGGAGCTCTAGACCAAAGTCTAATGCCTGCTGGACGAAAGTTCGGAAACGAACCCGACGAGAAACGATGGGAGCGGGGGAGACGGCGAGATACAATGAAGCTAACGTAAAACGGAGGCGGAGGAACGGACATGCAAAATCAACCGGAATGGTCGGCGGGCAACGCGGGGTGGACGAGAGGAACCGCGGCGCTGCGCCGGGGCTTCGGCAGCGCCAGACAGAACGTCTGGATGACGTGGGAGAGAACGGCTGCTTGGGCGATGAAGCTGACGAGCGAGCATTCGTTGTACGCAGGGATCTGCATCGTGATGGTCAAAAGGTACAAGGGAGAGCCGTTCGTCTGCGAGGATGGGACCCGGATCGAACGAGGAGACCGGATCGGCGAGCTGCATCTGAACAACGGGAAGGTGCTGGCGCTGACGCGGGAGCTCGGGGCCGACCGGGCCGCGCTTCAGACGGCGCGCCTGGCGAGGAACTCGCTCAAGGAAATCCGGCAAGAGCTGGACGGTCGGCCGGAGCTGGCTCCGGTCAAGGCGCTCGTCGGGATTACGATTCTCCATCGGGGACTGACGCACGGTCTCGGATTTGAACAGCGTCCGCTTGCTTCGAAACGGTTCGAGAAGCTGACGTCGATCTATTTGAAGCTGCTTCTTCGCTTCATGCATCCGAACGGACTGGCGCGCAGCGAGCGAAGCAGGCTGAAGCTGACTCCGGTGATGCTCGTCTGCACGCGCGGCAATCTCGCCCGCAAGTTCGGGCCTAAGCCGGAACTCCGGCAGCATGGGGGCGGATCGTCCGCCTGTGAAAGTTTAGCCTCTGGATAAGGAGTGAGCAAGTTGAACGCAACCCCGATCGAATCGCGAGCCCAGGCCGTCAAGCAAGGGGCGGCGGCTTGGCGTCCCCTGCTGTGGCTGCTGCTCATTCCGGCTATTAATCTGCTGTACGTCCTGCAGAACCAGGCCGCGGGCAACGCGAGGTCGCTCGTAACCGAAGTCGACGGGAGCATTCCTTTCGTACCGGCATTCGCGCTGCCTTATTCGCTGTGGTATCCTTTCCTGTTCGTCGTATTCATTCTTGTTCTTCGCAAGGACAGGAGGGAATATTTCCGGCTACTGCTGGCGTTCTGCCTCGGCTTGCTGCTGTCGAATCTCGTCTTCCTGGTGTTTCAGACGACCGTTCCCCGTCCCGAGATCGGGACGGAAGGTTTTTTTCACGGCATCGTCTCTTTTATTTATACCAACGACCAGCCTTACAACTGCTTTCCGAGCGTGCATGTGCTGACGAGCGCGCTTATGATTTACGGCGCTCGCCGATTAAGAACGGCGGCGAAAATCCCGATCGCGGTCGTCGCCGTCAGCATTATCGTTTCCACGGTGTTTATCAAGCAGCATGTCATCGCGGACGTTATGGCCGGGCTGCTGGCCGCCAAACTCGTCTTCTGGCTGGCCGGCGAGCTCATCCGGCGATTCGAACGAAGAAGAGAGCTGTCCGATTCCGATAAGTAAGAGCGTGCAGGAAGGATTATCAGCTCAGCTTCAAGTCTGAGGCCGAAGCGCCTTATGAAGCCGCCAGATCACGATGCCGACGAGAGCCGGGGTGAGGAGGCTGAAGACGCCTCCGGCGAAATCGCCCGGCAAGCCGTCGAACATCATCTGCATGCCCATCAGAATCGCATCGAGCGTCACATGCGCGAAAATGACGGCCATCAAGCCGAAACGCAGCATAAACCACCCGAACAGGAACGACAGCAGCACGAGTTCGATGACGCGCGTGTAAACCGGATAGACCGCGTAGCCGACATGGCCGAGCGCCCAGAACAGTCCGGGCGGCACGATGGCGATCGTCGTCAGAACGACGACCGTTCGGGCCGAGGGCTCGCCGCCTTTCAGCTTGCGCGCGAGGCCGACGAACCAGCTGCGGAATACTGCAATGCCGAACAGCCGGCTCTGCAACTCCTCCGATATGCCCGCGCACCAAGCCAGCAGCGGCAGAAGCAGAGGAATGCTCATGTTGTACATCGACTGCGTGGCGTCCGAAGAGGCGAAAGCGCCCAAGCTCTTTTCCAGCACGAGCAGGATGACGGATTGAGCCCCCAGCAAAATAAAGGCGAGGAAGTAGCCTTCCTTCATGCTCTTCAGCACCACTTCCCCGTAACCCGATTCCCGCCATCTCGGCCAGAGTGAGTGCCCCATCGATTTCCACAAGCCGTCTCCTCCGACGGCCGAGAAATAAGTGAGCAGCGCCATCGCGGCGTAAGTGACAAGGCTGACCGTAAGATTAACGGTATCCCCTATGCTGACTCCCGATTCCCAAGTGCCCGCCCTCAGACCCGGAATCATGTTATAGGTCAGGCCCGCGTACAGCGCGAAAAAGACGGAAGCGAGGAAAATACCTCTGAGATAGGAAGTATGTCCGCCGTGAGTCCCCGTATAGACGATCGCCAGGATGAACAGCAGCACTTGGGGCAAAATGAAGCCGAATAACGACAATCCCGTCGCCCAGCGTTCTTGCTGCTCCATGTAATCCGTGAATGCCTCCGGCAAATCGACCCGGTAATCGACCGCTCCCCCTTGCCAGCTTGGGAAAGACGAACTCGTCAGGCGGAAGGACGCCGGAGCGGCGACTTGAAGCTTAAGCTCGGCTTCCCCGATCTCCGCTTGTCGAGAGACGTATTCGAAGGCTCCTCCGTCGGTCGTCTCGCCGCTCCATTCCCAATCGCTCGTGCGAACTCCGAACCAGGAAGCGTACTGCAGCGCGCTGGCGGCCTGGTCGGCCGTCGGCTCCTCCGACGAGGATAAGGCTTCGCCGGCAGCGGGGGCGGAATCCGCGCCCAAGTGCCGCCAAGCGACCAGGTTGCCTGACTCCATATGAAGCGAAACGGTTAATGCCCCGGGGACCCCGTCCGCGTACAATTCAACGATGTAGACGTCGGTGGGGGTTGCCGCGGCCCACTGCTTATTGTATAAGTCTGTCAACGCATGCTTGGACAAGTAGCCGTTCGTTTTGGCGTCCGTCATATGCGTGACCGTCGTCTTTTTAACGTCGGAGGCTTGGAGGTTGAATTTGTCGGCGGCCCATTGGATCGCCCGCTGCTCCGCTTCGGCTCTTGTGAGCACGGGGGCGGTGTGCATGGAGAACAATTGCCCTGTAATGGGGAACACTTGGATCAATAAAAACAATGCCAGTCCGATCGCGGCTGTCCAAACCCAGCGTTTGTCCAGCGGAAGCGGTCGATTTTCGATCATTCGGTTTCTCTCCTCGCCTGCAGAAATTCAAGTAAACGTATACAGTGGCTTCGTTCTTGACGGCTGCCGATTTTTTCATTTAGTATCTCGTATTTTCGGCGAAAATGAAAGCAAACGAAGCGATAATGACTGTCCGATGCCTAATCCTTCGGATAATTATGCGAAAAAATGCCTAAACGAGCCGGATTGCCCCCTTTTTGACGTTGTTCCTCCGCGGGGTAAAGACTATAATGCGGTGGTACGTCTTTTATCCGATAGAACGGCCGAGTTTCTGCATGCAGAAAACGGGGGAACCAACGGACGACGTGTACAAGAACTATTGTATTCGGACATCCCGGGGTGAATTCCGACCGCGACCGACGCGGAGGATAGGGCAGCCTGTTCGAGCCCGAACCCGACAGCTAACCTCGTAGGCGCTATACGAACAGGAATCGCGTGCAGTGAAGGCACTGGGGTTCCAGTGCTTTTTTTGCGTCTGGAGGAAGCTAAAAGGCGTTTTTGCTTATTTGCGTAAAAAAGTGACGGGTGCAGCCGAGGTGGATTAATTGTTCAAACAAGCGGTGCGATGGTTGTATGCTTCTCCTCCGAGAATATTGCTGCTCGGATTTTCTTTCATTATATTGACGGGAGCCTTCCTGCTCATGCTTCCTGTCGCGTCCGAGAACCGGGAGCCGATCTCTTTCGTGGACGCGCTGTTTACCGCGACTTCGGCGACATGCGTGACCGGTCTCGTGCTGTTCGATACGGGCTCTCACTTCTCCACGTTCGGCCATTGGGTCATTTTGCTGCTCATCCAGATCGGCGGCATCGGCTTCATGACGATGGCCACGCTGTTCGCACTGATTTTGCGAAGGCGGATTTCACTTAAGGAACGGCTGGTTTTGCAGGAGTCGCTGAATCAAGGCAGCATCGAAGGGCTCGTCCGGCTCGTGCGCAAAGTCATCTTCTACGCGCTGGCGCTGGAGCTGGCCGGTGCCGTGCTGTACACGATCCGTTTCGCGTTCGACATGCCGTTCGGCCAGGCGGTCTACCATGGCGTGTTCCACGCGATTTCCATTTTCAACAACGCGGGCTTTGATCTGTCCGGGAACGGCAGCAGTTTCATTCGGTATTCCGAGGACTTCTATATCAATATCGTGTCGATGGCGCTGATCGTGCTTGGCGGATTCGGTTTTATCGTGCTGGCCGACCTGTTCGATTATCGGCAAAAAAGGAAATTTTCTTTGCACACGAAAGTCGTGCTCAGCGTCTCCGCCGGGTTGATCGTCGTCGGGGCGCTGGTCATCCTGATCTTCGAATTCACGAATGGGCGCACGATCGGCGACGAGCATTTCGCACACAAGGTGTTGTCCGCGCTGTTCCAATCCGTGACGACCCGCTCGGGCGGCGTCTCCACCGTGGAAATTGCCGAGCTGCGTCAAGCGACGCAATTTTTCATCGTCATTCTGATGTTTATCGGCGCTTCTCCCGGTTCGACGGGCGGAGGGATAAAGACGACGACGTTCGCCGTGCTGGTCGGCGCGGTGCTGGCGATGATGCGAGGCAAGGAGGACGTCGTGCTGTTCCGGCTGCGGCTCGCCCAGGAGAGGGTGTACAAAGCGATTACCGTCACGCTGTTCTGTATCGGGATTGTGCTGGCGGGAACGATGCTGCTCGCGACGACCGAGGATGCCAGCTTCCTGAAAATTCTGTTCGAAGCGACATCGGCGTTCGGCACCGTCGGATTGTCCATGGGATTGACCGCGGACTTGAGCTTGGCGGGCAAGCTGACGATTATTGTGCTGATGTTTATCGGGCGTCTGGGGCCGCTTACTTTGACTTACGCATTGGGGCCTAAGCAGGGACGGGCGCTTTACCGTTACGCGGAAGGTAAAATCATCATCGGGTAGAGGACGGAGAAAGATGAAGTTGAATCAATTCGTTATCATCGGTCTGGGCAGGTTCGGTTCCAGTCTGGGCCGGGAATTGATCAGATTGGGATACGAGGTGCTCGGCGTGGACCGGGACGAGGAAAAGGTGCAGGAGCTGGCCGGCGTGCTGACGCACGCGATGATGGCGGACGCGACGGAGGAGGAAGTGCTGCGTTCCATTGGGGCGCGGAATTTCGATTGCGGCGTCGTGGCGATAGGCGACGATATTCAGGCGAGCATTCTGGCGACGATTCTGCTGAAGGAGCTCGGAGTGAAGAAGGTCGTGGCCAAGGCGGTGTCCGACCTGCACGGGCGGGTGCTGGAGAGAATGGGCGTCGACCGGGTCATCTACCCGGAGCGGGATATGGGCGTTCGCGTCGCGCATCAGCTTGTCTCGCCGAACCTGCTCGATTACATCGAGCTGTCCAAGAAGTATACAATCGCGGAGCTGGCGGTGCCGCAATGCTGGTCCGGCAAATCGCTGGAGGACGTCGACTTGCGCGGCAAATTCGGCTGCAGCATCGTGGCGATCAACAAGCCGCAAGGCATGATCATCGCCCCTGCCGCCAAGGATGTATTATCCGCGGAGGACGTCATGGTGCTGATCGGCACGAACGATCAGATCGGGCAATGCCAGGAGTCGTTCGATTCCGGTGAATGAAAACCATTCCGTTCGCTCAGGCTAGTGATAGGATGAGCGGGATGGAGGGATCGGCGATGAAGATGAAGCGCCTTGGAAGAGCGGTGATGGTGCTGGCGAGCGCCGTCACCTTTTTAGCGTTGTGGGGCGGTTCTGCGGCCCCGGTCAGCGCCGGGCAGTCGAAGCCTTCCGGCATCCACTGGACCGAGTGGGAGCGCAAATACGAAGGCGTATTTGTGCTGTCCGCTTCCCGGGAGTCCCGCAAAGTCGCCTTGACGTTCGACGACGTGCCCGATCCCCGGTTTACGCCGCAGGTGCTGGACGTCCTGAAGCGCAAAGGGGTTCGAGCCAGCTTCTTCGTCGTCGGCACGCGCGCGCGCAAATATCCCGATCTGGTCAAGCGCATTCATCGGGAAGGCCACGACATCGGCAATCATTCCTACAGCCACCCGGACTTCTCGAAGATGCCGCTTGCGCGGGTGCAGGAACAGATCTTGAGAGCGGAGGCGGCGATCGCCGCGGCTGTCGGCTTCAGACCGCGGCTCGTCCGTCCCCCGTACGGGGAAATCGTGCCGAGGCAGCTGGAGTGGGCGAAGAAGCGGGGATATACGGTTGTCAATTGGGACGTCGATTCATCGGACTGGCGGCAGCTTAGCGCGAACCAGGTATTCCGGAACGTGACCCGCGCGGTTAGGCCGGGCTCCGTAGTGCTGATGCATGCCGGCGGAGGGGACGGCCAGAATTTGTCCGGCACGGTCGCGGCGCTTCCGAGAATTATCGATTGGCTGCGAGAGCACGATTACGAGCCGGTCGCGTTGACGGAGCTGCTGAACTTGCCGGAGAAGCGGGGGCGGTGAAACCGCCCCTTTACGATTCTTTGTAACGCGCGGCTTCCCGATTGAAATACGCGGTCGTCTCCTCGATCAGGAAACGCGTCGAAGGCGCGAGCCAGGCCGGGTCCCCGTGGATGAGAAACGTCGTTCGCTTGGTCTGCTCAAGCTCTTTGATTCGCCCCAGGTACAGATCGTTGTCGAGCAGCACTTGCTCCCGAAGATAGGATCTGGGAAGCAGAGAGCCGGCGCGGCAAGCGGACAGCAGCCGGATAATGGCTTCGAACGAGTCGATTTCCATACGGACGTCGGGCTTCAGGTTGTATTTTTTCAATAATTCGTCGGTCAGCGTGCGGTACCACGTGCCCGGGGAGAACAGGATCATCGGCAGGTTCTGGAGATCCGCCATTTCGATATGCGTTCTTTCCAATATAATGTGATTTCTCGGAAGCACCAAGATAAGATGGTCGTCAAATAAGGGCACACTGGTAATGGCGGGATCGTCGATGACGGAAGAGGCGACGACGCCGAAGTCGACTTTGCGCTCTTTGACCAGCTCTGCGATTTCGTGCGATTTGCCGGTTACGGCCTTGATCTCCAGGTGGGGGTGCTTCTCGGTCATCGTTTTCACGAGATCGGGCAGCGTCGTCTGCAGCGTCGTCAGGCTGGCCCCGATCGTGGCAATGTGGGCTTCGGACGATTTGTAAGCGTTCAGCTTTTGCAAGTAGCTGCCGTGGAAGCGTCTGAGCTCCAGCGCAAACTCGTAGGTCACCTGCCCGGCCGCGGTCAGCTCCAGGCGCTTGCCTACCCGTCGGAACAAGTCGACCTCCAGCTCCGCTTCGAGCCGGGCAAGCCGGCGGGACAGGGCGGGCTGGGACAGATTTAATCTATCCGCGGCTTTGTTCAGGCTGGTCTGCTCCACGATCGTGGCGAACAGCCGCATATCTTCAAGCATGGAAGTCCCTCATCTCATATGCAGAATAGTTATAAGTTATAATATTAAATAAGCAGTTCCATTATAAGCGAAAATAGAGTAACCTTAAAAGCGGTGACAAAATGGTGACGAATGCCAACCGTGCAACAAGCATCGTCATCCGATGTCGAAGCACGGATGCGAAAGGAGAACAAACTTAGACATGAAAGGTAATTCTTATTTACCGCGCAAGCTTCATTCGCTGCTTGGCGTGATCCCGCTCGGCTTGTTCATCGTCGAGCATGCGCTGACGAACTACTCGGCCTTCGAGGGGGGGCAGGAAGGATTCTCGGACGCTATCCATCTGCTGAACAGCCTTCCGCTTATTTTCTTCATGGAGATGTTCATCATCTGGCTGCCGATTTTGTTCCACGGGGTGTACGGTCTGTACATCGCTTACCAGTCGGACCTCAACACAGGCAGATTCAGCTACGGCCGCAACTGGGCGTTCGCATGGCAAAGAATTACGGGGGTCATCACCTTTATTTTCGTCGCGTGGCATTTCTACGATACCCGGATTCAGCTTGCTCTGGGTAATGTTACCCATGAGGAATTGGGTCAGCACATGAACAACATTTTCAGCAATCCGTGGGCCATAGCGGCTTACACCGTCGGCGTCTTGGCTGCGACGTTCCACTTCGCGAACGGACTGTGGGCGTTCCTCGTCAGCTGGGGAATCACGATCGGCCCGCGCGCGCAGAAGATTTCTTCCAGAATCTGCATGGGCATCTTCGTTATCCTGGCGGCCATGTTCTTGTTGTCCATTTTCGCTTTCCGCAGCGATGAGTTCGCTACGGCGGCGTCTGCGGCGCTAAGCGCGGTATCGGTAGGCTAAGGGAGGAGTAAATTACACATGGCAACTCAAAAAGTCATCGTCGTCGGAGGCGGCCTTGCCGGCCTGATGGCGACAATCAAAGCGGCGGAAGCCGGCGTTCGCGTCGATCTGTTCTCGCTTGTTCCGGTTAAAAGATCTCACTCCGTATGCGCCCAGGGCGGCATCAACGGAGCTGTAAATACGAAGGGCGAAGGCGACTCTCCTTGGGAGCACTTCGACGATACGGTATACGGCGGCGACTTCCTGGCGAACCAGCCTCCGGTCAAAGCGATGTGCGAAGCGGCTCCGGGCATCATTCACCTGATGGACCGGATGGGCGTTATGTTCAGCCGGACTCCGGAAGGCTTGCTCGATTTCCGCCGTTTCGGCGGAACGCAGTATCACCGCACGGCGTTCGCGGGAGCGACGACCGGCCAACAGCTGCTGTACGCGCTGGACGAGCAAGTGCGCCGCTGGGAAGTGGCCGGCCTCGTGCAGAAGTACGAGCACTGGGAGTTTACGGGAGCCGTTATCGACGACGACGGCGTGTGCCGCGGCATTTCCGCGCAGGATCTGCGCACGATGGAGGCGGTCACGTTCCGCGGCGACGCGGTCATTCTGGCGACGGGCGGACCGGGCATCATTTTCGGCAAAACGACGAACTCCGTCATCAACACGGGAACCGCGGCCAGCGCGGTGTACCAGCAAGGCGTCTACTACGCGAACGGCGAATTCATCCAGATTCACCCGACGGCGATTCCGGGCGACGACAAAAACCGCCTCATGAGCGAATCGGCGCGCGGAGAAGGCGGACGCATCTGGACGTACAAGGATGGCAAGCCGTGGTACTTCCTCGAAGAGAAATATCCGGCGTACGGCAACCTCGTGCCGCGGGATATCGCGACGCGGGAAATTTTCGACGTGTGCGTCAATCAGAATTTGGGCATCGACGGCGAGAACAAAGTCTATCTCGATCTTTCCCACAAGGATCCGAAGGAGCTGGACGTTAAGCTCGGCGGCATCATCGAGATTTACGAGAAGTTCACGGGCGACGACCCGCGCAAAATTCCGATGCAGATCTTCCCGGCCGTTCACTATTCGATGGGCGGGCTGTGGGTCGACTACAATCAGATGACGAACATTCCGGGGCTGTTCGCCTGCGGAGAGTGCGACTATCAATATCACGGCGCGAACCGTCTCGGCGCGAACTCGCTGCTGTCCGCGATCTTCGGCGGCATGGTGACGGGGCCGAAGGCGATCGAATACATCAAGGGCCTGAAGAAGTCGGCCGAAGACGTATCCGAGAGCATCTTCGAGCGCGAGCGCAATAAAATCGCGTCCAAGTACGCCGCGATTACGAAAATGGACGGCAAAGAGAACGCGTACGTGCTGGCCAAGGAGCTTGGCGAGTGGATGACGAACAACATGACCGTCGTTCGCTACAACAAGAAGCTCGAAGAGACGATCGACAAGATCAAAGAGCTTAAGCAGCGCTACAACAATATCAACATTAACGATACGGCGCAATGGAACAACTCGGGAGCGGCGTTCACGCGTCAGCTGTGGAACATGCTTGAGTTGGCGGAGTCGATGACGGTCGGAGCGCTCCTGCGCGACGAAAGCCGCGGCGCCCACTACAAGCCGGAATTCCCGGAGCGCGACGACGACAACTTCCTGAAGACGACGAAGGCGAAGTGGACTCCGGAAGGACCGCAAATTTCGTACGAAGACGTCGACGTATCGCTCATCCAACCGCGGAAGCGCGACTATTCCACCAACAAGAAGAAGGAGGGCTAATCCATGTCGGAAGCAACTGCAGCAGCACCGACTGCGTCGGCGACAGGTCGTAAAGTCAAATTTATTATTACTCGCCGGGAGCGCCCGGATGCCCCTTCGTTCACGGAGGAATTCGAGGTTCCGTACCGCCCGAACATGAACGTCATCAGCGCGCTGATGGAAATTCAGCGCAACCCCGTCAATACGAAGGGCCAGAAAACCGCTCCCGTATGCTGGGAGTCCAACTGTCTGGAGGAAGTGTGCGGCGCTTGTTCGATGGTCATCAACGGCAAGCCGCGCCAAGCGTGCAGCACGCTCATCGACAAGCTGGAGCAGCCGATCCGGTTGGAACCGATGTCGACGTTCCCGATCGTGCGCGACCTCGTCATTAACCGCGAGCGCATGTTCAATGCGCTCAAGAAGGTCAAAGCGTGGATTCCGATCGACGGAACGTACGATCTCGGACCGGGCCCGCGGATGGCGGAATCGAAGCGCCAGTGGGCGTACGAGCTGTCCAAGTGCATGACGTGCGGCGTCTGCCTTGAAGCTTGCCCGAACGTCAACGACCGCAACAGCTTTATCGGACCGGCTTCGATCTCGCAAGTGCGCCTGTTCAACGCTCACCCGACGGGCGAGATGAACGCCCACGAGCGTCTCGAAGCGCTGATGGAAGAAGGCGGCATCGAAGGCTGCGGCAACTCGCAGAACTGCGTCCGCTCCTGCCCGAAAGGCATTCCGCTCACGACTTCGATCGCGGCGATGAACAAAGACACGACCAAGCAGTTGTTCAAACAGTGGCTCGGCCTGTAATCGAGCGAAAATGAAAAAATGGCGGTACGGGGATAGATATCCCTGTACCGCCATTTCTGTTTTTTCCGTTGGTCTGTTGCGAAAGCTCCTTTGGTGCGTTTAAGAAGCTTTGACGAGATAGGTGACGAATCGGTTGCGGTTTTGCTGTTCGTCGGGAAGGGTGGACGTGACCATGAGCCGATTGCCGGACGGATTCCAGCGAAGAGGATCGGCAATGAATTTGATGTCCAGAGACAACGGAACCGATTGTCCGGTGGAAGCGTCCGCTACGTAAATGCCGTGAACCGTTCCGTTCGGCGTTATGCCCGCGTAGGCTATTCGGTTGCCGTCCGGGGACCAGGCTAACCCGTAAATCTGAGAATCCTGGGCGATCGTTTGCAGGACGTTGCCTTGCAGGTCGGTAACGGTCAGCTCCATCTTGCCGCCGCGAAACCGTTTGACGACGGCCAGCCGCTGCTCGTCGGGGGAAGGGACCATCCAGACGACGTCGCTTGAGGATTCCACCCGCACGCTTTCGCTCGGCGATTGAATCATCAGAGCGCCTTGCAGCGTCGTATAGAACAGCCGGTCCCCGAGCAATGCGGGATTGCCCGGAAACATCTCCCCGCTTTCCAGCAGCAGATTCGGCCTGCCGCTGTCCGTGTTCCATTCGAAGATGTCTCCTTGAATCGTCGCGTAGACGAGCGAATCGTTGTCAACCCAGCGTCCGTTGTCGACGGCGATCGCGTCTTCGTCCGTGAACGCCGCCGATTCCCCGGTGGCCAGATTCGCGACGATCCCTTGACCCGTATGGCTCTGAAGGGAGAACGATTTGTAAAAGACTTTCGTCTTATCCGGGCTGGCCAAGGCGTAGCCCTGATTGCTGTCCGAGGCGGCGATCGCGGTTTCCAATCCGGTGGCCAGCTCGTGCACGTAGACGTTGCGCGGATACCAGGTGACGCCTTCCGCCCGCTCGGGCTTCCTGTCCCTGTTCTCGCGATCGACGAGCAGCTTCTCGTCGCTGAGCCAATCGGTTCCCCGAACGTTATCCAGCCGCACGAGCTGGTTGATCTCCGTTTTTTCGTAGGAGGCTTGCTCGGGATTGTCCAGAACGGTTATCGTCTGGCCCGCGATCTCGATCTCTTCCCGGCTCGTTCCCCATTGCGAACCGCAACCTGTCAGGAGCAGCATCGAGGCCAGTCCGATTCCCGCCAAAGCTTTGGACCATTTCGTCAACTCAAGTCAACTCCTTGTTCGGTGGGGTTCGGAAGGAAGGGCGAACGGGGAACGTAAGCCGGAAAGCCGTGCCTCGTTCGACGCGGGCCAGCTCCACCGTTCCGCCTTGCTTCTCGGTCAATTGCTTGACGAGCGCGAGACCGAGGCCGGTTCCCCCGCTTTGGCGGGAACGGTCCTTGTTCACCGTATAGAACGGTTCGAATACGCGCTCCCGCGCTTCCTCCGGAATGCCGATGCCCGTATCGGCGATTTCGACGAGGGCCCGGCCTTTCTCTTCGCGATTGGATACGACTACTTTCCCGCCTTGCACGTTGTATTTGATGCCGTTATCGAGCAGGTTCATGAAAATATGAATCAGGCTCTCGCGATCGGCCCAAGCGGTTCCCGGATTCAGCCTCGGAACGATCTCGACGCCGAATCGCTCCGCCTTCGCTTTGATCCGGCCGATCAGATCCAGCAGCAGAGCGGCGACATCGACCGACTCGGGCCGATACTCGAAGTCGTATTTCTCCGCGGAGGAGAGCCGCAGCACCTTGTCGATCATGTCGGTCAGACGATCCGCTTCCGCGCCGATGTGGCGGACGGCGTCATTCGCCAGCGATGAGTCCTCGGGGTACAGCTCCATCAGCTCGGAGTAGGCTTTGATCGAGGTGATCGGCGTCTTGAACTCGTGGCTGACGTTGCCGATAAATTGCTTCATGCCGGAAATGTTGTTGCGGATCTCGGTGCTCATATAGTAAATCGCCTGACCGAGCTGGCCAAGCTCGTCCCGGCGTCCGAGAGGAGGGCGGGTCAGAAACTCGCCCTTGCGGATGCGTTCGGCTGCGCGGTTCAGCTTCGCGATGGAGGAGGCCGCCCGCGAGAAGTACAAGTAGCCCAGAATAAAGCTCGCGGCTAACACGGCCGCTCCGGTCCACACGAACAATCCGGCGATCGTATTGTAGAAACGCTGATCGTTGGACAGCGAATATTGAAACTGGATGACGCCCATCTGCTGTCCCGGCCCTTGAATCGGGGAAAGATAGAAGATGGACTCGTCTTCCCGCTGGTAAGCGATTTTCCCTTCCAGGGCGAATCGGAGCGCGTTGTCCACGCCGTACGACGACGTGTTAAGCGGGATGGAGTCTCCGACCTTCTTGCCGTCTTTGTCGTACAGCACGACGTGCAAGCCCGAGTAGACTGCGAGATCCATCGCGAACTGCTGGCCCCTGGCCCGCAAGAATTGCTGCGCCTCGATAGGCGGCGAGATCATGAAGGCCTGCTTGATGCTGAGATTGGCGAGCCTCGTCTGCTGAAGCAGCTCCTTCTCGATTCTCGACTGCTGGTGATCCTTGATCCCCCTGAGTACGAATACGCTGAGCACGAATACGGTCAGCAGCAGAAGCAGCGCCAGAAACAGGCTGAATTTGACTTTGATGCTGACCGATCTCATGCATGGACTCCGGACGCCTTATATCCGACGCCGAACACCGTATGCAGCAGATGCTGTCCGGTGTCTCCGAGCTTTTTGCGCAGCCGCTGCATGTGAATGTCGACCGTGCGCGTTCCGGTGGCGTAATCGAGTCCCCAGACGGCGTCCAGCAGCTCGTCGCGCGTGAACACCCTTTCCGGATGCGACAGCAGGAGAACGAGCAAGTCGAATTCCTTCGGCGTCAGCTCGACCGGATCGTTATGAACGAGTACCGTTCGCAACTTTGGATGAAGCGTCAGGGCGCCCGCGACGATTTTTTCTTCCTCGGGCTCCTTCTTCTCCAGGCGGCGGAGCAGCGCCTTCACGCGCGCGATCAGCTCCCGCAGGTCGAACGGCTTGGTCATGTAATCGTCCGCGCCCATCTCCAGGCCGACGATCTTGTCCACGATGTCATTCTTGACGGTGAGCAGGATGATGCCCATGTCCGTTCGGTTGTCGAGCTTCTTGCACACTTCGTAACCCGTCAGCTTCGGCATCATGACGTCGAGCACCATGACATGAGGGCGGAAGCTGAGAGCCTGGTCCAGGGCGGCTTGGCCGTCGTAGACGGTTTCGACCTCGTAGCCTTCCTTGCGGAAGGCGTAGGAAATCGGATTGGCGATGCCCGGCTCGTCGTCGGCGACGAGAATGCGTTTGTTCATAGTCTCACCCGGATGTTTGTTGATTAGGCTTTGACGCGGATAGCCTCTTCCGCTTCTTCGAAATATTGCTCTAACGTCACTTTCTTATTCGCGACGTCTTGGGCGATTGTCTCTCCGACGTAGCGCACGTGCCACGGTTCGTAAGAATATCCCGTTATGCTTTCCTTACCCTTCGGATAACGGATGATAAACCCGTAGTCGGCGGCGTTCTTGGCAAGCCATTTGCCTTCCTTCGTATCGCCGAAGCTTTCCTCGAGCGCATACGACGCGCTTGCGCTCGATACGTCCATCGCCAGGCCGGTCTGATGCTCGCTTTGGCCGGGACGGGCGCTCGTTCGGTTGGCGACTTCCTCGCCCTTGCGCTTGACGTTGCTCTCGAAGATCGATTTCTGCGTCGCGTAGGAGCGGTAGCCGGAGACGGCCTTCAGCTCGATGCCGTCGTCCTTCGCCGCCTTGAACAGCTTCTCCAGCGCTTTGGCGGCTTCCTTGCGCATCTGCTTCTTAGGCGAGTCTCCCGAGAAGGAGAACGGCACGTTCGGCACGACAAGGTCGCCGGGCGCGTAATCGGAAGGCAGGTTGCGCTTCTTGTTGACGAGCACGTACAGGCTGGACGCATTGGTGATGACAGCAACGCCTTTCTTGTCCTTCTTGATCGTGAGGCTCGGCAGGCTGTCGGCCAGCAAAGCGAATGCCGGAGATACCTTGACCGGCGGTTTGACGATCTCAATCGGAGTCTCGAAACCCTTCGAAGGCTTCGGCGACGGCGACTCGGCCGGTTTGGTTTCCGCCGGAACGGTCGCATGCGGCGTTTCCGCGGCAGCGTCCGGAGCGGCGGAAGATGGACCCGCCGCGCTTTCGGACGGCAGGGCGATCGGCGCCGTCGAGCTATTCGAGGAATGTACATCTTTATACAACAATCCGCCGGCGATAGCAACTCCGAGCGCGACAACGATTACGGTTCTCTTTTTCATCTAGTACTCTCCTTGGATGTTGACGTTTGATTAAGAGAATACTAGACGGATGTTTCTCCGTTATATCGGGATGTTTCGAAAGTGTAAACGAGAAATAGGTCGACGGATCTAATCTTGGAAATTCGAAAGCTGCGGACATCCGTCGAAAGAAGGAGGAATATGGAAAGTTACGTCAAATACATAATAGCTGAATTGTTTTCCATCGGGAGGATGTACGGATATGGCCGAGAACCGGCGTTTTTGGAGCTATTTGCGGGTACAAGTGATTTTGCTGATGATCGTCGTTCTGATGCTGCCGCTCGGCGGAGTCGGCTGGTACTACTATAAGACGCTAAGCTCGGACCTGGAGGAGATCGAACGGGCGCACGCTTTGGAAGTCAGCGCTTCCGCGCACAGGCTGTTCGCCCAGCTCGGAGAACAGCTGTCGGGCTCCGTCATCACGAACGCCAAGTGGAAGGATTACGTGGACGCCGTCAACGACGGAGATCTGGACTGGATCGAGGAAAATATTAACGTATCGCCGGAGATCGTGCCGAACGTCAGCTTCGTCGCGACCGTCGACTACGAGGGCAATGTGCTGACGCAAGCCGGGGACATCCCGGAATTTACGGGGCGGTTGGCGGATATGTCCATCGTCGACAAAGTGAAAGAGACTCCCGACGCGTACGGAATGATCCAGACGTCCGAAGGGCTGGCGGTGATCGCGGTATCGCAAATTACCGACGAACAGGGCGTGGCTCAGTCCCCGGCCGTTCTGCTGTTCGGACGGCTGCTGGACGACGAGGCGGCGGGGGGAATCGGCGTTATTCTGAACGCGGGCATCTCCTTGCGATCGTCCGAGGGACAGGAGCTGAGGAGCGCGCCGGATTCGACCGGCATGCCCGATCAGGAGGACGGGGCGCCTATTCCCGGAGCAGGCGAGCAGCCCAGCTTCGCGACGGTCGAAGCGGGAGGCAAGAGGAACAGTCTCGTCGTCTCCGGTTACCCCGGCATGTCGGGAGAGGCGATTGCGGAGCTGTCTGTCATCGTGCCCGCCGAAGCCAGCGGAACGGTGCACAAGGAAATGGTGCGGATGAGCGGGATCGTGGCGGTGCTGGCCGCTCTGCTGATTGCGCTTATCGCCTTCGTTCTGCGTCGGAGGATCATCTTCCCGCTCGTCGAATTCGAAGCTTTCCTGAAGGAAGTGTCTTCCGGCCGGCTGTCCGTCTCCGTATCGGGCAAGACGAAGGGACGGGAGGATGAGATCGGCTCGATCGGCCGTTCCTTGCAGGAGACGGCCGATCATCTGAGGACGCTCGTCGCGGGAATCCGTTCGACGGCGTCCGCCACTTCTTCTGCGGTCGGGCAGCTGACCGGGGAAGCGGGAGGAGCCGCGGACGGAGCGAACCGGATTGCCGAGGCGATGAGAGAAGTCGCGGCGGGAGCGGACTCCCAGATGCAGGGCATGAAGCGCGGAGCCGAAGTGGCGCTGGAAATTGTCGCGGGCATGGGCATGATCGGAGAACGTTCGTCTTCCGTGGCGGCCGCGGCCGAGCAAGTGTCCAAGCAGGCGACCGAAGGGAACGACACGGTCGTCGGCGCGGTCGAACAGATGGACAAAATATCGGCGACGGTGGAGTCGTCCGTCCGGGGCGCCCACGAGCTTCATTCCAAATCGGAACGGATCGGACAGATGGTCGAAGCGATATCGGCGATCGCCTACCGCACGAACTTGCTTGCGCTTAACGCGAATATCGAAGCCAGCAGGGCAGGGGAGCACGGACGCGGCTTCGCCGTCGTCGCGGGCGAGGTGAGAAAGCTGGCGCAGCAGGCGGATCGGACCGCTTCCGAGATCGCGGCCGTCATCGCCGAGGTGCAGGGCGGCATCCTGTCCGTCGTGCGCCACATCGAAGCCGGGCAGGAGGAAGTAAGCAGCGGCGCGGTAACGGTCCGGGAAGCCGGTCGGACGTTCCAGGGGATCGCGCTGGGCATTCGCGGCATGGAGGAAGAACTGCAGGGCATCGCCGCGGCCGGACAGGAAATCGGCGCGCAGCTCGAGGAGCTGTCCGCGCTGATCGAGCAGACGGAGGCGATCTCCGAGTCGAGCGCGGATCGCGCCCAAGACGTCGCGGATATCGCGGAATCGCAGATGAACTCCGTGCGCCAGGTCGCGGACGAGACGAACGCGCTGGCTAACCGAATCCGCGAACTGGAACAGGAGGTCAATCGCTTCCGGTAACCCGGACCTAGGTCCAGGTGCAATCCCGTGCAGCGGTCAAGGGAATAGAGCGGAGAAATCAGGTAAAATAAACGCAACAAGAGGAAGAACGAGGAGAGAAAGATGAAGATAACGGGATGGACACAAGCCATCGACGCATGGAAGCTGCTGCTCGGAAGCCTGCCCCGCGGAATCGTCGCGTTCGTCATCGCGGTGGCGGGTCTCAGCGTGGGGCTGTCGCTGGCCGTATTTGCGATCGGCTTGCCGATTCTGGCCGGCATGCTCGCCGCGTGCAAGCGAATACTGGATATGGATCGGCGCCTGATCTCCGCTTGGGAATCTCCGCAAGAGAAATCTTCGCAAGCGAAATCTCCGGCCCTGCGGTTCGGCCTGCAGGAAATAATTGCCGATCTGAGGAAGGATGGATGGAGAGGATGGCTCGGCGTGCTTCGGGACGCGCGGCAGTATCGCAGCCTGGCATATGGAATCGGCCATTTCCCGGTTTCGATTCTGGCGTTCGTGCTTGCGCTCGTCATTCCCGTAACCGCGGCGGCGCTGCTGCTGTCTCCGGCCGCGGAGCTGGTGAGCTCCAGACTTTTCTCGTTCAGTCTGTTCGAGGATGATCTGATCATGCAGTGGATTTTTCCGGAATGGTCGAGTTTTCAGCGGTCCTGGTTTAATACGGGACTAGGCGTTCTGCTGCTTCTGGCCACCCCTTTCCTGCTTCGGAAGCTGGGCGCGTATTACGCCGCCTGGATTCGTTGGATTTCGGGAGCGCCGTCCCATACGTAAAAAAAGAGCGGACCGGCTTCGGTTCGCTCTCTTTTTTACATATGGCTGCGGATTTACATCCACGTTTCGCCCCAATGCTGGATGGACTGGATAACTTCCTCCAAATGGCGGCCTTTCTCGGTCAGTTCGTATTCGATGCGAACCGGCATTTCCGGATACACCGTGCGGGTCAGAATTCCGGCCGCTTCCAGCTCCTTCATGCGGTCCGTCAGCATTTTATCGCTCATTTCCGGAATTTGTTCCTTAATGTCCTTAAATCGTTTAGGACCTCCGAGAAGGACGCGGATGATCAATCCCGTCCACTTTTTGCCCAGCAGCTCTGCAGCCAATTCGTACTTGGGGCACATTTTGGAATAATCCATACCGATTCCCCCTTTCGTCCTATTTTAGCATACTCACTTCAAAAAAGTAAGTGTGATCTTTATCCCAGCGGCAAGCCGCAAAAAGATTCGATTCGCAGTATCGTCCGCCCGGCTTCTTTTGCTAAAATGGATGCAGCACACTTGAGGCAGGTAGAGCGGATGCGGAATAACGAGGATTACGAGTTGTGGAGCCGCGCTTCGGTAACGGAGGTGGACGTGCGGAAGATGGCTGCGAGGGAAGGCGAGCGTCTGCCTTCGTATCGGACTCCGTCCAGCTTCTTCTTGTTTGTCGCTTGCGGCGGAGCGGATATCGTTCTGGACGGCATCGTCCGGCCCGCGGAGAGGTTTCATGTTCTGCACGGCGGCGAGGATCTGCTGCTCGACATCGCGCGCGTGCGCCGGGATATGGAATATTATCTTATTTTATACAAGGCTGAGCTGCCGCAACCGTGCGACGACGAAACGGCCCGGCTGCTGGAGAGGGTCCGGCCGTTTCAAGCGAAGTATGGTCTCGTTCCGAGCGGTGCGGTCGCGCTGCTGGACGACGTGCGGCTGATGGAGCGGCTGTCGGAGAGCGGAGGAGCAGCGGAACGGCTGCGGATCAAATCGTTGTTTTACCGGTTCGTCGTCGAAATTTTACGCGAGCTGGACGAAGCGCCCGTATCCGAGGAACGGCCGGATGCCGTCGAGCAGGCGATTCAGTACATTCGCGCCCGCTATGCCGAACCGATCACGGTGGAGGCGATCGCGGCGAAGCTGGGCTACAGCGAAGGTTACTTGTCCCGCCTGTTCAAGAGTCGGACGGGCACCAGCTTAATCGACTACGTCATTCGGACGCGCGTCGAGCAGGCGAAGACGCGGCTGCTTGACACCGACGCACCGCTCCAGCAGATTGCCGCTTCCGTCGGCTACGAGGACGCGTACTACTTCAGCAGGGCGTTCAAGAAGTATACGGGCGTCTCTCCGATACGCTATCGAATGACCGGAAATCAGCTTAATCCATCGCAAAGGTCAGGATCGTCCATTGTTCCCTCGCAAGCTCGGCGCTATAGTAATGTTCGGAATGATAATCATTCTCATACAGGCGCGAGAGGGGATTCCGGTTCAGTGTACAGAATGAGAAAGTCTTCGATGGTGATGAGCGGTTTGCTAAGTTTAATGCTGTTGTTGTCGGCGTGTGCGGGAGGCTCGAACTCAAGCGGGTCCAGAGGCGGCCAGAGTCCTTCGGGGAACGCCGCGGTCGCGACCGGGGCTGCCCAGACGGCGGAGAAGCCGGCGGAATCGCAAGCGGGCACGAAAACCGTCAGCACGATGTTCGGCGATGTCGTCATCCCGCAGAGGGCGGAACGAATCGTCACGAATAACATGCTGGCGTCCATCCTGGCGGTAGGAGCCAAGCCGGTCGGCTCGCTGCAGCCTTATATCGACAACCCGTTCATCTCCGTGGACAAGTCCGGCATCGAGAGCATCGGAGAAGTGTGGACGGTATCGTTGGAGAAGATCGTGGCATTGCAGCCGGACCTGATTATTATCGATGTGGAAAAACAGGACGAATACGAACAGTATGCGAAAATTGCGCCTACGGTCGTCGTTCCGTTCGGCCAGTTCAAGGACGATCACGAGGAAATTCGCTATTTCGGACAATTGCTCGGACGCGAAGCCGAGGCCGAAGCGTGGCTGGCCGAGTACGATCGTCGCGCTCAAGCCGCTTACGAGAGAATCCAAGGGTTGTTCGGCGAAGGAGAGACGGTTACGCTCATGCGCTGGGAAGACGAGTTCCGGGTGCTGGGCAACCGTTGGGGAAGAGGCGGTCAGGCGATCTACGACATTCTGAAGCTGCAGCCGCCGGCAATCGTTAAGCAGCAGCTCTGGGGCGAGACACAGCAAGCTGCGATATCCGAAGAGGTACTGGAGCAGTACGCGGGCGACCACATTTTCATCGTCAGCTCGAAGGACAACGTCGCTTACAAGGACGCTCCCGTGTGGAAGCTGCTGGATGCGGTCAAGAACGACCAGGTGTACTGGTTCGATTCGGAGCGATTCTCCTTCTGGGACCCGATGACGACGATTGCCCAGGCGGAGGAAATTGCCGAGATGTTGGCGGAGAAGAAGGGGCGATAAGCGCCGGCATGTCCGCTTTTGTTACACAAATGAAATATTTCTGTTATGCTGCTGTTGCAGAGGTCGGTTATCCTTATTAACAAGACCCCCTTTTTTCATAGTATTGAAGCCTGCCACCGTTGGCAGGCTTCCTTTTTGTATATGGAGCCGCCCACGAGCGGCCTGTTACAGAGGCACGACAACCTTCTCCTTCTGCCGGAAAAACACCCAGCGCTTAAACCCGATCTCGCGCAGGCGGGAGCCGACAACCTCCCATTCGTCCCCGACACGTGTCGGGAGATGGGCGTCCGAGCCGAACGTGACGTCGGCGCCGAAGTGCAGCGCTCGCTCCAGAATGGCGTCCGACGGATACCAGCCGCCGCAATCCTTCGTCTTGCCGCTCGTATTGATCTCGATGGACAGATCGTTCGCGGCGACCGCTTTCAGCGCCTCGTCGATATCGGCTTCCGCCCCTGAGATATCGGCGAAGCCCGGATAGTAGCCTTTCATCGCGTCGATATGGCCGAGCACCTGGAACAACCCGCTTTCCGCGGAGCGCCGGATCAGCTCGTAATAGTGCTTTTTCTCGTCGAGCTGCTGCGCTTCGTCCTTGCCCTTCCACCGGTTGCGGTTGAAAATGCTGACGCCCCTCGTCTGGTGAACGGAGCCGATAATGTAATCGAACGGGTACGGAGCGTACGCGGCCCGGTACAGCTCGAGCTGGTCGATGTAGAAATCGGACTCGACTCCAAGCAGCACCTCGATGCGGTCCTTGTACTCCTCCTTAAGGCGAAGCACCTCCGCTACGTAATTCGGAAAGTCGCTGCGGGCCATCGCGATGCCCGGCTGCGGATGGTCTTGCTCGTGCGCGAAATAAGGCGAATGGTCGGAGATGCCGATGACTTGCAAGCCGGCCCCGATCGCCGCTTCGATATAATCCCGGATGCTGTCCGCAGCATGTCCGCATCTGTCGTGGTGCGTGTGCAAATCGAATTTCATGTCGTCACTCCCAGCTTTTCGTTATTCGCTTCCGATGAACTGATCTTCGGGCATCCCCTTCAGATCGTTCAGAAATTGCCGCATCGCGCTGTTGACGTACCTTCCCGACTTGGTCATGACGCCGACGGGATGGCTAACCTCAAGCTCGGTTACAGGAATCATCTTAAGCGTGCCCCGCCTGACCTCTTCCGCTACGGACAGCTTGGAGACGACCGCGGCTCCCAAGTTCAGTTCGACCATCCGTTTCACTTCTTCGCTGCTTCCGAGCTCCATCACGATGTTCGGTTCGATGCCGTATTCGCGCAGCACCCGGTCCGTAAACCGTCTTCCGAGCGTATCCGGGGATAATAGGATCAGCGGAACGTCCTTCAGCATGCCGATCGTGATCCGTTTGGCTCCGGCGAGCGGATGCTGGGGGGCGACAACGAATTGGAACGTATCGTAGTAGAGGATGGACGTTTCCACCTGCAGGCTGCGGTCGGTCAAGTAGCCGATGCCGATGTCCACGGCGCCGTTCTCGACGCTGGAGAGCACTTGGGTCGAAGACATGGAAAGGATGCTGGTCTTGATGAGCGGGTATTGGTTCTGGAAATAGGACAAGACGCGGGGCAAAATCTGAATCGCGATCGAGGAGGTGGTCCCTAGCACGATATGGCCTTGAGGAACTTGATTCAGGTCGGTCAGCTTCTGCTTGAGCTGTTCCACGATCGCCAGAATTTGCTCGGCGTGCTCCAGAAACACTTGGCCCCTGTCCGTCAACGCGACGGGATGATTCCGGTCGACGAGAATCGCCTTGAACTCGTCTTCGAGACTTTTGATTTGCGCCGATACGGCGGGCTGCGTCAAGTTGAGCATTTCGCCGGCTTTTCGGAAGCTTAGCGTTTTGGATATCGTGACTAGCGTCTCCAGTTGGCTAATGTTCACCTCTACGCCTCCTTGAGAGTATTGAATTAATTTATCAACTGCTCCGATGGATATAAACAGGATTTGTCATAGTCTTATTATAGGGGAAATGTTTTTTCATCGCAAAGGTTTACTTGTACTCAAAATTGAGTATAATGAGGTCTGCATACTCAAATTTGAGTAGATGAACAGAGGGGAAGTTATCGAATGGATGTCAACAAGAGCAATACGAAGCTTGTCGTAGCCGGCTTGCTGCTCGGTTTGTTTATGGCGGCGCTCGACCAAACGATCGTCTCGACGGCGATGACGACGATCATCAAGAAGCTGGGCGGGCTCGAGAGTTTTATATGGGTGTACTCCGCTTATATGATCGCGATGGTCGTCTCGACGCCGATTTTCGGCAAGCTGTCGGATATGTACGGGCGCAAGAGATTCTTTTTGATGGGCCTGATTTTGTTCCTGATCGGATCGATTCTGTGCGGCACGGCGCAGAACATGGATCAATTGATCATTTACCGGGCGATCCAGGGGATCGGCGGAGGCGCTCTGATGCCGATCGTGTTCACGATTATTTTCGACCTGTTTCCGGGCGAGAAACGCGGGAAAATGATGGGGCTGTTCGGAGCCGTGTTCGGCGTCTCCAGCGTCTTCGGACCGGTCATGGGCGGCGCGATCACGGATTACTTGAGCTGGCGCTGGATTTTCTATATCAACGTGCCGATCGGCCTGTTGTCGATTTACTTCATCGCGACCGCGTACCGCGAGTCGAAAAACACCCGCAAGCAGGTGATCGACTGGGCCGGGGCGGTCCTGCTGACGGGAGCGATTCTGTGTCTGATGTTCGGTCTGGAGCTGGGAGGCTCCGAAGGCTGGGCATGGGATTCCGCGAAGACGGTCTCCCTGTTCATAGGCTCGGGCGTGCTGCTGGCTCTGTTCCTGTGGGCGGAGAGCGTGGCAAAGGACCCGATCATCAAGCTGGGGCTGTTCCGCAAGCGCCTGTTCATGAGCAGTATGGCGATCAGCCTGCTGTACGGCGGAGTCATGATCGCCGGCGCCACCTATATTCCGATCTTCATTCAAGGCGTATTCCATAAGACGGCGACGGAGACGAGCTCGGTGCTGACTCCGATGATGCTCGGCGTCGTGCTCAGCAGCCAGATCGGGGGTAGAGTCGCGAGCCTCTTCAGATACCGCGACGTCATGCTCGTGTCCGTGTTCACGCTGCTGATCGGCTCCTGTCTGCTCGGCTTCGTGATGGATACCGGGACGAGCCGTCTCGTCATTACCCTGTTCATGGTCATCATCGGTCTCGGCATGGGCGTATCCTTCTCGCTGCTGAACATTTCGACGCTCGGTTCCGTTCCTCCGCAATATAAGGGTTCGGCCTCGTCGCTCATTACTTTTTTCCGAACCATCGGTTCGGCGCTCGGGGTAACGGTGTTCGGGACGCTGCAGAAGCATCATTTTCAACAGGGCATTCAGGAAGTGCCGAATCTGTCTCCGGAACTGGCAGAGCAGATCAAGGGCGGTCAAGCGCTGCTCGATCCGACCATTCAGGAGAGAATGGGACTGGCTCCCGACGTCGTGAACGGGCTTCTCGCCAAGCTGGCCGATTCCATCACGTACATCTTCCAGTGGTCGGTGCTGCTGCCCGCGCTTGCGGTCGTGTTCGTTCTGCTGATGGGAAGCGCAAGAATGGAGAAAGCCGCGCCGGGCCCGCAGAAGACGCCGGACGATAAGCCGGGCAAGGCGGAGCCTTCCTATAGCGGAGGTTAACGCAATGTCGATTCGATTGATTATTCTCGGGCTGTTGATGGAAAACAATCGGCATCCGTACGAAATCCGGCAGACGATCAAGATGCGAAACTGGCATATGGCGTTCCGGATTCGGGACGGCTCGCTCTATTACGCGGTGGATCAGATGCGCGAGGACGGGCTGATCGAAGTGGCGGAGACGATTCCGGTACAGGGAGACAACCGTCCGGACAAAATCGTATACCGCATTACGGACACCGGGAAAGAAGCGTTCATGCGGATGATTTACGAGGAGTTCGGCAAGGACTTCTATCCGCAGCATCCGCTGTTCGCCCCGCTCGTGTTCGCGCAGCATGCCGACGACGGAGCGATGGAAACGCTGATCGCGAGGCGGCTGGACGCTTGCCTGGAAAGAATCGGGCAAGTGAAAGGCGTGCTGGAGCTGAAGGGCGGGTGGCTGCCGCAAGGCGCGGTGCGCATGATCGAGGGCGTCTTGCGGTTCAGCGAGGCAGAGCGCGACTGGCTGGCCGAGATGCTGGAGGATGCGCGGGCGGGGCGGCTTACGGCTGCCGAGAAAAAGCCGGGATTCGCTCCGGACGGCGATCGCCGCTAGGGGACCGCAAACTCCGAACGCGGCGTCTGCCGAATGTAAAGAAGCGATTAAATCTTGCCGAAGGAGTCGACCGGACAAGGAGATCGCCGACCGTTCGTCGAAGTTAACCGTCAAATCTGCGCGTTAGGGCGAGAGAGGCGACATGTTATCGATGGACGACAAAAAACAGATTAACGCCTGGGTAATGTACGATTGGGCGAATTCCGCCTTCGCCACGACGATCATGGCGGCGGTTATGCCGATTTACTTTATCAGCGTTGCCGGAGGGACGGACGGAAGCTGGAGCTTCACGCAGACGGCGGCGGCGATCGTCGTGGCGCTGCTGTCTCCGCTGCTCGGCGCGATCGCCGATCATACCGGAAGGAAGAAGACGTTTCTCCGCGTATTCAGCATCATCGGAGCGACCGCCAGCGTGGCGATGGCGTTCATCGGCCCCGGCGACATGTGGCTCGCTTCCGTGCTCGTCGTAATCGGCATGGTCGGATTCGGCGCCGGCAATACGTTCTATGACGCGCTGTTGGGCGACGTGACGTCCCCTGCCGAGCGGGAGCGCGTCAGCGCCAAAGGCTATGCAATGGGATATCTGGGCGGCGGCGTGCTGTTGGCAGTCAATCTCGGGCTCATTCTCGGCTGGGAGGCGATCGGCCTGCCGGACAAGACGGCCGCGTCGCAAATTTCGTTCGTGACCGTCGGCATCTGGTGGTTCGTCTTCTCGCTGCCGCTGTTCCGCCGGGTGAACGAGGCGCCCGGCCAGGCCAAGGAAGGCACGGTCGGGGCGCACATCAAGACGGGAGCCCGGAGGCTTAAAGAGACGTTCCTGCGGATCAAGCGTTATCCCGAGCTGATGAAGTTCATGCTGGCCTATTGGTTTTTCTTCGACGGCATCAATACGATCATCGTGATGGCCGCAAGCTACGGCACGACGATCGGCATCGAGAGCGACCACCTGATCGCGGCGCTGCTGATTACGCAATTCGTCGGCTTCCCGGCTTCGCTCCTGTTCGGCAAGCTGGCCGACAAGCTCGGCAGCAAGAAGATGCTGTACAGCTCGCTCGTCATCTATCTGATTATCGTCGTGCTCGGTTATTTTATGACCAGCGCCTTGCACTTCTATTTGCTGGCTTGCATGGTCGGCCTCGTGCAGGGAGGCTCGCAGGCGACCTCGAGGTCGATCTTCAGCAAAATGATCCCTGCCGGCCGGAATGCCGAATTTTTCGGCTTTCTCAGCTTTACGAGCCGCTTCTTCTCGTTCGGCGGTCCACTCGTGTTCGGTCTCGTCAAGCTGCTCAGCGATTCGAGCCGTTCCGCGCTGCTGGCGGTCGCTTTCTTCTTCGTGGCGGGCATTGTTCTGCTGACGTTCGTCAATTTGGCGAAGGGAGAGCAGGAGGCGAAGCAGACGATTTGAGGCGGCTCCGGGGGGCGGCGCGGTGATGCCGTCGAATCGCCTCTTGATTTTCTGGAAAACAATTGCTACTATGAGAACTACGATGACGGTTGGAGTCCATGAGAAACCCGAACAATTCGATTTGCTCGTTCGCGAGCTTATCTGATTGTCGGGTTTTTTTATGATTGTTGGAGGCGCAGGGCTAACCGGGCTCACACGGAGAGGAGGTTTCGTTCGCAGCTATGTCATCGTAATTGTCTAAATTTTCAGATTAATTTAGTTTTACAAATTAGAGGAGGTATGGCTATGTTTCAAGCTTCGAAATCGAAGGCTGCGAGACGTCAAGGAAAATTGATCGTTTCAATTATGCTCTCCATCCTGCTGTGGGGAACGTCGGTAATGCCCGCATTCGCGGCAACCCCTCAGAAAACGGTTAACGCTTCGGCAACGCTCGCCTACAACATTCTGGGACTTAACCATAACAAGGTCGTTCAGAAAGCCTATCTCGGCTCCACCTATCTGTACGTCATCCAGCGGGATGAGGGGGATTGTCATCTCTCCAGATTGTCGATAAGCGGAAACAACGCGACGTATATGGACGAGATGACCGTTACCAATGCCGGACATTGCGAAACGTTGGATATGTACGAATACGAGGGTGAAAATTATTTCTATATCAGTTCGAAGGCGGATCCCTCCACGGAACGGTTCTGGTCGCTTCAGGTGGCGAGACTGCAATATTCGCCTGGCATAACCTACAATTATACCGATCTTCACCGATTCACCTACATGAATTACGCCAATGCAACCGGCACGAGATTAGGCGACACCTATCGGGTTGCCGGCGCCGGCAACGGCAGTTATACGATCTTTCGCATCCAAACCAAGCAGAAAACCGTAACTTGGTCCATCTACGACACGAAAAAATTGAATCAACTGCTCGACAATAATGTGCAGGTGCGAATGGACAGCGTGGCGGCAAGAAACGCGCTCATTACGAGCTTTACGCAGTCGGGGAGCTCGATCGTCAGACCGAACAACTCTTTCCAAGGCGTCGACATCTACAGCCATACGAAGATCTACACATCGGGCGGCGGGGACGGGGACGTTCCGCAGATTGCCTTGATGTCCAATACGGGGCAGTATAAAACTCTGGTAAACATTACGAACATCGGAAACCTTGAAATCGAGGGAGTACAGCCTAAAAACGGCAACGTTTACTTTACAATTGTGCACGATCACGTTAATAAACAAAATACGCAAAAAGTGTATTACGTTCCCGACAGCGTATTTAATTGAGCGAAATTTCTGGCTTTTAGCCCTTTTCATTTCTTGACAGCCGTAGTGGGCCATGCTAGAATCGGACTTGTTCACAAACTTCATATTTTGTAAGCGCTATACTCTGTGGGGCGCTTAAGACGGACGGGTAGAGACGATGAGAAACCCTTAGTCTAAAACTGCGAATCCATTTTGGAAGGAGGTTTTAGCTAAGTTTCTCATCGTTTATTTGCATTTTCAAAAAATGAAAACATTCACAAAAAAAGAGAGAGAATATACCAAAAAAAGAGGGATGAAGATATGCGATTCAACATGTTGAAAGCTTGTCTGTCGATCGTGCTTATCGTGAGCGTTGCCGCTCTTAGCGCTTGTTCTTCTAAAAATAACGGCTCCACAACTTCTCCGTCGGCATCCGGAACGCAGCCTGCATCCTCGTCGAACGGCGCTCAGGCGGAAGCCAAGAAGGAGCCTGTTGAATTAGTTTTCTTCTATCCGGTTGCTGCCGGCGGCTCCATACGGGAAGTGTTCGACACACTCGCCGCGCAATTCAACGAGGAACACGGACCCGACATTACCGTAAAGAACGTATTTTCCGGAAGCTACCAAGATACGCTTGTCAAAGTAAAAACCGGCGTCATGGGCAAAGATTCTCCCGACTTGACCCTGCTTTCTTCGACGGCCTTGTTCGAACTGCTGGACATGGATGCGATCATGCCGCTCGACGATTTGATTGCCAAGGACGGCGGCGATGCCTATGTCAACGACTTCTACGAAGCTTTCCTGGCGAATGGCCGGACCAAAGGACAATTGTACAGCATTCCTTTCCAGAGAAGTACGATCATCCTGTACTACAATAAAGATCTCTTCAGGAAAGCGGGGCTTGATCCGGAGAAACCGCCGACCAACTACGCCGAGCTGGTGGAATACGGCAAAGCATTGACGAAGGACGGAACGTGGGGATTGGAGATTACGGCAACCGATTTTATCCAATGGATGTTCCATGCCTTCGCTTTGCAGAACGGCAAAAACATCATGAATGAAGACGGAACGGAAATGTATCTCGACACTCCGGAAAATGTGGAAGCGCTGCAATTCTGGAAGGATATGATCTACAAGCATAAAATGATGCCGACGGGCGCTACGGCATGGGGCACGATTCCTACCGATTTCATCAGCCAGAAAACAGCGATGATGTACCACACGACGGGGAACTTGGGCACCGTGCAGAAAGGCGCGACCTTCGATTTCGGCACCGCGTTCCTGCCTGCGGGCAAACAATATGGAACGCCGGTCGGAGGAGCCAATCTCTACATTATTAAAGGCTTGCCGCAAGAACGGCAGGATGCGGCCTGGAAGTTTATTCGCTGGCTGACGGAACCGGAGCGCATGGCGCAATTCAGTATCGATACGGGTTACGTCGCGGCAACGAAGTCGTCGTACGATACCGAAATCATGAAGAAGTTCACGGCGGAGTTCCCGCAATTCCTGACGGCGCGCGACCAACTGGAATACGCTTCCTCATCCTTCTCCGTTCATAATCAAGGGGAAATTACGAAAGTGTTCATGTCTGAATTGCAAGCGGCCATCGTAAGCAACGCCGACCCTGCGGAGTCGTTGAGGAAAATACAGAAGGCGGCGGACGAAGCGTTGAAGCAATATCATAATTAACTGAACCAGGAGACGGTATACCGATGAAGTTATTGCGATCCAGACAAGCCAAAACGAATATCTACGGGTATTCCCTGCTCCTGCCTTCCCTCATTTTTCTCGGTCTGTTTACGTTCTTCCCGCTCGGGAGAACGATGTATAACAGTTTGTTTTACAACAGAATAAGTCTCCCTAGCCCCGAGTTCGCGGGGTTAGGGAACTTTCGAAGCTTATGGGAAAATGAAGTTTTCTGGAAGGTCATGAGGAATACGTTTATCTTCGTTGCAGGCACTGTGCCGATCAGCATTGCGATCGCGCTGATGATGGCGCTGTTTGTCAATAAAGCGTTCAAGGGCAGCGGAATTCTTCGTACGTTCTTTTTCTATCCGACCGTTCTGCCGACGATAGCGGCCGCCAATATCTGGTTGTTCATTTACACTCCCAATTACGGGCTGCTGAATATGATTCTGGAGAAAGTGGGGTTGTCCTCCTTCAATTGGCTGGGCGACCCGAGCACGGCATTGGCATCGACGATGATCATGATGATATGGAAAGAAGCCGGTTATCTGATGGTGTTCTATCTGGCCGGGCTGCAAAATATTCCGAAAGATATGTACGAAGCCGCGGAGGTCGACGGCGCCAAACCTTCCTACGTCTTTTTCAAAATCACGTTTCCGTTATTGATGCCGAGCACGCTGTTTATTCTCATTATATCGACTACGCATGGATTCCGGATGGTCGATCACTTGCCGATCATGACGGGAGGCGGACCTAACAACGCCAGCAACCTGCTTCTGTATTACATTTACGAGACGGCCTTCTCTTCCTGGAACACGGGATTGGCCGCCGCGCTGACTTTGATCCTGGCCGCCATTCTTTTGGCGTTCGCGAGCTTTCAGTTCTTTGGCCTGGATAAAAAAATTCACTATAACTAGGGTGTGCAGATGCGAAGATTATTACAGCTTTTCATGATCGTAATGGGCATTCTATGGTTCGTTCCGTTCGCATGGATCATATGGACCTCGATTCGCCCGAGCGAGCTGGCGATGCAGGCGGATTTTACGACATTGAAATTTACCTTGTCCAATTTCGTAGACGCTTGGCAAGGTGCGGCATTTAACCAGTATTACATCAATACGATTATCATTGTTCTGGGTATTCTTGTCTTTCAATTGTTTTCCGTGACTCTGGCCGCCTATGCGTTCGCGAGACTGGCCTTCTGGGGAAGCAACGTGATGTTGATCGTGGTGATGATTCAAATCATGATTCCGCCGGAATCCTTGATCGCGCCGAACTATTTGACAATCAGCGATATGAATTTGTACGATACGAAGCTGGCGATTATGCTGCCGGCATTCGCGTCCGCCTTCGGCATTTTCCTGCTGCGCCAGACGTTCAAAGCTGTGCCGGTCGAAATGGACGAGGCGGCCAGACTGGAAGGCTGCAATATGGTTCAGATGATTTGGAGAATTTACGTCCCGTTATCCGTTCCGACCTTGATCGCATTCAGCATCGTGTCCATTAGCGCGCATTGGAACAGCTTCCTGTGGCCGCTCATCGTGACCAGTTCGCCTGAAAATCGTCCGCTTACGGTCGGGTTGGCCATCTATGCCGGCTCCTCCGAAACCGGTGCGCAGTGGTCCGCCGTATCGGCGGCAACCTTGATTATCGTACTTCCGCTCATTGCCGGCTTTTTAGTTTTCCAGCGCAAATTCATTAACAGCTTTATGCATGTCGGCGTCAAGTGATCAAGCAGAGAACGCTCGCCAAGGGGAGCGGCTTGAAGAATACAAGAATACATCCTATGAGGTGACACAATGTCGAAATCGGAATTAATCGTAATCGGGCATCGCGGGTGTGCGGCAGAAGCGCCTGAAAATACGCTTGCTTCGTTTGCTCTTGCCGTGCAGCAGAAGTGCGACGCGATCGAACTGGATATCCAGCTCTCTGCGGATAACGACATCGTCGTCTGCCATGACCGCACGATTGACCGCACGACGGATCGTCGGGGGGCCATCAGACAACTGACGACGGCCGAATTGAAACAGGCGGATGCCGGACGATGGTTTGACGAGAAATATGCCGGTGAAAGAATCCCGCTGCTTGAAGAAGTGCTCGACCTGGTGCCGCCTTCAATCGAATTGAATATCGAAATCAAAAATTCATGCGACGGGGAAATCGAACCCAGACTTATCGAATTGTTGAAACGGAAAAACCGCATCTCCAACGTCATTATCGTTTCTTTTGATTTCAGAAGTCTGAGCCTTGTCAAACGCATCGAGCCTGATCTTCGCATCGGCCTCACCTACTCGAATAACTTGGTCGATCATTACCGGCTTACCGAGCTGGTCGATATACCGGTTTATTCTCTTCATCCCAACTTCATATACATCAATAAACGGGATGTAGAGCAAGCTTTAAGCCGCGGTTTACAGGTTTTTGCCTACACCGTCAACTCAGAAAGCGATATGAAGCAGGTAATCGATTACGGGGTGTCCGGAATATTATCGGATTGTCCCGGCAAGCTCAGAGCGATTCTGGACGCCTAAGCCGACGGAGCTCACAGGATCAGGAACAGGAGGGGCGAGAATGTCAGGGACAACGACTTCGGGGATCGATAGAATTACCTATTGTCTGAAACGCAAGCCCGTCATCGCGACGCTGGTGCACGAAAACGATCTGAGCGAGATTTTGCAAACGACGTCCCATATCGTTTGTGTGCTGAAGGCGGATATATTTACGTTAGGCGAAACCGTCAATCAAATCAGAGAAGCGGGCAAGCTCTCCTTTATTCACTTCGACCTCGTAGAAGGTCTGGGAAAAGATAAAGTCGGAGTGGCTTATCTGGCCAAAACGATCGGCGCAGACGGGATTATTACGACCAAGAGTTCTATTATCTCCGAGGCGCATAAGCTGGGGCTGATTACGGTACAGCGTTTGTTTACATTCGACTCCGTATCGCTCGACAATGGCATAAAGTTGGCGAAGGCCTCCAAGCCCGATGCGATCGAAGTGCTCCCTGGCATGGTGTGCTCGAAAATCATGGGCCGGATTCGCAAGGAAACCGACATTCCTGTCATCGCCGGCGGATTGATGATCGATATGGACGATTTGAACGGCGCCATCCAAAGCGGAGCCATCGGAATTTCGACCTCCAGCAAGGAGCTGTGGCGCTGGCAAGATCAACAATAATCATATATCTAGATTCAATGGGCAGAGACATGGAGAAGCCCTTTGCGCGAATCCACACCTTACGGCGACGGAAGGTGTAGGACTGCAAAGGGCTTTTCTTTTTTTTGGAGGCTCGGCGCCATGGATGGAAAGGAAACGATCATGGATCAATTTGCTGGCTACATTTTCGATCTGGACGGGACGATTTATCTTGGGGACAATGCGATCAAAGGGGCAGCAGAAACCATCCAATATTTGCAATCGCACCATAAAAAAATGCTGTTTCTAACCAACAAGACCATTGAATCCCGTGAAAGATACGTAAAAAAACTTCGCGGTTTCGGCATCGAGGTCGGATTGGAAAACCTGCTCAGTCCTTCCGTCGTTACCCTTCAATACTTGCATAAACACTATCCCAACGCGCTGGTCTATCTGATCGGGGAAGCGGCGCTGAAAGACGAATTGCAGCAAGGAGGCATCAAGTTCGCGGAATCTCCGGAAGAAACCGATATGATCGTCGTTTCCTGGGATCGGGAATTCCACTACAAACATCTGGATTTTGCGTATCAATCGATTCGCCAAGGCGCTCACATGATCGCTACGCATCCCGATCGAACTTGTCCCGTCCCGGGAGGGGAAGTCCCCGATTGCGGAGGCATGATCGGCGCCATAGAAGCGGTGACCAACAAGAAGATCGACGTGATTATGGGCAAGCCCTCGACTTTAATGGCGTCGACGGCGCTGAATATGCTGCAAGTCGAGGCCTCCGATTGCCTGATGGTCGGGGACCGTCTGGAGACGGATATTCTGATGGGACAGCTTGCGGGCATGCGCACGGCGCTTGTGCTTACCGGCGCCACCTCCGCGGAAGATGTCCAATCGGCACTTGTTAAACCTGAATATGTATTGAATTCGGTGTTCGATCTCATGCTTCATGAACAAGTACGAACCGAGTGATGGGCAGGGGTAGCACATGGCAAACGCGATCGATTTTATCTTCGTTGTGTTCGAGGATTACGAATTTTATTTCCGCATCTTGATCAGCGCCGTTCTCGGATTGCTGATCGGGTTCGACCGCACTCATAAAAATAAGCCGGCCGGCGTCAAAACGTTCACGTTCGTGACGGTCGCATGCGCGCTGATCACGATCGTATCGATCGAGAGCGTAGGCGTGTTCAGCCGTCTGCACGATCGAACGATGATGGACCCGATGCGTCTGGCGGCCCAGATCGTGACCGGATTGGGATTTCTCGGAGCCGGCTTGATTATGAAATCCGGCTTTGAGGTGAAGGGACTGACTTCCGCGGCAATGATCTTGTTCGCGGGAGGCGTCGGCATCGGTACCGGCGCGGGTTTCTACGGGTATGTCCTGTTCGCGATCGCCGTCGTCTTCGTATTCGTCCGCATCGGCGGCTGGATCGAGAAGCGGGAGCAGGTCAAATTGCAAGCGGAGGCCAAGAAGAAATCGTTGCCGGGAAGGACTACGGCCGGGTAGAGCCGCATGAATGCGGCGTGTTCGTCCGCATTAGTCCGGTACGACCGATTCGGCATAGACGATGGCGGCGCTGCCGCAGGGCCGACCGGTTTCATAGGACACGTCGCCGAGCAGCTCGCTGAAACGCGTTTTCAGCCGGGCTGCTTCTTCTTCGTCTTCAGGCCGCGCAGCCAGCCACTCTAGTGCAGCCGCCGTCGTCTCACGGGCGTCCGCGAGCGCCCGGTCCCACAGCTCCAGCGCGCTGTCGCGGTGGACGACGGTACGGTCGGTCGGGTCGATCCACGCTTGACCGGCGTCGTTCAGCACGTCCCAGTCCAGTGTACGGCGGGGCGGAGAGAACGGCCGCAGCTGCCCGAATACGAGCCGGCCCTTCCAGCCGCTCGGATCGTAGAACAGACGCTGCGCTTGCTGCATCTGCGCGACCGCGCGATCGAGCTGCTCGGGCGAGATGCGCTCCGCCAGCGCCGGATAATGGAGCCGGACAATGCCAAGGAAGCCCGAGGCGAAGCCTCCGGGCAGGCGGCCTCCCGTTTCGATCTCGGGAGCGACCGGCGTCTTGCCAGTATGAATGCCCGCGCGGCGCATCAGAATTTCCGAATCCATCGCCGTTTCGTAGAATTGATGATGCCATTTGCGAAAGCCGGAGCGGCTGAACACGAACGGATGAAGATGACGGTCCAAAATGTGATGAAGCAGAAAGCCAAGGCTGTAGGCGGCTGCCGGATCGTCCGCTGGCCGGGCCCTCGACTCTTCGAGCAAAGAAAGCAGGAAGGGGCCGCACCGCTGCGCATGCATCAGCGCGCCCAGCTTGTTTAATGCGGTGTCTCCCGTTTGCCAGGGCAAATAACGATCGTAGAAGAGGAAGTCCGGCCCTTGACAGCCGAGCTGGAACGCGGTTTTCCATTCGTGGATCGCCATGGGTCTTTCGACCCTGAGGTCGTGTAAAACCTCTCTGCCGAACTGAATATGGGCCCAAACATTCGGCATCGTTCATCCTCCTCGGACAAAAATCAGTGTACTTGTACCTATGATTTCAGTATAATAGGAGAAAGTGGTTACGGCTAGCGGTTCAATCCAACAGACAAGGGGCGCGTTCAGGCATGAAGGCTGAGTACATCAACCCGTTTTTGGAATCCGCGCGAATGGTTATCGAACAGATGGTGCAAATTCGTCCCAGCACGGGGCAGCTCTCGATTCGGGACATTAAATTCGCGGAAAACCATGTATGGATTCAAATTGGACTGACAGGTCATCTGACCGGAGACATCGTATTCGGATTAAGCGAATCGGTAGCGTTGCGAATCGTATCCGCGATGATGGGCGGTTATGCCATTACCGAGATCGATGATATGAGCAAGAGCGCGATTTCCGAGCTGGGCAACATGATCAGCGGCAATGCCAGCACAATGCTGTACAACCAGGGCGTGCACGTCGACATTACCCCGCCGAAGATTATGGAGGCGCACTTCGCTTCGGTTACCGGCGCTACGAGGGCGCTTGCGGTTCCCTTGATTATGGACGGAATCGGCGAGATGGAGATTCAGGTTCTCATTGCGTGATATATACGAATGAACGCCCCGTCAGGGGCTTTTTTCATGGGACGATTTGTCCGGATGCGTAATTTGGCCGGGAGGGGTTATGATGAGAGTAGAGCTGCGCGGCAAAGTCGTGCTCATCACCGGAGCGTCCAGCGGCATCGGAGCGAAAGTTGCCGTTCTGTTGGCCGAACGGGGAGCGATTCCGATTCTGACGGCGCGTTCCGTGGATAAAATGGAGAAGCTGACCGCTTCCCTCGCCGGAGAGCACGCCGTGTACGGGATGGACGTCCGATCGGACGAGCAGGTTCGGGAGACTGTGGCGCGGATCGTCGAGCGTTACGGCAAAGTCGACGTGCTTCTGAACAACGCAGGCTACGGAGAGTTCGTTCGCTTCGCCGACGCTCCCGTCTCTCATTTTCAGGAGATGATGGACGTCAACTACATGGGCTCGGTCCGCTGCGCCCATGCGGCGCTGCCTTACATGCTGCAAGCGGGGCAGGGGCATATCGTCAACGTCGCGTCGATGGCCGGGAAGATGGCGACCGCGAAGTCGACCGCGTATTCCGCGACGAAGCATGCCGTGCTCGGCTTTACGAACGCATTGCGACAGGAATTGCAAGGAACGGGAATCGCCGTGTCGGCGGTGAATCCGGGGCCGATCGATACGCCGTTCTTCGAGCGCGCCGATCCGAGCGGGCAGTACGTGCGCAACGTCAGTTGGTTTATGATGTCGCCGGACAAGGTTGCCCGGGCGATCGTATCGGTCATCGAGAAGCGCAGACCGGAGCTGGACATGCCGTGGACCGCGTCGGCCGGAGCGAAGTTTATGCTGCTGTTTCCGCGGCTCGGCAACGCGCTGTTCGGGAAGCTGATGAATCGGAAATAGGTTTTACATGAGATAAGGGGTTGTAAGGATGGACTTTGTGGCATTGGGATTAAACGAGACGCTGGCCGGCAAGCTGACGGCTTCGGGTATTACGCAGCCTTCCGAAGTGCAGCGCCAGGCTTGGCCGGAGCTGCTGGCCGGAAGGGACGGCATTCTGATCTCGCCGACGGGAACGGGCAAGACGTTGGCGTATTTGCTGCCGCTGCTGCAGAGCATTGACGGCTCGCGCAAGGAGGTTCAGGCGCTCGTTCTCGCGCCGACTCAGGAGCTGGCGATGCAGATTATGCGGGAGGCGGAGGCTTACGGGCAGCCGCTCGGCATTAAAGCCGCGGCGCTGATCGGCGGCGCGTCGCTGGCACGGCAGCTTGAACGAATGAAGAGCAAGCCGGCGCTGATCGTCGGCACGCCGGGCCGGGTGCGCGAGGTGGCGAACACGCGCAAGCTGTCGCTGCACGGCGTCGGTTTCGTCGTCGTGGACGAGACGGACCGGATTTTCTCCCTCGGCGGCCGGGGCGACGTCGAGCATCTGCTGAAGCAATGCGCGAAAGAGCGGCAGACCGTCTTCGTATCGGCGACCCGGTCGCAGGCGATGCGGGAGGCGGAAGCGAAGTGGCAGAAGGATCCGTGGGTGTCCGACGTGACGGAGCGGGAGAACGAGAACGGGCTGTCTTCTACGCTTAAACACTGGTATTTCCTCGGAGACCGGCGCGACAAGATCGATCTGGTCCAGAAAATCGTCCGGCATATGAAGCCGTCTTCCGCGCTGCTGTTCGTGAACGATACCGAGAAGATCGGCGAGCTGATCGCCAAGCTGCGCTACGAGGGCTTGTCGGTCGACGCGCTGTACGGGGATACGAGAGGGCAGGAGCGCGGAGAGGTGATGCAGCGCTTCCGCAATGGGCGCACGAAGCTGCTGATCGCCACCGACGTCGCGGCCAGAGGGCTCGACTTGCCCGGGCTGCCTCTCGTCATCCAATTGGAGCCCGCTCTGGACGCGGATCACTACGTGCACCGGTCGGGACGTACGGCGAGAATGGGGCGCGAGGGTACCTCCATTACGCTGATTGCGCCGGAGGAACGTTTTATTCTCGACAAGCTGGAGAAGCAGTTGAGCATTACGATCGAGCCAAAAATGCTGTATGAGGGCCGGGTCGTATCTTACGAGGACGGCATGGCGCGCAAGGGCGGCGGCAGAGGCCGCGGGGCGTCCGCGGATAGCGGCAGCGGCGGCAAGGACGAGCGTCCGGGGTGGAAATCGAAGGCGGAGTACCTCGCTTCGCTGGAGGCGCGGAAATCGGCGGAGAGCAAGGAAGCGCAGGGAGGCGGCGAAGCTCGGCGCGATCGGCCTCAGCCGGCGGTCAAGGCTGCCGGGAAGAGCGCGGGCAAGCCGGCCGGAGCGTCTGCGGGCAAGCCTCAGTCTGCGGCCAAAGCGGCACAGGGGGCCAAGACGGTTCCTGCGGCTGCCAAGCAGACTCCGGCGGCCAAGCCGAAGCCGGGCAAGTCGAAGTCGGAGCGCGCGAGAGAGCAGAAGAACAAGGGCGCTCCGAAGTGGCTGAAGGCGAAGCGGGAAGCGGCTTCGGCTCCAGCTCCTAAGCAGGATTAAAGCTGCGCTTGAGCGACTCCGCGGCGGAGGACGTTACTCTAAAGAATCGAACAATGGCGCTTGAATGGTCAGTCCACAAATAGAAAAAGCCGTCTCCTGCAAGCGATTCTTGTATCGCGGCACAGGGGACGGCTTATTTGATATTATTGCGGAATGCGTTCGACTTCTTCGAGTGTAGGCATGCCGTCTTGTGCGCCGAACTTGGTTACCGACAGGGAGGCGGCCCTAACCGCGAAGCGGAGCGAGCGCTCGGTGTCCCAGCCGGAAGCGAGTCCGTAGGCGAAGGCGGCGTTCAGACAGTCTCCCGCGCCGGTCGTGTCGACGGGCTGAACCGGCGGGGCGGCAACCGTCTCGGGAGCGCCGTCCCTGACGTAGGAAGCCCCGTGCTTGCCGCGGGTAAGAATGACGGAATGTCCGTAGCGGCTTGTCCACGCAGTCAGGCCTGCCTGCCAGTCGTCCGGCGCAACGCCGTCGTCGCTTTCCCCGTCTCCGTAAGCGCCGAGAATGGCGAATTCGGTTTCGTTGGGCGTAATGTAATCGGCCAACCGAAGCACTTCTTCGGGCAGCGCCCGAGCCGGAGCCGGGTTAAGGATCGTGCGGACACCCGATTCCTTGGCGATGCGAAGCGCGGCGGCAGCCGATTCGAGCGGGATTTCCAATTGCACGAGCAGTACGTCGGCCCCGGCGATCAGATCGCGCGACCGCTCGACTCGCTCCGGCGTTACCTGTCCGTTGGCGCCCGGAACGATGACGATGCTGTTGTCCTCATGCGTATGGAGAATCGAGGCGATTCCCGTCGCGGTATCGCTCAGGACGTCGATGCGGTCCGTAAGCACGCCGTTTTTTCTCATCTCGTCCACGATCGTCGTTCCGAACGGGTCGCCGCCGACGGCGCCGATCATGTACACTTCGGCTCCGAGCCTCGCGCAGGCTACCGCTTGGTTGGCCCCTTTGCCTCCCGGAATGAAATGGACGGATTCTCCCTGGAGCGTCTCTCCGGTTCGGGGCGCTCGTTCCGCGGTGACGACGAGGTCCATATTCAAGCTGCCCACGATCGCGATGCGGGGGCGTATCATGTTGACCACCTCTTTTTTCTTTCTATCATCGCACGAACGGGCTTATTGCGCCAGCTTCAGGAACAGATCCCGGAACACCTCGTCGCGACGGATAAAATCGACGCAGCGAATCAGGTGCCTGTTCGGATCACGGCTCCAGCGGAACGTCTCGGAAATAAGCGGACTGTGGGTGAGCGAGCTCCAGCACCATTCCGGATTGTTCAGCCAGGCGATGACGGAAATGTCCCAAATGACGCGGGAGTAGGCAAAATGGTCCTTCGAGCAGTTGAGATACGTTTCGTACAGGTAGTCGCCGATCTCGCTCTTGCCTTTGACGTAATCGCGAAGCTCCGACAGCGACGTCTGAAGATGGGTCGCCACGCCGAGGCAAGGAACGAGCACGAGCGGGGCGCCGCAGTCGAAAATAATCCGCGAAGCGTGCAGATCCTGGAACAGGTTAAACTCCTTCGTGTCCCCCCAGTGCAAGGCGTGGCCCCCGAGCCAGACGAGAACGATGCGTTCGACGATGCGCGGCTCCATCAGCAGCGCGGAAGCGATATTCGTGATCGCGCCGATTCCGACGACGTAGAGCGGGTCCGACGGATCGCTCGCCATCGCCCGCGCGACGAGATCGCGCGCCGCTTCGCTCTCGACCGGGACGTCGGCTTCCGGCAAATACGAGGTGGAGCCCCTGTAGACCGGAATGTCCTCGCGGCCCATGATCCGGCGGATTTTCAATATTTCCTGATAGCTCTTCTCCATTCCGTCCGCGGGGCCGGTGGACAGCTCGTTGAAGAAAGGCGCGGCATACAAAGCTTCGACGGTCATGCTGTCGGGAGACTTCAGCGCGTATGCAATCGCGAACTGGTCGTCGATCTCGTTAAAGGTGTCCGTATCGAGCACCATGCGAATTTTGCGGCCGGGATGTTCCAGCCGGCGAACGAGTTGATCTGCCGATATTTGCGGAAAAGCAGGCATAAGTAAATCCTCCGTTTGTTTGTAGGGTAGGAATGGCGCACCCGAGCTATCGGGGCAGGCGGCGCAATTGTGATGCGTTAATCAGCAAAGCTTGTCGGGCGCTTATCCGTTCAAGCATAAGCGACCTCATCGTACCAAGGGATGTCGGATAAGGAAGCGGCGCGGCGGCACAGCGGCTTCGACCGTTCGAGATCGAAGCCGTTCATCAGGCTGATCGCGAGCGTGCCGATCCAGGCGTCCAGGTTTTCATCAGGTTCGATCTGCACGACCGCGCCGGGATTGTCGAACCAAGACGCTCCCGGCTCGTGTACGAGAATGTCGGCTGCGTCCCCCGGAGTCGACTCGCTCCGTGTCGCTTCTCCGCGCGCCGCACTCCCAGACGTCTCACCGCCAGACTGTCCGGCTTTCAGCCCGATGACGACCCGCGCGCCGCGTTCGCGGGCATAAGCGCTTGCTTTCGCCGTCAGCGCGGCAGGCAGGGAGCCGTCCATAAGCAGCCAATCCCCGGGAAAGAGGCGGTGATACAGGCATTGCAGCCTTCTCACCGTAACGGGACCCTCCGCCCATGCGTCGCGCACGAACACGTGGCTTCTTTCCAGCCAAATAACCTCAGCATCGTCCGCCGTACCCAAATAGTTGACGTCGGCTTTCATTCGGGCTGCCGCCGCAGCCAAGCGGGGCGCTTGCAGCGCGTAAATTCTCGACATTTTCGTCTCTCCCTTCAGCGTTTGGCCAAAACCAGCTCGCGGTAATAGATTCGGTAAGTCCACAGAAAATCCCGTTCCTTCAGCTCCGACACCGTAAGCGCGATCGGCAGGACGCCGGGATCGCAGAGCGCGCCGTAAGCATCCTTGACGATGCCGGCATTGTGATTGCGCTCGAAGCCGGTGTCTTCCGGGCCGAAGTCGCGCACCGTCGTCCAGCCGCCTTCGTTCCGTTCGAAGTCGGCGCGGGAAATGACGCTGACCTGAGTGTACGGCGCGATGAAATCGGGCATGTGCGTCCGGTCGAAGGGCGTGCCTTCGCGCGACAAGTAATACAGATCGTTCGTCCGATCCCACGCGATCGTCGGGTTAAAGACGGCGGCCTCGCCAAGTCCGTCCCGGTTAACGATGCCGCCCTCGTGCATGGCGACCTCTTCGCCGACGACCGGACGGTCCGCGTCGGACAAGTCGAAGTCCCGCCAGAACGTGCGGGTATCCAACCTGCGCCGTTCATACTCGTGCACGGTTTGCGAATAAAGCATGCGGAACTTCCCCTTGCCGTCCAGCGACAGCAAACAAGCTTGACCGGCTCCCCAATGGAACGTTTCGTCGTATCCGACAATCGGGTTGAGGTCGTATTTCACATAGGGACCTTCGATATTTTTCGCGAACGCAATGCCGATCTGATTGTGGTAACAGTGGTGAATGTCGCAGCCCAAGTAAGCCATCATCCACGAGTATGTCTCCCCCCGGCAGCGGAATTCTCCCCGGATGACGTCCGGGTCGCAGACGTGAATGCAGTCCCAGCCGAGCCGGTCGGGCTGGAGGACGCGGAACTTCTCTCCGAACGTCCAGCGGCCGTCCTCCAGCACCCCTTTGCGGGCGTAAATGTCGTCGATGACGATGCCCGGCAGCGTATTGGCGCAGTAGAACGCGTACATCGTCGTTTCGTCCACGCGCACGGGAGAGGGGCAGTAATTGTAAATCCCGTCGTCGTCGCCGAACATCAGATAAGCGGGCGGTTGGTGCATCGAGATTCTCCTTTCGAAGCTGAATACGAACGATTTTCCCTCCGCCGGAGGGACGATCCTCTGCGAATTAACCTTTCAGCGAGCCGACCATAAAGCCGGTAACGAAAAAGCGCTGAAGGAACGGATAGACGAGCAGAATCGGAACGGTGCTGATCATGATGGCGGCCATGCGGATCGTCTGCACGCTGATCTGCTTCTGCACCTGCGGCGGCACGTATTGGCTGTTGGAGATGACGTCGGCCTCGCGGATCATCTTCATCAGGAAGAGCTGCAAGGGCATCAAGTCCTGCTTGGTTGTGAAAATCATCGCATCGAAAAACGAGTTCCAATGGCCGACCGCGTTCCACAACGCCACCGTGGCGAGGACGGGTGCGGACAGCGGGATGAACAGCGAGAGGAAGATGCGGAAGTCGCCCGCCCCGTCCACCGTCGCCGATTCGTGGATTTCTTCGGGAATTTCCCGGAAGAAGGCGTTAAAGATAATCATGTTGAACACGGAAAACAGCGTCGGGATAACGTACACCCAGAACGAGTTGATCAGATGCAAATTTTTCAGCACGAGAAAATACGGAATGAGTCCGCCCCCGAAAAACAGCGTGAACAGGTGCACCCAGTAATAAGGCGTCCGCCCGATCAAATTTTTCCGCGACATGGCGTAGCTGACCATCGCGGTAAAAAAGACACTGGTCGCCGTGCCGACGACGGTTCGCAAAATGCTGACGTAAAAACCCGTGTACAGCCGGTCGTCGCGCAGGACGACGCTATAGTTGGCGAGGCTGAACTCTCTCGGGAAGAAGTAGATGCCGCCCCGCATATAGTCGTTGCCGTCGTTGAACGAGCCGATCAGAACGAAGTAGATCGGGTAGATCGTAATCAGGCAGAAAACGGTCAAAAACGCATAATTGCAGACGGTAAACCAATCGAGCCGTTTGGCGGCCATACGCGTCCCCTCCTAGAAAATGCCGCGCCCGGCGACTCGCTTGCTGATCAGATGGCCGGCGACGAGCAGGACGAGCGCCACGACCGATTTGAACAGGCCGACCGCCGTCGTGTACGAATAGCGCATTTGGGTGATGCCGATTTTGTAGACGAACGTGTCGATCACTTCGCTTCGTTCCAGGTTCAACGGCGTCTGGAACACCCAGAGCTGGTCGAACGAGGAGTTGAGCAGATTGCTGACGGACAGCAGGAAAAAGACGATGATCGTCCCCGCGATCGAAGGCAGCGTGATGTGCCAGATGCGCCGGAAGCGGCCCGCTCCGTCGATCGTCGCCGCCTCGTACAGCGTCGGGTCGATCGAAGTAATGGCGGCCAGATAGATGATGGAGCCCCAGCCGAGCCCTTTGACAATGGACGTAACAATAATAAGCGGCCAGAAGGCGGCCGGCTCCCCGAGGAACGATACCGGCTCGTTGATGATCCCCAGCTTAAGCAAAGCGGAGACGACGACTCCGGTTTCGACGGACAGCATGTTGATGACGATGCCGCCGAAGACGATCCACGAGATGAAGTGCGGGAAATAGCTGATCGATTGCACGATTTTTTTGAACCGCTTGTGCGCGACTTCGCTGATCAGGATGGCGAACAGGATCGGCGCGGGAAAATTGATCAGCAGCTGCAGCAAGTTCAGTCCGAGCGTGTTGAGCAAAATGTCGCGGAATTGATAGTCGTGGATGAATTCCTTGAAATAGTCGAATCCGATCCATGGCGCTTCGGTCAGGCTCCGCATCAGGTTGACGGAATAGTCGGCCTTCTTGAAGGCGATGACGATGCCGAACATCGGCGCATAGTTGAAAACGAGCACGAAAAGGATGCCGCAAAGCGCCATCGCTTGGATCTGCCATTGCTTCGCGCAGCGGAGCAGCAGGCCGGGCCGGCGGGACGCCGCGGGCGGCGCGTCGGTTATGTGCAAGCTGAAAGCCCCCTTTCCGATTTCTGAGAGCTCGCGCCGGAGGTCCGGCGCGAGACGATGCGATTACTTGCGGAGCGGCGGCCAGGAACGCTCGATGCCGAGCGCTTCCTTCGCGCCTTGGAACAGCTCGTCGTTGTACTTGTCGAGCTCGGCGCGGCCCATCTCGTCCATCTTGGCGAGCGCGTCTTCGTAGACGGAGCGGGCTTTGGCTTCGGATTCCGCCATAATGATGCGAGGAAGCTCCTTGCCCCAGAACAGCGACAGCCGGTTGCTCGTCTCGAGCATCTTGTCGCGGTCCGGATGGTCCGGATTCGGCTTGCCTCCGGCGGCGCTCGTATCGTAGCTGTACTGGACGAGCGGCTTCTTCATGTTCTTCTCGGCCAGATAGACGTCGACCGGCTTCTCCGGCTGCGGGAACAGGTCCTTGACGGAATACCAGTCCATCTGCAGGTTAAAGCCCATGCCCCATTTCTTCTCGGAACCGTCTCCCTTGGCCACCGCGTCTTCGTATTCCTTGGTCCATTGGATCGTACCGTCGGCGTTGTACGTATGCGTCTCGTTCTCCCAGCCGAAATGCGCCATGTGCTGGCCTTCCTTGCTGTTCAGGAACGCGAGCAGCTTGGCGATCCGCTCCTGCGCCTTGGAGTCTTTGCCGACGAGCGTCACGAGCCAGCCGAAGCCGCGAATGTCGGTCAGAACCGGATCTTCTCCTTCGTAGTTGCGCAGCGCGAATGCTTCGAACTGCGCGTTGGCGTCGGAGTTGTACAGCGTGCGCATCGGATCTGCGAAATCCTGCGGCGCCGTCAGCGCAGCGAACACGCGCCCGCTGGCAACCTTCTCGTTGATCTGGTCTCGCTTGTCGGTGAAGTTGTCCTTGGAGACGAGTCCTCTGCGGTACGCTTCGTTCAGGAATTTGAGCGCTTCCCAATGTTTCTCCTGATAAGTGCGGTTAAGCAGCTTGCCGCTTTCGTCCTCGTAAGGAACGGCGAAATATTCGTTCAGCCAGCTGACGGAGCTGTTGCCGTTCGCCGTAAATTCGTACAGCTGCATCGGAATGAGCGGCTTGCCGTCGTACGTCTTCACTTCGTTCTTCACGCGCTCGAGCGCGTCCAGGAACTTGTCGGCGGTGGAGATATCCGGCCGTCCGAGCTGCTCGTAGATGTCCTTGCGCAGCGTGAAGGCGCTGTTCGGCTCGAGCTGCTCGCCCGGTTTCATGGCGAACCGGGAATAAGCGTAGTTCGGCAGGGCGTACGTCTGGCCGTCCGATTCTTTATACCAGTTGAAAATATCTTCGTACGGCTTGAAGTCGGGCACGTGCTTCTCAATCAGTTCGTTGATGGAGACGAGGTAGCCGCCCTTGGCCAGCTTCGTCTTGTAATCGAGCCACGATTCGACCGTAACGATGTCCGGCACGTCGCCTGTGGCGATCATCGCCGACATCTGGTCGGAACCGTCTCCGGCCGGGGTGATGAAGTTGATGTTCAGTCCGAAGTTGTCGCGGATGTATTGGGAAAACTTGTCCTTGCCGTAATCCCCGGGATATTTCCACCAGCTCAGGTTCACGTACCAATCGATGTCGAGGACGTCGTCGTAGCCGACTTTGCCGGGTTCCGACGCGCTCGGGCTGGCCCCTGCCGAGCCGGCAGGGGAAGCGCTCGGCTGTCCGTTCGAGCCTTCGTTGCCGCCCGAGCATCCGGCGAGCGCGGTCGTCGCCGCCAGCGCAAGCGCCAGCAGCAGAGCCGGCGTTTTCTTTCTGTTCATTCGTGATCCTCCCTTTGTGCGATCGATGTTCTCGGCTAGGCCTATAACCGTAGCTCCATTGTAGGCGGGGCGGAGGGGGCCGATCTACTTCGATCTTTTTACGTGCGGGACTCTCTTTCGTTGACATGAAGGCCTTCGCGGTATTCCTGCGGCGTCATCCTCATCGCTTTCTTGAAGAAACGGTAGAAATAATGATCGGACAGAAAGCCGACCGCCTTGGAGATATCCTGAATCCGGTACTGCGGCTCGGCGAGAAGCTGCTTGGCCTTGTCCAGCTTCAGCTCCATGATCGTCTCCGACAAACCTTTGCCGGCTTTCTGCTTGTACAGGCGGGACAGGTAGGACGGATTGTGCCCGATCGCGAGCGCCATCGTCTTCAAGCTCAAGTCTCCGCCGAGATTGGCGGCCAAGTAGGCGTGAATGCTTTGCACGATCCGGTTCTCCTCGTTCTCCTCCGCGTGAACGTGCTCCTGGAACACATACTCGGCCATCGTCAACAGCTGCTCGCGCTGGCTCTCCCAGTCGTCCAGCCTGCCGGATTCATAGCTTCGCTTGATCTCGGCGATTGCCGGCGGCCATTCGGCGACGCGCAGCTTGCCCAAGTAGCCGAACAGAATCGACAGCACGGAGCTGGCGATCTGCACGCAGACCATTGGCTGCTGCGAACGCCGGGCGCGGTCGCCGATGTCGAGGAGGAAGCGCAGCTTGCGGCCGAACTCCTCTTTGTTGCGGTGGTCCAGGCAGTAGCTCAGATGCTCGTAATGCTTGAACACCTCGGGCTGAAGCGAGTGAACGCGCTCCAGGTCCGATTCCGGCTTGGCGTTCTCTTCCATCAGCAGAAGCTGCTTGGTGACGGGCGACTTGACGCGGGCGAGCAGTTGGTCGAGCTCTTCGCCGAGCTCAGGCCATTCGACAGGCCGGCTGCCGATCGCGAAGGAGAGCGGAAGCTGGAGCAGATCGAGGCAGGACGACTGGATGCATTCGAACGTACCGTAGACGAAATGGGACGTCATCGCCGCCATGCTGTCGTTGCGAAGCTGCTCGATCCACGGCTCGGCTTTGGACTGAATAAGCCAGACAATCCGGTAACGGTCGTAGACGAACGAGAAATGCATCGTGGACAGCGACAAATATTCATTGGAAATGTTGCGGACGGCGTACAGCATCAGCGAGCGGGAATAGTGAGACAGGCCGGCGGGCCATTCGTCAATTTTGCCGACCGCGACGAACAGCGGCTTGTCCGCGCTGAGCGGCACGGCGAGCTGCTCCAACTGGCTGTCGAGCGCTTGCAGCGCCTGCTTGTCCCCGATCAGCAAGCTCTCCAGATAGTCGCGCTGAAGCGCGGGCAGCGCCTGTCTGAGCTGCTTGCGGGTCTCCTCCACAACGTTGCGCGCTTCCTGCTCCTCGCGGATTTTCTCGATCGCCCGGTAGACGGCCTCGACAATGACGTCGTCCGTCTCCGTTTTCAGAATATAGTTCACGGAACCGCCGCGAATCGCTTCCTGGGCGTATTCGAAGTCGTTGTAGCCCGACAGAATGATCACTTTGCAGTAGGGCCATCTGGATGCGATAATTTTTTGCAGCTCCAGGCCGGTCATGCCGGGCATGCGGATGTCGGTAATGACGATATCCATTCTCGTCGTCATCATCGCGTTCAGCGCCTCTGCCGCGGAATAGGCCCCCGTCGTCTCCAGATCGGGGTGTCTGTCCGGGCCGAACAGCTCGACGAGCCCGTTCACGACGTATTCTTCGTTGTCAACGATCAGCAGTCTGTACATCGCTTCGTCCTCCGTTCGATTCGTTCTCTCCGCCGAGCGGCACGACCAGCATAACATGGAGCCCGCCCAGCTCGCTGCGCCGGACGGAAAGGCCCGAGGCCGGGCCGAATTTGAGCTGCAGCCGGCGGTGCACGTTCACGATTCCCGTCGTCTCGACGTCGCGCCGGCCGTCTCCCAGCAGGGCGGCGATGGAGGCGAGCTTCTCGTCGCTCAGCTCTCCGCCGTTATCCTCGATATGAATGCGAAGCGCGTCGTCGGTATCCCGGTCCGTCCGAATGCGGAGCGCCCCGACGCTCAGATGGTCCTCGAGCCCGTATTCGAAGGCGTTCTCGACGATCGGCTGCAGGATGAGCCGGGGCACCGTCAATCTCTCGACGTCCGGGGGGAGCGGCTCGATCTCCACCGACAGCTTGCTGCCGAACCTCATTTTCTGAATGCCGGCGTAAGCTTCGATATGGGACATCTCCTCGCTCAGCCGCACTTCGTCCTCCTTGTTGCGCGTAATAAAGCGGAAAAATTGGCCCAAATGCTGCGTCAGCTTCTTCGCGTTGTCGATATCGTCGAGCTGGATGATCCGGTTCAGCAGGAAAAAGATGTTATAGAGGAAGTGCGGATTGATCTGCGCTTGAAGCTGCTTCAGCTCGGCCCGGTTCAGTCTCAGTTCCTGCTCGAAGACGTCGCGGATGAGCTGCTGCAGGCGTCCCGACATTTTGTTGAACTGCTGGTACAGGTAATTGAATTCGTCCTTGCGGTCGGAAGCCAGCAGCGAGCCGAAGTCGCCCTTCTCCAGCTTGCGGAACGCGCCGGTCAGCCGGTACATCGGCTGGTGTACGAGCTTGTAGATCCATGTAGAGAAAAATACGACGACAAGCAGCGACGTGACCGCGAGCAGTACGTACAGCCGCTTGTACCACTGGATCGGTCCGAGGAAGCTCTCCTCCGGGACGTAGACGACGAGCGAGGCTCCAAGCAGCTTCGAAGATTCGTAGGCGTACGTATAGGTTTTGTCCTCGATCGCGAAGCTGCCGATTCCTCTCTCGGGAGCGCTGTCCCCGCCCAGCTTCAGCAGATCGAGCATATCCGCCAGCGGCATGCCGCTGTTCGGCAGCGCGCCCAGCGACCAGGCGCCGGAATGCTCGACGATGAGCGCTTCGCCGCCGTTGTAGGTGGCGATCTCCCGAAGCGAGCGTTCCATGTTCGCCTTGGAGAGCACGACCTCCAGCCACAGCTTCGCCGCCGTCTCGTTCGGACCGCGCTTCGGGTAGCGCTCGGCCAATACGAGCCGGTCGCCAAGCGGGGCGATCAGCCGTCCCGAATCGTACAGCTTTTCCAGCGCAGCCAGCTCGCTCTCCGGCAGCTCCTTGTCGACGACATGGTTATGGATCGTCGTGCCCAGGTCGGGCATGTACAGCTTCAGCTCCTGCACGAACAGGCTGGAGTCTTTGAACTGCTGCAATCTCCGCTCGATGTCCTGGATCGCGTACACGACATCGACGTCCGAGTAGATCATATGGAACATCATCAAGTCCTGGACTTCGTTGTCCAGAATGTACTGCTGCTTCATCCGGACGACCCGCTCCATCTCCAGCTCGAAAGAGCTCAAATAGAAGCGCGCGTTGGATTTCAGCGAGCTCTCGATCTCCTTGGTCACGGAAGATTCGCCGGAGCGGTTGATCATCATGCTGAGCAGCAAAATCGGCAAAATCGCCAGCAGGAAGGCGACGATCAGCTTCTGGAACAGATTGAACCCGGATGTCGGCACGCGCCGGAACGGAAGCCATCTCATGGTGCGGTCCCCTTGTCTGTAGTCTGCTGTATAGGTTGAACCAATGAAGGGAAGCCCATTGCATTCCTTTCTCCATTCCATTGGGTCCGCTCTCGATGTATCTTGGTTCAACCTCTATTGTTCATATTGCACGGACAGGGCCGATTTCCTCTCTCTTTTGTTTACATGTTGGGGAAAGGGCAGGTAAACGAAAGACAGTCGGACGCCGAAGGGGCGGAACGCCAACAACGCCCGCGATGATCGATCGCGGGCGTTGCACGCAGGTTAGGCGCTTATCGGTACGTTCTCGTCGTCAGCTCGTCCAGGCTCTTGAACTCGTAACCCTGCGAGCGAGCCGCGTCGATAATGCGGCCGAGCGCTTCGGCGTTGTCGCGGGAGACGGAGTGGAGCAGGATGACCGCGCCGGGGTGAAGCTGGCTCATCACGCTGTCGTACGCGTATTTCCAGCCTCGCTGCGCGTTGACGTCCCAGTCCTTGTACGCGACCGACCAGAAGACGCCGGTATATCCCAGTTCACGGCAGACGCCGAGCATGGAGTCGCTGAAGATACCCCGGGGCGGCCGCATATACCGCATTTCCCGAGCGCCTGTCAGCTCGGCCACCCCTTGTTTCACCTTGTCCATTTCGCTGCGAATGCGATCCGCTCCGACTTGGCTCAGGTCCGGGTGGCTCCAGGAATGGTTGCCGACCAGGTGGCCCTCTTTGGCCATTCTTTGCACCAGCTCGGCCTGGTCCTTCACGAAATGTCCGGTTACGAAGAAGGCGGCCGGAACCTGCTTGTCGCGAAGAACGTCCAGAATGCGCGGCGTATAGCCGTTCTCGTAGCCGTTGTCGAAGGTCAGGTACAGCTCTTTGTTTCCGGTATTGCCGAGGAAGATGGCTTCCTGCTTCTGCAGAACGCCGATGAACCCTTCCTGCGCGATGGACGGAAGGCTTCCTTGCTTGCTCTTCTTGAATCCGAAGTGGTAGGGGGAATAAGGATTCGCGGCGGCGCTGGCGGCAAAAATCAAACAGGCGGCGATCAGGCCGCACGCCGATACGGCGAACAAGCGATTGCGCATGAACGTAGGCACTCTCCTTGCGGACATGGTTCTTAATACCATGGTACGAAGGAATCGGAATTATTCACGATCGGCTTCCGAATCCGGAGAATGCTTCCTACCTGAGCCTTATTTCCGGCTTTGGGCCTTGCCAGGCAGGGGCATTTCCCTGAATGCTTATATAGGCGGGGCATACTCGCGAATACGATCGCTGCAAAGGAGAGACTTCATGATGAAACAGATGCAACCGGTCCTTAAGAAAACGGCTGCGGCTACGCTGGCGTTAGCCATGCTTGCAGGCAGCGCGACCGCGGCGATGGCTTCGGCCCAATCCGATCGCGGCTCGAAAAACCGGAACGACGACAAACGCGGCAAGAGCGGCATTCATTTGAATTATAAAGACGTGAACGGCAAGGAGTGGAAATGGGCGTACGGACCGATCGTCCGCCTTGCCGCCCAGGGCGTATTCAACGGGTACGGGGACGGCAGCTTCAAGCCGCGCAACAACATCAGCCGGATCGAGGCTCTGGTCGCCGCGGTGCGCTTGCTGGGGCTTAAGGAAGAGGCCGAGAAGCCGGAAAATGCGAACGCCAAGCTGAATTTCAAAGATTTCTCGCAGCTCAAGAAAAAGTACGGATGGGCGGTAGGCTACGTCGCCGTGGCGCTGGAGAACGACTTGTTCTCCGAGACGGACGCCGTCATTGACCCGGACAAGCCGGCTACCCGTCTGTGGGCTTCCGTGCTTCTCGTCAAGGCGATGAAGCTGGAGGCCGAAGCGAAGAAGAAGATGGACACGGAGCTGCCGTTCCGCGACGCGAAGGAAATTCCGGCAGGCTCCGTCGGATACATCGCGGTGGCGCTGGAGAAAAACCTGATCAAGGGCTACGACGACAAGACGTTCCAGCCGAATCGTCCCGTTACCCGGGCGGAGCTGGCTTCCCTGCTGGATCGCGTCGATCAGCAGCTTCCCGAAGAAGGCAGGGCGCAGGCGATCGTCGGTACGGTGGAGACGGTCTTGGGCAACGCGCTCACGGTCAGAAAATCGGACGGAACGAAGGTGACGGTGCCGGTCGACGCTAACGTGTTTATTTTCCGCGACAACGTCAAAGCTCCGCTCTCCGCCCTGCAATCCGGCGACGAGGCGCTCGTGCGCACGTACGAAGGCAAAGCGGTGTTCGTCGAAGTGACGAAATCCGCCGCGGCGAACGCGCAATTCGCGGACAGCGGCACGCTCGGCTCGTTCACGCTGAATGCGGACGGCAAGCTGGCGACGATCTCCTTGAACAAGACGGCGGACGGGATCACCCACATCATTATTTACGACGTGGACGCGAACGTAACGATCAGCGGCGGCGCCGGCTTGTCTCCTAACGCGAACGTTGTCGTCCGCGGGGTCAATCACGTCGTGAAGTCGATCGAAATCCAATCGTAGTCTTCGGCGGCATACGAATCGCAGCACTCCAAAAAAAACGGCGGGTCAGGTGTTCCCTGACTCCGCCGTTTTTTTTGTGCGTGGAAATCTCTTTCATCCGTCCGAGGCTTCCTGTTTCGAAGTTTTCTTGATCGAAGCTTTCCTCCCCAGCTCGGCCAGGAACAGAAACAGAAGAACCGGGAGCATCGTTAACGCTTCGACAATCAGAAATCCCCACGTTCCGACGGAGAGCGCCCTATACCATTTGTAGTCCGACAGCACCGCGTATACGAGAACGAGCCAGGCAGCGGACGCCGCATAGGCCAGTCGGTAAGCTTTCATCCAAGACACCTCCGATTCTACCATTCCTCACGGTTAGCGTCCCTATTCCGAGTAAAAAAAAGGGGGCCTGCGCATACTGAAACGGCGCCGAAAGGATGGTGGGATATGGAACGTCAGGTAACGATCAGCAATTTTCAATTGATGTCCCTTATCGTCATTTCGACGATCGGAGCTTCCAGCTTATATGCGCCGGCCGCCCTGGCCCGCTACGCCGAGCGGAATTCGTGGTATCTGGTCATTGCCGGGGGCCTGGCGGGCATATTGAACATGTTCGTATTTCTGGCGCTGAATCGGATGTATCCGGACAAAAACCTGATTCGCATTTTCAAGCATGTGCTCGGACCGTGGCTGGGAGGTTTGCTGGCGTTCGCTTTCGTCTGTTACTTCATGGATATTACGGCATGGGTGCTGAGGGAGTTCGCGCATTTCTTCATCATCGCGCTGAATCCGATCATTCCCCAATCCTGGTATTTGGCCGTCGGCGTCATTATGGGAGCCTATGCCGTCAGCCGCGGTCTGGAAGCCTTCAGCCGCGTATCGGAAATCGTGCTGTTCGTCATCGTATTCGCTTTTTTGGGCATTTACATAGTGCTGATCTCGCAGTATCATCCGGAATATTTGCTGCCCGTGCTTGAGAACGGCTGGCTCGAGCCGCTCTCCGGAATTGTTCCCGTCGCTACGTGGCTGGGAGATTTGATGTTCATCTCGATGATGCTGAATCACGTGCGCCGCACGAAAAAAACGGCGGCATTCGCCGTCGGAGCCGTGACGATCACGACCGTGCTGCTGCTCTTGTCGGTGCTCTCCTGCACGATGATGTTCGGGGCCAAGACGGCCGCGACGTTTACTTATCCGAGCGTCAGTCTTATCCAGAATATCCGCCTGTTTCGCTATATCGAGCGATTCGACGCGGCTCTCGTCGCGGTATGGGTCATGAGCTCGTTCATTAAGATCTCGGTGTATTTATGGGCCACGCTGCAAGGACTTGCCGATTTAATGAAGCTGGAGAAGCCAAGGCTTTTTCTCGTTCCGTTATCCGCGGGGATTTACGTTTGCGCGAAGTTCAAAATATGGGGATTGATCGAGCTCGGCACCTTTTACGAAAAGCAGGCCTGGTTTTTCTATCTGTTCCAGTTCGTCATTCCGGCGCTTGTTCTGTCCATTGCGTGGCTTAGGGGAGACGGCCAAAAGGCGGAGGTGGGCGCATGAATCGGGGACAAACGGAATTCAAGGAAGATTTGCGGGCAAGCGTCGGCATCCTGAAGGAACTGATGCAGCATTCCGACGATCTCGTATTCATCGATCGGGAGCTTGCATCCGGAGAGCCGATCAAGATCGCTTACGTGCATGGGCTGACCGATGACCGCAAATTGGAATATTTGCTTGCCAAAGCGAAGGAGTTCGGAGACGCGGATTTCCCTTTCGGAAGCGACGATCGGTTGTCGACGGCCGAGCAGGCGGCGGACTGTCTGGCGGCCGGCCAAGCGGTGCTGCTGTTCTCGGACCCGCCGGGGGCGGCGGCGATCGACGTGCTGGGCGTACAGCTCCGAGGCGTGGAGGAGCCTTCGAGCGAATCGACGGTCAAAGGACCGCGAAGCGGATTTACCGAATCGTTGACCAACAATTTGGCGTTGGTCCGGTATTTCTGTCCGTCCCCGCAGTTGAAAGTCCAGCATCGGAAAATCGGGAGGCTGAGCCGGACCAACATCGCGGTTCTATCCGTCGCGGGCGTCACGAACCCTCGCATTCTGGAAGAGCTGCACCTAAGACTCGACGAAATCACGACCGACCTCTTGCTCGGAAGCACTACGATCGAGGAATGGATCGCCGACAATCGGGGGACGATGTTTCCTTTGCTGGAATCGACCGAGCGGCCAGACCGGGTCGTCGGCGCGCTTATGGATGGTCGAATTGCGGTCATGGTGCAGGGCACTCCGTTCGTCGTTTTGCTTCCTTTCGTGTTTTTGCAGGCGTTTCAGGTCGGAGAGGACTATTCATGGAACTACTATATCGGCTCGATGCTTCGTCTGCTGCGGATTTTTTGCGGACTGATCGGGATGCTGCTTCCCGCTTTCTATGTCGCGACGATTACGTTCCATCACGAGCTCGTTCCGACCGCGCTCCTGCAGAGCATCGCCGCGGCCAAAGAGCCTGTGCCTTTTCCTGCGGTCGTGGAGAGCTTCGCGATGATGTTCGCGTTCGAAATTATGCGCGAAGCGGGCGTTCGCATGCCGAAGCAGATCGGCCAAGCGGTGAGCATCGTCGGCGCGCTTATTCTGGGACAGGCGGCGGTGGAGGCGGGAATCGTATCGCCGATCATGGTCATCGTTGCGGCGCTGACGGGCATCTGTACATTTACGCTGCCGCCGACCGCGATGAATTACGCCATTCGCCTGCTTCAATTCGGCATGACGTTCCTCGCTTCCATATTGGGTTATGTCGGCGTCGTGGCGGGGATCGTCGTCCTGTTGACTTACTTGGCGTCCTTGCGCTCATTCGGGGTTCCGTATCTAGGTCCGGCGGCTCCGTTCAACGCATTGGAGCTGACGGACGTCGTGATTCGGCGGCCGGCCACTTGGAACGTCAAGCGGCCGACCTTGTTCCGGGCCGTCAATCCGTACCGGTTCAGAGGCGGGGACAAATGAGAGGGGCGGGGCGGCTTGCCTGGGTGTTAACCGCCTTGGCTTTATTATGTTCGGGCTGCAGAGGCAATCTGGAACTGAACGAACTCCATATCGTTCATTCCGTCGGTCTGGATCCGGGCAAGAACGGCGGCGTAAAGCTGTACGCGGAAGTGGCGAAGCTGGCATCCGGGCAGCAGCAGCCGAAAGGGATGCAGAACAGGACGTTCATATTGACTTCGGAGGGGAGCAACCTGTTCGAAGCGGCGCGATTGATGCGGGTCAAGTCGGACCGGACGCTGCTATGGGGCCAGACGACGGCGATCGTCATCAGCAAAGATATCGCGCTTCAAGGCATGGAGAGGCAGATCGAGACATTCCGGCGGTTTCGGCAATTCCGGAATACGACTCTCGTCTACATGGTCGACGGGTCGTCGGCGGAAGTGTTGAAAGCCGAGATGCCCAATTCTTCCATCAGCGCCCAGGCTTTAAGAGGGCTGGCCGAGGGAGGGGAAAGCACGGCGTTGACAGATCCGACGTCGCTGCTGGACATTTATAAAGATTGGAACAACGGTTTTAGAGACATTAAGATTCCTTCTATTAAGGTGCTGAAGGACCGGAACGGCGGAAAAGGGGGGAAGCTGCTCAAAGCCGTCGGTTTTTTCGCGTTCCGGGGAAATCGACTGGCCGGCTTCATGCCCGCTCGAGTGAGCAAAGGTTATCTTCGAGCCGCCGACCGCTTGAAGAGCTCGTCCGAGAAGCTGGCTTGCCCTGGGGAATCCGGCACATCGGTGGCGTTCGAGAACACGAAGAACAAAAGCCGGATTTCCGTATCGGTTAACGACAGCGGGATTCCTTCCGTGCGGATCGAGGTAGATGCGGATTTGAACCTGGTCGGCGCGACTTGCGAAGACGTGACCGTAACCCCGGAGATGATTGCCGATTGGGAAAAGCAGTTAAACGAAGAGATCGCCGGTCAGATGGACGATTTCTTCGCTTTCTCCAAGCGTCACAAGACCGATCTGCTGGGCATCGGGGAACGCATTCACCGCAAGCACCCGCAGCGGTGGAAGCAGATGAAGGACGATTGGGCCGAGATCTACCCGACGAGCCGATTTTCCGTGACTGTCCATACCCGAATCGACCATACCACCTTTACGGTTTGACGCCCCTTTTTTGTAAGCCGGTGTCGAGCCCGCTATAATAAAGAGAACGAAGGGCATATGTGCCGCTTGTCGGGAGGCTGGAGATTGGTGGTATCCGGGAAAGGGAAGGCGGGCGGCGAGTCCGCGCTTGCGATCAAAGAGCTTACGGGAGGCTATAGCCGGCGTCGGCCCGTGCTGCACGGCGTATCCATGACGCTGAACCGCGGCGAGCTGCTGGGGTTGATCGGATTAAACGGAGCGGGGAAGAGCACCGCGATCAAGCATATTCTGGGACTGATGGTTCCGCACAGCGGGGAAGTCCGTGTTGCCGGAGCGACGCTGGAGGAGGACAGGGAGTTGTACCGCTCCTCCATCGCTTACGTGCCGGAGCAGCCGTCCTTGTTCCCGAACTTGACGGTGAAGGAGCATTTGCAGTGGACCGCGATGGCTTACGGGCTTGAGCAGGACGCCGCTTGGGCGCGCGCCGACAAGCTGGCCGCGACATTCCGGATGACCGACGCGATGAAGTCGCTGCCGGATACGCTGTCCAAAGGGATGAAGCAGAAGGTCATGCTCATGAACGCTCTGCTCGTCGAGCCCGCGCTGCTCATTATCGACGAACCGTTCCTCGGGCTGGACCCGCTGGCGATCCGGGGATTGGTGGGCGCTCTGGACGAAGTTCGGGCGCAAGGCACGGCGATTTTGCTCAGCTCCCATATTTTATCCGCGCTGGAACGCAAGGCGAATCGGCTCATCGTATTGCACAAGGGGCGGCTGATCGCGGAAGGCACGCCGAAGGAAGTCAAGGAGCAGGCCGGCTGCGCCGGGGCGGAAGCGACGCTGGACGACGCTTTCGAAGCGTTGGTGGAAGCCGCGGAAGGAGGCCGCGCGGGTGAGTAGGAATGCGCACGGGGAACAGGGCGACTTCCTGCGCTCCCTTCGGAGAGAGCGCGCCGCGGGTTTCCGGCAGGAGATCGTGCCGTATTTCCGCTACGTGTTCCAGAGCGGATTCGGCTTGTTCGCTTCGGCGATTTTTTTCGCGGCGTTGATCTGGTACACGGACTTGATCAAGGCGGTGCCCGAAGACTGGCCGTCCAAGTGGGTCGGGGCGGTCGTTCTCTCCCTGGCGGCGCTGCGAGCTCCGCTTCGGACGTACTTGCGCCCGGCCGATCCGATCTTCTTGCTGGCGATGGAAAACCGCGTGCTCGGGCAATATATCGGTGGAGCCTTGCGCCGGGCGATCGTTGCGGGCGTGCTTCGGACGCTCGTCGTCTTCGCGCTGTATGCGCCGATCTACATCCGTTCCCCGCAGACGGCGGAGCTGGCGGACGCTCATCCGCCCGTTATTCTGGGCGTGCTGTTCGCGCTGTTGGCCGGTTACAACGTCTACGGGGGCTGGCGCGAGCGGAGGGCGGCGGCGCGGTCTTGGCGGATCGGGCTGAAAGCCGTCCGCGTGCTGCTGACCGTGAGTGCGGTGGCGGCGCTGCTGCTCAAGCCGCTGGCGGCGGCGATCCTGTTCGCGGCGGTCTGCATGGCTTTGCTGGCTTTGCTGTGGCGATTGCCCGCGCAGCATGCGCTGCCCTGGGAGCGGCTGATCGAAGAGGAGGCTTCGTCCCGGCGCAAGTGGATGGGCTTTCTGAGCTGGTTCGTAGACGTTCCTTCCGAGACGGCCAAGCCGGCTTATCGCCGCTGGATCGCATGGGTCGGCAATCTGATTCCGTGGAGCAAACGCTGGGCTTGGCATTATTTGTACGTCAAAGTGTTTTTGCGGGGAGATACGTTCGGAGCTTTCTGGAGATGGATTATCGTGACGTGTATCGTCGTAGCCGTGTCGGGCAGCGCGCTGGCCGATGCGATCGCATTCGGCGTATCGCTCGTTGTATGCGGACTGCAGCTCAGCGAGCTTAAGCGGGTTCGCTTCGTGGAGACGGCCGACACGCTGCCGCTTCCCCCGCAAGGGAAGCTCGCCGCGGCTGCTTCGGTCGCGCGGTGGTCCGGCATCGCGGCCGTCGCGGTGATCGGAGCCGTCGGGCCGGCGACCGCGGGGCTGGGAGCGGCGCTGGGCGGGTCCGGAGCGGGTGAGGCGCTGCGGCTCGATTACTGGCTGGCGGCGATCGCGTTCGGCTTGCTCTGGTGCGGCTGGTGGATGCCTCGGAAAATCGCGCGGTTCAAGGACGAGGACGACTTGTAACACATGCGAAAGAGGCTTTCCATAAGACCGGACAGCTAGGATCATCGAGACAGAAAAGGAGATACATACCCCGTTCTTATTTAATCGATGATTCTAGGTTGCCCTCCAGATGTCTTATGGAAAGCCTCTTTGCTTATATCGCCTATAGGATTAAGCGTTGCCCGATTTCACGTCCACAACCGCTTGGTAGATCCGGTCGAACAAGTCTTCCAGATTGCCTTCCTCGATGCAGGAGAAGGCGACGCGAAGATCGGTCTCGCCCAGCGCAATCGTGCCTACGCCGTAAGCGTTCAACAGACGTTGGCGCACGGCTTCCGCGTCCACGGTCAGGTTAAGGCACATGAAGTAGCCGGAGTTGAACGGGTAATAAGTCCATACGTCGCCGTACTTGCCGCTGTCCAGCAAATCCTTCACCTTGTTGGCGCGGCCTTTCATGATGCGAAACTTCTCTTCCTTCTGCGCCTGAAAACGCTCCGACTTGAGCGCCCGCAAAATAAACGTCTGCGAAGGGTGAGGTCCGCTGGAAATCGTGGAGCGGATGTTGCCGATCGTCTTCTGCTCCAGCGCCGACAAGCTTGCGTCGCTCAGACCGCCGTAGGTGATGAAGCCTACGCGGAAGCCCCATACGTACTCCTCTTTCGTCGCGCCGTCGACCTTGATGGCGAGAACGCGCTCGTGCAGGCCGCTAAGCTGGCCGAATAGAGATTCCTGCAGCGAATCCTCGAAGAACAGGCCGAAGTAGGCGTCGTCGGTGACGGCCACGACGTTGATGCCGGCTTCTGCGGCGTCGCGGATAGCGGCGACGATGGCGCGTCCTTCTTCCACTCCCGGAGTATAGCCGGTCGGGTTGATCGGGAAGTTAAGCAGCACGATTGCCTTCCCCTTGTCCTTGCGGGAGAGCAGCGCGTCGCGAAGTCCGGCCGCGTTGAAGCGATTGTCCGCATCGTACAGCGGGTAGTAGACCATTTCTCCGCCGCGGCGGACGTTAAAGGTCAGCTCGTAGTTTTCCCAGTTTTTGTCCGGGACGATGACCGCGTCTCCCTCATCCACGAACAGGTCGCCGACGATGCTGAGACCGTGGGTCAGCGCGTTCGTCACGACCGGCTGGCTGATCTGCTTGCCGGCGACGGACGGGTTCTCCGTGATCATCTTCTCCCGCCAAATGGCGCGGAGCTCGGGTTTTCCTCCCGGAGGAGCATATTCGTAAAGATCCTTCGGATCGTAGGCAGACAGCGTTTCCTGAATGACTTCCAGGTGCATGGGCTTGCCGTTCTCGGTCGCGATGCCGATCGTGGCATTGTAGGAGCCGGCCTTCTGCTTCGCTTCGGCGGATTGGCTCAAGATGCCCAGCTTGGGCAAATACATCGCTTTGCCGAGGCTGGAAAGCATTTCGGCGGCATGCGGATTGTCTCGGGCAATCGTCTCGTTCAACTGCTGAGCAAGGGGATTCATCACTTTCATCCTTCCAATCGTCATTAGGTGATATTATACACCATTGACCGAAGAGCGTCATTGCGTTAAAGCGTTTTCCCCGAAAAAAAGGACATGGATTTCGTGAGTTTTCACCAATTCGTTTCACGGCCCGATCGCTTGTTCGAGCACGCAGCAGCGGAGCTACTTCCTTGCCCCGCTGCCGCGGATTCTCTCGACCGTATCGGCGTCCCCCGGCAGACCGCGTTCGAGCAGTCTCTCGGCGATGTTCTCCCGCTTTTTCTCCGGAGCGTTCTGGCCGAACTTGAACTTGCCTGTCAAGCTCTTCGGGTCAAGGCGCATGACGGCGACGCCCCGCAAGGAAGAGGCGTAACGCGGATCCGACGCGTCAATGGGCGAGTGTCCTCCTTCCGGCTGCATGTTGCGGAGCAGCGCGGCCAGAGCGGACGCTTTCTCAGCCGGCTCTTCGACTTGGGCGACCGTTCCGCGAATGCGCACAGAGCGGAAGAAGACGGTCGCGGGACAGGCCAGGTAAGGATCTGTAAAATAAGAAGGAATAAAGGCGTGGGCCTGGTAGACAACGAACTCGGCGCGAGGGTCGGAGGCGATTCCGGCCATCTTCTCGCCTTGCTTGCTGCCGTGGAAGTAGACGGCCCCGTCGTGCCACGCGTAGTTCAGCGGAACCGCCTTCGGCCAGCCGTCGGCCCCCGAGAACGTCAGCACGCCGTCGTGCTTTTCTTCCAGGAAATCGATGCATTCTTGTTCGTCGGCTTGGAACTCTTTTCTTCTCATGAAGACATCCACTCGCTTTCACTTGGTTGAGGAACAGTGTACGCCTTGCATTGACAAGAGAAAAGATCCATTTTACAGTAAAATGACTAGTCCATTTATAAGGAAAGGGTTACGTATGGCATCTCCGTTTGCATATTCCGCCAAGCTGTCCGATTGCGGCAGCAAGCATTTGGCGATGTATTTGGCCATTCGGGAAGCGATTATGGAAGGGACGCTGTCGCCGGGAGAGAAGCTGCCTTCCACCCGGCAGTTGGCCGAGCTGTACGGACTGTCGCGGGGAAGCGTCAGCCTGGCTTACGAAATGCTGTCCGCGGAAGGGTTCGTGCAGGCCGGCGTCGGACAAGGAACTTTCGTGGCGGGAGCGGATCGGGGAACGGTTGGATCGGGAGCGGCCTCGGCCGGAGGGACGCCCGATACGGCGAGAGAGCCTCCGCGGCTGACGAAGTGGGGCCGCCGTCTGCTGGAGCTGCCGCCGATGGCGCCGTCGCCCCAGCTGGAGCACCCGCCCGGTCGGAGACGTCCCGCGGACGGGGAGGAGGTCGTCTCGTTCGTTCCGGCGGGACTGGGCTCGGAGCGTTTTCCATGGCAGGAGTGGAAAGCGGAAGTCGCGCACCAATGGAAGAGCCTCGGAGCTTCCGGCGCCGTCGACGGCCACGGAACCGAAGGCAGCCTGGAGCTCCGCAAGGCAATCGCCGGCAGATTGCGCCGGGAGCGGGGCATCCCGTGCCGGGAGGACGATATCGTCGTCACTTCCGGATCGATGCAGGCAATCGCTCTGCTGGCGCAGCTGATGCTGGAGGAAGGCAAGTCGGCGGTCATCGAAAATCCTTGCTATGTCGGCATTCGCAACGCCGTGGAGGCAACCGGGGCAACTCTCGTCGCGGAGCGTACGGACGGAGGGGGCATCGTGCCGAGGGATTGGGATGCCGAGCTGCTGTTCGTGACGCCCACCCGTCAATTCCCGACGGGCGTCGTGCTCAGCTACGAGCGCAGGCAGGCGCTGCTGTCGTGGGCGTCCAGACGCAATGCGTGGATCGTGGAGGACGATTACGACAGCGACTTCCGCTGGGGAGGACGTCCGATCGAGCCGCTCAAAGCGCTGGACCGGGAAGGCCGCGTCGTCTACGTCGGCACGTTCTCCCGCTCGATGAGCGCCAGCATGAGAATCGGTTTCGCGGTCGTCCCGAAGGAACTGATGCAGCCGCTGCTGCTCGCCAAGAAGCTGTATGATCCGCACCCGACGGGCATCGCGGAGCAGCAGGCGCTCGCGAACTGGATGTCCTCGGGCGGCTACGACCGGCATATGCGCAAGGCCCGGCGCATTCTCGGCAAGCTGGAGCACAAGCTGCGCACCAGCCTGGCCGCCAATCTGCAGGAGCTGTTCACGGCCGTTCCGTCGGATGCCGGACTGCATGTGTACGCAAGATGGGAAGGGACGGCAGAAGGCTATCGCCGCTTGGTCGAAGAGTGCGCGCGCGGCGGCGCGGTATGGAAGGACGGGGCGGCTTACGATATCCCGTCCGAAGGAGCGCTCCCGGAGAAGACGCCGCCTTCGGCGCTGTTCGGGTTCGCCCACCTGAGCGAACGTCAGATTGAAGAAGGCATTCGTCGAATCCGTCAGGCGGCCGTAGCGCTGAACGTGCTGCGCGCAAGGCCGGAACAAGGAGGTCTCGTTCATGATTAACCTATCGCCTACATCGTTCGTTCTGCTCCCCGCGTTCGCGAAAATTTCGTGCGAACCGGGGTGGAAGTGGCAGAAGCGGGAAAAGCCGCTGGCCAACTACGATATTTTCTACGTGTGGAGCGGCGAAGGGGAGCTGTCTCTCAACGGGAAGATGTATACGCTGGGCAAGGGAAGCTGCTTTCTCTTCCGCAAAGGGGATCATACGTGGGCGACGCACAATCCGCAGAAGCCGCTCGTGCTCACGTATATTCATTTCGACGCGGCCGAGCCGGTCGAGGACGTTCCGCAGCCTTATCGCGTACTGGAGGAGACGTTCGATTTCGAGCATCTGCTGTCCAAGTACGTGCGTCTGTTTCTGGTGAAGACGTTCGCGGCCGAGGTTGAAGCGCAGCTGATTCTGAAGCAGTTGATTATCCATCTGCTGCGCTATGATCGCCAAGAGCCGATCGAACGGAAGGCCAGCAATCAACTGAGCGAGAGCATCCGAGAGGTCGCGAACTACATTTTGCAGCATCCCGGCGAAGTGCATCGCGTCGAGGATTTGGGCAAGCGGGCGGGACTGTCCTCGCGCTACTTCTCGATCAAGTTCAAGGAGCTGATCGGCATGTCCGTGCAAACGTACATGATCCGGGCGAGGATCGAGCGGGCCCAGCATCTGCTGCTGCACGCGGGCATGAACGTGACCGAGGTCGCCGACGCGCTGGGCTACCGCGACATTTTCTTCTTCAGCCGGCAGTTTAAGCAGTATACGGGCAAGAGCCCTTCGGAAATTCGGTAGAGTTCGTCTAATGAGAAAAGCTCGTCCCCCCGCCGCAATCGGCGGCTGTTGGACGAGCTTTTGTTGCGTGTATGAGCGGGTTAAGCTTTCGGAATCAACGTCCCGAGCCGTTCGCCCATGCGGACTTTCGAGCCGAGCGTCAAATCCTCGCGGGGCTTCAGCGTGCCGTCTTCGGTTAACAGAACGATCGTGGAGCCGAACTCGAAGTAGGCGAGCTCGTCCCCTCGGCGGAGACGGTCGGGCTTCGGTTCGACGTAGCGGATGCTGCTGACGTTCATCGCGCCTACTTTGACGACGGCGACTTCCCCGCCCTCGTGGCAGATGTAGGAGACGAGGCGCTCATTGCGCGACAGCACGCGGCGCATCGAGGTCAGCCCGAATTCGTTGACGGGATACACTTTGCCGGCGATGTGCTCGCTCTCGACGATCTGTCCGTCGCAAGGAGAGTGGATGCGATGGTAATCCGTGGGGCTCAGATAGAGCACCCAGAAGTAGCCGTGCCGGTATTGGGCGATTCTCGGAGAGCCGTTAAGCAGTTCCTCGACCGTATAGTCTTGTCCTTTGATTTTCAGCATCATGCCGTCTTCGATGACTCCGCATCCGGTGATGAGCGCGTCGACCGGACTGGTCAGCGCATCGGGAGCGGAATCCACGGGCCGGCGGCCGGGCTTGAGCCTGCGAGTAAAGAAATCGTTCAGCGAGCGGTATTCTCCGATCGCCTTCTCCGCTTCTTCGACCGGAATGTTGTATATCGCCGCAAAACGGGGAATCATGCGCCGGCTGAAGGAAGATTTGGCGAAGCGCCCTGTCATTCGGGATATGAACTTGCGCGAGGACAGCTCTGTCATCATGCGCAGCAGCCAACGAGTCATGTGGCCGAGCACTCCTTTATCGATAGATTCGTTCCCGAGAATTGTGACATAACGCCGAATAAAGTGCAATAGCCCCTTTGTCTGGCGCCGGGGTAGACGCCGTAACCATTCTCCGGGCCGGCGTATATGCTGGAGCGATGGCCTAGGGCGTGTATGCAAACCCGCTCAGGGGCATCTATCACCGCCTTTTCGCCCCCTGCTGCGTCACTTTTGCTTGACGTACCTCCGGTACGCCTTCACAAAAGTTCCTTGCATGGAACGAAAATTCGGCAACATCTGCTATCCTCGGAGTATGCATACACGCCCTAGAAGGCAGGCGAGGGAGTTGGGGACAATGCTGAAAACCGCATTCATTACTCCGGGAGCCTTCCCGGTTCCCTCCGCGATGGGAGGATCCGTCGAGCGCGTAGTCGAGAAGGTCGTTCCCGCGCTGCTGCCCCATGTCGACGCTACGATCTACGGCAGAAAAGGGAAGAGATTGCCTGCCAGAGGGAGCTTGCACGGCGTGAAGGTGGAAAGGTTCCCTGCAGCGAACAAGGGAGATTACTTTAGAAGGGTATGCGCCAGGCTGATCCGATCGAAGCCGGACGTCATTCAGGTGGAGAACCGTCCCCTGTGGGTGCCCAGACTGAAGCGTTTGTTTCCGCGCAGCCGGATCTGGCTCAACTTGCATTCCACCACGTTCATTAACGCCCCGTACTTGACTCCTTCCAAGCGAAAAATATGTTTGCAGGCGGCCGATCGCATTCAAGTGAACAGCGAGTTTCTTCGCGCATACGTTCAGACGCACGTTCCGAGAGTGTCCGATAAAATCCGCGTGAACCCTCTCGGGGTGGACATTGCGAGATTTTACGGCAGATCGACGGCGGAGGGCGCCGCCATGCGCGAGGAAATGCGTTCCCGCCACGGCTGGGGCAACCGCCCCATCGCCATATACGTCGGCCGTCTCGTTCCCCAGAAAGGGGTAAAATACTTGCTTGCCGCGATCCCTTCCATCTTGTCGATGGTGCCCGATGCGCTGATCGTCGTCGTCGGCAGCGCAAGATACGGCTCGCACCGCGAGACGGGACACGTGAGGCGGCTGCACAGAATGGCCGCGCGGTTGAAAGGGCACGTTCATTTTCAACCCTATGTATCCCATCACGATATTCCCCGCTGGTTCGCGATGGCCGACGTCGCCGTCGTTCCGTCCGTCGGACGGGAAGCGTTCGGGCTCGTCAATCTGGAGGCGATGGCCGCCGAGCTCCCGGTGGTCGCTACCCGGGCGGGCGGGATGAAGGAAATCGTCGTGGACGGACATACCGGTTTTCTCGTCTCCACGGATTCCGACGCGATCACGTCGGAGCTGGCGGGAAAAATCGGCTACCTGCTGGCGAACGGAGAGGCGCGCCGGGAGATGGGTTATCGGGGCAGGGAACGGGTGCTGAAGGATTTTCAATGGCGGCATACGGCGGAACGCTGGCTTGACTTCCAGCGGGAATGAAAGGACGACAAAGAGGCGCGCGAATCTCCCTGAAGCGGGGATCGCGCGCCTCTCTTTTGTGACGATCGGGTTGTTACTCGTGTTCCAGATGCTGCAGCGTCTGCAGAAAAATCTGTTCGATGTGAGAGTCGTCGAGCGAATAGAAGACGGTTTTGCCGCTCTTGCGCCGCTTGACCATGCGCATATTGCGCAAATACCTGAGCTGGTGGGATACCGCGGACTGCCCCATGTCCAGCAGCGTTGCCAGATCGTGCACGCACAGCTCCCGGTGCAGCAAGGCGCCGATCAGCTTGATTCGGGTCGGGTCGCCCAGAGCTTTGAACAGCTCGGCCAAGCGGTTGGCGGAATCTTCGGTAATCATGAGGCGTTTGACGTCATGCAGCGGAAGATCGGAATGGGCGCATTGTTCCGATCGTTCGAGCGCGATTTTATCCATAGTAATCTCCCTTGCGGCAGGTTGCGATTGTTTCTTCATTATAACCTAACGGAAAGCTGGCGGAAATAAGGGATCAAGCGGCGAAAGGAACTGGACGGACGCCCATCCTCGTGACGCGCCCATGGGTGAATGCATATGATACTGAAGATTTCGATGAACAGGAAGGAGAGGGACATGAAAAAGAAACGAACGGCTAAATCTCCGAAGTCGCGCAAGCCGCTGTACTACGTCGACGATCCGAACAAACTCGAGCTGAAATGGCTGGATGACATACAAAAGTCGAAGACGAAGCGGATGGCCGTACACGGATCGGCCGTTGCCGCGCCGGAGAGCCAAACGGGCGACAAGCCTAAACGCGACGTTGCCAAAAAGGGCGCAGCCGACGTTCCGGCGGCAGCCGCGAATGAAGCGGGCCAGTCGCCGGAAACGGAAACCGCGTCGACCCCCGAGGAGACGGATGAACTCGTAGCCATCGCGACCGCGCTGCTTCCCGCAATCGAATTGCCGGAAACCGCGTCGCCGCCGGACATCGTGGCGGTCGTCGAATCGCTGCGTTCGGAAAGCGCCCAGTCCACGGATGAGCTGGTGGCGATGATGAACGAGGCGGTATCGAAAGACGACGGTTCCGCGGAGCGAGAGGAAGAAGAGGCCGCAGAGCGGGAAGCGCGGCATGCCAAGCTGGAGGAGAAAAGAATGCCGTCCCGTCCGGCGCCGATCGTCTATACCGACGACGTTGCGGACGAGGCAATTACGGGAGAGAAGCTGGCCCCGTTCGCAGTGAAGGCCATGCATCTGGCTGCGGATACCGTCCATACCGATTCGCTGGCGGACTTCTCCGTCACGGCGATCAAGCTGGCCGACGGTTCGGTCACGTCTTCCAAGCTGGCTTCGGAATCTATTGTCGGGGACCATCTGACCAAAAACTCCATCTCCGGCCAGAAAATCCGCGATCGGTCGATTACAGGCGAGAAGCTTCGCGACGGAAGCGTCTCGTCGGAGAAACTGGCGGACAGAACGATCAGCTCGGATAAAATCGCCGAAGGATCGATTCAGTCCAAACACCTGAACGTCTCCGTCATCTCTTCGGAATTGCTGCAGGATCAGAGCATCACGTCCGAGAAAATCCGCAGCGGAGCGATCCGCAGCGAGAATCTGGCCAACGAAATCGTAGACACTTCCAAGCTGGCCGAAGGATCGGTGACGACATCGAAGCTGCGCGACGGAGCGGTAACGAAGGATAAAGTGGCAAGGGGAGCGATAGAGTCCCAGCACTTGACCGAGGGACTTATCGTTGCCGATCATGTGGCGCTGGGCGTGCTGCAGGGAAAGCATTTGGCTCCGCGGGCCGTCGCGGCGGAGCATCTCGGAGACGGAATCGTAGGGACAAGGGAATTGGCGGATCGCTCGGTGGCCGGAAGCAAGCTGGCGCTCGGGTCCGTTCAATCGGAGCATCTTCGGCCGGCAACGGTAAAGGCCGATCATCTCGCGGACGAGGCCGTTAATGCCAAACATCTGCAAGACGAGTCGATTACGGCGTCTAAGCTGGCGGATCAGTCGGTCACGACGCTGAAGCTCGTCGATCAAGCGATAACGTCGACGAAGGTGGCGGACCAGAGCATCGTCTCCGCGAAGATCGGGGACGAGGCCGTGCAGACGCGGCACATCGCCAAGGGAGCCGTCGCATCCGAGAAGCTGGCCGAGGGGGCGGTAGAGGAGCGCCATCTCGCGGACGACTCGGTGAACAGTCGTCAACTGGCCTCTCAATCCGTCGGCAGAGTTCATCTTGCCGACGGCGCGGTCGGTTCGGGCCAGCTCGCGAAAAACGCCGTTCAAGCGCCGCACATCTCGGAAGGAGCGATCGGATCAGCACAGCTGGCCGAAGACGCCGTAACCTCCGACAAGCTGGGCGAGCGTTCCGTGGGCAGCGGTCATCTGTCGGCGGCTTCCGTCAGAACGGAGCATCTGGCCGGGGATAGCGTTACGTCGGAACAGTTGGCGGCGGGAGCGCTGAAGCCGCGTCATTTCGGCCATGAATCGGTGGTCGGCGGCGCGCTGGCCGCGGATTCGGTCGACGGCAGGCATATTCGCGGCGGAGCGGTGGAGGCCGCTCATCTGGCGAACGGTTCGGTAGGCACGTCCTCGCTGCAAATCGAGGCGGTGACGGAGAAGAATATCGCGCCGGGAGCCGTAGGCGAGCGTCAGCTCGGCATTCGGGCCGTATTTTCCCACCACTTGACCGATCACTTGATCACTTCGCTGAAGCTTTCTCCGGAGTGCGTGTCCACGGATAAGCTCGCAGATTTGGCGGTGACGTCGGCCAAACTGGCGGACGACAGCGTCGGCTCCGACAAGCTGACGGAGAACGCGGTGTTCGACAAAGCTTTGCAGGACGGGGCCGTAACGGGGCGCGCCCTGGCCGAAGGCGCCGTCGCTTCGAAGCATCTGAAGCCGAAGTCCGTCAAGCAGTCTCACTTGAGCGAAGGAGCGGTCTCGTCCGCGAGCCTGGAGGACGGAGCCGTTACGTCGGATAAACTCTCGCACGGTTCGATCAAATCGCCGCATCTGGCCATGGGGGCGGTGGAAAGCCGTCATCTGGCGGAGCAAGCCGTTCTGGGCGTCCATTTGGCCGAAAGAAGCATCCGCGAATTCCATTTGAACGACGGTATCGTCGGTCCGGGCAAGCTTGCGGCAAACAGCGTGGACGGGGGAAAAATCGCAGCGGGCTCGGTGAAGGAGCATCACATCCAGGAGCAGTCGATTTCTTCGGCGCATTTGAAGCGGGAATCGGTCGAGTCGGCGCATATCGGCGCAGGAACGGTCGGAGAGCGGCATCTGGCCGCCGGCAGCGTGCAGGAAACGGCGATCAAGAACGCCGCCGTTACTGCGGATAAGCTGGCGGACGGCATCGTGACTTCCAAGAAGTTGGCCCAGCTCAGCGTCGGCATGGAGCATCTTCAGATCGAGAGCGTCAGCGGCAAGCATCTGAAATCCGAGGCTGTGCACGGCTTCCATCTTCGCAAGGGGACGGTGTCCATCTCCCACTTGGCTCCGGATTTGCTCGAATTGGCCAAAAACGGCGAGCGGCGCATCGATGCGGAGAGGCTGGAACCTAACGCCGTCAGCGCCGTTCACATCAAGGACCGGACGATTACGGAAGAGAAGCTGGCGGACGGTTCCGTCACGAGCTTAAAGCTGGCGGACGAAGGCGTGACGGGCGACAAGCTGTCCGCGGGCAGCGTCACGACCGGCAAGCTGGCCGATTCCGCGATTACGTCGGATAAGCTGAGCAACGGCGCGGTGACGGCCGATAAGCTCGCTGGCGGAAGTGTAGGCACCGAACAGTTGGCGGAAGGGGCTGTGACGGCGGCCGTGCTGGCTGACGGCGCAGTTAACGGCGCTAAGTTGACGGACGGAGCGGTAACCGCGGACAAAATGGCTCCGGGAAGCGTAGGCGCAGACCAACTGGCCGACAGTTCGATTACCGGAGAGAAGCTGGCGAACGGCGCAGTCGGGGCGAAGCAGCTTGCTTCGGGCTCGGTACGGGCGGATAAGTTGACGGACGGCGCGGTGGGGTCGAGGCAAATTGCGGAAGGCGCGGTCGGCGAGTTCGCACTTGCGGACGGCAGCGTAACGGCCGATAAGGTACGAGACGGAGCTATTACGTCGGAGAAGCTGGCGGACAGCGCGGTAGGGACGAAGCAGCTCGAGCTTGGAGCGGCGACGGCGGCGATTTTGGCGGACGGCAGCGTGACGAAGGAGAAGTTGCTTCGCGGGGCCGTAACGACCGATAAGCTCGCAATCGGCAGCGTCGGAACGGAGCAATTGGCGGCCGGAGCGGTCACGGAAGACGTTCTGGCGAGCGACAGCGTGACGGCGGAGAAGCTGGCCGGCGGCGCGGTGACGGCCGATAAGCTGGCTTATGGCAGCGTTGAAACGTCGCATTTGTCGGCGGGGGCGGTTACGTCGGACATTCTGGCGGACGGCAGCGTGACGGCCGAGAAGTTGCTCGCCGGCTCGGTAACGACGGATAAGCTGGCCTATGGCAGCGTAGGCACCGGGCAATTGGCGGTCGGCTCGATCACGTCGGATCTTCTTGCCGATGGAAGCGTGACGGACCGGAAGCTGGCCGACGGCGCGGTGACTGCGGAGAAGTTGGCTTACGGCAGCGTCGGAACGAACAAGTTGGCGGACGGTGCGGTCGTCTCGGAGATTTTGGCCGACGGCGCGGTCACCGGGGAGAAGCTGGCGGAAGGCTCGATTACGGCGGAGAAATTGGCATATGGCAGCATAAGCGCGCGTCATCTGGCCGCGGGTGCGGTCGTCGCGAATATTTTGGCCGACGGCAGCATTACGAGCGATAAGCTTCTGGATGGCATCGTCACGACCGATAAGCTGGCGGGGAGCAGTGTAGGTACGAGTCAGTTGGTGCTCAATTCGGTTACGGAAGATATTTTGAGCCCTGGCAGCGTAACGGCCGCCAAGCTGAGAGACGGCGCGGTGACGACTGCGAAGCTGGCGCTTGGCAGCGTCGGAACGGGACAATTGGCCGTTGGCGCGGTACAGGCGGAATCGTTGGCGGACAGAGCTGTAGGAAGCGCGAAGCTGGCGGATGGAGCGGTAACGACGGAGAAGCTGGCGCTTGGCAGCGTCGGACCGGAACAGCTGACGGAAGGCGCGGTGCAGGCGGAGTCGTTGGCAGAAGGAGCCGTAGGAAGCGCGAAGCTGGCGGATGGAGCGGTAACGACTGCGAAGCTGGCTTACGGCAGCGTCGGACCGGAACAGCTGGCGGAAGGCGCAGTGCAGGCGGAGGCGTTGGCCGACGGAGCGGTGGGAACCGGGAAGCTGGCGGAAGGCGCGGTAACGGCGGAGAAGCTGGCTTACGGCAGCATTGCGACCGGACATCTGGCTGCCGGAGCGGTCACGGAAATCCGGTTGGCTAACGACAGCGTCACGACGGCGAAGCTGGTCGACGGGGTCGTGACGACGGATAAGCTGGCCGGAGGCAGCGTAGGCACAAGCCAACTGATGGACGGTGCGATAACTTCCGAAAAGCTGGTCAAAGGCTCTGTAGTGAGCGATAAGCTGGCGGACGGAGTCGTGACGACCGCGAAGCTGGCGCTGGGCAGCGTCGGAACGGAGCAATTGGCCGACGGCGCGGTGCAGGCGAAATCGATTGCGGACGGTGCGATCGAAACGGTGAAGCTGGCGGAAGGCGCGGTGACTGCGGAGAAGTTAGCTTATGGCAGCGTTGGTCCGGAGCGGCTCGCGGACGGAGCGGTGACGACGTTAAAGCTGGGGCTGGGCGCGGTCACGGTGGAAAACCTGTCTCCGCCGTTGTTCCAGTACCTGCAATTCGCGGGGGCGGACATTACGGAGGAGCGGATCGCCTCGGGAGCTGTAACGGCGGAGAAGCTGGCGATCGGCGCGATCGGGACGGAGCAACTGGCGGACGGCTCCATCGCTAGCGGTAAGCTTCAGGAAGGCAGCATCGGAACGGAACAGTTGGCGCCTGGAGCCGTGAACGGGGAGAAAATCGCCGCCAGGAGCGTAAGCTCGTCGCACATCATTCCGCGCTCGATTCTTGGTTATCATCTCGGCGAGCAGACGATCACTTCCAGCCACTTCAAGCCGCAATCCGTTACGGATACGCAGCTGGCGGACGGAAGCGTCAGCGAATCGAAGCTCGCTCCCGAAGTGCGCGACTGGCTCTATCAGCTGCAGCAGGCGCATATCACGGCATCGGACACTCCGGTCGATACTTCTCGCGAGCTTGAAGCGGGCAGCGTAACCGGTGAGCATCTGGCGGATGGCAGCGTAAGCGGAGCTAAGCTGGAAGCGGGCAGCGTGACGGGCGAGCAACTGGCGGACGGCAGTGTGAGCGGGGCTAAGCTTGAAGCAGGAAGCGTGACGGGCGAGCATCTGGCGGATGGCAGCGTGAGTGGGGCTAAGCTGGAAGCGGGCAGCGTGACGGGCGAGCATCTGGCGGATGGCAGCGTGAGTGGGGCTAAGCTAGAGGCGGGCAGCGTGACGGGTGAGCATCTGGTGGATGGTAGCGTGAGTAGCGTGAAGCTCGCGGTGGGAAGTGTGACGAGCGAGCATTTGGTGGATGGCAGCGTGAGCGGCACAAAGCTGGGAGCAGGAAGCATCGTAAGCGGGCATCTTGCGGACGGCAGTGTAAGCAGCGCAAAGCTGGAAGCAGGCAGCGTAACTGGCGAGCATCTGGCGGACGGAAGCGTGAGCGGAGCTAAGCTGGAAGCAGGCAGTGTGACTGGTGAGCATCTAGCAGATGGTAGTATAAGCGGAGCGAAGCTAGAAGCAGGCAGCGTGATGAGCGAGCATCTGGCGGACGGAAGCGTAAGCAGAGCGAAGCTGGAGGCAGGCAGCGTAACGAGCGAGCACCTGGCGGATGGCAGCGTAAGCGCGGCGAAGCTGGAAGCGGGTAGTGTAACTGGTGAGCATCTAGCAGAAGGTAGCATAAGCGGATCTAAGCTGGAAGCGAGCAGCGTGACGAGCGAACATCTGGCGGATGGCAGCGTAAGCGGCACGAAGCTTGAAGCAGGAAGCGTGACGAGCGAGCATCTGGTAGACGGAAGCGTAAGCGCGGCGAAGCTGGAAGCGGGTAGTGTAACTGGTGAGCATCTAGCAGAAGGTAGCATAAGCGGATCTAAGCTGGAAGCGAGCAGCGTGACGAGCGAACATCTGGCGGATGGCAGCGTAAGCGGCACGAAGCTGGAAGCAGGCAGCGTGACGAGCGAACATCTGTCGGACGGAAGCGTGAGCGGCACGAAGCTGGAAGCAGGAAGCGTAACGGGCGAGCATCTGGTGGATGGCAGCGTAAGCGCAGCGAAGCTGGAAGCGGGTAGTGTAACTGGTGAACATCTAGCAGATGGTAGCGTAAGCGGCACGAAGCTAGAAGCAGGAAGCGTGACGAGCGAGCATCTGGCGGATGGCAGCGTAAGCGGCACGAAGCTAGAGGCAGGAAGCGTGACAAGCGAGCATCTGGCAGACGGAAGCGTAAGCGGAGCGAAGCTGGAAGCAGGCAGCGTAACGAGCGAGCACCTGGCAGACGGCAGCGTGAGCGGAGCGAAGCTGGAAGTGAGCAGCGTGACGAGCGAGCATCTGGCGGACGGCAGCGTGAGCGGAGCGAAGCTGGAAGTGAGCAGCGTGACGAGCGAACATCTGGCGGACGGAAGCGTAAGCGGCACGAAGCTGGAAGCAGGAAGCGTAACGGGCGAGCATCTGGCGGACGGAAGCGTAAGCGGCACGAAGCTAGAGGCAGGCAGCGTAACGAGCGAGCATCTGGCGGACGGAAGCGTGAGCGGAGCGAAGCTGGAAGCAGGCAGCGTAACAGGCGAGCATCTGGCGGATGGCAGCGTGAGCGGAGCGAAGCTGGAAGCGGGTAGCATAACAGGCGAGCATCTGGCGGATGGCAGCGTGAGCGGAGCGAAGCTGGAAGCGGGTAGCGTAACAGGCAAGCATCTGGCGGATGGCAGCGTAAGCGGCACGAAGCTAGAGGCAGGCAGCGTAACAAGTGAGCATCTGGCGGACGGCAGCGTGAGCGGAGCGAAGCTAGAAGCAGAAAGCGTAACGAGCGAGCATCTGGCAGATGGCAGCGTGAGCGAAGAGAAGCTTGCTTTTCCTCCCGTGGCAGCACCGTGGCCAGGAGTGGGCGTGATGTTCGGCAACCAATCTTATGCCTTCCAAGGCGGAAAAGAATCGCTGCGTTTGATTGTACCGTTTCCGGTTGCTTTTTCCGATGATTCCTATACGCTTGTAGCGATGTCCGATCATCCGGCTTGCAGCTGCATTCTTGCCGCCAAACGTCCTCATGAAGCGGAACTGATTGTGTTCAGAACGAGATTGGGCCCTGAACCTCAGGGAGCCATTCAGTGGATTGCGCTAGGACAAAAAGCAAACGCATAGTTTCGAGTCGTGCCGTACGGTCATTTCTCCCACTTTATCGTTGTGGGGGAAATGACCGTTTACTTTTCCCTCCGCCACAGCGGAGAAGAAAAGAGCGAAGGCCAAGAAAGTTATGATGAACGTGACCACCCCCAATTTGTCAATCGTAGGTTACAAGGATGGTGTCAAGCCGATCATTGCAGAGCTACAAACAAAAAGGAGATGGTCAATTATGGACAATCTTATCACAAAGTACGTTGGATTTGATGTAGCAAAAGATACAATTGCGGTTGCAGTTGCGGACGAGAGACGTGAAGCCCCACGGTATCTGAGTAAAATCCCACATGATATGCAGGCCCTTCGGAAAACACTGGAGCGATTGGGCGAGCCGGAAACACTTGAAGTCTGTTATGAAGCAGGCCCTACCGGATATGTGCTCGCGAGGTGGCTGCGTACGCTGGGGATCAGGTGCCAGGTCATTGCTCCCTCTCTAACTCCGCGACCACCGGGGGATCGCGTAAAAACGGATCGAAGAGACGCCCAGTTGCTTGCCCAACACCTTCGCTCAGGCGAACTCGTCGAGATCCGAGTGCCGGATGAAGAAGATGAGCGAGTAAGGGATGTATCCCGTGCACGTGAGGATGCAAGGGAAGATCTACATCGCGCACGTCAGTGCCTCATCAAACTGTTCTTAAGACGGCAAATCCTAGAACCTTCGGAAATGAAAAGTCGGTGGACGAAAACTTATTACAAGTGGCTTGACACGCTGAAGTTTGAAAGTCCAACCGATCAACTCGTGTTTCAAGAATACCTGCAGACGATCAAAGCATGTGATGGGCGAATAGAGCGGTATGAAGCCTATATCCTGAAGTTGATCAACGACAGCCCAGTGAACGCGCTCGTTCGTATTTTGCAGGGTTTCCGGGGTGTGAGTGCCACTGCGGCATTCACGATTGCACAGGAAATCTTCACGTTTGACCGGTTCGACGATCCAGGCAAGGCCATGAGCTATGCAGGATGGGTGCCCAGTGAAAGCTCGACGGGTCTGACGACGCGCCGAGGTGGGTTGACGAAAGTAGGGAACGCGCATTTACGCCGGATTCTAATCGAGGTCGCATGGAGTTGCCGGCATAAACCCTGTGAAAAAGGGGACTTGAAAAAAGGCCTAAGGACCTGTCGCCTGAGGTACAGCGCATTTCCTAGAAGGCACAAACGCGGCTTCACCAGAAGTATATGTATTTGGTCTTACAACGTAGGAAACACCCAAACATCGCCATAGCAGCTGTAGCCAGGGAGTTGCTGGGTTTTCTATGGGCGGCTGCTCGAGCGGTCCGTAACCAAACTGAAGCTGCTTAATCGAATGGCTCATGTTCACAACACACCCATTCTGACGCTTGATCGTTGGGGCAAGAAGACAACGTGAATAGATGGAGAACGATCTGTGAGAGGCACTTGCACTAAGCTTTCAGGGGCTGAACGTGCGAAGAAAGTTACCAGGGAACGCTCCATCGCACTAAAGAAACCAAAACTTGTGAGAACCCACGGATATCAGTATGTTAGCGCAACGAGCTTGCATGTTGTCTTCTTGCCCGAGCCGGTAAAGTCTAAGGGGCGTAAGGTTCAGAATGGAGTTGTCAAAAAAAGTGCAGTTTGAAAACACACTCATACAGAAATCCCTTTACTAAGCTACTTGTGACAGCATTCTATCGCGATAAATAGCTGGAGGCCAGCCCCCTGGATTAGAGGTGTAGATCCGCCGTCTGTTGTAGTAGACCATGATGTATCTGAAGATGATCGATTTAATAGAGGTCATTGGATAGCGCTCCGTGTTAATCTTGTACAGCTTCTCTTTCTTTAGCGTAGCAAAAAAGCTTTCCATCCTTGCGTTGTCATAGCATCGCCCTGTGCCACTCATGCTCTGAACGGCACCTCGTTTAGCCAAACACTCTCGGAATGCTTGGCTCGTGAATTGGCTGCCTCGATCGCTGTGATAAATCATTCCGCGAGCATTTCTTGCTTTACAGGCGTTCTCAAAGGCTTCGATGCAGAGTTCCTTGCGCATGTTGTCGTCCATAGCGAGGCCCACGATCTCTCCGTTGAAGCAATCCAGTACCGCGGACAAATATAGCTTGCCATCTGAACAAGGGACTTCGGTGATATCCGATAACCACTTTTGGTTAGGTGCTGAGGATTTGAAGTCTCTCTGAATCAGGTTCTCGCTCTTTTGAGCTGCGGCATCCTCGCGCGTAATGCCGTTTGGATGACGCTTCGCTTTCTTCAGCAGCCCATGCTTCTTCATGATGCGATAGACAGTGCTGTAGCTGGTCGTAATCTCTATCTGTGACAGCGCCAGCAGGATACGTTGGATGCCGTAATTACGGTTGTCTTCATGTTCTCCAATGATGTCTTTGATTTTGACCAGAAGGCGTTGTTGTCGCTCCTGTTTGGGTGTGGGCTTCAAGCTACGGTAATAGCCCGATTCGCTGACAGCAAGTACCTCGCACATCATCATAACGGGCCATCGATCCCGTCGTTCACGGATGTACGCATAGGGCTGACGTGCTTTTACCGCTTCCGGTCTTTTGCGAAAAAACCGAGTGCGTCCTTGAGAATGTCATTGGCACGGCGCAACTCGCCTATTTCTTTTTCTAATTCGATTTCACGCGCAGTCTTATCGGCAGAAGTGAGTCCGCTCCCGGTATGAGCCCCGTCGCCGTGCAGAATTCTTTGCTTTCTCCATCCCTGCAAAGTGTAGTAGGCTACGCCTAACTGCTCGGCGGCTTTCCTGGGGCCTATCTCATCGCTCAATCTGACTGCTTCCTCTTTAAATGCCTTGTCGTATCTGTTCATTGTCACTCGTCCCCTCGTTTGCTTTCATTTTATTTCATACGAGAGTGTATTTCGACTGCATTTTTATCGTAGCACTCCACTTGGAATATCCGTGTACGAGAACATCACGACTTGATAGCTGTATATTTGCGAAAGTCCAGGGATGAAGGGGAATTCGAAGATGTGCTCTCGAAGCACAGGGATACCCTCCTAGCCCTTGTTAATAATCGAAATTGGTCCTATAGACTATATGAAGAAGTGGCTTCTGGTGAAAAGATCGAATCCAGAAAAGAAATGCAGAAATTACTCCACCATGTTGAAGATAAGATGTATGATGGTGTAGTTGTAATGGATATTGACCGTCTAGGACGAGGTGAGAATAAAGATTGGGCATTGATCAAGGACACATTCCTATATATTGAGAGTCGGCTATGGCAAGGGCAAAGGCAAAGGCAAAAGGCAATAGGACTTTACTCTGTAATTATGTTTATAAGGACGGTAGTAAATGCGAACAGAAAGGTAAACAATTGAATGATGATTTTTACATTGCGCTATTTGAACGAATCATTCAAGTAGACCCAAAAATCTTAAAAGAGATCGAAATCCATGGTGTTCGATTTAACGATACAAAAGCCATTATCGAAGTAAAGGAACGAGAACTGAAGAAGCAGAAGCGAGCACTGGAGAAATTGTAATCATATGAAGAGGACGTTATAACTAAACAGGAATTTGTGGAGCGTAAGGAACTTAGAATCAAGCAGATTCATGGTTTAGAGGAAGAGATCCACGAAATGCGAAGAACAGTCGAGAATAAAGACAGTTTTCCAACGATAACCAGCATGTATAAACGGATTGATAAATTTCAAGAAATATGGAATGGCGCAGTTACAAATGAAGAAAAGAACAAGGCATTAAAGCAGTTGGTAGAAAGAATTGTGTATGATCGTGATGACAATCGAATCGAATTAACGGTATGTTATAAATGAAATTCCAACAAAGCATTATTTCGATGCCGGGTCTCTAGAGTAAATTCCAGAGGCCTATCAATTTGTAAATTGTGAAACGATATAAGAGAAAGGCTCAGTTATCTGTAATTATTGATTACCGATTGAAAGAAAAGCCGCTACAAGGGCTGTTCATTCTGAAATATCACCCGTAATAAAATCTGTTGAATGCCCACCGCGTGAATATGATGTTAGCTGGTGCAATTGCCTCCTGAGTTTACTCATTATCTTTTTTTCTTTGATTTACTGTTTCAGAAAATTTTTTTGAAATTTGCTGTTTCATAAACTCAGCTTGTTTTCTTTGCTCTTCGATTTCAATATTTTGTAGGTACTTATCCAACCTATAGAGAATATTTTGTGTTTTCTGTTTTTCCTTTTTATCTATTTCAATTAGCTCATGGATTTTTTTTAAGTCGTTCTCATAGACCAAATACACTACAATTCCGAGTCTTAATGCACTTAACAACATATATAAGAGCAATGTACCAGAGACAATCAGAAGATATGGAACGGCCTTATGATAAAGCATTCCAGATACCGAATTAAATAACGAATAAAACACATATATAAATGACCCAACAAATGAATTTTTAATAAACCTCACAAGTTTAATGAAATTTTCTTTTCTAATAGAAGCAAATGTAGATTCAACTTTAATGCTACCTAGTAGTGTATATACTGTAAAGTAAATTCCAATAAAGATAGCTGCAATCGTTAAAAATGTGCTTTCATTTTTCAATAAAGATTTCCCAACAACTGAACCTATACTTTCAAACCAACCGATTGAAATAAATTCAGATGTAATTTGAAGTATTAAAGTGACAGAGAGAGATACACTACAGATAATCAAGATTATGTAATTTTCCATTAATAGAATTGTTCGGTCTTTCATAATTTCCATCACCTCAATTCCAGTCTATCCTAAATAGTTGAAGGGAACAAGTGTTCCCTTCAACTATTTCTTAATTGTTTTCTGTTAATGGTGGTAAGTCTACTGCAACAATATTCTCGATATGCCTTGTGTAGTATCCGCTACCTGGGCGATTATTTGCAAAATAATCTGCCGATATGTTGGTTGCAATATATTCCCATCCGTTATTATCATCATCGTTCAATATAATCCTTTTTAATATTCCAGCATGTTTTAGATCAATAAACTCAATATTTCTAGTTTGAGGGCTACGATATTTGACTTTTACTGATTCAAATACATCGGAGTCCAAATCTAATGTCCTAAGTAATGTGATTAAGTCTTCAGCATTTATTGTATCTTGACGATGCCGACCATTACCAAAACAAACAGTGGCTGTGTTAGCCCCAAAGCTTTCGTGAGCATCCCGGGTTAATTGTAATAGTTCTCCCAGTAAGCTTACCTCACCTTCGTTAACTGTTAGTCTTGGCAGGGGCACCTGCAAATTCATCTTAAACTCAATATACCTTATATCATTTGAAGCCTGAACATCATTGAAACCTCTTTCTGGTTCAATTGGGATTAACTCTACTTCCCAAGAATCAGTTTCGGTTTTTGGTAAAAAAGAATCAAGGTATGTTTGAATATGTGTTGGTCTTGCTCCGTAATGATTATATTCAATTAACATTAGGTATTCTTGTGGTATCGTAACTACACTTGTCATTTCCAGAACATCTGCTGTAATAACATTTGCTTGGTCTGTTCGTTTCTGACCTGTATAGGGTTTTTTTTCTCTATATTTCGCAATTCCGACACTTCTATTTTGAAAGGTATTAACATCATTTGGATCAGGTTGCATCATTTCCGGTAAAGACATTTCTCCTACTCTTAATACCCTAAACTTATCATTAGGATCGGTTAAATATACCCTATCCAAAAATGTTGATAAATTGATAGTAGTTCTTGTTCCATTGTGTTTAATAAAGCAATTGTAGAAATGGATAGTTCTACTCATCTGTTAGTTTCCCCTTTAAGTTTATTTTATAAGGATAATTATACCAGACGATTTTTTCAAATTATCCAAGAATTCGGTATAAATCTACATATGTTTCAACAAGTGAAAGTCACTTCTATTTTTCTTGAAATGGCTTCAGCTAACGTTTTTTTGCAAACCTTGTAAAAATCCGTCACACCTAAGATATTCGTGATTTGATTCCGCTATCCTGCCCGTTACATTAATAAACGTCAACAACACAGTTTAACAGAGCCAAGAAAAAAGAAGTTACAGTTACCTAATTTATGATTTTGGGTTGGTTATGACTAATCTGTCCATTGCGAAGTTTGAATTAAGGGGGCAAATACCATAAGTATGCACGAGTAGGCCAATTGATGAGGCACACGAACTTGTCACACATGGGATGTTCGTGCAAATCATAAAGTATATGTCTTTGAGTTCTTTCTGGAAATCTCACGATTCCTGCCAAAGTCACAGAGAAAATTCTGAATTAAAGTAAATGGGTAATATCGAGTTTTTATTGTTATTATCAGATTTGGACTTAAATTTATTTTGCTTGACACTGTTTTACGAAGGGATTACTTCTGTCAAAAATATTTATGTATGGTCGCGTCTTATCTGACCGGGTATAAGTGTGACTGAGGTGCTATAAAAGCAGGAAACGACGGGAATATGTAGAATTCCTGTTCTGTAGTCTTAACAATTTTGAAATGAACTTTGTGGATTAAAGGAATAATTTTATGTATACGGACGGTTTTTGGCGAGTAAGAGGAGGACTGTGGGCTATTGATAAAATAGAGAATGGTTTAGTAAAGAGCTATTTTGATTACTATCAAAAATGTTCTCAAAAATTGATTGATTATATCGATAAAAGACGAAGATATATTCCTTTTCCCTCACTTATAATATGGTATTTGAAAGCGCCGTTGTACCTAAAACTTATAGTGGGTTTTATGATTGGATTAATCACTGCAAAGTTATTTTATGCAGTTGGGTTTATTGTGTTGCAAAGTAAAGCGAAAAATGAGGTTCTATCAATTATTTCCGCTTATCATAATCCAATTAATTTCGAGGATGTTCTAGTATATAAATATTCATTCATATTCTGTTTAATCGTAATTTGTGCTCTACTTCCTTTTATTGTTCCCTTTTTAATTCACATATTTATTTTCAGCAAAGATAGAAGTAGTGTTCCAATTTCGCGAAAAAATAGGTTGTTAAGAATAATTTCGATTATAGTTTTTCATATTTTTCTGTTTGTTACGTTGCTCTGGGGAGTTGTAGAAATTGTTCCAGAGGTAGCTTATGTAATGTTATACACATCAAAAGATGCAAGTGTTGTGGAATATATAATTCGTCGAATAGTAGGTGAGGAGCCCTCGTTCTCGTTAAATGATGTAACTTTTCTGAATCCTGAATATCTAAACTCACAAATTAAATATTCTGTAATAATTGAAGAATGGATATTTCTGTCTCTTATTCTTCTTACAATTATTTTGAGACTTTTCGGAAAAAAGAGCAAAAGGAATTTTTTGAAATTTTTTTCTATTCTATTTTCAATCTTAATTTCTACTGTAATACTCCTAGTTTTATTTAGTCATATTTTTTATTTTCCTGGATATTTTGGAAAGGCTATATCTAATTTTAACATGGATTTCATAAGCGTAGAATATGAACTAAATGGAACTCAACATGTAGAAGGTATCAGAATATTTGAAAAGGATAACCTAGTTATTGTAAGGGATTCGTGTAATGTTACACATGATATTATTTCTACAAACATTCATATGAGAACGATTAAAGAAATATCAGCATGTACAAGTACTGAATCTCATGAAGTAGGTTCCCCATGACAACAAAAACAAACTAGATTTGCTGCGGACAGCTTACAGTTAGATTGGATAGCGATGGCTTACGAGAAATACATGTTTATAATGTCGAAACAGCAAAAAAGCTAACCTAGTCCGTACAAAGTGTTAACCTGGAGCACATTTATAGTAGCGTTGGGAATAATGGAACAAAACCTTCGTCTCAAACATTATCTTGTTAAGGAAGATAATCTATGAAATTATCAAATTCAAAGATAGAGCGCACTGTTGTGAATCAAATCAATGTATTAGCAAACGAAGCTAATTCATATCTCATATCTAACATTCAAGTCGGGGATAAAGCAATCTCCTTTGATGGGGACATAACAGTACTAAGTGACGACTCTGAAAAAAAAGAATCCTACCTTGGGGTAGTTCCTGTACAACTGAAAGGCACACGAGTAGAAACATTTTCTACTGGGAAACGGAAGTTTACTTTCACCAAGGCTGACTTGATGAATTTTTATAAGCGCGAGGGTGTACTACTTCTACTCGGGGAAGTAATGAGCAGTGGTGAAATAAAAATATATTATAAATCTTTATTGACTGTTGAACTATCTCAAATTCTTAAGCAACTTAATAACAAAAACAAAAGTAGCTTGAGAATAGAGTTTCGATCAATCGATAATACCAATTTGTATACGGTATGTAATAAATTCTTGTATGAACAAAAATTGCAACCTAGAATTTTAGTAGAACAACAACCAGGAATTAATTTTTCATATTCATCTTATATGTTTACAAGTTCCACCTTTAATCCTGAAAACGATAATCTTTTCGAGCATGACTTCACAGTATATGGTGCTCATAATAATGTGAATTTCCCACTTGTTGTTGGCCGATTCGGTTCTATCACAAGAAAAGGCAAACTTGAATTTATAACAAATGGAGAATCATTTTTATTAGATGCTGCAATCGAAACAAATGACAAACAGATCATAATTACCCTGGAAGAAATAATCTTACTCACGCTTGATAACGGAAATAGCACTTTCAATTATAAGTTCCTTGGGTTCCATTCACTTGAAGCACAACTGAAAACTCTTCCTTTCCTAAAACATCTTTTTTCGGGACATGAAATTATTTGTGAAAATCTTCAATTCTCAATTGCAAAACATGAAAAGGATGCACTTCAGGCGAAAGAGCTTGTTGCATCCCGTTGTTCATTTATAAATGAATTACAATTAATCTTTCAGAACTTAAAGGTGAACATAGCTACTGTATTTGATATTAATAAAGAAGAGAATATTGCTGTGGAGCTTAATACTTTGTATAAAATCTTTAAACTTCACCAGTATGATGGCGTAAAGCTAACCAATCCAAATCTCACTACAGCTTTGGTCAACTTTTCTGTTGCTGATAAATTGATCCTGCTCTACGTTCGCAATTCGGAAAATAAGTTGATAACTAATTTATTCTCGGAAGACGTACAAAACTATCCAGTAACCCTAACAAATAATGAATTACAGCAGTCCGTAGCTCATAGTTTGTATTCATTACTAACAGTTGATGCTCTCGCGTTTGGTGTAAACATTGATTATTCAATCATTCGTAATTCGTTTGACAAAATTGAACCATTTATAGACGACTTAGCATTTCATCATACAAATCAATTCTGTTTAAACTGTATCCGAGCCTATGATATATCCCAAAAAATAGAATTACTAGACGTTGCAAACTACATTTACAGAAAATTTAATGAAGCAACAAATACTAATCCATCTGACGCACAAGTTATTTTTATTAATCAAACTCAAATTGAAAAGAGAAAAGAAGGAGCGTTACTACAAGAAACGATTTCTCAACTCTATAAATATAAACAACTTGCCATAAAAAATGATCTTTATCAATTATTGTTTGGAATTAATACTTTATTAGAAAACAGTTTTGAGGCATCTCATTGTTGGGGCATCATGACCCGAATTGAACAGGAAGAGTTGAAATCATATCCAATTTTTACATTGTATCAAAATCTTGCCCACGAGACTTAATTAGAGCACGTAGCTTCGATTTTCCAAAAGAAATATAACAAACTGGCAAGACGTAAAATAGGAGGGCATTACATGGATTTCTCGTAAATAGCGGCAATGACAGATATCATCGGCTATATCACTGGCGGTAGAAATAAAAACTTAACTAAGTTTGAATATCGGTTTTTTTGTACTCGGACAATAAGGTTAGGAGTGTAGGAAAGCAACCCGTACAAAAACTCCGTTTTGGTAACTTGAATCAAAGTGAATTTTCTTGTGATTATGTTGATATAACGGTATACAAGGATAAGGTTAATTTGCACCCCGTATTTGAAGGTGCAAGAAACTATGGAGACGATCTTGATCCTCGCAAAGTAATATCGCTAGAGAAAAAGATAATGATTGCCCTTAACAGTTGGAGCTCATACTACGATTAATGGCAACAAAATAAAAACAGCGAACGTCGGGTGAAATCCAGGGCGTTCGTTATTTTTTTGTTTGGGCCCCATTAAATTAGGGATATGGATGTTACACCAATAGATCATTTGTCCATTGTAATGATTCATTAAGGGGCAAATACCATAAGTATGCACGAGTAGGCCATTTGATGACACACACGAACTTGTCACACATACTATGTCTTGTATACCCTTGCCCGAACCTGAGGGGGTGAATGGATTGGCGATTCATGGCGGGAGCCGCAGTTCCCGCATGCGCAAACCGAAATTCGCGGGTAAAGGACGCAAACGGCCGATCCGACAAGCGGCTGCCGGACAAGAGCATTCCGACGATCAGAATCCGATCTATCTGTCGGGAGACCCCTGGCAGGCGCCGAAGGTTTCGGTCATCGTGCCGGTCATGAACGAACGGAGGACGCTGCGCAGAGTCATTCGCGAAGCTTTCCGGATTCATCCTCATACGGAAGTTATCGTCGTCATAAACGGTTCGACGGACGGTTCCCTGGATATCGCCAGAAGAAGCGGAGCCAAGGTACTCGTCTACGACCGTCCGCTGGGACACGACGTCGGCAGATCGATCGGCGCCAGAGAAGCGATGGGAGATATTCTGCTGTTCATCGACGCGGATATGGTCATTCCGGCGGCGAAGCTGAGAGTGTTCGTCGACGCGGTGGCAAAAGGGACGGACGTGGCGCTTAACGATTATTCCGGCCCGGTCGACCTTTCTGTTGTGCACGGCGTCGTTTTGGCCAAACATGCCCTTAACACGCTGCTTGGGCGGGCGGATCTGGCCGGGGCTTCGATGACGGCCATTCCCCATGCGATTAGCCGCCGCGCCTTGTCGGCTTTCGGCTGCTCGGCGCTGTCCGTTCCGCCGCTTGCGCACACGATGGCGATTCGGCATGGCCTTAAAGTGGAACGAGTCGTTCCGGTCAATGTCGGAAAGCTCAACCCTGTACGGTTAAAAAGGGAACGCAAGAACTCTCTGGAGCCGCTCATCGTCGGCGACCATCTGGAAGCCATCCATTGGTGGCTCAGGCATACGGACTTCAGGGGCGGATACGAGGACGGCTTCCGCCAAAGAGGGATGGTGAGATAGCGAGATGAAGAAAAAGCGCCGCTCTACTACGCGAGCCGTCCGTCCTTCCGCACGCAGGAGAACGATTCGTCCCTCCCGGAGCAGGAAGCTTCGACCGAAAACCGGCGCCTCCAAAAGGAGGAAACCGGCCTCGCGCACGGGATCGTACGCCGATTATGCCGCGGGAACAAGCGATGGAGCGGCTTGGCGGGGAAGTCAGCCCGGCTCGCCGGAGAAGCTTCGCGAAGCCGTTCTCGAGAGTTGGAAGCGAAGATTCCGGGACGTCGGCGGGAGAAGAAAAGCGGATTGGCGGGTGACGCTGCAGCGCGGCAAGCAGTATGCGGCCGGATTTATGCAAGGATCGGGAGTACGCGCCGCGATCTGTCCGGTCCCCCTGCAGATGAAGGCATCGGCCGTCGTATACGCGGGAGAGAACGAGACCGCGCTGTTTCAGACGCTGTCCCAGTTGGAGGTGTTGCCGCTGCATGAGATCGTGATCGTCGTCGGACAACCGACCGAAAGTCTCTTCGCGCTGGCAAGAGGCATCGGCAACGCGGTCGTCGTCGTTTTGCCGGACCGGGTGGACCCCGATATCGGACGGGCTCTGGGCGCTAAACTAACCGGAGCCGACACGGTGCTGTTCGTCGACGGGGAGCAGCCCGTAGGGGCCGATCAGCTGGCGCGTTTCTTATGGGAATGCGACGGCAAGCTGGACGTCGTTCTGAACGATCTCGGCTCGAGAATGGGAACGTTCCGCCGCCGCAAAGGAATCGAGCGGTTGCACGAATTTCTGAACGCTAGCTTGAAGAGAGAGGATTTGAAGATCAATTCCTTGTCCGTGCTTCCGTTCGCATTATCCCGGCAGGCGCTCGACTCGCTTGGCGCAGGCGCGCTGTCCGTGCCGGTTAAGGCGCACGCGTTAGCGATACTGAAGGGACTTCGAGTCGGAACGGGAGGCTTCGTACGGACGGGGGCGCTGCCGGATTATGCCGATTCGAGATGGAAGAAAGTTGCCGGCGATCATGCCGAGGCCTGGAGAGAGGCGCTTGGCGTCAGAGGGAATCGGATGCATTTCGCGGATTCGATGCGCAATCGAGGCATATTGGGAGAGTGGGTGACATGACCAAAGCTTCCATTATCATTCCGACGTACAACGGTCTTGATTTGCTGCAGAGATGCGTGCAGTCGATTCGCCGCTACACCGATCTTCCGCATGAAATCATCGTCGTGGACAACGGGTCCCGGGATGATACGACGGCCTGGTGCTTGCGGGAAAAGCTGACGCTCGTGTCTCTTCCGCGCAACGAAGGATTTCCCATCGCCTGCAACAAAGGTCTGCGCCTCTCTTCCGGTGACACGATCGTCCTGCTGAACAACGATACGGTCGTGACGCGCAACTGGCTTGCCAATCTGTCGTCGGCTTTGCATAGCTCCGCGGACGTCGGCATCGTCGGTCCCGTTACGAACTATGCCAGCGGCTCGCAGCAGGTGCATTATCCGTTCGAGGATCTGGATGAGTTTCAGAGAATCGCCGAAGCCGTGAACGTGCCGGATCCAGGGAAGCGGAAGCGGGTCGAACGGATCGTCGGATTGTGCTTCGTTTTCCGAAGGGAACTGATGGAGAAAATCGGTCTGCTGGACGAAAGATTCTCTCCCGGTCATTACGAGGACGACGACTATTGCTTGCGGGCGAGGCTTCACGGGTTCGGCTTGGTCGTCTGTCACGACGCTTTGATCTATCACGAGGGAAGCGCCAGTTTTAAGAGAGAAGGCTCCTTGGAGCAATCTCTGCTCGTCGAACGGAATTATAAGATGTTTATGGATAAATGGCAGCTTGATCCTCGGGCGTTTGTCTAAAAACGGGCTGTCTCTGCCCCTTATCATGAGGAGGTATCGCTTTTGAAGGCTGTCATCTTGGCGGGCGGCACGGGAACTCGACTGAAGCCGCTCACCTATTGGACGAACAAACACTTGCTTCCTATAGGCACGTATCCTATGATTTGCCACGGAATTACGAAGCTGAGAGAAGCCGGCATCCGGGATATCGTCATCGTGACGAACCGGTCCGCGCTCGGCAGCTTTGCGGATGTTTTGGGCAGCGGAAGAGATTGGGGCGTATCGATCGTGTATCGGGTTCAGGAAGAAGCCGGAGGGATCGCTCAGGCTTTGGAATTGGCTCGGCCGGTCATGAAAGGCAAGGATAAATTCGTCGTGCTGCTCGGAGACAATCTGTTCGAAGAAAGCCTGCAGCCTTATTGCGACCAGTATGCCAGGCAGTCCGAAGGAGCAATGGTGCTGTTGAAAAAGGTCGACGACCCGCGCAGGTACGGAGTGCCGTTGTTGGATGAGGAAAGCGGACGGATCGTGACGATCGAAGAGAAGCCCGAACAGCCGAAGTCGGATTTCTGCGTAACCGGGCTCTACTTCTACGATACGGAAGTATTCGAGCTGATTGACGGAGTCAAACCTTCCCGCAGAGGGGAATTGGAAATTACCGACGTGAACAACGCGTATGCCGCGACCGGCAAGCTGACCTATCGGGAGTTGACCGGCTGGTGGACGGATGCAGGCACGTTCGAGTCTCTGGAAGAAGCGGGAAGGAGATTAAAGGGGGCGATTTCATGATTCAGCCAAGCTTGCGCAAGCCGGTTAAGCCGGCGGCTGTCCCTCCCGCGCCCAAAGCGGAGAAACCGCGTCCCCCGGCCAGGCCGGCGTCCAAGCCGAAAGCCGTCAAGTCGATTGCGGCGGCCAAGCCGGGCAAGGGATCTTCCAAGAAAAGCGTTCGAAAGCTTGCGAGAGGGAAGGGGAAAGCTTTCTCTCGCCGAAGGCGTCTCGTCAGAAAACGCAGAACGCCCCTGGCTCCCAACCCCCAGCTAGAGCAGTCGGGTGAAGGGTCCCAAGAGTTGAAGCGCAGCTACGAGCAAGGATTCCAGGAGGGGATGATCGAAGGCGGCGAGCGCATGCTGCAGGAGCATCTGCCTTCGGATATGATTATCCCGGATATTACGGCCAGGGAGGCGATCTCCGCCGGAATCGAATCGCTCAAGAAGCGGGGCGTTCCTCTACTGGACAGCTCGGCGGTCTACGAGGAGCTGGAGGCGGCGCTTAGAGAGAAGCGGTCCTACGCTTTCATTCGTCTCGGAGATGGAGAATTGCTGACTTTGGCGCAGGAAAAGGTTCTTTCTTTGGATGAAGTCCGGCGAGCGGGAGACTTTCTCCCTTATGCGGGTGTGACGATTCCGAATCTGCAGGCGCGAGACGAGTTGGCGGAATGCATCAAGGTGGCTACGCTGATTGGAGTCCCGATGTCGCGGCATCCTCATTTTCAACCGTTGCTGTTCGCCGTTCTGCGCGCTCATGGCATCGATTACCGCAAGCTTCGCTATACGACGTCCACGATGAACTACACGATGGAGGAGCAGGGCTTGCTGCTCCGTCTGTTCCGGGGACGCAAAATTCTGATTATCGGGGACGTGGCGCTGCAGCTTCGGCAGGCGCTTGTCGACAAAGGGCTGGAAGTGGTCGGAGCGGTAACGCCGGTTAACGGCTACGCCGACGTTCCTCGGGTCGTGGCCGAGGCGATGCAATACGATTACGATATCGCTCTCGTAGCCGCCGGCATTCCCGCAATTCCGATAGCGGTCCATCTGGCGGGAATGGGGGGCAAGGTGACGTTCGATTTCGGGCATCTGGCCGATCGAATGGCCGGACTTGCCCAACCCGAAAGGCAATAGGAGCAGGAGGTGAGAGGAATGGCCGCGACGAGAAACAAGGTCAAACGGGCAGGACGGCGCAGGCCTTCTCGTACCGGATCGAAAGCTGCCGGCGGAAGGTCCCGTCGGCAGCGCGAAACCCGGCAAATCCGCCACCGCGAAGGATTCGGGGACGGATACCGGGAAGGCGTGCAGTCGGGACTGCAAAGCTACCCGATTCTATTCGAAGGAACGAGCATCGTCATCCCGACTTATAATCAATTAAACATGGTGAAACAGTGCATTGAGAGCATTTTCGACAATACGGATCTGCCTTACGAGATCATTGTTGTGGATAATGCGTCGACCGACGGAACGGCTGCTTACTTGCGGGATCTGGGCGGACAGGTCCGGTTCCGGGTCCTGGAAAAAAACCTCGGGTTCGCGGGAGCGATCAACGTCGGAATGATGATGTCCAAGGGCAGCACGATCGTGCTGCTGAACAACGATACGCTGGTGACGGAGAATTGGCTCGACAACCTGCTGGCGTGCTTGAACAGCGACGAAACAATCGGCATGGTCGGCCCGATGACAAACTATATCAGCGGCGAGCAGAAGATCGACGTCCCTTATACGGACATTGCCGATATGCCCGCTTTCGCCAGGCAGTACAACCAGTCGAATCCTTCGAAATGGCGCAGAATGGATCGTCTGACCGGGTTCTGCCTGCTGTTCAGGCGCGAGCTGTTCGAAACGATCGGCTACTTCGACGAAGGGTTCGAAATCGGCAACTTCGAAGATGACGACTACAATATTCGGGTACGGTTAATGGGAAAAAGTCTGGTGATGGCGCAGGATACGTTTATTCATCATTTCGGGAGCGTCAGCATGAAAGCGCTGGGGGACCGGTTCCAGGAGGTCAACGATCGCAACCAGCAGTATTTCATGGACAAATGGCGCAACCCGTACGAATGGATTCAGCAGGTTCGCAGTCAACCCGCTTTAACGCAAGGGATTCCGCTTCATTCGGCTTCCTTCTTCCCCGAGAGAATCGTCGTGCAAGGAATCGGCGCGAATTACTATTGGGTCGAGCAGGGACAGAGACGTTTGGTGGAAGGCTCGATTACGTTTCCTGCCGTCAGGCTGTCGCAGATCGACCTGAAGCGCTGGCCGCTTGGCGACCCGATCTCCGTTCAGGAAGTGGAAGCGCGATGGCGGGGGCTGGACGGCGCATCCGGATGGGAATCCGGCGTCGCGCAGCTGGAGGACGGAACGCTGTTCTATGCGGAAAATGGCAAAGCGCGGAGAATCGTCAGCGCGTCGGTGATGAGGTCCTGGCAACTGCATCTTAAACCGTCGCGGACGATCTCTGTGGAGCAGTTGGCGGAAGCGGAGGAAGGTCTGCCGATTATCGCTCCCCCTGCACTGAAGCAAGTGCTGTAAAGGAAGGAGCGAGTGAACGGCACCTTCGCGAGGAAGAGTCGGTCAGGCTTATTGTCGGCTGTCTTCATGTGGCGGACGATAGGCCTTTTTGGCGTTTCGTCGTGCGAAAAGGCGCGCCAATGTAGGCGATTGCTCCTGTGGCAAGCGCTGATTGACGGCATATGCTGTAGGGAACTAGACGTTTGGGGCAGGTTGCGTGAGAATGCATTTTTGGCTTAAGGGAGGGTATGGCTGGCATGCAGGAGTTATTGACCGAAATCGTCGTCCACCTCTCCAGATCCCATCAGCAGATGGCCAGAATACTGGATGCCAAGCGGCATGTGGCCGTACGGATGGCCCATCTCGTCCAGGCGCTGCCGGATGAGCATCCTCAGCTGAACGGCTTGAACGGGTTGCTGGACAGTTCGTCCAACGTAACGAAGAACGTCATTTCTTATTTGAACAGCCTTGCGGATTTGCAGGAAGCCGTCGCCGACAGCTTAACCAACGTCGTGAAGGCGATCGGGGATTCCGGCGACGAGGAATAGCAGCAGCGAAGAGAAAGGAGGGGAGATGAGATGAACCGGGAGGAAGCTTATCATCTCACGCTCGACGCCATTGCGAAGATGCAGTGGAACGTAGCCATGATTCTGGAAGCGAAGGCCGCGGAGGCCGAAAAAGTCCGCAATTGGCTCTGCACCCATATTACGAACGATACGTACGAAGCGCATAACGACCAGCTTACGACCTGCATGCAGTGGAACGAGCAGAATGTCGAGGTTCTGGACGGATTGACGAAGCTGTGCAACGGGCTAAGCCGCAACATGAAAGTGATCCTCAATCCGGATACCGAAGAATCCGACGGCATGGGGTCCATGTTCGGAGGATACGACATGGGAGACCGCGAAAGATGAACCGGCCGGATCGGGAATGGGAAATCAAGCTGCAACTGATGGGCGCGATCTCCAGAAGCCAAGAAGCGTTAGCGAAAATACTGGAAAACGTAGCGGACGTGACGGACCATGTCGGCGTCTCCCCCGCGACTTTGCATGAGCACGTGCGGGTGCTCAACGGGATGCAAGGGGCGCTGCTGAGAACGGTAACCGGGCACAGCTGGCGGCCTCCCGTCGTCGGAACGCCGACCGAGCCATGGTTATCCGAGGCGGTCAGACGCAAGTAATTAAGCTAAGCGACCGGAGGTGTCCCGAATTGAAAGGCAAATCGCGATCCGCCCGCACCGGCGGAAGGAAGAAATCCGTCTCCGGCAGAAGCGGCAAGAAGCCCGGACGCAGAGGCAAGATCCGATCGGGCAAAGGCAAGCTTCGTTCCCGCAAAGGCGCCGGCAAGCGTAATCTGCGGAGAAGGCGGGCAGGCAAGGGGCGGGCCGGAAGCGCCGGAGGGGGCGGCTCCTCGTACCATGCGGGTTTTAACCAAGCGTATAACGAAGGGTACAACATCGGCTTCGCCAAAGGCTTCGAGGACGGTCATCAGCTCGCTTACGAGCAGCAGATTTGATTGAGAGAGTCGGATAAAGGCATGATTTGTAAAAGTGTGCTTGACAGAATTGTAGTTAATGTAATAAATTAACTAAAAACAGGATAATTTTACGCGAGGAAGCACCACGCCGACTGGGGAGACATCCCTTTGTTTGCTGGTGTTTTTTTATCGGCATTTGTGCGAATTTTTACGTGAGGGGGGATCGTTGATGAGGAAAATAAGCGCCTTGCTCGTTGGGCTGAGCTTGGCTGCATGGGCAGTGTCGGGAGCGGTCGGCGCCGCAGCCTTGGGGGCTTCGTTCAAGGATATCTCGAAGCGGCACTGGGCGAGAAGTCAGATCGAGAGAGCCGTATCTCAGGGGTATGTGAACGGCTATCCGGACGGGACGTTTAACGCCGCGGCTTCCGTCACGCGCGCGGAATTCGTCAAGATGATGGCTGATGCGCTGCGCCTTCCGCATTCGCAAGGGGGGACTCCCTGGTATCAAGGTTATGTGTCGGCGGCGTTTGAATTCGGCATTCTGGATGAGACGGACTCGGCAGACTACAATCGTCCGATCAAACGAATCGAAATCATGCGTATTATCGCCCGGGCGTTGGCGGCGGAGGCTTCCTATGGTGAATATTTAGAGAGCTTTCAGACCCTCAAGAAAGGGGATATGCCGTTTGAAGATCGACAGGAGTTTCAGAATCGGGATGTCCCTTTTATCGCTTTAGCCTATGGAGCAGGCATCGTGAACGGATTCCCGGATCGGACGCTGCAAATTAATCGCACTTCTACCCGGGCCGAGACGGTTGTCATGATGGAAAGCTTCCTGGAAGTCAGAGCCGCCGATCCGCTATCGAGAGATCGGCTGCGGCAGTTCAAATCCGAGGAATTAAACAAATGGACCAAAATCGATCCCATACTGGAGGGAGTAAAATGATGAAACGAATGTCGCTGTTGATCTTGGTCGTAGTGCTGCTGGCCGTGGCTGTTATCCCCGCTGCCGCTATTGCCGCAGAGCAGAAATCTGCCATTCCTAAAGTCGCGCCTCAAGCCATTGAAGTTCTTGTGAACGCCCGTAAAGTGAAGTTTCCCGATCAGAAACCCAAGATGGAGAACAACCAGGTGCTTGTGCCGATTCGTTTCGTCTCGGACAAGCTGGGCGGCAAGCTCGATTTGAAGGGCAAGGAAATCACGATCGTCAAAGGAGACCGGACGGTAAAGCTGGTCATCGGCACGAAGACGGCTACGGTGAACGGCAAGGAGCTGGCACTGGGCGTCGCGGCCAAGGAAGTGAACGGACGGACCTATGTGCCGCTTCGCTTTATCTCCGAAGCGTTGGGAGAGAAGGTGGAGTGGGACAAGGCGACTCGTTTTGTGTGGATTGGCAGCAAGGATATTCCGGAGTTGAGTGATCTGATAGAGCCTGTGAGTATTGATCCGTTTAAGAAGTATTTTAAGGATAAAGAGCACTTGATGGATATCTGCTATAAGGGGTGCAAACCTGCAACTCAGGCATATTTGGTCACCTCTGATGATCTTCCATTTACTGTTAGGGGAGAAGCGTATTATCGGTTTACTGTGTTCACCGATCATCTTGGAACGTGGATTCGGGCGACGACAACGGATAAAGGTGTTATGCCAAACGGGTTGGTGTACCTTAACCCCAATCGGAAAGCTATTCTTGCAAACGGCAGTTATTTTGACGAAGAGAATCAAGGAGATTTCCGCTTTATGTATTACTACGTGTCGAGCCCTGACGATTCTGAAAGAAAAGATTACACGATCCAGCAAGCGGACTACATCTCCATTACCGCAGATTATCCAGGCTACATTTTAATCGAAAACCCTTTGAAGTAAGACGTGCAAGTAGGAGGCTGAAGTATGCGCAAGAGAATGCGTAGACGAATACTAAGCATTTTGCTCATAATTTCTTGTGTGGCTCCCCTTGTACCGATTGTGCCGCAAGAAGCGGAAGCTGCAATTCTCGGAGAGAATAGCTGGATTCAGCCTAGAGGTTATCCGCCGGAGAATCCAGCCGACACGAAGCGCTACGCCGTGGCATTTATGTACACGGAAATTTGGAGCAAAAACGATGGCACATGGGATTATGAGAAGAAGGTATACAACTACTTTTACGGAGAAAAGGATGTAGAAATGCAACATCCCTACACCTTTAATTTTCCAGGGAGAAAAGTAAAGGACATCCAGGTCAGGCGCTTCGGGGAAAGCCCCTTGGATGAGGAGTACTTTAACAATTCTCGTCCGACAGGAGAAAGTTTTAGTTTATATCGGAATCACATAAGCAAGAATATTTATAGTATAGACGTGTCCAATAAAACAGGACGAGGCACAAGCGATATTGGTTTCAAAATTACGGTGCGAGCCGATCTGGAATCGAACGAGCAGTATATCGTAACTGAGCAGCGTGACAACCCTTACCCCACTGTCGTACGTCCCATGAAAGTCGTCCGAGTGTTCGTGCCTGTTGTCCTTGAATTTGAACTGGAAGCCAACCTTAAGGTTACTCACTTTACAACGAGCGGCCAGAATATCGACGCACTCTTTATGAATCAATCGCAAAGTATGATAGCTGGACAACCGTACACCATCGTCCCGGCTGCGACTCCGAATTATCGATATGTCGGGTACAAGAAAAGTACGGTCAGCCAGCCCAGTGGCGGGGCGATGACAAATGGTCCCCCGGAAACCTTTACATATGACGGGAAATACGATACGTACTACTTAAATTTGTATTATGAACCGCAGACCAATGATGGCACAATCAACATACGACACATGGTGAAATCCGGAACCGGGGCGTATAGCGAGAAGGGGCGAGAGTCGCAAACGGTGAGTCCGTTGCCCGCCAATCGGACAGTGAGTCCGAAACCTGCTTACGGTACGGTTGTGGGAAGCAGCGTTTCGTACGGAGTTGCTTACTCGGATACGATCAATTCAGCGAAGAATGCGGCTGTAAGCCTTACGAATACGCAGAAAACGGCTTTTGTCTCCTTCTTTTACGAGAACGCGATTACCGGAAACTTCGATATATTGCCGTCGCAGACGATTAAATGGAGGGACAGCTTCTCGCTGAAGCCGAAAGATTTCGTCATTCCTCCGGCATGTAAGTACCTGTATCATGAGTACTATTTCGAGAAAGACGGCGCGACCTGGGTCAGTAAAAGAATAACCAGTCAGACGGAAACGACGGCTTTTTCCTACTCTTCTTATCCAGGGATCTTGGGCGTGGGAACTAACTTTATCTCCATTCGCGTAACCGCAGACTGCGGAAATTCAGGGTGGGTCAATCAGAAGCCGTTGGAGATAACAAGTCCTTCCGATAATCGTCCGCCCGTATTTTCAGTCGGATTCTTTAAGGAGTCCAACCGTACGGGAACGATACCGGATCATCAAGTCGTGATCAATCGTCCCGTAAACTTGAGAATTATCTACAACAATATAACGAATCCGCCGGAGCCTTACGATCCGGATGGAGATCCGATCACGTACACCTTCTTATTCAGCGGCAGCTCCAGCTCTTGGATTCGAAGCTTGCCGGAGGAATACGGGGTGTGGGAACACAGCGAAGCGCATTACATGTTAAAAGCGACGGAGCTTGGCTCGCATTCCATCACGGTAATCGCAAGGGATACGTTCGGTGCGGAGTCGAGGAGAACCGCTTCGATCAACGTCATTCCCGAGAACCCGATTCCTGTCATCACCGGACCGACCAAAGCGAAAGAGAACCGTCCATTGCCGTCCCCGTTTAGCGGCGAAAGAAGTTATAGCCCGATTGGACGTTCAATCGCCGAGTACATCTGGGAGAACAAGAAGGATGTCTATACGACTCCGGGAACGGAAACGATTCGTCTGGAAGTCGTGGATAGCGCGGGATTGAGATCGGAATACGCCGCATCGCACCAATTGACCGTACTTCCCGACGATCCTCCGATCGGGGTGCTGGAAGTGCCGCCTTTGGGCATTCGGCCCAGCGACTTCAATATTTTCAACAAATCGTACAGTCCGGACGGCGACAAAGTCGTCAGTATCCAATATCGCTACAAATACGATGCCAATAACAACGGTGCGTTTGATGAACCATGGACAGAGATGCTTGGGGGGGATTTGACGAAAATTGTTCTAAGGCCGCAGAAAGTAGGCAAGTTCCTGCTGGATGCGCGCGTGTGCGAAGACTGGGGGAAATGCGCCTGGGCGTCCGATACGCAGCCGGAAAGCTCGCGCATTATCGATGTGGTAAACCTTGCTCCGAGCGTTTCCTTCCTGATCGAGGGCGAGAATGAAATCCCCAAGCCGCCGACAGAGGACGGAATTCCTGCTGCGCAAATTTTGGAATGGGATCTCTATGATACGAATACGACCAGTAAAATCGTCAATAGTCCCTTCATGTGGCAAAAAGACGGGAGGTCGCTGCTGGCTGGCTTGGGAAGGGGAATGGAATCTCAAACTCGAACATCAGCTTCTGTTGGATTTGGCGGAGCGTGGGATGCGCAATCCGGATTTGCGGCTATCAGCGATAATGGACTGGGTCCTAATGGGCTGTCTGCCTATCGCGCTATCGCATCCCGAGATACAAGGTCACAGCCCGTCTTGCTCCCGGTTAAAAGCAGCGGCTGGTCTTCAACGACTTATACGACGGGAGAGGATTATTCGCAGCTTCAGCCCGCAACGTTTAATTCCAAAGTAAGAACCAACAAAACGTATCTCTTTTTTGATAATAATCGTCATATTTTTGCTCTAAATAAAAGTAAAATACCCGCCTACCGTAAGGAGCTAGTTTTAACTTGCGGGGGCACAACGGACATGAGTCAATGTAATGGTTATAACTGGGAACAAAACTTGATGCATTTTTGGGACGGACCCAATCCTTATGATTTCATTTTGAATCTGGATAATCTGCCCGCTAATCGATACACGGTTCCTTATTTTACAGAAAGTGATAAAGAGAGAGACAGCAGTTGGGGGACCAAGGCGCAAAACGGGAATTTTTCAGGTGCATCAGGTACGGCCACGAATACGGTTGCCCCTGTTTTTTACGAAATTGCTGGAAGCAGAATTTATATCGTTTATGTCCGCACGACTTATGCGTACTACTATCGGAGCGATGAAGGATCAAGAACGGATTTCGGCAATAACGGACATCTGGACGTCCATGTCTATGATGGCTACACCGGAGAGTTTCTAAGCAGTTCCTATGAGAAGGGAGAAAGAGTAGCTTCCAGAGCGAATTATACCAGTCTCAATGTTTCGGATGTTCTCGGAGACGACTTGATCCTTAGATCCTACACAGGTCGTATTTTAAGGTACAATCGGGACGGCCGGAATATTATGGACAAGACCGTTACTTTGCCGACGACGGTTGAGCGAATCGAGAGGAAGGTTCGCGCTTGGAATGGCGCGATCTACACCGAGGACCCCGCAGACTTTACCTGTACATGGGCCAATACGAACTATCAATTCAAGGATGCCGAAGGCAATAAATACGGCTATGTCATGAATACGTGCAGCCGAACGCTAAACGGCTCAAATGTAAACATCGATCCAGAGCTGAATCCGGAATCGTCAGCGGGATATTATCTCTTACAGTTAAAGCCGGATTTCACGTTCGGAATCAAAGCAAGGCTGCAGGGAACCTATTATGCAAACGGATGGCCCGGCCCTTACGATCTTAACTTGGAGACGAGTGCGGTTCTTGCCATAAACAATGTTACCAAGCAAGCGATAACCAGGACTGCTGCTCCAGTTCAGGGATCGATGGGCAACTATTTCTATACCCAACTTGTCGATTTAACGACTGGGGAGGTAAGTCCCTGGACCAGGGGAATGCCCACTTCGTCTCAGCAGCGGTTCAGCAACCCTTTCCATATTACCTATACTGGCGAGTATAAGAGCGGCTGGCTATCGCAAACCGTTGATGGTGTGGAATCTAAGCCCAACTATTGGGTCGGTTTTGAGTATTTAAAGCGAGCCTTCAACCCGGTAGTCACTATTAATACTGTGAGATACATGAGATACGGGGAATATATGGGCGACGGAATCTATCTTTCTATATACGACACCGACTACCAAATGAGTATGGCCGGAGGAGGACCGGCGTCGTCTGCGCATATGTTCCTGGATGTAGGAACGCCAACCGCAGCGAGCGCGTACAAAGGCTTCCGGTTAGGGCAGTTCGTCTCTCCGGAGGCGTATGATGACGCGGAGTATACGTTCTCTATTAAGATGGACTCTCCAAGGGAAGATCAATCATTGGCCGGGTTTTCATTCCGAATGACGAACCCGAAATATCGGTATGCAGTAGAGACGGACGGTATGAAGCTGTTCCTGTCCAAGTACGTCAATGGGACGCGCACGGTGCTGGACAGCGTGGCTTATCCGTTTCAAGCCAGAACGTCATACAATTTCAAAATCGCGACGCAGAATAAGAAAATCGAAGTATTTTTAGACGGTGTTCCGTATTTCGAAATAACGGACGAGACCTATCAATCCGGCAAGTTCGGCCCGTTCTCGGACAAATCCTATGTTTCGTTCGCGGGAATTGAACAGAAGGATCTCACGAATCCGGACGTAGAGTGGATGGCCAGTTATGCCATCTGGGACGAAGGGAAGGCGACGGCGAACGTGCGCTACAGCAACGTTACGTACTCAGACCCTGAAGACGACCCGGCGGCGCAGAACAATCTATGGTCGATCTCCCATACGCCCAAGTTCTTGAACAACCAAGGCTTGTCCGAACTTGACGGTCGGACGCTGACGAGCCCGGCGCTGGAGTTCGATAAAGTCGGCAACTATCGCGTAACGCTGAAGGCACAGGACGATCCGCATCCGGATTATCCGTTCCCGGATATGACGTTCGGCGGCTACCGGAAGTGGTCGAACGAGTTTTGGCAGATCATTACCGTCCACCGGAGGCCTGTCGCGCAATTCACCGTATCGGTTCACCCGACGGACAACACGGTCGTCTGGAACGACGCGAGCTACGATCCCGATCGCTGGCTCAGCCCGACCAACTACAGCACGGAGAACACGGGCATCGATTATCGGACGACCCGGGGCGTACTGGAATGGCGTTATTATTACGTCACGCCGGACGGGGATATCGTCAATCAGAAGCTCGTTACGCCTCAGATGAAAGGTCGTTACCGCGTCGGCATGCAGGTGAAGGACGAATACAGCGCATGGAGCTACTGGGCGGAGCAGACGATCGACATCGACACGCCGGTGCTGCCGGACGATCCGCCGATCCCGGGCTTTACGATTACGCCTTCCTCGAATTATGCGAACGAGCCGTTTACGATTACGTCGACGGCTTGGGACAAGGAGGACGGTCCGGCCGCCAATTTGAAGCATGCCTACTATGTACGCAACGTGACGGAGAACGGCATGGAAGCGATCCGTTCTACCGATCGGGGCACGTGGACGACGCAGTTCAACTCGCTCGGCGTCATCGAGATCCGCCAAGTCGTCACCGACTCGAAGGGCCAGTCCGCGCAAGCGGTGCAGCGAGTGGCGGTCATTAACCGCAAGCCGGTTGCGGACTTCGATTGGCTGCCGAAGCCGGCTTACGAGGGCGATACGATTACGCTGCTTAACCGGTCTTCCGACCCCGACGGCGATCCGCTCTCCTTCGTATGGACGATAAAGGCTCCGGACGGCTTCGCTCTGACCGGATTCACCAAGGAGATGACGATTCCCGGGAATTTGACGGAAAACAGAACGGGAGCGTTCACGGTGACCTTAAGCGTCACCGACAGTCATGGAGCCGGCGACGCCGTCACGAAGCAGATTCCGATTCTGCCGCTTACGGTGGCGGGACAGGTGGCGCATACACCTGAATGGGAGAAGAATCGATTGACCTGGAACGCGAAGTATCCGGCGAAATTCAGAGAAAGCCACGTATTCTGGGCCGGGGAAGCTTTCGTGCTGTCGGCGACGGTGACAGACACCGGCAGTTCTGCCACAAAGGCGGTCTCCGTTACGGCCCAGGCGACGCCGGATCTGGCCAAGAGCCTGACGGAATCTCCGCCCGGCTCCGCCGCCTGGGAAGGGCTCCTTCGCCAAGCGGATACGTCGATTCGGTTCGTGGATATTCCCGACGGCAGCTACTCGTTCGTCTTTACGGCCGTGTACAGCAATGGCGTCGTCAAAACGTCCGTCGTTCCGATCGAGATCCGCGGCATCGTCGATCAATTCGTCCAAGTCCATCGCGTGCAATAGCTTTATCGGAAATACAAGACGTCAAAAGCCCGTTTTCTCGTTCATTGCGAGAGAACGGGCTTTTTTTGCCCGCCTAATTTCGTCCTATGGACGGGTAAGTATCCAAGATCTACCCAACCGGGACGCATATATTGATTGCGGGTGATGAGGATGCGGAGTTCATCTCGAATGAGAAATTACGCTCGCGGCCGCATGGACGGCTATGCGAAAGGGAAGCTGGACGGCTGGAGGCTGGGCGCCTGCAGGAGCATCGACGAAAGCGTGCGGCATGAAGAGCTTCCGCCCAGCCGGGCACGTATCCTCTATGTTCCGCAAGGCTTTGAAGCGATCGATCAAGGCGTCGTTGCCGCGCTGCGAACCGAAGTCGCGGAAGTTACGGTCGTCTCCGCGACGGAGATGCGCTTGCAGGCCGAACGTTATCGTCCGGACGCGGTGCTCGTCATGAACGGCCTTCATGTATTCCCGCCGGATCATCTGGAGCAGATCGACGCCATCCGCGCCATGGGGATCCGCACGGTGATCTGGTTCGTCGACGATCCGTATGTGACCGATACGACGGTGAAGGTCGCTCCGCATTACGATTACGTGTTTACTCACGAAAGGTCTTGCCTGGGTCTGTACCGCGCGCAGGGCTGCGGGCAGGTGCACTATCTTCCTCTCGCTGCGTATTCCGAATGGTTTAAGCCGATGGCCGTTCCTCCGGAGTACCGGACGGATATTTGCTTTATCGGCATGGCTTTCTGGAATCGCGTCGAGCTGTTCGACGCGATCGCTCCCTATCTCCAGGACAAGAGAGTGCTGATCGGAGGGAAGCTGTGGGAGCGGATGAACAGCTTCTCCCGATTGTCCAAGTTCGTCAAGGACGGCTGGATCGAAGTTCCGGAGACAGTCAAGTATTACAACGGCGCCAAAATCGTCATCAATCTCCACCGCACGACGGAAGCGGGCAAAGACAATTTGAACGGAATTAACTGGCCGGCCGAGTCGATCAATCCCCGCACGTTCGAGATGGCTTCCTGCGGGGTGATGCAGTTGACGGACATTCGGCAGGAGCTTCCCGAGCATTTCGCGATCGGATCGGAAATCGGAGTGTTCCACGACGCGAATCATCTCGTTCAACAGCTGGAGCATTACTTGACCCATGAAGAAGAGCGGCAATGGGTGGCCGCCAGAGGATATAAACGAGTAAAGAAGGATCATACGTTCCGCGATCGGATTCGGAGGCTGATCGGCACGGTCGGACTGGCGTAGACCGGGCCGAACCGCATACGAAACTAGGATCAGGAGGGATGAGGCTTTGGCAAAGGTGAAAAGACGTCCCGCGGTCCGACCCCGCGACGCGGCGTACCGCAGAGGCAAGGCAGAAGGCTTGGCGCTGGGGAAAGCCGACGGACATTGGCAAGGACTATGCGAGTACATCGTACGCACAGCGGCGCCCGTCCCGGTGAAGCGCCCCATTCATATGCTGTACGTCACTTCCGGCAAAGGATTCCCCTACTCCCCTCTGGACGACGGCATTATCGCCACATTAAAAGAAATCGCGGAGAGAGTGACCGTCGCCGTTCCTAGCGACGACATCGCAGTTATCGCGGCCAGAGAAAGGCCGGATCTGCTGCTCGTGCTCGACGGCATGCATCTGGCGCTGGATAAAGTCCATGCGGTTAACGCGCTGGGCATACGGACGGCGATTTGGTTTACCGACGATCCGTATTATACGGACATTACGAGCGGCATCGCCCCTCATTACTATCACGTCTTTACGCTTGAACGCAACTGCGTTCCGTTCTATGCGGAGAGAGGCTGCGCGCGCGTATCCTATTTGCCGCTCGGCGTCTACCACGGAGCCTACCGGCCGCGCAATTCGGATCGTTCGATCCGGGGAGAAATCTGCTTTATCGGCACGGCGTACTGGAACCGGGTCGACTTGTTCAACCGACTTTTACCGCTCATCGCTCACAGGCGTTTGTACGTATCGGGGATGTGGTGGGATCGGTTGGCCGAATTCGGCCGCTGGAAGCCGTTCATCGACTTGGGCAAATGGATGGAGCCGCTGCCCACTTCGGAAAGGTATAACGCCCATAAGATCGTTATCAATTCGCACAGAGCCCACGACGACGATACGTTTAACCAGAACAGCGCGATGATTACGGCGGTATCGCCGAATCCGCGAACGTTCGAGATTTCGGCGTCGGCGACGCTGCAGCTTACCGACTGCCGCGACGACATCGCCCAGCATTACGTGCCCGGTACGGAGATCGTAACCTATGATTCCCCTGAAGATCTGGCGGCTAAGGCCGAGTACTACCTGGAGCACGAGGAGGAGCGCAGGAATATCGCGCTAAGAGGTCTGTATCGGACGCTTAGAGATCATACGTACGTCTCCAGGCTGAATCAATTGATAGATTTGACGATGAATGGTTAATCGCCGCGCCGGGAACGCTGTCCGCCCCATACATTGTACAACTCACCAAATGAACTACCTTTAAAAGGAGGTGACGGACATACCCGTGAGCACGAACAGGTATGCAAAATCGTGAACGGCGCGAAACCGAAGCTGATGATCTTCTCGCATATTTGCAGCCCGGTTTTCGTCACGGGAGCGGAGAAGCTGCTCTTGCTGTTCACCCGCGAGATGGTCCGTCGTTTTCAATGCATCATGGTCGTTCCGCAGATCGGGGCGATCGCGGAGAAGGCCAGAGAGTTAGGCGTTAAAGTCGTCGTTCAGGATATCCCTCTATGCATTTCCTTATATACTTCGGCTCCAACGATTCCCCAAGAAATCGCCGCCATGCAGCGGAGCCCTTCGTGGGGACGAATCCACGCATTGCTGGCGGAAGAAAGGCCGGATTGCGTGCTTGTGAACACAAGCGTCCATCCGCTGCCCGCGCTGGCGGCCAAAGCGATGGGAATTCCTACCGTCTGGGTGCTGATGGAGACGGTTATGGACCGGCCGTCCAAGCCGTTGTCCGTCGGACTCATCGCTTCGAACTGCGATATTGTCGTAGGCATCTCCCATTCGACGCTTCAGCCGATTCACGAGTTCGCTCCCGGCGCGCGGACGTTTATGCTGCCTCCTTATCTCATCCGGGATGAATTGCTTCCCGGAAGCTGGCCGTACCATCGGATGAGGCTTCGACAGCAGTACGGCTGGGGCGAGCATCATCGCGTGGCCGGTTTCATGGCCGCGACGATCTACGCGAACAAAGGACTGGAGCAGTTCGTGAACGCGATGCTGCCGATCGCGGCGTCCGACGGCTGGGCGAGATTCCTCGTTCTGGGCAAATCGGCCGACGACGCGTACTACCGTCATTGTCAGAAGCTCGTGTGGGATTCCGGGTTCGCGGACCGGTTTCTGTTCCTGCCGTTCGCGGACCAGATTCAGCATGCTTATCCGGTCATGGACGTCGTCGTCGTGCCAAGCCTGATCGCCGAAGGCTTCGGAATGACCGCGTTGGAAGGACTGATGTTCGGCAAGGGTGTCGTCGCCTCCGCTTCCGGCGGGCTGACGGAGATTCTGAACGCAACGGGCAACCCGGATTACCTTGTACCGCCCGGCGACGTCGGCAAGCTGACGGAGCGGGTGAACGCGCTGCTCGGCAACGCTGCGCTGCTTCGCGCCGTCGGAGAACGAAATATGCAGACGTCGCAGCAGGTGTTCGGCGTCGAAGCTTTCCGGCAACGGCTGGCCGATCTGATCGCCCAGCTGCCGCAGACGCCCGTGCTTGCCCGCGGCTCGCTCTGGCGCGGCAGCGCGCACACGGTATTTCTCGTCGAGAACGGCGTGAAGCGTCCGTTCGCCTCCGAGGCGGCTTTCCTGCAAAGAGGATTCCGCTTCGAAGACGTGACGGAAGTGCCCGACGAGGACTTGCATAGACTTCCAACGGGATCGACGCTGTTCGAGCAGAAGCGGCGAGCCAAGCGGGTGCGCAGAGGCAAAGGACGGGGCGTAAGACGGAGAAAGCGTATTTCGGGCAGACGGCGCTCCCGCGCGAGCGGAAGGAAGCGAGCGGGACGCAGAGCCCGCCGCGGAAGAAGGTGAACCGATGCGAATCGTGACCATATTGGGAACCCGTCCGGAAATTATTCGCTTAAGCGTGCTGATCGGGAAGCTGGACCGCTTGGCGGAGCGCCACGTCCTTGTTCATACGGGACAAAATTTCACGTCCAGCTTAAGCGGGGTTTTCTTCGAACAGATGGGGCTGCGCGCGCCCGACCTGCTGCTCGACGACCGCAAAGAAACGGTCGGCGGGCAGCTCGCGTCGATGTTCGGCGCCGTGGAGCAGCTGCTTGGGAAGGAGCGGCCCGACCGGGTGCTCGTGCTCGGCGATACGAACAGCGCCTTGTGCGCGCTCGTCGCGGAGAGGATGGGCATTCCGGTCGTTCACATGGAAGCGGGCAACCGCTGCTTCGACCTGAACGTGCCGGAAGAGAAAAACCGGCGGGTCATCGACGCCGTCTCCACATACAACCTGCCTTATACGGAGAACAGCAAGCACAATTTGCTGAGGGAAGGCTTTCCCGTCAACCGGATTTTCCGTTCGGGCAATCCGATTTACGAAGTGCTGCGCCATTACGAGGAGCAGATCGACGCCAGTTCAATTCTGGGCAGGCTCGGGTTGACCGCGGGACAATACCTGCTCGCGACGATCCACCGGGCGGAAAACGTCGATTCCCCGGAGACGCTGCGCGGAATTATGCAAGGACTGAGCCTTACGGCCGAAGAGCACGGACTTCCCCTTGTGTGCAGCCTTCATCCCCGGACGAGATCCAGACTGTCCGAGGAGCTTCGCGCTTCCGTGCATCCGCTGGTGACTTTTCACGAGCCGTTCGGCTTTTTCGATTTTGTCCATTTGGAGAAAAACGCGCTTCTCGCCCTTACGGACAGCGGTACCGTTCAGGAAGAGTGCTGCATCTTCGGAGTGCCGACCGTAACGGTCCGCCAGACGACCGAAAGGCCGGAGACGGTGGACTGCGGAAGCAACGTCATTGCGGGCTTGCGGCCGGAAGCGATCCGGAATGCGGCCCGGGTCATGGTCCATCTGCGCGATTCCTGGCAGTGCCCCGAAGGTTACCTGGATACGAACGTCTCGGACAAAGTGGCGAAATTTGTGCTTGGAGGGAAAAGGGATGTTTAAAGATCGACGTATCCTGGTCACCGGGGGAACCGGTTCCTGGGGGTACGAATTAATAAGACAATTGCTGCCGATGAATCCGGCGGAGGTGATCGTGTTCTCCCGCAACGAATCGAGCCAAGTGGCGATGAGCCGGGCGTTCGAGGATCCGCGGCTGACGTTCCGCATCGGCGACGTTCGGGACCGGGAGGCGTTATCCAAAGCTTGCAAGGGCGTAGATATTCTGTTCCATCTGGCGGCGCTCAAGCATGTGCCGGTATGCGAAGACCAACCCTACGAAGCGCTGAAAACGAACGTAATCGGCACGCAGAACGTCATCGAAGCGGCTATCGAGAACAAAGTGGAGCGGGTCATCAACATTTCTACCGACAAGGCGGCCAATCCGTCGAACTTCTACGGCATGACGAAGGCGATCGGAGAGAAGCTGATCGTCTACGCGAATCTGCTGCACAGCGATACGAAATTCGTCTGCGTCCGCGGCGGCAACGTGCTTGGCACGAACGGCAGCGTCGTTCATCTGTTCATGAACCAGATCAAGTACAAAGAGCAGATCAGCTTGACGGACCGCAAGATGACGCGGTTTTTCATGACGCTGGAGGACGCCATCCGGCTGTTGTTCAAAGCGACGGCTCAGAGCATCGGCGGGGAAATCTTCGTCATGACGATGCCGACCTGCCGGATCGTCGATCTGGCTGAAGTGCTGATGGACGCGCTCGGCAAGCGGGTGGAGATGGCGGAGAGCGGCATTCGGCCCGGCGAGAAAATCCACGAAATTTTGCTGACGGAATACGAAAGCCTGAACACGATCGTCTACGACGATCAGTATCTCGTCATTTTGCCGACGCTGGACATTCCGGGGCTCAGTGAGCATTACGCAGCCTATGATCCCGTCGATTTCGACAGCTTCTCTTCGAGCCAGTCTCTCATGGATAAGCAGCAAATTCGGGCGATGCTGCAGCGGGGAGGTTTTCTCTCGTGAAAATCCTGCTTCTGGGCGGATACGGAATGGCGGGTCATATGGTCGCATCCTACCTGAGGAACAGGCCGGACGCCGAATTGGTCGTTACGGTCCGGTCTCAGGCGGTCTCGAATCGAACCTTGAAGGCGCTGGACGGCCTTCAGGTTCGGGAGCTCGATGTCCGATCCTTCGAAGCGGTGGAAGATTTGGTCCGCGAGTGCGGTCCCGACGTGATCGTTAACGCTGTCGGCATTCTGAATCATCATGCGGAGGACCGTCCGCTGGAAGCGTACAGGGTGAACGGGCTGCTTCCTCACTGGCTGCGCCATCTGGGAGACCGTCTGGGCGCCAGGCTCGTTCACATCAGCTCGGATTGCGTGTTCTCGGGAGAGCGGGGGCGGTACCGGGAGACGGACGAACCGGACGGGAAAACCGTCTACGCGAGAAGTAAGGCGCTGGGAGAAGTCCGCGACGGCAAGCACGTCACGATTCGCACGTCCATCATCGGGCCGGACGATAAACCGACGGGGATTGGATTAATGAAGTGGTTCCTCGCGCAAGAGGGAGAAGTCTACGGGTATCGCAACGTGCTGTGGAACGGAGTCACGACGCTGGAGCTGGCCAAGGCGGTCGAGTGGCTGATTCGGAAGCCGGAGGTGGGCGGACTCGTTCATTTGACGGCGCCGGAGATCGTATCCAAGCACGAGCTGCTGCTTCTGATCCAGGAACAGTTCGACAAGAGAAACGTCGCGGTCGTTCCCGCGGACGAACCGGCGATCGACCGGACTTTGGTTGCGACCAGAAGCGATTTCGGCTATCGTTCGCCTCATTATGCGGAGATGCTGAAGGAGCTTCGCGAGTGGACGTCGTCGCCATGACGGCCCGCAGAATACTTATTACGGGAGCGGCGGGATTTACCGGGCTTCACGCCTGCCGCAAATTCGCCGCGTCGGGATGGGAGGTTGTCGCCGCGGTGTCTCCCCGCAGCGTGAATGCTGCAGGCCTGGAGGCCACGCTAACGGAACGCTGCGAGCTGACGGATGCGGAAGCCGTAGCGGCGATGGTGAAGAGGCTGGAGCCGGACGCGGTGCTGCACTTGGCCGGACGCAACGCCGTCGACGTCTCCTGGACGTCGCCGGCATCGACGCTGACCGCCAATCTGATGTCGACCGCGTACCTGCTGGAAGGCGCGCGCGCGATCGGGGGATGCCGGGTGCTGGCAGCCGGGTCGATGCTTCGGGCGAGCGAATCCGCTCTATCGGAAGCTCCGCATCCTTATGGCTTCAGCAAGACGCTTCAGACCGCGGCCGCGAAAGCCTGGCACCGCTGGTACGGGCTGCCGGTCATGATCGCCGAGCCGTCCAACTTGATCGGACCCGGCAGCAGCGGCGGGCTGTGCGGGAAAATCGTTCGCTGGACCGTCGCCGCGGAAGAATCCGCAGGACAGGCGCCTCCGTTCCGACTCTCCTCGCTTCATGAAGCGCGCGATTTTATGGACGTCCGGGATGCGGTGGCGGCTTACGAGCTGGTGCTGAACGAAGGGGAGCCGGGCCGGACCTACGCGATCGAGTCGGGGCGGTTCCGTACGCTCGCCGAGGTCAAAAGCGCGTTCGATGAATTGGCGCGAACGGAGCTTCCTTGGGAGATCGGGGAGGGGACGGCGGCTCTGGCCCCGACTCCGCAGCCAAGAGATTGTTCGCCGATCCGGGAGCTCGGGTGGAAGCCGGAGCTGACGTTTCGCCAATCGATCTTCGACGCGCTGCAGGACGAGAGGGAGAGAAGGAGCAGGGAAAGGGGGGACGCCCCATTCGACAGTCCGTAAATCCGCTCGTATCGATCGTCATTCCATTTTATAACGACCCGTACGTCCGAGAGGCTTTGGAGAGCGCGCTTGCGCAAACCTATAAGCCTCTTGAAATTATCGTCGTGAACGACGGTTCGGAACGGGAAACGGATATTTTGTACCGGCTGGAAGGCGCGGGGAAAATCAGGGTCGTCCATCAGCCGAACCGGGGGACGGCGAGCGCGCTGAACGCCGGTTTTCGCCTGGCCGCGGGACAATATGCCGCATGGCTTAGCTCGGACGACCGGTTTCGTCCCGACAAAATCGAGAGACAGGTCCGCTTCATGCAAGGGGGCGGTTGGGCCGTCAGCCATACGGCGTTCCGGCGGATGAACGGAGAGGGAATCGCGGAAAGCGATCCCGTTCTGCTTCCGGAGGGGACGATGCTGCAGTTCTACCGGTCGATGCTGCTCAGCAATACGGTGAACGGCTGCACGGTCATGATGGAACGAACGCTGTTTAATCGAATGGGGGGCTTCAGCGAGAAGCTTCCGTACACGCATGACTACGAGCTGTGGCTCAGAATCGTGTTATCGGGCTATCCGATCGGCTACCTGCGCGCGCCCCTGACGGATTACCGAGTGCATTCCGCCATGGGCACTGTCAAGCACGGCGCAGCGATCGAGCGGGAGCTGGAGAACGTGCGGAAGACGTATCTTGTACGGCTTAAGAGAATGATAGAGACGCTGGAAACGAGAACATAGGGAGGACAGAAGCAAGGGGCTGACTCATAAGCAAGGGCGTACAAGATGATCGATGAGTACGACTCGGCTAACTTATGAGGCAGCCCCTTCGCGTTTAATGGATCGGAAACCCGACCGGAGTGCGGTTGAACAGCTCGGGAGAGATGAATACGGCCCGGTCCTTGCTCCATCCGAAGCGAGTTAGCGTCTCCTCCCAGACGAGCGGTCGGAGCCGCTGGCCCTCGCTGTAGTACAGACCTCCGTTCGGTCCCCGGTACAGGGTGTAGTTGTGCAGCTCGAAGTTCTCCCAGACATCTCCCCGCATCGGCCAGCCGTCCCCGAAGCTCCAGATCAGCTCGTAGCCGAGCGGAATCGCGTCTTCCGGACGCAGACCGATGGCCATCATCGTCGCTTCGCTCTCGATCGGATAGCGGATGCCATGGCAGACGCTGTACAGTCCGCCTCCGGGATCTCGCGCGATAAACACGTCGGGATAGCCGTAGGGGAAGCTGCCGGCATCGATCGGATGCCCGGTCGGCAGGCTGTTTAGCAGAGCGGAGCCGCAGCGGCCGACGCGGTCGAAGCTCAGGTTAAGCCGGCAGAACGTATCGAAGGAGTGAATCGGCCGCTTATGCCCGCGTTCGATACGGTAGACGCAGCCGTCTTCGCCCATGCCGTACCAGCCGCTTGGCACTTCGGGCGCTTGCGGGGCATGATGGGGATGGGGCGACGCATACCGATCGGGCAGGAAAGCGGGATCGTGAACGAGAATAAGCCTCTCGGGATTAAATCCCCACTTGCGGATGAACAGGCGGCGATTGATCGCGGCCACGCCGTACATGTCGATGGCGTTGGAGTTAAAGCTGCGGTTGCCTTCATGGTAGACGAAGGCGTCGCCGGCCAGCCGCAGAAACAACCCCGCTTTAAGCGCGCGATAGCCGAGATCGATATCCTCGTAGCCTCCGACGCCGAACGCCTCGTCGAAGCCCCCGAGCCGGTCCCACGTGCTCTTCCTTAGCAGCATGCAGAAGCCGCTCAGCGCGGCCAGATCCTGCCACAACGCCGGATTGTGCCGGTTAAAGCTTTGCGCGAACAGATGGTACTGTCCCTCGTTGCCGACGTCCGCAGGAATTTTCTGCAGCGGAAGGACGAAATTCGACTTCGGTCCGACGATGCCGACCCGTTCGTCGGCATGCAGGCACTGGAGCAGAACGGTTAACCAGTTGTGGGACACGATCGTATCGTTGTTCAGCAGCAAGACGTGATCTCCCGAGGCAGCGGCAGCTCCCTGATTACAGGCGGCGGCAAAGCCCCGATTCGCACCGTTGGCGATTAGCCTGACGTCGGGCTGCTGCGCCAACCAGGCCGTCGTTCCGTCGGTCGAGCCGTTGTCGACGAAGATCAGTTCGTAGGGGCTGTTCGTAAAGACCCGAATGCTGTGCAGGCAGCGCATCGTCTGGTCGAGATTGTTCAGCGTAAGAATAACGATGCTCGTCAACATGGTCTCGCACCAACGCTCAAGAGCATGCCGGAGAACCGTTCCGCGTATTTTTCCATCGCAAATTCACTCCGAACATGTTTTTTTCCCGTCTCGACGAGAGATTTTCTAAGCTTGCGTTCCGTCATCAGCCGCACGACCCGATCCGCCGCTCCCAGAATGTCTCCGTGAGAATAATAGAGTCCCGTCTTTCCGTCGACAATTGCCGAGCTTACGCCGTCCGAATTGGAGGTGACGACCGGGCAACCGGAGCCTAGAGCCTCCAACGCTACGTAGGGCGCCCCTTCCGATTTGGAAGTCATGCAGACGACGCCTCCCGAGGAAGCGATCAGATCGTAGTAATAGGGCATCTGCGCGTTCGGAACTTTGTGATGGTGAAGAATATGATGGCTCAGTCCGAGCTCGGCCGTCCACAGCGCCAGTTGATCGGCTTCGCCGGGTTCGGCCAAGTCCGGGTCGCTGAACATCCATAGCCGGACGCTCGGAATCCGCCGGATCGCTTCGGCTCCGATCAGCAGAAAGTCGCGCCAGTTCTTGTTGTCCTCCAGCCTTCCGATCCACGCCAGCGGAGCATAATCCAGCGGAGCGGCCGGAGGATAAGCGAACGAGCTGCTGTCGTAGGGACGAGGATCGAACGGGTTCGGGAACGAATATTTGGGCGTAAAGGGGTAGAGCTCCTCCAGCAGCGAACCGATGACCGGGGTGCCCGGATAGACGATCGCGTTGGCGAACTCGTTCACGAAAGGGCGCGCTTCCGTCAAGTTGCGCCGGGCGTGCTCCTGAGTTCCGAAGCCTTGGATTTCGTAGATGATGGGCTTGCCGAAGCCGATCTGGCGGAAGAGCGCCAACTGCAGGAAAAAAGAAGTGACGACGATGCAATCGAACGCATAGTAGTCCAGAATATGCCGCACGGCGGGAGGTTCCGAAGCGTAAAACACCGGAGTGTCCGGAGCGAAATCAATAGAGCCGCTGCCCTCCCGGAAATATAGAAAATGGCTGTAGATTCCCGCGGGAAGCAGAGCCTGGTGCCTTAGCCGATTCAAGGTATTTACCCCGCCGCTCGGCACGATAAATACGAACAGAACTTTCAAGCGCGTTCCCTCCCCGTAGCCGTAGTCGGATGACGGCGGAAGCCGCTACAGCACGTTCAGCAGGGCATGCAGCTGGGGAGCGTACCGGTCGCGCACGAGGTTGAATTCGAAGTCGACGGCCGCCTTTTTCTGCACGGAACCCATTCCGTCATGCCAGCGATACAGCGTGAGAACCTCGTTAATAAAATAAAAATCGATTCTGGCCAGATGGACTCTAAGCCAATATTCATAGTCCTGCGTGCACGAGAGCGCCTCGTTGAAATACCCGATCCGTTCGGGAATGGAGCGGTGCATCATGACGGTGGAGCCGTTGATCGGACAGAACGTGAACAGCGCTTCGATCAGCCTCTTCAGGCTGGGAAATTTGACGGCGAGGGCGCTCATCGTAATTTCGTTGCCGGCGTCGATCAGGTGGAAGTCGGTGCAGCTGATCGGAGCCTGGTGCTCCTCCATAAAGGCGACCTGCCGGGCGATCTTGTGCGGATACATGAGATCGTCCGAGCTCAGCCAGGCGAAATATTTGCCGCTTGCGATGCGAAGGCCGTAGTTCAGCGCGCTGCCCGTACCTCCGTTGGCTTTGCCGATGTAACGGATGCGGGAACGGAACGGGTCGAGCTTATGCTGATGAAGCGTCGAGCCGTCGTCGATGACGATGATTTCGATGTTGGGATATGTTTGGTTCAGCACGCTTGCGACCGATTGATCGATGTAGGGGCAATTGTAAAACGGGATAATGACGCTCACGAGCGGAAAAGGATCGTAAGTCATGAATCGGGGCAACCTCCATCCTTCAGTCGGGATAAGCAAAGCGGATGCTCTATCGTATGTGGACAGGGCGTCCGCCGCCACGACGCATGGACCGTGTCCGGCCGCCTATTTTCCTCCGTCTGTCCAAGCAGGGGACGGGTTGTCTCCATAAAATGGAGGAAAAAGGCAAAGGACTGAAAAGCCAATGCGTGTCGTCGTGACTGGGGGAGCGGGATTTATCGGGAGTCGTCTGGTCCGTGCGCTGGCGGAACGGGGAGATGAAGCGATCGTTATCGACGATCTGAGTACGGGAAATGCGAGAAGACTGCCCGCGGGGGTCGACATCTTCTGTCTTCATGCGGAAGACGCGGCAACGGCGAAACTGATTGCGGAAATCCGTCCTCGGGTCGTCTTTCATCTGGCGGCGCAGGTAGGGATGGGCACATCGATCAAATGTCCGGCAGAGGACGGCAGGAGCAACGTAATCGGCACGCTGAGGGTGCTGGAAGGGTGCAGGGAGGCGGGAAGCAAGCTGGTGTTCTCTTCGACGTCGGGGGTGTACGGGGATGCGGCGGGAGGCCGGCCGCTCAGGGAAGCGAGTCCGAAGAGACCTAGCGCGCCTTACGGGCTGTCGAAGCGGGTGGCCGAGCAATACATTGAACACGCGGGAAAATGGTGGGGAACTCCGCATACGATTTTGCGGTACGCCAACGTGTACGGCCCGGGACAAGCAGCCCGGGGCGAGGGCGGAGTGGTGGCGTGCTTCATGGAGAGAATCGCCAGCGGGCAGCCGCTGGTCATTCACGGCGACGGAGAGCAGAGCCGGGATTTCGTTCACGTGGACGACGTCGTGAGGGCGAATCTTGCGGCGATTGACCAAGGCGACGGGGAGGCGTTTAACATCGGTACGGGAATCGCCACTTCGATCAATGGACTGGCGGACCGCTGCGAGCGATTGGCCGCCGCCTCGTACGGCCGTCTCTACGAACCGGGACGAAGCGGCGACGCCAGGAGCAGCAGGCTTTCGTCGCGCAAGGCGGCAGCCGCCTTGGGATGGAAGCCTGCCATATCGCTGGAGGAAGGGCTGGCGCGTCTATTCGGGAGAGCGTGAAGGCGAGATCTTGCACCGCCGAGCTCGCGGAATCAGATCGTCCATCTGAGCAGCAGGCCCGATTGGGTCAGGCCGGAGCCGAAGCCGTACAGCGCCACGAGCTGTCCGGGTTTCAGCCGGCCTTCTTTGCTTGCCGCGTCGAGCGCCAGCGGAATGGTCGCGGCCGACGTATTGCCGTTGTTTACGACGCTCTGCAGCGCTTTATCGGGGGAGATTTCCAGCCTCTCGCAGATCGCTTCGATCATGCGGAGATTGGCGCTGTGCGGCACGAACCAGTCGATATCCCCGAGGCTCAGATCGGCCTGGCCGAGAAGATCGCGCACCCCGTCGGGAACGGTCGACAGCGCCCATTTGTACACTTCGCGTCCGTTCTGGACGATTTTTTCATGCGGATAGCAGTACACCTGCATGCCTCCGCTGCCGTCCGTCACCGCGTTGGAGGCAAGGAAAGCGCCTGATTCATCGGCTTCCACCAACACGGCCCCGGCGCCGTCCCCGAACAGAATGCATGTGGAACGATCCGTATAGTCGGTCATCTTCGTTAAGGTTTCGGCGCCGATGACGAGAACGGAACGGTACGATCCGCTCAGGATCAGACCGTTCGCCATCTGCAGAGCGGATACGAAACCTGCGCACGCGGCGCTAATATCGACGGCCATGCAGCGCGCCGCGCCGATCGCTTGCTGAACCTTGGAAGCGACGGACGGGAACGGCATGTCCGGGGTCGTCGTCGCCACGATGATGCCGTCGATCCGCGAAGCGTCTATCGACGGATAACGGGCGAGCAGATCGCGAACCGCGGCGATGGCCAGATCGCTCGTCGATTGCTCCTCCGCAGCCCGATGGCGCCGCTCGATTCCCGTTCTTCTGACGATCCAGTCGTGGTCGGTATCCACCATTCGTTCCAGATCCGCGTTCGTGATGACTCCGTCCGGCACGTAACTGCCGATAGCGGCAAGACGGGCTTTCGATTGAAACGATTGCGTCGCTGTGGGGAGCATTAGGCATTCCTCCGTTTTCTTTTTTTTAGTATTAAGTATTAGTACCAGGTATCAATAATGCCATCTTACTTTTCGTCGACGTCGTTGTCAAGGGAAACGGTCGAATAAATGACTATGTCCGGAAGCATCCTATGATCGGGCGGGAAACGCAACGAAGAGCATTCCCAAGCATTCGATCAAGAAGGAGGCCATACTGTCGTGCGCAAAGGCATTATGATTTCAACGACCGTGTTATTATCATCCGCAATCGCGCTGTCGGGATGCATGAACAAAACGGGGGATCTGGGCAATAAAAATATTCGCAACAACGCCGTTCGCCAGAACAACGCCGCCAGAGGGTACGGCGTCGACGAATTCGGCTTGCGTCCTCCGGTGAGACGTTTCGCCAACGACGAGGCCAACGAGCAGAACCGCATCAACGGCAACCAGCGCATCAACAACAATATCGTCGGCATGCACGGCAACACGCGCATGGAGGCGAGCGACCGGATTGCCAATAAAATCGCGGCGATGCCCGGCATCGATTCGGCTTACGTGATGCTGACGGACCGCAACGCGTACGTGGCCGTGAAGGAAGACGACCGGGCGAATACCGGACATACGGCGCTCAACGACGCCGTGAAGGACAAGATCGCGGATCAGGTCAAATCGCTCTCTCCTTCGGTGGAGAACGTATATGTCTCCGCGAATCCCGATTTCATCGGCCGCATGGAAGGCTATGCCAACGACGTCAGAGCCGGTCATCCGATTCAAGGCTTCTTGACCGAGTTCAACGCTCTCGTCGAGCGAATTTTCCCGGAACGGTCCGGCACTCGAACTCGCTGAAGTTGACGAAATAGCAAAAGCCGAGAGCAAAGCAGGCATGCTCTCGGCTTTTTGGCTTGGCGTTCGGCAAGGGGGAGAGAGCCGGAAGATTAGAATAATCCATTATCTTCGAGAGATATCCTCCATTGTTAGTGCAGATCTGGTTGTCTATACTTGTTGAGAAACATTATCAATTAGTGAAAGGAAGACCGTTTACGACATGTTCAAAAAAAGCGCTGTCTATTTCATTTTACTGAGTATCGTGCTTAGCGCTTGCAGCAAAGCGCATACCTCCCTTCCGCCCCCTTCGCCAAGCCCGGACAACGGTTCTGCCGCTACAATTACCGTTACGGACTCGAAAGGCGAACAGTCGATTCCCGCTAATCCGGAGAAAGTCGCGGTTACATACTTTGCTTTGACGGAATTGCTGCTTGCGTTGGAGCACCCGCCGGTCGCGGCCAACTATTTTGACGATTTCGTCTCTAAGTTCGAAGCTTTGCGCCCTTATTATGCCGATGCGGTGATTGAAGATATCGGCAGCTACAATGAAATCAATATGGAAAAGCTGATTGCCGTCGGGCCTAATCTGATTATAGCCGCAGGCGCGGAGAACGATCCTTCGGGCAATGATCTTATTTATGATCAGTTAAGGGCGATTGCTCCCGTTTTCTACATGGACGCTCTTAAGCTGAACGAAGATTGGAGATGGGGGCTGAGCGAGGTCGCCAAAGCTCTCAATGCCGAAAATAAAGCCAAAGAAGTAATCGCCGATATCGACAAGGCAATTCTGCAGGCCAAGCGAGATTTGGCTGATGTTCAAGAGCAAAGCGTATTGTTCGTAGATGTACTGGACAATGGCTTCTACGTCTGGGGGGTAGACAGGCTGAGCGGCTATTACGACGGATTGGAACTGTCACCCCCCGACTCCTTTAACGGACAATCCGGGGAACTTTCATTGGAAGGACTGAGTGTCCTGAACCCTGATCATCTATTCGTTCATTACCGGCCGGATGCGAACACCGCAGACAAGCTGACTGCCTTAAAAGGAAATCGGGTATGGGACCACTTACAGGCCGTAGAGAACGGGAGGGTTCACCTGTTGGAGAGTTCCGCTTTTTCCCCCGGACCGATCGGCGTACAGTATGGAGTTGCCGCGATTGCAAAAGGGCTGGCGGGCAATGGATAGATGTCCTGATTAAACGGGCCGTCCGATCCGTTGTGCGCAACAACCGGCTATGCTAATATCTTCATAAATGACTTTTTAATTAGGACTATAACCTATGTACGACATTTACGCCTTGGCAAAACAGTTGAATAGGGAATCGTTTATGGTGACCAACCTGTTTTGGGTTGAACTGCAGGCGGGTCAGGTCCTTAACAACTTTCGGACGCCCGAGGCCGGTTTTTTATTCGTCATTCGCGGAGAAGGCACGTTCGTGTTCGACGGGACGGCCTGCAGGGCGGTGCCCGGCACCGTGCTTCACGGCGGCGCCGGGATGAAGCTTGATTTCGAGATAGACCGGCGCGGCGAGCTGGAGTATTGTTTGATCCACTATACAACGGTCTCGGAATCGCAAGCTTTGGCCCCGTCGCCTTATCAGCTGAATCCGGGACCGCAGCCCGCCATTATGAATTTGCTCCGCTCCTTGCGTGACCATGCCGAAATCCCGGGAGCTCTTCCCTCTCTGCGAACCAAAATCTTGTTTTATCAGCTGTTGCACGAAACGTTAACCTGTTGCGAATTGCAGAGCGGCCAATCCAAGAAGGATTGGTTTATTAAAGATGCACTGAATTACATTCAAACCAATTACATGGATTCGATTCAATTACGGGATGTTGCCGCAAGATACGGAGTAAGCGCAGGCTTTTTTTCTTCGCAATTTCGTCGGCAAATCGGAGTGAGCCCGATCGAGTATTTAATCCAATACCGGATTAGACGAGCCAAGGAGATGCTGCTGACAAACCAGCATTCCGTACGCGAAATCTCCCATGCCGTAGGCTACTCCGATGTGTACTACTTCAGCCGGCTATTTAAACAACACGCAGGCGTTTCCCCGAGCCGCTTCCGCTCTTCCCCGTGAACAGATTTCCAGAGCCCATTTTGCCCGACCTCCGCACCAGAGGAAAACCCCTTTCATATGATAAAGTTGACTGTATCCCTATACCTTGTATTCACAACATTCCCGGGCAAGGAGGGGTGACAAACGTTGAAGGGCAGCGACCATAAAAGCAAATTCCTACTCACCAATCGGGAACGCGAAGTCTTCGAACTGCTGGTACAGGACAAGACGACCCGCGACATTGCGCAGCAGTTGTTTATCAGCGAGAAAACGGTCAGAAACCATATCTCGAATGTTATGCAGAAGCTGAATGTCAAAGGTCGTTCGCAAGCGGTTGTCGAGCTTATTAAGCTCGGGGAGCTAAAGATTTAAAGCAGCAGGTGCACCTTTCATTGCCGCTGATCGATCGGCGCGGGCCTTCTTCTTCGTTCCCGAAAGGGAGCGGAGAAGAGGGCTTTTTGATGTCAGCTTCGTCTTGGCGTCACGCCGTCAAACTCTCACTCATCAATCACAGACTCCAGTCACCGAATAGCCCCCATGCTCGCGATCGTCACGTCGACGCGAACGCGGATGTCCGCGTCCGCCAGAGCTTCTCCCCAACGGTTTTGGACTTTTTTCCACTCAGAGTACCGGTAAGCTCGCGCATAGTTCCCCAAACCGATGGGATCGATTTTCGCTTGCTGGATTTTGCCGATGAGACGCGTGAATTTCTCTTCCAGCTGCCGATTCATTTCCGCCTGGAGTACTTTATCTTCCTGCAGAGGGTCGAGCGAAAACAGCTTCTCCGCCAGCAGCGCCCTGATCTTGAACCGGTAGTCGAACGTGAACCGTCCGTCGGAATAACCGGTCTTCAGCTTGGCCGTGTACTTCTGGATATTGATCATGTAGGCGTTGTCGGGAACGGCCGGGTCGCCGGACTTGTTCCCGTGCTTGAAGGAGAACAGGATTTCGCCGGCCTTCTCGGTCTGAAGCATACGAAGCAGCCGCGTCTCGTCGGCGCCTATGGACATTTTGTAGATGCCTTTTTCGTTCAGCAGAGCGCTTCCTTTAATGATGACTTTGTTTGCCAACCGAAGCTCGGCCAGGCTTGCCGTTTTGCCTTTTTCGTAATCGATGCTGTGAAGCTCCTGCAGCGTCGTTCGGATGCAAAGGTTGCGGCGGGAGGCGGTATCGACCAGTCTGGTCAAATAGATCGGCAGTCGCGGCTTATCCCTCGGATTAAAGCTCATAACTTCCGAGACCGGCCCGTCCACGAGGACGATGCACATGGACGACGTGTTTTTCGGTTCCCGAAGGAACGGATCGAGCAGCTTGAACCATCCCTCCCTTCTCATCAGCTTTTTGCCGATAAGGAACAGCTGGGTTTTACCGCCGGACGTATAGGCGGTGAACGTTCGATCGTTCTCGTCTCTCGCCGCCCGCAAGGAATCCGCGCCGACGATGTTGATCTCCGTTTTTATTTTCGCTTCCCGGCTGAATACGGGACTGGAAGTCGAAATCTGAAGCTTGTCCTCGTCGTTGAGATCGATTCCGATAATCAAGGCGAGCGAGATGTCTTCGATATCTTTGCGGTCCATACAACCCGAGACAAGCAGCGCGATAGCGAGCAAAACGGCGAGTAATCGCTTCATTCGGATCGGAGCCTCCCCAACAGTTCTTTTCCTTTTACCGCGACGTACAGCACGACGGGGAACGCGAACATATACCATTCGTTCAGAATCGTCAGCACGGTTTCGCTGCGATCGGCCTCGTTCCAGGTTGGCTGATGAACGAAGACGATCGCTGCGGCGATGACGAGAAAGACGGCGGCTGGCTTGGTGTGATCAGGCCTGTCGAACAGACGGCTGGCGGAATAGATCGCGGAGAAGCTGTACAGAATCCAGCAGCGGGAGACGACGAACAAATACAGCGCGAGAAAAATCATGTCGAATCGCTCCAGAAAGCGAAATTCGATCGTTTTGAGCAGGTTCATAAGTGGCTGATTCAGCATGCCGATCTCATCCGGAGCGAACAGCACGAAGCAGGAGATCGTCACGAACAAGTACAGGACCAGCGTCAACGAACTGGCGATGAACAAGCCGTGGAAAGCGCGCTTTTTGTCGCGAAGAAACGGATAAATGAAGAAGAGCGTCTCCATGCCGGCGAACGAGAAAAGGGTGTCGTGAACCCCGCGGACGATCGGCTTCCAGCCTTCTTTCAGCACGGGAAGCAGGTGGATCCAATGTCCCTGATCGAGCGGAATGAGCAGAAACAGTGGCATCCAGGCCATCATGTAGAAAACGATCTCCACGTACCGTCCCAGCACCCGCATCCCGTTGCGAACGATCATGAATGTCGGAACCGCAAACAGGAGCACGATCAAATATCCGGGCGTATACGGAAGAAACCAGGCCTTTATGTAGAGCATCGAGTTGACGAGTACGGAAAATCCGTAGTAGGAGTAATAAGCGATAACGGGAATGAGCAGCAGCTTGCCGACGGCCTTGCCGAACAGCTTGCGGAACAGATCCGGGAGCGTATCGTCCGGATACTTGCGCATTACGAGCAAGATGACGCAGCCCGCGAGCGTATTCGCCGCCCAAGCGATCAGGATGCTGATCCATCCGTCCGTGCCGCTTGAATCGGCGATCTTCCTCGGCAGCGAGAAGATGCCGGTGCCGACCTGCGACGAATGGATGAGAACGATGTACTGCATCAGGGTAATTTCGTTCAGCGCGGTTGTTCTCATGCGCCATCTCCCCTTGGTCTGTCCTTGCCGATGCGCGTCTCCTGAACAGGTCTTGCGCTGGTCGGCCTATTCTTCATTGTCCATAGCGGGAAGCGGATGAACGTATCCTTCATATCCGACCAGCGGAACGGAGCCAGCGGACTGCCGTAGGGCGTACCGAGGGATTCCAGGGCTACGAGGTGGGCGACGATCGTCATGAAGCCGACGACAAGGCCGATAATGCCGAACAGCGAGGCCATGATCATCATCGGAAAGCGCAGCAAGCGGACGGCCGTTCCCATATCGTAGCTGGGCAAAATAAAAGAAGCGATCGCGGTGGAGGCGACGACGATGACCATAATGTTGCTGACGACTCCCGCCTGAACGGCGGCTTGACCGACGATAATCCCGCCCACGATGCCGATCGTCTGGCCGACGGCGGCCGGAAGCCGAATGCCCGCCTCGCGCATCATTTCCAGCGTAATCTCCATCAGCATCGCCTCCAGCAAGGGAGGAAAAGGCACCCGTTCCCGGGATTCCGCGATGGACAAAAACAATTGCAGCGGGATCACCTCGTAGTTGTACGAGATAAAGGAAATGTAGACAGCCGGAAGCAGCAGCGCGATCATAAAAGCGGCGAAGCGCAGCAGCCGGATGAACGAAGCGATCATCCAGCGGGAGCTGTAGTCGTCCACGCTCTGGAAGAACGAGGCGAACGTGACCGGGGCGACGAGGACGCTCGGCGAACGATCGACGATGACGACGAAGCGGCCTTGCAGCAATTGGGATACCGCGGAATCGGGACGTTCCGTCAAGATGAGCTGCGGGAAAGGTGAGTATGGGTTGTCTTCGATGAACTCCGCCAGTTCCCCGGTGTTGATGACCGCGTCCACGTCGATTTTTTCGATGCGCTTCTTCAGCTCTTTCAGCACCTCGGGATGGGCGACATCGTCGAGATAGACGATCATGAGGCTCGTTCTTCCCCGCCTCCCAACGGTAAGGCTGACGATTCTCAACTCCATGTTCGGCAAGTATCGCCGCAGCAATGCCAAGTTTTGCGTGCCCGTCTCCACGAAGCCCTGATGCGCGCCCTTTAGCGAGCTCTCGAGCTGCGGGTCTTCGATCGCGCGTTGGGGCCATCCCGCCGTGTTGTAGATCCAGGCTTGCTCGCGGCCGTCTACGAACAACGCGCTCTCCCCGCTCATGACGGCGTGCTCGACTTCCGTCCATGTGCGGGCGGTGCGCACGCCGCCGACGGTCGGGGCGGGCACGCCGTTCCGTATCGCCGTTTCTCCGGTCATCATCGGTCTCAGCACGTTGTCGTTGATCGCTTTTTTGTCCGAAAGACCTTCCAGGTAGAGAAGAGCTGCCGGCGTCTCTCTTTCCTCCGAGACCGAGGCGAACCGGAACACGACGAAATCCGGCCAATCAGGGAATCGTCGAGCGGCTTCCTCCAGATTGCCGGACAAAGAAGAGACGATCGGGCGTGCGCGCGACTCGTCGACTCCCGAACGGTTCTCTTTTCTATTGCCCGCGGAAGGAACGTATTTTCTTATTTTGGGTAACCAATCGAAAGGAAACATCGAAATAACTCCCGCCATCCTGTAGCTTTCTGCTTATTCAGAGTTCGCCACCGGCTGGGAAATTATTCTGTTTCTCGGCGAACCCTTGCAAAGAGCCAAGGTTCAATCGTACAAGCACATCTCGTCCTTCTTCATATATTGAGGGGGAAGGAGGTGATGGCCATGGCGAACAAGGTGAATCCTTTGCAGACGTATCCGAGATTGACGGTGTACTCCGAAGAGAACTTTCGAGGGCGCAGCGCGATCTATCGGGGCAACTTGGGCATTGCGAATCTGGATACGAGGCTTGGCGGCATCGAAAGCCTGAGATTTTTCTCCACGAGCAGCAACGCGACTCTCGTACTGTTCACTCGGCCCAATTTCAGAGGCACTTTCCGCGTATTCCGCGGCAATAGAAGCATTGCCGATCTGGACGATATTATCGGCGGCAACGATGCGGAGTCGCTGATCTCGACGAATCAGCGGCTGACGCTGGCGCAAATCCGCGCGATCCGGAACAGCGGTAACCTGCCTCAAGGTTACAGAAGACTCTGATGGCAGGTTGTGTCAATATTGTTACGCTGTGATACAAATCACATTCGGTGCCTCCCTTCCGGTATATGATGAGCTTGTAAACGAGACGTTACCGTCGAAGGGAGCCATACGAAATGAAAAAATGGGTATCTTTAAGCGCGTTGTTGTTGGCCGCGATGTTGGTCGCATCCGGCTGCGGCGGAGGAGACAAGAAGGAATCGAGTTCGTCCCCGGCCGCTGCGCAAGCCGGAACGTCCGGCGGCGAAGCGAAGGCGTTCACGATCGACGCCACGAACTTCAAGTTCGATCCGGGCGAAATCACCGTGAAGCAAGGCGACGAAGTGAGCATTACGCTCAAGAACAGCCAAGGCAACCATGCCTTGAAAGTCGAAGGCTACAACAAAGAAGTCAAGGGCAACGCCACAGTGAAGTTCGTCGCCGACAAGACGGGCGAATTCAAGATCGTGTGCTCGATCTTCTGCGGCAAAGGCCATGACGATATGATCAGCAAGCTGATCGTGCAATAACGCCTTCTGAAGGGCCGAACCTTAAGCAATCCGTCGGGAAGACGCGGTTCGCTTGCGGTACGGCCCTTTTCTTGTGCGTGTAAACGGTGTAACAAATCGTCCACAATAGATGGCCGTCCAGTGACAATTATCACAGTCCGCTAGGCCGGAAGTCCTTACAATGAAGACAACTTGAAATCAGGAGGAATCGGAATGCGCGATGATCGATCGGTGTCGAAGCCGCACGAAGGCCATTCGGAGCCGGAGAAGAAAGAGCAATCGCTCAAAGGAGCTTTCGCCTCCGTCATGATCCTTGGGGCGTTCTTGGCCATTACCTGGATCGGGGTATTTATTCTGTTCGTCGCACGCGACTAGAAGGGGGAAGAAATCAATATGCATATGCATCGACTAGAGAAAATATGGTTGACCGCGGGCGTGTCCATGCTGGTCGTATTTCTGCTCGTGCTGGGAATTATGACGTTCGGGAGGGGCATCGCCCCGCCCAACGAGCACATTCACCGCATCGACCCGACGAAGGTGAGCGAGACGCCGCCGTTCGACAAGCCTCAGATCACGAAGATCGGGGATAACGTGTACAAGGCGGTCATGGTCGCCTACGCCTTCGGCTACGACCCGATTCCGATGGAGGTTCCCGCCGGAGCGACGGTCCACTTCGAGATTACGTCGTCCGACGTCGTCCACGGCTTCGAGATTCCCGGAACGAACGTCAATGTCATGGTGACGCCGGGAGAAGTCAGCCACGTGTCCCATACGTTCGACAAGCCCGGCGAGTACTTGATTCTCTGCAACGAGTATTGCGGGATCGCCCACGAAATGATGAAAACCACCCTCGTGGTGAAATAGGAGGACGCGTCCCATGACTGATTCCAAACTATCGACATTCGACCGCAAGGACGGGCAGCTGGTGATCGCCCACGTCTTGTTCGCGTTCGCGGCGCTGCTGCTCGGCGGCATTGCGGGCATGCTGCAAGGGATGGTGAAGGGCGGCACGATCACCTTGCCGGCCAACATCGGTTATTACGAGCTGCTGACGGCTCACGGCGTGCTGATGGCGCTTATTTTCACGACCTACTTTATCGTAGGGTTCCTATACTCCGGCGTCTCGCAGACGCTCGGCGGGCGGCTATTGCCGCTGACGAAGAAGCTCGGCTGGATCGGATATTGGCTCATGTCCATCGGTACGCTGATCGGCGTCGTCGTCATTCTGCTCGGCAAAGCGAGCGTTCTGTATACGTTCTATGCGCCGATGAAAGCTTCTCCGTGGTTCTACGTCGCGCTCGCGCTCGTCGTCATCGGCAGCTGGCTGAGCGGGTTCGGCATTTTCTACCAGTACGTCCAATGGAGAAAAGCGAATAAAGGCAAGCTCTCCCCGCTGTTCGCATTCATGTCCGTCATTACGATGCTGCTCTGGCAGATCGCGACGATCGGCGTGGCGATCGAAGTCGTCGTGCAGCTCATTCCATGGTCGTTCGGATGGGTGGAGACGGTCAACGTCGTGCTGAGCAGAACGCTGTTCTGGTTCTTCGGCCACCCGCTTGTCTACTTCTGGCTGCTGCCGGCCTATATATGCTGGTACGTCATCATTCCAAAGATTATCGGCGGGAAAATATTCAGCGACGCGCTGGCCCGGATGTCGTTCGTACTGTTCCTGCTCTTCTCGATTCCGGTCGGCTTCCACCATCAGCTCATGGAACCGGGGATCAGCCACTTCTGGAAATATCTCCAGGTCGTGCTGACGTTCATGGTCGTCATTCCGTCGCTTATGACCGCGTTCTCGCTGTTCGCCACGTTCGAGCTGAACGGGCGCTCCAAGGGCACGAAGGGGCTGTTCGGCTGGGTGAAAGTGCTGCCTTGGAAAGACGTTCGTTTCTTCGCGCCGTTCATGGGCATGCTGATCTTCATTCCGGCCGGCGCGGGCGGCTTGATCAATGCGAGCAACCAGATGAATGCCGTCGTCCATAACACGCTGTGGGTAACGGGACACTTCCATCTGACCGTGGCGACGAGCGTCGCGCTTACGTTCTTCGGCATCGTCTACTGGCTCATTCCGGTCGTCACGGGACGCGTGCTTACGCCGCGCCTGAACAAGCTGGGCATTATTCAGACGATCATCTGGTGCGTCGGCATGTTCTTCATGTCGGGTTCGATGCACACCGTAGGGCTGCTCGGCTCGCCGAGACGTACCGCGTACAGCACGTACGACGATCATCCGGACGCCATCATGTGGATCCCGTACCACGTGGCGATGGCTATCGGAGGCATCATTCTGTTCGCAGGCGTGCTGCTCATCATCTACAACATTATCGCCTTGATGCGCGCTCCCAAAGGCGAGACCGAGTATCCGATCGGCGAAGTGTCCGAGGCTTCGGAGCCAACTCCTCGCTTCCTGGAAAACTGGAAGCTGTGGATCGCGCTGACCGTCATCCTGATCGTGATCGCCTATACGATTCCGGTTATCGATCAGATTAACAATCCGACCCCAGGCTCTCCAGGATACGTCACCTGGTAATTCGGCATCGGTTCGGCAAGCGGCCCGTCTTCGGGCGCCTTAAGCGGCGCTCGGGGCGGGCTTATTGTCTTATGCTGCGATTCGCTGAAACAAATTCGTCTTCGGCCTCGTTAGAAGAAAAAACAGGAATTCGAAGGGGGATTGGCCGGAATGAAGAAATGGATTGTGATCCTGGGGGCGGTTGCGCTGCTGATCGGCGGCTGCGGTTCGCGAGAAGGCGGAGAGGCGGCGCAGCCCGACGTTTCCCAGACCGAAGCTCCCTTGGCGGCGGGGACGCTGCTGGCGGAAGCGAGGGAAGGGGATTTCGTGCTCCAGTTGGAGACGGAGAAGGCGCGTTACCGGAAGGGCGAGCCCGTGAAGCTCAAGGCGCGATTGAAATACGACGGTCCGCTGCCCGAAGTGACGATCGGCCATGCCTTTTCTCCGATTTCGTTCCCGATCCGGGAGACGACCCGCGGCATCGAGATCGCTTACCCGATGCCGATGCCCTTGATCCGGACGACGCTTAAGCAGGGAGAGTGGTTCGAAGAAGCGTATTCCAAGGCGGGCGGTTACGGAGATCAGGACCCCGACAAAGATTTCATGAAGCAGTTTCTGTCGGGGGAAGGGTTCCCGGAAGGCCGTTACGAGATTGCCGCGAGCGCCGGGTTCGAGCTTTACGAAGGGGAGCCGGACGCGCCCGGCACGAAAGAAGTCGATTACGGGATTCACACGGAAAAAATCCGCATCGACGTGGAGTAAGAGGATTTTCGGAGTTTTCGTCGAACAACAAGGGGAGGTAAAATATTCCTGAGTTGTTTCTGAGGAGGAAAATTCGACATGTCCGATACGCACTCGAATCAGCCCGATCTGCATAAGAAAGAAGCGAACGAAGAGGCGGAGAGCCAGACGGCCGCCGCAGCGAGTCCGGCTCCCGCGTCCGCCGCCGGTCCCGCGTCCCCGTTCGCGGCGGTGGATGGGCAGAAGCTGCTGGCGCTGCTCCGCAATCCGTCCGGGGCGCAGAAGCTGCAGCCGCAGACGGAATGGATCTACGGGGCGATAGGCGCCGCCGCGGGCGTCATCGGTTTTATGCTCTGGAACTGGCTGTTCCTGGAAGCAATCAAAGTCAAGCTGGGTCTCTTCGAAGCGTTTGGCAGCTTGTTCATAACCGGGGTGCTCGGCATCTCCTCGCCCGGCAAATTTCTGTTGCTCGGCTTGTTCTCCATCGCGCTGTTGATCGGTTCGCTTACGCTGGTCGGCAATTGGCTGGGCGCCCGCAAGATCGATTGGCAGGAAGCCGTCGCCCATCTGGGCGGCACGCAATTGGCGTTCGGCGCGGGCTGGCTCGTCTCGGGGTTGCTGGCGTTCGTGTCCCTGCAGTTGTCGACGTTGGTCGGCGCCTTCTTGCTGCTCGTCAATCTCGTGCTGCTCGTCGGTCAAGCGGAGCACGCGCACGAAGTGGGACGGGAGCGCAGATTCCTGTACATCGTCTATTCGCTGGCCGCTTACTTGCTGTTGCTGTACCTCGTCTTTTCCATTCTGACGTAACGAGATTAAGGGGATGGGGCTGTCTCACAAGCGGGTTTGTTCGCTTGATGGGACAGCTTCTTCATATTTTCCGGGGCAGTCCGATTCGAATGGTCGTCGTTCCGTTCTCCGGGCAGTAACGGATGCTTAACGCGCCGCGGTAGAATTGAACCCGTTCCTGCACGATGGCCAGCCCGAGACCGGAATGGCCGCTCTTCTTCGTCGTATATCCGGGCATCGTCATCATGCGCAGCTCCTCGTCGGTCAAAGCGCGTCCCCGGTTGCTGATCTCCAGCGCGAGCGCGTCGCCTTCGCTGCCGATCGCCAGGCGAACGTCCCGGCTGCCCGAGGGGAGCCGCTCGCTCTCCTCGAACGCGTTGTCGACGAGGTTGCCCATAATTTTCACGAGGTCGATCATTTTGACGAAAGCTTCGATCTCCAGACGGGCCGGAATATCGCAAGCGAACGGGATATCCCTCGCCTTCGCCTGCCCGGTCTTGCCGATGACGAACGCGGCCAGCGCCGGGGAGGAATGATCGAACACCGGGGCGACGGCGTGCGCTTCTTTGGCCAACTCGTCCATGTAGCTTCTGAGCTGCTGGATTTTGTTCATCTGCAGCATGGACGACATGACCTGCATATGGTTCAGGAAATCGTGCCGATGCCCGCGAATGACGGTGAACATCTGCCCGATCTCCTCCGCGTAGACGTCGCGGGTTTGCACGATCGCTTCCTCCCGAATGCGGACGAACAGGCGCAGCATGTAGAAGATCGAGCAGAAGGTCAGCAGCACGAGCGCGTAGACGGTCCAGTTGTACGGGGCTTCGGAGAAGCCGCGTTTGCCCTTCTCCATGCCGATGGAGAACAGCAGGCCAAGGACGAAGATCTGCACGATCGTCAGCAGCAGCACTTCCTTCATTCGGGATTGTTGGATATCCAGCAAATACTGGTATAATCGATGAAGGAAGGGGAAGCTGCGCTTCTCCAAGTAGAACGCCAACAGACCGAGAGCGATTCCGAGCGGTATGTATACCGAATGAAGAACGGCCGGGTAATGGGCGATGACGTCCTTGCGGTCTGTCATCCCGTGCAAATACTGAATCAGCGCTCCTCCGACGATGTCCGTCAGGAAGCTGACCGCGGTATAGGTTACGAAAAGCAGCAGCACGCTTCTGCCGCCGAGCTTCCTGAAGACGGCGTACAGTACGGCAAGCGCGACGCAGGTCGAAGTCAGGGCGTGAACCGGCGCCGGCACGAACCAGTAGTCGAGATCGCCGAGGATCGAGCTCACGACGGCGAACAGGGCGAGCTTGCGCGCATGGCGGCTCGGCCCGAGGCCGGCTGCCGCGAAGACAAGCCAGATGCGAACGAGAGCCTGAGGGATGGACAGGCCGATGACGAGCTGTAGGTAGGTAAGCAGCATACCGGCAGAAATCCTCCTTAAGACTGTCGAATAACGTCGATTGTAGTCGACATATGTCGATATGCCTATTGTACTACTTTGCCGTTCGTTGGCAAGCGATGGAAGCGATCTCTTCTCAGATTTTACATACGCTTAACATTGGATCGGAAGGAGCCGGGGAGATGTCCAGAAACGACAATCATCCGAACGAGCCGACGAAGCACGAGCTGCTTCTGCAATATATTCGCGATCTGCCGATCGGCACGAAAATACCGGTGCGCCAGATGGCCAAAGACAAGGAAGTATCCGAAGGAACGGCCTACCGGGCGCTGAAGGAAGCCGAACAGCTCGGACTGGTCAGCACGAAGGAGCGGATCGGCACCGTCCGTGTGGACAAGAAGCGGCGCGGGAATCCCGAGCAGCTCACGTTCGCCGAAGTGCTGGAGATCGTGCAGGGCAGTCTGCTCGGCGGAGAGGCAGGTCTGGACAAGACGCTGCACAAGTTCGTCATCGGCGCGATGGAGATCGGCGAGATGGCCGGCTATATCGACGCGGGCAGCCTGCTGATCGTCGGCAACCGGGAGAACGCGCACCGGATCGCGCTCCAGCAGGGAGCGGGGGTTCTCGTGACGGGGGGATTCGGGACGAGCGAAGAAGTGAGGAAGTTGGCCAACGAGCGGAAGCTGCCGATTCTCACCTGCCGGCACGACACGTTTACCGTCGCCTCGATGATCAACCGGGCGATGTATGACCAGCTTATCAAGCGCAAAATCATGATCATCGCCGACTTGATGGAGCCCTCGGCCCGGAGCGGGGCGCTGAAGATGTCTTCCACCGTCGCCGACTTCGTGAAGCTGAGCGAGCAGACGGGAAGCAGCCGCTTTCCCGTCACGGACGAGTGGAACCGCGTCGTCGGCATGATTACGTTCAAGGACGTCTCCGGCTCTCCGACGAACCAGACGCTCGACAAGCTGATGACGAGGCGGCCGATGACGGTTACGCTGAACACGCCGGTCGCGTCCGCCGCCCATCGGATGGTGTCGGAAGGCATCGAACTGCTGCCCGTCGTGGACCGGCAGAGGAAGCTGGTCGGCGCGATCAATCGGGGCGAGGTGCTGCGCGCGATGCAGTTCGCGAACCGCCCGGCCCATCTGGGCGAGACGTTCGACGCGCTCATGTGGGGAGGCTTCGCGGAGCAGCGGGACGCGGAGAACAGACTCCAGTATACGGGGCTGGCCACGCCGCAAATGTCGGGGCCGATCGGTACGATCTCCGAAGGCGTGCTGACGTCGCTCATGCAGCAGGCGGCCAGCCGGGCCGTCGAGGAGCTGAGAAGAAGGGAACACGTGCTGGATAATATGACGACGTACTTCCTGCGCACCGTGCCGGTGGACGCGAGCATCTCGATCGTTCCCCGGATCATCGAGGCGAGCAGAAGGTACGTGAAGGTGGAGGTGGAGGCGATGCTGGACGGCGATGTCGTCGCCAAAGCGATGCTGACCGCCCAGACGATCGATCCTTCTTGATTCGCCGGTTTATTGGCGCATCAGCCGGGAGAAGTGGGAATGGTTGCGCAGGCCCGCGAACAGATTGAACAGGCCGAGCAGGAGGAACACGGCGCCGACCACGACTCTTACGGAAGAGCCGGGGAACATGAACATCTGAATGATGGCGATGAAGATCAGCATCAGCCCCATGCTGATGTTCATTCGCGAAGCGTATAAGCCGCGAAGGCGCCCGTCGCTCGTGCGGCGGGAACGGAAGCTGTACAGCGCGGAGAACAAGACGGTGACGACGACCAGTATTCCGAATAACCATTGAAGCACGTTGACCATGTCGAAGAAGCAGCTCCTTTTGAACGTTGCGATGCGGGCATTTTTAAGTGATTCACAATCACCTGCGATTACACGTTATCCCGCCGGCCTCGCGAACAGCGCAAGCCGTTTATGCTTGTATTGTACCATAAAACAGGCGCATCTTCCGATACGCCCGGGCGGGGAGAGCGGCTATTTTCCGATCAAATGTTTCTTCGCTTCGACCCACACCTGAAGCACGCCGTCGACGACAAGCATCGTGCGGATCGTCACGTCGTAGTCCTGGCCTTCGATCTGGTCGTACACCTTCGAATTAAGCAGCTTCCTCGCGAAGGTGGAATCGGTGTTGATCATGTAGATGCTTCGGCCGATGAAGATGTCCAGATCCTCCTTCAGCCGCTTCTTAAGCTCCTTTTCCGTCAAAATATCGATCGCTTCCGCATCGCTCGGCTCGTGGATGAAGATGGTCACGATGCTGCGTATGACGTTTTCCTTCCGCACCTGGTGCGCCATCTCCAAATCTTTTCGCAGCGAGTCGACTTGATCCTTGAGCTCGTAGTTTTGCAGAATGATCTGGTCGACGATATTGTTCTTGAGCGCGCTGTAGACGGCGCTGCCCACGATCATGCCGCACACGAAGAACGCCGTAACCTGCATGAACTTCTGGAACCGGTCGAACGAGGGGACCCGCATGGCCGCTCGTCACCCCCCGTTGTTGTGCAGCCATTGAATGAGTTCGACGCCCATGTGCGCGCCGAGGAAAGCGAACAGGATGTACCCGATCTGCTGCATGGCGGGGGAGAGGTAGCCGACCAGCACGTGGGACTCGATGACCCGGATCGGATCGATCGTGCCGCCCACGGCGGCGACAAGCGCCCATATTTTCAGGTTGCTGGCTACCTGCAGCATCTTTTCCTTGGGCGGAGTGAACAGGAATACCGACCCCATTCCCGCCAGCAGCGCCCCTCCGAGCACGACCCCGAACGCGATGAAGAAGCTGAAAGCCGCTTTCGTGAAAAACTCGTCCATGTCCATCCCCCTAAGCGCGTCCGCCGCGGCGTTCGCGGTTGATTCTTCTCTATCATATCTATGGGACTGGCCCGGCTGCTTATGATACAATAATAATCATGAAGGTTCGAACGTGTGTTTGGGAGAGAACCGACTTCGGAAAAAGAGGGGGATCATCATGTGCGATTTCGTCCACCTTCACGTTCATAGCGAGTACAGCCTGCTGGACGGCGCCGCCCGGATCAAGGAGATGGCGGCCAAGGCGGCGGAGCTCGGCATGACCTCGCTGGCCTTGACGGACCATGGCGTGATGTACGGCGCCGTTCCTTTCTATAAGGCGTGCCTGGAGCAAGGCATCAAGCCGATCATCGGCATGGAGGCTTACATCACGGCCGGGTCCAGGCACGACAAGCAGTCGCGCAAGGAGCAGCCGACCTATCATCTGACGCTGCTGGCGAAGAACGAGACGGGATACCGCAACCTGATGAAGCTGACGACGATCGGCCATCTGGAAGGATTCTATTATCGGCCGCGCATCGATTTCGAAGCGCTGTCGGCGCATGCCGAGGGCATTATCTGCCTGAGCGGCTGCATGAGCAGCGAGCTGTCCAAGCGGCTGGAGGCCGACGACTACGACGCGGCGAAGAAGCTGGCGCTGCGCTACCGCGCGCTGTTCGGGGAAAACTATTACCTGGAGATCCAGGACCACGGCATTCTCGAGCAGAAGAAGATTACCGTCGGAGTCATCCGGCTGTCGGAGGAGCTGGGCATTCCGCTCGTCGCGACCAACGACTCGCACTATATTTGCGAAGAGGATCATTCCTTGCAGGATGTGCTGCTGTGCATCGGCACGGGCAAGACGATGGACGACCCCGAACGGTTCAAGATCACGACCGATCAACTGTATATGAAGAGCGGCGAAGAGATGTCGGCGCTGTTCCGGCACGTGCCGGAGGCGCTCGCCAACACGGTCAGAATCGCCGAGAGCTGCACGCTGGAGCTGGAGTTCGGGCGGCATATTCTGCCCGAATTTGCCCCGCTGCCGGAAGGCAAGACGGCTGGGCGGTATTTGGCCGAGCTGTGCGATCGCGGCCTGCGCGCGCGTTACGAGGGGACGGACGACTGGGCGGATGCGGCCTTCCGCGCGGCGGCGGAGGAGCGGCTCGGCTACGAGCTGCGCGTTATCGGGGAGATGGGGTTCGACGATTATTTCCTGGTCGTATGGGACTTCATCCGGTTCGCGCACGAGAACGGCATCGTCACCGGGCCGGGGCGCGGTTCGGCGGCGGGCAGCCTCGTCGCGTATTCGCTGAATATTACCGATGTCGATCCGCTGAAACACAAGCTGTTGTTCGAGCGGTTTCTGAACCCGGAGCGCGTGACGATGCCCGACATCGATATCGACTTCAGCGACGAGCGGAGGGACGAGGTCATCCGCTACGTCGTCGAGAAGTACGGGGCGGAGCACGTCGCGCAGATCATCACGTTCGGAACGCTGGCGGCGCGGGCGGCGGTCCGGGACGTCGGCCGCGTGATGAACTTGCCGTACGGGGACGTCGACAAGGCGGCGAAGCTTATTCCCGGCATGCCGGGAATGTCGATCGAGCGGGCGATGCGCGAGAGCTCGGAGTTCAAGGCGCTGGCGGAAGGGGCCGGAGAGGCGAGCCGCTTGATCGCGATGGCGCGCAGGGTGGAGGGCATGCCCCGCCACGCCTCCACGCACGCGGCCGGCGTCGTCATCTCCTCCGACCCGCTGACGGACTATGTGCCGCTGCAGGAGGGCACGGGCGGCGTGCCGCTGACGCAGTATTCGATGGAGCATCTCGAAGCGGTCGGCCTGCTGAAGATGGACTTCCTCGGGCTGCGGACGCTGTCGATCATCGAGAGGTCGCTCGCGTCGATTCGCGAGCAGACCGGACGGGAGCTGCGCTGGCAGGACGTGCCGTACGACGATCCGGCGACCTACGAGCTGATGAGCCGCGGGGAGACGACGGGCATCTTCCAGCTCGAGTCCACGGGCATGCGCCGCGTGCTCAAGGAGATGAAGCCGTCCTCGTTCGAGGACATCGTCTCCGCGGTCGCGCTGTACCGGCCCGGCCCGATGGAGTTCATTCCGCAGTTCATCCGGGCCAAGCACGGCTTGGTGGAGGTGGAGTATCCCCACCCCAACCTGAAGGAGATTCTCGCCGATACGTACGGCATTATCGTCTATCAGGAACAGATCATGCAGATCGCTTCGGTGATGGCCGGATTCTCTCTCGGTCAGGCGGATTTGCTGAGGCGAGCCGTCGGCAAGAAGAAGCGGGAGGTGCTGGACGAACAGCGGAAGCATTTCGTCGCGGGCAGCCTGAAGCTGGGATACAGCGAGCAGGAAGCGAACGGCGTATACGATCTGATCGTGCGGTTCGCGGATTACGGCTTCTGCCGCGCGCACGCCGCCGCCTACGCGGTGCTCGCTTTCCAGACCGCTTATCTGAAAGCCCACTACCCGGTCGCCTTCATGGCTTCGATGCTGACGGCGGTCGTCGGCAACCAGCGGAAGACGGCGGAGTACGTGGACGAATGCCGCAGAATGGGCATTGCCGTGCTTAAGCCCGACGTGAACGAGAGCGGCGTGCTGTTTACTCCGGTCGCCTTCGGCGAGGGGGAAGGCGCGATCCGCTTCGGGCTCGCGGGCGTGAAGAACGTCGGCACGCAGGCGATCGAGAGCATTATGCGGGAGCGGGCCGAGAGACCCTACGAGAGCTTGAGCGACTTCTGTCGCCGCGTCGACCCGCGCGCGTGCAACAAGCGCGTCATCGAGTCGCTCGTGCAGGCGGGTGCGCTCGAGTCGATGCCGGGCCACCGCGCCCAGCAGCTCGCCGCGCTCGAGCCGACGGTCGCGGCCGCGGCGCTCTGGCGCAAGGAGCGGGAGGAGCTGCAGATCGAGCTGTTCGACTTCGAGGAGACGCCGAACTGGAACGTGGAGCTGCCGGCCGTTCCGGCCTATTCGCAGACGCAGATGCTGGAGCTGGAGCGGGATCTGATGGGGTTGTATCTGTCCGGTCACCCGCTGGACGCTTACGATGAGCTGATGGAAGAGCTGAAGGTCGAGCGGCTCGTCGATATCGCCGAGCTGCCGGACGGGGCGACGACGTTCACGGCGGGCATGATCGTCTCGATGAAGCCGTTCGTCACGCGCAAGGGGCAAGCGATGGCGTTCCTGGAGATCGAAGACCGGATCATGGGGACGGAGCTGGTCGCCTTCCCGTCCGCATGGGCCAAGGCGTCTTCCTTCGTCAAGAAAGGCTCGCTCGTCTTCGTGCGGGCGAAGGTGCAGCTCGGGGACGAAGATTACAAGCTGCTGGCGGACGATATCCTGCCGCTGGACGCCGCCGACTTGAAGGCCCAGGCGGAGAGGTTGCGGCGGCTCTCGTCCGGCGGGAGAAGCGGCGGCGCGGGAGGGGGCGGCTACTCCGGCAGAGGGGGCGACAGAGCGGCGTCCGCCGGGCCGGCAGCGAGCAAGCCGGCATCGGGAACCGTGGCCTCCTCCGCGAGAGCCCGGGCCGTCGCCGAGGCCGCTCCTGCTGCTGCCGCTGCCGTGTCGGCGGCCTCGGGGCAGCAGCGCGTCTACGTTCTCATCGACGCGGAGCACGAGAAGCCCGCGACGCTCATCCGCCTCAAGCTGCTGCTCAAAGCGCATCCCGGCAAGCTGCCGACGATTCTTCGCTACGAGAAGGATCGCCGCACGGTAGCCCTGAGCGACGAATACTACGTCGATCCGAAACCCGCGCTTGTCGAGGAGTTGGAGCAATTGCTGGGGAAAGACAGAGTAAGAGTCAAGTAACGTCAACGCATAGCTTACAATTTATTCCCTGATGGAGGAATCGACGTGGCCTTATTTCAGAGCAGTTTCTTTTCCGAATCGTTGGAAATTTCGGCTTCCATGAACGTAATCATCCCTCAAGGGGAGAAGCTCAGACCGCTGAAGACGCTGTATTTGCTGCACGGCTTGTCGGACGACCATACGACCTGGTGCCGGAGAACGTCGATCGAGCGTTACGCGGAAGATTACGGGATCGCCGTCGTCATGCCGGCCGTCAACCGCAGCTTCTATGCGGACATGGCGCACGGAGCGAAGTATTGGACGTTCGTCAGCGAGGAGCTTCCGCGCCTGGCGCGTTCGTTCTTCCCGCTGTCGGAGCGCAGGGAGGACAACTTCGCGGCAGGGCTTTCGATGGGCGGGTACGGCGCGTTTAAGCTGGGCCTCTCGCACCCGGACCGTTACGCGGCCGTAGCCAGCCTCTCCGGCGCCGTGGACGTGAACCGTCTCGTCGCGGAAGGCTTCGCAGGAGACATTCGCAACATCGTCGGAGATCCGGCTTCCGTACCGGGCTCGTCCATCGATCTGTTCGCTTTGGCGGAGCGGGTAGCCGGCCGGCCGGGCGCTCCGCTTCTCTATCAATGCTGCGGCACGGAGGATTTCCTGTACGAGGACAACGTGCGCTTCCGCGAGCATTGCCGCGGGCTCGGGCTTCCGCTCACCTACGAGGAAGAGCCGGGAACCCACGAATGGGGCTACTGGGATCTTAAAATTCAGAGGGTGCTCAGCTGGCTCCCTCTGCAAGCCGATTGACCGACAATCGGCTTTCTTTTGCGGGCGCGTACCCTCGGACTGCCGCTTCTCGGTTGCTAGTCTTGCGGAATCTGTGCTATGATTTCCATATTGCCTGTCTTCGTTTTTCATTGATCGATTAAGAAATTGGGGGTACCGCATCATGTGGACGGTCATCTACATCGCGCCGACCGCTAAGATCGCCGACAGAATTCAGAAGCGACTTACCGATGAAGGGTTTCTCGTACAAGTACGCCCCATAAACCTAACGAAACCGCAATATGAAATATTGGTTCCATCCGGCGAGGTGCGGGAAGTGCAAGAGGTATTAGGAAGCATTTTGCACCTGTAATCCAGTACGATACCCATAGAGGTTGTTCGAACGGTCCGGCATTCGGGCTTCTCGAACGCGGGCCCCGTCATTTATCGCTTGTGAGGTGTCGCTGTGTTCAAGGATCTATTCCAGAAGAAAAAATACGCCGTCGTTCCGTCGGAACGCACGAAGAGGGACATTCCCGAAGGGCTCATGAACCGCTGCCCCAAATGCGGTCAAATCCAGCTCAGCAAAGAGCTGGAGAAGAACTTGAAGGTGTGCTCCGGCTGCGGGCACCACTATCGGTTAAACGCCTGGGAGCGCATCGCGATGACGCTCGATGAGGGGCGTCTTTTTGAGATTGACGAAAACCTGGTCTCCGAAGACCCGCTTGACTTTCCGGGCTATGCCTCCAAGCTGGAGCAGCAGAAGGCGAATTCCGGGCTGAAGGACGCCGTCGTCACCGGAGAAGGCGAAATCGGCGGCTTCCCGGTCGTGATCGGCGTCATGAGCTTCGATTTCTTCAGCGGAAGCATGGGCTCCGTCGTCGGCGAGAAAGTGACCCGCGCCATCGAGAGAGCCACCGAGAAGAAGCTGCCGCTTGTTCTCTTCTCCACGTCGGGCGGCGCCCGGATGCAGGAGAGCATTCTCAGCTTGATGCAGATGGCCAAGACAAGCGCTGCGCTCGCCAAGTTTCATGAGCAGGGCGGCTTGTTCATCTCCGTGTTCACCGATCCGACGCTGGGCGGCGTGTCTGCAAGCTTCGCCAGCCTCGGCGACTACATTCTGGCCGAGCCGGGAGCGATCGTCGGCTTCGCAGGACGCATCGTCATCGAACAGACGATTCGCCAGAAGCTGCCGGACAACTTCCAGACGGCCGAGTTCAACTTGAAGCACGGCCAACTGGACAGGGTCGTTCCCCGCAAGGAAATGAAAGCCATATTGACCAAGCTTCTTGATATGCATGCCTGGAAAGGAGAGCCGGCCGATGTCCAGTGAACTGCCCTTTGAGAGGCCGCTCGCCGAATTGCGCAAGAAGATAGACGAGCTCAAGCATTTCGGCGCCGAGAAACAGATCGACTTCTCGGACGAGATCGCGAGGCTCGAAGAGCGTTACAAGCAGCTCGAGTCGGAGGTTTACGGCGGAATGAGCCCGGCCCAGATCATGCACATGGCCCGCCATCATCAGCGCCCGACGTCTCTGGATTATATTTCTTTGGTCTTCACCGATTTTGTCGAACTGCACGGGGATCGGGTATTCGCGGACGATCTTGCGATCGTCGGAGGTCTGGCCAAGCTGAACGGCATGCCGGTAACGGTTGTCGGGCACCAGCGGGGGAAGGATACGAAGGACAACATCCAGCGGTTTTTCGGCAGCCCGCACCCCGAAGGCTTCCGCAAAGCGCTTCGCTTCATGCAGCAGGCGAATAAATTCGGACGCCCGATCATCACGCTCATCGACACGAAGGGCGCCTACCCTGGCGATACCGCGGAGGAACGCAACCAATCGGAAGCGATCGCCCGCAATCTTCTCGAGATGGCGAATTTTGGCGTGCCGATCGTCTGCGTCGTGATCGGCGAAGGCGGCAGCGGCGGCGCGCTTGCGCTCGGCGTGGGCAACCGCGTGCTGATGCTGGAGAACGCAATCTATTCGGTCATTTCCCCGAACGGGGCCGCTTCGATTCTGTGGAAGGACGCGTCCAAAGCCGATCAGGCTGCGGAAGCGATGAAAATTACGGCGAAAGATTTGCTGGAGTTCGGCGTCATCGAAGAGATCATACCGGAGCCGCAAGGCGGGGCTCACCGGGACAAGGCCGCTCAGGCCGAGTCGATCAAAGAGGCGCTGTGGCGCAATCTGCAAGAGTTGGGCAAGCTGTCGCCGGATGAACTGAGGGAAGACCGGTATCGGAAGTTCCGCAAAGTCGGACGCTTCGGTACCGCAGAGCTGGAATAGCTCTCCATATATGCAACCTGGATAGATAACGGAGGAAAAAGAAATCATGCGTAAAACGAAAATCGTCTGTACGATCGGACCATCCAGCGAATCGCTGGAAAATACGAAGAAGCTCATCGCCGCCGGCATGAACGTCGCCCGGCTGAACTTCTCGCACGGAGACTACGAAGAGCACGGCAACCGCATCAAGGCCATTCGCCAGGCTTCCCAGGAACTGAACAAAACCGTCGCCATCCTGCTCGACACCAAGGGACCGGAAATTCGTCTCGGCAAGCTGAAGGAAGAGCCGATCGAACTCGTTCAAGGCGAGTACATCACCTTGACGACGGAAGAGATTCTCGGCGACATCACCCGCGTTCCGGTAACGTACAAGGATCTGCCGTCCGACGTCAACGTCGGCTCGACGATTCTGATCGACGACGGCCTGATCGGCCTCACGGTCCTTGACATTCAAGGCACCGAGATCAAGTGCCAGATCGTCAACAGCGGCCAGATCAAGAGCAAGAAAGGCGTTAACGTTCCGGGAGTGGCGATCTCCATGCCGGGTCTGACGGAGAAGGACATCAGCGACATCAAGTTCGGCATCGAAGTCGGCGTCGATTTCATCGCCGCATCCTTCGTGCGCCGCGCCAGCGACGTGCTCGAAATCCGCGAATTGCTGGAGCGTCACGACGCCCGCCACATTCACATCATCTCCAAGATCGAGAACCAGCAAGGCGTGGACAACCTCGACGAAATTTTGGAAGTGTCCGACGGCCTGATGGTTGCCCGCGGCGACCTTGGCGTCGAGATTCCGGCCGAAGAAGTGCCGCTCGTTCAGAAGCTGATGATCGAGAAGTGCAACCGCGCCGGCAAGCCGGTCATTACCGCTACGCAAATGCTCGATTCCATGCAGCGCAACCCGCGTCCGACACGCGCGGAAGCTTCCGACGTCGCCAACGCGATCTTCGACGGCACCGACGCGATCATGCTGTCCGGCGAGACGGCAGCCGGCAAATATCCGGTCGAATCCGTAGAGACGATGGCCCGCATCGCGGAGAGCGCGGAGTCCGCGCTGCACTATCGCGAAATTTTCACGAAGCAAGCGAACGCCCAGCAGACGTCCGTAACCGAAGCGATCAGCCAGGCGGTGGCCAACTCCGCGCTCGATCTCGAGGCGAAAGCGATCGTCACTTCGACGGAGAGCGGCTATACGGCTCGCATGGTTTCCAAATACAAGCCGAAATCCCCGATCGTCGCCGTAACGCCGGTGGAGCAAGTGCTTCGCCGCCTGCAGCTCGTCTGGGGCGTCATTCCGGTTAAAGGCGTGTCTGCCTCCACGACGGACGAAATGTTCGAGATCGCCGTTCAGGGCGCGTTGGACAGCGGCATCGTCCGCCTCGGCGATACGATCGTCATTACGGCCGGCGTGCCTGTAGGCCGCTCCGGAACGACGAACCTGATCAAGATCCACAACGTCGGCGAACTGATCGCCAAAGGCCAGGGCATCGGCTCCCAGAGCACGACGGGCCAGATCGTCATCGCGAATTCGCCTGAAGAAGCGAACAGCAAGATGACGTCCGGCGCCATTCTCGTCGCTCCGTCGACGGACAAGGAGTATATGCCGGCGTTCGAGAAGGCGGCTGCGGTCATTACGGAGTGCGGCGGCATTACTTGCCACGCCGCTGTCGTAGGGCTTAACCTGGGCATTCCGGTTATCGTCGGCGTGGACAACGCGACGAAGCTGCTGGAAGACGGCATGGAAGTTACTCTGTACGCCGAGCACGGCGTGATTTACTCCGGCCAAGCGAAAGTCATGTAATTCACGAAACGGGTATACAAAAATCCCTGCGGCCTTGCCGCAGGGATTTTTGTTCACATACTCACCCCCTTTTTTTAGAAAATTTCTTAAGGTAAGTATGCGGATCTGGAAATCCGGTGCCGGCGTTTATCGTTCTCTGCCTCTTTTGCCGGTATCCCGCCCGCTCAGTTTGTTTGCGTCGCATTCTGAATAGGTACGCAGTGCCTTTTCCGCTCTTTTGCCGGTATCCCGTTTAGTCAGTTGATCCTCCTCACGGCTGTGATTTAGCGTTTAGCAGCTTGTTAGGTCTCCCTATGACTCAGTTTGAGGCCTCATTTTGAAAAAGAGCAACTGGGCGTGATTCCCAACTGACTCAGGGGGATATCGGCAAAAGGGCAGATAGCGGAAAGTAGCGGGAAAGTGAACTGACCTGACTGGAAGGGATATCGGCAAAAGGGGCCAAAAAGCGGTAAGCGAGGTATAGCGTGAACTGACCGGAGGGGATAGCGACAAATGCGCAGAGAATGAAAGTGGAGAGAGAACGAACTGATGGAAAGGGATACCGGAAAAAGGGAGGAAAGGGAGGCGTGATGCTGGAGACTACTGACACGTGTTTGCTTGATCGTAGACTGCCGGGAGATTCCTAACGAACAGAAGGGTCGTCGGTTGAGCGCAGACTGAACATTCTCCCGGCGATGAACAAGAACATGGGGAGGAAATTGAAGGGGAGAAGAAGAAAGATACCTCCTCCGTCCACGGCGCCTTTGAACAGAAAAACGAATAGGGAGTGCGAAATGAACGGAAAGTAGAAAATCCATCCGATTCCGTTGCCAAGCGCCCCTCCGCCTCCGCCAGAAAGGCTGGAAAGGCACAAAAAGAACCAAATGACAAACCCGACAAGGCTGGGGATGGAAACGGACCGCAAAAACTCGGGAAGATTATCGTTATAATCAAGTCTGGTTCCGATAAATACATAAGCAATTATGGAAATCAAACTATACGCGACAAAGAAAGAATCCCAATGCTTAAAATGGGGCTCGAACAGGAAAATAAAAAAGGCGCAAACAATAAAAAACAGAGAAGAGCCCAAATAGAACAAGGTGGTCAATTTCCGGTTTCGGCTAATTTTAGATCAACGCTCGTTTCATTGTAGATTCGAATACATTTTCTGGTTCCTATGATACCCTTTTATGAAATAAACCGTAAAGCTTGTTTTGCATTGAAACCAAGGAAGGCGCTTGTACGTATCGGATTTTAACGGAAGCTCGGAAGGAGAAGATGAAGTGGGCAAATGGTTTTTGCATCCGCTGAGAGTAAGATATCAGGAGACGGACCAGATGGGGGTCGTCTATCACGTCAACTATTTGAACTGGTTCGAGATCGGCAGGACGGAATGGGTGCGCCGGGCGGGAATTTCCTATCGGGAGATGGAAGCCAGAGGCTTGCTGCTCCCGGTCACGCATTTGGAGGCTTCGTTCCAACAGGCGGCGCATTACGACGAGTGGATAACCGTCTGTACTCGCGTCTCCGAGATGACCAGCCTTCGCGTCGGCTTCGAATCGAGAGTGCTGGGCGGCAACTTGACGGACAGTCTGGGCGATCTGTACGAAGGTGAGGAGCCTCCCGGCGTACTGCTTGTTAAGGGAGCCACGCGCCACGTCTGGGTCAATAAAGAATGGAAGCCGGCGCGTTTCGCGCGGGAGGCTCCGGACTGGTATGATAAAATGGTAGAACTGGCGGGAATCGACTCGTAGAAAGGGTGATGGCTTTGCCAAGAAAGCTGCTGACGATTATCGTGCTGGCGATTCTGATCGAAATCTGGGGCATTTATATGATGGGGAGTTGGATCGGGGGATTCTGGACGTTCGGGCTGTTGCTGGCGACAAGCTTGCTCGGAGCCTACTTGATCCAGACGGAAGGCCGCAAAGTGTGGCGTCAGGCGCAGCAGCAGATGCAAAGCGGCCAGCCTCCGGGGCATACTCTGCTCGAGGGACTGTGCGTGCTGGCCGGGGGCATTCTGCTCATCGTTCCGGGTTTTATTTCGGACATCGTCGGACTGACGCTGCTGCTCCCGCTTACCCGTCCGCTGTACCGGCTGTATATGTATCGCTGGCTCGAGCGTCTGGTGCGCGGAGGCCGATTCACGATCAACCGGGGACCAGATCGCTGGTAAGCGGAACAATCGATACGGCTGTCGCTTAGCGGCCGCCGTATTTCACGTAGCGTCCGATATCCCGGAACACGTTTGCCCGATGGCAGGCGGTCAGGATGACGACGGCGATCGGCCCGATGATCAGGCCGAATATGCCGAACAGCTTCAGACCCGCGAACATCGCGATCAGCGTAGGCAGCGGGTCCAATCCGACGCTGGAGGCAAGCACCTTGGGTTCGATGATCTGGCGCGCGACGAGGATAATACCGTACAGCACCGACAGCCCCGTCCCGAGCGTCCAGTTGCCGGTCAGAAACTCGTAAGCGATCCAGGGGATCATTGCGGCGCCGACGCCCAAGTACGGAAGCAGATCCACGAATCCGATAATCAGGCCGATGGCCAGCGCGTTTTTAACCCCGATCAGCCACAGCCCGATAATGATAACGACGGCCGTAATGGAAATCATGATAAGCTGCGCCCGCACGTATCCGAACAGGGCGAAGCGCAGATCTCTCCATACCGCGCCGATCTTCCGGACGAGCGCTCGGGGAAACCACAGCTGAATACGTGTTCCGTAGCGGTTCCAGTCCTTGCCGATGAAGAAAGAGGCGAGCAGCACGACAATGGCGATCGTCATGACCGCGGGCAGCGAGTACAAAATGCGGACGATGCCGCTGAAGAAAAGGCTGATTAGCCCGGTTCCGGTATTCGTAATCGCTTGCGCGGTGTTGGAGAGACTGTTGTTGATCGTATCCTTGTAGCCGGGATTGTGCAGGTAGAAGTCGTTGATCCGGCTCATGACGTCCTGAATTTCCGGATTCGCCAGCAAGTCGTTGAACGATTTCTCCGCCCAAGCGACGAGATTTTGCAGCGAGCGGGACAGCGCCACGATTTCGTCGACGAGGCGCATGACGAGGGCGGACGCGATCGCCAGCAATGCCGACGTGAACAGGAGCAGCGTGACGCCGACCGCAAGCCATCTGGGAAGCCGCGCTCTGGCGTGGAGAAGGCCGACCAGCGGGTTCAAGGCATAGGCAAGCATCCAGCCCAGCAGGAACGGATACAGGACGGGCAGCGACCACCACAGCGCCATCAGCGCCGTCGTCAACATCGCGGCTACGAGCAGCAAACGGGACAACTGAGCTCCGATTTTCCGATCCATGCCGATCGCCTCTTTCCCGAATCGGATTTCATTTCACATTCCGTTAACGCAACGTTGATCTAGAGTTTACAATCGACCAACATAATGAAGGAAACAAGTCGGCGCAGCAGTTGGTCGCTGGCATTTCGAACAGGGGGAAGCGGATTGTCTAGCGTCAAGAAATACATTAACCGCGATTTAAGCTGGCTGGAATTCAACAGACGGGTGCTCGAAGAAGCCGAAGACCCGGGAACTCCCCTTCTGGAGCGATTGCAGTTTCTCTCTATCGTGCAGAGCAACCTAGATGAGTTTATGAGCGTCAGGGTCGCGGGATTACAAGCTCAGAGCAAAGCCGGCTACTCGAAAACGGATTTTACCGGCTATACTCCCCAAGGATTGCTCAAGAGGCTGATGAAACGGAGCGTACGGATGGTGCGGGAACAGTACCGGACGTACCGCGAGCTGCTCAGGCTGCTGGCCAGGGAAGGCGTGTCGCTGGCCTCGTACGCGGATTTGCAGCAGGAGCAGCAGCAGATTTTGACGGAGCATTTCAAGCAGATCGTCTATCCCGTTCTGACTCCGATGGCGGTCGACCAGAGCCGTCCGTTTCCTCTCGTTCACAGCAAGGAGCAGTATTTGGCCGTCGTTCTGAAAAGGGAGAATGGGGGGACGGCGGAAGACGAGGAGGAGGAGGAGACTTACTGCGCGATCGTTCAGGTGCCTTCGATTCTGGCCCGAACGGTTCTCGTTCCCGGAAGGAGAAACAGCCGCAAGCTCGTCTATCTGCTGCTCGAGGATTTGATCAAGGAGCATATCGGCTTGCTGTTCAGCGGATACCGCGTCGTAGCGGTCCACGCTTTCCGGGCGACGCGCAATTCCGACCTGACGCCCAACGAGGAGGGCGCGGATGATTTGCTTCAGGAGATCGAGAAGGAGCTGCGCCGCCGCCAGAGGGGATTGCCGGTAAGGCTCGAAGTCGAGAAAGGCATTCATTCGGAAGCGCTCGATCTGCTGAAGGACGAGCTGGAACTGTCCGAAGAGTTCATCGACGAGATCGACGGTCCGCTCGACCTTGGCTTCCTGTCCAAGTTCGCCTCCTCTCTTCCGAACTACGATCATCTCAGATATCCGAAGTACGAGCCGGTCTATCCGGAGGAGTTCGACGATACCGACGACATTCTGTCCGTGCTTCGGGAGAAGGACGTGCTCGTCTACCATCCGTACGAATCGTTCGAAATCGTTAACGATTTCGTGCTGCAAGCGGCGGCCGATCCCGACGTGCTCGCGATCAAGATGACGCTGTATCGGGTCAACGTCAACTCCGTGCTCATTCAGGCGCTGTCGAGCGCGGCCGAATCCGGCAAGCAGGTGACGGTCGTCGTGGAGATCAAGGCGAGGTTCGACGAAGCGCGCAACATCGCTTGGGCGCGTCAGCTCGAGAAGTCGGGATGCCACGTCGTGTACGGTCTGGTCGGATTAAAAACGCATGCGAAAATCACGCTCGTCGTACGCAAGGAAGACGCCGCGCTCAGAAGATACGTGCATGTTGGGACGGGGAACTACAACGAGAGCACGGCGCGCTTCTATACCGACGCGGGACTGTTCACGAGCCATCCGGCCATCGGAGCGGACGCGACCGCACTGTTCAACGAGATGACGGGATATTCGACGCCTCATCTGTGGTCGGCTTTCGCCGTGGCGCCGGTCGGCCTGAAGCCGAAGCTGTTCGAGCTGATCGATCGGGAGATCGCCAACGCCCAAGCGGGCAAAACCGCGCGGATCGTGGCGAAGATGAACTCGCTGTCGAACCAGTCGATGATCGACAAGCTGTACGAGGCTTCCCGGGCGGGGGTCAAAATCGATTTGATCGTCAGAGGGGTATGCTGTCTGCGCCCCGGCGTTCCGGAGCTGAGCGAGAACATCCGGGTCGTCAGCATCGTCGACCGCTATCTCGAGCATGCGAGAATACTCGCGGTGTCCGCGGGAGGCAACGAGGAAGTGTACATGTCCAGCGCGGACTGGATGACCCGGAATTTGAACCGCAGGGTGGAGCTGATGTGCCCGGTGTACGACAAGGGGCTTCGTCTGATGCTGATGAACGTGCTGCAGATGAACCTGGCCGACAACGTCAAGGCGAGAGAGCTTCAACCAACGGGCTCGTACGCTCGGGTGACGAACCATCTGGCGCCGCTTCGCAGCCAGTTCGAAGCGGCGGACATTCCGCTCTGGAAATCGGTCGCGGCGGCGTTCGACTCATAGACGGTCCGCGGAAGCGGCGGCGTTCGCCCGGACAACTTGCAGTTCCGGAGTCATGCCCCATACTTTCTTGAATTCCTTGGCCATGTTGGCGACTTCCATCCGCTCGACCGGCAGAGGGTCCTCGGACTCGGCGAGCAGCCGGAGCTTCTTGTCTTCGACGGCGATCCCCAGCGCGGAGATCGCCTGGGACTCGCTGCGGTCCAGCGCCGAGGCGAGCAGCAGCAGCGTTCCCAGCCTGACGACCGTCTCCTGGTCGTCGTCCAGAAGCAAGGATTGATAGGGAGACAGCCTTCTCCTTGCCGAGCTGGAGCTCCGGTACGAGGCGATCGCCGCGGTCAAAATTGTCTCGCGGTGGGACAAGCCGTTCCAATGGGTGTGAAGAAGCATGTAGAACGTATGGTCGGCGCAGTCGTTATAGTCGATCGTGGCGCCGATCCGGGACAGGCTGACGGCGCTCTCCAGCAGCCTGCGGCTTTCCTCCGGCAGCGTGGACGAGTCGGCCAGCCGTTCGAACAGCGCCGCAGCCAGCTTGCGCACCTGACGCAGATGCTCGCCCGGGGCGGCAGGATACAGCGCGTTCAGATTTCGCACGCTCTCCTCCAGTATGTCGCCGACGGAGGAGGGCAGCGGATACGGCTTGCACGTTTCGTAGAACAGTCCGTCGCGCAATCCGGTGCCGCAGACGGCCAGCGCCGAAGCTTGGGTATGCTTCATTACGCCGAGCAAGACGGAGAGTCCCGGCACGATGACGTCGCCGCGGTCCTTGGACAAGCCGGGACGCTTGCGGCGCTGGGGAACCGTAATGCGGGCGAGATCCTCCAGCGCGCCGGATACGTCGGCCTCGGACATCTCGTATCCGTGCAGATGCGGGAACGGGTAGCCGGATTCCCGCTGCCGGAGCTTGGCCAGCGCGCGGACCGTTCCGCCCAGTCCGATAAGCGGCAAGCCGGGATGCTTGGAGATCCAATCGGCTCCCTCAAGCAGGCGCTTGGTATCGGCGAATATCTCGTTCAACGTTTCCTGGGGCACGGGGCCTTCTCCCAGGCCGTAACGGGCGGAGACGTTCACGCACCCGATCGGGAACGACACGGCGGAGACGACTTTCCGGTTCCGAAGAAGCGTAATTTCGGTGCTGCCGCCACCGATATCCACGACGAAACCGTCGTCGAACGGCAAGCTGTTCAGCATCGCCACGCTTCCGATGCGTGCTTCCTCCTCCCCCGACAGAATTTCGATGTCGAGGCCGGAGGCGGAACGAAGGCGGGCGATGACGTCTTCGCGGTTAACGGCTTGCCGGATCGCCGCCGTGGCTACGGCACGAATCCGCTCGGCTCCGTGCTTGGCGCAGATGCGGACGTAATGCCGCAGCACTTCCGCCAGCTCGTTCGCCGCTTCGGCGGGCAGCGTGCCGTCCGCCGCCATGCGCTGGCTCAGCCTGGCAGACCAGCGTCCCTGGTCGACAACCCTGTACGCGCCGTTGCCGGAAATCTGATAGACGGACAGGCGGACGGTGTTGGAGCCGATATCTATAATTCCGGTTACCCGGTTCGTCGTCGTATGCATGCTGCGAGTCCTCCAGACGTTCAAACCTTCTTTGACATTGTTCGTTACATTGTATCACAAATCGTTCGGTGGAATAATTAGGGGCTTTAAGCAAATGATTATAGAGTCGCTTGTTCAAGAACGATTCGTGATAGGTCCGATAAAGCATTTTTATGCCCCCATCGGTTCCATTCGCCTGTGAAATCGATTATCATTAAAAAAGGTCAAAAAATGTTAAGATTGTTACGGTTTGCGTACAATATCGAGCTGGGAGCGCTTCTAGCTTGCGCGCAGACTTATGCGGGCATTCCCCGGCGACAGGGCAGACAAGCCGGCGGACATGAATTTTCCGGTCAAAGGAGAGAGAAAATATGACAGCAACCAAGGGCCTTGAGGGAATCGTCGCCGCGAAGTCTTCCATCAGTTCCATTATCGACGGCGTCCTGACCTATCAAGGCATTAACATCGACGAACTCGCGGAAAAGGCTTCGTTCGAGGAAGTCGTTTATTTGCTGTGGCACGGCAAGCTTCCTACTCAATCGCAGCTTGACGAATTGCAAGCTCAGCTTGGCGAATACGCTTCCGTTCCGGCCGAAGTTATCGAAGGCCTGCGCTTATACCCGAAGAACGCCAACTCGATGGCCGCGCTGCGCACGGCCGTATCCAGTCTGGCCCTATACGATAGCGAAGCGAACGACATGAGCAAGGAAGCGAACTACCGCAAAGCGGTCAGACTGCAAGCGCAGCTGCCGACGGTCGTCGCCGCGTTCGCGCGAATCCGCGAAGGCAAAGAGCCGGTCGCTCCGAAGAAGGGCGCGAGCGTCGCGCATAACTTCCTCTATATGCTGACGGGCGAGGAGCCTGCGCAAGTCGCCATCGAAGCGATGGACAAAGCGCTTGTCCTTCACGCCGACCACGAGCTGAACGCTTCGACCTTCGCGTCCCGCGTCACGGTCGCGACGCTGTCGGATATCTATTCCGGCGTCACGTCGGCGATCGGAGCCCTGAAGGGCCCGCTGCACGGCGGAGCGAACGAAGCGGTCATGGTCATGCTCGACGAAATCGGTTCCTTGGCGAACGTGGAGCCTTACATCCAGAACAAGCTGGACAACAAGGTCAAGATCATGGGCTTCGGCCACCGCGTCTACAAGAACGGCGATCCTCGCGCCAAGCATCTGATGCAGATGTCCCGCCAGCTCGGCGAGCTGAAAGGCGATATGACGCTGTACGAGATGTCCGTCAAGATCGAGGAGCTGGTCACCGGCCAGAAGGGCCTCAAGCCGAATGTGGATTTCTACTCGGCTTCCTGCTACACGATGCTGGGCATTCCGCGCGACCTGTTCACGCCGATCTTCGCGATCAGCCGCGTATCCGGCTGGACGGCCCACATTTTGGAGCAATACGAAGACAACCGCCTGATCCGCCCGCGTGCGGAATATGTCGGTCCGGTAGACCAGCACTACGCGCCGATCTCCCAAAGAGGTTAAAGCAGCATAGCTGTGTGCCGGCGGGTTGCCTCCATCCTCGTAACGCGGGGGCGGGCCGCCGGTTCTTCGCGAGATGACAAATAGATCATTATTCAGGAGGAGTAACGTAATTATGAAACTCGAAAAATTCGCAGCGCCGACTTCCGGCGAGAAAATCACGGTAACGAACGGCGTACTGAGCGTACCTAACAATCCGATCATTCCTTTCATCGAAGGCGACGGCACGGGCCGCGACATCTGGAAAGCTTCCAAGCGCGTGCTTGACGCGGCAGTCGAGAAAGCTTACAACGGCGAGAAACAAATCGCTTGGTACGAAGTGTTTGCCGGCGAGAAGGCATTCAATACTTACGGCGAATGGCTGCCTAACGATACGCTCGAAGCGATCCGCGAGATGATCATCGCGATCAAAGGTCCTCTGACTACGCCGATCGGCGGCGGTATCCGCTCCCTGAACGTCGCGCTCCGCCAAGAGCTGGACCTGTACGTCTGCTTGCGTCCGGTTCGCTACTTCACGGGCGTTCCTTCCCCGGTTAAGCGTCCTGAGCTCGTGGACATGGTCATTTTCCGCGAAAACACGGAAGACATCTATGCCGGCATCGAGTATCAATCCGGTACGGAAGAAGTCAAAAAAGTGCTTGAGTTCCTGCAAAACGAAATGGGCGTCAAAAAAATCCGCTTCCCGGAAACTTCGGGTATCGGCATCAAGCCGGTTTCCGCGGAAGGTTCCAAGCGTCTCGTTCGCGCTGCGATCGAATACGCGATCAAGCATAGCCGCAAATCCGTTACGCTCGTACACAAAGGCAACATCATGAAGTTCACGGAAGGCGCGTTCAAAAACTGGGGCTACGAAGTTGCCGAGCAAGAATTCGGCGACAAAGTGTTCACTTGGGGCCAATACGACGTCATCAAAGCCGAGCAAGGCGAAGCGGCGGCTAACGCAGCTCAGAAAGCGGCTCTGGACGAAGGCAAAATCCTGGTGAAGGATGCCATCGCCGACATCGCTCTGCAGCAAGTTCTGACTCGTCCGACGGACTTCGACGTCATCGCGACGCTGAACCTGAACGGCGACTACCTGTCCGACGCGCTGGCTGCTCAAGTCGGCGGAATCGGAATCGCTCCTGGAGCAAACATTAACTACGTGACTGGCCATGCGATCTTCGAAGCGACGCACGGCACAGCTCCTAAATATGCGGACAAAGACGTCGTCAACCCGGGCTCCGTTATCCTGTCCGGCGTTATGATGCTTGAGCACCTGGGCTGGCTGGAAGCGGCCGACCTGATCTACAAAGGCCTCGAGAAATCGATCGGCAGCAAAGTCGTTACTTACGACTTCGCCCGTCTGATGGAAGGCGCTACGGAAGTGAAATGCTCCGAGTTCGCTGACGAGATCATCAAGAACTTCTAAATAAGATTCCGTCTCCCGCAAGGGGATGAATCGCAAGGGGAATGAACCGTCGCCTGCATAGGCGGCGGTTCTCCCCGCATAACGGGGTTATGCGGGACAAGGCAAAATGACAAAGGAGGCAATCAAGTGGCAATCAAACGCGCAAAAATTACGGTCGTAGGCGCCGGATTCACCGGTGCGACTACGGCGTTGATGCTGGCCCAGAAAGAGTTGGGCGACGTCGTTCTGCTCGATATTCCTCAGCTTGAGAATCCGACGAAGGGCAAGGCGCTCGATATGCTGGAATCGACTCCGGTGCAAGGGGTGGACGCCAACATTATCGGCACGGCGGACTATGCGGATTCCGCGAATTCCGACGTCGTCATCATTACGGCGGGCATCGCTCGCAAACCGGGCATGAGCCGCGACGATCTCGTGAACACGAACGCCGGCATCGTGAAGTCGGTGTGCGAGAATGTCAAAGCGACGAGTCCTGACGCCTACGTCATCATTTTGTCCAACCCGGTCGACGCCATGACTTACGTGGCGAACAAGGCGCTCGGCTTCCCCAAAAACCGCGTGATCGGCCAATCCGGCGTGCTCGACACCGCCCGGTATAACACGTTCCTCGCGCAAGCGCTCAACGTGTCCGTCGAAGACGTGCGCGGCGTCGTGCTCGGCGGCCACGGCGACGATATGGTTCCGCTCGTCCGCTATACGACGATCGGCGGCATTCCGGTCGAGAAGCTGCTTCCGAAGGAGCAGATCGACGCCATCGTGGCCCGTACCCGCACCGGCGGCGGCGAGATCGTCAACCTGCTGGGCAACGGCAGCGCGTACTTCGCTCCGGCGGCTTCCTTGGTGCAAATGACGGAAGCGATCCTGAAGGATAAGAAACGTATCCTCCCGGTTATCGCGCTGCTTCAAGGCGAATACGGCTTCGAAAACTTGTTCATGGGCGTGCTCGCCGTGCTTGGCGGGGACGGCATCGAGAAAGTGATCGAGCTTGATCTGACGGCGGAGGAGAAGGCCGCTCTCGAGAAATCCGCGGATTCCGTGCGCAACGTCATCAAGATCGTCGACAACGCGTAACGGACCAAGACGTCCCGGAATCGCCGAAAGCCTGCCTCGGGGCAGGACTTCGGCGATTTTTTTGCGTCATGGGCGGGTTGGGCTGCAAGAAGAAGACGTATCCCCGCCGTTCAGGCTCGAAAAGTTTTGCTCGTCCATTTTTTTGTGTATACTTAGGATGTCTTAGTTTGGTTGATCACTATTGGAGGTTTCGACGAATGGCGAATGTAATGTTGTTTTTGCACGTAGTAGGCGCGGTCGGCATGGGCGTGTACGCGATCCTGCCGTTCGTGGTCGGGAAGTTCAAGCAATTGTCCGGCTCCGCGCAGGAAGGGCTGGCCCGCGGGTTGATCTCCAGCGGCAGAATCGGGCAGTATGCTCTGGTTCTCCAACTGATCACAGGCGGCTATCTGTTGACCGGATTAAACGTGTCTTATGCCGTCTCCTGGATCGTGACGGTAGGTATTCTGTTCCTCGCGATCGGCGCGCTCAGCGGCATCGTCCAAGGACCGCTTAAGCGAATCGCGGAAGCATCCGTCAAGGGCGAGAGCGCCAGCGCTTCGATCTCGAAAGTCCAGACGCTTAGCACGATCATTTTCGTTCTGTTTTTGGTCATCATTTGGTTTATGCAAGTGCCTTGGTACAAGGCGTAAGAGAAGCGGCGGCAATACCGCGCGGAATCCCCTCCGGTGATCGGATGGGGATTTTTGCTTAATTTCGTGCTTATTCTCCTGTGATATAATGCTTGGGTTACATCTAAGACGATCGCAGAGGAATGAACGAAGATTAAGAGAATCGCAAATGCAATGAACCGCTACGACTCGGGAATCTGGATCAGGGTGCTCGGCTCGGCGTTAACGACGATTACGAGCTTTATGATCCGCCCTTTTCTGGTTCTCTATCTCTATGAGAAAATGGAAGGCTCGATTATTCTGCCGATGATCATCGTCGGTCTGCAGCCGCTGTGCGGATTGCTCGTCAGTTGGTACGGAGGCGGCTGGAGCGACCGCTTCGGGCGGAAGCCGTTGATGACGGCGGCTCTCGCGCTGCAGATGGCCTGTATGGTCGGTTACGTGTTCGCGGAGGACGTGTGGCATTACGCGGCGATCTCCATCGTGAACGGGATCGGCTTCGCCCTGTTTATGCCGGCCGCGAACGCGCAGATTACGGACATGGTGCCGGAGAACAAGCGCGCGGAAGTGTTCGCGTTGATGCACACCGCGTTTAACGTCGGAGCTGCGGTCGGTCCCGTGCTCGGCTTGCTGATGTTCGACTGGAACCCGTCCGCGGTTTTCCTTATCTCGGCGCTGTCCTTCCTGCTGTACGGCTTGCTGATCGCGTTTAAGCTGCCGGAGACGATGCCGCAGGCGGCACGGGACATTTCCGGCAAGCTGCTGCGGGCTCCGCAGAGGACGAAGTTTCGCTGGGCAGAGCATAAGACGCTGCTGTGGATGACGCTGTTCAGCTTGCCGGTCGGCTTGCTGTACGCGCAGGTCGAATCCACATTTCCGCTGCATCTGCAGACGAATTTCGAGCATTACCGGACGCTGCTTGCTTCCATTTTGACTTTTAACGGCGTGATGGTCATCGCCATGCAAATCTGGATTGCCAGAAAAACGGAGACGATGCGCTCTCATCTCGTTATCGGCGCATCTTACGGATTGTTTGCCGTCGTGGCGCTCGGTTACGGATATTCGACCGTCATCGTCTGGCTGTTCATCGCGGAATTCGTGTTTACGATCGGGGAGATGATTTTCGGGCCGCACATGCAGAAGGCCGTATCCGTTATGGCTCCGGTCGAGCAGCGCGGCTTCTACTTCTCGGTATACGGAACGAGCAACCTGATGTCCAGGGGACTCGGGCCGGTGCTGGGAGGCCTGCTGCTCGAATACGGGGGCGGGGAGACGCTGTTTACGGCGCTGGCCGTTCTTATTTTGCTGGCCGGCTTCGCGCAGTATCGCGTCGTCCGCAAATTTTCCGAAGCCGCTTAGCGGCTTCTTTTTTTTCGAGCGCGGAACAATCGGGGAGCTTTTTTCGTCTGAAGGGAGAGGTGATGAGAAATGAGAACCGCATTGGCGCTGTTCGCGTGCCTGCTGCTGACGCTTGCCGCGATCGCGGCTCCGGGAACCGCTTATGCCTGCTCCTGCGCCGCTCCGCCGTCCATCGAAGACGAATTGAGCCGTAAAACGGCGATATTCTCCGGCACGGTGACGAAGGTGGTCATGCCTGACAAGGGGGAGATCTACAGCTCGATCGATCCGGTGGAGGTTACGTTCGATGTCGAGAGCGTGTGGAAAGGCGAGCTGACGAAGACGACGAAAGTGTATACGGCGATCGGTTCGGAAAGCTGCGGTTACGTGCATTTCAAGCAGGGCGGCAAATATATCGTGTCCGCCTATGGGACTCCGGATCGGTTGGGCACGGGGATGTGCGAGCTAACGAAACCGTTCGATCAAGCCGGGGACGCATTAGAGCAGCTCGGCGCGGGATATGAACCGGTCGAAGGGGGCAAGCCGGAAAGCGTCTCGGCCGAAGGGAGCGAGCGGGGTAGCGGATTGGCCAGAGAGAGTGAGCCCGGGAAACAATCGGCCGAAGAGAGTATGCCCGGAAGCGAAGCGGTCGAAAGCAGAGGTTCTGTCTGGGCGTGGGCCGGCTTCGTTGCCGTCGTCGGCATTGGCGCTCTGATCTTGGTCAGGACTAGAGGTAAAAACAAAGGAGGCGGACAACGATGAGGAGGAGAAGGGGCGTTCTGTTAACGTTTCTGGCTGCGTTTGTCGTACTGCTCTCGGCTTGCGGAGAGCGCACGGGCGCATCGAACGACGGCTCCGGGCAATCTTCTGAAGAGCCGGAGTTTGTCTACACGGGTTATATCGTCGATAGGAAAGGCGATGGAATTCTAGTCACGGGCCCTGTCGAAATGGACTTTAGCGACAACGGAGAAGCATATCACCATTACGAAGCTACCTGGTTTTCCAATGCCGGTACGGAGCACGGCATCGGTGAGCGGGTTCGGGTATGGCCGGACGGACCCATCGCGGAATCTTACCCGGGGCAAGGAAAGGCGGGGCGCGTGGAAGCCGTTGCGTCGCAGAAGCCGGAGGGGGCGAATCTGACGGAAGCGGAAGCGATTCGCAAGGCGCTGGAAGCTCCCGACGCCGACGGGATGTTCCCGCCTTCCGTCAAAGCGGCGGAATTCAAGGCGAATACCGGGCATTGGCGGATCGAGATCGCTCACAACGGAGAAGCTCGGACGGTTGTCGTTACCGTTCCGGATGAGCACTAAAGAACGATCGATTGATGAACATGGGGGATGTCCCATAAGAGGTCAGGGAGCAACAACAATAGGTATTATCGATGAACAAGAACGGGTATATATCTCCCTACGCTACAATGTACCCCAGAAAGTGACGAGAAGCTTCGCAGCTTATGCCGATTACTTTCCGGGGACCCCGAAGCGCGGCCATGAAATCAGGAATCGATTAACCCGTGACAGGGTAATTTCATGACCGTATGAGGCAGGCGCTTCGCTCTTCGGGAGATATATACCCCTATTCTATCTCGATAATACCTGTTGCTTGGCTTATGAGCAGTCCATCCTTTTTACAACGATAATCTTGTACGTCTCTACTTATGGACAGCCCCAATTTGTTAGCGATCGTTTTTATTGCTCTGATTTATGGGCAAGCCCGTTCGTATGTTAGGCCAGCCACTCGTCCCAGCGGCTCTCCAAGTAATTTTTCATCCACAGGCACACTTCCCACAGATCGGAGACGGGCTGCCGGGTGAACGGGAGCGTATGCAGATAGCCCGGAGGTCCGAACTCGGGGACGAAAATGAGCTGATCTGCGCCCTGATCGCGGCGATGGCGAGCGATGGAGCGCCACCAGGCGTCATGCGCCGCAAGCGCGTCGGCATGCTCCGGCGCAGCCGGATGATTGACCTGCGGCCCCTCGGCATAACCGACGCGGGCATGGACGTATGCGGCGCGCGCCGTGATTTTCTCCATCCGTCCGGCCTGATCCTCGAGCAAGGATTCGCATACGACGCACCAGTGGCTGAAGTCGGCGCACAGGCGCAGCTCCGGCAGATCGTTCAGCAGGCGCTCGGTCGTCCACGGCGTATACATCGCCCGTCCGCGGTGCGTCTCATGAACGACGGGGATACCGAGAGAGCGTTCGATTTCCGCCGCTTGGCGGTAGAAGCTCAACTGCTCTTCGTAAGGCATATCGTCCTTCGCGCTATGAGCGTTGATCAGCACCGGCGAGAACGTGGCCGCCCGCTCAAGCTGACTGCGGAACGACTCGACGTGGTCGCCGTTCGTGAACGCCATCGAAGAATACTCCAGTCCGTATCGGGCCAGCAGCTCGCGGAACTTCTCCTCCTCGTCGGGGCCGGGCGGGGGGCTTTCGACCCCGGCATAGCCGGCTGCCGCGATTTTCGCGAATTTTTCTTCAAGCGTCAGATGTTCCATTCCCCACAGCGATTTGAATACTTTCAGTTTCATGATGGCTGATCGTCTCCTTCGGTTTCGGATAGTTCGTCGATCGTTCGTTCGAATCCCGGCGCCAGATGGTCGAGAAACCATTCCACTTCGGGAAGCTCGAGCTGCGCAAGCTTCTCTTCGATCTGGCGGCGGGCCGTGGCGAACTCGCGATTGCCCGCGGACATCTCGCTGGTGCACTTCAAATAGGCATCGAGCAGATCGGCGGCTTTCAGCAGCTTGGCCAGCACAGGATCGTCCGGCTGGCGCGAGAACAGCGGAGCATAGCTGTCGCGCAGCCGTTCGGGCACGTTGGCCAGCAGCCGCTCCGAGGCCATCGCTTCAATCTCGCGGAAATTGGCGAGAATCCGCGGGTTCTGATGCTTCACGGGCGTCGGAATGTCGCCGGTGAATACCTCCGTCGCATCATGGAACAACGCGTAGGAGGCGAGCTGCTCCGGCTGAACGTCGCGCCCGAATATTTCCCGCGCAATAACGCCCAGGGAATGGGCGATCAGAGCAACGTGGAAGGAATGCTCGGCAACGTTCTCCGGATTCGCGCTCCGCATCAGACTCCAGCGTTCGATATGCTGCAATCGGTACATATACGCCAAAAAATGATTGGCCATGAAGGCGGCACCCTTTCTCCGGCAAGTCGGTTTTGCTCGACTTTGGTTAAACTTATAGGGAGCATATATGCTATTATATATTGTATAGGAGTCAACGAATAGAGAGGGGATTCAGCACTTATGTCATCTGCATTCGAACAAAGCGTCTATAAGCTCATCGTAGAAACGTCCACGAATCTTCCGGCGGATGTCCGCCGTACTATAACCGCCGCCAGAGAGGCGGAAGACCAAGCTACACGCGCGGGCCTGTCCCTGTCCACAATCGCGCAAAACATCGAAATGGCCGAGTGCAACGTGTCGCCGATCTGTCAGGATACGGGAATGCCTACCTTCGTCGTCCATACGCCGGTCGGCGCCAACCAGATCGTCATGAAGAAGGAAATCCGCAACGCGATCGCCAGGGCGACCAAAGACGGCAAGCTTCGTACGAATTCGGTAGATTCGTTGACGGGCGCGAATACGGGCGACAATCTCGGTCCCGGCACCCCGGTTATCCATTTCGAGCAGTGGGAGCGCGACGAGGTCGACGTGCGTCTCATTCTTAAAGGCGGCGGCTGCGAGAACAAAAACATTCAATACAGCCTGCCGTGCGAGATCGAAGGACTCGGCAAAGCGGGGCGCGATCTTGACGGCATCCGCAAATGCATTCTGCATGCGGTGTATCAGGCGCAGGGTCAGGGCTGCAGCGCCGGCTTTATCGGAGTCGGCATCGGCGGCGACCGGACGACCGGCTACGAGCTTGCCAAGCAGCAGCTGTTCCGCAACGTCGACGACGTTAACGCGATCCCCGAGCTGGCCCAACTGGAGGATTACGTGCTGGAGAAGGCGAACCAGCTTGGCATCGGCACGATGGGCTTCGGCGGCAACGTCACGCTGCTCGGCTGCAAAGTCGGCGTGGCCAACCGGCTCCCGGCCAGCTTCTTCGTCTCCGTCGCCTACAACTGCTGGGCGTATCGCCGCCAAGGCGTGCTGCTCGACGGCGACACGCACGAGATCAAGAGCTGGATCTACGAAGGCGGCTCGAACGTTCCGATGAGGGACAAGGCGGTGGCGGCGGAAGCGCCCAGAGGGAAAGAAATCGTGCTGCAGATGCCTCTCTCGGAAGAGGACGTGCGCAGCTTGAAAGTAGGAGACGTCGTCATTCTGAACGGCGAGATGCACACGGGTCGGGACGCGCTGCACAAGCATCTGATGGATCACGATTCCCCGATCGACCTGAACGGCGGCGTTATCTACCATTGCGGACCGGTCATGCTCAAGGATTCCGACGGCTGGCACGTGAAGGCGGCGGGACCGACGACGAGCATTCGCGAGGAGCCGTACCAAGGCGATATTTTGAAGAAATTCGGTCTGCGCGCAGTTATCGGCAAGGGCGGCATGGGACCGAAAACCCTTGCGGCGCTTCAGGAGCACGGAGCGGTGTATTTGAACGCGGTAGGCGGCGCAGCCCAATACTACGCGGAGTGCATCCAGAAGGTGAACGGCGTCGACTTTATGGAATTCGGCATTCCGGAAGCGATGTGGCATCTGCAGGTCGAAGGCTTCGCGGCGATCGTCACGATGGACGCTCACGGCAACAGCCTGCACGCGGACGTTGACAAAGATTCAAGAGCGAAGCTGGAACAGTTCAAAGATCCCGTATTCGCGTAACGAAGAAGGAGCGCACCCCCCGTCATGACCAAGTTCCGTTTCAAGCTTACCGTCCTGTTCGTGCTGCTGATCGGCTCTTCCGTGCTGGCGGCCGGCTTGCTCATGGGCAATTCCTATCAGAAAAACCATCAAGCGGCGCTGCGAGATCATATGATTCGCGAGCTGCACGTCCTGAACGCGGCGGTGCCTTGGCCGGGCTCGCTGGACGACGTCCGGGCGAGCGAATATTTGCAGGAGCAGGCTCAGCGGTTCAAGGAAATCGCAGAGATGCGCATCACGTATATTCGGCCGGACGGGGCGGTCATCGGCGATTCCGACCACGATCCCGGAACGATGAACAACCATCTGGACCGGGAGGAAGTGCGCGAAGCGCTGGCATCCGGAACGGGAAGCAGCATCCGGTACAGCTCCACCTTGAAGGAGCGCATGATGTACGTCGCGATCAAGGTGAACGCGGGCGAGGGCTCCGATGCGACGGGGATCGTGCGTCTGGCGATGAGTCTGGGAGACGTCGAGCGCAGCTTGGACAACATGTGGCTGGCGCTTATTTTCGGGCTGCTTCTGCTGTTCGTCGTAGCCGGAGCGGTCAGCTACCGCGTCGCGCTCGGCGTGACGAGGCCGCTGGAGCGGATGACTTCGGCGGCGAAGCGGATGGCCAATATGGATTACGCGACGCGGGTGCCGGAGGGCGGCAAGGACGAGGTCGGCGAGCTGGCGCGCGCGCTGAACGCGATGGCGGCCAGCCTGCAGGATCAGCTCGACGAAATCCGCGACAACGGAACGCGGCTGCAGAGCGTGCTCGACAACATGACGAGCGGCGTCGTCATGATCGCGCCCGACGGCAGGATCACGCTGTACAACCGGGAGGCGGAGCTATTGCTCGGCAGCTCGGTGCGCGAACGCGTGGGCCGGCACGTCACGGAAATCCGCCAGCATTTCGAGCTGGTCAATCTGATCCGCGAAGTTCTGGAGCAGCCGGTGGCGGTTCACGAGGAGCTGACGGTTTATTATCCGGAGGAGCGGCTGCTTGAAATTCATATCGTGCCGATGACGATGGGCGGCGACGACGAGCAAGGCTTGCTGCTCGTGCTGCAGGACGTGACGGCGATCCGCCGTCTGGAGCGGATGCGCAGCGAATTCGTCGCCAACGTCTCGCACGAGCTGAAGACGCCGGTGGCCGCGGTGAAAGGCTTCGCGGAGACGCTGCTCGCGGGGGCGATGAACGACGAGGAGACGGCAAGGTCCTTCCTGACGATCATTCAGGACGAGAGCGACCGGCTGAACCGGCTGATCGGGGACATTCTGGAGCTGTCCAAGATCGAATCGCGCCGCTCTCCGCTGCAATTTTCCCCGATCGACCTGCCGGCCTTCCTCGCACGGATGACCGAGCTGCTGTCGCCGGAAGCGGCGAAGAAGAGCATCGAGCTGGACGTGCAGATGGAGGAGGGGCTGTTCCTCGAAGCGGACGAAGACCGCCTCGGCCAGATCGTCATGAATCTGATGCAGAACGGGATCAATTACACGCCGGAAGGCGGCAAGGTGAGAGTGAGGGCGGAGATCGTGGAGGTGGAAGGCGGAGACGAGGAACTGGTGCGCATTACGGTGTCGGATACCGGGATCGGCATTCCGAAGAAGGATATCCCGCGCATTTTCGAGCGGTTCTACCGCGTTGACAAAGCCCGTTCCCGTAGCTCGGGAGGCACCGGCCTCGGGCTGTCGATCGTCAAGCATCTGACCGAGCTGCATCACGGAACGATTCGGGTGGAAAGCACGGTCGGCGCAGGCTCGCGGTTTATTTTGGAGCTGCCGCTGCTGCAACCGTAAAGCGGGCCTGTCTATTTTACACCGAGTTAACATTTGCATGATGTTGGCTTTACAGTGGTATGATAAAACTAACATAGATGAGCCATTAAGGCAGAGAATCCTGCCTATCCGGAGGTACGCATGTCGGACAAAGTTTTGATTATAGAGGACGAACCGACGCTTGCCCGTCTCGTAACCTACAACCTTTCACAGGAAGGCTATGAAACGGAAGTGGTGGGAAACGGGGCGGAAGGGCTTCATAAAGCGATACATGAATCCTATGCGATTATCTTCCTGGACCTGATGCTCCCGGGCATGAACGGCTTCGAAGTGCTCCAGAAGCTTCGGCAGAACGGCGTGCGCACGCCTGTTATCATTCTGACCGCAAGGAACGCGGAGGAGGAAGTCGTGCAAGGGCTTAAGCTCGGGGCGGACGATTACATTACGAAGCCGTTCGGCGTGGCGGAGCTGCTCGCCCGGACGTCGGCCGTGCTCAGACGCTCTCGCAACGAGGAGAGCAAGCCGGCGAAAGCGGCGGACGGCGAGAAGGTCATCTCGATCGGCGATCTGCAAATTTTCCCCGACAAGTACGAGGTATTCTCGGGAGGCCAGTGGATTACGCTTCGGCCGAAGGAGTTCGAGGTGCTGCTGTACTTGGCGGAACGGCCCGGCATCGTCATTACGCGGGACGACTTGATGAACGTCGTATGGGGCTTCGATTACATCGGCGGCCAACGCACCGTCGACGTGCACGTCAGCTCCCTGCGCAAGAAGCTGGAGCTGAACCAGCAGAGCGTGCAGATCGATTCGATCCGCGGCGTCGGCTACAAGCTGTTCGTCAACCGGAAGTCGACTTCGAATCATTAAGAGCTTCCGAACTTATATCGCAATTCTCGCCCGGGTCTAGCGACTCGGGCGTTTTTCTTGGCGATATTGCAGGTTTTGCACATTGATTTGCGGAATTAATGCTATGTCTCACCCCGGCTATCGCTTATAATTTGGTCAAAAAATAAAGGGGATACGCGCATGGGCAAGCTATTGAACAAAAACGACGTGATTTTGTTTCAAGGGGACAGCATTACGGATACGGGACGAAACCGGGACGACGGCGGCGATCTGGGCAAAGGTTACGCCTTCCTGATCGCGTCGCATTTGTCCGCCAAGCATTCCGAATTGAACCTGACATTCCTCAATCGCGGAATCAGCGGCAACCGGGTGAGCAACCTGCAGATGAGATGGCAGCAGGATTGCCTCGATCTGGAGCCGACCTGGGTGTCCGTCTATATCGGGATCAACGATACGTGGCGCCGCTACGACCGGGACGACCCGACTTCCGTCGAGCAGTTCGAGGAGGGCTATCGCGATGTGCTCGTTCGGACGACGGAACGGCTGCAAGCGAAGCTGATCCTGATCGAGCCGTTCGTTCTGCCGCATCCGGTGGACCGGGAAGCTTGGCGGGAGGATCTGGACCCGAAAATCCATGTCGTGCGCAAGCTGGCTCGGGAGTTCGGAGCGCTGCTCGTGCCTCTGGACGGTTTGTTCGCGCAGGCGGCGACGAGAGCGCATCCGAAATACTGGGCGGAAGACGGCGTTCATCCTTCCGCCGCCGGGCATGCGCTGATCGCCAAGGCATGGCTGGAGACGATCGGAGAAGGATAAGTTTCGGGGAGGGATCGTTATTATCAAGCGGATCTGGCCGGGCAATCGCAGCATCATCGTGAATTGGTTGATTTCTTATCTGTCCGTATTGTTCGTGCCGATCGTTATCAGCGGAGCGATCTACGTCTCCACGATGGACGTCGTCAAAGCCGAGATCAAGCGCGCCAACGAATCCACGCTGCTGCAGATGGAGCAGGCGATCGACGGCATGCTGAGAGGAATCGAACGGATCAGCGTGGAGATCTCGCTGAACAAACCGATCGCCGATTTTACGCATGCCACGAGCCCGCTAAGCGACAGCGACCATTACGAGCTGTTCGAGATCGCCAACGCCTTGCGCGTGTACAAGCTGGCCAACGAGTTTATCGAACAAATCTATGTCCGTTACGAGAACAGCGATACCGTCATCTCGCCCCAGGAACGGATGGACAGCCGATCGCTGTTCTCCCTGCTGCAGCACCGGGAGGACGTGAAGAGCGAGGAATGGAACGATATTTTCGATTCGCGCTATACCCGGGCCTATACGCCGGTGCTGTACGAGGCGGACGGCAAGCCCCTTCGTTCCGTCCTGTACGCCCGGTCTATCGCCCTGCACAATCCGGGACAGCCGAGCGACGTGATTCTGATCGTAATCAAAGATTCCAAGCTGTTGGAGAACATCAGGCCCGCCGAAGGCTCGTCGGTCGTCGTTATGGACGAGAACAATCGCATCATCGCTTCGAGCGACGACCACAGCTTCGCTTCCTCGCTGGACTACGGCCGGATGAAGGAGGAACGGGGGCTGACATACGAATCTTCGGACAGCGGAGAACTGGCCGTGTCGCATACGACATCGGCCGTTACGGGATGGAAGTATGTCGTGCTCACCCCAGCCAAAGTATACAACCAGAAGATGGAGTACACGAAAAACCTGATTTACGTCAGCATCGTCCTCTGCCTCGTCATCGGCGGATTCGTCACTTATTTCTTCATGCGCATGAACTACAGCCCGATCAGCATGCTGATTCGCAGCTTTTCCGGCAAAGTCGGCGTGCCGTTCGACGGCAATTCCAACGAATATTCATACTTGGAGAGAGCCATCGACAGTGCCTTTCACGAGAAAGAAGAGATCAGCAAACGGCTGAAGCGGCATAACGATGTCGTTCGCTCGCATTTTCTGGCCGGGCTGCTTAAAGGGCGGGTGGAGAGCAGCGTGCCGATTCACGATTCGCTGGCCGCCCACGACATCGAGTTCGGCTCGTCCGACTACGCCGTTCTGCTGTTTTATATCGAGGATTACGGAAAATACGGCGATGCCGACGGCAATGTTGAAGACGCTTCCAAGAAGCGGCTGCTGCATTTTTTCATCACGAACGTCGTCGAGGAAACGTCCAGGGAAAACAACCGCGCGTATATGGTCGATATGGACGATTCGCTGGCTTGCATTCTCAATTTCCGGCAGGACGATCCCGAGCGCAACGCCGGCGAGTTGATGCGGATTGCCGAGAGCACGAAGGAGTTTCTGCTGCACCATCTGCAGGTTCGCCTCTCCGTTGCGATCAGCGGCATTCATGGTGAAATATTCGCGATCGGGCAAGCTTACCAGGAAGCGATGGAGGCGCTGGAATACGGCATGGTGCTGGGCAACGGGGAGACGACGAACTACTCTTCCCTGAAGCAATCGGAGCTGGAACACGCGCTGGACGGCTATTACTACCCGCTGACAATCGAGCAGCAGTTGATCAATTTTATGAAGACGGGCAATTACGAGAAATCGCAGCAGCTTGTCGAAGTTATTTTCCGCAAAAATCTCGAGAACGCTTCGTTGTCCGTCCCACTGGCCAAATGCTTGATGTTCGACCTGATCAGCACGATGCTGAAAACGGTAGAGGACATGAACGCAATCAACAAAGCGATGTTCATGGAACAGTCGAATCCGGTGGACAGGCTGATGAACTGCCGGTCGATCCGGGAGATGAAAGCCCAATTACTCGAGACGCTGGGGCAGGCGTGCACGATCATCGAGAGCAGCCGCAAGCGGGACAACCAATTGATCGATCAGGTGATCTCGTACGTGCAGGACCAGTATCGCGACGAGAACTTGAACATTTCCCGCATCGGCGAACGCTTCGGCTTAACGCCGTCGTATCTGTCGAGGCAGTTCCGCGACCAGACCGGAGAGGCGCTGCTCGACTTCATCAACAAGACGCGATTGCAGGAAGCCAAGAGATTGCTGCTGGAGAAAAAACGTCCCGTCAACGAAATCTCCCGCGCCGTCGGGTATGCGGATATCAATACGTTTAACCGGATTTTCAAGAAGTTCGAGGGGATTACGCCCGGAAAGTACCGGGAGATGAACTAGGGCGTGTATGCAAACCCGCTCAGGGGCATCTATCACCGCCTTTTCGCCCCCTGCTTTCCTCGGAGTATGCATGCACGCCCTAAGCCGCGCCGATCTACGGTCGGCTTTTCATTTTTGCATGCCACACCACATTTTAACGATGCGGAATTTCAGCTTTTAACGGTTGTTTTAGGTTTTGACGATTTATTTCTAACGCGGCGGCGGTTGATAATTTGGGTAGAGTGCACTCGCCAATACGCTTAAGGGGGATTTCGATGAAAGCTCAGTCCGCTGGTTCAAGACGCTTGAGTATGTTGCTTTCCATTGTTATCGTGTTCGGATTGTTGATGGCCTGCTCTAAAGAAGAGAAGAACAATACGGGGGCAGCCACGCCCTCCGCCTCGTCCGCGAACGGGGAAAGTCAATCGCCCGCGCAGCCGTCGGACGATCCGGCCGGAGTGTATCCAGTCAGTACGACAGAGACGATTACTTCCTGGGAAGAAGTGAACGACAACCTGATCACGTTCTACTCCAACCTTGCGGACACGCCGTTCGGCAAACAACTGGAGCAGGAAACCGGCATCAAGGTCAAATACACGCATCCCGCAAGCGGACAGCGCAAGGAACAATTTAATCTGATGATCGCCTCGAACAACTTGACGGACACGATCGAGATCGATTGGACGGTCGAATATCCCGGGGGGCCCGAGAAAGCGATCAACGACAAAGTCATCGTTCCGCTGAACGATCTGATCGACCAGCATGCGCCGAACTTGAAGAAGCTGCTTCAAGACAATCCCGAGCTGGACAGGATGATGAAGACCGACAACGGAACCTACTACGTTTTCCCGATGATTCGTCCCGCCAACGCCCTCGTATTCCGCGGACCGATCATTCGCAAGGACTGGCTGGACGAGCTTAATCTGGAAGTTCCGACGACGATCGACGAATGGTATGCCGTGCTTCAGGCCTTTAAGGAGCACAAAGGCGCGACGGCCCCGTTCACGGCGATGTACAACAACGAGACGAACCTGCAGGACGCCTTCATCGGCGCGTTCCGCACGGCCAACCGCCATTACATCGACGACAACGGCAAGGTGCAATACGGCCCGATCGACCCGCAGTTTAAGGACGCGCTTGCGCTGCTGCGCAAATGGTATGAGGAAGGGCTGTTCGATAAAGATTTCGCCCTGAACACAGACACGAAAGCGCTGGACGCCAAAATGCTGAGCGGACAGTCCGGAGCAACGGTCCACCTCATCTCCGGAGGGCTCGGCAGATGGATGGAGTCCGGCAAGAAGAGCGACGAGAAATTCCATCTCGTGCCTGCGCCGTATCCGACCTTGAACAAAGGCGAGACCGCGTTTATCGGTCAGCGCAGCTTCGAGTTTAATCCGTCCGCGAGCAAGGGCATTACAGCGGCTGCGAAAAATCCCGAGCTGGTCGCCAAATGGCTGGACTACGCCTACAGCGAGCCGGGCGCGAGGCTGTTCAACTTCGGCGTCGAAGGCGAGAGCTATACGATGGCCGACGGAAAGCCTGTGTTTACGGATAAAATTTTGAAGGACCCGCAATACAGCGTGCAGCAGATGATCTCCCAGTATACGAAGCCGAACGGACCGTTCCTCGGCGATCCGAGAAAAAGCCTGAACACGTATCCCGAAATGGACGAAGCCGCCGTCGTCTGGGCGAAGACGGACGCCGCGAAGCACCTGCTGCCGGGCTTCCTTACGCCTACCGTCGAGGAAAGCCAGGAAGTCGCCAAGATTCTGACCGCGGTAACGAGCTATAAGGAAGAGATGTTCATGAAGTTCGTCATGGGCAAGGAGCCGCTCGACCGTTTCGACAGCTACGTCGAACAGATTCGCTCGATGGGCATCGACAGGGTTACGGAAATTTATCAGGCCGCGCTGGAGCGATACAACAACAGGTAAGCGCAAGCCGATCCGCGGATCGTCCGGGTTGGACGCCGTCCGCGGATCGGCTGCCAAGGATGGAGAGGAACCGATATGAAAGCCATGGGACGCGTGCTGTTCGACGTTCGGAAAAACAAGTATTTATACGTCATGCTTCTCCCGCTGTTCGTCTACTACGTGTTGTTTCATTATCAGCCGATGTACGGGGCTATGATCGCCTTTAAGGATTTTTCTCCGCGCTTGGGGATTATCGGCAGTCCGTGGGCGGGCTTCGGACATTTTATGGATTTTTTCCAGGGCGCTTATTTCTGGCGCACGATTCGCAACACGTTTATGATCAGCTTCTACGACCTGATCTTCGGCTTTCCCGCGCCGATCGTGCTGGCGCTGCTGCTCAACGAGATCAGAGTGCAAATTTTCAAGAGAACGGTCCAGACGCTCACGTATTTGCCGCACTTCATCTCGCTTGTCGTCATCTGCGGGATGATCAAGGATTTCACGTCCAGCAACGGCATCATCAACGATATTATCGCGTTTTTCGGCGGGGAACGGCACTCGCTGCTGCTGGAGCCCAGCTTGTTCCGGACGATCTACGTGTCCACCGACATCTGGCAGCATATCGGATGGGGAACGATTATTTACTTGGCCGCGTTGACGGGAATCGATCCGGAGCGTTACGAAGCCGCGAAGATCGACGGCGCCGGAAGATGGAAGCAGATGCTTCATATTACGATTCCGGGTATTCTTCCGACGATTACCGTGCTGCTCATTTTGAATTTGGGGCGAATGATGAACCTCGGCTTTGAAAAAATCATTTTGCTGTACAGTCCCGGCGTGTACGAAACCGCTGACGTCATCTCCTCCTATGTGTACCGGGTAGGCCTGCAAGATTTCAATTATAGCTTCAGCTCCGCGGTCGGCTTGTTCAATTCGGCGATTGGCTTTATTCTCGTCATTTCGTCCAACTGGCTCAGCCGCAAGCTGAACGATACAAGTCTATGGTAAAAAGGGGGGATCACGGATGAGTACCGTTTCCTGGTCCGGCAGGCTATTCGACTGGTTCAACTACATTTTCCTGACGTTCCTTATGGTGCTGACGATGTATCCGCTGCTGCACGTCGCCTTCGCCTCCCTGAGCGACGCATCGGAGCTGATGAAGCATTCGGGAATGCTGTGGAAGCCGCTCGGCTTCTCCGTAGACGCCTATGCGAACGTGTTCCGCAACCCGATGATCGCGTCGGGGTATACGAACACGCTCATCATTCTCGTCGGCGGCCTGGCGCTGAACATCGTGCTCACTTCGTTCGGCGCGTACGCGCTGTCGCGGCGCAGCTTAAGGTATCGGAAGCAGATTATGCTGTTTTTCGTATTCACGATGTTTTTCAGCGGAGGGTTGATTCCTTTTTATTTCGCGGTCATGAACTTGGGGCTGGGCAACTCGCTGCTGGCGCTTATTGTTCCTACCGCGGTCAATACATTTAACCTCATCATCATGAGAACGGCGTTCGACGCCATCCCGGAAAGTCTGGAGGAATCGGCCAAGATCGACGGAGCCAACGATTTTGTCATTTTGTTCCGGATCATCCTGCCGCTTTCCCTCCCGGTCGTGGCCGTTATTCTGCTGTATTACGGCGTAAGCCACTGGAATGCCTGGTTTAACGCCTCGATCTTCCTGCAGGATCGCGCGAAGTATCCGCTGCAGTTGGTGTTGCGGGAGATTTTGCTGCAAGGCGAGGCCAGCGCGATGGCGGAAGGGGCGGCGACGGAGGATGTGGCGATGCTGTCGGCCACGCTGAAATACGCGACGATCATGGTCGCGACCGTTCCGATTCTGCTCGTCTATCCGCTGCTGCAACGATATTTCGTCAAAGGAGCGCTGATCGGCGCCGTTAAAGGATAAATAAGGTGAGGAGGGGATACGAAGTGGGAGGGCAAGCCGACGGCGGTATTCGGCTGGAGACGGACTGGGCGGAATATTTGTCCGGACACGATATGGACTGGGTCGTCAAGCCGGTATCTTGGGACTCCGGAGCGTTCCTCGGGAACGGCTTCGTGGGTGCGATGGCGTACGGGGAAGAGCATGCGAGCATGCGCGATACGCTGCGGTTCGTGCTGGGCCGCACTGACGTATCGGCCGGATCGGCGGGACGATCCGGCTTCGATCCCCGCGTTCCGGTAGGAGAGGTGCATCTGCGGATGGAAGGCTGGATCTATCAGCCGACATCGATGCGCTTGGACCTATGGAACGCCGAATTGCGGGCGGATATAACGACGACGAAGGGAAGCGTACAATTGCGGGCATTCGTTCACAGCGAAATGCCCATTCTTTGCATCGAGCTGCAATGCTCGGAGGAGGAGCGCGGCGCGAAGATCGACTGGTCGGCTTATTCGGAGCTGGATCAGGTGCTGAAACAAGCGGACGGAATCAACTTGAACCAACCTATTCCGGATACGACCGTGATCAGACGGACGGTCGACCGGGTCGGCGTCGGAATCCAGCGCTTTGAATCGGGCCAAGGGTGCACGACCGCCTGGACGGAGCGCGAAGGGGCGGAAGGGCGCAGATCTTACTGGATCGCGGTTTTGAGGGGCTGCGAGGAGACGGATTGCGCGGAAGCGGTGCGGGTTGTGCAAGAGGCGTCCGAACTTCCGGGCGATCGGCTGGTCCGCTCCCATCGGGACTGGTGGCATCGTTACTACCGGAACAGTTTCGTCTCCATTCCGGATTCGCGGCTCGAAAGCTTCTACTGGATACAGATGTACAAGCTGGCCTCCGCGACGAGGGCGAACGCGCCGCTGCTCGACAATATCGGACCTTGGCTGACGACGACTCCGTGGCCGGGAGCCTGGTTTAATATGAACGTGCAGATGAGCTATTCCCCCGTCTATGCGTCCAATCGGCTGGAGCTGGGACAGTCGCTCATCGGCGCGCTTCGCCGCTGCCGGGAACAGCTGATCGCCAATGTGCCGGAAGCGTACAGGGGAGACAGCGCGGGCTTGGGCAGAAGCAGCGGATTGGATCTGAAAAGCGAGGTCGATGACGAGATCGGCAATCTGACCTGGATTTGCCACAGCGTATGGCGGCATTACCGCTGCTCGATGGACGAGGCGCTGCTGCGGGATTTGCTGTATCCGCTGCTGCGCAGAAGCGTGAACTATTATCTTCATCTTCTGGAGGAAGGAGAGGACGGTAGGCTGCATCTGCCGCCGACGATCTCTCCCGAATACGGTTCGTTCAAGCGCCTCTCCGTCGCCGATTGCCATTACGATCTGGCGCTGCTGCGCTGGGGCTGCGAGACGCTGCTGGATGCGGCCGAGCGGCTGGGCATCGAGGACGAGCGGATCGGGAGGTGGCGGGAGGTGGTCGAACGCCTCGCGCCTCTGCCGACAGACGATACCGGCTTTAGAGTCGGGAAGGATACGCCGCTGGCTTTCGGACATCGCCACTTCAGCCATCTGTTGGCCGTGTTTCCGCTGCATCTCGTCCGCTGCGAGTCGTCCGAGGAATGGGAGCTTGTCCATAGATCGCTGCGTCATTGGCTTGGCCTCGAAGGGGATCTGCGCGGCTTCAGCTTTACCGGCGCGGCTTCGATCGCCGCTGCGCTGGGACAGGGCGAGCTGGCGCTGCAATGTCTGCATACGCTGCTGCATCTGATAACGCCGAATACGATGTATAAGGAAGCGGGGCCTGTTATCGAGACGCCGCTGGCCGGGGCGGAAGCAATTCACGATATGCTGCTGCAGAGCTGGGGAGGCGCACTGCGCGTCTTTCCGGCTGTGCCGGAACGGTGGCGGGATGCGGCCTTTCACGATCTGCGGGCCGAGGGCGGGTTTCTGGTCAGCGCCGTCAGAGAGGGCGGAGAGACCCGCTTCGTGCGAGTGAAGAGCTTGGCGGGCGAGCCCTGCTTCGTCCGCACGGATTTGGCCGAGCGGGGGTCGGTTCGGGCCGTCGAAGCCGTTCGCGGATGGGAGGACCGATCGGATCGAGTGACCGTTGAAGAGAGTGGCTTGATCCGGCTGAACATTCGCGTCGGAGAGGATATCGCGCTGTATGTCGGCGAGCACGCACCCGACCTCGTCGTCCGGGCGGTACGGCCGAACGAGGCGCCTCCGATTCGCAACTATTTCGGCGGCCGCACGCCTTGGAGACAGTACGGGCTGGGCAGTCACTTAAGCTTCCAGAGTCGTCCTCCCGGAGAACAAGCGTAAAATTGGAGCGCCGTTAGTGAACTGGCCAGAGCGATTGTGCACGATTGTGCATGCCCAATGTGTAATGCGGATGTAGAGATCCGGCGGAGGAGGTTATCGTTCTCTGCCTCTTCTGCCGGTATCCCGTCCGCTCAGCTTGTGTGCGCCGTATTCTGCATAGGCACGTGGTGCTTTTTCCGCTCCTTTGCCGGTATCCCATCCGCTCAGCTTGTGTGTGCGCCCCATTCTGAATAGGTACGCGGTGCCTGTTTCCCTCCTTTGCCGGTATCCCATCCGCTCAGCTTGTGTGCGCCACATTCTGCATAGGTACGTAGTGCCTTTTCCGCTCTTTTGCCGGTATCCCGTCCGCTCAGCTTGTGTGCGCCACATTCTGCATAGGTACGTAGTGCCTTTTCCCTTCATTTGCCGGTATCCCGTCCGCTCAGTTTGTCTGCACCGTATTCTGCATAGGCACGTGGTACTTTTTCCGCTCCTTTGCCGGTATCCCGTCTGCTCAGCTTGTGTGCGCCACATTCTGCGTAGGTACGCAGTGCCTTTTCCGTTCATTTGCCGGTATCCCGTCCAATCAGGTTGGTCGTACGCCTCCTATGAGATCCACCCTGACATCCTCCATTTGTCGGTATCCCGGCAGCTCAGAAATCCGGATATTAGCGTTTAGCGATAAGCTATCCCATTTAATCAGTTGATTATCCTCGCGGTTGTGAATTAGCGTCCAGCAGCTTGCTAGATATCCCAACGACTCAGTTCGAGACCCCATTTTGAAAAAGAACGAGATTGTTGAGTGTGAGGAACTGGCCTCGGTTCATTCGAAAAGAAGCAGATCATTCAAGTTTAAAGGGGCTGCCGTGAGGTTTGAGTTAGTCTGCCAGGCCGGAAACGGCTGCTAGACTTCGTGAGTTCGGTGTGGGTTATTCTGGAAGTTATGATGCAATCTCCGAGAAACTGGACGTGATTCCGTACTGACTCAAAGGGATATCGGCAAAAGGGGAGATAGCGGAAGGCAGAGGGAGCCTGAACTGACTGAAAGGGATAGCGACAAAAGGAGCGAAAAGCGGTAAGCGAGGTATAGCGTGGACTGACCGGATGGGATAGCGGCAAAAGGGGTAAAAGGCGATAGAGCAGGTGTGATATGAACTGATCGGATGGGATAGCGGCAAAAGGGGTAAAAAGGCGATAGAGCAGGTGTGATGTGAACTGACCCGAGGGGATAGCGGCAAAAGACGCAGAGAATGAAAGCGGACAGATAGAACGAACTGATCGAAAGGGATATCGGTAAAAGGGATGAAAGATAGGTGTGACGCTGGGGAGATCTGACGGAAGGGGATAGCGACAAAAGAGGCAGAAAGTGGAACGGGAAGAAGCAGACGGACTGACGGAAGGGGATAGCGTGAAAGGAGAGAAGGAGACGAGAGGACTGCCTTTGTTCCCGTCGCACCGCTGTTCGCCGAATGGGCCTGACTGCATCGGGCCCAAGCGTATGAACGGGGATTGGTTGAGCTGTGAACGGAGGCTGGAGGAACTGCGGACCGGATGAGTCTGGTTAGAGCATGTGAACGATGGGGCTGACCCATAGGTAGGGGCGCACAAGAGGAGCGGTGAAAAATAAGGGCATGTATCTCCTGGAGACGATGTCTCGCAGAGTAAGGAGATACATACCCGGCACTTCCTAGTCGCTTATTTTTCCGTATGGCCTCTTTTTACTCATGCGACAGCTTCTGTTTCTTCTATATTTATTCCAGTTCCAGCATGCGAATGAGCATGACGACCGCTTCAGCCCGAGTCGACTTGGCATTGGGTTCAAGGCGGTTGCCGGATCGCCCGGCGACAAGTCCCAACGTTTCGGCACGGGCAGCGGATGCTCGGGCCCAGGTCGGAATGTCGGAAGCGTCGCTAAATGTCGGCGTGTTCTCCTCCTCAGCCGAGTTCCCCGGGAATGCGCGCATCAGCATGGCAATCATCTCGGCGCGGCTAATGACCGCATTCGGCCGCAACGTGCTGTCCGCGTATCCTTGCAAGATGCCCCGTTCGATCGCGGCCTGCAAAGCCCCCAATGCCCATGACGGGATGTCCTGCCGATCCGAGAACTGGACCGGGGAAGAAGCCGGACGCAACTTAAGCGCTCGGGCGAGTAATACGGCGAATTGCGCCCGTGTTACGGGTTCGTCCGGTCTGAAGCTGCCGTCGGGGTAGCCGCTGACGATGCCTTGCTTGATCGCTTTGGCGATCTCTGCCTTGGCCCAATGGCTGCGTACATCGACAAGAGAGGGCGGCTCTTCCGCCGAATCCGAATCCGAGTCCGAATTCGGATTTCGATCGGGTTCGGAAGCGGGAGGAGAAGCGGTTGGAATGGGAGACGATGGGATACCGCCGCTGCCATTGTTGCCGTTACCGCCTCCGCTGTTACCTCCATTACCGTTGCCGCCTTCGCTACCATTACCACCCTCGTTACCACTGCCGCCTTCGTTACCATTACCACTCTCGTTACCATTGCCGCCTTCACTACCGTTGCCACCCTCGTTACCGTTACCACCTTCGTTACCATTGCCGCCTTCACTGCCGTTACCGTCACCGCCGTTGCCTCCGTCGTTCAGACCGGCTAACGGCCCGACGTCGGAAGCTGTCAGCGGTCTGTTGATGACCGGGCTTCCCGGACTGTATTCGTCCGCGCCCGCATCGGGGATATGCCGGGCTTGACCGTCGATGTCCTCCACAGCGAAGTAGGGCGCGACAGCCGCGTCAATGGCGGGGCTGAGGCCGGACAGGCGGATCAAGCCGTCGGCGCTTCGTATCAGCAGCAATTGTTCTTTGCGGACCGCGCTGCCGACGGCTGGGTTGTTCGATACGTTGGCGATTCCGTCGACGAGGTTGCCGGCATATACGGGTCTTTCGCCCGGCGGGGCGCTCACGACCGCGCTCGTCTCGCTGAAGATTGTTCCGGCGTTGCTGAACACGATATTGTTGTAGATTTTCGTTCCCGCGGGCTGATAGGTGCGCCCGCCGAGCGCAATTCCGGTCGTATTGTTGCCGACGTTCACGATCGTGTTGTGATAGATTTGCACGTTGTACTGTCGCCAATGGCCGCGCAGCAACTCCGTTCGTTCCTCGTTCGACAACTCGCTGAGCCGGGCCGATTGGCCGGGTACGCCGCCCCAGCGTACGATCGGATCGGTTCCCCCGTCTCCGCCGTCGTCATGCGTGCCTCCGTCCAGCCGGATGACCCGGTCGGTCAGTCCTTCCATATAATTGTTGTAAATCCGGTGGTCGTTGCCGTAGATTCGGAAGCCGCTCCTGCCCGGCGTGACCCCGTCTCCGAAAATGAAGTTGCCGTAGAAGCTGTTGCGGTTGCCATGGCGAGAGACGATGCCTCCGAACGAGTTGCGTATCGTGTTGTAGCGAATGACATTGTCGCTGCTCTTGACCGATATGATCTCGTCTTCGCCTTCCAGGCCGTCGAACAGATTGTATTGAATCGTGACGTATCCGGAATTAAGAGACAGGCTGGAGAGGCCGAGCCGGATCGCCTCAAGCCCGTTAACGACGCGAGGGCCGATGCCGTGAAAATAGTTGTACTCGATCGTATCGTACTGCGAGATCGATTCTCCGGTATGGCCTGCCCCGTCATAGATGACCACCGCACCGAAGCCTCTTTTCGGTCCGATCTCGTTGTAGGCGATCCGGTTATGGCTGCTTACGCCTTCGACGCGAATGTAGTGGCGATGCGTTCCGTTTGCGACAAGAATGGAGTCGTTCGTATACGGCGTATCTCCGTCATAGACCGGTCGATCGGGATCGTATTCGGAACCGCCGATGCGGCAGCTTCCTTCGATTCCGACCAGGCACCAGACGTTGCCTTCGGAAGCGGCGAACTGATAAGGCTGTCCGGTCTCGTCGAGTGTGAAGACGTTGCGCATAATCGATATTTTGCTGGAATCGTACAATTGGACGCCCGGATGAACGCCTGTTAACGCCCGATGTCCGAGTCCTCGTTCCGCCAGCGTCTGGGCTCCGTCCGCCGTTCCGATTCCGTTGTTGAACGTCAGGCCGGATACTTCCACATAGCTGGAATTTTCAAGATGGAAGTAGCTGTTTCCCGCAATGATGGCGCCGCCGATCTCAGCCGCGGTAATCCGGATCGGAAGCGTTGCCGTGCCATGTTTGTTCAAGACGACGAAGGGACCGTTCTGCTCATAGCTGCCGTTCTGCAGCTCGATGATCGTTCCCGGCCCGACCTGGTCGAGCGCTTGCTGCAATTCGGCCGCAGAGCTGACCACGACGCGTGCAAGGACAGGCAATTGAATATCGTCTTCGGTCAAATCTCCGGCTTGAGGCGGCCCCGTCGGTTGTTCCGGCTCCCCCGTATCGGGCGGCGTTCCTATGTAAAGCTCCGCCTCCATAATGCTGTTCCAGTTGCCGCTGCTGCCGCTGGCATTGTTGCCGTAACCGACCAGACGCAAGTACCGGGCGGATACGGACTGTTCCATCACATAGGGTTGCATAATCGAATCGCCCGGCTGCAAATTGCGGCTGCTCCGCCTGGCAAGAACGGTAGCGCTCTGAGCGAAATCCGGATCGTCGGAAACGACGATCTCGAAGCTGGAATTCCGCTCCCTTGCATTCAGGAACGCGATCATGGCGTAAGTGACCGTCTGCGGCGTTCCCAAGTCGAATTGCAGCCATTGCCCATGCCCGGAAGCCGACCAACGGCTTTCCATCGAGACCGGGTCCTCGCCCCAAATGCCGTCGACGACGTTGGCCGGGACGTAGTCCGTGTTAGGCTGCGACGAACTGGCCGCGACGCTGCCGGAATTCAGGCCGATTTTGCCGTTGGGGTCGATTAGCAGCTCCCGAATAACCTGAATGCTGTAGTTGTTCGCCGACCCGCTGCCGTTGTCCAGCTTGATTTCGATGCGGTTGACTCCCGGCCTCAGCGGAACGCTCGTCAAGTCCGCAACCGTATAGTCCTCGTGCTGGTCGTTGCTCAGACTCACTATTACCGAAGCGGCCGATCCGGATGTTGCGACAAGTCGAACGTTCTCCGTCCCGTTAGGCACGACGGCTTCGTATCCGTCGTTTACGTTCGGATCGTAAGGCTTGTTCATCGCCACCTGCTGCGCTCCGTTCCATAGCTCCAGACTCGACAATTGAACGTCCGGCAGCCGTTCGGCGAAGGTGAAGAAGGCCCCGTCGGCCAAGCTGACGTTCGCGGCATAATAAGCGCCTCCATGAATCGTCACCGGCGCGAGCTCGAAGGGAGCGGCATCGGCAAAGCCGGCGTCCGCGCTTGTCAGCAGCACGCCGCCGAGCGGAACCAGGCTCTGCGGAACGGCGACCTGGACTTGGCCGACATGGCCGGTATTGCGCGCCTTCCATATTTTCTCCAGTCGCAAATAGCCTTCCCCGTAAGGCAAGCGGAGGGATTCGCCTCCGTTGTCGCCCCAGAGAAGATACGATTTATCGGTCAGCGGTTCGACAGCCGTTACGATAATTTGGTCCGCAAGCGGACTCGCGCTGCTCCGGCTTTGCATCAGATCCAACGCTCCTTCCTCATCCTTGGCGATTCCGGCCACGTTATTTGAATAGTCCGCGTCCGCGGCGGAATTCCATACGTTTAACGGCGCATCCCCGGCGGACAAATAGGGTCCGGGGCTTAAGGGAAGGCCGTACTTAAGCGCCAAATACGTATCCACCTGGCGGCGTTCGATCCCGGTTAACGGTTGGGCGAAGACGATCAGCTCGCTTACGAGCCCGTTATAGCCCGACCCTCCGGCGGCAGCCGAACCGAGAGACATCTCGCCGTCCGCTTTGCCGACGATCGGCAGCCGGGCCGCCGCGGATTGGGCCACGTTGGCTCCGTCGCGGTAAATCGCTTGATAGACGGCCTGTCCGACCGTCGGATTCGTCTCTAATTGCAATCCCCAGACGTTGTATGCGGATGGCAGAACCTGATTGGGGACCTGGGCTCTCGGCAAGCCCGAGCCGGTCGCCGGTCTGCCCGCGTCCCACAAGACGGAGCCTCTGCCTTCCGTAGAGCCCGACGTATGCGGGATGTGCGCCTGCAGCGAACCTCCTGCCAGAGATTCGGCGAACACGGACGAATTTGCGATGGAGGGAGCGCCTCCGGAGACGAGAAAGACGTTTAAGGAGCCGATTTCTTCGGCGGCTCCGACGATGCCGTCTGCGTCCTGCAAAATACTGCCCCCGCTGCGCACGAATTGAACCGCGGGCTGGAAGTTCAGTTCTCCGACGGAGGCCGCATACTTAGGTTTGGGACGGCTCGCGATTGCCGCGATCGTTCCGTCGTTCGCAAAATCGTTGCCGCCTCCACTGCTGTCCCGCCACAGGCCGACATCCAGGCTGGCATCCGCGACAATGCTTGTGTCGTCGGCCTTGAGCCACAATCTCAAATCTCCCTTCACTCCGCCCGGAGTTCCGCCTGCAGCGGGCGCGGCATGAGCGGCAAGTCCCGCCCCCGGAACCGACGACGGCATCCCGCCGAGCAGGACCAGCAAAGATAATCCGATTAGAAGCGATCTCGATAACAGCTTGCCGAATTCGTTCTCTGGTGCGTTCATCACAATAACCCACCTCTTTCGAATGGTTTGCGCTTTCAAGACACAGCGGCCGACAATCGTTGCCGGGTTCGATCCCCCTTCCGCGCGGAATTACGTTCCTTTTTATTGTCCATCGCCCGATGAAGACGAGGTAGGTTCAAAATGTAAAATCGATAGACGTAATCTCTAATCCGATACGCTAAAATCTGAAACGAATCTTTAATAATTGGAGAGGCGGGAAAAAATAAAAACCACCCGGCCCGAGAAGACGGAACCGGATGGTTGCGCGGCGATAGCTGGCGAGGACGGAGCGGAGGGGGAATCGGCCATGCGACGAGCGGCAAGCGGCAAGACTCAAGTGCGGGAAGGAGCAGTCTATCCCCGGCCCCAAGCCAGCATTTTACGTTGGAACTCCTTCGGCGAACAGCCGTTGAAGCGCTTGAACATTTTGTAGAAATGGGCCATGTTGGCCATGCCGATCAGATCGCCGACCTCGCTTACGCTGACGTCGCGGGTGAGCAGCACCTGTTCGGCGCGTTTGATTTTGCGGAAATTGACGTACTCTGTGAACGATTGGCCCATGATTTTCTTGAAAAATTTGACGAAGTAGTAATAGCTCATGTTGGCCAGCCCGCACACCTCCTCGACGGCAATCCGGCCGTCGATGTTCGCTTCGACGAAGTCGAGGACGGGCTTAAGGCGGATTCGTTCGATCCGATCCTGGTCGGCGAGCAGCCCGCGCGTGTCGTTGCGGATGAGAATGAGCAGCAGCTTCTTGATGAGCATGTTGACGGCCAGTTCGTAACCGCCCAGCTTATCGACGGCTTCGCGGTGAATTTGCCGGATACATTCGGCCGCTTCCCGGCGGGCTTCGAGATTTTCCCGGAAAATGTAGTTCATGGCGCTCAGCGGCACCTTGGTCTCGTTGAAATACTGCAAATACGGAATCGTGCTCTGATCGAAGTAATTATTAAGATCGAATTGGAGTACGATATATTTCAGTCCGCCTTCGGGATTGTGGTCTCGGTGCAATTGAGAGCTGCCAAGGATGACGACGTCGCCTTCCCCCAATCCGAACGTCTCTTCGCCGAGATCGACGGTCAGGAAACCTTCCTGAACGAGGATCAGCTCGCATTCGGGATGATAGTGCCAGGAGACGCTCCCGGAATTGCGGCGGAGCATTTGCCATATTTTCAACGACAACAGGGGGTTCTCGTATTCGATCTTTTCTTTCAACGGCTGCAAGGGATCATCCCCTTATAATGTTTGGTCAAAAAGTTCGATTTTCAGCGTCTCGTGTAGAGACGGATTGTCGGCAAAAGGCAAAATCGCATAAAATCCTCGCACATCCCCGAATGGGATTCTCGATGAAGTGTGATACACTATATTGTAGTTTGAATAAGGTTTAGCCGCAAGGAGGACAAGCGCTTTGACAAAAGTTAACGTAGGCATGATCGGCTGCGGCGGAATCGCCATGGGGAAACATCTGCCATCGCTCGCCAAAATCCCGGAAGCGCAAGTGGTCGCGTTCTTCGACATCTCGGCCGACCGGGCGCACGAAGCCAAAAACAAGTTCGGCACGCATGACGCGAGAGTGTACCACGATGTGTACGAGCTGTTGCGCGACCAGGACGTTCACGTCGTCCACGTCTGTACGCCGAACGACACGCACGCCGAAATTTCCATCGCCGCGCTGGAGGCGGGCAAGCACGTGCTCTGCGAGAAGCCGATGGCCAAAACCGCCGAAGACGCGCGCCGGATGCTGGAAACGTCGCAACGAACGGGCAAGAAGCTGAGCATCGCTTACCAGAACCGTTTCCGCGCCGACAGCCGCTGGCTGTATCAAGCTTGCCGCGAAGGGAAGCTGGGCGAGATCTACGTCGCCAAAGCGCATGCGGTTCGCCGCCGCGCCGTGCCGACCTGGGGCGTGTTCCTCGATCTGGAGAAGCAGGGCGGAGGCCCGCTGATCGACATCGGCACGCATGCGCTGGATTTGGCTCTGTGGATGATGGACAACTACGAGCCGAAGACGGTTCTGGGTTCGTCCTACCGCAAGCTGGCGGAGCAAGGAAGCAACGCGAATTTGTGGGGACCTTGGGATCCGGCCCAGTTTACGGTGGAAGATTCCGCGTTCGCGATGATCACGATGAAAAACGGAGCGACCGTGTGGCTCGAGTCGAGCTGGGCGCTGAACACGCTGGACGTGGACGAGGCGAAGGTGTCGCTGAGCGGAACGAAGGCGGGAGCCGATATGAAGAAAGGGCTGCGCATCAACGGCGAGGAGCACGGCCGCCTGTACACGCAGGAGATTCAGATGGCCGGCGATTTCGGAGGCAATCCGCTCCCGGACGACGCGGCCGAGCAGGAGGCGCGCGCCTGGATTGAGGCGATCGCGTACGACCGCGAGCCAGTCGTGACGGCCAAGCAGGCGCTGGTCGTGCAAGAAATCCTCGAAGCCGTCTACGAGTCCGCGAGCAAGGGACAAGCGATCAGCTTCGTCTAGGCCGGCGGGAGCGAAAGGTTATAGCGGTCAGCCAGACCGTTAACGGCAGGAAAACCGCCGACCGAGGGAAATAGCGGCCTGGCAGACCGCTAACGGGGGCGCAATTCGCCCCCAAAGCGAAATAAGGGTGGCAATCCGCCCGGCATTTCAGGTAAAATAGAATTGCGACTTATGAACGCGCGTACATAAAAACGTGCAAAGGCTTCCATTTTGAATGAAAGGTATGGTGAAGTTTAAGTGAAATCCGGCGTATTTATCGTTCTATTCGCCCAACAATCGTTCGAACAGGCACTTGATACCGCTAAATCGGCGGGATTGCAATCCGTAGAAATCGGCACAGGAGGGTTCCCCGGCACGGCGCACGTGAACGCCAAGGAAATCGTGAACGACGACGCGGCCATTCGCCGCATTCGCGAAGCGGTCGATTCCCGCGGCTTGACGATCAGCGCGCTGAGCTGCCACGGCAACCCGCTGCATCCGGACAAGGCTACGGCCCAGTCCGATCACGAGGATTTTGTCGCGACCGTACAGCTGGCGGAGAAGCTTGGCGTGGATACGGTCATTACGTTCTCCGGCTGTCCGGGAGACTCCGAGAACGCGAAGTATCCGTCGTGGGTTACCTGCCCATGGCCGCCCGATTTCCTGACCGTGCTCGATTGGCAGTGGAACGAGATCGCGATTCCGTACTGGAAGGAACAATCCGCGTTCCTGCGCAAGCATAACGTCAAAGTCGCGATCGAAGCGCACCCGGGCTTCCTCGTGTACAATACCGAGACCGCGCTGCGCCTGCGCAAGGAAGCGGGCGACAACATCGGCGTCAACTTCGACCCTTCCCATCTGTTCTGGCAGGGCATGGACCCGATCGAGTGCATCAAGGCGCTCGGCGACTCCATCTACCACGTGCACGCGAAGGATACGAAGATCGACAAGCGCAATACGGCGCTGAACGGCGTGCTCGATACGAAGCATTACGGCGATATTCTGAATCGTTCGTTCGTCTTCCGCACGGTCGGCTACGGCCATGACGACGAGTTCTGGAAGGACATGGTGAGCACGTTGCGCCTTGTCGGCTACGACGGCACGATCAGCATCGAGCACGAGGACGGCATCATGAGCGTGAACGAAGGGTTCACGAAAGCGGCCGGCTTCCTCAACTCCCTCATTTTGAAAGAAAGCGCGGGTGAGATGTGGTGGGCGTAAACAACAAGAAAATCAACGTCGGCATGGTGGGCTACAAGTTCATGGGCAAAGCCCACAGCCACGCGTATAAAGACGTAGGCATGTTCTTCGAACCGGCCGCCGACGTCGTCATGAAAGCAATATGCGGACGCGACGAGCAAGGAGTCAAGGCGGCGGCCGACAAGTTCGGCTGGGAATCGTACGAGACCGACTGGCGGAAAATGGTCGCTCGCGACGACATCGACTTCGTCGATATCAACGCTCCCAGCGATGCGCACAAGGAGATTACGCTGGCCGCGATCGCCGCAGGCAAGCACGTCTTCTGCGAGAAGCCGCTCGCACTGAACTTGGCGGACGGCCGCGAGATGCTCGAAGCGGCGGAGAAAGCCGGCGTCAAGCACGCGGTCTGCTTTAACTACCGCTTCCTGCCTGCCGTTCAATTGGCGAAGCAGATCATCGACGAAGGCCGTCTGGGCGAGATTCATCACTATCGCGCCACCTACTTGCAAGACTGGCTCGTCGATCCGAACACGCCGATGGCGTGGCGGCTGAAGAAGGAAGTCGCCGGATCCGGCGCTCACGGGGACATCAATGCGCACAGCATCGATCTCGCCCGCTTCCTGATCGGCGAGTTCGACCGCGTTGTCGGTCACAACCGCACGTTCGTGAAGGAACGCCCGCTTGCAACGGATGCGGCAGGCGGATTGTCCGCCGGCGCCGGCTCGTCCACGCAGAAGGACGAGGTAACCGTCGACGATGCGACCGGCTTCCTGGCCGACTTCAAGAACGGCGCTATGGGCATGTTCGTCGCCTCGCGTTTCGCGGCCGGACGCAAAAACCACAACACGTTCGAGATTCACGGCAGCAAAGGCACGCTGCGCTGGGACCTCGAGAAGCTGAACGAGCTGGAAGTATACTTCCGCGAGGACGAGCCGAACCTGGCCGGCTTCCGCCGTATTCTGGCGACGGAGCCGTCGCACAAGTACGCCGGCAACTGGTGGCCGACGGGTCACATCATCGGCTACGAGCACGCCTTCGTGCATATTGTGTACGAATTCGTGCAGCACATTGAGACGGGCTCGCCGTTCGCTCCGACGTTCTACGACGGGGTGAAGTGCCAAGAGGTGCTCGAAGCGGTCGACCTGTCGATCGAGCGCGGCTCCTGGGTCAGCATCGAAGAAGTGTAATTTACGACGAATCGGTTCAGGTTGCTTCGAAACCGGGCGGAAACGGCTTAAAGCCGTCTTCCGCCCGGTTTTTTTCCGTCCCCGGTACGAGCGCTATTGTGCGGCTACGCTCCGGACAAATGCCGGCGCAGGATACGATTGAACGCTTCGGGCTGGTCCACGTTCGCGCAGTGGCCGGCGTCCGGGATGACGACCAACTCGGAGCGCGGCTCCAAACCGTGAAGCTGCGCCGCGGCGTCATGGGCGAGCTTCTGATCGTGTTCTCCGACGACGATCAGCAACGAGTAGGGCATCGGCTCGGCGGTTTTTCTGAGCAGGGTGGTCATCCCGCCCATCGAGGCGAACGATTTTCGCTGAAACCGCAGCAATCCCGGCTCGAGCTTCGCCCGCCCCCGCTCCGTATGGCAGGAGACGCGGAGAACGTAACGCTTGAATTTGTCCAGGGAGAACAGAACGTACAGCAGCCATTTGAAACCTTCTTTACGCTGCGCTTTCAACACGGCTTCATTCGCCTTGTGTATCGAGTATCCGCCTACGATAACGACCGAGTCCACGATGTCCGGACAGCGATCCGCGAAAGCCTGGGCGACGAGCGCCCCGAGCGATACGCCCATCACGACGCATCGCTCAATGCCGTTCTCGGCGGCGATTCGGGCGCAAATCTCGGGCATATCCCGCAGCGATACGCTCGCGGGCAAGGATCGATTGCTGCCGTGGCCGGGCAGATCGATCAGAACGATGCGGCAGTCGTTGCCGAAATCGGCGACCTGGTCTTCGAACAGTCCGTGGTCGGTGAATGCGGCGTGCAGCATAAAGATCGTTTGACGGCCTTCTTCGTTTTTAATCAGGTAAGAAACTTCCGCGTTTTTGAAATTCAACTTCTTCTCCCGCATTTTCTTCGCCCTCCAATTGTTCCTGAAATCGGCGGAACCATTCCAGCATGGATCGGTAAAGAGCAATCGCTAATTCCAGCGTCTTGATCTGGTAGACGGCGACTTGCCGCAAGCTCTCCGGCACTTCTGCGCGAGCGGCTTCCTCCGCGGCCGCATCGTATTCCTCCAGAGTGTCCTCGAGAGCGGCTACGATCGAACGCGTAATCTTCAAGCGCTCCGGAGCATCGAGCAGTCCGAGGAAGAACAAGCGCGTCGCGATGTCCTGTTCGAGCTTGCCGGTCGCGATCTCGGAGAACATTCTTTCGGCGAAGCCGCGCCTTCCCGATTCGGCGATGCGATAGAGCTTTTTCCTTCGGCCCTTGGCGTTCGTTTCAAGTGTGCGGATCAGCCCGTTGTCTTCCAGTTTCTTTAATGTCGTCTGGATGCTTCCGAGACTTGCGCTATAGAACGGCGAGACTTTTCGCTGCAAAATTTTCCGCATTTCGTACGCGGACAAATCGCGGATCATCAAAAATCCGAGTAACACGAAATCCATCTTTTTCCTCCGGTTTTACTACTATCATAATATACCTATTAGGTATATTCAATGACAATGACTTGGTTAAAGTTTACAGTCGCTTAACGAACAGCGGACAAATGGAAAACAATCGTCTGTTAGTTTCGAAATAGGGATTAATCCCCACGACCCGAATCCTAGAACGAGGTGCGTCCCATGCCTATAACTTCAGTTCTCGAGAAGCAAGAAACGGTGCAACCGACTTCGCCGTCCGTCGACTCTGCTGCATCTACCGTATCCGCCGTGTCTGCCGCAACTGTCGCGTCTAAGGCATCCGCTTCTTCTACCGTATCTACCACGTCTAAGGCATCTGCTTCTTCTACCGCAACTGTCCGGTCTAAAGCATCTGTTCCGTCTACAGCATCTGCGTCTGTCGCGTCAAAGGCATCTACGTCTTCTACCGCATCTGTCCGGTCCAAAGCATCTGTTCCGTCTACAGCATCTACCGCAACTGTCGCGTCAAAGGCATCTGCTTCTTCTACCGCAACTGTCCCGTCTAAAACATCCGCATCGCCCAGCCCATCCGTCGCACCGGCCGAGTCTTCCTCCTCAAGCCCGGCGTCTTCTGCCCGAGCGGATCTCCCCGCTGACATGAAGCCGATCGCCGTTAAAGATTGGATGAAGAGCTGCCCGGTCATCGCCCCCGACGTACCCAACGACGATCTTGTCCGCCTGTTCCGCAGTAAGGAGCCCCATCCTTGCGCCGTCGTCTGCGATGAAGGCAAGCGTCCCGTCGGACTGATCATGAGAAGCCGGTTTTACCGACGGATAGGCTCTTTGTACGGCATGTCTTTGTACGGACAACGTCCGGTCTCTCTGCAGATGGACCCGTCGCCGCTCGTCGCGGACGTATCCATCGACCCTCAGGAACTGATCGACCGCGCGCTGTCCCGGGAGGAAGAGACGTTCTACGATGCCGTCGTGCTTACCGACAAAGGGAGGTTCGCGGGCATATTGACGGTGAACGATCTGCTTAACGTGTCCAGACTGCTGCAGAGAGAAGCGGTTAGCCGACAGATGCGCACGATTCGCGATACCGAGGCGATGATCGAGGATATTCACGCTTCCGTCGAGCGGGTCGCGCAAGCGACGAACGAAGCCAAGGCGTGCAGCGAGCGGATCGGAGAAATTACCGACCAGGGCCGCGACCAACTGGGCGAGATGCTGGGACTGTTCAAGCAGTGGTCGGTGAACGCGGACAAGCAGGAGAAAGCCGCCGGTCAATTGACCGAGCGCACGTCGGCTGTCGACGGCATCGTTCGCCTAATCGTAGATCTGGCCGATCAGTGCAATCTGCTGGCGGTGAACGCCGCGATCGAAGCGGCGAGAGCGGGAGAGCACGGCAGAGGGTTCGGGGTCGTGGCGGGGGAGATCCGCGCGCTGGCGGATCAGACGAAACGTTCTGCCGGGGAGATCGCAGGCATGATCCGCTCGATGTCGGAGGCGGTGAAGCTGTCCGCCGGCTTGGCGGGAGAAGGCAAGCAGGGAGCGGACCGGGGCGTCCACTCGGTGAGCAAGACCGAGGACACGTTCGCCCAGCTGTGGAGCTCTTCGGAGCTGAATCAGGAGGCGGCTGCGCTGCTGCTGTCGGCATCCGGGGCGGCCACGATCAAGTCGGAAGAAGTCCGCGGCGAGATCCGCAAGCTGGCCGGACAGATGAAATCTTAAATTTAACAATAGGAAAATAAACCCACAACAGCGGCTTTACAAAATAGGACTATACTCACTATAGCAATGCGAAGAAAAATCTACCAAAATCCAGAAGGGTGATAGGTGTCGATGGTGCTAAAGAAAGCGTCCCTGGTAACTGTATTGGCGTTGGCTGTCGGAACGGCTTCCGCAGGAGCGGCGTTCGCCGCAACGGCAACGAGCGCGGTTCAGATTACGAATTCGGCTTACATCGTGAACGGAACGGCGGTTAGTCTGGGTACGATCACGGAGAAGGGCACGACTCTCGTATCTCTCAGAGATTTAAGCGCGAAGCTAGGAGCCAAGCTGCAAGCGGCAGGCGGCGTCGTTCAAGCGAAGCTGAACGGCCATACGGTAGAGCTGAAAGCGGGCAGCGCCGTTCTTAAGGTAGACGGAGCGGAGCACAAACTGAACGTTCCGGTGAAAAACGCCAAAGGCGTCACTTACGTGGAGCTGGGAGCCTACGTCGAAGCGTTGGGCGCCAGCCTGTACGAAGACGGAAAAGGTTCGGTCTGGATTGACGCCAAGCTGCTGTCGAACGTGGATCGCATCCAATGGGTTGATGCGGAGCGCTTCATCGCTACGCAAGAGAACGAGACGGGACGCGCGGATTACCTCGTGGAAGCCGCTACGGGCAAGTACCGTCTGCTGGACGTGGCCGCGGACGCTTCCGATTTGATCCTGGCGCCTAACGGGACGAAAGTCGCCTACACGAACGCGGAAGGCCTAGTGTCCGTGCTCGATCTGACCAAAATCGGCCGGGCCGTCGTCGTCAGCACCGACACGAACATCAAGCCGGAGCTCGTATGGTCGGCCGACAGCGCGAGCATCTATTTCCTGCAAGGGGACAAAGGCAGCGTCATCGCCAAGCTGGATCCGGAAATCAATAAAATCACGAAAATCCTCGACGACAAGGTCGACTACAAAGCGAACCTGGAAGTGTCCGCGGACGGCAAAACGTTCACGTACAGCGTAACGAAGCCGGGAGCCGTCGTCGCCGACGCCAACAAGCCGGTCGAAGAGGACGACGTCTCTATCGACATGAAAGGAACCGAGCCGCAAATCTATCAATTTACGGTCGATCCTTCCGTCAAAGAGAACAAAGCTGTTCAACTGACGACTTCCGCAGACGACAAGGTGTTCATCCACGCTGCCGCTGACGGTTCCAGCGTGGCGTACGTCAGCGTAAGCGCCGATGTTTCCGCCAAATCGACGCTGGTTAAAGTCGGCAAAGACAAAAACGTCGCTCCGCTCTACAAAGAGAGAGACGTATACCAAGCAGAGTATGCCGGCGGCAAATGGTATTTGTTGACCGAGGGCGACGGAGACAATCAATTCGTCTACGAAGTCGATCCGGCGACGAGCACGGCCAAGCAGCTCTATACACTGTCTTCCGCCGTAAGCGGAATCGTCGTGAAGGAAGGCGCGCCGCTGGCGGTCATCCAGGACGGACGCGTATTGGTGGATGTGAACGGAAGCTGGAAGCCGGCTTCCCAATAATCGAATCGAGAGGAGAACATTCCGATGAAATGGTTTAAATCTTTATCCGTCGCCGCACTGGCGATCGCCCTGGTCTCGACCTCCGTGTCCGTGGCGGGAGCGGCAAGCGACCTGAAAGGCAAAATCGTCATTAACGGTTCTTCCGCGCTGCTGCCGCTGACGCTGCAAGCGGCCAACGAATTCAAGAAGCTGCACCCGAAGGTGAAAATTTCCGCTTCCGCGGCGGGCTCGATTACCGGCCCGCAATCGGTTCGCAAAGGCATCGCCGACATCGGCGCGGTCGACTGGGATGCTTCCCAGGACGTTCCCGGCTTCAAGAAATTCGATGGTCAAGTTGCGCATAAAGTTGCGGTTATCCCGTTCGCGGCCGTCGTCAACAAGAATGTCAAAGTCGACGATCTGACGACGAAGCAGTTGCAGGACATTTTCTCCGGCAAAGTGACGAACTGGAAGGACGTCGGAGGAGAAGACGCCGACATTATCGTCGTCAACCGCGCGTTCGGTTCCGGAACCCGGGTCAACTTCCAGATGAAGGCTCTGATGGGCACGGAATTCATCAGCAAGGGCTCCAACTATAAGGAAGTCAAGTCGAGCGGCGACATGAAGACGGCTGTGGAGACGACTCCCAACGCGATCGGCTATATCGACCTCGTGTACGTGACGAGCAACATGAAGCCGCTGAAAATCAACAAAATCGCGCCGACGGAAGCGAACGTCGTTAACGGTACTTATAAAGTATGGGGTTACGGCTACTACATGACGAAGGGCAAGCCGGACGGAGCGACGAAGGCGTTCATCGAATATATCCAAAGCGCCAAGTTCCAGAACGGTTCGTTGAAGAAGCTGAAATTCATCCCGATCTCCGCTTTGAAATAATCGGCTTTAACCGCGAATCATCGACGAATTCAACATTCGGGAGAAACCAGCGAAGCGATCTGTCGCCAAGCTGGTTTCTTCATGGGAGGAACCTGGAGTTATGCAACTGGACACGTCGGCGCGTCCTTCGATCGCCGGCCAGAACGCGTCCGAGCTCGGCGGCAGCATCAAGGCCGGCTCGGGCAAGTCGTTCGACCGGAAGAACAGACTTCTGTTTTACAACCGTTTTTTCAAGTTGGCCTGCATCGCCAGCGCCGTATTCGTCTGCCTTATTCTGTTCGGCATCCTGTTTCTGATGTTCCGCACCGGCGTGCTGACGTTCCGCGACGTATCCCCGATGACGTTCTTCTTCTCGACGGATTGGACGCCGGAGGACGATCGTTACGGCGCTTTCGTCTTTATTTTCGGCACGTTCGCCTTGACGCTGTTGACGCTGCTCATCTCCGTACCTCTATCGGTCGTCATCGCCGTCTTCCTGGCCGAGGTCGCTCCGACGTGGCTGCGCAATCTGCTCCGTCCGGTGCTCGACCTGCTCGTCGGCATTCCATCCGTCGTTTATGGTTTCCTCGGACTGACTATCCTCATTCCGCTGCTCAGGGATATCACCGGCACGAATATGGGCGACGGCATTCTGGCGGCGGCGATCGTGCTGACGATCATGGTGCTGCCGACGATCAGCCGGGTGAGCGACGACGCGATCAGCGCGGTTCCGCGAAAATATAGGGACGCCTCTTACGCGCTCGGCGCCACCAGGTTCCAGACGATCTTCAAAGTGACGATTCCGGCCGCCCGCAGCGGCATTCTGTACGGGGTTATTCTGGGCATGGCCCGGGCGATCGGCGAGACGATGGCCGTCGTCATGGTCATCGGCAACACGCCGCAGCTGGCGGACGCGCTGTTCAAGCCGACGTCGGTGCTGACGAGCAACATCGTTATGCAGATCGCCAACGTGCCGTTCGATTCGACCTGGAACAACGCGCTGTATATGATGGGCTTCCTGCTGCTCGTCATTTCTCTGTTGATGATCGTGCTCGTGAGGCTGCTGCAGCGGAAGGGGGCCCATTCATGAAAAACGCGACCGGAGCGGCCCGCAGCCCGTTCAGCTCGGGCCGGGGGATCAACTCGTTCAACAACCGGCTGTTTACCGCATTCGTCTGGAGCGCTTCAGCGGCCATGGTTCTGTTCATTCTCGCGCTGCTTTATCTGATCCTGCAGAAGGGGCTGCCTTCGTTGACCTGGGATTTCGTTCTCGGGCTGCCGAGCGAGATCGAGGAGGGCGGGGGCATCGGCCCGGCTCTGTTCAATTCTTTCTATATGCTGCTGATCTCGCTGCTCATCGCCGTGCCGCTCGGCATGGCTGCGGGCATCTACTTGGCGGAATTCGCGCCCGACAACAAGCTGATCGGCTTCGTCCGCATCTGCGTGGAGGGGCTCGCCTCCGTGCCTTCCATCATCTTCGGTCTGTTCGGGATCGCCTTGTTCGTGGAAATATTCCAGATCGGGCTGACGATTCTGGGAGGCGCGGTCAGCCTCGCGTTCCTGAACCTGCCGGTTATGACCCGGGTAACGGAGGAGTCGATCCGAGCCGTGCCGGGGGAGCTGAAGCAGGCTTCGTTCGCGCTCGGAGCGACGCATCTGCAGACGATTCGCCGCGTGCTCGTTCCGTCGGCGATCAACGGTCTCGTGACCGGAATTTGCTTGATCGCGGGCCGCGCGTTCGGGGAGAGCGCCGTCATCATTCTGACGGCGGGGGTGACGACCTCGGGAGAGATGTGGGACTTCAACCTGTTGTCGCCGGGCGAGACGCTGGCCGTCCATCTGTGGTACGTCCAATCGGAAGCGATCGTGCCGGATGCGGTGTCGATTTCCGACAAATCGGCCGCTGTGCTCGTGTTCGTCATTCTGCTCTTTAACGTCCTGTTCCGCATCCCGCTCTGGATCAAGGAGCGCAGGAGCCGCTAATCGGTCTGCGCGGCAAGCGCGCGCGCAGCTCGTTCGGCTAGCTCGACGTTGCCCTCATGGGCGTTCCAACTCGCATACAAGGTCCAGCTTATCGGGCGGTCCGGCAAATCTGCCGCGACCGCCTTCGCCGTTGCAAGGGACAGGACGCATTCGGGCAAGACAGCGAGGCCGATGCCGTCCCGCACGGCCTGCACGACCAGTTCGACCGAGTCGAACGTGCCGTTGACGCGGGAGACGCCCGTCCGCGCGAACCAGGCAGAGACGTGCTCGGCCAGCGAGCGCTCCGCGTGTTCGACGAACGGATAGCGATGCAGCCGGTCGGCCAGCGCGGAGCCGCGCAAGCCGCCGAGCGGATGATCTTCCGGCAGCGCCAGCTTCAAGGGCGAGGAGAGAAGCTCGACGCAGCGCAGCCGCTCCGGATCGACAGGCTGCCGTCCGGCGATCGCCAGATCGAGATCGCCGGCTTCGAGAAGCCGACTCAGCCCCTCCTCGTCCGCCTTGGCGATCGTAACCCGCGCTTCCGTAAGCGCGGCGAGCCGTGACAGCCAACCTTCCCCGGCCAGCGCCGCCGCCGCGCAATCGGTGCAGCCGATCCGCAGCAGCTTCCGCTCGTTGTCCCGCAATTCCCCGATCGCCGCCTCGGCTTCCGCATGCAGAGCCACGATCCGCTTGGCGTAGGGCAGCAGCGTTTTGCCTGCGGTCGTCAAGTAGATGCGCCCCGCCCGCGCTTCGAACAGCTTGACTCCCCAGTCGCTCTCCATCTTCTTCATATGAAAGCTGATCGTAGGCTGCTTCATGCGCAGCGCGTCTGCCACGGCGGTCACCTGCTTATAGCGGTCTACGAGCTCGATAATTTTTAATTTTAATAGACTCATAACCGATTCTCCCGACTTTATGTCATCCTCATTTAATATTTCTATAATAATAACATCTGCATTGAATAATTGTATGTATATTTTTCTCCGAGTTAACAAAACGAAAACATTGCAATAATGCCGGCCTTCTACAATATGAACTGTCAAGAAAAAAACAAAGAGTTGGAAGGGGAACTTTACGAAATGAAAAAGACGGTAATGATGTTGATGGTGTTGGCGCTGACGGTGGTCCTGGCCGCATGCGGTCAAAATAATAATAACGGCGGTGCAAGCTCGGCTCCGGCAAGCTCGGCGCCTGCAAGTGAGAGCGCAGCAAGCGAAAGCCCTGCGGCGGAACTGTCCGGCTCGCTGCTCGCTACAGGATCTTCGGCGCTGCTGCCGCTCGTCGAGCAAGCTTCGAAGAAGTTCATGGACATTCACAAAGGCGTATCGATCCAAGTACAAGCGGGCGGAAGCGGCACGGGCTTGACGCAAGTGTCCGAAGGCCAATCCGACATCGGCAACTCCGACGTCTTCGCGGAAGAGAAGCTGGATGCGGCCAAAGCGGCGGAACTGGTCGATCACCAAGTCGCGGTAGTCGGCATGGCGGCAGTCGTTAATCCGAACGTGTCCGTCGACAGCTTGACGAAGCAGCAGCTGGTAGACATCTTCACGGGCAAAGTCACGAACTGGAAAGACCTCGGCGGCGAAGATCAGAAGATCCAGATCATCAACCGTCCTTCGAGCTCCGGTACCCGCGCTACGTTCGAGACTTACGCACTCGGCCAGAAGTCGGAAGACCTGCAAGGCTCGATCCAAGAGGATTCCTCCGGTACGGTTCGCAAGCTGGTCGGCGAAACTCCGGGAGCGATCGGATACCTGGCTCTGAGCTACCTCGACGAATCGATCAAAGTACTGAAGTACGACGGCGTAGAAGCAACGGTGGAAAATGTGGCGAACGGAACTTATCCGGTATGGGCTTACGAGCACATGTACACGAAAGGCGAGCCTAGCGAGCTGGCGAAAGCGTTCCTCGACTTCATGCTGACCGACGAAATTCAGAACAACGACGTTGTCGAGCTGGGTTACATTCCGGCCAACAAAATGGAAATCAAACGCGATGTGAACGGCACGATCACAAAGTAAAGAGTTCCATACCATAAGCCGATCAAGAGGCGTTCCGATAAGCCTCTTGATCGGCTGTGTAAAGGGAGAGATCTATGGCTCAGCCGTTAGAACGACAGCAAGCAAAGCCGCACCTCGCGGAAGAATGGGTCGGCAAAGTTTATACGCTGCTCTGTATCGCGTTTCTTATTCTCACCATTTTCTCGCTTGTCTATTTCGTTGCCTCCAAAGGGCTTAGCACTTTTTTCGTTAACGGCGTCAACGTCATCGATCTGCTTACGGGATTAAAGTGGGCTCCCGAAGGAGAGCCGAGGCTGTTCGGAGCTTTGCCGTTTATTTTCGGCTCGTTCAGCACGTCTCTGCTCGCCGCTGCGATCGCCGCCCCGCTCGGCTTCTGCGCGTCGGTGTTCATGGTGGAAATCGCTCCGAAATTCGGACGTCAATATTTGCAGCCGGTTATCGAGCTGCTGGCGGGCATTCCGTCCGTCGTCTACGGTTTCGTCGGATTAAGCGTCATCGTTCCCTTCTTCCGCGACGTGTTTCCCGGACAAGGGGTCGGCATAGCGGCTGGATCCGTCGTGCTGTCGATCATGATTTTACCTACAATTACGACTATTGCGACCGACGCGTTAGCCGCGCTGCCCAAGGGTCTTAAGGAAGGCTCTTACGCGCTGGGCGCTACGCGTTGGCAGACTATATACCGCATCGTGTTGCCGACGACGCTTCCCGCTCTGATGACGGGCATCGTGCTCGGCATCGCCCGCGCGTTCGGCGAAGCGCTGGCCGTGCAGATGGTTATCGGCAACGCGCCTCATATTCCGCGCTCGCTGTTCGAGTCGGCGTCGACTTTGACGAGCGCGATTACGCTCAGCATGGGCAACACCGCGATGGGCACCGTCGCCAATAACGCCTTGTGGTCGCTTGCGCTTATTCTGATGCTGATGACGTTCGTCTTCGTCTTCATCGTGCGCTGGCTGGAAAGGAGATCGAAGATATGAGCGCCAAAACGGCCAACAAAATCGCGACCTCGGTCATCGTCGCGGTCTCCGGTCTGATCGTTCTAGTATTGGCCGGTCTGCTCGGCTACATTCTCGTGCGGGGGCTCGGGCATCTCAGCTTCGACTTCCTGACGTCGGCGCCGGAGACGATCCGCCGCGGCGGAGGTATCGGACCGCAGCTGTTCAACTCCGTATTCCTTCTCTTCCTGACGATGATCATCACGATTCCGCTCGGACTCGGCGCCGGCATCTACATGAGCGAATACGCGCCGGCCAACAAGGTGACGAACGGCATTCGCCTGATCGTCGAAGTGCTGTCGTCCGTGCCTTCCATCATCGTCGGCCTGTTCGGTCTGCTCGTGCTCGTTAACCTGTTCGGCTTCGGGTTCTCGCTGTTCGCCGGCGCTCTGGCGCTGACCGTATTCAACCTGCCGCTGATGGTGCGGATTACGGAGCAAGGGCTTAGAAGCGTGCCGAGGGAGCAGAAGGAAGCAAGTCTTGCGCTCGGGTTGTCCAAATGGAAGACGATCACGTCGGTCATGCTGCCGATCTCTATGCCGGTCATTCTGACCGGAACGATCCTCGCCGCGGGCCGGGTGTTCGGCGAAGCCGCCGCGCTGCTGTTCACGGCCGGCATGAGCTCGCCGCGCCTTGACTTCACCGACTGGAATCCGTTCAGCCCGTTCTCGCCGCTCAACCCGTTCCGTCCGGCCGAGACGCTGGCGGTGCATATTTGGAAAATCAATTCCGAGGGCCTTGCGCCGGACGCGAAGGAGATCGCCGCGGGAGCTTCCGCCGTGCTGGTCATTACCGTGCTCGCGTTCAACTTCTCGGCCAGATGGCTGGGCCGTTACCTGTACCGCAAGTTCACGGCCATTAAATAAAGGGGAGGGAAGCGGATGACTGCCATCGGCATGTCCACCAAAAACTTAAGCGTCTATTACTCCGACAAGCAAGCCGTCAAGGACGTATCGCTCGATTTCCAGGCGAAACAGGTGACGGCGCTCATCGGGCCTTCCGGCTGCGGCAAGTCGACGTTCCTCCGAAGCTTGAACCGGATGAACGACTTGATCCCCGACTGCAAGATCACGGGGGAAATCTGGATTCGGGACCGCAACATCAACAGCCCGGATACAGACGTCGTCTCGCTTCGCCAGCGCATCGGCATGGTTTGGCAGCGGCCGAATCCTTTTCATAAATCGATCTACGAGAACATCGCGTTCGGTCCCCGCTACCACGGGACGAAAAACAAGAAACAGCTGGACGAAATCGTCGAGCAGTCGCTGCGCAAGGCGGCGCTGTGGGAAGAGACGAAGGATCGGCTGCACAATTCCGCGCTCGCGCTGTCGGGCGGCCAGCAGCAACGGCTGTGCATCGCCAGGTCGATTGCGGTCAAGCCCGACATTATTTTGATGGATGAGCCGGCCTCGGCGCTCGATCCGGTATCGACGTCCAAGATCGAAGAGCTGATCGCCGAGTTGAAGCGGGATTTCTGCATCGTCATCGTGACGCACAACATGCATCAGGCGGCGCGCGTGTCGGATAAGACGGCGTTTTTCCTGACGGGCGAAGTGGTGGAGTACGACTTGACGCCGAATATTTTCACGAATCCGCAGAAGCAGGAGACGAACGATTACATCACGGGGCGGTTCGGATAAAGCATTCCATAAGAACAAGAGGAGAATGGCCATGAACTCCATTATCGAGATCAATGACTTGAACTTGTACTACGGAGATTTTCACGCTCTCAAGAGCGTCAACATGGAAATTCCGGAGAAGGCCATTACCGCGTTTATCGGCCCGTCCGGCTGCGGCAAATCGACGCTGCTCCGCACGTTCAACCGGATGAACGACATGATCGCGGGCACGCGCATCGAAGGCAAGGTCGAGATCGCCGGCACGGATATCTACTCCGGGGACGTCGACGTGGAGACGCTTCGCAAGCGCGTCGGAATGGTGTTCCAGCAGCCGAATCCTTTTCCCAAGTCGATCTACGACAACGTGGCGTACGGCCCGCGCCTGCACGGCATCAGCGACCGCAAGAAGCTCGACGAGATCGTGGAGACGAGCCTGCGCTCCGCCGCGCTGTGGAACGAAGTGAAGGATCATCTGAAGCGTTCCGCGAACAGCATCTCCGGCGGCCAGCAGCAGCGGCTGTGCATCGCCCGCGCGCTTGCGGTCGAACCGGACATTCTGCTGATGGACGAGGCGACTTCCGCGCTCGACCCGATCTCCACGCTGAAGATCGAGGAGCTCGCGCAGGAGCTGAAAGACCGATACACGATCGTCATGGTCACGCACAACATGCATCAGGCGGCCCGGGTATCGCAGCAGACGGTGTTCTTCCTCAACGGGGAAGTCGTCGAGTATTCGGAGACGGAGCGGTTGTTCTCCAATCCGACGGATCAGCGCACGGAAGATTATATTAGCGGACGGTTCGGTTGAACCTGCGGGAGGATGGATCGGAATGATGGTAAAAAGGCTGGAGTTCGATCATGGCTTGGAGGAAATTACCCAACTGCTGATCGAGATGGGCAATCGCGCCGAGACGGCGCTCACCGAATCGATGAACGCGTTGAAGAACGTGGACGTGGACACCGCCAAGCGGATCGTCAAGTCCGACACCGAGTTGAACCAGTTGGAGGAGAAGGTCAGCGAGATCGGCGCGAAGCTGATCGCCACGCAGCAGCCGGTCGCCAAGGATTTGCGTCGTATTCTGATCGCGTTCAAAATTTCGAGCGATCTGGAGCGGATGGGCGATCTGGCCGTCGATATCGCCAAAGTCGTCATCCGGCTGGACGGACAGCCGCTGATCAAGCCGCTGCTTGATTTGCCGAGGATGGCCGAACTCGTGGCCGTGATGATTCAGGAATCGCTGCAGTCGTATGTGGACGAGAACGTCGATCTCGCGTACAAGAGCGCCAAGGACGACGACCAGGTCGACGCGCTGTACTCGCAGATCATCCGCGAGCTGTTCTCGCTCATGGTCGAGAATCCGAAGACGGTCGGCCAGGCGATGCTGCTCAGCTTCGTCGGTCGATACATCGAGCGGATCGCCGACCACGCGACGAACATCGCCGAGAGCGTCGTCTATCTGATGACGGGCAAGCGCCCGGATTTGAACCAGTAATAGCGGCCGCCCCAACAGGCGACAATTGACAGCTGGCCGAAGTCTGTGCTATACAGGTTGGACAAACGGGAAACCGCCCTTTTGGGCGGTTTTTTCGATTATGCCCGCAGTCGGAGGAGCTATCGCGATGGATGACGTGTACGGTTCGGATAAAAAGAAGGGCATTTCCATCGGCATTATCGGTCCGGACGATTCGGTCAAGCGAATATTGAAGGTTCTGAAAGCTTTCCCTTCCTTCGATCCGGTGCCAAGGCCGTACGAAGAAGAGGATGCGGCTCCGCGGCTGGCCGAAGAAATCGCGGATGGAGTGGAAGCGATTCTCGTATCGGGGCCGCTGCCCTATCGCCGAATCCGGGAGGAGGCGAACGTGAAGACGGCGCTGCATGTCGTGCCGCTCACCGATACCGGCTTCTACCGGGCGCTGGCCCGGCTGAAGAATGCGCTCGGACCGGACAAGCGGCTGCGCCTGTCGATCGACACGCTCGGGGGGCAGATGGTCGGCAAGTTTCTGAAGGAGATCGGGGAATCCGGTGTCGAGGCGGACCACTACGGGGGATCGGTTTACCCGACCCGCGAGGAGCTGATCGCGTTCCACCGGGAGCGGTACGAGTCCGGCGCGTGCGACGGAGCGTTGACCGCCGAAGGGTCGGTTGCGCGGGCGCTCGCGAAGCTCGGCGTTCCGAACGAATGGGTGATCCCGACCGACGGGAACATTACGGTCGCGCTGGAGCGCGCGCTGCTGTCGACGGAAACCCGCCAGAGCAAAGAAGCCCAGATCGTCGTTGGGCTGCTTAACGCGGATCATTTCGAGAAGCGGATTCACGGCCATTCGACCGAGCACGAGGTGCAGAAGTTCAAGCTGGACATCCACCGGATGCTGCTCGACTACGTGGAATCCCTCGACGGCTACCTGACCCCTCTCGGCGGGGACGAATATTTGTTTTTCACGACGCGGGGCATCTTCGAACGGGAAACCGGAGGCTACAAGACGATTCCGCTCGGCAAGCAGGCTTATCAGAAATTCGGCCTGTCTCTCAGCATCGGCATCGGGTTCGGGCGTTCGGCCAACGAAGCGGGCACGCACGCGAGAGCCGCGCTGCGCAAAGCGAAGGAGGCGGGCGGGGACACGTGCTTCATCGTGCGCGAGGACAAGACGCTGATCGGCCCGCTGGCGATGGCGGATTCGCTGGAGCAGAACCTGTCGCTCACGGACGCGGAGCTGCTCGGGAGAGTCGAGAGCGCGGGCATGACGTCCGCTTACTTGAGCAAGCTGCTCTCCCAGACGGCACGCACCGGGAGGACGGACTATATGGCGCATGAGCTGGCCGCTCTGCTGAACGTCACCGTCAGAACCGCGCATCGGCTTCTGCTGCAGTGGATCGATCATGGGCTTGTGCGGATATCGGGAGTGGAGAAAGTTCCGAAGGGCCGCCCTCGGCAAATTTTCCGGCTGAGATTTCTGGAGGATGAAGGATGGAAGTAACGCACGCAGACGGGGACCGGTGTCGGTTCTCGTTTGTTTATAGACGAATTAAAGATTTGTCTTTTAACAAAAGGGGGGATTATGATGATCTTAATCTCGACAAGGGAAGGGAGAAACAACGAATGAGATCGATCGAAGAGCTGGAGGCCAAGCTGGCCGAACCTTCGGAGGCGTTGGTCAGGGATATCGCCTCCATCGAGGGCGACATTTTGCTGCTGGGCGTAGGGGGGAAGATGGGACCGAGTCTGGCCAGACTGCTGATGAACGCGATCAAGCGGGCCGGTGCGGGCAACCGGGTCATCGGGGCTTCGCGCTTCTCGGAGAAGGGGCTGCGGGAGCAACTGGAAGCCGAGGGGATCGAGACGATTGCATGCGACCTGCTGAACGAGGAGCAATTGCAAAGTCTGCCGGACGCTCCGAACGTCATCTACATGGCCGGCAACAAGTTCGGCACGACGGGCAACGAATCGTTCACCTGGGCGATGAACGCGTACCTGCCGGGGAGAGTGGCGGAGAAGTACCGCCATTCGCGAATCGTCGTCTTCTCCTCGGGCAACGTCTATCCGTTCACGCCGGTCGGCTACGGAGGCGCGGACGAATCGGTTGCGCCTTCGCCGGTCGGGGAATACGGCCAATCGTGCCTGGGACGGGAGCGCGTATTCGAGCATTTCTCCAAGGTCAATCGCACAAAAATGCTCATCTACCGGCTTAATTATGCGATCGATCTGCGCTACGGCGTGCTATTGGAGATCGCCGAAGCGGTCCGCTTCGCCAAGCCGATCGACCTGACGATGGGACACGCGAACGTCATCTGGCAGGGAGACGCCAACGAGATCGCGATCCGTTCGCTGCTGGCCTGCGAAGCGCCCGCCCGCTTCCTGAACGTGACGGGCCCGGAGACGATGTCGATCCGCTGGGCCGCGGAGCAGTTTGGCAAGAGGCTGGGAACGGAGCCGGTATTCATGGGAACGGAGTCCGACAACGCGCTGCTGAACAACGCGACGCAGTGCCATCAGCGGTTCGGCTATCCCCGCGTCTCACTGCTGCAAATGATCGACTGGGTCGCCGAATGGGTGGAAGCCGGCGGGGCGACGCTGAACAAGCCGACGCATTTTCAGGAACGAAAGGGGAAATTCTGAGCGATGAGCGGGAAAAAGGAACTGACGCCCGAGCAGAAACGGGCGCTGCATGACGGGCTGGTCATTCCGGCTCATCCGTTGGCGTTGGACGAGAACCGCCGTCTGGACGAGGCGCGCCAGCGGGCGCTGAGCCGCTACTATATGGCATCGGGGGCGGGCGGCATCGCCGTCGGCGTTCATTCCACGCAGTTCGAGATTCGCGATCCTCGGCACGGGTTGTTCGAGCGAGTGCTGCGTCTGGCTTCCGAGGAAGTGGAGCGGGGCCGGCTGGAGCGTCCGTTTATCCGCGTTGCCGGGATATGCGGGCCAACGGAACAGGCGGTGAACGAAGCCGAGACGGCCTCCGCGCTCGGTTACGATACAGGCCTGCTCAGCATGGGGGAACTGCAAGGGTGGACCGAAGCGGACATTCTGAAGCGAACGGAGAAGGTGGCGGAAGTGATGCCGGTCGTCGGCTTCTACCTGCAGCCTTCGGTGGGAGGTCGGACGTTCAGCTTCGACTTCTGGCGGGCGTTCGCCGACATTCCCGGCGTCGTCGCGATCAAGATGGCCCCGTTTAACCGCTACCAGACGATCGACGTTGTGCGAGCGGTCTGTTATTCCGGGCGCAGAGATGACATCGCGCTGTATACGGGCAATGACGACAACATCGTTAACGACCTGCTGACCGTCTACAGGTTTCGGGTGGACGACCGGATCGTGGAAAAAAGAATCGTCGGCGGCTTGCTCGGACATTGGGCGGTCTGGACGAACAAAGCGGTCGAGCTGTTGGAGGAGATCAAGCGAGTACCGGAGCAAGGAAACATTCCGCCGGAATGGCTGACCCGCAACGTCGAAGTCACCGACGCCAACGCGGCTTTCTTCGACCCGGCCCACGGCTTCGCAGGCTGCATTCCGGGCATTCACGAGGTGCTGCGCAGGCAGGGGCTGCTGCAAGGAACGTGGTGTCTGAACCCTCACGAGCATCTGTCGGAGGGACAGAAGGAAGAGATCGACCGCGTATACCGGGATTATCCGCATTTGAATGACGATGCGTTCGTGCAGAAGCATCTGCTCGAATGGCTGTCTTAAAGAGGTAGTTCAAAAAGTCCGATTTTGATCACGAAGCCCCACGGGAAGCGGATTCGACATCGAATCTTGAATTCAGCCGGATCTTCCGGTACTCACGTAGGTTTGCCTACGTTCCGTTCCTCATCACCGGTCTTCATTCAACCTTCCCGGATGCATGGGCGAGCAGTTCGCCGTAAGGCGAACGACCAGCCTCGGTGCTGAAAACCGAACTTTTTGAACATACACTTAAAGGTTGTGAGGGAAATATGCGATTTAAGGACGTTTTTTCGATCATTGGGCCGAGCATGATCGGTCCGTCCAGCTCGCATACGGCCGGAGCGGTCCGGCTCGGAAGAGTCGCGCGCGAGCTGCTGGGCGAGATGCCGGAGGAGGCTGAAGTCGTCTTCTACGGCTCGTTCGCCGCGACGTACGGAGGGCATGGCACCGACGTGGCCGTCGTCGCCGGGCTGCTGCGGTTCGGCACGGACGACGAGCGAATTCCGGACGCTCTGCTGGAGGCCGCCGACGCCGGCATGAAGGCGACGTTCCGGACGGGAGCGGGAGCGGCCGTTCATCCGAATACGCTGTCCGTAGTGCTGCGCGCGGGAGAGCGCTCGTGCCGGATGACCGGCTGCTCGATCGGCGGCGGCAATATCGAGGTCGTGGAAGCGAACGGCTTCGATCTGCGATTTACGGCCGATTATCCGACGCTGATCGTTTTTCATGGAGACCGGCCCGGCGTGCTCGCGGACATGACGCGGCTGCTGAGCGAGGCGAACGTCAACATCGGCTATATGGACGTCGATCGCAAGGGCAGGCTCGGGGAAGCGGCGACCGCCGTCGAGACGGACGGAGGAATTCCGAGCGGTGTGCTGGCGGAAATCCGGCGGCTGCCCAGCGTAACCGGTTTAAGCTACATCGATCTGAATGGCGGTGATGCGACATGAGATTCCGCACTTTGAACGAGCTGGCCGCAATCGGCGCAAGCGAAGGCAAGCCGCTCTTCCGGGTGATGCTGGAGGATCAGGCGGCGGAGTCGGGACGGACGGCCGAGCGGGAATGGGAAAAAATGAAGGCGTACTACGGCATCATGAAGGAAGCCGTAAAGAAAGGGATCGCGTCGGAGCGAGGTTCGAGAAGCGGCCTGATCGGAGGGGATGCGAAGCGGGCGCTTGAATACGCCCGGCGTCCGGACGCTTCGCTGGGCGGCGACGCGGGCGCGGCGATGGCGTATGCGCTCGCGGTGTCCGAAGTGAACGCGTCGATGGGGCGCATCGTCGCCACACCGACCGCGGGCTCCTGCGGCGTCATTCCCGGCGTGTTCGTCAGCAGCCAGGAGCGGTTCGGCTGGACCGACGACCAGATGACGGGCGGTTTGTTCTGCGCCGGGGCGATCGGTTACGTCATCGCCAACAACTCTTTTATATCCGGGGCGGAAGGCGGCTGCCAGGCAGAGATCGGCTCGGCGATCGGCATGGCGGCGGGCGCGCTGGCGGAGCTGAAGGGCGGCAATCCGGACCAGGTCGTGCATGCGGTCGGGCTCGCGCTGAAAAACACGCTGGGACTCATCTGCGATCCGGTCGCGGGCCTGGTGGAGATTCCGTGTATCGTGCGCAACGGCTTCGGCGCAGTTAACGCGTTGGCCGCCGCCGATATGGCGCTGGCGGGCGTCCGCAGCGTGATCCCATCGGATGAGGTAATCCAGGTCATGCTGGAAGTTGGCAGCGCGATGCCGGACATTCACAGAGAGACGGCGAAGGGCGGGCTGGCTCAGACGCCGACTGGGAGAAAAATCGCCGAGCAGCTTGCCGAAGCTTCGTCGGAGCTGAAGGAAGGGGATAACGATGACTGAGGAGTTGTTCGGCAGCTTGCGGGCGTCCGCCGCCGCGATCGAGGGAGAGCTGGTCGCGCTGCGCAGGAAGCTCCATGCTTATCCGGAGCTCAGCTTCGAGGAGGAGCGCACTTCCGCGGCCGTCGCCGAGTGGCTGGACAGCCTCGGTATGGACGCCGTCCGGCGAGGCGTCGGCGGGCACGGCATCGTGGCCGAACTAAGCGGGGCGCGCCCGGGGCCGCGGATCGCCCTGCGGGCGGACATGGACGCGTTGCCGATCCGGGAGGAGACCGGTCTGCCGTACGCTTCGCAGGTGCCGGGCATCATGCATGCCTGCGGGCACGACGCTCACACGGCGATGCTGTGCGGTGCGGCACGGTTGCTGGCGGATCGCCGGGATCGGCTGTCGGGAAGCGTCCGGTTTCTGTTCCAGTCGGCGGAGGAGATCAACGCCGGGGCGAAGGCGATGATCGGGCAGGGGGCGCTGGACGGCGTGGATGAAATTTACGGGCTGCACAACTTGCCTACGCTGCCGGCCGGCCAAGCCGGCACCCGCTTCGGAGCGCTGATGGGGTCCGTCGACCAGTTCGAGCTGACCGTAACGGGCCGGGGCGGACACGGCGCGCTGCCGGAGCAATGCGTCGATCCGGTCGTGGCGGCGTCGGCGATCGTCATGGCGCTGCAGACGGCGGTCAGCCGTGAGCTGTCCCCGTTCAGTCCGGCGGTGGTGACGGTGGGAAGCGTCCACGGAGGCGCTTCGTACAACGTCATCCCGGAGCGGGTGGAGCTTGCCGGAACGGTGCGGACGTTCTCCGCCGACGTTCAGGAGCAGATGCCCGAGCGGCTGCGCCGACTGATCGAGCGAACCGCGGAGGCTTACCGTTGCGAGACGGAGCTGCGCTATACTCGGCATGTGCCCGTTCTGGTGAACGATGACGCCTGCGTCCGACATGCGGAAGCGACGATCGACGCCGTCCTCGGCCGGGCCAACCGGATCGAGGCGCCCCCTGTGCTGGCGGGAGAAGACTTCTCCGTCTACCTGCAGCGCGTGCCGGGCTGCTTCTTCTGGCTCGGCTCGGGGCCGAAGACCGAAGTCGAACGGGCGTACGGGCTGCATCATCCCCGGTATACGATGAACGAGGACTGCTTGGCGGAGGGGGCGGCTGTGCTGGCCGCGATCGCAATTCGCAGAGAGGACGTGGGTTCATGACGGCGAAGCCGCTGCGAATCGGTATGATCGGGCTGGATGCCAGGGGAGATAGAGTTGCGTTATGGAGGAGCCGCGTCTCTCGTACCGGCTCTTTTTTCTATGAATCGAAGCGGAACGAATAGACGTCTCTCAATGCGAATTTACATTCGGATAACAAAAAACGGAGCTGAAGCTAATGGTGACGTGTTAATTTTGAAGAAAATAACGGATCTCGCTAGGGCGGAGGTTGGCGACATGATGGAGAACGAGGGTTGGTTGGACCGGAGAATTTTGCGGCATTGGCGAAGCAAGGACGGAACTCCCGGGCATTGCGGGCTGTTCGTCGTGCGATGGGAAGCCGATCCGGAGAAGCCGGGCAGTTCTCTGCTGCGCGTCGCCCGCTTGCTGAGTGCGATAGGGCTGCGGCTGTCGAAGCTGTCGGATTCGGTGAGGGGCTGGACGCTGGCCGGCGACGACTTGATTCTGGCCGCTTCCTTTGCCCCGGAGGAGAACGAAGACCGGACGTCCGGCGACGTGTCCTCGGGCAGGATGGCGTTCCTCATCCGGGACACGGCGCAGCGCGTGCTGCTCGAATTCGGACAAGCCGAGACGATGTGGGCGGGCGGAGGCATTCGCTGCGGCTTCGGCTGGGTCGCGGGACAGGACGGGCGGACGATTCCGATGCCCGGCAGTCCCCGCGAATGGGAAAGCGCGCTGTTGGCCGCTTACGAGACGGCCTTGAAGCGGATGCTGTTCTCTCCTGCGCCCTTGATCCGATTTCCCTTGGATGAATTGCGCGAATCGCTGTCCGGTTTCGAGTTCGAAGTGCGCTACTTGCCCATTGTCTCGCTGCTGGACGGATCGCTGTATGGATACGAGGCCATTCCGGTCGGCGCGCGCAGAGGGGAACGGATCGACTTGCGGACTTTCTACGCTCAAGCCGACCAATCCGGCAAGCTGTTCGAATGGGACCGCCGCTTCCGTGAAGCGGCCATTCGGCGTTTGCCGTCCCGTAACGGGGACGTCAAGCTGTTCCTGCCCGTTCCGGCCAAAATCATTTACGATCCGCGGCTCTATCCCGGAAGCACGCTTCGCAGAATCGAGGCGGCCAACCTGCGTCCGGAGCACGTCGTGCTCGTCCTGATCGACGGGGATAACGAGTCGGCCGCGATGACGCGCTCCGCCTTGAAGCACTACCGCCATCAAGGCTTCCGCATCTCGATTCCGGGAATCCGTCCGGAGCTCGAGTCGCTGCGCAAAATGACGGACCTGCACCCCGACTATGCGCGCCTGGACGTCGATTGGATTCGCGGAGAGACGCCCGACTCGGTCGAGACGAGCCTGCTGCAGGCGTTGATCGCCCTGGCGCGCAAGGAGCAGATCGTCTTTATCGCCGGAGGGCTCGATCGGGAGCCGCTGCTGCCGAGCCTCGTCGCCAGCGGGATGCATTACGCGCAGGCGGAGAAGCTGGCCGAGGACGGGGAAGACGGCGATGCCGAACCGGACCGCCGGATCGCCGAGCTGCAAGCCCGTATTCGGACCGAAGTCGGCAAACGGTTCAAGGGGGCGGCGGGCACGATGGCCGTGCTGGCCAATCCGGTCAAGCAGTTCAGCCGCAATACGCTCGTGTCGGAAGTATCTCGCCACTTCGAGCTCCATCGCGAAGCGCAGGGCGTCGTCATCGCGGAGGGCGGCAAGCCGATCGGCTTATTAATGAAGGAAAAGCTGCTGCAGCTGCTGTCCGGCCAGTTCGGATTGCCGCTTTATTGGAACAGGCCCGTAGGCAAAATCATGGATACGCACCCGGTCATCGTCGAAGAGTCGGTCGCCGTGGACCAGGCATCGCAGATGGCGATGGCCCGCGAGCCGGACAAGCTGTACGACGAGGTGATCATTACCCGAGACGGACAGGTAGCGGGGATCGCTTCGATCCGATCGATGCTGGAATGGGTGTCCCAAGCCCGAATGAAGGATGCGCAGTGGGCGAACCCGCTGTCGGGACTTCCGGGCAACGAGCCGATTCGCAGGGAGATGAACCGCAGGCTCGCGGAAGGCCGGCCGTTCGCGGTGCTGTACGCGGATTTGGACCACTTCAAGTGGTACAACGATCAGTTCGGATTTCAGCGGGGAGACGACGTCATCCGCTATACGGCGGAGACGCTGATCCAAGTGTGCAGGGAGCGTCCGAATGGCGATTGCTTCGTCGGTCATATCGGCGGCGACGATTTCATCGTGCTGTCGTCCGGCTTGGATGCGCATGAAGCGGCGCACGAGACGATCGCCAAGTTCGAGCAAGGGAGCGGCGCTTACGCTTCGGCGCATTCCGGACCGGTATTCGATCGCTCGGGCCAGCCGCTCGAGGCGCCGGCCTTGTCTTTGTCCCTGTCGCTGCTCCTGTGCCGATCGACGGCGGGCTGGACGGCGGAGGCGCTCTCGGAGAGGGCGGCGCTGCTCAAGAAGCAGGCGAAGCGGCAGCGGGGCAATTCGATTGCGTGGGAAGAGCTCGGGGAACGCGAGCCGGCGGATCTGAAGCCGGAGATGGAATTAACCGGGCGTTAACGTAAATGAGGAATTGCGTTAACACAACCTTGCTACATTTATAATCGCGGTTATTTTCACGAGGAAGCTGGTGTTCAATCGTATGGCAACGTCCTGGTTCGGCATAGATCAACTCATCGATCGAATCGAACATCATCCTTCTATCGGTCTTATCGGCATCGATCTTTCCGAGTGGAGCGGCGGCTTGGCGTCCAAGTTTAGGGAAAAAGGATTCGAATGGGAGAACTGGCTCGCCAGATCGATGAACCGAAGCGACTTGTGGTTCGGAGACGTGGTGTCGGGACATCTCTGGCTATATGCCGGCATGCCGGCTTCTATGCGGGAAGACGAGGGAGATTCCTATTTGCGGGCGATGGCCAAGCGGGTCAGGGAAGCGATCGCCGCGGAATCGGTAGGGAAGGCCGGGCAAACCCCGACGACTTCCGGCCAGAAGGAGCGGGGCATCGGTTACGCCAGCCTGCAGGGGCTTAAGACGGACCCGCTCAAGGACGTCGTCTACGACGGCGTCGTGAAAGCGACGGAGAGAATTCGGGAATCGCTCAACGGGCACCGGGATTGGGAGCTGCGCTGCGAACTGGAGCGCCTGCTCGCCGAGAGCAGCATCAAGAGCGTCTACCAGCCGATCGTGCGTCTGGGAGACGGAAGAGTGTTCGGCTACGAAGCGTTGACGAGATGTCCGGAGGGCAGCCTGTTCGACGGTCCGCTCTCGCTGTTCAGATTCGCCGAGAAAAACCAGATGGCGCTCGCCTTGGACCGCCTTGCAAGGGAAACGGCGATCCGGCATTCCCCGGCATTGGGAGCCGTTCAGAAAATATTCATCAACGTGACGATGAGCATCATTAACGATCCTCATTTCGTATCCGGCCAGACGGTACGATGGCTAAGCGAGAAGGGAATGTTCCCGGGCCAGGTCGTGTTCGAACTGACGGAGCGCAGCTCGATCGACGATTTCGAAGCGGCTAAGAAAATATTGGCGCATTACCGCAGCCAAGGGTACGAGATCGCCATCGACGATGCGGGAGCCGGGTATTCTTCCTTGCAATCGATCGTGGAGCTGAGCCCCGACTATATTAAGGTAGACCGTTCGCTCGTCCGTCTTGCCGACAAGGACGAGATGAAGAAGCATATGCTGCGCACGTTCGTCCGCTTCGCGAAGAAGATGAACATCCGCACGGTCGCGGAAGGAATCGAACGGCCGGAAGAGCTGAGGCTTCTTCGCGCCATGGGATTCGATTTCGCGCAAGGTTACTTGATAGGACGGCCGAGCGAGTTTCCCGCGGCCGCGAATTCGGGAGCCATCCCCAAAGTCTGACGACCGGGGAGGGCTCTCTTTTCGTTCTCGGCGGGGTGCGGCCCGTTCCGCAGTTATGGTATGATGAGGCTATGTAGATGTTGTTGGACTTGCACATATACCAAAGTCGGCGAGGTGGACGAACGGCCATGGCCAATGAAAAGGACAAGCTGGTCCTGATCGACGGGAACAGCATTATTAATCGCGCGTTCTACGCGCTGCCTCCGCTTACAAGCAGCAACGGGCTGCATACGAACGCCGTTCTTGGCTTTACGACGATGCTGCTTAAGGTGCTGGAAGAGGAGAAACCGAGCCATCTGCTCGTTGCCTTCGACGCGGGCAAAATCACTTTCCGTCATGAAGGCTATTCCGAATATAAAGGCGGAAGACAGAAGACGCCTCCGGAGCTGTCGGAGCAATTTCCGCTGCTGAAGGAGCTGCTGCAAGCGTTCTCTATCTCCCAGTACGAGCTGGCGGGGTACGAGGCGGACGATATTATCGGCACGATGGCGAAGCAAGCGGAGGAGCAGGGCAAATCCGCGATCATCGTATCCGGGGACAAGGATATGCTCCAGCTGGCGACCGACCAGGTCAGCGTCTGGATTACGCGCAAGGGCGTCAGCGAAGTGGAACGGTTCACGCCGGAGGGCATCGGGGAGAAGTATGGGCTGACGCCCGCCCAGATCATCGATCTCAAAGGGCTGATGGGCGACGCCAGCGACAACATTCCGGGCGTTCCCGGAGTCGGAGAGAAGACCGCGCTGAAGCTGCTGCACGAATTCGGCACGGTCGAAGGCGTATTGGAGCACGTCGAAGAAATCAAAGGCAAGCTGCGTGAAAATATCGAAGCGAACATGGACAGCGCCAAGATGAGCAAGGAGCTGGCGACGATCTACCGCGAGGTTCCGGTCGACTATTCGCTTGACGACGTCGCCTGGAAGGGCTACGATCCGGCGGCTCTGGCGACGGCGTTCCGCAAGCTGGAGTTCAAGGCGCTGAGCGAACGGCTGAACTTGGGGGCGGCGGACGAAGCGCTGGAGCATCAGACGGCGGAGACCGCCTCCCGCTACGAAGTCGTCCAGGTCGACAAGGATGGCTGGGAGGGCTTGTACGGCGCGCTTGCCGACGCGGAGGCGCTGCTCGTGGACGCGGCGGGCGACAACCCGCACCATAGCGAAGGCATCGGACTGGCCGTCGCGGCCGGCTCGACCTGCTATGTCGTTCCTTACGCCTCCTTGCTGGGAGCTGAAGCGGAGAAGCTCAGAGAGTGGCTCGCGGACGCCGGAACGCCGAAGACGAGCTACGATCTGCACCGCGTAGATCTCGTACTCGCCCGCTCGGGCATCAAGCTGCAGGGTCATTCGTTCGACGTGCAGTTGGCCGCCTATCTGCTCGACCCGACGGAGGCCGACCCGTCGCTGCACGGTCTGCTGCAGCGTTACGGACTCGATCCGATTCCGTCCGACGAAGCGGCGTACGGCAAGGGAGCCAAGTTCCGCGTTCCGGCGGCGGACGAGCTGGCCAAGCATTTGGCGGCGAAGGCCGACGCGGTGCGCCGCCTCAAGGAGCCGCTCGCCGAACAGCTCGAGAAGCTGGGCATGCACCGGCTCTACTACGAGTTGGAGCAGCCTCTGTCCGTCGTGCTGGCGGGCATGGAGAAGCAGGGCATTAAAGTGCGGCCGGAGGCGCTGCAGGAGCTGGGCGCGGAGTTCCAGCGCCGTCTCGAGGAGACGACGGACGCGATCTACGCCAGCGCCGGCTTCGAGTTCAACATCGGCTCGACGCGCCAGCTCGGGGAAGTGCTGTTCGAGCGGCTTCGGCTGCCCGTCGTGAAGAAGACGAAGACGGGCTATTCGACCGACGCGGAAGTGCTGGAGAAGCTGGAGCCTCATCACGAGATCGTGAAGCTGATTCTGCACTATCGCCAGCTTTCCAAGCTGCAATCGACCTATATCGAAGGCTTGTTGAAGGAAATCCGTCCGGAGACCGGCAAAATCCATACGTTCTACCGGCAGACGATCGCGGCGACGGGCAGGCTTTCGAGCCAATACCCGAACTTGCAAAACATCCCGATCCGCCTGGAGGAAGGCCGCCAAATCCGCAAAGCGTTCGTGCCGTCCGAGCCGGGCTGGACGATTGTGGCGGCCGACTACTCGCAGATCGAGCTGCGCGTGTTGGCGCACATCTCCGGAGACGACGGGCTGAAGGAAGCGTTCCTGAAGGAGATGGACATCCATACGAAGACGGCGATGGACGTGTTCGGAGTTCCGGCGGAACGGGTGGACGCCAACATGAGACGCCAGGCGAAAGCCGTCAACTTCGGCATCGTCTACGGCATCAGCGATTGGGGCTTGTCGCAGAACTTGAACATTACGCGGGGCGAAGCTGCGGACTTCATCGAGCAATATTTCGTGGCGTTCCCGGGAGTTCGCCGCTATATGACCGAGATCGTGGAGCAGGCGAGGAAGGACGGCTACGTGACGACCTTGCTGGAGCGTCGCCGCTACTTGCCGGAAATCCGCCATTCCAACTTCAACCTGCGTTCCTTCGCGGAGCGCACGGCGATGAACACGCCGATCCAGGGCACCGCCGCGGACATTATCAAGCTGGCGATGATGCGGATGAACGAAGAGCTGTCCGCTCGCGGATTGCGCAGCCGCATGCTGCTGCAGGTTCATGACGAATTGGTGTTCGAGGTGCCGGAAGACGAATTGGAGACGATGAAGAGCCTCGTGCCGGAGACGATGAAAAACGCGCTGAAGCTCGACGTGCCGCTTCTGGCCGAAGTCAGCGTCGGTTCGAACTGGTACGAAGCGAAGTAACGGGAGCAAGATAAGCCGAACCCATCCCTTTCGGAATGCAATGGGCTTCCCGCTCAAGGGTTCGGCTTATATGTTGGAAGGAAGTGAAGAGGAATGCCTGAATTGCCCGAGGTAGAAACGGTGCGACGCACCTTGAATCAATTGATCGCCGGGAAGACGATCGAGCTCGTTACGGTCAGCTTGCCGCGCATCCTGCAGAAGCCGGATGATCCGCAGGCGTTCGCCGCCATGCTGGAGGGGAGAACGTTTCAATCGGTGGAACGGCGGGGGAAGTTTCTGCGTCTCGTCCTGGACGGGCTGGTGCTGATCTCCCATCTGCGGATGGAAGGCCGTTACGGCCTGTACGGCAAAGACGATCCCGTCGAACTCCACACGCACGTCCGGTTTTCCTTTACGGACGGCACGGAGCTGCGTTACAAGGACGTTCGCCAATTCGGAACGATGCATCTGTTCGCGCCGGGGGACGAATGGACCGCCGCTCCGCTGAATAAACTGGGATTAGAGCCGCTGGACGAGAGCTTTACGTTGGACGAGTTCCGCCGCTCGCTTGCCCACAGGACGACGAAGATCAAGCCGCTGCTGCTTAATCAGGAGATCGTCGTCGGACTGGGCAACATCTACGTGGACGAAGCGCTGCATGCTGCCGGCATCCACCCGGAGACGCCCGCAAGCGAGTTGAAGCGGAAGGAGCAGGAGAAGCTGCACGGCGCAATCGTCGCCACGCTCTCGGCCGCCGTGGATGCGGGAGGCTCCTCGATCAAATCGTACGTAAACGGCCAGGGAGAAATGGGGATGTTCCAGTTCAGTTTAAGGGCGTATGGCAGAACAGGCGAACCTTGTCCCGAATGCGGAACGCCGATCGAGAAGTCGGTCGTCGGCGGACGAGGCACGCACGTATGTCCGAAGTGCCAGAAGCCGCCTCGCGGCAACGGGAAAGCTCCGGCGTCATCCGACGCCGCCGCGCCTGCATCAAAGCGGCCGCGAACCCATGCCGTGAAGCTGAGGCTGGACGGGGCGGAGCGATAGAAGCGCATTAAGCGGGGCATTGTCGCCGCCGCCTGCATAGGATGGAAAGTACCCGGCTTCCGGAACCGGAAGCGAGGGATCGCATCCATGCAGGGGGAAATGCGTTATGATGGCACCTGTCGCGTCGCTTCTGTTATTGTCTTTCGCGGTAAGTTTGGACGGTTTCGGCGTCGGAATGACTTACGGCGTCAGGAAAATCAAAATTCCCGTATCTTCCGTGGCGATTATTTCGGTTTGTTCCGGTCTGATCATTCTGCTCTCGATGATGGTCGGAGTCGCGATCACGCGATGGATTCCTCCGCAAGGGGCATCGGCCATCGGGGCGGTCATTCTGATCGGCATCGGCATGTGGGCGCTCATTCAATTTATCCGCAGCGGCGAACGAGACGAACGTGACGCCGGAGGCCGCGAGGGCGCGGAAGCAGGCACGGCGGCGGACGCTCCCGTGCTTAAGATGGAGCTTAAAATATTCGGATTCATCATTCAAATTCTTCGCACGCCGTCGGCGGCCGATATGGACCGGTCGGGCACGATCAGCGCGGGAGAAGCGTTCCTGCTCGGGACGGCGCTGTCGCTGGACGCCTTCGGGGCGGGCATCGGCGCGGCCCTGGTCGGCTTTCCGCCCATGCTGACGGCGATTCTGATCGCCGCGTCGAGCGGATTGTTCCTCTGGTCCGGCACGAAGTTCGGACTGTGGGCGTCGCGCTGGCGCTGGGTTAAGCAGCTGTCCATGCTGCCGGGCATCATTTTGATCACGATGGGAATTTTCAAGCTGTTTGTATAGGGCCGAGTTCAAAAAGTTCGGTTCCCGGCAATCGGACTTTTTGAACCACTTTATTCAGATGTAAGGAAGAGGGCTTATGAACTTAGGATTAACGGGAGGCATTGCCACCGGCAAAAGCACGGTCGCCAAGCTGCTCACGGAGCGCGGGGCGAACCTGATCGATCTGGACATAGTCGCCCGGGAGGTCGTCGAGCCCGGGCAACCGGCTTTGCTCGCGATCGCCGAGCGGTTCGGACAAGCCGTGCTCAAGCCGGACGGCTCGCTGGACCGCAAGAAGCTCGGCGCCGTCGTCTTCTCCGACCCGGAGGAGCGCAAGGCGCTCGAAGCGATTACGCATCCGGCCATTCGCGCCGTCATGAAGGAACGAATGGCGCGTTACGAGACGGAGGAGCCGGACAGGCCGGTCGTCGTCGACGTTCCGCTTCTGTACGAATCGAAGCTCGAAAGTTACTTCGAACAGGTTATGGTCGTCTACGTTCCCCGGGAGACACAGCTTCGCCGGCTCATCGAACGAGACGGTCTGACGCCGGAGGAAGCCGGCAAGAGACTCGCCGCGCAGATGGACATCGAGGAGAAGAAACGGCGGGCGGACGTGCTTATCGACAATAGCGGAACGCCGGAGGAGACGGACCGGCAGATTGAGCGCTTCTGGCGGGAAAAGGGGTTAGGATGAAGAGAAGGGTCAGGCGCAAGCGCTTCATCCTGATGTTGGTCGTTATCGTGCTCGGGGCGCTGTTCATTCGGTCGGATTGGTTGGGGAAGCGAATTTATCCGATTTCTTATCAAGATGAAATCAAGAGGAACGCGCAGCACTACGAGCTGGATCCGCTTCTGATCGCCGCGATCATCCGCGTCGAATCGAACTACAGGCTGACCGCGGTGTCCCGGAAGGGAGCAGTCGGCATCATGCAGATTATGCCCGATACGGCGGAGTGGATTTTGAAGCAGGGCGATTTCGGCGATATTACGGTGAAGGATGCGGGGTCTCAGGCTCACGCAGGCATCGCTCTCGGCTCCTGGTACGTGAAAGAGCTGAACCGGCAGTTCAGAGGCGATCTGATCAAATCGCTTGCCGCCTACAACGCCGGTCCCGGGAAGGTCAGATCCTGGCTGGACAAGGGAGTATGGGACGGCGAAGAGCGGACGATTAGCGATATTCCTTACGGGGAGACTAGACATTACGTGCAGCGTGTGTTGTATTATTATAAGAAGTATCAGGATATTTACGAGACCTTATAATTCCGATAAGGCAAAAGGAAGCCTTGAAGCGTTCGCTTCAAAGCTTCCCGGTATCTAGTGCTTTCCACTGTCGATCATTCGCTTGGATTAACGGCCCGCCAGCTGTTGCTCGGCGATTTGCACCAAACGGCGGGTAATGTTACCCCCGATGGAACCGTTGTCCTTCGTCGTCATGTTACCTTGGTAACCATCTTGCGGGATGGCGATGCCAAGCTCTTGAGCCGCTTCGTATTTCAGTTGGTTCAGACCCGCTGTCGCTTGGGGAACGAGCAATGTATTGCTGCTGTTGTTCTGTGCCATGAATGTTCACCTCCTTGCGGTTGGTAACTGTATTATGTGCTTTATTCTACCGTTCATGTAAGGGAAGGCTTGGAAAATTAAATCATTCGTATTCGAAGGAGGCGAGATCGGCGACATGAAATGCCCTTATTGCGATTACAGCGGAACGAAAGTGTTGGACTCCCGTCCGGCCAACGATAACAAATCGATTCGCCGCCGTCGGGAGTGCGAGAAGTGCAGCCGTCGGTTTACGACTTTCGAGACGGTCGAGGAAACGCCGCTGATGGTGATCAAGAAGGACGGGAGCCGCGAGGAATTCAGCAGGGACAAGGTGCTTAGAGGGCTGCTGCGGGCTTGCGAGAAGCGTCCGGTATCCGTCGGACAGCTCGAAGTCATCGTCTCCGACGTGGAGCGGGAAATTCGCAATACGGCGTCGGCGGAGGTCGAGAGCCGGATTATCGGCGAGCTGCTGATGGAGCATATTTATCCCGTCGACGAGGTCGCGTACGTCCGGTTCGCGTCGGTGTACCGCCAGTTCAAGGATATTAACATGTTCTTCAAAGAGCTGAACACGCTGATGAGCAAACACGGAATTTAGACAGCCGTATTTCCTGAATATGCCTAACATAGCATGAAGCCGAGCGCCCAAGGCGTTCGGCTTCATTTCGTATGGCTGAATTACGTTCTCTCGGCCGTAATCGATACGGCTTGCAAGTAGCGTCCGTACTTCAGGAACTGCCTGCGCATGCCCAGCACCCGTTTCCTTGCTTGAGGTTTCCGGATGAGGTTGGCGGCGATCTTCAGGACGCCGAGCAACCCTTCGTCCTGGACCATCCGCCGAGGATGAAGCAAGTGCATCGGAGCGGTTCTCACGCTCGTGACCCGAAAGCCGTTCTCCTCCAGCAGCCGGGTCCATTCCGTCGTCGTGAGAGGCCTTGCGTTGACACGGATCGCTCTGGACAGATCTTTCTGGATTCCGTCCTTGACGTCCGGGCCGAGGTCGTCGGGAAACAAGCACATCTCATGGATCGCGTATTTGCCGCCAGGACGAAGCAGCCTCTGCGCTTCGGAGATGATCTGCTTTTTCTGTACAGGGGCTTGCATCGTCAGCATGGCTTCCCCGTAGATGACCGATGCCGACGCGTCGGGCAGACCCGTATGCTCGGCGCTGGCGACGATGCAGCGCTGCCGGTCGCCGGTCAGTTGCTTGCCGACTTTGGCCGCCGCGGCTTCATCCTGCTCCACGGCGATATATTCGCGCGGCCCGTATTTCAGCGTCATCTGCGCGGTCAGGCCCAAACCGGGTGCAAACTCGACGACGGTATCCTCCTTGCTCATCCGCAATGAATGCAGCATTTCGCGGGTCATTTCCAGCCCGCCGGGTCGCAGCACTTTTTTGCCCAGACTGGCCAGAAGCCAGTGTCCGGGCATCTTCTCGTAATCCAAGTGATCTGACTTCATGCGCCATGGCCTCCTCTTATACAGCAACGCTGCGCGTTCGCCTTTTTTTATAGGTGTGCGCCGCGCATCCAACTGAGATGAATATAATAATCATTCTCAATTATAAGAGAAAGGCATATGTTCGCGCCAGAGGATTCTCGTCAACGCTTCGTCCGCACGAGCAGCGCTTCGACGTCTTCCAAGGCTTCAACGCGGTGAGGCTCCGTCGGATCGAGATGAAGTATAATCGACAACTCCCTTTATTCCTTGTACACGACAGTATAACCGACGGAATTGTTCCTGACGTGTGACGAAAATCACAGTCGAATGCAAGCGATAGATCGCTCATACAATGGAATAATGCGTTTGTAGGAGGGAGAAAATGGATTCTTGTCCATTTCAAGGACCGGGCAAGCAAAATCCGGTTAATGTCGGAGGGTACGATCTGTTCCGAGCGACGGAAGATAAGCAGCAGGACGGCTACTGGATCGGCTCGGGCCAGTCGATTCTATTCGACGCGGGGTTAAATGAAGGAGCGGGCGGAACGGTCGTCTATGAGAATTTGGTGCGGATTTCCAAAGGAGCGGCGCTGAACTCGGCGGAAGAATGCGACTGTCACGTTACGGTGACGCTCGATCTGGAGGCCAAGCCGGCTACGTTCCAATACTTCCCGCCGCATTCGCTCGACGTCGTGATCGTTCTCGACGTTACTTCCAGCATGATGACGTCGGGCAGCACGAAGTTCGTGCAGGCGAAGAGGGCAATGATCGACACGATCAACAAGTTCTGGGCGTCCAACCGGGACACGACGGTGACGATCATTCCTTACGCCCGGGATGCTTTCGTGCCGAATTCCGCTCCGGCAACCGGTTTCGCTTACAACTATCTCGGCACCTTGTTTTCCTGGAAACGCAGCTCCGCTCCCGGGCCGTCCAGTTACTATATCGGACAAATTTTAGGCTACCGCAATCAATCGTTCGTAAGCGCTACGGCTCTGAACACCTTCGAAGCGCAGTCGCAGCCGCTGGCAGCGAGCGCGGAGCTCAGCCTGTACAACTTTTATAACTTCTACAAGATCAGATACAGCGACGTCTACGACGCTTCCGGCAATCCTCTGCCCGACACCGTGCTGAGCACATACATCACGAACGTATTTACGCCGAATCCGGCCGCTTACGTCAACAATCAGTTGGTCAACGTGGCGGCGGGGACGCCTCTCACGCCTCAAGAAGCGACTTACAGCGTTAACCCGGATTTCGTAAGCAACACCATTTTGCAGAACGCGATCTGGTCGATCCCTTACGGGGAGGACACGAATACCGAGGCCGGACTTAAGGCTGCCTACGATTTGTTCAAGACGCCGGGGTTCGCCCAGTCCGACGATATTTATCGGCGCGTCGTGCTGCTGATTACGGACGGTCAGGCGAATCGCTCCGACAATCCGCAATATCCGGGGGTGTACGCCGCTCCGGGAGATACGGATGCGCAGTTTTTTCCCGACGTCGGGGGAGATCCGTGGAAGTATTTTCTTTATTTGCAGCAGACGATGCCGACGCTGGTCGGGGAAGTGTCGAATCGTTCGGCGACGTTCGAGGAGATTATTCTGGCCTCGCAGAGGGGGCAGGAGATTTCCAACAAGCTTAAAGCGCCGGGCGACGGCAATACGCTTCTGTTCGGGTTGGGCATCGACATCAACGCGCAAAATCCCGGACCGTACACGAGGCAAGACGTTCTCGATCTGATGAGAAGCTGGGTGACCGCGCCGTCGTTCTTCCGGGAGTCCAATACGTCCGATCCGGATTCGCAAATCGCGGAGACGCTGGCCAGGCTCGTTCAGGATATTTTTCAGCTGTCCGCCGGCAGTCGGCTTGTCGTGCATGACCGGATCAACACGGCTTTGTTCCGATACGTTCCGGGGTCTATTCGCATCTCGGGCGTACGAGACGGGCTGCTGCTGAAGTCTCCCAATCAACCCGACATCATCGACCCGAGCGATCCGAATTATACGGTCTATCCGAAAGCTCCGCTGCTGCCCGACGTGGACGACAACACGTTCGTCGACGGGGGCTTCGTCCTCGATCTGGGAACGATGCCGCTCGGACTGCTGACCCAGGATAGCCGAACGTCGGTTACGATTACGTATGAGATCGAATCCAACCGGCTGGCCAACGGGAACCATCTGCACACGAATACCGACGATCAGACGTACGCGGCGTTTACGGAGCCGAATCATCTCGAGGCGACTACGTCCGCGATCGACTACTCCGCTGCGGTTCGCAATCTTTTTTTCCATACGCCGATCGTCGCCTGCTCGTGCGCTCCGACGCCGGGTATGAGCGTGGAGAAGTTCGTGGACCGCACTTCCGCCGCTCCGGGAGAGCAGGTCAACTATACGATCGTCGTTAACAACACAGGCACCTTGCGGCTTGTCAACGTCCGCGTAACCGATGCCCGGCTCGGACTGGACTTCACGATTCCGGCCATCGAACCGCTGACTTCGTATGTCGAGTCGGTCGCTTATACGATTCCGCCTGGAACGCCTCCGGGGTCGCTGACGAACACGGTGTTCGCTTCGAACGAATTGTTCCCCGATCCACTGAACGCGTCAGCCGTCGTCAACGTATCAGAAGCCCCGTCGCTGGTGCTGACCAAATCGGTCGACAAGCGCCAGGCGAGGCCGGGAGAGACGGTCGTCTTCACGATCACGGTAACCAACAACGGGAACGTCCCGATCGAGAACGCGCGCTTTGTGGACGATCTGCTGGGCATCTCGACGACGATCGAGTCCATTGCCGCAGGCGCGACGCTGTCCGCGGATCTTCCTTACGTCATTCCGGAAGACGCCGCCATCGGTTCGACGATCGTCAACGTCGCCGTCCTGACCACCCGGGAGCTCCCTCCGCTTACGGCAGCCGTTTCCGTGGAGGTGCTCGCGCAGCCTCGACTGTCTCTGGCGAAAACGGTCGACCGCAAGCAAGCGGCTCCCGGGACGACGATCCAGTTCACGTTGACGGTGACGAATACGGGCAGCATGCCGCTCACGAACGTTCGCGTAACCGACCCGACGCTGGCGCTGGATACGACGATTCCGAGCCTGCTCCCAGGGGATAGCGTCGTCATTCCGCAGCCATTCAACGTTCCGCTTGAGACGCCGCCTGCCGTATATACGAATACGGCGACGGCGACTTCCGATCAGACGACGCCGGTGACGGCTACAGAGCAGGTCGAAGTGCTCGCGCAGCCTGCTCTCGGCATTCGCAAAATCGTCGATCGGCCGACTGCGTCGCACGGCGAAGCGGTTCACTACACGATCCAGGTCGCCAACTTCGGCAACGTCCCGCTGGTCGGTATTCGGCTGACGGACGATGTGCTGGGCATCGATCTGCAGATCGAGAGACTGGAGATCGGGGAAATCTGGAACCGCGACTTCAGCTACACGGTTCCGCCGACGGCTGTCATCGGAAGTCGGATCATCAACCGCGCGGCGGCTTCGAGTTCCGCGACGGGCACCGTGGAAGCGACGGCGACCGTTACGGTCGTCGGAACCGGACTGAGCATAGCCAAGAGTGTGTCCCCGGCATTCGGGGTTCCCGGAGAGATCGTGACGTATACGCTGACGGTAACGAACTTGCTTAGCGTGGCGCAGACGAACGTCGTTCTGACGGATACGCTGCTCGGACTGAATGAAACCGTACCGGTACTGGGGCCTGGCCAGACGATCGTGAGGAACGTCCCATTCGCCTTGCCGGACGTGCCGGAAGGGACGGTTCTGCCCAACGTCTTCTCCAGCGCATCCGACCAGTCGGCCATACAGAGCACGGAAGCGAAGGTGCTCGTTCAGCGGGAGCTTACCGACGCCGCCCTTCGCGTGACGAAGTCGGCCAGCGCGAATCTCGCTCCGCTGGGAAGCTCGATCGAATATACCGTGACGGTCACGAACGTCGGAGCAGGGGCGGCGACGAATATCGACGTCAAGGATTCGCTGACGGGAACTGCGGCGTTCATCCCGTTCCTTGCTCCGGGCGCATCGGAAACGGTTGTGTTCTTCTACTCCGTTCCGAATTCGCTGCCCGGCAGCCCGATCGTCACGAACCGGGTCGTCGCGACCTCGCCGCAGGCGAATCCGGCTTCGGCTGAAGCGAGCGTAAGGGTCGGGGTTCCGCATCATCTCCTGCATTTGACCAATGTCGTCGACAAGCCTGTCGTACCGCCTGGTACTACCGTTCATTTTACGTTCACGGTGACGAACCAGTCGCCCTTCATTTTGCACGAAGTGCGCGTACTCGGGGAGATAACCAGGTTCGAGACGGTCATTCCCGTGCTTCTGCCGGGGGAAAGCCGCGCGTTCGTCGTTCCGTTCGTCGTGCCCACGGACGCAATCAGCGGGATGGTATTCGTAGAGACGGCTTCGGCCTTCTCGCTGGAAACGCCGTTCCAGCAAGCGCCCGCTGCGGTCATTCCGGTCGTGAACGCCGATTTTACGCTCTCGGAGACGGTCGACAAGCCGGTGGTGCCTCCTCAGACGCGCGTTCATTTTACGATTCAGACGACCAACGTCGGCAACGCCGATCTGATCAACTTCAGGGTTTTCGCTTCGCTGCTGAATCTGAGGGTGAGAGTCGTGCGCTTCCCGATCGGCGCGACGTTAAGGGGCCGGTTTCCGTTCGATACACCGGATACGGACGAAGAGATCGTCATCCCGAGTCCGGTTACCGCCCAGGCCGACAACGCGGGACCGAAGCGGGTGGAGGTGTCGGTGCGCGTTATCCCCGAGGACGAGGAGTAGGGTGGGGGATCGTAAGGCGACTGCCTGAACCGCTGGCGCGGCCGGCTTCCGAACGGGAGTCGGCCGCCTCTTTTCATACCAAAGAACGGTCGCCGCAAGCGCGCAAATTTTTTGTTGCAAAAGACGTTGACAACCCTCTTAAGCCTGTGATAAACTCATTTTTGTCGCCAAATAATACGGGCCCTTAGCTCAGCTGGGAGAGCGCTTCGCTGGCAGCGAAGAGGTCAGCGGTTCGATCCCGCTAGGGTCCACCAAATATTGCGAGGGTTCTTAGCTCAGTTGGCAGAGCAGGTGACTCTTAATCATCAGGTCCAGGGTTCGAGCCCCTGAGAACCCACCAGCATATTTAAGAACGAAACGGCAGAGATGCCGTTTTTTTGCTTTTAAACCGCTCCTTACCCCTCCTCCACCCATATACAGTTATCTTGTGCGTGAACGGCTGTTGTCCCATGGTCAATCGCTGTTTTGTAATACCAGATTTTATAATCTATTTTTTGCAGATACTTCTCCAGCTCGGCCATTTTCTCCACAACAAAATTTCTGTGCTTTTCAAACACTTCAAGACGCTGATTTAATGTGGTGTCTCCTTCCATGCCCCAATCAATATATTGCTTGATTTTTTTCACGGGCATGCCGCTTTTCTTCAAACAGGTGATTACGCCAAGCCACTCAAAATCGCTCTCCTTGAAATCTCTGTTCCCCGACTTATTCCGATCAACGAACGGTAACAACCCTTGTTTGTCATAGAAGCGCAATGTATGTGCAGTTAATCCCGTTTTTTCGGCAACCTGGCTAATCGTGTATCCCATCTGTACAAGCCCCCTTTATCAATGGATATAGTATACGGCTTAGAGTGTACTCTAAGTCAAAACGTATTCCGTGCGATGCTTGACTTAGACAATACTCTAAAGTTTAGAATTCGTCTGAACCTAAAATACAATGTAAAAGGAGATAGAGAAATGAGTGAAAACAAGGTTTGGATAATTACGGGATGCTCTACGGGATTCGGCAGAGAACTTGCAAAAGCAACCATTGAAGCAGGCTATAACGTTGTTGTCACGGCAAGGAATCTTCGCGCCATATCCGATCTCGTCAGCGACAACTCCGACAACGTTCTGGCGATGGAGCTTGATGTCACAAAGCCCGATCAGATCGAAAAAGCGGTAAAGGCCGCTATAGCAAAGTTCGGCCGGATCGACGTGCTGGTTAATAATGCGGGAATCGGTTATTTTAGCTCGAATGAGGAAGCTGTCGAAGAAGAAACCCGCAAGATGTTCGAAATCAACTTCTGGGGTCTTATGCGCATGACGAATGCGGTCTTGCCTTATATGAGGAGCCGGCGCTCGGGGCATATTATCAACATATCGTCCACTGGGGGATTAGCCTCGTTTCCTGGAGTGGGTTACTATAATGCCACCAAATACGCCGTCGAGGGAATATCGGAAAGCCTTGCCAAGGAAGCGGCGCCCTTTAATATTCATGTAACGTTGATCGAGCCGAGCAATTTCCGTACGGATTGGTCCGGACGCTCAGCCGCCAAAACAAAATCGGCCATTAAGGAGTACGAGGAACTCATTGCTCCGTTTATAAATGGGGAAACCCATGGCCAAGAACCCGGAGATCCTGAAAAAGCCGCCGAAGCCATAATCGGCGTTGCCGAGTCCGAGGCACCACCGCTTCGATTGTTGCTCGGAACGGAGGCTTATAATGTAGTGGTGAAAAAATATGCAGAGTCGCTGAAACACTTCGAAAAATGGAGAGAAGTGTCTTTGAATGCCGATTTTCAAGATTGAATGCCATGAACGCGGATAATCCGTCCCTCTCCAAGCAGGAAGTGCTGGAACAGTTAGCGCGGAGCTACTCAACTATCTAAATAACGAGACACTGCCTCCGAGGTAGTGTCTTTTTTTGCACACGTATGAGGTCTCGACGAAAAACTTTTTTAGCCTGGTAAGCAGATGTGAGTTAGTTGGACAGGTTGAAGGGGCAAAATTCTGATCAAATCGACGCCGGCATCTGCCGATAATGATAGGAGACATTTTAAGTCCCATCAATTGGCAGGAGGAATTCGGATATGCATAGACAGAACGTACCGACTCGGTTACAAGCGTTAACGCACCGCCTGGCGGCGAAAATCTTGACGTTCGCGCTTGCTGCGCTCGTCATTTTCGGAGGGGTAGGCGGCGATCTCAGGTCGGCGGCAGCGGCGGCGGACGACGACAGCAAGCAGATCGTGGACGTTGCGCTGGGCAACGGATTTGCGCTGGCAGTTGCCAAGGATGGCACGCTCTGGAGCTGGGGAAGCAACGGGGGCGGAAAGCTTGGCCTTGGCAAATCCGCAGCGTCTGCGTCATCTCCGGTTAAGGTGCAGGGCGTAAATCGTATCGTTGCTGTCTCGGCGGGCGTCAATCATGCAATGGCGCTCAAAGCCGACGGCACCGTATGGACGTGGGGCTTTAACGTGCAAGGCGAATTGGGAGACGGGACGTATACGGAATACGGCGAGCCCGATAGCAGCGGGGCAAGCAGAATCAGCATCGACCGCAGCGGTTACGTTCCGCAGCAAGTGCCTGGCCTGGCCGATATTGTCGGCATCGCGGCGACGAGTGCGGGAGGCACCGCATGGAATGCGGCGGGGGAGATGTGGCAATGGGGGAATGCCAGAGTGTCCGGCACGATCTTGAAGGAACGGCTTTCTCCTCAGAAAAATGATGCCGTAGGATCGGTCGTCTTCGTGTCGGCAGGAAACGGCTTGTTGACGACGGTCGACAAGGACGGTACGGTGTGGACGCAGGGCTGGAATACCTTCGGGCAGCTTGGCGACGGCAAGAGAGACGAGTCGGGCCGCATCGGCACCATCCAAGTAGAGGGAATAGCGAACGTCGAACGGGTAATGACGGACGGAGCGACTGTCCTTGCGTTCCAACGGGACGGCAAGGTGTTCGAGTGGGGCGTCAGTCTGCTGGAGACGAAGGGCTTGAATCGGACGGACCCGGCGCACTACGGCCAAATGCCGCATCATCTGCAGCCAACGGTTACACCTGCGCTGCAAGGCTTCAGCGAAATCCGGAACACGACGAATCTGCTCGTGAAGCCTTCGCTCCTCGGCTTGAAGACGGACGGCACCGTATGGACGTTCGGCGATAATGCCCTCGGCCAGCTCGGCGTCTCCGGCGTTGCCGAGCGTTATTCCTGGGGGCAGGTTGCGGGTTTGCCGCAAATCTCGACCGTGAAGGGCGCCTTCGGCTCGAATCTGGCTGTCGGGAAGGACGGCAGCATCTGGGCGTGGGGGAAGAACGATTACGGCCAGCTCGGCGACGGCACAACCGTAACGCGGAAGACTCCCGTCGCCATCGGCGGGTTCGGAAGCGCGCCGGTTAAGCCGGATCTTCCGGCGAAGTACAAGCTCGTCGTGAACGGCAAGGAAGTGGCGCTTGCCGCCAGTCCCGTCGTGAAGGGAATGGCCGTGACGCTGCCTCTGGCCGACGCCGCGAAGGCGTTCGGAGCGAAAGTCGCGTACGACAAAAACAAGACGACGGCGACCGTCACGCGGGGCAAATCGAAGATCGTGCTGAAGAAGGGAAGCGCTCAAGCGACCGTGAACGGCAAAACCGTCAAACTCGCGTCCGCGGTTCCCGCAACGTGGCTGGTCTCTGCCGATTGGCTGGCGAAGCAGCTCGGCGGAACGATCAAAGTCGATACGTCGAAGCTGACGATCTCGGTAACGCTCAAATAACGGGAAGCAGACAAACGCCCTCATCCGGCTTGGAATTGCCGGGTGAGGGCGTTGCGTTGTCAAGCGGACTTGCTATGCTCCAGGCTTTATTGCCCGACAAGCTGCTGAAGCTCGACCGTCACGCCGTCCGAGCCGACGCTGCGGGCTTGCCCGTAGATCGTAATGTCGACCGGGCTGCCCGAGACGACTTTGATGGAAGCTTGTCGCTTGTCGACTTCGACGAGCAGCTTCGATTCCTTGTACGAAATCGGGAAGCTGTAGCTGTCCCATCGCGCGGGAATCGTCGGCCGCAGGACGAGATGGTCGCCATCGGACCGCATGCCGCCGAAGCCGTAGACGATGTTCATCCAGGCGGCGGCGATGGAGGTTGTGTGCAGCCCTTCGCGCGTATTGCGGTTGTAGTTGTCCAGATCGAGGCGGGTCGCAAATTCGAAAAACCGGTACGCCTCCTCTTCCTTCCCGATCTCCGCGGCGAGAATGGAGTGAATGGAAGGGGAGAGCGAGGATTCGTGGATGCAGCGCGATTCGTAATACTCATAGTTGGCGATCTTCTCGGCCAACGAGTAATCTCCGCTGTACAGGAACATGAACATGAGCACGTCCGGCTGCTTGATCATGTCGTAACGGTACAGGCGATCGTACGACCAGTGCGAATACAGCGGGAACTCCGTAACCGGAATCGAGTGAATATCGAGATGAGGCATATCGAAGAAGCCGTCGTGCTCCTCGTAGATGCCGGTCTCGGGATCTTGCGGGATTTTCATCAACTCCGCCTTGCGCTTCCAGTCGGCCTGCTCCTCCTCGGTCAGACCGAGCCGTCCGGCCAACGCTTGGAACGCTTCCCCGGCTTCCGCAGACATGCGGGCGATCGTTTCCATCGTGTACTCGAACAGCTTCTTGGCCATCAGGTTGAGGTAGCAGTTGTTGTTGACCATGAGCTGGAATTCGTCCGGTCCCATGACGCCGAAATATCCGTACAGGCCGGTCTTCTGTCCCCATTGGCCGCGGGTCGCGTAGAAACGGCTGATCTGGATGAGCATCTCCAGTCCTTTCTCGTACAGGAACTCGACGTCGTCCGTAATGTTCACGTAGTGGCGAATGCCGTGTGCAACGGCCGTTCCGACATGCAGCTGCAGATTCGAGTGCTGCCAGAGATCGCAGCTTTCCGTGCCGTCGATCGTCGCGATCGGGTAGAAGGCGCCGGCGCAGTCCAGATCCTTCGCGCGTTCCAACGCGTGGGGCAAAGACTTGTAACGGAATTCGAGCAGACTCTTGGCGGCTTTCGGATTGTTGAAAATGTAGAAAGGCAAGCAATAGGACTCGGTGTCCCAGAAGGCGAGCCCTCTGTACGCTTCCCCCGTCAGCCCCTTGGCGCCGATGTTAAAGCCCGGATTGTCGCCGTGGTATGTCTGGTACAAGTTGAAAATGCAGAAGCGGATGCCCTGCTGATTGTCGGGATCGCCCTCAATGACGATGTCCGACTCCTTCCACACGTTCTCCCAGTACTCCGCCTGCTGCTTCTCCAGCTCCGCGTAACTCGCGTCGACATAAGCTTTCGCCTGCCGCAGCCCCGAGCTCCACAGCTCGTCGTTTGTAGCCGAGCGGTCTTTCTCCGCGTAGTTGAAGACGAATTTATCGAAGGTCGACGCTTCGCCCTGCGTCAGCTTGATCGCCACGTCCTGTCCGATGAAACGATCGCCCTCGACGGGGTCGGCATGCAGGGCGTTCGGCACGTCGAGCGCGAATCCGGAATACAGGCGGTTTTGCGTCTGGATCGTCTCGCCGAGCATGGCCGTTACGCCTTCCTCGTGGCCGTGACGGACGCTCTGCCAGAAGCAGCGGCCCTGATCCTCGTGCACGACGGAGAAATCAAGGCCCGTTCGGACATCGACCTGTCCGGAGAAGTTAAGCGGCTCGAAGACGATGCGCTGGCAGCCGAGGTTCGATACGTTCATGCTGACGAATCTCTCGAACGTCAGCCGGAGCTGCTTGCCGTCCGACAAATGCCAGACGAAGCTGCGAACGTACTTGCCCCGTTTGAAGTCAAGCTCTCTTCTGAAATCGCTGAACTTGCTCGTCTCCAGATCCAGCGATTCTCCGTTCACGCTGATCCTTGCATACAGCCAGTCTACCGCGCTGACCATGAAGCGAAGGAAGCGGATGATGCCTTTGTAATGGGCGGCGACCTTGCTCTCTTCGAATAGTCCGTTAAAATAGCTGCCGATCAACGAGTCCCCGCCATAGCCTTCCTCCGGATACGCGCGCACCCCCATGTATTCGTTGCCCAGGGAAAATATCGACTCCGAGACGCGGTTCCTGGCCGGGTCAAAGCCTTCCTCGATCACTTTCCACGTGTCCACGACGAGGTACTTATCCGCTACTTTTGCCACTCCGATCCACTCCTTTGTGTGCTTGGGAATCCCATACACTGACAAGATTAGAGCAATCGGAGCGCGGATCGAAGGCTTATCGTTAAGCATTTTATGTGCGTTTATACCGAAAATCTGTATTTATCGAAGAGACGGCGGCATGCGGCGGCGCTGTCTTTATTTTTACTAATGCGCTTATTAAATTTGTGGAATGCGCTCATTCGCGCTTCTTCCTATAATAGATCCGAGTCGGATAAGGTTATAGAAAGAAGGCGATCAGGTTGAGGTTAAACATCGGGCAATTTCTGCACGATCGGGACACGGACGGGGATACGACTTTTGCCGTATATCAAGCATTGAAGCAGTGCAGGGCGGATAACTGCACTGCTTTGTTGTTTCCGAAGTCCACGTACCATTTCTGGCCGGACAGAGCGCTGGAAAGACATGTTTATATTTCGAATCATGACGAGGGAGGCCTTCGGCGGATCGCTTTCCCGATCTTCGACATGCACGATCTTACGATAGACGGGCAGGGATCGGAGTTTATTTTTCACGGCCCGATGATTCCGTTTATGCTGGAGAACGCCGAAAGATTAACCTTAAAGAACTTGACGATAGACTGGGAAAGGCCAATGTTCGAGCAGGGGGCGGTGGTGGAAGCAGGGACGGATTTCTTCGATATCCAAATGACGTCCGATGTGGATTATCGCTTTATCCGGGATCGGCTTGTTTTTGCTTTCGGGCATCGGCAAGAGGAGGTATGGGGGTTCGACGAAATCGATCCGGCAACGCGCGCGCACGCGTATCAGAGCGGCGATCGGATCAGTTGGGATGCCTTCAAGGAATTACAGCTAAGCGAAATCGGGCCGGGGCGAATCCGTGCGGAGGGACCTTTGCGTCATCGGCCAACCGTGGGCAACGTCATTGCGATGCGGTTCGGGAGAAGAGAAAATCCCGGAATTATGCTGAAAGATTGCTCTTCGACGCGGATTGAGCGGGTCACGATTCATCATGCGCCGGGGATGGGGCTGGTCGCGCAGCGTTGTACGGATATTCGGCTGCATGCCTTCGACGTCAAGCTTAGGCCAGGATCGAATCGTCTCGTGACGGCAACGGCGGATGCGACCCATTTCGCGAATTGCCGCGGCTTGATCGAGCTGTCGCATTGCCTCTTCGAAAACCAATTGGATGATCCTTGCAATGTCCACGGCATATACGGACAGATTACGGAATTGATCTCCGAGGATACCGTGTTGGTCAAGCTTGTCCACGAGATGCAGAAAGGCGTGGAAATCGTCGCGGCCGGCGATGCAATCCGGTTCGCGCGCCATGATTCCCTGATCGGCTACGCGCAGGCGCGCGCGAGGAAGACGGAATGGATCAGCGGGGATTATTTCCTCCTCTCCCTCGACGAACTTCCTGGCGGATTAAAAGTCGGCGACGTCATCGAAAATATGACCTGGATTCCCGATCTCGAGGTTCGCGATTGCGAGGTCAGAGCGAATCGGGCGAGGGGTTTTCTGATCACGACTGCCGGAGAGGTGCTGCTGGAAAACAATACGATCAGCGCGCCGGGCGCCGGAATCAAAATTTCGGGGGACGCGAATTCATGGTATGAATCGGGAGCGGTGCGGGACGTGACGATTCGCGGCAATACGTTTCTGGACTGCAACTACTGCTGCCCGGATTGGGGACGGGCCGTCATCGACATCGATCCGGAAATCGAAAATCCGGAAGCCGGCGAGGAATATTACCACCGCAACATTCGCATCGAGAACAACGAATTTCGCACATTCGATACGGGGCTCGTATACGGGCATTCCGTTGACGGTTTTATTTTCAGAAACAATAAAGTTAGCGCGAGCGGCAGCTATCCCCGGCATCATTATATGAAACACGCGATCGAGCTTAGGAAAGCCAGGAACGTTCGCATTAGCGGCAACGAAGCGAAGGACGGGCCCTTAAGCATGCGGATCAACGGGCAGAACCTACTGGAAGGGGGCGCAATCAAAGATGAATGCTAAAAGCGTACGAGCGAGCATTGCTGGAGGCAAAGATTGCTGGGTGATCGAGAACGGCGTCATGAAAGCCGTCTTGACGTTCGAGAACGGTTCGATCCGTCTGACGAGTCTGGTCAACACTCTCGTTAACGCCGAATACGTCCAACCGGGAGATCCCGGCTATCTGTTCTACTTTCGTTATGACGGCACGGACGTGTATTCGAACGACGGTTTCTGGACCGTGAAGGAAGCAACCGAGCGCAGCATCGATCTGTACCGGCGGACCTGGGGCAGAGAACTCCTCTTGACTCTGGCGAGAACGCAAGGGCACCGCATGCAGATCAAAGTGTCGATACAAATGTACGACGAAGATGCCGGGATGCGCATGCAGTACTGGATTACGAATTTGGAGGACGACTACAAACGAATCAGCGAATCCGATCTGACGGGTTGGAAGCTGGTCAAGCGCGCATGCGACATTCATTACGCGGAAAACAGCTTGTCCTGGAACCAAACGAGGGAGCGGCTCCGCGGGGGCAAAAGAAACGCGGTTGTCGTCTACGATACGGGAGACGGCTGGGTACTGACGCCGGAAAGCAATTACAGCACCTCCTTGGAACCGGGAGCCTATCAAGGCACTTCCGAGCATCCGTTCCTGAACATCGACTTGTGGCCGGACGGCGAGAGCGTTAAGGTGTCTACCGATTCCGTCGCCGTGCAGGCCGTCATTCGCCCCAAAGAGGAGCTCGAATACTTCGCCGTCAACCTCGAAGTGTTCCGGGGAGACGTGTGGGACGGGCGTCTCGCCGCGGCCAAACACTTGCGTCAAAGATACAAGTTCCGCGACCCGTCCAGAATTCTGAGCGTGAACGACTGGTTTTTCCGGGATCGGCGTACGGAATCGTATTATCGGAACTCGCTCGTCCCCGCATTGGTCGAAATGGGCTTCGACAAGCTTCTCATCGACGACTTATGGAATACCCCGACCCGAGACGACGTCGAGGTCGAGGCCGGCTTTACGGAGGACCTTCCCGCACTTGCCGCATGGATTCGGGAACAAGGTCTGGGAATCGGTTATTGGTTCGCGTTGACGGGCGACGAATGGGGACTCGGCAGAGATTTGGCCGATTCCGCGCAGATCGAATTCAAGAGATGGCAAGTCGAGGAGGTGCTTATTAAGCGCTATTCAAGCAGTTGGCAACAGATTGATTTGGGAGAGCTGTGGCTGACGGACGCGCCGACAGAATACAGCCATCCATCGGATTCGGTCTATCGCAAATGGCTCGGAGTCAGGGCTTTCATGAACGGAATCTCGCACGATTACCCGGACTTCGTGATGCAAACGACTTGCGAATTGGAAAACCCGATCGTAACGGACCAGTCTATCGGTCTGATGCATCTGGCGGACAACGGGATCGCGGGACTGTTCTGGGGCGGAATCCGCGCGTATCAGTCGGAGAACAAAGATTACGATCATTATCATCCGATCCGGAATTTGTTCGGTTATTTCGGTTTATTCCCGTCCGAGGGCATGTTGGATTTCTGGAATACGCAAACTTGGAGAGGAACGGTCGCTCAATTCTACTCGTTCCTGGCGGCCAGGCATGTTAGCCTTTACGACGATCCGTGCGAATTTGAAGCTTCGTCACGCGCCGTCTTGAAGCGATTCAATGAATGGCGCGGCAACGGGAGAATCCGGGCGTTGCTGAACGAAGTCGCGCTTCCCGTTCCATGCGACGGAGAGGAAGAAGGCGGCATCCTGCCCTGGATGTTCCGAAGCGGCGATGGATCGCAGGCGTTGCTGATCGTTCTGGATGAACGAACCGCCGGCTTACCGGGCTTGCGCATTCCGATCAGATGGTTAAGCGATGCGGAAGCCTACTTGGTGCAGGACGTAACTTTGGGCGACGACGGCGGATTTCAATACGGTTTTATCGGTTTGTTCGAGGGGGCGGTCTTGCGATCCCGCGGATTGGAAGTCGATGACCGAATCCGTCTTGCCGGCGTGAGAGCCTATTGGATTCAGAGGAGGAACGCTGAGCCCAAGCAAGTCATCTACGCGGATGACCGCGTTCAGGCTTGCGAAGAGGAGATGCGCGGGGGCGGCCTGTGGATTTCCTACGAAAGCGAGGCCGGGGGCAGGATGTTCGTGTACGACGAAGCGAACCGCGCGGCCATCGAGATCAACCTGGGCGAAGGCAAAGGGACTTTGATTGTCTAAGTTGCCCAAAGGCGCAGGCGTCGGTATACAATAGAGCTGAAGGAGGTACTGACGCATGCGCCGCAGAGGGAGATTTGCATTTAAGCTGAAGACGAAACTGATCCTGCTCTACTTTCTGACGATTTTCATTCCGTTGGTGGCGATAGGTCAAATTCTATTGTCGGTGTCCGGGAGCAAGATTATCGAACAGACGACGAATATTACGAAGGAAAGTTCCCGACAGACGGCGACGAATATCCAGACTTTGTTGAACGAATATATGGATATCGTCAATCGCCTCAGTTTCGATCAGACGTTGAACAATTACTTGAATCCGGATCGGGTATACGAGGACGAGCTGGAGAGCATCGATGCCTACTCTCTTTATTTGAAACCCGTTACCTTTTATGACTTTAACTACAAAGATACATCCGCCCAATTGCGCATTTATTTTTTGAACACCACATTGCTTCAGGATCTGGAAACCTTTATTTTCGCCGACTCGGATATCCGGGAGACGGAAGTGTTCCGGAATGCCGTTGCCGGAAAGGGAGAGCCGGTGTGGGGGATCAAGGACAAATTCATCTATGTGTCGAGAAGCATATTCAACAGGAACGGGGATTTGACGGCGGTCATCTCGGTTCAGGTGCTGGAAAATCGGTTGCATACGTTGATTATGGAGCGCGGAGAGAACAGGAGCTTCATTACCGATTCCGAAGGCCGCGTCGTTACGGCCAATACGGCGGATTACGACGAGCTCGCGACGGATGTCCGGCTATTCTCTCGACCCGAAACGGAGAACGCCTTCGATATTAAAGACCAAGCTACAGGCAGATCGTATAAAGTGCTTGCGGAGAAAATCGGGGACGGGAAATCGTACCCGGATTGGCGGTTGTATACGCTTATTCCCCTCGATCGCCTCATTGACGAGGAGCGGCAAATCCGAAATGCGGGGCTGCTCGTCATCGCGGCCGGATTGCTGCTCTCGTTCGGGATTTCCATGCTGTCGCTGGATCGGATCACTTCGAGGATCAAGGCATTGGTGAAGCAGATGCAGGTCGTCAAAACCGGGAATTTGTCCAAACTGGAGGACAGAGGTTCCACGGACGAAGTCGGCGCGCTGACCAAAAGCTTCAACGCGATGATCGAGAGCCTGCAGCAATCGCATTATGACAATTACGAAGTGAATCTCAAGCTGAAGGACATTACGATCAAGAAGCAGGAAGCGGAATTGTATGCGCTGCAAAGCCAGATCAATCCGCATTTTCTGTTCAATACGCTGGAATCGATCCGTATGGGCCTGCATAACAAGGGGGATGCCGAGACTTCGGTAATCGTGCTGAACCTGGCGAAGCTGTTCCGCAGCATGCTGGACTGGCAGGGCGAGTTTATTACGCTGGGTGAAGAGATAGAATTGGCAAGCAAGTATTTAAGCATCCAGAAGTATCGTTTTGCGGACAGGCTTAATTATGTGACGTCGTTGCCGGAATCGCTCAATAAAGCATTGATTCCGAAGCTGACCTTGCAGCCGATCGTCGAGAATGCGGTCGTGCATGGAATCGAAGAAATAGCCAGGGACGGGTGGGTCGAGGTCGCCGTAACCGACGAAGGCTTCGGAGCGATGGAAATTACCATTGCGGACAACGGCGCCGGAATTGCCGCGGAGAAGCTTCTCCGAATTCAAGAGGAGCTGCTCTCGCAGGATATGAAGAAGAGCGGCAGCATCGGTCTGAAAAACGTTCAAGACCGGTTGGTGCTGCATTTCGGAGACCGGTACGGAATCCGGATCGAGAGTGATCCCGGCGGAACTCGCGTCAAGGTGACGCTTCCGATCATTTATGACGCCAAAGGAATGAGGTGATCGAAATGTTCAAAGCCATAATCGTCGATGACGAACCGCAAATTCGCAAAGGATTGCGCACGATTATTTCCTGGGAGGCTGCGGGCTTTGCCCTTGTGGGCGAAGCCTCGGACGGAGAAGAAGCGTTAAGCTTGATACAGCGGGAACCGCCGGATCTTGTCGTCACGGATGTGAAAATGCCGCGAAAAGACGGCATCGAGCTGTCCAAGCTCATCCGCGAACGATATCCGGACACCGTCGTCTTGATCTTAAGCGGCTACAATCAGTTCTCTTACGCGAAGGAAGCGATGAAGCACGGCGTCGTCGATTATCTCTTGAAGCCGGTCGATCCCGACGAACTTGCGAGCGCGTTGGGCGAGCTTCGGGAGAAGCTGGCGAGTTCCGTTCGGCACAAGCTGGAAAGCGCGAAAGCCGCGAAGACGATGAGAACCGCCTTGTTCGGCAAGTGGGTTCGCGGCGAATCGTCTTCCAAGCATTATGAGGCGGCTGCGGCTTTGGGCGTCGACTTGCGGGACACGGCCGATTACCGGATGATCGTCTTCTCGCTCGATCGCTACGATGAAATCGTGGCCATTTCGGGGGACGAGATCGCCCTTAAGAGATTTGCAATCGAGAACGTCGTTGAGGAACTGCTTGCGGACGAAGGCTATTTGTTCGAAATTTCGGACCGATATTACGGTTGTCTGGTAGTTGAACGCGAAGAGAAGAACGACACGGATCGCGGTGCCTGCCGTCTGGCGGAACGGATTCCGGACATGATTCAGCGCTGCTTGAAAGAGACAGTTACGCTCGGAGTCGGTTCGGTTGTCCAGGGCATCGAACATATTCAGGAATCGTACGTCACCGCTCTCAAGATGATGGATATCGGCAAGAACGCTTCGACCGACACGGAGAACAGAATTCGGGCCGCCATCGACTATGTCGGATTTCATTACATGAACGACTTGAATCTCAAGGAAATGTCCAGGCTGTTTCATTATAACGCGGTCTACTTCGGCCAGTTGTTCAGGAAGGAGACCGGATTATACTTTAACGATTACATGAATCAAGTCCGCATCGAGCAGGCCTGCAAGCTGTTAGAGCAGACCGATCTTACCGCAGCCGAAATTTCGGAGAAGGTCGGATATAAGTACGTCGATCATTTTTACCGTCATTTCAAGCAATTAAAGGGATTGACACCGGGCAAGTATCGGGAAATCCGACGATAGCGAGCGTTCGACTTCTCCGCGGCCTCAGTGGCCTGCGGGGAAGTTTTTTTTATCTATAATTTATCCAATGCCTATCTATATTGCGTGGAATGTTTCGCGGCGCGATCGATCTTATAATTTCATTATGAGATGGAATCGCCCGACGCGGCGAGGAAAGGAAATTCGAATGGCCAGAAAACACTACATGCCCTACCTGCTGATGACTGTCCCTTTCTTCATTCTGATCCTGTTGTTTAACTTCGTCCCCTTGTGGGGATGGGTGCTCGCATTCGTGGATTATACGCCGGGCAGAAGCATAGCCGACTCTCCGTTTGCCGGACTGAAGTATTTCCGGCAGCTGTTCGACAAGACTTCGGACTTCGGATTGGTGCTGCGCAATACGGTTGTGCTTAGCTTTCTGCAGCTGCTGTTGACCCCGCTGCCGGTAGCATTGGCCATTATGATTACGAACGTGCGCCAACGATGGTACTCCAGGGTTATTCAGACCGTGACCTCGTTTCCTCACTTTACGTCCTGGATTATCGTCTACTCGGTGTTCTTCGCTTTTTTCTCGATTGACGACGGGGCGCTGAACAAGCTGCTGTACAGCACGCTTCATTGGCTCGACGAGCCTTCCAATATTTTGGCCGAACCGAAATATTCCTGGTGGTTGATGACTTTCGCCACGCTATGGAAGACGGCCGGATGGACGGCCATCATCTTCATCGCGGCCATCGCCGGCATCGATCAGGAGCAGTATCAGGCGGCAGAGGTTGACGGCGCCAATCGATGGCAGCAAGCGATCCACATTACCGTTCCGGGCATTATGCCGACGTTCATCATTCTTCTGCTGATCAATATCGGCAATATGCTGAACATCGGGTTCGACCAATACTATGTTTTTCATAACGCGTTGGTCCATGAGAGGATCGAGGTTATCGATACGTACACTTATCGAATCGGAATTACGCAGCTGAACTTTTCCTATGCGACCGCCGCGGGAATGTTCAAGTCCTTCGTCAGCGTGGCCTTGCTGTTCGCAGCGAACCGTTTCTCCAGAATGACGACCGGACATTCCATCATGTAAGAAAGGAGAATAACCGTTATGAAGAGTATTCGGCTTGCACCCAAGGAGAAGGCGTTCGATCTGCTGAATCTGATCGTTCTGACTTTATTCGGAATCGTGACGCTGTATCCGTTCTATTATATTTTCATCTATTCGATTAGCGATCCGACGGAGGCTTTAAGGGGAGTCTATTTGTTGCCGCGGGGATTCAGCCTGGACAATTACCGGCAGCTGTTCCAAGAACAAAATATTCTGTGGGCGTTCTTCATCTCGGTATCGAGGACCGTGCTCGGGACGATCGCAACGCTCATCGGCTGCACGATATTTTCGTACGGCATCAGCAAGCCGTTCCTGCCGTTTCGCAAGTGGATGTACGGGGCGGTCATCGTTACGATGTACATCAGTCCGGGGATCATCCCGGTATACTTGACCATGAAAACGTACGGCTTATACAATAACTTCTTGGTTTACATCCTGCCGGGCGTTGTCGTTGCGTTCTTCGTGATTCTGATCAAAACGTATATGGAGGATATCCCCAAGGAGATGGAGGAGTCCGCCATGGTCGACGGGGCGAGCGCGTACACCATATTGTGGAAGGTGATTCTGCCGTTATGCATGCCCGTTCTGGCCACGGTGGCCATCTTCAACGCCGTCAATCAATGGAACACTTGGGTGGACAACCTGTATTTGGCGCCGAAGCCGGAATTGCAGACGCTTCAGCTATTGCTGTATACCTATGTCAATCAACAAAACGCGGCATTATCGATGGTGACTAGCGCGAGCATGTCGCAGCATGCGGTCGTTCTGACGCCGACATCGGTGCAGATGACGATTACGTTCGTGGCGACGCTGCCTATTCTGCTGGTCTATCCCTTCATGCAAAGATTTTTCCTGAAAGGCATTATGCTCGGCGCGGTAAAAGGTTGATTCTCTAATCGGCAGCAGCGGTATCTCGGGACGCAAGTCCCTGATATATAGACGATAATTAGGAGGGTTCATATGAAAAAAGGCTTGTTATCGATGCTCGCGCTCGTTCTGTTGGCAGGAGTCGCGATCGGTTGCAGCGGCAAAGTGAACGAAGGAGGGAGCGAGGGCTCGAACCGTCCGAGCGCTTCCTCGAACGAAGCGGAGGAACCCGTCACCTTGACGATATTCGGGGGACTCATCAACAACGGGGCGCTTCAGGGGCCGTTCCAGAACGATGACGTGATGGCGGAACTGGAGAAACGGACGAATGTGAAATTGGATTTCACGCCGACGTTAAATGTGACGGACGCCTCCCAGAAGCTCGCCGTCATGCTGGCAGGGAAGGATCTGCCCGATATTGTCGTCTTCAACGCGCTTACCGATCGCGATAAGGTGTACAATTCCGGTCAGGCGTTGCCTCTGGACGATTTGGTGGCGCAATATGGACCGGACATCCAGAAGAACGCGGGGGAAGCTCTGGCGTTGTACAAGCAGATGAACTCGGACGAGTCGCACAGCCTGTACTACTTGCCCGGCAAGGTCGGCGGGGACGACTACTCGCCGTTGGTCAACCAGAACGCCTGGAACTTGCGGTGGGATCTGTACAAGCAGTTGAGCCATCCCAAGCTGGACACGCTGGACGACTTGCTCGACGTGCTTGAAGGAATGATGAAGCTGGAGCCCGTCAACAAATTCGACAAGAAGAATTACGGATTGGGCTTGAATCTATCCGACGACTGGGGCCACTTAATGATCGACAAGGCCACTGCCAATATGCGCGGAATGGTCCAGGCCAACTACAACGATTGGTATTATGACATGAGCAAGCAGCAAATCGTGCCGCGCGTCTCTGATCCCGAAGGGATTTTCTGGGAGTCGATGAAGTTTTATAACAAAGCGTATCAGAGAGGCATTCTGGATCCGGAATCCGCTACATTGAAGTTTAACGCGATATCCGAGAAATACAAGACGGGCAGATATTTCGCCGCTACCGCCTATTGGTCGCTGGCGGGCGCGGACAACCAGTTTATTGCCGACGGTGAGTCGGATAAGGGCTTCGCGCCTTTCCTGGTCGATCATAACGAAGAGAACATCTACATCGTTCAGGCGTTCGCCAGCGGCGACCAATACCAGATGTTCATTCCCAAGAACAGCAAAAATCCGGAAGCGGCCATGAAATTCATTAATTACTTGTACACTTACGAAGGTGCCAAGCTGCTGCAAAACGGCGTCGAAGGCAAACAGTACGATGTGGCGAACGGCGTACCTTTATTGAAAGATTCCGAAATCGAAGCCAGCCAGAACGATCCGAACCATTACCTGAAGACGGGAGTCGGCAAGTATATTCACCTGGCCCGTTTTACGCCTCACGAAGATCCGCAAGGCGATCCCGTCAACTTTACGAATGTTCCGGAGACGTTGAAGAAGATGGCGCTTCCCGTGCAGCTGGATTTTATGCAGCACTACGGATACGATTCGGTTAACGAAGCGTTCACGAACATTCCGAATTACAAATTCGATACGTCTCTTATGAGCGCGGTCAACCCGGAGGCAGGCTCCGACATTCAGGCGAAGAAGGAGCAGCTGGACGCTTATCTGGTTGCCAATATCGCCAAAATCATTTACCAGAAGACGGATGACGCTTACGAGAAGGCCAAGCAGGACTTCCTGGACGCTTACTCTTCCAAAGGCGCGGCCGAAGTGTTCGACTACTACAAGAAAACCTATGACGAGTTGGTCGCAAGTCTGGAACCGTAAAGAAACCCGGAGCAAGTAAAACCTGACGCCGTCCTTGATGGCTTGCGCTTGCCCATAACTTGCTAAAGAAAGCGGCAGTAGACCGAAATCGAGAAATGGCGACATAGGGATGACCTCCCTAGCGTCGCCATTTCTTCTATTAATATTGCGCGAAGCGCACGCAGACGGGCTTGGACACTTCGAGCTCGATGCCGGCCGGCTGAAGCTTGCCGCTCTCGGCGTCGCGGGCGAACGTCACGATATGGTTGCCGTCGCGATTGGCGACGAGCACGAATCGTCCGTCTGGCGAGACGGCGAAGTTGCGCGGGTGGCCGCCGAGCGTCGGCGCGTGCTCGACCAGCGTCAGGCTGCCGTCCGCGGCGTCGACGCGGTACACCGCAATGCTGTCGTGTCCGCGATTGGAGCCGTACAGGAATCGGCCGTCGGGGGACAGGTGGATGTCCGCGCAGGCATTGTCTCCCTCGTAGCCGTCAGGCAGCGTGGAAATCGTCTGCGCAACGCTCAGCGTTCCCGCATCTGCGTCGAACGCGTAGACGGTGATCGTGCCGTTCAGCTCGTTAATGCCGTAACCGTACGGCAGCTCGGGATGGAAGACGAAGTGGCGCGGCCCGGACCCCGGGGCGACGCTCGTCTCGCTGCGAAGGGATAACGATTCGCCGGCGGCGTCGATCTCGTAGACGAACACCTTGTCCAGTCCGAGGTCGGAGACGACGGCGTAACGATTGCTCCGGTCGACGACGGCCGAATGGACTCTCGCTTGGGATTGCACCGGCAGCGCGCTTGAGCCTTCATGCCGATGAACTTGGACTGCCGGGCCGATGCGGCCGTCGTCAAGAATAGGCGAGACGCCCAGCAGGCCGCCGTGATAGCTCGACGTGATCGCCAAGCGCCGCGTGCGATCCAGCTCGATGTGACACGTCGTCGCGGGAGTCGTCGCTTCCAGGTTCAGCCGCTGCAGCTTCCCCGCTTTGGAATCGAATCGGTACGAGGCGGCGGCACCTGCTCGGCGGCCTTCCTCGTCCTTGCTCTCGGTAATGGCGTAGATCGTCTTTCTCTCTTCGTCCGGAACGAGGAACGTCGGATTGGGCAGGCCGTCCGCCCGGTCCAGAATCGTTAATTGGCCGGTACGCTCGTCGTAGGAGCAGGCGTACAGGCCAGGGCTGCTCTCTTCCGCGTAAGAGCCGATAAAGGCAAACGTTCGGGTTGTCATTCGGTCAATCGCCTCCTGAATACTAGTCGCTCTAACATTGAATTGTATCACGATTCTCCCGGTGACGCATGACAATCTCCCTCCTTCGGAACGACGCCGGCCTCGTTCCCGGGAACGAGTTCAAACCGTTCTTCGGCAGGTTTAACGGCGGCGCCTCTCTTCTTACAATAGAAAAAGAAACCGACCAGAGCGACGGAACCGTTCATACTCAGTTCATAAACGTGAGTTATTTTTCTAAGTGTTGAGCCATTAAGGGAGGAATTACGATGTATAAAAACAACGAATGGGCCGTCGAAGCGCATGGGCTCGTCAAAGTGTTCGGCGATAATCGGGCTGTAGACGGAGTGGACTTGAAGGTGCGGGCAGGTTCGATATACGGCGTGCTCGGCCCGAACGGAGCGGGCAAGACGACGACGATCCGGATGCTGGCGACGCTGCTGAGGCCGGATGCCGGTTCGGCGCGCGTCTTCGGCTACGACGCGGTCAAGGAATCGCAGATCGTTCGCCAGTTGATCGGAGTGACGGGGCAATACGCTTCGGTGGACGAATCGCTCAGCGCAACCGAGAATTTGGTGATCTTCTCCCGGCTGCTGGGGTTGGGCCGGGCGGAGGCGAAAGCGAAGGCGGAGGAGCTGCTGGAGGAATTCGGCTTGACGGAAGCGGCGAAGCGTCCGCTTAAGAACTTCTCCGGCGGGATGCGCCGTCGTCTGGACTTGGCGGCGAGCTTGATCGCCCAGCCGCCGCTCATCTTCCTCGACGAACCGACGACCGGTCTGGACCCCCGCACCCGCGCGCAGATGTGGGAGACGATCCGCAGGCTGGTGAAGACGGGCTCGACCGTTCTGCTGACGACGCAATATCTCGACGAAGCGGACCAGTTGGCCGACCGGATCGCGGTCATCGACCGCGGGCACGTCGTCGCCGAGGGAACCGTGGACGAATTGAAGACGTCCGTAGGAACCTCGTCGCTGCATTTGCGCGTGGAGCAGGCGTCGGACGTTCCGGAAACTCGCCGTACAATCGAGCAGGTGCTCCATGCCGTATCCGGCGTATCGTCGGAAGCGGGCGTCATTACCGCGCCGATGGCGAATGCGGATCTGGTGACGGATTTGCTCGTTGCGCTCCGCGCGAAAGGCATTCGCCTGGCCGAGATGAGCGTGCAAAAGCCGACGCTTGACGAGGTTTTCCTCACGATTACAGGCGAAGGCGCCAAGAACAAAGAGGAGGCAAGCGCATGAGAACCGCATCCGTTAAAGCGGGAGTCGCCCGCCAATTGAAAAACCATACGAGCTTCGGACAATCGCTGCGCCATTCGTTAACGATGGCTTACCGGGGGCTGCTGAAAATCCGGCGCACGCCGGAGCAACTGTTCGACGTTACGCTGCAGCCGATTTTGTTCACGCTGATGTTTACTTACATTTTCGGCGGGGCGATCTCCGGCGACGTCGTCAGCTACTTGCCCGTCATTATTCCGGGCATCCTCGTTCAGACCGTCATTACGACCTCGATCGTCACCGGGGTGCAATTGCGCGAGGATATGGACAAAGGCGTGTTCGACCGGTTCAAGTCGCTGCCGATCGCGCGAATTGCGCCGCTGGCCGGGGCTTTGCTGGCCGACACGATCCGCTATACGATCGCTACTGTGCTTACCTTTACGATGGGCTATTTGATGGGCTACCGTCCGGACGGAGGCCTGGAGCATGTCGTCCTTGCCGCGGTGCTGGTCATTTTCTGCTCGTGGGCGATCAGCTGGATTTTTGCTTTCTTCGGCGTCATCGCCCGCACCGCCTCGAGCGTGCAGGGGATCTCAATGATCGTGCTGTTCCCGCTCACGTTCCTGTCCAACGCCTTCGTGCCGGTAGATACGATGCCGAAGTGGCTGCAATGGTTCGTCAACATCAATCCGGTCTCACATCTCGTAACGGCCGTCCGCGAGCTGGCCAACTCCGGAACGGCAGGCTGGGATCTCGGCATTTCTCTGCTCGGAGCCGCCGTCATCGTGGCGATCTTCGCTCCGATCACAGTGCGGGCGTACATGCGCCGGACGTAACGGGGCCCGGACTTGCAGGTCCGTTTATTCCATCCGTTCCTTGCTCATGCGCGCATGCTCTTCCATCATTTTGAGTCTCTCGGGATCGTCGTACGAAGCAATTTTCTCGTCGATGAGCCCGAGATTTTTTTGCAGCTCGTCGATCTGTCTCGCCACTTCGGCGCGGTGCGACTGCAGCATCGTTTTCCGCGTGTCCACCGTTGTGCCGCCCTCGACGCACAGGTCGCTGTACGTCTTGATTTCCTTGATCGGCATGCCGGTATCCTTCAAGCAGCAGATCAGCGCGAGCCATTGCAGATCCTGCTCGCTGAACGTCCGGTTGCCGGACTTGCCTCTTCCGATGAAGGGAAGAAGTCCCTCTTTGTCGTAGTAACGCAGCGTGTGAGCGGTCAGACCGAACTGTCGGGCCGCCTCGTTAATGGTATAGTTCATTTTCTTCATCTCCATATGTTGACTTCGAGTGAACTCTAAGTGATATCTTCACTATAGACCGTGAATCAAGGCGGATCAAGAGGTCATTTCATGACAAAGGAGAAGGATCGCAATGAACGACATTCGTAAAATCGCGCTGGTCACCGGAGGAAGCCGCGGACTCGGCAAGAACGCCGCGCTCGCGCTTTCCCGCAAAAACATCGACGTCATCGTCACGTATCATACCCGGAACGAGGAGGCCGAAGCGGTCGTTCAGGAGATCGAACGGACCGGCGGCCGGGCCGCGGCCTTGCAGCTTGACGCGGGTGACACGGCGTCCTTCGGCGCGTTCGAATCCCGTCTGGCCGATCTGCTGCAGGAGAAATGGGGGACGGAGAAGTTCGATTTTCTGATTAACAACGCCGGCTTCGGGATCAACGCGCCTCTGGCCAGCACGACGGAAGAGCAGTTCGACAGCTTGATGAATGTGCATGTGAAGGGCGTATTTTTCTTGACGCAGAAGCTGCTGCCCCGCATCGCCGACAACGGGAGCGTCATCAACGTTTCGACGGGTCTGACCCGCTTTTCGCTGGAAGGCTACGGCGCTTACGCGGCGATGAAAGGCGCGGTCGAAATTTTGACGAAGTACATGGCCAAGGAATGGGGCGGCAGAGGCATCCGGGTGAACACAATCGCTCCGGGAGCGATCGCGACGGACTTCGGCGGAGGCGTGACGAGGGACAATCCGGCGGCGCGGGAGCGCATCGGGTCGATGATCGCGCTGGGCAGAGTCGGCGAGCCCGACGACATCGGCGGGGTCATCGCATCCCTCTGCACGGCCGATATGGGCTGGGTCAACGCGCAGAGAGTGGAAGCTTCCGGCGGCATGCTGATCTAAGCGGCGTTCGCGCTGCGAAAAAGAAGGATTTGGATGCCGCTCTCCGAGTAGGACAACTTCTCATTTCGTGGTATGATGGGAAGCGGGTGAGCAGACAATGACTAATAATGAGACAACGAACACGGCAAACGACGGCCAAGCGCCGAACAAGGACGAGAAATTTGCCGAGCTGGTCAAGGCGGTCCACCATAACGGCCTTGTCGCGCTAAGAATGCACTTCGAGCATGTGGAAGGGCAAGTGTTGAACCAGGACATCTACGGTCCGGTTTTCGTCTTTCAGGTCAAGGATGAAGCGAACGACGGCTACGAATGCGGATTTTTCCTTCGCGAGCTGGTTGCCAAGTTTCAGGGAGAAGGCAATCCCTCGGAATGGATGGCGTCGTTTTTCGTCGATCTGATGAAAGACAAAGGGGGCAAACCGTTTCCGAAACCTCCCGCGAACGAAGCGGAAGCGAGAGGGCTGATCGACAACGTGCTCGTTCCCCAATGCATTAAAGCGGTCACCGAAGAGTTCGCGCCGGAACAGGTGCATGCCGGATTGGCGTGGAACCAAGAGCACGGCCCTGTCTTCGAAACCGGATTTCCGGCCGTACGGGACGGAAACAACGTATGCGCAATTCCCCTCCATCTGCTGTTTACGCACTTGCTTCTGAATCGTGATCCGGCCGATATGCTGCTTCAGGGCCTGTACAAGATCCGGGAGGAGCATGGGCTTCAATAGGCGTTATGGACACGAAATTGAATAGCATGGAACCGGATGAATACGGGTATCTTACATCCGCGGAGGTGGAGCACGAATATGGAATCCGTTAAGCCCGAATTGTCGCCGGTGCCGATCTGGCGCTGTCGAAATGCGGAATGCAAAGTATGGATCCGGGAGGAACTGGCCTCGTCCGCTTCGCCGGAATGCCCGATGTGCAAAGGCGGCATGGTGCGGGGCATCAAGCATCTGCCCAAGCTGATCAAGAAGCACAAGAGCGCACGCAAGAGCAAAGACGAAGCGAGCGCCTGGTAATCGCCCGGCCGTCGGCCGCAATTATTCTAACTGTTATTTATCGAGAGCCTTCTCGTTCTTCCCGACTTTCGCGGCGGACGAGAAGGCTCTGTCGGTATTCCGGAGCGCGGCGGAGAAAGGCGGGAGAGCGCTCGGGGCGCGGGAATATCGCGATTCGATCTTGACAATTCCCCGATAATCTATATGATAATAATGTGCGAAACGACAATGATTCTCATTATCGTTCACTATACAAGACATAGGGATAGAGGGGACATCAACATGAAAAAAGCATTTCTACCCGTCGTACTGCTGCTCGTTCTGATCGTTAGCGCATGCGGCGGCAACAAGCAGGAACAATCAAGCAGCCCGTCGGCCAGTGCCGCGCCAGAGAGCAGCGCTCCCGCCAGCAGCGAAGCTCCGAGCCAAGAAGCGTCTGCCGGAACCGTCATCTACGAATCCGAGAACGGTCCGGTGGAAATTCCGGCCAACCCGCAGCGCATTATCGGCCTGACGAACGCTCCTAATCTCATTTCCCTGGACGGCAAGCTGGTCGGTGTAGACGAGTGGACGAAGAAAAACCCTCTGTTCGCCGACAAAACGGCTAACGTCGAGACCGTATCCGACGCCGATCTGGAGAAGATCATCGAGCTCGACCCGGATCTGATCATTGCCGGCTCCTGGATGAACAATCTCGACAAGATGAGCGAGATCGCTCCGACCATCGTATACACATGGGGCAAGCTGGATTATCTGGCCCAACAGCTCGAGATCGGCAAGCTGCTGAGCAAGGAAGCGGAGACGCAAGCTTGGATCGACGATTACTCCAGCCGCGCCAAAGCGGCAGGAGAAGAGATCAAAGCGAAGTACGGCGAGAACGTAACCGTATCCGTCTTCGAATACGACCTGAAGGACGTTTACGTATTCGGCAGCAACTGGGCGCGCGGCACCGAGATTCTGTATCAGGCGATGGGGCTGAAGATGCCGGCCAAAGTCGAACAGGATGCGCTGGAGCCGGGCTACTACACGCTGTCGCAGGAAGTGGTTCCGGAATACGCCGGCGACTTCATCGTGCTGAGCAAGAACAAGGAAGGCAACGGGGCGTTCCTGGATTCGGAAACGTGGAAGAACATCCCGGCGGTCAAAAACAACCAAGTGATCGAGATCGACACGGAAGCGTCGTCGTACAGCGATCCGACAACGCTCGAATATTTGCTGGACATCTTCAAAAAAGGATTCCTCGGTAACTAATTCGGACGCGAGCCGCTCCCCCATCCAATGGATGGGAGGGGCGGTTTTTCTTTAAAGCTATGTCAATCGTCATTGTTGATATTTGAATTTTGGGAGCGTTTGTTTTGTAATAAAGGGAATCATTTGATGAAGGTAGCGAAAAATGATTACCCACTTAATTGATTTTATGGTTAAAATTATTTTGAACAGAAAAAAATTATCGGGAGATATATATGCGAGATATAGATTACAGCAATTATTATTGGCAAGATGATGAAGTTAGGTTGCGAGGAATACAGACGGATGACTGGGAAAGTTGTTACATAAGCGGATATGATACCCCTGCACGTCGACTTTTAGAATGTGCTATTGAATTACCCCCTACAATTTCAGGGGCAAAAAAATTCACAGAGGAAAATGCTGATTTTTCTTCAACTAATAGACGAATAATGTTTACTATTGAAAATTTGAATGGAGAAATTATTGGTGGCATTAATTTAAACAGTATCGACGAGAGAAACGGAACATTTAGTATAGGAATAGTGATTGATAAACAGTATCGTGGTAAGGGTTATGGTACAAGGGCTATGAAAATTCTCTTAAAGTATGCTTTCTTTGAACGCAGACTTAACAAATTCAATGATTATGTTCTTGAAGGAAATGAAGGTTCTGCGAAGATGATGAAGAAGCTTGGTTGCGTTCAAGAAGGTATACGTCGACAGGTCGTGTATATGAATGGACAATATTTAGATTTTATTTTATTTGGTTTAACTAAAGATGAATTTATTGAGAAGCAAAAAGCGGATTGAGAATTAAAGTAATTAGATTTGATAGCTTCTAGACGGAGGTTCTGTTATGAATCTAAGTGAGCTGTGACGGTCGTACGAATCGGCATCCTATTCAGCTATTGGGCAGGAATGCTCAACAAAAGCGGAAATAGGTTGTATCGATTACATGGCTAGGAGTTGATAATGATATGATTCGTGAAGCTGAACGATCTGACAGAGATCAACTATACGCGCTTTATCGTATGTTAGTACCAAATAGTAAGAAAATGAATGTTCTAGAGGAACAAATTGACACAATTAAAAGAGACCCTAATAATTTTCTGTTCGTTTTCGATTTAGACGGGGAAGTATTAGGAACAGTGACACTAAATATATGTATCTAGGCGTTGCATGAGACAAGACCCTATGGTGTTGTTGAGAACATTATTGTTCATGAGAATCATCGAAGTAAGAATATTGGGCAACAACTTCTACAATACGTTGAGGAGTATTGTAGATCTATAAATTGTCATCGGATTATGTTGCTAAGCAATTCATCTCGTGAAAGAGCTCATCAGTTCTTCGAACGAGAAGGATATGACGGATTGGTTAGTAAAGGATTTAAAAAATACCTCTAACTAAACTGACGGATAACGATAGGCCCCATAACATTACGAACGAGGCTGTCGCTAGTTTGAAGCCGGTAGTCCCGTAGAGGTAACAAGCAGATTTGCCGCCCTTTACGGGGTGGCTATATTTTTTTGCTTAAAATCAACACTGAAATGTATCATAGCCTTCTATAAAAGAAACTTCGACAGGAACTTGACTGACAAAATAGAAAAATGTTACATTTGTTTATAGACCGACGGTCGGTCGAATGGAAGAAAAAGCAATGCGGAGGGTACGGTCATGAGAATCTCCAAGAAGCCCGAAGAGAGGAAAAGCGAAATATTGGACGCCGCCGAAAGGTTGTTCGCGACCAAGGGGTACTCGCGCGCGACGATCAACGATATTTTGGGCGAGGTCGGGATCGCCAAAGGCACGTTCTACTATCACTTCCAGTCGAAGGAGGAGGTGATGGACGCCATCGTCATGCGGTACATCGAATCCGGAGTGGAGGCCGCGAAGGCGGTTGCCGCCGATCCGACGCTGAGCGCTCACGAGAAAATGTTCCGGATCGTCACGGGCAGCGGCGCCGAATCGGACGGGAAGGAACAGATGATCGAGCAGCTGCACCAGGTCGACAACGCGGAGATGCACCAGAAGAGTCTCGTCGAGACGATCCTGCGCCTGACGCCCGTGTTGACGGAAGTCATCGAGCAGGGAATCGAAGAAGGCGATTTCCGTACGGATTATCCGCGGGAGACGGTGGAGTTTTTGCTCGTGTCTTCGCAATTTCTGTTCGATGAAGGCATTTTCCAATGGAAGCCGGAGGAGCTCGCGAAGAAGGCGGCGGCTTTTGCATCCATTATGGAAACGACGCTTGGGGCAGAGCGCGGCAGCTTCGCTTATATGCTGGGTGTAGTCACTAAAGAGACGGACAATGCAACAGGGTCCAAGGAAGGGAGCTGACGGGAAGAAGATGCTCATGCGCATGCTGAGGAAGGATTGGCTTAGAAACAAAAGCATTTCCGCGGCTCTGCTTGTTTTTATTTCTCTATCCGCGTTGTTGGCGTCCAGCGGCGCGAATATGATCGCGGAGCTGTCGCATTCGCTCGGCGCGCTGTTCGCCAAATCCGGCGTTCCGCATTACGTGCAGATGCATGCCGGCGAAGTCGACCGCGCGGCCATCGACCGTTGGGCCCAGGGCAACGAGCTGGTCCGGCGTCATCAGGCGGCCGAGATGATCAAGGTCGAGGACGCCCATCTCGTTCTCGGAGACGGAGCCGCACCGGGGAGCGGCGGCATTATGGACCATTATTTCGTCAAGCAGAATCGCTCCTTCGACCTGCTGCTCGACTTGGACAGCCAACCCGTTCAAGTGAAGCCGGGGGAGATCGCTGTTCCGGTCTATTATAAGCAGAGGGACGGTCTGGAGATCGGCGACAAGCTTCGGATCGCCGCCCCGGGTTTCGCCATGGAGTTTCGGATCGCCGACTTCGTCCGGGACGCGCAGATGAATCCTTCCATCATTCATTCGAAGAGATTTGTCGTCCACGACGTGGACTTCGCCCGGCTGAGCGGCAGCGGCACCGGAGAGCGGGAATATTTGCTCGAATTCCAGTTGACCGATCCAGGCAAGCTCGGCGAATTCAGAACCGCTTACGAAGCGTCGAACCTGCCCAAGCTGGGGCCGGCCATCGACCATACGCTGTTCCGGACGCTGAACGCCTTGACGGACGGGCTGCTGGCCGCTGTCATTCTGCTGGTCAGCTTCCTGATCGGGACGATTGCGCTGCTCTGCCTGAGATTTACGATTTTGGCGGCGATCGAGGAGGATTATCGCGAGATCGGCGTGATGAAGGCGATCGGAATCTCCTCCAAGCATATCCGCAAGCTCTATCTGGCGAAATACGTGCTGACGGCCTCCGTCGCTTCGGTTATCGGCTATGCGGCGTCACTGCTGCTTCATCCGCTGTTTACGCGCAACATTATGCTCTATATCGGGACGGCGCCGAAAGGTTTGATTCTGCAGCTCGTTCCGGTCGCGGCCGCCGCATTCACGTTCGCGATCGTGATCGCGTTCTGCATGCTGACGCTAAGACGGTTCGACCGGATTTCCGCGGTGGAGGCGCTTCGCTCCGGTGCGGTGGGAGAGGGGCGGCCGCCCGGCACGAAACCGGCGCTGCACCGAAACCGAACGCTCAGCGTTCCCGTATTCCTGGCGATCAAGGACATCGTCGGCCGCTTCAAGATGTACCGGATGCTGCTGCTTGTCTTCATCATCAGTTCGTTCATCATGCTCGTGCCGGTTAACTTTTTCAATACGGTTCAATCTCCCGGGTTCAACAATTACATGGGCATCGAGAGAAGCGATCTGCGCATCGACCTGCAGCATGCCGGCTCCGCCGGGGATGACTACCGGCGCATTGTCGCGCAGCTTGAGAACGATAACGACGTGGAGAAATACGCTGCTGTGCTCGTCAGCTCGTTCAAGACGGTCGGCGACGACGGAACTCTCGAGAACATGACCGTCGAAGTCGGCGACTTCGCGGCGTTCCCGCTGGAGTACATGCAGGGAGCGGCTCCGTCGCGGGCCGACGAGATCGCGCTCTCCTACTTAAACGGCAAGGAAATGGAGAAGAAGGTAGGCGATCCGGTCCGGCTGATTGTGGACGGGCGGGAGAGGACGCTTAAGGTGAGCGGCATCTACCAGGACGTGACGAACGGAGGCCGCACGGCCAAGGCTGCGCTGCCCGTCCAGCTCGACACGGTGCTTCGTTACGAAATTGCCGTCGACTTGAAGCCCGGGGCTAACGTCGCGGACAAGAGGGAGCGGTATGCGCAAGCGATGCATCCGGCGAAGGTGACCGATCTGGCCGGCTACATGGCGCAGACGTTCGGTAATACGCTCGAACAGCTCAAGCTGGTGACGAGAGTCGCCACGGTCGTCGCTCTGCTCGTATCGGCGCTTATTACGGCGCTGTTCGTGAAAATGGCCATAGCCAAGGATGCCGGTCAGATCGCGATCATGAAGAGCATCGGCTTCTCCATGCTGCACGTTCGCATTCAGTACGTGACGAAGGCGCTGCTCGTGCTCGTCGCCGGCATCGCCGTCGGAACCGTCCTGTCCAATACGGCGGGGCCGAGCGCCGCGGGAGTCGCGATGTCCTTCATGGGCGCCGCCCGCATCAAATTCGCGATCGATCCGCTTCAGGCTTACGTGCTGTATCCCGCTTTGCTGCTGGCCGCCGTGACTGTCACGGCTCTCGTCAGTCTGGCATCGATCAGGAAAGTGAAAATGTCCGAGATGAACGCGACCTAAGAGGGAGGAATTGCGGTGGGAGTGCTGCTGGAAGCGAAACAATTGAGCAAATCGTACGCAAGCGGCCCGAACGACGGGCAGCAAGTATTGAAGAAGGTGGATCTGCAAATTCGCAAAGGCGAATTCATAGCGGTGATGGGTCCGTCCGGCTCGGGCAAGTCGACGCTGCTCTTTAATCTGAGCGGGATGGATCGGGCCAGCTCCGGCAGCGTGACGTTCGGCGGCGAGGACATCTGCTCGTTCTCCGAGAAGCGGCTGTCCGAGCTGCGCCTGACGAAGATGGGATTTATTTTTCAACACATCCATCTCTTGAAAAACTTGAGTCTCTTCGATAACATCGTTCTGTCCGCCTACCTGGCCAAGCGCGGCAGCCGCAAGAGCATCAATGCGAGGGCGCTCGAATACATGCGGAAGTCGGGCATCGACGAGCTGGCGGGCAAGAGCATTACGCAGGCGTCCGGAGGACAGTTGCAGCGGGTGGCGATCTGCAGGGCGCTGATCAATCAGCCGGAGATCGTGTTCGGCGACGAGCCGACCGGCGCGCTTAATTCCAAAACCGCGGGAGAGATTATGGATCTGCTCGCGGACATCAACGAGGCCGGAACGACGATTCTGCTCGTGACGCACGACGTCAAGGTCGCGGCGAAGACGGAGCGCGTGCTGTTCATGCTGGACGGCAGTCTCGTCGCCGAGCGGAATCTCGGCAAGTACAGGAAGGACAAAGGCGACGTCAAGGCGAGGGAAGAGGATCTGGCCGGTTGGCTGGCGAACTTGGGTTTGTAGTCTGTAAAGGCGCGGGCAAGAAGGGGGCCGGAGAGATGCCGCTAGCGGGAACGGAGCAAGTGGAACAGTACTTGAGCAAGCTCGAGCATCCGCTGAAGGCGGAGATCGAGGAGGTACGGCGCATTGTGCTGGCCGCGGACGACCGTCTGACCGAGCATGTCAAATGGAACGCGCCGAGCTTCTGCGTCGACGGCGAAGACCGCATTACGATGAACTTGCGGGGCAGGGAAAGCTTCCTGCTCGTCTTCCATCGGGGCGCCAAAGCCAAGCAAGACGGCTTCGAGTTCCAGGACGATACGGGGCTCATGGAGTGGGCGGCCGCCGACCGGGCGACGGTCAAGCTGGGGGACATGAACGACGTGCAGGAGAAAAGAGAACGGCTGGCGCAAGCCGTAGCGGACTGGATCAAAGCGACGATCTAGCTTTTGGCAAAGAAGGGCCGCCCTGGGGATATTGAGGATGTATCCCGGGGCGGCTTTTTTGGCGTATTTGGAAAAATATTTAAACCTTTTTCTGCTGTCCTGCGTTAAATTTAGGAAAGTCTCTTAATGGTGAAAGGTGGTCCAACGTGTCGATGGTTCTCGGCAAGAAAAAGGCGTTTGCATTAATCGGCCTGACGGCCCTGGCTTTGCTGTTATCATCCTGTTCCGGCGAAAATACGAAGGAGAGCGCGCCTGAAGAGACGGCGCAGGGGAGCGCGACCGCGCTTGCGGTTCAGGCCGGACAGCCGGCGTCCGGCGAGGACGAGCCCTTCCGCTCCTACTTGCTGGCCTCGATTCCCGAGCGGCGCATCTACCTGTTCGCCGAAGAGAACGGCGTAACGCTGCATGCGGGCGACCTGTCGCGGCAATACGATTGGATCTACATGACCCCGCGCGGAATAGAGCCGGCGCTGCACGTGGCGGACTTCGACGGCGATGGGACGGACGAGTTGGCCGTCATTTTGTATATCGGATCGGGGACCGGGGTTTCGGTGGAAGAGCTGCACGTGGTCGAGCTCGACGATCTTGGGGATTACCCGCTGGCGGTGGACGATCACAGGTCTCGGGTCGATCAAGCGATCGACGAGTTGAAGGCAAACTCCGCCATTCCGGCCCGGTATGCGGACCATAAGATCGCGTTCGGCAGCCGGATTTCTTACGAGAAGACCGAGAACGGACTGAGGATTTCGATCGGCGCCGGAACCGTGACGGAAGACGATCCGATGGCGGACTACATCGGAGAGTTGATCGCGGACGTGAACTACAAGGATGGGAAGTATGCGTTGACCGGATTTCGCTTCGAAGAGGACGAGCAGGCGGCGCAGACCGAGACTTCTTCCCCGGAAACGGGCGCATTGGCGGAGCCGGGAGTCCACAACGAGTCGGCGGAGTCGCCGGACGGCAAGTACTTGGCCGAGGCCTATGGCGTTAACAAAGGGGTGACGGCAGGCGGACTGTATCCCGCGGAAGGCATCCGGCTCGTGCAGATAAGCACTGGCAAGGAGCTGTGGTCGACGATGGGCTACTACAGCCATTCCTTCGTCTGGTCGCCGAACAGCCGCTATGCAGCCGTCTCCTATGAGGCTCGCATCTGGGGCGGAACGGTCGCGGTCGACGTCCGCGACGGGTCGGAGATTGCGCTGCCGGATCTGGAATCGCTGCGCAAGCAATGGGAAGGGGAGACGACGGTGCACGAAGAGCGTCCCGATCCGCTCTTCCGGTCCGAGGAGTGGCTGGACGACCGCAGATTGCGCGTATCCTTCCAATGGACCGGAGCGGACGACGAGACTTACTCCGGGGAATACGTCTACAACGTTCCCGCAGGCAAGCTTCTCGAGGTTCGGCCGAACGCGGAGCGGTAGCTTGGCGGCGGACGGGAATCAGAGGGTCGGATAACTCGCGCCGTATGGCGTCCGACGATTCCCGGTTCGTGACCGGTCAAGTGCTGCATGTGGACGGCGGTGAATCTACGAGTTCGTGAGGCCGCTCTCCGCCGTATCTTTTGGTTTAACTGTTCCTCGTCAAAGAGAGGTAGGCGTCCAGCACCTCGTGCTCCTCGACGGGTTTGCTGTAGTAATAGCCCTGATGCATCGTGCAGCCGAATCCGTCCAGAATCTGCGCGGTGTCCTCGTCTTCGACGCCTTCGGCGATCATCTCCAGTTGCAGGCTGTCCGACATGGCCGTAATCGTTCGGACGATGGAGTGATTGTACACGTTGGAGCAGATGTCCATAATGAAAGATCGGTCGATCTTCAGGCAGTCGAGCGGAAATTCCTTGATCCATCGGAGCGAGCTGTAGCCGGTGCCGAAGTCGTCCATGGCGAGCTTGACGCCGATTTGCTTCAGTTCGCGCATCGTTGCAAGCGTCGACTGGACGTCCATCGTCATGCTTTCGGTAATTTCGAGCTCCAGGCAGCCGGGGTTCAGCCCCGTATTCGCCAGAATATGTTTGACGATATCGCACAGACGAACGTCCGCGAACTGCTTGGAGGACAGATTGACGGCGATTTTAACCGGCGCGCAGGTTTCGGCGTGCAGCTTCTTGCCGAAGAGGCAAGCTTGCTGTAGCACCCATTCGCCGATCTCGATAATGCAATCCGACTCCTCGGCGATCGGGATGAATTCCACCGGAGGCACTTGGCCGAGAATCGGGTTGTTCCAGCGAATGAGGCTTTCGAAGCCGATGACTCTTCCGTTCTTGCGATCGTATTGGGGCTGATAGACGAGCCGGAACTCCTGGCGCTCTATCGCCCTTTTGAGCTGCAGCTCGATCTGGACTCGGCGCTTGATCTGCTCGTTCAGCGAAGGCTCCCAGAACTTCATCTGGTGGCCGCCCTGCTTGCGGGCGAAATACATCGCGTTCTCCGCGTTGGCCAGCAGCTCGTAGGCGCCGAATCCGCTCGTTTCTCTCGAAAATATGCCCATGCTGATCCGCACCGGCAGCTGCTGATCGTCCAGCGAGATCGGCTTCATCAGGCTCTGGAAGATCGCTTCGGCCAGCAGGCGGCTGGACTTCTCGTTGCTCGAAGTATAGGCGCAGATGAATTCGTCTCCGCCGACGCGCGCGGTATAGAATTGTTTCTCGTAGAGTCCGCAGTTTTCGATGCGCCTGGCGACGATCTGCAGAATGCGGTCGCCCACGTTGCGGCCGAATACTTCGTTGACGACTTTGAAGTGATCCAGATCGATCGAGGCGATCGTCAGGAACGAATAGGGCTGGCGAATCGTATCGTCCAGCCAGCGCACGAGAGAAGCGCGGTTGGGCAGCTTGGTCAGCGCGTCGTTGTCCCGAAGGAAGACGACCCGCTGCTCCATCTGGCGCTGCGGGCTGATGTCGAAGCTGATCATCAGGATGCTCATGATTTCTCCGCCGCGGAAGACGGGCCGAAGATGGGTGAGCAGATATAGTCCCTTCCATTGCATCTCGTAGCTGACGAGCTTCTCCCCGTTCCAGGCTTGATTGTAGAAAGGCTCTTGATAACAAGCGGGCTCATGGGAAAACAATTCGACGCTGTCTTTGCCGACCAGATGGGAAGCGGGCATGCCGAACAAATGCAGCAGCTCGCCTTCCCCGTACATGCATATGTATTTGCCGTCCTTGCGGCACAGTTTCAGGATAAGACCTCGTTGCCCCCGCAACGTCCCCCGCAGTTCTTCGTGCACGATCGCCAAATCTTCCTCGATTTTCACCAAGTGAGAGAATGACTCCAAAATCAACTGGTGATTCTGCTCCTGGATCTTGAACAATTGGTCGGACATAAGCGAGTCTTTCTGTTTCAGCGCGACTTTGCAGCGGAGCAGGAAATTGTCCTCGTGAAGCCCGTCGCCGGACGGCTGCAGCAGCAGATCCTTGAAAAAGAAGTCGGACGCCCCGCTGTCGATCGATTCCATCGCGTAGTCGGACCCTTCGTCCGTGTAGCTGCTGACCATAATGACGGGAACGGGGCAGTCGTGCATGATCTGCTTTAATGCCGTCAGTCCGTCCATAACCGGCATCTCGATATCCATCGTGACGAGATCGGGGCGCTTCGAGACGATCATCTCGATCGCTTCCAGTCCGTCCCTCGCTTCTCCAACTACCATGAAGCTTTCGTCCTTGGCAAACAGCTTGGTCAGAATACTGCGCACCAAGCTGGAGTCGTCCACGATGATCACTTTATAGGGCGTCATGGGCCACCTCTCCTGATCTGCGGTTTCATCATCTGGGTGTCGTTTCCTGGCTGCCGATTGAACTCATTTTCTCACAAATCTATTAGTTTTCTTGCCGAACGGTATTTTGAATCTGTTAAAAAAGTATGAGTTCGAGGTGAAAAGCCGTTGTACCTTGCTGTAAAAGCTTCAATCACCATGACGGACTTGAAGCGTTCGCGAACCGAACCGGCGCAAGGGGAGGACATTGAACTTTAAGACTTGCATGAATGTTGTAGCATAGAGTTGTTAATCCAGGCTAAGCATCCTGCGAGGAGGAATGAAGATGCAAGGAACGATTCGGATCAGGGGAGCGCGGGAGAACAATCTGAAAAATATCTCTCTCGACATTCCGAAACACAAGCTGGTCGTCGTGACCGGACCGTCGGGCTCGGGCAAGTCGACGCTCGCGATGGACACGCTGCAGAGGGAATGCCAGCGGCAGTACATGGAGTCGATGGGCATGGTGTCGGATTCGGTGGCCAAGCCGAAAGTCGATGCCATCGAAGGGCTGTCGCCGTCGATCGGGGTCGGCCAGCATGCGACCAACCGCAATCCGCGTTCGACGATCGGCACGACGACGGACGTCTACACACTGCTCAGAATCGTATTCGCCAAGCTGGGAGAACGCCCGTGCCCCCGATGCGGGACGACGGTCGTCTCCGCTCCCGACGGAGCGGGAGGCTACGGGATTCCCGACGAAGACGAGGAAGCGGATATGCACCGAAGCGAACCCTGTCCGGGGTGCGGTTATGCCCTCGAGAAGCTGACGATGACGCACTTCTCGTTCAACAAGCCGGAAGGGGCGTGCGAAGGCTGCAGCGGGCTCGGCCATGTCGCGTCGCTCGATCTGGCGGCCGTCTTCGACGAGGAGCGCAGCGTTCGCGGAGGGGGTGTGCGGATCTGGTACGACTTTATCGTCGAATACAGCTTAAGCATCCTGCAGGCGGCGGCCAATCATTACGGCTTCGAATTCGACGAGCATGCCCCGATCAAGGCGCTTGGGGAAGCGCAGCGGGATCTGCTGTTCTACGGCGTCGAGAGCGAGCCGTTCTCCGGCCGTTTCCCCGACGTCAAGCCGCCGAAGACGGTTGGGCAGGGCAAGTTCGAAGGCGTCGTTACGGGAATCTGGAGAAAATATCGGGAGAAGGGCGGTGAGGGCGGAGGAGCGGAGCTGTTCACCGAGCGGACTTGTCCGGAATGCGGCGGGGAGAAGCTGAAGAAGTCGAGCCTTCAGGTGAAGGTGAACGGCGCGTCCATCGGCGAGATCTCATCTCGGGCGATCGCGGACGCGCTGGACTGGACGCAGACGCTCAGAAGCGGACTGACTCCCGGACAATCGGATATCGCCGAGGCGCTGCTGCACGATATGATCGTCCGGATGAAGCGCATCGTCGACGTCGGGCTCGGCTATATGTCGCTGAACCGACAGATCGTCACGCTGTCCGGAGGCGAGGCGCAGCGGCTGCGGCTGGCGTCCATTCTCGGCTCGGGGCTGACCGGCGTGCTGTACATTCTGGACGAGCCGACTGCCGGGCTGCATCCTCGGGATACGAGAGGACTGATCCGGGTGTTGAAGCAGCTTCGGGACCTGGGCAATACCGTACTCGTAATCGAGCACGACGAGGAAGTGATGCGGGCAGCGGACCATATTATCGACATCGGCCCGGGAGCCGGGAGCTTCGGAGGAACCGTCGTCGGACAGGGACGGCTAGAGGACCTGATCGCGGATCCGCGCTCGGTGACCGGGGCGATCTTCAGGGAAGAGGGCGTGCGTGCGGCTCCGCCGAGACGAAAAGGGAGCGGGGATCGGCTGACGATTCGCAGCGCAAGCTTGCGCAATCTGCAGGACGTTACCGTGTCGCTGCCGCTCGGCTGCCAGATTTCCGTCACCGGAGTGTCCGGCTCGGGCAAGTCGACGCTGCTGTTCGACCTGCTGGCCGCGTCGGGGAGATCGGGCGGTCCGTTCCCCGGCTGCGCGGGCATAGACGGATGGGAGGCGGTTCCCGAGCTGATCACGGTCGACCAGACGCCGCTGTCGCGCATGCAGCGTTCGAACGTCGCCACGTACTCCGACGTGTATACGCATATGCGGAACTGGTTCGCCAGCCTGCCGCAAGCGAAGCAAGCCAAGCTGACGGCCAAGCATTTCTCGTTCAATACCCCGGGAGGACGCTGTGAGCATTGCGAGGGACTCGGCGTCGTATCCGTTCATATGCATTTCCTGCCCGAGCTGGAGGTGCGTTGTCCCGCCTGCCGAGGCAGAAGGTTCAAAGAGGAGGTGCTGAACGTCCGGTTCGAAGGGCGCACAATCTCGGACATTCTCGATATGACCGTTCAGGAGAGCTTGTCCCTTCTTGCCGGCAGGCAGAAAATCGCGGAGACGACCGAGCTGCTGTGCGAGGTGGGCCTCGGCTACTTGAAGTGGGGGCAATCGGTTCGCACGTTGTCCGGCGGCGAGGGGCAGCGTCTCAAGCTGGCGAAGGAGCTGGGCAAGAAGACGAAGCAGCGCACGCTGTACTTGCTGGACGAGCCGTCGACGGGGCTTCACCCGGGAGACGTGCGGCAGCTTCAGGTGCTGCTCTCGAAGCTGGTCGAGGCCGGCCATACGGTCGTGCTGGTCGAGCACAACCTGGATCTCGTCTGGCAGTCGGACTGGATCGTCGATATCGGTCCGGAAGGCGGCGCGGGCGGGGGACGAGTCGTGGCCGAAGGGACGCCGGAGGCGGTCTCCGCGGTCGAAGCGTCGCATACCGGACAGTTCCTGCGGGAGAAGTACGCGGTTCAATAAGCGAAAATCGGAAGGGCCGAGAGCGGGAGCTCCCGGCCCTTCTCGGCGAACGGTTCGATTTTCGCCGGGGCGATTGTGGTATACTGTTTACATCGTATACACTTTTTGCGCAGTTCCCTGGCGGGAGCTCGCAAACACTTCAAGGAGAGAACGATGGAACGGATGCGCGACGGAAACAATGGGGACGGATTAAACGAAGAGGCGCTGGAGAAGCTGCCGAATGGAGCGAAGCTCGGGTGGGGGCTGGTGAAGCCTTCAACGAGGGGACCGAAAGGAGAGCTGAGCGTCAAGAAAATCGTCGACGCAGCGGTCGAGCTGGCCGACAGGGACGGCTTGGCCGCCGTATCGATGAGCCGGGTCGCGGCTTCTCTCGGTTTTACGACGATGTCGCTGTACCGATATATTGCAAGCAAAGACGATCTTCTGATGCTGATGTACGATTCCGTAAGCGAGCTGGAGCTCCCGGAAAGAAAGGACGGAGATTGGCGGGCCGCGATGCGGGGTTACGTGTGGGCGTGCGTGGAGGTGTTCGTCAATCATCCTTGGTTCGGGGATATTCCGGTGACATCGATCCCGATCATGCCGAACACGCTGAAGATCGTCGATTGGATACTGGGGACAATGCGTTCTTTTCCGCTGAACGAGCACGAGAAGATATCGATCCTGCTGCTTCTGAGCAGCTACAGCCGCTCCGTCGGATTGATCAATCGCGACTTCGGCCAGGCGCTCAAGGCGGGGGCCAATCCGGATACGTTCAACGGGCTGGAGTACAGCGCCGCCCTGAAGCAGCTCGTCAAGCCGGACAGCTATCCTCATTTGTATCCGATCGTCATGTCGGGTACCTACGCAGGGGAGAACGAGCAGGCGAGCACGGTCGGCAACGACTTCGACTTCGGCCTGGAGCGGATTCTGGACGGCATTCAGCATTATTTGGATACAAGGAAGGGGCCTGAGCCCGGCCCGGGCCAATAAGCGTGCCCAGCGCGCTTAACTCGCGTCGCCGGGCCCGGCCCGGACCAATAAGCGTGCCCAGCGCACTTAACCCGCGCCCCCCGGGCCCAGTCCGTGCCAGTAAGCCCGCCCGGCGCGCTTACTGGCTTATCCGTGTCCGGAGCGGCGGCGGAACGAGATGCCGCACCACGCGATGGCGACTGCGATAAGCAGCGCGCACCAGCCGACGGCCAGCCAGGCCTGGTCGCCGATCGGCGTTCCGGTCAGCAGGCCGCGGATCGTCTCGATGACCGGCGTAATCGGCTGATGGTTGGCGACACCTTGCAGCCAGCCCGGCATCGTCTCCGTCGGCACGAATGCGCTGGACAGGTAGGGGAGGAACAGCAGGGCGAAGCCGTAGCCGCTGGCCGCCGAGGGGCTGCCCGCAACCAGTCCGATCGCGGCGTACAGCCACGTGAAGGCGAGAATGAACAGCACGATGATGCCGAGCGCCGCCAGCCACTCCGTCAAGCCGGCATTGGGGCGAAAGCCGACGAGGAAGGCGATGCCGATGACGATCGCGGTGGCGAACAGGTTGCGGGCGAGGCTGGCGGCGACATGACCGGTTACGACGCCCATGCTGTGGATCGGCATCGTGCGGAAGCGGTCGATGATGCCGTTCGTCATGTCCATGGAGACGTCGACGGCCGTGCTGGAAGATCCGAAGCCGGCGCACAGCAAAATGATGCCCGGAACGACGTAGTTGACATAGTTGCCGCTCGGATCGAGCGCTCCGCCGAATACGTAGGTGAACACCAGCATAAGCATCACTGGAAGCATAACGGCCATGAGCAGAGCCTCGACGTTCCGCAAGCTGAGGCGGATGCTGCGGCCGATGAAGACGGCGTTGGCGACGAGGAAGGAAGCCGAAGCGGGCGCCGAACGGGAAGAGACATTCATGAGATCGATTCCTCCAAACGCGGTTGGGATGTAAGAGCCAGGAACACATCGTCCATGCTCGGCTTGCGCAGGCTTACGCGCGCGTCCGGCGGGAGCAGGGGAGCAAGCTCGGACAGCGTCTGACGCACGTCGGCGATCGTGCCGGACGTGGATACCGTCCGCAGCAGCACCTCGTTGCAGTCGTGCAGCTCGATCACTTCCTCGCCGACACGGGCTTTCAGCTCCGCGGCCGTGCCGGTCGCGACGATCCGTCCGCCGTCGATGACCGAGATCGTATCGGCCAATTGGTCGGCCTCCTCCAAGTATTGCGTCGTCAGGAAGACGGTAATGCCGCGCTCTTTCAATTGGAGGATAATCTTCCAGAGCGTCTGCCGGCTGATCGTATCCAGTCCGGTCGTCGGTTCGTCCAGGAACAGCACCGGCCGCTCCACGACGAGACTGACGGCGAGATCGAGCCTTCTGCGCATGCCGCCCGAATACGACTTCACCCGCTTGCCCGCTGCCGACTGGAGCTCGAACCGCTGCAGCAGCTCCGCCGTGCGGGTTTTCGATTCCGACGGGGATAATCCGGACAACCGGCAGATCATGCGCATGTTCTCTTCCCCGGTCAGCATTTCGTCCACGGCGGCGAACTGTCCGGTCAAGCTGATGGACATCTTCACTTTCGTCTTTTCCGCTGCAACGTCGTACCCCGCTACTCTCGCCTCTCCCGCATCGGCGGCCGTCAAAGTAGACAGAATGTGGATCAGTGTCGTCTTGCCTGCGCCGTTCGGTCCGAGCAGCGCATAGATGACGCCGCAAGGTACGGACAGATCGACCCCGTCCAGAACGACTTGCTTGCCGAAGCGTTTCTTCAAACCCTTCGTTTCTATAGCGAACTGTTTCATTCTTGTTCCCCTTTCGTCTTTTATAAAACTGTATGTTACGTAAACAGTATATTATGTATACAGTTTTGTGGCAACTACAATCTTTTTCGATTTAATCGACCCTCCTATCCAAAACAATCCTGTTATTGAGAATGATTTTCAATTATAATTTGACAGAGAGAAAGGAAGTTGGGAGGAGCGTCGAGTGAATTATCGAGACCATGTCTTGTTGTGGAACCAAGCGTTCGTCCAGGTGATGGACCTGCGTCATACGCACATGGAGCCGGGGACGGCTTTGCGGGCTTACCGGCTGCCGTCCAGCGCTTTTATCTATATCGTTCGGGGAAGCGCGATCGTCGGATTGGACGGGGAGAGCAAACCTGTGGAGCGGTTTCACGTGCTGCACGGGGGCAAAGGAACGCGTCTGGATATCGAAGCAAGCGATCCGCTGGAGTATTATCTAATCTTGTATAAGGCGAATTTGTCGCCGCCTTGCCGCCAAGAGCTCGTCAGCTTGCTGGAGAAGGAGAGGCCGTTCGGCCTGCAGTACGACTTCAAACCGGGGGAGCCGCTCGCCCTGTTCGATCCGCTCGTTCGGATGGAAGGAAGCTGGCGGCCGGGGCGGCCGGAGGACAAGCTGTATGCGAAAGCTTTATTTTACCGCTTCGTGCACGAAATGCTGCGGCAATTCGGCGATCAGGGAGTGGCTGCGCTTAAGCCCGACCCGGTTGCGCAGGCGGTTCGCTACCTCCACGAGAACTACAAGGAGCCGATTACGCTCGAATCTCTCGCCGGACTGCTCGACTGCCATCCGCGGCACTTGCAGCGGCTGTTCAAGAGCAGAACGGGGACGAGCCCGATCGACTATCTCATTCGCGTGCGCATGGACAAGGCGAAGGAGCTGCTGCTGACGACGGATTTCACCCTTAAAGACATCGCGGAAGGGGTAGGCTACGCGGACAGCTACTATTTCGGCCGATTGTTCAAGAAAATGGAGGGAGTTTCGCCGATTCGCTTCAAGGATATGGGCGGCAGCGTCCAGGGTCGTCGCCATAATCCATTTCGCTTGTCCGGATCCTCCATTGCGAAGATCGGCTCATCCCGCTATATTGTTAATGAACATGAGAATCATTATCAACTGGGTAGAGAGGGAGTCATACACATGCAATGGCAAGTCAAATCGAGAGCTCTTACATTCGCCACCGTACTGCTAGGTCTGTCCTTACTGTTGGGGGCGTGCGGAGCAGCAAACAACAATAGTTCCGCCACAGGAAGCCCGGCGCCATCGTCCGGCAGCGTCGCGTCGCCGTCCGCGTCTTCGCCGCAAGCGTCCGCGAGCGAGGCGCCGCGCGTCGTCAAGCACGCGATGGGAGAAGAGACGCTGGTCGGCACGCCGAAGCGCGTCGTCATTCTGACCAACGAAGGAACAGAGGCGCTGCTGGCGGTCGGCATCAAGCCGGTCGGAGCGGTGCAATCCTGGATCGGAGATCCGTGGTACGACCATATCAAGGACGAAATGGAAGGCGTAACGGCGGTAGGGGACGAGATTCAGCCCAACGTCGAGCTGATCGCCAGCCTCGAACCGGATTTGATTATCGGCAATAAAGTCAGACAGGAAAAAATCTACGAGCAGTTAAAGGCGATCGCGCCGACCGTATTCGCGGCCGATCTGGGCGGCAACTGGAAGGAAAACTTCGAGCTCTACTCCGAAGCGGTCAACAAAAAAGCGGAAGGCGAGAAGGCGATGGCCGATTTCGACAAACGCGTCGAGGAAGTGAAGGCCAAGCTCGGCGACAAGGCGGCGACGAAAGTGTCCCTGGCCCGTTTCTCCGCCGCTCAGGTGCGCATCTACCAGAAGCAAACGTTCGCCGGAGTGCTGCTGAACCAGCTTGGAATCGCCCGGCCGGAAGCGCAGGACAAAGACGCGTTCATCGAGGTTATGACCAAGGAAAACATTCCGAATATGGACGGGGACGTCATGTTCTACTTCGTATCGGAAAATCCGGGATCGACGGATGCGTCCAAAGTGGTGGAAGAGTGGATGAACGATCCGCTGTTCAAAAACTTGAGCGTAGCCAAGAACAACAAGGTAATCCAGGTGGACGAAGCGATCTGGAATACGGCCGGAGGCTACGAAGCGGCGAACCTGCTGCTGGACGAACTGGTTAAATACTTCGAAGTGAAATAAAAATTGTATGCCGGCAAGCTGACGCCCCTGATGCGTCGGCTTGTTGAGCTTTTGGGCGACGGGTGAGACAGTTGAAGCAGTCGAAGGAAAATGCGTTTCGTTTGCATAACCGCAGGCAGAGGGCGGTCGGCTTGTCCGTCGGCGCCGCTGTGCTGCTTGCAAGCGTATTGTTGAGCATATTGCTCGGTCTTCACAATTACGGAATCGCGGATTTGTGGCAATCCTACCGCTATTTCGACGGTTCCAACGACCATCTGATTCTGACGACGACCCGGGTGCCCCGGGCGCTCGTGGCGCTCGCGACGGGAGCAAGCCTTGCCGTTGCGGGAGCGATCATGCAGGTCGTCACGAAAAATCCGCTGGCGTCGCCGTCGGTGCTGGGCATTAACTCGGGCGCGTCGCTGTTCGTCGTGGTCGGGCTGATCGCCTTCGGCTCTTCGCTGACGCTTGGCGGCATGATCTGGATCGCGTTCGCGGGCGCGCTCGCGGCGGCGGTGTTCGTCTATGCGATCGGAGCCCGCGAACGGGGAGGCTTCGAGCCGGTCAGGCTGACCTTGGCCGGAGCGGCGATCGCGGCTTTCGCGTCGTCGGCTACGTCGGGGCTGATGCTTCTTCACAAGCAATCGCTGGAATCCGCCTTGTTCTGGATGATCGGCTCCGTCTCGGGCAGGAAGCTGGAGCATCTGGTCGACGTTCTCCCCTATATGCTGGCGGGACTGGCGCTGGCAATGCTGCTGTCGGGATCGCTGAACGTCATGGCGCTCGGGGACGACAACGCCAAGAGTCTCGGTCAGAGACTGTTGATCTCCCGGGGCGCGGCGGCGGTCGCCGTCGTGCTTCTCGCGGGCAGCTCCGTTGCCATCGCCGGTCCGATCGCATTCGTAGGCCTCGTCGTGCCGCACCTGTGCAGGGCGCTTGTCGGCAACGACCACCGCTGGCTCATTCCTTATTGCGCAATAACGGGCGCCATTCTTCTGGTTACGGCCGATCTCGCCTCGCGATTCGTCCTGATGCCGAAGGAAGTTCCCGTAGGGGTCGCGACGGCGCTGATCGGCGTTCCGTTTCTGATCCGTGTCGCGAGAAGGAGGAAGCATGAGTAGGCGGAATTCGCGCAGGACGATGTACCTGCTGCTGTCGTTAACCGTTGTAACGGCGCTGACCGCGCTTGTCTGCCTGTCGATAGGAGGAGTGGGCGTTCCTCTCAAGGAGGTCGTTCTGTCTCTGATCGGAAGGAACGACCAAGGAAGCGATCTGATCGTTATGAAGCTCCGGATGCCGAGAATCGTGGCGGCTCTGCTCGTCGGAGCGGCTTTGGCGGTGTCCGGAGCGCTGCTCCAGGGCGTCGTTCGCAACCCGCTAGCTTCGCCCGATCTGATGGGGGTGACGGGAGGCGCTTCGGTCGCCGCCGTCGCCTTCATGACGCTGTTCCAGGGATACAGCGTTCACTGGATTCCCGTCGTCGCGGTTGCCGGCGCTTTCGTCGCGGCCGCGATCAACTACGTGCTGGCGTGGAGCAAGGGCGTATCGCCGATGAGGCTCGTGCTGATCGGAATCGGCATCTCCACGGCGGCCGGCGCGATTACGATGTTCCTGCTGATCAGCGGCCCGGCGTATCTCGCGGCCCAGGTGCTGAACTGGATGACGGGAAGCGTCTACGGCACCAACTGGACGTACATTCAGGCGTTATGGCCGTGGGTCGCGTTATTTTTGCCGCTCTCGCTGCTCTACGCCAAGGAATTGAACGTGCAGTCGCTCGGCGACGCCGCGGCCATCGGTCTGGGAAGCCGGCTTCAGCTTCATCGCCTCATTCTGATCGGAATCAGCGTCGCCTTGGCGGGAGCGGCCGTAGGCATAGCCGGGACGCTTTCCTTCATCGGGCTGCTGGCGCCCCATATGGCGAGGAGAATCGCCGGACGATCGCATGCGATCATCATTCCGGTGTCCGCGCTGCTCGGCGCCAATCTGCTGCTGCTGTCCGACTTGGCCGGCAGAACGCTGTTCCAGCCTCTCGACATTCCCGCAGGCGTGTTTACGGCCGGGATCGGAGCGCCGTTTTTCCTGTATTTGCTCATGCGCAGAGGGAAGGCGAAGTCGTAAAAGCGGACGGGTGTCCGGGGCCGAGCGATTGTCCGGCGGCCGTCATGCGTGTACACTGAATGTACATCGCGACAATGACTAGCCGAAGGACGGATACGCTGACCTATGGATGAATTATATACGTGCACGGGCGCATGGCGCACCGTGCTGCAAGCGGCGGACGGGGCGGACAGGCGCTGGACGGACGGCTACTGCTTGTTCGCCGCCCTGGGAGGTCAAGGCCGGCTTGCGATTGACGGGGAGCAATGGATGATGACGCCGGGAACGGTCGTCTTCTGCAATCCGGACCGGTTCGCGGAAATGCAGGCGGCCGATAAGCGCCATCTGGAAGTCGCTTGCGTGCGCTTCTCCATCGTCCGCCGCAGCGAAGCGGCGGGCGAAGAAGGCGTCTACCGGGAACGGACGAACCGCTGGCTGCCGGATGGAGAGATCGAGACCGGCGTTTCCTATCGGACGGCAGAGCTTGTTCGGGACATTCTGGCCGCTTCGACGGAGGCCGACGATGTTAAGCTCATGCGCAGGGATATGCTGCTGTACGAGCTGCTGCTGCAGTTTCGGGAGCAGGGTTCGGCAGCCGGGAGCCCTGTCGCGGCTCCGGATCACCGAACGGCGATTCACACGGTGACCTCGTATTTGCAGCAGCATTACAACGAGGAGATTACGAGGGATGCGATGGCGGCGCTGGCCGGATTTCATCCCCGCGTTTTCTCCGGCTTGTTCAAGCAGGAGACCGGCATTGGCTTCGCCGACTATTTGGCCGGCATCCGCATTCGCAAGGCGAAAGAGCAGCTGCTGCTCACCCACGACAATCTGGACGAGATCGCCCGCAATGTCGGCTACTCGAACGGACTGTACTTAAGCCGCAAATTCAAGCAGGCGACGGGTTTCTCGCCGAAGGCTTACTTGAGCGAACCGAAGCGGGTCGTCATCTATGACTGGATAGGCAGTCTGCTTGCGCTCGGCGTAAAGCCGGTCGGAGCTTCCTATTTCGGCGGGTTGAGCAAACATGTTCTGCTGAGGGAGGAAGTGCGGGAGCTGGTCGATGTGGGCCGGACGTCGGTACAGCCCGTTATCGATCTGGAACCGGAATTGATCGTCGTGCCGCTATGGCTCGGTCCGGAGCTGATCGGCAAGCTGCAGGCGGTCGCGCCGACGATGGTCGTTCCGTACGGAGATCCGGTCGAGCGCTTGCGCCGTCTGGCGGATGCCCTCGGCAAGCGGGCGGAGGCGGAAGCCTGCGTGTCGCGGTATATGGAGCGGGCGAAGCAGATTCGGGAGGACATCGCCGGCATTATCGTTCCTGGGGAGACGGTCGGCCTCTACGAGCTCAGTCCCGACAGTATCTGGGTGTTCAGCGAGTTTCACGGCCGCGGAGGGTATAACTTGTATCGGGCGATGGAACTGGAACCCCCGGACATCGTTCGCCGGCACGTCATGGGCAAGGGCATGATTACCGAACTGCGAATGGAGCAGCTTCCGGAGTATGCGGCGGACCATATGTTCGTCTGTTATCCGTTCACCGCCGACAGCGAGACATGGGTTGCCCGGATGATGCGGCACCCGGTTTGGAGCTCGCTCGAAGCTTACCGCAACAATCGTATTTACTTTATCGACCGGCAGCTGTTCCATTCCGCGGACATGCTGTCGATGGTCAAGCAGTTGGAACTGCAGAGAGAGCTGCTGCTGAAGCAGGGAAGAGCAAGCGGCGGTCCGTGCGTCTTTGTGCATGAAAGCAATGACTTTAATCCATAGACGGGCGCATCCATCCTGATAAAATAAGATTGTCCGATGATAATGAGAATCGATCTCATCTAAGTGGGGCAGTTTATGGAATCGGGAGGAGTTACGAAGGATGGATTGGAAAAGAAGAAACAGATTGCTGTATGCGTTGATCGCCGCGGCGATGACGGTGATGCTGCTTGCGGCTTGCGGCGGCAATAACGATAAAGCGGGGGGCGCCGGAGCGACCGAACCGGCCGGCACAGGGCAGGCGGCTCCTTCGCAAGAGCAGGAGGCAGCTTCTCCGGAGGCCGAGCCTCGGGAGGACGAGCTGACGGAGCGGACGCTGGTCGATCCGCTCGGACACGAGGTGGTCGTGCCGGCCAAGCCGCAGCGCGTGCTGGGTTCTTACCTGGAAGACTACTTGGTGGCGCTCGGCGTCGAGCCGGTAGCTCAGTGGTCGGTCGGCGGTTCGCCTATGGGATATTTGCAGGAGGAGCTGGCGGACGTTCAGACGGTTCCGCACGATCTTCCGTTCGAAGCGGTGACCAGCCTTGCCCCGGACTTGATCCTGATCGGGGACGAGATGCTGATCGCCGACGGCAAATACGACACCTACGCCAAAATCGCCCCGACCTACGCCCTCGGCCAAGAAGTGAATACCGATTGGCGCAAGGCGCTGCTCAAGATCGGCGAAGTTCTCGGCAAGGGAGAGGAAGCCCAGGCGGTGCTGGACTCGTACGACGAGGAATTGCGGGTCGCCCGGGAGAAGATCGACGCGGCGTACGAAGGCAAGCGTCCTTCCGCCACAGCCATCTGGCTCGTGTCCAAAACGTTCTGGATGGTCAGCGACAACCAGTCCAGCGGCGACGTGCTGTACCGGGATCTCGGATTGGCCGTGCCGGAGCTTGTCGAGCGCCTCTCCAAAGGCGAGGGCGGCATCTGGAAATCCGTCTCGCTGGAGGCGCTGACCGAGCTGGACGCCGACCATATTTTCCTGATCAACAGCGATGCCGCCACCGGGTCGGAGGCGCTCAAGGACCCGATCTGGCAGAGCGTCAAAGCGGTCAAAAACGGCAACGTCCACGAATATCCGGCCAACTCAAGCTGGCTGTACACAGGAATTATCGCCAACCGGCAAATCGTCGAGGACGTGCTGGAAAGCTTGGCTCCCTGAGCCTTGTGCCTATACGTGCGAGAGAAGCCTTTCGATTCCGCATTTTGTGGATCGGGAGGCTTTTCGCTATCCTTCGCCGCCAAGAAGGAGTCGCCCGTTCCGATTCCGTGTTTTATATTCGGAAGATGCCGCGGCTTGCAGGAATTTCGCCATGCGTTGCGAATCGATAAGGCGATACCCTCTGCGGTGAGGGTTGAACCTCTTCATGCGAAAGAAGGCGATCTCTGTGAGCAGGCAAGTCAGCATCGGAGTTATCGGACTGGGCGGAATGGCAAGGCATCATATCGAGCAGTTGGGCAAGGTGGAGGGCGTGAAGATCGTCGCGCTATGCGACGTCAGCGAGGAAGCGCTGGCGGAGGTGGGCGGCAAGCTGAACGTGCCGGAGGAGCGGCGCTATCGCGACGCGGAGGCGCTTATCGCCGATGCGGGAGTGGAAGGCGTCGTCTCCGTGACGCCGAACGATTCGCATGCGGCGATATTGCTGGCGTGCATTGCGGCGAGCAAGCCGCTGTTCGCGGAGAAGCCGCTGACGCGGACGCTGGACGAGGCGCGCGAGGTGCTGGAGGCGTACCGCCGCCGGCCGATTCCGCTGCTGATCAATTTCTCGTACCGCAACGGGCCGGCGTTCCAATATGCGCGGAAGTTCGTCGCCGAAGGCAAGCTGGGCCGCATCAACCATCTGTTCGTGCAATATTTGCAGGACTGGGGCTCGACGGTGAAAAATACGCCGTTTCTGTGGCGCTTCGATGAGGAGGTGACGGGAACGGGGACGCTCGGAGACCTCGGCTCGCATATGATCGACATCGCCGAATATTTGACCGGGGGACGTATGGCCGAGCTTCAGGCAATGCTAACGACGATCGTGCCGGAGCGCCCTCATCCGAGGACGGGGGAGCCCGTACCGGTCAAAGTCGACGACTTCGCCTGCTTTAACGCCCGCTTCGCGGACGGGGCCGTCGGCGTATTCCAGACGTCGCGCAACGCGCTCGGCTCGGGCAACCAGCACGAGGTCTCGCTGTACGGAGAGAAAGGCACGCTGCGCGTCAGCACCTTGAACGACCGGCAGCTCGTCTGGACGTATCCGACGGAGGACGGCAGGGAGACGGAGAACCGGACGATGGACGTTCCGGAGAGCGATGGACTGAACCCGTGGGCGGAGTTCGTCGAGCGCATTCGCGGCGAACGGCCGGCCAACCCGGACTTCGCCGGTCTGGAGGACGGCTATCGCAACCAATTGCTGCTCGAGGCGGTCGTGAGAGCGAACGCGGCCCGGGCCGCGGTTGCGGTCGAAGCAGAATAAGGGACTTTCCCCGGAGGTACGTCAAGCAAAAGTGACGAAGCAGGGGAGATGCCTCTGAGCCAGTTTGCATGCACGCCCTAAAGAGGTGTCGAACATTCCGATTGCGATCGGAACGTTCGACACCTTTTTGCCGCGCGCGCGGCCCAAGCCTCGTCAAAGAACGGAACGAAGTCCCCCTAAAGCGTAATGTAAGCGGTTTCCGAACTCTGCCGAATTCTCGCATACTGAACGAGCAACGACATCCAACTTCCAGACCAGCCGAAGGGGTAGCCCGGAATCAGATGTAAATCACGTTAATGGGGGAGATCAGGCGATGAAAAAAAGCTTATCCGTTGTGCTGGCGTTCGCGCTGACGTTCGTATTGGCCGCATGCGGCGGGGGAAATAACGAGGGAACGCCAAGCGGAAGCGGCGAGAACGCGAGTCCGAGTCAGAAGGCCGACAGCTCCGCGAAACCGGCGGAAAAGGTCACGATCGAATACTGGCACACTTATTCGGATTCCGAGGAGAAGGTGCTGCTCGAGAAGATCAAGCCGAAGTTCGAGTCCGAACACCCGAACATCGAGCTGAAGCTGACCCGCATGCCGTACGAGGGGCTGAAGGATCAGGTGATCGCGGCGGTGGCCGGAGACGCGGCTCCCGACTTGATGCGGATGGACATCATCTGGGTGCCCGAGCTCGCCTCGAAGGGGGCGCTGAAGAAGCTGAGCGACCTTCCCGGCTTCGACGACGTGAAGAGCGCCGTATTCGACAGTCCGATGCAGACGAACATTTTCAAGGGCGAATATTACGGCGTGCCGCTGAACACGAACACGAAAGTCGCCATCTACAACGCCGATACGCTGAAAGAAGCGGGTCTGGATCAGGCGCCGGCGACGATGGACGAACTCGTGCAGGCCGCCCGCAATCTGAAGTCCCAGGGAAAACAGGGGATCGGCGTATCGAGCATCGGGGCGTGGGGCGTGCTGCCTTATTTCTGGAGCCTCGGGGGCAAGGTGACCAACGACGATTACTCGCAGGTGGAAGGTTATCTGAATAGCCCCGCCAGCATCGAGGCGCTGGAGACGATCGTGAGCTGGAACAACGAAGGGCTCGTCATTCCCGCGCTGCTCGGCGGAGAGCCGGGCTCGTGGGACGGCCTGAAATCCGGCCAGTATATGATGATCGACGACGGTCCGTGGTTTTTCAGCATTCTCCTCGGCGATGCGGAGAATACGTTTAACCCGCTGGACAAAACCGTTCGCGCTCAGCTCCCGGCCGGTCCCGGCGGCAGCGTCTCGGTCGTCGGCGGCGAGAACCTCGTCACGTTCGCCAACTCCAAGCATCCGGAGGAAGCGTGGACGTTCATGAAGTGGATGCTCGGCAAGGAGCCGCAGCAGATCATGGTCGAAGCCGGGATGGTGCCGACGAACCGCGAAGCCGCGCAGGCGATCGATCCGGGCCAGAATCCGTACATCGGCACGTACATCGAGCAGCTCAACACGGCGCTGCCGCGCACGCCAATCCCGCAATGGGGCGAGATGGAGACGATCTTCAACCTGAGCCTGGAGAAAGCGATCCGCGGCGATCAGACGGCAGCGGACGCGCTGAACGAAGCGGTGAAACAGATTAACGCCATTCTGGCCAAGTAGACTGCCACGAAGACGGCTGCGCCGACGAAGCACTCGCGGCGCGGTCGTCGTTATCCCATAGAAGGAGGCCATAGCCGTGACGCAAGCGACGCTGCCCCGCAAATCCCGGTTCCGAACCGGTCTGGCGCAATGGCTGAACGCTCTTCCGTTCGTTGCCGTCGGGCTCGTCGGCGTTCTCGTCTTCGTCGTCTACCCGATGATCCAGAACGTCAAGGTGAGCTTTCAGGAATTCAATATTTTGCCCGGACAGGACAGTCCGTGGGTCGGGTTGGACAACTACCGCGCCGTATTCGACGATCCGAACGACAAGTTCATGATCGCGCTCAAGAACACGTTCCTCAACGTAGCGGTCACCGTGCCGATCAACTGGTTTCTCGCGGTGTTTTTCGCCGTCGTCATCAATACCCGGTTCGTGAAAATGAAGGTCGCGTTCCGCACCTTGTACTACTTGCCGATCGTGACGTCGTGGATCGTCGTCGCGCTGCTGTTCAAATATTTGTTCGCCGACGGGTCGGGCGGCTTCGTCAACTACGTGCTGCTGAACGTCGGCATCCTGTCCGAGCCGATCGCCTGGAAGAGCCACTACTGGTCGGCGATGATCATGATCTGGCTGTTTCATATTTGGAAGACGGTCGGCTGGGGCATCGTCATCTATCTGGCCGCCCTCCAGGGCATCCCGCGCGATCTGTACGAGGCGGCGGATATGGACGGCGCTTCGGCGACGGGGAAGTTCTTCCGCGTGACGCTGCCGATGCTGCGCCCGATTACGGTATTCGTGCTGATCAATCTGGTCAACGGCGCGTTCGGCTTTTTCCCGCAGGTGTACTTCATTACGGCCGGCGGTCCGATGAACCAGACGCAGGTCATCCCGAGCCTGATCTACATGGAGGCGTTCAAGCACTTCCACTTCGGGGAAGCGGCGGCAATGGGCGTCATGATGGGGCTGCTCGTCTTCGCCGTCACGTATTACCAGATGACCAAGATCGGCAAGCAACGCTTGTTCTGACGACGATTGGAGGAATCTCGCCATGCGAACGCCATGGATGACGAAGCTCGCCGTATATGCCATTCTCGTGGCCGGAGCGCTGCTGTTCGTTTTTCCGTTCATTTATATGATTCTCACTTCCTTCTTCACCGCCACGTTCTCGCTGCCGAGGCCGGAGGAAGTGTTCAGCGTGACGCCCAACTTCATCAACTACCAGGTGGTGTGGGGCAAAAACCACTTCGCGCAGTACTTCGGCAACAGCATGCTGCTTACGTCGGTGGCGATGCTGGGAGCGCTGCTCGTCAGTTCGTTGACCGCATACGGGTTTGCGCGGTTTTCTTTTCCCGGCAAGGAGGGCGTATTCCGCTTGTTCCTGCTCACGATGATGATCCCGTCGGTCATCAACATCATTCCTCAATTCATCATCATCAAAAATATGGGACTGGTGAATACGTACGCGGGTTTGTGGCTCGTCTACATCGCGACCGGGGTCGTGGGCAACATGTTTTTCCTCCGGGGATTCTTCGAGAGCATTCCGCGGGAGCTGGAGGAGTCGGTGCTGATCGACGGCGGGGGGAACTGGCGCATCTATTGGAACATCTATCTGCCCTTGTCGCTGCCGGCGATGGGGACGCTCGCGATCTTCGTGTTCCAGGCGACGTGGGAGGAATACTTCCTGGCGCTGACGATTATCAAGAGCGAGGCGCTGCGCACGCTGCCGATCGCCATTCTGATGTTCAACGACAAGTACGCGACCAACTACGGGCAAATTTTCGCCGCTTCGATGATCGCGCTGCTGCCGGTCATCCTGATCTATATCGCCTTCCAGAAAAAGTTCGTGCAGTCGGGCTTTAACGAAGGGGCGGTAAAAGGGTGACGGGGGACGGAATTCCGGAATATGAGACACCTCGTTGAAAGTGCTTTCATAGAGTCCTCCCGGCGGTGTACAATAAGCGTACGGGAGGAGAGCGGGAATGAATCAACTCGTATGGGGCGCGGCCCAGAGACTTCGCGGCGGCAGAAGGTTCGCGACGAAAATGATCCTGGCCCTGCTCGTCGTCATTCTCATTCCGACGCTGACGAGCGTGCTGTTCTACAACGCTTCGTCGAAGCTCGTCAAGAAAAACGTCCGCGTCTCCTCGCTCCAGCTCGTCCGGCAGGCCGCCGACGCTCTGTCCGCGATCATGCTTGCCGGAACGGACGCCTCGAACATTTTGTACAGCGACGTCAAGCTGCAGCAGGCCGCGCGCAATGCGAGTCCGACGCCGGAAGAGGAGGAAGCCTACAAAACGTACGTGTCCAACTTGCTGAACAACTACGTGGGCTCCAATTCCTTCGTGAAAACGCTGTACGTGCTCAGAGAGGAAGGCACAAGCTGGGGGAGCGGCTCGTTTAAGCTGTCGAAAATCTACGTGCAATCGCTGGACGACCTGGAGTGGGCCAGGCTGGCGAGGCTGAAGGACGGGAAACCGGCTTGGGGAAAGCTGGCTTACGATCCGTACAGCGGCATCGGGGACATCAACGATCTGGTGCTGCCCGTCACCCGCGTGATCAAAGATTTCGAGTCGCTCGACGACATCGGCTATTTGCTCGTCAACCTGGACGGCAACAAAATATTGGATCGGATCGGACAAATCCGTCTCGGGGATACCGGCGGGTTTTTCGTCGTGGACGAGTCGGGCACGATCGTGATCGACCGCCGGCTGGATCGTCTCGGGCAGCCGCTGTCCGATCCGGAGCTGAAGGAATGGGCGGCGTCCGGCAACGCCGCCGAGTTCGAGCACGAGGAAGACGGCGTTCGCTTCTATCATATCAAGCAGACGCTGACGAACGGCTGGAGCGTCGTCGGCTCGGTGCCAATCCACGAAATTACTGATCAGCTGACAAGCATGCGCCGGATGATCTGGACGTCGGCCGTCGGATTCGCCCTGCTCGCCGTGGCGATCGGTCTCATCCTGGCCCGCCAGGTGACGAAGCCGATCCAGCAGCTGACTTCGCAGATGAAGGTGGCGGAGGGAGGAGACTTCACGGCGCGCACGGAAGTCCGGACGAAGGACGAGATCGGACTGCTCAGCCGGCAGTTCAACAAGATGATCAAGCGGATCGACGAGCTCGTGCGCGAAGTGCGGGAGGTGCAGGAGAGCAAGCGTCAGGCGGAGCTGAGGGCGGTCATGCACCGCATCAATCCGCATTTCCTGTTCAACACGCTCAGCACGATCAAGTGGCTCGTCCGCTATAACCAGAGCTCCAAAGCGTACGACGCGCTGTCGTCGCTCGTGCTGCTGCTGGAGGCCAACATGGGCAAGAAGGGCAGCTTCGTCACGCTGGCGGAGGAGTTGGACATCGTCGCCAAATATTTGTCCATCCTGCAGATCCGTTACGATACGGAATTCCGGCTGCATCTGGATATCGCGCCCGAGGCGGAGACGTTCCCGGTGCCGCGGATGCTCGTTCAGCCAATCGTGGAGAACGCCGTGTTCCACGGGCTCGTGCCGCTTGGCGGAGGCGGCGACATTCGGATCGAGGCCAGCGCGACGGAGGAGGCGATCGCCATTGCGATCCGCGATAACGGCCGCGGGATCTCGCCGGACGATCTGCAGAAGCTGGGCGCTCCGCAAGGCGCGGAGCCGGCCGGAATGACGGGAATCGGGCTGATGCACGTTCGCGAATGGATTCGGCTCTATTACCCGCCCGGCTCGGAGATGCGAATCGGCAGCGGCGGCGAGGCGGGGGGAACGGTGGTGCACATGAAGCTGATCAAGCCCAAGGGCGAGCGCGAGCAGCGCGAGGAGGGATGACGATGTATCGGGTAGCGATCGTGGACGACGAGCCGGTCATCCGGTTCGGAATCAAGGCGTCGGTCGACTGGGGACGGGAGAACGTCGGGCTTATCGGCGATTTCGCCAACGGGGACGAAGCTTGGCGGGCGCTCGAGAGCGAACCGGTCGACATTCTGATCACCGATATCAAGATGCCCGTCATGGACGGACTCGAGCTGACGAGACGGACGCTGGCGCTCCATCCGCGGACGAAGGTGATTTTCGTCAGCAGCTACAACGATTTCGAATACGTCCGTCAGGGGTTGAAGCTGGGCGTCGTCGATTATTTGCTGAAGCCGACGCTGGAGCCCGAGGGGCTGCTGGAGCTCGTTCGCAAATGCTTGGGGCAGATCGAGGAGGAGAGACGGCAGGACCGGGACAGGCAGCTTGTTCGGATGACGAAGCTGGCCTCCGGCCGCAAGCGGCTGGAATCGGATGTCAAGCGGGCGTTGGCCCACGACGACGGAGGACTGTCCGCGGATGCGGCGCCCGAATGGATGAAGCGCGGCTATGCGATCTGCACCGTGCTGATCGACGGGCTGAGAGAGACGGAGGAGAGGTTCGGCCAGCTTCACGCCGCCATTCTGCTGGAGGAGATGCAGGAGCTGTTCTACGAGACGGCGGAGGAGGGCATCGCGTTCCTCGTCGGAACGCGGACGCTCGTGCTGATCGTTCCCGTCGGAGAAGGCGAGGGGGAGCTGCCGCAGTCGGTTCTGGGCTCTGTCGCGGAGCGCTGGGCAGAGCGCCTCGGCGTGGGAGTAACGATTGGCTGCGCGTTCGGAGGAAGCGAGGAAGAGCTGAGAGACGTCTTCCGGGCGAGCGGTTCGGCGGCGGAGCGCCGGTTCTTCGAAGGCGGCGGGCTGTACGGTCCGTCCGGGGCCGGGCAGGCGCCGGGGCAAGAGCCGTCCCCCGGGCATCCGACCTCCGCTCAACTGCTGCAGGAGCTGAAGACGAGCGCGCAGACCCGGGATGCGGAGAGCGCCGACGCGATCGTGCGCGCCTGGATCGGGCGCTGGGAGACGATGCGGCCTGACCCGGATACGGTGCGCAAGGAAGCGTTCGAGATCGTGACGGCGCTGTTCATGAACGAGCAGGAAATGATCGTGCTGCTCGAAGGCTTCGAGGAGCTTAAGCGCAGCGAAACGTTCGGAGAGCTGACCGCCCTGCTGCAGGCGCAGATTCGGGGCTATCGGAAGTCGTTCGCCGCCGGATCGCATACGTACAAGGGCAACAAGCAGTTGATCGATAAGGCGATCGCGTATATCGCGCAGCAGTATACAGGCGAAATCACGCTGCAGCAGCTTGCGGATTACGTCCATATGAGCAAAAACTATTTCTGCCTCCAATTCAAGCATCATACGGGCTTTAACTTCATCGATTATTTGATCCGGCTGCGCATCGGCAAAGCGAAGGAGCTGCTGGGGGACCCGAGCCTGAAAATATACGAGGTGGCGCAGAGATCGGGCTTCAACGACGTCAAATACTTCAGCAAGCTGTTCAAGAAGACGACCGGAGCGTCCCCGGTCGAATATCGCGAACGTCTGCCGCGGCGCGAATAAAGGAGGAGGGGACGACGGTGACGAAACTCGTGAGGACGATTGGCGGCCAGCTTCGCCGCCGCTTGTCTGCCGCCTTGCGTCTGGCGCTGGCCGCCGTCCTGCTGACGGGCTGCGGCGCGGAAAGCATCATTGACGGCGACGAGGTCGAACTGGTGATGGAGCCGGAGGCCAGCGAAGTGATCACGGTCTGGCACACGTACAGCGACGTGGAGATGAAGGTGTTCGAGGACGAGGTCATTCCGGCGTTCGAGGCGCAGCATCCTGACATTCGCGTCGTGTCGGTCAAGCATCTGTACGAGTATTTCAAAGGCTCGCTGATCGCCGAGACGACTTCGGGCACCGGGCCGGACGTCGTGCGCATGGATATCGCCTGGCTGCCGGAATTCGCCCGGCTGGGGCTGATCGACCCGATCGACGCTTACCCCGAGCTGCCCCGTGTCACGAAGCTGCTGCTGGGGTCGGCGCTCGAATCCGGCAAGTACGAGGGCCGGTACTACGGACTGCCGCTGAACATCAATACGAAGGTCGCGATCTACAGCCGCGAGCTGCTGCGCAAAGCCGGACTGGAGAAGCCGCCGGAGACGATGGACGAGTTGGTGGCGCTCAGTGAGCGGACCGGCTACCAGCTCGGCGTCAACGGCATCAATACGTGGGCGGTGCTGCCTTATTTCGTCGGGCTGGGCGGGCGGCTGACGAACGAGGACTATACGCGGGCGAGCGGGTATCTGGACAGTGCGGACAGCATTGGGGCCGTTCATACGCTCAAGCGTCTGGTCGAATCGAACCTGGTCAGCGGCGACGTGCTGTCCGGCAGGCTGGAGCGCTGGCAGGCGGTGCCCGACGGCAAGCTGCTCATGATGGACGAAGGGCCGTGGTATTACACGATTCTGTCGAACGTGGAAGGCTACGATGACGAGAAGCTGCGGGACAACACGGTGCCGGCCCCGTTCCCGCACAATCCGGGGACGAAAGGCTCGATCATCGGCGGGGAAAATCTGGTGCTGATGGAAAGCTCCCGGAATAAGCAGGCGGCCTGGACGTTCATGAAGTGGATGGCGGGCGTAGAAGCCCAGCGGCTCATGTTCAAGGCCGGACTGCTGCCGACGAACGCCGAGGCGAGCGAATCGGAGGAGACGTACAGCCCGACGATCCGGCCCTATGTAGAGAGCCTCGACGCGTCGTTCCTCCGTCCTCCCGTGGCGAACTGGGCCAAGATCGACGCGGCGTTTAACGAGATGTTCGAGCGAATGCTGCACGGCCGCGTCCCGGTCGAGATCGGTCTGGAGCAGCTGGCGAAGCAGGTGGACGGGTGGCTTCAGGAATAAGAGGCTCGGATGGAAGTACGGATGGAAGTTCCGTTGGAATTGCAGATAGAAGTGCCGATGGGAAGTACGGATGGAAGTTCCGTTGGAAGTGCTGATGGGAAGTATGGATGGAAGTTCCGTTGGAATTGCCGATGGGAAGTACGGATAGAAAAGCAGGGGCCTCCTTTCTCGACCTTAGGTTGGGAAGGGGGTTATTTTTTTGTGGCTGATCGATCGCCTACATGAACGCATGCGCATCGGGGATCTTTCGCAAGGCGAGTTGCCCGAAATGTGAGTACGCCTCGTTCCGCCCGGGCTCTGAGGGGACGTTGTACTAAACAATCGATTAACGACTCCCGAATGGCGCCCAAATGGAGGTCGATGTTCTAAACAATCGATTAACGACTCCGGAATGGCGCCCAAATGGAGGTCGATGTTCTAAACAATCGATTAACGACTCCGGAATGGCGCCCAAACGGAGGGCGATGTTCTAAACAATCGATTAACGACTCCGGAATGGCGCCCAAACGGAGGGCGATGTACTAAACAATCGATTAACGACTCTCGAACGGCGCTCCGGTGAGAGGTGATGCTCGAAAAAATCACACATTGATGCGTCGAAGAGACAAGGAGAAGTAGCGCCCCTAGCGAGCTACTGTAAGCCATTGAGTAGTCATATTTCCGTCTTATTCATCTTTTATGTGAGTCATAAATAAGTTTTATTGGCGTTTATATTGAGTATTATTTCGGATAAATGTATATTTAGTGTGTAATAATTAACTTGTTGATCAATAGGGGGACAACATGAGCCAAGGGATCGGAATTAGCGGGATGGGGAGAATCGGACGGCTGTTGGTTAGAAAGTGGATGGCAAGACGACCGGGAGATCTGAAGGCGATAAACAGCGCGTATCCGGTCGAGACGATCGCCCATCTGCTGAAATACGATACGGTGCATGGGATTTGGGCGGCCGATGTCGGCGTGCGGGACGGGATGCTGGTCGTCGACGGCCATTCCATCCGGATGACGTACGAGAGAGAGCCGGAGCGCATTCCGTGGCGTTCGCTCGGGGCGGACATCGTCGTCGATGCGACGGGAAAGTTCAACGACGGAGCCGGGGCGCGGAAGCATATGGCCGGAGGGGCGCGGAAAGTGATCGTTACGGCTCCGGGTGAGCGAATGGATCTGACCGTCGTCATGGGCGTGAACGATCATTTGTACAATCCGGACGAGCACCATCTGCTGTCCGCGGCGTCCTGCACGACGAACTGCTTATCGCCCGTCCTGCTCGTGCTCGACTGCGCTTTCGGCGTGGAGCGCGGATGGATGACGACGGTTCACTCGTACACGTCGGACCAGAACCATCTGGACAATCCGCACAAGGACTTGCGGAGGGCGCGGGCGTGCACACAGTCGATCGTGCCTACGACGACCGGCGTCGGCAAAGCGCTGGCCGGCGTGCTTCCCCACTTGGCGCCGCGTATTGAAGGAAGCTCGATCCGCGTTCCGACGCAGGACGTGTCGCTGATCGATCTGACGGCCAAGCTGTCGAGGCCGACCGGAACGCGGCAGGTGCTGGAAGCTTTCCGTGCCGCGGCCGAGGGAGAACTGTCCCCTTACATCGGATATACGGATGCGCCGCTCGTGTCCGCGGATTTTATCGGCAATGAGCAATCGGCGGTCATCGACGCCCTGACGGTCAGCGTCTCCGATGGATACGTCAAGCTGCTCGCTTGGTACGACAACGAGAGCGGATACGCTTGCCGGGTAGCCGACTTGGCCCGTCTCGTTCAGGAGCGGATGAGGGAGCCTCGCGCCGCCGCGCTGAAACGGGCGTAATTTTCCGCAGGCGGCGGCAGTAATTCGGGACGGACATGTCGAAGATAGAGAGACAGACGTTTGCCATGCAGCCCAGGACAGACTTGGAAGGATAGAGGGGCAGGCGATCATGACAAGGAGGCGGAAAACATGGCAAGCAACGGATACGCTCCTCGCGGGTACCAGAACGTTACGCCGTATTTCACGGTGGCAGACGCGGACAAGCAGATCGAGTTTCTGGAAGGGGTTTTTGGCGCCGAGGTGCTGAATCGGTCCGAGAGAGAGGACGGCACCGTCGGGCATGCCGAGGTGAAAATCGGAGAGTCCGTAGTCGAGCTGTCCGCGGGCAGCGACCGATATCCTCCACGCGCGAACACGCTGCACGTATTCGTTCCGGATACGGACGATTGTTATGCGCGGGCTCTGGCGGCCGGCGCGGCATCGCTGTACGAACCGGCGGACATGCCGTACGGGGAAAGAAGCGCAGGAGTCGAGGACCCGCAAGGCAACCACTGGTACATCGCGACGTTTACGGGAGGCGACCGTGGTTACTACGGATGAGCTGCGCCGGATGGCGCTGGAGCTGCCGGAGGCGGAGGAGCACGACCACTGGGATAAGCCCTCTTACCGGGTACGGGGTAAAATCTTCGCGGTTGAGCAGCCGGACGGCGTTACAGCGCTGCTGAAAATGTCCCTGGAGGAGCGGGAGATCAACGTCTCTCTCGCTCCCGATGTTTTCCAAGTTCCGGAGAAATACGCCAAACTGGCCTACGTCTTCGTCCGCCTCGATCGGATCGAACGGGACGAGTTCCGCTCGCTTCTCATCGGCGCCTGGAAGCAGGTCGCCCCCAAAAGTCTCGTGAAACGTTTCTTGGACAGCGCTCCGCTCTGACACCCGGCGTAGTCCGCGGCGTCGGATTAATCGCGCTCGCCGCAGCGAAGCAAAATGTCGATCGCCTTGAACATCAGCCTCAGCCCTTTCCGATTATAGCGGAACTGGTTCAGGCTGCCGATCAGATATGCGTCTGTCTTCGGGTGATAGAACAGCCACGAGCCGGACGTCCCCATGTTGCCCCACGAGCTGTACTTGCCGGGCATGAGCAGGAACATAGGCTTAATCATCATCAATCCATAACCGTAATCGATGCCGGGGAAAAACCTCCCCCGGTCGCTTTTCATTTGCTCCAACGTCCCCTTGCTTACGATGCGGTGTTCCACCAGCGCTTTCATTAGCTTGAGCTGGTCTTCGGTCGTGGAGACGACGCCTCCGCCCGTGTACATGAAGCTCAGCCCGTCGTGATCGGTGACGTCCCGGTCGCGATGGTACAGCCGAGCGAGGGAGTGGCCGCCCGGCTCGATCGGTTCCGAATAACGCGAGAACCAGGTACGCGTCATGCCCAGCGGCTCGAACAGGTGCTGCCGCAGCAGCTCATGGTACGGCTTGCCCGCCGCCTGCTCCATCGCCAGACCGAGCAGATGATAACCCGTATCCGAATAGTGGAAGCCGCCTCCTGGCGGAAAACGGTTTTTCAGCCTCGTCTTGGTCCATTCCACCACGGTCCTCGGCGCCCAGTCGCGCTTCGCGTCTCCGAATACGAGATCGAGCATCGACGCCTCGCCCTGGGGCTTATCCTCGAAAAAGTCGTTCAAACCGGACGTGTGGTTCAGCAAGTGTTTGATGCGAATGTCGCTTCCGTAATCCTGCCCTTTGTATAGATGCAGCCCATGGAGCAGCTCGGGTTCGAGGTGAGCCGAGATCGGGTCGTCAAAGCCGAGCGCGCCTTCCTCGACGAGCCGGGCGCAAAGCGCCGCGGCGACCAGCTTGCTGACGCTGGCGACGTAATAGGGCTGGTCTTCGTGAACGGGGGCGACGTTATCGGAGCCTTCCGCGAGCTTCAGATGGATGCCCAGCCGTTCGGAATGCACGAGAAAATAAGCGTTGCGGATCAACGGGTCGCGGCCGACCGTGCGCCGGAACAGCTCCGCGATACGCGATTGCGCTTCGTTTCGATTCATCGATCATCGCTCCTTTGCTTTCGCGCCAGCTCGGCAGCGATCAGATCGTCGCCCGTCTGCCGGAGCAGTTCGACTAGCGCTTCTTCGCTTGCTCCGGGCAGCGCGCCGTTAATGTCCATGACGGACAGTCCGAGCTGGAAGACGCGCATTTTGAACAAAATTCCCATCAATTCCTCATTCGAGAAAAGCTCTAGCTCCGGCTTGCGCTTCATCTGCGCGAGCAGGTCCCCGATGGGCGTCTGGACGTCCCTGAGGCGGGGGTGGTTGTTGACGGCAAGCTCCCGGAACAATGCGGGATGCTCTCGCGCGAACTTCAAGCTGGCGATGCCGATGTTCAGGAACGGATCGGAGCTGTAGGGCGTTCGCGCCATCTCTGCCGACAAGTCGACGATTCGGATCAGCACCGCGTCCTTCAGCTCTTCGACATCTTTGAAGTTGACGTAGATCGGCGCGATCGAGCTGCCCAGCTCGTCGGCGATTTTACGAATCGTAATGGCGTCGAGCCCCTCGCGGTCGGCAATGGCGAGCGCGGCTTCGACGATCGCTTCCTTGGAAAATTTCGCTTTGGGAGGCATGGCTGGGCTCCTTGTGAATCTTTTGATATATATCATTTGATATGTATCATGACACAGAGAAGCGGCTGTGTAAAGATGGAAGTTGGGCGCAGCTTCACCAACCTCCATCTTTACACGCTCTAGGCCGACGCAATCGGACTAAGGAAATCTATGATAGAGGTTAATGGATAGAGGAGAGGAGCCCGACAGACTCCCCTTTAATGAGAGAGACGTAGATTCTTTCGGCTTCGACGGGCTGTCCGGCGATCATTTTCAGCAGCTGCTCGGAGGCGATCGCCCCCCATTTGCGCATCGAATAATCGATGGTGGCGAGGCGCGGTCTGGCGAACTGCGCCAGCTCGATGTTGTCGAAGCCGATCAAATGAATGTGCTCGCCGATCTTCAGATCCGTGCAGCTCGTAAAATAACGGTACGCGCCGACAGCCATCTCGTCGTTCAGGCAAAATACGGCTGCAGGCCGCTCGTACTCGCCGGCGATAACGCGAGCGGCCGCTTCTCCCGATGCCCGGCCGAAATCGCCCTGAAGCTCAATCACTTGAGCGTGCGGGGCGCGTTCGGCCGCCTGGCGGACAGCCCGCAGGCGTTGGCTGGCGTCGTAGGAGCTCGCAGGTCCTGTTACCGCATAGATTTTGTCGTGGCCCTGCTCCAGCAAATATTCCATCGCCAGCGTCGCTCCGGCTTTGTTGTCCAGCAGCACCTGGCTAATGTTCGGGTGGATGAGCTCGCGGTCGAGCACGACTGCCTTATGTCCTTTTCCGGCATATTGCAGCAACTCCTCGTCGGAGAACGTGACGTCGAGCACGATCGCGCCGTCGATCATTCGTTCAGGAATGAGCCGACGCGATTTCCCTCCGCTGCAGACGAGCAGATCGTACCCTTTGCCGCTCAAGTATTCCTTGACCCCTTGCAGCAGATCGCCGTAGAAGTTGCCGCTGAAATCGGTCAGGAAGATGCCGATCAGATTGGACTGCTGCTTCTTCAGCAAACGCGCGGCGGCGTGGGGGACGTAATGGAGCTCTTCGGCGATTTTCAATATTTTGGCGGCCGTCTCTTTCGTTACCTTGTCGCTGCCGTTAAGGGCGTACGAGACGGTCGAAATGGAGACGCCGGCTTTTTTCGCGATATCTTTAATACTGGTCAAAAAAGGTTCTCTCCTTCGATTTCGGGTGAAACGTTTCGATTTTAACTATACCGGATATGGAAACCGTATTCAATAGCGCGAATGGAGTGTTTGACAGAGGCGGATACACAGTTTTATAATCGAAATGAAACCAAATCGAAACGTTTCGATAACATCTGAGAGGTTGCGAATACATGGCGAATTGGAACGAAAAACAACCCGATTTACAAGAGATTGTGCGGCAAATGACGTTGGATGAGAAAATCGCGCAGTTGATTCAATTAGCGGTTCCTTTTTACGAAGGGGCGAAGGATGAGGGGTTGATTACCGGACCGATGGCGTCGCTCGGCATCGACGAAACGACGGTTCGCAATTCCGGCTCGGTGCTCGGCATGGCCGGAGCGCAGGAAGTGATCAACGTGCAGCGAACGCACATGGTGAACAATCGCCACGGTATTCCGCTGCTGATGATGGCCGATATCGTGCATGGATTTAAGACGATTTTTCCGGTTCCGCTGGCGATCGGCTGTTCATGGGACCTGGAGCTGGCGGAGCGAAGCGCGGAGATCGCGGCGAAAGAAGCGTCCGTATCGGGCGTTCACGTCACCTACGCTCCGATGGTCGACCTCGTGCGCGACCCGAGATGGGGCAGGGTGATGGAGTCGACCGGCGAAGACCCTTACTTGAATTCGGAATTCGCCCGGGTGTTCGTGCGCGGCTTCCAAGGCGACGACCTGTCGGCGGACACGGATCGGGTCGCGGCCTGCGTCAAGCATTTTGCGGCGTATGGGGCAGCCGAGGCCGGACGCGATTACAATACGGTCGATTTGTCGGACCGGCAGATGCGCGAGTTTTACTTACCGGCGTATAAGGCTGCGCTGGATGAAGGCTGCGAGATGGTCATGACCTCGTTCAACACGGTCGACGGCATTCCGGCGACGGGCAACGCGAAGCTTATGCGCAAGCTGCTGCGGGAAGAGTGGGGCTTCGACGGTGTGCTCATATCCGACTGGGGCGCGGTGAAGGAACTGATCGCCCACGGCATAGCTGCGGATGAGAGAGAGGCTGCGCTTAAGGCGATAAAGGCGGGAGTGGACATCGAGATGATGACTTCCTGCTACGTGAAGCATTTGTCCGAACTCGTGGCAAACAAGGAGATCGACGAGGCGCTGATCGACGAAGCGGTGCTGCGAATTTTGACGTTGAAAAAGAAGCTTGGCCTGTTCGACAACCCTTACCGGGCCGCCGACCCGGAGCGAGAGAAGGAGGTTGTGTTCAGCGACGAGCATCGCCGCGTTTCTCGGGAGTTGGCCGTGAAGTCGTGCGTGCTGCTGAAAAATGAGGGTGTGCTGCCGCTGGACAAGGGCCGGAAAATCGCGCTCATCGGTCCGTTCGCGACAAGCGGGGACGTGCTAGGGCCGTGGTCGTGGACAGGCTCGAAGGAGGACGCAATCAAGCTCGCCGACGGCATGAGGAGCAAGCTGTCCGGCGCGGCCGAATTGCTGGTGGCGGAAGGCTGCGGCATCGAGACGGCCGAGGCGGAGCAGTGGCAAGCGGCTTTGGCTGCGGCACAGGCCGCCGACACGATCGTGCTGGCGCTCGGCGAGCATTCGGATATGAGCGGGGAAGCGGGCTGCCGTGCCGACATTCGGTTGCCCGAGGTTCAGCTTGAACTCGTTCGCCGCATCCGCTCGCTCGGCAAGCCGACCGTCGTCGTGCTGTTTAACGGGCGTCCGCTGGATCTGCACGGCGTATACGACGAAGCGGACGCCATTCTGGAAGCGTGGTTCCCGGGCTCCGAAGCGGGCGATGCGGTGGCCGATTTGTTGTTCGGGGATGCGAATCCGTCTGGACGTCTGACGATGTCGTTCCCTTACAGCGTCGGCCAAGTACCGGTGTATTATAACGCCTACAATACGGGCCGACCTCAAGGCGCGCCGGATGCGCAGGTCCGGTACGTGTCTCAGTATTTGGACATTCCGAACGAGCCGCTGCTGCCTTTCGGCTTCGGTCTGAGCTACTCGGACTTCGAGTACGAAGGCGCTCGGCTGTCGTCGGACGAGATGACGCCGGACAGCCCGCTCAGCATCTCCATTACGATAACGAACAAAGGAGCCGTCGCCGGAGAAGAAACGGTTCAACTGTACGTCCGCGACCTGTCCGGCGAAGTGGTGCGCCCGGTGAAGGAGCTGAAGGCGTTCCGCAAAATCGAGCTTCAACCGGGAGAAAGCCGCGAGATCGAGTTTACGCTCGAAGAGCCGCAGCTTCGCTACTACCATTCCGACTTGACGCATAGCAGCGACGCCGGTGCATTCATCGCTTACGTCGGGCCCAACAGCCAAACTAACTCCGCTCTTCCTTTCCGGTTGATCAAGTGATCCAGCCGGGGGATGTCGGCTAACGGTCCGTGGGATCGCTAATGCGGGAAATCCGGTGAATGCGGCGAAATAACGGTCCGTGGGATCGCTAGTGCACGAAACTTGGGGAGTGCGGCGAAGTAACGATCTGACGGATCGCTAGTGCACGAAACTTGGGGAGTTCGCCGAAATAACGGTCAATTGGACCGTTATCTTGAGCGCCAAACTGCAATGATGACTAACTAATATGAAGTCAGGGTTGTTCCATATCCGATATGGGACAGCCCCTCTTTCGCAGCGATTACGTTCGTTCGCCCAAGGCCAAGAAAGTGCCTCGAAGTCTGGCTAGTGGCGAGAGGGACGATGAGTCAAGGCCAAGAAAGTGCCTCGAAGTCTGGCTAGTGGCGAGGGGCTCGATGAGTCGAGGCCAAGAAAGTGCCTCGAAGTTTGGCGAGTGGCGAGAGGTGCGATGAGTCAAGGCCAAGAAAGTGCCTCGAAGTCTGGCTAGTGGCGAGAGGGACGATGAGTCGAGGCCAAGAAAGTGCCTCGAAGTCTGGCGAGTGGTGAGAGATGCGATGAGTCGAGGCCAAGAAAGTGCCTCGAAGTCTGGCGAGTGGCGAGGGGCTCGATGAGTCGAGGCCAAGAAAGTGCCTCGAAGTCTGGCAGGCGGCGAGAGGTGCGATGAATCGAGGCCAAGAAAGTGCCTCGAAGTCTGGCGAGTGGCGAGAGGGACGATGAGTCGAGGCCAAGAAAGTGCCTCGAAGTCTGGCAGGTGGCGAGAGGTGCGACGAGCCGAGGCCAAGAAAGTGCCTCGAAGTCTGGCGGTGGCGAGGGGGCGATGAGCGAAGGGGTGAGCCGAGGCCAAAAAAGTATCTCGGAGCGTTCGACGAGAGGATGGAGCGGGGAACCCGAGGCCCAAAAAGCGCCTTGGAGAGTTCGACACGGCGAAGGCGGGGCCATCATGCAGCGAACAAACGCCAAAAAAAGCGCCCCGAAGAGGCGCTTAAACCGGCGGTGCCAGAGCATGCGGCGCGACTACTCTTTAACCGCGCCGATGACGATTCCTTTGACGAAGAAGCGCTGAAGGAACGGGTAGACGAGCAGGATTGGAAGCGCGCCGATGAAGATTTGCGAGGCACGGATCGTGCGCTGGGACATGTTGGCGATCATATCGGGATCGAAGCTGGTCATGTTGCCCTGCACGATGACGGTTTGCATGAAGCTGGCGAGCGGCAGGTTTTCGGCTCCCTTCATATAGATCAGGCCGTCGAAGTAGGCGTTCCAGTGGCCGACCATCGTGAACAAGGCAATCGTCGCGATCGAGGGCAGCGAGATCGGCAAGTACACCGAGAAGAACGTCCGCAGGTGGCCGGCGCCGTCCATGAACGCCGCTTCCTCCAACTCGCGAGGGACGGTGCGGAAGAAGTTCAGCATCAGAATGATGTTGTACACCGCGACCAGGCCCGGAAGAATGAGCGCCATCAGTTTGTTCATGAGCCCGAGCTTGAGAATGAGAATGTAGCCCGGAATCAAGCCGCCGCTGAACAGCATCGTGACGACGAAGTACCACAGGTAGACGTTCCGCCCGCGGAACACGCGAGCGTCCTTCGACAGCGCGTAAGCGGCGATGGCGTTGACGACCAGCGCGAGCCCGGTGCCGAGCACCGTTCTTTTGACGGACACCCATAGCGATGTCAGGAAGTTGACGTTGTCGAACGTTCGGGCGTATGCTTCGAGCGTGAAGCCGATCGGCCAGAACGACACGAGCCCCGCGTTGGCGGGAGCCGTCGAGCTGAGCGACACCATGAGCAAGTGATACATCGGCAGCAAGCAAAGAATAGAGACCGCGCCGAGCAGCGCGTAGTTGAAGACGCTAAATATGCGGTAGGGCAATGTTTTATGATACACGCGATGTCATCCTTCCTATGAAAAGGTTGTTCAACAAGTCCACCGGGAGTTGAAAACCGGATGCGTTGAACTTGTCTAGAATATTCTGTATCCGGCAAGCTTGTAGGCCAATCGGTACGAAATGACGATTAAGATCAAGCTGATCACCGATTTGAACAGGCTGACGGCCGTCGCGAAGCTGAATTGACCGCTCAGAAGGCCTTCCCGGTACACGAACGTGTCGATGATATCGCCTTGCTGGTAGATCATCGGGCTGTACAGGTTGAACACTTGGTCGAAGTTGGCGTTCAGCACGTTGCCCAGCGCCAGCGTCGCCACAACGATCAGAATCGGAATGAGCGATGGGATCGTCACGTACATCGTTTGCTTGAAGCGTCCGGCGCCGTCCACCTCGGCCGCTTCGTAGAGCGACGGATTGATGCCGGCGAGCGCGGCCAGGAAGATGATCGTATTAAAGCCGAATTCCTTCCACACGTCGCTGAAAATAATCGTAAGCCGGAACCAGGTGCCGTCTCCCAGGAAGAAGATCGGTTTGTCCAAGCCAAGCAGATTCATCAGGAACTGGTTCACGATCCCGGTCTGGGACAGCAGGTCGATCAGAATGCCGGAGAGAATGACCCACGACAGAAAATGGGGCAAGTACACGAGAGTCTGGATCGCCCGCTTGTAGCCCATATGCCGGATCTCGTTGAGCAGCAGCGCGAAGGTAAACGGAATGATCAGGTTCAGGACAACTTTGGAGCAGGCGAACAGCAGCGTGTTGCCGATGATTTTCACGAAATACTCGTTTTCGAACATGTAATTGAAGTGCTTCAAGCCGACCCAAGGGGAGCCGGTAATGCCGAGCGCCGCTTTGTAGTCCTGGAAGGCAATAATAATGCCGGACATCGGCAGGTAGGAAAATACGAATACGAGCACGACGGCCGGAAGTACCATCAGGTGCAGCGTCCACGGAATTCGATAACCTCTTTTCTTGCGCGTTCCGGGGGCTTTAGTCAATTTCGCATTCGGCAAAGTCGTATCGTTCATAGCTCTCTCCCGTTCCATAAAATCCCATTATCGTTCAGGCGAAGGCCTGCTATATCATAGTAACAACGCGTGTAAGCATCGAACTATAGGACAATGTTAGGATCGATAGGGTTTTGTTAGGGTCATGAGCCGGAGGGATCGGATATGAAGCTGGGCAAGAGCATGAATTACGTCACGAAAAAATCGAGCCTGTTCGCCAAAATGAACGGACTGATCGCGCTGCTGTTCATCCCGATATTGGCGCTGTATACGTATTCGAATCAGGTGGCGACCGACGTCGTCGACAAGGAGCTTAAGGCGTCGAACATCCGGCAGCTGTCTTTTCTGTCCGGCCAGATCGATTCGCGCATTAACCAGACGATGGACTTCGTCGTCACGTTCTCCCGGGACCCGAACGTACGGAAGTTTAACGGCTTGAACATCTGGGACGACCGCTACGACAAAATGCAGACGAGGTACGTGATCCAGGAGAAAATGGCGCTGCAATCCGGGATTATGAACATTTGGCCGGTACGGTTCACCGTGTACTCGCAGCTCAACAAGGATGCGATCTCGAACGCGAGCGAGGACGGGGCGACTTACGACGAGGATTACTTGAAGCGCAACGTCACCGGCAAATGGTCCTACGGAGACGGGACAGAGCCCGCGCCCGGCCAGCAGCCGGCCTTTCATTGGTTTTACACCGATTCGTTCGGCCAGCAGAACGTGCTGAGGGGAAGCAACCTGGTCGTGGAGGCCAGATTCAAGCACGACAACATCCAGAACATGCTGGACTCGTACAAGGAAGGCGGCCGGGGCGATCCGATCTTCTATCATCGCGGCGACAAACCGATTGCGAACCGTACCGCATCCGCGCAGCTGACGGACGAGCTGGTTCATTATCTCGACGGGGTGGCGCTGAAGGAGACGATGCAGCAAGTCGTCAAGCTGCAGGGCAAGAGCTACCTGATCAGCGCCGTGCTGTCGCCGCAGCTCGGCTGGCATCTGGTGGACGCCGTGCCGGTCGATCAAATTCTCGGTCCGATCTCGTACAGCCGCAACATGTTCTATTTGACGATGGTGCTGCTGTCCGTCGTCGGCATCTCCGCTTCGGTGCTCATCTACCGCAACGTGCAGCGTCCGATCCGCAAGCTGATCCGGGGGCTTCAGAGCGTGCAGCGGGGCGACTTCTCGGTGCGCATCGAGGCCAATGCGAACAACGAGTTCGCGTTCCTGTTCTACCGGTTCAACGACATGTCGCGGCAGATCCAGAGTCTGATCGAGAACGTGCTGAACGAGAAGCTCAGGGCGCGGGAAGCGACGCTTAAGCAGCTCCAGGCGCAGATCAATCCGCATTTCTTGTACAACTGCATCGGCTATATGATCAACATGGCCCAGATGAAGGACGAGGAGGCCGTCGTCTCCATGGGGCACAATCTTAGCGCTTATTATCGCTACATCACGCGTATGGAGCGGCCGACGGCGTCGCTGGGCGACGAGATTCGGCTGATCGTCAACTACCTGGACATCCAGAAGCTGCGCAACGGCCGGATTCACTATTCGATCGACATTCCCGAGGAGATGCAGAGGCAGCAGGTGCCGCGTCTGCTGCTCCAGCCGATCGTGGAGAACGCCGTCATTCACGGCGTCGGCAAGTCCTATTCGTCCGGAGAAATCCGCATTGCCGGGGAAATGAAGGACGGATTGTGCCGCATCTGCGTGGACGACGACGGGCCGGGCCTGGACGAGGAGCGGCTTGAAGCGTTGAACCGCAAAATGAAGGAGCCGCTGCAGGATGACATGGGCTACGGTTTCTGGAATACGAGCCAGAGACTTGTGACGCAATTCGGGGAGAAGTCGGGACTCCGTTTCTCCGCCTCCGAGCTGGGCGGACTGCGGACGGAGATCGTCTGGGAAACGGCGGCGCCCGTCCAGGCGGCGGAACAGAGAGCGACATCTAAACTAGAGGGAGACCGGACAGATGCAAATGATCATCGTTGACGACGAAGCCCATTGGGTGGACAACCTATCGACGACCAAACCGTGGCACGAGCTCGGCATTGAGCAGGTTCATAAGGCGTATTCCGCGCAGGAGGCGCTGCGCCTCATCGAGACGTATCCGATCGATCTCGTCATTTCCGACATTCTGATGCCCGAGATGACGGGCATCGAGCTGATCGAGCAAATCCGCGAACGCGACAGGCGGATCAAATGCATCATCCTATCGGGCCACTCGGATTTCGAATATGCGAAGGAAGCGCTCCGCAACCAGGCGGTGGACTATTTGCTGAAGCCGCCGACCGACGCGGAGCTGATGGAGGCGGCGCGCTCCGCCGTCGATCAGCTCAAGGCGGAGTGGGAAAGCGTCAGCTCGCGCGAACGCACCGAATATACGCTGCGCGAAAATCTCCCCATGCTGCGGGGACAATTGCTGATGAGTGCGCTGCGCGGCGAGCGTCTGCCGGAGGAGGAATGGAGCCGCAAGCTGGAGAACTACGGCCTGCCGTTCCGGCGGGGGGAAAGCGCGCTGCTGCTCGTCCGGCTGGAGGAAGAATTCGGTCTGACTTGGAACAATCGACAGCAGCTGCTGGAGTACGCAATTATCAACATTGCCGAGGAAATATTCGGCGAATACGCGAACGTGTGGGGAGTCAAGGAGGAGCACGGCTATCTCGCCTTTCTGCTGCAATTCAGGGACGGGGCCGAGATCGGGACGGACATGCTGCTGGAGAAGCTGTCCATGCAGCTTCAGGCGAAAGTGAAGCAATTTCTGAAGGGCTCGCTGTCGATCGTGACGACGGAGAAGTTCGCATTCCCGGATAAGGTCGCGGAGAGGTATCGCCATGCGCTGGCTTACTTTCGCCAGATCGTCGGCGACGAGCGGGAATTCGTTATGCGAGCCGGCGATCTGGAGCGCAGCGTCTCGCAGGAATCGCTGGACGTGCTGCATGCGCCGCCGGGTCTCGGCAACCTGCTGGAGGCCGGGCGCTGGGACGCCGCCGAGCGGAAGCTGCTCGACATCTGCGCGGAGCTGGACGAGAAGGGCTCCGAGTCGTGGGAGCATTGCCTGGAGGCCGGTTACGTCGTCGCCTCCTCGTTCGCCCACTACGCTCATCGCAACGGCCAGTCGCTCGCTTCTCTGATCGGCGACGATATCGAGCCGCTGCAGAACGGGGAAGCTTTCTCATCGATCGGCAAGCTGCGCAATTGGTCGCTCGGCGCCTTGGGCAAGCTGAAGGAAAGCGTGTCGAGCGAAGTGAAGGACATTCGCTCCGTATACGTGAAGAAGATCCAGGAGTTCGTGGAGAGCAATCTGCATCTGGACGTCTCGCTGCGGGCGCTGGCGGATCACGTCAATCTGCATCCGACGCATTTGTCGAAACTATACAAAATAGAGACAGGGGAAGGCGTGAGCGATTACGTCTCCCGGCTGCGGATGGAAACGGCCTGCCACAGGCTGAAGACGACCGACAAAAAGATATACGAGATCAGCTCGGGGATCGGTTACCTCGATCCGGCCTATTTTATCAAAGTGTTCAAGCGCCAGTACGGAGTGACGCCGCAGGAATATCGGGACGGCAAAGCAACAACATGACAGACTCCTATCGAAACTAACAAAATCCTATAGATGACCGTCATGCGCCGTTGGTAAAGTTACTCATGTGACAATCTTACAACGTAGGGGGATAAGCAAACATGAGTCAATTCAGAAAGCTGTGGCTGCCTCTCGTAGGCGCGGCGCTGGTCGTATCGGCTTGCAGCAACAACACGGATAAAGGCGGCAGCGCGGCAGCGACCGGATCGGCAAGCCCCAGCGCTTCGGCATCGGCGTCCGAATCGAAGTCGGAAGCGGATCTCGCGTTCGAAAAAGGCAAATACGATCCGCCGATCGAGATCAGCACGATTATTATGCCTAAGGAGTACACGAAAGGCGAAACGAAGGAAAACAACGTCCACGACAGATGGATGCTCGAGACTCTCGGAATCAAGCACAAGGATACGTGGTATCCGGCCGGCAGCGATCAGTACAAGCAGCAGCTTCAGCTTGCTCTCACTTCCGGAGAGAAGCTGCCCGACTTCGTCATGGTGCCTACGGACGCCGTTCTGACGAACCAATTGATCGACTCCGGACAGTTCATGCCGATCGACGAGCTGTTCGACAAGTACGCGAACGATCTCTGGAAAGGCCACGCCCAGGAGCACCCCGAGCTGTGGTATCCGTTCACGAAGGACGGCAAGAAGTGGAACCTGCCGATCATGGAGTACACGGACAACGACGATACGATTCTCTGGCTCCGCGAAGACTGGATGGAGAAGCTCAATCTCGAAGCTCCGAAGACGATCGCCGATCTGGAGATCATCCTGGACAAGTTCAAGAACGAGAACCCGGACGGCTTGGCCGCCAAGGACGTCTATCCGCTGGCGATCTCCCTGAAAAACAACACGAACACGTGGATGGGCGGACTCGACTGGCTGTTCGGCGCTTATGGCACCGTGCAGGAGCAGTGGAACAAAGACGCGAGCGGCAATCTCGAATATGGCTCCGTCAACCCGGGCGCGAAGCAGGCGCTCGCCAAGCTGCAGGAGTGGATGGACAAAGGCTACATTCATCCGGACTCAGCGCTGTGGGACGAAGGCAAATCGGCCGAAATCTGGACGAAGGGCAACGCGGGCGTACTGCCGGGCGCGAACTGGGTTCCCGACTGGCCGGCTCCGGACTTGCTGAAGAACGTTCCGGGCTCGAAGTACAAGGCTTATCCGGTGCCTGCGGGTCCGGACGGTCACATGGGCACGAAATGGCAAAACTCCGGCGTCAACAGCAGCTTCATGATCAATAAGGACGCCAAGCACCCAGAAGCCATCATTTTGTACTATAACTATCTGTTGGACAATCTGGCCAACCCTCAAGTCGGCAGTCCGTACGAGTACGGCTTCGCCCAAGGCTACGACTGGGATATCGTCGACGGACAGCCGACGAATGACAAGGACAAGATCAAGGATTTCTTCGACAAGTTCCCGTACATTACGGGACCGGCGCGCATTCCGGACCTGTACATGAAATCCCTCGTCAAGCTCGCGGACGGCGGCGCGCCGGAGACGCCTTACGAGAAGCAGCTCGCCACGTTCCGCAAACCGGAAAACTGGTACGCCGCGAAGGTCGTCATGTCGCAGATGGACATCCGCAAGCAGAACTACTTCACCGGCGCGGCTACGTTGACGATGATCTCGAAATGGAACCTGCTCCGTCAATCCGAGCTGGAGACGTTCAACAAAATCATCTACGGCAAGCTTCCGGTAGACGCGTTCGACGACTTCGTCGCCAGCTGGAAAGCCAACGGCGGCGATCAGGTAACGCAGGAAGTCAACGAGTGGTTCAACTCCGTATCGCAGCAGTAAACTTGCAGTTCTATCGAGAAGCCCATCTTCGCTCCGGAAGGATGCGGGATGGGCTTTTTTTCAGCAATCTGGCAGGCGGCGGGCTCTGTGTACGGAAATCCGGCTGATCGACGCGAATCCGAAAGACGACATAGGGGGAGTTGTTGTATTTTCTCTATTTACAAACCGATGGTCTGTTTGTAAAATGGAATCAAAGAGAGGGGGAAGGCGCCCATGAAGCAAGAAGAACGAAGACAGATGACGATCGGACGGCTGCTCGACGCGACGAAGGAGCTGATTCGGGAGAAGGGCTGCTCCTCGATTACGATGAACGACATCATGGATCGATCGAAGCTGTCCAAGGGAGCAATTTTCCACCATGTCAGGAGCAAGGACGAAATCTTCGCCTGGGTGCTGCACGAACGTCTGGAAGAAACCGACCAACGTTTCTCGGCGGAGACGCAGCGCGAAGAGAAGACGTTCGAAGGGCCGCTGGGCAAGATCGCCGAAGATTTCGCCGCGCTGGAGGACGGGAGCGACGTGACGAACAAAGTTCTCGCCTACTTGCTGGGCAAGGACGCGGACCCCGCCGTAGGCGAAGCGCTCGGGCGCTACTATGAGCAGACCGCGCGGTTTTCGAAGCAGTGGATCGAATCCGGGCAGCGGCACGGCGTTATTCCGGATACGGTGGACGCGGACAAAATGGGCGACTTGTTCGTGTTGGTCTCGCTCGGATTGCGCGTGCGCGCTTCTATTCCCGGGGTATCCGCCGACTTCGCCGCTCCGGATTTTACCGCATTGATTCGCAGCCTGCTGCAGCCTCAGACACGTTAAAGGAGAGGGTAACGGATGAATTTGTGGTTAACGCTTCACATTGTCGGCGTCGTTCTGTTCGTCGGCAACATCGTCACGGCCGCGTTCTGGAAAGTTCGGGCCGACCTCGGCGGGAATCCGGTCGTCGCCCACGACGCCTCGCGGGGCGTCATGCTGGCCGACTTCGTCTTCACGCTGCCCGGCATCGTGCTGGTTACGGTCTCCGGCATCGCGATGGCGCACAAGGCCGGCATCCCGATGAACGAGAGCAACTGGCTGACCGTATCGCTGGCCGTCTTCGGCGCAACCGGTCTCATCTGGGGAGCGGTGCTGATCCCGCTGCAACGGGCGATGATCCGCCACAGCGCGCAATCCGTCGCCGGAGGAAGCTTAACCGCGGAATACCGGCGCGCGTCGCGGCTATGGGCCGTCTTCGGCGCAGCCGCGACCTTGCTGCCGATCGCCGTTCTGGCGCTCATGATCGTGAAGCCTTTCTAAGCTTGGGCCGCGCCGAGCTTTCTCGCTTGTTCCAGCCACTTGGCCCGCTGCGCGTCCGTGGAGCCTTTGATCGGGGTAATCTCGGTAACGCGTACCGGCTTGATGCCGCAGAATTGCAAGATGTTGCGCTTCATGACGCCGTGGCCGGCCCGTCTGTAAATAAAACGGTTGTACCAAGACGGCGTGTCCATCGTGACGATGAGGCGCGCCGTTTTGCCTGTGAGCAGCTTATCCCACAGCGACGAATTGTCCCTGTACTTGAAGGCGAAGCCGGGCAGGAACACGCGATCGAAGAAGCCTTTCAGGATGGCCGGCATCGCACCCCACCAAGTCGGATAGACGAAGACGAGGTGATCGGCCCAGCGGATCGCTTCCTGGGCTTCGACGAGCTCGGGCTCGAGCTCGGTTCTCCGGCGATAGCCGTGCCGCAGATTCTGATCGAACGAAATTCCGCTCAGATCGATCAGCCGCACGTCGGCCCGGGAGCCGGAAGCGCCTTCCGCATAGGCTTGAGACAGGGCGGAACAGAAGCTTTCGGGATTCGGGTGACCTGTAATGACGAGAATTTTTTTGCTCATGGCGATGACCTCCATATCGGGAAGGGAACCTTCGCAGGATTCTTTTTCCCTGTATTTGTGTTAGGATAGCGGGTAAGAACTGTATTCAGCATACGACGAATCGCGCAAGTCGCCTATGATGCAACGCGCAGGAAATCTGCTGAATCGCGCAAGGGAGGTCGGCGCGTGAACGATCAGGGAATGGCCGTGTCGATGGTATATCCGATTATGAAGTCGCTTGTGCGCAAAGGCTTAGATACGGAGCGGTTTTGCGAGTCCGCCGCTTTCGACGCGGCGCTGTTGCGGGACCCGGAAGCGAGAATCCAAGCCCAGGAACTGGAGCGGCTGATGAATGCCGCTGCGGCGTATACGGACGACGCTTATTTCGGCCTGAACCAAGGACTGATGACCGATGTGGCGGATATGGGCATTCTCGGGTACGTGATGATGCATTCGGAGACGATCGCGGACGCGCTGGACGCTTATCGGAGATTTAACGTTATTTTGTGCAGCGGCTTTAATCTCGCTTGGGAGAACGAAGGACAGGACGCCGTGCTTCGCTTGTACCCCCTGAATCCAGCGACGCGGATGTCCCGGCACTGTATGGAGGACATGGCGAGCTCGCTTTACCAGCTTATATGCAAATTCGCTAATCGATCGGTTACGCTGCATGAGCTGCAATTTTCGCATGATGCGCCTTCGCACGATGCATCGTATGACGTCGCCCCCTATGTGTCCATCTTCGGAATCGAGCCGCGCTTCGGCAGCGCGGAAACGTTTTTCCGCATGGACAGGAAGGTGCTGAACGCTCCGATCTTATATTCCGACGCCCGCTTGAGGTCGTCGTTCGAGGCGATCGCCGTCGAGACGCTGGAGCGGTTGAACCGGGGCAAAGCACTGTCGGATCGCGTATTCCAGTGGCTGATGCGGCGTCTGCCGGTCTCTTTTCCCACGCTGAGACAGACGGCTCTGCATTTCGGGATGAGCACGAGAACGCTGCAGGCGAAGCTTAAGGAAGAGAACGCCTCCTTCAACGGGCTGTGTGCGAGCGTGCGCATGGAACTGGCCAAGGGTTACTTGAGCCGTTCAGAGCATTCGGTATCGGAAATCGCCTATCTGCTGCATTACTCGGAGCCGAGCGCGTTTCAGAACGCCTTCAAGAAGTGGGCCGGAGTGACCCCCGTGCAGTTTCGGACCGGAGCGCATTCCGGAAGAAGGCACGAGAAGCCGGCGTCGAAAGAGGCTTAGTTTAAAAAATCGGCAGAATAACGGTGTTGACATCTCCGACCGGACGTCCTATAATAGCCAATAACTTCAATACTCAAATGTTGCGATTAGAAATAGTACGAATGACATGACCTTTCAGAGAGCCGTTGGTTGGTGCGAAACGGCAGCGTCGTCCATTCCGAACTCGTCTATGAACAGCTTGCCCGACAATGTAGGGCAGGACGGAATTCCACCGTTACAGGGATAGATGGTGATGGCCATCGAACAAGATTGTTTTCCGTTCATGGAAAACGAATTAGAGTGGTACCGCGAGTTCAACCTCGTCTCTATAGCAGAGACGGGGTTTTTTTGTTGGCCGGATTCCGGGTCCGTCCAGCCTCGCTTCACATAAATCGCGAAATATCGACTTACGGGAGGAAATGAAGATGAGCAGAAAAATTATCGTATTGGATACTACTTTGCGCGACGGAGAACAGGTGCCGGGAGCCAAATTGAACGTATATCAGAAGCTGGAAATCGCCAAGCAGCTCAAGCGGCTGAACGTCGATATCATCGAGGCCGGGTTCCCGGCGTCTTCGCAGGGAGACTTCCATGCCGTGCAGGAAATCGTGCGCGCCGTGGGCGATACCGTATCGATTACGGCGCTCGCCCGCGCCGTACAGAAGGACATCGACGCCGTCTACGAGAGCATTAAGCTGGCGCAAAACCCGCTCATCCATATCGTGCTCGGCACGTCGAACGTACATGTCGAGAAGAAGTTCAACCGCTCGAAGGACGCGGTGCTGCAGATGGGCGTCGATGCGGTGAAATACGCGAAGACGCTGCTGCCGAACGTGCAGTATTCGACGGAGGACGCGTCGCGCTCCGACTTCGAGTATTTGTGGTCGACGATCGAAGCGGTCGTCAAGGCGGGGGCGACGATGATCAACGTGCCCGATACGGTCGGGTTCGCGGTTCCCGAGGAATACGGGGAATTGATCCGCAAGCTGAACGAACGGCTCAAAAACCTGGACGACCGCGTCGTCTTGAGCGTTCACTGCCATAACGATCTTGGCATGGCGACGGCGAACACGCTGAGCGCTATCCGCAACGGCGCCGACAAAGTCGAGGTGACGATCAACGGCCTGGGCGAACGGGCGGGCAACACTTCCCTGGAGGAAGTGGTCATGGCGCTTAAAGTCCGGGAGAGCTTCTACGGCGGCTACACGGACATCCGGACGCAGGAACTGCTCAAGTCTTCCCGTCTGGTCAGCCATCTGACGGGGCTGGACGTCCAGGTCAACAAGGCGATCACCGGCGAGAACGCGTTCGCGCATTCGTCCGGCATTCACCAGGACGGCTTGCTCAAGGATAAGAACGTCTACGAGATCATGTCTCCCGAAGATGTGGGCGCGGAGAAGATGGAGATGATTCTGACCGCGAGGTCCGGCCGCCACGCCTTCCGCAACGCGGTCGAGAAGATGGGCTTCGACCCGGGAGAAGGCGAAGCGTTCGAAGCGCTGTTCGCGAAGTTCCTGGCGCTGGCCGACGCGAAGAAGGAAGTGTACGACCACGACGTCTTCTATCTGGTGGCGGATCATCGCGAGGTCGACAATGGAGAGATGCAGCTGTACGCGCTCGATTCGTTCCAGGTCGTCAGCAACGATACGTTCCCGACCGCTTCGGTGCAATTGAAGCGAGGAGCGGAGATCGTCAAGGGCAGCGCGGTCGGCGACGGCCCGATCGACGCGCTGTATGGCGTCATCAAGTCGCTGGTCGGCTTGGAAGTCGAGCTGAACGATTACAAGATCAGCAGCTTGTCCAGAGGCAAGGAGGCGGTCGGCCGGGTGAACCTTCGCGTCTCCTGCGAGGGCAAGACGTACACGGGCCGGGCGATGGACACCGATATCGTGAAGGCAAGCGCCAACGCGTTCCTGAACGCCGTCAACGCGATCTTGCTGGACAACGCCAAGGAATAGAAGATTCCCGCATGGAACTGGAGGAAACGATATGCCGTTAAAAGAAAGCGCGCAGCGCATTCAGGAGCTATTGGCGGAGGCAGGTTACGATAATCGGGTAGTGGAGCTGCCGGACAGCACCCGCACCGCGCAGGAAGCGGCGGACGCGATCGGCTGCGGCACGGCGCAGATCGCCAAGTCGATCGTCTTCCGGCGCAAGCGGGCCGATGCGCCTCTGCTCGTCGTTGCCAGCGGCGCCAACCGCGTGAACGAGAGAAAGCTCGCGGCCGAAATCGGCGACAAGCTGGAGAAGGCGGACGCCGACTTCGTGCGCGAGCGGACCGGCTTCGTCATCGGCGGAGTCGCGCCGATCGGGCATGCGGAGCCGATCGTGACGATTATCGACGAGGACTTGCTGCAATTCGATACGCTGTGGGCCGCGGCGGGACATCCGAAGGCCGTGTTCCAACTGACCCCGGCCCAACTCGTCGAGATGACGGGCGGGACGGTCGCGGCCGTCAAATGATTTCTGGGACGGGGCCGTTCTGTTATCGATGGCGGCGCTGCGGCTGGCGCTGTACGGCTCTGAAGGATAGAAGGAACGGAAAACGCACCTTTCGCAGGCTTAAGACGCCCCCGACCTTGGTTGGGCGTCTTTTCTATTAAAATTAGGTATAATAGGAGGGCAGCGCTAAAGAGAAAAGGACGAGAGAAACGATGAGCTTTAATATCGAGAAACTGTTCGACCAGTACGGTTATGAGGTTCTGTTCCTGGGATTGCTGCTGGAATTCATCGCGTTGCCTTTTCCCGGGGAAACGACGATGCTGTACGCAGGCTATCTGTCTTATGCGGGTATTTTGAACGGATGGAAGGCGTTCGCGTGGGCTTTCGCCGGTACGACGATCGGCATGACGATCACCTATTTCATCGGCTTGAAGGCGGGAATGCCGTTCGTCGAGCGTTACGGCAAGTGGGTGCTGCTCAGCCCGTCCAAGCTGGAGAAGACGAAGAAATGGTATCAGAAATACGGCAACTTGCTCGTCTTTATCGGTTATTTCATTCCCGGGGTCAGACATGTGACCGGCTACTTCGCCGGAATTATCGGTTCGTCGTTCCGGACGTTCGCGGCGTACGCTTACGGCGGGGCGCTGTTCTGGTGCGCCTTGTTCGTCGGCATGGGTCACGTCTTCGGTCCGCAATGGGAGCACGTGCTGCATGCGATCGAGCATCATTCGTGGAAGCTCGCGATCGCTGCCGCGGTCGTCGCTGCCGTCGTCTGGGGAGTCAGAAGAGCCGTCCTGAGCAGCCGGAAAAAGAGACAGGCGGTCGGGTCTGAATAGTTCGTCGGGCAGGCTGGTCATTATCCTGATTTCCCCATATTCAGTCTGCCCAATTAGTGATATAATTCCCTTCATGTTTTAATGAACGGAATGGAGCGAGGCATCATGAGAAGCGGACTGTTTAACGCAATATTCGCTTATATCATTTGGGGACTGCTGCCCCTTTATTGGAAGGAATTCGAAACGATGCCGGCCGGAGAGATTTTGTCGCACAGAATCATCTGGTCGTTTATTTTCGTGGCCGGGTTGATCTCGCTGCAGCGGCGCTGGAGAGAGCTGGCCGGACTGCTGAGAAACCGGTCGACGCTGCTGCCGCTCGTCGCGAGCAGCCTGCTGATTACGGTCAACTGGCTTGTTTTCATCTGGGCGGTCAACAACGGCCATGTCGTCGAGACGAGCCTCGGCTATTATTTGACGCCGCTGATCAACGTGGCGCTGGCGATCGGATTTCTGCGGGAGAAGCCGACGGGAGGGCAATGGCTGGCGATCGCATTGGCGGGAGCGGGCGTCGTCCTCGTCACGATCGACTACGGCAGCGTCCCTTGGGTATCGCTCACCTTGGCGCTCAGCTTCGGCCTCTACGGTCTCGTCAAGAAGAGGGTGACGATCGACTCTTCGCTCGGCCTGATGACCGAAACCGCGATCGTCGTTCCCGCGGCGCTCATCTACTGGAGCTATCTCGGAGCATCGCATTCGGCCACCGCCTGGACGCTTCCCGCGTCCTCGCTCGTGCTGCTGCTGTTTGCCGGTACCGCCACGGCGCTGCCGCTGCTGCTGTTCGCCAAGGCGGCCAAGAAGCTGCCGCTGTCGCTGCTCGGATTCATCCAATATATCGGCCCTACGCTGACGTTGATTCTGAGCGTGACCGTCTTCGAAGAGACGGTCAGCCATGTGACGCTGATCAGCTTCACCTTGATCTGGGCGGCGCTGATCGTGTACGCGGCAGCTACGATTCGGGATGCCAAGGCGCATTCGACTCCACTTGAGGCCCGCGGAGGAAGTTCGACTTGAAGACGAACACTATGCAAAGAAATTATTGGATGCTGCTGCTCGTCGTGTTCGGGGGCTTTCTCGTTTTCGGCTTCTCCGAGAATGTGAAAGGCCCGGCCATCCCGAGGATGCAAGCCGACTTCAGCTTAAACGAAACGCAGCTCGGCATGCTGCTGGCTTTCAATTCGCTCGGCTACTTGGTCGCCTGCTCGTTCACGGGTGCGCTGTCGGGCAGAATCGGCATCAAGCGGACGGGAATCATCGCATTCGCCTCGATGGCCGTGTCCGGCGTGCTTATGTATGCGTCGGCGAACTACGTTCATCTGTCGGCGTCTTATTTTCTCATGTATATCGGCAACGGCATGCTGGAGATCGGTCTGGCCATTATGGCGGCCCGCATCTTCACCAAAAACACGGGAGCGATGATGAATCTCTCCCACTTCTTCTACGGACTCAGCTCGGCGGTCGCTCCGATCGTTGCCGCTTCCATGATGGGATGGAACGTGTTCGGGGGCGAGTTGGGCTGGCGGGGGATGTACCTGATCATGCTGTCCCTGTCGCTGCTGCCGATCCTTCCTTCGCTGATGGCGAAGTTTCCCGGCGACGGCGGGGAAGAGGAGCAGGGCGAACGCCTGACGCTTAAGAGCATCAGCAAAGATCCGGTCGCTTGGCTGATCGTGCTCGTCCTGTCGCTGGGGGTTGTCTCCGAGCTGGCGGTCGGAGGCTGGCTGGTCAACTACTTGGAGAAGGCGTACGATTGGTCGACCGGGGCCGCTTCCCGGATGCTGTCGATCTTTTTCGTCTTTTTCATGGGAGCGAGGTTGATCCTCGGACCGATAACGGACAAAATCGGGTATACGCTGTCCATTATCCTCATGTCGGCGTTCTCCGGGCTTTGCAGTCTCGCGGCTATTGTGATCGGCGAGCCGGGCGCGATTCTGTTCGCGGTCGCCGGCATCGGCATCGCGCCGATCTACCCGACGGTGATGGCCATTCTCGCCAAACGTTATCCCCGCGGCACCGAAACGGCGATTACGTTCACCGTAACGCTGATGGGAATCGCGTGCGTCATCGGCAATCTGCTGATCGGCGTCATTATCGACGGAGCCCGGAAGCTGTTCGGTGCCGGCATGGAAGCCAAGGAAAGCTTGACGCTCGGACTGCAGGCCGGCTACGGCTTCATCGCCCTGCTGGCGCTGCTGTGCTCCGCAAGCTGCATCGTTCTGTATGCCTATCTGCGCAGAAGGAACGAGTTGGTATAACGAGAGACAGAAACAGAAACGGGAACAGAACAATTTAAGTTATCTTTTGATGCTCCAATGAATATGAAACGATTCTCTCATGTCGAGCCGGATCTTCCTTCAGAAATGAAGGGGGATCTGGTTTTTTTGTACAACTGATCCATTCGCATACACGAGCAAACGAAAGGCCAGATGGCGAGGCTTCTGCAACGTGAACAGAGAGCGATGTTCTAAAGAATCGATTAACGTCTCCCCAATGGCGCTCAAACGGAGGACGATGTTCTAAAGAATCGATTAACGTCTCCCCAATGGCGCTCAAACGGAGGACGATGTTCTAAAGAATCGGTTAACGACTCCCGAATGGCGCTCAAACAGAGGGCGATGTTCTAAAGAATCGGTTAACGTCCCCCGAATGGCGCTCAAACAGAGAGCGATGTTCTAAAGAATCGGGTAACGTCTCCCCAATCACGCACAAACGAAGATGGTTACTCGAAAGAATCGCACATTGGCACACGTGTGAGGCCGCGACGAAGCCCGGCAAGCAGATGTGAGTCAGTTGGTCAGTCGTAGTTTTTTTGGCATGGGCACGATCCGCAACGATACAACCCGGGGAGGGTGAGCTTCCATATACTGTCGTAAGCTTGTCATATCAATTACAGCGGAGGTAGTGACTCTAAAGGACGGTGAGAATCTATGACTTTTGAAAATCGAATCGTCAACGGCGGATTTGAGACAGGTTCGTTGGGACCTTGGCTCGGGATGGGAGCGACGGTGACGGATGAGAGAAGCCACCTGGACTTCTATTCGGCGAGATTAACCGGCGGAGTGTCTTTGTCGCAAATCTATCAGTTTGTACCTGTTACGGAAGGTGAGAGTTTTGAGTTTCAAGTAGCTTTCTCTAGAACGGCGGGGCTGATCGGAGTCATTGCGGTAATCGGGGTGAACTATTACGATGATTCGTTGAATTTCCTGGGAACCGGGTTATTCTCGTACGTTCCGCACAGCATTACCAGCCTTGAAGGCAGCGATTGGGTGGAAATCTACCAGACCGCCGCTCCTGTTCCTGCCGGGGGAACGCAGGCGTTGGTGGTCATTCAAACGTTCCCGATTGAAGGGACGGCAGATTTGTTTGTAGATGACGTTGAGATGGTTGCGATTCTGGAGTGCTCGGTTGTTGGTCCGACGGGACCAACGGGGCCGACAGGTGCAACGGGACCGACGGGCGCAACGGGGCTGAGTGGAGTGACGGGGCCGACAGGATCGACAGGCCCAACCGGATCGACTGGATCGACGGGACTGATGGGGCCGACCGGAACAACTGGACCAACAGGCGCGACCGGGTCAACGGGCATAACAGGCCCGACCGGATCGACAGGCCCAACGGGAGTAACTGGGCCAACAGGCCCGACAGGCCCGACAGGCGCAACCGGAGCAACGGGGTCGACGGGCGTAACAGGTTCAATCGGCCCGACAGGAATAACCGGTCCGACCGGACCGGTCATCCCGTCGCTGGTGAATCGGATTTATGTGGCGAATTCAAGTAGCGGTAATGTATCCGTGATTGATGGGGATACGAATACGGTGGTAGCTACGATTGCGGTTGGAGATCAACCCTTTGGCGTAGTTGTTAATCCGTCCACGAATGGGATCTATGTATGCAATTTCTTTGATCATAATGTATCACTGATATCTGGAAATACCGATTCGGTGACAACTACGATTGCAGTCGAAACCAACCCAATAGGTGCTGCCGTCAATCCGCGGCTGAATCGGGTCTACATCTCGAACAGCGGTAGCGGCAATGTTTCTGTCATTGACGCCTTGAGTCATACGGTGATTGCGACGGTAACCGTCGGAGGTGTACCAGAAGGGATAGCAGTTAATGCAAACACAGGTCGTGTGTATGTTGCGAATAGTAGCAGTAGTAATGTTTCAATCCTTAATGGACTTACCAATACGCTTACTGCGACAGTTGCGACAGGCTCTTCTTCGCGATTCGTCGCAGTTCATCCAGCCGTCAATCTGATTTATGTCACCAACAGTTTTTCTTCAAACGTCTCTGTCATTGATGGCGTGTCGAGTGCCGTGATAGCGACCGTTACAGTAGGTACTACACCTCTAGGCGTTGCAGTGAATCCATTGATCAATCGTGTATACGTGGCAAATGAAGGTCCGGGCAATGTCAGCGTGATCGACAGCAATTCGAATACCGTGATCGCGACAGTAACTGTGGGAAGTAATCCCTTTGGTGTAGCCGCCAATCCAGCTATAGGCAGAGTGTATGTAGGCAATCAAGGTTCGACTAATGTATCCGTCATTGACGGCCATACCAACGTTGTTACTGCAACGATTACGGTAGGATTAGTTCCGTTAGGAATTGCAGTAAATCCGTAAGCCAGAGAGGGCGGTGAGAATCTATGACTTTTGAAAATCGAATCGTTAACGGCGGCTTTGAGACGGGAGCATTGGGACCATGGCTTGGAGCGGGAGCGGTGGTGACGGATGGAAGAAGCCACCTGGACTTCTATTCGGCGAGACTAACCGGCGGAGCGTCTTTGTCGCAAATCTATCAGTTTGTTCCGGTAACTGAAGGTGAGAGTTTTGAGTTTCGAGCCGCGTTCTCCAGAACGGCGGGGCCGATCGGAGTCATTGCAGTAATCGGGTTGAACTATTACGATGATTCGTTGAATTTCCTGGGAACCGGGTTATTCTCCTATGTTCCGCATAGTATTACCAGTCTCGAAGGCAGCGATTGGGTGGAAATCTACCAGACCGCCGCTCCTGTTCCTGCCGGGGGAACGCAGGCATTGGTGGTCATTCAAACGTTCCCGATTGAAGGGACGGCAGATTTGTTTGTAGATGACGTTGAGATGGGCGCGATTCTGGAGTGCTCGGTCGTCGTCGGTCCGACTGGTCCGACAGGAGCAACAGGTCCAACGGGACCGACGGGTGCAACGGGTCCGATTGGAGTGACAGGCCCAACAGGTGCAACCGGATCGACTGGATCGACGGGACTGATGGGGCCGACCGGTACAACTGGGCCAACAGGCCCGACTGGCGCGACAGGGTCAACGGGTTCGACAGGTGCTACGGGCGTTACAGGCGCGACCGGAACGACAGGGCCAACGGGGATAACTGGGCCAACAGGTCCGACAGGTGCAACCGGAGCAACGGGTCCTACGGGACCAACGGGCGCAATCGGTCAGAAAGGAGTAACAGGTCCGACCGGACCGGTCATCCCGTCGCTGGTGAATCGGATTTATGTGAGTAATCAAGGTAGTAATAGTGTATCAGTAATTGACGGGAGTTCGAATTCGGTTGTGGCTACGGTTGCAGTTGGGGAGAAACCCGATGGAATTGCCGTCAATCCGTCTACGAATGGGATTTATGTGGTGAATTTTGATGACAATAATGTATCACTCATATCCGGAAATACCGACTTGGTGGTGATTACAATTCCGGTCGATCTTTTCCCGGTAGGTGTGGCAGTCAATGCGAAGTTGAATCGGGTCTATGTAATAAATAGTAGTGGCATCGTTTCCGTTATTGACGCATTGAGCAACATGGTGATTGCGACGGTAGCTGTTGGAACCACACCAAGCGGAGTATCCGTGAATACAAACACAGGTCGTGTGTATGTAGCGAATTTTAATAGTGGGAACGTTTCGATTATTGATGGGAATAGCAATGCGTTTGTTGCGACGGTTACGGTAGAGAGTCCCCGAAGAACCGCAGTTCATCAGGGCTACAATCGAATTTATGTCACTAATGGAATTGAAAACGTATCTGTCATTGATGGCGTGTCAAACGCCGTGATCGCGACCGTTACAGTAGGAGGTTCTCCTGGAGGAGTTGCGGTGAATCCGCTAATCAATCGTGTATACGTAGCAAATTCAGGTCCAAACAATGTCAGTGTCATCGACAGCAATTCGAATACCATAATCGCAACAGTGACTGTGGGAAGTAGCCCCTTCGGTGTAGCCGCCAATCCAGCGACAGGCAGAGTTTATGTAAGCAATCAAAGTTCGGGTAATGTTTCCATCATTGACGGGTACACCAACACTGTCATTGCAACGATTACGGTGGGATCAAGTCCGAGAGGAATTGCAGTAAACCCGTAAGTCTAAGAGGGCGGCAGACTTGTTCGGGGACGACGCTGCGCTAAATCCAACGGAGTGAGAGAAATTCCAAATAATCCATACATGCTTGGCAGAATCGGGCTGGACGTTCTTGCGGAATGCAAGAGGATCTGGCCTTTCTATCGTGTCAACGCTCCGCAACGATACAATCAAACAAGGGATCAGGTTCCATATGTTATCGTAGTGAGCTTGTCAGGCATAGGCCGAGACAGATAGGATGAGATCTCCGTAGGAGCGAAAATCGCTTTTTTCGTAAAGCCGGGGCTGGATAACTTCGTATTGCCGATTGTGGAGCATTTGTCGATATCCCATTCGATCAGGAAGCTTGTCATTCGCAATGGACAGTTGATCCGCATAATCCGAACGTCGGGGATAAGTAGTAGCACGGAATATATCGGGGTGTAAAGGCGGTGGGGATGGAATGTCCATAGAAAATCGAATCGTCAATGGCGGGTTTGAGACGGGAGCGTTGGGACCATGGCTTGGAACGGGAGCGACGGTGACGGATGAGAGAAGCCACCTGGACTTCTATTCAGCGAGATTAACCGGCGGAGCGTCGATGTCGCAAATCTATCAGTTTGTTCCGGTTTCGGAAGGCGAGAGTTTTGAGTTTCGGACATCGTTTTCCAGAACGGCGGGGCCAATCGGAGTCATTGCGGTGATCGGGTTGAACTATTACGATGATTCGTTGAATTTTCTGGGAACCGGGTTATTCTCGTTTGTCCCGCATAGTATTACCAGCCTTGAAGGCAGCGATTGGGTGGAAATCTACCAGACCGCCGCTCCTGTTCCTGCCGGGGGAACGCAGGCATTGGTGGTCATTCAAACTTTCCCGATTGAAGGGACGGCAGATTTGTTTGTAGATGACGTTGAGCTGGTCGGGATTCTGGAGTGCTCGGTCGTTGGTCCGACTGGTCCGACAGGAGCAACGGGTCCAACGGGACCGACGGGTGCAACGGGTCCGATTGGAGTGACAGGCCCAACCGGGGCAACCGGAGGGACGGGTCCAACAGGCGAGACTGGAGTGACAGGTCTGACAGGAGTAACAGGCGCGACGGGGTCAACGGGTTCGGCAGGTGCAACGGGTGTTACAGGCGCGACCGGAGCGACAGGGCTAACGGGGATAACTGGGCCAACAGGCCCAACCGGTTCAACAGGCGCAACCGGAGCAACCGGAGCAACGGGTCCTACAGGACCAACGGGCGCAACCGGTCAGAAAGGCGTAACAGGTCCAACTGGACCAGTCATCCCGTCGCTGGTGAATCGGATTTATGTGGCGAATGAAGGTAGCCACAATGTATCTGTAATTGACGGGGATACGAATATGGTTGTGGCTACGATTGAGGTTGCGGTTGGGGATCAACCCTTTGGAATTGCCGTCAATCCGTCTACGAATGGGATCTATGTGGGGAAATTTAATTTCAATAATGTATCACTGATATCCGGAAACACCGACTTGGTGACGACTACGATTATGGTCGGATCAATAATAAGAGATGCTGCCGTCAATCCGTGGCTGAATCGGGTCTATATCGCAGTCGGCAGTAGCAACCATGTTTCCGTCATTGACGCTTTGAGTCAAACTTTGATTGCGACGGTAACCGTCGAGACATCTCCATGGGGGCTATCGGTAAATGCAAACACAGGTCGTGTATATGTCACGATTGCTGGCATTAATAATGTTTCAATTCTTGATGGCCATACCAATACGCTTGTTGCGACAGTTGCGGTAGGCATATTTCCGCAGTACGTCGCAGTTCATCCAACCGTCAACTTGATATATATCACCAACTTTTCATCTTCAAATGTCTCTATTATAGATGGCGTGTCAAATGCCGTAATCGCGACAGTTACGTTAGGGGGTGGACCTATTGGTGTTGCACTGAATCCGCTGATCGACCGTGTGTACGTGGCAAATTTGAGTAATGTCAGCGTCATCGACAGCAATTCGAATACCGTAATCGCGACAGTAACTGTGGGAGGTAACCCTTGGGGTGTAGCCGCCAATCCAGCGACAGGCAGAGTGTATGTAAGTAATGCGAGTTTGGGTAATGTATCCGTCATTGACGGATACACCAACACCGTCGTTGCAACGATTACGGTGGGGTTGGTTCCGAGAGGAGTTGCAGTAAATCCCTAAACTAAGAGGACGACAGACTTGTTCGGAGACGACGCTGCGCTAAATCTGACGGAGTGAGAGAGATTTCAACTAATCCATATATGCTTGGCAGAATCGGGCTGGACGTTCTTGCAGAGTGCAGGGGATCTGGCCTTTCTATCGTGTCAACGCTCCGCAACGATACAATCAAACAAGGGATCAGGTTCCATATACTATCGGAGCAAGCTTGTCAGGCATAATGGATCGTCGATCCGCATAATCCGAACGCCGGGGATAGGTAGTAGCACGGAATATATCGGGGTGTAAAGGCGGTGGGGATGGAATGTCCATAGAAAATCGAATCGTAAATGGCGGGTTTGAGACGGGTTCGTTGGGGCCGTGGCTGGGAACGGGAGCGGTGGTGACGGATGAAAGAAGCCACCTGGACTTCTATTCGGCGAGATTGACTGGCGGAGCGTCGATGTCGCAAATCTATCAGTTTGTTCCGGTAACTGAAGGTGAGAGTTTTGACTTTCGAGCCGCGTTTTCCAGAACGGTGGGACCGGTCGGCGTCATTGCGGTAATCGGGTTGAACTACTACGATGATTCGTTGAATTTTCTAGGGACTGGGTTATTCTCCTTTGTTCCGCATAGCATCACCAGCCTTGAAGGCAGCGATTGGGTGGAAGTCTATCAGACCGCTGCGCCTGTTCCCGCCGGGGGAACGCAAGCGCTGGTGGCGATTCAAACGTTCCCGATTGAAGGAACAGCGGATTTGTTCGTGGATGACGTTGCAATGGTCGCGATTCTAGAGGGTTCGGTCGTCGGCTCGACGGGTCCGACAGGGGCAACGGGTCCAACGGGACCGGCGGGCGCAACGGGTCCGAATGGAGTGACGGGGCCAACCGGATCGACTGGATCGACGGGACTGGTAGGGCCGACAGGAACAACTGGACCAACAGGTCCGACAGGCGCGACCGGGTCAACGGGTCCGACAGGGGCAACGGGTGTAACAGGCCCGACCGGATTGACAGGCCCAACGGGAGTAACTGGGCCAACAGGTCCGACAGGCCCGACAGGCGCAACCGGAGCAACGGGGCCGACAGGCGTAACCGGTCCAATCGGCTCGACAGGAATAACCGGACCGGTCATCCCGTCGCTGGTGAATCGGATTTATGTGGCGAATGGAAGTAGTAATATACCAGTGATTGACGGAGATACAAATACAGTTGTGGCTTCAATTACGGTCGGTAGCGGTTCAACTTTAGTTGCTGTCAACCCGTCTACGAATGGAATCTACGCGGGCAATCTAGGTGGTGTGTCGCTGATATCCGGAAACACCGACTTGGTGATCACAACCATTGGGGTTGGTTCAAATCCGTTAGACGCTGCCGTCAATCCGAAGTTAAATCGGATCTATATCACAAACGAAAATACGAACAACGTTTCCGTTATTGACGCCTTAAACAATTCGGTGATCGCGACGGTAACCGTAGGGGTGTCTCCAATTGGACTTTCGGTTAATGCCAACACAGGTCGTGTGTATGTAGCGAATAGGTTTAGTGATAATGTATCCATCTTTGATGGGCTTACCCATTCGCTTGTTGCGACCGTTGCAGTAGGTTCAGAACCGAGGGATACCGCAGTACATCCGGCTGTCAATCTGATTTATGTAACCAACAGTGCATCAGAAAACGTATCTGTCATAGACGGTGTGTCGAACACCATTATCGCGACAATCACAGTAGGAGGTCAGCCTGAAGGAATTGCCGTGAATCCTCTGATCAATCGAGTATACGTTGCAAATGACAGCAGCGGAGCGAATGTCAACGTAATCGATAGTCGAACGAATACTGTGGTCGCCAATGTGCCTGTGGGAGACGCTCCTTGGGGGATAGAAGCCAATCCTGCCACTGGGAGAGTGTATGTAGGCAAGCGACATGACGAAAATGTATCTGTCATTGATGGGTATACGAATACAGTAATTTCAATAATTACGATAGGAGAAGAGGTATTTGGAATTGCAATAAACCCGTAACCCTAAGAATGCCACAGCCCAGCGAGAGGAGAAGCTACTTTTGATCACGATAAGCCTATGCATGATTGTGAAAAATGAGGAAGCCGTGCTGGAGCGATGCCTGGAATCGGTTCGAGATGTGGTCGATGAAATTGTCATTGTTGATACGGGGTCGACGGATCGGACGGTGGAGATTGCGAGACGTTGGACGGATGCGGTGTATCCTTTCGATTGGATCGAGGATTTTGCGGCGGCAAGGAACGCGTCCTTCGCTTATGCGACGCAATCCCACATTCTCTGGCTGGATGCCGACGATCGGCTGCTGGAGAAGGACCGGTTTGCGCTGCTGCAACTCAAGCAATCGCTCGATCCGAATGTGGATGCAGTATCCATGCTGTATCATTGCGATTTCGACAGTGCCGGGAATGTGACGTTGGCAGTTCGTCGAGCGCGCCTCGTCAAGCGGTCACGGGATATTCGCTGGGAAGGCGTTGTTCATGAGGATCTGGTCCTAAGCGGCACTTGCATAGATAGCGACATTGTCGTGACGCACGGCAAGATTAAGGAAGGCTCCGATTCGGGCCGCAATCTGCGCATTTACGCCAAGTTATTGGAAAGTGGGGGGACGATGGGCGCCCGCGATCTGCTGCACTACGGAATGGAGTTGCATCAGCATCGCCGATACGCGGAGGCTCTCGAGATGTACTCGAAATTCCGGGACTTGCCTTCGACGAGAGAGGAAGAGCACATCTTCGTCTGCATCAGGCAGGCCGACTGCTATTACCATCTGGGTGACCGCGATAAGGAACTGCTGGCGACGTTCCAGGCTTTTCAATATGATACCCCTCGTCCGGAGTCGTGCTGCCGTCTCGGCTATTATTTTATGGAGCGAGGACGTTATGCTCAGGCGATCTACTGGTACAAGGAAGCGTTGGACGCGCCGATTCCGGAAAACCGATGGGCAATTCGCAACGAGGTGTCGCGGACGTGGCTGCCGCATATGCATTTGGGAAATTGTTATGTGGAGTTGAAGCAGTACGATAAGGCATTCGAACATTATTTCAAGGCCAGCGTGGCATGTCCGGGAAATGCTTATCTGGAGGAGCGGGTTGAAGAAACCGCAAAGCTCGTGCGCCGGCAAACCGTTCACTCGGCTTCTTCCTAAGTCGTTGCTGTCTGCCGGACGTTTCCGACCGGGATGTGGTGTAAGTCTTCCGCTGCGACACAATCGGGAATGGGAATAGCCTCATATACTATCGGAAGCTTGTCATGTCTACAGCCGATAGATAGGAGGTTATTCTCATTCGCGCTAAAATCGCCTTTTTCGTAAAACCCGGTCTGGACGCTTTCCTGCAGCCGATTATCGACCATCTCTCGCGGGAGTACGAGACCCGGAAATTCGTCGTTCGCCGCGTCGACGATATCGGGCAAGCCATGGTGTGGGCGGACGTCTGCTGGTTCGAGTGGTGCGACGATCTGATCGTGCATGCCAGTCGATTGCCGGTTGCATCCTATCGGCGCATCGTGTGCCGACTGCACAGCTACGAAATGTTCACGAGCTATATTCATCAGGTAAACTGGAAAACGGTCGACCTACTCGTCTTCGTCGGCCAGCCGATTCAAGAATACGTACTGGCTCAGCTGCCTGCACTGCCGAAGGAGAAGACCGTCGTCATCCCGAACGGAGTCAGGATGGAACGTTATCCGCTCGTAAGGCGCGCCAAAGGATTCAATATCGCGTACGTCGGATACATCAATTACAAGAAAGGTCCGATGCTGCTTCTGCATGCCTTCAAAGCGGTTCACGACCGTGATTCCAGATACAAGCTGTTCATCGCCGGCAAGTATCAGGATATGCGCTACAAGCTTTATTTCGATCAGATGATCGAGGAGATGGGGCTGACGGGAAGCGTCCGGTTCGACGGCTGGCAGACGGATCTGAACGCTTATTTGCGCGACAAACATTATATTATTTCCACGAGCCCGCTGGAGAGTCAGCATATGTCGGTCATGGAAGCGATGGCCGCGGGAGTTAAGCCGCTCGTTCATCATTTCTACGGGGCGAAAAAAGTATATGCGGATGCGTGGATATGGAATACGATAGACGAGCTCGTTGGCAAGGTGTCGGAGGATGAGTACGACTCGGAACAATATCGCGCGTTCGTGGAGAGCCGTTATTCGTTCGCCGGCAACGTTCGCGAGATCGAGGAGCTTCTGACAGATCTGCATCGCCCGGCTGCCGGACAAGAAGACGCAGGCTCTCCCAAAATCACGATCGGGATCATTAATTACAATTATGGCCGCTTTCTAGGAGAATGCCTGCAGTCCGTCATTTGTCAGAGCTATCCGAACAGGGAGATTCTCATCGTCGACGATCATTCTACAGACGATTCCATGCCTATTCTCGAGCAATACCGGGAGTTGGATCCTTCAATTCGTTTGATTCGCCGAGAACGCAATGTCGGCTTGTCCGATGCGGCGATTCGCGATATTTTCCGCGGAGCTTCGGGACAATACGTTCTTCTTCTCAGCGCGGACGACTATTTGCCTCATGACAAGGTGCTCGAGGATTATATGGCATGTTTTCGTGAACGGGATGACCTGGATTACGTCTACGGCCACTTCCTGCTCGTCGACGAGCAAGGAAACCGTACCGGACAATGGACTTACCGAACGTACTCGCCAGATGAAGCGGTACGAAGTATTTACCGAAGGATGGGCTCGGGCGTCATTCCGATGGTCGGACTGTTCAAGCTGTCCTACTATCGCGACGGGCAAGCGGAATGGGTCATCGACCCGAACAATCCGAACGCCGGAGATACGCTCAATTGTCTGGTCAACCTCAAGAGGGGCTGGAACATCCAGTTGGTCGACAAGCCGGTCCTTTGCTACCGCAGACATCGTGGGAGCATCACCTTCGATATTCGCAAACGGGTCTCTTCCTTAGTCGTCGTAATGGAATATCTCGTTCGCCATTTTCCCGCGGAAGTGTATCTGCCTGACGCGAAGCGGCAACGACCTGGCCGAGAAGGGCCGGAGGCGCTCAAGAGCTTCGAGATCGGCCGGACGTACGGGGAGATGGTCCGCTCCTACTATTCGAACGGGTTTATGCACCAACTTGGCCACAGGGAGAAGGCGGATTGCCTTCGTCCGTTCGTGGAGAGAATGCGTTATTACTTCGGTCTATGTCTGGCAACGGAAGAGGCGGGAGACTATCATTCTACAATAGAAGAGATAAACGCGGACATCGACCGCTTGTTGGCGTGATCACGACGAGGAGCCGTCCCGGCAAGCTGCGGGACGGCTCCTTTGCGATGCGCCCCGACGGTCAAACGCCGGGAGTTTCGGCCGCGTAGCTTTTGGCCGTCCGTCGAATTCCTTCCTCTAAATCGATGCGCGCTTCGAAGCCGAGCAGGGAGCGCGCTTTATCGATTTTCGGGATGCGGAGGTCGATGTCCGACGTGTTTCTTTCCGCGAAACGAATGACCGAGCCGGAGTCGAGCAAGCGAACGACGGTTTCTGCCAATCCGCGAATGGTCGCGACAGCCCGTTCGTTGCCGATGTTGAACGACTCTCCGATCGCTTCGTCCCGAGTTAGGCAGAGCAGGACGGCGTCCACCATATCGTCGACGTAACACCAGGCACGAATTTGCGTTCCGTTCCCGTGGATGTCGATCGGCCGGTCGGCGAGCGCTTGCTGCACGATCGTTTTGACGGCGCCCTCGCCGACTTGTCCGGGGCCGTATACGTTAAACGGACGCACTGTCACAGTAGGCAGGCCGAACTCTTTGAAGTAGGCAAAAGCAAGATGTTCTTCGGCCAGCTTGCTGACCGCGTAGGTCCATCGGGGTTCGCCTACGGCTCCGAGAACGGCGCTGGCCGTTTCCTCGGAGCGGAAAGCGCGCGGACCGAACACTTCACTGGAGCTGAAGCAGACGACTCTACGGCAATTGCCGAGCGAGGCGGCAGCTTCGAGCACGTTGGCCGATCCGATCATATTCACCCGCATCGTCCGAACCGGATTGCGGGTGACGGTGTCGATTCCCGCGATTCCGGCAGCATGAACGACGTAGTCGGCGTCCCGGATCGCTCTCTTCACCGCGACGGCGTCTAGAACGTCTCCGTGTACGATGCGTAAATTCGGATGTTGCCTATACGCCTTGCGGCTAAGCGAGTCTCTGGCGAAATTATCGAACACCGTTACTTGGTTATGCTCGATCAACTTGCCGATTACGGCCGATCCGATGAAGCCGGCCCCTCCGGTAATGAATAGATGCCGGCCGGTCAAGGCGTTTGACGAGATCATTGTTCGTTTCCTCCTCCGGGCCGCCGTTGCCGGCCGATGTATAGATAGGCAGAGACGGTAAGGTCCAGCGACCGTTCGAGCGATGAACCGAGAAGATGCCCGTTCATGCTCAGCAACTTGCCGGTCGAGGCGACCAGCTTGCGATCCTCGTCGTTCGTGAACGAGAGCAGGGGTTGGACGCATAGACGCTTCGAGACGGCGCAAGCCAATTCTTTGAAGGTCAAAGCCCGGCGCCCCGCAACGTTGAATATGCCTCTCGCTTCGTTGCGGACAAGCCACCAGGCCGCTTCGGTCGCGTCGTCGAGGTAGACGGGATTAAAGAGGAGGCCGGCTGCGGTCCCCGACACGGAGAGCGGGTGGCCTGCCGTGATTTTCTCGATCAGTCCGGGAAGGAGACGAGGCGTTCTCTGACCCGGTCCATAGGGGAAGAAGTAGCGCAGAATCAGACAGCGTTCGGGCCACAGTCGCATGATGAAGCTCTCGATGCTGCGCTTATAAGCCGCATACCCCCCTTCGGGGGCGAGAGAATCGTATTCCGAGACGCTGTGCTCCCGATAGCCGTAAACCGCCCCTGTGGAGGCGTAGACGATATCCGTCACGCCTTGGGCCGCGCAATCGCCCAGAAAACGTTTCTCATTTTGCTCGATTCGCGCGAAATCCGGCTCGTCGGCATCCGGCAACCTGGCAGCGAAATGAACGAGCAGGATGCGGCCGGAACGATCTGCGGATGGGAACCGGCAAGGCACGGAAAGCGACAAATCCATGGGGATTCGCGGCCAGCGGCGATCAGGCGACGGCGAGCGGCCGATGAGCAGCGAAGCTCGGCTGTCCACGGCTTCTCGCAGATGCTTGTTCCACAGATCGTTTCCGAGAAACCCGGAGTAACCGGTCATCCACACTTGTCGGTACGTGTTCATCGATATCGCTCTCCTTGCGCGTTCGGCTTCGTCCCGGCCATCCGGCTCGTATCGAACGAAGCGAGCGGCAATGAAACGGGAGCGTTCGTCCGTGCCGATTCGTATACCGCGAAGGCCGCTTCCAGCGACGATCTGGCTTCGCCTGCCAATACGTCCGCTTCGCCGCCCGAAGGCGAATCGCCGATCGCGGCCGTAAAATGATCGTACATCGCAGCATGCTCGTTAACCTCGGTCGCCGGGAGCTGCGGAGCGGGGAAGTCGTCCGAATGCCAGCGATGGACTTCCGTCAGCCTGACGCCCCCGATCCGAATCGTCCCCCGATCTCCGATCAAGGCGAGCGACTGCTCCAGATTGTTCGGCCTGCACAGCGTCGTCGCTTCGACGGAGCCGACAGCGCCTCCGGCGAACCGGATGACGGCTGCCGCTGTCTCCTCCGTTTCCAAGGCGGACCCTCCCCAACCGATAGCGCCATATACGGATTCGACCCGATCGTTCATCAGCCAGAGCAGCAGATCGATCAGATGAACGCCCTGGTTAAGCAGCATCCCTCCGTCTTTCTCCCATGTGCCTCTCCAACCGGACGCCGCGAAATAATCGCGCGAACGGTTCAGCAGAATCGACACCGATCCGGCCCTTAATGTTCCAAGCGCTCCTCGGTCGATCCATTGTTTCGCTTGGCGAAGCAGAGGGCGGTATCGCAACTGATGGCACACCTGCACGCGCAGCCGATACCGATCGGCCAGCTCCGCAATGGCATCGGCATCGCGCAAGCTGAGCGCGATCGGCTTCTCGAGCAGCACGTGCTTGCCGGCACGAAGCGCGGACATCGTCCACGGCGCATGCATGAACGAGGGAACGGCGATAACGACTGCGTCTACGCGAGTGTCTTGAAGCAGTTCGCGCGGGTTCGCGTACAGGGCGACAGGAGAGCGCGAAACGGCGCGGCCCTGCGCGTACTGTCTGGCGAGCAGTTCCATTCTGTCCGTTGCAGGGTCGGCGAGCGCGACCAGCTCCGCCTGCGGACAGGCGGCTATTGAATCGATATGTTTGACCGCGATGCTTCCGCAACCGATCAGACCGAAGCGTATCAAGACCGTCACGTCCTTTCCGATATGTCGCGCAGCGCGGCGATAATATGATCCTGTTCTTGCTCCGTAAGCAAAGGTCCCATTGGAAGAGCGAGCGCCTCTTCGGACAACCGTTCCGCTGCAGGAAAATCCCCGGGTTTGTAACCGAGTGAACGATAAGCCTGCTGCAGATGCAACGGGCGAGGATAGTAAATCCCGGTCTGTACCTTTCTCGCAAGAAGTTCCTCGCGAAGGAAGTCCCGATGCGGACTGGTGATGCAGTAGACATTGTAGGCGTGCCGTCTCCCGTCCTCTGTTACCGGAAGCTCAAGGAACGGCCTGAGCGGGGCGAGCCGTTCATCGTATTTTTGCGCAAGCTCGCATCTTCGCTCGTTCCACTCTTCGACTTTGCCGGCCATGACCAGCAGTACGGCGGCATGAAGCTCATCCAATCGGCTGTTGTATCCGATCGCGTCGTGATAATACCGCTTGGAGCTGCCGTGCTGGCGCAGGCCGCGCAGCCTCTCCGCAAGCGTGGCGTCGGACGTGACGATAACGCCTCCGTCCCCGAGGGTGCCGAGATTTTTGGTCGGAAAAAAGGAGAAGCATCCGGCGTGGCCCAGCGTGCCGGCAGGTTTGTCGTCAAATCTGGCTCCGAAAGCTTGGCAGGCGTCTTCGATGACGAGAAGACCGCAGCGGTCGGCAATTTCCCTAATCACATCCATGCGGGCGGGTTGGCCGAACAGATGGACGGGCAGTATCGCTCTGGTCCGGGACGTGATCGCCTGCTCGACTTGCTCCGCATCGAGGTTCCAAAATCGGTCGATATCGACGAACACCGGAGTCGCGCCGACTCTCGAGATCGCTTCGGAGGTCGCGAAGAACGTGTAGGGAGTCGTAATGACCTCGTCGCCGGGCCCGATTCCGCAAGCATCGAGGGTAAGCACGAGAGCGTCCGTTCCGTTTGCCACCGCGACCGCATGTTCGGCACCGGTCAATTCGGCGATCCGGTTTTCGAACCGTTTTACTCTGGGACCTAGAATATATTTGCCTTGTTCTAGCGTATCGGAGATTTCTGCGAGAATCTCGCTTTTGAGCAAGCGAAACTGCCGGGATACCGGCATTAATTCAATCATGCGCATGCGCTCCCTGCTTCTGGATTATCGTACAAGTTATGCATCACGGATTCATCCTGCTTCCGCGACCACACTAGCAACTCGGATTGGACTTGCATAAATCATGTAAAGTGACGATTTGCGAAACATGGCTGTAAACGGCGAAAGAGCAGGAGGCAGAGACAATGGCGATAGATCCGTCCGCAAGGTTGGGAAGCAACGTCATCGTCGGCCGACATGCCGAGATAGAGTCCGGTGTGACGATCGGCGACAACGTCACGATAGGATACGGAACGATCGTTCGAAGCGGCACGTCGATCGGGAGCGGGGTTACGATCGGAGATTTGACGGTTCTTGGCAAGAAGCCGTCGGGGAATAAGAAGAAGGCGTTAAAGCCGCCGGAACAGTTGCCCCCGCTTCTGATCGGGGAAGGGGCAACGATCGGCAGCAACTGCGTCATCTATCTTGGAGTCACGCTGGGCGCGGATGTGCTGGTGGGGGACTTGGCGGGCATCCGTGAGCTCGTCGAGGTCGGGGAGAGCAGCATTGTCGGACGGAACGTCATCGTCGAGCCGCATACGGTTATCGGCCGGTTCGTCACGATACAGACGTCTTCCTATATTACGAGCAACATGATTATCGAAGACGAGGCTTTCATCGGCCCCTGCTGCTCCACCTCCAACGACAAATATATGGGGAGCGGAGGCTTCGCCCATCAAGGACCGATTATCGGACGCGGAGCCAAAATCGGAAACAACGCGACCCTGCTGCCGGGCGTCCGGATCGGAGAGCGAGCCTTCGTCGGGGCGGGAGCGGTCATTACGCGCGATGTTCCCCCGGGCTGCACGTTCGTCGGAAGTCCGGGCAGACCGATTGCGGGAAGGAAGGTGAACGAATGACAAACGTGCGGGAACGTCCCTGTTCCGATTCGGAGCAACGGGGCGTGCAGATTGTCGGTCTCGGATACGTCGGATTGCCGCTGGCCGTTTTGTTCGTGGAGCAGGGCTTTTCGGTTACGGGAGTGGATGTGGACGCAAGCAAAATCTCCAGTTTAATAGAAGGAAAAAGTTATGTAAAAGATTTGACGGATGACGACCTGAATGCGGTATTGGCGACGGGGCGGTTCCGGGCGACTGCGGACTACAGCGATACCTCCGAATCCGAAGCAATTATTCTGTGCGTTCCTACGCCGCTGTCGGATCGGCTGACGCCGGATATGAGCTATCTTCGCGCCGCCGTCGCGGAGACGGGGAAGCGGCTTCGGCCCGGCCAACTGATCGTTCTGGAAAGCTCGACCTATCCGGGAACGACGGCCGAGGAGATGGTGCCGATTCTGGAACGGGAAAGCGGACTTAGAGCCGGGTACGACTTCCATGTCGGGTATTCTCCGGAGAGAATCGATCCTGGCAACCAAACTTTTAAGGTGAGGGACATACCGAAGGTCGTCAGCGGCTTGACCCCGGCGTGCCTGGGAAAGACGGAGGCGCTGTACGCGCAAGTGTTCGGCCAAATCGTAAAGGTGTCTTCACCGGAAGTTGCCGAGATGACCAAACTGCTCGAAAACGCGTATCGCTTGATCAATATTTCTTTCATGAACGAAATGGCCATGCTGTGCGATGCGATGGGGATCGATCTGTGGGAAGCCATTGAGGCGGCGAAGACGAAATCGTTCGGTTATGCGGCGTTTTATCCCGGTCCCGGCGCGGGAGGCCACTGCATTCCCGTCGATCCGTTGTATTTGCAATGGAGGGCTCGCGGGTTCGGAGTGAAGAGCGGGTTCATCGAACTGTCGGAAAAGCTGAATCACGCCATGGTCGATTACTTGTTGGACAAAATTTATGACAGGGCTGGGGAGCAACCGTCTTTGGTCGTAGTCTATGGCGTTGCTTACAAGAAAGACGTAGGCGATGTTCGTGAATCTTCGGCAATCAGACTGATAGAGAGGCTTCTGGACCAAGGAGTTCGCATCGCGTACCACGATCCGCATGTACCCGCTATTCGGATTAGAGAACGGCGGCTCGACAGTTCGGAGCTGTCGGATCAATTGCTTCGGGAGGCGGACTGCGTCATTGTGATGGCGGATCATACCGGAATGCCGATAGAGCGAATCGCAGCGATCTCGCGATGCGTGATAGATACGAGAAACGCGACGGCGGGAATGGAAGATGCGCATATTTATCGGGTTGGAGGCGGAAATATGGGGCTTGGCCGCAAAAATCCGCTTCAAGTAAAGGCGGATAAAAGAACGGGCAAACCCGAGTTTCAATAAGCTGTACTAGATTTCGTGACAAGTCGTCTTGAAGATTCCCGGCAGCGTCGATTGCCGGGGCGGACTTGTCCGAGATCGAATTGGCGTAAAGGTGGTGAGAATCCATTGTCTATTCAAAACCGAATCGTCAACGGCGGTTTTGAGTCGGGAGCGTTGGCGCCGTGGAGCGGGGCAGGAGCGGTCGTCACAAGCGATACAAGCCATCTGGACTTCTTCTCGGCGAGATTGGCCGGGGGAGCATCTTTGTCGCAAATCTTTCAGTTCGTTCCCGTTGCAGAAGGAGAGAGTTTCGAGTTTTACGCTTCTTTCTCCAGAACGACAGGAGCGGTAGGCGTCATAGCGGTGGTTGGGATCAACTATTACGATGATTCGTTAAACTTCGTTGGAACAGGCTTGTTCTCTTACGTGCCGCACAGCATCACCAGCCTAAGCGGAAGCGATTGGGTGGAGATCTACGAGACTGCCGCACCGGTCCCAGTCGGCGGTACCCAAGCGCTTGTTGTCATACAGACTTTTCCGATTGCGGGTACCGCGGATTTGTTCGTGGATGACGTAGCGCTGTTGGTAGCTGGCGGCGTAGGAGGAGCAACCGGCCCGACTGGTCCGGCAGGTCCGGCGGGGGCGACAGGTGCAACAGGTCCGACGGGGGCAGGAGTGACCGGTCCGACCGGAGCGACTGGAGCCACGGGAGCAACTGGCCCAACGGGTGCGACAGGTCCAACAGGGGCAGGAGTGACCGGCCCGACCGGAGCGACTGGAGCAACAGGTGCAACTGGTCCGTCAGGTGCGACGGGAGCGATAGGTCCAACAGGGGCAGGAGTGACCGGTCCGACCGGAGCGACTGGAGCAACAGGAGCAACTGGCCCGACGGGTGCGACAGGTCCAACGGGAGCCGGTGTGACCGGTCCGACAGGTGCGACCGGAGCCACTGGGGCCACTGGAGCAACTGGCCCGACGGGAGCGACAGGTCCGACGGGGGCAGGAGTAACCGGCCCAACAGGTGCGACCGGCGCGACTGGAGCCACCGGAGCAACTGGCCCGACGGGAGCAACAGGTCCAACGGGGGCAGGAGTGACCGGTCCGACAGGTGCGACCGGCGCGACTGGAGCCACCGGAGCAACTGGCCCGACGGGAGCAACAGGTCCAACGGGGGCAGGAGTGACCGGTGCGACCGGTGCGACCGGAGCAACGGGGGCCACTGGAGCAACTGGCCCGACGGGAGCGACAGGTCCAACGGGGGCAGGAGTGACCGGTCCGACCGGAGCAACAGGAACGACCGGAGCAACTGGCCCGACGGGAGCGACAGGTCCTACGGGGGCAGGCGTGACCGGCCCAACAGGCCCAACCGGCGCAACCGGAGCGACTGGGGCAACTGGTCCGACAGGAGATCCAGGTCCAACGGGAGCAACCGGTCCAACAGGAGGTCCAGGTGCCACTGGAGCAACTGGCCCGACGGGAGCGACAGGTCCAACGGGGGCAGGAGTGACCGGCCCAACAGGCGCAACCGGCCCAACGGGAGCAACAGGTCCAACAGGAGATCCAGGTGCGACGGGAGCAACCGGCCCAACGGGAGCAACGGGTCCGACAGGTGACCCTGGCCCAACGGGAGCGACAGGTCCAACAGGTGATCCAGGTGCGACGGGGGCAACCGGACCAACAGGTGATCCAGGTGCGACGGGGGCAACCGGACCAACAGGTGACCCTGGTCCAACGGGAGCGACAGGTCCAACAGGTGACCCTGGTCCAACGGGAGCAACGGGTCCAACAGGTGATCCAGGTCCAACAGGAGCAACGGGCCCAACAGGTGATCCAGGTCCAACGGGAGCGACAGGTCCAACTGGTGACCCTGGCCCGACGGGGGCAACCGGCCCAACAGGTGATCCAGGTCCAACGGGAGCGACAGGTCCAACTGGTGACCCTGGCCCGACGGGGGCAACCGGCCCAACAGGCGATCCAGGTCCAACGGGGGCAACCGGACCAACAGGAGATCCAGGTCCAACGGGAGCAGCCGGACCAACAGGTGATCCAGGTCCGACAGGAGCAACGGGCCCGACAGGAGATCCAGGTCCGACAGGAGCAACGGGCCCTACAGGAGATCCAGGTCCGACAGGAGCAACGGGCCCGACAGGAGATCCAGGCCCGACCGGAGCAACCGGACCAACAGGTGATCCAGGTGCGACGGGGGCAACCGGACCAACAGGTGATCCAGGTGCGACGGGGGCAACCGGCCCAACAGGAGACCCTGGCCCAACGGGAGCAACGGGTCCAACTGGTGACCCTGGTCCAACGGGAGCGACAGGTCCAACAGGAGATCCTGGCCCAACGGGAGCAACCGGCCCTACAGGAGATCCAGGTCCAACGGGAGCAACCGGCCCGACAGGAGATCCAGGTCCGACAGGAGCAACCGGTCCGACAGGTGATCCAGGTGCGACTGGGGCAAGCGGACCAACAGGAGATCCAGGTCCGACAGGAGCAACGGGCCCGACAGGAGATCCAGGTCCGACAGGAGCAACGGGCCCAACAGGTGATCCAGGTGCGACGGGAGCGACAGGTCCAACAGGTCCAACAGGTGATCCAGGTCCAACGGGAGCAACCGGCCCAACAGGAGATCCAGGTCCAACGGGAGCAACCGGCCCGACAGGAGATCCAGGTCCGACAGGAGCAACCGGAGAAACGGGACCGAGAGGTCCGACTGGAGAAACCGGAGAAACAGGACCAAGAGGTCCGACCGGAGCAACCGGAGAAACAGGACCAAGAGGTCCGACCGGTGAAACCGGAGAAACAGGACCAAGAGGTCCGACCGGAGAAACCGGGGAAACAGGACCAAGAGGCCCGACCGGCGAAACCGGAGAAACGGGACCAAGAGGTCCGACTGGAGAAACCGGTGAAACAGGACTAAGAGGTCCGACCGGCCCGACGGGACCTCAACCGGCGCTGTACTTTAATCATGAAATCGGTCCGACAACTATACCGGATGAAACGCCCCAGACCATATTGACAGTAACCGACATTCCCGTGACGGCAGGAGACAACCTTAAAGTCGACTACGCTTTTGAAGTCAGCATTACGACCGATGTAGAGCCGACCGATTTTAACCTGACGATAGAACTTCGTCGCACTGGAGCTACGATTCAAACGTTCACGTACAATCAGTTTGGGCTGAGCGAAGAAACCGAGTATTTTGTACCGCTGTCTTACACGTATGTGGACACGGCCCCATCCACCGGCATGACCGATTACGAAATCAGACTGTCCTATACCGACACAGCCGTGGATCCAATTCTTGTGCGGGCCGCTGAAATCAACTTGAACGTTATCCGTTTCGTTTAGAATCGCATGAGCCGGGCGTCCAGCCGCAAGGATGGACGTTCCTGCTCTTTTTACGGATACATCGCTACGGAAAGAACAAAGGAGAGATTCGATCCATGGTATCCATCAGCTTGTGCATGATCGTCAAGAACGAGGAGGCCGTATTGGCGCGCTGCCTCGATTCCGTGAGTGACTTGGTTGACGAGATCAACATCGTGGATACCGGGTCGACCGATCAGACGGTTGCCATCGCGCGCCGATATACGGATCGGGTCTTTTTCCACCAATGGACCGGCAACTTCGCCGAAGCCCGCGGCGCCTCTTTCTCGCATGCGACCAAGGATTATATTCTCTACCTCGACGCAGACGACGTCATTCTCGACGAAGACCGCGCCAAATTCAAGCAGTTGAAAGCAGAGCTGGACCCGGCGGTCGATTCCGTGTCCATGTTCTACAACGCGGGAGAGGACAGCTTCGGTAACGTTACGCTCAGGTACCGCCGCAATCGGCTGATCAAGCGGTCCCGCAACTTCCAATGGAGGGGAGACTGCCACAATTACCTGGAGGTCGCGGGACGGATCGTCAATTCCGACATCGCGATCACCCATCGTAAAATCAAACATTCTGTAAGCAGAAACCTGAACATCTACAAAATGAAGCTGGAGCGGGGAGACGCGTTTACCGCGAGGGATTATTTTTACTACGGAAACGAGTTGAGAGATAATCGCCATTATGAAGAAGCGATCGAGAGCTACCAAAAAAACATCGCGTTGAAAACGGGTTGGGTTGACGATAAAATCTACGCTTGCATCAATATGGCCGACTGCTACCGCAACTTGAACGATCAGGACAACGAGCTCGCGGCTCTATTCAAATCGTTCGAATTCGACGCTCCCAGGGCGGAAGCGCTAAGCCGAGTCGGGGATCATTTCAAGCGCCGTAAAGCGTACAAGACGGCGGCCTATTGGTACGAACTGGCTCTTGCCGTTCCGGCAAACAACGATCAGTGGAGCTTCAGCTACCCGGCGTACCGAACGTGGTATCCGCATCTTCAGCTATGCGTTTGCTACTATTATATGGGCAATCTGGAGGCGGCGTATCGCAGTAACGAGGAAGCGCGCAAGTATCGGCCGCAGGACCCTCATGTTCTGCACAATAAGCAGCTGCTGGAATCCAAACGGGCGTGATCCGTCCAAACAAAACAGACCGCGCACGGAGCTAGTCGGCTGCTCCGTACACGGTCTTTTCGCTTATTTGACACCAACCTTACCTATAATAGGAGGTCGTCAGTGGGACGAATACGTCCGTTTCGCCCTTTGTATAGCCGTAAATGAGCAGGGAGCTTACGCCGCCGATATTGGCTTCAATTGTGACCAGACCATTTTCTGATTTAATGACTTCTACGGTCTTCAAAATGATGCCAGTACCGGAATCCTTGATGACAAGTTCCGAGAGCTCGCCGCCGATCGCCGCAATTTGCAGGTAAAGCTTCTGATGCTCTTTGTTCGGATTCAGCACAAAGTTGAAGCTGCGGCTTCCTGTAGCGTTGTCAAAATATACTTCCTTATAGTCCTTGCCCTTATACGTCGTATGCGCTGGATCCTTCGTATGATACATATCCTTGAAGCCCTTGGCAATGGCAACGCCGTCGACTTTCTCGCCAAGAATAATCGTCTTGGTTTTTGCATCGTAATCGACCGCCACGTTCAAAGCATCGGAGATGGCGCGAATCGGAAAATAATTGGCGTTGTTATAGTTAATCGGCGCAATGGCGTTGCCGTTCACATCGACCAATTTGATAAACGTTCCGTCTACCTGCACCTTTATTTCAGGATCGAGATACGCCCTGATCTCCTGCAGCTTGGTTGCAGCGTAAGCTCCTGCCCCCATGCTGGCCAACATTGACACACCGATAACGCCGGCGAATATTTTCTTCTTCAATTCCCCACACCCCTTATGGAAATAGTTGTTAAATAGCACAAAGTTAGTTTAACCTATGTTTTTTCCATCTGCAATATTGCTAGGGATTTTCACAGAGGGTTAAGAAGAACACGCCAAATGAGTTCCGCAGGGTTATCCAACGGTTGGAAATGTTATAATCATAATAGCGGGCGTTAACGCCCCAATCCAGTTAAAATGGAGGGCAACGATGAGCTTTCGCAGACATTCCACGTTTCTGAAGTACTCGCTGCTCTTTATCGGCTATGCGATCGCGGTCGCTCTCTACGCGTGGTATACGATGCCGAATCAGGTGCCGGAAGCGTATCGGGGCACGGCTGCCGATCCTGCGACTTTTTTTACCTCGAACCAGCTTCGGAACAGCGAATGGCTGAATGCGGCGCGCAACTGGATTTTCTTCATGAGCGGCCCTTGGGAATGGCTGATCTACTTCATGATGCTGGCCAGCGGGCTTGCGCGCCGTTGGAGAGTCAAGCTTGAAGATCGCGGACTTCCGATATACATACGCTTTCCGCTCTATGTGCTGATGATTCAGGCGACGGCTTACCTGCTTTATTTTCCGCTGAGGGTCATCGGCTACAACCTGTCGAAGGCTTACGGCATCTCGACGCAGCCGGTGTCGGGGTGGCTCAGAGACAAGCTGATCGCGTTCGGGATCGGCTACGCTACGATGCTGGTCGTAGCTGCGGTCGCATTCTGGATCGTCTCCCGGGGAGGGAGATGGTGGCTGAAGCTGTGGCTGCTGTCCGTTCCGTTCACCCTGTTCATGATGTACGTGCAGCCGGTCGTGATCGATCCGTTGTACAGCGATTTTACCCGTCTGTCCGATCCTAAGCTGGAAGCGGCCATTTTGGAGCTTGCCGAGAAGGCGGACATCCCGGCGCATCGCGTGTACGAGGTCGACATGTCGGAGAAAACGAACGCCTTGAACGCGTACGTCAACGGCATCGGCTCCTCGCTGCGAATCGTGCTGTGGGATACGACGCTGCAGCGGCTGGACGAGCCGGAAATTTTGCTGATCATGGCGCACGAAATGGGACATTACGTTATGCATCACCTGGAATGGAGCGCGGTGGGCGCGGTCGGTTCCTCGTTCGTGCTGCTTGCCGTCGGAGGCTGGATTTACCGGGTAGCGATCCGCAACCGGGGCACTCGCTGGGGCATTCGGTCGTTGTCGGACATGAACGCGCTGCCGCTGGCGCTCATGATCGTCTCGATGATCTCCTTCGCCGCGCTGCCGATATCCAACTACGTGTCGAGGCAGGCGGAGACGGCGGCCGACCGGTACGCGGTCGAATTGATCGGAAGCGCTGAGGGCTCGGTGACGATGAATCAGAAGATGGCCGTAGCCGCGCTGAGCGACGTCAATCCGCCGCTGCTCGTCAAGTGGTTCAGAGACACTCACCCTTCCGATATGGAAAGGATTTTATATGCGGACAATTACGAACGGACGCGCGGACAATAAAATCGAAATGTATTTTCTGGCGGGGCTGGCGACGGCTCCCCTCTTTATGGAAAATTTGCGGCTGGCGCTGGAGCGAAGGCTCGGGCAAGCGGATGTGTCCGATGGGGCCGTGATCCGGTCAAGCCTCCTCTATCCTTACGGCGACTGGAGCCGGAACGTGCTCGCCCAAATCTGGGAAATCCGCGCGGACATGAGAAGGAAGGACGGAGGCTTGGAGAAATCGATCGGAGGCAGCCGAACCCTGGAAGCGATTAAGCGTGCACGGGGAGAAAATGGCGAATCGGAAAAAGCGGGAACGACGCTGCTCGTCGGCCACAGCGGAGGCGGCATCGCCGCCGTCCATGCCGCGGCGATGCTGATGGCGGCCGGAGCAAGCCCGTCCTGCTTCGCCGTCAAGGTCGGTTCGCCCCGCTGCCGCATTCCGGAGCGAATGAGACATCGCGTGCTCTCGATCCATGCGGAAGGACGAAGAAGGGGGGACGCCGTCGGAAGGTCGCCGGACTTCGTATCTCGCATCGGCTCCTATGGAGGCTGGGGGAGAAGCAGGGCATTGCCCGTCTGGCAGAAGGGCATGCACGGTCCGGGAACCCGGATCGCCATGCCGATTGTCGGGAAGCACGCGGACTATTTTCGGGATCGGGCTCCTTACTTAAATACGGATGGGAAATCGAACCTGGATCTGATCGTCGATGCGATCGTCGCCTGGTTAACTGCATGGAAATAAACATCATTTCGGTAAAATCGCGCATTTTGGCTCCGCTCCTTCGGCTTCATAATGGAAGATACATTCGAAGCCGAAGGCGAGGGAGCAGCTATGAGTTGGATCGTGGAGGAAACCGGATTCGATCCGGACCGGATTGCGATCAATGGAAATAAGTACATGCTCGGCAACGGAGCCATGGGATACAGGGGGACGTTGGAGGAGTTCGGGAAGGAGCAATTGACGGCTTGCACGCTGGCAGGCCTGTACGACAAAGTCGGCGACCTCTGGAGGGAGCCGGTGAACGCGCCGAACGGGCTGTCTACGCGGTACTACTGCGGAGGCAAGCCGCTCGGCTTGTTGGCGTCGGACCACGAATCGCACCGCCAATCGCTGAATATTCGCAATGCGACGTTTCATCGGGAGACCGTGTTTTCGGGCCCGGCAAACAACCGGATCGAGATTCGCTCCAGGCGTTTCGTCAGCATGAAGCGGCTCGACTTGCTGCTGATGAAGGTGGAGTTCCGCGTCTCGGAGGATTGCGAGTTCACGGTGCTTACGGGCATCGATGGCGACGTGTGGGACATTAACGGACCGCACTTGGAAGAGCCGGAGACGCTCGTCGCGGACGGTATCGTCGCCGTATCGGCGATCACGCATGAATTGCGCAAGACGGTAAGCGTGGCCGAGGCAATCCGATGGGAGAGCTCCCCCGCGACGGAGTCGATCGAACGGGAAGGCTCGTCCGTCTGTAGAAGGGCGACGTTCTTATGCAAGGCGGGGGAGACGTATTCCTTCACGAAATTCGTGGCGGTTGTTACCGGGGAGGAGCGGCAATCTGTTCTGGAGCAGGCGATAAGCCGGGCGCGGAGCGCGGCCGAATCGGCTTACGAAGACCATCTGCGGGAGCACGAAGCGGAATGGGAGAAAAAGTGGGAGGAATCGGACGTTGCGATCGAAGGGGACGAGGAAGCCCAGTTCGCGCTGCGTTACAGCCTCTACCAGTTGCATATCATTGCGCCGACGCATTCCGAGAAAGTATCCATTCCCGCCCGCGGACTGTCCGGTCAAGTGTATAAAGGAGCGGTATTCTGGGATACGGAGATGTTCATGCTGCCGTTTTTCCTGTACAGCCAGCCCGACGTCGCCAGAAATTTGGTCATGTACCGCGTGCATACGCTGGAAGGCGCTCGCAGGAAAGCGGCCGAGTACGGCTATCGGGGCGCGTTCTACGCCTGGGAGAGCCAGGAGACGGGCGACGATGCCTGCACGCTGTTTAACGTGACCGACGTCTTCACGAACCGTCCGATGAGGACGTATTTCCGCGACAAGCAAATCCACATCAGCGCCGACGCGGCCTACGGCATCTGGCAGTATTACGAGTACACCGGCGACGAGAGCGTGCTGTTGGACGGCGGCGCGGAGGCAATTCTTGAATGCGCGCGCTTCTTCTATTCGTACTCCTACTATAAAGAAGATAAGAAACGGTACGAGCTGCTCGACGTTACCGGTCCGGACGAATATCACGAGCGGGTTGGCAACAACGCGTTCACGAACGCGATGGCCAAGCTGACGATCGGAATCGCGCTGGCGACGTTGGAGCTGCTGGAATCGAAGTATCCCGAAGCCTACGGCGCGTTGGTCGAGAAGCTGAATTATTCCGAGGATTTGGCCAACCTGAGTAAAATGCACAGCGAGCTGTACGTGCCCGGCCCCGACCCGAGGACGGGAGTGATCGAGCAGTTCGACGGCTACTCGAAGCTGGAGGATGTCGATCTGCCGACGTTGAAGTCGCGAGTGCTGAACAAAAACGAATATTTGGGCGGCGGCAGCGGGCTGGCGACGACGACGCGGATTTTGAAGCAAGCGGACGTCGTGCTCATGCTCCATTTGCTGAAGGACGATTACTCGCAGGACGTGAAGCGGGCGAACTGGGAGTATTACGAGCCGAGGACGGAGCACGGCTCCAGCCTGAGCTCGTGCATCTATGCGCTGGTCGCATCGGACATCGGTTCCCCGGATTGGGCGTACCGCTACTTCATGAAGACGGCGACGATCGACCTGACCGGGGAATCGAAGCAGTACGTCGGCACGCTGTACATCGGCGGAACGCATCCGGCCGCCAACGGGGGCGCCTGGATGGCGACCGTGCTCGGCTTTGCCGGCGTACGGCTGCACCGCGGCGCGATCGTCGTGAAGCCATCCCTTCCGCAGGGGTGGGAGTCGATCTCGTTCCCGATGCACGTCAGGGGACAGCGGCTGCTCATTACGGTGACGCCCTCGGAAGTCGTCGTCCGTTCCGACGCCGCGAACAGTTCGTCCCAGCTCGTTCGCGTCGGAGAGGAAGAGCGCGCGGCGCTGCCGGGAAGCGTGCTGACTTATCGCTGCGACCATTCGGAGAGGGGGGACGGACTTGCTGGATAATTTCAAAGGAGCATTGTTCGACTTGGACGGGGTGCTGGTCGATACGGCGAAGTATCATTATCTCGCATGGAAGCAGCTTGCCGAGCAGCTCGGCTTCGAATTCACGGAAGCCGACAACGAGCGGCTGAAGGGTGTAAGCCGGATGAGGTCGCTGGAGATCGTGCTGGAGGTCGGAGGCGTCGAGCTGACGGAGGAAGAGAAGCTTAGACTGGCGGAAGAGAAAAACGAGAGATACCTGCAGTATATTCGGCGGATGGACGAATCCGAGCTGCTTCCGGGGGCCAAGGCATATTTGCAAGCGTTAAGGGCGCAGGGCGTGCGAATCGCGCTCGGCTCGGCGAGCAAAAACGCCGCGTTTATTCTGGATAAGGTAGGCATTGCGGGGCTGTTCGACGCGGTCGTAGACGGGACGAAGGTGTCCCGCGCCAAGCCGGACCCGGAGGTGTTCGTCGTCGGCTGCAGGGAGCTCGGACTGGAGCCGGCCGACTGCATCGTGTTCGAGGACGCCGAAGCGGGCGTTCAAGCGGCGCTCGCCGCGGGCATGCGCGTCGTTGGAATCGGCCATGCCGACATTCTCGGCGCGGCGGACCGGGTTGTGCGCGGATTGGATGAGCTGGTCGGTTAGTTGACGCTTAAGCTTGGCGCTTATATACTCGTTACAGCACGACAATATCGGAGGGATAAGCGCCATGACGCAGCATGAGGCAAAGCTGGGGCAATACGAGAGCGAGCAAGCGGTCTTTTTGAAATACGGAAAATATTCGGCCATCGCGCTGCCGGGCATCGGCGGCAATTTGATTTCTTTCCGGGACGACGATCGGGGATTCCAGTTCATTCGCGAGCCCGAGGGAGACGCATGGGCGGGATTCGTGGAACGTCCGTGGGTGCACGGGATTCCAGTGCTGTATCCGCCGAACCGCTACGATGCCGGAACGTTCGAATTCGACGGGCGTACATACCGTTTTCCGGTGAACGAGCCTGCAACCGGCAACCATCTTCACGGCTTCGTCTATAGCTCGAAGTGGGAGCTCGTCGAGTACGGCAGCTCGGAGGAGAAGAGCTTCGCGACCGTTCGGCTGCGCTTCGACGAGAAGGAACCGGGCTTTGCGCATTTCCCGCTTCGGGTCACGCTGTCGCAGACGTTCACGCTGACGGACGCCGGACTCGCGCTCCGATTCGACGCGACGAACGATGACGACAAGGCGATTCCGTTCATGCTCGGCTTCCATACGACGGTGAACGCGCCGTTCGCGCCGGGAAGCCAGGTAGAGGATCTGGAGTGCGGATTCTCCTTCGGAGAACGCTGGGAATTGAACGAACGGATGCTTCCGACCGGGAAGCTGCTGCCGTTGAACGAAGGCGAGCAGCAGCTCCGCGACGGGAAGGGCAATCCGTACTTCGCGGCGATGGACAACCACTATACGGCGGCGAACGTGAACGGAAGCAATGCGATGACGCTGTACGATCGCCGCGCAGGCGCTCGCTTCGTCTACGAGGCAGGCGACGCCTACAAGCATTGGATGGTGTACAACGGTGAGGCGAGCGGCAGCTTCTTCTGTCCGGAACCGCAGACCGGCATGGTGAACGCGCCGAACGTCGACTTGCCGGCGGAGCAGACCGGACTGATCCGGCTTGAGCCGGGCCAGAGCTGGAGCGCGGTCAGCCGCATGTATTCGGAATAAGGGAACGGATAGCAGATAACGCGAGTTCGAGGGAGATTGTCCCTGAGCTCGCGTTTTTTTATGGCCGCATGAGGTGCGAGGGGATAGAACCTTCGTAAAGCTTGCCCGCTCCGCCGTTTCCCGCCGAGGGTCAGCTCGTCCGGAACTCGAGAAGCATATGCTGCAGCGACGCGGACAGCGTCTCGAGCTCCTTGGCGACGTCGACGACTTCGCGGCTCGATTCGAGCTGGCCGGCGCTAAGCGCCGCGACCTGCTCGGAGGAGGCGGAAGCCTGCTGCGAGAAGCTGCCGACGTTCGAGATCGAGCCGCTCAGCTCTGCCTGCTTGCGCTCCAGCAGCACGACATCCTGCTTGATCCGTTCGGCGCGCTCGATGAACGCTTCCGACTTCTCGTGCACCTTGGCGAAGATGCCGTCAGCCGTCTTGACCGAGCGGATCTGGTGCTGCAGCAGCGGCAGTGCGAGCTTAAGCGCTTCGACGGCTTGGCCGATCTCGCCGCGAATCGCCTCGGCCATCTCCCCGACTTGGGTTAAGGACATCCGGGATTGGTCGGACAGGCGTCCCATCTCTTCGGCGATCACTTTGAACCCTCCGCTCCCCTGAGCGCTTCTTGCCGCTTCGATGCCGGCGTTCAAAGATAGAATTTTCGTGTTTTTGGCCATCTCGTTCATGAGGTCGACGATTTTGCGCATTTCCCCCGCATTCGCTTCCAGGCTGGACACCCGCTTGACGAGGCTGTCGATGGAAGCTTCGGACTCCATCGTGGAGCTTACGATGTCCTGCATGAAGACGTTGCCTTCGGAGCAGGCGATCTTCACTTCCGCGGAAGCGAATCCGATCTCGTTCGTCGCGCCGACGACGCTGGCAAGGTCCTCCTGCATCGAGGCGACGATGCGATGCGACTGGTCCGCTTCTGCGGCAAGCTGGGCGGAACCCTGCGCGATCTCTTCCGTGGAGGCGGAGATTTCGCCGGAAGCCGTCGCCGTGTCGCGCGACGCTTGCAGCAGCCCGGACGCGGTGCCCAGCACCCGATCGGCGGACTGCCGGGTCTGGTCGATCAGCCGATTCATGCGCTCCATCATCGTGTCGAAGCTGGCCGCGACTTCCCCGATCTCGTCGCTTCTCCGCAGCCCGAGCCTTGCGCTCAGGTTGCCGCCCGCGGCTTCGTTCAACATGCTCCGCACCCGCAGCAGAGGTTTGCCGATATGCAGCAGCATCAGATAACCGATCGCGACCGCCGCGACGGCGGCCGCGGCGCACATCAGCAGCGTCAGATCCCGAATCGACTTCGTCTCCGAGACCAGTTCGCTGAGCGGCGCGATACCGGTTAACGTCCAGCCGGTTCTCTTCAGCGGTTCGGAGACGACGAGCAGATCGCCTTCCGCGGCGGCCGCATCGAACGTTTGTCCGGCTTCCCCTGGCAGCGAGGAGAGTAAGATCGTCCCGCCGTCGTCCATCAGCATCATGCTGGAGCTGTCGCTGAAGCGGATCGCTTCCAGCGTCTGCGAGAGCAGTGCGGCGTCAATCTCGAACAGAATGAGATAGCCGCCGATCATGCGGGACAGTCCGAACAGATTGCCTTTGGCCATGCCCGTATAACCGCCGTCGGTCATTGGCAGCCAGAGCGCCGTTCCTTTCATGCTCGTCACCTTGCCGTACCATTCCGAATCTCGGTCTATCCGGATCAGACCGGTGGAGACGGACGAGATCGTCTTGTTCTCGTCTGCGGAGTTAAACAGAGAGATGGCTTGGATATGCGAATTCGTCCGGGCGATCTGATTGAGCGTGTCCTGAATCGACATCTTCGCCCTCATCTGGTCGGCGGGGTCCGCGGCTTCGTCGAAGACGGCCTCCAACTGCTGCTGGAGATCGCGGCTCGTCGAAAATTGCAGGGACATATCCTCGAACTGCTTGAGCATCAGGCCGATTTTCTCCCCCGCTTCTTTCACGGTCGTCTGGGAGAGGGTTTTCATTTTGTCCTCGATAATGGCTTGGGACTTGTTATACGAGATCATTCCGACAAGGAGAACGGATAGGAACGTCGAAACAAAAAACAGGATGAACAATTTCGCTCCTACCGAACGCAGCATACGCATGAAGACGCCTCCTCCGGGGTTGACAGCCTGGGCGTGTATGCAAACCCGCTCAGGGGCATCTATCACCTCCCCTGCTGCGTCACTTTTGCTTGACGTACCTCCGGTACGCCTTCACAAAAGTTCCTTGCATGGAACGAAAATTCGGCAACATCTGCTATCCTCCGAGTATGCATACACGCCCTAAGTCCGCAAACGAAATACACGAATGCATAATCTTAATTGTAAAGGCTTACGCCGGCCTGATAATGTGTTATTCTACGGAAACTAGGTGCGCTTGTACGACGTTGAGAAGTTGCACTGCCGCGACCGACGGATCGCATGCGATAATATTGTCGAGAGTCGTTGGAGGGATAGCCGTGCGCTCAAAGTTAACCAATCCTCTGACGAGGATGAACGTCAGACAGCAGCTTATTTTACTGTTTCTGATCTTGGTCAGTCCGGTGATTTTGTTGAACTGGTATGCGAACTCGAAAGCCGAGGACATCTTGAAGGAGCACGTCACAAGCGCTTACGAGGAGCTGAACAAGCAAAACCACTTCCTGATCAACCGGGATATCGACACGATCAGCCGCATTATGACGACGATCATCCAGAACCCGGTGACGCAGAGCATGATCAGCAAAGAGACGGATACGGAATTCGACCGCGTCGTGAAGTACGGGGACATGAACATGCTGCTTGGCAACAATTCCGTCGGCCTGTTCGGCGGGGAAGCAATCTATTATTTCCTGTTCGTCTACGATCCGAATAACAGCTATCCGTTCGCTCCGACCATCCCGGACATCAACCGCAGAAACAACGGTTCTTCGGTCTTCTTCTATTCCGACGAGATGAAAACTCCGTGGATCGAGGCGGCGCTGGAGGCGAAAGGCAAGGGCGTATTGGCGCTGATCGACGACTTCGGGCCGAGGGGAGACCAGAGGACGCTGGCGTATCTTCGTGCGGTCAACAGCATCACGAACGGCAGAAGCGTCGTCGGCGTGCTCGTCGCGACGAAGATGGACAAGAAAATCGAAGAAGCGTTCCGCACCGTGTCTTTGCCCGAAGGCGGCGAGCTTTATTTGACCGACTGGTCCGATCGCATTCTGGCCGCCACGACCCCGACGATGGGAGAGATATTCCGGTTTCCGGACGGCCTGGTGACGGGCCAGGCGATGGAAGAGACGCTCAGCGAAGTGACCGACGATTCGATCTACGTCGTCCATACGAAATACTCGCTGAAGCAGAAGCTCGTCTATACGATTCCGACGCAATCGCTGTTGCAGCAGCAGAGCGCGCTGAAGCGGGTCATTCAGACGATCTCCATCGTCTATTCTGTGTTCGCGATCATCGTCATGATGTATTTCTGGCGATCGCTGATGAATCCGCTGCGCAAGCTGGCGATGTTCGCAAGGTCGCATGAGCCGGGCAAGCCGCTCTCGTCCGCACCGTCGAGGGAGCGCAACGACGAGGTCGGCGTGCTCATTCATTCCGTTCACAATATGGCCAACCGGATCAACGATATGATCCATGAGCACTATTCGATGGAGATCAAGCAGAAGGAATCTCAGCTGCAGCTTCTCTATCAGCAAATCAATCCGCATCTGTTGTACAATACGCTGGAAAGCATTTATTGGAAGAGCTCTCTGGAAGGCAACGCCGACTCCGCGGAGATGATCAAGGAGCTGTCCAAGCTGATGCGGATCAGCTTAAGCCGGGGCAGGGAGCTGATCTCGATCGAGGAGGAGCTGGAGCACGCCAGGGCTTATACGAGCCTTCAGCAGAAACGATACGAATACGGTTTCTCGATCCGCTGGGACGTCGAGGAAGACGCCCTGCCTTACCTGATTCCGAAGATCACCCTGCAGCCGCTGATCGAGAACGCCATCATCCATGGTGTGATCAATATGGGAGAAGACGGGGATATTCTCATTTCCATACGTTCGGACGACGATCTGATTCGGCTGACCGTCGAGGACAACGGCTATAAGCCCGTAGACGTCGCGTCTATCAACCGGCTGATTTCCGACGAGGAGTCGGGAGCGGGCTACGGAATCAAGAACGTCAATAAGAGAATTCAGCTGCATTTCGGCAGTGAGTTCGGGCTGCGCTACGAGGAGAGACAGCCGGAAGGCACAAAGGTGGAAGCCGTCATTCCGAAACGGCAGGACGAATCCGCGGAACGACATCAGGGCAGAGGAGGCAACGCCAATGTATAACATTCTGATCGCAGACGACGAGCCGCTTATTTGCAGGGGGCTGGCGAATTTGCTGGAATCTTCCGGCCTGAACATCGAGAACATTTATACCGCGCACAACGGTTACGAAGCTTTGGATTATTTGAAAATGGAATCGATCGACCTGCTCGTGACCGACATCCAGATGGGGGCGATGAGCGGCATCGAGCTGATGCAGCAGGCGAAAATCGTCAAGCCCTGGGTGCAGGTCATCGTCATCTCCGCCCACGAGACTTTCCAGTATGCGCAGCTCGCGATGAGACTCGGAGCCCGGGATTATCTCATCAAGCCGATCAACAGCGAGCAGCTGCTCAATTCCGTCCGGCACGTGCTTCTGCACATGGACCGGCCCGAGCAGAATCAGGCGGAGCTGATCTCGGATTTGCGCGAGCATTTCCGCATGGAACAGCCGCAGCCGCAGCGCATGGACATTCTGAGCCGTCTCGTGAGCGAGTCCGGCTCCTCGGGGGAGCTGCTGAGGCAGGCGAGGGAGCTGGGCGTCGATCTTCGAGGGCCGTATTTCGCCATGCTCAAAGTCCGGCTCGATTGCGAGAGCGGAGGCAAGACGATCGCCGACAAGGACGTCCTGCTGCTGCAGTACGCCGTGCTTAATATCGTGAACGAGCTCCTCGACAAGGATTGGAGCCATCATTCTTTCTACTCCGCCAACCGGGACGTCAGCATCATCGTGCAATGGGATGAGGCGGCCTACGGCAATATCAGCTCGGACAAAGTCAATCAGCTCGAGATGATCGGGCGCAGCCTGCATTTCAACATTCGCAAATATTTGGGCTTCGAATGCGTCGTCGGCATCAGTCAAATTCTGAAAGGGCACGAATTTCTGCCCGAGCTGAACGACCAGGTCGGCAAGGCGATCGTCTGGAACCGCCAGCATCGGGATCATCACGTGTTCTTCTTCGGCGATTTCAAGTGGGGGCTCCCGACCGAGGATCCGACGGAAGAGGACTTGGCCGCGCAGAACAACCTGATCGTCGAGAAGGCGCAGGAGTACGTGCTCGCCAACTACGCGCAGAAAGGACTGACGCTGAACGAGGTGGCGCAGAGAAACCACGTCAGTCCGAACTATCTTAGCTACCTGTTCAAGAAATATACGGGGACCAATCTGTGGGAATACGTCATCAAGCTGCGCATGGAGGAGAGCAAGCGGCTCATTCTGACGACGGACTTGCGTCGATACGAAATTTCGGAGCGGGTCGGGTACGAATCTCCCGAGCATTTCAGCAAAATTTTCAAAAAATATTTCGGAATGAGCCCCAGCGAAATGAAGAAGTAAGAATGCCCATGATCCGCATAGATACGCACATGTTCACGCCTCGTTCCTTTTCCTACAATAAAGTTTATCGATAAGATATTCTAAGCGCGAGCCCCGAAGCCCGGTCAGGCTCCGGCGGCGATCGCTTAAGGAATGAGGGAGACCTAATGAATCAAACGACCGCAGTCCCGATCCGTCCCTTGGACGCTCCGCCCAAGCGACCTCCCGCCAAGTGGAAAAAGCATCTGTGGGGCTACCTGTTCCTGCTTCCCGCGATCGGCATTTTCTTCACGTTCTTGTGGCTGCCTATCGGCAAAGGAATCGTCTTCAGCTTTTACCACATCGATTTCGTCAAAGGGGATACGTTCGTAGGCTGGGACAATTACGCCAAAGTGCTGAAGGACCCGGACGTGCTCGTATCGGTAAAAAATACGCTGTACTACATGTTCCTGGGACTGGTCATCGGCTTCTGGGTTCCGATCCTGTTCGCCATCGCCATCTCCGAGATGAGGAAGTTCCAGGGCTTCGCCCGGATCGCCGCCTATTTGCCCTATGTCGTGCCAGTCGTCGTGCTGTACGGCCTGTGGAGATGGCTGTACGATCCGGTAGGTCCGATCAACGCCGTGCTGACGAAAGTCGGCTTCGATTCCGTCCTCTTCTTGACGGACAAGGCCTGGTCGATGATCTCCATCGTCATCATGGAAACGTGGCAGAGCTTCGGCTCGGCGCTGCTCATCTACATCGCCGCCATTCTCAGCATTCCGCGCGATTGGTACGAGGCGGCCGAGATCGACGGCGCGGGCGTCTGGCAGAGAATCCGCTTCATTACACTTCCGGCGATCAAGAATCAAATCGTACTGCTGCTCCTGCTGCAGTTGATCGCGACTTCGCAGAACTTCCAGACGCATTACGCGGTGCTGGACGGCGGACCGAACAACGCGACGCTGACCTATGCCCTGCTGGTTATCCGATATGCGTTCACGAGGCAGGATTACGGCTCGGCCTCGGCGCTCGGCGTGCTGATGTTCATCGTGCTCAGCGTGCTGGCCATACTTCAATACCGGATGTCCAACAGGAAGGAGGCCTAGCGCATGAAAGCGGTCGAGAGAGGCATTATATCGGATTACGACTTGAAGAGTCCGGGCAAACGCGCGCTCTATTACTTGATGATGTTCGTCGTGCTCGTCATGGTGTGCACGATGCTGTACCCGATGCTCGTCATCTTCTTCAACGGCGTCAAGCTCAATACGGAGGTCAATTCGTTCCCTCCGACGTTCCTGCCCAGCGAGTGGCATTTCGAGAACTACAAGAAGGCATGGGGCTATATCAACCTGCCGCAATTCGCGAGAAATACGCTGTATATTTTCGCCGGCAACATGGCGATGACCGTAATCGTCGTCGGGTTCGCCGCGTTCAGTCTCTCGCGGATGGACGTACCTTACAAGAGGGTCATCCAGTATTTCTTCCTGCTGACGCTGTTCATTCCGCCGACGACGTACATCATTCCTAACTTCGTCAACTTGCGCGATCTCGGGTTGATGAATACGTTCTGGGCGCTATGGCTGCCCGCGGGAGCCAATGCGTTCTTCCTGCTGCTGCTGAAGACGTTCTTCGACGGCATCAACATGGAGATGTTCGAATCGGGCCGGATCGACGGCGCTTCCGAGCCGCGCCTGTACTTCCAAATCGCGTTCCCGCTGTCGATTCCGATCTTCGCGACGCTGGCGATCTTCGTGTTCTCGTCGGCCTGGAACGATTGGTATTGGCCTTCGCTCATCCTGTCAAGCGACGAACGATACCCGCTGGCGACGGCCATCTACAAGTACGTCATCAATGTCAGACGGCTGGACTTGAACCTCAGGTTCGCCATCCTGTCGATGATTACTTTCCCGCCGGTCATCGTGTTTCTGATTTTCCAGAAATACATCGTCAGAGGTCTTCATATGGGCGGCGTAAAAGGATAATCCCGATTTCCAGCATGCGTAAATCTGCACATGATCGAAATAGGAATACACATCGCTTTAAGAATTGCGCCTCCATTATGATGAGCGTGTAAGCAAAACCAAAACGAAAAGGGGATTAACACAATGCGCAAGATTTCAACGGTAATCGCTTGTCTTCTCGTGTTCAGTCTGGTACTGGCCGCGTGCGGCGGCAACGACAAGAACAATACGTCGTCTCCGTCCGCTTCCTCGGCATCGCCTTCGGCCAGCCAATCGTCGAGTCCTTCGGACACGCCGTCGGACGGCGGCAGCGGCTCCGGCGGCTTCGACCCCGCCACGTTGAAAGCGACGATCAGCATCTACTATCCGACTCCGGACCAAGTGGAGAAGCGCGCGTTGGAAGACGACAGAATCAAGCGCTTTAACGAAGTGTTCCCGAACGTCGAAGTCGTGAAGAGCGACTGGCAATACAACCCGAACGAAATCGGCATCAAGATGGGCGCGAACGAAGCGCCGACGCTGTTCAACACTTACGCGACCGAGGGCAAATTCCTCGCGGAAAAAGGTTGGGCGGCCGACATTACCGAGCTGTTCAACGCGTACGACAAGAAAGACCAGTTGAACCCGATTCTGCTGAACCAATTCAACATCAACGGCAAAATCTTCGGCATTCCGCAGCAAGGCTACGTTGTCGGAACGGTCGTGAACAAGAAGATGCTGGAGGACAAAGGCGTTGCCGTTCCTCCGCTGAACTGGACTTGGGACGACGTGCTGAGCACGGCGCAAGGCGTCGCGGATCCGGGCAAAGGCATCTCCGGCATCGCCCCGATGGGCAAAGGCAACGAAGCCGGATGGAACTGGACGAACTTCCTGTTCGAAGCCGGCGGAGAGATCCAGGCGGTCGAAGGCGGCAAGGTCGTGGCGAAATTCAATTCCGAAGCCGGTCTGAAAGCGTTGGAGTTCTATAGCAAGCTGAAGGAAGCGAACGTCATTCCGGCCGATTGGGCGCTCGGATGGGGCGATGCGGTAGGCGCGTTCGCTCAAGGCAGAACGGCGATGGTCATCGCGGGTCCGGACGGTCCGGTCGACCAAGGCTTGAACCAAGGCGGCTTGAGACCGGAAGACATCGTCGTGTATCCGATGCCTGCGGCAACGGCGGGCGGCAAGCACACGGGCGTTCTCGGCGGAGACTTCCTCGTCATCAACCCGAACGCAACGCCGGAAGAGCAATACGCGGCATTCCACTACGCTGTGTTCGACTACTTCACGGACAAAGGCCTGGAGTCGCTGGAAGCGAACATCCAATCCCGTAAAGCGGAAAATAAATACTTCGTGCCGCCGGTCATCCAGTACTTCAGCCAAGATTCCGAATACGGCCAGAAGCTGAAGGACATCTATGCGAAATACGACAACGTCTATCAATACAGCGACGAGCTGATGTCGCTGCTCGACGGCAAGCCGGAAGCGCAGTTCAACACGCAAGAATACTACGCGGCGATGACGAACGTCATTCAAGAAGTGTTCTCCAAGAAGGGCGTAGATCTGAAAGCGCAGCTGGACGCCGCGGCGAAGACGGTGCAAGAGCAATTCTTCGATAACATTAAAGTGGAATAGAAAGAGATGAGGGTTGCCTTGGGCGAACGAAAGTTTGCGAGGGGCAACCCTCTACAGTATCCGAGGATCGAGCTCCTCGGCCAATCCGCATAACGGGAGGGCAGGTTCGGTGAAGCGAATTCGGCTATCGAAAACGATATGGATATCGGCCGGCGCGCTTGCGGCGCTGCTGGCGGCCGCGGCCTACGTGCTGCTGTACTCGCCGCTCGGCGCCAAGGCGGGCTTCAAGGACAAGGACGGGCTGCTGATCGTCAGCCGGGCCGGCGCGGAGATCGCGTTCCGCGCCGACAACGGGGCGATCGCCCATATCAAGAACGAGGGAGCGGACGGCGTCTTGACGATGGGCAACCGCGAGAACGCGCTGTGGTGGGCGTTCTTCGAAGACGACTCGTCCGTGAACGGTCAGAAGGCGGACAGCTTCTCGTACGACTGGAATTCGCGCAAGGGCGAGCTTACGCTGAGCTACGGCGGCCAGATTCAAGTCGAGATTGCGGCGACGTTCGACGAGGACGACCGCATCCGTCTGCGGGCGGAAGTCGATAACCGGACGGAGAAGGCGATCAAATCGTTCCGGTTCCCGTACGAGCTGAAAGTCGATTCCGCCGAAGTGAAGGACGCGCTGCTGCCCATGCTGCCGGGCGTTAAGCTGCGGGACGCGTTTTTCAAGGAAAGCAATTCGTTCCAGGACCAGTACCCGGGCGTTCTGTTCGCTTCCTATTTGGCCTTGCGCACGGGAGGCGGGGAGCTGGCCGTATACGACCTGAGCCGCGACATCGCCCCGATGACCGAGCTGGGGTTCAAAAACCAGGTGGACGACAAAGGCAAGTCGGGCATCGTTCACAACTACAAAACCTGGATCGCCGCCGGAACGAAGTGGAGCAGCCCGACGGTCGTGCTGGAATTCGGCGATTACGAGAAGACGATCGCCAGCTACCGCGAGCTGAACGGGATCGCGGAGTACAAGTCGCTGTCCGACAAGCTGGGCGCCGACAAGACGAAGTACTTCGAGCTTCCTTTCTACAAGACGGACGTTTCCGCGATCAAGGACAGCGGCTGGAGCCACTTGACGACGAATTTCATCGACAAGATGAACTATAACGGCGTCATCCATCTCGTCGGCTTCCAGAAGGGCGGGCATGACGAGAACTACCCGGATTTCATGCCGCCCGATCCGCAGTGGGGCGGACAGAAAGCGTTCGCGGCATTCATGCAGGCGGCGAAGGACAAAGGCAATCTGGTCATCCCGTACACGAACATGAGCTGGTGGGGCGTCCATTCGCCGACGCTGGCGAAGCTTCCCGAAGGAACGACGATGGAAGATCTGATCGTGATGAAGGACAACAAGATGATAATGAAGGAAGATTACGGAGCGCACAGCGGCTACGTGGCCAATCCGGCCCATCCGTTCTTCAGGCAGCGCGTCGCGGAGGAGCACAAAAAGCTGCTGGAGGGCGGGTTCGACGGCATTTTCGAGGACCAATGGGGCATTCGCAATTCCCCGTACGCCTTTAACGCGACGATTCCCGAAGGGACGGACCCGTCGACGGCCTACTTCAAGGGGCTGCGCGATTACGTCGACTCGGTCGGCCACAAGCTGTACATGGAGGACGGAACGGACGTGCTGGCGGACGGGGCGGTCGGCTTCATGGGCTCGACCTATCTGTGGGACCTGCTCGGCTATCGCAAAAACACAGCCAGCTACGCGGACTATTATCCGATGTCCGGCATGCTGCTGCGGGACAAAGTGCTGCAATACCATCACGACCTGGCCGCGGAGACGATGACGGACGATCCGGATATGCTGCGCTGGAACTTGGCGATGGGCTATAATCTGGCGGCGGACTTCTTCAACGGGGTGGCGAATCCGTGGGTGGACGCGGTCGCTATTCTTCAGAAAAATATTTTGTCGCAGTACGGAGATTCGCTGGTGAAGAGCTTCGAGCAGGTCGCTCCGAACGTGACGCGTACGGACTTCGGTTCCTACGCGGTGACCGCGAACTGGAGCAAGGAAGCGGCGTTGGAGTTGAGCGCGGATACGGCGCTGCCGCCCGGAGGTTATGAAGCCGCCGCCGCCGACGGCAGCAGACGGGCCGGAAGCTACAGCCGCTTGAACGGACTTGAACTCGACGCGGGCGAGCATCATCTGGTTGAAGTCCGGGAGAAGGACGCGATCCGGGTGTACCAACCGATCGGCTCCGATACGACGCTGAAGATCAAGAAGGGCGACGGCTGGAAGCATGCGGTCGCAAGCGCATACGAGGCGAACGGGACGAAGATCGCCGATCTGGTCGTCCGGGAAGAGGGCGACTACGTTCAATTCGACTATGTGGGCGTCGTTAAGGAGCGCAAGGTCGCGTACATCGAGTTGGCAAGCTCGGCCGAGGCGAGCAAGGCGACGGAGACGTTCGAGAAGGTAGAGGCGATGACGAATGTGGCGCTCGGGAAGAAGGCGCTGGCGACTTCGCTGACGGCCGAGGCGTTCCCGCCGGAGCTTACGGTGGACGGAGATCCTTACACCTACTGGGAGAGCACGGCCAAGCAGTTCCCGCAATCGCTGACGCTCGATCTGGGCGAGGAGCGAGAGTTGACGAAGCTGATCGTGCGGCTGCCTCCGCAGGACGCCTGGGAGACGAGGCAGCAAGAGATCGAGGTGCTCGTAAGCTCTGACGGACAATCGTTCGCGTCTGTGCTGGCTAAGGCGGCCTACACGTTCGATCCGGCCTCCGCCAATGCGGTGGAGATCCCGCTGGACGGAACGAAGGCGAAGTTCGTGAGGCTGACGATCACGGACAACACGGGCTGGCCTGCGGCGCAAATTTCCGAATTCGAGGCTTATTGACGAAGGGCGGGAAGCCCACGCGATCGTGCGTGCGGTTTTCCCGTCTTTTTGCGCGGAATGCCGCTTTTCTCAACAATGGAGGAAGTATAACGTCCGCGATTTTTATCTGAATCGTCTCCGACAAAGCGCATTAACCGTTCTGTGGACGCCGAAGACGCTTGTGCTCGAAAATCGGGAGATTGTCCGCATGAAAAACACCGTTCCAATCTTGTCCCACCGCTCATATGCTAGATTATCATCTGCAACATTGAGGGGGAACGGTACATGCAACTGTACGCGGGGACGGTATGCGCCTTCCTGGGAGCGGCGGTCACTTTCTCGTTCGGCATCTGGAACGAGTCTCTTACCTTTTTGCTCGTTCTGATGGCCGTCGATTATATTACCGGCGTGGCGGCGGCGCTGAAGGAAGGCAGCGGGCTTAACAGCAACATCGGCTTCTGGGGGCTGTTCAAGAAAGGGCTTATTCTGCTCGTCATGCTCATTACGCACCGGCTGGACGTGCTGCTCGGAGCGGATTTGATCATGGGCGGAGCCGTATTTTTCTATATCGCCAACGAACTGCTGTCCATCATCGAAAATTACGGACGTTTGGGGCTTCCGCTGCCCGACCGGCTGAAGCGTATCGTCCAGGTACTGCGCGACCGGGCCGGGGAACCGAAAAATCCGAGTTAAACGAATCGTTTTTTGTTTCGGGCGGAATGGCTATAATGGATGAGTAACCCCATTTAGCCAGGAGGTTGATTCAAGATGAGACTGGAAAGCGGGACGAGCGTCATTTTTCGGGTCGAGATGGACAAGCAGAAGGTGACGTTCGGCGAACTCGTGTCTTTGATCGGCCAGCAAGGGGGGGATATCGTCGCCATCGACGTCATTCAGCCCGGCAGGAAAACGGAAATAAGGGATCTCACGGTCAGCGTCGCCGAGCCGTCCGAGATCGGCAAGCTGTCGGACGCCGTCAAGGCGATGAAGGGCATTCATCTGGTCAATGTCTCGGACCGGACGTTCCTGCTGCATCTCGGGGGGAAAATCCAGGTTCGCTCGAAGGTTCCGATCAAAAACCGCGACGACCTGTCCCGCGTGTACACGCCCGGAGTGGCGAACGTCTGTCTGGCGATTCGGGACGATATCAACAAGTCCCACTCGCTTACGATCCGCCGCAATACGGTCGCGGTCGTATCGGACGGGACCGCGGTGCTCGGCCTGGGCGACATCGGGCCTCACGCGGCGATGCCCGTCATGGAAGGAAAGGCGATGCTGTTCAAAGAGCTGGCGGGCGTGGACGCGTTCCCGATCTGCCTGAATACGAAAGATACGGAAGAGATCATCTCCATCGTGAAGGCGATCGCGCCTACGTTCGGCGGCATCAACTTGGAGGACATCTCCTCGCCGCGATGCTTCGAGATCGAACGCAGGCTGAAGGAAGAGCTGGACATTCCGGTCTTCCACGACGACCAGCACGGGACGGCCGTCGTGCTGCTCGCGGGTTTGATCAACGCGCTGAAAATCGTAGGCAAAAACATTTCCGACATTAAGGTCGTCGTCTGCGGCATCGGCGCCGCGGGCTTCGCCTGTTCCCGGATGCTGCTGGCTGCGGGCGTCTCCCGGCTGATCGGGGTTGACAGGTTCGGCGCCATTCATAAGGACGAGCGGTACGACAACGAAGCCTGGAACGAATTTGCCCGGCTGACGAATCCCGACAACGAGAAGGGAAGCTTGTCCGAGGTGATCGCGGGAGCGGACGTATTTATCGGGCTGTCGCGGCCCAAGCTGTTACATAACGAAGACGTTCGGAAGATGAACTCCGATCCGATCGTGTTCGCGATGGCCAATCCCGATCCGGAGATTACGCCGGAGGAAGCCGGTACGGACGTGCGGGTGTTCGCGACAGGACGTTCCGATTATCCGAACCAGCTCAACAACGTGCTCGCCTTCCCGGGTATTTTCCGCGGCGCTCTGGACGCCCGGGCGAGAACGATCAGCGAGTCGATGAAGCTGGCCGCCGCGCACGCGATCGCCTCAATCGTGACGCCGGAAGAATTGAACGAGGAGTACATCATTCCCAGCGTGTTCAACGACAAAGTCGTGCCCGCCGTTCGGCGCGCCGTCATCCAGGAAGCGATCAACGCGGGGGTCGCCCGTAAGGTTCCGAGCGATTTTCGCAACCTCGACTGAGCGGTTTTAGTCGCCTTTTCTCGGTCGAATGCGGAGTTGTTCATGAATTTGTCAAAAGTTTTGCGGGAAGAAACGCGACAAATGCTTGAGTTCAAACGCGGATTTTAGGTAGAATATGAGTTAGACATTTTGTAGGAAGCAGGGGAGCAGACAATGCACAAATGGATTATGTCCGCATTGGTGACGATCGCGTGCGCAATGGGGGTCTACTTGCTGGCGACCGCGCTGCCGGAGAGACCGAAAGAGGAAACTTTGGCCGAAGGCCAGGAGATGCTCAGAATTAAAGCGACGAACTTCGAGTTCGACCAGGCGGAGTACAAAGTTAAAGCCGGAACCAACTACAAAGTGAAATACTCCAATACGCTCGGCACTCATGGCGTCGAGTTCGTCGGATTGGGCATCGAACTGGATAAGGACAATCCGGAGACCGAAGTGACTTTCGACAAGCCGGGCACTTACGAACTGCACTGTTCGATCATGTGCGGACAAGGTCACGCCACGATGATTTCCAAACTGATCGTCGAATAGAAGAAGAAGGAGCCGTCAGGCTCCTTTTTTCCAACCTTATGATCGGCTTCTTGCCCGGGAGCGGGTTCGGGAGACGCCGAAATCCGCCAAATACCCGATCAAGGCCCAGCTAAGCACCGTAAGCGCGTACATCAGCCACACGCTGACGCTGTGCAGATCGGTGAACAGCTCGACGAACCACATCGGCACGCTGAACATCATCAGGAACAGGTTGTGGGGATCGTAGCCGGTCATGTTAAAAAGGCAAAGCGCAAGTCCGATGAGCGTACATATTCCGGTAAAAGGATAGCGCATATCGCGAGCATGCCCCTTTCGCTGTTTATGGCCTAGTATGCGCGGGGCGACATATCCTCATGATAAGAAAGGAATGGGAAACATGATTACTCATATCGTATTGTTCAAACTGAAAGACCGCAGCCCCGAGAGCGTCGAACGGACCGCTCAAGTGCTGCGCGACATGGAAGGCAAAATCGACGAGCTTCGTCATTTGGAAGTGGGCAAGGACGTGATTCATTCCGAGCGTTCCTACGATATCGCCTTGGTGACGAAGTTCGATTCGCTCGAAGCGCTTAACGCTTATCAGGTGCATCCGGTGCACAAAAAGGTCATCGAGCACATGACGGAGGTCCGCGAAGCTTCGGTCGCGGTCGATTATGAGAGCTGATCAAATGCTTACGCTTGCGACGGAGAAAGATCCGTCCAATATGGGCGACGTGTATCAGATGGCTACGTACACGATCCTTATTTTGATCAGTGCGGTCATCATGATCGTATGGCTGAAACGCAGAGGACGCGCCAAGAAGAAATGATAGGGGGAGGACGTCCGATGTACGACGTTAACGTAACTTACATTCGCAGTCGGCTTGCCTGTCTTCCCGAGCTTGCGCAGGCGCTGTCCGCCGCGACCGTGTCGTGGACCGGGGCGTTGACGGAAGGGCTTGCCCAGGAGCGCGCGCTTCATCTGGCTGCGGAAATCGCGACGGATGTCGGACATGCCCTGATCGACGGCTTCATTATGAGAGACGCGAGCAGCTACGAGGACATTATCGATATCATCTCGGAGGAAGGCGTCGTCGCGAAGGAAGTGGCGGAGCCGCTGCGCCGTCTCGTGCTGCTGCGCAAGACGCTCGTGCAGGAATACGACCTCTGGCCGCGCAAGGAGCTTCATCCGCTCACTCCGGAGCTTCCGAGAGTGCTGATGGGCTTCTCGGATCAGGTCGAGGCTTATTTGAAGAAAGAGCTGATCTAGACAATACGGATTCGGCAAATGTATAAGGCTGTCCCGTAAGAAGTCAGAAAGCAACAAAAGGCATTATCGGTGAACAAGAACGGGGTATGTATCTCCTTACGCTGCTTATACGGCCATGAAATCAGGAATCGATTAACCCGTGACAGGGTAATTTCATGACCGTATGAGGCAGGCGCTTTCGCTCTTCAGGAGATACATACCCCTTTTCTATCTCGATAATACCTGTTGCCTGACCTCTTGCGGGCAGCCTTTTTGTTATGACCGGATGCCTTGTGCGAATATTTATGCCCGTCCGCTGTGTCAAGACAAGCCGCTGCTACTTATATTGTATTAACCGCATGGGCATTCGCCCGGGAAAGCGGCGGACGGAGGGGATGCGGATGGCGTGGCAGGTGGCGGGTTACGGAATTGCGGCGGCGGCGGTAGCCGTCGCGGCGGCGATCGTATTTGCGTTGGCGTCGCTGTCGAAGTCGGTCAGACGGCTTGAGCGCGCGGCGGAAGCCGTCGGCAAGGAGGCGGAAGTTTCCTTGCGGCAATGCGGCAGCTTGGCGGAAGAAGCCAGAGAGACGCTTGCTCTATCCAGAAGAAGCCTGGAAGGCTTCGCTTCGCTCGCGGAGGGGGCGCGGGCGATGGGAGAAGCCGTTCATGCCGCCGCCAAGACAACGGCGCGCTTGACGGAGCTGTACCGCGACTGTCTGTCCGCGCCGTTCCAGTCCGCGTCCGGCGAAAGCAAGGCAGGAGAGGGAGCGGAGCTGTCGGAGCTGGGGCGCATGCTATGGTCCTTGTGGAAGAACCGCTTCGGCCGCGACCGCGCCTCGGCCGCCGATCGCCGCAACCCGGAGGCGAATGCGGATTTATCAGAGGGAGAGTGAGCAAGATGGCAGAGAAGAAAGTCGTAAAATCGTTCTTGTGGGGTGCGTTGACGGGAGCCGTTACAGGCGCGGTCGCCGCTCTGCTGCTGGCTCCGAAATCGGGGCGCGAGCTTCGCGGCGATATCGCGGACACGGCGCACAAGGTCGGAGAGAAAACGGCCGATATCGGCCGTCAAGCCGGCACCGCGGTGCAGTCGCTGGCGAAACGCACGTCCGGCCTGATTACGGATATTCGTTCGCGCAGAAACCAGGAAGATGCCGAAGCGGTCCCCGCCGAGAAGGAAGAGGACAGCGCGGCCGCACTGTAACATCGTCGGCCTTCGCACATACGGCAAAGAGCCGCCCGTTCCCGCGGGGCGGCTCTTTGCCGTTCGCGGAGGGAACCATTTGGTCTTCGTCCTCATAATGTAATCTGAAGCGACCTCTACAACAATGAAGAAAGCGGTGTTTCTGTGCAGCAAGCGATCGCTGTTCTTGACTCCGGAGTGGGGGGGCTGACCGTCGTCAAAGAAGTGATGCGTCAGCTTCCATCTGAGCAAATTTTGTATTTCGGCGACACCGCGAGAACTCCGTACGGACCTAGAGCAGCGGAAGAGGTCGCGCAGTTTACGCGCGAGATCGTCGACTATCTCGTTCAGTTCAATCCGAAGATGATCGTCATTGCCTGCAATACGGCAACCGCGGTAGCGCTGGAGGATATTCGCCGGCGGGTGGCGATTCCGGTCATCGGCGTCATTAACCCCGGCGCGAGGGCGGCGTTCGGGCGAACGCGATCCGGAATCGTCGGCGTCATCGGCACGGAAGGAACGGTAAGGAGCGGCGCGTACGAAGCCGCGTTAAAGCGCCTTTCTCCCCGGGTGGAAGTGATCAGCCGCGCCTGTCCTTCGTTCGTCCCGCTGGTAGAGGACGGCAACTTCCGCTCGGATCGCGCGTTGGAGATCGTCGCGGATGCGTTGTCCCCGCTTCGCGGTTCGAAGATGGACTGTCTGATTCTCGGCTGCACGCACTACCCTTTTCTGGCGGACAGCATCTCCCGAGTCATGGGACCGGAAGTCGTTCTGATCAATTCGGCGGAGGAGACCGCCAGAGAGATTCACGACGTGCTGAGGCGGAGCGACGAGCTTGCCGGCAAGGACGTGTTGCCGATTCACAGGTTTTTCTGCAGCGGGGACCCCTGGAAGTTCAGGGAGATCGCGCGGGAGTGGCTGGACGAACAAATCCGGCTGACGCCCGTCGTATGGCAATTTCCGCATATCGGCGTGTAAGGCAAGGCGAGCAAGCCGAGAATCCCTGGGGGAGTCCGGCTTGCCGTGCGCCCTATTCGCGAATTAACGAATTCCCCCCTCTCGATGGAGATAGTAGTTTTGCAGAGCGAGATAGTCTTCCATTTTGCTGATGTCATAGCTTGGAGATTGAATATTCATGCCGTACAGCTCGGCTGTCTCCAGCCACTCCTGCAGTGCGTCCGTCAGCTGAATCTCCCCTCCCGCGCCCCGTTTATCCTGATGAATAAATGCGAAGATTTCCGCCGGAAGCACATACCTCCCGATGACGGCCATATTCGAGGGGGGCTTGTCTACCGGTTTTTCCACGATTTCCTCGATTCGCGTCATGCCGGTCGTAATCGGCGTTCCGCGGATGACTCCGTAATTGCGAAGCAGGGTTTCATCTTCGATGGTTCTAATCCCGATGACGGGACGCTTGTACACTTTGAAAGCGCGTATCATCCTTGTCAGCGTGACGGCGTTGTCGGTAAGCAGATCGTCGGGCAGCAGCAGCGCGAACGGATCTTGGCCGACGAACGGCTGCGCCAGCTTCAGCGCCATCCCCAGACCGAGAGCTTCGGGCTGCCGCACGTATTGGATGTGAACGTCCGGCATCGCCAATTGCTCGGCGACATCGGACTTGCCGTGGGCCTGAAGATGCTGTTCGAGTTCGGGAGCCCGGTCGAAGTAGTCGAGAATCGCGTTTTTGCCCCGGGAGACGACGATCAGAATTTCCCGTATGCCGGCCGATACGGCTTCTTCGACGATGTAGTGGAGCGCCGGTTTGCCGCAGATCGGGAACATTTCCTTGGGGACGGCCTTGGAGACGGGCAAGTTCCGAGTACCGTAGCCTGCTGCAGGTATTACCGCTTTAACAACCATGGGATTCCCTCTTTTCTCCAATTCTGCTTTCCATATTATATTGCTTGACCGAGGGGAGAGAGCTTGTCCGCTTAAAAAAAGGCAACCCGTAAAAATATCCAGAGCATGGGTAGTTATACGTGGTGCATTCGTAGCGATTTACATATTTTGTTGCAAAAGGCGGTGAGTCAAATTTACAGGATCGGAGCGATCCGCTCGGGAGGTGGCCAATTCTGAACGTACTGGTAACGGGAGCGGCAGGGTTTATCGGTTCCCATCTGTGCGAGAAGCTGCTGGAAAATCCGGAGCTGCGGGTAACCGGTGTCGACGGATTCGTGCAGCCGCGGTTAAAGGCGGAGAAGATGAGAAATTTGCGTCGTCTGCTGCCCCACCCGCGATTCGCTTTCGTGGAGGCGGCGCTGCAGAAGGTCGAGTGGGAGGGGCTTCTTCCCCAGGCGGACGCCGTCTTTCACCTGGCCGGCATGCCTGGCGTACGCTCCAGCTGGGGAGCGGATTTCTCCAAGTACGTTCTCCATAACATCGCCGTAACGCAGCGGCTGCTGGAAGCATGCGTCAAGCATCCGCCCGGACGGCTCATTTTCTCTTCGACGTCATCGGTGTACGGGCAGAAATCGGGCTGCGTGGCCGAGGACAGCCGACCGGAACCGCTGTCGCCTTACGGGGTCAGCAAATTGACGGGAGAGCATCTTTGCCGCGTGTATGGAGAAAGCTTCGGAGTCCCTTATGTCATCTTGCGTTATTTTACGGTGTACGGCCCGAGGCAGAGGGGAGATATGGCTTTTCACCGATTCATCCGGCAGATGCATCGCGGCAAGCCGCTTCAGGTGAACGGAGACGGGCTGCAGAGCCGCGACTTCACGTACGTGAAGGACTGCGTCGCCGGAACGGCCGCCGCGCTCGACGCGCCGGGCATCGTCGGGGAGACGATCAACATCGGAGGAATGGAACGGGCGACGGTGCTCGAGACGATCGCCATGCTGGAGAGAATATCCGGCAAGAAAGCGTCGATTCGGACGGGCGGCATGTCCCGCGGAGAGCCGAAGACGACTTGGGCGGATATCGCCAAAGCGCGCGAGCTGCTCGGGTATCGCCCGACCGTGCGTTTGGAAGACGGACTGCGACTGCAATGGAACGCTATGATCAACGACGATGAAGGAGGGCAACCATGAGACTGGCATTGATCTGCACGGAGAAGCTTCCGGTTCCGTCCATTCGCGGAGGAGCGATTCAGATCATGATCGACGGCGTGGTTCCGTTCCTGGCCGCGGACAACGACGTGACGGTCTATTCGATCACCGATCCGGATTTGCCTCAGTACGAGAGAAGAAGCGGCATTCGCTACATTCGATTTCCCGCGGAATCGTACGTCGAAAACGTGGCCGCTTCGCTCAGCCGGGAAGGGTACGACGTCGTACACGTATTTAACCGCCCGAAGCACGTTCCGCAGTACAAGTCCGCCGCGCCGCACAGCAAATTCGTCGTCAGCCTCCACAACGAGATGTTCGACGTCAACAAGCTGACCGATTCCGAAGGAGCCAGCACGATCCGTTCGGTGGAAAAAATCATGACGGTCAGCGACTATATCGGCTCGACGGTAACGGCGCGTTATCCTTCGGCCAAATCGAAGGTTCGCACGGTTTATTCGGGTTTCGACGCCAATCGCTACGTGCCGGTCTGGTCGGAGGAAGGGAGCCGCACCCGCGCGAGGCTGCGCCGCAAATACGGCCTGTCCGGGAAGAAAGTCATTCTGTTCGTTGGTCGACTGACCGACAAGAAAGGCCCGGACGTCTTGATCAGGTCGCTTCAGCAGGTGCTCGCCAAGCATAGAAACGCGGCGCTTGTCATCGTCGGGGGCAAGTGGTTCAGCAAAAACTCCATGAACGACTACGTCAGGCAGCTGTACGCCGAAGCGAAGCCGTACGGCAACCGCGTCATCTTCACCCAGTTCGTCCCGGCGAGCGAAATACCGGATTATTTCCTCATGGGCGACGTCTTCGTCTGCAGTTCCCAATGGCAGGAGCCTCTTGCGCGCGTACATTACGAGGCGATGGCGTCCGGCATTCCGATCGTGACGACGAAGCGGGGAGGCAACGCCGAGGTGATCCACCACCGGGTCAACGGATTGCTCGTGAAAGATTATCAGAGTCGGACCGCGTTCGCGAACGCGATCAACTATATGTTCTCCCATCCGGAAGAGGCGAAGAGGATGGCGCTGAAAGGGCGTCAGATGGTCAAAGCCAACTTCACGTTCAGCCACGTGGCGGGAAGGCTGACGAAGGTATATAAGGAAGCCTACGGAATGGCGACGGTATCGCGGCGAAAGGGGAGGAACAGATGCGGAATCCGGCGGAAGTCCTGAAGCAGTATCCGATTAAAATTCGCAAAGTGACGCTGATCTCCTGGAAAGGGAAGAAGGGAGCTTGGTCCATCCAGACGGATCAGGGGACGAAGGTGTTGAAGAAAACGCCGTCGGCGAAGTCGCGGCAGCTGTTTCTGAATCAGGCGGTGCACTATTTGCGCGCCAACGGAGCGCCGATTCCGAAGCTGATTGAAACCCGATCCGGTTCCGACGTCGCCGAGATCGACGGGGAGTGCTACGTTCTGTCCAATGCGGTGCAGGGCTCCTCGCCCAGCTACGATTCCTCGACGGACTTGAAGGAAATCATGACGGCGATGGGGCGGTTCCATAAAGCTTCGCGCGGCTTCAGGCATTCGGGCGAAGCTGCCGAACAGTCGCTGCTCGGCAGCTGGGAAGACTCCTACGTCCGGCATCTGCAGGATTTGGAGTCGTTCAAAGCTCAAGCTCAGCGCAGCAGCTCCGCCTTCTCCAAGCTGTTCCTGAGATCGGCGGACGACTTTATCCGCCACGGCGAGGAAGCGCTGCAGGTCGTTCGGGGAAGCTCCTACATTCGCTGGGTCCGCAAAGTCGACCGGGAGAAGAATCTGTGCCATCAGGACTTCGCCGCGGGCAATCTGATCCGGACTTCGCGCGGGCTGTATATTATCGATATGGACTCGCTGACCTACGATTTGCCGGCCCGGGATTTGCGGAAAATTTTTAACAAGGTGATGAAGAAAAAAGGCTGGGACTACGAGCGCACGGTGACGATGCTTCGGGCTTATCAATCCGTTCATCCGCTGACCGAGGACGAATACAGGGTGTTGCGCGCGGATTTGCTGTTTCCGCATCTGTACTATGGAATCTGCAGCAAGTATTACAAACGCCGGTCCGCGCTCGAGTGGGACGAGAGCAAGACGCTCGAGAAGCTGAAGATGAACATTCGCTCCGAAACTTCCAAATTGCAAGTGCTGGCCCGCTGGGATCAAATCGTGCAGAGGGCTTCGGGGCAGAGGAGCGGGTACCGATGAGGACGCAATCGCAGCTGCTTCCGCTGGCTCAGCGGGTGCTGACGGAATTTCCGATCGTTCCGCGCTCGGTCTCGCTCGTTCAGGCGACCGAGACGAAGGCGATCTGGAAGGTGGCGACCCGGGATCGCACGTATGTGCTGAAGCGGTTGAATTACGGATTGGACAAAATGCATTTCGCGATCCAGGCGCAGAAATATATCCAGGATCACGGCGGTCCCGTTCCCCATCTGACGAAGACGAAGCGGGGCAAGCTGTATGCGGAATACAACGGCCAGGTGTTTATTTTGTTCGACTGGATTACGGGGCGGAAGCCGGATTTCGGCGATCCGAACGACTTGCGCCGGGCGGTGCGGCTGCTCGCCCGTTTCCACCGGGCGTCGAGCGGCTTCCGCCCGCCGATCGCCTGCCGGGAGTCGACGAAGCTGGGCAAGTGGCCCGGACAGTACGAGAAGATGAAGCTTCATATGAAGGAGTGGCAAACCGCGGGGGTCCAACCCGCGCTGGTCGGAGTGTTGAAGCCGTACTGGGGCGGCCTGATCCGTCAAGCGGAGCAAGTGCAGGACAGACTGGCCCGTTCAGGCTACGATCGGCTGTCGGCGAGCGAACCGAGAAACCTGTGCCATCAGGATTACAGCGAAGGCAATGTACTGGTCAGCGGCAGCGGGGGAACGGTGCTCGATCTGGACAGCGTCACGTATGATTTTCCCGCGCGGGATTTGCGCAAGCTGATCTTGAAGAGAATGGTGGAGAAGGGGCGTTGGGACAGCGCACTCTATCACAATGTCATTAAGTGGTATACGGAAGTGAATCCGCTGAACAGCGGGCAGATGCGGCTTGTCCAGATCGACTTGAGCTTCCCGCATCTGTTCTACGAGTCTGCCAAAAATCCGTTCCGCAAAAACGCCTCCGCCTCCGCTTCCAAGCTGCTGACGACGGTCCGAATCGAGAAGGAGAAGAACGCCTCGCTGTCCGGCCGGGCGTAGATCGAAGCGCTCCGCTCCTCGGCCGATCCGCCCCGATCATTCATAAGTCGGGTTCGCCGCGCATACATGATACCATCTCGAAGAAACGGGAGGGATCGCGATGTCGGACGAATCTGTCGGAGAGGCTTGCCGTGAGGGCTCTGAGTATGGGCCGGAGAGGCTGCAAGCGGATATTGAAGCTCTAACTCGAAAGCACTCCTTCGTCGCCGCGGGATCGATCGGCAGCAGCGCGCTGGGCCGGCCGATCCCGTTTTTCAGGTTGGGCACGGGACCGTTCCGGTGGCATTTCAACGGCGCGTGCCATGCGAACGAATGGATCACGTCGCTGCTGTTGATGAGATTCGCCGAGGATTACGCGGACAGCTATGCGCGGGGAGCTTCGTTCTGGGGCAAGTCGGCGAGCGATCTGTTCGCCAGATGCAGCCTATGGATCGTGCCGATGCTGAACCCGGACGGTGTGGAGCTTGTCCAGCGGGGATTGACGGAGGAGCATCCGCACTACCGGGAGCTGCTTCGGTGGAACCGGGGTTCCGGGCAATTCCGGCGCTGGAAGGCGAACGCGAGGGGCGTCGATCTGAACGACCAGTTTCCCGCGTTCTGGGAAGAGGAGCGGGTCCGCCGCGCTATGGACGGCCCTGCTCCGCGCGATTATTCGGGGGAGAAGCCGCTGAGCGAGCCGGAGGCTGCGGCTCTGGCCGAGTTTACCGAACGGAACGATTTCCATGCGGTGCTGGCGCTTCATACGCAGGGCGAGGAGATCTATTGGAACTATCGCGGCGGGGAGCCGAAGGAGTCGCGGGAGTGGGCGGGCCGGATGGCGAGATCGGCAGGCTATCGCGCCGTCTACTTGGAGGGCAGCGATGCGGGATACAAGGATTGGTTCATCGCCCGGTTCGGGCGACCGGGATTTACGGTCGAGGCAGGGTGGGGACACAATCCGCTGCCGCCGGAGACGGCCGACGAATTGTACGACGATATCGCTAGACTGCTGGCGGAAGCTTTGGACTGCGCGCTCGCTTGACTGACGGGCGTGCCGGTAGGGTACAATGAGGGAAACCGCTTGTCGGAAAGGAGCGATCTCTCATGGCCCGTAAAACCGGATTGGCGCTATGGATGCGCATTCCCGGACGCGTATGGCGCATTCTGCGTTCGAACAGGGTGACGCTGAAGGATAAGCTGATCTTCGTCGTGCCGGTGCTGCTCTATTGGGTGCTGCCGGACTTCATGCCGATGCTGCCGATCGACGACGCGGCGTTCACCGCGGCCGCGGCCGTATGGTACGCCCGGGCGATGGAACGCAAGTACGGCATATGAACCCGTATATGGGCGACTGCATATACTCTCTATAGATTTTCAAACCTGCTATGGAGAGGCGGAACGCAAGTTGGCTATTTCATATATGGATTACGCGTCCCCGAATGCGCAATTCACCTTCGACCTCAAGAACGATCTGTTCTTCAAGAAGGATGACCGCAATTATATCAACCGGTTGTCGATCAAAGATCTGAACACTTTGGGCAATTACTCCTTGCTGGATATCTTTCTGAGCACGGGCAACGTGGTCGAACCGCACATTCATCAGAACGCTTCCGAGCTCGTCTACTGCATTTCGGGCTCCGCCGTCGTTTCTCTCATTAATCCATTCTCGCTGAAGCTGATGAATTTTCCGCTCAAACCCGGCCAAGTCGCGAACGTTCCGCAAGGTTGGTGGCATTATGAGATCGCTACGGAGGACAATACGCATCTGCTCGCGATTTTCGACGCGCCGATTCCAGAGGCGATCTTCGGTTCCGATATTTTGCGTTTGACCCCGACCAGCGTATGGGCGCATTCGTATTGCCTGGACGAGGCGCAGGTGAAGGCGACGTTCGCGCCGATCCAGGAGACGGCGTACATCGGACCTCCGGCAAACTGCAAGAAGGGCCAGCAGGTCGCTGCCCATTCCGCGCGGATCGGCTCGCAGCCGGCCCAGCCTATTCCAGCCGCCCCTCCGGTTCAAGCTGGGCAGCCTGTTCAAGGGCACGGCTATCCGGCTTACTATCCGCAAGCTTACGGGCAAGCGTACTACGGGCAGCAAGCCGGCGCTCCTCAAGGCTACGGACAACAGCCGTACGGACGCGCATAAGACGTTTGTCCAGCGACAGGAATTGTTCCATAAGCGAACAAAGGCGTACCGAACGATTATCGATGGATGCAGGGTAATGGGCATCTATCTCCTTCCGATGCTATACGATCCTGAAATTATGAATAGATAGACCCGTGACAGGGTTATTTCAGGACCGTATGAGGCAGTCTCCAGGAGATAGATGCCCTTCTTTTTTCATCGATAATCTTGTACGCCCTTACTTATACAGCTTCTTGTTTTCCTGCGGTAAACTCTTTACAATAGAACGGAGAAACCGACGGGAGTGAAGGACGAATGAACTGCAAAATTACCCGCAATGCGGCGAAGGTGCTGCGCCAAGAACTGGACAAGCCCGAGAACGCCGAATTGAAGCTTAAAGTGTTCGTTACGCACAGTCACGGAGACCACGCGCATTACGGCATGGATATGGCCAAGCCGACGGACAAGGACGAAGTCGTAACGACGGATAAAGGCATAGACGTGATCTTGACGAAGGGCGAAGAGTTTCTTGACGGCGTGAAGATCGACTATCTTTATTTTCCGGAAGAAGGATTCGTCATTACGAATCCAAGCAAGGGGAACCATGGAGACCACTGATCGCGAACGCGTCGCCTCCCGGAACGACATCCGGATCTGCGACAAATGCAAGCATATCCGGGTCAAATCGATGCTGCCCAAGCTGCAGAAGATAGCCCCGGGAACCGAGATCAAGGTAGCGTGCAAGTCTTATTGCGGCCCATGCGCTCGGAAAGCTTTTGTCTTCATCAACGGGCGATACGTAACGGCTCCTACGGAGGACGAAGCGATCGAAATAGCGAGCAAGTACGTAAAAAGCTAATATCCGCAGGTGGAGAAGCTGACAATGGCGGTGCCGGGAATTGTCCCTGCACCGCCATTGCCCTGTTTATTAACGTTTACGGCTGACCGTCTTCCTCGCGGAACAGCGAAATCAGATCGTTCTCGATCGTCATGTCCGATACGTTCAAATCCCGTTTTGCCGCTTCGGCGCCTTCGGCGCAGGCGGCCACGTCGGTTTCGGCCGCTTCCTCGCCTTCCAGAGAGTAGCATTTGCCGTTCTCGACCAGACCGTCGGCGTTCGGCACGAAGTAGACGCGTCCGTCGGTAAAACCTCCGTTGCGGAACACGACCGATTTGCGCGCTTCGGAGAGCATGCTGACTCCCATCATGTACCGGCCCTCTGCCGGAACGCCAAGCAAGTGCATGAGGGTAGGCGCCGTATCGATCTGTCCGACGGCTTTCCCGATGACGCCGGCATGCTCGTCGCCCGGAAGATGGATCAGGAACGGCACTTGCCGGACGATCCGATCTTTATCCAGCTCGGAGACCGGTTTGCCGAGAAACTTCTCGTACAGGCTCCAATCGTATACGGAGTTGTCGTGATCCCCGTAGAACATCAGAACGGTATTGTCCCACAAGCCTTCGTCCTGCAAATCCTGAATGAGCTTGCCTACTGCGGCGTCCACGTAATGAGCGGCCTGGATGTAGTCGCCCATGATCGTTCCGCCAAGCTCTCCCACGTTCAGTTCCTGATTAACGTATGGAAGCTTGAACGGGTGGTGGCTGGATAAGGTAATGGTCAGAGCATAAAAAGGAGATCCGTTGCGTTCCTTCAATTGTTCGATCGTCTGCCGGAAGAACGATTCGTCCCCGAGCGACCATCCGATCGGCTCGTCGATCCGGTAATCCTTAATATTGTAAAACTGATCGTAGTCCATGTTGTGGTACATGTTGTTGCGGTTCCAGAAGCTTCCGTCGTAGGCGTGATGAACCGTCGCGTCGTAGCCGCGGCTCTTCAGTATGCCGGGAGCGCAGTTGAATTCGTTGCCCGCGAACCGGATAAATACGGAGCCGGTCGGCAGCGGGTGCATCGAGCAGCTGGTCAGGAAGTCGGCGTCGGAAGTTCGGCCCTGCGCCGTCTGATGATAGAAGTTCGGGAAGTAAACGCTCTGCCCGATCAGCCGGTTCAGGTTAGGCGTAATTTCTTCGCCTCCGATCGATTGACCGATGACGAATGTTTGGAAAGCTTCCGCCTGAACGATCAGCACGTTCTTGCCCGCATACTGGCCGAACGGCAGCTCGGATTCCGCTTGCCTCTGCAGCTGCCGTCTTTCCTCGAACCAGGATTTGGCCTCGAGGATTTGTTCTTCCGTCAGCTTCTGGCCGAACCAGTGCTCTTTGGCGTAACGATAGGCATCGTAGCCATGAAACCCGAGCAGTCCCGTCACGTTGTAGATCGGCACGTTCCACCAGTTGCCGACGAACAAGCCGCGCGCCCAGCCGTTTTTCTGCTCTTCTACCGGATAGTAGACGAGAGACCAGCCGATCGCGAATACAAGCGTTGCGGGGAGCAGCTTGCGCCAGAGGAAGCTGATTCCGGACCTGGACGCTCGCGGGCTTCGCTGTCCGTCAAGTTTGCGCTTGGCGGAATGCTTCCACAATGTCCACCCGGCCAGCGCGAAGGCGATCGGAAGATCCGCGAAGTAGATCCAGTCTCCCGGCCGCATCAGGCTCCAGATGCTTTCCTGCAGTTCTCCGACTTGGCCGGCCTGGAGCAGGACGGGGACGGAGATGAAGTCTTTGAAATAACGGAAATAAATCAGGTCCGCGAAGATCAGGACGGACAGCGCCAGATCCACAGCGGCCAAGGAAACCGCTCTTGCCCGCACTCCGAGGAAGATCGTCCAGAAGGAAGCGAGCAGCACCGCTCCGAGATTAACTGCCCATTTCCAATGATTCATCCCGCCGACGTTGAATTGGTGGTCCAATTCATTTAATTTATATAGCATCGACGAGACGAGCAGCGCGATCCCCCAGACCGGCCACGACCCCAGCGCGTTCCGGCCCCGGCGCAGCCCTGCTCCGGCGGCGGATCGCATCTTTGACAGCATAATATGACTTCCTTTCCTGCAAGCGGCGAGCGTTAACGTCGCCATTCCCATAATATTGAATTTCATGATAAGCATAAGCAAAAAATAGTATAGCTCTCTGGAAAGGGATTTACAAACTTTGTGATAAAATGTTCATTAAAAAAAGTTCCCGCTGGCCGCCTAGCGGCCGCGGATTCACTTGGAGGAGATTTAACGATGGAGATGACGCCGGAAGCTTATTTCGACGGTCTTTACGAGAGCGACGCCGATCTGGATCGGGTTGCCGACCGCTTGCGCGAGGCGGGGATGCGGGATATTTCCGTGGCGGCCGGTTACGGGAGGCTGCTTACGTTTCTGGTAGCGGCGTCCGGCGCTACCCGGGCGCTTGAGATCGGCGCGTTGGGCGGATATAGCGGAATATGTCTTGCCCGGGGGCTGCCTGCGTCCGGCCGGCTCGTCTCGCTCGAGCTGAAGAGCGAGTTTGCCGAGATGGCCCAGGCCAATCTGACGGCGGCGGGGCTGGGGGACAAGGCAGAATATCTCGTCGGAGAAGCTTCGACGAACCTCGTAAAGCTCAAGGAGCGAGGAGATACGTTCGATTTCTTCTTCATCGACGCGGATAAGGAAAACTATCCTTATTATTTGGAAGCTTGTCTGGAGCTGGCGAATCCGGGGGCGATCATCGCGGCCGACAATACGCTGCTGAGAGGGAGGACGATCGACGAGAAGAAGCAAGGACCTTCGGTTCGCGCGCTTCGACAATTTAACTTGACGATTGCCCGGGATAGTCGTTTTCAAGGCGTTCATCTGCCTGCTTTCGACGGTTTGGCGCTTGTTCGCGTTAAAGCTTAGCCGCTAAAACGGCATAAAATTTTGAGCCCTTTTTCTCCATGAAAGGGCTCTTTTTTACACATGTATAATACTTTTTTAATCAATTTGAATAATTTAATTAGGATTTTACTAAAAACACCGCCATTAAGTATACAAAAATTCAATAATTTTCTATTTTAATGAACATTTTTTCAGAATTAGTCGATCGTAATTTACATTAATATCAATATCAATGAATGTTTATACGAACCAATAAATGTTTAATCATAAAAGTAAGCGTTTTCCGTCATTTATATGTAAGATAATATTACATGAAGGGTTCCTTTTGCTAACCATTCCATAAACTCTCATTGCAGAACACGAACAATCATAGTAAGATGACTTTTGTTCCACAACAACTGACGGTAAGTGAAACGAAATTTCATTTGCGGGAGAGTGGACTGGGGAGCTTACTCTGCGGATTTTGTCGAAAGTTCGCGGAGGAACGAAGCGCATAGAAACGAAGCGCTTCAGAAAACATATTCAATAAAACGGGGAGGCAAAATCATGAAGTACAAGAAGGTATTATCGACTGCGATGGCAGTCACGCTTGCCGGCTCGCTTCTGGCGGCTTGCAGCAACGACAAGAACAATAACACGGCTTCGCCGTCCGCCAGCGCGACCAACTCGCCTGCGGAAAGTCAAGCATCCCAGGAGAACAAAACTCCGCAAGAATTCCGCTTTACCCTGGCCAGCGAGCCGCCTAGCTTGGATCCTGCACTCATGACCGACGCTCAATCGTCGATCGTCGCATCCGGTCTGTACGACGGACTTACTCGTCTGAACCCTGAAGGCGTGCCGGAACCGGCGATCGCCAAAGAATGGACGATGTCCGACGACGGCAAAACGTACACGTTCAAACTGCGCGACGACGCGAAGTGGAGCAACGGCGATCCGGTTACCGCTAACGACTTCGAATACTCCTGGAAGCGCGCTTTGAATCCGGAAACGGCTTCCGAATATGCATACATGCTGTTCTATCTTGAGAACGGCGAGAAATACAACAGCGGCGAAGGCTCGGCCGACGAAGTCGGCGTTAAAGCGATCGACGCAACGACGCTGGAAGTCAAACTTGCTTCTGCTACGCCGTACTTCAACAGCTTGATCGCTCACTATACGTACTGGCCGGTTCACGAAGCTTCCGTCGACGGCAAGCCGGAGTGGGCTGCCGACGCCAAGACGATCGTCTCCAACGGTCCTTTCTTGCTGAAAGAATGGGCGCACGGCGACAAGCTCGTCCTGACGAAAAACCCGGACTACTACAATGCAGCGAACGTGAATTTCGACACGGTCACGATCTCCCTCGTCGAAGACGAAACGACGGTATACAACCTGTTTGATACGGGCAAAATCGACTGGATCGGCGCGCAAGCCGGCTCCGTGCCTAGCGACCGCGTTCCGCAACTCGTAGCCGACGGCAAAGCGGAGATCAAGGAAATCGCCTCCACTTACTACTACTTGTTCAACACGAAGCAAAAACCGTTCGACAATATCAAGGTCCGCAAAGCGTTCTCCATGTCGATCGATCGTCAAGCGATTATCGATAACGTAACGAAAGCGAACCAAACTCCGGCCTACGCGTTGATTCCGCCTAGCATCGGCGGTTTGGACGGCAAAAACTTCCGCGAAATGTATCCGGATAACGGCTACTTCAGCGAGAACGTAGAAGAAGCCAAGAAGCTGCTTGCGGAAGGTTTGGCGGAAAGCGGACTCGACAAATTCCCGGAAACGACGCTCTTGTACAACACGAGCGAAGGCCACAAATCGATCGCGGAAGCGGTTGTCGACATGTGGCGTAAAAACCTCGGCGTCGAAGTGAAGCTGTCCAACCAAGAGTGGGGCACGTTCCTCGAGTCGAGAAAAGCTGGCCAGTTCAACTTGGCCCGTTCCGGATGGGGCGCGGACTTCAACCATGCGATCAACTTCTCGTATGACTTGATCCACCCGAAATCCGGCAACAACGACGGCAAGTACGACAATCAAGAAGTCGGAAAAGCGCTTGACGATGCGATTGCCGCAGGCGATGAAAAAACTCGTCTCGACCTGATCGCGAAAGCCGAAAAAATTGCTGTCGCCGACGAAATGGGCGTTCTGCCGCTTTACTACTACACGACCGTTACGATGAAGAAAGACGGCTTCGAAGACGTCGTCTCCGATTATGCAGGTCACCTGGATTGGGCATTCGGCAAGAAGAACTAACGTACAACTGAAGGATCGCTGAAATCCACGACTCGAAAGGGTATATATAGTATCCCTATATATACCCTTTTAGTTGCATAATAAGGGCAGAACGGGCGGGTGAATAAAGCTTGATTCGTTATATATTGAAAAAATTCGGTTTTATGCTTGTGTCTTTGTTTTGCCTGGTCACGGCGACGTTCGTTCTGATGAACGCCGTGCCGGGCAGTCCGTTGCAATCGGAAAAAGCGACAAGCGAAACAATCCAGAAAAATTTGGAAGCTTACTACGGCTTGGACAAGCCGCTTATCGTGCAGTACGGCATTTATTTGAAAAACCTCGTCCAAGGCGACTTGGGCATCTCCATGAAGAAGAAGTTTCAAGCGGTCGACAAAATTATTTCCGATTCATTTTCGTATTCTCTTAAGCTTGGCCTCGTATCGGTCGTCACTTCGGTAGTGGCCGGGTGCGTACTGGGAATTATAGCAGCCATGTACCACCGAAAATTTCTCGACAATCTCGCTATGATCATTGCCGTCATCGGCTTATCCATACCGAGCTTGGTATTGGCTCCATTATTGCAGTACGTCTTCGCCGTGAAAATTAAGGCGTTCGAAGTGGCGGGCTTGAACGGACCGATGGACTACGTGCTCCCGACGATCGCGCTGTCGGCTACTTCGATCGCCTTTATCGCAAGGTTGATTCGTTCAACCATGATAGAAGTATTAAACGCCGATTTCATCAAAACGGCGAAAGCCAAAGGACTTGCCGGACATCTGATCGTATGGCGCCACGCGCTGCGCAATTCGATGCTTCCGGTCGTCACCTTCCTCGGTTTCTTGATGGCCAATGTCATTACGGGGTCCGTCGTTATCGAGAAAATATTTGCGATTCCCGGACTCGGCAAGTTTTTCGTGCAGAGCGTATCCGACCGGGATTACCCGCTCATTATGGGGATTACGATTTTCTATGCCGCTATTCTGATGGTCAGCCGCTTGCTGGCGGATATTGCCTATGTCTTGGTAGATCCTCGCATTAGAATGTCGGGCGGAAAGGGGGCGAAGTAACCTTGTTGCAGAAAGATTCCAAGACGGGCGCGATTCGCCCCGAAATGTTCCAACCGCTTCGGCGTGACTCCGGACAGGGAGAGAAGTTCCAGCGCGAGCGTCTGACCGCCTGGCAGGACATTCGCATGCGGCTGTACAGCAACAAGCTGGCGATGACGGGGTTCTGGATTATGGTCGTCGTCGTTCTGTTCGCGGTAATCGCTCCGCTTATTTACCCGCATGACCATTTCACGAACGATCTGACCAAGACGAACATGCCGCCGAGCCTCGATCACTGGTTCGGCACGGACGATCTGGGACGCGACATGTTCGAGAGAACGTGGAAGGGCGCGCAAATTTCGTTGTTCGTAGGTTTCGCTGCGGCGCTGATTGATTTGATCATCGGCATTATCTACGGCGGCATCATGGGCTATTACGGCGGCAAGGTGGACGAAGCGATGAACCGGTTCGCGGAAATTTTGTACGCGATTCCGAATTTGCTCGTCGTTATCCTGCTCCTCGTCGTTATGGAGCCGAGTCTGACGACCATCATCGTCGCGATGTCGATTACCGGGTGGATTAATATGGCCTGGATCGTGCGCGGGCAGATCATGCAATTGAAGAACCAGGAATACGCGCTCGCTTCCAAGGCGCTCGGCGCCGGCGCCATGCGCATCATTTTCCGCCACTTGATTCCGAACGCGATGGGACCGATTCTGGTCACGATGACGTTGACCGTTCCGGGAGCGATCTTCACGGAAGCGTTCCTCAGCTTCCTTGGTCTCGGCGTGCAGTCGCCGGTCGCTTCTTGGGGGACAATGATCAACGACGGCGTCAAATCGATGACGATCTATCCTTGGAGATTGTTCTTCCCGGCGTTTTTCCTGAGTTTGACGATGTTCGCCTTTAACGTATTCGGAGACGGAATGCGCGATGCGTTCGATCCGAAGCTGAAAAAATAAAGAAGTAGTCGCGGAAAGGAGGTCAAGCCTTTATGAAAAACGATCCGGATACAAGAAAAACGATTCTGGACGTCAAAAACCTGAACGTCTCGTTCGACGTGTACGGCGGCGAAGTGCAGGCGGTGCGCGACGTCAGCTTTCATATTAAAGAGGGCGAAGCGGTTGCCATCGTAGGCGAATCGGGTTCGGGCAAAAGTGTAACCGCCCAGACGATTATGAGGCTGATCCAGACGCCCCCGGGCAGAATCAAGGGCGGACAGGTGCTTCTGGACGGTCAAGATCTGATGTCCCTTTCGGAGAAAGAAATGCAGAAGGTCCGGGGCAACAAGATCGGAATGATCTTCCAGGACCCGATGACCTCGCTGAATCCGACGATGACGGTCGGCAAGCAGATTATGGAAGGTTTGCTGCAGCACCAGAAGATTAGCCGCGACGAGGCGAAAGAGCGCGTCATCGAGCTGTTGAGGATGGTCGGCATTCCGAATCCGGACACCCGGCTTAATCAATATCCGCATCAATTTTCCGGGGGCATGCGCCAGCGGGTCGTCATCGCGATCGCGCTTGCTTGCAACCCGTCCTTGCTCATCGCCGACGAGCCGACGACCGCGCTCGACGTCACGATTCAAGCGCAGATTTTGAGCTTGATGAAAGAGCTTCAGCAGAAAATGAAAACCTCGATCATTTTGATCACGCACGATCTCGGAATCGTTGCCGACATTTGCGACCGGGTCATCGTCATGTATGCAGGACAAGTCATCGAGACGGGGACGAAGAGGGAGATTTTCAACAACCCGCAGCATCCGTATACGAAAGGACTGCTGAAATCTCTGCCTCGCCTGGATCAGGCGAAGGACGAACCGCTTGTTCCGATTTTTGGAACTCCGCCGGATCTGATCAAGCCTCCTCAAGGCTGCGGTTTCTGCAGCCGGTGCGACGAGGCGATGCGCATCTGCGAAACGGAAATTCCGGATTATACGGTCATCAGCGGTACGCAGTCGGTTCGGTGCTGGTTGCAGCATCCTTATGCGAAGCAATCGGGTGCGGCCGGCGGCAAGGAGGCTAGCGTATGAGCAAGGCATTCATCGAGATCGAAGGCTTGCGCAAGTATTTCGACCTTGGCAATCATCGTATCTTAAAAGCCGTTAACGATATCAGCTTCTCGATCCAAAAGGGGGAGACGCTCGGGCTCGTCGGCGAGTCCGGCTGCGGAAAGTCCACGGCAGGCCGTACGATTATTCGCTTGTACGAGCCGACGGCCGGCAGCGTCTCCATCGACGGCACGGATATTACGAAGCTGTCGAGATCCAAATTCAAAGCCTACCGCAGTCAGATGCAGATGGTGTTCCAAGATCCTTACGCTTCTTTGAACCCGAGAATGACCATTCTGGACATTGTCGGCGAAGCGCTCGACATTCACGGTCTGGCCGGCAGCAAATCCGAGAGAAAGCGTAAGGTCGAGGAACTGCTCGAGATGGTCGGCCTGAACGCCGAGCATGCTTCGCGTTACCCGCACGAATTTTCCGGCGGTCAACGGCAGCGGATCGGCATTACCCGAGCGCTTGCGGTCAACCCGCAATTCATGATCTGCGACGAGCCGATCTCCGCGCTCGACGTCTCGATCCAAGCGCAGATCATCAACCTGCTGATCGAGCTGCAGAAGAAGATGGGGCTTACCTATCTGTTCATCGCGCACGACTTGTCGATGGTCAAGTATATGAGCGACCGCGTCGCCGTCATGTATTTGGGCAAAATCGTCGAGATGGCGCGCAGCGAAGATCTGTACTCGAACCCGCAGCACCCTTATACGAGGGCGCTCTTGTCGGCGATTCCGGTTCCGGATCCGGACGTGGAGGAAAACAAGGAACGCATCGTGCTTAAAGGCGACTTGCCGAGCCCGGTCAGTCCGCCGAGCGGATGTCCGTTCCGCACCCGCTGCCCTCTGGCGACGGAGAAATGCGCGGCGGAAGTTCCCGCTTTCCGCGAGACTCGTCCGAACCATTTCGCTTCTTGTCACTATGCGTAAACAAAACGAGGCTGTCCCGAAGTCGCGATTACGACTTTGGGACAGCCTCTGCTTTGTTTGGGCGATTTCATTGTGGCGAGTGTGTCTTCTTCGGATTACCGGCGGTCGTTCCGAGGGAGCGCTTATTTCTCAGCTTGCTGAAGCTTATGAAGCTCTTCCGGAGTCAGTCCGGTTACATCCTTGATATCCGCAAGATCCATTCCTTTTTGCAGCATTTTTGCGGCTGTCAGCATGATGCCTTCTTTAATTCCCTCTTTAATTCCTTCTTTAATTCCCTCTTCCCGGCCTTTCTTCTCCCATGAGGTCATCCATTCCATCAGCGCAGCCTCCTCTACAAGGTTCGTCCGATCTATTTTTTTGATCAACCGTTCGTTCTCGGCAGCAGTCAGTTGCAAATACGATTCGAAGAAAACGGTTAACAGCTTCATTCTGGCTGGGTCCAGTTGCAGTCGGGTCACCATGCGAAGAAATTCGAACTTTACCGCAACTCGTTCCATTTTATTATATCCCATACTGCTCAGAAGCGCAGCAGCCACCGGGTTATCCGTTCGAATAAAGCGGCGCCATTTTTTCTTCCGAAGCTGAATGGAAAAATACTTAAAGGTCATCACGTTCAAAAACGGAAACATCCATCCGAACCGGGAAGGCTCCTTCGCCTGACGGGAATGGCTGAAGATCGCAATCGGGAGAATGCGGCGGCGATACTTCTCGAACAGCTTGCTGGAATAGAGAAACATCCGCTCCGGGAACGTTTCTTGATAGTAGGATTGTGGCTCCAGATGCACAATGATTAACGCCTTGCCCTTTTCGTGTCCCAATCCGCAATCCTCGAGAAGAACGGTTTCGATGACTAAATCGACTCGTTCAGTCGTTCCGCCGGCCAGATCGGAAAATACTTCTTCGGATAGAAATTTTACATGGGAATAATCGATGGCAGATGAGATCTTAGGGAAGAATAACTCCATGAATTCTCTAAAAAAAGTTTGCAGCAGCTCTTTGAACAGGCGGTCATGGTCAACGCTCATTGAACGTCCTCCTTCTATTGGGAATCCAGACAAACAAAAAGCCGCCCGATTCTCCTAAGGAGAATGAGCGGCGTGTGCTTCACGTCCGAGCTTGTCTATAATTTTATAGTAGCACGATCTACAGGATTGTTCAAATACATTTCATAAGAGTTATCGACAGGTTTATCGGGCGGAGACTTGACAACGGCTTGGGGTTATTATAAAGTGATGCAAACAAAGCAATAAGCGAAAGCGATGAAGGGAATCAGTAGCGTTCGAATGCGTGTTCCAGAAAGCCGGCGGTCGATGCAAGCCGGTACGCGCGCGAATGGCGAATTACGTCCCGGAGCATCTTGTTCCGAACCCGCGCCGGCGCGGAAGGGCAAGACGGCTGCCAGCCGTTATCGGGCTTGAGCGGAGGATGCGCGTACCGGCGCATGCTCAACTAGGGTGGTACCGCGATGACTCGTCCCTGTCTATATGACAGGACGGGTCTTTTTTGATTTCGGCCGCCGCTCCGTCCACCGAACACATTCCGAAGGAGAGACACCGCAATGACAAAACTGGATCAAAGCTTGTTGGACAATCTCGAATACAGAGGGCTGATCTACCAGTCGACGAACCGCGACGGCTTGCTGGAGAAACTGAACAAGGAGCCGATCGTGCTGTACTGCGGCTTCGACCCGACGGCGGACAGCCTGCACATCGGCCACCTGCTGCCGATTTTGATTTTGCGCCATTTCCAGAAGGCCGGCCACAGACCGATCGCGCTTGTCGGCGGCGGAACGGGCATGATCGGCGATCCGAGCGGACGTTCGACCGAGCGTTCCCTGAATACGGCCGACACGGTAGCGCTCTGGACGGAGCGGCTGAAGGCCCAACTGTCCCGCTTCCTCGACTTCGAGGGCGACAATCCGGCCAAGCTCGTCAGCAACTACGATTGGCTCGGCTCTCTGGACCTGATCACGTTCCTGCGGGACATCGGCAAAAACTTCACCGTCAACTACATGCTGGCGAAGGACTCCGTAGACTCCCGTCTGGCTAACGGCATCTCCTTCACCGAGTTCAGCTACATGATCCTGCAGTCGTACGATTTCTACAAGCTGCTGACCGACCACGGCTGCTCGCTGCAAGTCGGAGGAAGCGACCAGTGGGGGAACATTACGGCGGGCCTCGACCTGATCGGCAAAATGGGCGGGGGAGAGGCGTACGGCATGACGCTGCCGCTCGTCACGAAGAGCGACGGCAAGAAGTTCGGCAAATCCGAATCCGGCGCCGTCTGGCTCGACCGGAGCAAAACGTCGGTGTACGCGTTCTACCAGTTCTGGATCAACACGGACGACAACGACGTCATCAAGTTCCTGAAGTACTTCACGTTCCTGGAACGTGAACGGATCGCCGAGCTCGAGCGGGAGCTGGCCGAGCGTCCGGAGCAACGCGCAGCGCAGCGCGAACTGGCCCGCGAGGTGACGAGGCTGGTGCACGGCGACGACGCGGTCGTCAGCGCGGAGAAGATTACGCAGGCGCTGTTCTCGGGCGACGTGACCCAGTTGAGCGAAGCGGAGCTCGTCGAAGCGCTGCAGGATATGCCGACGACGGTCGTCGCCGGCCAAGAGGAGACGCCGCTGCTCGAGCTTCTGATCGAGACGAAGGCCGCGCCTTCCAAGCGCCAGGCGCGCGAAGACATCGAGAAGGGCGCCGTCTACTTGAACGGGCAGCGCGAGCAAGCGCTCGACTTCGTCGTTACGCGGGAGCATCGTCTGCACGGCAAATACGCGGTTATCCGCAGAGGCAAGAAAAACTACTTCCTCGTCAAGTTTGAATAGCTCGCATTAACGATAGCGGGAGCCGTCCCATAAGTCACTTACTTATGAGACGGCTCCTTTTTCGTCCGTGATTCTGCGTCTGGAGGACGCCGAGAGGCGGTGCTGTGTTGAAAATCGGAATCTCTCGCAAATTATTTAATATTCCTTTACAGGAATATTCCTTATGTGGTATATTCAATTCACAAGGAAACCGACAACGGTGATGAAGGGGTTGGGGAGACACCGGATACCTTATATTAACGAGGTGAACGACATGTCAGGAAACCATCCGGACATGGACATGACAATGCTGAGCGCATTGGCCGAGCCGAATCGCAAGAGGATCGTCGAGCTGTTGAGAGAAGGCCCTCTGACCGTGGGAGAGATTGCCGATCAATTGGGAATCCGCCAACCTCAAGCTTCGAAGCATCTGAAGATTCTTAGCGAGAGCGGAATCGTGGACGTGCAGGCGGAGGCCAATCGCAGAATTTACAAATTGCGGCCCGATCCCTTCCAGGCGCTGGATTCATGGGTACAATCGTTCCGGCGCATTATGGAAGAGCGGTTCGACAAGCTGGACGATTATTTGCACGAATTGCAGAATAAAGGAAAAAACTAAATCATTCATGATCACGAGGAGGAATTGCAATGTCCGGCAACGCTATGGTTTCGAGAGTGGAAAACGAAAAGGTGCTCGTATTGGAACGCGTATTCGACGCGCCGCGCGAACTCGTATTCGCGATGTTCAAGGAGGCCGACCATCTTAAGCACTGGTGGGGACCGAAAGGCTGGGAGCTGCCCGTATGCAACATTGATTTTCGTCCGGGCGGCGTATGGCATTACTGCATGAAGTGCGCGGATCAAAGCCAAGGCGAGTATTACGGAATGGAGTCGTGGGGCAAAGGCGTCTATAAGGAAATTATAGAGCCGGAGAAAATCGTCTACACCGATTACTTCTCGGATGCGGAAGGCAACGAGAATCCCGAGATGCCGGCGACGGAAGTCACGATGGAGTTTATCGATCTCGGCGGCAAGACGAAGCTGGTCAGCTCCAGCGAGTACGTATCGGCGGAAGCGCTCAAGTCCGTGACGGACATGGGCATGCTGGAAGGCATCACGGAAACGTGGGATCGCCTGGAAGCGCGTCTCAACGAAGTCAAGTAACGCAAATAACGGAAGGCCGCCGGCTCTGGGAGCCAGGCGGCCTTTTTCCAACGCGGATGCAATTCGAAGCATGCTGCGTAAGCAAGCGTCGAGCTTGTATTCGCTAGAGGCTTACTTGTTGTCGCGCCCGCAAGGCGCGGGTAGCCCATATGCAAGTCAGGAACAGCAGCACGCCGGCGAGAATGAACAGTCCTTCGATGCCGATCCAGCCGGACAAGGCGCCGCCGACGACCGGTCCCATCATGTTGCCGAGGCTGAGCGCGCTCGTGTTGAAGCCGAACGCCCGGCTCTCCTTCCCGTCCGGCGTATATTGGCGCACGAGCGCGTTGACGGTCGGAATCAGCCCGCCCATAAAGCAGCCGAGCAGGAAGCGGAAGACGAGCAGCATACCGACGGAATCCGCGAACGCTTGCGGGATCGTCATGACGGCGGAGCCGGCCAAGCAAATAAGCAGAATGCGCGTCGCTCCGATCCGGTCGCTCAGCCGTCCGAGCACGGGAGAGCAGATCATGTTGGAGATTCCGGTGACAGAGCCGACGAAGCCGGCGTAGAAAGCCAGATTTTCCGAAGTGCCGTGCAGATGCTGCACATAGAGCGGAATGAGCGGCATCGGGCTGAGCATGGCGAATTGAATGAGGAACGTGACCGTGAGCAGCACCGGCAGCTGCCGGATGACCATCAGCTCCCGGAACCCTTTCAAGACGCTGAGCTGCTCTTTCTTGGCGGCCGCGGCCCGGTCGAACTTCTCGTGAACGAGCAGCCACGAAATGACGGAAGCGAGAAACAGTAAAGCGCCGGTAATGTAAAAAATCGGCCGAAAGCCGAAGTTGTCCGCCATCAATCCTCCGATAAAAGGACCAAGAATGGCCCCCGCGGTGCCTCCCGACTGGAGCGTGCCCATCGCGAAGCCCATCCGTTCCTTCGGCGTCGTCGACGACACGAGGGAGACGGCGGCCGGCATAAATCCCGAGATGACGCCGTTGAGCATCCGCAGCAGGAGCAGATGCCAGGGCGCGGTCGCGAATCCCATGAGCAGCATGACGATCGACATGCCGAAGCCGGATCGCAGCAGCATCATTTTGCGGCCATACTTCTCCGCCAGCTTGCCCCACAGCGGTTGGAACAGGAAGGACGTCACGAAATTCGCGGCGAAGATAATTCCCGCCCACACCCCGATCTCGTGCTCGCCGGTCAGGCCCAGATCGTGCTGCAGATAGAGAGACAAAAAAGGCATGATCATCGTCATGCCAGCCATGACGAGGAAGTTGCCGACCATTAATATGTATAAATTGATTTTCCAACGCTGCATGGTGTACACCTTCTTCTAAGCTGACATCGGCATAGCCAGTATAACATAGTCGAACGAGCCGTTAAAAACCGCATTGTCAAACTATTGTCATACTCCATCGGGGAGTAAAGGTTGTTCGCGCAGGGCAAAAGGGGCATAATGAAAGCAATGAAAACCAAATCGGTACATAAATGAGGCTGGAAGCTTATGTTGAAGAACGACGTGTTCCTGCGAGCGTGCAAGGGGGAGGCGGTGGAGCGCGTACCCGTATGGTATATGCGCCAGGCGGGACGCTACGATCCGGATTACCGCAAAATCAAGGAGAAGTATTCGCTTCTGGAAATTTGCCGGCAGCCCGAGCTGGCCGCCGAAGTGACGCTGATGCCGATTCGCAAGCTGGGCGTCGATGCGGCTATTCTGTATTCGGACATCATGAATCCCGTCGCTTCGATCGGCATCGATTTCGATATTGTCAAAGATATCGGACCCGTCATCCATAATCCGGTGCGCGGCGCGGCCGACGTAGAGAAGCTGAAGCCGATCGACGTGGAGGCCGATCTATCGCACGTCTTGGAGACGATTCGCATCTTGGACCGCGAGCTTGAAGTTCCGCTGATCACTTTCGCCGGAGCGCCTTTCACGCTGGCCAGCTATATAATAGAAGGAAGACCGACAAAATCGTATATTCGCACGAAAGCGATGATGTACGGAGATCCGCGGACTTGGCATCTTCTCATGGGCAAACTTGCGGATATGGCCGCGACTTATTTGCGCGCGCATATCGCGTCGGGAGCGAAGGCGGTGCAGTTGTTCGACAGCTGGGTCGGCTCTCTGGCTCCGCATGATTTCCAAGAGTACGTGCTGCCGCATATCGAAAGCATTTTCGCGTCGTTGTCGGACTTGGACGTGCCGAAGATCTACTTCCCGGGCGTCAGCTCGGGCGAGCTTCTGCCGCACTTGACCGGCGTGCAGGCGAACGTCATCGGACTCGACTGGCGTGTGCCGCTGGCGGAAGGCCGGCGCAGGCTGGGCGGACGCTTCGCGATCCAGGGCAATCTCGATCCTTACGTGCTCACCGCACCGTCCGAAGTTATCCATGAACATGCGCGCAGATTGCTCGACGAGGGCATGCGCGAGCCCGGATACATTTTCAACCTGGGGCACGGGCTGTTCCCGGAGGCGTCGCTTGACAAGCTGAAAGAGTTGACGGACTTTATTCATAGCTACAGCGAGCGGAAGCTGACAGAGGGGGCCAAAGTATGAGCGCGGACAAAAGAACGATCGGCGTGCTTGTAATGTCTTACGGAACGCCGGAAAGCCTGGAGGGCGTGGAAGCTTACTATACGCACATCCGCAGAGGGCATCCGCCGACGGCCGAGCAGCTGGAAGACTTGACTTCCCGTTACCGGGCGATCGTCGGGGGCGTGTTCCCGCTTCGCGAAAACACGAACCGTCAGGCCGCGGCTCTGCAGAGCAAGCTGGACGAATTGGCCGGAGCGGGCGTCTACGCCTGCTACCAAGGCTTGAAGCATGCGGCGCCGTTCATCGAGGACGGCATCGCGGCGATGGCGGCGGACGGCGTTCGCGAAGCGGTCGGCATCGTGCTGACGCCGCAATATTCGTCGATGAGCGTAGGCGGCTACTTGAAGCGGGCACGGGAGGAAGCGGAGAAGCACGGCATTCGCTTCAGCGGCGTCGAGGAATACCACCTGCACCCACAGCTGATCGAAGCGCTCAGCGACCGCGTGAACGAAGGTCTGGATAAGCTCGGCGGCGATCGGAACGAAGCGCTTGTGCTATTCAGCGCCCACAGCCTTCCGGCCAAAATATTGGAGCTGAACGACCCGTACGCGGATCAACTGCTGGCGACTTCCGCCGCAGTGGCCGCGCACGCGGGCGCGGACAAATGGCAGTTCACCTGGCAGAGCGCCGGCCAGACCGGCCAGCCTTGGCTCGGGCCGGACATTCTCGAGACGCTCGAGAAGCTGGCGGCCGAAGGCGTTCGTTCCTTGCTCGTGACGCCGGTCGGGTTCGTGTCCGACCATCTGGAAGTGCTGTACGATATCGATATCGAAGCGAAGAAGTTCGCTGAAGAAAAAGGAATTCGCCTCGAACGGATCCGCATGCTGAACGATGATCCGCAATATATGGCCGCTCTTGCCGATTCGGTTATCGGCGCGGCGAACGGGGGAAACGGAAATGACGAATAGAAGTCGCCGGGTGGCGGTGCTGGGCGGCGGGATTACCGGCCTCAGCGCCGCTTTTTATTTGCTTAAGCTGGCCGAGGAGCGCGGAGAGTCGGTCGAGGTAACGGTGCTGGAAGGCTCCGACCGTCTCGGCGGCCGGGTCAACACGCTGCGCAGGGACGGATTCGTCATCGAACGCGGTCCCGACTCCTTTCTCGCGCGCAAGCTGCCGATGATCCGGCTGGCCGAGGAGCTTGGGCTTGTCGGGGAATTGACGGGCACGAATCCGCAGGCGAAGAAGACGTACATCTCCCGGGACGGCAAGCTCGTTCCGATGCCGCAAGGGCTCGTGATGGGCGTTCCGTCCGACAACGGCAAATTCATGCAGACGGAGCTTGTCTCCGAGCAAGGCAAGCTGCGGGCGCTGCAGGAAGCGGAGCTTGCCGAAGATGCCAAGCGGGGAGACGAGCCGGTCGGGACGTTCCTGGAACGCCGGATGGGCAAGGAGATGGTGGAGCGCGTTTTCGAGCCGCTGCTGGCGGGCATTCATGCGGGCGACTTGTACAAGCTGGGGCTGGAGGCGACGTTCCCGCAGTTCAAACGGATGGTAGAGGAGCACGGAAGCCTGATCGCCGGAACGCAGGCGGCCCAGTCTGCGGCAGCCGCCGCCTTGAAGGCGAAGGCGGAAGGGAAGGCTTCGGCAGGTTCCGCGGGTTCGCCGGAGCTGCCGGCGAGCGTCTTCCTGACGTTCAAGAACGGACTGTCGACGGTGATCGAAGCGATGGAGCAGCGAATCCTGGCGGCGGGCGGTCATATTCGGTTGGGAGCGAAGGTTCGGGAGGTAGCGTCGACGGGTTCGGCGGAGCAACCGTCGTACCGTCTGAGCTTGTCCGACGGAACGTCTTGCGAGGCCGATCAGGTTCTCGTTACGCTGCCTGCCTATGTCGCGGCGGAGCTGCTTGAGCCGCATACGGACGTCTCCGCGCTGTCGGCAATCCGCTACGTCTCCGTGGCCAACGTCGTGTTCGGCTACGATGCGGAAGGGTTCGATCACGACTTGGACGGCTCCGGCTTCCTCGTGCCGCGCGGGGAGAAGCGCCTCATCACGGCGAGTACGTGGACCTCGGCGAAATGGCGGCATACTGTGCCGGAAGGCAAGCGGTTGATCCGCTGCTACGTCGGACGGGCAAACGACGAACAGGGCGTCGAGCTGGACGACGAGGCGATGATCGCGGCTGTGCAGGGAGATTTGCGCGACTTGATGGGACTGGAGGCGGCGCCGGAATTCGCCGAGATTACGCGGCTGCGCCGTTCGATGCCGCAATATCCGGTCGGGCACGTCGAAGCGATCGCCGATTTCCGCGTGAAGCTTGCGCAGCGAATGCCGGGTGTCTATGCCACCGGCGCGGCGTTCGAGGCCGTGGGCTTGCCGGACTGCGTCGCGCAAGGGAAGCAGGCTGCCGAAGCTTTGCTGGCCAGCTTGCAGGTCATCGGGAGCGACTCGTAAGCCGGCGAGCGGGAGACGATACTCGATTCTTTAGAACAATGCCCTCCGTTTTAGCGCTTTGTGCAGCAGGGGATATCCCTAGTCATCTTTTATGACTTTTGGGAATCCCCTTTTACTTGTTTCCAGACGAAGCTGCGGGCAATCTGTGCTAGAATGGTGGGGAAAGCGCATACAAGAGGGGGAGACGGATGAGGATCGGCCGCTTCAAACTTCCGACGCGTTGGCGCAGTATCCGCCTGCCTTACAAGCTGGTGCTCGTCTACACGCCGCTTATACTGCTTCCCGCGCTCGCGGGCATTTATTATTTGACGGAAAGCTATACGTCCTCCTCCAAGGCGACAGCCGCCGAATACGCGACCGATCTGCTCGGCTTGATGGGGCAGAAAGTCGACGACCGGATGAGAAGCTACGAGCAGCTCAGCAAGCAGATTATGACGGACGGCGAGCTGCTGAGGCTGGCGAAGGCGGAGCCCGAGTCCGCTTACGACAGGTTCAAGGTGGAGAGCGCGATTAACGAGAAGCTGAACGTGCTCTGGCTGGGAGCGGACCAGAACAGCTATATCCGCTCGATCAAGATCGAAACGCCGGGCGCTATCTACACGTATGGTAAAAACGCCATAGACGAGTACAACGTGCGAGATCCGGTCTACAGGGCGGCGGTGGGGGAGATGAAGGGCGGAGCCAGGTGGTTCACCCCGCTAACGTTCGACGACGGATACACGAAGTTCCGGGCCTTCAGGCTCGGACGGACGATCCGCGACGAGAAGCTGAACGAGCTGGGTACGTTGACGCTCGTCATTCGCGTCGAGGCGATCGGCGATATTTTTCGGCAGACGAAGTTTCAGGAGGATACGGCGCTTAAGCTGCTGGACGAACGCGGAGAAGCGCTCGTCGACAACGAGGTATCGATCGACGAGGCCAGAAGCGACCGGCTGCTGTCATTCACGGACGGCCAACTGGGCAACGGCTGGACGCTGGCGGTGCAGATGCAGCTCGACCGGCTGTACGAGCCGATCTATCGTACGGTCAGACAGGCGCTGTTCATTTTGTTCGGATGCATTCTGCTCGGTCTCGTCGTCACCCATCTGCTGGCGCTCGATCTCGTCATCCCCATTCGCCGGCTGACACTGAACATGAAGATGGGCATCAAAGGTGTCCGCCCGGGCAAGCTGAAGCGGTTCGGCGGAGCGGTGGAAATCGTCGAGATGAACGATACGTTCATCTCGATCATGTACGAGATCGAGCAGCTGATCGACGAGGTCGCCAAGCAGGAGAAGAAAAAGAAGGACGCCGAGATTCGGGTGCTGCAGAACCAATTATCCCCGCATTTTCTGTACAACACGCTCAATTCGATTCGGTGGATGGCGATGATTCAGAAGCAGGACAACATCAAGGAAATGGTCGATTCGCTGAACGCCCTGCTCACCTATGCGCTTCGCGGGTCGGGCGATCCCGTGTCTCTGGCGGACGAGATCGCGATTCTGCGCAATTACGTCGCGATTCAGAAGGTGCGCTACCAGCACTTCGAGTTCTCTACGAATGTTCCGGATGGGCTGGAGCGGGTCGAGGTGCTGAAGTTTCTGCTGCAGCCGCTGATCGAGAACGCGCTCATTCACGGCTTGGCGCCGTCGGAGCGACCCGGAGAAATTACGGTGTCCGCCGCGTCCGAAGGAGACCAACTGTTCGTGACGGTCGAGGACAACGGAGTCGGCATGCAGTCGGAGAAGGTCGAGGCGCTCGTGAGCGGATTGTCCGCTCCTCCGACCGATCGGCTGGGCGTGCGCAGCGTTCATGAAAGAATCCAGCTTCATTACGGCAAAAGTTACGGCTTGACGATACGGAGCGAACCGGGGGCAGGCACGTCCGTTACGGTAAAGGTGCCTTTGAGAATAGGAGAAACGACGGTGGAAAAGGGGGAGCGCTCGCATGCGTAAAGTGATGATTGTCGACGACGAGGCGCTCGTGCGGATCGGGCTGCAATCGATCATCGATTGGGAAAGCCGAGGTTACCGGATCGCCGGCGTATTCAAGAGCGGGGAGGATGCTCTGCGCGCGGCGGAAGAAGAGGCGTTCGACATCGTGCTCACCGACATTCGCATGCCGGGAATGGACGGATTCGCGCTGATCCGCGAGCTGAAGCGGCTCGATCCGGGGCTTCGTTTTATTATTTTGAGCAGCTACAGCGACTTCGAATATACCCGTCAGGCGATTCAGGCCGGCGTGACCGACTATATTTCCAAATACGAGATGGAACCCGAGGAGCTGCTGCGCGTTCTGGACGCTCTGACGATCGGAGAGGAAGGGAGCTCGGGAGGAGCGCGCGTTCGAGACGGGGGCGCGGAAGCGGACTCGTTGACCGACGAGAAGGCCGGACTGCTTGCGAGAACGAAAGAGCAGCCGGACGGCCTCCTGTCCGGGCATTGCCCCTCGCTGTTGAAGCGGCTGGAAGCGTTGGGCAGGTCGGCGCGCTGGCTCGTTCTGCTGCCGCTGCCGAGAGAGTCGGGCTACTCGCAGACGGAACGCAAGGCGATGGCGCTGCAGACGGAGGAGATATTCTCCCGGCTGGACGGCCTGGAATATTTCGGGGAGCAGGACGGCATGCTGCATGGCGCCTGCGCACTCGAAGCGAGCGATTCGGACGGAGAAGCTCGGTTGCGGCAGATCGCCGAGGAGCTGACCGCGGCATGGGCGAAAAACCTGAACGTCTCGCTCGTCGCCGGAGCGGGAGCCTCCCTGCCGTTCGAGCGGCTCGGGCAATCGAGAACGGATGCGGAGCTCGCTGCCCGGATGTGCTTCTACGACGGAGCGGGCATCTTCTTCGGAGCAAGCGCCGCATTGCGGGAAATGGCCGAGCAGGAATGGCTTGATCTGTACAGGCAGGCGAAAAACAAAATCGAGTTTCTCCACTTCGAAGAACTGGGGGACGAGATTCGCCGCCGCATGGCCGACCCGGCTCAACGGCTGCTTCCATCCGAATGGCAACGGACCGGCGAGATGATCGCGACCCATCTGTTGAATCTGATGATCGAGCGCTACGAATTGGACCCGGAGAGCCTCCGCGGCCGGTTCGGGAAGGTCTGGCCTTTGAATGAAGCGTTCCGCAAGGCCGGTACGCAAGCGGAGTTCGTCCGCATTCTGGAGGAGATGCTCGCGCGGGCCAAAGATGCGGCTTCGTCGCTGCAAGCGAGCCGGGGCTGGCTGGCCAAGGCGAAGGCATTCATGGAAAGCCGCTACGCAGAGCCGATCCGGCTGGAAGACGCCGCCGAGCGCGTCGGCTTCAGCCCGAGTCACTTCAGCCAGCGCTTCCGCCAGGAGACGGGGGAGGCGTTCTCCGACTATTTGACGCGTATTCGCATCCGCGAGGCGATCCGCCTCTATAACGAGACGGAGCTGTCCACCGAAGAGATTGCCGCCCGGGTCGGCTATTTGAACCCGAATTATTTTATTAAAGTGTTCAAGCGCGCGACCGGCCAGACGGTCAAGCAGTTTAAGCAAAGACGGTAATTCCGGATATATGGAACCTGAATCGTAAAATATGGAACATCACCCGGGGAACGATCGCGTTCTTCGATTGAGATGGAACGTTCTCAGGCGATTGCTGCATGGAGCGCTTAGGTGCAATCGCTTACACTGTAGGAAGATCGCGATCTTGCCTACATTCCTACGAAAATCGGAGGGGTTTCATTTGAAGGGAAAAAGACTCGTTACCGCGCTTGCGCTGCTCGCTATGACCGGCGCGGTGCTGCAGGGCTGCGGCGGCAAGGACAACGGAAACGACGCGTCCAGTCCGTCGGCCAGCCCGTCGGGCAGTGCGCCCGCGTCCAGCTCGCAAGCTCCCCAAGAAGAGAACGTCACATTAAAGGTATGGGGAGACTTGGGCAACCAAGCCGTGCTGGAAGAGCCGTTCAAGAAGATCAACGCCGCCTTCGCGGCCAAGTATCCGAACATCAAGTTGGAGTACGACTTCGCGCAAAACGACCAGAGCCTGAACGTCGCGCTGCAGGCGAACGAGCTTCCCGACCTGTTCTGGGTGCAGGGAGACAAGACGGCGAAGATGGGCGAAATGGTCAAAAACGGCTTCCTGCTGGATCTGACTCCTTACAGCCTGGACCTGTCTCGCTACGCCGAATCCGAGGTAACTTACTGTACGGTGGACGGCAAAATTTACTGCTCGCTGCCGTCGTTCTTCGATACGAATGTCGTGTACTACAACAAGGACTTGTACGAGAAGAACGGCCTGCAATCGCCGACGACATGGGATGAATTCGTCCAGGGTCTGGAAGCGCTGAAGGCCGCCGGATTGACGCCGATCGCGCTCGCCGGCAAGAGCGAGTGGGACCGCGCCTGGCCGATCTTCGCCTTCGCTCCGGCTTTCTCCAATTCGGCGCTGAAGGCGGCCCAAGCCGGACAAGGCAAGCTGACCGACCCGGCCGTCGCCGAGACGCTGCAGGCGTTCCGGGATTTCATCGACAAAGGTTACTTCGGCAAAGACTTCCTCGCCCAAGACTACGCGGCCGCGCAATTCGCCTTCACGAACGGCAAAGCGGCGGCGATCGTCGACGGAACGTGGGCTAACGCGACTTACGTCGATTCCGGCATCAACCTGGGCCGCTTCTCGATTCCGAACAAGGAAGGCAAGAAAGTCGTGCAGTCCAGCTACAGCAACTTCATGACGTATGCGGTGTCCTCCAAGACGGCGCATCCCGACCAGGCGGTCAAGTATATCGAGTTCCTGAATTCGCTCGAAGCACAGCAAATTTTGGAGGATGCGGTAGGTCTCGTTCCGACGCTCAAGGACATTGTGGCGAAGGACGAAGGCGTCAAGGAGCTGGCGGTATTCGACGAGGCGGGCGTCAACATCTACAGCGTGCTGACTGCGCTGTCCTCGCAGGAGTCCAATGCGGCCGACGTGCTCATGAAGGACGTCATTCCAAAGCTGATGACGTCCGCGATTACCGGAGCCGAAGGCGCGGAAATTCTCGACAAGGCGGCCGCTTACCCGGCGCAGTAAACACGAAGACATCATCCGGATCAAGGCCGGGCGGCGCTAATGCGGCGCCGCCCGGCCTTTGCCGCGGGCAAAGAGGGTGCTACGGTTGGCTTGGTTCAAAAAAAGGCCGTTTCTATGGTTCATATTGCCGGGGTTTGCGCTGTACAGCTTGTTTACCGTCTATCCGATCTTCTCCGCGTTCCAGATCAGCCTGAACCGATGGGACGGGATCGGGCCGAAGACGTTCGTCGGCTTCGCCAATTACGCCGAGCTGTTCGGCAACAAGGAACTGTTCGGGCAGCTGACCGGGGCGTTCCGGCACAGCGTCGTTCTGTTTCTGCTCAATACGCTCGCCGTGCTGCCGGGCCAGCTCTATATGGCCTACTTGCTGTACAGCCGAATCAAGGGACATCGCTTCTTCCAGGCGATGATTTTCTCGCCTCAATTTATCGCTACGCCCGTCATCGTGTTCATGGGCACGCTCATTTTCGACGGCAACATCGGCGTCTTCAACAAGCTGCTGGAAGCGGTCGGATTGGGCGAGTGGACGAGACCGTGGATGGGGCTGCCGGAGCTCGGCATCTATATCGTCTGGATGATGGTCGCTTGGTCGGGCATCGGCGTCGGCATGATCTTTTTTCTCGGGGCGATGAAAATGATTCCGGTAGAAATGATGGAGGCCGCGCTGCTCGAGGGCGCGTCCTATTGGCGGAGATTTTTCAGCATCGTGCTGCCTCAGATCAAGACGACAGTGCTGAATATGCTTATCCTGACTTACATTTTTGCGATGACGATGTTCGACTTCAGCTTTATTCTGGGCGGCGTATCCGGCGGCATCAACCGCAGCGTGGACGTCATGGCCCTGTTCTTCTACCGGATCGCCTTCGGCGACAACAGCGCGGTCGGAGGCACGATGAACGTGAACGCGATGGGGATGGGCACGACGATCGCCTGCGTCATGTTCTCCGTCATCTTCGTCGTCGCCGTCGTCCAAGTCGTCCTTACCTATCGCCGAACGGAGGATGGAGCATGAATCTGAAAGCACGCAGAACGTACGCCAGCTCCGCGATCCTGTGGTTGTATTCCTCTTTTACGCTGTTCGTTCTCGGCTATATGACCTACCAGGCGTTCCGGTCGAAAAAGGAGCTGCTGTCGAACACGTTCGGCTGGCCGGAAGTATTCAACTTCGCCAACTTCGGCAAGCTGTTCGCGGAGGCGGGCTTTCACCGTTACTTCTTCAACAGCGTCTTGATTTTGGCCGCCACTCTGCTGATCGTGATCGGGTTGTCGTCGATGGTCGCTTACGGGATTGGCCGGTTTCGCTTCCGTTTCAAGAACGGGCTGCTCGTTTATTTTCTGATCGGCCTGATGTTTCCGGTGCAGCTCGGCATCGTTCCGATTTTCCTGCTCATTCGCGACATGGGGCTGATGAATTCGCAATGGGGCGTCGTAATCGTGCTTGCGTCGGGGTTGTCGATGCCGGTGTTTCTGCTGACGACGTTTTTCGAGAAGCTGCCAGCCGACCTGTACGAATCGGCGAAGATCGACGGGGCCGGGGAATGGACGACGTTCCAACGGGTAATGTTCCCGCTGGCGAGCCCGGTCGTGTTCAGCATCTGCATCATTATGTCGGTGCAAATCTGGAACCAGTTTTTCGTTCCGCTGATTATGCTGCAGAGCGAGGCGAAGAAGACGATTCCGCTCATGATCATGAAGTTCACGAACAATCTGATGTACAACATCGACTTGGCGATGGCCGGTTCGGTCATGGCGACGGTGCCGATTCTGATTCTGTTCTTCATTTTTTCCGGCAGAGTGCTGGAAGGCGTTGCTTCGGGCGGCATTAAAGGATAGAGAGACGCGGATAGGCTGGGAGGCAGAGAAATGGAAACGTTGAGAGCGCAGCGGCTTCGTACGGAACAGTTGGACGATCCGCTTGGGATAGACGTCGGGCGTCCCCGTCTTGGCTGGATTGTCGCGTGCGGCAGAAGAGGAGCGGCGCAAAGCGCGTACCGGGTGTTGGTCGCTTCCAGCCGGGAGCTGCTGAACGAGGATAACGGAGATTTGTGGGACAGCGGAATCGTGGAAAGCGCGGCGACGCAGCAGGTGGAATACGAGGGGAGCGAGCTCGTCTCGGAACAGCGGGCGTATTGGAAGGTAAGGGCTTGGGACGAACAAGGCGTTGAGGGGCCTTGGAGCGAGACGGCCTGCTGGTCGATGGGGCTGCTGAGCCGGGACGAATGGAAAGGCGTATGGATCGGGTGGAAAAAAGACGTCAAGCCGACGAAGGAAGCGCCCAAGCCGAACGTGTATATGCGGAAGGGATTTGTCGTGCGCGCGGGCGTGCGCAGGGCGACCGTGTACGCGACCGCTCTCGGGCTGTATCGCCTGTGGCTGAACGGGCAGCGCGTCGGACGGGACGTCTTCTCGCCGGAATGGACCGATTACCACGTGCGCGTTCAGTATCAGACGTACGACGTCACCGGCTTGCTGAGGGAAGGGGATAACGCTGCGGGCGTTCTGCTCGGCCATGGCTGGTATTCCGGTTATATCGGCATGTTCGGGTATCAGAAATACGGCATGGACCCGGCTTTTCTGATGCAGCTTAATCTCGAATATGAGGACGGCACGCGGGAAAAGGTGACGACCGACGGATCGTGGACGGCGTCGCTAGGCCCGGTCGTCTCCTCGGATTTGCAGATGGGGGAGACGATCGACGCGAGGCTGGAGATGCCGGGCTGGAATGGGGCGGGCTTCGCGGATGCGGCCTGGAGTCCGGTCGACGTCATGTACGATTATCGCGGCTGGATTGTCGCGCAGATGTCGCAGCCGATTCGGGAGACGGAAGAGCGGACGCCGCACAGCTTGCGCTGGACGCCGGACGGGCGCGTGCTGATCGACTTCGGGCAGAACATGGCAGGCTGGGTGCGGGCTTCGCTAAAAGGCGAGGCGGGAACCCGGATCACATTCCGGTTCGGGGAGGCGCTGGACGGCGATGGCGAGCTGTACACGGAAAACCTGCGCTTCGCCCGCCAGACCGATGTGTACGTATGCCGGGGCGGAGAAGGGGAAGTGTTTGAGCCGACTTTTACGTATCATGGCTTCCGCTATGCGGAGCTGAGCGGGGACGGACCATTCGAGCTGGCAGAAGCGGCGGCCGTCGTCGTTCATTCGGATTTGCCGGAGACGGGGGAACTGGAAACTTCGCATCCTCTCGTTAATCGGCTGATCGCGAATGTGCGCTGGACGCAGCGGGCGAACTTCATGAGCGTGCCGACGGATTGTCCGCAGCGGGACGAGCGCCACGGCTGGACGGGGGACGGGCAGATTTTTTCCGGCACGGCCGCTTATTATATGGACGTTTCAGCTTTTTACGCCAAGTGGCTCGTTGATTTGGAAGATGCGCAGAGGCCGACCGGGGCGTATACGGATTTCGCTCCTTTTATTTTCGGTCCGAAGACCGAGTTCGACAACGATTTCACTTACACGCATACGGCTTCGGCGGGATGGGCGGACGCTCCGCTCATCGTGGCGTGGCTGCTGTACGAAACCTACGGGGACCGGCGTGCGCTTCGCAAGCATTACGATTCGATGAAGCGCTGGGTCGAGTTCAACCGCGCGCAGTTCCCTGACGGCATTCGTGACGACGTGCCACAGTATGGGGACTGGCTGTCCGTGAACGAGCGTCCGTTCGAGGAGCGGATCGCTGAATTCGGCCGCATGGTCAGCCACCATTCCACGACGCCTTACGATATTTTCTCGACGGCTTATATGGCTTACAGCGCCAAGCGGATGGCGGACATCGCGGGAGCGCTGGGCGAGGAGGAGGACTGCCGCACTTACCGGGAGCGGTTCGAACAGATTCGCGTCGCGTTCGCCGATCGGTTCGTGGACGAGGAAGGGCGGATCAAGGGAGACACGCAGACGGCTTATGCATTGGCGCTGGAAATGGATCTGCTGCCGGAGAGGCTGCGGGGGGCCGCGGTCGCGAGACTCGTCGGCAAAATTCGCGAGCTGGGCGACATGGCGACGACAGGCTTCCTCGGCACGAAGTTTCTGATGGATGCGCTCGTGCGGGAAGGGCATGCCGATCTGGCGTTCCGTCTGCTGCTGCGCGAGGAGTACCCGTCCTGGCTGTATTCCGTGCGCCAGGGGGCGACGACGATCTGGGAACGGTGGGACGGCTGGACCGAGGAGCGGGGATTTCAAGACCCGGGGATGAATTCGCTGTGCCATTACGCCTTCGGGTCGGTCGGCGAATGGCTGTTCCGGCACGTCGGCGGCATCGGGCGAGAGGGCGCCGGCTCTGGGGAGTTGCTTATTCGGCCGCGGCCGCTCGGCGGACTGACGTTCGCGCGCTGCCGCTACGACAGCGTGCGCGGGCCGGTGGCGACGGAGTGGCGGGTCGTGAACGGAGAGCTGCTGCTCGTCGTGGAAGTGCCGGCCAACGCGACCGCACTCGTCTACGTACCGGCCGTGGAAGGAACGGAAGTGCTGGAAGGGAATGCGTCTGCTCGGCTGGCTGCGGGCGTCGGTGAAGTCGGTCGGGAGGATGGATGTGCCGTGTTCCGGGTCGGCTCGGGCAAGTTCAGCTTTGTGTCGCTGCTTCCAGAGTAGTTGGAATGGCAAGCGGATAGGGAAGGGGCTCGTGAGCCGTCGTGCGGAGGTCATTCGAAGGAATGATCCCCGCGCGGCGGTTTCTTTGTTCCGGGAATGAGGGAAAGCTAACGCGAAATTGGATTTTGGGGCCTATATAGTGACCAATGTGCTTGCTTCGGTAGTTGTTAGAAGACTACAATGGTAGAAACAGTAACATCAATGGAACATTCTATTCGCGGGTCAGCCTGCAACAGTCATAGAAAGTCGGCGAGGTGCGAAGCAGTGAAGCAGGCGGAATTGACGACGGTTATATTGGCCGGCGGAGAAGGCAGGCGAATGGGCGGACGCAACAAGGCGCTGCTGACGATCGGTCGGGAGACGATTATCGAACGCCAGCTTCGCGAAGCGGCGAAGCTATCGGACGAGATCGTCGTCGTGTCCAACGATCCGGCGTTCGCCGAAAAGTTGCGTGCGACGGAGCCGTCCGTTCGGACCGTGTCCGACATTTACGCGGGAGAAGGTCCGCTTGCGGGCGTGCACGCCGGGTTTCAAGCCGCCGCGTCCCCGTATATTTGGCTGCTGGGCTGCGATCAGCCGTATCCGAGCGCAGCCGCGGCCGATTACTTGCTCGGCCGGCTGACGAGCGGCCGCGCTCAGGCGGCGGTTCCCGTGATCGGAGGCAATCTTCAGCCGCTTCACGGCGTCTACCGCAAGGAAACCGGTACGATCGCGGAAGAGCTGCTGCAAGCCGGAATGCGCCGATTGCGGGACTGGATGGAGCGAATGGAACTGTGCGAGATCGGAGAGGACGAGCTGCAAGCCGGCGGGCACTCGCTCGCCTTGGCCGAGGATATCGACACGCCCGAGCAGCTCGCCAAGGAGAACGCCCGATGGGCGGAGCCTATGTAGCAAAGGAGTTATCGTCTACCATGCAGCAAACAGACACCCCCGAGCGATTTCGCCGCAAAGCGATACAGCCGGAAGAAGCGCAGCAAGCGATACTGGATCGCGTCCGGGTTCTCGGCGCGGAGAATGTCTCATTACACGAGGCGTGGGACAGATATTTGGCGGAGCCGTTGATCGCGCCGCATCCATTTCCGCCCTTCCGCAGATCGGGCATGGACGGCTACGCCGTACGCACGGCGGATCTGGAACAGACCCGGCCTGACGGCCCGGCGGAGCTCGCCGTGCTGGAGAATCTGCCCGGAGGCACCGAGCCGAAGCATCCGATAGGCCCTGGACAGGCGTCCCGGATCATGACCGGCGGCATGGTGCCCGAAGGGGCGGACGCCGTCGTTATGCTGGAGATGACTTCGTCCGGGAAGCGGGAAGGCCGTGCATACGTGGAGATTGGCAAGTCCGTCCCGCGGGGAGCCAATATTTCCGAGATCGGCAGCGAGATTCGCGAAGGAGAGAAGCTGCTGCCCGCCGGACAGCGGATCGGGGCGGGGGAAAGCGCCATGCTCGCTTCCTGCGGCTGCGCCCTCGTCGCCGTAGCGCGTCGCCCTCGCGTGGCGATTCTGTCCACTGGAAGCGAGCTGTTGGAAGTAGGAGAGCCGCTTGCGCCCGCGAAAATCCGCAACAGCAACTCGCCGATGCTGGCGGCGCTCGTGCGGGAGTTGGGCGCGGAGCCGCTCTTGCTCGGCAAGGTGCCGGACGATGCGGAAGCGGCCGGCAAGCTCGTGCGTCGGGCGCTGGCCGACTGCGATCTGCTGCTGACGACCGGCGGCGTATCGGTCGGCGATTACGACGTCATGGTCGATCTTTTGGCGCAGCCGGACGTGAAGCTGCTGTTCAACAAAATCGCGATGAGGCCCGGAAGTCCGACATCCGCGGCGCTGTTCGGGGACAAGCTCGTGCTCGCGCTGTCCGGCAATCCGGGAGCGTGCTTCGTCGGCTTCCACCTGTTCGCCGTTCCGGCGCTGCGTCGTATGCTCGGAATGGAGCGGCCGGTTCATCCCGAGTTCACGGCCAGACTGGGGGAAGATTTCCCTAAGGTGAACGCGTATCGCCGCTACATTCGGGCCAGCGCCGAGATCAGGGACGGACAAGTATGGGTAACGCCGACCGGGGACGATAAATCGAGTCTGATGACGACGATTGTCGGGGCGGACTGCCTGATCGAAATTCCCCCGCTCAAGGAAGGGCTGAAGCGGGGACATCCCGTGAAGGCGTTGAGCATAAGTCGATAGCCGGGAAAGGGACGGACAACGATGCGCATCATTCAAATCGTCGGATACAAAAAATCGGGCAAAACAACGTTGGCATGCGAGCTGATACGAGCTTTCGCCGCCGAAGGCCGCAGAGTCGGCACGCTTAAGCACGACGCGCATCAGTTCGAGCCGGAGCCGTCGGGCACGGATACGTGGAAGCACCGCGAAGCCGGATCGTCGGCGACGGCGATCGTCTCGCCGACGCGAACCGCTTGGGTACTGGAGCGGACGACGTCCGTCGAGGAACTGGTGTCGCAGATGGAGACGCGCGAACTCGACGACCTGATTATCGAAGGCTTCAAGTCCGCACCCTATCCGAAAGTCGCGCTTATTCGGGACGAAGGGGATGCCGACTTGCTGGGGCTGTCCGACGTTGTCGCGGTCGCGCTTCGCAAGCCGATTCCCGCGGTGGAGGAACGTGCAGCCGCTATGGGCATTCCCGTCTTCATCCTCCCCGTCCCCGATTCGTTCGAACCGCTTCTTGCTTTTCTCCGATCGTAAAAAGCAGTTGCGCCTGCGAGTCCGGCATGTTACGATATTGCCAATAATAAGATTCGGTCGTGAAGCACACGCCGCTCGTTCTCCTAATGGAGAAGGGCGGCTTTTTCGTTTTCTCGGCGAATTTTCCAAGGTGAGGGGAGAGGGCAGCGTATGGGGCACGACCGTCTGTATAAGGAGTTGCTGCGGCATTTTTTTAAGTCGTTTATGGAGCTGTTTTTCCCTTCTATCTCCGGCGCAATCGACTACTCGCACGTGAAGTTTTTGTCGGAGGAAGTGTTCTCTGACGTCGTGAGGGGAACGACGGGAAGAGTCGATATTTTGATCGAGACGCTGCTGATCGAGGAGGAAAGGTCTTTGCGGCCAAGCAAAAAGAGGCGGGGGCTCATTATCGTTCATCTGGAGGCGCAATCTTACTATCAGCTTACATTTCCGGAAAGAATGTTTCTCTATTCCGGCAAGCTGTACGAGAAATATCGCCGACGCATCCTTCCCATCGCCATTATCGGACATCGGCGCAAACAGGAGGAGCCTTCCGAGTTCGGCTGGCGTTTTCCCTTTCTCGACGTGATGGCTTTCCGCTATCTGAAGGTACAGTTCCGGAGAAGAAACTGGCGGGAGTTTATCGAGTTGGACAATCCGGTCGCTGCTGCGCTTTTGAGCAGTATGAACTATAATAAAGAGGAACGCGTTCAGGTAAAGCTCGAGTTTCTGCGGATGATTACCCGGATGCGGCTCGATCCGGCGCGCATGAAGCTGCTAGCTGTATTTTTCGAATCGTATATGCAATTAACCGAAGCCGAGGAAGAGCGGCTGATGGCCACGATAGAACGACAACGCCTGGAAGAGGAGGGGAAGTTGATGGAATGGATGACTTCTTGGGAGCTCAAAGGGTTAAAGAAAGGTCTCAAAGAAGGAAGGCAGGAAGGCCGCGAAGAGGGGATTAAGGCGGGCATTCTCAAAGGGAAGACGGAAAGCAAGCAGGAAATCGCCTTGAAGATGCTGGAGAAAGGCTTCGAGACGGCGACGATTCGCGAGCTTACCGGTCTGTCCCGTCAGAAAATCCAGAAGCTCAGAGAAGCGCTGCTGGAAGAGAGGGAGGAAGCGCAGAGGAGCGTGCGAGAGCAGCGTTTGGGCGAAGCGTATGCCGAACCGCCGTACGAGCGCGATTTCGCGGAATCGTACGATTCTCCGGATTAGAATTGACAAGGCTCCAAGGAATAGTGTAAATTATCGGGAAGCTATGTTGACCTATACACGATGAATGGCTTTGACCAAGGATATGAGATTCGGCACGCCGCCGCGCAGAGAGGAAGCCCCAGGCTGTGAAGCTTCCCGACGGCACGAAATCTTCCCGCCTTGCGAGCCGCAGCGGTGAATCCGAAGTATCCGCTGCCGGGACAATCCCGTTATCCGTTAGAGGAATGCCGAACGCGCGATCGGACGGCATTCGAATTAGGGTGGTACCGCGAACGCATTCGTCCCTTGACGAGTGTGTTTTTTGTTTGTAATCGAGGGAGGTCGTCAAACTATGAGACAAAGCCGATTGTTCGCTCAGACGTATCGGGAAGCGCCGGCAGAGGCGGATGCGGTCAGTCACCGGCTGCTGCTAAGGGCTGGGTTCATCCGGCAATTGGCGGCGGGAGTGTACGCGTATTTGCCGCTCGGCCGCAGAGTGCTGCGCAAGCTGGAAGGGATCGTTCGGGAAGAGATGGACCGCGCCGGCGCGCAGGAACTGCTGATGCCGGCGATGCAGCCCGCCGAGCTGTGGCGGGAATCCGGGCGTTATTCCGCGTACGGTCCGGAATTGATGCGGTTAAGCGATCGTCACGACCGGGAGTTCGCGCTCGGACCGACTCATGAAGAGGTCGTTACGGCGCTGGCCCGTGAGGAAATCCATTCTTACCGGAAACTGCCCGTGACCGTCTATCAGATTCAGACGAAGTTCCGGGACGAGAGGCGTCCTCGCTTTGGGCTGATGAGAGGCCGGGAATTTCTGATGAAAGACGCCTATTCCTTCGATGCCGATCTGGCAGCGCTGGATCGGAGCTACCAGACCATGTACGCGGCTTATGAACGCATATTCGCGCGGAGCGGGTTAAACGTACGGGCGGTGGAGGCAGATGCCGGAACGATCGGTGGAGAGGGAGGAACGCACGAGTTCATGGCGCTCGCCGATATCGGCGAGGATACGATCGTCTCATGCTCGCATTGCGGGTATGCGGCGAATTTGGAGAAGGCGGATGCAGGCGCGCCGGAGGCTGCGGGGACGCAGACGGGACAATCGGCGCCGATGCCGGAGCGGATTCACACTCCGAACGTAAGGACGATCGAAGAGCTGGCGAATTTTCTCGATGTGCTGCCTTCCCGTTTGCTGAAAACGATGATCTACGAAGCCGACGGCAAGATCGTCGCCATGCTGGTCCGCGGAGACCGCGAGGTGAACGAGGCGAAGCTTCAGGCGTTTTTAGGGGTTGCGGAGCTGACGATTGCCGGCGCGGACGCTGTAGCCCGGACGACCGGAGCGCCGATCGGCTTTGCCGGCCCGGTCGGTCTGAGGGTACCGGTTCTCGTCGACCGGGAGATCGCGGAAGGAGACGGTTGGATTGCGGGGGCGAACGAAGGGGACTACCATGTACGCGGCGTGAAGCCGGGCAGAGACTTCTTCGTCGAAGCGACGGGCGATTTTCGCAATGCGGTGGAAGCGGAGCGTTGTATTAGGTGCGGCGAAGGGGTTTATCGTTTTCATAAGGGGATAGAGGTCGGCCATGTGTTTAAGCTCGGAACGAAATACAGCGAAAGTCTGAACGCGGCGTATTTGGATGGGGAGGGCCGCAAGCGGCCGCTCATGATGGGCTGTTACGGTATAGGCGTATCCCGCATGCTCGCTGCCGCGGTCGAGCAGAACTATGACGAGGCGGGTATCGTCTGGCCGATGTCCATCGCTCCTTTCCGCGTTCATATCGTTCCGGTCTCGATGCAGGATGAAGCGCAGAGAGAGCTGGCCGAAAGCCTCTACGAACGATTTTTGTCCGCAGGGATCGATGCGTTGATCGACGACCGCGACGAGCGGGCTGGCGTGAAGTTCAAAGATTCCGATCTCATCGGCGTTCCGATTCGGATCGTCGTCGGCAAGCAAGCCGGTCAAGGCGTAGTCGAAATGAAGCTTCGAGACGGCTCCGGCAATGCGGCGGTAACCGTCGAAGAGGCCTATGCGGCCGTCCTGGACAGGATAAGGAATCAGGAGAGTGCCAATGAATTTCTTTGAACGAATGGCCAGAGAGGCCGGGGTTGCCCTGAACGAGCAGCAGCGACGGGCGGCGTCTCATGCCGAGGGTCCGCTGTTGCTGCTTGCTTCGCCGGGATCGGGCAAGACGACGACGATGCTGATGCGGATCGCTTATTTAATAGAAGAGAAGAAAGTTCCGGCGGAGCGGATCAAGGCGGTGACGTTCAGCAAAGCGTCGGCGGAGGACATGAAGACGCGGTTCGTCAAGCTGTTCCCGGCGCTGGCGGCGAACGCTCCCGACTTTTCAACTATTCACAGCCTGGCGTTCGAGATTGTCAGGGATCATTTTCGCAGGCGCGGCATTACGTATCGGATCATCGAAGGCAGGGGCGGAGACGAAGACGACGGACGACCGAACAAGCCCAAAATCATCCGCGAGCTGTACCGCAGAGCTAACGGAGACTATCCGCCCGACGACCGGATGGAGGAGTTGACCAGATACATCGGCTTCGCGAAAAATAAGCTGATTCCACCGGACAGGCTGTCGTCGGTCAAATGCGACGTTCCGAAGGCGGAGACGATCTACAGGGAATACGAGCATTATAAGCGGACGGCCGAAGATGTGCTGCTGATCGACTTCGACGACATGCTGACGGAGGCCGATGCGGCGCTGGGCTCGGAGCCCGCTCTGCTGACGAGATACCAAGGCCGGTTCGATTACGTGATGACGGACGAGAGCCAAGATACGTCGCTCGTGCAGCACGAGATCGTGGAGAAGCTGATTCGCAGACACGGCAATCTGTGGGTCGTCGCCGACGACGACCAGAGCATCTACGGATGGCGCGCGGCGGAGCCGAAATATTTGCTTGAATTCAAGGAGAAGCACCCGCGAGCGGTCGTCTTGCTATTGGAGCAAAACTACCGTTCGACTTCGAACATCGTGGATGTGGCGAACCGTTTCATCAAGCGCAACCGTGATCGTTACGACAAGAACATGTTCACGGGCAATCCGGCCGGGGAAGACATCGTCGTCACGGGGCTGCCGGACTATCGCTATCAGGCGAAATACGTGACGGAGAAAATCGTCGACGAGGGCGAACTTGGCGACACCGCAGTTTTGTACCGGAACAACAGCTCGTCCATCATGCTGATGAACGCCCTCGACCGCGCGGGTATTCCCTTTTATATGAAGGACGGGGATGCGCGTTTTTTCTCCCATTGGATTGTGGAGGACGTCCTGAACTTTATGAGGCTGACGTTTAACGACCGGCGTACTGACATTTTGGGGAAAATCCATTTGAAGTTTGGCGGCTACATTTCGAAAAAACAGATGGAGCAGCTGCTGGAGCTGGAGAAGGACCCGGATGACTCGGTGTTCGATCGCCTGGTCAAACATATTCCGCTGCGAGAATACCAAGGGAAAGCGCTGGCAGCATGCAAGCAGGCGTTTCTCGGGATGCAGGGAGCGGAGCCGCTCGCGGCGATCCGGACGATTCGCGGCAAGCTCGGCTACGACAAGGCTATCGACAAGTCGTGTGAGCGGATGGGCTATCGGAAGGAAACGCTGCTTGGCATTTTGAATGCGCTGGAGGAGATCGCGGAGTCTCTGGAGACGATGGAACAGTTTGCGGCCAGATTGAAGTTTCTAGAGGAACGAATGAAGCGGTCGAAGGGCGGCAAGAGGGAAGACGCGGTGACGTTGTCTACGCTGCACAGCGCCAAAGGGCTGGAATTCTCCCGCGTGTACATCGTCGATTTGATCGAAGGCGTGCTGCCTTCGACGGACGACGTTCGCAAGTGGGAGAAAGGGGACGCCGACGATATGGAGGAAGCGGCCAGACTGTTCTATGTGGGCATGACGAGAGCGAAGCGGCGCCTCGAATTGATCTCGTACGCGAGGAAGGATGGGGAGGCCGTGGAGCCGTCCCGCTTCGTCGAGGATGTCCGCCGGCTTCAGCACAGAGCTCCGGAACCGGCGGCCGCGGGATCGAAGGGGCGACCGCGGACGTCCGCTCCGGCGAATCCGAACGCGATCCGCGATCCGTCGCTGCTCGTCGTCGGAGCTAAAGTCCGACACGCCGTCTTCGGTGACGGAGAGATTGTCCTGACGCTCGGGGATAGCCTGGATATCCGGTTCCGCGAGCAGACGAAGCGGCTGTCCGCCAACATCTGCGTGCAGATGGGACTGCTGGAGCCGCCGGCATCGCCGGGATGAGCCCGTTAGCGGCAAAGTCCGTGCAGCTGAGACTGTGGGTTTGACTCTGCAGCCCGACTGAGCGAGTTTGCAGCCTTGTTGTGCCACGGTTTGCTGCTGTAGCCTGACTCAATCGACTTAAAATGTATGAAATAGCGATTAACCCTTTTTCGTCAGTGCCTCATCCGTGCGCTAATGTGCGATTCTTTCGAGCAACGCCCTCCGTTTGAGCGCCGTTTGGGAGGAAATACCCGAATGTTTAGAACAACGCCCTCCGCTCGAGCACCATTTGGGAGGAAATACTCGAATGTTTAGAACAACGCCCTCCGTTTGAGCGCCATTTGGGGGGAAATACTCGAATGTTTAGAACAACGCCCTCCGCTCGAGCACCATCTGGGAGGAATTACTCGATTGTTTAGAGCAACTCGCTTTTATGGCCTCGACCTCGCGGTCCCGAATGCACCGAGGTACTATTATGGCCTCGACCTCGCGGCACCGAATGCATCGAGGCACTATTATGGCCCTGGCTACGAAACTCGGATGCACCCAAGGTACTTCTTTGGCCTCAGCCCCGTCCCCCCTTTTTGGTTCTGACGGACGGGGATAAGCCCGAACCCCCGCCCGAACCAAACTTACGATCCCGTAGACCGGTACCGCCGGACGCCGAAGTTCCACAGCAGCAGGCATGGCACGATGAACAGGCAGCCGGCCAGAGGAGCGAGCATGTACGGTACGCCGCTTCCTTCGGTTCTGCCGAGAATGTATTGGAGCGGTAAGTAGTTGACGAGCCCGAACGGGATGACGTAGGTGAAGAAGCGGGTGATCCATTTGTGGTAGATGTTGAGGGGGTATTGCGCCATCTCCCGGCCCCCGTCGGTTAAAATGTTGCCGATCTCAAGCCCCTGCACCGTCCAGAAGCACATCGTCGCGATGACGATGAAGATGCCGCTGAAGATCATGACGCCGCTGAAGATCATGAATAGAAGCGTAACGCCCTTCATGAACGTCCAGTCCGCCTCAACCTTGCTTAGCGCCCATATGAGCACGACGAGGCTTTGCAGCAGTCTCCCGAAGCGGGTGAATTCGAACTTCGAGCCGAGCACCTGCAGCACCGTGCTGCGGGGACGGACGAGCAGCCGGTCGAAGTCGCCGTTAACGATCAAGGTGGAGAACATGTCGAAGCCTCGCGCCAGACACTCGGCGATAGCGAACGCCATATGGATGACGCCGAATACGAGCGCGACTTCGAAGAACTCCCAGCCCTGGATTTGCCCGAACCGGTCGAACAGCATGTACAGCCCGGCGAACACGGAGAACGGGATGAAAAATTGCCCGAACGTCAGCAACCAGAACGACGTTCGGTACTGCATCTGGGATTTGAACAAAATAAGCAAATATTTGCCGAACAGTCTCATTCCGCTTCAGCCTCCTTGGATGACGACTCGTCTAAGCGCCTTGCCCATCGTGAACCGGCCGATCCACACGAGCGCCGCCAACCATAGCAACTGGATCGGAATAGTGGCCAGAGCTTCGTCCATCGGAATATGCCCGGAGTAGACGCGAAACGGAAAGTCGGCCGCAAGTCGGAACGGAAGCGCGTAGACGATCGTTTGCAGCCAGGAAGGCATAAGGGGCACGGGTACGATCATGCCTGCGAGAAACTCTCCGGCGACTCCGAACATCAGCAGCGAGCCGGCGGCAGACATCGTAATAAACGTAGAAATGTAGATCAGCATGGAAACGGCCACCAGGATGAGCAGGCCGAGAATAAGAACGAGCAGGAACAGCAGCGCGGTCGCCGGATCAGGCGGCAATGTCAGCCGGTAAGGCGAAGGCAGCAGAAGAGCGACGGTGAGAATCGGAAAGCAGCGAAGAACGGCGCTCGACAGGCGCTGCGCGAGCAGCTTGGCGTACCATAGGCCGTACAGGCCGCTTGGACGGCACAGCTCGTAGGCGATGTTGCCCGTCGTAATCAGTTGGAACAGCTCGTTGTCCCGGAACCAGAGCGCGATAAAAGCGAGGAAAGCTTGTTGAAGCCAAATGTAGGTGACAATCTGCGTCAGCGAGATCGGGGGATCGGCCAGCGGCTGGCTGTAGAAAGCTTGATACACCATAATGATGATGAATCCCCAGAAAAATTGCGTCGCGATGCCGGCCAGGGCGGCGGAACGGTATTGGAAGCCCGTCGCGAGCTTCAAGCGGAATACGGAGTAGCACGCCCTCATGAGATTTCGTACTCCTTGTACATGTTGACGAGCGCCTCTTCGATAGCCGAGCCGCCGCCCGTCTCCCCGCCTTCGGCCGCCCCGTATTTAGCGCGCATGGCGTCCAAATCCCCATCATAGAGCAGCTTTCCTTTGCCGATCAGCAAAATCCGCTGCGCCAGCGCCTCGATGTCGCTCATGTCGTGCGTCGTCAGAATGACGGTGACGTCCTTCTCCTTGTTGATCGCGGAGATGAACTTCCGGACCGCGATTTTGGATACGGCGTCGAGCCCGATTGTCGGCTCGTCCAGGAACAGAATGCCGGGACCGTGCAGCAGGGAGGCGGCGATCTCGCAGCGCATGCGCTGTCCGAGGCTGAGCTGCCTCACGGGCGTCCGCAGCAGGTCTCCCAGGTCAAGCGTATCCGTAAGCAGCTCCAGATTGCCCCGGTATTCCTTGTCCGTCACGTCGTAGATGTCGCGCAGCAGCTCGAACGAGTCGATGACCGGCACATCCCACCACAGCTGGGAGCGCTGGCCGAATACGACGCCGATGTTGCGCACGTATTGGACCCGGTCGAGCCAAGGCGTGTACCCCATAATGCTGCACGTGCCGCCGTCGGGGACGAGAATGCCGCTCATCACTTTGATCGTCGTCGATTTGCCCGCCCCGTTCGGTCCGATGTAGCCGACGATTTCCCCGGGGCCGATCGAGAACGTGACGTCGCTCAGCGCGGCCACTTCCGTATACTCCCTTCGAAACAGCGACTTAAACGCGTTTCCGAAACCCGATGACCTTCGGGCCACCTTAAAGCTCTTGCTGATTCCGCTAACGGTAATCAAGGTATTGTCCTCCTGTATGGAATAAAAGCGAAAGGAAGAAGATACTACCATTGCCCCGGAAGCGTTGTCAAGCATTATTTTGAGATGAAAATGGAGCGGTCTCATAAGTAAGGGTGTACAAGATTATCGATGAAAAAAAGAAGGGCATCTATCTCCTGGAGACTGCCTCATACGATTCTGAAATGACCCTGTATCCATCGATAATCGTTCAGTATAACTCTGTTTACTTATGAGACAGCTCCATGAAAGAGGGATATGAAATCAGCGTCATTCCGGCGCCGAAGCAAGATTCTGCCTGAACCCGGAGAGCAGAACGTCCGACGCGAGGAGGAAGGTCTGCTCCAGCCGGTTCATCAGTTGCTCCGCCGATTCTTCGGATTCCGCGTAGGTCGACGCGATCCCGTTCAGCGTAAACATGTAGACGCGCGAAAAGGAGAGCGCCCGAGGATCGTCCGGCTCCAAGCCGAGGCAGGCCCGCAACGTCTCGATGAGCTTGCCGAACATATGGTTGCGCAGCCGGTTCAGCTCCATATCGGGAGAGCTGTCGTCCACGCGAACCGATTTGGTGCCGAAGAAGAGATTGTACATATTGCGGTTGGTCAAGCAAAAGCCGATAAATGCCAGGCTGATCGCTTTCAATAGATGTTCGGGAGGACGATCTTCGCCGAGCAGCGCGTCGAACTTGTCCAGAAGGGCTTGCAGCGGCGGCATGGACAGCTGCGTTAACAACGCTTCCTTGTCCTTGAAATAAATATAGATCGCCGTATGGGAGCATCCGGCTTCCTTCGCGATCTCGCGCATCGTCACCGAATCGTACCCTTTGCCCGCAAACAGCTTTCCCGCCGCTTCCACGATGTTTTTTCTCGTTTCTTCCGACTTCAACTTCTGTTTTGTCGTCATAGGAACCGTCAGACCGCCCTTTCCGATGCTAAGGACATTGTAGCCATCGCGTTTCCGCGCGTCAAATCAGTCTCGAATTCGCAGAGGGCGATTGTCCGAAGTCCGATTCACAGCAGGCTGACGACGTCCATCGCAATCGTTGCCAGCAGAAACAGCCCCAAAGCTCCGGAAGCCAAATAGGCTGATTTTCTGCTCTTGCCCCGGCTTCTCCTGAGCGCGGAAGACACGTACAGCGCGAACCCGACCGCGAGCAGCGCGATTTCCAGGCCGATCGACAGCCCTTTATACTGCCAAGCCCCAAAGCCGAGCAGCGGCAGGTCCCCCCAGTTGCCCGGCAGTATGGGCATATCCGCGCGGTGCACGATCAGGTCGAGCAGCCAGTGGCTGAACGCGACCGCGCCGATCGCGTAGCCGGCCCGTTTCCCCCACAGGCGTCGGGCCAGCAAGCCGGCCGCAACGGCAAGGATCGCCGCGCCCAGGAGGGAATGCGTGTAATCGGCGTGAATAATGTTTTCGCCGTAGCCGCCTCCGGGGGAGTCGTCGATCGTCTCGATGCCTAAGAGCAGCAGCGGAAGGAAGAGCAGGTCAAGCCATTGCGTTGCGATCATAAGCGCCCACAGCGGCACCTCCGGCGTCTTCGCCTTAACTCCCGCCGCCAGTCCGAAATGTCCTGCAAACATGGAATCACCCTTTCAATCTCATTTTCATCACGTCGACAAAAATATTATAACCAATGGTTATTAACCATTGGTTATAATATAAATGGGAAATAAATATCCGTCAAGCCGTCGGCACTGTTCATTTTTATCCCTCGATTGTGGGAATGACAACTTATAGGCCGCCCTGCGGCTTTTTATAATAAGTAAGAGTACAAACTTTCGAGCCGTGCAAGCCTAACGGCTGCTCCTCCTGCTATAATGAGATCAACCTACCCGAGAGGACGGACATCGAAAGATGAGTCTGAGCAAACGCATTTTCGCCGCCTTTTTCGCTTTTATTATCGTTCCTTTGTTCGTGCTGGGCAGCGTCTCGTACCTGGTATCGCAGAAGGTGACGGAGGAGAAATACGCGGAGCAGACCGAGCTTACGCTCAAGGCCATCGGCCGCAACATCAACAATATGATCAAGGAAGCCAACTACTTCTCGGATTTCTGGGTGACGATGGAGGACAGCGTCGAGGTGGTCGAGCAGTCGATCGACGATGCCGGTACGATCGGCGGCGACCCCGGCACCGGCGAATCGTCCAGAAGCTCGGATTCCTATTACCAGTTGCTGGAGAAGGAGAAGCTGCGGCAGCGCGTGCTTCTGACGTACCCCGGCATCAACTCGGTTACCCTGTACCGCAACGACAACAAGCAGGTCACCGTTAACTTCTCTTCCAAGGACACTCCGATCGCCAGGCAGGACTTGGAGAGCCATCCGATCTATCAGCAGGCATTGCGGAAGAACGGGGCTCCCGTCTGGGTCGGTCCGAACGAAGATACGAGGCTGACCGGGGAGAGCAATCTGTTCACGCAGATTCGCGTGCTGCTCGATGTCGATACGCTGAAGAGCAAGGGCGTGTTGGTCACGCGCTTTCAGATGAACGAGCTGAACAAAATTTTCACCTTCTATAACAGTCAAGGCAAGATCGACCGGCGCTTTCTCATCGTGGCGGGCAACGGCAACATCGTATATGACAGCGAGAAAAATCCCGAAGGGCGACGCATAACCGACTACGTGGATACCGAGAAAGGCATCGACATGAACAGCGTTACGACGCAGAGCAAGACGCTTGAGTTCGATGAGCACAAAAGCCTCGTATCGGTGCAAGATTTGCAGCTTCAACGGCTCGGCGTCGGGGAATGGAAGCTGGTCATGGTCACCTCTTGGCAATATTTGTCCGGCGACATGGCGATCGTCCTGCGTTGGACGGTCGTCATCACCTCGATCTCGCTTGCGCTCGCTCTTGCCTTTAACCTGATTTTCGTTCGGAGAATGGTGACGCTGATCGTTCGCGTCGTTCGCGCGATGAGGCAAGTGGAACGCGGGGACTTGTCCACGAAGGTTCCGGTCGTCGGCAACGACGAGACGACAACGCTGTCGCGAGGCTTCAACAGTCTCGTGAAGAGAGTGTCCGAGCTGCTCGACGACGTCAAGCAGGAGCAATCTCGCAAGCGCAAAGCGGAGATGATGCTGCTCCAGGCGCAGATCAAGCCGCATTTCCTGTTTAACGCGCTGGAATCGATCAATATTTTGGCGGTGCAGAACGAGGGGCGCAAAGTGAGCAAAATGGTTCAGCGGCTCGCGAACATTTTCCGCATCAGCATTCAGCAGAAGGAAGAAATTACGATCGAGCAGGAGCTCGAGCATCTGATGAGTTATTTGGAAATCCAGAAGTACCGCTTCGAGGAGCTGTTCGAATATTCCATCGAAGTTCCGAAAGAGCTGATGGGTTACTCGATTCTGAAGCTGACCTTGCAGCCGCTCGTCGAGAACAGCATTCAGCACGGCTTCGAAGGCATCGAATATTTGGGGAAAATCGAGGTTAGGGCAGCGCTTGAAGATCGTCATATCGCCTTCTATATCGAGGATAACGGGATCGGCATACCGGAAGAGCAGCTTGCGCGGTTCGCGACGAGAGGCATTACGACGCTGCAGGAAATGTACGCGGAGTCTCCCGAAACGGGCGAACGACGCGGGCTCGGAATCGGCAACGTCGCGGATCGGCTGCGCATCCACTACGGCGGCCGGTACGGCCTGATGCTGTGCAGCGCTCCGGGCCACGGCACGACGATCAAATGTCTGATACCTCTAGAGGCAAGGAGAGACACCGATGAGACTGAAAGCGTTGTTGATCGACGATGAAGTGAACATTCTGAAAAATCTGCAGGCGGTCATCCCTTGGGATGCGCTGAATATCGACATGATCGGAACGGCGCGCAACGGGGAACAGGCGCTGGAGCTGGCCAGGGAGCATCGGCCGCAGCTTATTCTGTGCGATATCCGCATGCCCGTCATGGACGGGATCGAGTTTCTGGGCGCGCTCCGGGAGTTCGACACGGAAGCGGAAGTTATCATGATGACCGGATATCAGGACTTCAGCTACGTTCGCTCGGTCATCCGCTACGAAGTGAAAGATTACATTCTGAAGCCGATCGATTACGAGGAACTGGTCGAGACGATCCGGAGGCTGGCGGACGCCATTCGCGAGAGAAGCCTTGAACAGCGCTCCATGCAGCAGGAATGGAAGCAAGTGTTCCATCTCGCCTACGAGAAGGTGCTGTACGATCAGATTACCGATCTGGGCGGCTCGGCCAGCAGGCCTTTCCTGAAGCTCGGCGAACTGGAAGGCGACCATCTGGCGTTCGCCATGATGCTCGTCGACGTCGAAGACTATTCCAAGCGCGAGCGGTTCTGGGACGACAAGGAACGCAAGCTGTGGAACTTCGCGATCAACAACATCCTGCAGGAAAACCTGGCGGCGTTCGGCGTCGAATATTCCGTAATTCAGGTGCGGAGCGGGGAATGGTGCGTGCTGATCGAACGCTCGGCGCCCGATCTGTACGAACGGACGCAATGCTTGTCCTGGGCGGAGACGCTGCGCCAGGCGGTGCAGAGCTATCTCAAGCTGAGCATCCGGGTCGCGCTTCATCCGGCGGAGGTGACGCTGAAGCAGCTGTCCAAGACGTACAAGAGTCTGCAAAGATCGTTGTATTTGTCGTCGACCGCTCACGAGGGTGTCATCGTTTCGGAGAAGGCCCGCGGCGGTCTGGATACTTCGCAGCAGCTGTGGGACACGATCGAAGAGATGGTGACGGGGTTGAAGCGCTGCGACCGCCGCCGTACCGAGACCTCCCTGCGGGAGCTGAACGAGAGCTTTCGGTCGCTGCCGGAAAATTCATTCGAGCGCGTCGCGCCGATCGTCCATTACCTGTGCATCCATCTGCTTCGGGAGATGAGGGAGATGGAGGTGATCACGCGGGACGAGGAGACGGAGATCTGGCGGCAGATCGATCGGCACCAAGGCATCCGGGAGACGCTGCAAGTCGTCAACCGGCTTGTCGACCAATCGCTCGAAAGCGTCATGAAGAAGAAGACGAGCGACGTGCTGATGCTGTCGGCCAAAGACTACATCGAACGCAATCTGTCCGCGGAGCTCAGCATCGACGTGCTGGCCGAATACTTGGGCATCAGCGGCAGTTATTTCAGCTTGCTGTTCAAGCAGCATTTCGGGGAGACGTTCGTCGAATACGTGACGAAGCAAAGAATGGAGATGGCCAGATCGCTGCTCGCGCTCAGCGACAAGAGCGTTACGCAGGTGGGGCAGATGGTCGGGTACGCGGAACGCCGTTATTTCACCCGCGTATTCAGCAAGTATACGGGAATGCTGCCGTCGGAGTACCGCGAGCAGCAGCAAAACAAGTCCGGAGCGGATAAACCGGCATGGACGAATCAAGACGGATGAGGAGAGAAAATCATGACGACAAACAAGGGTTTCGCGGAGCTTACGCTTAAGCAGAAGATCGGTCAGCTATTCATGTGCGGATTCGAGGGGACCGTGCCGACGAAGGAGATCGACAATCTGATTCGGGATTACGGGCTGGGAGGCATCATCTATTTCCGCCGCAATCTCCGGGACGCTGAGCAGGTTCACGAGCTGTCGGGCAAGCTGCAGGACGCCTCTGAGCACCCGCTCTTCATCGCGATCGACCAAGAGGGCGGCATGGTTGTCCGTCTGGAAGAAGGCGTAACGGTTATGCCGGGAGGAATGGCTCAAGGAGCGGCGGCCAGCGAAGCGCTGACGCGCGAGGCTGCCAGGCTGTCCGGCGCGGAACTGCGCGAGATCGGCATCAACATGAACTTCGCGCCTTGTCTGGACGTGAACAACAATCCGCAAAACCCGGTTATCGGCGTCCGTTCGTACGGAGAAGATCCGCAGCGGGTGGCGACCCTCGGCTTGGCGGCAATCCAAGGCTACAAGGAGGGCGGCGTCGTGGCCGTGGCCAAGCATTTCCCGGGACATGGCGACACGGCGGTCGATTCGCACCATGCGTTGCCAGTCGTTCCTCACAGCGTTGAACGGCTGAACGAAGTGGAACTGTATCCGTTCCGTTACGCGATTGAGCGGAAAGCGGACGCGATCATGACGGCGCACGTCGTATTCCCGGCCTTCGAATCCGATCATACGATTCCCGCGACGCGTTCGGAGCGCATTCTGACCGGGCTGCTTCGCGAGCAGCTTGGGTTTGAGGGCGTAATCGTAACGGATTGCCTGGAGATGAACGCGATTTCCGAGACGATCGGCGTCGCGCGCGGAGCGGTCGAGGCGATCAAGGCGGGCGCGGATCTTATTCTCGTCAGCCATCGCATCTCGCGGCAGACAGCCGCCCTCGAAGCGGTGATGGAAGCCGTCATGACGGGCGAGATCTCGGAGGAGCGCATCGACGAAGCCGCCCGCCGGATCTGGAACCTCAAGCAGACGCAAGGCTTGTTCGGCGGAGAGCTTCCGAAGGCGGACCGGGCAAGGGCCGAAGAGGTGCAGAGAGAGCTGAGCGAAGCGGCGGTGACTGTGGTCAAGGGAGAGCGGCATCTGCCGCTCTCGAAAGAAGGCAAGACAGTCGTCGTCTGGGCGGAGCCGCATTCCCGCACGGAGGTGATCGAGGTCATTCCGCAGGATTGGACGCTGGGCAAGGCGCTGAGCGCCGCCGGCTACGACGTGGAGGAGGTTCGGGTCGGAATCGATCCGACGGCGGAAGAGGCGGAGGCGGCCCGATCGGCGGCGAACTCCGGACGGCGCGTGATTTTCGTATCGTATGACGCGGCTTTCTCCAAGACGCAATCCGAGCTGATCCGCGAGCTGAACTCGGGCGAAGAAGGCTCGTTCATCTGGGTCGCGGGCCGTACGCCTTACGATCTTCAGATCGTGCCGGAAGCCCCGGTCTACCTGTGCGTCTACGAGAACAAACCGGCGATGATGACCGCGCTGGCGCGGGTGCTGTCCGGAGAGCTGCCGGCCAAAGCTCGGCAGCCGGTAACGATCGGCGATTACGCGCGGATTTCGATCTGACATAGGAACGGTCCAAACGATTTTTCTCCCAGACTTTGGCGGGAAAAATCGTTTTTTTATTGTCCATGTTGTATAATTACGGGCAAGGGAAGGGGGAACGGATGAAGTGACTACTTATTCGCGAGCGAGAACGCATCACGAGAAGAAGGCGAAGCGCCGCGGGAAGACGAAGCTGCTGCTTGTCGTCAACGGATTTCTGCTCGTCTGCATCGCCGTGGCGGCTTTCGTGATCTGGAAAGCGGGACAGGACGGGGCGAACGAAGCGTCGCCGCCGACCGCGACTCAAGCGCCGTCCGGGCAAGCTGGAGGCGGCGAGCCGTCCGAACCGGCCTCCGCGGGCGATTCGGGGGGAGGCGAGACCTCCTCGCCGTCGACGGAGCCGTCGGCAGAGCCGGCGGATGCGGAAGAGGGAGAGACAGTAACGCTTGCGCTCGTAGGCGATATACTGCCGGCGGCCAGAGTGCTGGAGCTGATGAAAATCAACGGCTACGATTATCCGTTCCGCGAGTCGAAGGCGCTGCTGGAAGCCGCCGACATCGCGGCCGGCAATCTGGAAGCCCCGATTACGGTTCGCGGAACTCCGGCGGAGGATAAGCAGTACGTATTCCGCGGAACGGTCGAAGCGCTTGAGGCGGTGAAGGGCGCCGGCTTCGATTTTCTGTCGCTGGCCAACAACCATACGCTGGATTACGGCTGGCAGGGCCTGAGCGATACGATGGACGCCCTGGACGACGCCGGCTTGAAGCACGCGGGTTCGGGCAACGACGATAAGGAAGCGTTCGCGCCGTCCTACATAGAGGTCAAAGGAATGTCTGTCGCGTTCGTCAGCGTGACGCGGGTCGTTCCGGTCGTGGAGTGGAAGGCGGACAAAAACCATCCGGGAGTGGCGGAAGCCTATTCGCCCGGACGGGCGGTCGCCGCCATCGAGGAAGCGAAGAAAAACGCCGATCTCGTCGTCGTGATGGTCCATTGGGGAGAAGAGAGGAAGGACCAGCCGGTCGCCCATCAGACCGATCTGGCCCATCGGTTCGTCGACGCGGGAGCGGATCTCGTCATTGGCAGCCATCCCCATGTGCTGCAGGGCTTCGAGAGCTACAAAGGGAAGTGGATCGCGTACAGCCTTGGCAACTTCGTGTTCTCGACGACCAGCGTCCGTTCGTCGGAAACCGGCATCCTGAACGCCGAGTGCCGTCGGGACGGCAGCTGCGATCTGTCGTTTACTCCGATGTTCGCGAAGAGCTCGCAGCCGGCTCCGATGGAAGACGCCGAAGGGAAGGCGCTTCTGGCCCGTCTGTCGTCGCTGTCCATCGGCGCGGCTGTAGAGGAGGACGGCGCCATTGTGGCACGGAATTAAAAGCTTCGCCAAAGGGCTGCGCAATTTGCCCTTCAGATATCACGTTTACGGGAGAAGGGGCAATATGAACAAACGGTCGAAGTCGTCGCTCCATCCGTGCGTCGCCCATCGCGGCTTTTCGGGCAAAGCTCCCGAGAACACGATGGCGGCCTTCAAGCTGGCGTTGGAGTATCCGCACGTGGAGTGGATGGAGCTGGACGTGCATCTGTCCAAAGACGGCGTCCCCGTCGTCATTCACGACGCCACGCTGGAGCGTACGACTAGCGGAGGCAAGGCGCGAGTCGTCGATTACACCGCGGAGCAGCTGGCCAATCTGGACGCGGGCGGCTGGATGGATGCCTCTTTCTCGTCGGAAGGCGTTCCCGCACTGGAGCAGGTGCTCGATCTGATCGCCGGAAGGTGCAGGCTGAACATCGAGCTGAAGGGCGGCGATTCCGACTTCGACCGCCTTGCTCTCCGAGCGGTCGAAGTCATTCGTTCGCGGGGAATGGAAGGCGAGCATGTCATTACGTCGTTCGAGCCCGAGATTTTGCGGGCCGTGCGCAAGCACTCCGCCGTGCTGAGAACCGGCCTCATTATTGACGATAATCCTGCCGATCTCGTCGACCGGCTCGTCTCGCTCGGCTGCTCCTACCTGTCGATCGGGTTCCGCCATCTGAACGCGAAGCTGCTCGAGCAAACCGCCACAGCGTCGATCGACGTCATGGCATGGACGGTCAATTCCGCCTCCGACCTGCGCAGATTGGCCGCTCGTCCGGAAGCGTTCCAACTGTGCACGAATTATCCCGACCGCTGGCTTGCGGCCATAGAAGGAGAAGACTAACATGAGTGAAACTGCCGGCTTGCGAACAGAGGATCTGCGTAACATCTATTGCGTCGGACGCAACTATCGGCTGCATGCCGCCGAGCTGGGCAACGAAGTGCCGACGAGTCCGATGATTTTCACGAAGCCGACCCACTCCGTCGCGGCGATGACGGGCGGCGAGCTGCGCCTTCCCGGTTCCCAGGGAAGCGTCCATTACGAGGCGGAGCTTGTATTCGCGATCGGAAGGCCGTACGAGCCGGGAATCCGCTTCGACGAACTGGTCTCGGCGTTTACCGTCGGGCTCGATCTGACGCTGCGGGATGTGCAGGACAAGCTGAAGGCGAAAGGGCATCCGTGGCTTGCGGCCAAAGGCTTCCACAATTCCGCGGTGCTCGGACGCTGGCTGGCCCATCCCGGGTCCGCGGAGATCGAGTCCCGCGAATTCACGTTGTCGATCAACGAACGGGAAGTTCAGCGAGGCACCGCCCGCGATATGGTGTTCGACCTGCAGACGCTGGCCGATTTCGTCGCCCTCCATTACGGGCTTGGACCGGGAGATCTGGTGTTTACCGGGACGCCGGCCGGGGTCGGCGCTCTAGCCGACGGAGACCGTCTCGACGCGTGCTGGAACGGGGAGAGCCTCGGCAGCCTCGTCGCCAGAATCGATCGTTAAACGAATAGAGGAGCCTGCCGGGCATGGTACCCGGCAAGCTCCTCTATTTTTCTATTCCGCGCTTTCTTCGTCATCGGTCAATCGTTCCCGGATGGCCAATAACTGCGGAAGATGGGCGAAGAAGGCGTCTACGATCCGGGGATCGAAGTGCCGTCCTCGCTCCTCCCGGAAGAAGCTTTCGATTCGGTCCATCGGCCAAGGCTTCTTGTACACCCGCTCCGCGCTCAGCGCGTCGAAGACGTCGGCCACGGCCGTAATCCGTCCGAAAATATGAATGTCCTCGCCTCGCCGCCCGTCCGGGTACCCGCTGCCGTCCCATTTCTCGTGGTGCTGTCCGGCGACGATGGCGGCGGCACGCAGTAGCTCACGCTTGGACCCGTGAAGCAGCCGATAGCCGATGTCGGTGTGCGATTTGATCGTCTCGAACTCCTCGGGCGTGAGCTTGCCGGGCTTGTTCAGGATGGCGTCGGGAATCGCGACCTTGCCGATGTCGTGCATAGGGGAAGCGGTGCGGAGCAGCTCGGCTTCCGCCGGGCTCAGTCCGAGTGCGATCGCGAGAACGTAAGAATATTCAGCTACGCGCTTGACGTGGTTGGCGGTCTCCTTGGAGCGGATCTCTCCGACCTCGCCCATCTTGGCGATAATTTCGCGCTGCGTGTCGAAGATTTCCTGGTGGAGCATCACCGATTCGAGCGATTTGCCTGCGTATGAAGCGGCCAGCGAGAGGAGCTCCAGGTCTCGCGGCGTGAAGTAATCGACTTCGGTCAGCTTGTTGATGGCCTGATAGGCTCCGATAATGTTGCCGTCGTTGTTGCGGAACGGAACGGTAATGATCGATTTGGTGCGGTAGCCGGTCTTGCGGTCGTTCTCCGAATTATGCCGCGGGTCCGAATAGGCGTCTTCGATGGTGATCGGTTCCCCGGACAGGATCGAGCTGCCTACGAAACCCGTTCCGTAGGGAACGCGGATTTCATCGACGCCGTGCGCCACCGTCGTGTACAGCTGCTTGCTTTCCTCGTCGATCAGCCATACCGTGCATCTATCGGATAAAATCAGTTCGCGTCCCATATCGGCCATATGCACGAGCACGGCGTTCAGTTGCCGCTCGCTTGCGATTTTGGCGGTATAGTGGAAGATGATCTTCAACAGATCGTCGGAATTCAATTCTTTTTTATACATGCGACGTCACTCCTTAATCGCCCCTTTCCAATATTCGTGAAATAAATGTCGAATCCTGCCGATCTCGAAAAAAACGAAGGGACTGTCCCATAAGTCGGGGCAACAAAAATGATCCACAAAAAGAATGGGAGATATATCCCTCATGTTCACGAATCGATCATTTTATGTTGTTACCCTCTAATGACTTATGGGACTGCCCCTCCTTTTAGGAGATGGACGCCTTACTTTTCGTCGTTTATTTACGTCCCGAGCTAATTCCATCGATATAATAAGTAATCGCTTTGGCCAAGCTTTCCATCAAGTCTTCCTTCATCTGAAAGCCGCCCGCCGATTCGAGAGAGGCGAAGCCGTGAACCATGCTGCGCAGGCCCCGCACGGCGTGAACCGTATCTTCCTCAAGGATGCCGAGAGGACGGAGCAGGCGGAAGAACAGATGAAGCACGGCATCGGAAGCTTGCTCGAACGCTTCCGGCTTCGGAGAGGCGACGCGATTGATCGCCTCGTAGAGACCGGGGTGCTCCTGCACGAACTGCACGTAGCTGCGGCCCACTTCAATAAATGCCTGTTTGCCCGAGTACCCGATAGCGGCATCGTGAAGTCGGTCGTTTAATTTGGCGAGGGCATGAACGGCAAGCTTCTGGCGTAAATCAGGCAGTCCCTCCACATGGTTGTAAAGCGAGGGGGTCCTTATGCCCAGGTACCCGGCTACATTGGCGAGAGTAACTTGGTCCCATCCGTCACGGTCGGCAATGTCGGCCGAGGCCGCGATGACCGTCTCGGGTTTGATTCCGGCTCTCATCCGGCATTCCTCCCTGCGGCGGCGGATTCGGCGGCTTTGATCGCTTGCTCGATCGCGGCTGCCGGCTGAAGCAAAGCGGGACCGTGTCCGACGGCAAGCACGTTGGGGCGCAGTTCCAGCACCTTGCGCGCGCTTTCGATGGCCGTCGGCGCGTGCCAAGTCGCCATCGCCGGGAAGGGGAACGCCCATTGCAGACGGCCCGATACGGCGAAGCCGCCCTTCGTCTGGAAGGCGTCACCCGCGATCAGCGCCTTGCTGCCGGTTTCGAGGAAGGAGAAGTGTCCGGGCGTATGGCCCGGAGTCGCGACCGCGACAAGCGAACCGATCCGTTCCCCGTCGTCGAACAGAAAGTCGGGTTCGAAAGGCGCTCGCTTCGGCACGCCTCCCTTGATCGGAGTTTGTGCTTCGCCGGGCAGCAGGCTGCGATCTCCTCTTAGGAGGGCGGCATCTCTTCGGGAAATTCCGATTTGGGCGTCGGGATAAGCCGCCTTCAAATAAGAAACGGCTCCGATATGGTCCTCGTGGGCGTGCGTGAGCAGAATGCGGGAGAGCGGCTTGCCGGTCGACTCGATCGCGGAGCGTATTCTTTTGGCGACGAAAGGCATGCAGGCGTCGATCAGCGTGACGCCGTTCTCTTCTTCGACCAGATAGGCGTTAAGCGGAAAAAGACGAGGCATAAAGATGAGCTGGGTCACGTTGCCCCATGTCGTTGTTTTCATAGCGTTTTCCCCTCCAAAAACTAATGTTAATTACATTATAACTAATGTCATTAGTTTTTATCAAGGGGGTATTTTGACCTATTCCGCATGCAAGTAGCTAAACGTCGAAAAAGGGGGAAAATATCTACAAACGCCTCAAGACGATCTTATCCCTATGTTAGCAGTTTGACTCCCTTACTTTGGACAAAAATCAACTTACAATAAGGGTGTAAGAATAAACCACATTCCATTTGGGAGGGTCCTAAATTGAAGAAGAAACTGGTTACAGTAACTGCCTCGGTTCTGGTGTTGTCCTCGGTATTGAGCGCATGCGGCGGCAACGGCAAAGAGAACAACGCATCTCCGTCGGCGTCCCCGGCAGCAAGTCCAAGCCCAAGCGCAAGCCCGAGCGAAGCCGCTTCTCCGGCTCCTGTCGAGAGATTCGACGTATCCCTGCGTCACATCCAAATCGGCGAACTGCAAAAGTTCCGCAAAGCGATTCTGGACGAAGTCGTGCAAAAAGCCGAAGCCGAAGTTCCTGGCGCCAACTTCGAAATGGACGCGGTAGAAGACAGCTTTAACCGTTGGACGAAGCTTCCTGCGGAAATGGCCGCAGGCAACCCTCCGAAAATTTTCGACTTGTTCGGCGGTCCGGGCGACGGTCAGAAATTCGCTCGCGCGAACAAGCTGCTCGACTTGACTCCGATTCTCGACGAACTCGGAATCAAAGACAAGTTCACTGACTTCTCCACGTTCATCGTGGACGAAAAAGTGTACGGCCTGCCGATCGGCGCAAGCGCCGAGGGGTGGTTCTACAATAAGGAAATTCTGGATGCCAACGGCATCGCCGCTCCGCAGACGCTCGAAGAGCTCGAAGCTGCTTTCGAGACGCTTAAGGGCAAAGGCATTTCCCCGATCGCGATGGGCTCGCAAGCCGCATGGGTACCGTTCATGCTGCTGAACACGCTCATTCCGCGCTATGCGGGCGATGACATTCAAGCTGGCGTCGCTAACGGTTCCCGCAAAATGACGGAGCCGGAAGTCGTAGCCGCTCTGGCGAAATACAAAGAGTGGGTCGACAAAGGCTACTTCACGAAGGGCGAGCTCGGCATCGATTACACGGGCCAAACGAACGAATTCGTGGCCGGCAAAGCGGGCTTCTTGTTCGACGGTACTTGGAGAGTTTCTACGTTTAACGCGGACGGTGTAGGCGGCGCGCTGAACGGCAAAGTCGGCTACTTCGCAATGCCTGCCGTACCGGGCGGCAAAGGCGATCCGACTTCGGTTAACTACAACCAAAACAACGGCTACGGCTTCTCCGCCGACGTGAACGACAACGAAAAAGCGGCTGTCAAAGCGTTTATCAAAAACCTGTACACGGAAGAGTATCAAGTTCGCGGATTCCAGGAAGACGGCGTATTGCCTTCCATGAAGGTCGACGCTTCCAAGCTGACTTCCGACAATCCGCTCATGCAGCAAGTTCTGGCGATCAATGCAGGGGCAGGCAAAGTATTCCCGCACTTCGATTCCCTCGTACCGGGTACGGTCAACGGCGAATTCGAAAAGCAAATCCAGAACCTGATCGCCGGCAAAGCCACTCCTGAAAAAGCGGCTGAAGAAATTCAAAAAGCGATGGACGCGGAACTGGCAGCATTGAAATAGTCTGAATAGCGATGACGACGAGGTGCCGTCTGCCCGGGCGGGCGGTGCCTCTCTCACGTCATAGGGTGGGGGAACCATGAACAAAACACTGAGAAATCCATATGTATACCTGCTCTTCGTCCTGCCGACGCTCGGATTGTACGGTCTGTTTTTCGTATATCCCGTTCTTCAATCGGTTTTCTACGGGCTGACGAACTGGGACGGCTTGACGCCAGCCAAGTACACCGGTTTAGATAACTTCGTAAAAGCTTTTAACGACGAGGATTTCTGGATTTCCGTCAAGAACAATATGTACTTCATTTTGTTTTCGCTCTTCGTGCAAGTGCCGCTCATTATTCTGTTCTCTCTGCTGATCAGCGGGGTTAAGCGTCTCCAAGGATTTTATAAGACGACGGTATTTCTTCCGTCCATCCTATCGACTTCGATTATCGGGATTTTGTGGGGTTTCATGTATCATCCGAGTATCGGATTGTTCAACAATTTCCTCGGCTGGTTCGGCCTCGAGCCGATCTACTGGCTGTCGGATACGAAATGGGCGATGCTGTCCATTCTCGTCACTAATGCCTGGCAATGGATGGGTTTCTACATCGTGCTGGTGCTTGCGGCCATTCTGGCTATTCCGAAAGAAATCAACGAAGCGGCGGAGATCGACGGAGCTACGGGATTCCAGAGAGCTTACCGGATTACGACGCCGCTCATTATGCCCGTTATATCTGTAGTGGTTATGCTCTCGATCGCCGGCGCGATGCGCGTCGTCGACATCGTACTCGTCATGACGAACGGCGGACCTGCAGGCGCGACCGAAGTTATGGCCTCGTATATGGTTAACAAAGCGCTCAGATACGGTCAATACGGTTACGGTACGGCCCTTTCGATTATGATCTTCGTGATTGCCTTGTTGCTGACGGCGATCTACCAAATCGTATTTGCCAGACGGCAGGAAAGGATCGAGTACTAATGCCAAAAGTCATCAAAAAGATCTTGCCCCATCTGGTGCTGCTCGTCTACGTCTTCGTCATTTTGTTCCCGTTCGTATTCGTCGTGTTCTCGTCCTTGAAGGAATCGAACGACCAGATCGTCAACGCTCCGTTCGGGTTCCCGGTGCAGATGGCATTCGACAACTACGCGGACGCCTGGAGCCAGGCGAAAATCAGCAAGTACTTCTTCAACAGCGCGTACTTGGCGGTCGGCTCGGCGGTATCCTCGATTCTTATCGCGGCGGCGACGGCTTATGCCCTTGCCCGTATGAGAATCGTCAAGGCCAGCAAAGCGATCTACCAGTTCATTTTGCTTGGCATGCTTATTCCCGGGAACGTCTTGTTCATCGCCCAATACATTCTGATTCAGAAGCTGGGACTGCTCGATACGCACTGGGCGCTGTATCTGCCCTATACGGCCGGCGCGCTTCCGTTCAGCGTACTGCTGATCGTCGCGTTCATGAAGGCGATCCCGTCCGAGATGGAAGAAGCGGCGATCGTGGACGGACTCGGAGTCATCCGCTCGTTCATCCTGATTATCTTGCCTTTGACAATGCCGGCTCTCGTGACCGTCTTCATCATCAACTTGCTCGGCAACTGGAACGAGTACTTACTCGCCAACTTCTTTATCAGCAAAGACGCGCTCAAGACGCTTCCTACCGGGATGGTCGGTTTCCGCGACGCATTCCAGACGAGTTACCCGCTCGTATTTACGGGCGTCGTCATCAGTGTGGCTCCGATCATCGTGATCTACGCATTCCTGCAGCGGACCATTATCGAAGGTCTGACAGCGGGCAGCGTCAAAGGCTGATTCCTTGCGAAACGCCGGACAGGCTCCGGCTGCGGAAGGGCCCGGCGCAAATCTTCCTCGGAGGATTTGCGCTTTTTGGCGTATGCGGATTATGATGAGGGGAGAATATCGGCATAGGAAAGGAGGGCGGACCGTGATCGTTCATTCGTTCCCGCCGATCATCGACGAAGGATGCACAATGCTCGTTCTGGGCAGCATGCCGGGCGCCGCGTCGCTCAAGGCTCACCGGTACTACTGGAACCCGCGCAATTACATGTGGCGGATTTTATACGCTTTGTTCGGCGACGGGAGAGAGCCCGATGAAAACTACGACAGTCGGATCGCGTTCGCGCTCCGCAGCGGCGTCGCCCTGTGGGATACGATTGCGAGCTGCGAACGGAAGGGGAGCTTGGACAGCGAGATCAGGGAGGCGATTCCGAACGATATCCCGGGCCTGCTGGCGGCATACCCGAACGTGCGCGCGATCGTCTGCAACGGCACGAAGTCGTTCACGGAACTGAACAAGCATTTCGGCGAACATCCCGAGGTTCGCAAGCGGGAACTGCTGCGGCTGCCGTCTACCAGCCCGATTCCGACGCGGGATTATCGGGGGCTGGAAGACCGTCTGGAAGCATGGAAGCGACTGTTGGAAATAGGAGAAAAGGGCTGATCTATAAGCGCCTCAAGTTGCTATGAAAGATAATCGACAATAAAGGTGAAAGGGGTATGTACCTCCTTCCGATGCTATACGCCCCTGAAACCTGAATGGGTAAACCCGTGATAAGGTGGTTTCATGAGCGTATGAGGCATTCTCCAGGAGGTACATACCCCTCTTTTTACATGTCGATTATCTTAAGCAACTCGGCTTATAGATCGGCCCTTCGTTATTTCGTCAGTTGTTCCATTTGCTCAATCAGGCCTTCGAATACGCTCATCGCCTGGCGAATCGGCTCCGGCGAGGACATATCGACGCCGGCCTTCTTCAGAATGTTGATCGAGTAGTCTTTGCCGCCGCTTTTCAGGAAGCCGAGATAACGGTCGACAGCGGGCTGGCCCTCGTCGAGAATCTGCTTCGCGAAGCTCGTCGCCGCGGAGAAGCCGGTCGCGTACTTGAAGACGTAGAAGCTCGTGTAGAAATGGGGGATGCGCGCCCATTCCATCTCGATATCCTTGTCGACGACCATGCCCTCGCCGTAGTATTTCACGTTCAAATCGTAGTAGATCGAGCTGAGCTCTTGAGGCGTCAGCGCCTCGCCCTGCTCCGCTTTCGCGTGAATGATCTTCTCGAACTCCGCGAACATCGTCTGACGGAACACCGTCGTGCGGAATTGATCGGCGTAATAGGTGAGCAGGTACATTTTTTCCTTCGGATCGGTCGACTTGCTCAGCAGATAGTCCATCAGCAGCGCTTCGTTCAGCGTGGAAGCGACCTCGGCGAGGAAGATCGTGTACTGCGCGTCGCGGTACTCGTTGCTCTCATCCGAGAAGTACGAGTGGAGGGCGTGGCCCATCTCGTGCGTGAGCGTGAACATGCTGTTCAGGTTGTCGTTATGGTTGAGCAGAACGTACGGATGTGTGCCGTAGGCGCCCCAGCTGTACGCGCCGCTGCGCTTGCCCTGGTTCTCGTAGATGTCGATCCAGCCTCCGTCGAAGCCCTCTTGCAGCACTTTACGATAGTTGTCGCCGAGCGGCGAAAGGCTGTCGTACACCGTCTTCTTCGCTTCCTCGTAGGTGATGTTCAGGTCGAATTCTTCGACGAGCGGGGCGAACAGATCGTACATATGTAATTCGTCCAGCTTAAGCAGCTTCTTGCGCAGCTCCATGTAGCGGTGCATCAGCGGCAAAAACTCGTGAATCGTCGAGATCAGGTTATCGTAGACCGATTGCGGGATATTGTCCCCGAACAGCGACATTTCCAGGGCGGAAGGATAATTCCGGGCTTTGGCGTAAAATTGGTTTTTCGTCACGTTGGCGTTCAAGGTGGCGGCCAGCGTGTTGCGCCATTTGCCGTACGTATCGTACATCGCTTGGAAGGCTTCCCGTCTGACGTCCCGGTTTTTGCTCTCCAGAAACTGAATGTAGCGGCCGTGCGTCAGCTCGACCTCTTCGCCTTGCTCGTTCTTGATCTTGGGGAATTTCAGATCCGCGTTGTTCAGCATGCCGAAGATCGTGCCCGGCGCTTGCGATACGTTGCCGACCTGGGCCAGCAGCGCTTCTTCGTTCTTGGAGAGCGTGTGAGGCTTCCGGCGAAGCATCTCTTCCAGCGAACGCTTATATTTGGCCAGCGACGAATCGGCGATCAGCTCGGTGAGCTGCCCCTCGGACAGGCTGAGAATTTCGGGCGTGATGAACGAAGTCGCTTCGCCGACTTCCACGCCGAGCTTCTTGGATTTGTCGGACAGCGCTTGGTACTTGGGAGCGGCCATATCTTCGTGATGGCGCATGTTCGCGTACACGTAGAGACGTTCGGTCAGCAGAGAGATTTCGTCGTCGAGCGCAAAACAGCGGGCGATGGCGTCGGCGTCCTTCAGCTTGCCCTGGTAGCCAGCGATTTCTCCGATCAGCTTCTTGACTTGACTGTACTCTGCATCCCAGGCTTGCTCGTTCGAATACAGGTCCTCGAGCTTCCAGCGGTGCTCCTGAGGCACTTCGGATCTGACGGCGACTTGTTTCATGGACATATTCAACCTCCTGAATGATGGATCGTAATCGGCCGAGACGGCGGTGCACAGCAAAGACATGACCGCGACCGACGCGGTCAGCGGCAGGACGAACTTCCTCATGGCGGGCCTCCGGTGTTGGAATAAGTTTCCGGAGTAGTATGCCCTCGCTAGGCGCCAATGATGAAGAAGTTATACACGATCAGGAAAAAGGCGAACAGCACGAGCGCGATCGACAGGATGGCCATCGGTCGGCGCATCTGATCGGGAAGGCGGTCGCGGGTCAGGATCAGCACGACGGCTAAGGAGAAAGACGAGATAATAAAGATCAGAGTAGCTTCGGTATTCATCGGGGACGGACTCCTTTGCAATCGTAACTATTCGGCACGAACCGGGTCAGATCGATTTCAATTTCTCCAGCGTTGCGCGCAGTCCTTCTTCGCCGTCGGGGAAATCCTCGGGCAGAAACCGCTTCCCGGCCCAATCCATCATCTCCGGACGGCTGAGGAAGCGGTGGCAGGTTTCGCCCCATTGCTCGGATATTTCGCGGACGACAAGCGTTTTGCCCTGAACTTCTACAGTCAGCATATTGTAGTTGTCGTGCTTATAGACGGTATGTTTTGCGAACATAGGACACTCCTGGGCTAGGGCAGCTAATGCCGTTTTTTTCATCATAGAAGAGTTCTACAGAGAAATCAATGTAACGCTGGAAAATCGAGGGTTGACAGAAGCGATCGACTGTGGGAATCTACATAGAAATCCGCCGAGGGCGGATGGAGCAATGAGACGAGTTGAGACGAGTTTGACGAGACGAGAGGAGAAGAGAATCGAATGACAAATGAAAAAGCTGTGCCGGCGTACCCGCAGACGGGTGTCGCCTCGACCTGCCGTTCGTTCGACGAGTATTGCGCGATGTTCCAACTGGAGTCTGTGGATCTGAAGGGACCTGTGCTCGACGTTGCGGGAGGAGCTTCCTCCTTCACCGCGAATTTGCACGCGAAGGGCGTGCGGGCGATGGCCGCCGATCCCTTCTATGAAGGACTCACGGACGAAATCGTCGCGACGGGGTACAAGGAGATCGAGATCGCTTCGGCCAAGATCGCTGCGATGGCCGCAAGCTTCGATTGGAGCTATTACGGCTCCCCGGAACGCCAACGCGAAATCCGGGAACGCTCCATGGCGCTGTTCGCGGAAGATTTCCGCAAGGAAGACGCATGGACCCGGTACTTCGCCGCCGCTCTTCCCGCCCTGCCTTTCGAAGACGATACGTTCGAACTGGTCTTATGCAGCCACTTTCTGTTTCTATACGCCGACGCCTTCGACGAGCGCTTCCACGAGGCTGCGCTGCGGGAGCTCATCCGCGTACTTCGTCCCGGCGGGGAGCTGCGAATATATCCGCTTGTTACTTTGAAGTGGGAAAAATACCCTTATATGGAGCGGGTTCTTGGGGAGCTGGAGGAGATCGCTTCTCATGAGTTCCTCCCGGCCGGATTGCCTTTTACGCCGGTTCGCAGCCCTCTGCTGAAACTGGTGAAAAGGCCGGTCCGACGGGCTGATCCGTCCGGTCGGAACTGCTTTTAGGCGGCCTGAATATCTTGCAGAAAAGGGTAATTTCGGTTATAATCATCGTATTCGCCGATCGACGGCGAGATTTTAGGAGGTTTTTCATTTGAGAGGAACAGTAAAATGGTTTAACGCAGAAAAAGGATACGGTTTTCTTTCCGTAGAAGACGGCAACGACGTATTCGTTCACTTCTCCGCCATCCAAGGCGAAGGCTTCAAAACTTTGGAAGAAGGCCAAGAAGTCGAATTCGAAATTACGCAAGGCAATCGCGGTCCTCAAGCTTCTAACGTGGTTAAACTGTAAGTTCCGCGAGCGGACTTACTTCTCATATCACGAAACAGCGGCAGAACCCCTGGTGATCCACGATCTACCAGGGGTTTTGCTGTTTTTGCATAGTCGACTGCGGGAACTCCGCTTGCTCCGCTCGGCCATGCTTATGGCGCACGGAAGAGAGCGCCGCGGGGAAAATCGTGGCGTGCCCCGCTTCGAAATGGCGGTTCCCGACTCCCCCTTTGACCGTAAGGCGACTAAAGTGGTAAACTTATTGGTGATTTTTATTGATACTTATGTTCCCCGGGGGTACAAAGTCATGCCAAAATTCAAGCTGTTCGCCGACCGTAAAGGCAAGGCGGACCAAGCTAAAAACAATCGTTTCGTGAAGCTGGCACGCGAAATCTATGTGCAAGCGCGCAGGGGCGGGCCGAATCCGGAATCCAATTACGGACTCAGAAGCGCCATCGCCAGCGCTCGCGCGATCCAGATGCCGGCCGACAATATTGAAAGAGCGATCAAGAAAGCCGCCGGAGCCGCGGACGGCGACGATTACGAAGAAATCATGTACGAAGGATACGGCCCCGGAGGCGTGGCGATCATGGTGAAATGCCTGACCGACAACCGCAACCGGACCGCGTCCGACGTTCGCTCGATTTTCGGCAAGCGCGGCGGCAACTTGGGCGAATCGGGATGCGTATCGTATATGTTCGATCACAAAGGGCTGCTCGTCATCGCCCGGGACGAAGACTCTCCGGACGAAGACAGCTTTATGATGGAAGCGCTGGAAGCCGGAGCGGAAGACGTCGTCAGCAGCGACGAGAGCTTCGAGGTGCTGACGACGACGGAAGATTACGAAGCGGTGAAGAACAAGCTGGAAGAAGCCGGCTACAAATTCGAGACGGCGAGCGTTCGCTGGCTTCCGCAGAACACGGTGGCGGCGGAAGGCGAGAACGCCGAGAAGCTGATGAAGATGATGGACGCGTTCGAGGACAACGACGATGTGCAGGACGTGTACCACAACTTCGAGATCAGCGACGACGAGATGAGCCGCATCGGTTAATGCGGACCCGCGAAGCTTGTTCATGGATCGTGAAGGGGACAAGCCCGCAGCCAGACAGGCCAACCGGTCTTCAGGTTGGCCATGCCAAAAAGAGGCCGAGAGGCCTCTTTTTGGCTGAATGCATATCAGGAACGTTCCGTTATTTGGCTCCGGCAGGCTCCAGCATATGAACTTTATCGATCGTGCCGCCGCCGAGGCAGACATCGCCGTCGTAGAAGACGACCGCTTGTCCGGGCGTGATCGCCTTCTGGGGCGCGTCGAACACGACGTCGTACGTGCCGTCGCCCAGCGGCTTCAGCGTTACGCCCTGGTCGGGCTGACGGTAGCGGAACTTGGCCGTGCAGCGAACCGGAGCGGAAGGCTCCTCCGGGCTGATCCAGTTGACTCCGGCAGCTGTCAAGCCAACGGAGTAGAGGCTGTGATGGGCATCGCCTTGCACGACGTACAGCGTGTTCGTCTCCAGATCCTTGCTCGCAACGAACCACGGTTCGCCCGTGCCTGAGCCGCCGATGCCGAGCCCTTGCCGCTGGCCGAGCGTATAATACATCAGGCCGTCGTGGCGGCCCTTCGTTTCTCCGCTGACGATATCGACCATATTGCCCGGCTTGGCAGGCAGGTATTGGCTCAGAAATTCTTTGAAGTTGCGCTCGCCGATAAAGCAGACGCCGGTGCTGTCCTTCTTCTTGGCCGTGTAGAGGCCGAATTCCTCGGCGATTCTGCGGACGTCCGGCTTCTGCAGATGGCCGATCGGGAACATGGCCCGCGACAGCTGCGCCTGATTCAGCGCGTGCAGGAAGTAAGTCTGATCCTTGTTCGAGTCGACGCCCCGGAGCAGCTCGTATTTGCCGTCCCGCTGCTCCAGCCTCGCGTAGTGTCCGGTCGCGATCGCGTCCGCTCCGAGTTCCAGCGCCTTCTGCAGAAATTCGCCGAACTTGATCTCGCGGTTGCACATAACGTCCGGATTGGGCGTTCTGCCCGCCCGATATTCCGCGAGAAAATATTCGAACACCTTATCGTAATATTCCTTCTCGAAATTAACGGTATAATAAGGGATTCCGATCTGGTTGCACACCCGCCGCACGTCTTCCGCGTCTTCCTCCGCCGTGCAGACGCCGAACTCGTCGGTATCGTCCCAGTTTTTCATAAATACCCCGACCACGTCGAAACCTTGCTTCTTCAGCAGCAGCGCGGTCACCGAGGAGTCTACGCCTCCGGACATGCCGACGACGACGCGTACCTTGGAAGGGTCCGGGAACCGCGTCTCCAGCGATGCCGATAAGGCTTCTAGATTGTTCATCCGCATCATCTCCTTGCCGCCTTCCGGACAACCCGATTGCGGATCGGGCCTCCCGGCGGCTTTTGCTTCAACCTGCTTCGATCTATTTTAGCACAAACCTCGTTATTTCTCACAATTGTCCGGGCGTTTCATGAATATGTCACGTTTTTTTTGCCCAAAAAGAGAATAGTTGTGATAACATATATTTATTATGGGGATACCCTCCATTCCGATTCCGTAATCAAGTCTGGAATCTTCACAATCGGGTATCAGGTAACTTAATCTATGCCGACGGCATGAAAGCAGGTGTTCGAATTGAAAATTTCGACCAAAGGCCGCTACGGCTTGACGATCATGATGGAACTTGCGGCCAAATTCGGCGAAGGGCCGATTTCACTAAAAAGCATCGCGGAGAAAAACGGACTTTCCGAGCATTATTTGGAGCAGTTGATCGCTCCGCTTCGTAACGCGGGCCTCGTCAAAAGCGTGCGCGGGGCGTACGGAGGCTACATTCTTTCGAAGGATCCGGAGACGATCTCGTCCGGAGACGTCATCCGCATTCTCGAAGGGCCGATCAGTCCGGTGGACTTCACCGAGGAAGACGATCCGGCCAAGCGCAATCTGTGGCTGCGAATTCGCGACAGCATTGCCGAGGTGCTCGACTCGACGACGCTGCACGATCTGATCACGTTCAAGGGCGAGGACAAGCTCGACAACTATATGTTCTACATCTAGGATGAGGTTCGAGAAATGAATTCTATTTATTTCGACCATGCGGCCACCACGCCGATGCATCCGGCGGCGATCGAAGCTTACGTGGAAGCGGCCTCTGCGGGACCGAGCAATCCGTCCAGTCTTCATGCTCCGGGCCGCGCCGCAAGAGAGCGAATCTCCGCGGCGAGAGATGCGATCGCGGAATTGCTGGGCTGCTCCCCGGCGGAGATCGTCTTCACGGGCAGCGGAACCGAGAGCGACAATTCGGCGCTGTTCGGCGCCGCCCGCGCGCAGCGGGAGAGAGGACGCACCGGAATCGTCACGACGGCCGTCGAGCATCACGCGGTGCTGAACGCTTGCCGCCTGCTTGAGGCCGAAGGCTTCGAGCTGACGGTGCTCCCCGTGGACGAGTACGGCCGGGTAAGTCTCGAAGACGCCGAGGCGGCGATAGGAGACGATACCGCGGTCGTCAGCGTCATGGCAGGCAATAACGAGACCGGCACGCTGCAGCCGATCGCCGAGATCGGCGAGCTCGCTCGCCGCCGCAAGGCGCTGATGCATGTCGACGCGGTGCAGGCGTTCGGTTATTTGCCGCTGAATCTGCGCGAGCTGCCGATCGACCTGCTGAGCGTATCCGCCCACAAAATCAACGGCCCGCAAGGCGTAGGCCTGTTATACGTGCGCAGAGGAACGCCCTGGCTGCCCTTGCTTCACGGAGGCTCCCAGGAGCGCAGCCGCAGAGCCGGAACGGAGAACGTCGCCGGCATTGCGGCTTTCGCCGCGGCGGCGAACGTCGCCCTCAAGGAACGGGCGGACCGCTGGGAACGCGCCGAGAGCATGAGGGCCGAGGCTCTGAGGCAATTGTCCGCGCAGCTCGGACCGGAGCGTTACGTCGTGAACGGCCATCCGGACGACCGGCTTCCCCATGTGCTGAATGTGAGTTTTCCAGGCATTTCCTCCGAAAGCATGCTGATGAATCTGGATCTCGCGGGCATCGCCGCCTCCGGCGGTTCCGCGTGCAATTCGGGCTCCCTGAAACCTTCCCATGTGCTCGAGGCCATGAATCTTCCTTCCGACAGAATCGGTTCCGCTGTACGTTTCAGCTTCGGTTTGGGCAATACTATGGATCAGGCCGAAAAAATGGCGAAAATTATTGCAACTATTTCAGCGCGTTATGCGTAATACATAACAAGACGCTGAAGTCAGGAGCCCGCATGTTTCAAGTGGAGCGCATTCTCGGTTTGCCGGTGCTGCTCGAGAGCGGCAAGAGCGTCGGAAAAATCAAGGATTTGTGGTTCGACGAATTTTGGCGGTTGGTCGGCATCGTGTTGGACAGGTATACGCGATCCGGGCTGTTCCGCAAATTGTCCAAGATTGTCTACTGGAAAGATATCGTTCATCTCGGCGAAGACGCTTTGTTGATTCGCAACGGTGCGGCTGTCGCGTCCATTAACGGCAATGAGCTGCTGCGGACGTTCCATTCCGGGGTCGTCCGATTGAAGGATATGCCGGTCTATACGATTGAGGGACAATATTTAGGCAAAGTCTCGGATGTTTATTTTAGGCCATCCGAGGGTACACAAATAGTAGGATACGAGTTGACGGACGGTTTTCTCGCGGACGTGCTGGAAGGAAGGCGGAAGCTGATTCTGCCCGAAGCGCCGGACAAGATGACATTGGACAACGATGCGATATTGGTGCCGGCATCGTACGAGCGGATTCTGACGAGAGAGCCTACGCGGAAAGTGACAGGTGAAGACGGATGATGAGATGTCCGAATTGCAGTTCCAAAGATATCGGTAAAATCGGTTCCCATCAATTTTATTGCTGGAGCTGCTTTATCGAGCTGACGGTCAACGGAGAGAAGATGTCGGTCTACCAGGTGGAAGAGGACGGCACTCTGAGCTCGCTTGACGATTTGTTCTTCGACGAGCCGATTCCGGCTCACATTCATGCCAACGGCATGTAATCGAGAGCGAGAGCGCTCCGCCCCTAACGAGGGCGGGGCGCTTTTTTTATGTCCGGCGCCGTTCATTCGAGGCTGGTTTATGCGGGAGGACAAGTGCATATACTGGAAGGGAATGCCCGTCCTGCGGATGAGGCCGTCTTAAGGGGGGAGTGCGGAGATGGAGACGTTCACGAAGAGCCGCCTGTTTCGCGTGCTCGTATACACGATCCTCCTGCTGGTCGTCTTGTTCCTGATCGTGCTCGTGCGCCCGATGCTGATGTCGGTGTACGGCTTTCTGAAAGCGGTGCTGGCGCCTTTTCTCGTGGCCATGATCATTTCCTATACGCTGAATCCGATCGTCAACATGCTGCACGACCGCAAAGTTCCGCGCACGGCCGCGGTGCTGCTCATCTATGCCGTCTTCCTCTCCGTGTCCGTGGTCATCCTGATGAATGTCATTCCGATGTTCATGAACCAGGTGGAGGAGCTGAACGAGCATATGCCCGAGCTGACGATGAGGGCGCAGGGGCTGGTCGACCATTTCAACAACAACAATGTGCTGCCGGAAGCGGTCAGGGACGGCATCAACCGGTCGATCGGGACGCTGGAGAAACGGATCGAGCAGTGGATCGCGAATTTCCTCAACAACATCGACTCCGTCGTTAACGTACTGTTTATCGTGATGATCGTGCCCTTTCTCGCTTTCTATATGATGAAGGATCTGGACGTGTTCGAACGAGCCGCCCTGCAGTACGTGCCCCGGGCGAGGCGCAAGCATGCGGTAAGGCTGCTGAAGGATATCGATGCGGCGCTCGGCAGCTACATTCGCGGTCAACTGATCGTGTCCGTCTGCGTCGGAGTGCTCGCGTACATCGGCTACTTGATTATCGGTATGCCTTATCCGCTGCTGATGGCCGGATTCGTCTCTCTGTTCGATATCATTCCGTACCTCGGCCCGTTCTTCGGTGCGCTGCCCGCGCTCATCATGGCTACGACCATCTCGTGGAAAATGGTGCTGATGGTCATCGTCGTCAACATGATCTGCCAAAACCTCGAGAGCAACGTCATCAGTCCCCAGGTCGTCGGAAAATCGATGAAAATGCACCCTCTCACGATCATTCTGGTGCTCTTGATCGGGGGGGAACTGGCGGGCATCGTCGGCATGATATTGGCGGTTCCGTTCTACGCGGCGCTGAAGGTGATCGTGCAGCACGTGTCCGCTTATTACATTCATCGAAAAACCGTTTGACAGCGCCGAACGGGGTTGACTATAATTTTATGAGGCGTAATGTTCGATTACGCGACACGACACGATATCGCGCAACACGTTGACGAAGCATAAGTACCTCGCAGTCCGCATCGCCAGAGAGAAGATTTCTTGCCCGGAACGCCGGATATCGCCGGCAGCGCCGCAGGCATGGCTGGGAAAATCTTCGTTGCGAAGGGCGTGGGAAGCTCGCTTCGGAGTGCGGATGCAAATCCGCCGGCCAGGACCGTTATCCCGTCATGAGGAGATCGCTTCCGCGGAAGCGATAACCAGGGTGGTACCGCGAAGCTATTCGTCCCTGATTTTGGGGGCGTTTTTTTATTTTTTTCGACAGAGCCGAGGAGGAATACCGAATCATGAAACCGATGAAAGCAGCAGAAATACGCAGCAAGTGGCTGGACTTCTTCGCCAGCAAAGGCCATAAGATCGAGCCGAGCTCACCGCTCGTACCCCATAACGATCCGTCTTTGCTCTGGATCAATGCGGGCATGGCTCCGCTTAAGCAATACTTCGACGGACGGGTGATCCCGGAAAATCCGCGCATCGCCAACTCGCAGAAGTGCATTCGCACGAACGATATCGAGAACGTGGGCAAGACGCGCCGTCACCATACGTTCTTCGAGATGCTCGGCAACTTTTCCATCGGGGATTACTTCAAAGAAGAAGTGATCACCTGGGCATGGGAGTTTCTGACGAGCCCGGAGTGGATCGGCTTCGATCCGGAGCGGCTGTCCGTCACCGTCTATCCGGAGGACGAGGAAGCTTATCGCTACTGGCATGAGAAAATCGGTCTGCCGGCGGAGCGGATCGTCAAGCTGGAAGACAACTTCTGGGATATCGGAGAAGGCCCGTGCGGCCCTTGTACCGAAATCTTCTACGATCGCGGCGACAAATACGGAGACCTGTCCGATCCCGACTGCACGCCGGGAGGCGAGAACGAGCGTTTCCTCGAAGTGTGGAACCTCGTGTTCTCGCAGTTCAACCACAATAAGGACGGCAGCTACACGCCGCTGCCGAACAAGAACATCGATACCGGAGCGGGACTCGAGCGCTTCGCTTCCATTCTGCAGGACGTCGACTCGAACTTCGACACCGACCTGTTCATGCCGATCATCGAGCGTGCGAGCGCAATCGCGGGCGTGAAGTACAAGACGAACGAAGAACACGACGTCGCGCTGAAAGTCATCGCCGACCATATTCGCACCGTGGCGTTCTCCGTAGGCGACGGAGTGCTTCCTTCCAATGAAGGCCGCGGCTATATCATTCGCCGCTTGCTGCGCCGCGCCGTTCGTTACGGCAAGGTGCTCGGCATCGACCGTCCGTTCCTGTGGGAGCTGACGCCGACCGTTGGCGAGATCATGGGCGTCTACTATCCGGAAGTGCTGGAGAAGCGCGAATTCATCGAGAAGGTGATCCGCACCGAAGAGGAGCGATTCCACGAGACGCTGTCCGACGGTCTGGCGATTCTCGCCGACCTGTGCGCCAAAGCGCGCGCCGAAGGACGTTCCGAAATTGCCGGTCCGGACGCGTTTAAGCTGTACGACACGTACGGCTTCCCGCTCGACTTGACGGAAGACTACGCGACGGAGCAGGGCATGACCGTCGATCGCGAAGGCTTCGACAAGTCGATGCAGGAGCAGCGCGACCGCGCCCGTGCGGCCCGCCAGGAGACGGACAGCATGAAGGTGCAGGGCGGACCGCTGGCGGACTATACGGACAAGAGCGAGTTCGTCGGGTACGACAACCTGTCCGCGGAAGTCCGCATACAGGCGATCGTGGCGGATAACGAATTCGTCGACGTCGCCGGGGTCGACCAGAAGGTGCTGGTCGTGCTCGACCGCACGCCTTTCTACGCCGAGAGCGGCGGCCAGGTGAGCGACCGGGGCGTGCTGTTCGGCAGCGGCGTCAACGCCGAGGTGACCGGCCTGAGCAAGGCGCCTCACGGCCAGCCGGTGCATCAGGTCGTCGTAACCGGCGGGTTCCTTAAAGTGGGCGACACGCTCACGGCGTCGGTCAACGCATCGGAGCGCGGAGAAACGATCCGCAACCATACGGCGACGCACTTGCTGCACAGGGCGCTCAAGGACGTGCTCGGCGAGCACGTCAATCAGGCGGGCTCGCTCGTCGAGCCGGAGCGGCTGCGCTTCGACTTCTCGCACTTCGGCGCGGTAACCGCCGAAGAGCTGGCCGAGATCGAGCGCCGCGTCAACGAGCAGATCTGGATCGGCACGGAGCTGGACATCGCCCTGAAGCCGATTGCCGAAGCGAAGGCGATGGGCGCGATGGCGCTGTTCGGCGAGAAATACGGCGACATCGTCCGCGTCGTCCGCGTCGGCGATTACAGCCTGGAGCTGTGCGGAGGCTGCCACGTGCGCAACACGTCGCAGATCGGACTGTTCAAGCTCGTCAGCGAAGGCGGCATCGGCTCCGGCGTGCGCCGGATCGAAGCGGTCACCGGGCGCCAAGCTTATGCGTATCTCGACGATCAGCTGGGCCTGTTGAAGGACGCGGCCGCGCTGCTGAAGAGCTCTGTCGCCGATGTTCCTAGACGCGTCGAAGCGCTGCAAGGCGAGCTGCGCCAGGCGCAGCGCGACAACGAGTCGCTGCAGGGCAAGCTGAGCCGGCTGGAAGCGGCGGAGCTCGTCGCCTCCGCCAAGAAGGTGGGCGAAGTGACGCTGCTGGCCGCGCAAGTGAACGCCGGAGGCATGGATGCGCTTCGGGGCGTGGCGGACGAGTTGAAGCTGAAGCTGAGCTCCGCGGTGCTGGTGCTCGGAGCGGTGGAAGGCGAGAAGGTGAACCTGATCGTCGCGGTGACGCCGGATCTGGTGAAGCAAGGCTTCCACGCCGGCAAGCTGATCAAGGAAGTCGCCGCGATCTGCGGAGGCGGGGGCGGCGGCAAGCCGGAGCTGGCCCAAGCCGGGGGCAAAGATCCGTCGAAGCTGTCCGAGGCGCTGAAGGCGGCCGAAGGCCTCGTGCTGGCGCAGATTTCCTAAACCACTAATTTCCTGTCGAACCGAGATTGTGTTATGATGAGAATAAGAGCTTGGAGTTAGCCATTGAAAGCGAGGTGCTGGAGATGAGCACGTCGGATAAAAACCATTTCGATCAAACGATGAAGTTCGATGTCGTGGCCGACCCCCGTGAAATTTCGCCGCGCGACATCCTGTTCACGGTGCATGACGCCCTGGTGGAGAAGGAGTACAATCCGATCAACCAGATCGTCGGCTACCTGCTGTCCGGAGATCCCGCCTTTATCCCGAGGCACAACAACGCGCGCAGCCTGATTCGCAAGAAGGAGCGCGACGAACTGATCGAAGAGCTCGTTCGCTTCTATCTTCAGCAAAACCGTTGACGATGCGGATCATGGGGCTGGACTACGGGGAAAGACGGATCGGCGTGGCGATGAGCGATCTGTTCGGCTGGACCGCGCAAGGCTTGGAAGTGATCGACAAGAAAGCCGTCGCGGATTCGGACGCGCGCATCGCGGAGCTGATCGGGCAGTACGAGGTCGAGGAGATCGTCGTCGGATTGCCGAAGAACATGAACGGCACGATCGGGCCGAGTGGGGAAAATTGCATCGCATTCGCGGAACGGCTTCGGCAAAAGCTAGAATTGCCGGTACGGCTATGGGATGAAAGGCTGACAACGGTATCCGCGGAGCGGACGCTGCTCGAAGCGGACGTAAGCCGGAACAAGCGCAAACAAGTCATCGACAAGATGGCGGCGGCGATCCTGCTGCAGAGCTATCTTGATTCGGTATCGAAACGAGGGGATCTTCCATGACGGATTTGAATCATAACGAAGAAGAAGCAGAATTGATCTACATTACGGACGACGAGGGCAACGACGAGCCGTTCGAAGTCGTCATGCGCTTCGAGCTCGACGACGGCACGGACCGCAAGTACATGATGGTCGTGCCGGCCGAGGAGAACGGGGACGAGGAGCAGGAAGTGTTCGCGTTCCGTTACGACGAGGACAGCGAAGGCGAAATCAAGCTGTACCCGATCGAAGATCCGGCGGAATGGGATATGGTCGAAGAGACGTTCAATACGCTGATCGGGGAGTTCGGAGAAGCCGATGCCTGATATTCGCGACGGCGATCCGTCTCCGGCGGGGTTGAGCGAACGTTACGGAGACAGCGTCGAATTGCTTGCCGACGACGGCGAGACTCTGACTTATCGCATCGCTGCGGAACTGTCCGTCGGAGGCAGTTGCTATGCGATTCTGCAGACGAAAGAGATGCAGCGGGACGACGAGATTGAAGTGTTCAAAATCGTCGCCAATTCGGCCGGCGAGGTCGAGCTTGAGTCCGTCGCGGACGAGGAAGAATGGGAGCTTGTCGCCGAAGCCTTCGACGATTCGCAGTTCGGCAGCGACGAACGGCCGTAGAGATCATCGATCGAAGAGCGGGCGACCGCTCTTTTTCTCGGTGACGACAGGTTTGCTGGAGGGGAAATAGCTTGAATAGAGACGATGAACCGACTACGGGATGGAGATCCATATACGGAGACAAGACGACGGACGACGGCAATAGGCCGCAGGACAGGAAGGAAACGGCGGCGGCGACCGAGAGCGGCAGGCTGCCGCAGCTGTCCCGTTCGGCGGCTTCGCGTTCGGAAGGCCCGGGCTGGGGACCGTCGGCGGATCGATCCGCCGACGGCGAGCCTTCCCGGCAAGAGCCGAATGCGAGAACGACTTCCGTTCCGGCCGTGCGGCGGCGCAAGCCGAAAGTGCTGCTCTGGTCGTTCCTGATCGCGTTGAGCCTGGTGCTGGCGATGGTGGGGGGAACTCTGTTTTATGCATGGAACGGCCTGAGACCGGCTCCGGAGGCTTCCGCTCCGGTGAAATTCACGATTACTTCCGGCATGCGCGCCCAGAAGGTCGCCGAACTGCTGGAGGAACAAGGACTTATCCGTAACGCTTTTCTTTTTGGCAGTTGGTTGAAAGTCGAGGGGGAAGGCTCGCGGTTTCAGGCGGGAGAGTACGAACTGACGCCGGGAATGACCCGCGAAGAAATCGTGGCCAAGCTGAACAAAGGGGATACGGTCGCCGCCGAGACGATCAAGTTTACGATTCCCGAAGGCTTCACCGTGTCGCAGATTTCCGAGCGGCTTGCGGAGAAGGCGGGCGTGGACAAAGAGAAGTTCATGGAAGCGGCGAACAAGCCGGAGCTGTGGACCGGCTCCATCTGGACGAAGGGACTGCCGAGCGACGGAAGCCTCCGCTATCCGCTGGAAGGCTACCTGTTCCCGGAAACCTACGAGATGAAGGCGGGCAGCACGGAGACGGAAATCATCAACCGCATGCTTGCCGAGCTGGACCGCAAGCTGGATCAGCTGCCGGAGGATTGGTTGGGCGTCCTGGAGGAACGAGGGCTGACGGTGCACCAGTTGCTGACGATCGCTTCCCTGGTGGAGCGCGAAGTCGTCGCGGACGAGGAGCGGGCGATCGTCTCGGGCGTCATTCAAAACCGGCTTAAGAAGAAGATGCCGCTTCAGATCGACGCGACGGTGCAATACTTGCTTGACAAGCAGAAGGAGCGGCTGCTCGAAGTAGATCTGAAGGTGAACAGCCCTTACAATACGTACTTGAATCAAGGGCTGCCTCCGGGACCGATCGCCACGCCGAGCTTGAAGTCGATCGAAGCCGCTCTGTACCCGGATCAGACCGAATATCTGTATTACGTGACGAAGAAGGACGGAACGAACACCCACCTCTTCGCCGAGACTTACGCCCAGCACCAGAAGAATATCAAGCTGAGCGAGAAGAACGTCGAACAATAACATCCGCATTCCCGCGAATGCGCGCCGACCCGGCGAACCGTTCCGCAGCATCTTCGAGATGTTCCGGGGCGGCTCGCCGGGTCGAAGATTTCCCGGAGGTGCATTTCCATTACGACAGCCATTCCCGAATTGCTCATTTCCGCCGGCTCCATCGGCCAGATGGAGCGGTACATTCGCGCCGGGGCTTCGGCCATTCTGATCGGCGAAGCGCGGTTCGGCATGCGGCAGCCGGCGGACATCGCGCAGGAAGAGTTGGAGCAGGCGGCAGAGGCTGCCCATCGACTCGGCGCCAAACTGTACGTCAACATGAACAAGCTGTTCCGCAACCATGAGCTTGAAGCGCTGCCCGCATACCTGCGCGCCGTCAAGGCCGCCCGAGTCGACGCCGTCGTCTTCGGCGATCCTGCGGTGCTGCTGAACGCGCGCGAGCACGCCCCCCATGTGTCGCTCTTCTGGAACGCAGAGATGACGGGGACCAATTCTTCTTCCGCTTCCTATTGGGGAAGACGGGGAGCTTCCCGGGCCGTGATCGCCCGCGAGCTGAACGAAGAGGAGATCGTCGATCTGAAAGCGAAGGCGGCGATGGAAGTTCAAGTTCAGGTTCACGGGATGACGAACATTTATCATTCCCATCGCAATTTGCTGGAGAGCTACATGCAGCATCTCGGCCGGGAGGCGACGCTCATTCGCAAAGGGCCGGACAGAGGGCTGTATCTCGTCGAAGCGGAGCGTCCGGACGAGAAGTTCCCGGTGTACGAGGACGAGAATGGCACCCATGTGATGAGTCCCGACGACATCTGCCTTATCGAAGCGCTGCCCGAGTTGATTCGGGCGGGGGTCGACAGCATCTATATCGAACCGCTGCTTAAATCCGACGAATACAACGAAACGGTGCTGAGAAGCTATCGCGAAGCGCTGGACCGCTGGCATCGCGATCCCGAAGGCTATTCCTTCGACGAGGAGGCGCTGGAGAACATTCGGCGGCTGCAAAGTCCGGACAGGGAGCTGGGCTTCGGATTTTTGTACAAGGAGCAGGTTTATTGACATATCGGACTATCGGACAGGAGGGATCACGATGAGCCATGTCGCAGCGCGCGCCAAGCCGCGTTACGCGGGGAAGAGGACGCGTCTGGACAAGCCCGAACTGCTGGCTCCGGCCGGCAGCTTGGAGAAATTGAAGTTTGCGGTTCACTACGGAGCGGACGCCGTCTATATCGGCGGACAGAAATACGGTCTGAGGTCCAATGCCGACAATTTCAGCTTCGAAGAGATGCGCGAAGGCGTCCAATTCGCCGCGCAATACGGGGCCAAAGTATTCGTGGCGACGAATATATACGCCCATCAGGAAGATTTGGACGGAGTGGCGGACTACTTGCGTCAGCTTGAGAGCGCGGGCATCGCCGCCATTATCGCGGCCGATCCCGCCATCGTGGAGACGGCGCAGAAGGTCGCGCCCAAGCTGGAAGTCCATCTGAGCACGCAGCAGTCGACGATGAACTGGCAGGCGGTACAATTCTGGAAGGAAGAAGGGCTGCCGCGCGTCGTGCTCGCGAGGGAGACGACGATGGACGAAATCGCCGAGATGAAAGCCCGGGTCGACATCGAACTCGAGGTGTTCGTCCACGGGGCGATGTGTTCTTCCGTGTCAGGCCGCTGCGTGCTGTCCAACCATTTTACGGACCGGGATTCGAACAGAGGCGGCTGCTGCCAATCTTGCCGCTGGAAGTACGACTTGCATGCCGACGAGCAATCGGTCATGGAACCGGGAGAGAACCTGTTCACGATGGGGTCCAAAGACCTGTGCATGATTCGGCATGTTCCCGATCTGATCGATGCGGGAGTCGACAGCTTCAAGATCGAAGGCCGGATGAAGAGCATCCATTACGTCGCGTCGGTCGTGAACGCCTACCGGCAAGCGATTGACGCCTACATGGCCGATCCCGAGCGGTACGAATTGCGGCAGGAGTGGGTCGACGAGATCGGCAAGGCGGCGAACCGTCCGCTCAATACCGGTTTTTTCTATACGACTCCGGGGGCGGAGGAGCATATTTACGAGCCGGAAGAGAAGCCCGCTCCGTACGACTTTGCGGCCGTCGTAACCGATTATGACGAAGCGTCCGGCATCGCCACCATTCAGCAGCGCAGCCCGTTCCGTCCAGGAATGGAGGTCGAATTTTTCGGCCCTGGAGGCCGGCAGTTCGTTCAGCGCCTGGGCGAGTTTGCCGACGAGGACGGCAATCCGCTCTCCGTTGCGCGCCATCCGCTGCAAAAAATCCGCGTCAAAACCGATCGGCCCGTAGCCCCATTGGACATTATGCGCAAGAGACTGTAGTGTCATCTCCGCGTAAATTATTTTTTGGATTATGGCGGAAACAAGAGGAAAAAGAAATAGACTTGTCGAATTTATCACACAAAGGTAAACTTAGCCACCCAAGCGGCCGATAAATACTTTGTCGTGTTCAGGCAAGTCTTTTTTCGTGCCGGCAGTCAGTCGTCACTACATAGTTGGAGGGTAATAGCAGATGAAACAATCGTGGCGTGAGAAAATGGGAGCAGAGAATTGGAAGAAAGCTTCCAAAACTGTAAGCGGTTTATCTAAACGTGTGGGCGGGCAATTGAAGGAAACGAAATTTGAAAATCCGATACGTTCCGTCGGGATGAAGCTATTTTTGCTCATTTTCAGCAGCATTCTCGCTTGCGTCCTGATTCTGGGATGGTTTTCTTATTCCAAGTCGAGTTCGATCATCCAGCAGAAAGTTGCCGATTCGAGCAGCCAGACCGCCGTTCAGACGGCAGGCAAGATCGCGCTTATGCTTGGAGGCTTCGAGCGCCAGTCGCTGCAATTCATTACCGATTCGAGCTTTATCAGTCTGTTGGGCACATTGGCGGTCACGAAGGACGATTATGAGACGTTCGATACGGCCCGCCAGCTGACGGAGAAGCTGAACAGCGTAGCGATGGCCGATTCCAGCTACGAGTCGATCTCCCTCATCCCGATGTACGAGGGCGGACAGTTCATCTCCACGGGCACGTCGCTCGACCGGGAAGCGGTCGCCGAACAGCCGTTTCTGAAGACGATCGCGGAATCGAACGGCAAGGCGGTCTGGGTTCCGACGCTGGCCAAGGGGCTGGACGGCAAGCGGGGCTCGCCGACTTTCGTGCTCGGCCGCCTGTTGAATCAAGGGAAGCCGTACTTGCTGATGATGGAGATCAAGATCAAGACGTTGGAAGACGAGATGAAGACGGTCAACTTCGGAGAAGGCAGCTCGTCTTACATCGTCTCCGGAGACAAAACGATCGTATACGGCCCGAGCGCGGACAAGATGGGCTCGACGTACGGGTACGACTTGCCGGAGCAGGATTCATCCTCGACGGTTACGATCGACGGAACGAAAGTGCTGTCGTCCGCCGGATTTCTGGAAAACAACGGCTGGAAGCTGATCGGCAACATCCCGGTTTCTTTCCTCGTCAAGGACGCCAAAGCGATCAGCAACCTGACGTGGCTCATGTCCTTGATCGCGGCGCTTATCGCGGCCGGAATCGGCATGATCGTCATGCTGACGGTCGGCCGTCCGCTGGCTCAACTGCGCACGCTGATGAACGAAGGCGAGCGCGGCAATCTGACTGTCCGTTCCACCAACCGGAGCAAAGACGAGATCGGTCAAGTGTCGGAGAGCTTTAACCGGATGATGGAAGAGATCACCGGGCTCGTCCGCCAGACGAACCTGTCGGCGCAAGAGGTGCTGGCGACCGCGGCTTCGCTGTCCGACGCTTCGCGCAAGACGGCCGGAGCGGCCAAGGAGATCGCCGTGGCGACCGAAGAGATCGCCAACGGCGCGACGAACCTCGCGGTGGAAGCGGAGAAGGGCTCGGATTTGACCATGCAGATCGGCTCGCAGGTTCAATCCGTCATCGACTCCAACGTCGAGATGGGACAGTCGGCCAACGAGGTGGAGGAAGCCGGCCGTACGGGTTCGGTCTATATGGATAACCTGATCCAGAAGACGGGACAGACGGAAGAGATGACGCGTTCGATGGTCGAGAAGGTAGACAAGCTGCAAGAGAGCACCGGTTCGATCCGCAAAATTCTCGACGTGCTCGGCAATATTACGAAGCAGACGAATATTTTGTCCTTGAACGCCACCATTGAAGCGGCGCGGGCCGGAGCGGCTGGCAAAGGCTTCATGGTCGTCGCTGACGAAATCCGCAAGCTGGCCGATCAGTCCCGCGAGTCGATCGGCATCGTCGGCGGCATCGTCGAGAACATCTCGCGCGAGATCGACGAGACGGTCAGCGTGCTGTCCGAGGCGTATCCGATCTTCCAGGAGCAGATCGACTCGGTTCGCGAAGCCAATCAGATCTTCGTGACGGTGCAGGACAATATGGGCGGGTTCATCAACAGACTGTCCTCGGCTACGGATTCGGTTCGTCAGCTCGAAGGCGCGCAGAATACGCTCGCTCTTGCGATGAGCAACGTCAGCGCGGTCGCGGAAGAAGCGTCGGCTACGTCCGAGGAAGTCGCTTCCTTGAGCAACGAGCAATTAAGCATCAGCGACGGTCTGGTGCAGTTGTCGAACAATCTGGAGGCGGTGTCGGGCAAGCTGCGCGAATCGCTGAGCCGGTTCACCGTATCCTAATTCATTTGATCGACAAGAGGTCTTCTCCCCGTATGCGGAGAAGGCCTCTTTTTAATGCCGGCATGCTTGCTTGTTTGGGTGAATTATGGAAATCCTAGGAAGGAGAAAAGAAAAAGGGGCAATCGAGAGATGAGGCGGGAAAGATCGACAAGGGCGTTTCGGATGCTCTTGCTGCTGGCGACGCTGTTCGGCGTGCTGGGGGCGAGATTGGCCTGGCTGCAAATCGGGGGAGGCGGGACGAAGAATACGGGCGGCTCGCTAAGCGCATCCGCTGTTCTGCAGCATTCCGACACTCTGCTGCTCGACAGCGGACGCGGACAGTTTCGCGATCGGCGGGGACGCCTGTTGACCGGACAAACGGTGCACGGCTTGGCGGCTTTTCCGAGCAATGGGAAACCGAGAGGAGCGGAGCGGGACGTTCGCGAGCTGGCGGCTAGCTTGGGCGTGGAGGAGGACGTGCTGGACGGATGGCTCCTCCGATTGCGGGAGCCGGACGTATGGCGCCATCCGGGCTCCGGCTTGGCGGCCGATCTGAACGCCGAACAGATTCGCGTGATCGAACGGGCGAAGCTGCTCGGCGTAGCCGTCCTGCCCTATCTTAACCGATACCCCTCTGGTATAACGCCGCTTCACGCGATCGGCTACGTCTCGCAGCACCCCGAGTATGCACGCCTTGTTTACGAGGAACGAATTTCCCGGAAAAGGATGAAAACGACGGCGGCGATCGGGGGAGCGGGGTTGGAGAAATCGTTGGATCGTCTTCTTCAGGGAAGATCCGAGACGACAGTGAAGCAGGTGACGGATGCAACGAGAAGGCCGCTGCAAGGTTTGGGGCTGCGATTAACGGCGGACGACAACCCCCACTTCCCGATCCAGGTGACAACGACGCTCGATTTGGACATTCAACGCATCGCCGAGTCGGCTCTGAAGCAATATGGAATCGGCAAAGGCGCGATCGTCGTGCTGGATGCGGCCAATGCAGATATTCTCGCCATGGTGTCCCTTCCACACTTGGACCCCTATCGTATCGGCGCGGACGGTACGGACGAGCGCAATCATGCGGTTACCGCCGTTCCTCCGGGCTCCGTGTTCAAGACGGTGACGCTGGCGGCGGCGCTGGAGGCGGGCAAGACGGGGTGGCACGAGACGTTCTACTGCGACGGAAAATACGGCAAGTACGGTTTGAAATGCTGGAAGGAGGGCGGCCACGGTCGTCTGACGCTGGAGCAAGCTTACGCGCAGTCGTGCAACGTCGCTTTCGCGACATTGGCCGAGCGGCTCGATCCGGCCTGGCTGCAAATTACGGCGGAGCGGCTGGGCTTCGCGAGACAGGTAGGCTGGCATGCCGACCGGTTCGTCGACGGCGACCCGCTGCGGCTGCTAAGCGAGGAAGAAGCGGGGACGGTGTTCTTGAACAAGCGGATCGCGGAAGACGGGGGGGCGAGAACGGGTTCGGGTATCGGCCAGCGGGACGTACGGGTGACTCCGCTGCAGGCGGCGAACATGGTCGTGACGATTGTGCACGACGGCCGTGTGTTTGCGCCGAGACTGGTGAAGGAGATCCGCTATGCGGACGGAGGGCTGATGGCTGCGCTCGACGTCCAGTCCGCGCCTTCCAGGTACGGGCGTATCGAAGCGGAGACGGCCGCGGCGCTGCGCAAAGGGATGCTTGCGGTCGTACGGGAAGGGACTGCCTCTGCCGCTTTGCGGGGAGCCGAGTGGCCGCTGGCGGGCAAGTCGGGCACGGCGGAGCTCGCGGGCAAGCAAAAGGGCCGCAACGACCATTGGTTCGTCGGCTACGGCCCCGTAAGCGAAAAGCCGCGGTACGCGGTCGCCGTGCTGATCGAAGATCAGCCGGCGGGCCTGCGCAACCGCGGCGCGACGGTGTTCGGCAACATTATGGACGGGATTCGCCATTTGGAGCTTCGGCGCCACCAGTAGCAGCAGCAGGCTGAGGCGCGAGCGGATGCACGTTGAATTCGTCTTTCGGGAACCGCACCCATCTGTGGAAATAGCCTTGATCGTACAGCGCTTTAAGCAGAATCATCAGAATCGGGGCCAGAATCAACCCGGCGACGCCGAACAGAGACAAGGAGATCATCATAAAGGCAAGCATCGTGAAGGCGGACACGCCGACGGTCTGTCCGGTAATTCTAGGTTCGAGAAATTGCCGGGTCAGCGTGACGACGAGCAGCAGCGCGGTAAGCCAGATGGCGAGCGTCGTGTCCCCGACGATGAACAGGTAGACGATCCACGGAATGAACAGCGTATTGACGCCGAGCAGCGGAAGCACATCGAAGATGCCCGCGAGCAATGCGATCGAGAAAGCGTTGTTCACGCCCAGAGCGAGCAAGGCGACGAAAATGACGAGAAACGTGATGCTGATCAGCTTGCCCTGCGCTTTCAGATAAGCGCCGATGCCTTTGAACACGTTGTTGCGAAGAAATTCGAAAGCGATTTTGAGCGTTTTGGGCGCTCTGTCGGCTGATACCTTCTTCCAGGATTCGATCTCCAGGCTCAAGAAATAAGCGAGAATGATGGCGATCGAAATGTTCAGAATAAACGAGGAGAAGGAAGTCAGGAATCCGACGAGCCACTTCAGAAACTTGCCGGCCCAATTCGCGCCCAAGTCGGTTACGTAAGCGGTAGCTTGGGTCAGCTTCTGGGCGACGTCCGGCGGCAGCGCCTCGGCTTGGTTCTGCAACCTTTCCGCGATGGAATGGACCTGGCCTTCGAGCAGCTGCTGATACTTCGGCAGATCGTCCGCGAGCTGCGTAATTTGGATCGTGAAAATATATCCGAGCCCGAAGAAGGCGGCGAGAACGATTAACGTGAAAAACAGAATGCTGATGCCGGTGGCGATCGATTTGGGCAGCCCGATGCGATTAAGCCGTCTGGCCAGCGGTTCGATGATCCAGAAGATGAGAAAGGAGAGAAACACGGGAGTCGCAAGATTGTACAAGTAGCTGAATACGTACATCGTCAGCCATACGGTAAGCGCGATTACGCCAAGATCGAAAACGGTCCTCCAGTATTTTTGGTACAATGAGAGCATCTGTCAGCCTTCCTTTTCCGGTTCGTTATGGGCAGCTTGTCCGTTCCATTTATTGCTATTGTACATGATAACAAAAAAGATGCATACTGGCATGCCTATTTTGTCGGAGCATATGTTAAAATATAAGGCAGGCTAATAACCGCGCGCACAACTAATATGGCAATCAAGATGGTGGGGAAAGCATGGAAATCATCCTATGGATCGGTTTTTATTTTTTGACTTTTTACGCTTTTTTGCCGGCTTTGATCAGTCGGATTTTCGGTTACAAGGTGTTCATGAACGGGAAGTCGGCTGACGGAATTTCCTTGACGTTCGACGACGGTCCCGATCCCGAGTATACGCCCAAGCTGCTCGACTTGCTGAAGCGCCATGGAGCGAAGGGGACTTTTTTCGTTGTCGGGGAGAACGCGGAGAAGTATCCGGACATCGTGGCGAGAATACATGAAGAGGGACACGTTCTGGGCATACATAACTACGTCCATCATATGAACTGGTTTATGCGCCCGAGCACCGTCAAGCGGCAAATTCGGCAGACGTCGGACGTCATCGAGCGAATTACGGGATCGAAGCCGAAGTACTATCGTCCTCCGTGGGGAATCGTGAACGTATTCGATTATTCGCGGCTTGGCCATCTTCAGATCGTGCTCTGGACTTCGTTGTTCGGGGACTGGAAGAAGCGGATCGGGGCGGACAAGCTGTATCGCCGGATGAGAAGGAAGCTGAAGCCCGGGCAAGTATTTCTGCTGCACGATTGCGGAAGCACGTTCGGAGCCGATCGCGACGCTCCGGAAAATACGATCGAGGCTGTGGGGAGAATATTGGACGACGGCCGCAAGCTTGGCTACCGATTTATCGGCATCAATGAGATGATCGAAGTTACCGAAGGCGCCAAGAAGAAGGGCGCAAGGCGGGCCGAGGACGCGAAGGCGGAACGGACCGCTTCGGTCGGCTTGTTCAAGAAGCTGGTTATCGGCCTGTGGATGCTGTGGGAGAAGGTGTTCCATGTCGTATTCCGGCTTCGTCCGATTGGGGACGCCCGTTTCTTCAATTACCGCATTCGCAAGTATTCCGGCCCCGAGCTTAAGCTTCGGGACGGCCGGACGCTTAAGTCGGGGAACCGGATTATGGAAATTCATTTCGAAAACCGTATGCTCGTCGAGATTGGGATGAAGTCCAAGACGTCGCTGCAACTGGCGATCAGGATCATACGCGAGATGGAGCGGGTACTGCCGGACATGGCGAGAGAATTGGCGGTAACTCCAGGTGGCGGCGAAGTTAAAGCGCTCTATGGAGTCTCGATGATTCACCGAGGGGGAGAGAGCCTCGGCTTCGAAATGTTCGATCTGCCCAAAGGGTTGTTCGCATGGTCGACCAATCTCTACTTGCGGTTTATGATCCGGGTTGTTCATCCTTCCGGTAATAAGCGGGTGCGCGAGCACGGCGAATCGTTGAATCCGCGCATGCTGATCATGGAACGGGATACGCTGCTGAAGTGGGCCGACGAATCGCGGGCGGTCCGCCGCGTAGGCCGGGAGCGCACCGCCGTCAAGGTGGACGAAGGGGGCGGCAGGAAACGGTCGGCGGATTCGGATGCGGAGACGTCCGGGGGTTCCTCCGGGGAGTTCGAGGAGAAGACGGTAGGCAAACTGGTGTAATCTTTTTTCTTATATAACTTGTGAAGTGAAACAAGGCTTCCCTTCGTTATCGTTGGATAACGGAGGGAAGCCTTGTTGTTTGTTGGAGCAATGGAGCGGACGAGGCGTGCAAGCCCCGTGCCGTCCCGTTTACATCTTCATGACGCCGCCCTGGCTGGCGTTGGTGACCATCGCGGAATAACGAGCCAGGTAACCGCGTTTGATTTTCGGTTCGAAGCCCTTCCATTCGGAACGCCGGCGTTCGAGCTCTTCGTCGCTCACTTCAAGCGTGATCGTACGGTTGTTCATGTCCAGCTCAATGATGTCGCCGTCTTGAACGAACGCGATCGGACCGCCCTCCGCCGCTTCCGGGGAGATGTGGCCGATGGCGATGCCGCGGGAGGCTCCCGAGAAGCGGCCGTCCGTGATCAGGCCGACTTTCGTGCCGAGTCCCATGCCGACGATCTGGGAAGTCGGGGCGAGCATTTCCGGCATGCCGGGGCCGCCCTTGGGTCCTTCGTAGCGGATGACAACGACGTGGCCTTCCTTGACTTTGCCTTCGGCGAGCCCTCTGAGCACATCGTCTTGCGAGTCGAAGCAGATGGCAGGACCGCGGTGATAACCGCCGACGGATTTGTCGACCGCTCCGACTTTAATGATGGAGCCGCCCGGAGCCAGATTGCCGAACAGCACGGACAGGCCGCCTTCCTTGGAATGCGGATCGTCGATCGGACGGATGACCGAGTGATCGGTAATCTCCACGCCTTCGACGTTCTCGCGCAGCGTTTTGGCGGAGACGGTCAGCACGTCCCCTTGCAGCGCGCCTTCTTTCTTGAACAGCTCGTGGATAATCGCGCTTACGCCGCCCGCGTTGTGCAGATCTTCGATGTGGTGGTCGGAAGCGGGAGCGAGCTTGGACAAGTACGGAACGCGCTTGGCCACTTCGTTGATCCGCTCGATCGGATATTCGATGCCGGCTTCATGAGCGAGCGCCAGCGTGTGCAGTACGGTGTTCGTCGAGCCGCCCATGGCCATGTCGAGCGCGAACGCGTTGTCGATGGAATCGAGGGTGACGATGTCGCGCGGCTTGATGTCCTGCTTGATCAGCTCCATCAGCTGCTTCGCCGATTGCTTGACGAACTCGCGGCGCTCCGGAGCGACCGCGAGAATGGTGCCGTTGCCCGGAAGGGCGAGGCCGAGCACTTCCGCCAGACAGTTCATCGAGTTCGCGGTGAACATGCCGGAACAGGAGCCGCAAGTCGGACAGCCGAACTGCTCGAGTTCGGTCAGGCTCTTCTCGTCGATCTTGCCCGTCATATAGGCGCCGACGCCTTCGAATACCGACGTCAGGGAGATGGCGCGGCCGTCGCTTGTGCGTCCGGCTTTCATCGGGCCGCCGCTGACGAAGATCGTCGGAATGTTGACGCGCAGTGCCGCCATCATCATCCCCGGCGTGATTTTGTCGCAGTTCGGGATGCAGACCATGCCGTCGAACCAGTGAGCGTTAACGACCGTCTCGACGGAGTCGGCAATAATCTCGCGGCTGGCGAGGGAGTAGCGCATGCCGATATGGCCCATGGCAATGCCGTCGTCGACGCCGATCGTATTAAATTCGAATGGAACGCCGCCCGCTTCGCGAATGGCTTCCTTGACGATTTTACCGAATTCTTGCAAGTGCACGTGGCCGGGCACGATATCGATATAAGAATTGCAGACGGCAATGAATGGTTTGCCGAAATCCTCTTCCTTAACGCCGGCTGCCCGAAGCAAGCTGCGGTGCGGAGCGCGGTCGAAGCCTTTGGTGATCATGTCTGAGCGCATTCTTTTGTTAGCCAACTTGTAGTCCCTCTCTTTCGGATAAACCGGAATGTCTTATCCATTGATTCTATCATACAAGCCGACAGCTTGACCAGAACGGCTTGCGCCTCTCCAGTCATCCCCTGCGAGCCGGATATTTCGGTCTATACTCGCACCAACCAACCGGTCTTCAATTACTTTTGTGTAACTTTATATAACATTTAAACAATGAAAATACATAATAATTCCAGATAAATCATATGAATTCAATAATTAATGTTATATAATCTTACATAAAATATTTACAACAAAATAAGCATTCCCTATAATGGGAAGAAAGCTCAGGAAAGGAGTGCCGCAATGAATTTGACGGAACGCGAGAAGGAGAAACTGCTCATCACGCTGGCGTCCGACCTGGCGCACCGTAGATTGGCCAAGGGAATCAAGCTGAACTACCCGGAATGCGTCGCTCTCATCACTTCGGCGATCATGGAGGGAGCCAGGGAGGGCAAGAGCGTGGCCGAAATGATGGCTTACGGAACGACGCTGCTGACCCGGGACCAGGTCATGACGGGAGTGCCGGAGATGATCGCGGAGGTGCAGGTGGAGGCGACGTTCCCGGACGGTACGAAGCTGGTGACCGTGCATAACCCGATCACTTGACCGGATTAGCGTATACGAAGGGAGGGGAAGGCGATGATACCGGGAGAGATCAAAGCGATGGCCGGGGAAATCGAACTGAACGAGGGAAGGCGTACGGTGGAAGTTCTCGTCGGCAATACGGGGGATCGACCGATTCAGGTCGGCTCCCATTACCACTTTTTCGAAACGAATCGGGCTTTGCGGTTCGACAGGGAGCGGGCGTTCGGGATGAGGCTGGATATTCCGGCAGGTACCGCGGTCCGGTTCGAGCCGGGGGAGGAGAAGCCGGTTCGGCTGACGGAGCTGGGCGGACGCAAGCGATCGTTCGGGCTGAACGCCATCACGCAAGGGGAAGCGGCAGGGGACATGCCGCCCGAAGTCGCCGAACGCTTGAAGGCTTGGATCGCACTTGGAGATAAAAAAGGCCAGGCATAGATAAAGAGGAAAGAGGGAGCGGGAGATCATGCGGATGGATCGGGAAAGCTACGCGGGCATGTTCGGTCCGACAACCGGTGACCGCGTGCGGCTCGCGGATACGGAGCTGTGGGCCGAGATCGAACGGGACTTCACCGTGTACGGCGACGAATGCAAGTTCGGAGGGGGCAAGGTCATCCGGGACGGCATGGGCCAGTCCAGCGGCGCGGTGCGCTCGGACGGCGTCCTGGACACGCTCATTACGAATGCGGTCGTCATCGATCACTGGGGCGTCGTCAAAGGGGATATCGGCATCAAAGACGGCGTCATCGTCGGCATCGGCAAGGCGGGCAACCCGGACATTATGGACGGAGTAGACGCCAATATGGTCGTCGGAGCGAGCACGGAAGTGATCGCGGGAGAGGGCAAGATCGTCACGGCCGGAGGCATCGATACGCATATTCACTACATCTGCCCGCAGCAGATCGAGACGGCTCTGGCGTCCGGAGTGACGACGATGATCGGGGGCGGCACGGGACCGGCGACGGGCACGAACGCGACGACCTGCACGCCCGGCGCTTGGCATCTGAGACGAATGCTGGAGGCGGCCGAAGCATTCCCGATGAATCTCGGCTTTCTTGGCAAAGGGAACGCTTCGGCTCCGGAACCGCTCATCGAGCAGATCGAGGCCGGGGCGATCGGGCTGAAGCTGCACGAGGACTGGGGAACGACGCCGGCGGCGATCGACGCGTGCCTGGGCGTGGCCGATCTGTTCGACGTTCAGGTAGCGATCCATACGGATACGTTGAACGAAGGGGGCTTCGTCGAGGATACGCTTCGCGCGATCGGAGGCCGCACGATTCATACGTACCATACGGAGGGGGCCGGGGGCGGTCATGCTCCGGACATTATCAAGGCGGCGAGCCAGCCGAACGTCATTCCGTCCTCGACGAATCCGACCCGCCCGTTTACGGTCAACACGATCGAGGAGCATCTCGACATGCTGATGGTATGTCATCATCTGGACAGCTCGATCCCCGAAGACGTGGCGTTCGCCGATTCGCGCATCCGCCCGGAGACGATCGCGGCGGAAGACATTTTGCACGACCTGGGGGCGTTCAGCATCATCAGCTCCGATTCCCAGGCGATGGGCCGGGTCGGCGAAGTCATTACGCGCACGTGGCAGACGGCGGACAAAATGAAGGGGCAGCGCGGTCCGCTCCCCGGCGACGAAGACGGCGGGGATAACGAGCGAATCAAGCGCTACGTCGCCAAATATACGGTCAATCCGGCGATCGCTCACGGCATCTCCCATATCGTCGGTTCCGTGGAAGCGGGCAAATGGGCGGATCTCGTCGTGTGGAGCCCCGCGTTTTTCGGCGTCAAGCCGGACTTGGTGCTGAAGGGCGGCAGCATCGCCTACGCGCAGATGGGCGATCCGAACGCGTCCATCCCGACGCCGCAGCCGGTATTCGGCCGGCCGATGTTCGCCGCATTCGGAAGATCGCTGTACAAGAGCTCGCTTACCTTTGTATCGCAGGCGGCCTACGAGCGGGGAATCGCGAGCGAGCTGCGCTTGCAGAAGCGAGTAGAGCCGGTCCGAAATTGCCGCGGTATCGGCAAGAAAGACATGATCCGCAACGATGCGACGCCTGTCATCGAAGTCGATCCCGACACGTACAAGGTGACGATCGACGGAGAGCCGGCCGTGTGCGAACCCGCGACTGTCGTGCCGATGGCGCAAAGGTACTTCCTGTTCTAAGAGAGACCGGCTGTATGGCATTGGCGAAAGGAGGCGGATCGATGACCGCGGGCGGGGAAGAGACTCGCTCCGAAACCTGGATGTCGCTGCAATTGCTGCTCGATTCCGCTTTGCCAATCGGAAGCTTCGCCCACTCCTTCGGATTGGAGACGCTTGTACAGGACGGCAGCTTGGAGAACGCCGAACAATTGCGAGCCTACATTGAGGCCATGCTTCGTCACAGCTGGTCGACCGGGGATTTGATGGTTGTAAAAGCCGTGTACGCGGCCGGAGACGGCGGCTCCGGCGCGGGCGATCAAGCTGAGGAGAGATACGATTACCGTATCGAGAAACTCGTTCATTTTCAGAGAATCGCACCGGAATCCCGCGAAGGCATGGAGAAGATCGGCAGAAGATTGCTTAAGCTCGCTCCCGAACTGTTCCCGGCGCAGAATTGGAGCAGGCTGCGCGACGACGTTCGCGCCGGACGATGCCATGGCACTTATCCGCTCGTCTACGCGGCGATCTGCCTGGCGCTGGGCATTCCGCTCGACCGGGCGGCGGAAGGGTACTTGTATACGTCCGTCGTCACCTGCGTCAACGCCGCGCTTCGACTGATCTCTATGGGTCAGACCGAGGCCCAGCGCTTGACGGCGGCGTTGTTCCCGGCCATCGCCGCCGCGTGGTCGGCCGTGCGGGAGATGGACCCGGCCGACGCTTACGGCGCCATGCCGCTGGCCGAGCTGGCGATGATTCGCCACGAGACGCTGTATTCCCGTTTGTTCATGTCTTAAATCAATAGATTATGGAGGGATTTATCTATGTGCCAAGGAAAAGGACCCGGACATCACCATCACCATGACGGCTGGGTGACGCCGCAAGCGGAGAGCGGGCGCCCGATGCGCATCGGCATCGGAGGGCCGGTAGGCTCCGGCAAGACGAAGCTGGTCGAACGAATCGCCTTCGAGCTGAAGGACCGCATCAATCTGGCGGTCATTACGAACGATATTTATACGAAGGAAGACGCCCGGATTCTGTCCGACACCGGATGTCTCGCCGAAGAGCGGATCATCGGCGTCGAGACCGGCGGTTGCCCGCATACGGCCATTCGCGAGGACGCGTCGATGAACTTCGACGCGGTCGAGGAGCTGGAGCGCCGCTTCCCGGATTTGGATCTGATTCTGATCGAGAGCGGCGGGGATAATCTGGCTGCGGCGTTCAGCCCGGAGCTGGTCGACCGATTCATCTACATTATCGACGTGGCCCAGGGGGAGAAAATTCCCCGCAAAGGCGGTCCCGGCATCATGAGGTCCGATCTGCTGATCATCAACAAGATCGATCTGGCCCCTTACGTCGGCGCAAGCCTGGAAGTGATGGAACGCGACTCCCGTCAGATGCGCGGAGAGCGCCCGTTCTTCTTCACGAATCTGTTCGGAGGACAGGGCCTGGACGAAGTCGCGCAGTGGGTGTCCCGGCAGACGGGCCATGCGGCCGCCGTCTAGCGCGGTCGCCCGAACGTCCGAGCTGAGGGCGGTGGCGGGGCTGTCCGGAGACAGGCCCGCGCTGCTCTCCCGGTATCACTCGTCGCCGCTCAAGATCGCCAAGGCCTTCCCGATTCGTTCCGGCGACGACCGGCAGCTTGCCGTCGTGCAGATGGACGGCTCGCCCGGCATGCTGGAAGGCGATCGTTATTTGTTCGACTGGCGGCTGACGGATGGGGTTCATCTTTACGCGACGAACCAATCCTATACGCGCGTCCATCCGTGCGAATCCGGCGGAACGGCCGAACTCGTACAGAAATTCGACTTGCAGGCCGGCGCCGTGCTCGAATGGATTCCCGAGCCCGTCATGCTGTTTCGCGACGCGCGCTTCAAGAGCGAGACGGAGATCGACTTGGCGGAAGGCGCGGTCTGCATGATAAGCGATATTTTCTGTCCGGGCAGATTGTCCAGAGGAGAAGCGTTCGCGTTCGGCAGCTGCGATTCGCGGCTGACCGTACGCTGCGGCGGGGAGCTCATCCACTATCAGAGACAAAAATGGGAGCCCTCGTCGCTTCCCCTGAGGAATTCCGGCTGTTTCGGGGAGTACACGCACGTTGGATCGTTTATGGCATTCTCTGACCGGATTACGGCCGCACATGCGGAGAAGGTGCGCGAGGCGATTGCCGGGGCGCAAGCCTTGCTGCCGGCCGGCGTCGTCTGGGGCGTCGCCCGGCTGGCCTCGCGCGGAATCGCGGTTCAGGCCGCGGGTCATGCCGGATGGAAGCTGCAGAAGCTGCTCATGATCGCCTGGGACGCCGTGCGGCGCGAGCTGCTCGGCTTGCCGCCCCTTAGGCTGATCCGGGAAGCCTGGATGAATGGCGCGGAGGAAAATGAAAAAGCGGTCCCTGGTCAACGTTAGCGTTGGTCCGGGACCGCTTTGTCTATTTGGCCGGATCGGAGAACAGGTTGGCGAGTCCTGCGAACGGCAAGTTTTCGTAATGCTCGGTTTTATAGACGACTTCGCTCTCGACCTTCGTGTCGTCGCCGAGCTTGTTGCGGCGGAACTGGAACTTGTCGTACAGCTTGACGAGGATGCGCGCCGTATTGACCGCGTCGTCCATCGCCCGGTGATGGGAGCCGCTGAACGGGATCTCCAGCATTTCCAGCGCCGGCTTCAGGCCCATCTGCTGATGCTTCTCGAGCTTGTATACTTTGGACAGCATTTTCTGCAAATTGTTATGATTGACGATCCAGTCCGTCGAAATGCTGTGCTGGCGGCATTCCTGGACAAGCTGGCGCTGGTCGTCCGGGCCCCATGCGCATAGGAAGTATTCTTCCTGGCCCATCCATTCGATAAACTCTCGAACGACTTGCGGCAACAGCCCCGCGGCGTCGACGTTCTCCTGCGAGATGCCCGTGAATTCGGTCGTATCGACGGACAGTTGGGGAACGACGCTCGGCTTGACGAACGCCTGGAACGTATCGACGATTCGGGGTTGTCCGTCCGCCGCCGCGACCTTCGCCGCTCCGATCTCTATAATTTCGGCGATCTGCCCTTTCTTGCGCCGCACGGTCATTTCCAGGTCGTAGACGATAATAATCACTGCATGCACCTCTAGAATGTTCCGATAATGAATTTTCGTACCTCTGTTATTATAGACTTCCTCCGGCTATTTGTCAGTGTGGAAAATAATTGTGCGGCGGCGTCGAATTTGATCGAACAATGACGTTACGTTACAATAAAGCTATTCGTCTACTATATTGATATCATTCGGGAGGATCATTGCGATGAGCACGTTTGCCCAGAGATTGGCTTCTATGAAGCAAGGTTTGAAAGACCAGGTGACCAAGTTCAAAAACAAGGATTTCATGGACGCGGTCGTCGCGGGCTGCGCGATCGTCGCCGCGGCCGACGGCCAAATCAGCGGCGCGGAGAAGCAAAAGATGGTCGGCTACATTCAGCATAACGAGGAACTGAAAGTGTTCGAAACGGCCAAAGTAATCGAGAGATTCAATTTCTATACAGGCAACTTCGACTTCGACGCGATGATCGGCAAAGCCGAGGCAATGAAGCCGATTATCAAGTTCAAGGACAAGCCGGACATCGCGCGCATCGTCGTCAGCGTCTGCTGCGCAATCGGCGCCGCGGACGGGGATTTCGACGAGCAGGAGAAGAACGTCGTCCGCGAAATTTGTCGGGCGGTCAACTTGAACCCTTCGGATTTCGGACTGTAATTCGCATATCGCCATGCCTTTCGTTTCGTCGTTACGACGAGGCGGAGGGCATTTTTTAGTTGTAAAAGCGGGTGATTCTTTGTTTTGGGATGAGTTTGCGGCAAAATAGCGGCAATGATATATCAAAGCGGGCGTATTTATGTGGCAGTTTTTGACGATTCATCCTTATATGGATGGGAACGGCCGTACTGCCAGGATGATAACGACGTATCTTCTTCGTCGCGGCGGCTATGGATTGAAGGGGCTATTCGTGCTTGAGAACTTCTATGACCGCAACTTGTCAGAGTACTATCGTCGACTGCAGCTAGGTCTCCATCACAATTATTACTTTGGTCGGAATGAAGCGGAGCTGACACCGTGGCTGGAGTATTTTATTGATGGTCTAGCGGAGGTGTTCCAAGAAGCTGCGGCCATTGTTACGGAAAAATCGGCCCAACTGACGAAAGTCGAACCGGAGTTGATTCGCAAGCTAGATCCGAAGCAAAGAGTGGTTTTTGCCCAATTAACGTTTAAGCAAGATACTTTGACGACAAGCGAAATGAGGGATCTTCTTCGTTTGTCGGATCGTTCGATAAGAGAGAAATTGAGTTTATGGAGGGAAACGGGGTTTATTGAACCGCGCGATCAAGACGCCAAGAGGGTTCGTTCCATCAAATTGACGGCACCCTGCGAGAAGCTCGCGCAAGAGATTCGGAGTACGCCCAATCAATTCCCCCATTTCCTAAATTAAAGCTCATGTTCAAACCTAATTCCGGTCAATGAACCAATTTGTTCAGAATTTGTTGAGACCTAAGTAGTACAATAGTTTCAGGAAAAGAGCAAATACAGGGTCTTAAGAACCGGTTGAGGAGTGGAATGGATGTTGCCAGCAGATCATTTTCGAGTTGTGCCGGATACAGAGGACGAGGGAATTTTTACACCGGATGAAGTGAACGAGATTTTGAAGCAGCTTGAGGAAGAACAGGCCGAGGAGGAAAAGCCTGAATCGAAATCAAGATGGCGTTGGTAAGAGTATCAATAAAAACGCGAAAGAGTCCCCGAGGAGCGAGGACTCTTTTTTGCTCTACCTCTTCGCCTTGTAGAATTCGTGATACAGCTTCATCGCCTCCGTCCAGGCCGAACCGGCCGCGAATGACTTCCTGCTCCCGATCGTCCTGAACGTCGAGATTGCTCTCTTCGATCTTCATCAGCTCGACTTTGTCGACGACTTCGTCGGGCTCCGTTCCGAGAATATCCTGGAGCGTAATTTCGTTGCCTTCCTTGTCCGTTTCGATGGAGATCAAATCCTACAATTTTTGGATTGACGGTTTATTTTTATTCCAGAGCAAAGAGCTGATTGAATGGAATTATGGAGACCATCTTCCCCGGATTCATACAGAAAATATTTAGATGCTGAGTTAGGTTATCATTTCCTTGGTACAGTTAAGGAGCTGCTCGAACACGGGTAAACAGTCTGATATTCAAAATTATGGCGTGGATGTTAGGGATCTGGATACCAGCGCATTTGAGATGATCGAAATGCTGCATCTAAGAAGTAAAATTCATCAATATTTTCATGAATTGAGTGACGATGAGAAGAATGAAGTTACGCGATATGATTTGATCCTTATTTCCAATGCCCAAGCTTTTTATGAAAAGATGAAAACAATCTATGACTTCCATCATTCGAAACAGACCGAGGATGAGTGGTGGTGGCATCTCCAAAAGATCGTGCAAGCCTTTAATGCAAGAAATTTTACGATTAGTTTCGGGCAGTTAAAGGGCGATTTAATGGTGAAGACTGTATAAGTGCAGAACTCTATTAATCAATAACTCGAACTGCAATGCTCACGTGTGCCGTGGGCATTTTTTAAATCTGCATAAAATAGAAAAGCCCCCAAAAGCAGGGGCTCTTCGTCCTTATCTTTTCGCCTTATAGAACTCATGATACAGCTTCATCAGAGCCCGCTTTTCAATCCTCGATACGTAGCTCCGACTGATGCCCAGCTCGCGGGCGATTTCCCTCTGCGTTCGTTCGTCTCCGCCTCCGTCCAGGCCGAACCGGCCGCGGATCACTTCCTGCTCCCGGTCGTCCAGAATGTCGAGATTGCGGTAAATTTTGCTTTTTTCGATTTTGAGCTCGACCTTGTCTACGACCTCGTCCGGCTCCGTTCCGAGAATGTCCTGGAGCGTAATTTCATTGCCTTCCTTGTCGGTTCCGATCGGATCGTGCAGGGACACGTCCTTCCTCGTTTTCTTCAACGATCGCAAATGCATAAGTATCTCATTCTCGATGCAGCGGGCCGCGAACGTCGCGAGTTTCGTCCCTTTGTTCGGCTGGAAGCTCTCGATCGCTTTGATCAGGCCGATCGTGCCGATGGAGATCAAATCCTCCAAATCCTCTCCGGTATTGTCGAATTTCTTGACGATGTGCGCGACAAGCCGCAAGTTATGTTCGATTAGCAAATTGCGGGATACGGGATCCCCCTCGGCCAGCCGTTTCAGGTGCAAAGCCTCTTCGTCGTCGGTAAGCGGCTGCGGGAACGCATTGTTTTTCACATAGGAGACAAGCAGGGAAAGCTGTTTGAGAAACAAAGCAATCGATGTAATAAAACCGGGCACGGGATGGCCACCTCCGTAAGTGGGATCGCTCGCGGAAAAAGAAGCATTATCATTGTATGTGGGTAGCCGCCCAACCGTGCCTGTTCCACCGGATTAAAGTCATTTTGTCGAATGACATTGCACCGCAGTGGGAAATAATGAACGCGACGAAACTAATCGCGATTTCCCGTGGAGGTGTTTTACGAATGGCAGTCAAAGGCGCCGGACGCGGCTCCGGGGCTTACAAGCCCGTGTCCATGTCGTCCAAGGAATATCAAGCCTTCGCCAAGGCGCGCGAGCCATCCCGGTCCATATGGACCAATTGTCTGAAAGCCTTCCTGGTAGGAGGAATCATCTGCACGATCGGTCAAGGGGTGACTCAATTTTTTATTACCGTGTTCAACATGTCGTCCAGGGATGCCGGCAATCCGACCGTCGCGGTCATGATTTTGCTGGCCGTTATTCTGACAAGCATGGGCGTATACGATAAAATCGCGCAGTGGGCGGGCGCGGGCAGCGCCGTTCCCGTCACGGGCTTCGCCAACTCGATGTGTTCGGCCGCCATCGAGCATCGCGCCGAAGGGCTCGTGCTTGGCGTGGGAGCGAACATGTTCAAGCTGGCCGGTTCGGTCATCGTATTCGGCGTCGTAGCCGCATTCGTCGTCGGCATCGTGTACTGGCTGTTCGGAATTGGGGCGTGGCATGATGTTACAGGGTAAACGATCGTGGGTGTTCGAGCAGCCGCCCGTCATTATCGCCACAGGCACGGTCGTCGGTCCGGATGAAGGCCAGGGGCCGCTGGCCGCCGACTTCGATCTCGTTCATCCCGATATGGAGATCGGCCAGCCGACTTGGGAGAAGTCCGAGAAGGTGCTCATGGAGCAGGCGACGGAAATCGCCTTGCAGCATGCGAAGCTCTCCAAGGATAAGCTCAATTTCTTCGTCGGCGGCGACTTGATGAACCAGATCATCAGCACGACCTTCGCGGTCAGGCAGCTCGAAGCGCCGTATATCGGCGTGTTCGGAGCCTGCTCGACTTCGATGGAATCGCTCGCCGTCGCTTCGCTGCTCATCAGTACGGGCGCGGCGGAATACGTCATGGCGGGCACGTGCAGCCATAACTGCACCGTCGAGAAGCAGTTCCGCTATCCAACGGAATACGGCTCCCAGAAACCGCCGACCGCGCAATATACGGTAACCGGAGCGGGAGCTTCGATCTTGGCTCGCGGCGGGGACGGCCCAGTCGTGACGGCCGCTACGATCGGCAAGATCATGGATTTGGGCATTAAAGATCCGTTTAACATGGGAGCGGCGATGGCTCCGGCAGCCGTCGATACGATCCAGGGGCATTTTCAGGAGACGGGCAGGGATCCGGGCTACTACGATCTGATCGTGACCGGCGATCTGGCCGGGGTCGGCCATCCGCTGGCCAGCGAAATGCTGCAGCGCAACGGGGTGCCGATGGACCGGACGACGTTCAACGATTGCGGGCTGATGGTCTACGACGTGGAGAAGCAGAAGGTGCAGGCGGGCGGCAGCGGCTGCGCATGCTCGGCTGTCGTCACTTACGGGCATCTGCTCAAGCGAATCCGCAGCGGAGACCTGAGACGGATTCTCGTCGTCGCCACGGGCGCGCTGCTCAGCCCGCTGTCCTATCAGCAAGGGGAGAGCATCCCTTGCGTGGCTCACGCCGTCGCGATCGAAGCGGGCAATCCGGGACAAGGAGGTGCTAACGGATGATGACTTACGTATGGGCGTTCGTCGTCGGAGGGGCCATCTGCGTCGTCGGCCAGCTGCTGTTCGACGTCGCCAAGCTAACCCCGGCGCACACTATGTCGCTTCTCGTCGTCGCCGGCGCGGTGATGGACGCCGTCGGCTGGTACGATCCGCTCGTCGATTTCGCCGGAGCGGGAGCGACCGTGCCGATCACCAGCTTCGGCAACGCTCTGGTTCACGGTGCGCTGACCGAGCTGCAGGAAGTCGGCTGGATCGGCGTCATAACGGGGATTTTCAGCGTGACGAGCGCGGGCATATCGGCCGCCATCGTGTTTTCTTTTCTTGCTGCGCTGGTCGTCAAGCCGAAAGGCTGAAGCCAGGCAGTGCCGCCACGGGCGTCCGAACAACAGCCAGACCCGATCCGGGTTTGGCTGTTTTTATATGGATTTTTGGAAGAAACTAAAATTTACGATGCCATCCAAATTCCGGTATAATGAAAAGTGACCCTAAAAAATAAGGACATCGAAGTAGAATCCATAGGAGGAACGAGAAATGGATCAACATGCCGCGATGCAACTACTGGATAAAATCAGACATAATATGGAATCGTGTATTTACGGCAAGAAAGAGGAAATCGCTTCCATGCTGACCGCGATGCTCGCGGGCGGGCATGTATTGATCGAAGACGTGCCGGGAACCGGCAAAACGCAGATGGTCAAGGCGCTGGCCTTGTCGATCGGCGGCATTTTTCACCGTATTCAATGCAATCCGGACTTATTGCCTACCGATATTACCGGCGTATCTATCTATCATCCGAAGCTGGAGCAATTCGTGTTCAGGCCCGGTCCGGTCATGGCCAACCTGCTGCTCGCCGACGAGATTAACCGCGCTACGACGAAGACCCAATCCGCCCTGCTGGAGGCGATGGAAGAGAGAAGGGTGTCCGTAGACGGAGAGACCCATAACCTTCCTCACCCGTTCATGCTGTTCGCTACGCAAAATCCGATCGAGTTCGAAGGCACATACAGCTTGCCCGAAGCGCAATTGGACCGTTTTCTGATGAAAATCAAGCTGGGTTATCCGGACGAAGCCTCGGAGAAAAGGCTCGTGCTGGAACCGGGGGCGAGCCGGGCGGCGGAATCGCTGCAAGCGGTGGCTACCGTCGAGGACATCGCCCATATGCAGAAGCTGGCGGAGGAGATCCACCTGGAGTCGACGGTCGCCGATTACTTGATCGCGTTGATCCGGGGTACCCGCCAGCATTCTTCCGTTCTGCTCGGCGCAAGTCCGCGCGCGGCCGTTGCGCTGACGAGCGCGGCGAAGGCTTACGCCTTCCTGAACCACCGGTCCTTCGTCCTTCCGGACGACGTGAAGGCGATGGCGTCTCTCGTGCTCGGGCATCGGATTCACCTGCGCTCCGAAGCGCGCATGCAAGGCGTTACGACCGCCCAAGTGCTGCAGGACGTGCTTCGCTTGCTGCCCGTGCCCGTCGGGATGGAGCGCTGACCATGACGCGCCTGCATCTGCCTCGCGCTTGGTGGCTGAGCGCAGCCTTATACGTTACCGCCCTCTGTTACTTGTTGTTCCAAGGCGGCAAAACTTCGCTTATGCTGTTCACGATCTTGAACGCGCTCGGCGTGTACTTGATGCTCGGACGGTGGAGCGGCATAGGCGGAGTGCAGGGCGCCCGGCTGACGGAAGCCGGGGACGGGCAATCCGCCCTGCTGACCGCCGGCATGCGTCTGCAGGTCAAGCTGCGCATGCAAATTCCGGGATTCTGGCCGCTCCCGTACGTCATCGTCCGGGAGAAGCTGGTTCGCACGACCGGCGGCGACGCGCAATTGTATGAGATGTCTTTCGTGCCGGACTACAAGCGGCGGGGCGAAGTGCAATTCGAGACCGCTCCGCTGCGCAGAGGCCGGTATCAGTTTCAGCAGACCGACTGCTCGACGAGGGATATTTTCGGCTTGTTCGAGCATCGGGGCTCGTTTCGTCAGCCGCTGTACGTGCAAGTGCTGCCCCGCACCGTTCCGCTGAAGGACTGGCGGCTGTTCCGCCGTTCGCAGCGGGGCGTGTTCCACCATACGTTCACTTCTTTGTGGGCAAGGGAGACGACTCAGATCGACGGGGTCCGGGAGTACATTCACGGAGACCGGCTGTCGCGCATTCATTGGAACGCGACGGCGAAGACGGGGCAATGGAAATCGAAGGAGTTCGAGAGAGAGGCGCTGCCTCGGGTCGTCTTCGTGCTGGACCGGAACGCCCAGTCCTATCCGTACGCGGACCAGTTCGAGCTGGCCGTGTCGGCTGCCGCTTCATTGCTGGAGCTGACGATTTCCCGGGGCATGCCGATCGGCTTCGTGTCGGCCGGGCAAACCGAACGCTGGTACGGGGAAGGGCGCACGCCGGTGTCCAAGGATGAGGTGTTCCAGCATTTGGTGGACGTCGAGCCGGACGGCAGCATGCCGATCGGACAGCTGCTGTGCCAGGTGGCGGAGCGTTACGAGTCGGGCGTTCATATCGTCGTCATCGGATCGGCGGCGGACGAACAACTGTCGGCGGCAATGAACGCTCTGGAGAGCAAGAGAATGGTCCCGAGCATTATCCATATCGGCCATAAGCATCTGCCCGCGGAGGCTGCCGCCAAAGTTCGCAACTGGCAGCTATTGTGCCAGGCCAAGCAGTGGGAGTTCATCTCGGTGAACGAGTTGGACAGGCTGCCCCAGGCTCTAGGGGGTGCACCGGCTTGAAGAAGCTTATGTTGTCCGGACGATTCTGGAGACGGCTCGTGCTTGAGCGGTTTCATCGGCTCTTGGCGCTTGTCGTCGTGCTCCAACTGATCCGATGCTTTTCCGATTATTGGTGGGAAGAAACGTACACCGTCATCTACGGCGCGCTGGCCGTAACGGCGGTCACGGAATTGCTGTTTACCCGGCTGCTGTGGCTCAGGCTGATCCTGCAGCTCGGATCGATTGCCGGAATGATTCTGTGGAAAATACCGATCGAATGGGGAGGTTGGCCGGAGAGTTGGAAGGCATGGGAGCAAATCGACGGATTTCTGTCGTTCCATCTGGCCCAGTTCCATCCGTTCTTCGAGCTGGCGACGGGAGTTCTGCTCGCCGTTCACGTGTTGGGCTGGATCGGCTCCCGAAGAATCGGGGCGATCGCGATCATCGTGCTGTCCATTATGGTCATGGCCGTCGTCGACTCGTTCTTCCCGCTGGAGCTGTGGCGCAACATCGCCTGGATCGTGACCGCGGGCCTGGCCTGGCTCGTCGTTCTGCATCTCAGACAGCTTCAAATCCGTCATCCCGACAGTTGGGAGGCGATGGCCGAACGGCCGCTGGATATCGCATTCCCGGCCGTTCTGATCATTACGATCGTTCTGGTGAGCGGAATCGTGATGCCGCGCGCTCCGATCATTCTGGAAGATCCCTATACGATCTGGACGGAAGCCCAGGGACGCGAGGTTCCGGTATTCTCCGGAGAAGGCGGCGTGCAGCGATCGAACGCGCCGGGAAGCAGCGGTTCCTCCTTGTCCGGCTACAGCCGGGACGACCGCAAGATCGGCGGAGGGTTCCAGTTCGATTACTCTCCCGTGATGACCGTTACGACTTCCCAGCGCAGCTACTGGCGCGGGGAGAGCAAATCGATCTATACGGGCAAAGGCTGGGAAGATCTCAAAAATCCCGCCCTCGTCCAGGCTCAGATCGGCAGCGAAGTTCCAAGCTATGAGCTGAATCCGCCGCGAGCCGAAGGCGTAGAGACGATCGAGGTCGTTCAGACCGTGAAAGTCGAGCGCAGAGACAAGCTGCCCGTCCTGTTCACGGCCGGACCTGCCGCGGCGGTGACCGATCTCAAGAGCGACAACAACGCCGGGCTCAGGTGGGACCCTGCCGAATGGGAGCTGCGCTGGAGCAAGACGTCGCGCGTGCAGACGTATTCGGTCGTGTCCGAGGTGGCGGTGCTGGACGAGGAGGCGCTGCGCAATCTCGATTCTTCCGCTCCGAGCAGCGTCGATCTTACGCCATATTTGCAGCTGCCGAACGATCTGCCTCGGAGAGTTCGCGACCTGGCCGCGGAGCAGACGAGGGAAGCCTCGAACGACTACGACCGCGCCAAGACGCTGGAGCAATATTTGAAGCAAACGTATCCGTATACGAACACGCCGGACCTGTCCCGCCAATCCGATCGGAACGGAGATATCGTCGACGCGTTCCTGTTCGAGATTCAGGAAGGCTATTGCGATTATTTCTCGACATCGTTCGTCGTCATGGCCCGTTCGATCGGGCTGCCCGCGCGGTGGGTGAAAGGCTACGCGACCGGATACGATCAAGCTGCGCTGGAGCGGGCCCGTTTCGGAGGGCCCGATATGGAGCCGGACCCGCTCGGCGCGGGCACGTACACGGTTCGCAACGCCGACGCCCACTCCTGGGCGGAAGTGTACTTCGAAGGCTACGGCTGGATTCCGTTCGAGCCGACTTCGGGCTTCTCCGTGCCGCAGCCTCGTCCGGCCAACGCGCCGGAACCGATCGAGTCGAGCGCGCCGGTTGATGCGTCTCCCGTCGAACCCGAAGTCGTCGTCGCGGAGAACAACTGGCTTCTGATTGCCGGCGTCTCCGTCGGCGTCCTGCTGGTCGCCGCGGCGGCGACGCTGTTCGCCGTCAAGAGCCGTCGCGCGAGGAACGTATGGAGCCGTCTTCGCCATCGCGGAACGACGCCGAATCAACGGGTTGTGCGCGAGATGGAACGGCTGCTTTCCTTCCTGCATCGCCAGGGGCTGCGCAGAGAGTCGCACGAGACGATCCGCGAAACGTTCGGACGATGGAGCCGCAAGTTCTCGTCCTTAAGCGCGGAATTCGAAGGCGCGGTGAGGCTGTTCGAGCAGGCCAGGTACGGGGACGGCCAAGGCGACGGCCAGCTTCTGACCTCTTTTAACGAAGTATCGGAGAAAATCCGCAAAGCGTTGTAATCGGACTAACGACGGATGGAACGGCCTGCCTCGGTCATCCCGGTCATCTCGGCCGCGACCCGCGAGGCAGGTTGTTTTTTTGCAAGGCCGCATGGGGTATGGTATATTTTGAGGAAGATTAGCAGACAGGAGCCATTATTCAAGATGTTCAAGCGTTTGCTTCCCGATCGGATCGTGAACACCGTCTACGAGATCGATCTGAATGAACTGCACGCCCGAGGGATCCGCGGCATTATTACGGACCTTGACAATACGCTGGTCAGCGCCAAAACCCCGCTGGCGACTCCGCAGCTGATCGGCTGGCTGGATCTCGTCAAGGAGCGGGGGTTTCGGGTTGTCATTCTTTCCAATAATAACGACGCGCGCGTCGGCAAGTTCGCGTCGCCGCTCGGCATTCCTTACATTCCCGCAGCCCGTAAGCCCGCGGGGGCTTCTTTCAGGCGCGCCCTGAAGCTGATGGAGCTTCCCGCGGAACAGGCGGTCGTCGTCGGCGATCAGATGCTGACCGACGTTCTCGGCGGAAGACGCGCGGGGCTGCACACGATATTGGTAACGCCGATCGCGCCGGCCGAAGAAGGCTGGGCGACACAGATTAACCGCCGCATCGAGAAGATCGCACTGGCCCGCCTTCGGAAGAAGGGGCTATGGCCGGACAAGGGAGGACCTCAGCATGGCAAGTGAACCGCATCGACCTCCGCGCTGCGCGGGCTGCGGCATCGCGCTGCAAAGCGAAGACCAGAAGAAGCCGGGCTACGTTCCCGCCTCTTCGCTGAACAAGGAAGGCGCTGTATGCCAGCGCTGCTTCCGCATCAAAAATTATAATGAAGCTTCCTCCGTTACCGTCGATCAGGACGAGTTTCTGAAGCTGCTCGGCGGCATCGCCGGCACCGACAGCCTCGTCGTCCACATCGTCGACCTGTTCGATTTCCAGGGCAGCCTGATCTCCGGTCTGCAGCGCTTCGTCGGCAACAATCCGGTGCTGCTCGTCGTGAACAAGATCGACCTGCTGCCTCCGGTAACGAACTGGAACCGGCTGCGCAACTGGGTGCAGAAGCAGGCGCGGGAAGAGGGGCTGAAGGTGGCGGACGTCGTGCTGTGCAGCGCGCGCCGCAACATCGGGTTCGACCGGGTCGTCGACGCCGTGAACGCGTATCGCCAAGGCCGCGACGTCTACGTCGTCGGCGCAACCAATGTCGGCAAGAGCACGCTGATCAACCGGCTGATCTCCGACTACAGCGATCTGAAGCGGGAGCTGACCGTATCCCGGTATCCCGGCACGACGCTCGACGCGGTGCACATTCCGCTGGACGACGGCAAGAGCATCATCGACACGCCGGGCATCGTCTACGATTGGCGAATGTCGGAGATCGTGCCGCGCAAGGATTTGGCGGCGCTGCTTCCGGACAAGCCGCTTAAGCCGATGACGTACCAGCTTAACCCCGGCCAGACGCTGTTCTTCGGCGCGTTGGCCCGGTTCGACTTCATCGAGGGGGAGCGACAATCGTTCACGGCGCAGGTGTCTGGAGGTCTTGAGATTCACCGGACGAAGCTGGAGCGCGCCGACGAACTGTATGCCCAGCATCGGGGAGAGATGCTGAGCCCGCCGGGACGAGAGGATTTGGACGCGTTCCCGGCCTGGACCCGGCACCGCCTGCGTGTTCCGAGGAATACGGAACAGGACGTGTTTATTTCGGGGCTTGGATGGATTCAGGTGAACGGCAAGACCGGAGCTGTCATTGACGTGCATGCTCCCAAGGGGATTAAAGTGATGCTGCGCGACAGCATATTGTAGAGAGGTTCATTCCAGAAGAGCGGCCTGGCCGCCGCACCGGGAGAGGGGGAATGATCGAGCGATGGACAGCCATACGCTAATGTTCGGAGTGATCGGCGATCCGATTCGCCATTCGAAGTCGCCGGTCATGCTGAACCGCGCGTTCCGGGAAACCGGCATCAACGGCGCTTACGCCGCTTATCATGTCGTGCCCGAACGTCTGGAGCAGGCGATCGCGGGCGTGAGGGGCCTCGGCTTCCGCGGGCTGAACGTGACGATTCCGCATAAAGTCGAAGTGATGAAGTATCTCGACGAGATCAGCGAAGGCGCCCGGGCCGCCGGCGCGGTCAATACGATCGTCAACGAGAACGGTCGGCTGATCGGCTACAATACCGACGGCATCGGGTACGTTCGGTCTCTGAAGGAGGAGGCCGAACCCGATTTGTCCGGCAAGACGATCGTCGTGCTCGGAGCGGGGGGAGCGGCCAGGGGCATCCTATGGGCGCTTGCGCAGGAAGGACCGGCCGCCGTCTTCGTCGCGAACCGCACGGAAGCGAGAGCCGCCGAGCTGGCCGCCTCGTTCCCGGCCGAGCTGGGAATATCGACCGTTCCGTGGAGCGGTCTGCAGAGCGTCGCCGTGGAAGCGGACGTCGTCATTAACACGACCTCCGTGGGCATGTCGCCGAACGTTGACGAGCTGCCGATGGACCCGGCCTGGATGAAGCCGGGCGCGGTCGCCAGCGACTTGATTTACAATCCTCTCAAGACCGCTTTTCTCAGCGGGGCCGAAGAGAGGGGCTGCCGCATCCATGGCGGTCTCGGCATGTTTATTTACCAAGGCGCTTACGCCTTCGAATACTGGACCGGCCAACCGGCGCCGGTCGCGGCCATGCGCGAAGTCGTGCTGGCTTCGTTCACGATTCGGCAAGCGGGGCAATCTTAACGAAAGCGGGAAATCCAATGCTAACAGGCAAACAAAAACGTTATCTCCGTTCGCTCGCCCATCACCTTACCCCGATCTTCCAGGTCGGCAAGGGCGGTACGAACGACAATCTTATCCGACACATCCAGGAAGCGATCGAAGTGCGCGAGCTGATCAAGGTGTCCGTGCTTAACAACAACGACGAGGACCCGCGCGAGATCGGCGCAGAGCTCGCCGAGAAGTCGGGCTGCGAGCTGGTGCAGGTGATCGGCAAGACGATCGTCCTGTACAAGGAGTCCGTCGACCACAAGGAAATCGTGCTTCCCAGGTAACGATAAGGAAGGCGGCTGAGCGACATGCGTAAAGTCGGTTTGCTGGGAGGGACGTTCGATCCGGTGCACCATGGGCATCTGCTGGCCGCCGAGACCGCGCGGGACGCGCTGGGTCTGGACGAGGTCTGGTTCGTTCCGACCTTGACGCCGCCGCACAAGCCCCAGCCGGGCACGGATGCGGCGCGCAGGCGCGAGATGCTGGAAGCGGCGATCGCGGACAATCCGGCGTTCCGCGTCGAGGATATCGAGCTGCGCAAGGAAGGAACGTCGTACACGATCGACACCGTAACCGAGCTGCGCGGGAGATATCCGGACGCGCGGTTTCACTGGATCGTCGGCTCGGACATGATCCGCGATCTGCCGAATTGGCGCAGAGCCGAGGAATTGGCCGCGGCGGTCGTCTTCATCGGGCTGGAGAGGCCGGATCAGCCGAGCGATGACGCCTTGCTGCCGGAGTACGTTCGGAGCAAGCTGACCCGCGCGGAGATGCCGCCGATGGGCATATCCTCCACCGATATCCGGCGCAGAATCCGGGAAGGGCGTTCCGTTCGCTACATGCTGCCCGATGCGGTGATCGACTATATCCAAAGGAATGGATTATATGAATCTTGATAAGCTGAGGGAAGCGACCCGCGCACAGATGCCGGACAAGAGGTGGAGGCATACGCTGGGCGTCGTGGATACGGCAATCGAGCTGGCAAAGCGCTACGGCGGAGATCCGGCGCAGGCTGAGCTGGCCGCCTTGCTGCACGACTACTCCAAGGCGTGGGCGATCGACCGGATGGAAGCCGTCATTCGGCTGCACGGATTGCCGGCCGAGCTGCTGGAACACGACAGGGAGCTGTGGCATGCGCACGTCGGCGCCTGGGCGGTTCGGACCGAGCACGGCATCAACGACGATGATGTGCTGGACGCGATTCGCTACCATACGTCGGGACGCGAAGGCATGACGAAGCTGGACAAAATCGTCTGTTTGGCGGATTATATCGAGCCCGGAAGAAACTATCCCGGAGTCGATATCATACGCGAACGGGCTGAACATAGTATGGAGGAAGCCCTTGTCGCGGCTTTCGGTTCCACCATCGGCGTGCTGATCGAACGGGGCAAGCGGATATTCCCGCTTACCGTTCTGGCGCGCAACGATCTGATCATGCAAATGAAACAAAAAGATAACGGAGGCTGAGACATGGCAGGAAGTTCGGAACAATTGCTTAAGACGGTGATTCACGCCGCGGAAGAGAAGAAGGCGCACGACCTCGTCGCCCTGAATTTGCAAGGAATATCGCTGGTGGCGGACTATTTCGTCATCTGCCACGGCAACTCGGATACGCAGGTGCTGTCGATCGCGACGGAAATTCGCAAAAACGCCGAAATGGCCGGATATCGCGTACGCATGGAAGGCTTGGATACGGCGCGTTGGGTGCTCGTAGATATGGGAGACGTCGTCGCCCACATTTTCCATCGGGAAGAGCGCGAGTATTATCATCTGGAGCGTCTGTGGTCCGACGCGAAGGCTGTGGAGATCGTATGAACCTGACCGCCGGAACGGTGCAAAGCCTGCGCGTGCGCAGAGAAGTGTCTCCTTACGGCTGGTTTCTCGGCTTCGGTTCCGAAGACGGTCCGGAAGTGTTGCTTCCGTACGGTGAGGCGGCGGTCGAGAATCGCCCGGAAGTTGGGACGGACATCGACGTTTTCCTCTTCCACGACGATAAAGAGCGGATTACCGCCACGCTGCGCCAGCCGCTCATCCGGCTCGGAGAGCTGGCTCGGCTGAAGGTGGCCGACTTTCATCCCCACTTCGGTTTTTTTCTGGAGATGGGCATAGGCCGGCAGCTTCTGCTGCCCGTCAAGTCTTTCCCCGTGGAGCGCAAAAACGTGTGGCCGCAGACGGGGGACGAGCTGTTCGTCGTCATGAAGCATGATAAGGAAGGGCGCATGCTGGCGCGGCTTGCCAAAATCGACGATTTCGCGCCTCTCGTCTTCCGCGCGCCTTCCTCCTGGAAGAACGAGTGGCAGGAGGGCTGGGTGACGGACGTGTTCCGCGACGGCGTATTCGCGCTCGTCGACGGAGGCGTGCTCGGCTTCGGGGCGCTCGGTTACATCAACGAGGGCTCAATGGTTCACCCGCTGCGCATCGGCCAGAAATTCCGCGCCCGCGTCACGCAAGTCCGCGAGGACGGACGGGTGTCGCTCAGCATCAAGGCGACGAAGGAGGTCGGCCGGCTGGAGGACGCGGACCGGATCTTGGCGTTTCTGAAGGAGCGTCCGGGCGGTGCGATGCCGTATTCCGACCAGACGAGCGCGGAGGACATCCAGAGGCGGTTCCAGCTCAGCAAATCCGCGTTTAAGCGGGCGCTCGGCAAGCTGCTGAAGGACGGGCTGATCGAGCAGAAGGGCAACTGGACGCACCTGAAGTCCGCGAACGAACCGGACACTCCGGCCGAGAAAGACGACAACACCTGATTTCCGCCGGCTGAAAGACGCAAGATCAGTTGGACCAAAAACATAGCGAAGCGCGGGCCCAATGCATTGGGCCGCTTCTATTTCACCCTACGGACTGGAGTTGCGGCAATGCGCACATATCGTCAATTCGCGGCCATCTACGACCGTCTGATGGAGGACATGCCGTACTCCGAATGGCTCAGCTTCGCCCGCAAATGCTGGGACCGCTACGGCATTCCGCAGACGGTCGTCGACCTCGGCTGCGGCACGGGCAATCTCTCGATTCCGCTCGCCCGCTCCGGCTTTCGCGTGTTCGGCATCGACATCTCCTCGGAGATGCTCTCGGTCGCCCGCAGCAAGTGGGAGGAGCCGCAGGGGCGCGGCGGTTACCGCGACGAGTCCGGAACGATCCGCTGGCTGCAGCAGGATATGCGGGATTGGGAGCTTCCCCATCCGGCGGACGCGGTTATCAGCTTCTGCGACTGCCTGAACTACTTGACGGAGCCGGAGGACGTCTCGGCGACGATCCGGCAGACGTACCGGGGGCTTGCTCCCGGCGGGCTGTTCCTGTTCGACGTCCATGCCCCGCGGCAGCTGGAGCGGTACGCGGAAGAGCAGCCGTTCGTCTACGACGAGCCGGACGTGGCGTACTTGTGGACGAGCGACTACGACGAGGAGCGGATGGAGATTGAGCATTCGCTGACGTTCTTCATCCGGGAGGACGCGACGGCTCCCGGAGCGGGCGTGCTGTACAGCCGCTTCGAGGAATCCCACGTGCAGAGGGCATACGATCCGGACTGGATCGCCGGGGAGCTGGAGCAAGCCGGCTTCGAGCTGCTGCATCGGGTCGCCGACTTCAAGTGGGACAAGCCGACGACGGAATCGGAAAGACTGTTTTACGTGGCTCGCAAACCGGAATAATAGAGAAGGGCTGCTTCCAAGCCGAACGGATCGATCGCCGATTCCGCCGGACTTGGAAGCAGCCCTTTCGCGTGGTTATCTCTATCCGGAATACAGCGGCCCTTTTCGCTCATGGTTCACTTAGTCCCGGCAGACAGCAGCGCGATAAATCGCTGCGAAGCGGCCGATAGCGGAGTTCCCTTCAGCGTAACGATCCCGATCCGCCTGGGCGGCGGAGGGGGAAGGAGCGGGATTTCGCCGACGAGTCCGGACGCCAGCTCCTCCTCGACGAATTCCCGCGCCGCGAACGCGAGCCCGAACCCGCTGCGGACGAATTGGACGATCAGATCAATGCTGCCCAGCTCGAGCTCGGGCGTCAGCGCGACGCCGTGCGACGCTGCGTACCGCTCGAGGAATCGCCGGATGCTTCCCCCTGGCTCCAGCAGAATGAGCGGATAGTTGTGCAGTTCCGACAGAGGCAGAGGCTTTCCGTCAGCCGGGAAGTTGGAGGGGGCTCCGATCAAGCATTCGTGCAGGACCAAGCTTTCCCGGATGTCGACTTTGTCGTCGTCGACGGGAAGATTAACGATGCCGAAATCGATCCGTCCGTTCCTGAGCAGGCCGAGCGTCTCGTCGGTCGTCCGGTTGGTGACGTGTATTCGCACTTTCGGATACGTTTCTCGGTACTTCCGCAAATAAGGCAGCAGATAGTGCTTGCACAGCGTATCGCTCGCCCCGATATGAATTTCCCCGCTTTCGAGATCGCGTATTTCCGCCAGCTTCTTCTCTCCCGCTTCCATCATCCGGAACGCTTGTTCGACGTAGGAGAACAGCGCTTCCCCTTCATGGGTCAGCAGGACCCCCTTCGGCGTGCGGAAGAAGAGCGGCGTCCCGAGCTGGCGCTCCAACTGCTTGATCGTATGGCTGACCGCCGGCTGCGTGATGTGCAGCGCTTCGGCCGCCTTGGACAAGCTGCCGCACGCCGCCGTCCGGTAGAAGACGCGGTACCACTCCGTATTCGTATCCATTGACATAATCTCCGTTTATATCGGGTATTAGGAATATCAATTATTTTTATGAAAACTCTGCCTCTATAATAAGCCTTGCACGGACAAAGCGAAAGAGGAGGCCGGGAAAATATGACGGTTACGGCGATCGTAGGGGCGAATTGGGGAGACGAAGGCAAGGGGAAAATGACCGATTTGTACGCGGAGAAGGCTTCGTACGTGGTCAGGTATCAAGGAGGAAGCAACGCCGGCCACACGATCATTAACGATTACGGGAAGTTCGCCCTGCGCATGCTGCCTTCCGGTGTGTTCCATCCGCAGACCGCGAACGTCATCGGTCCCGGAGTCGCGCTGGACGCCGAAAGGATGCTGACCGAGCTTGAGCGGCTGGAGGAGCGCGGAGTTCCGAAACCGAACGTGAAGCTGTCCGAGCGGGCCCAGGTCGTGCTTCCCGCGCACCGGCTGCTGGATGAACTGGAGGAGACGAGGCTCGGCGCGCAAAGCTTCGGTTCCACGAAGAACGGCATCGCGCCGTTCTATGCGGACAAATACGCCAAGCTGGGCATCCAGGTTGCGGATCTGTTTCACGAGGAGATTTTGCGGAGCAAGCTGGAGCGGACGTACGCGGCCAAAAACGTGCTGCTGGAACATCTGTACGACAGCCCAGCTTTGAAGCCGGACGACTTGATCGGGCAGCTCGTCGAGCTCGGAAGGAAGCTTGCTCCCTACGTGTGCGACACGACCAAGCTTCTTCGGCAGGCTTGGACAGGAGGGGAACCGATCCTGCTCGAAGGCCAGCTTGGCGCGCTGCGGGACCCGGACCACGGCATCTATCCCTATTCGACGTCCTCGTCCACGCTGGCCGGACACGGCGCGGTCGGGGCGGGTTTGCCGCCGTACGCCATCTCCCGCGTGCTGGCCGTCGTCAAAGCGTACTCCTCCTGCGTCGGGGCGGGGCCGTTCGTCTCCGAGTTGGCCTCGGAAGAAGCCGATGAGCTGCGGCGCCGAGGAGGGGATGCCGGAGAATACGGAGCCGTCACGGGGCGGCCGAGACGAGTCGGATGGTTCGATACGGTCGCGACCCGGTACGGCTGCCTGATTCAAGGAGCGACGGAGGCGGCGCTGACGAATCTCGACGTGCTTGGCTACCTGGACGAAATTCCGGTATGCGTCGGGTACGAGGCGGACGGAACGGTCATCGGCGATTTCCCGACCTTGCCGCTGCTGCAGAAGGCGAAGCCGGTGCTGTGGAAGCTTCCGGGGTGGAAGAGCGACATCTCCAGTTGCCGCACGTTCGCCGAGCTGCCCGAAGAAGCGAGAAACTACGTTGCCTATATCGAGTCGGCCATCGACGTAAATATAACCGCCGTATCGGTCGGCCCTCATCGGAACCAGACGATACGGCGGTTGTAGAAGATTTCGTCCAGCTTAATCTTAGGAAGCTTCCTTCTCTCCGACTGGCTCGAGCTTGCTCGGCCAGAAAGCCCGGCGTCCGAGAAGCAGCGTAATTGCCGGCACGAGGAACGGCCGCACGACGAACGTGTCGAGCAGCACGCCGATCGCGGTAATCGTCCCGAATTGCACGAGCACTTGAATCGGCAGCGTCGCCAGCACGGCGAACGTTCCGGCGAGAATGAGTCCTGCGGAAGTAATGACGGCGCCCGTCTCGCCGACGCCTTCCTTGATCGCCTGTTTAAGCGGCATTCTCTTTCTCTTTTGCCAGATGCTCGAGATCATGAAGATGTTGTAGTCTTCTCCCAGCGCGACCAGGAACACGAATGAGTACAGCGGAATCGCTCCCTGGATCGCCTCCGCGCCCATCCCGTAATGAACGATCAGCCAGCCGAGCCCCAGCGCGGAGAAAAAGGATACGATAACGGTGAGCACGAGATAGACGGTGGCAACGACGGAACGCAGATACAGAAGCAGGAGCAGGGAGATCAGCCCGATGACAATCGGAATGACGAGCCGTGTGTCCCGTTCCCCGGTCGCCCTGTTGTCGTACTGCTCCGCTGTCTGTCCGCCGATCCATACGCGGCTCTCCGGGCTCGAGCTTCCGGACTGCGAACTGAGAATCCCGGCCTCCGCCAGTGCCTGTTCCGCGACCGTCCGCAGCTCCGGAATATGGTTCATCGCTTCAATAGAATACGGATTCAGATCGAATTGAACCTCGTACGCGACGATGTTCGGATTCGATTGGCCGACCTGCGGCTTGGATACGACGTCGACGTAAGGCAGGGCGGCCAGCTTGTCGGACAAATCGACGGACAGACCTTCCGTGTCGACGATGATCTTCGCCGGCGCCAGCTCGCCCGGAGAGAACTGCTCTCCGATCGTCGCGAACCCCTCCCTGGACTCCATATCTTTCGGAAAAGACGACAGAAGATCGTACGTGAATTTGATTTGCGGCGTAACGGCCGCCAGTCCTCCGAGGAGCAGCACGCAGACGACAAGCACGGTCCACGGCTTGCCGGTTACGATTCTGCCGGCCCAGTTGCGAGGCTGCTTGGGGGCGGCAGGGGCCGGTTTGCCTTTGCGCGCGGCGCGTTCCCGCTGCATCTCTGGCGTTCTGGGCACGAACGGATAGAAGGAGGCCCGGCCGATGATGGCCAGCATCGCGGGGACCAGCGTCAAGCTCGCAATGCCCATGATCAGAATGGCCAGGCTGAACGGAACCGCGAAGCGCTGATACGCCCCGAATTCCGCCGCCAGCAGCGCGAGAAGCGCAATGACCACCGTCAAGCCGCTCATGGCGATCGCGCCCGAGGAGCCGGTGATGGCGGCGAGCAGCGCCTTCGCTTTGCTTTGTTCGGTTTTGAGCAGCTGACGGAACCTCGAAATGAGGAACAGGCAGTAGTCCGTTCCGGCCCCGAACAGGAGAACGGTCATAATCGAGATCGCCTGGCCGTCCACGACGATCCATCCTTCGCTCGCCATCCAGCCGAGAAGCGGGCTGGTGACTCCGTAAGCGAAGCCTACCGCCACGAGCGGCAGAAGCGCGAGAATCGGAGAACGATAAATCAGCAGCAGCAGAATGAGCACGAGCAGAACGGTTCCGATGAGGAGGCTGACGTCGGCGTTCTGGAACAGGCCCGTCGCGTCGATCAGAATGCCGACGGGGCCGGTGACGCGCGCGCTCAGCTTGTCTTGGGAGTCGCGGGGCTCGGCGAAAGGATCGTAGCCGACGATGTCGTTCAGCACCCGCTTCAGCTCGCCGGTTCCCTCCTTCAGCCGATCCGCGTCCGCCTGCTTGTCGAACAGGACGGGCACGACCAGCGTGCTGCCGTCTTCGGACAGTTGGCTCTGCAGCGCCTGGGGCGGCAGCGCGTGCAGAGGCGGGACGGATGTCTGATACGGGACGGGGGAAGCGGTCAGCTTCTCCGTCAGCTTGCGGACGTCCTCCAGGTCGGACTCGGCGAGTCCCGCTCCCTTGCGCAGGACGACGAGCGCCGGAATGTCCGACCCGCCGGGAAATTCCCTGGCGGCGACGGCTTCCGCCTGCACGGAAGGCTTGCCGGAATCCAGATTGGGAGCGTTGTTGATTTCCTGGCTGTTCACCGACGGAAGCAGCGCGCTCAGCAGGCCGGCCGCGGCAATCCACACCAGGAGCGTAATCCACTTGCTTCGCTTGCCGGAAACCCAGTTTCCGAAGCGGTATCCTTTGTCGCTCATTGCGGGTAATCCTCCTTCGTTCGATACGAGATCCTCAGGAAAGCTGATCGTATGTCTATTTTCGGATATAATGGGTTTGGACCGCAAATTAATTATATATACCGGAAGGTTAATTATGCAACGACGAAATTTCGAACGAAGGAGGGGAAAGCGATGAACGCATCCCGTTCCAAGCGCGCCCCCGGAAGACCGAAGAGCGGACCGAACCGTCCGTCGATGAGAGACAAGGTGCTGCTGACCGCATCGGTCCTCTTTATGGAGCTGGGCTACGAACCGGTCTCGATCAACATGATCGCGGCGCGCGCAGGAGTCACCAAGGCGTCCGTGTATTATTATTTCGCGAACAAGTCGATTCTGTTCACGGCTGCCGTAACGGAGATGATGCTGCGAATCAGCGCTGTCACCGAGCGGATCATCGGGGAGAACGGAAGCTTGCGTGAACGTCTTGCGCAGATTGCCCTGTCCAAAATGACGAAATCGCAGGCCCACGTCGAGTTTGAAAGCTTGATGCGGGAGGCGCTGCCTTCGCTGAGCGAGGAGCAGCGCGCCGAAATCCGTCGGGCGGAGCATCGCATTCACGAGGTGCTGGCCGCCGAATTCGCCAGGGCGATGGAGAGCGGGGAAATTCCGCAGGGCCATCCGATGCTGCTGTCCCATGCTTTCTCCGCTCTCTTGATGATCGGCAGCCGGGAGCGGATCGGCGAAGAGGAGTTTGCTCCCGAGCGGCTCGCGACGGCCGTCGTGGATTTGTTCTTGAACGGAGCGGGGGGCAAATAAAGGGAGCTTCCTTCCTCTCCTGGCGGCGGCTTGACACGAATCGCGCGAATTGGCTATAATCATGGCATACTTTGGCTGCGATAAGGATCAGTACTCGCAAGACGTTATTCCAGAGAGCCGGCGGTTGGTGCGAGCCGGTTGACGAATGCGACGAACTCGCCTTGGAGCCTCCGAGCCGAACGTTTTCGGTCCGCTTGACGGACGAAGATGCTTAGGCAAGGCGTTACCTCTCGTTACGAGGCTGAGTGGGCGGACATCCAAGCAGGATGCCGTCAACTAGGGTGGTACCACGGGAGATACGCTCTCGTCCCTAGCGACAACGCTGGGGGCGGGAGCTTTTTTTATTTACTTACAAAGGGAGTTAAAAGACATGGCACAGGAACAGGGTCAAGGCTATCAGCCGCTGAAGATCGAACCGAAATGGCAGAAATATTGGGACGAGAACAAGACGTTCAAGACGACGGAGGACGCGGGCAAGCCGAAGTTCTACGCGCTCGACATGTTCCCTTATCCTTCGGGAGCGGGGCTGCACGTCGGCCACCCGGAAGGGTACACGGCGACCGACATCGTCAGCCGCTTCAAGAGAATGAAAGGCTTCAACGTGCTGCACCCGATGGGCTGGGACGCGTTCGGCCTGCCGGCCGAGCAGTACGCGCTGCAGACGGGACGCCATCCGCGCGAGATCACGTTCGAGAACATCGACAACTTCCGCCGCCAGATCAAGTCTCTGGGCTTCTCGTACGACTGGGACCGGGAGTTCAGCACGACGGACCCGGACTACTACAAGTGGACGCAGTGGATTTTTATCCAACTGTACAAAAAAGGGCTCGCCTACGTCGCGGAAGTTCCGGTGAACTGGTGTCCGGCGCTCGGCACGGTTCTGGCGAACGAAGAGGTCATCGACGGGCTGAGCGAGCGCGGCGGTCATCCGGTCATCCGCAAGCCGATGCGCCAATGGATGCTGAAGATTACCGAATACGCGGAAAGATTGCTGGAGGACCTGGAGGAGCTCGACTGGTCGGAGAGCATCAAGGATATGCAGCGCAACTGGATCGGCAAGTCGACAGGCGCGGAAGTGACGTTCGCCATCGACGGCCACGACGCCGCGCTGACCGTGTTCACGACGCGCCCGGATACGCTGTTCGGCGCGACGTACTGCGTGCTCGCTCCCGAGCATGAGCTGGTCGGCACGATCTCGACCGCCGATCAGAAAGCCGCAGTGGAAGCCTACGTCGAACAGGCGGCGCGCAAGAGCGACCTTGAACGCACCGACTTGGCGAAGGACAAGAGCGGCGTATTCACGGGAGCTTACGCGATCAATCCGGTCAACGGCGCCAAGGTGCCGATCTGGATCGCCGACTACGTGCTCGGCGGCTACGGCACGGGCGCGATCATGGCCGTTCCGGGTCACGACGAGCGCGACTGGGAGTTCGCGAAGAAGTTCGGCCTGCCGATCGTGGAAGTCGTCGCCGGCGGCAACGTCGAGGAAGCGGCGTATTCGGGCGATGGCAAGCTGGTCAATTCGGAGTTCCTGAACGGATTGGGAACGGCGGAGGCGATCAAGGCGATGATCGCGCATCTGGAGAAGGAAGGCAAGGGTAAAGGCAAGGTGACGTACCGTCTGCGCGACTGGCTGTTCAGCCGTCAGCGTTACTGGGGCGAGCCGATTCCGGTGCTGCACTACGAGGACGGCACGATGGACACGATTCCGGAAGAGGAGCTGCCTTTGCTGCTGCCGGACGTGGACGCGATCCAGCCTTCCGGCACGGGCGAGTCTCCGCTTGCCAACGTGACCGAATGGGTGAACGTCGTCGATCCGCGCAACGGACGCCAAGCGCGCCGCGAGACGAACACAATGCCGCAGTGGGCGGGAAGCTGCTGGTACTACCTGCGCTTTATCGATCCGAAGAACGACAAGGAAATCTGCTCGCCGGAGAAGCAGCGCGAGTGGCTGCCTGTCGACCTGTACATCGGCGGCGCGGAGCATGCGGTTCTGCATTTGCTCTACGCCCGCTTCTGGCACAAGGTGCTGTACGACATCGGCGTCGTGAACACGAAGGAACCGTTCCACAAGCTCGTCAACCAAGGCATGATTCTCGGCACGAACAACGAGAAAATGTCCAAATCCCGCGGCAACGTCATTAACCCGGACGACATCGTCGGCGAATTCGGCGCGGATACGCTGCGGATGTATGAGATGTTCATGGGACCTCTGGAAGCGACGAAGCCGTGGAACACGAACGGCGTCGAAGGCGTATTCCGCTTCCTGGCCCGGGTATGGCGCTTGTTCGTCGACGACAACGGCAGCCTGAGCGGCAAAATCCAGGACGTTCCGGGAGACGACGCGTTCCGCCGGATATGGCACAAGAGCCTCAAGAAAGTCGGCGAGGACTACGAAGGTTTGCGCTTCAATACGGCGATCAGCCAAATGATGATTTTCGTCAACGAGGCTTACAAGACGGAAGCGCTGCCGAAGAAAGCGATGGAGGACTTCGTGCAGATGCTGTCCCCGATCGCTCCGCACATCTCGGAAGAGCTGTGGGAGAAGCTCGGCCATTCCGGATCCGTCTCTTACGCGCCGTGGCCGGAGTACGACGTATCGCTTACGGTGGACGCCGAAGTCGAGATCGTCGTTCAGGTGAACGGCAAGATCGCCGAGCGTCTCAAGATCGCAGCCGATCTGGACGAAGCGGGCATGCAGGCCCAGGCGCTCGACTCGGCGAAGGTGCAGGAGCTGATCTCCGGCAAGACGATTCGCAAAGTGATCGTCGTCAAAGGGAAGCTCGTCAACATCGTCGCCAATTAATCCGAGCCGTGGGTTGGCTGCCTCGAACAGAGCAGACGCCCGATGGCGAAGCTGCAAGGAACGCGGGAACGATATAAGAATCGCAGCGCGAAGCACGCGCCGCTTGATTCCGTCTTCAGAGACGGGTCGGGCGGCGTTTTTGTTTTTCCTCGTATATCGGACGAAAGGGGGAGAGCGGATGGGACCCGATCGGTTTGATCGGGCAGACGGGAGGCAGGCCGAAGACGGAGAAACTGGAGAAACCGGCTCTACCCCGCGGCTAAGTGCGCTCGCGGGGGAAGAGGGAGGAATCGACGCGGTCGAGATCTTCGGCGAACTTCTCGTGCGTCGTGTACAGCACTTGCAGGAACGCGCCGCGCGTCGACTTGCGCAGCGACTCCAGAGCGGCGGCCGTAATGCCGCCCGGCACCGACACCCGGGCTTGAAGCTCGGCGGGCGAACAGGGGAGCTCCAGCATCAGCCGCGCGGTGCCCAGCATCATCTCGCAGGCGAGGGCGGTGGCCGTCTCCCGCTCCATGCCGGCGGAGAGGACTGCGGCGTCAATGAACTGCTCAAGCAGAAACGCCATGAAAGCCGGACCGCAGCTGGACAAGTCCGAGGCGACGCGAACTTCTTCCTCCGGGACGCAGATCGGACGGCTGATCGCGGCGAACAGCTCCCAGAGATCCCGCTTATCTTCTTCCGCAAGCCGGGTTCCCCACATGACGAGAGAGGCACCGCTGCCGACGGCGTTCACGACGCTGGGGATGATTTTCGCGACTTTGCTGGGCACGAGCTCCTCCAGCGAGGAGATTTTGACGGGACTCGTAATCGAGACGACAATCTGCTCCGGGGTTAATACGGGCGCGATCTCGTCCAGCACCCTGCGGAAGTCCAGCGGTTTGACGCACAGAAACAAATAATCGGCCCCGATCGCGGCTTCCCTGTTCGAAGCGGCGATATGAAGGCCGGGATACTGCTCGGCCAGAGCGGACAGCCTGGTTTGCGTTCGGGAACTGACGACGATGTCGTCCGGCAGCATCGTGCCGGCGCGTACGAAGGCCCCCACCAGTAAGCTTCCCATACTACCCGCACCGATGAAGCCGATCTTCATCCTGGTCCCTCCTACAGAACACTCGTCTTTGATGTTCATTCATTCCAATATATGAATACGTGCTTGGACGTCATGAACGATTTTTCATATATTTATGCGAAAAAAGAAACGGAGGATACAGAAAGATGAATAAAAATAAATCTTTCCGCATGCGCAAGCCGGTTGCCGCAGCTTTGTTCGCCATCGGCGCAGCGGTGTTCTGCATCGCTTTATTCGGCGGGGCGCGGCAGAATCCGATCGCTGGTTGGACGCCCGTCAACGAATCGCTGAAGCAGGCGATCGACGCGTTGGCTTCGGAAGACGAGGGAGACGCCTCATTCCTGTCGACGCCTCTTACGCCAAGCGCATTGCCGAACCAGGCGCCGATCCAGCCACAGACCCAACCGACCAGTCCCGCATCCCCCGATGTTGCCGCCGATACTTCGGCGCCCGCAGCCGGTGTCGGCCCCTCGTCCGATGCGTCGGGCGGCCCTCCGGGCCTTTCTTCGGCAGAGCCTCCCCAGGACGCCGAAGCGGATTCACACGCCGTCGCCGCCGGAACGCTGGACTTGAACAGGGCGACCGAAGCCGATCTGGACGCGCTGCCTGGCATCGGCCCCTCGAAGGCGAAAGCCATCGTGGCGCACCGGGACAAAATCGGCGGCTTCCGACGGGTGGATCAGTTGCTGGACGTCAAAGGAATCGGCCCGAAAGTGTTCGAACGGCTGTCCCCTCTCGTCCATGTCGCGGCCAGGAAATAAAAACCTGAGGATAGCTTTTACAATGGCCATATTTTATGAGAGAATGGGAGGGAAATCTATCTAACTATTAATTTTATTGGGAGGTTCAACCCGAATGAGCAACGAATCGTATTCTCTGGAAACGCTTGCGGTGCATGCAGGGCAACAGATCGATCCGTCCACGATGTCCCGCGCGGTTCCAATTTACCAGACGACATCCTATGGTTTTCGAGATACCGATCATGCCGCGAACTTGTTCGCGTTGAAAGAGTTCGGCAATATTTATACCCGGATCATGAACCCGACCTCGGACGTGTTCGAGCAGCGGGTTGCCGCACTCGAAGGCGGCGCTGCCGCGCTGGCGGTCAGCTCCGGACAAGCGGCGATCACGTACTCCATCTTGAACATCGCGGGAGCGGGCGACGAGATCGTCTCGTCGGCCAGCCTCTACGGGGGTACATATAATCTGTTCGCGATCACGCTGCCGAAGCTGGGCATTAACGTCAAATTCGTCGATCCGTCCAACCCGGAAAATTTCCGCGCGGCAATTACGCCGAAGACGAAAGCGGTATTCGCAGAGACGATCGGCAACCCTAGAGGAGACATACTGGACATTGCGGCGGTTTCTTCGATCGCGCATGATAACGGCATCCCGCTCATTATCGACAGCACGTTCACGACTCCGTTCCTGCTCCGTCCGCTGGATCACGGCGCAGATATCGTCATTCACTCCGCCACGAAGTTTATCGGCGGCCATGGAACTTCGATCGGCGGCATCGTCGTCGACGGAGGCAAGTTCGACTGGAAGGCCAGCGGCAAGTTCCCGGGCCTGACCGAGCCGGACCCGAGCTATCATGGCGTCGTATATGCAGATGCGGTAGGTCCGATTGCGTACATCATTAAAATGCGCGTGCAATTGCTGCGCGACATGGGGGCGGCGCTGGCTCCGTTCAACTCCTTCATGTTCCTGCAAGGGTTGGAAACGTTGCATCTGCGCATGGAGCGCCACAGCAGCAACGCGATTGCCGTCGCGAAGTTCCTCGAGGCGCATTCCGCGGTGGAATGGGTAAGCTATGCAGGTCTGGAGAGCCACCCGTCTCACGAGCTGGCCAAGCGTTATCTGCCTAACGGCCAAGGCGCGATTCTGACGTTCGGCATCAAGGGCGGCGTAGAAGCCGGTAAAAAAGTAATCAACGCGGTGAAGCTGTTCTCGCATCTGGCGAACGTCGGCGATTCCAAGTCGCTGATCATCCACCCGGCGAGCACGACCCACCAGCAGTTGAGCGAGGAAGAGCAGATCGCGGCCGGCGTGCAGCCGGGAATGATCCGCTTGTCGGTCGGCACGGAAGGAATCAAAGACATTATCAACGATTTGGAACAAGCGCTGGCGGCAAGTCAACAGTAATTCGGCAAGCCCCGGTGCGGAGGTAGGAGATGGCAGCCTTGCGCAAAGACTGGGACACGTATTTTATGGACATCGCTTTTATGGCCTCTACCCGTTCGCGCTGCCCGCGGCGCCATGTCGGGACGGTGCTCGTCCAGGGGAAAAAGCTGCTCGGAACGGCCTACAACGGCGCTCCGATGGGCGTGCAGGATTGCTCCGAGGCAGGCTGCATGATCGTGGAAGAGTATGAGCCGGCCCCGGCCGGCGCCTCGGAGATGATCAAGAAGCAGCGCTGCATTCGGACGATCCACGCGGAGCAGAACCTGCTGCTGTTCACCGATCGGGTGGATCGCGAAGGCTCCGTCGTCTACGTGACGGACCAGCCCTGCTGGACGTGCGCGAACATGCTCGCCAACAGCGGCATCGCGGAGATCGTCTACTTCAGGCCGTACCCGAAGGATTACGACAAAGTCGCCGCTCTGATGCAGCAGCGGGGACTCATTTTCCGCAAGCTGGACAACTATGTCCCTCCCGCGGACACTGAGGTTCAGGACGGTTCGTAGCATGGAATAGCGAAACAGTGGAAGAGGAAGCACCTCTTCGCCGAGCTTAACGCTCTGCGGGGAGGTGCTTTTTTTGCGTGTGAGAGGGAGGGGAACAGAATGAATCGAAGGCCGTTGGTTGCCGTGAGCAGTTGCTGGATCGTGGGGACCGCGCTGCTGTCCTTGTGTTCGGGGAAGGGGGCGGTATGGGCGATTGCGGCGCTGCTCGTGGTGCTGCTGGCGCTGGCGTTCGCGGGAGCGGCATCCCCGAAGCTGGCGCTTGTGTGCGCGGCCGCGCTGGTAATCGCGCATGGAGAGAGGGCGTGGGTCGACCAGCGCTTAACATCGGATATTGAGGCGGCAGAGGTGGAAGCGGGAGGCGGAATAGCCGAGCTTGGCGGCCGACTCGACTCCGTAGCGGAAGTGGACGGAGATCTGGTGACGTTCAGGCTGAAGGCGGAGACGATACGACTGGGCGATTCCGAAGAGAGGCTTACGAAGGACGACATCGTCGTTCGGGTAAAGCTGGCCAAGCAGTCCGACCAGATGACGGCCGGCGAGTGGAGGAGGGGAGACCGCGTGCATCTGTCCGGCACGTTGGAGCTTCCCGGGGAAGCCGGCAATTTCGGAGCGTTCGATTATCGCCGTTATTTAATGAAGGAAGGTGTTTTCTGGCAGCTATCCGTCAAGGGGCTGGATACGATCGAGTACACGCGGGAGCCGGCCCCTGTGTGGATGAAGCCGCTGAGACTACTGGACGACTTGAGAGGTCGGATCGGCGAGCTGGCCGATCGCCTGTATCCGAACGGAGACTCTGGATATATGAAGGGGCTGGTCGTCGGCATTCGCTCCGATCTCGATCCGGTGCAGTTCGATCAGTTCGCGAGATTGGGGTTGACGCATATTCTCGCGATTTCGGGACTGCACGTGGCCGTAATCGTCTACTTGCTGCTGCAGATCGGCGGATGGCTCAGATTGACCCGCGAGCGAACGTTAGAGCTGACGATCGCGATGATGCCGGTCTATATGATGGTCACGGGAGCGTCGCCGTCCGCGGTTCGCGCCTGTCTGATGGCGATGATCGCGCTGAGCCTGGCCCGGCGCAACGCGTTGAAGGACGGCCTGCATCTGCTGTTCGCCGCGGCGATGGCCATGCTGATGTGGAATCCGCTGCTGATCGAAGACGTCAGCTTTCAGCTCTCCTTTATCGTTACCGCCGGGCTGATTCTGTTCGTGCCGGCGTTATCGGAGCTGATGCCGATTCGCTGGAACTGGCTGAAGGGCGCGATCGCGGTTACCGTGACCGCCCAGATCGTGTCTTTTCCGGTATCGGTCTATTACTTCCACTCGATGCATTTGTTGTCCCTTCCGGCCAACTTCGCGCTTGTTCCTTTCATCAGCGTCATCGTGATGCCTTTGGGCATGGCTTCCCTTGTACTCGGAGGGATATGGTCCCCCCTCGGCATTGTTCCGGCGAAGCTGGCGACGTTGGGCAACGACCTGACCTTCCTGACGGTCGACTGGCTAAGCGGCTTCTCGGGCTGGAGGACGATATGGCCTCAGCCGTCTTTGGCCTGGGTCGTCTGCGCGTACGGGCTGATGGGAATCGGGCTTGCGGGACTGAGGCGCCGGTCGAACCGGCTTCGGGAGCGGGAATGGTGGAGCAGGCAAGCGGCGGGGCTGCCGGATGCCGAAGTGACGGCGCCGCTCGATTTGACCGTGCCCGGAACGACTCGCGCCGAGAGGCTCCGTTCGGTTGGCAGGCGCACGGCGTACGGAGCGGCCCTTGCTGCATGGCTCGTATGGGGAGCTCAGCCGGCTTGGCTGGACCGCGAAGCCGAAGTTTCTTTTCTGAACGTGGGGCAGGGAGACAGCATCCTCATTCGGACCGGTTCCGGCAAACATATTCTGATCGACGCCGGAGGGACGGTCAGCTTCCGCAAGCCGGGAGACGAATGGAGGGAGAGAAGCGATCCGTACGAGGTGGGGCGGAAGCTGCTTGTTCCGCTGCTGCTAAGCAGGGGTGTCGGGAAGCTTGACGCCCTCGTGCTTACCCACATGGATGCGGATCATATCGGAGGCGCGCGGGCCGTGCTGGACAATATCCCTGTGCGGGCACTGCTGTTCAACGGCACGTTAAAGGATTCGCCCGGCGCGCTGGCGCTTATGCAGACGGTAGCCGACAAAGGCATTCCCGCCTATGCCGCGCATGCCCCTCTGGAGTGGCAGGCGGATGCTTCCGCGGTCTTGCGGGTGCTCTATCCTTTGTCGTCCGGGAACGAATCCGACGAGTCGGTAACGGCGAGCGATGAGCAGAACGACCGAAGCGTCGTATTGCTGGCGACGTTGTACGGACGACGTTTTCTGCTGCCCGGGGATTTGGAGACTCGGGGAGAACATGCGGTCGTGGAAGCGGAACACGCCATGAGGGGGACTGCCGCAGCTGAAGATGGCAATAACATACGCCTCAGCATCGACGTGCTCAAAGCCGGTCACCACGGGAGCAAGACGTCGACGACCGGCTTGTGGGTCGATTTCTGGAATCCGACGGAAACGGTCATTTCCGTCGGACGCAACAACTTTTACGGTCATCCAAATCCGGGTGTACTCCAGCGTCTCGAAAGTGCGGATAGCCTGGTCTGGAGGACGGACATCGACGGTGAAATCCAGTATCGGATAGCGCCGTCCGGTGCGATGAAGCGCAGAACGATGATCTCAGCCCGCCCAGGCCGGAATTAAGCTTCGGGGACGTAGCGAATGTTCGCCGCGATGGCCAGCAGCAGCGGCCGAACGTCGCTCGCGCGGTCGCCGGCATATTGAAGCACGACGTAGATCGGACGATTGGCATCCCAATCGTACACAAAATAATCGCGGCGATTGTAAGGTTCATTGTCGGTGAACTCCGTCCCCGTGTAGTCTCCGTACATGGCCAAATCGTCTTCCTTGCGCAGCTTGGGAAGATCGCCTTCGTCCGCAGCCTTGAACGCCAGCAATGCCGAACCGTTCTCTGTCGTGAACGTGAACCCGTCCGTTAACAACATCTTGTGCAGTACTTTATCGCCGTCATTGGGCAGATACGCCCCGACAGGGAATATTTCATTGGCAAACCAAGTGGATTCGTACACTTCGCCGTCGACTTCGAGCTGCAGGCTTTCGCTTCCGTCATAAGCTCTCTCGGCAATCAAACGGTCCAGATCGGTCTCTACGGAGTGCACGCCCGCAAGCTTCAATACGTCTTCGCGTATTCCGTATTTGTACGTTAAGGTCCGATCCGGCAGCAGCGCAAGAAAGATTCGCTGCGAGCCTTCGTAGACGACCGAGCTCGGTTCCTCGGCTCGCACAGCCGCATTGACGTCGACGAACAACAACCGATCCTCGAACTTTTTGTAAATTTGCACCTTGCCGGTTGCGAACGTTTCCGTCGCGATGACTTCGGGAATGCCGTCTTCGTCGAGATCGACTTCCTGCGCGTGCGCGTTCAGGCGGAAGTCACTGAGAGGAACGCCGGGCGTCTCCTCTTCGAAATGAACCCAGACGTTCACGACGCAGTTGGCGCCGCACGGGCCGAAGATTCGAAAACCCGACTGTCCGAAGGCGCTGCTTGGCGTGACGGAGACATCGTCAGCGTAAACGAGCTCGCCGATCGGCCCGATTTCGTACAGCTCATCGGTCTCCCTGTGTCCGGTGGCGCTTCTGGCGCTCGCCTCCATGCCGGCATAGAGCTGCGAATCGCCTTCCTCGCGTACGTAGATGGCGAAGCTGCCCGCTCCCTCGACCTCGATGGTTCGTTGGATGCGGACGGACGCCTTGTCGATCCGCTTTGCTTCAACGCGGTCCGTCTCCACGGGATAACCCTCCGTATGATTCTCCAGGCTCTCGTACGCGAGCCGGACTTCCGAATCCGCGATAGGAGGAGGCGGAGTTTCCGAAGGCTCGGGCTCCGGGCTCTCGAGCGTCGGAAGCGGCTGATCCGGAGATGGAACCGGAGAAGGTGCGTCCGTCACTGCCGGAGAAGGAGCGGGAGAGTCGGGCCGGGCGAGCGGAAGAATCAGCAGAACGGCCGCGACGGACAGGGCGATAAGCGCGGCGCCGGCGATCCAACGTCCGCGTCGTCTCCGGGCGCGGGGCTGCCCGACGATCCGCCCGACTTCCCGTCTCATCTCTTCAGTGAACAAGGAGTCGCCGAGTCCTCCTCTGGCAATCGAGTACCAATCCGGTTTCGTTTCCTTCATTGTTCCCACCCCTTCAGCCGCTTTTCGACTTCTTTGCGGGCGCGATGAAGTCGCGACTTCACCGTGCCTGCCGGCAGGTTCAACACTTGCGCGGTTTCCTGCACGGTTAATTCGTGCTCCAGGTCCAGCACGAGCACTTCCCGGAGCTTCTTCGACAACCCGAAGATGACGTCCCAGATTTCCTCGGCCGATTGCTTCCCCATGTACGCGGATTCGGCGGACGGAGCCGATTGCTTGGGGCGTACCGTCTCCCGCAGCCCGATTTTCCGAAAATAACTCGAAGACAAGTAGTTCAGGCTCTGGTTTCTGGCGATCGCGAGAAGCCAGGTTTTCAGGGAGGACTGTCCCCGGAAGGAGCGGATATGGTAGTGTGCTCTAATGAATACTTCCTGGGCGATATCCTTCGCCTGCTCCCTGTTCTTCGTGAGAACGTAAGCGTATTTCCACACATCGTCGCCGTATCGGTCCATGAGCTGCCTCAGCTCGGCGCCGTCAATCGAATCGACGTGTTTCAGATAATCAGGCTCCACGAGATCACCTCCACCCTATTAGACCGATCAATCTGCGCTCAGGTTCCGTTTATCCAACATAAAACATTGTGACTTTCCGCGCATTTTTGCTAGACTTAGAGAGTATGGATTACTAGTTACCGAAAATTCCCACGGGGGAATTGCAACCTTTGTTCGGACGCATGCGTCTGTGAAGGTGCAGGGGAGGAGGATCTTCTGTGGTGGAGCCGGCTCTGATCAAAGCCGCACAAGCGGGCGACCGGGAAGCTCTCGTTACGCTACTCCGCGAAATCGAGAATCAAGTGTACCGCACCGCGTACTATTTGCTGAACAACGAGCAGGATGCGCTCGACGCGTCGCAGGATGCGCTCATTCGGATATATACGAAAATCGGATCCTACGAAGAAAAAGCGCAGTTCCGCACCTGGGTGCAGCGAATCGTTACGAACATCTGCATCGACAAGTTTCGGCGCAAAAAGCCGTCCGTCTCCATCGACGAGCACGAGATGGTTTTCCAGGCGGGGGACAACGTGGAGACCGAAGTATTGTCCGCGTACGCCGCGGAGGAAATACGAGAAGCCATCGGTAAGCTTCCCGAGCATCATCGTACCGTTGTCGTTCTCAGGTATCTCCAGGATTTCTCTTATAACGAAATTGCCGATTCTTTGAATTTGCCGCTTAACACCGTCAAATCCTACTTATTTAGAGCCCGGCAACAATTGCAAACTTTACTTCACGATTATCAGAAAGGTGGTGTCCGGGGATGAAGTGCCAAGAGGTGATGGAACTCATGCAGCGTTACATTGACGGTGACTTGGATCAACAAGAAACATCGCTCATGATGGAACATGCCGATCGATGCTCGGATTGCGCCGCCATGTTGGCCAGACTTCAGAAGCTGTCGAGCGAGCTCGAGCAGCTGCCGCGGGTCGTACCGAAGTTCAGCATCGTGGACTCGATTCTTCCGGAGCTTGAACGTCTGCATGCGGCCGGCGCGGCCATCGGGACGAGCGAAGCCGCAGGCGATTCTGTCGTCACGCCATCGCCGTCTCCGGTTCGCTCTAACCGGCCCGCTAGGCAGCTCTTCCGCAAAATCTCCGGCGTCGTCGCCGCAGGGGTCGTTGTCGGCCTGCTTCTGTTCACCAATCCGGGAGAATGGCTGCAGCGCGGCGGAAGCAGCAACGACGCGGCGATGCCGAGTCCGGCTTCGGCTCCGATGGCGAAGCAGGAAGCCAGCCTGTTCTCCGCCTCGGGTGCAATGGAAGACGCGCAGGTTCAGGATCAGCACGGAGACGTGCTGAGGAACAAATCGGAGACCGCCGATTCGGGCGAGGCCGATATTTCGGAAGGCTCTGCCGGCGCGAAAAACATGATGCCCGAGGAAGTCGAAATCGCGCAAAATCCGACGCTTACGGGCGGTGGCGAGGAGCCGGGGGTTTCGGGTCTGGCCGTTCCGGCCGAGACAGCGGATTCTCCGAATGACAAGTGGATAGCCGTCGCGGTGGAAGGGAACGGAACGCTCCAGATTTACGGGATCGAGAACAACGAATTGGTGTATGGCACGGAGCCGAAGGAAGGCCGCATCGGCCTGCTGGTCTGGAGTGCCGACAGCGCCGTTTTGAACTTTACGGTTACCGATGCCGACGGCAATGAGACGCAGTGGCAGCTTGACATGACGACGTTCGCGGAAACGAAGAGATGACGATCGGCTTCGCGGCTGTCACCCTTTCGGGTGCAGCTGCGTATAGTGTACGGTAGAAGCCGACGATCGTCTCCGGACTATCGTCACGCTCGTTCGCGCCGGTACCATGGGCCGGCCGGCGGACGTTGATATAGATGTCCGAGAACGGAGGGGTCGCGCCTCGCAAGAGGCGCGATCCCTTCGTCTTTTTGAACCATTCGGAAAGTATGAAATTCGCTATCCTTACCCGAATCGTCCCCGACAAAACGCCTTCATCGTCCAGAGAACGCCGAAGGTGTTTTTTGCTTAGATGTGAACCCCCTGCCCATTTGTAGTACAATGGTAAGAAAGACAAACGCAAGGAGCGGCATCATGGACGCCAAGCAAGCTTTCCGATCGATCAATCAAGGTCAAATCTCGCCCGTGTACGTCATCTACGGGACCGAGTCCTATATGATGAACGAGTTCATCGAACGGCTGCAGGAGAAGCTGGTGCAGCCCGAGCACAGGGAGATGGCGATCGTCCGCTTCGACACCGGGGAGACGCCGATCGATACGGTCGTTGACGAGGCGGAGACGCTGCCGTTTCTCGTCCCGAGCAAAATCGTGCTCGTCCGCGATCAGGTGCTGTTCGCTTCGGGTAAGGAGTCGGCCAAGACCGAGCACCGTCCCGAGCGGCTTCTCGCCTATATGGAACAGCCGCTCGAATCGACGGTGCTCGTCTTTATCGTGCCCCAGGAGAAGCTGGACGAACGCAAGAAAACGGTGAAAGCGGCCAAAGCCAAAGATTGGGTCGTCTCTTTCGCTTCTCTGCAGCCGGAGGAGCTGCTGCGCTGGCTCGTCAAGCGCGCCGGCAGCCAGGGCCGGACACTGGGCGCCGACGCCGCGGATGAGCTGCTGCGGCGCGTAGGCACCGACATGCACGCGGTGGCCGCAGAGACGGACAAGCTGTGCCTGCACGCGGGGCAGGGAGGCGCGGTCACGCTCGAATCGGTGCGGACGCTCGTGCCGATGGCGACGGAGCAGAACGTATTTAAGCTCACGGAGGAATTGGCCGCCTTACGCACGGCGGAAGCGATCTCGCTGTACCACGATCTGCTGAAGCAGCGGGAAGAGCCGATCAAGCTGATGGCGTTGCTCGTCCGCCAATTCCGCAACATGCTCTACGTCAAGGAGCTGGGAGGACAAGGTTATTCCCCTCAGCAGATGGCTTCGCAGATCGGGCTGCATCCGTACGCGGTGAAGATTACGGCCGAGCAGGCGCGCAAGTTCAGCCTGGAACGGCTGGCCTCGCTGCTCGGCGAGCTTGCGGAGCTGGATTACGCGATGAAGTCGGGGAGGGTGGACAAGGCGCTCGGCCTCGAGCTGTTCCTGCTCCGAACCGGCTCCCGGGGAGCGAGCTGACGAGAAATCGCGAAGCCGTCCTCGTCCCGCCGCCCGGCAACATGAAAAACAACCAAAAGAGCCATCCTACAAGCAGGACGATCCTGCCGGGGATGGCTCTTCTATGGCTGCCGCCGTAAAGCGGCGGGCCGCATATTCGTCAAGCGCAGCCTTAAGCTTGCGCGGACAATGCGTTGAGTTTCTTGGCCAGACGGGACTTTTTGCGAGCGGCTGCATTTTTGTGAATGAGGCCTTTGGTTGCCGCTTTGTCCAGCTTCTTCTGAGCCGCGCCGTATGCTGCTTTAGCAGCGTTCACGTCCGTTCCAATTACCGCTGCGTCGGCTTGTTTAACAACCGTACGAAGAGCGGATTTAGCCGAAGCGTTGCGCAGGCGGCGAGCTTCGTTCGTTTTGGTACGTTTAATGGCGGATTTGATGTTTGGCATTCTTTTCACCTCCAGATCAAACAGAAGTATTTCTCCACACAACTTGTAACATTCTATCATGCAAGGGGGTAAAAAGCAAGGCTGATTTCCCACCTCAATCCGCAAGCGAAAGGGGCTTCAATTCACCCGATGGACAAAGATTTATCGATGTACGATATACGCACGGATCTGGCGCTGGAAGCGAAGGAGATCGCCTCGCAAGGGCAGGAGACGCCCGATATTCCGGGGCTGTGGTCGGAGACGGCGAGCGAGGACGGCATCACCGTCACTCGCATGGAAATCCAGAACGATCAGGCCGCGCAGCGGATCGGCAAAATGGTTGGGCACTACGTTACGCTGGAAGTGCCGGACATGCGGCAGGGAGATACGGAGCTTCAGGACAAAGTGGCGACGGCGATGGCGAAAGAGTTCGAAGCGTTCCTGCAGCGGATCGGAGTGACTCCCAAGCACAGCGTACTCGTCGTCGGATTGGGCAACTGGAACGTAACGCCGGATGCGCTCGGGCCGATCGTCGTGGAGAACATTATGGTGACGCGGCACTTCTTCGAGCTGATGCCCGACCAGGTAAGTCCAGGCTATAGGGCGGTCAGCGCGGTTGCTCCGGGCGTGCTGGGCACGACGGGCATCGAGTCGAGCGACATCGTGCAGGGCATCGTGGAGAAGGCGAAGCCGGATTTGATCATCGCCATCGACGCTCTCGCCGCCAAGTCGCTCGAACGGGTCAATACGACGATTCAGATCGCCGATACGGGCATCCACCCCGGATCGGGCATCGGCAACAAGCGCAAAGGGTTGACCAAGGAAATTCTCGGCGTACCCTGCATTGGCATCGGCGTTCCGACCGTCGTGTACGCGTCCACGATCGTGAACAACACGATGGACATGATGTTCGAGCATATGAAGCAGCATACGGACAACACCGATCCGATGTTCGGCATTTTCGGCAAGATGGCCGACAACGAACGGCTGCAGCTCGTGCGGGAGGTGCTTCACCCGCTCGGACACGACTTGCTCGTCACGCCGAAGGAGATCGACAAGTTCATCGAGGATATCGCCAACGTCATCGCCAGCGGCTTGAACGCCGCTCTCCACGAAGCGGTCGACACGGACAACGTGGCCGCCTATACGCATTAGCGCCGTTCCGCCGGATGGGACCGCTCCGAATCGGGGCGGTCTTCTCTCATTCTAGCAACCTCCCGGTTCTATCATTCCCGCTTGTCTCATAGGATGAGATACCTGGGAAAAAAAGAGAGGGCGTCTTCGCAAGACGAAGACACCGGGAGGTAGAGCAACATGAAACGGATGAACGCATCGACGGATTGGCCGCTGTTGCGCGCGAAATGGCGCAAGATTCTGATCACCGGACGAGCCTTTTTCCTGCTCAGCGCAAGCTCGATGGCGCTGTTCGTCTTGCTGGCACTCGGAGGCTTGCTGCAGAACAAGCTCGCCGTATCGCCCGTTCAATCGATGAAAGGGATGGCCGCTTCGCTGTCGGGTCAATTTTTCCAATCGCTGCTCGCGATGGAGATGCCGCATATGGAAGCTTCGGCCGACTCGCCTTTCGAGACGGGCCGGATGGCGTCGTTCCTGCTTCGGTTTATGACCGACGTAAACCCCGACAATCCGAAGAGCCTGCTTTCGCTGGAGCTTCCGGGAATGGACCGCGACCGCTCTGTGCTCCTTCGGCCGGGGACGGGGGCGCCCGAAGCGCCCGAAGATCACGGCCCGCTTACCGAAGAGGGACTGACGGCGGATCACGGGGACCCGGCCGAATCGCAGGATCCCGACCGTTTTCCCGAGACGGAACCCGATAACGAGCCTTCGGCTTCTCCCGAACCTTCGGGCGGAGAGGATAAGCCTTCCCCGGACGAAGAGCCGTCGACGGAAGGGCGCAAAATCGCGTTTATCTACCACTCTCACAACCGGGAGTCCTATTACCCGGAGCTTAAAGAAGGGACGAAGGACCCGAATTCGAGCAAAATCAACGTCACCTTGGTCGGCAAGCGGCTTGCCGGACAGCTTGAAAAACGGGGAATCGGAGCCGTGCACTCGCCGAAGGATTATCCGACGTCGGTTCAGGGCTATAATTGGAATTATTCGTATAAATATTCTTTGCAGACCGTGCGCCAGGCGATGACCGACAACGAGGACTTGAAATTGTTCTTCGACATTCACCGGGACTCGCAGAGACGCGCGAAGACGACGGCGACGATCAAAGACAAGGACTACGCGCAGGTGTACTTTATTATCGGCCACCGCAATCCGAACTGGCGCGAGAACGAGGACTTCGCCAATCGCATTCACGAGCGGCTGGAGAAGCAGTATCCCGGCTTGTCCAGAGGGGTGTGGGGCAAGACGGCGGCCAACGGCAACGGGGAGTACAATCAATCCGTCGCCCCCGGCAGCGTGCTGATTGAGATCGGCGGCGTCGACAATACGCTTGAGGAATGCTATCGGACGGCGGACGCGCTTGCGAAAGTCATCTCGGAAATTTATTGGAACGACGAGAAGGCGATCGAGGCGGCTGCGCCGCAAAAATAGAAAGGAGGTGCGCGAATGCGCAGAGATTCTTTCAAATTGCTTATTTTTGCCGGACTGCTCGGCTTTGCCGTTCTGTACGGGATGGAGCTGTCCTCCAAAGGGATCGAGAACGTCAAGGGCCCGTGGGAAACGGAAGGCGCGACGGTCGAGCAGCCTGCGGCGGACGAGGATTGGACGCTGCCTGCGAAGGACCCGCGGCAAGGCGCGAAGTCCCGAGAGGAGACGCGATCCCCGGCGCAGGAGGAGGGGCTTAATGCCGGAGAGGAAGGCGAAGAATTCGGCATTCCGAGGGCGGATCGCGAGCCGATCATCGACCGGATGTCGGGCAAGACGGCCGAAGTGCTGCACGATCTGTCCCGCAACGGCATTCGCATGGTCGTCTCCCTGTTCGACAAAGTGCTCGGGTAGCGAACGCGTCATGGTCGATCCGAATCGGGGCGGCGAGAGGGAAGAGACAGCGCCCGATCGGCTTGACGCGGGTACGGCCGTAGACTATGATGAGAGTAATTCCGTTTCAAAGGGGAAATTTTAATGTTGGTCATGGTTCTTAACTGAATTATTCAATAAGTCGCTAACGATCCATGCAAGGTGCAACGAACCTCGAAGTACGCAGGTTTGTTTGCCGATGGGCTCGTCGCGGCTGGAATAACCAGTGAGGAACCGGACAAGACCGCCCCTACCGAAGCGAAGCTATCGGGGAGATCTGCCGTGCTCGTCAGGGTACGGTTTTTTTTGTGCGATTTTTCGGGTTTGCGCCCGGAGGGCCGCGCGTCTCTTCGAGGCTGATTTCAGGCAGGCTGCGAGCTTGCGCCGATGGCGCATGTCCTCGCGGCCTGCTTTTTTATTTTCTATTTTAGGAGGCATGAACGAACGATGAGACAGCATTCCCTCGACAAACTGGAATATCCTCGCGCGATATCCGCGCTGCTGAACTACGCCGTCACTTATTTGGGGAAAAAGAGAATCGAGCAGCTGCAGCCAATTGCGGATATCGCGATCATTCGGCGCAAGCTGGCGGAGACGGAGGAGGCTTCCCGGCTTCTGGCCAGGGGAGCGCATCCGCCCCTTCCTTCGTTGGAGGGCATGGAGGCGCTGATGGCTCTGCTCGGAACGGGATACGTTCTGACCGAGCAGGATTTCGGTCATCTCGCCCAGTTCGCGCGAAGCTGCGAGCAGCTGCGGCAGTACATGGCCGCGAAGAAAACCGAGTTCCCGTCGGTGGCCGGCTACGGCATGTCGATGTACGATCTGAAGCCGCTGCGGGAGGCGATCGAAGCCTGCGTCGACCGGGGACGCGTCGTGGATACGGCGAGCCCGGATCTGCACAAGGTGAGGAAGAAAATCCGCGCGACGGAGGAGAAGCTGCAGAAGCGGCTGGAGAGCCTCATGTCCAAGCTGGCGGACTGCCTGCAGGAGAGAATCGTCAGCCGCAGAGACGGCAGGTTCGTGCTGCCCGTGAAGCGGGAATACCGCAAGCGCGTGCCCGGAGCGGTGCTGGACGAATCGTCGAGCGGCCAGACCGTATTCGTCGAGCCGTCCGAGCTGGCCGGGCCGCAGATGGAACTGAGCGAGCTGCGGTTCCAGGAAAGCCGCGAGGAGACGCTGATTCTCGCCCGTCTGACCGGCGAGGCGGAGTCGTATGCGCAGGAACTGTCCGTCAACCTGGATGCGGTCGGATACTGCGACTTTCTGTTCGCGAAGGCGAAGTGGGGGCTGGCGATCGGGGGCATCGCTCCGGAGCTGAACGGCGATCGCGTGCTGGAGCTTAAGGAGGCGCGTCATCCGTTTCTGGCCGCGAAGCCGGTGCCGCTCGACATTCGCGCCGGCGCCGGCTACCGGGCGCTGCTGATTACGGGGCCGAATACGGGCGGCAAGACCGTCGCGCTCAAGACGGCCGGACTGCTCACGCTGCTGGCCCAGTCTGGCCTGCTTATTCCCGCCGCCGAAGGAAGCCGCGTCGCCGTATTTCAAACGGTCGAAGTCGACATCGGGGACGGCCAGAGCCTCGAATCGTCGCTGAGCACGTTTTCCTCCCATCTGCGCAACGTCATCGACATTCTCGCCCATGCCGGGCCTTCCACGCTGGTGCTGCTGGACGAACTGGCGACGGGCACCGATCCCGGGGAAGGGGTCGGCCTGTCGATCGCGGTGCTGGAGGAGCTGTACCGGCGGGGCTGCGTGATTATGGCGACGACGCATTTTAACGAGATTAAGGAATACGCCCGGGTGACGGAAGGCTTCCGGAACGCCAGGATGGCGTTCGACGAAGAGACGCTCAGCCCGCTGTACCGTCTGGACATGGGGGAGGCCGGCAACAGCTATACCTTCGTTATTGCCTCCAAGCTGGGCATTGCGCCGCGCATTATCGAGAGGGCGCGTACGATTGCAGACCGGTTGAAGGAAGGGCGGGGCGACGCAGCCGTTCCGCCGGCTAAGGAAGAGCCGAAGCATTCCGGTTCCCCGGCCGACAATCGCAAGTCTGAGCGGCATTCGCAAGGGCGGGCGAAGTCGGAGGAGACGAAGCGGGAGCTCGCCGGCCGATGGTCCGTCGGAGACCTCGTATTTATCCCGCATCTGCGCAAGCCGGGCGTCGTCTATCGGCTGCCGGACGAGAAGGGCAACCTGATCGTGCAGGTGCAGAAAGAGAAGATCAAACTCAATCATAAGCGGATACGCAAATATATCGACAAGAAACATCTGTATCCGGGAGAAGATTACGACTTGGACATCGTGTTCGATTCGGTGGAAAACCGCAAGAAGCGCCATTCGATGGGCAAGCGGCACGTGGACGGCTTGACGATCGAGCGTCCCTCGGAGGAGTAGACGCAAGGGAGGCCGCCCGGCTCCGGTTGGGTCGCTCTCACTCGAGGGGCTCCAGGCCGGGCATTGGCCTCCATTGATGAGAGCGGCGGACGCTGTTATAATGAAGTGATCGTCATTCGACGTTATGGAACCGGCTGGAGGTACTCATTGGAATGGCAGAACTGTCTATCAAGCAAAGTCACATTCGCAATTTTTGCATTATCGCGCATATCGACCACGGCAAATCGACGCTGGCCGACCGCATTTTGGAATATACGGGCGCACTGACTTCCCGGGAAATGCAGGAGCAGGTGCTGGACTCGATGGATCTGGAGCGCGAGCGCGGCATTACGATCAAGATGACGGCTGTTCGTCTGTTGTATAAGGCCGACGACGGAGAAACCTATTTGCTCCACCTGATCGACACGCCGGGACACGTCGACTTTACGTACGAGGTATCCCGCAGCTTGGCCGCATGCGAAGGCGCAATCCTTGTCGTCGACGCGGCGCAGGGCATCGAAGCCCAGACGCTGGCCAACGTCTACTTGGCGCTGGATAACAATCTGGAGATCGTTCCGGTTATCAACAAGATTGACCTGCCGAGCGCCGAACCCGATCGCGTCAAGCAGGAGATCGAGGATGTCATCGGACTCGACGCCAGCGATGCGGTGCTCGCCTCCGCGAAGAACGGAATCGGCATCAGGGAAATTTTGGAGCAGGTCGTCAAGCAGGTTCCGCCTCCGCAAGGAGATCGCGACAATCCGCTGAAGGCGCTTATTTTCGATTCCCACTATGATGCATATAAAGGCGTCGTCTGCTCCATTCGCGTGATCGACGGTACGATCAAGGCCGGCACGAAAATGAAGTTTATGGCTACCGGAGCACAGTTCGAGGTTGTCGAGGTAGGCACATTCATGCCGCGCCCGACGGCTGTAACCGAGCTTGGCCCTGGAGACGTAGGCTTTGTCAGCGCTTCGATCAAGAACGTGAAGGATACGCGAGTCGGCGATACGATCACTGACGCGAAAAACCCGACCTCCGAGCCGCTTGAGGGCTACCGAAGCATTAACCCGATGGTGTTCTGCGGCATGTATCCGATCGATTCGACGGACTACAACGACCTGCGGGACGCGTTGGAAAAGCTGGAGTTGAACGACGCTTCGCTGCGTTACGAGCCGGAGTCCTCCCAAGCGCTCGGCTTCGGTTACCGCTGCGGCTTCCTGGGGATGCTGCACATGGAGATCATCCAGGAGAGGATCGAGCGCGAGTTCAACATTCCGCTTATTACGACCGCTCCGAGCGTTATTTATCGGGTAACATTGACGAGCGGGGAAGTGCAGGAAATTTCCAACCCGGCCGATTACCCGGATTCCGCCAAAATCAATTTCGTCGAGGAGCCTTTCGTCAAGGCGTCGATTATCGTTCCGAACGACTACGTAGGCGCGATTATGGAGCTGTGTCAGGGCAAGCGCGGCGAGTTTATCGACATGCAGTATCTGGACGCGAACCGTGTTACGATCCAATACAATGTGCCGCTGGCGGAGATCGTCTACGATTTCTTCGACCAATTGAAATCGAGCACGAAAGGCTACGCTTCGTTCGACTACGAGCTGATCGGCTACCGGCAATCTTCCCTCGTCAAGATGGACATTTTGCTGAACGCCGAGAAGGTCGACGCGCTTTCGTTCATCGTGCACAGGGACCGCGCCTACAACCGTGGGCGGGTCATTTGCGAGAAGCTGAAGGATCTTATTCCGAGGCAGATGTTCGAGGTTCCGATTCAAGCGGCGGTCGGGCAGAAGATCGTCTCCCGCGAGACGATCAAGGCGATGCGCAAAAACGTGCTAGCCAAGTGCTACGGCGGCGACATCTCGCGTAAGCGGAAGCTGCTCGACAAGCAGAAGGAAGGCAAGAAGCGGATGAAGCAGGTCGGCAACGTCGAAGTGCCGCAGGAAGCGTTCATGGCCGTATTGAAGCTGGATGAGGATTAAGAGGAGGGAAGCGGGCTGCCGGCCCGCTTTTCTCTATTCGAGGTGAACGACTAATGATGACCGATTCCAAGGGGGCGGCGACGCTTGTGCCTCCGCTGCACCGATGGACGCCGAGAGCGCTGTACATTCATATCCCTTTTTGCACGAACAAGTGCTTTTACTGCGATTTCAACTCTTACGTCGCGGCCGGTCAACCGATCGACGCGTATTTGGACGCGCTGGAGAACGAGATGAAGCTGACCGTTGCCGAGCTTCCGCCGGCCTCGATCGATACCGTTTTCGTGGGCGGGGGAACCCCGACCGTGCTGACGCCGCCGCAGATGAGTCGATTTCTGGATTCGGTGAGACGGCATTTTCCGCTGGCGGCCGACGCTGAGTTTACGATGGAAGCCAATCCAGGTACGACGGACATGGAGAAGCTTGCCGCGATGCGCGAAGGGGGCGTGAACCGGATCAGCTTCGGCGCGCAGACGTTCGACAACGGCCTGCTGGAGAGAATCGGGAGAATCCATGCCGCGCAGGACGTCGTGCAGAGCATCGCCAACGCCAAGGCGGCCGGATTTACGAATTTGTCGATCGACCTGATGTTCGGCTTGCCGAACCAGACGCTCGAGCAGCTTCAGGACAGCGTGAACAAGGCGCTGGAGCTCGACTTGCCGCACTATTCCTTGTACGGACTGAAGGTGGAGGAAAATACGCTGTTCTACCGTCTGTACCAACGGGACGAACTGCCTCTGCCCGAAGAAGAGGAAGAAGTCGCGATGTACGAGTATTTAATGGAAAGACTGAGCGGAGCGGGCTATCGTCATTACGAGATCAGCAACTTCGCCAGACCCGGCTTCGAGAGTCGGCACAATACGGTGTATTGGCACAACAAGCCGTATTACGGGCTTGGTGCCGGCGCTCACGGCTACGCTCTCGGGCAGCGGCATATCAACATTAAAGGCGTGCAGCCGTATATCGATGCAGCCTGGCGCGGCCTGCCGCGGCTTGAGCGCAGCGATATCAGCGCGGAGGAGGCGATGGGCGACTTCATGATGGTCGGCCTCCGATTGAGAGAAGGCGTAAAGCAGGCCAACTTCGCCAAGCAATTCGGCGGGGCCAGCATGGAAGAGGCTTACGGCAAAGAACTGGCCCGCCTCGTGGAGCAGGATCTGCTCGAGCGGACGACGGACGGGGAGCCGGGCTACCGGTTGACTTCGCGCGGCGTGCTGCTTGGCAACGAGGTGTTCGGAGCGTTCGTCTGACGCGGCATTTCGATTTTCGAGCGGGGCGATAAACGGTTTTTGCGCTTCGTTCGAAAAGTCTCTTGAGGGATCTGATGAGATGTTGTATATTTATTCATACATATTCATTGGATGAGAGAAGGAATGGTCATGTCGGTCCTCTGCCGCCCAGCGATCCCGGAAGACGTGGAGGGGCTTTACGAACTTATACAAGGCTATGCCGCCAAAGGCATCATGCTGCCAAGATCCCGGGAGGCGCTTGCCCGCAATATCGATACGTTTATCGTGGCGCAGGATGGGGAGCAGCTGATCGGATGCGGATCGCTGTGCCGGCTCGGCAGCGATCTCGTCGAGATCCGCTCGCTTGGCATCGCGGACGGCTACAAAGGCCAGGGCATCGGAAGCAAGCTCGTGGACGCGCTGATCGAGGAAGCCAAGCTGCAGGGAATCCCCAAGGTCATGGCGCTCACGTACGAAGCCGCGTTTTTCCAGAAGAACGGGTTTCGAATCGTCGACAAGGAGATTTTTCCCGAGAAAGTATGGACCGATTGCGTCAATTGTCCGAAGCAGCAATGCTGCGACGAAATCGCCGTCGTACGGATCATCGAACCGGCGCAGGAGAACGAGCGCTTAAGTTTTGCCCAAATGTAAGCGAACATGCCAAATCGAGCGGGAACGTTCTTGACACGACCGCCCTCGGTTTGGTATTTTTGTAGTAGCCTTTAGCACTCGTCGTAATTGAGTGCTAACGATGACGGGAAACCTATTCAAGGAGGAGATTCGGATGCTGAGCGAACGCCAACGCATGATCCTGAATGCGATTATCGACGATTATATCCGTTCTGCGGAGCCGGTCGGTTCCCGCAGCATCTCCAAGCGCGGAGACGTATCCTTCAGCCCCGCCACTATCCGCAACGAGATGGCGGATCTGGAGGAGATGGGTCTGCTCGAGCAGCCGCACACTTCGGCGGGCCGAATCCCTTCTATTAAAGGCTACCGTTATTACGTGGATCATCTCGTTACCCTCGGAGCGATCGGGGACCGGGACGCACGGATGATTCGTTCTTTTTTCGCTGAGAAAATGACGCATTGGGAAGGCATTATCGAGCATGCGGCGACCGTTTTGTCCCAGATGACGAATTACACCTCGATTGTACTCGGTCCGGAGACGTTCAATACGGCTTTGAAGCATTTTCAGGTTATTCCGTTGACGGACAATTCCGCGGTCGCGATTATCGTGACGAACACGGGGCACGTCGAGCATCGGACGATTTCCATTCCGGAAGGCATCACGATGGACGATATGACGAAAACCGTGAACCTGCTCAACGACAAGCTGGCCGGGGTGCCGTTCTACAAGGTCAAGTCGGTTCTGCACAGCGAGATCGCCAAGGAGCTCAGCCGTTACGTGGAGAGATTCGAGGAAATTCTGGCGCTGCTTGAACAGACGATCGACGAGAAGCAGGACCCGAAAGTATTTTTGAGCGGCGCGTCCAACATGTTGACCCAACCGGAGTTCAAGGACGTCGACAAGGCCAAGTCGATTCTCGGCATGCTGGAGGCAACTCCGCTCGTCGTACAGCTGTTCCAGTCCAATCCGGGAGGCATCCAGGTGAAGATCGGAACGGAGAACGCGCATGAGGCCATCAATCACTGCAGCCTGATTACCGCGACGTATTCCTTCGACGGACAGTCGCTTGGCACGATCGGCATTCTGGGTCCGACCCGCATGGAGTACGCGAAGGTTATCGGTTTGCTTGATTATTTATCCAAGGATATCGTCCAGTTGATGTCCCGCTGGCATAAATAAAGGTTGCATAGCCCCCGAAACCGGGAGGCACGGTAAGGAGGTGAATCGTACATGAGTACGAACGAAACGAAGGAGTCTGCGAACATGGATGAGCGTCAGGAAGAGGTTTTGGAACAGGACAACGTAACCGAGACGAACGATTCGGCCGTTTCCGGCGACAAGCCGCAAGCCGAGGAACAGACAACCGGGGAAAGCGAACGCATCGCCGAACTAGAGCGTTTGGCCGATGATCATCATAGTCGTTATTTGCGGGCGCAAGCGGATTTCGATAACTTCCGCAGACGTACGCAGAAGGAGAAAGAAGAGCTTGCACAATACGCTTCCATGAAGCTGATTACGCAGCTGCTGCCCGTTCTGGATAACTTCGGACGCGCGCTTCAAGCGGGCGAAGGGGCAAGCGGAACCGATTCTTTCGCCAAGGGCGTGGATATGATTTTCCGTCAACTGTCCCAGGTGTTGGAGGCGGAAGGCCTTAAGCCGATGGATGCCGTAGGGCAGCCGTTCGATCCGGAATTGCATCAGGCGATTATGCGGGTAGAGAGCGACGAGCATGAGGAAGGAACCGTTGTCGAGGTCGTTCAGACCGGCTATATGCTTAAGGAGAAAGTCATCCGTCCGGCAATGGTGAAAGTCAGCGGCTAGCACGGCTTCTTTCGCAAGAGAGGGAAGTCGATCGTGCACTTATATCAAAGGAGGAACACCCAGCTATGAGTAAAGTAATCGGAATCGACCTCGGTACGACGAACTCGTGCGTGGCGGTCATGGAAGGCGGCGAAGCCGTCGTTATCCCTAATGCGGAAGGCAACCGCACCACTCCTTCCGTCGTCGGCTTCAAGAAAGACGGAGAGCGCGTCGTAGGCGAGACTGCGAAGCGTCAAGCGATCACGAATCCGGATCGCACGGTTAGTTCCATTAAGCGCCATATGGGAACGACCCACAAGGAAACGATTGAAGGAAAAGCGTATTCCGCGCCGGAGATTTCGGCGATTATCCTGCAGAAGCTCAAAGCCGACGCAGAAGCATACTTAGGCCAACCGGTCACGCAAGCGGTTATTACCGTTCCTGCATATTTTAACGATAGCCAGCGCCAAGCGACGAAGGACGCGGGCAACATCGCGGGCCTCGAAGTGCTGCGGATCGTCAACGAGCCTACGGCGGCCGCGCTCGCTTACGGCTTCGAGAAGCAAGAGGATCAAACGATTCTCGTATTCGACCTCGGAGGAGGTACGTTCGACGTCAGTATTCTGGAGCTCGGCGACGGCTTCTTCGAAGTTAAAGCGACGAGCGGTGACAACCACCTCGGCGGCGACGATTTCGACCAAGTGGTCATGGAATGGCTGGCTGGCGAATTCAAAAAAGAGCATGGCATCGACCTGCTGAAGGACAAAGCGGCGGTGCAACGTCTCAAGGACGCAGCGGAGAAAGCGAAGAAGGAGCTGTCCGGCGTCGTCTCCACGACGATCTCCTTGCCGTTCATCACGGTTGTAGACGGAGTGCCGCAGCACTTGGAGCTGAACCTGAGCCGTTCGAAGTTCGACGAGCTTACGACAAGTCTGGTAGAACGCACGATGTCGCCTACCCGTCAAGCGTTGTCGGATGCCGGCATGACTCCGGCTGATATCGACAAAGTCGTTCTGGTCGGCGGTTCCACACGTATTCCTGCCGTTCAAGATGCGATCAAAAAGCTGACGGGCAAAGAGCCGCACAAAGGCGTTAACCCGGACGAAGTGGTCGCTCTCGGAGCTGCCGTACAAGCGGGCGTATTGACGGGCGAAGTCAAAGACGTCGTTCTGCTCGACGTCACTCCGCTGTCCCTCGGCATCGAAACGGCCGGCGGCGTCTTGACGAAAATGATCGATCGCAACACGACGATCCCGACGAGCAAATCGCAAGTGTTCTCGACGTACGCCGACATGCAGACGCAAGTCGAAATTCACGTCCTGCAAGGCGAACGTGCGATGGCCAAGGACAATAAGACGCTCGGCCGCTTCGCTCTGAGCGAGATTCCGCCGGCGCCGCGCGGCGTACCGCAAATTGAAGTGACGTTCGACATTGATGCCAACGGTATCGTTAACGTATCCGCTCTCGATAAGGGCACCGGCAAAACCCAGAAAATCACGATCACTTCTTCCGGCGGCTTGAGTAAGGAAGACATCGAGCGCATGCAGAAGGAAGCGGAACTGCACGCGGAAGAGGACAAAGCTCGCCGCGAGCTGGTCGAAGCGAAGAACAGCGCGGACCAACTGATCTACAGCGTCGACAAGACGATCAAAGACCTCGGCGACAAAGTCGACGCGGGCGAAATCGAGAAGGCGAATGCAGCGAAAGAGAAGTTGACAACCGCGGTCGCATCCGATAACCTTGAACAGATCAATCAAGCGACCGAAGAGCTGACCGAAATCGTGCAGCAGCTGTCCGTGAAGCTTTACGAGCAGGCCGCGCAGCAAGCGCAGCCGGGTCAAGAAGCAGGGGACGCAGGCTCCGCCGGTTCCGGTCCGGCCAAAGACAACGTCGTCGATGCGGACTATGAAGTCGTAGACGAAGACAAGAAATAATTCGGATGCCGCATACACGGAAAGTCAAAGCCGATTCCCCAGCAATGCGGAATCGCTTTGACTTTCCTTCATGAGGAGGTGGAGAGAAGTGGCGGACAAAAGAGACTATTACGAAGTTCTGGAGCTTTCCAAGAACGCCTCCGCGGACGACGTGAAGAAAGCTTATCGCAAGCTGGCCAGGCAGTATCACCCTGACGTCAATAAGGCGCCCGACGCCGAAACGAAATTCAAAGAAGTGAAAGAAGCGTACGACGTGCTGAGCGACGATCAGGCGCGCGCGCGTTACGACCAGTTCGGCCACCAGGACCCGAACGCCGGTTTCGGAGGAGCGGGAGGAGCCGATTTCGGCGGGGGCTTCGGCGATATATTCGATATGTTTTTCGGCGGCGGCGGAGGCCGGAGAGATCCGAACGCGCCGCAGCGGGGCAACGACCTGCAATATACGATGACGATCGAATTCAAGGAAGCGGTGTTCGGCAAAGAGATGGACATTACGATTCCGCGGACCGAATCGTGCGACACTTGCCACGGGAACGGCGCCAAACCCGGCACGAAGCCGGAAACGTGTTCCGTCTGCCGCGGCTCCGGCCAGCAGGAAGTGGCGCAGAATACGCCGTTCGGACGCATCGTGAATCGGCGGGCATGTACCGCATGTTCCGGCCGAGGCAAAATCATTAAAGACCGCTGCGGAACTTGCGGCGGAAGCGGCCAAATCAAGAAACAACGCAAAATTCATGTCAAAATTCCCGCGGGCGTCGACGACGGAGCCCAACTGCGCGTCAGCGGCGAAGGGGAAGGCGGAATGCGCGGAGGTCCTTCGGGGGATCTCTACATCGTTCTTCGCGTGAAGTCTCATGACTTCTTCGAACGGGAAGGCGACGACATTTACTGCGAAATTCCGTTGACCTTTACACAGGCGGCGCTCGGAGACGAGATCGAAATTCCGACCTTGTCCGAGAAGGTCAAGCTGAAGATTCCTCCCGGCACCCAGACCGGCACGTATTTCCGGCTTAAGGGCAAAGGCGTTCCGAAGCTTCGGGGTTACGGGCAGGGGGATCAGCAGGTGAAGGTGACGATCGTCACTCCGACCAGCCTGAGCGAAGACCAGCGGGAGCTGTTGCGGGAGTTTGCGTCCAAGAGCGGCGAAGCTACGCATGAGCAGAGCAAAAACATTTTCGAGCGGATGAAGCGCGCGATTCTTGGAGAATAGAAGTAACGACGGCCGACCAGCCTGACGCTGGCGGTCGTTTTTTTATAGTATAAGTGCGAAGGCCCGGGAAAACCTATTGGAGTAATTGCGATGCGCATTGCTGCCGCGGAGCAACCGATAAGGAGGATGTTTGAGCTATGGCCAAAGAACGCGAACGTTTGCCGGTCGCCAAGGCGGAAGATGTGGAGTATTCGGAAGAGCTTGCCGACGGGGACGACAAAAAAGCGCAGGAACGCGCGGAGGCGGCTGATCGGCGAGCTGCCGGAGAGCAAGGAGAGTGAGCCGCGTGGATATGGAACCATTGCAAGCCAGATTCGAGACTCAGGACCAAGCGGAATCAGTCATCCGCAAGCTGTCCGCTCTCCGCAGCGACCGTTTCCGGTTGGAGAGGGCGAGCGCTGGAGCCGCCGCTTCTTCCGGCGGACAATCGTGGAACGCCGAAATCGGATCGGACCTCGGCGCCATCGACACATCGTCTAACGCCGCCGCTACCTCCGCTGCGGCTGAATTCACGCTGTCCGCCATCGTCCCATCAGCAGCAGCGGACCAAGCGCGCACCGTCATCCGCCAAGCCGGCGGCGTAATCTACTGATCGCCCCCCCGTGCGCACACCTATCATCGGTGTGCGCCCTTCTTATCCGCTGCTTCCTCCTTCTTCCAGTATCCCCCTCACTCAGAACGTCAGTGCGATCATACGTATGTCTGCGAGCTCCTATGGCTATTATCCCTTCGACTCAGAACGACGGCGCGATCATACGTAGATCTGCGGCTCCTATGGCCATTATCCCCTCGACTCAGAACGTCAGTGCGATCATACGTATGTCTGCGGCTCCTATGGCCATTATCCCCTCGACTCAGAACGACAGCGCGACCATACATATGTCTGCGGCTCCTATGGCCATTATCCCCTCGACTCAGAACGAAAGTGCGGCTATACGTATATCTACGCTCCTATGGCTATTATCCCTTCGACTCAGAACGACAGCGTGACCATACATATGTCTGCGGCTCCTATGGCTATTATCCCTTCGACTCAGAACGATGGCGCGATCATACGTATGTCTGCGGCTCCTATCGCTATTATCCCTTCCACTCAGAATCGCAGAGAGATGATTAATTAGTTTTCCATATTGTGGTCAAAATGGTTGGGTCTCTTTTAATGAATCCCTGTTTTCATCATGATGTTTCAAGGAGATAGTGGATAAAGAAGAGTTTCTGAACGAAAGGGATAATGGCTAAAGGAAGCTTGAGAGTGTGGTCAGAAGGTTCGGAGAGATTGCGGTTTGGATCGAAAGTCAAGGTCAACTGAGCGAGCGGGATAATGGAGATAGGGCGCGGAAGGAGAGCGTGCGGTAAGAGGCATAACTGAGCGGAGGGGATAATGGCCATAAGCGGAGCAAAAGAGAGAAGGAGGCGAGAAGCACAACTGAATGAAGGGGATAATTGAGAAGGGGACGGGAAGGCCAATGTTGTCAGATTAAGCCTTGGAGAGGGAGCGACGCCTATAGCCAGGAACATCGCTTCGCGACACCGCCATCTCTTTGCACGAGGTTGGGTGGGCGGGAACCTGGCTCGCGCGGGAACAACTGCCGTTGGATGGCCGTCGTGATGATGGTCGTGGTGATGGTGGTGACGATGGTTGTGTTGGTGGTCGTTGGTGATGGTGGTGGTGACGACGGTGATGGCGGTAATCGCGGTAATGGCGGTAATGGCATAACGTTACGGCGTAATGCTAAATGGCCGACGCGGGCCAGGCTGGCGGACAATAGAGCGACGGCATAACGTTATTTTCCCATTTGGCCCGAGATATCGCCTTGGACGAATGAAATAACGTTACGCCATAACGCTAACCCTTCTTCAACCGCCAACGTCCGAAACCCATAACGTTATCCTATCGTCCTATGCGATTCCGTGCCGTTCGATTGCGAGCTTTTGCTCCTACATCCTCGCGAGAGTAGCTTAAACCTAACAACATTGACGGGAAGGCAAGGAGTGGAGAGTGGGCGGAACTGAGCGAGCGGGATAACGGCCATAAGCGGAGCAAATAGAGAAGGAGGCGAGGAGAGCGACTGAGCGAAGGGGATAACGGAGATAACCGAGATAACGAAGATAACGAAGATGACGGAGATAACCGAGATAACCGAGATAACGAAGATGACGGAGATAACGGGAGGGGAGAGGAGATTGTTTTGCATCCGGCAAAACAGTGCGTGTATAATGGGATTCATTGAGCTGCGATAAGGAGAGGAACGGATTTGCGCTGGCATGAATTGACCGTTCTGGCGACGGAATCGTCCCAGGAAATGGTGACGCACTATTTGACGGAATTGGGGGCGGGGGGCGTATCGGTCGAAGAGGCCTGGTCGCCGGATAAGCCGCGGGATACGAAATACGGCGAGGTGTACGATACGCCGCTGAATGATATAAGGCCGGGGTACGCGCTGTACAAGGCTTATTTTTCGGAAGATTACGAGATGGAGCCGATTGCGGCCGAGTTGAAGACGCTGCTTGAAGGGCTGCCGGAATACGGATACGACGCCGGGGAGTTCACGATTCACGTGGGTTCCGTTCACGAGGACGATTGGGCGAATGCGTGGAAGCAGTTCTTCAAGCCGGTAGCCGTCACGGAGCGCCTCGTCATCAAGCCGACGTGGGAGGAGTACGAGCCGAAGGAAGGCGAACTCATCATCGAGCTGGATCCCGGAATGGCTTTCGGGACCGGGACGCATCCGACGACGTCGCTCTGCCTGAAAGCGCTGGAAAGCGCGATCGACGGAGGAGAGCGGATTATCGACGTCGGCACGGGCTCCGGCGTGCTCGCGATCGGGGCGATGAAGCTGGGCGCGGACAAGGTGCTGGCGCTCGATCTGGACCCGGTAGCGGTCAAATGCGCGAAGGAAAACATCGAGCTGAACGGCTACGAGAACGAGGTCGAGGTAAGGCTCAGCGATCTGCTGGGCGTGCTCAGGGAGAGCGAAGGAGAGCAGCGGCAGGCAGATGGGGTAAGGCCTCCGGTAGATCTCGTCGTCGCCAATATTCTCGCCGAGATCATTTTGCTGTTCATCGCCGATGTCATGGACGTGCTTAAGCCGGGCGGCCTGTATATCGCCTCCGGTATTTTCAAAAATAAAGAAGAGGCCGTAGAAGCGGGGCTGCTCGCTGCGGGCTTCGAAATCGTCGACGTACTGAGGCAGGAAGATTGGGTGGCGTTCGTCGCCGGCAAGCCGAAGGGGGAGGTCGAGTGAACTTTTTCTGGTTTCCGATCGAGCATCTGCCGATCATTATCCTGATCATGCTGATCGCGTTCAGCGTGCACGAATTCGCCCACGCCTGGACGGCATGGAAGTTCGGAGACGATACGGCTTACCGCGAAGGGCGGGTCACCTTGAATCCGATCGCCCATCTGGATTGGATCGGGATGCTGTTTCTCGTCATCGCCGGATTCGGTTGGGCGAAGCCTGTTCCAGTCCGCCGTAGCAGGTTCAAGAACCCGCGCCAGATGAACATTATGGTGACGGCGGCGGGGCCGATCAGCAACTTGCTGCTTGCTTTTTTGCTTTTGTTCGTCTTTTACTTGCTCATGGCGTTGAACGTTTTCGACAAAGTCTCGCCGGACTTTTTCAACAATATACGAATTTTCCTAAATTACTGGCTGGGCATCAATTTGGCTCTGTTCCTGTTCAATCTGCTTCCGGTGCCTCCGCTTGACGGCTACCGGATCGCGGAGGAGTTCCTCCCTCTGAAGACGAGAATGATCATACAGGAGAACAGTCAGTGGATTACGTTCGGTTTTCTGATCATCGTCTTTATTCCGCCGCTTCGCGAAGCGACAATCGGGCAGTTGATGCAGTTAAGATCGCCGATTGTCCAAGGGATGCAGTGGCTGCTCGGACTCGTCTTTTAATGCCTGGATCTGACGGTGGCGAAAATAGCCCGAAAGCGGTATGATGAAGGTTGGAGTTTTCAGCGAGCGGGAGGCAGAGGCGGAATGCAGCGTTATTTCGTGCCGGAGGCGCAGATGGACGAACGGTCCGTCACGCTGGAAGGCGATGACGCGCGCCATGCGGCGGCCGTTATGCGGGCGAAGCCGGGAGACCGTTTCGTAGCCTGCAACGGAAGCGGACGCGATGTCGTGGGGCGGATTGCGTCGGTGGATAAACATAAAGTGCAAGCGGATATTATCGAAGAGCTGGCCGTGTCCGCGGAGATGAGCTGGAAGGTTGACGTCGCCCAGAGCTTGCCGAAGGGAGACAAGCTGGAGACGGTCATCCAGAAAGGAACCGAAGCGGGGGCGGCAGCTTTCCTGCCGTTCTTGTCCCGGCGCACCGTCGTGCAGTACGACGAGCGCAAGGAGGCCAAGCGGATCGACCGTTGGCGGAAAATCGCCAAGGAAGCGGCGGAGCAGAGCCATCGCAGCGTCGTGCCGCGGATCGAGGCGGTCAGCTCGTGGAAGGTTCTGCTGCAGAAGTTCGCGGAGTATGACCTGGTGCTGCTCTGCTACGAGGAAGAAGGCCGTGCCGGCATCGGCTTGAAGGATGCGCTGGCTGCATTCCTGCGGGAGCGAGAGCCGGGTAACCGGGCGTCGCTCAGCGTGCTAGTCGTCGTCGGCCCCGAAGGCGGCTTCGACCCTGAGGAAGCGGAAGCGGCGATCGCCGCGGGAGCCCGGACGATCGGCCTGGGCAGAAGAATATTGCGGACGGAGACGGCGGCGCTGTATGCGCTGGCTTGCCTCGCTTACGAGTCCGGAGAGTTAGGAGGAAACAACGATGCCTAGCGTGGCATTTTATACCCTTGGCTGCAAAGTCAACTTTTACGATACCGAAGCGATCTGGCAGTTGTTCAAGAACGAGGGGTACGAGCAGGTCGACTTCGAGCAGACAGCGGACGTCTACTTGATCAATACGTGTACGGTGACGAATACGGGGGACAAGAAGAGCCGCCAAATTATTCGTCGCGCCGTGCGCCGCAATCCGGACGCCGTCATCGCGGTGACGGGCTGCTACGCCCAGACTTCCCCTGCGGAAATCATGGCGATTCCGGGCGTGGATCTTGTCATCGGAACGCAGGATCGCGAGAAGCTGATGACGTTCGTCTCGGACATTCAGAACGATCGCAAGCCGGTGAACGCCGTTCGCAACATTATGAAGACGCGGGAGTTCGAGGAGTTGGACGTGCCGAGCTTCACGGAGAAGACGCGCGCGTTCCTGAAAATCCAGGAAGGCTGCAACAACTTCTGCACGTTCTGCATCATTCCGTGGTCCCGCGGCCTGTCCCGCAGCCGCAAGCCGGACAGCGTACTGGAGCAGGCGCGCCAGCTTGTCGCCGCAGGCTATAAGGAAGTCGTTCTGACCGGTATTCACACCGGCGGGTACGGAGATGATCTGGAAAACTACCGTCTGGCCAATCTGCTCGCCGATCTCGACAAGATCGACGGCCTGGAGCGCATTCGCATCAGCTCGATCGAAGCGAGCCAGATCGACGAGAAGATGATCGCCATTCTGAACAGCTCGCGCAAAATGTGCCGTCACCTGCACATCCCGCTGCAAGCGGGCGATGACGAGATTCTGAAAAGAATGCGCCGCAAATATACGACCGCCGAGTACGCGGAGAAAATCCGCCTGATCCAGAATGCGATGCCGGGCGTCGCCATCACGACGGACGTGATCGTCGGCTTCCCGGGGGAGACCCGGGAGCAATTCGAGAACGGCTTCCGCTTCATGGAACAGATGAAGTTCGCGGAAATGCACGTATTCCCGTATTCGAAGCGCACGGGAACGCCGGCGGCGCGCATGGACGATCAAGTCGACGAGGACGAGAAGCACGAACGCGTTCACCAATTGATCGATTTGTCCGAGCGGATGCAGGCCGAGTACGGCCGCGAATGGGTCGGCAAGGTGCTCGAGGTTATTCCGGAGCGGAACGCCAAAGGCGACAACAACGGCACGATCTCGGGCCATACGGACAACTATTTGCAAGTCGAGTTTGCGGGAGATTCGTCCCTCATCGGCAAGCTGTGCCGCGTTCGGGTTACGGAATCCGACGTGAACGAATGCCGCGGCGAGCTGCTCGAAGTGCTGGACTCCGGCTCCAGGCCGGTGGCTATGCAAGCTTAAGCGCAGTCGGAACCGAAGATTTCACCGCAGGGCAGGCGGGCGTGCCGGCTTCCGCCTTGCGGTGAAATCTTTTTTTTCGCGTACATAGGAGTGAGAACGGAGAGGAGAAGGGGCCGACGACGGAGAAGGAGTAATTCAGGGACTTCCCCGCCTAAGCGGAAGTCGGGTCGGAAGCCCCGCGTCTCCAGATAGGCAAGTAAGCAAGCGGCAGGGCGATCATGGAGCAAAGCACGTTAAAGATCGTCTGGGCGTGGGCGATCTGAGCGGACGGATCTCCGGGAGCGATCCAGGAGGCCGCGCCGTGAAGCGCGCCGATGAGTGGATAAAACAGGGCGGCGCCGCCGACGTTAAGCGCAAGCTGCGACAAGGCGACGAAGCGGCCGCCGGGGCCTCCGCCGAGCGAAGCGACAAGCCCCGTGAAGCAGGTGCCGACGTTGGCGCCGAGAACGATGGCGATGCCGGCCTCGGGAGAGATCGCTCCGGCGGCCGCGAGCCCCATGCACATGGCGATAACCGCCGAGCTGGAATGGACGAGCGCCGTAAGGACGGCCCCGCCGAGCACGCCCCACATCAGATTGTCGTACGTATGGCGCATCAAAGCTTCGAAGTAGCCGTTGTCCCGCAGGGCCGGCCCGATGCTTTGGAGCAGCTTAAAGCCGACGAGCAGCAATCCGAAGCCGCCTGCCGCAACGGACACGTAGCGCAGGCCCACGATACGCCGAGGGGCGGACGCGGCGTCGCGCATTTCGTTGGCTGCGAAGGAGACGATCCAGCCGGCGGCGCCGAAGGCCAGGAAGTAAATGCCGTATTTATGGAGCTGAAGGCTCATGAGCTCGGTCGTAAAACAGGTGCCGACGTTGGTGCCGAGGATGATGCCGAAGCTGCGGGCAAGGGTAAGCCAGCCGGCGTTGACGAACCCGATCGTGAGCACCGTGACGGCCGTGCTGCTCTGCAAGAGCGCGGACGCGACGGTGCCTACGGCGAAGCCTCTGAGCGGCGTCGAGGTGGACCTGGATACCCAGGAGACGAGCCGGTGTCCGGCCCACCGCTCCAATGAAGCTTCCATAACCTTCATGCCAGCCAGCAATAACGCGAACCCGAGCAATGACGGGACGATCAGTTGAGCAAACATGTTACGCACCTCCCATTAACCCTATGCGGCAAGAGGACAAGTTTATGATCGGACAAGGAGTGGTTGGCCAATGAGTAATCAAGCGTCAGTATGGTTAAATAAAAGCAGGAGGCCCCGTCTGGAAGAGGGACATCCGTGGATTTACGCGAACGAGATCGCCAAGACGGAGGGGGAGCCGACGCCCGGCCAGCTGGTGGAAGTGAAGGATCATCGCGGGCAGCTGCTCGGCACCGGCTACTGGAACCCCGCATCGCAAATTACGGTTCGGATTGTCGCTTACGGTTCGCTGGAGCGGATGGACGAGGCGTTCTTCCGGAATAGATTCGAACGCGCTCTTGCCCATCGCAGCCGTTTTGTCGGCGGGGACGAATCGTGCAGGCTCGTCTACGGAGAGGCGGATTTCCTGCCAGGGCTCGTCGTGGACCGCTTCGGCGGCGTGTTGGTCGTTCAGGTACTGTCGCTAGGCATGGAGACGGCGAAGGAGGCGTGGCTGCCCGCGCTGATCGACGTGTTCAAGCCGCAAGGCGTGTACGAACGCAGCGACGTCGGCGTACGAACGCTGGAAGGACTGGAAGAAAGGAAGGGCGTGCTGTACGGGGATTGTCCGAGACACGTGGAGATCGAGGAAAACGGGCTTCGCGTCCAGGTGGATATCGAAGAGGGCCAGAAAACCGGTTATTTCTTCGACCAAAGGGAAAACCGGGCGTCCGTCAAACCGCTTATGCTCGGCTGGGGCGCGCGCAGCGGCATCAAACTGGCGGAGACGGAGTCCGAGGACGGCGTCAAAAGCCTGCAACCGGTGAACGAGAAAGGCAACGTCGTCACGTTCCCGTATTGGGACGGCGCGACGGTGCTGGAATGCTTCGCGCATACGGGCAGCTTCACGCTGCATGCGTGCGCCTATGGAGCCAAGAAGGTGACCTGTCTCGATATTTCGGAGCATGCGCTGCAGACCGCCCGTCACAACGTCGAGATCAACGGCTTCTCCGATCGCGTGGAGTTCGCCGCGGCCGACGCCTTCGAATATTTGCGCCAGCAAGTCGCAGGCCGCGACGAGCGGCAAGCCAGGGCGAATGCCAAGGCGGCCGGGGTGAAGGTGGACACATCCAAGCCTCTCGTCTCCGAAGGGCGGACGTGGGATGTCATCATCCTCGATCCTCCGGCTTTCGCGAAGACGAAGCGCGCGGTCGAAGCCGCATGCCGCGGGTACAAAGACATTAATCTGCATGCGATGAAGCTGCTGAACGAAGGCGGCTACCTGGTCACCGCCAGCTGTTCTTACCACGTCCGGCCCGACCTGTTCCTGGAGACGATCCAGGAGGCGGCCAAGGATGCGGGTAAAATCATTCGGCGCGTCGAGTGGAGAGGGGCAGGCAAAGATCATCCGCAGCTCGCCGGAGTGGAAGAGGGCAATTATTTGAAGTTCGGCATTTTCGAGGTGCGCAGCCGGAAGGAGCTGTAATGCTCCCCGCCCCTGCGAAATTGTTAAGGAAATGTTAGCAAACTGCCGGATGAACTCAAGCCGTTTCGGGAACATTCCTAACGCCTCTGTTTTATGATGGTGTCAGAGGCAAGGAAACGGGAGGGTTGAGCATGGTGCACGAAGTGATCCTGTTCGGCAAACGGGCGGTTCCGCTCGAGAATCGGGCAAAGACGTCGGGCAGCCGCAGCCGTTTTAATACGCGCATGCGGGCGATGGCCGACGATCTGGAGTTTCGTCGCCGCTGGAAGCACGTCAGCTATATCGAGCTGTGGTCGGACGCGGCGATTTTCAAATATGATGACGGCACGAAGTGGTATATGAATATTTCGTAATTGCGCAAGCAAGCAAAAAAGGCTTTGTTCTCCCGGAGAGAACAAAGCCTTTTTTTATTCCTTCACTCCCGCGGGGGAAGTGGTCTGTTTCTCGAAGTCTTTGACGTAGTCGTCCACGACTTGAACTTCCATCATGCAGTTGTTCTTCATGAACTTGAACACGCCATTGTTGAAGTCGGTACCGACTTCCTTGTAGAAGATGCCTTCGAACACGTCGCTCTGCGTATGATTGAAGCAGAGTCTGTATCCCTCGCGGTCTTCCTTGAGATAGGCGCGAATGCCTTTCTCGAAGAAGCCGTCCTGATTCGCGAGCTCTCTCGAGACGGAGATAATGTGGAGATCGACGAAAGGAATCTCGTTAAGCAACACGTTGATAAGAGATCCTTTGGTAATCTCTTTCCAGCGGCTCTGGGCGGTTTGTCCAATGATGAGCTGCGTAATATTGTGTTTCCTGGCCACTTCGCCGATGACTTTGGCTACGGGTCGGGACTCGTTGTATTTTACGATGAATTGTTCGGCGCCATGCTCGCTTGCCAGCTGTTTCCATTGTTCGATAAAATGAATTTTCTCGATATCCAGCTCGTCTTCTGGAAGCGGATCTATGGTCAGCACGTAGAGAGGACAGTCCAGCATGTTGGCAAGCTTACCGCCTCTGCGAATCAATCGCTCTCCATTAGGGCCGTAATAGACGCATACGAGTATGCTCTCATCCATTCTTCCGTTCTTCAATTTAACGATTCACCTCGTCTGAACTTTTAATGCCGGGTGATATCCAGAACGTCGAGTCGCATCCGGACATTGAATACAGCGTACATTTTTTGTTTGGTTCTGTCAATGCGTTTAGTGTATACTGTTACTATTACAGTCACTGTTACTAGGATAGCCGTATTTCTGTGAATCAATCATGAAATCGGGAGGATAATAAGACAAATTGCTCAGGAGACCCGTCCGGTTCTTCCGATCGGCCATGCGTTTCCGCGAGCAGTCTGCATAAATCACAGTACAAGTAGGAGGTTCCAAGTTGTCGCTGTTGCATTTTGCTGTGCTGCTTCCTTTTCTGTACACCGTCTTCGTGCCCCTATTTTTCAAGAAGCTGCCCCGCGTTCATACGGGCTGGTTCGTCCTTATCGTTCCGTTGCTGCTGTTCGTTTATTTTGCCGCCCAATTTCCGCTTCGTTCAGGCTCGGCCCCCTTGTTCCAATCCTTATCCTGGATTCCCTCGTTAGGCATCCGCTTCGATCTGCACCTGGACGGACTATCGATGCTGTTCGCTCTCATCATTACCGGCATCGGATTTTTGGTCATTGTATACTCCATTTATTACATGTCCAAAGAGCGCGAAGCGTTACATAATTTTTATATCTATTTGCTCGTATTTATGGGAGCGATGCTCGGAATCGTATTGTCCGACAATCTCATGGTGCTGTACGTGTTCTGGGAGGCGACGAGCGTCTCGTCTTTCCTGCTTATCGCTTATTGGTTCCAGAGAAAAAGATCCCGCTACGGCGCGCAAAAGGCGATGCTGATCACCGTGACGGGCGGATTCGCCATGCTGCTCGGCTTCCTGATGCTGGGTTCGGCGGCGGGTACGTTCAGCATTCGCGAGATCGTCGCCATGAAAGAAGTGATCGTGAACGATTCGCTGTTCATTCCGGCGATGCTGCTGGTGCTGCTCGGCGCGTTCACGAAATCCGCTCAATTTCCGTTCCATATCTGGCTTCCGGACGCGATGGAAGCTCCCACGCCGATCAGCGCGTATTTGCACTCCGCGACGATGGTCAAAGCGGGAGTGTACCTCGTCGCGCGCATGACCCCGGTGTTCGGCGGGCATATGAGCTGGTTCTGGATCATTACGATCATCGGAATCGTAACCTTGTTCTGGGGCGCGTTCATGGCGATCCGGCAGTTCGATTTGAAGGCGCTGCTGGCGTACTCGACGATCAGCCAGCTCGGTCTGATCATGTCGCTCCTGGGCATCGGATCGCTCGCTCTGCATACGAATTACGAGGCGCAGGCGATGCTGTTCTCGGGCGCCATCCTGGCCGCCGTCTTCCATCTGTTTAATCACTCCATCTTCAAAGGTTCTCTCTTCATGGTCGTCGGCATATTGGACCACGAGACGGGAACCCGCGATATCCGCAAGCTCGGCGGTCTGCTGAGCCTTATGCCCGTGTCGTTCTCCTTGACCATCATCGGCGGCCTGTCGATGGCGGGTCTTCCGCCGTTCAGCGGCTTCCTGAGCAAGGAAATGTTCTTCACAGGCGTGCTTACCGCCTATCAGCATATCGATCAATGGGTCATATTGCTGCCGATCGTCGCCTGGCTCGCCAGCGTATTTACTTTCGTGTACTGCCTCGTGTTCGTGTTCAAGACGTTTACGGGCACCTACCGTCCGGAGCGTCTGGACAAGAAGCCGCACGAAGCGCCTGCCGGCATGCTGGTCTCGCCGATCGTGCTGGCGACTCTCGTGCTCGTGATCTTCTTCTTCCCGAATCTGATTTCCTATACCCTTCTGGAGCCGGCGATGCGGTCCGTCTTGCCGAGCCTGTTGCAGCCGGGCGAAGTGTTCGAGGTCGACATCAGAGCTTGGCACGGTTTCAATACCGAGCTGTTGATGACCGTCGGTATCGTCGTGATGGGTTCGTTGCTGTACAAGACGTACAAGAAGTGGTCGGACATCTACTACAACCTGCCGCGCAAGTTCGATTTCAACCATATGTACGACAAGGGGTTAACGGGAGCGGAACGGCTGTCCGCCCGGGTTACGAACTTCTATATGAACGGTTTTCTCCATAGCTATCTCAGTTACATTTTCACGTTCGTAATCATCGTCGTCGGGGGTTCGTTCCTGCTTCAGCGGGCGCTCGCCATCGACCCGTCCACCAACGCGGTCATCGAATGGCACGAGTACTTGCTGGCCGTATCCATCGCGGTCTCGTCCGGATTCGTCCTGTTCGTCAACTCCAGACTGACGTCAATCATCGGCGTGGGTGCGGTAGGTTATCTGGTGTCGCTGCTGTTCGTCATTTTCCGGGCGCCGGATCTGGCTCTTACGCAGCTCGTCGTGGAGACGATTACGACCGCTCTGTTCCTGCTGTGCTTCTACTTCCTTCCGAAGCTGAAGACGGAAGTCGTCCGAATTCGCGTGAAGGTGTCCAACCTGATCATCTCCATCGGCGTCGGAACGGTGTTTACCCTGATCGGAATTTCGGCGCAAAGCACGAATCCGTTCAAGCCGATTTCGCACTTCTTCCTGAATTCGTATGAGCTTTCGGGAGCACGGAATATGGTCAACTCGATTCTCGTCGACTTTCGCGCTTTCGATACGATGCTGGAGAGTGTCGTTCTGTTTACCGCGGGCATAGGCGTCTATACGCTGATTAATCTCCGCAAGTCGAGGAGGGAGAAGCGTTGAAATTCTCAGATTTGATTTTGCAGACGGCGGCCAAAGTGCTCGTATTTATCATCATGACGTTCTCGATCTACATTCTTTTCGCGGGGCACCATAACCCCGGAGGAGGATTTATCGGCGGCTTGATTACCGCGTCGGCACTGATGCTGCTCTACGTGGCGTTCGACGTGGAGACGATCCAGGAAATCATCCCGGTAGACTTCAAGGTGATCGGGGCGATCGGCGTGCTGATGGCTCTGCTGACCGGCATCGGAGCCATCGTGGCGGACGTGCCGTTCCTGACCCAGGTGTACCGGTACGTCGATCTGCCTCTTCTGGGCGAGACGGGCCTCGGCAGCGCTTTGGTATTCGATCTTGGCGTCTACTTGGCCGTTATCGGCACGACGATGACGATTATTAGAAGCATTAGCGAGGATATGTAATATGGAAACTTTAATGACGATTACCGCAGGCGTTCTGTTCACCGTCGGCACTTATCTGATCTTAAGCAAAACCCTCCTGCGCATCATTATGGGGATGTCCTTGTTTACGCACGGAGTCCATATTATGCTCATGGCGATCAACGGATTGAAACGCGGCGCCGCCCCGCTGCTCGGGGAAGAAGCGGAGAGCTACACAGACCCCGTGCCGCAGGCGCTCATTCTGACTTCCATCGTGATCAGCTTTTCGCTTACCGCATTTTCTCTCGTGCTGGCCTACCGAACTTACAAAGAGCACGGCACGGACGATGTGGAGCAGTTAAGGGGACAAGAAAATGACTAATCTGGCCGTGTTACCGATCGTCACGCCATTGCTGTTCGGCGTGCTGCTATTTTTCGTCCGTTACCGCATTCGGCTGCAGATGGGGCTGGCGACCGCGGGGACGCTCGCCACGTTGATCTTCTCGGCGCTGCTCGCGCATACCGTGTCCAAGGACGGCATACAGGTGCTGCACGTGGGCGGCTGGGAAGCGCCTTACGGCATTCCGCTGGTCGCGGATATGCTGGCGGCCATTCTCGTCACGATTTCGTCCGTCGTAACGCTCGCCTGCCTGCTCTACGCTTTTCACGCGCTTGACGACGAGCGCAAAAGAAACTACGCATTTCCGCTCATGATGATTTTGCTGTGCGGGGTTAACGGTTCGTTTTTGACCGGGGATATCTTTAATCTGTTCGTCTTCTTCGAAGTGATGCTGCTGGCTTCCTACGTCTTGCTCAGCTTGGGCGGGGGCAGAATCCAGCTGCGGGAGACGATCAAGTACATCGTTATTAACATTATCGCGTCGAGCTTCTTCGTCATCGCGATCGCGTATTTGTATTCGATCACCGGAACGCTCAACATGGCGCATATCGCTCAGCGGATCGCCGAGCTCGGACAGGACGGGCTGACGACGACGGTCTCGCTGTTGTTCCTTACCGTGTTCGGGCTGAAGTCCGCGCTGTTCCTGTTCTTCTGGCTTCCGGGATCGTACAGCGCGCCGCCGGCGCCGATCGCCGCCCTGTTCGCCGCTCTGCTGACCAAGGTGGGCATTTACAGCATCATTCGCACGTTCACGCTGATTTTCCCCCATCAGCCTCAAATCACGCACGAGATCATCATGTGGCTTGCGGGATTAACGATGCTCCTCGGAGCGCTGGGCGTCATCGCTTTCTGGCGGATCAAGCAGATTCTGGCCTACAACGTCATCGTGTCGGTCGGTTTTATCCTGTTCGGCGTAGGCGTCGCCTCGGAAGCCGCCTTGAGCGGGGCCGTCTACTATTTGATCCACGATATGATTGCCAAGGCGCTGATCTTTATTCTCGGGGGAGCGATCATCAGCATTGCCGGCACCGACAAGCTTCGGGAGATCAGCGGTCTGATCCACTTCCGTCCGATTCTCGGCTGGCTGTTCTTCCTGTCCGCCCTGGCTCTTGCGGGAGTTCCGCCGCTCAGCGGCTTCGTAGGCAAGGTGATGATTCTCCAAGGCGGGGTGCAAGCGAAGGCGTTCGTCCTGGTGGCCCTCGGTCTGTTGTCGAGCTTACTCGTGCTGTACTCGGTGATGAAGGTGTTCATCAACAGCTTCTGGGGCGAGACGCTTCTGAGCGAAGGCGAGGAGAAGTCGACGGGCAAGGGAGCGCTTCTACCGAGTCTGATTCTGGCCGCTCTCGTCGTCGGCTTAGGGCTGGGCGCGGAGGAGATCTTGGCCTATGTTCGTCAAGCCGTCGAACCGCTCGTGGACCCGTCCATCTATATCGAGGCGGTACTATCATAGGGATACGGACGGTTGCGGTCCGAAGAAGGAAGTGATATGAGATGACGATGCAAATTTTGCTCAATCTGCTGATCGCCATGGTATGGATGCTGCTCCACGACGTATGGAACACGCTTACGTTCACCGTCGGTTTTATTTTGGGCTTCTTCATTATCTATTCGTTCAGAAGATTTTTTCCGACCCCCTTCTACGGAAGAAAGCTGTGGGCCATCCTTAAGCTGATCTACTTGTTCGGGATCGATCTGATGATGTCCAGCATCGTCGTAATCGGTCAGGTGATTCGTCCGAGGCTGAACATCCAGCCGGGCATCTTCAAGATGGAGACGAAGCTGAAAACGGAGTGGGAGCTCGCCATGCTCGTCAACCTGCTGACGCTGACGCCTGGCTCCGTCGTCATGGAGATTGCTCCGGAGGAAGGTATCTTGTACGTTCACGCGATGGATGTGAAGCGGAACAAGCCATCGGTCATTAAGACGAAAAACAAGCTGGAGGATGTCATTATCGAGGTGATGCGCTAATGTTCGATACGCTGCTCAAAGTGTCCATGTTTCTGCTGACGGTGTCCATCGTTATCGCCCTTTATCGCGTCATTAAGGGCCCGTCCTTGTCCGATCGCATTCTGGCGCTCGATTCGATAGGCTACAACGTCATCGGGATCGTAGCGATATTGTCGATGGTTCTGAATTCGCACGCTTATTTGGAAACGATTTTGCTGATCGGGATTTTGGCTTTTCTAAGCACCGTGGCATTATGCAAGTTTTTGGAAAGGGGGGTCGTCATTGAGCGCAAAAGAAATCATTGAAGCGGTCGTGCTCGTCATGGTCATTATCGGAACGTTGATGAACTCGCTCAGCTCGCTCGGCTTTATCCGGCTCCCCGACGTCTACAACCGTTCGCATGCCGCGACGAAAAGCATAACGCTCGGCATTTTGTTCATTTTGCTCGGCACGTTCATTCATTTCCTGTTCGTCGACGATTACTTCAGCGTGCGGCTGCTGCTGGGCATCGTGTTCGTCTTCCTGACGGCGCCCGTAACCGGCCATCTGATCGTCCGGTCCGCCTACCGCTTCGGCGTCAAGCTGTCGGATACGAGCATCAAGGACGAGCTGGCCGAAGACCTGGAGCGGGCTAAGAAGAAGGAAGCTCGGACGGAAGGGACTTGAGGTTGGCTAAGGGGAACCAGATCATAAACCAACAATTCACATGACTGCGACAGGTCTCGTGTGGATTGTTGGTTTTTTAGTATTTTTTCTACCACTGCTCAATTGACATACAGCCTTCGCCAGAGCCTGGTCTGGAGTGCACCGATGTACGATTTTTTAGAACAACGCCTCTCGTTTGAGCGCCAATCAGGTGACGTTACTCGATTTCTTAGAACAATACCCCTCGTTAGAGTGCCATAGAGGAGGCGTTACACGACTTTTTAGAACAACTCGTTTGGTGAAGAACTTCAATGTTACGAGTGGATGTACGCGAATGGGTCAGCCGTAGTTTTTTTCAAATAACATATCATTATCTTTAGAGACAGCCTGCATAAAAGATGGGTACTCTTCAGGTTTGGATCATTATTGCTAACTTGTCATATAGAATTTATACCCACAAGAGTAGATCGGTGGTAAATTTGAAAAGAGAAAACGAGAAAAAGTGGAGCGATAAAAAGCGATGAAGACGGTCAGTGGGCTGGGAATAAAATTATTAAAAAATATCATCCCCATTTTATGTTGGCCGATCAGCGCTTTGATGGGTTTTTCTACGTTTTACCTATTAGGCACGATGCTTTTTACAGCGAGCAACGCAGGGCTGCCAACCAAAGACACCTTTGTTTTTACGCGATCTCTGTTCTTATTGCTGTTAATACTCGCAATCCTTGTTGGCTCATGTATATGGTTATTTAGAAAAATGAGGAATCTGCTTTATTATGTCAATATCCTCTTTTATATGGCTTTTATTTTTATGGCTCCTTGGATTTTAAACAACTATGAAAGAATAAGATCAATGCCTCCCGTTAAGGAACAGAAAGCACTGCAGCAATACTATGCTGAAAAAATAAATGCTCTGGAGTTACCCTACCATCTTGATATAGACGAAAGTTTCAGTAAAACAAAGAAATCAGGACGTCTATTCGTTGTTCTGACTAGAACTATTGAGGGTGATATTGCATTATCGGAATTCCAATCCATCGTTAACATCACTCCGTCTCAGGGAGTACGTCTAACTTTGTACAACAAAGAAAAAGATATTGTGATCGGTTTAGCTGTGGCCGGTGACAAAAGTATTAAGGATTGTTCGCCCTACTTATTGTGCAAAAAGTATAATGTTGATTATCCAAAAAGGGAGTGGAATTTGTAAGGAGACGGGGCGTCGATCGTTTGGGCAATATTTGGGGGACGGCAGGCCTGCTCTTCGTTTTCTCAAATATGTTACAATACTCAACGAGATAGAGGATGAATCGGAGTTAGTAGAAAGCGGAGGGAAACGCATGACGTTACGGCTGATTACGGGGCGCTCCGGGAGCGGCAAGACCCGCCTGTGCCTGGATGAAATCAGGAGCAGGCTGAAGGAAGCTCCGCTCGGAGCGCCGCTCATTTTGCTCGTGCCCGAGCAGGCGACCTTCCAGGCGGAATACGCGATGGCGACGACGCCGGGCTTAAACGGGTTTATGAGAGCGCAAGTGCTCAGCTTCCGCAGGTTGGCGTTCCGCGTCATGCAGGAGACGGGCGGCTCGGCGGTCGTGCCGATTCACGATAACGGCAAAGCGATGCTTCTACATAAAGTGCTTGAGGCAAGAAGAGAGAGTTTGAGATTGTTCCGCGGCGGCAAGGGGGAGTCCGGGCTGATCGCCGGCGTCAACGAGCTGCTGACGGAGATGAAACGGTACGGCGTCGACGGCGCAAAGCTGGCCGGCCATGCCGAAGCGGCGGCGCGCACCGCGAGCGGGGCCAAGGAGGGCGCGATGCTCGCGGACAAGCTGCACGACTTGTCTCTGATCTACGGCGACATGGAGCGGGAGCTGTCCGGACATTGGCTGGACGGAGAGGATATGCTGGGCTGGCTTGCCCGGGGAGCGAAGCATTCAGCGCTGCTGTCGGGCGCCGAAATTTGGATGGACGGCTTTAACGGGTTTACGCCCGGCGAATTCGCGGTCATCGAGGCGCTGTTGGCCAAGGCGGAGCGAGTCAGCGTAGCGCTCTGCGTCGATCGCCCATACGGGGCGGGAGAGAGGCCGGACGAGCTGGATCTGTTCCATCCGACGGCGGAAACTTCCGCTCAGCTGTGCGAACTGGCCCAGGCGTCGGGCGCTGCCGTGGAAGCTCCGACCGTGCTGGAGCCGGAAGTGTCGCCCCGTTTTCGCGACAATCCGATGCTCGCTTTCCTGGAGCGCAACTGGGAGAACCGGAAGCGCTGGAGCGGAGAGCCCGACATTCTGCGGCCGGAGCATCCGAGCTGCGGGCTGTCGCTGCGCGAGGCGGCCAATCGTCGAACGGAGGCGGAAGCCGTCGCCCGCGACATGCTGCGCAGAGTTCGGGAAGAAGGCGGCCGCTGGCGGGATATGGCCGTGTTCGCGCGCAAGCTCGACGATTACGCCGACTTGCTGGAGGCGGTGCTGAACGATTACGGCATTCCGCACTTCCTGGACGGCAAGGCGGGCGTCTCGCATCACCCGTTCGTCGAATTCGTCCGCTCGGCGCTCGAGTGTGTGACCGGGGGCTGGAAGGCGGAGGCGGTGTTCCGCTGCGCCAAAACGGATCTGCTGGACACGCCGGAGCGAAGAGTGACGAGAGACGAGGTCGACCGGCTGGAAAATTACGCGCTGGCCGCGGGAATCGACGGCTGGCGCTGGCATGCGGAACAAGCGTGGTTTCCGCTTTACGGCGGAGATATTGAGGACGAGTCGGAGCCCGGTTCCGCGGCTGAGCGGGAGATGGGGGCGCTGCGGGAAGTGCGCGACGCTCTGCTGAAGCCGCTGCTGGCGCTCGAAGGGCGACTGAAGGCGTCGGGTTCGGTCAGGGAGCTGTGCGAAGCCGTCTATCTGTTTCTGGAAGAGACGGGAGCGGCGGATCGCCTCGAGAGCTGGACGAAGGAGGATGAACTGGCGGGACGTCCGGATAGGATGGCGGTTCATCGTCCGCTGTGGGACGGCGTCGTCTATTTGCTCGATCAACTGGTCGAGCTGATGGGCGAGCAGCCGCCGGATCTGGAACTGTTCGCGGGCATGGTCGACTCCGGACTGGAGGAGCTCAAGCTGGGTGCTGTGCCGCCGTCGCTCGACGGCGTGCTGATCGGCAGTCCCGAGCGGACGAGATCGGACCGCGTCCGGATCGTCTACTTGCTCGGCGCCAGCGACGGCGTCCTGCCGATGCGCATCCCCGAGAACGGCCTGCTTGCGGAAGAAGAGCGGGACAGGCTCGCGTCAGCGGGGCTTAAGCTTGCGCCGGGCGCCCGGAGGCGGCTGCTCGACGAGGAGTTTCTGGCTTATTTGACGTTGACGACGCCGTCGCGCCACCTGTGGATCAGCTACCCGATCGCGAACGAGGAAGGGCAGACACTTCTGCCGTCGCAATGGATCGGCAAGCTGCGCAAGCGGTTCCCGGGTATCCCGTTGCAGACGGTCGCAGCCGAGCCGCAAGGAACGCAGCCGGAGGACGAACAGCTCGCTTACGCCGCCCAGCCGGGCAGGGCGATGACCCATCTGCTCAACCGGCTGCGAAGCTGGCGTCAGGGCGAGGCGATGGCGCCGGGCTGGTGGGCGGTCTATGATTGGCTGCTCGGGCGCGAGGAGTGGAAGCCGAGGCTGCGTTCGCTGATCGGTTCCTTGAGTTATACGAACGAAGAGAAGCCGCTGTCGCCGGAGACGAGCCGTCTGCTGTACGGGGACCGGCTGCTGGCCAGCGTGTCGAGGATGGAGCGATTCATCGCTTGTCCGTTTCAGCATTTCGCCGTGCATGGGCTGCGCTTGCAGGAGCGGCGCCTGTACCGGGTCGAATCGCCCGACATCGGGCAGCTGTTTCACGCGGCGCTGCGGCAGACGACCGAGAAGCTGTTCGCCGAAGGTCCGGCCGGAATGGACGCGTCCAGATGGCAGCTCGAGGCGGCCGCCGCGGTGGACAAGCTGCTGCCGCGCGTGCAATCGCAAATTTTGCTGTCCTCTCATCGTCATCAAGTGATGGCGCGCAAGCTGCGGGATATCGTGACGAAGGCGTCCGCGATGCTGGGCGAGCATGCGGCGTTGTCGGCGTTCAAGCCGGTGGGGCTGGAGCTGAGCTTCGGACCGGACGGCCTGCTGCCGGCGCTGTCGCTCCCGCTGGACTCGTCGCGCTGGATGGATATCGTCGGGAAGATCGACCGCGTGGACGCGGCCGAATCTTCGGCGGGCCTCTTGCTGCGCATTCTGGATTACAAGTCCAGCGCGACGAAGCTGAAGCTGGACGAGGTGGCGCACGGGCTGTCGCTGCAGATGCTCACCTACCTCGACGTCGTCGTGACGCATGCCCCGCATTGGCTGGGCCGTCCGGCGAAGCCGGCGGGCGTGCTTTATTTTCACGTGCAAAATCCGCTGCTCAATACGGCAAACGGGCTGTCCCCGGAGGAGGCCAGGAACGCCTTGTTCAAGCAGTACCGGATGCAGGGGCTGCTGCTGGCAGACGGCGAGTCGGTCAAGCTGATGGACGAAACGCTGGGCGATGCGGGCAAGTCGGCCGTCGTTCCGGTCGAGTTCAAGAAGGACGGCACGTTCTCGGCGCGCTCCCAAGTGGCGAGCGAGAGCGAATGGGAAGTGCTGCGGGGCTCGGTCCGTTCGCAAATTCGCCGGATCGGCAAGCGGATCGCGGACGGAGACGTGGCGATCGCGCCTTACCGGATGGATAAGCGCAGTCCTTGCGCGTTCTGCGACTATCGCCCCGTATGCCATTTCGACAGCCAGGTCGAGGGCAACGGGTATCAGACTTTAAGCAAGGCGGTCGACCGCGAGCAACTGTGGAGACGGCTGGCGCTTGAAGCAAGGAGGGACGAACCGCTGTGAAGCAATGGCAACAATGGCCGGTAAAGCCGGCAGAAAGCCGTTGGACGGACGAGCAGTGGGCGGCGATCGCGGCGGAAGGCTCGAATCTGCTCGTGGCAGCCGCCGCCGGTTCGGGCAAAACCGCGGTGCTCGTCGAAAGGATCATATCGCGCATCGCCGACGAGAGCCGCCCGCTGGACGTGGACGCGATGCTCGTCGCGACGTTCACGAAAGCGGCGGCTGCGGAAATGAAGGAACGGATTCGCCATGCGCTCGAGGACGCGCTGGAGCGGAATCCGGACTCGAAGCATCTGCGCCGCCAGATCGCGCTGCTGCCGCGGGCTTCGGTGACGACGCTGCATTCGTTCTGTCTGGAAGTGGTGGAGCGCTACGCGCCGCTCATCGAGCTCGATCCGGGTTTCCGGATGGCGAACGACACCGAGGCGGGGCTGCTGCGGATGGATACGCTCGACGAGCTGTTCGAGGAGCGGTACGCGGCCGAGGGCGGCGACGGCGAAATGGCCGCCCTTGCCGACCGGTTCGGCGGCGAGCGCAGCGACGAGCCGCTTCACCGGCTCGTGCTCGAGCTGCACGAATTCGCGGGAAGCCACCCGTGGCCGGAGCATTGGCTCCGCGAGACGGCCTCCCGATTCCGCGCGGCGGACGCGGAGGAGCTGCTCGGCTCGCTCTGGGTCAAGAGCTTGCGCGACGATGCCGCTCTGCTGCTTCAGGGCGCGCTGCAGCTGCTGCGCGTCGCGCTTCGGGTCGCCCATGAGCCGGGAGGACCGGAGCCGTACATCGAGACGCTGTTTGCCGATATCGACGGCCTGGAGCAAGCGGCAGCCGCGTTCGCGTCGGGCTCGTGGGAAGCGTGGCAGGCTGCGGTAGCCGGCATCCGGTTCGGCAGGCTGAAGGCGTGCAAAGGCGACGAGTACGACCCGGCGCTGATCGAGCGGGTCAAGTCGCTGAGGGATGCAGCGAAGAAAGCGGCCGGCAAGCTGGCCGAGGAGTGGCTCGTCCGCTCGCCGGAGCAGTACGCCGAGGAACTGCGCGAGCTGGCTCCGGAGATGGAGAGCCTGGCCGAGCTGGCGATCCGGTTCGGAGAGCGCTACGAGCAGGCGAAGCGGGCGAAAGGGCTGTTGGATTTCGGGGATTTGGAGCATTACGCGCTGCGTATTTTGCGCGACGCTTCCTCGACCCCGAACAACAGCGCTCCTTCGCTTGCGGCGCTCGGCTTCCGCGACCGGTTCGCGGAAATCTACCTCGACGAATACCAGGACACGAACGAGGTTCAGGAAGCGATCGTGTCGCTGATCGCCAGGAGAGATCCCGGCAACGTGTTCATGGTCGGCGACGTCAAGCAGAGCATCTACCGGTTCCGTCTGGCAGAGCCGGGCTTGTTTCTGGAGAAGTATAAAACTTACGCACCTTACGGACCCGAGATGACGGACGCCGGAAGCCTGGAGGGCGAGCGGGGGCTGCGCATCGATCTGGCGCGCAACTTCCGCAGCCGCAGGGAAATTCTCGCGGCGGCCAACCACGTCTTCCGGCTCATCATGCGCGAGCCGGTCGGGGAGATGGACTACGACGAACAGGCGGAACTGAAATACAGCGACGGCTACCCCGAGGTCGAACCCGGCGGGCCGAATCCGTACGAAGTCGAGATGATTTTGCTGGACAGGGCCGCACCGAGGGCGAGCGAAGACGGGGAAGAGGCATCGCAGCAACCGGCGGGGCCGGAATCCGGAAGCGCGCCGGAAGACGAGGCGGGCGCCGAAGAAGGCGCCTCCGAGGAGACGGAGGACCTGGAGGCGGCGCAGCTCGAAGCGAGGTGCATCGCGGACGAGATCCGCAAGCTGATGGGAACCGGCGGCGAGGAAGGGCAGCGTCCGCCGTTCGCGGTATACGACGCCAGAGCGAAGCTGCACCGGCCGGTGCAGTATCGGGACATTGTCATTTTGCTGCGGGCGGTGTCCGCGCTGGCTCCGACGATTATCGAGGAGCTGAAGGCGGCAGGCATTCCGGCGTACGCGGATCTGGCGACCGGATATTTCGCGGCGACGGAAGTGGACACCGTGCTGTCGCTGCTGTCCGTCATCGACAATCCGCGCCAGGACATTCCGCTCGCGGGCGTGCTGCGTTCGCCGATCGGCGGCTTATCGGCCGAGGACTTGGCGCGCATCCGACTCGCGCGCAGGCGGAGTCCGTTCTGGGAGGCGGCGGTCGAGGCCGCCCGCGGCGACGAGGAAGCGACGGCGCTGCTGGGGCCGGACGTTCGGCGCGCCTTGGCGGATTTTCTGCGCAAGCTGGAGGAGTGGCGCGATTTCGCCAGGAGGGAGCCGCTCGGCGATCTGCTGTGGATGCTGTACCGGGAGACCGGCTACTACGACTTCGTAGGCGGCTTGCCCGGGGGCGGACAGCGTCAGGCGAACCTTCGGGCGCTCGTCGACCGCGCGATCCAATACGAGCGCTCCTCCCGGTTCCGCGGGCTGTTCCGCTTCCTGCGATTTCTCGGACGGATGCGCGATACCGGCGCGGATCTGGGAGCGGCGAGAGCGCTCGGCGAGAGCGAGAACGTCGTTCGGATCGTCTCGATCCACCGGAGCAAAGGGCTTGAATTTCCCGTCGTGTTCGCGGCGGGGCTCGGCCGTAATTTCAACCGCCGGGACTTGAACGGAGCGTTCCTGAAGCACAAGAAGCTCGGCTTCGGCCCGCGGGTGTACGAGCGCGACACACGGGTCACCTATCCGACGCTTCCGCAGCTTGCCATCCGCAGGAAGCTTGCGGCCGAGATGCTGGCCGAGGAGATGCGCGTGCTGTACGTGGCGCTGACCCGGCCGAAGGAGAAGCTGTATCTGATCGGAACGAGCAAGGACGCGTCCAAGATGCGGGAGCAATGGGCCGAAACGGCCGCGATGGCCGAGGACGGCCTGCCTCCGCACGCGGTCGCCGCGGCCGCCAAGTATTTGGACTGGCTCGGTCCGGCGGCGGTGCTGGCGGACGGGCATGCCGATCCTTCGAACAGATGGATCTTCCGCGTCGAGCCGTCTTCGGCTTATACGCTGCGCACGTCCGAAGCGAAGGAGGCAGCTCCGGACGAGGATCGGCTGTGGAACGCCGTCGTCGGCGGAGAGCCGGTCGGAGCGGGAGCCTCCCGTCTGGCCGAGCGGATCGACCGGGCGCTGTCCTGGCGCTATCCGCACGAGACTGCGTCGCAGGTGGCGGCGAAGACGTCGATTACGGCGCTGAAGCTTCGCCGCGAAGGAGCCGCGCTGCCGGCCTTTTCGCCCGTTCCGGCGGCGGAGACGGAGGGCGTGCCCGACGAATGGCGCGAGCGGCTGTCGGAAGAAGAGGAGCCGCAGCCGGCCTTGGCCGCGTTCCGGCTTCGCCGTCCGCGGTTCATGTCCGCCAAGCAGCTGACCCCGGCCGAACGGGGAACGGCGTACCATCTCGTCATGCAGCATCTGCCGCTCGACGGGGACGCGTCCCTCGGACGAATCGAAGAGATGCTCGACCGGCTTGTGGAAAGGCGGATTTTGTCGGCGGAGCAGAGGGCGGGCATCGAGGCGGCTTCCGTGGCGGCGTTCTGCGGCTCTTCGCTGTACGCAAGAATGCGCGATTCGGCCAGAGTGTGGCGCGAGGTTCCGTTCACGTACGGACTGGACGCCGCCGCTCTCCACCCCGGGGCGCTGGAACCGGAAGCGGGGGAAACCGTAATCATACAAGGGGTTATCGACTGCTTGTTCGAAGAGGAGGACGGGCTCGTGCTCGTCGACTATAAGACGGACGCGCTGAAAGGACGGAATGCCGACGAAGCGGCGGAGAAGCACCGTTTCCAGGTGGAGCGGTACGCCGAAGCGGCGAGCGGAATCGCGGGCAGGCCGGTCAAGGAAACGTACGTCTACTTCTTCGACGGAGGCCAAGTCGTCCGGGTAACCTGAACCGCCGGGACAAAAAAAGTTGCAGGAGGATGAGCCATGTCGGCCAACGCCGAAAACAAAAGTAAAAAGCAAATCTCGTATACGATAGGCGGGATGCTGATCGCGATCGTCGTTCTGATGACGCTGGTCATACTGGGGTATTCGAAGTACATGCTGGAGGAGCAGTCGCTCAAAACCGACCGCGGACAGCGTCTCGCCGAGCGGTACGTGCACGCGCAGCTGTTCGCGGAACGCCTTCGCGACGGCTCGGAAGGGTTCCTCGTCGCGAAGACGGAAGCGGAGAGAATTCGCGCCGCCAAGCAGATCGCCGAGGCCAGATTGTCGGGCTCGGAAGCGCTCGCCCTGTTCATCGAGGCCGAGAGCGCGACGTCGGGACAATCCCGCGAGGAAGCGTCCAAGCCGATTCTTGAGGCCGCCAACGCCGTGATCGGGGCGGCAAGCCCGCTGGCGACGATCGGCGAGAGCGGCGCTCCGCTGACGGACGCGGAAATCGCTTTTCTGACGGACGTCCGGGACGGCGCGGCAGACATCGAGGAAGCGCTGAAAGGATTCCGCGCCCCTTCGGGCGAAGCCGGGTTCCGCCAGATGACGACGCTGGGCGAGTGGAAATCGCACGCTCTCCAAGCGTCCGTGAAGCTTCGCGAGCTCGCTTCGGCCTTGAGCGGCCGGAGTTGACGTCCGAGCCCATTTTGCGCGTTTCCATGTAGCCATTCGCCCATGCTCGCATATGATGTTGGGGAAACAGGCGCCCAAGGAGAGAATGCTCATGGAAAAAGCAAAGCCGACGCCGCAACCGGCTCCGCAGCCTGCGCCGAAACCCGCGCAGGAGCATGCGCCCAAAGGGCATCACGGAAGCCATCCGATGCCGAAGCCGGTTGCCAAGAACGTGACGAAAATGACGTGCGAATCTCATATGCACCGTTATGTCGAAGTACAGGCCGCGGACGGATTCTGCTACGACGGCATTGTGGAGCACGTGGACGACGAGTGGCTGTGTCTGGCCGTTCCGGGCTCGGTGGAGCCGATGCGCGGATTTTTCCCGCCGCCGTTCTATCCGCCGTTCGGAGGGGGCTTCTACCCTTACCGTCCGCGCAGGTTCAACAGGCTGATTTTGCCGCTGGCCGGTCTGGCGGCGATCTCCCTGTTGCCGTACTATTGGTAAACGGCAAGCCCGAGCGGCAGGGGCCTGCGGCGACAGCCGCAGGTCCTTGTGCATTGGACGGGGAGGGTGCCGATGCGGTATGATGGATGCATATGCCAAATCGTTAAGGGGTGCGTCCAGTGTCGGATTGTTTATTTTGCAAAATCGTCGAAGGAACGATTCCTTCCCGCAAAGTGTACGAAGACGATCTCGTCTACGCTTTTCACGACATTCAGCCGCAGGCTCCCGTTCATCTGCTCGTCATTCCCAAGAAGCACATCGCTACGATGAACGACTGCGAGCCCGAAGATCAGGCTCTGCTCGGGCATTTGCTGCTGTCCGCCAAGACGATCGCCCAAGAAGCGGGCCTTGGGGAGTCCGGCTACCGTCTGATCAACAACTGCGGACGCGATTCCGGGCAAGTGGTGTTCCATATCCACTGGCACATTCTCGGCGGAGAGACGCTGGGTCCGCTGAACGCGCAGGGGCAAGGCTAAAGTCGATTATCCGGAGTTTTGAGCGAAGGAAAAACTTAGCGCCGAACGTTTCGTATTTATTGCTCGGCCCAAGTTGACACTGCCTTTCCTCATCACATATAATATAGTTTGATAACCGTGTTGGGTCTGTTGCGGAGGGAGGGAAAACAGGTGGCCGAAACAAAAGTACGAAAAAATGAAACAATCGACGCTGCACTCCGCCGCTTCAAGCGTTCCATTGCCAAAGATGGCGTTCTCGCGGAAGTGAAGAAACGTAAACATTACGAAAAGCCAAGCGTGAAACGGAAGCTGAAATCCGAAGCTGCGCGTAAACGGAAGTACTAGGAGGAATCCGCACTCATGAATCTTGCGGAGCGACTGAACGATGACATGAAGCAAGCGATGAAGGCTGGGGAGAAATTTCGTCTCCAGACGATTCGCATGGTTCGGGCATCGATCAAAAATCATGAAATCGAGCTGCGCCGGCCGCTTGACGATAACGAGACGCTTAATATATTGAGCCGTGAACTCAAGCAACGACGCGATTCCCTGCTGGACTTCGAGAAGGGCGGCCGGGAAGATCTCGTAAGCAATGTCAGGGCAGAAATTGAGATCATCTCCGAATATCTACCGCGACAGCTTACAGAAGAAGAAATCAAAGCAATCGTTGTACAGACCATGCAAGAAACCGGTGCTTCTTCTAAAGCCGACCTCGGGAAATTGATGGGCGCGCTTATGCCCAAGGTGAAAGGCGTTGCAGACGGCAAGCTCGTCAACGCAATCGTCCAGCAATCTCTGCAATAATCCGGACATGACAGACAGGCACTCCCGCAATGGGGGTGCTTTTTGCTTTAACTCGGCAGGAATGAAACGTATCGGTTGTCGAATCGTAATATAGAACATGTGGGATTGATTCAGATAAGGAGGATGGAAAAGTATGGGCGTTACGACATTACGGAAGGCTCGAATGCCGTGGAGAGCGCGGATCGGGCTTGCCGCGCTGGCGCTGCTGGGCGTCTTCCAACTGCTGGGGATCGCATCGGGCATTGCCCGGGCGGCGGAGACGCCTTCGGCAGGCTCCGTGTACGTCATTCCCGTCCAGCAGACGGTGCAGAGCGGACTGGCCTCGTTCCTGGAGCGGGCGCTTAACGAAGCCGAGGAAGCGAAGGCGTCTCTCGTCATTCTCGACGTCGACACGCCCGGCGGCCGACTGGATACGGCCGAAGAGATCGGCAAGCGTATTCGCGAAGCGTCCGTTCCGACGGTCGCCTTCGTTACGGGCAAGGCGGCATCCGCCGGCGCTTATCTGAGCTTGAACGCCGGGGGCATCGCGATGGCCCCGGGCTCGACGATCGGCGCTGCCATGATCGTGGACGGAGCGGGCAACGCGGTCGAAAATCCGAAGCTCGTCTCGTTCTGGAGCGAGCAGATGCGTTCGGCGGCAGAGATGAACGGGCGTAATCCGAACATCGCCATCGGCATGGTCGATCCGAGTCGGGTCGTCGAGATGGAGGAGATCGAGGAGACGAGCAGACATGGGCAGATTATTTCGCTTAGCGCGGAAAATGCGTTCAAGGTCGGATACGCCGACAAGCTGGCGAGCACGGTCGAAGAGGTAGTCGCCTGGAAAGGGTTGTCCGATCGGCCGATCGTCGAGATCAAGCCGTCGCTCGCGGAGCGCGTGTCGGAATTCCTCACCTCTCCCGGCATCAGCCTGCTGCTGCTCGTTATCGGAATCGCGGGCATCGCCATCGAGTTGCTCGTGCCCGGCTTCGGGGCTCCCGGCATTACCGGGCTGATCGCCTTCGGGCTGTATTTCTTCGGGCAATCGATCGCCGGCTTCGCCGAAATGGAATCGCTGGTCGTGTTCCTGCTCGGCATCGGCCTGCTCGTACTCGAGATTTTCGTTCCAAGCTTCGGAATATTGGGCATACTCGGTACTGTGTCCGTCATCGTCGGCATCACGATGGGGGCGTACGATACGGGCAATGCGTTGCGGACGCTTGGCATCGCGGTCCTCGTGGCGGCGGTGGTCGTCGGCATCGTCGTGTACGTCTTCCGCAAGCGGGGCGTGTGGAACCGGTTCATCCTGAAGGATTCGCTTACCGCCGACAAAGGGTTCGTCCCCCAGCTGCCGCGCGAGCATTGGGTCGGGCAGACCGGAACGGCCGTATCGCTGCTGCGCCCGTCGGGCATCGCCGAAATCGGCGGCCAGAGGCTTGACGTCATTACATCCGGCGAATTCGTCGAGCCGGGCAGAGCGGTCCAGGTGACGGCGGTGGACGGAACTCGCATCGTCGTAAAGGAAATTCCGGGAAGCCCGGCGAATTTAAACAAAGACGTCTGACGCCAAAAGCGGGCTTTTTGAATAATCGCTACAATGAAAGTTCAAAAAGTCCGGTTTTCAGCACCTCGTTAAGGTTCACAAATAAACTGTCGGAGGTATGTTATGAGCGGTGCGGATATTCAGATTTTTGTCATTATTGCCCTTGTTGTGATTGCGGTTTCGGTGTTTATGAGCTTTTTCCCGTTTATGCTGTGGATTTCGGCGCTCGCCGCCGGAGTGCGGATCAGCATTATTACGCTCGTGGCCATGCGGCTGCGGCGCGTCGTACCGAGCCGGATCGTCAATCCGTTGATCAAAGCGTCGAAAGCCGGACTTGGCCTGCATATCAATCAGTTGGAAAGCCACTACCTTGCGGGGGGCAACGTTGACCGCGTCGTCAACGCGCTGATCGCGGCTCAACGCGCCAATATTCCGCTTGTGTTCGAACGGGCCGCAGCGATCGACCTCGCCGGACGGGACGTGCTGCAAGCGGTGCAGATGAGCGTTAACCCGAAAGTTATTGAAACTCCTGTCGTATCGGCCGTAGCCAAAAACGGGATTGAAGTCAAAGTCCGCGCCAGAGTTACGGTGAGAGCGAATATCGATCGTCTCGTCGGCGGCGCCGGGGAAGAGACTGTACTTGCCCGTGTTGCCGAGGGGATCGTCAGTACGAACGGTGCGTCGGAATCTCATAAAGACGTGCTTGAGCACCCCGACCTGATCTCGAAGACGGTTCTGAGCAAAGGTTTGGATGCGGGAACGGCATTCGAGATTTTGTCCATCGACATCTCCGACGTGGACGTCGGCAAAAATATCGGCGCTCATCTGCAGACCGAGCAGGCCGAAGCCGACAAGCGCATCGCCCAGGCGAAGGCGGAGGAGCGTCGCGCAATGGCTGTCGCTCAGGAGCAGGAAATGAAGGCGCGCGTCGTCGAGATGCAGGCGAAGGTCGTCGAAGCGGAGTCGGAAGTGCCTCTCGCGATGGCGGCCGCGCTGAAATCCGGCAATCTCGGCGTCATGGATTACATGAACCTCAAAAATATCGAAGCGGATACGCAGATGAGAGGCTCGATCGGCGGTCAGAGCGATTTGCTCGGCGGAGACGGACCGAAGAAGTCGTAATTCGTCCGCGCCAAGCAGGAAGGAGGCAGCGCCTTGGAGCAGCTTATTGAGTTCCTGACCTCTAATTTTCAGTTTGTGATCGTTATTATCGGGATTGCGTACTTTTTGTTCTTCCGCAAATCTCCGCTCGAGAAACAGTCCACGAATCGGATGCCGGACTTCGGGGGAGAGGCTCGCAGACGTTCCGAACGGCCTGTTCAGCCGCCTCAGGAGGCAAGGATCGAGCGGGAGCCGGAGCCGGCGAGAAGAGCGTATTTCGCGGATGAATCGCCGAGTATGGCCTCGTCGGAGGAGCCGGAGGAATTCGTTAGTCCGGTTCTAAGCGCCGCCGTGTCCAAACGGACGAATTGGCGAGCGGCGGGCCGGGAAACCGACGCCGTCCTGGACAAGGAGGATTTGGCGCGCGCCGTGCTCTGGTCGGAAATACTAGGCCGACCGCGCGCCCGCAAGCCCCACAGACGCTGAAAGGTAGTTCAAAAAGTCCGATTTTGATCGTCATTAATATGTGAATCCGCCAAGGGGCGACTCGCAGTCAGGAAGCAACAAGCTTCCGGCTTGCGCGTCGGCCCTTTTTCGGCGTGCCCGCAAAACGGCGCAGCCCGGACGGCCACATAAAGGGATGCGCTGGCGCATATGTTTATCGTATAGGAGGGAGGACCGCTCAATGATGCGTGTAAGTCGGAAGCTGCGCAAATGGACCGCGACCATTCTCGATCTGCCGCAGGATGTCGCGCTGGACTTGCCGCGCATCACGATGATCGGAGGCCTTCAATTGACCGTGGAAAACCATCGCGGCATCGTTCATTTCTCTCCGGACACCCTTAAGCTGGCGATGGACGGCGGGGAGATGGAGGTGACGGGCCGGGATTTGGTCATTCGCAACATCGGGGCGGAGGAAGTGTTCGTAGAAGGGGAAATCTTGGGCGTCCAGTTGCATTCGAAAGGGAAAACGTCCGGTTGAGCGTCGAAGTCGCGCGCTTTGCCGTCTTGCGAGCCGCCGGGAGCGTCCGGGACGCTCTCCGGCGCTTGCGCGGGCGGCGTCCGGCCGTTCGAAGCCGGGACGAGCCCTAAGCCGGGAGGGAACGAGGATGAAGGGGAATTGGGTCGCGTATGCGCGCGGTTACGTATGGGTCAAGCTGATCGGTGAAGGAAGCGAACGCTTCGTCAACGCCGCGACGAAAGAGAAAATCGATCTGTGGCATATTTCGTTTACGCCGGCGCGAGAGCTGACGTTCGGGGTATCGATTCCCGATTTTTTCCGGATGCGTCCTCTGCTCAGGGAGAGCGGCTGCCGCACCCGCATTATATCCAGGCACGGCCTGCCGTTCCGGCTGGCCAAGCTGGCGCGCCGCAAGACGTTCGCGGGAGGCATGGCCGCGTTCGTGCTTGCGCTGTTCGTGCTGTCCACGCTGATCTGGGACGTGAAGGTGGAAGGGAATTCGGCGATTCCGGAGGAGAAAATCCGCCAGGCGGCGAAAGCCGAAGGCATCTACGGCTATCAATGGTCGTTCCGGCTCGGGGACGCGGCCACGCTGTCGCAGCGGCTGGCGCTCCGCTTGCCCGAAGCGGCCTGGGTCGGCGTGGACAAGCGCGGCACGTCCATTACGATCACCGTCGTCGAATCGACGAAGCCGGAAGACAAGGCGCTGGAAGGTCCGCGGCATCTCGTCGCCAAGGAGGACGCGGTCGTGACCCGCATCGTGGCGGAGAACGGCCGGCCGAAGGTGGAGCGCAACGACCGGGTGCGCAAGGGCGACATTCTGATCTCGGGCGTTCTCGGCGACGAGAAAAACAGCAAGCATGTCGTCTCCAAAGGCAAGGTGATGGGGCTCGTCTGGCATGAATACCGGATCGAGTCGCCTCTGCAATCGAAAACGAAAAATTTGACCGGGGAGACCCGGGAACGCAATTATTTGATCATAGGCAACCGGGCTTTGCAAATTTCGGGTTACGGCGGCGAGCCGTTCGAGCAATCGCAAATTCGCGCGACAATCGAGAAAGCCCGGATCTGGAATAAGGAGCTGCCCTTCGGAACGATGAAGGAGCACGAGCTGGAAGTGGTGGAAATCGGTAAAAAATTGACTCCGGCCGAGGCGAAAGAGGTCGGATTGGCGCAAGCGAGAGCGGAATTGTTGGCGAAAGCGGGCAAAGACGCGACGATTAAAGCCGAAAACATTTTGCATGAACAAACCGAGAATGGTAAAGTGAAGTTAACCGTTCTTTTTGAAGTGGAACAATCTATCGAGGTCGAACGTCCAATCCCGTAGCGGATAGGTTTAGGGGGAATGAGTTTTTTTGACGGAACTGAAGCAATCGACGACGATCCCGCTCCAAAGCGCGGCGGAAGGGCTGGCGCTGTTCGGCCCGCAGGACAAGTATTTGCGCCTGATCGAGAAGGAAACCGTGTCGCTGATCCGATCCAGAGACGCTGAAATCTATATCGAAGGACCGGAAGAGGAAGTCCGTTCCCTGCAGCAGCTGTTCGAGACGCTGATCCAGCTGATCCAGGGCGGCCTGCAGCTCAACGAACGCGACGTTCGCTACGCGCTGGAGCTGTCGCGCGAGATGAAGGCGGACGAGTTGCTCTCCTTGTTCAAAGGAGAAATAACGCTTACTTTCCGGGGCAAGCCGATTATTCCGAAGACGCTGGGCCAACGCCACTACGTCACGACGATCCGCAAGAAAGACATCGTGTTCGGCATCGGACCTGCCGGTACGGGCAAGACGTATCTCGCCGTCATGTGCGCCATCGCCGCCTTGAAGGAAGGCCGCGTCAAGCGCATTCTGCTGACCCGCCCGGCCGTCGAAGCCGGGGAGAATCTCGGGTTTCTGCCCGGGGACCTGCAAGAGAAGGTAGATCCGTATTTGCGTCCGCTGTACGACGCCCTTAACGACGCGCTCGGCGTCGAAGGAGTCGCCAAGGCGATGGAGCGCGGCCAGATCGAAGTCGCTCCTCTGGCTTATATGAGAGGCCGAACGCTGGACGATTCGTTCGTCATCCTGGACGAGGCCCAGAATACGACGCCGGAGCAGATGAAGATGTTTCTGACGAGGCTCGGTTTCAGCTCGCGGATGGTCATTACCGGGGACGTGACCCAAATTGACTTGCCGAAAGGCAAGAAGTCCGGACTGATGGAGGCGGAGCGGATTCTCCGTTCCATCGAGGAGATCGGCATCGTGTACTTCACCGACCAGGACGTCGTCAGGCATGCGCTCGTGCAGAAGATCATACTGGCTTACAACGCGGACAACGAACAATAAAACCCTTAAGGGAGGGGAGTGCCGGATGAGTCGGAACAATAGCGGCCAACCAAGCAATCCGCTTACCTTGTCCGGGGCAGCGGCAGGATGGAAGAACAGCGCGGCAATGCGCTGGCTCCTGCTTCTGCTTTTTGTGTTTTTGTTTTATTTCAGCCTTGCTCCGCGGCTAGTGCCGGAGACGTATGACATTACGCTGAACGGCAAGGCGGACCAGGACATCCGCGCGCCGCGCCAAGAGGTGGACGAGAAAGCCACGCTGCAGGCGCAGGAGGACGCGTCGAGCAAAGTGCCCGATATGTATACGACCGTCCAGATGCGCAACGAAGTGCTCATTAACGAGCTGTTCGCGAGAATCGAAGAGCTGAACATGGACGACCAGATTACGGAAGCCGACCGCGTCGAGATTTTCCGGCGCGTCATTCCCGACCGCGTCGACCAGTATGTGGCCAGCTTCGTTATTTCCAGCCGCGGGTCCGAATCGTATTCCGCCGAGCTGCTGGCGGAGATGCAGCGGGTCGTCGCGGCGCAGAAATATGCGATACCTGAGGAAACCTACTACAAGATCCCGCGCATGTCTTCGGAGCAGCTCCAGGAGATGCGTTCGGTGGCGCGAGACGTCGTGCGGAAGCTGACGAGCGACCCGATTACGAATGCGGAGACGGCCCGCACGAAGGTGGCCGAGCTGGTGAACGCAAGCTCTCTGTCGCTCAAGACGGAGCGGGAGATCGTGCAGGAACTGGCGCGGCTGGCGATCATGCCGAACAAGTTCCTGGACAAGAAGGCGACCGAGACGGCCAGAATGGACGCCAAGCAGAACACGCCTCCGGTCGTCATCAAGCAAGGGGACATCGTCGTCAAGCAGGGACAAGTCATTACCGAAGCGCTGTACGAGAAGCTGGACGGAATGGGGCTGCTGCAGGAGCGCAAAAATTATTTGCCGCAGCTCGGCGTGCTGCTCTTTGCCGTCATTCTGACGCTTGCGCTGTACGGCTACGGCGAGCTGACGGCGGCCTCGTCGATTCTGAAGAAGACGAACGCGCATTGGGTGATGCTGCTGCTCATCTTCGCGCTGAACGTGCTGTTCATGCATCTGGTTGCCCTGACGCACAGCTCGGATTGGCCGTTCGTCGGCTATCTGGCGCCGATCGCCATGGGCAGCATGCTCGTGACGCTGCTGCTCGACATGCATCTCGGCCTGGTCAGTTCGTTCTTGTTCACGCTGCTGGCCAGCGTCATTCTGAACGTCGAGCAGGAGCACATCTTCGATTTTCATTACGGTTTCGTCGCTGCCGTCGTGTCCTTCACGGCCGTGCTGGCGATTCATAGGGCGAGCCAGCGATCATCGATATTGAAGGCGGGCATCATGGTCAGCCTGTTCGGTTCGGTCGCGGTATTGGCGCTTATGCTCGTGGATCCCGAGCCGAGCCGCGCGGATTTGATTCAATCGGTCGTGTTCGTGCTTGCGAGCGGTCTGCTGACCGCCGTGCTCGTCATCGGCTTGATGCCGTTCTTCGAAGTGACGTTCGGCATTCTGTCCGCGCTCAAGCTCGTGGAGCTGTCCAATCCGAACCATCCGCTGCTGCGCAAGCTGCTGACGGAGACGCCGGGAACGTACCATCACAGCCTGATGGTCGGCAATTTGTCGGAGGCGGCCGCAGAGGCGGTCGGGGCGAACGGGCTGCTGTGCCGCGTCGGCTCGTTCTATCACGACGTCGGCAAGACGAAGCGTCCGCTCTATTTTATCGAAAACCAGAACGCGTCCGGCAATCCGCACGACAAGCTCGAGCCGAAGGTGAGCGCCTCGATCATTATCGCGCATGCCAAGGACGGAGCGGACATGCTGAAGTCCCACAAGCTGCCCAAGCCGATTCGCGATATCGCCGAGCAGCATCACGGTTCGACTTTCCTCAAATATTTCTATTATAAAGCGGTCAAACAGGCGCAGGAGCAGGGGACGGACATCGACTTCACCGAGGACGACTATCGCTATCCGGGGCCGAAAGCGCAGTCGAAGGAAGCGGCCATCGTCGGCATCGCCGACTGCGTGGAAGCGGCGGTCCGGTCGCTTAACCATCCGAAGGTGGAGCAGATTGAGGCGATGATCGCCAAGATCATCAAGGACAGGCTGGACGACCATCAATTCAACGAATGCGACTTGACGATGAAGGAGCTCGACAAGATCGCCCAGACGCTGAAGGAAGCGGTCATCGGCATGTTCCACTCCCGGATCGAATATCCGGACGACAAACAATTAAAGCAGGCGAAGGAAGCTACCGACGACGCCAAAGAAGCGAAGGAGAATTCGGAATGACATTAAGCCTGGAATGGATCGACGAGCGGGAAGGCGGCGCCGGGGAACGGGAAGAGAAATGGATCGACTTGCTGGAGCAGCTGCTGGTCGTTGCCGGCCGCAAGGAGGAAGTTGAGCGGGGCATCGTCACCTTGACGTTGACGGACGACGAGGGCATACGGGAGCTGAACCGCCAATACCGCGGATTGGACAAGCCGACGGACGTGCTCAGCTTCTCGCTGCTCGAAGGCGAGCAAGCGGACATCCGCTACGAGGACGAATACGAGTCTTCCGATTCCGAAGAAGGCGATGAGAGCTGGACGGATGAGGACAAAGCCGGCGATCCGTTCTCCGATCTGCTCGGCGACATCGTCATCTCCGTTCCGCGGGCCGAAGCGCAAGCCGCCGAGTACGGGCACAGCTTCGAGCGCGAGCTTGGATTCCTGTTCGTGCACGGTTTCCTGCATCTGCTCGGCTACGACCACGGAGACGAGAACGAGGAGAAAGAAATGTTCGCCAAGCAGGAAGAGGTATTGCGGGAGGCGGGCCTCGTCCGATGAGCGGCTGGCGTTCGCGCGAAGTCCGGGCTTTCCGCAGCGCTTGGGAAGGCCTGACGGGGGCATTGCGATACGAACGTCATATGCGATTCCATGCGGCCGCGGCCGTCGCCGTCGTCTTGCTGGCGCTCTGGCTGGACGTCTCCCGCCAAGATTGGCTGTGGCTGCTGCTGGCGATTGCCGGCGTCTGTGCAGCCGAATTGGTCAATACCGCCGTCGAACGGACGGTGGACCGGATCTCGACGGACGTTCATCCGCTGGCGAAGACGGCCAAGGATTCGGCCGCCGGAGCGGTGCTCGTCATGGCGATATTCGCGGTCGCAGTAGGATTGATCGTGCTGGGACCCCCGCTCTGGCGGGCTTTATTTCAATAAAACGCGGACGGACGATCGGAGGATAAGAAAGATGGGGCTGCAACATTTGGGCGTAACGTTGGAGCGGCTCGTGGAAGAAGCGGCTAAAGCGCGCGCGAACGCTTACGTTCCGTATTCGCAATTCGCGGTCGGCGCCGTTGTGCTCGATGCGGACGGCAATCTGCACCATGGCTGCAATGTGGAGAACGCGGCCTACGGGCCGACGAACTGCGCGGAGAGGACGGCTTTGTTCCGCGCGATCGCCGACGGGCGCCAGGCGGGAGAGTTCCGGGCCGTCGCCGTCATCGGCGATACGGATCAGCCGATCTCCCCTTGCGGGGTCTGCCGGCAAGTGCTGGCGGAGCTGTGCGAGCCGGACATGCCGATCGTGCTGGCGAACTTGCGGGGAGAGACGCGGGTGACGACGGTATCCGAGCTGTTGCCCGGGGCGTTCTCGCCGCGGGACTTGAACAACCGAGAAGCACCTGAAGGAGATTAAGAGATGCAGAAGAAAGGCTTCAAATCGGGTTTCGTCGCGATCGTCGGACGTCCTAACGTCGGCAAGTCGACGCTCATGAACCAGGCGATCGGCCAGAAAATCGCGATCATGTCGGACAAACCGCAGACGACGCGCAACAAAATCCACGGCGTCTATACGACGGACGACGTTCAGATCGTTTTCCTCGATACGCCGGGCATTCATAAGCCGAATTCCAAGCTAGGCAACTACATGGTCAAGGCGGCGGAGGGGGCGCTGAACGAGGTCGAAGCGATTCTGTTCCTGACCGACGTAACCGAGCCGATCGGCGGCGGCGACCGCTACATTATGGAACAGCTCAAGAAAGTCAAGGATACGCCGGTGTTTCTCGTGCTGAACAAAATCGACAAGATTCATCCGGAAGAGATTTTGCCGGTCATCGCCAAGTTCCGCAAGCAGATGGATTTCGCGGAGATCGTACCGGTATCGGCGTTGAACGGCAACAACGTTAACGCGCTGCTGGAGCAGCTCTCCAAGTATTTGAAGGAAGGCCCCATGTACTACCCGGCCGATCAGATTACGGATCATCCGGAGCAATTCGTCTGCGCCGAGCTCATTCGCGAGAAGCTGCTGCAGATGACGCGGGAAGAAATACCCCATTCGATCGCAGTCGAGATCGAGAGCATGAGCGTGGCGGACAACGGGCTCGTCAACATTGGAGCGGTCATCTACGTCGAGAGGGATTCCCAGAAAGGAATCATCATCGGCAAAAACGGCGGCCTGCTGAAAGAGGTGGGCAAGCTGGCCCGTCTCGATATGGAACGGCTGCTCGGATCGAAAATTTTTCTCGAGCTGTGGGTCAAGGTCAACAAAGACTGGCGTAACCGCGAGTCGATCTTGAAGACGCTCGGTTACAGGGAAGATTAAGGGCGGCAGCGCCCTTCGCGCCGGGTGCATAAATGTGTCAGGCATACGGCCGGGAGTCCGGAGACATCCTAATCCTCGAAGGTGCAATTCATTTTCGCCCGGAGAGGATGAGGCGCTGTGCGGGATTTCACGTGGCACGTGTTTACGCAAACCGGCGATATCGAAGCTTATTTGCTTTATAAAGAAGTGCACAATCTCGGAGCTTCCGAGCCCGGCGCGGGCGCCGGGTTCGATGAAGGCGAGGTCGACGTCGCGGACGAGGAATGAGAGCCGATGCTATATCGGGCCGAAGGGATAGTCATTCGAAGCACCGATTACGGGGAAGGGAATAAAATCGTTACCCTGCTTACGCCGACGTTCGGCAAGCAGGGCATTGTCGTGCGCGGGGCGAAGAAGCTGAAGAGCCGCTACGGAGCGCTGGCGCAGCTGTTTACATACGGAGACTATTCGTATTACCGGAACGGAACGCTTGGCACGCTCAACAGCGGGGAGATCATCGAGTCGTTCCAGGAGCTGAGGCAGGGCTTGGAAGGTCCGGCCTACGCCGCGTACGCGGCGGAGCTGACCGACCGCGCGATCAACGACGACGAAGCGGCCGCGTACCTGTTCCACCAGCTCAAGGCGTGCCAGACGGCGCTGGCGGAAGGGAAGGACCCTCAGATCGTCGCGAGAGCTTACGAGATGAAGGTGTTCGCCGCCGCGGGTTACGCGCCGATGCTCGACGAATGCGTGAGCTGCGGCAGAACGGACGGACCGTTCTACTTCAGCGCCGCCGGGGGCGGGGCGCTGTGCCGGTCGTGCAAGTCGAGAGATCCGGGGGCCATGGAGCTTCAGGACGGGGTATGGAAGCTGCTCCGCGTATTCCTGGCGCTGGATATGCGCAGATTGGGCGCGATCACGGTCAAGGACAGTTCCAAGCGTCAACTCCAGCTTGCGCTGCGCAAATGGATGGACGCTCATCTGAACGTAAATTTGAAATCGCGGGGTTTTCTCGATCAATTGGAGAAGTACGGCGAGCTGCTCGGCCAGGCTCCTGTGACGAAGAGGCCAGAGGCCGCAGCGCCTGCGTCCGCGCCGGACATAGATTTCGGAGACGAAGCTACTCCCGGAGAAGGCGCAGGTTGACCGCAGTTTGACAGGTCGCTTCGCGGTAGTTTAGAATGTTGTCATAGTTTATATTCTCTGCGAAGGAGAGAGTAGCCGAACACTGCGGACATATGCAGCGAGCCGGGGACGGTGCAAGCCCGGAGACGCAGATCGGCGAAAGGCACTCTGGAGAGATCGGATTGCAAGAGGAGGGTTATCCGCGCGGCGCGCTTGACGGGCATCGGTCCCGGCGTCGTATGGAAACCAAGTAGGGTGGAACCGCGGGAATGTTAGCTCCCGTCCCTATGTCTGCCGTGGCGGACGTGGGACCGGAGTTTTTTTGCGCGTTTCGCGCAGGCTCTCGTCGTCCGGCTCGTTCTTGAACAGATTGGCCAAAAGGAGCGAACAAGGATGAATTTTCAGCAAATGACGTTAACGCTGCAGCAATTCTGGGGCGAACAAAACTGTATCGTCGTGCAGCCTTACGACACGGAGAAGGGCGCGGGAACGATGAACCCGATGACTTTCCTGCGTTCGATCGGCCCCGAGCCGTGGAACGTCGCATACGTCGAGCCGTCGAGAAGGCCTGCCGACGGCCGTTACGGCGAGAACCCGAACCGGTTGTACCAGCACCATCAGTTCCAGGTGATCATGAAGCCGTCTCCGGACAACATCCAGGAGCTGTACCTGGAGAGCTTGAAGCGGCTGGGCATCGATCCGCTGCACCACGACATCCGGTTCGTCGAAGACAACTGGGAGGCTCCGACGCTCGGCGCGTGGGGACTCGGCTGGGAAGTGTGGCTGGACGGAATGGAAGTGACCCAGTTCACGTACTTCCAGCAGGTGGGCGGCATCGATTGCCATCCGGTCGCCGTCGAGATTACGTACGGAATGGAGCGGCTGGCGTCGTACATCCAGAACAAGGAGAACGTATTCGACCTGGAATGGGTCGACGGCGTGACATACGGCGACGTATTCAAGCAGCCCGAGTACGAGCATTCCAAGTATACGTTCGAAGTATCCGACGCCGCGATGCTGTTCCAACTGTTCTCGACGTACGAGGCCGAAGCGAAGCGTGCGATGGAAGAGAATCTCGTGTTCCCGGCCTACGATTACGTGCTGAAATGCTCGCACGCTTTTAACCTGCTGGACGCCCGCGGGGCGATCAGCGTCACGGAACGGACCGGCTACATTACGAGAGTCCGGAATTTGGCCCGCCAAGTCGCGGCCACGTATTTGCAGGAACGGGAACGTCTCGAATTCCCGCTGCTGAAGAAAGGAGCGGCGAACCATGGCTAAGGACCTGCTGCTGGAGATCGGAATGGAAGAGGTGCCCGCCCGCTTCGTGCGCGCGGCGATGGAGCAATTGCAGGAGAAGACGGTCAAATGGCTGGAGGACAGCCGTCTTGCCTACGGCGAAGTCAAAGCATACGCGACGCCTCGTCGCTTGGCCGTGCTCGTCTCCGGACTGGCGGACAAGCAAGAGGACGTATCCGAGGACGTGAAGGGGCCTTCCCGCAAAATCGCCTACGACGAGAGCGGCGCATGGAGCAAGCCTGCGCTCGGCTTCGCGAGAAGCCAGGGCGTAGAGCCGGACTCTCTGTTCTTGCGCGAGATCGGCGGGGTAGAGTACGTGTTCGCGACGAAGAGCAGCCTCGGCGTGGAGACGGCTTCGTTGCTTCCCGAAGCGCTCCCGGCGCTCGTCACCTCGCTAACGTTCCCTAAAAATATGAGATGGGGCGGCCACGAGCTGCGCTACGTCCGTCCGATCCGCTGGCTCGTTGCGCTGCACGGAGATCAGGTGGTACCGTTCGAAATCACCGGCGTCGCTTCGGGCAACGAGACGCGAGGCCACCGTTTTCTCGGCAACGTAGCGGTTATCTCCGATCCGTCTTCCTATGTCGAGATTCTGCGCGCGGAGCACGTCCTCGTGGACGTCGAGGAGCGCCGTCAGGTGATCCTGACGGGAATCGAAAGCTTGGCGGCGGAAAGAGGCTGGACGATCGGAATCAAGGAGGACCTGCTCGAAGAGGTGCTGTTCCTCGTCGAGACGCCTTCCGCGCTGTCCGGCTCGTTCGATCCTTCCTTCCTCGACATTCCGCAGGAAGTGCTCATTACGTCGATGCGCGAGCATCAGCGCTACTTCCCGGTATTCGACGGCGAGGGACGTTTGCTTCCGCATTTCGTAACGGTGCGCAACGGCGACCGGACTTCGATCGACGTCGTGGCCAAGGGCAACGAGAAGGTACTCAGGGCGCGGCTGTCCGACGCCAAGTTTTTCTATGAAGAAGACAAGAAGCTGGTCATCGCGGACGCGCTGGCCAAGCTGGAAAATATCGTGTACCACGAAGAGCTCGGCACGGTCGCGGACAAGGTTCGCCGCGTGCGCGTCGTCGCCGACAAGATCGCCGCGCACCTGCGGCTCGATCCATCCGTCGCTGCGGACATCTCCCGGACCGCCGACATCTGCAAATTCGACCTCGTCTCCCAGATGGTGTACGAATTTCCGGAGCTGCAAGGCATTATGGGCGAAGACTACGCGCGTCTGGCGGGAGAACGGGAGACCGTCGCCCGCGCGATCAACGAGCACTATTCGCCGCGCAACGCGGGCGACAAGCCGGCCGCTTCGCTCGTCGGAGCGATCGTCGGCATCGCCGACAAGCTGGATACGATCGCCGGCTGCTTCTCCATCGGCATCATTCCGACCGGTTCTCAAGACCCGTACGCGCTGCGCCGTCAAGCGGCAGGCATCGTGAACACGCTGCTCGCGCACGAGCTCGAGATTACGCTGGACGAATTGTTCCGGATCGCGCTCGACGTTCATGCGCAGAGAGGGCTGAAGCGCGAAGCTTACGACGTGGCCAAGGACATGCGGGAGTTTTTCGTTCTCCGCGTGAAGAACGTGCTGTCCGAGCAAGCGATCCGCTACGACGTCGTCGACGCGGTGCTGGGAGCGGGAGCGGGCGACGTGCGCCGCACCGTGCTGCGCGCGAGCGCTCTGCAGGCGGCGACCGCCGACGAAGCGAAGGCGGAGTTCCGCCCTGCGGTCGAGGCGTTCAATCGCGTCTGCAACCTGGCGGCCAAAGCCGACTCCAAGCAAGTGGACGCCAACCTGTTCGCGGACGACGCGGAGAGCAAGCTGTACGAAGCCTGGCAGCAGGCGCACGGGCAATTCGTGAAAGCGACGACCGAAGCCGATTTGGGAGTGGCGCTGTCCGCGTTGTCCTCGCTGAGCGGACCTGTGACGGCCTTCTTCGAAGCGGTCATGGTCATGGCCGAGGACGAGGCGCTGCGCCGCAACCGGCTGGCGATTCTGGCGCTCGTCGCCGACGACGTGAAGCAGTTCGCCGATTTCTCCAAGCTGGCGGGATAAAATTTAGAAGTTGAAAGGAGCTGGTCCACGTGCCTCAGAGGAACGTCACCGTCCATGTCGTATCCGATTCGGCGGGGGACACGGGCGAGCTTGCGGTGCGGGCGGCCGCGGCCCAGTTCCATCCGCTGTCCGTCAACATTCGCCGGGCGGCTTTCATTCAGTCGCGCGAGAGCATCGATTCCGTGCTTGCGGCCGCCCAGGCGGATAAAAGCATCGTGCTGTACACGCTGGTCATTCCTTTTCTCAGAGATCACATGGTTGAGCAGGCCGGCCGGATGAAAGTGACGGCGATCGACTTGCTCGGACCGCTCATCGATCATCTGGAACGGGCGCTTGGCCACGAATCCAGGCATGAGGCGGGTCTGAACCACGTCCTCGACGCAGACTACTTCCGCAAGGTGGAAGCGGTGGAGTTCGCGGTTCGTTACGACGACGCTCGCGACGTCTCCGGCATTCTCAAGGCGGACGTCGTCCTCGTAGGCGTGTCCCGGACTTCCAAGACGCCGCTGTCGATGGTGCTCGCGCACAAAATGTTCAAGGTGGCGAACGTTCCGCTTATTCCGGAGCTCGTTCCGCCGAAGGAGCTGTATCTGGCCTCCCCGAAGAAAGTGATCGGGCTGACAATCAATCCGGATTCCCTGAACGCGATCCGCAAGGAGCGGCTGAAGGCGATCGGCCTGCCGGACTCGGCTCCGTACGCGACTTCCGAACGGATTATGAAAGAGCTGGACCATGCCCGCCAAGTGATGGACAAGATCGGCTGCATCGTCATCGACGTCTCGAACAAAGCGGTCGAAGAAACGGCGAGCATCATTCTCGAACATTTTCAACGGTAACGCCGGACGCCATAGTCTGAATACCGGGCTTACGAAGCTAAGAGAACCGCGAGGTTCTCTTTTGCCGATTTAGTCGAATAATGAGAAATCGTGTCGAACTTGCCACTTTTCGACTTCGAGTTTCGTATTACTGTTCAATGCTGCCGTTTTCCCGCGCTTTCCGGGCAGTTTCTTCCTGGAAGTTTTGGGAAGCATAAAAAATGATGGGGCTTTGCAGGATTTTGATTCCCGTTAGCGTATATAATATTACGGCAAACTTTGGCTGAAACGCGTGGTGATGTCGATGATTGTCCCGACCCGTCGGGTCGTGGTGGACGGGGACGCTTGTCCCGTCAAAGCCGAGATCGCCGCAACCGTCAGGCAATGCGGCGCGACCGCTCTGCTCGTGTCCAGTCATGCCCACGTCTTGAATCCCGAACCTTCCGTCGAAGTCGTGACGGTCGACGCCGGGAATCAATCCGCGGACCTGTATATTGCCAACGTGCTGAAGCGCGGCGATATTCTCGTCACCGGCGATTACGGCTTGGCCGCCTTGGGGCTGGCCAGAGGCTCTTCCGTATTGACGCCCAGAGGCAAGATCATCCGGGAGTCCGACATCGAGGGACTGCTGGAACAGCGCCATTTCTCGGCGAAGCTGCGCCGGGGAGGCGTGCGCACGAAAGGGCCGAGCTCGTTTACGGCCGAAGATCGCGATCGGTTTCAACAAAAACTGACAGCTCTGCTGAGGGGGATGCAGGAAATTCCCGACACATAGCGAATTGTATTATGTGCTAGAAATCAGGTGGTTTCATGAGTTATGGGATGATCCCTCAAGAGGTTATCGACGAAGTGCTGCGCCGTCATGAAATCTCGGAGACGGTGGGCAAATATGTTCATCTGACCAAAAACGGCAAGTATCTGAAGGGGCTCTGCCCCTTTCATTCCGAGAAGACGCCTTCCTTCACGGTAACGCCGGAAAAACAAATTTTCCATTGTTACGGTTGCGGGAAAGGCGGCAACGTGATCAAGTTCGTCATGGAGATGGAGGGAGAGTCGTTCCCCGAGGCCGTCAAGATGCTGGCCGAGGAGGCCGGCATGCCCGTCACCTGGACAAGCTATTCCGCCGAAGAAGCCTCTCCCGCGCAGAAGGAGAAGCGGCTTCTGCAGGAAGCCCACGACTACAGCGCAAAGCTGTACCACTATCTTCTGCAGAACTTGGAGGTGGCGAAGCCCGCCAAAGCCTACTTGCAGTCGCGAGGATTGAGCGATACGCTGATCGAGCAATTCGGGATCGGCTACGCTCCGCCGAGATGGGACACGTTGACCCAGGCGCTGGAGCGCAAAGGATTTCCGGCGAGCGAGATGGAAGCGGGAGGCTTGTTGTCCAAGCGTCAGGAGTCGGACGGTTACGTCGACCGGTTCCGGGATCGGATCATGTTCCCGATCCACGACGCAAGAGGGCAGACGATCGCCTTCGGGGGACGGCTGCTGTCGGACGGGCAACCGAAGTATCTGAACACGCCCGAGACGCCGCTGTTCAGCAAGAGCCGCACGCTGTACCGGCTTCACGAAGCGAGGTCGTCGATCCGCAAATCCGGTCAAGTCGTGCTGTTCGAAGGGTACATGGACGTGATCAAGGCTTGGTCCGCCGACGTTCGCAACGGCGTCGCCACGATGGGTACCGCCTTGACGGCCGAACATGCGGCCGTGCTGCGAAGATTCGCGGAGGAAGCGGTGCTCTGCTACGACGGCGACGATGCCGGACAAGCCGCGGCCCGCAAGAGCATTCCGCTGCTGGAAGAAGCCGGGTTCCGGGTGCGGGTGTGCCTGCTTCCGAACCGGATGGATCCCGACGAATACGTCACGTCCTACGGGCCGGAAGCGTTCGTCAGGGAAATCATCGAAGGAGCGGTTTCAGCGGTCAAATTTCAGCTTATATATTTGAGGAAATCCCATATACTCCTAGAAGAAGATGGAAGGATTAGGTATTTGCGCGACGCCGTCCGGGTTGTGGCCAGACGGGATTCCCCGATGGAGCGGGAGCTGTTGCTCAAGGAACTGGCCCAGGAGTTCGGAGTCGCCCTCGATACGCTGAAACAGGAAAGTCTCGAGATCAGGCAGCGGGAGAAATTGGAAAGCGCAAGGGATATTCCTGCCGGATCGTGGAATAATGTATGGAATGGAAATAACTTCGCGTCCAAGACTCCGCCGCTGGGTGCCGCGCACGTGAACGCGGAACGCCAACTGCTCTCCTGGATGATGCAGGACAAAGAAGCGGCTCTCCTCGTCGAGCAAAAGCTGGGGGACCGTTTTCACGTGGAGGATCACGCGGCCTTGGCTGCTTATTTATATGCTTTCTACGCCCAGAACAATGATCCTGACGTTGGCCGTTTCGTCGCGATGCTGCAAGATGATCGCCTGGAACGAATGGCCAGCGTAATCGCAATGATAGACGTCCCGTACGGCGAACGGGAGCTGGAAGACTGCATTCGAACGATCGGTCGCGCCTCGCTAGAGAGGGAGTACGAGCGTCTGACCGAGGAATTGAAGCGCGCGTCGCGGGAAGGCGACCAAGCGCGGGTACTACAATTGGGTATAGAGATTATCGCCCTGGAAAAGCAGCGCAAGATGTCATAACGCGCGGTTTCCCGGGGAGGAGGGAGTCGGTAATGGCAAACGATCAACACACCGGACTGGAAACGGAATCGACACTGGAACAGGTCAAAGCTCAGCTTATCGAACAAGGCAAGAAAAAATCTTCCTTGACCTATAAAGACATCATGGAAAAGCTGTCTCCGTTCGATCAGGACCCCGAGCAAATCGACGAGTTTTTCGAGCAACTGGCGGATATCGGCATCGAGGTATCCAACGATCACGACGATATGGGGCGTCACGGAGGCGACGAGGACGAGCGCGACGAATTTAATTTCGACGACGATCTCAGCTTGCCGCCGGGCATCAAGATCAACGACCCCGTTCGGATGTATCTGAAGGAAATCGGCCGTGTGCCGTTGCTCGGAGCGGATGACGAAGTCGAGCTTGCGAAGAAGATCGAGATCGGCGGTCCGGATGGAGAAGAAGCGAAGAAAAGGCTGGCCGAAGCCAACCTTCGTCTCGTCGTCAGCATCGCCAAGCGTTATGTCGGGCGGGGAATGCTGTTCCTGGATCTGATTCAGGAGGGCAACATGGGTCTGCTGAAAGCCGTCGAGAAATTCGACTACGACAAAGGCTTTAAGTTCAGTACCTATGCGACCTGGTGGATTCGTCAGGCGATTACCCGGGCGATCGCGGATCAGGCGAGAACGATTCGGATTCCGGTCCACATGGTGGAAACGATCAACAAGCTGATCCGGGTATCCCGTCAATTGCTTCAGGAATTGGGGCGCGAGCCTACGCCGGAGGAAATTGCCGAGCAGATGGAACTCAGCGTCGATAAAGTGCGGGAGATTATGAAGATCGCGCAGGAGCCGGTTTCTCTGGAGACGCCGATCGGCGAAGAGGACGACTCTCATCTGGGCGATTTTATCGAGGACCAAGAGGCGCTTGCTCCGGCCGACGCCGCGGCGTACGAGCTGCTTAAGGAGCAGTTGGAAGACGTGCTGGATACGTTGACCGAGAGAGAAGAGAATGTGCTGCGCCTGCGGTTCGGACTGGACGACGGACGCACGCGTACGTTGGAAGAGGTCGGCAAGGTGTTCGGCGTTACGCGCGAACGGATTCGTCAGATCGAAGCCAAAGCGCTGCGCAAACTGCGTCATCCTAGCCGCAGCAAGAGATTGAAGGATTTTCTGGAATAAAGGCAATTCGTTGCAGATCAGAGACCTTGGCCATTATGGTTGAAGGTCTTTTTGTTCAAACGGTACGAGGAGGCTCGTCGGCATGGCCGCTAATGATGAAGAGAAACGCAACCTCATCGTGAAGGAAATCGAATCTTGGCGCCGAAGCAAGCTGTTGCCGGAGCAGTATTGCGACTTTCTGCAAAATTTGTATTTGGAAGATTTGGAAGATCGTCCGCGCGGCGTAACCGGAGCGGTCGTGAAGAAAATCGGTCAGGCGTCCGGGAAACAATGGTTTCTTGCTTCTGGAATTTTTGCCTTGATTTGTTTTGTTGTACTTCATTTTAGCGTGTTTCCCCTGCTATTGCAAATAGCGATTGCGCTTCTCGTTACGGGAGGATTCGTCTACGCCGGAATGAGGCAGCGGGCCAACAGGCCGGCACGAGGCTACGCTCTGATCGGCGGGGGGATGGCGTTCCTGTTCGGAGCCGGGCTTGCGATCGTAGGGCTGCAATGGGGATGGGAAGGCTCCGGCGTCCTGTGGCTGCTCGGGCTGCTGGCCGTCGTCTGGATCGGCGGAGGATTATGGCTGAGGCTGGCGCTTCCGCAATGGCTCGGCTGGTTGGCGGCCATTGCCTTGTACGCTTTGCTGCTGGCCGAGTACGCCCCGGCCTCGTCGGTGTTCGAGGTGCAAATCTTCTGGCTTCCCGCGGCGCTGCTGTTCTGCTGGCTGAGCTGGTTTCTGCACATTCGGCTTGCTTCGGCCGGAACGGCCATGTTCGCCGCGGCGCTTGTGCTCTGGTTTATGCCGGAAGTCTATTCGGCTCTGTACGAAGTTCGTCCCGAGTGGATTCAGATGGAAATTTTGATTAAAATTTTGATCGCGGGCATCGGCATGTTCCGCCTGCGAAAACAATGGATGGAATGGGTTGCATAACAGATGACGGATAAGAAAGAGTCGGGGACGGAAGTGAAGCTGTCCCTGTCCCGCCGGTTGTCGGCGCTGGCGGAGCGCGTTCCCCAAGGGGCGCGGTTCGCCGATATCGGGACCGACCACGCGCTGCTTCCGGTTTATTTGGCGCTTGAGGGGAAGATTGTTTTCGCCGTTGCCGGCGACATTAACGAGGGGCCGGTTAACGCGGCCAAAAGGCAAGTGGCGGAGGCCGGTCTGCAAGAGAAGATTTCCGTTCGCCAGGGCGACGGAATGGCCGTCCTGCAGCCGGGAGAAGTGGATACGGTCGCGATCGCGGGCATGGGCGGCAGCTTGATGGCCCGCATTTTGGAGCAGGCCGGAGCGAGCTTGGACGGAGTGGAGACGCTCATCCTCTCGCCGCACGTTGCGGAAGACGCGGTAAGGCGCTGGCTGTCGGAGTGCGGGTATGCGATCGACGACGAGCTGCTGCTGGAGGAAGACGGAGTTATCTATACGCTGATCAGAGCGAGACATGTGCCTTCTGTGGAAGAGGCGCGGGAGATCGATGCCCGTCTGTACGACGGGCGTCTGCTGGCGCCGTCGCTTGAACGGGTTTCGCGCGCGTTGCTGTACGAGATGGGGCCGCTTCTGCTGCGGAGCCCGAGCGAAGACTTTTTCCGGAAATGGGAGCAGGAGATCGCCAAGCGGGAGCGTGTAATTCTGCAGCTTAACCATGCCGTTGCTCCGGAAGCCGCCGAGAAGGCGCGCGAATGGGAAGAAGACGTCAAGGAAATCAGGGAGGTGCTCGCATGTTTGCGCGGGGAGAAACGATCGTCCAATTGATGGAGCAGCTTGCCCCCAAGCATTATGCCGTTCCCGACGACAAGATCGGCTTGCAGGTCGGCACGGCGGCCAAGGAAGTGAAGCGTGTGCTCGTGACGCTGGACGTGACGCCGGAAGTCGTGCGGGAGGCGGCCGGACTCGGCGCGGAGCTGATTATCGCTCATCATGCGGTCATCTATCGTCCGCTTGCGCATCTTCGCACGGATACGCCTGCGGGTGCTCTGGCCGCGGAATTGCTGCGCAGCGATATCGCGGTCTATATTTCGCATACGAATCTCGATACGGCGGAGGGCGGCATCAACGACCTGATGGCGGATGCGCTGGAGCTCAGCGGGCGCGACGTGCTGGAGGAGGTGCACACGGACCAGCTCTACAAGCTGGTCGTGTTCGTACCGGAATCCCATCACGAGCAAGTTCGGAATGCGATTTTTGCGGCGGGGGGCGGCTGGATCGGGAACTACAGCCACTGCAGCTTTAATATCGAGGGAACCGGCACGTTCGTGGCTCGGGAAGGAACCGATCCGTTTATCGGCAAAAAAGGGCAGTTGACGGAAGCGAAGGAAATCCGGCTGGAGACGGTCGTGCCGATGAGTGTGAGGAAAAAAGTCGTGTCCGCGATGCTGAAGGCCCATCCTTATGAGGAGGTCGCCTACGATCTGTACCGCGTCGATCTGAAAGGCCGCTCCTTCGGTCTCGGAAGAGTCGGCAAGCTGGTAGAACCGGAGACGCTGGATCAGTTCGCCGAACGCGTGAAGCAGGCGCTGGACGTGCCGTTCGTCCGCGTCGTCGGCGACGGGGCGAAGCCGATCCGCAAGGTGGCCGTGCTGGGCGGCTCGGGCGCAAGATATATTCGTCATGCGATCTTCGCCGGAGCCGACGTGCTCGTGACGGGCGACATCGATTTCCACTCAGCGCAGGATGCGCTGGCGGCAGGTATCTCTATCGTCGATCCGGGCCATCACGCCGAGAAGATCATGAAGCCCAACGTCGCGAAGTGGCTGTCCGAACGCCTGAAGGAGAAGGGGTACGCCACGGAAGTCATCGCTTCTCAGGTAGACACGGAGCCTTTCCGGCTCAGATAGGGATTCTCCATTCATTTCCGTTGCCAAGGCGGCGGAATGGCGATATACTATAGGTTACACACCGGAAAGTTTGACAGACAATCGCTGGCGGCTTCGCGCCGCGAGAGGAAAGTCCGGGCTCCACAGGGCAGGATGCTGGATAACGTCCAGTCAGCGCGAGCTGAAGGATAGTGCCACAGAAATGGACCGCCGATGGCTGCTTAGGCAGATCAGGCAAGGATGGAACCGTGGTGTAAGAGACCACGAGGGACACTGGTGACTTTGTCCCTGGTAAACCCCATCTGGAGCAAGACCGAGGAGAACGCCGAAGCTTCGAGCTTCAGCCCTTGCCCGGGGTGCGTTCGGGTTGGTCGCTTGAGCCGTACAGCAATGTGCGGCCTAGAAAGATGATTGTCGCTTCAACCGTGGGAGGATCGCCTTGGCGCGGTCCGTTCTGACCACGAGAAGTACAGAACCCGGCTTACGGCAAGCTTTCCGGCTATAGCCAATTCAAGCCAAAAGGAGATACAGGACTTTTTCAGTCCTGCATCTCCTTTTTTTCTGTGGACCCCGCCAAATAGTACCGTCGCACACGCTTAAAGTCGGCATCCGCCCGAAGATCCCCTCGATAGTACCGCCGCACGAGCTTAAAGCTGGCACCCGCCCGAAGATCCTCTCGATAATACCGCCGCCCGCGCTTAAGATCGCCCATTTACGGAGGTCCAGCCGACAGCACCTACGGAAGCATGTTCACTTCAACCCGCTCATGCGCTCCAGTTTGTCGCGCGTCCGTGAAGGGAATAGCTGCAGCGACGATTCGGAGCCTTGCGCGGACTGAAGGGCGGCCATGACGTCGATCTGGCCGAAGCCGAATTCGGCGTCTCTGCCTGCTACTCCCAAATCTTTGGCCGTAGTGCGGACCAAGTCCATCACTTGTTCGTTGTCCAGCCCGGGATTGGCCGCGCGGACGAGCGAGACGAGCGCGGCGACGTGCGGGCAAGCCATCGACGTGCCCGACAGAGCGGCGTAGCGGCTTCCGGGGTACGTGCTCGGAATGGAGGTGCCGGGAGCCGCAACGTCGATGTAGTCGCCATAGTTGGAATATTCGGCCCGGCTCTCGTCCGGATCGGTTGCCGCTACGGCGAGCACTTCGGGATAGGCCGCCGGAAAGCCCGGACGTTCCGTATTGTCGTTGCCGCTGGCGGCAACGAGCACGACGCCGTTGTCGTGGGCGTACTTGATCGCATCGTGCAGAAACTCTGCCTGCGCATAGTTGCCCAGGCTCATGTTGATGACATGCGCGCCGTTGTCCGTCGCCCATATGATCCCTTCGGCGACGGAATAAGTGGAGCCGGCGCCCGTATCGTCCAGCACTTTGACCGGCATGATCTTCGTGTACCAGGTCATGCCGGCGACGCCTTCGTTGTTGTTGACCTCCGCCGCGATAATGCCGGCTACGTGCGTGCCGTGTCCGACGTCGTCTTCGGGGTCGGCGGACGGGTCGACGATGTTGACGCCTTTAACGAGACGTCCCTTCAAGTCGGGATGATCGGACTGGACGCCGGTGTCCAGCACCGCGACGACGATGTCCGGACTTCCCTTGGTGACCTTCCAGCCGGTCTCCGTCATGATTTCGGGTAGGTTCCACTGGTATTCCGAATACAGCGTATCGTTGGGAACCAGCGTTTCCTCTCCGTCATCGGCCGCGGCGTCCAAGCCCGTTCCCCGCGGAGAAGCCCCGTTGGTCAAGTACAAATAATGCGGCTCGACGAATACGGGATCCCATTCGCGCTTGAAGTAAGCTTTTAATTCACCGGTGTCATGTTTCTTGGAACGGAATACATAGATGCTTCTCGTCTGCTTGACGACGGTCAGGTTGAGTTCCTTGCGGAGCTGCAGCAGCTGCTTCTCCGTCAGCGGCTTGCGGAACTTGACGACGACCTCGTCCACGGAGTAGTGACTGGCGTTGCCGTTGTCTTCACCGCTGCGAACCGTCGTCTCCGCGTTCGTGCCGGGAACGACCGATTCGATTCGGTAGCGGCCTTCCTGAGGGTACGGGATAAGGCGGAGATTGCGGCGCTGGTGCCGCTCAACCGCCTGGATGACTTCCGCGGAGACGAGCGCAACGACGCTGCGCCCGTCGGCATTGCCGATGCGTTCGGCCGTTGCGAAATAGCTTTTGCCCCCTGCGGAGAAGACCGGAGTGGAGAAGCTGGCATTTTTGCGGGCGGCCGATCGCGCACGGGACAAATAAGGCAAAGCCCGGGTCAGCGCGTCCGGCGTCAGCGTGCCGGCGCTCTTCTTGCCCCCGCGATCGGCCCATTCGGCGTATACGACCTCGGGGTGGGCGTGCAGAAGAGCGCGCAGATCGTCGCCCGACGGCGAGCTTTGGCGACGCTTTTCCAGGAACGCGCGAATATCCCGTGCCACCTGGGCTCGCGACAGCCGTTCGGTCGCTTCCATGTCGTTTTTCACCGTTTGCAGTTTATAGGAAGCTTCGGCCTTGGCGCGCGAGGGCGAATCCGCGCCCGGAAGCGGCGCAGATTCGCGATTTTCACGATGAGTGGAGGACGGCAGCAGCGGGATGGCGAGCAGAACGACGGCGATTCCCAGCGCGATGCCGGCCCAAGCGTAACGGCGCATGGCGCACCTCTCCTTCAAGCTCCTGAAGCGGAGCCGATTATGCTTGTTAGGATGAAGGGAGACAGACAAAAATATACGGCACTTTTTGTCCTTGCCAGTACCGTTCGCTAACGATTTATGGTACGATAATGAAAGTTTCGCAACCGACAAGCGGGACTATTTAGCTTGATACCCAACTGCTCCCATAACGATATGCTTTTCGCACAAATGGAAAGGGGATCTATCCATGCCATCCACCAATCTTAAGGCGCTTGCCGAATCCAGCCGGGAGAAACTAAAGGCGGCCATCGATCCGATCGAGCACTTTTTGAACAATCACGCGTTAGAACAGCTCGTCCAGAACGACGACCCGGACAGTGTCACGTTTTACTCCGGCCTGTTGTCGGATTTGCGCCACTTGCTCGTCTTCTCCGAAGTGGCCTACGAGAAGCTCGGAGCTGTGCTGAGAAGACCTAATCTGGACAACGACTTGGCCGAACGCGCGCTGTACGAGGTGTACCACAACGGCGTCAATTCGTTCTTCTATCCGAAAAATGAATGCTACTCCGAGGACGGACGCTACGCCTACACGGGACAAGACGCGATTCGCTTCCGGATGAAGCCGGTTCGTGCCGCGCGCGACATCATCTTGGCGATCTCCCGGGTGTACGAGGAGCTTCGCGACGATCTGTCCTATTACGAAAGCGATTATTTGACGCATCGCCGGATGCAAGGACAATCCAAATAACAATTCTGCCTGCAACCTCCGCCCCCCTGACCGGTATACCCCGCTTTAGCGGGAGAACACTAGGTCAGGGGGGTGATCATTTATGCCGAAAGGCGTAGCTTGCAGCGTAAGCAACTGTTCGTTCTGGAAGGAAGGCAACGCCTGCGGAGCCAGCGAAATCAAGATCGAGGTGGACGCGCACTCCGACCTGCGTTGGAATGAAGAGTTCGCCGAGGAATTCGAGGATCATCGCGACAAAGCGGCGGATTCGTCCGTCACCTGCTGCCTGACGTTTAAGCCAAAGTCGTAAAATAGGTCTTGAGTAGCGCGTGCGTTCCTCGGTCGGGACTGGTCGTGCTTCCGGGATTGTTGTACAATGAGATCATCAGACTACAAATACTGACGACCGGGAGCCAATCGACTTGAACATAACGACGGATCCTCGCCTGCTCAAGCAAATGCTTCTTACCCAATGGATAACGGAATCGAATCCGCTCGGCGGCGGCAAGACCGCTCAAGGCGCATCGGAGCAAAGCGCCGGCGTATTCGATATGCTGCTCAACCAATATACGGCGGCTTCGCTTGGTTCCAACACTTCGGAGGCGCTGTCGCTGCAACGGCTGGATGCATCCGGAAGCTTGTCCGCCTATCCGACGTACTTGGGAGGAGCGCTGGCCGGCATCGGCGGCTCGCCCTCGGCGTTCGACGATCTTATCGTCGCCGCGGGACAGAAATACGGCGTAAGCCCTGCACTGATCAAAGGCGTCATTCAATCCGAATCTTCCTTTAATCCGAATGCCGTATCCTCCGCCGGAGCCAAAGGGCTTATGCAGTTGATGGACGATACGGCGAGAGGGCTCGGAGTGGCCGATTCCTTCGACCCGGCGCAAAATATCGACGGCGGAACGCGCTTCCTGTCTTACCTGCTGCGCAAATACGACGGCAACGTCGCGACGGCGCTGGCGGCTTATAACGCGGGACCGGGACGCGTGGACCGGTTGGGTCTGGAGAATGACCGGGACGTCGAGGCGAATCTGCATTTGCTGCCGGAGGAGACCCAAGGCTACATCCGCAAAGTGCTGAACGCGACCGTCCAGTGGAGCGTCTAACCTACCCTAACTTGGCCGGACCGGACACAATCCGGAACGGCAACGTCGGCTTTATGGATGAAGACGGGACGGCTGCGGCCGCTGCCCGTCTTTTTAACTTTTCGAATGGAGAAAGCCAATGAACACTTATTATTACGACCACTGCGCGTCTTCCCCGATGCCGCAGACGGTCATCGATACGATGAGCGAGCTGATGAGGCTGCATTACGCCAATCCGTCCTCGCTTCATAAATCGGGCGTGGACGCGATGAAGCTGGTCGATCGGGCCCGGGCCAGCGTTGCCGAAAGAATGGGAGCCAAACCTCAGGAAGTGCTGTTTACGTCCGGAGGAACGGAAAGCAACAACTTGGCGATCAAGGGGCTGCTCGGCAAAACGGCCAGATCGGCCAAGCACGCAATCGTATCCTCGGTCGAGCACGCTTCGGTATACGAATGCGCGAAGCATCTGGAAGCCGAAGGCGAGATCGAATTGACGGTGCTTCCGGTCGATTCCGCCGGCAGGGTCGATCCCAAGGACGTCGCCGCAGCGATCCGGAAGGAGACGGTCATCGTCAGCGTCATGCATGTGAACAACGAGACGGGCGCGATCCAGCCGATCGAAGAAATCGCCCGCATTGTCCGCAAGCATCCGCATGTCCGGTTCCACGTCGACGGAGTGCAAGCGATCGGCAAGGTGCCGTTTAACTGGAGCGGCTCGGGAGTCGACTTGTATACGGGATCGGCTCACAAGTTCGGCGGCCCCAAGGGGATCGGTTTCCTGCTCTCCAAGGAAGGCATCGAGCTCGCGCCTTTGCTTAGCGGAGGCAATCAGGAGAACGGCATGCGCTCGGGCACGCTTAACGTTCCGGCCATCGTCGCGATGTCCCAGGCATTAAGACTCTCGATGGAAAAAATGGACGCAAGGCGAGAGATGATGTACGCGCTGAGAAGAAGGCTGCTGGAACTCGTCGCGGACATTCCCGAGCTGCTTGTGAACGGAACGTCCGCACTGGACAACGACTCGGCCATGGAGACCGCTCCGCATGTCGTAAACTTGTCTTATCCCGGAATGCGCCCGGAAGTGATCATCCATATGCTTGAACGAGAAGGGATCTACGTCTCTACCCAGTCGGCTTGCTCTTCCAAGAGCCTGAAGCCGAGCCGCGTGCTGATGGCGATGGGACATAACGCGGACCGCTCGTCGGGAAGCATAAGGATCAGCTTCGGAGACGAGCACGGGATGCGGGATATCGAAGTACTAGGCGCCAAGCTGCGAGCGGTCGTGGCCGGGTTGAAGCCGCTGGAGAGGACGGGAAAATGAACTACGAACTGGTGCTGGTCCGATTTGGGGAGATTGTCATTAAAGGACGCAACCGCAATCGCTTCGAGACAATGCTGCTGACGCAGATCCGAATGGCGCTGAAGCCGTTCGACAAGCTCGAATTCGTCAGAAGCTACGCGAGAGTCTACATTCGCTTGAACGGAGAGAGCTACGATCGGGTCGCGGAGCGGCTGAAGGATATTTTCGGCATTATGAGCTTTAGCCCGGTCATCGGCTCGGGGCTGGAGCTGGAGAAGATTCGGGAAAATTCGTTGCAATTGATCCGAAACTTGAGGGTCCCTCCGAAGACGTTCAAGGTGTCGGTCAACCGCGGCTGGAAGCAGTACCCTCACAATTCCATCGAAATGAATCACTTGGTCGGGTCGCACGTACTGCGTAACACGCCGGATTTGAAAGTCGACGTCCGTCGTCCGGACGTCGAGTTGAAGGTCGATATCCAGAAGGACTCGGCTTACATCTACTGCGAGGTCGTCAAGGGAGCGGGCGGTTTCCCGCTCGGCATGAACGGCAAGGCGATGCTGCTGCTGTCCGGAGGCATCGACAGCCCTGTGGCCGGATGGATGGCGATGCGCAAAGGGCTCAAGATAGAGGCGGTTCATTTTCACAGCTATCCGTTCACGAGCGAGCAGGCGAAGGACAAAGTCGTGGCGCTGGCGAGAAGATTGGCGTATTACGGCGGGAAAATCAAGCTGCACCTCGTGCCGTTCACTGAAGTGCAGACGAAGCTGGCGCAGTCCGGCCACGACAGTCTGATCATTACGCTCATGCGAAGAAGCATGCTGCGGATCGCCGAGCGGCTGGCGGAGCAGAACGACGCTCTGGCCGTCGTGACCGGGGACAGCCTCGGGCAGGTGGCGAGCCAGACGCTCGGCAGCATGAACGTGATCGGTCGTGCCGGTTCGCTGCCGCTGCTCAGGCCACTCGTCATGATGGACAAGCAGGATATTATCGACTGCGCGGAGCGGATCGGCACGTACGATACGTCGATCCTGCCTTACGAAGACTGCTGCACGCTGTTCGTGCCGAAATCTCCCGCGATCAATCCGAATCTGAACATCGTCGAAAGAGCCGAGGCGATCATGGGCGCAGAGCTCGAGCGGCTGATCGACGAAGCCGTTCAGGGCACGGAAGTCGTCGTGCTGAAGGACGGCGGGGCGGACGCGGAAGCTTCCGACCGCGAACGGCAAGAGGACGCCTGGTTTTAAGCACAGAAACAAGCCGAGAATCGCGCTAATGCGATTCTCGGCTTTTTTTGGCTGCGAACAAGGGGCCGGTCTTGCTCTCGCTTCGAGCGGATTTGCGGGCTTTGACGGAGTTCGTCCACAGGCCGGCGAGCAGGATCGCCACGACAAGCGCGACGACGAATACCCAGTACAGGGCGGGATTGCGGTCGAAGAACGCGGCGAACTCGCCTTCGTGCATAATCATTTTGGCGGCCGTGTAAGCGAGCACGCCGGAACCCAGATAGATAATCCAAGGAAATCTGCCGATCAGCCTAATAAACAAAGTGCTTCCCCATACGACGATCGGAATGCTGATCAACAGCCCGAGCACGACGAGGAAATAATCTCCGTGCGCCGCCCCGGCGACGGCGATGACGTTGTCCAGTCCCATCGCTGCGTCTGCGATGACGATCGTGCGCACGGCCGCCCACAACGTCGCTCCGGCTTTGACTTCTTCGTGCGAGTTTTCCTGCACGAGCAGCTTGTAAGCGATCCACAGCAGCAGTACGCCGCCTACGGCGAGAAGATAAGGAATTTTGAGCAAGCTTACGACGAGCAAGGTGGCTATGATGCGAATCAACACGGCTCCGAGCGTTCCCCAGATGACGGCCATCTTCTGCTTATCCTTCGGCAGGCTTCTGGCCGCCAGCCCGATGACGATGGCGTTGTCCCCCGCAAGCAGCAGATCGATGAAGACGATCGTCAGCAGGAGAGACCAGAACTCAAGGCTCAGCACATCCCATCCAAAAATGTCCATGATGGATTCCTCCCTTGCGTTTCAAGCAGTTATACGGCGCACCGGCAGCAACGATTCAAAAAAATTACAATTCATATCCCCCTCGGCTTGTACATAAATCTGGTACGAGGGGGTGTGCCGGATGGGTATGATGGAATCCGTGCTCGTATTTCTGGAAATCGTGATGATCAACTTGCTGCTGAGCGGCGATAACGCGATCGTCATCGCCATGGCCGGACGCAGACTGCCGCCCGAGCAGAGAAGGCGGGCCGTCTGGTGGGGAGCCGCGGCGGCGATCTTCCTTCGGTGCGTGCTGACGCTTGGCGCGATCGCGCTGCTCAACGTTCCGTTTCTGCGGACGGTCGGCGCGGTGCTGCTGATTGCGATCGCTTATCAGCTGCTGATGGACAATAAAGACAAATCGTCGCATACGCAGGCGGCAAGCACGCTCGCCGGCGCGGTGTGGACGATCGTCGTGGCCGATTTCGTCATGAGTCTGGACAACGTGCTGGCCGTCGCCGCCGTCGCGGACGGAGATACCGCGCTTCTGATCATCGGCATCGTGATGAGTATCCCGATTATTATTTGGGGGAGCTCGTTTATTATGCGCATGCTGGACAAACTGCCGGGCTTGGTTTATTTGGGAGGCGGACTGCTCGGCTATACCGCCGCGGAGATGGCGATGGGGGATCCGGGATGGAAGCCGTACCTCCATCTGCTTCCCGCCGATTCGGATAAGCTGATTCCGCTTATGGCCGTCGCCGCGCTGCTCGTCGTCGCGCTGTTCATGCGGAAGAGAGCCCCTCATGCGGGCTAGGGCGTGTATGCAAACCCGCTCAGAGGCATCTCCCCTGCTGCGTCACTTTTGCTTGACGTACCTCCGGTACGCCTTCACAAAAGTTCCTTGCATGGAACGAAAATTCGGCAACATCTGCTATCCTCGGAGGTTGCATACACGCCCTAGCTGCAAGGGGGCATTCCAAAACTTCGCGCTTTATTCCAACCTTTTCGGTGTGGAATACCGGACTTTTCGAACATACTCTTTAGGGAAAATTTTGCTTTCATGAGCTAGTTTTTTCCCCCGACTTCCATTAAACTAATAGAAAAAGCCGTCACCTTTCGTCAACGGAACGTGAGCTGCAGAGAATGAAGTGGGGGAGCCATCGTGAACAGACAGTCCGCAGCAGTCGGAATCGGAGTCGTGGCTGTTGGATTAATCATCTTGCTAGGTAAATTGGGTGTATTCGCGTTCATCGGCGCCGTATTCTGGCCGTTGTTCGTGCTCATTCCGGGCGTGCTGCTGCATGTTCTCTATTTCGGCCGGATCGTTCCGTCGATCGCTTTGATCCCGGCGGGCATTCTTACCGTCGTCTCGATTGTATTAATGATCGGCAACTGGTTCGGGTGGGGGCTGCTGAAGTATCTTTGGCCGCTGTTTCCGTTCGCGATCGCCGTAGGGCTGTACGAATACTATATTTTCGGATACGACCGTTCCAAGCAGCTGTGGATGGCTTCTATCGGACTGGCGGGTTTGTCGCTGCTGTTTTTCGTCATGACGCTGCTGTGGACCTGGGGAATTTACTTGATCGCAATCGCCTTGATCGGCGTTGGCGCGTGGCTTGTCGTTCGCCGTCCCAAAATGTGGTGACAAAAATCACACATCATTATAAGAAATCGATTGGCTTTTCCGCGAACGTAGCGTATAATATAAGGGATGAGGACCAGCGAGCATCTGCGGCGCTGCGTCGATCGTACCGGTAAAGGTTATCAACGTCGGCCTCGTGTCGACGTTTTGTTTTTGGGTACAGGGAGAGCCTGGGCGATACGCCGTCGGGTAATCGGAGAGCAAACAGAGACAACAACAAGGAGTGGAATTATGCATTCAAGAGACAAAATTCGCAACATCGCCATTATCGCCCACGTCGATCATGGCAAGACGACGCTGGTAGACCAACTGCTGCGTCAATCCGGAACTTTCCGCGATAACGAGCAGCTGCAAGAACGCGCCATGGACTCCAACGATCTGGAGCGCGAACGCGGCATTACGATCCTTGCCAAGAACACGGCCGTCAACTATAAGGATACGTTGATCAACATCGTCGATACGCCGGGACACGCCGACTTCGGAGGCGAGGTTGAACGGATCATGAAGATGGTCGACGGCGTACTGCTTGTCGTCGATGCTTTCGAAGGCTGCATGCCGCAGACGAAGTTCGTGCTGCGCAAAGCGCTTCAGCAAGGGCTGACTCCGGTCGTCGTCCTGAACAAGATCGACCGTCCGGCCGCCCGTCCCGCGGAAGTCGTCGACGAAGTGCTCGAGCTGTTCATCGAGCTGGAAGCTTCCGACGAGCAGTTGGATTTCCCGGTCGTGTACGCGTCGGGCCTTAACGGCATCGCCGGCAACACGCCGGACGATCTGAAAGAGACGATGGAGCCGCTCTACGAAATGATTCTGGAGCACATTCCGTCGCCGAAAGAAAACCCGAACGAACCTCTGCAATTTCTCGTCACGCTGCTGGATTACAATGAATATTTGGGCCGCATCGCCATCGGTCGCGTCAATCGCGGTCAAATTCGCCAGGGCCAGGTCGTGGCGGTCATCGATCGCGAGGGAGCGGTTAAGCAAGCTCGTATCGAGAAGCTGTTCGGCTTCCAGGGTCTGAAGCGGATCGAAGTGGAAGAAGCGGCCGCGGGCGACATCGTGGCCATCGCGGGACTGAAAGAGATCAACATCGGCGAGACGATCGCCGATCCGAGCAACCCGGAAGCTCTGCCCGTGCTCGCTATCGACGAGCCTACGCTGCAGATGACTTTCCTCGTCAACAACAGCCCGTTCGTCGGACGCGAAGGCAAGTGGGTCACTTCCCGCAAGCTGCGCGAACGTCTGTTCAAAGAGATCGAGACGGACGTCAGCTTGAGAGTCGAAGAGACGGACAGCCCTGACGCGTTCATCGTCAGCGGGCGCGGCGAGCTGCATCTCGGCATTCTGATCGAGAACATGCGCCGCGAAGGATTCGAGCTGCAAGTGTCCAAGCCGGAAGTTATTCTGAAGGTGATCGACGGCGTGAAGAGCGAGCCGATCGAGCGTCTGCTGATCGACGTGCCGGAAGAAAGCATGGGCGCGGTCATGGAGAGCCTCGGAACGCGCAAGGCGGAAATGGTCAACATGATCAACAACGGCACAGGTCAAGTGCGCTTGGAGTTCCTCATTCCCGCGCGCGGGCTGATCGGCTACCGGACGAACTTCCTGACGCTTACCCGCGGATACGGCGTCATGAACCATGCGTTCGACAGCTACGGACCGATGGTCGGCGGCCAAGTCGGCGGCAGACACCAAGGCGTGCTGATCGCGAGCGAGACGGGCAAGTCGACGATGTACGGCATGCTGTCCGTCGAAGATCGCGGCATTCTGTTCCTGGAGCCGGGCCAAGACGTATACGAGGGCATGATCGTCGGCGAGCATACCCGCGATAACGATATTATCGTCAACATCTGCAAAGAGAAGGCGCTCAACAATATTCGTACGGCCAACAAAGAAGAGACGGTCAAGCTGAAGTCGCCTCGTCTCATGTCTCTCGAAGAGGCTCTGGAATATTTGAACGACGACGAGCTGTGCGAGATTACGCCGAAGAGCATCCGTCTCCGCAAGAAGGTGCTGAACAAGAGCGAGCGGGACAGAGCCGAGAAGCATCGCCGCATGGCCGAGGCGGGCGTATAAGCGCCGTTTAGCGAACGAAAGGGGGATTTTCCATGCAACAATGGTTTCACGATCACCCGATCATTTCTTACCTTCTCATCGTCGCCTGTACGATTTATATTTTTAATACTGTCTTCAGAGTCGGGAAGCTCCCGATTCTGAAGGAAATTGCCGTCCACGTCGTGCTGGCGATCGGCTGCTTGGTGCTGCTGCTCCTGCAGCTGGACAAGCTGCCAATCATCCAGTGCATGGGCGTCGCGGTTGCCATGATGATGCTGCTGCGTCTGCGCCAAATGTACGACAAACGCAAAAATTACCGGAAGAACAAGAACGGCGAGGCTCCGCGGGCAGGTTAACTGTCCGCGGTTGCCGGTTATCCGAAAGCGCTGCGAAATGCTGCATAGGGGAGAGGGGAAACCGCCGTGTCTCTGATGGATGCTTTATTTTACTGGCTGCAAATGAAGTGGATCGTCTCCGAACGGCCCGACGACGAAGCGGCCAAGGATACGCTTGCCTTTTTCGCGCAAATATTGTCGGAAGACCATCGGCTGACGTCGTTCGATGTCAGTTCGACGGACGAGGGCAAAGTATACATAACTTATGTCGGAGCCGATGATGGCGCCTCCAGCACGGTCTGGTTCGACCGCGAAGCCGTAGAGCAATTGAATCGGGACATGTTCGGCCAGTCTTCGGGCTGCGGTTCGGATTTCAACACAGAGGACGAGGAGGACCAGGCTTGAGCCAGAACACACCTTTGCCGTCGCGTTCGAGCAGGCGTGCCTCCGTTCCCAAAGCCCCGAAGAAGAAAACCGGCGGAGGATTTCGTTGGGGAAGATTTATTTTCATTATCTTGAGCCTCGCGATTGTGCTGCTCGCAGGGTACGTGGCTTACTTGTACTACGGCTCGTATAAGCCGAATTTGGCCAAAATCGCCAAACAGGAAGACGGGACCGGCGTATCGATTAAGATTCCCAAGGAAGAGAGCGCGAAGGTCAAGCCGATCTCGCTTGTCCTGCTGGGGCTCGATACGCGAAGCGAGACCGGGAGCATGAACACGGACGTCATGATGGTGGCGGCGTTTAATCCCCAGTCAAAAACCGCGACGGTCGTCTCCATTCCGCGCGACAGCTCTTTGGCCGTGGACGGTTACAAAAAGCATAAGGCGAACGGATATTATGCGGCTTTCTACATGTACGGCAAAAACAACGAAAAGCTGGAAAAGGAAAAGCTGCCGGGTTACGCGCGGGACGAGACGAAATTGCTGCTGTCGAGATTTTTCGACATTCCGATCGATTATACGGCGGTCATCGACTTCCAGGGGTTCGTAGACGTCGTGGACGCGCTCGGGGGCGTTACGGTCAACGTCGATCAAAACATGCGCTACGTCGATTCCGCGGACGGAACGGACATCAACTTGACGAAGGGCGAGCAGCAGTTGGATGGGGAACAGGCGCTTGGCTTCGTTCGTTACCGGAAATCGAATACGAACAAGAACTTTAAGCCGACTGCCGAGTCCAGCGACTTTGCCCGCAACGAACGGCAAAACCAGGTGCTGGGCGCGATCGCCGACCGAATGAAATCGCTCGGCAGCGTGACCAAAGTCGGCGGGCTGCTGGACGCGGTCGGCAACAACTTGCGCACCGACATTCCCGCGGTCCAGATCGAGAATATCATCGCCACCTATTTCGGCATCAACCGTTCCGATATCCGGTTTATTCCGCTAACTGGCACGTGGAGAAGCCCTTATGTCTATTTGGATGAGGACAAGTTTGCAGAAGCGAAGCGCGCGCTGAACGAGGAACTGAATCAGGACGGACGGGGAGGCTCGGCAGAGGTCTCCGCGACTTCTGAGACCTCTGCGTCCGACTCGAAGAATTAATAAGCTTGGTTCCGATCAGCGATGGACGTAGGATTGCGCGAGCAGGTCGCGCCATTCGACGTACACGCTCCAGGCTTGACGGTTTTCCAGCAACGCTTTGCCCGTGTACAGCCCTTCTTCGACCGATCCGACCTTGCCGGCGAGATGCAGTCGATATGCCGCGTTCAACAACACTTGGTTGATGAACGCCATATCGGCATCGCCGCGCAGGACGGCTTCGGTCGTTTCTATTTGCAAGGCGGCCGTCCATTCGACTTCCGGCACGGGCGTATCGAGCCCCCAGGCTTCCGGACTGACGACCTGAAGGCTGGCGTTGCCTTGCTCGACCAGGTAAGTGCGGGTAGGGCGGTCGACGAACAGATCTTCGGAGCCTTCTGCTCCTTGCACGATGAGAGCTTTGCGATAATTCAGCTTCGTCATCAGACGGGCCAGGCGATCGAATACGGTGTTGTGGTACACGCCGAATACGAGATACGGAGAGTGGCCGTAGTCGATCAATTTTTCCGCCGTGTTCAGCACGGTTCTCATGCCGAGCTGTTCCCGGATCGGACGAAGCTGCTTAAGGGGCGGGCACCACTGTTCCGCGGGCACGTACAGCAGTCCGGTCCGCTTCGCCGCGGCGGCGAGCGTCTCGCGCGGAAGCTCTTCGGGACGGATGCCGACGAGCTTCAGCATATCGTGCAGGGTGACGCCCCACTTGGGAGGGAGCGAATCCGTTCCGTGCAGCGTGACCGGCAACCCGGCGGCGGCGAGCACGAAGGAGCATGCGAACGACGCGAAGAACGTCTTTTTGCGCCCGTCGTACGGTCCTGCGCAATCGAGGCCATCCGGATGCAGAGCTTCCCTATGGGCCGTTTTCCGGCATGCTTCGACGAACGCTTCGAGCTCTTCGACGCTCTCCATCTTGATCCGCTCGGCGATGAAGAACGCGCCGATCTGCGCGGGAGTCGCCCGCAGGCTCATAATTTCTTCCGCGGCCTGCAAGCATTCCTCGTAAGTCAAATCCCTGGCGCCGCGCTTGCCTCTTCCTACTTCTTTTAACCACGCGATCATCGGCGTTTCGCCCCTCTCTCTTTGTTTTCCTGCAGAAGCTGATACACCTTCACGATCGAGGTGGCTACGTCGACCATTCGCTTGCGTTCGTTCATCGCCTGTTTCCGCAAAATATCGTAGGCTTCGGATTCCGTGACGTTTTTGAGCTCGCACAGAATGCTCTTCGCCATATCGATCCACTTTCTCTCTTCTATTCGCCCGAGCAGCTGCTCCCGTTCGCTCTGCCACTGCCTCCGCTCCACGAATTGCTTGGACCCGATGTGAAGCGCCCAATGAATCTCGGGGCCGGACATCGAGGGAGTCAGCAGTCCGTCGATGGCGATATCGTCTTCGCAGGCTTCCAGAGACCCGGCCGCGGCGTCTTCGTCGCACCACCAGAGGAGCGGCAGGGGCTTTGCTTGCAGCAAGCGCTCGCTCCATTCTTTAATGGAGGCGATCGGGAGCTGCAGCACCGCCGCGTCCGCATTCGCGATCATCTGTGCCGCCTGATCTTGCGACAGCGTGGCGGAGACGGAATAACCGTGCGTGCGCAGGGCGAATTCGGGCGAGCGCGCCTTGGACGAGGACGATAGGCTTCTCTCGGAAGCTGGCGTGCGGTTGTGAATAACCAACAAGGTACGCATGATCGACCACCCCATTTCTGTGAATCTGACCCAACATTAGCTTATGTCATATAATCTCACGTAAATTTATATCACATGACAAGGCTTACTGTCTATGATTGAAACACAAAATAATTTATGTCATGTATGTTGACATATCCCGAAAATATATAGTATAGTTAGGCCATCGATAATTTCATCTCGAGGGGTACAATGGGGTACTCTCTCAAGCGGCAATGAAGCCTGCTGTCGGATTCGCGGAACGCACAACGTTCTCTGCGAATGCGAAGCGGGCTTTTGCGCATTTACGGGGTTTGGCAGAGAGAGAGGAGAGAGATCGGATGGACAAAACGAAGAAAAAACTGGTGCTCGTCGGCAACGGGATGGCCGGCGTGAGAACGATCGAACATTTGTTGAAGCTGGCTCCCCACCTTTATGAGGTGACCATCATCGGAGCGGAGCCGCATCCCAACTACAACCGGATCATGCTGTCGTCCGTTCTCGCCGGCGGCGCAAGCCTGAGCGAGATTGTCATCAACGACTGGGATTGGTACAAGGAAAACGGGATTCGATTGCTTACTGGCCACCGTGTAACGAATGTTGACGCCAAGGCGAAGAAGATCGTTACGGATAAAGATGTGACGCTGCATTACGATTCGCTTATTATGGCGACCGGTTCGAATCCGTTTATGCTGCCTTTGCCGGGTGCGGATAAGCAAGGGGTCATCGCTTTCCGGGACATTAAAGACTGTGAAATCATGATGGAAACGTCGAAAAAATACAAAAAAGCAGTCGTCATTGGCGGAGGGCTGCTTGGTCTGGAGGCGGCGCGAGGATTGCTCCATCTCGGGATGGACGTATCGGTCGTTCATATCAACAGCTTTCTAATGGAGAGACAGCTGGACCAGACCGCTGCGCTCATGCTGCAGAACGAACTCGAACAGCAAGGGATGAAGTTTCTGCTGCGCAAAAACTCCAGCGCCATTCTGGGCAGGAAGAGGGTCACCGGCCTGGCGTTCACGGACGGCACCGAAGTGGAAGCCGATCTGATCGTCATGGCGGTCGGGATCAGGCCGAACGTCGAATTGGCAAGATCCGTCGGAATCGAGGTCAATCGAGGCATCGTAGTGAACGACTGGATGGAGACGAGCGAGGCGGATATTTATTCGGTAGGCGAGTGCGCCGAGCATCGGGGAATCGCCTACGGTCTGGTGGCGCCTCTGTACGAGCAGGGAGCGGTGCTCGCCAAGCGGCTTGCCGGAGTCGAAACGGCCGGTTATACCGGCTCCGTCACCTCTACGAAGCTGAAGGTGTCCGGCGTTGACGTCTTCTCGGCAGGGCAGTACGACGAGCCTCCGGGATCGCGGGCGCTTCGCTACCAGGACGAGATCGACGGCGTGTACAAGAAAATCGTGCTGCGGGACGACAAGCTGGTCGGAGCGGTGCTGTTCGGGGATACCGGCGACGGGGCGAAGCTGTTCTCCGTCATGAAAAGCGGCGAATCGATCAAAGGCCGCGAGAAGGAACTGCTGCTCGGGATCGCGCCGGGGCAGAAAGGCGCGGATCCGGCCGAGCGGCTGAAGCAGCTGCCGGACGACGAAATCATTTGCGGCTGTAACGGCGTATCCAAGGGCGCGATCGCGGATGCGATTATGAACAAGGGCTGCGCGAGTCTGGGAGACATCAAAGCCTGCACGAAGGCTTCGGCTTCCTGCGGCGGCTGCAAGCCGCTCGTCGAAGGTCTGCTGTCCATCTATGCCGGAGATAACGTCGTCAAAGCCAAAGAAGGCATCTGCGGCTGCACAACGCTCGATCGGGACGAGATCGTCGCGGAGATCAAGCGGATGAGGCTGATGAACGTCAAGGAAGTCATGAACGTGCTGGAATGGAGCAATCCCGAAGGCTGTTCGAAATGCCGCCCTTCGCTCAACTACTATTTGGGCATGCTGTGGCCGGAGGAATACAAGGACGAGAAAGAGTCGAGAATCACGAACGAAAGATACCATGCCAACATTCAGAAGGACGGCACGTTCTCGGTCGTTCCGAGAATTTACGGCGGGGTGACTTCTCCGACGGAGCTGAAGAAAATCGCCGAAGTTGCGGAAAGATTCGACGTGCCGATGGTGAAGTTCACCGGCGGCCAGCGGCTTGACCTGCTCGGGGTCAAGAAAGAGGATTTGCCGAAGATGTGGGAAGAGCTCGGCATGCCGTCCGGCCACGCGTACGGGAAGACGCTGCGCACGGTCAAGACTTGCGTGGGCTCGACGTTCTGCCGCTTCGGCACGCAGGATTCGATCTCGATGGGCATTCGGCTGGAGAAGGAGTTCGAGCGGCTGAATACGCCTGCCAAAGTCAAGCTAGCGGTGTCGGGCTGTCCGAGAAATTGCGCCGAAGCGACGATCAAAGATTTCGGCGTGGTGGCGATAGACGGCGGGTGGGAACTTCACGTCGGCGGCAACGGCGGCGTTCACGTCCGCGCGACGGATCTGCTGTGCGTCGTCAAGACGGAAGACGAAGTCGTCGAATGGGCGGGAGCGTTCCTGCAATATTACCGGGAGAACGCGCAGTGGAACGAGAGGACGTCGAACTGGGTCGAGCGCGTAGGCCTGGAAGCGGTGAAGGACGCCCTTGCCGAGCCTGAAGAGCGCGCGGAACTGTACGCCCGAATCCGCAAAACCCTCGATCTGACGACGGACCCGTGGAAGCAGATCGTCGAGGACGGTTCTCTGCGCAAAAACTTCGAACCGCTGGCGGAAACGCAAACGGTATAATCCTTTCATTAATAAAAGGCAGGTGAATGGGACATGACCAAGCTTCTCGTAGGCAGCATCGACGATATTGACGTCAAAGGGTCGCGTACCCTGCGGATTCAGGATAAAGACATCGCGCTGTTCCGTCTGTCGGACGGAGAGGTGCTCGCGGTGGAGAACAGATGCCCGCATAAAGGAGGGACGCTGTCCGAAGGGATGGTATGCGGCAAAGTCGTCCACTGTCCGCTTCACGATTGGAAAGTCGATCTGCGAAGCGGGAAAGTGCAGGAGCCCGACGAAGGCTGCGTCGATACGTACGAGGTGGAGGTGGACCGGTCAAGCGGCGCCGTCTATGTCAAGCTCTAGCTCGGGGACGGCGTCTCGACGAAAGTCCGTTGGAAACCGGCCGGGGATATGATATAATGAGACCAGCACAACCGTTAGGGGGGCTGCGGGTGATCTACGCGAGACCTACTTCCTTAACCGATCGGATCGTTCAACAAGGCGCTTGCGAGCGCACGGTCAGCCGTGCGTCTGCAGCCATGACGAAAGCCCAGTGAATTTTCACTGGGCTTTTTGTCATTTCTGAGGCCGTTCGGCCGGGTGAGTCCCGAGATTTTCCGGCTCTCTCGGAGGAATGATGTTGCGCGGGATTTGCGGGATGAGCCGTCCGACGATGTCGGCAAGCTCGTCCGTGAATCCGGAGATCGGCCGACCGTTGCGGATGTCCGCGCGGATTTCCCTTATCCGCTGCCCCATGTCGATGTCCGCCGTCACGAGCGCGTCGATGCCGTAAGGATCTTTGCGGAACGCTTCGGCCACCGCGTATTTGATCGTCCCGACCTGCGAGCGCTCCATCTTCTCGTCAACGTCGATTCCGACGATCGCGTATTTGCCGAAGACGACGCAGTTGGCATCCTGTACGCCTTCGACGCCGCGGGCGAGCGTCTCGAGATGGGCGGACACCTCCTTCGGATTGCGCTGCAATTCGTTCGCCGTTTCGTTCAAAGCTTGAGCGCGGGGCGTTCCTTCCGGATTCGCCTGCCTGTTCCCGCAGCCTGCGGAGCCGAGGACGAGCACAACCGCAAGCAGCGCCGCAGCCGTCCAAGCGATCGTTTTGTCCGTTTTCATCGTTGTACACCACCCTGGTTGGAGGGATGCCCGGATCGGCCGCGAAGCCGATCGCAGGAAAATGCTTGCTCGTCGTATTGTTCCCTGTCGTTCGATGGCTATGTAAAGAAGCTGTGGAGAAATAAACGGTATCTATTGGATAGGAAACCCCAATATGCTCGAATCGGGAGGGAACGCCCATGAGAAAAATTTATGTGCTGGATACGAACGTGCTGCTGCATGACCCGCTCTCGCTGTACGCTTTCGATGACAACGAAGTCATTATTCCCTCCGTCGTCCTGGAAGAAATCGACTCCAAGAAGAGGCTCGCCGACGAGATCGGGCGTAACGCCCGGAACATCTCCCGGGAGCTCGACGCCATGAGGACGGAAGGACCGTTGCACGCCGGCGTGCCGCTGCCGAGCGGAGGTTTGCTTAAAGTGGAAATGAATCATCGCCGATTCGTGAAGGTCCAGGAATTGTTCGGGGAGATGACGAACGACAACCGGATTCTCGCGGTGGCGCTGAATTATCATATGGAGGAGCAGGAGACGGACGATCCGCGCCCCGTCGTTCTCGTCAGCAAGGACGTGCTCGTGCGAGTGAAGGCGGACGTGCTCGGAATCGTGGCGCAGGACTACTTGTCCGACCGAATCGCCATGGACACAGACCAGTACACGGGGCATCTTACGATCCAGGTGCATCCGTCGGTCATCGACGAATTTTATTCGACGCGGTCTCTAAGCATCAAGCCGTTGGGGCTTAAGACGACGCTGCATCCGAACGAATTCGTCATTTTGCGGGATGAGCTCGGAACGTCCAAGTCAGCGCTGCTTAAAGTGACTTCGGACGGCTTGCGGCTGGAACCGCTCCACATGAGCAACGAACCGGTGTGGGGAATTACGGCGCGCAACGCCCAGCAGCGGATGGCGCTGGAGCTGCTGCTCAGCGACGACATTCCGCTCGTTACGCTGACGGGCCGGGCGGGTACGGGCAAGACGCTGCTCACTCTCGCGGCCGGACTGATGAAGGTCGAAGACGAACATCGATTCAAGAAGCTGCTGATCGCTCGCCCGGTCGTGCCGATGGGCAAGGACATCGGATACCTGCCGGGGGAGAAAGAGGAGAAGCTGCGCCCTTGGATGCAGCCGATCTACGACAACCTGGAGTATTTGTTCGACACGAAGAAGGCCGGGGATCTCGATAAAATTTTGATGGGCATGGGAAGCATCCAGGTCGAAGCGCTCACGTACATCCGCGGGCGGTCGATACCTGGGCAGTTCATCATCATAGACGAGGCCCAAAACTTGAGCAAGCACGAAGTGAAAACGATCGTATCCCGCGTCGGCGAGAACAGCAAAATCGTGCTGCTCGGCGATCCGGAGCAGATCGACCATCCTTATCTGGATTCGCAGAGCAATGGCCTGACGTATCTCGTGGAACGGTTCAAGGAGGAAGGAATCAGCGGCCACGTCACGTTGGAGAAAGGAGAGCGCTCCCGTCTCGCCCAACTGGCTACCGAGAAGCTGTGAGTTTGAAGCAGGCCGCTCCCGTCTCGGGGCGGCCTTTTTGTCTGAATGCAAGATTCGACGCCGAATCCGCTTCCCGGGATGCTTCGTGATCAAAATCGAACTTTTTGAACTTCCGTACAAATGAAGGTTCAAAAAGTTCGGTTTTCAGCACCGAGAATGTTGGATGAAGACCGGGTATGAGGAGCGGAGCGTAGTGGAAGCTACGTGAGCACCGGAAGAACCGGCTGAATGCAAGATTCGACGCCGAATCCGCTTCCCGAGATGCTTCGTGATCAAAATCGAACTTTTTGAACTACCGTGCAAATGAAGGTTCAAAAAGTTCGGTTTTCAGCACCGAGAAGGTTGGAGGAAGACCGTTGATGAGGAGCGGAGCGTAGTGGAAGCTACGTGAGCACCGGAAGAACCGGCTGAATGCAAGATTCGACGCCGAATCCGCTTCCCGAGATGCTTCGTGATCAAAATCGAACTTTTTGAACTTCCTCTTAAAAGCGCTTTCGGAAAAGGGGAGACAGGTTGGAGTAGTCCTGTTATCATAAAAGTAGCGTGTTTAACGATACGACGAAATAAGGTGAGGTTGTGGCGCGTCGGAAGCTTGCGCTCGTATTCCTGCTGCTGTGCATCATGGCTTTGTTGTTGTCGCCGTGGGCGGACGCTCCGTCCCCTTCCTCGTTTCCCGTCTCCGTTCCGGCCAGCGGAGTGCAGGTCGTCCTGGAGCCCGAAGAAGCGGAGGAAATCTCGCGGCTTACGATAGAGGTCGCCCTCGAAGAACAGGAGTTTCGCGCTCTGTCCAACTTGAACGACGATTTTACGTTCAGGCATCCCGAGATCGAGGTCGAATTGCGGAGAATTACCCCCCAGCAGGCTTACGAGACTTACCGGAGGGCTTCGGAATTGCAGGAGGCCGCCGACATTATGCTGCTTCGCAACGAGTGGGTCGCCGAATTCGCTTCGTCCGGCTATCTGCTGCCCGCAGACGCCGCGTTCGTGGGCAAAGCGTTGGGAGAGCAGTTCGAAGCGCTGTCCGGTCCGCTGAAGTGGAACGCTTATTTGTGGGGCGTTCCGCGCGATATGGATCCGTACGTGTTCGTCTGGAACCTGGATCTGCTGCAAGTCTGGCTCGGAGAGGAAGCGGACCTCCCTCTGACGGAGGAGCAATGGACGGCGGCGGCTGAAGCGAGCTTGGGCGCGGAGCAGGGAAGCGAAGCGTACTGGCTGGCGATCGACGGAGAGGACCCGCTGGCGCTTCTGGCGTGGCTGGAAAGCTATGCACAGGAGCGAAGCGACGAGCTGTGGGAGCAAGGGAGTCAAGCGTGGGCGGGAACTGCGAGAGAACAAGCGCTGGCGTTGCTTGAAGAAAGAAGGGCGAACGTCCGCTTCGGACGCGATACCGGGGAGACGATACAGGCGCTCGGCGAAGGAAACGTGCTGGCGGCCGTCATACCGTACTCGAAGGCAAAGGAATTCGTCGCGGAGAAGGGAGAATTCCGCACGGAGATCGATCTTCGTTCGTGGAGGCTGCCTTACATATGGCCGCGCGGAAGCAGCTTCGTCATCTCGGCGCGGACGGAGGCCGAAGAGGCGGCAAGCGTCTGGATCGCCGACATGACGGGGGAACAGGCACAATTGCTGCATATGGAAGAGCAGGACAAGCTTCCGGTGTTCCGGTCGCTCTACGATGCCGACAGAAGATTGTCCGATCTGCTTCCGGGACGGGCAGGGCAATCGTTTCCGAACCAGGCTCCGCTTCTGTACGGTCCGGAGACGGCGACGATTCTTGGCGAATTCGGCGAAATGTGGAGCCGGTTCTCCGGCGGCGAATTAAATTTGGAAGGCTGGATGGAGGAATGGGAGAGAGAGTCGGAAGGCTGAGCGAAGTCAACCTCCGATTCCGAGCTCTACCGTTAACAGGCCGTCTTCCATTTCCACGCTGCGAGCTTTGACGTATTTAATGAGTTTCTGAGGGTAGAAGCCGAGGTCGAACTCCCTCTCCAGCTCTTTCCTCGTCGTGTCGGGGAGCGCAAGCCCGTTGAAAATAAGCGTGTCGACGTGAAAACGGATGGCGTTCTCCGGCTCTTCTTCGATCGTGTACCGGCCTTGAATGGTTACTTGCAGGCGGCCATTGTCGCCTTCCATCGTAAGCAGGCCGTCGTCGAAGCGGAACGAGAAGTCGTCGAAGCGGCTGTCCCGCGACCGCAGAAATTCGTTCAGCTGCTGATCGGACAAAGTCAGCTTCGTCTTCAGGCCGCTCGTCTGGACGATGCCGGGCGTGTCCTTGACATAATCGGGAAGATGAGTCATAGCGTCGGCAAGCGCTTTGAAATGCTGCTTAACCTCGTACAGGCCGACGTTCCTCCAATAAGCTTGCAGCTCCTCCATCAGGCGGCGAAGCATCTGCTCGTCTCCGCTGGAAGCGAGCTCGCGGTCCAGATCGCCGCGAAGCGCCTGGATGCGGTCCCGCTGCGCGATCAGTTCCGATTCGACGGACACCAGATCGTCCTTGTCCTGCTTCAGCTTGGCGTAACCGGCTTTGAGCTGGCGATATTCTTCGGCGTAGGCGTTCATCGTCCGATGATCCGACTGGATGATGATGTCCATCGTGTCCCAGACGCGAATGAGCTTGGGCAAGGAGTTCGCGTTCAGCAGCGCCGACAGCCAGAAATCCTTGTAGCCCATATAGTAGGAGCGAAGTACCCGGCCGGCCTTCTCGCGCTGGACGGCGATGGCGATCTCCCGTTCGGCGAGCCGCCGTTCGTTCTGTTCGATGTCGGTCTGCGCCTGGCTCTTCAGACCGGAGATTCTGTCGATCTCCCGGTTCAGTTCGACGACCGACAAGCTTTTTTCCAGCAGTTTTCTCGTTTCTTCGGGATAAGGCTCGGCGTAGACGGGAAGCAAGGCCCCGCCTCTGGAGACGCTCAGTAGAAACATAGAAACCGCGAGCGCTAACGTCAACATCCGACGCATCGGGTCACTCCTTTCCTGCGGCGTCCGATCCTATGCTATTATAAACTTTCGACAACTCTTGGAAAAGGTGCGGATAGAATGAATATTGCCCGAAGTCGGCATTCTTCCCTGCATGCTGCGATCGTCGGCGGCATCGAAGCGGGAGGGCTGCGGGGAATCGCGGCGGACGGCTCGGAGTTGTCCGCCATCCCCTTTCACCATTATATGTCGCTGTGCCTCTATCATCCCGATTTTGGCTATTATCGTTCCGGTTCTCCCAAAGTCGGACGGGAGGGCGATTTCTATACGAGCGCGTACGTCGGAGACGCGATGGGCGAAAGCTTGGCGCGCTGGCTGCGCAAAGCCGCGCTCGCCCGTTACGGCGGCGGGGAGATCGAGGTGCTCGACTGGGGAGGCGGCACGGGGCGGCTGAGCCGGCAAATGCTCGATGCGTGGACTTCTTCGGAGGCGGCCGATCCGGCCGAAGCGGGAACGCTTTCGTTCTCCGTCACCGTAGTCGAAGGGAATCCTTCGCACCGGCGCGAGGCGGAGCGGGAACTGGAGACTTATATTCGCTCGGGTCGAGCCAGGGTAACGGACGAACGAGGGTGGGAGAAGCTCGTTTCGTCCGGCAGACCGGTTATCGTCGTGGCGAACGAGTTGCTCGACGCCTTCCCCGTCCATCGGCTCGTCAAGAAGGACGGAGCGCTGCGCGAATGGGGAGTCGCTTGCGCTGCGGACGGGCGGTTCGTTTCTTGCCTTATGGAACCGACTGATCCGCGGCTGACGGAATGGCTGCGCGAGGAAGGCATTCGGCTGCGCGAAGGGCAGACTGTCGAGGCGAATCTCGACGGGGCCGATTGGGCCGCGACCGCGGCGACCCGATTCGAGCGCGCGCTGCTCGTCTTCGTCGATTACGGCGACGAAACCGCGGAGCTGACCGGACCGCACCGGATGGACGGAACGCTGCTCTGTTACAAGGAACATAGGGCGCATAACGACCCGTACGCCTGGCCCGGCCAGCAGGATATGACCGCGCACGTGAACTTCAGCCATATCCGGCGCAGCGTCGAGCGGCAAGGAGCCGAAGAGATTTGGTACGGCTCGCAAAAGCGGTTTCTGATAGAAGCGGGTATAATGGAGCGATTGACGGCGCACGGCCATTCCGATCCGTTCCACCCCGTCGCGCGCCGCAACCGGGCGATCCGTCAGCTGCTGCTGTCGGACGGCATGAGCGAGCTGTTCAAGGTGCAGGTATTCGCGATCCAAGCACAAGAGACTGTCCCATAAGCGCTGTAAGTTGCTCTGGAAGATGAACGATACTAAAGGTTCAAGGGGTATGTACCTCCTTCCGATGCGATACGCTCCCGAAATCTGAATGGGGAAACCCGTGATAAGGTGATTTCGGGAGCGTATGAGGCTTCTCCAGGAGGTACATACCCCTTCTTTGTCTATCGATCATCTTCAGCAACTTGCTTATGGGACAGCCGCTTTGTCGGAGACGATTCGGACAAGTAAAAAAATGGCGATGCGAGGGGAATCCCTTCGCATCGCCATTTCTTCATGTTTCGTATGTATCCGGTTCCGCGGGTTACACGGGAATTCCCATCTCGAAGATGGACCAGTACGTAAACCCGAGAAAGGCCAAAACCATATAGCCCCAGAATACAAGAAGGTACGTCCGCTCGGTAAAGTTCAAGTAACCGACCAAAAAGAAGACGGCCGTTTGGATGAAGAACAGCAGGGCGAACTCGTACATGTCTCCCGCAAACGCCATCAGGGCAATTGCCAGCGTCCAAAAACCAAGGACCCTAAACATTCGTGCCATCGTGTGAATACCCCTCTCATACGCGCAAAGACGATTTCTAAAGCATATTATAACGGCTCCGCATAGGCGTGTAAACCCAACAAGTCGTGACGAATCGGCAAACTTTTTCAACGTTCCCTTAACGTTCCCCCGTTCCGCCCGGGTTATGCGCGGCTTCGAAATCGGACCGTTTTGCTTTTTCGAAAGGTATAGTGACAGGAAAAGTGGATATAAATAGGAGTATCCGATAGATTCTATGAATTCTACTACGGGCATAGAAATGAAGAAAGCAGCAAAATATATGCGAAGTTTAAGGAGGGAAGGGCAACATGACGGCTGCAAGACAAGACGCATGGAGTCCGGATGACGACCTGATCCTGGCGGAGGTTACGCTACGCCATATTCGCGAGGGCAGTACGCAGCTATCCGCTTTCGAAGAAGTGGGGCAGCGAATCGCCCGGACTTCCGCGGCGTGCGGGTTCCGTTGGAATAGCTGCGTGCGCAAAAGATACAGCGAAGCGATCGGACTAGCCAAGCAACAGCGCCAGAAACGGAATTATCTCAAAAAGCAGGGGATTTCTATTTCGGGAACTGAGCGGCTGGTCGTAGAAGAAGGTGAAAGCGGTAAACAAGAGCTGCTGTCGGCAGAATCGTTGTCGCTGGAATCGATCATTCGCTATTTGCGCCAATGGAAGAATACCGTTCAAGAGATGAGCAAGCAGATTCGCCAACTGGAGAAGGAACTCAAGGATAAGGAAGAAAGAATCTCCGAGCTGAGCGAGACGAACGAACGGCTGTCCAAGGAAGTCAACGAGGTGCAGACGGACTACCAGGTCGTCAACGACGATTATAAGGCGCTGATCCGTATTATGGACCGGGCGCGCAAGCTGGCGTTCCTGACGGAAGAGGCCGAAGAGGAACGGGCGAAGTTCAAGATGGACGCCAACGGCAATTTGGAACGAATCGAATAGGCAGCGAGCGATCGAACCCGCGGGGCTATCCCTGCGGGTTTTGCTTTGGTATCTTTAAGAGAACTGGAAGCGCGGGACGAATGGGGATGAACAGAGCGATGGACGAAAAAACGGTCGTGCTGGGCGGCGGTTCGCTGGGGCTGCTGCTGGCGGGAAAGCTGTACGCGGCGGGGCGGGAGTGCATCGTGTGGACGAGAACGCGGGAGCAGGCGGCGAGGCTGAACGAAGACGGCCTGATTGTGGAAGAGAGGGGCGGCGAATTCGCCTCGCATCTGCCCGCTGTCGCTTGCGCATGGGAGGACGCCGCGCCTGCCGCCGGAATTGTCCTGCTGGCGCTCAAGCAGCCGGCGCTGACGGAAAGGCTGCTAGCCCGGCTGGCCGAGCTAGTGCCTCCGGGCGGAACGGTCGTTCCGTTCCAGAACGGCGTCGGACATGTCGAAGCGCTGCGGGAAGCGTTGCCCGGCAGGGAGATCGTCGTCGCGGTGACGACCGAAGGCGCGCTGAGGACGGACGCGAACCGCGTGAGGCATACCGGAGCGGGCGACATCCGGCTGGGAGACGACGGGCGGAGCCGGATCGAACGGTTGATTGCTGTCGAACGAATGCTGATGCAGGCAGGATTTTCCGTATTTCTGTCGAAACAGTTGGATAAAGAAACGATGCGCAAGCTTCTGATCAACGCGGTCATCAATCCGATTACGGCGATCTTGCGCATCCCGAACGGCGGGATTGCGGAATCTCCCGAAAGGCTGGCGCTGGCCGAAGCTTTGTTCCGGGAAACGTTCGAAGTGCTCGGTCCGCACGGACTCGAAGGAGAATCCGATTTGTGGCAGGCTGTTTTGCGAGTTTGCGAGGCGACGGCCGGCAATCGGTCTTCCATGCTCCAGGACGTCGAGGCGGGCAGGACGACCGAGATCGATTCGATCAACGGAGCGATCGCGCGCATGGCGGCAGAGCAGGGGCTGGACGCGCCGTGGAATCGCGCGGTGACCGCTCTCGTAAAGGCGATACATTAACAACGGATAAGAGGTGACGCATGAGCTCGATCTGGAACGCACTCGTCCAAGCATATGCCTTTTTAGCTACGGTGCCCGTTATTCCTTTTATTCTCGTTTACGTCATCATGACGGTCAGAGGCAACGACAAGAAAAACGCGATCCAGCTGTCGATGGATATTACGACCGTTTTTTTGCTCGGAGTCGTGGCCCACTTGCTCAACGAACGGTTGGGCACGAGCTTCGCACCGTTTTTCCTGCTTCTCGTCATGCTGATCGGCGGCGGCCTGATCGGCAACGCGCAAAACCGGGTCAGAGGCAAGGTCGATCCGAAGAAGCTGGTGCGCGCCATCTGGAGGCTGAGCTTTTTCGGTCTTTCCGTCCTGTATATCTTTCTGATGTTTCTTGCGATCATTATTCCGGTTAAGCCGGACTAGGCCAATGAAGACGGGGCGCGGGAGCCCGAACGCGAAAGGCGCCGAAGGTGTATACATAGTCTGTGCAGCGCGAATTCCGCCTCCGGTGTTGCAAATCTTTTGACGATCCGACTGCGGTTGTGTACAATCGATTTTGATAGCACAACGACAGATCGGGGGACATTTCCCGTTGAATATTACACCTTATACCGATTCCAATCGTTCTTCATTGGCGGAGCGTTATAGATTAGAAGATTCGCAAGTTCGGGAGTTGTTCGGAAGTCATCCGGCAGAAGGACGCGCTTGGGAGAACAGGGCGGCCTATCTGGATGAAACAGCGGGCGGAAGAGCCGATCTTCGCCGCGTGGCCGAAGCGGTCAGAGCGTATCACCGGAAGCTTCCGTCCAGCGCAGAGACGGAAATATCGCTGGAAAAACTGGAGCGCGAGGGCGCTCTTGTCGTCGTCGGAGGGCAGCAAGCCGGCCTGTTCGGAGGAGCGCTCCTCATTTATTACAAGGCGTTGTCCGTCATTCAGGCCGCGCGGGACGCGGAGCGCAGATTGTCCAGGCCGGTCGTGCCCGTCTTCTGGATCGCCGGCGAGGATCACGATTTCGAAGAGGCGAACCATGTGAACGTACAGTCGCCCGGAGGCGAAGTGCGGCGCGTGCGAATCGAACGTCCGGACGGACCGCGGCTGGCGGTCAGCAGGACGCCCTTGTCGGCGGAGCAGTGGTCCTCCGCGCTTCAGGAGCTTGCCGCCCAATTGCCGGATACGGAGTTCAAGCCCCAGGTGCTGGACCGGCTGCAAAGCCACGTCGCGGACGCGCCGTCGCTCAGCCTGGCGTTCGCGCGGCTGCTGGCGGACTGGTTCGGCAAGCAAGGGCTGCTGCTGCTGGATGCCGACGATCCGAATCTCCGGGCTCTGGAAGGGCCGATGTTCCGCGAGCTGATCTTGCGCAGCGACGAGCTTGAGGCGTCGCTGAAGGACGGCGAAGGGCGGGTGCTCTCGCAGGGCTTCCGGCTGCAGGCGGAGACCGCACCGGGCAGCGCGAACTTATTTCTTCATCATGAACAGGGAAGGCTGCTGCTTCACAAAGACGATGGACGGTTCATCGATCGGAGGGGAGTCGTCTCCCATTCCCGCGAGGAGATGCTGGAGCTGACGGCCCATCGTCCCGATCTGCTGAGCACGAACGCGCTTACCCGTCCGCTTATGCAGGACTATTTGCTGCCCGTGCTGGCGACCGTGCTCGGTCCGGCGGAGATTGCGTATTGGGCCATTCTCGGCCCGGCATTCCGGGAGTTCGGCATGGAGATGCCGATCGTGCTGCCTCGTCAATCGTATACGTACATCGAACCGGCGGTGGCGAGTTTGCTGGACAAATATTCGCTTACCGTCCGGCAGGCGATCGAAGATTGGGAGACGCTGCGGGCCGAATGGCTCGGCAAGCAGGACGAGTGGAACCTGGAAGAGCAGTTCCGCCAAGTCAAGGAGCAGTTTCAAGCGTTATACGAGCCGGTCATGAAGACGGTATCCGGGCTGCAGCCGGGCTTGGCCCAGCTTGCGTCCGGCAATCGGGACCGCATCCTGGAGCAGATTGCCTATCTGGAATCGCGCTCCGCCGACGCCATCGCCAAGCGGCACGAATCGTCGCTCAGGCAGTGGGACAGGATCAGGCAGTCGCTCTCTCCTCTAGCCAAGCCGCAGGAGAGGGTATACGGAACGGTTCATTTCTGGAACCGTTACGGTCCTGGCTGGCTTTCCTTATGGCACGACGTTCCGTTCGAAGCGGTCGGAGGCCATCGGCTCGTGGGCGGTTGGCAGAAGTTTAACTAAATAGAATGATGGAGGAATTTGGTATATGAAAACCGCCTTGAAAAGCATCGTGCGCGATCCTTCGCTCGCGCCGGAAGGCAAGCTTAAGATCGACTGGGTGCAGGCCCACATGCCGGTATTGAACCGGATTCGCGAGGAGTTCGAACGCGATCAGCCGTTCAAAGGACTGCGCGTGGCAATTTCCCTTCACCTCGAAGCGAAGACGGCCTATCTCGCCAAAGTCGTGCAAGCCGGAGGCGCGGAAGTCGTCATCACCGGCAGCAACCCGCTGTCGACGCAGGACGACGTGTGCGCGGCGCTCGTCGAGGACGGCATTGCGGTGTACGCGAAATACAATCCCGATCCGCAGGAATACAAGGATCTGATGATCAAGACGCTGGAGACGAAGCCGGATCTCATTATCGACGACGGCGGCGATCTCGTATCGATTCTTCACTCGGAGCGTCAGGACCTGCTCGCGCAAGTGCGCGGCGGAGCGGAGGAGACGACGACCGGCATCCTGCGCCTGAAGGCGATGGAGAAGGAAGGCTCGCTCAAGTTCCCGATGGTGGCCGTCAACGACGCTTACTGCAAATATTTGTTCGATAACCGTTACGGAACAGGACAATCGGTCTGGGACGGCATCAACCGGACGACGAACCTGGTCGTCGCCGGCAAGACGGTCGTCGTCAACGGCTACGGCTGGTGCGGCAAAGGCGTGGCGATGCGGGCCAAAGGGCTCGGCGCGAACGTCGTCGTCACCGAAGTGGACGCGATTCGTGCGGTCGAAGCCTATATGGACGGCTTTGCGGTTCTGTCGATGGCGGAAGCGGCCAAGGTCGGCGATTTCTTCGTCACCGTGACCGGCAACAAGGATGTCATTCGCGGCGAGCATATCGCGAACATGAAGGACGGCGCGATCCTGTCCAACGCGGGCCACTTCGACGTGGAAGTCAACTTGGTGGAACTTGCCGAGCTGTCGGTGTCCAAGCGCGTCGTGCGCCGCAACATCGAAGAGTACGAGCTGAAGGACGGACGCAAGATCTACGTGCTGGCCGAAGGCCGTCTGGTCAATCTGGCTGCGGGCGACGGACATCCGGCCGAGATTATGGATATGACGTTCGCGCTGCAAGCGATGGCGCTGCGTTACGTGAACGAGAACTACGAGAAAATCGGCAGCCAGGTGATCAACGTACCGTACGAACTGGACGAACGGGTTGCCCGCACGAAGCTCGAGTCGCTCGGCATCGGTATCGATACGTTGTCTGAAGAACAGAAAGCCTACCTGGACAGCTGGACCGCTCACTAATAGAGGTAGTTCAAAAAGTCCGATTTTGATCACGAAGTCTCTCGGGAAGCAGACTCGACATCGAATCTTGAATTCAGCCGGTTCTTCCGGTGCTCACGTAGCTTCTCCTACACTTTGCGATCGCGCCTCATACCCGGTCTTCATCCAACCTTCCAGGATGCATGGGCGAGCAGTTCGCCGTAAGGCGAACGACCAGCCTCGGTGCTGAAAACCGAACTTTTTGAACTTTCATTGTAGAGGTAGTTCAAAAAGTCCGCTTTTGACCACGAAGCTATTCAGGAAGCGGATTCGGCGTTGAATCTTGCATTCAGCCGGTGCCGTAAATCGGACTTTTGAACGCGCATAATACAGGCTTTCGGGGCCGTTCCGCAGCAGTTGCGGGGCGGCCTTATTTATTTTAAATCGCGCGGCAACATTTTCCTTTTCGCTCACGTCTATCCATCTAGATCGTCCATATACGAAAAGGGGAGATTTGGATGAAAGGGAAACGAATCGGGGCATGGGGCAGAAGCCTGCTGCTGGCGATGGCCGCGTTGCTGCTGGCAGCGGGCTTGGCGGGGTGCAGCGGCTCGTCGAGCAACGACTCTTCGGCGAACAAGTCGGCAATGTCCATGGCGGATCAAGCTGCGGCGCCGGCGGAGATGGAAGCGATGCAGATGTCCGAAGCGGCCGCACCCGCGGCTTCCGCGTCCATACAGACGACGTCGGCTTCGCCGGCCGGGGGGATGTCGTCTTCCGCGGTCGGCGGCATCGGACCGATTGCCGACGCGAACGCGGGCTACGGGCGCAAAGTCATCTATCGCGCGGATCTGGTCATGAAGGTGGAGAAATTCCAGATCGCGCAGGAGCAGCTGTTCGATCATATTCATCTGAGCGGTGCTTATGTGCTGCAGTTCTCCGACAGCCGCAACGCGAACGAAGTCGGAGCCACCTACGTGATCAAGGTGCCTTCCGAAGGCTTCTCTTCGTTTCTGGAGAAGCTGCAGAAGATCGAGAACCTGAAGTTCGAACGCGAGGTGCAAGGCAGCGACGTCACCGAGGAATTCGTCGATCTCGAAGCCCGGCTGAAGACGCAGACGACGCTCGAAGCCCGGTATCTCGACTTCATGAACAAGGCGACGAAGACCGACGAGCTGGTTCGGTTCGCGAACGAGCTGGCGCAGGTCCAGGGGACGATCGAGCAGATCAAGGGGCGCATGCGCTATCTCGATCAGAACGTCGCCTTCTCGACGGTGAACCTGCGCTTGTACCAGGCGTCCGGGATCGAGGAGCCCAAGAAGGAAGAGGAGAAGGAAAAGAAGAGCTTCGGCGACCGCATCTCGGATGCTCTGCTCGGCAGCGCGAACGTGCTCAGGCAGTTTGGCGAAGGGCTGCTCGTCGTGCTGGCGGCAATGCTTCCGGTGCTGATCGTCCTCGGAGTGCTCGGGATTCCGGCATACTACATCGTTCGCAAACGAGGCGCAGCAAGACGCCAGGCTTCCGAGGAGAAGCGCAAGCAATGGAACCGCGAACGACTGGAGCGCGGGGAGTCCGGAGAGTCGGACGGAGAGAAGGGCAATTCGAGAGAATACTCCGAAGAAGCCTCAGAGGACGTCCCGGAAGGGTCGCCGGCGGAAAAGAAAGATTCGAACTCGCCGGACGAGAGTCGTTAATCCCGTAAAATAATTTTTATTAAAATCCTGCCTTCGGGGCAGGATTTTTATTTTACGCCGCGAATAATCATCATAAGTGGTTCAGAGTGGTGAAAAGTGGTGGAGAATGGGGGAGGTGTGGGGAGCTTATGTTTTTAGGGGAATTTCAGCATACGATCGACGACAAGGGAAGAATCATCATCCCGGCGAAATTCCGCGAAGCTCTCGGCATCGACTTCATCATTACCCGCGGACTGGACAACTGTCTGTTCGTCTATCCCCGCGAAGAATGGGCCCAGCTTGAGCAGAAGATCAAGACCTTGCCGTCCATGGCGGCCAACGCGAGGGCGTTCTCTCGTCTGCTGTTCTCCGGCGCGTCGGAATGCGAATGGGACAAACAGGGCAGGGTAAACGTACCGAATCACCTGCGCGAATACGCCAAGCTGGACAAGGAATGCACGGTCATCGGCGTCTCCAGCCGCGTCGAGATTTGGGACAAGGCGACGTGGGAAGAATACTCGCGTCAATCTGCCGAATCGTTCAACGAGATCGCGGAGAAGCTGGTCGATTTCGATTTTAATTTCTGACCCGTTCGTCACATTAGTAGCTTCGTTTACAACACCTTTAACCATACATAAACAAACAGAAAGACGGTTCCCTTGCAGGGCGCCGGGAGGCAGCGACTATGTTTCACCATGTTACCGTATTGAAAGAAGAATCCGTGAAGGCATTAAACGTGCGGCAGGACGGCATCTACGTCGACTGCACGCTCGGCGGTGCCGGGCATAGCGCGCTGATTGCATCGCAGCTCGGCCCGGAGGGCCGACTGATCGCGTTCGATCAGGACGAAGCCGCGCTCGCGAACGCGCGGGAGAAGCTGGCCCCTTACGGCGATATCGTAACGTTGGTGAAGAGCAACTTCCGGCACCTGAAGATGGAGCTGGGGCGCGTCGGAGTTCCCGAACGGGACGGCGTGCCGCAGGTCGACGGCATTTTGTTCGACCTCGGCGTCTCCAGTCCGCAGCTCGACGAAGCCGACCGCGGCTTCAGCTACAACCACGACGCGGAGCTGGACATGCGGATGGACCGGGAGCAGTCGCTCACGGCCAGAGAGATCGTGAACGAGTGGAGCGAACGCGAGATCGCCGACATCCTGCGAGATTACGGCGAAGAGAAGTTCGCCCGCAAGATCGCGGCCAACATCGCGAAGATCCGGGAGAAGACGACGATCGAGACGACGGGGCAGCTGGCGGAAATCGTCAAGAACTCGATTCCGGCGGCGACCCGGCGAACGGGGCCGCATCCGGCGAAGCGCTCTTTCCAGGCGCTGCGCATCGCGGTCAACGACGAGCTGGGCGCCTTCGAAGAGGCGCTTGCGCAATCGATCGATTGCCTCGCTCCCGCGGGCCGGATCGCGGTCATTACGTTCCATTCGTTGGAGGACCGCATCTGCAAGACGGCGTTCACGAAGGAAGTCGCCAGCTGCAGCTGTCCGCCGGACTTTCCGGTGTGCGTCTGCGGAGGCGGCAACGGGCGGCTCAGACTGACGCCGCGCAAGCCGATCCTGCCGTCGGAGGAAGAACTCGAGGCCAATCCGAGAGCCCGTTCCTCCAAACTAAGAGTAGCCGAAAAGCTCGGATAACCGGGCTGTAAATATGCAAGTCATTTTATTCTGAGAGGGGCACCAACACTGCATGGCATATTACGGTAACTTGGCGCTTCGTCCGGAGCGCGTAGAAGAACAGAAGGTTAAGCCAAGTCAAAGTCCGCGTCACCAGACTCCCCCGACAAAGTCTCCCCGGCGCCGGCATCTGCCGATCGGAGAGAAGCTGATCTATCTGTTCACGGTAGCGGCGGTCGCTTTCGTAGCCGGATTGATTATTTTCCGCTACGCGCAAATCTATCAGATCAACGGCGAGCTGCAGACGACGAACAAGACTTACAACCAGACGGCGGAACAGACGAAGGAGCTTCAGAGAGAAGTGGAGCGACTGAGCGACCCGGGAGCGATCCGGAAGAAGGCTGTGGAACTGGGCTACGTTCCCGTGACGGGAGAGAGCATTGAAGCTTCCAAGATCGATCGGAATGGGGTTGCGATAAAGCCTTAAGCGGTTCGCGGAGGACAAGAGCATGGCAATGACGAAAAGAATCAAGTTGAGAACGCTGCTGGCGGGAGGGATCTTCACCCTCCTTTTTGTCGGTTTGGTCGTTCGGGTCTATTGGGTCCAGGTGGTCAAGGCCGATTTCTGGACGGAAGAGGCGATGAAGACGTGGAACGCGAGCGAGACGATCAAGCAGGAACGCGGCATGATTCTGGACCGCGACGGCAAGGTGCTGGCCGCCGACGCCGCCGCGTACACGATCGCGGTCAATCCTAAGCTGATCGCCAAGTTCGAACAGGAGCACCCGGAGTGGAAGATGACGGACCGCATTGTGTCCAAGCTCCACAACGTGCTCGGCACGTCCGAGGAAGATCTGCGCAAGATGATTACGTCCAAGAAGGACAACGGGGATTACCGCGATCAGCGCGAGATTCGGCCGGACGGATGGAAGGTCGACAAGAAGGTCAAGGACAGGCTGGAAGCGTTCCGTGAAGATTTGCGCGAAATCACCGGCATCAAGGCGGATGTCGGGCTCTATTTTCTCGAAGAAAAGAAACGCTATTATCCGAAGGAAACGCTGGCCTCCCATATTCTCGGCTACGAGGACAAGGAAGGCACGGCGATCCTGGGACTGGAGAAGAAGCTGAACGAGGAGCTGAGCGGCTCCGCAGGCTATATCAAGTATCAGAAAGACGGCGCGAGAATGCAGCTGCCGAACGGAAAGGTAGAATACAAGCAGGCGCTTGACGGCAAGAATGTAACGCTGACGATCGACGAGGACATCCAGTTCTATATCGAGGAAGCGCTGCGCGTCGGATACGAGAAGTATAAGCCGATCAGCATTACGGCCATCGCCGCCGATCCGAACACGATGGAAATTCTCGGCATGGCGAGCTTGCCCGATTTTAATCCGAACACGTACTGGGAGAAGGCGCAGGATCTGTCCGCTTTCCGCAATAATGCGATCCAGTCGCTGTACGAGCCCGGCTCGACGTTCAAGATCGTGACGCTGGCCGGCGCGGTGGAGGAAGGCCTGTTCGACCCGAACGCTTACTACAAGTCCGGTTCGATCAAGTACAGCGAGAAGGACAAGCCGATCAAGGACCACAACAACGGGGTCGGCTGGGGAGAGAACCAAATGATCACGTACTTGGAAGGGCTGAAGCACTCCAGTAACGTGGCGTTCGTCAAGCTGGGCTATCAGATGCTGGGCAAGGAGCGGCTGGTCAAATATATTAACGACTTCGGCTTCGGGCAGAAGACGGGCATCGAGCTGCCGAACGAAGTGTCCCGGCCGTACAGCCTCGACTGGCCGTCCGAAGTCGCCACGGCGACTTTCGGTCAGGGCAAAGTATTGGTCACGCCGATTCAGCAGGTGGCCGCGGTCGCGGCCGTCGCCAACGGCGGCAAATTGCTGCAGCCGCATCTCGTGAAGTCGGTCAGCGATCCGAATACGGGTGAGAAAACGGTGACGGAACCGAAGCTCATCCGTCAGGTCATCTCCCCCGAGACGTCGCGCAAAGTCGGCGAGTATTTGGAGTCGGTCGTCAGCGACCGGGATATCGGAACGGGACGGATCGTCTATACGCCAGGCTACCGGATCGCCGGCAAGACGGGGACCGCGCAGAAGGTTTCGAGAGGAGAGGCCGGCGGCTACGCCAAAAATAAATACGTCGTATCGTTCATCGGTTATGCGCCGGTCGAGAATCCGAAGGTCGTGCTGTACGTCGTCGTCGACGAGCCGCAGATCGACAATGCTGGCGGCGGCGCGGTCGCGGGTCCGATTTTCAAAGAGATCATGATCAAATCGCTGCAGAAGCTCGGGATCGAGCCTAAGCTGGACGAGCAGGAGCAGGAACCCGTCAATGCCGCAGCGCCGAATGCCGGAGGCAAAGATGCGGTGCTGACGGCGACCGTGCCGGACGTGGCGGGAATGACGGTCGCCCAGGCGCGCGATCGGCTGGGGCAGAGCAAGTTCCCGTACGGCGTGCTTGGCAAGGGGAGCAAGGTGCTGCAGCAGCTGCCGAAGGGCGGCAGCGTGATGCCCGCCTCCCAACGCATCTACTTGCTGACCGACACGAAGCCCGGCAACGTTCCCGACTTGACCGGCCTGTCGCTGCGAGATGCGCTGGAAATGTGCTCGCTGCTCCAGGTGACCGCCAAGGTCGAAGGAGAAGGTTATGTCGTCTCGCAGAAGGCGGTCAAGGAGGGCGACCGTTGGACGCTCACCTTGACGCTCGCCCCGCAAGGGCAAGCCGCTCCGCCGGATGCGGACGACGATGCGGAAGCGGGCGAGGAGACGGACGACGGATCTTCGCAGGATGCGGATTCGCTCGCGGAGGATGCCGGCATCGACTGACGGGGCTTGTTCTAACCCTCTTGTCCGCGGAATAGTCTGGAACAAGGTGAAAGCCTTGCAGACGTTCCCGGGTAAGGGGGTTTTCTCATGAAAAAAATATCGCAGGTGACGGTTCGCAAACGGCTGTACATCGCGCTTGTGTTCGCCGTGTTCGCCTTTGGAGCGCTCGTGATCAGACTCGGTTACGTGCAATTGTGGGCCGGAGACGAAATTACGAAGAAGGCCGAGGATTCCTGGAGGCGGAACATCCCGTTCGAAGCGAAACGGGGAGAGATCGTGGACCGCAACGGCGTTCGGCTTGCCTATAACGTCAGTTCCCCGACGATCTATGCCGTACCGGTGCAGATCAAGGACAAGCGGGGAACGGCCAAGCAATTGGCCGGCCATCTGGGCATGTCCGAGGATCAACTGTTCAAGAAGCTGTCCACACGGGCCTCGAGCGTCGAGCTGAAGCCGGGAGGACGGAAAATCACGACGGAGAAGGCGCAGGAAATCCGCAATCTCGGTCTGCCCGGCATCATGGTGACGGAAGACAACAAGCGGTATTACCCTTATGGCAATATGGCGTCGCACGTGCTCGGGTTTACGGGCAGCTACAATCAGGGGCTGACAGGACTGGAGCTGAGATACGACCAGCGGCTGACCGGGCTGAGAGGCAGCGTCTCCTACTTGTCGGACGCCGCGGGCCGGAAGATGCCGCAGTCTTCCGACCAGTACGTGCCGCCGCAGGACGGACTGACGCTGCAGCTGACGATCGATCAGACGATCCAGTCGGTCGTCGAGCGCGAGCTGGACCAGGCGGTGCTGCAGTATCAGCCGGACGGCGTCATCGCCATCGCGATGAACCCGAATACGGGGGAGATCTACGCGATGGGCAGCCGGCCGACGTTCGAACCGGACAAATATCAGGAAGTGTCCTCCGAGGTGTACAACCGCAATTTGCCGATCTGGATGACTTACGAGCCCGGCTCCACCTTCAAGATCATTACGCTGGCAGCGGCTCTCGAGGAGAAGAAGGTCGACCTGGAGAACGAGCGTTTCTACGATCCGGGCCATATCGAAGTGGCCGGCGCGAAGCTGAGATGCTGGAAGCCGGGCGGTCACGGCAGCCAGACATTCCTCGAAGTCGTCGAGAACTCATGCAACCCCGGCTTCGTGACGCTGGGCAACCGTCTCGGCAAAGATCTGCTGTTCTCGTACATTCATAATTTCGGCTTCGGCAAAAAGACGGGAATCGATCTGCAAGGGGAAGAAAACGGGATTCTGTTCAAGCCGAAGCAAGTCGGTCCGGTCGAGCTGGCGACGACTTCGTTCGGCCAAGGCGTATCGGTGACGCCGATTCAGCAGATTGCGGCGGTGTCGGCGGCGATCAACGGCGGCAAGCTGTTCAAGCCGTTCGTCTCCAAGTCGTGGATTCAGCCGGAGACCGGTATCCTCCTCGAGGAGACGGAGCCGCAGCTTGTCCGGCAGGTGATCTCGGAGGAGACGTCGAAGAAGGTGCGGGACGCGCTGGAGAAGGTCGTCGCGCAAGGGACGGGGGCGAAAGCGTTCCTGAACGGCTACCGGGTCGGCGGCAAGACGGGAACGGCGCAGAAGGTCGTGAACGGGCGCTATTCGAAGAACGAGCACATCGTCTCGTTCATCGGCTTCGCTCCCGCGGACGATCCGCAGCTCATCGTCTACGTTGCCGTCGACAACCCGCAGGGCATTCAGTTCGGCGGCGTCGTCGCCGCGCCGATCGTCCGCAACATTATGGCCGACGCGCTCCCTTATCTCGGCGTACAGCCGCGCAGCACTCAAGTGGAGAAGGAATACAAGTACGGCGAGCCGCGCACCGTCACCGTGCCGAATCTCGTCGGCAAGACGGTGTCCGACATCTACGAAGATATGAATTCGAACTTCCAGCTATCGGCTTCGGGCAGCGGATCGACGGTCGTGCGCCAGGCTCCGGCAGCCGGAGCGAGGGTCGAGCAAGGCTCGGTCATCCGCATCTATCTCGGCGCTGCGGATTAAACTTTGCTCATCCTCTTGAATGAAGGCCGTACGTTGGACCATAATGATTGTACGTTGTTTCTGAAAACAGATGCGCCATTTTCAGGTCGTCAGGAGGCCTTTATACGATGAAACTTCTCGAACTCTCTCAACAATTGCTGCTGGCCCGGGTCGTCGGAGACGCTTTCGTCGACGTTCGGAGCCTGGAGGCCGATTCCCGCAAAGCCCGGCAGGGCTGCCTGTTCTTCTGTCTGCCCGGCCATACGGTGGACGGACACGATTATGCGGAGCAAGCGCTGGCTCAAGGCGCGGCGGCGCTCGTCGTATCGCATGAGCTCCCGGTCTCCGCTCCGCAGCTCGTCGTGCCGGATACGCGGCAAGCGCTGGCGTTGATCGCCGATTATTTCTATGGCAGGCCTTCGCATAATCTGAAACCGATCGGCGTGACGGGCACGAACGGCAAGACGACGACGACCTACCTGATCGAACGCATCTGGGCGGACGCGGGCGTCTCCGCCGGCGTCATCGGCACGATCGAAACCCGCTATGCCGGGCAGAGTTTCCCGATGTCGGGGACGACGCCGGACGTGCTGGAGCTGCAGACGATTTTGCACGGCATGGCCGAAGCGGGCACGCAGCGCTGCGTCATGGAAGTGTCCTCGCACGCGCTTCATCAGGGACGCGTGAAAGGCTGTGATTTCCGGACGGCGATCTTCACAAACCTGACGCAGGACCATCTCGATTACCACGGCACGATGGAAGCTTACGAAGCGGCCAAGGGCTTGTTTTTCTCGCGGCTCGGCAACTCGTATTCGGACGATCCGCGGGAGCGCAAGTACGCGGTGCTGAACGCCGACGACGAGGCTTCGGCCCGGTTCGCCAAGCTGACCTCCGCCGAGGTGCTGACGTACGGCATCGCAAGCGATGCCGTGTTGCGCGCTTTCGACGTCGCGATTACGGCATCGGGCACGTCTTTCCGGCTCGAATCGCCTTTCGGCGACCGGCAGGTGAATCTGAAGCTCGTCGGCAAGTTTAACGTATACAACGCGCTGGCCGCGCTGGGAGCGGTGCTGTGCGAGGGTATCGGCCTTGACGAGGCCATTCGCAGCCTCGAGCAGATCCCCGGCGTTCCCGGACGGGTGGAGCCCGTCGACGCCGGGCAGGCGTACGCCGTCATCGTCGATTACGCGCATACGCCGGACGGGCTGGAGAACGTGCTGAACACGGTGAAGGAGCTGGCCTCCGGCAAAGTCATCTGCGTGTTCGGCTGCGGCGGCGACCGCGACGCGAAGAAGCGCCCGATCATGGGGCGGATCGCGGCGGAGCTGGCCGACGACATTATCGTGACGAGCGACAATCCGCGCACGGAAGACCCGGAGCGCATTCTGAAGGACATCGAAGCGGGGCTGACGGAGGCCGGCGTATCGGCCGATCGTTACGAGCTGGAGCCCAATCGGCGCGCGGCGATCGAAAAAGCGGTTGATCGGGCAAGCCCCGGCGATGTAGTATTGATTGCGGGGAAAGGCCATGAGACGTACCAGATCATCGGACGGGAAACGCACGATTTCGACGATCGCCTTGTGGCGAAAGAAGCGATAAGGAGTCGAATGCGGTGATGCAGGCAACAGTTCGGGAAACGGCCGATTGGATCGGCGCGGAGGTCGGCGGCGGGGAGGCCGCGGGCGAGGAGCTGCGCCTGTCCGGCGTATCGACGGATACGCGCCATATTCGTCCGGGTCAGCTGTTCGTTCCGCTAAGGGGAGAACGGTTCGACGGACACGATTATATTCGGGCGGCGAAGGACGCGGGCGCGGCGGCAGCGCTGTGGGACGCTTCGGTTCCGCAGCCGGAGGGCTTGGACCTTCCGCTTATTCTTGTCGCGGACACGCTGGAGGCGCTGCAGCGCCTGGCCGCGGCTTACCTGAGCGAGCGATTGACCGCCGCCAAGGTGGTGGGGATCACCGGCAGCAACGGGAAGACGACGACCAAGGATCTGATTTCGTCCGTGCTGGAGACATCGTTTCTTGTACATAAAACCGAAGGCAATTACAATAATCATATCGGTTTGCCGCTGACGATTCTGAGCGCGCCGGAGGAGACCGAGGCGCTCGTGCTGGAGATGGGCATGAGCGGCTTCGGGGAAATCTCCCTGCTGTCCCGGCTGGCCCGCCCGGATATCGCGGTCATTACGAACATCGGCGAGTCCCATCTGCTGCAGCTCGGGTCGCGGCCCAACATCGCCAAGGCGAAGCTGGAGATCGCCGAGGGGCTGAAGCCGGGCGGCACGCTCGTCTATTGCGGCGACGAGCCGCTGATCGCCGAAGCGCTGGGCGAGAACCCGCCTGCGGCGGGGACGAAGCTCGTTACGTTCGGCGAGAACGCGGGCAGCGATTGGGTCGCGCGCTATGTTCGCGTGACCGCGGAGGGCACGCGGTTCACGGCGGCGGGCGATACGGAGGCGGCGTTCGAGCTGCCGGTTCCGGGGCGCCACAACGCCGTGAACGCGCTGGCGGCCGTCGCGGTGGGCAGGGCGTTTGGCCTGTCGCCGGACGTCATCGGCGCGGGCCTGAAGCAAGCGAAGCTGACCGGCATGCGGATCGAGCGGAGCGTGGCCTGGAACGGGGCGGCGATTCTGAACGACGCCTACAACGCCAGCCCGACGTCGGTCCGGGCGGCCATCGATCTGGTGGCGGAGCTGACCGGCTACCGCCGCAAATGGGTTGTGCTCGGCGACATGCTGGAGCTGGGCGACGGGGAGCTGGAGCTGCACGGAGGCATCGGGCGGTACTTGGACCGCTCGAAGGCCGATCGCGTGCTGCTGTACGGGCCGCTGTCCAAGGCGGCTTATGAAGAAGCGAGAACGACATACGGAGAAGATGACGTACGCCATTTCGACGACAAGAAGGCATTGGCCGAGCTGCTGCTGGCCGAGCTTGCGCCGGACGATCTGGTGCTCGTCAAAGCATCGAGGGGCATGAAAATGGAGCAAATCGTAACGACTCTGCAGAGAGGGGGCGCGGAGTGACGGGATGGACTACACATCGGTATTGTGGACGTTAGGCGTATCTTTCGTTTTGGCGGTGTTGATCGGTCCCCTGTTCATCCCGCTCCTGCGCAGATTGAAATTCGGACAGCAGGTCCGCACCGACGGACCCGAGTCCCACCTGAAGAAATCCGGAACGCCGACGATGGGCGGCATCATCATTCTCGTCGCGCTTACGATCGCGTTCCTCCGGTTCGCCGACCGCGGACCGCAATATTGGGCGCTGATCGTCGGATGTCTGGGCTTCGGCCTGATCGGCTTTCTGGACGATTACATCAAAATCGCATTTAAGCGTTCGCTTGGCTTGACCGCCAAGCAGAAGCTGTTCGGCCAGCTTGTGTTTTCCGCCATTTTCTGTTGGATTTTGATCGATATGGGTCACAGCACCGTCGTTGGCGTTCCAGGGACGGATTGGTCGCTGGATCTCGGTTGGGTATACTATTTATTGGTAGTTGTCATGTTCCTGGGGGCGACCAACGCCGTTAATTTCACCGACGGGCTCGACGGCCTGCTGGCCGGGACAAGCGCCCTGGCATTCGGCGCGTTCGCTGTCGTCGCCGTGGAGGCGACCCAGCCTCATTCGGCGGTGTTCAGCGCAGCCGTCGTCGGCGCGGTGCTCGGCTTCCTCGTCTATAATGCGCATCCCGCCAAAATTTTCATGGGAGACACGGGATCGCTCGGTTTGGGCGGAGGCATCGCCGCGGTCGCGATTTTGACGAAAACCGAGCTGCTGCTCGTCGTCATCGGCGGCGTGTTCGTGCTCGAAATGCTTTCCGTCATCATCCAGGTCGCCTCGTTCAAGACGCGCGGCAAGCGGGTGTTCAAAATGAGCCCGATCCATCACCATTTCGAGCTGTCGGGCTGGTCCGAATGGCGCGTCGTGACGACCTTCTGGTTCGTCGGGCTGCTGCTGGCCGGAGCCGGACTGCTGTTGTTCAAAGCGACCTAAAGGAGTTTTAACGCGAATGATGCAGCTGACTAATTACCGCGGACGGCACGTCGTCGTCCTCGGTCTGGCAAGGAGCGGCGTGGCCGCCGCCAAACTGTTCCACGACGCCGGCGCGGACGTCGTCGTCAACGACAAGAAGGAGCGGGACCAATGCCCCGAAGCCGACGAACTGGCGGCTTTGGGCATTTCTGTTGTGTGCGGGCATCATCCGGACGGGCTCGTGACCGAGAAGACGGCGCTGCTCGTCAAAAATCCGGGCATCCCGTATTCCGCGCCCCCGATCGTCGAAGCGCTCCGGCTCGGAGTCGAAGTGGTGAGCGAGGTGGAGGTGGCGGGACAGCTGTCCCCGGCGCCGATCGTCGGCATTACCGGCTCCAACGGCAAGACGACGACAACGACGCTGACCGGCGTGCTGTTCGAAGAGGCGGGCTTGAAGCCGCTCGTCGCCGGCAACATCGGGCGGCCGCTCAGCGAAGCGGCGCTGGAGGTGGAGCCGGACGGCTGGCTCGTGGCCGAGCTGAGCAGCTTTCAACTGAAAGGAACGGCCGATTTCCGTCCGCGTATTGCCTGCCTGCTGAACGTGGCCGAGACGCATCTTGATTATCACGGCTCTATGGAGGATTATGTCGGCTCGAAGGCGAAGTTGTTCGAGAACCAGACCCCGGAAGATGTCGCCGTCTACAACGAGGATGACGAAACTTGCCGGCGTCTGGCAGCTTCGTTCAAGGGGCGCGCCTTTCCGTTCTCGGTCACGAGAACGCTGGAGGCCGGCGTCATGATCGATCCGCCGTACTCGGCCGTTCGTCCGTCGGATGACGAGTCCGACGCCGACGACGATGAAGCCGAGCGCTGGATCGTCAGCCGGGACGGCAACGGCTCGGAGCGGCGCATTCTGCGGGTCGACGAGCTCGGCATTCCGGGCCGCCATAACGCGGCGAACGCGCTGGCGGCGATCGCCATCGCGCTGGCGGCCGGGGCCGACCCGGAGCGGCTGGCCGAACCGCTGAGGGCGTTCCGCGGCGTTGAGCACCGGCTCGAGTACGTCGGCTCGTTCGGCGGCGTGAAGTTCTATAACGATTCGAAGGCGACGAATCCGATGGCGACGACGATGTCGATTCTGTCGCTGCCGTCGCCGCTTATTCTGATCGCCGGAGGGCTGGACCGCGGCTCCGACTACATGGAGCTGCTGCCGATTTTCCGCGACCGGGTGAAAGGATTGACGGCTCTTGGCGAGACGAGGGAGAAGCTTGCGCGCGTCGCGGGTCTGGCCGGTTTAACGGACGTGAAAATCGTCGAACCTGTAGAGGACGCCGAGCTGACGCTCCGAAGAGCCGTACAGGAAGCCGCCGCCATGGCCGGGCCGGGAGACATTGTGCTCCTGTCGCCGGCATGCGCGAGCTGGGACATGTTCCCGTCCTATGAGGTTCGAGGCCGCATTTTTAAGCAATCGGCGCATACGTTGTAAGAGGGGGCTTGTCTCCACTCTTGCTTTACGTGAGGTGTCCGATTCATGGCCAAATCCCGCTCCGTTCCAGACGTATGGATGATCGCCGCAACGCTAGGCATACTGGCCATCGGCGTCGTCATGGTGTACAGCGCCAGCGCCGTAGCGGCTTTTCATGACTATGGGGATTCGTATTATTACGTAAAAAGGCAGCTGCTCTTCGCCGTGCTGGGAATTGCCTCCATGTTCGTCACGATGAACGTGGAGTATACGTTCTGGCGCAAGTGGGCGGTGCCCGCGCTGCTCATCTGCTTCGGGCTGCTCGTTATCGTGCTCGTGCCGGGAGTCGGCGTCGTGCGCGGGGGAGCGCGAAGCTGGCTCGGCATCGGCTCGTTCGGCATCCAGCCGTCCGAGTTCATGAAGCTGGCGATGATTCTGTTTATCGCCAAGCTGCTGTCCGAGCGGCAAAATCAGATTACCGATTTCACCAAAGGGCTGCTGCCGCCCCTCGGCATTCTGGGAGCGGCGTTCGCGCTCATTATGCTGCAGCCGGATCTCGGAACGGGCACCGTGATGATCGGCGCCGCGCTGCTGGCGATCTACGTCGCCGGAGCGAGATTGTCCCATCTGGCGGGGCTCGCCATGATCGGCGTGGCCGGCTTGGTAGGACTGATCTTGGCCGCTCCGTATCGGCTGCAGCGGATTACCGCTTTCCTCGATCCGTGGCAGGATCCGCAAGGAGCCGGCTACCAGTCGATCCAGTCGCTGTACGCGATCGGACCGGGCGGCCTGGTCGGACTCGGGCTCGGAATGAGCCGCCAGAAATACAACTATTTGCCCGAGCCGCAGACGGACTTTATTTTCTCCATTTTGGCCGAGGAGCTCGGTTTTATCGGCGGCTCCCTGCTTATTTTATTGTTTCTGCTGCTCATCTGGAGGGGCATGAGAACGGCCATCACGCTGACCGATCCGTTCGGCAGTCTGCTGGCGACGGGCATCGTTGGCATTTTCGCCGTGCAGGTGCTCATCAACATCGGCGTCGTCATCGGCCTGCTCCCGATTACCGGGGTCACGCTGCCGCTCGTCAGCTACGGAGGCTCTTCGCTGACGCTGCTGCTGACGGCGCTCGGAATTTTGCTTAATTTATCCCGTTATTCGAGGTGAATACAATGCGTGTCGTGTTGACCGGAGGAGGTACCGGGGGGCATATCTACCCCGCGCTGGCCATCGGCCGCGAAATATCGGAGAGACATCCGGGCACGTCGCTGCTGTACATCGGCACGAGCCGCGGATTGGAAGGCCGAATCGTGCCGGAGCAGGGCATCGCGTTCGAAAATATAACAATCACTGGCTTTCGGCGCTCGCTGTCGCTGGAGAACGTGAAAACCGTCATGCGGTTTCTAAAGGGCGTATCCCGCTCCAAGGAGCTGCTGAGGAAGTTCAAACCGGACGTCGTTGTCGGCACGGGAGGTTACGTCTGCGGCCCGGTCGTCTACGCCGCGTCCCGGCTCGGCATCCCGACGCTTATCCACGAGCAGAACGTGCTGCCGGGGCTGACGAACAAATTCCTGAGCCGCTACGTCGACGGCGTTGCGGTCAGCTTTAAGGAATCGGAGAAGCAATTCGCCAAGTGTCCGGACGTCGTCTACGCGGGCAACCCGTGCGCGACGCGCGTGCTGAAGGCGGACGGCCGCGCCGGCTTCGCTTCGCTGGGCTTCGCCCCGGGCACGCCGTTCGCGCTGATCGTCGGCGGCAGCGGCGGGGCGCGGGCGCTGAACGAAGCGTTCGTCCGCATGCTTCCGCTCATCGGGAAGCTGCCGGACGTGCGCTTCGTGTTCGTGACCGGCGAGAGGTTTTACAAGGAGACGGAGAGCGCCGTAGCCGGCAGTTCGCATGCGGCCGCGGGCCGCGTCAAAGTGCTGCCGTACATCGCGAACATGCCTGAAGTGCTGGCCGCGGCATCGCTCTACGTCGGCCGGGCGGGAGCGTCCTTCCTCGCGGAGGTCACTTCGCTCGGGCTGCCTTCGCTGCTCGTTCCGTCGCCCAACGTGACGAACAATCACCAGGAAGCGAACGCCAGAAGCTTGATGAACGCCGGAGCGGCGGACATGATTCTGGAGCGGGAGCTGAGCGGGGAGACGCTGTTTGCGGGCATCTCCGGCATTCTGGGCGACCAGCCGCGCCGACAGGCGATGTCTTCGGCGTCCCGGAGTCTCGGCATGCCGGAATCGGCGTCTATTATTTACGAACAAATCGCGAGAATACAGAGCAAAAGATAAAAGGAAACGTCCTTCGACGGGCAGGCAATTGGGCGTTTGTCACCACCCCCGCCCAGCCGTCATAAGATACAGCGTGATCGTGAATGTCTGATCGGCAGGCGAGGCCGCGGCGGCGACGCGAGCCCCGAAGGACTTGGAAGGAGGATTGACCATGCAGCAATTGGTTGTCGAGCTGGAGCGGGCGGGAATCGGCCAGGTTCGGATGAATGAGCCGTTATCCTCGCATACGACCTGGAAAATCGGCGGACCCGCGGACGTGCTGATCGTTCCCGCGAGCGACGAAGAGCTCGAAGCAGCCCTGCGTCTGTGCGCGGCCTACGAAATTCCATGGACCGTGCTGGGACGCGGGTCCAATACGCTGGTATCCGACAAAGGAGTCCGAGGGGCGGTCATCAAGCTGGGAGACGGCTTCGACGAGGTGCGATTCGATGGCGAGACGGTTACCGCGGGCGCATCGTATTCGTTCATCAAGCTGTCGGTCATGGCCGGCAAAGAAGGGCTTACCGGACTGGAATACGCGGGAGGTATTCCAGGGTCGGTAGGCGGCGCCGTCTATATGAACGCCGGAGCCCACGGATCGGACATTTCACGCATCTTACAGTCGGCCAGCATCGTGTGGGAAGACGGAAGCAGGGAAGTGCTCGGGAACGCGGAGATGAAGTTCTCCTACCGCCATTCCGTTCTGCAGGAACGCCGGGGCGTCATCACCCGAGCAGAGTTCCGTTTGGCGAGCGGAGACCGCAAGGAGATCGCAGCGGCCATGGCGACGTACAAGGATCGCAGGCGCCGCACCCAGCCGCTGCAGATGGCAAGCGCGGGCAGCGTCTTTCGCAATCCGCCGAACGATCACGCCGCAAGGCTGATCGAGGCGGCCGGGCTGAAGGGGCTTCGTCAAGGTGCCGCGGAAGTGTCCCAAGTGCACGCCAACTTTATCGTTAACCACGGAGGCGCTAAGGCCGAGGACGTCCTCACCCTCATCGGAAAAGTACAGCAAATCGTCGAACAAACCTACGGAATAACGCTCGTGACAGAGGTTCGCATGATGGGTGAGCGGTAACCCGGAGGTGAATCCCTTGGACAATTTGGTGATTGAAGGCGGGAACCCGCTTTCGGGCACCATCCGTATCCATGGAGCCAAAAATGCCGCTTTGCCGATTTTGGCCGCCAGCTTGCTCGCGGAAGGAGAAGTGACGATCCGCAACGTTCCCCGGCTGCTCGATATCGAGGTCATGCTGGACATTTTGCGGGATCTCGGGTGTAAAGCCCGGCATCAGGATACGGTGGTGACCGTCGAAACGGCAGTCGCGACATCCTCGCACATTCCGGAGACGCTGATGCGCAAAATGCGTTCCTCGGTGTTTTTGATGGGGCCGCTTCTTGCGAGATTCGGAGAAGCTCAGCTCTATCAGCCAGGGGGATGCGCGATCGGCGAGAGAAAGATCGATTTGCATTTGCGTGGCTTGGCCGCGCTGGGAGCGAGAATCGAAGAGAAAGGCAGCAGAATCGTATGCTCGGCACGTCGGCTGCAGGGCGCGGAGATCAGCCTGGATTTTCCCAGTGTCGGAGCGACGGAAAACATCATGATGGCGGCCGTTCTGGCCCGCGGCCGGACAACGATTATCGGCGCGGCCAGAGAGCCGGAAATCCAGGATTTGCAGCAGTTTCTTAACCGAATGGGCGCGCAAGTGAGCGGAGCCGGGACGGATACGATCACGATCGACGGAGTCGAGAGCCTGCACGGCTGCGACTTCGAGGTCATTCCCGACCGAATCGTCACCGGAACCGTCATGGTAGCTACGGCCGCTACCCGAGGCGAGGTCACGCTCGAAAACACGAACCCGGGCCATCTGACTTCTCTTATTCACGTTCTCCGCCGCGCCGGTGTTCAAATTGAGGTAGGCAATGATATAATGAGAGTCGGCGCCTTCAAACGGCCTACGGCCGTTGACCGGATCGTCACCTCTCCTTATCCGGCGTTCCCGACCGATATGCAAGCCCAGGTCATGACGCTGCTGGCGCTCGCCGACGGGGTGAGCGTGCTGAAGGAGACGGTGTTCGAGGGCCGATTCAAGCACGTGGACGAATTGTGCCGCATGGGAGCCGACATTCGAGTCGATCTGAACAACGCCTTCATTCGCGGAGTGCCGCAGCTATACGGCACGACGGTCGAAGCGACCGATCTTCGCGCGGGAGCCGCTCTCGTCGTCGCCGGACTGGTGGCGCAGGGTACTACGGTCGTCGAGCAGGTTCATCATATCGACCGGGGTTACGATCGGATCGAGGAGATGTTCCGGCGAATCGGCGGCAATATCAAGCGCGAAGTTCACAGGAGCAAAGTGTACAGCTAACCGGCTAACAGTGACGGGGCCCCGCCGCAGAAGCTCACTTCCGCTGCGGGGTTTCTTGCTGAACCACATAGGACATGTTGGGGAGAAGGGGGGACAATTGTGAGCGATAGAATTCCCGCGCTGAAGAAAGAGACGGCGCCGCCGCGCTCCAAACGCGGCAAAAAGCTGATTCGGCTGTTGATTGCACTGGCGGCCATCTTGCTTGTCGTGCTCTTCTTCCGTTCCCCTTTGTCGAAAGTAGACGAAATTCAAGTGACGGGCAACGAGTTCGTCGGCCGCGAGGAGATCGTAGCGGCGCTGGGCGTTGCGCCCGGAGACTCGTTTTTCTTCCCCGGCATCGGCAAGCTGAAGCAGCGCGCGGAAGAGTTGGAACCGGTAGAAAGCGTACTGATCATCAAGAACTTCCCCGGAGTTTTGCGCGTCGAAGTAAAGGAGTATCCGCAAGTGGCCGTTCGGCTTTCTTCGGACGGGGGCATGTCGGCGATTCTATCGAACGGGCTGGTGCTGTCCATGCCCGAAGGAAAGCTGCCGGACAAGCCGATCCTGTCGGGATGGAGCGCCGACGACGCGAATTTGGCGGAGTTGTGCAGGGCGCTCAGCGATTTGCCCGGCTATCTGCTGTCGGACTTGTCCGAGATTCAACCGGATCCGTCCGTCTCTTATCCGAAGAGGATCAAGCTGTTCACGCGTTCGCGGTTCGAAGTGACGACATCGATCGACCTATTAAAAGATAAAATCGCTTATTTGAGCGATATCGTGCAAAACCGCGAGCCCGGAAAGATAACGATGTTGGATGTGGACTATTATTCTCCGTATTCGACGGAAATTGTTACAGAATAGACCGCGGAGGCCGATAAACTTAAGGAAAAGGACTCTACTCAATCCTCGAAAAGAATGCTAGAATTTCATTTATGGGCAAAAGCGGGAGCCGCCTCGATAGTCGGTTTTCGGCCTTGCCGAATTAACTAAAAAAATTGTTGAAAAAAGAGGGAAAACCTCGCGGATGTGGAATATGTAGAGGAAGCATCCCTTGTTCGCAGCCATTTTCATCGATCTACGGGAGGTGCCACCGGTTGAGCAACAATGACCTCATCGTCAGCCTGGATATCGGAACTTCGAAAATCCGGGTGATTATCGGGGAGATCAGCAACGGGGCCATTAACATCATTGGCGTCGGTTCCGCCGATTCGGACGGAATCCGTAAAGGCGCCATTGTCGATATTGACCAAACCGTTCAATCCATCCGCAACGCTGTCGATCATGCCGAGCGCATGGTCGGAATAGGAATCAGCGAGGTTTACGTCGGGATTACCGGCAATCATATCGCATTGCAGAGCAATCACGGAGTCGTAGCCGTCTCCAACGAAGACAGGGAAATCGGCGAAGAAGATATCGAGCGTGTGCTGCAAGCGGCTAAAGTGGTTGCCCTGCCGCCCGAACGGGAAATCATCGGACTCGTTCCGAAGCAGTTTTTAGTCGACGGACTTTCGGGCATTCAAGATCCGAGAGGCATGATCGGCGTTCGGCTCGAAGTCGAATGCACGATTATTACGGGAACGAAAGCGGCCGTACATAACCTGATGAGATGCGTCGAGAAGGCGGGTCTGAAAATATCCGGTTTAATCTTGATGTCGCTGGCTTCGGGAATGATGGCTTTAACGAAGGACGAGAAGCAGATGGGCACCGTTCTCGCGGATATCGGCGCGGGTTCGACGACGCTGGCCATTTTCGAAGGCGGAAGCCTTGCGGCCGTGTCTACTCTGCCGATCGGCGGAGACTACGTGACAAGCGATATCTGTTACGGGCTTAAGACCCAGACGGAACATGCGGAGAAAATCAAGCTGAAATACGGGTGCGCCCGTATCGACGATGCCGCCGAGGATCAGAAGTTCAAAGTCATGAGAGTCGGGAGCAACATGGAGAAGGAATTCTCCCAATTCGACCTCGCGAACATTATCGAGCCTCGGATGCAGGAGATTTTCCAGATGATCCGGCAGGAAGTGAAACGTCTCGGGTATCACGACAAAATCAATGGTTACGTTCTGACGGGCGGTTCGGTTTCTTTGCCGAGCGTTCTTCCGTTGGCCCAGTTCGAACTGGAATCCAACGTAAGAATCGCGGTGCCTGATTACATCGGCGTGCGGGATCCTTCCTTCAGCAGCGGTGTCGGGATGATTCAGTACGTTACCAAATACGTTCGGACGCACGGCGCGTCCGGACCGAAGCGCGCTCCGAAAGCCAAAGCGGCGGCAGGCAGCACGGGACCGGCGCCGAAACCCGGCATTGTTGAATGGTTCAAAAACATGTTCAAGGAATTTATTTGAGCCGCCGCGTATGAGAGAACCATTCATGCGAAGCAAGGAGGAATTATATAATTATGTTGGAGTTTGATTTTGAAATGGAACCACTTGCGAAAATCAAGGTCATCGGGGTCGGTGGCGGCGGCAGCAACGCTGTAAACCGGATGATCGAGAACGGCGTGAAAGGCGTCGAGTTCGTAACGGTGAATACGGACGCTCAAGCGCTTCACCTGACGAAGTCCGAGCAGAAGCTCCAGATTGGTGACAAGCTGACGCGCGGCCTCGGAGCGGGTGCGAATCCGGAGGTCGGCAAGAAGGCGGCGGAAGAGTCACGCGAATTCATTACCAATTCGCTGCGTTCGGCGGATATGGTTTTTGTAACGGCAGGTATGGGAGGCGGCACCGGTACAGGCGCGGCTCCCGTCATTGCTGAACTGGCAAAGGAAAGCGGCGCGTTAACGGTAGGGGTCGTTACCCGTCCGTTCACGTTCGAGGGCCCCAAGCGGTCGAGACAAGCCGAGATGGGCATCGAAGCTTTGAAAGAGAAAGTCGACACGCTGATTGTCATACCTAACGATCGTTTGCTCGAGATTGTAGACAAGAAGACGCCGATGCTGGAAGCTTTCCGCGAAGCGGATAATGTTCTTCGTCAAGCGGTTCAGGGCATTTCCGATTTGATCGCCGTTCCCGGCTTGATCAACTTGGACTTCGCGGATGTGAAGACGATCATGTCCGAACGCGGCTCCGCACTCATGGGCATCGGACAAGCGGCCGGTGAGAACCGTGCGATGGAGGCTGCCCGCAAGGCGATTATGAGCCCGCTGCTGGAGACATCCATCGAAGGCGCGCGCGGTGTGATCATGAACATTACTGGCGGTTCCAATCTCAGCTTGTACGAAGTCAACGAAGCAGCCGAAATCGTCATGGCCGCCTCCGATCCGGAAGTCAATATGATTTTCGGCGCGAGTATCGACGAAAGCTTGAAAGACGAAATCAAAGTGACCGTCATCGCGACAGGATTCGAGCATAAGGCTCCAATACATCGTCCGTCGTCCGCCTCTTCGGCATTGCCTCAATCGCAAGCGCAGCCGCAGCCGAACCCGGTCAGCCACGGCAACGAAACTCGCCAGACGAACAATTTGCGCCCTTTCGGCAATCAAACTTTGTCGAACGACCAGTTGGACATTCCGGCATTTTTGCGGAACCGTCCTCGCGGAGATCGTTAACCGGCTCAACGCAGTCGCAACAACCAAGCTGCCATTCTACGGCAAACCAAGCTCCTATTCTACGTTATTGTAGAACGGGAGCTTTTTTGTGCGGCCAACAACTTGACTATACTTCCGTTCTCGACAAAAAAAGGTAAGCTGGGCTGGCAAGATTAGACAGACACCGGATTTGAAAGCGATTATACTGGGTTCATCCATCCCGGCCTGCTTGCTGGCGACGTTACCGGGCGATGAAGGATGGGGGCTCAGTATGACCGTCTATGTGGATCTCGTGTTTCTGACCAACTTGGCCGTTGACGGCGCGGTGTTGATGGCGACCGCCAAAGCGCGCCGTATTAAGCCGTCCCGTCCTCGTCTGTTCGCGGCCGCATGCCTTGGAGCTTTGTACGCGGCGCTGATGTTCTGGGCTCATATTCCTTACATGTATTCCTTCGGAGCCAAAGTATTCGTCTCTGTCGCGATGGTGCTGCTCTCGTTCGGCTATGGCGGTCCGCTGGGTTTCCTTCGCAACTTCGCCGCTTTCTATGTCGTCAATTTCGCTACTTTGGGCGGAGTGATCGGACTGTCTTTTTTGCTGCGGAGCGCGGATTCTCCCTGGGGCGGAATGGAGTTTACGGCAGACGGCGGGTTGATTCTGGAATGGCAAATGCAGCTAGGGCTGTTCGCCGTCACGTTTTTATTGTCCGTCTGGATGTTCCGCAGCGCCTCCGAGACGAGCCGCAAACGGCAGGAACTGGATCAACTTGTATGGGACACGGAAATCCGAATCGACAACGAGAGCTGGACGCTCAAAGCGCTGCTTGACACAGGCAATCGGCTGTACGACCCGCTTACACGTATTCCCGTCATGATCATGGACGCCGACGTGTGGAAGGAACGGCTGCCTGAGGGCTGGAGCGAGCGGCTAAAGCAGGAATCTCCGGACCGGCTTATATCCGAGCTGGACGCGCAAGTTTCGGAGAACTACGCATGGGGGAGCAGGCTTCGTCTCGTTCCGTACCGTGCCGTGAACGGGTCCAGCCGGCTTATGCTGGCCGTCAAGCCGGATCACGTCATGCTGCATCGGGACGGTCAGCCCCCTCTTCAAGTGAACCGGGTGCTCATTGGTTTAGATGGAGGCACTTTGTCATCCGAAGGAACTTATCGCGCCATCGTCCATCCGGACATGGTTCAAGCCGACCCCGTATCGTCGGCTCCATCTCAACCTGCGTGACAGGAGGTAGCAGAAATGTTCGTGAACTTGAAGTTGAGGACGCAATTGTCGATTTATCGCCTGTTGTTCCGGTTCGGTTGGAAGAGCGAGGAAGTGTATTACATCGGCGGGAGCGAAGCGTTGCCGCCGCCGCTCAGCCGCGAGGAAGAAGAGTATTTGCTGGGGCGGCTTTCCACGGGAGATGCGGCTATTCGAGCTATGCTGATCGAGCGGAACTTGCGTTTGGTCGTCTACATCGCCCGCAAATTCGAGAACACCGGCATCCATATCGAGGATCTGGTGTCGATCGGCGCGATCGGGCTTATTAAGGCGGTCAACACATTCGATCCGGACAAAAAAATCAAGCTGGCCACCTACGCTTCGAGATGCATCGAAAACGAAATTTTGATGTACTTGAGGAGAAACAGCAAGACGAGAACCGAAGTTTCCTTCGACGAGCCGCTGAACATCGACTGGGACGGCAACGAACTTCTGCTGTCCGACGTGCTCGGTACGGAGAACGATACGATCTACCGCAACATTGAGGAGCAGGTGGATCGAAAGCTGCTGCACAAAGCGCTCGATAAACTGAGCGAAAGAGAGCGGACGATTATGGAGCTCCGCTTCGGTCTGGCCGACGGCGAAGAGAAGACGCAGAAGGACGTAGCGGACTTGCTCGGCATTTCGCAATCGTACATTTCCCGTCTGGAGAAGCGCATCATCAAGCGTCTTCGCAAGGAGTTCAACAAGATGGTTTAGAAATTGTAAGAAAATTCGGGGTTCTTGTCCATGGGAATAAAAACCCCCTTCCCGGAGATACTTTACATTAATGCTGCTCCCCGGGAGGAATTGCCTTTGACCCGTAACAAAGTGGAGATTTGTGGAGTGGACACCTCAAAGCTGCCTGTCCTCACCAATGCCGAAATGAGGGAGTTGTTTCTCGCTCTGCAAACCCGTGGAGAGATTTCCGCCAGGGAAAAATTAGTGAATGGCAACTTGCGGCTCGTACTCAGCGTCATTCAGCGATTTAACAATCGCGGAGAATTCGTGGACGACCTTTTCCAGGTCGGATGCATCGGACTGATGAAGGCGATCGACAATTTCGATTTAAGCCAGAACGTCCGGTTTTCCACTTACGCCGTCCCGATGATCATCGGAGAGATCCGCCGCTATCTCAGGGACAACAACCCGATCCGCGTATCCCGAAGCCTCAGAGATATTGCCTACAAGGCGCTGCAGGTCCGGGATCAACTGACGAATCAGCACTCCAGGGAACCGACCATCCTGGAAATATCGGAAGTGCTGAACGTTCCGAAGGAAGACATCGTGTTCGCTCTGGACGCCATCCAAGATCCCGTGTCTTTGTTCGAGCCGATCTATCATGACGGAGGGGACCCGATCTTCGTGATGGATCAGATCAGCGACGAACGCAACAAGGACATTCAGTGGATCGAGGAGATCGCTCTGCGCGAAGCGATGAGAAAGCTTAACGACCGCGAAAAAATGATCTTGTCCATGAGGTTCTTCGAAGGCAAAACCCAGATGGAAGTCGCCGACGAGATCGGCATCTCGCAAGCCCAGGTTTCCCGCCTCGAGAAGTCGGCCATACAACAAATGCAGAAGCACGTCAAAACCTGATTGCTTGCCAAGAAGCAAGCACATCAAAATCTAATTAGCAGCACACGAAGAAGAGGATGAGCTCCTGCTGGCGCCATCTTCTTTTTTCTCTCTTATAGCCACTATCCCGTCGACTCAGAACTAAACACAAAAGGCCCCCCTTAGCCTCCAACCTCCAACCTTTCAAGCCATCAAGACCTCCAACCATCTAGACCTCCAACCATCTAGACCTCCAACCATCTAGACCTTCAACCATCCAGTCCTTCAGCTCTCTTCGAGCCTTCCAGCTCTTCAAGCCCAGAGAGTCTATCCAGTCTTTCAGAACTTCGAACCCTCGAGTCCTCAAGTCCTCCAGCCACTCAGGCCTATATAGCTCATTTCGGCCCTTATAGCCATTATCCCCTCGGCTCAGGAGCTCAGCATTTTGACTCGTCTACACAAATTTGGACAGAAAAGTGAGGGGGAGTTGAAAGGTAGCCCGTGTCTATAAATGCAGGAAATAAACTCAGTCGCCCTCAGAAATAAATGCTGGCTGGAATCCGAAGAGAGAAACAGGTGGTGTGCGATCGCCATCCTGCTGCGCTCTGACGTACGGCGCCTTTGGCGCCATAAACGCGCGCCGGGAGAGGCGCGCGGAAGGAAGGGGTTAAACGGCTTCTTTAAGCAACTTGTTGTAGATGAGTTTGTGTTTGTCGGAGTGGTCGATACGGCTGGTCAATTGCGGGTAGGTCACGGCGGTCGATGAGACAGCGCATTGGAGCAGATGGAGAAACAGGCTGGAGGAGTTGTCGAGATTGTTCATACCGAAACAGAACTGGTCAAGATAGGATTGCAGGTGCTTGGGTCCAATTCCGCTAAACGTATAATTGATCCAGTTGCTTGCGCGCTTGCACAGCTCAATTAGCGGCCAGTAACGATCGCCGCTGAATCTCAAAATAACGGCGCGAACGTCTTTCGCATCGGGGGAGACATGGTGATCCACAAAATGGTGCTTGCCTCCGTTCGTAATCCGATCGTGAATCAAATAATTGTCGGGGACCTGCTTGATTTTCACGTAAGAAAATTGCCCGTTGTCGCCTATTGATGCCGCTGCAAGCAAAGGCTGCTCCTGCGGATGGCGAAATACCGTCGGATTGTAAGGGCGGCCGTAGACGCCGCAATTGATTCGCACGAACCCGCCCAGAAGTTCCTTGGAATCGGTCGTAGACATGGCTTGTCGTATTTTATGGCAGATCAGCCAGGCTGTTTTATAAGTTGTCCCGATGATTTCGGCAAGTCTTGACGCGCTGATGCCGCGCGGGCGGGCATGAAGGAAGATAGCCTGGAACCATAAGCGGAGGGGTGTACGGCTGCTTTCCATGATTGTGCCGGCAATTAGGGAGGTTTGCACTCGACAGGAACGGCACTCGTATAAGGGCAGGCGGCGTGTCCGAATCTCGTAAAAATGCGGGTGGGAGCATTGCGGGCAACGGAATCCATGCGGCCAACGCGCAGCGAACAAGGCTTGGATACAAGATTGTTCATCCTTAAATTTGTCGCAAAATTGCTCGAAAGTTACGCCGTTTTCCATTCCCTAATCCTCCCCAAACAAGAACGTTTGTTCCTATTTAAGAATATACTATTTTTTCTAGTTTTTCAAGTGCGATTTTAATTTTATTGGAGATTTGTACGGCTTCTGAGCGGATGGGATAGTGGACGTCTAGGGGAACTTAGTTGAATTAGTGAATCCGTTAAATCAATTGAATTAGCGGAGTTTAGTTGTATCTGGGCGTCTCTAACCAGGGTTAATTACTTGCAGCTTTGTTTGGCATGAGAGCGTGCGTGTGGATGTGCTTTGAATCTATCCAGGATTGTCTGGATCTGTCTGGGCATATCTGAAAAGGCCTTAAGAGCTTCTCTCACTGAGTCAAGGGGATAATGGCTATAAGGAGAAAAAAAGCGCTCATGAGTTGCGCCGCAGTGCGATGTCCTGAAGGAACGGGATAATGGGGATAGGAGCCAGGTGAGTGGAATAAGGTGCCAGCGATAGGAGCGGCTGACTGAGTGGACGGGATAATGCCATAGGAATCTGGAGAGTGAAATCAGGTGAATGAAAAGAGATGCCATCGAAATGGACGGCTGGCTGAGCGGATGGGATAGTAGCGATAAGAGGGAGAAAACGAGGCTGGCGGACAAGATGGCAACTGAGGCGACGGGATAGTGGTCATACAGCACGAGAAGCGAAGCGGAGGGGCGAGGTGAGTTCTGAGCGAACGGGATAATGGCTGAAAGGTAAGAAAATACGAGAGAATGAAGGGGCGTCGTACATTTTTCCCGGGCGGATCATATATTTAATAGCAGGGTACGAATGCCCGGGGCGGACGGGGGGCGTGAACGGATGAAAATATCGGATTTTCAGACGAAGGATGTAATCAACATCGTCGACGGGAAGAAGCTCGGGCAGGTGAGCGACCTGGAGCTCGATTTGCGGCAGGGCCGCATCGATTCGATCGTGGTGCCGACTTCGACGAGGCTGTTCGGGATGTTCGGCGGAGGCAACGACGTCGTTATTCCGTGGCGGAACATCGTCAAGATCGGAACGGACGTCGTGCTGGTCCGGCTGGACGATGCGAAGGTGTACCGGCTGGAGGACGGGGATGCGCACTCGGGGAGATAGCGCGCGGCGTGCGCGCCTTTCTTCCGCTTGCGCCGCGGCTATGGTACACTTGGGGTCGGAGGTGCGATAGGTTGGAGCCTTTTGTATTGCGTGAAGAGAAGGGACAGCCTTCATCTTTGTTTATGCTGCAGATTTGGTGCGGCTCGGACGACGGGCTGACCGCGGGATTTACGACGAGACGCGCCGGGAACGTGGCCTTGCACGTCGGGGACGACCCGCTTATGGTCGTCTCGAACCGGGAGACGACGGCCGAGTCGCTGGGCTGGAATTTTGCGGCCTTCACTTGCGCGGAGCAGGTGCACGGAAACGACGTTTACGTCGTGAAGGCGGAGGATGCCGGACGGGGACGAACGACCCGGGAGACGGCCATTGCCGACACGGATGCGATGATCACGAACGAGCCGGACGTGCTGCTCGCGATGTTTTACGCCGATTGCGTTCCGCTTTATTTTCACGATCCCGTGACGGGAGCGATGGGGCTGGCCCATGCCGGCTGGAAGGGAACCGTGTCCGAAATCGCGGTCAAGACGATCGAAAAGATGGGTGCGGTTTACGGGGCAATGCCGGAAAATATAAGGGCGGCCATCGGACCGTCGATCGGGGATTGCTGCTACGAAGTGGATGAATCGGTGTTGAGACACGTGCGGCCTTTATTGGATACTTCGACGGAAGAAATCGTCAGACCGAACGAAAATGGAGGTCGGGCTCAGCTAAACTTGAAACATTTGAACCGACAACTTATGATAAAAGCAGGAATATTGCCGAGCCGCATCGAAATATCTTCATGGTGTACGAGCTGTCGCACGGACCTGTTGTTTTCCCACCGGAAGGAAAAGGGAGCGACGGGACGGATGATGAGCTGGTTGGGCAGAAAATCGAGGTGATCGTTTCGTGGCATTGGAAGGCCGTCTGCGAGACGTGGAGAACCGGCTGGAGCAGGCATGTTCGAGGAGCGGCAGGCGACGCGAGGATGTGCGCATCATCGCGGTCACCAAGTACGTATCCACCGCCACGGCTGAAGCCGTCGTGCGGGAAGGCGTGACTCATATCGGAGAAAACCGCTGGCCCGACGCGAAGGCGAAATGGGAAGCGCTGAAGGGACAAGCCGTTTTCCACTACATAGGTTCCTTGCAGACGAATAAAGTTAAAGACGTTATCGGCAAGTTCGACTACGTCCATTCATTGGACCGCGCTTCGCTGGCCGAAGCGATCCACAAGCGGGCGCAAGCGCTCGGCTTGTCGGTCCCCTGTCTCTTGCAGGTGAACGTATCGGGCGAGCAGTCCAAGCACGGGCTGGAGCCGGGAGCGGTCAAATCTTTTCTGGAGGAGCTGCGGAAGTTCGATCGCATCAAGCCGATCGGCCTGATGACGATGGCGCCGTACGAAAGCGAGCCCGAGGAGACCAGGCCGGTTTTTCGGGCGTTAAGACAGCTTAGGGACGAATTGAACGCATCTTCCGCTCTAGACGAGCCGTTGACGGAGCTGTCGATGGGAATGTCCAACGATTTCGAGGTAGCCGTGGAAGAAGGCGCGACTTGGGTGCGTTTGGGAACGGTGCTCGTAGGGAAAGAAGAAATAGAGGAGGGATAGGCATGGGTGTCATGAATCGGTTTCTTAATTACTTGGGGTTGCAGGAAGAGCAGGAACAGCAGGAGGCGGAGCGCGAACGTTTCGCCGCCGAGAACGAGGAGCAGGAAATTGAAACCCCCGCGTTCGAAACGCGTAGACATTCGAGTAAGAACAACGTCGTGAGCATTCATTCCCAGAAGGCCGCCCGCGTCGTTCTCACGGAGCCCCGTTCCTACGACGAAGCGCAGGAAATTGCGGATCACTTGAAGTCGCGCCGCTCCGTCGTCGTTAATCTGCAGCGCGTCAGGAGAGACCAGGCGATTCGGATCGTCGATTTTCTGAGCGGCACCGTGTACGCCCTCGGCGGCCATATCTCCAAGCTGGGATCGGACATTTTCCTCTGTACGCCGGATTCGGTGGAAGTGTCGGGAACGATCACGGAAATGTTGTCCGAGGAATCCGTCGACTATCCCAAAATGAGGTGACACCAGGTTGGAGCAATTAGAAACTTATATTGGCATTGTGTACCGCATCTACTCATACATGATCATCATTTACGTGCTCATGTCTTGGCTGCCTGCCGTGAAGGAAAGCTTCGTCGGCGAGTTGCTCGGCAAAGTGGTGGAACCGTATTTGAGACCTTTCCGCAAGCTGATTCCTCCGATCGGCGGCGTTCTGGACATCTCCCCGATCATCGCCTATTTCGCGCTCGGATTCGTCGCGCAAGGGTTGATCGCCGTGCTGAGATTCCTGTTCGGGTAATGTCTATGTCGCGTACGAGCCTTTACGAGCATTTTCATCCGGATGAAAAAGCATTCGTGGATCGCGCCTTGGAGTGGGTCGAGAGAGCCGCCGAACGTCACGAGACGAAGCGGACGGATTTTCTCGATCCGCGCCAGGCGCATATTTTGTTTACGCTGGCGAACCGGGAGGCGGACGCCCAGGTGCGGCTGGACGGCGGAGGCACGCACGCCGAGAGGAAGCGGGCGCTGGTCGCTCCCGACTACCGGATGCTGGACGACGAGGATATGGGAATCGTCGTCCTCGACATCGCTTCGGACGATCGGAAAATTGCCGATCTGGATCACGGAGATTACTTGGGCGCTTTGCTTGGGCTGGGTATCAAGCGGGACAAAATCGGCGATCTCCACGTCAGCGAGGCGGGCTGCCATGCGCTGATCGCGGAGGAAATCGGCGATTTCCTCGTCGGGCATATGAAGCAGGCGCACCGCGTAGACGTCAGCGTCTCCGTAAGGCCGCTCTCCGAGCTGCGCGAAGCCAAAGTCGAGCTGCAGGAGCAGGTACTGTCCGTCGCTTCGATGCGGCTTGACGGGATCGCGAGCGACGTTTTCCGGCTCAGCCGGGCGAAGATCGTCGATCCGATCAAGGCGGGCAGATGCCGCGTGAGCTGGAAGCCGGTGGAGGATCCGTCGCATCCGCTCAGAGTCGGCGACGTCGTGTCGATGAAAGGCTTCGGCCGATTTAAGATCATCGACGTGGAAGGCGTGTCGAAAAGCGGCAGAACCCGGGTGCGCGTCGGGAAATTTGTGTAGAATCGCAGAAGGAATTTTTCAGCTTTCGTCGAATTGATGTTGTGAATAGGCTACTTGGAAATCAGGAACCGAGGAGGTGCACCGATGCCACTGACACCACTGGACATCCATAACAAAGAATTCGCCCGCCGCCTTCGCGGTTATGACGAAGATCAAGTCAACGAGTTTCTCGATCAGATTATCAAGGATTACGAAGCGATGATCCGCGAGAACAAGGAACTGCAAAATATGGTCGCCGCTTCCCAGGATAAGCTGGGCCATTTCTCCAACATCGAAGAGACGTTGAGCAAAACGATCATCGTTGCGCAAGAAGCGGCGGACGAGCTGAGGAACAACGCGAAGAAGGAAGCTCATCTGATCGTGAAGGAAGCGGAGAAGAACGCCGACCGCATCATTAACGACGCGCTCGCAAAATCCCGCAAGATCGCGCTGGAGGTCGAAGAGCTGAAGAAGCAAGCGACGATCTACCGGGCGCGTTTCCGCGCGTTGATCGAATCCCAGATGGAGCTGCTGTCGCAGGACGGATGGGAATCGCTCGAAGGACGCGAGCCGCGGGGAATTGAAGCTTGAGCGGTTGCGGAGACGAAAACGGGAAAGTATAATAAGAATATTCTACTGAACCACAGCAAGGTCGATGACGGGAACGAGTAAGCGCGATACCCGAGCTCAGAGAGTTGGCGGACGGTGCGAGCCAACGCGAAGGATGCGCCGAATATCCTCCCCGAGATGCCTGCCGAACGACGCGCTGCATTATGCAGCGGCGATCAGTAAGCGAGGCCGGAAGTCCGCCGTTACCGGATGCTGAGTTGCCGTCTCTTCGTTATATTGGCGAGCGGGCGGAACAAGGGTGGTACCGCGAGTTCGACTCGTCCCTTTTTTGGGGCGGGTCTTTTTGTTTTTTGTCGCAGCAGCAATGAAGCAATCGAAAGGATGAAACCCCATGCAAAGAGTCGATGTCAAGGAAAAAGCGCGAGCTCGCGAGCAGCGCGTTCTGGAACAGTGGAGGAAGGAGGACACGTTCCGCCGCTCGATCGCCAATCGGGAGGGCAAGCCGAACTTCGTCTTTTACGAAGGGCCGCCTACAGCGAATGGGAAGCCGCACATCGGCCACGTGCTCGGACGCGTCATCAAGGATTTCGTCAGCCGCTACAAGACGATGGCGGGCTACCGCGTCATCCGCAAAGCCGGCTGGGATACGCACGGCCTGCCGGTCGAGCTGGGCGTGGAGAAGCAGCTCGGCATTTCGGGCAAGCAGGAGATCGAGAAATACGGCGTGGAGCCGTTCATCATCAAGTGCAAGGAGAGCGTGTTCGAGTACGAGCGCCAGTGGCGCGAGCTGACCGAAGCGATCGCGTATTGGACCGATCTGGACGATCCGTACATCACGCTCGACAACAATTACATCCAAAGCGTATGGCACATCCTGGCCACGATCCATGAGAAAGGGCTGCTGTACCGCGGCCATCGCGTCAGCCCATACTGTCCTTGCTGCCAGACGACGCTCAGCTCGCATGAGGTCGCTCAAGGCTACGAGGACGTCAAGGATTTGACGGCGACGGCCAAGTTCAAGCTGAAGGAGAACGGCGACTACGTGCTCGCCTGGACGACGACGCCTTGGACGCTGCCGGCGAACGTGGCGCTAGCCGTTCATCCGGAGCTCGACTACGTGCGGGCGAAGCAGAACGACGAAGTGTACGTCGTGGCGGCGGCGCTCGCCGACAAGGTGCTGAAGGGCGAGTACGAAACGCTTGGCACGGTAAAAGGACGCGAGCTCGTCGGATTGACGTACGAGCCGCTGTTCCCTTACGTGACGGTCGACAACGCTTATCGCGTCATCGATGCGGAGTATGTTACCGATGCGAGCGGTACGGGGATCGTTCACATTTCTCCGGCGCACGGCGAAGACGATTACCGGGTTGCCCGTCAGCACGGCATTCCGATGCTGATGGTCGTCAACAGCGAGGGCAAGTATATCGCGGAAGTGACCGATATGGCCGGACGTTTCGTCAAAGACTGCGACGTCGACATCGTCAAGATGCTGTCGGAGCGCGGGTTGCTGTTCCACAAGGAAAGAATGGAGCACAGCTACCCGTTCTGCTGGCGCTGCAAAACGCCGCTGCTCTATTACGCGACGGAGAGCTGGTTCATCAAGACGACTGCGGTCAAGGATCAACTGATCGAGAACAACAAGCAGATCCAATGGTATCCGGAGCATCTGAGGGACGGCCGATTCGGCAAGTTCCTCGAGGATCTGGTCGACTGGAATATCAGCCGCAACCGTTACTGGGGCACGCCTCTGAACGTGTGGACGTGCGAAAGCTGCGGCAAGGAGAAAGCGCCGCACAGCATTGCCGAGCTTCGCGCGCTGGCGATCGAAGACGTGCCGGAGACGATCGAGCTGCATAAGCCTTATGTGGACGACATCCATCTGCGCTGCGAATGCGGCGGCAAGATGAATCGGGCGTCCGAAGTGATCGACGTCTGGTTCGACAGCGGTTCGATGCCGTTCGCGCAATATTTCCATCCTTACGGGGACGAGGAGAAGTTCCAGGAGCAGTATCCGGCGGACTTCATCTGCGAAGGGATCGACCAGACGCGCGGCTGGTTCTTCAGCTTGCTGGCGGTATCGACGCTGTACAACGGACAGGTGCCGTACAAGTCGGTCATCTCGACCGGCCACGTGCTCGACGAGAACGGCCAGAAGATGAGCAAATCCAAGGGCAACGTCATCGATCCTTGGGAAATCATCGACGAGTTCGGCACGGACGCGTTCCGCTGGTCGCTGCTCGCGGATAGCGCGCCTTGGAACAGCAAGAGATTTTCCAGGGGCATCGTCGGCGAAGCGAAGTCCAAAGTGGTGGATACGCTCGTGAACACGCACGCCTTCTACGCGCTGTATGCCTCCATCGACGGATATGTTCCGTCGGAGCATGCGCGAGTCCAATCGGACAACAAGCTGGACCGTTGGATTGTGTCCCGGCTGAACACGCTGATCGCGGAAGTCGTGCAAGGCCTCGACGGCAACGACTTCCTCAATCCGGCGAAGGCGATCGAGACGTTCGTCGACGAGTTGTCGAACTGGTACGTGCGTCGCTCGCGCGACCGGTTCTGGGGCAGCGGGCTGACGGAGACGAAGATAGCAGCTTACCAGACGCTGGGCGAAGTGCTGCTGACGCTGTCCAAGCTGATCGCGCCGTATACGCCGTTCGTTGCCGAGGATATTTACGGCAACCTGGGCGGAGAAGGCAGCGTACATCTCGCCGACTACCCGCAGGCGGACTCGGCGGCGATCGACGCGGAGCTGGAGCGCGAGATGGCCGCGGTGCGCGGCATCGTCGAGCTGGCGCGGAACATCCGCAACGAGACCGGCCTGAAGACGCGCCAGCCGCTGTCCGAGCTGCTTGTGTCGCTGAGCGAAAGCTTCGATCTGTCGGGCTACGAGGAGATCGTGCGGGACGAGATCAACGTCAAGAGGATCACGATCGTCAGCGACGACGGCGGGTTCGTGAACTTCAACTTGAAGCTGAACTTGAAAGTCGCGGGCAAGAAATACGGCAAAAACGTAGGCCCGATCCAGGCGGCGTTCAAGGGGATGTCGAGCGACGAGACGCGGGGCGTCGTCCAAGCGGGCAAGTTCGAGTTCGTATCGCCGGACGGCGAAGCGCTGACCGTCGAGCTCGACGAAATTCTCGTCGAGAAGGAAGCGAAGACGGGCTTCGCCTCCGCATCCGGCGGCGGCCTGACCGTAGCGCTCAACACGGAGATCACGCCGGAGCTGGAGCAGGAAGGCTGGGTGCGCGAAGTCATTCGCGCCGTACAGGATACGCGCAAGAAGCTCGACCTGCCGATCGAGCGGCGGATCGATCTCGTGCTCGATGTCGACGCCGAGCTGGAAGCGGCGCTGCGTGCGTTCGACCGTGTGCTGAGGGAGAACGTGCTTGTGAACGAAGTTTCGTTCGGCAAAACGGACGCGACGGAAGCGGTGCAGGCCGGCGAGAAAACGATCGGCATCGCGATCGCGTCGAAAGCATAATTCGTCCGGCTGTAAGCTAAACATAATAGGGTAACCGATAAGACGAGCTCCAGAGTTCCGAGGCGGAAGGCATCCGCCTTTGGGCCGGGCTCGTTTTACGTTCGGCAGCCACGGGTAATGACCGGTTAAAGGATGTCCGAAAGGGGAGTGCGGCCATGGCCGGCAATTCGAAGAACAAAGGAAAGCCGAATTCGATCCAGGTCAAGCTGGCTTCCAGGCACCGTAGAGAGCCGAATGAACGCAATGAGCTGACAGAGCCAAATGAGCTGGATAAGCCGATAGGGCCGAATGAACCGACAGAGCCGGATGAACCGGCGGAGAGATTGGCCGAGGAGACGAAGGATTTGAAGGGGACGCTGCTCTTCCTGTCCGACAAGCTGGAGAGGCTGTCCATCGACATGGAGAAGGCGCAGCTCAAGGAATACGTTAACCTGATGCATCGTCCATGGCAGCTGATCTTCAAAAATTTTATCGCGGGAACGGCGCGCGGGGTCGGCATCGCGCTTGGATTTACGTTTTTCGCCGCGACGATCGTGTATCTGCTGCAGCTTCTCGGGGCGCTGAATTTGCCGATCGTGGGGGACTACATCGCGGACATCGTAAGAATCGTTCAGCGGCAGCTGGAGATCAACCCGTATTGAGCTTACGGGTCGCTGCCGCCGCGGAACGGAGGTGGACGTGTTTAATAAGAATCGGGAAGCTCGCTTGGCTCGAGCAGATGATCGCCTTCGTTATCGTCCATGTAACGGTGGTAAGCGTGGTTGCGGACGATGGAGACGTGAGAGCCGGTAATATCGGTAGCGACGAAGCTTTCGTAAGACTCGACGAAACCGTCGTTCTCGTCGGCTTCGATCTCCATATGGTTGTAATCTTCCACATTGTTGTCCTCGGCCATCGCCGGCGTGTTGGAGGTGCCCCAGGATTCGACGATCTGCCAGGCGTCTTCTCCGTCGAAGCCGTTCTGGTCGTCTCTGTCGTCCAAGCTGGTTCGCCCGAACGGAGGAGCGAGGAACGGTTCCTCGACCGGGCGGTCGTTGGAAGGCTCCTGACGGGGCTCATGCTTGATGCAATAGATGGCCGTCGGCAGCGCTTCGAGCCTGTCGACCGGAATAAACTTGCCGCACGCGGCACAATGTCCGTATTCCCCCGTATCCATCCGTTCCAGGGCGGCGTCCACGCGCTCCAGCCGGAACGCTTCCTTTTCCAGCAGGGCCAAATCCTTGCTTCGTTCGAACATCTCCGTACCCGCATCGGCCGGGTGATTGTCGATGCCGGTAAGCTCGCCGGTTGAATCGCGGTACGAGGCGGCGAGGCCGAAATGCCCGTTATCGTTCACGCGCCGCTCGAGCTCGCATCTTTCCTGTACCAGCCTGCGCTTTAACGATTGGAATGTTTCCTGATTCAGATGCTTCGGCAACGTCATCCACTCCCTTTAACGAGGTGCATTCGAATGGTTCGGTCGATTGTAGTTTTCACGGATGCGCCCGGTTTTACGTGTGGACGGCCGCCGGACTTGTCTGGGGGATTTGTCGATTTTTACTTGCGCTTCGTGGACGCTCCCTGTCGCGGTATGATAAAATCAACAGGCAGGAGAATGAGACGAAGGGCGGAAAAAGGCAATGCAACGTCGGATTTGGCCGATATGGGTTTATTACGGAATTGCGGTTATCGCTTTTCTGATCGATTACGCGAGCAAGAAGATCATCAGCCGCACGGTCGAGCTGGATACGGAGAGAATTCCCGTGATCGGGGATTTCTTCATGATTACCCATATCCGCAACAGAGGCGCGGCTTTCGGGATGCTGCAGGAGCAGCGGTTGTTTTTTATCGTGATTACGACAATCGTCGTGATCGGCATACTCTGGTATTTGCATCGTTCCTACCGTACGGGCACCGTACTGCTGCTTTCCGCGCTGGCTACAATATTGGGAGGCGCCGTCGGCAACTTCCTCGATCGCGCGCTGTACGGCGAAGTCGTCGATTTCTTGCAGTTTAACTTCGGATCGTATACGTTCCCGATCTTTAATTTCGCGGATACCGCAATATGCGTAGGCGTCGGAATGGTTATTTTGGACGCGCTGCTGACTATGAAACAGGAGAATAAATCGAATGGCAATGGAGAGCAATCCCAAGATCAGTCCCCTGAACAACCCTCCGTCTGAAGACGATTTCGAATGGACGATTGAGGAAGGCCAGGCGGGCGAACGAGCGGACAAGCATATCGCTCAAGCGCTGGCGGAGCAGGGGGAATCCTTCTCCCGGTCGCAAATTCAAGAATGGATACGCACGGGCGCGGTAACCGTTAACGGCGCGGAGACTAAAGCAAACGCCAAGCTGGCGGTCGGAGACGTCATCCGCATCGTGCTCCCAGAACCGGAGCCGCTCGAGGCTTATCCGGAAAATATCCCGCTCGAAGTCGCGTACGAGGATTCCGACGTTATCGTCATCAACAAACCGCGGGGCATGGTCGTTCATCCTGCGGCCGGTCACCCGAACGGGACGGTCGTGAACGCCTTGCTGCACCACTGCAAGGACTTGTCCGGTATTAACGGGGTCATGAGACCGGGCATCGTGCACCGGATCGACAAGGATACGTCCGGGCTGCTCATGGTCGCCAAGAACGACCTGGCGCATGCGTCGCTCGCGGAACAGCTCAAGGAGCATAGCGTGACGCGCAAATATCGCGCACTAGTCCACGGCGTCATGCAGCATGACAAAGGGACGGTAGACGCGCCGATCGGCCGGGCCAATCATGACCGCAAGTTGTACGTCGTTACGGACAAGAACAGCAAGCATGCGGTGACCCATTTTTCCGTAAACGAACGCTTCGACGAATATACGCTGCTCGATCTGAAGCTGGAGACGGGGCGGACGCACCAGATTCGGGTGCACATGAAGTACATCGGCTATCCGCTCGTCGGCGATCCGGTATACGGCGGCAAGAGCGGCCGGACGCTCGGCATGACGGGCCAGGCGCTGCATGCGGAAACGCTTGGCTTCAAGCATCCGAGAACGGGAGAGTACATGGAGTTTTCCGCGCCTCTGCCGGAGGATATGGAGCATGCGCTCGACATTTTAAGGACGAGGTAAAAGGCACGAAAGGGGCTGTTCGGGACAGGCGCTGCGATAACTGCAAATGATCGGCGCAATAATCCATGGCGGACTTTCCGCGTATCGTTCATAGTTTGGATGTGAAGCATGTTAACATGTAACGATACAAGGAGTGTCTCGAATGAGCGTGGAACAATACCAGTCGACTTACATTCAGGAGCAGTTCGCGAATCGCATCGGCGGTTCCAATTACGGCAAAGATACGAACATCTATAAATTCGAGAAAATCAAGCGGGCGAAAGCCGCGGCGCGGCAAGCCCACCCGGACGTCGAGTTGATCGACATGGGTGTCGGCGAGCCGGACGAGATGGCGGACGCGGGCATCGTCGCCAAGCTGGCGGAAGAAGCGGCCAAGTCGGAAAACCGCGGGTACGCGGACAACGGCATCGCCGAGTTTAAGGAAGCCGCTGCGAAGTACTTGAAGGAAGTGTTCTCCGTGGACGGCATCGATCCGGAGACGGAAGTGCTGCACACGATCGGAGCCAAGCCGGCTCTGGCTATGCTGCCTACGGTGTTCATCAACCCGGGCGATGTGACGATCATGACCGTTCCGGGATACCCGGTTATGGGCACGCATACGAAATATCTTGGCGGAGAAGTGTACAACGTCCAGTTGACGAAGGAAAACAACTTCCTGCCGGATCTGGACGCGATCCCGGAAGAAATCGCAAGCCGCGCCAAGCTTCTGTACTTGAACTATCCGAACAATCCGACGGGCGCTGCGGCGACAGTGGCGTTTTTCGAGAAGGTCGTCGCTTGGGCGAAGAAGTTCAACGTGGTCGTCGTTCACGACGCTCCGTACGCGGCGCTGACCTACGACGGAGTCAAGCCGTTCAGCTTCCTGTCCGTTCCGGGCGCTAAGGACGTCGGGGTGGAGCTTCACTCCCTCTCCAAGTCGTATAACATGACCGGCTGGCGGATCGGCTTCATCGCCGGCAACCCGCTGATCGTGAAAGCTTTCGGCGATGTGAAGGACAACAACGATTCCGGACAATTCATCGCGATCCAGAAGGCGGCCGCTTACGGTCTGGCCAACCCGCAAATTACCGAGGCGATCTCGGCGAAATATTCCCGCCGCCACAACATGCTCGTCGCGGCGTTGAACGAAATCGGCTTCCGCGCGGAGAAACCGAAAGGCTCCTTCTTCCTGTACGTAGAAGCGCCTAAAGGCATCGTCGGCGGTCAGCGGTTCGAATCCGCGGAAGACTTCTCCCAGTTCCTGATTCGCGAGAAGTTGATCTCCACCGTGCCGTGGGACGACGCCGGCAAGTTCGTCCGTTTCTCCGTCACCTTCATCGCCCAGGGCGAGGCGGAAGAAGCGCGCGTCATCGACGAGATCAAGCGTCGTCTGACCGACGTTCAATTCGAATTTTAAGCATCGGAATTCCTTGACACTTCATGTCGAACATGGGATAATCATTGTTAATGAAACGGGTACCTTTAATTCAGTCCAGAGAGACTGGCAAGGTGGCGCAGAATTGACACATATCCCGGGACATGCGACCGTACACGCTCATCTTCGGCTTAGGCTGAAGTGTGAACAGGTACTGGTGCTGTGTGCCTGCCGATATTTTGTTCTGGCTGAATCCTCCTTGCGAACTCGCAAGGAGGTTTTTTAATGTGCAAATCTCGGGTGAAGGAGGGATCGGTTTGTCGGACTCGCGCGTCATTATGGACGAATCCGCCATTCGGCGGGCGCTTACCCGAATCGCTCACGAAATGGTCGAGAAGAACAAAGGCGTTCAAGATTGTGTGCTGATCGGGATACGAACCCGGGGCGTGCATCTGGCCTACCGCGTCGCCGAGAAGATTCTGGATATCGAAGGGCAGCCGATTCCGGTCGGTGAACTGGATATTACCCGCTACCGCGACGACCGCCCTTCCGCGGCCAGAGCGAGCGCGGCGGGGCCGGGCGAAGAGCTGAAGAGGCTCGTCACCGACAAGCGGATTATTCTGGTCGACGACGTGCTCTACACCGGCCGCACGATCCGCGCCGCGCTGGACGCGCTGATGGATTGCGGGAGGCCGCAATCGATTCAGCTGGCGGTTCTCGTCGACAGAGGGCATCGCGAGCTTCCGATTCGGCCCGATTACGTCGGCAAGAATGTGCCGACGTCGCGGCACGAGAAGATCGACGTCTCGCTCAGCGAGATCGACGAGACGGACTGCGTCACGATTCTGCATCCGCGTGAGGCGGAAGTCGGACGGTAATCGATAGTCGGACGGCAGCGGACAGTACCCACCTATCTACTTAACGTAACTGCAGTTCACCACAGCAGAGGAGGCGCCAGGGAACAGATGACGACATGGATCATTAACGCTAGCAGATGGAGCGCGGAAACCGGAGGTCTCGAAGTCGCGCACGTGCGCATCGAGGAAGGGATTATCGCGGAATGGCTCGCCGGGGAAGCGGCTCCCGATACATCGGGGGCGCAAGTGATCGACGCTCGGGGCAAGCTAATCTCGCCGGGGTTGATCGATATGCACGTTCACTTGCGCGAACCGGGCTTCGAATATAAGGAGACGATCGCCAGCGGAACGGAGTCGGCGGCGAAGGGCGGCTTCACGGTCATCGCACCGATGCCGAATACGCGGCCGGTTATGGATACGCCGGAGACGATCTCGCTCGTGCTCGACAAGGCGAAGACGGAAGGCGTTGTGCGCGTGCTGCCTTACGCCGCGATCACGAAGAATGAGCTGGGCCGCGAGCTGACGGACTTCCCGGCGCTGAAGGAAGCCGGAGCGATCGGCTTCACGGACGACGGCGTCGGCGTGCAGAACGCACAGATGATGAAGAACGCGATGGCGCTCGCCAAATCGCTCGATATGCCGATTATCGCCCACTGCGAGGACGACTCGCTGGTAGAGGGCGCGGCGGTCACGGATGGCGCTTTCGCTCGCAAGCACGGGCTTAAGGGCATTCCGAACGAGTCGGAAGCGATCCATGTCGGACGGGACATTCTGCTGTCCGAGGCGACGGGCGTGCACTACCACGTCTGCCACGTCAGCACGGAGCAGTCGATTCGCTTGATCCGGCTTGGCAAGTCGGTCGGCGTGAACGTCACCGCGGAAGTGTGCCCGCACCATCTGCTGCTGTCGGACGAAGATATTCCGGACAGCATGGACACCAACTGGAAAATGAATCCGCCGCTCAGAACGCCGCGCGACGTCGAGGCGTGCATCCAAGCGCTGGAGGACGGAACGATCGACATTATCGTGACCGACCATGCTCCACACAGCGAGGAAGAGAAGGCGCGGGGCATGGAACGGGCTCCGTTCGGCATCGTCGGATTCGAGACGGCGTTCCCGCTGCTGTACACGAAATTCGTCCGCACCGGGCGATGGAGTCTCGACTTCCTGCTGCGCAGGATGACGAGCGATCCGGCGAAGGTGTTCCGCCTGCCTTACGGCACGATGGATGCCGGAGCGCCCGCGGACTTGATCTTGATCGATCTGGAGAACGAGCGGGAAGTCGATCCTGCGAAGTTCCTGACGAAAGGCCGCAACACCCCGTTTACGGGTTGGAAACTATACGGCTGGCCGACGATGACGATGGTCGGCGGCAAAGTGGTCTGGACCGAAGAGAACGGCATTAACCGCTAAGGAGTGATTGGAATGCAAGCTAGATTGTTGTTGGAAGACGGTACGCTGTTTACGGGACAGAGCTTCGGAGCCGAAACCGGATCCGTCGGCGAAGTGGTGTTTAACACGGGGATTACGGGCTATCAGGAAGTGCTGTCCGACCCATCTTACTGCGGACAAATCGTAACGATGACTTATCCGCTCATCGGCAACTACGGCATTAACCGCGACGATTTCGAAAGCATCCGCCCCTACGTTCACGGCTTCGTCGTTCGTCGCCACGAGGACGTGCCGAGCAACTGGAGGGCGCAATATACGGTTGATCAACTGCTCAAGGAATACGGCATTCCGGGCATCAGCGAGATCGATACTCGCATGCTGACGAGAATTCTTCGCGTGCACGGCACGATGAAGGGCATCATTACGACGGGCAACGAGCGCGTCGAAGAGCTGATGGAGCGCTTGGGCGCTACGCCTCTGATGCGCGATCAAGTCGCCCGCACGTCGACCAAGAACGTGTTCTCCAGCCCGGGCGAGAAAGAGCGCATCGTGCTGATCGACTACGGCGCGAAGAGCGGCATTCTGCGCGATCTGACGAAGCGCGGCTGCGACGTCATTGTCGTGCCTCAGGACACGACTGCGGAGGAGATTCGCCGCCTTCATCCCGACGGCATTCAGCTGTCCAATGGCCCCGGAGATCCGAAGGACGTGCCTCATGCGGTCGAGACGATTCGCCAGCTTCTCGGCGAATACCCGATTTTCGGCATCTGCCTCGGACACCAGCTGTTCGCGCTCGCTTGCGGAGCGGATACGGGCAAGCTGAAGTTCGGCCACCGCGGCGGCAACCATCCGGTCAAGGAGCTCGAATCCGGGCGCTGCTTCATCACTTCGCAGAACCATGGCTACACGGTCGTCGAAGAATCGATCGCCGGCACCGAACTGGAAGTGACGCACATCAACAACAACGATAAAACGATCGAAGGCTTGAAGCACAAACGCTACCCTGCCTTTACGGTTCAATACCATCCGGAAGCGGCTCCGGGTCCGTACGACAACAGCTACTTGTTCGACCGTTTCCTGCAAATGATCCGCGACAACAAGCAAGCCAACCCGGAACGCCCGCGCCAAGCGCAACTGTCGGAGACGCTGAGAGGAGAACTGCTGTATGCCCAAAAATAATGACCTCAAAAAAATTCTCGTAATCGGCTCCGGCCCAATCGTCATCGGACAAGCAGCGGAATTCGACTACGCCGGCACGCAGGCGTGCCAAGCGCTGAAAGAAGAAGGCATCGAAGTCGTTCTGATCAACAGCAACCCGGCGACGATCATGACCGATACGAACATCGCCGACAAAGTCTATATCGAACCGATCAACCTGGAGTTCGTCTCGCAGATTATTCGCCAGGAGCGTCCGGACGGCTTGCTGCCGACGCTAGGCGGACAGACCGGCCTGAACATGGCGGTCGAGCTGGCTCGCGCCGGCGTGCTGCAGCAGGAGAATGTCAAGCTGCTCGGTACGCAGCTTGATGCGATCGAGCGCGCTGAAGACCGCGACCTGTTCCGCGAACTGATGCGCGAGCTGGAGCAGCCGGTTCCGGAAAGCTCGATCGTCACGACGGTCGAGGACGCGGTGGAATTCGCGAACGGCCTCGGCTACCCGGTTATCGTTCGTCCGGCTTACACGCTCGGCGGAACGGGCGGCGGAATCGCGGCTAACGAAGAAGAGCTGCGCGAGATCGTAGCGAACGGCATTCGCTACAGCCCGATCAGCCAGTGCTTGATCGAGAAATCGATCGCCGGCATGAAAGAAGTCGAGTACGAAGTTATGCGCGACGCCAACGACAACTGTATCGTCGTCTGCAACATGGAAAACTTCGACCCTGTCGGCGTTCATACCGGAGACAGCATCGTTGTGGCGCCGAGCCAGACGTTGTCCGACCGCGAATACCAGATGCTTCGCTCGGCGTCGCTCAAAATCATTCGCGCGCTGAACATCGAAGGCGGCTGTAACGTACAGTTCGCGCTCGATCCGCAAAGCTACCAATACTACGTCATCGAGGTTAACCCTCGTGTCAGCCGTTCCTCGGCGCTCGCGTCCAAAGCGACCGGTTACCCGATCGCGAAGATGGCCGCTAAAATCGCTATCGGCTACACGCTCGACGAGATCGTCAACCCGGTTACGGGTCAGACGTACGCTTGCTTCGAGCCGACACTGGACTACATCGTATCGAAAATTCCGCGCTGGCCGTTCGACAAGTTCACTTCCGCGAACCGCAAGCTGGGTACGCAGATGAAGGCGACCGGCGAGGTTATGGCGATCGGCCGCACGTTCGAGGAATCGATCCATAAAGCGGTCCGCTCGCTCGAGATCGGCGTGCACCGCATCTACTTGAAGGGCGCTGACGAGCTGTCCGACGAAGTGCTGACGAATCGGCTGATCAAAGCGGACGACGAGCGGCTGTTCCTCGTCGCGGAAGCGTTCCGCCGCGGTTGGGAGCTGCAGCGCATTCAGGATCTGTCGAACATCGATTGGTGGTTCCTCGACAAGATCGAGCGGATCGTTCAGCTTGAAGACGAGATCCGCAGAGCGCCTGCGCTTACGCCGGAGCTGCTGTACAAGGCGAAGAGGAACGGCTTGACCGACCGCGCGATCGCGGAGCTGAGAAGCGAAGGCCATCCGTCCGGCGCTTACACGAAAGAAGCGGACGTCCGCACTTACCGTCTTGAGCAAGGCCTTACGCCGGTATACAAGATGGTCGATACGTGCGCCGCGGAGTTCGAAGCGACGACGCCTTATTACTACTCGACTTATGAGACGGAGAACGAAGTTCTTCCGAGCGATAAAGAAAAGATCATCGTGCTCGGCTCCGGTCCGATCCGGATCGGGCAAGGCATCGAGTTCGACTATTCGACCGTGCACGCCGTATGGGCGATTCGCGACGCGGGTTACGAAGCGGTCATCATCAACAACAACCCGGAGACGGTATCCACCGACTTCAGCACGTCGGACCGCCTCTACTTCGAGCCGCTCTTCTTCGAAGACGTCATGAACGTCATCGAACAGGAGAAGCCGGTCGGCGTCATCGTGCAATTCGGCGGACAGACGGCGATCAACCTGGCTGCGCCGCTGGCCAAAGCCGGCGTCCGCATTCTCGGCACAGCGCTGGACAGCATCGACGAAGCGGAGGACCGCAAGCGGTTCGAGGCGCTGCTGAGCAGACTGAACGTGCCGCAGCCGAAAGGCAAGACGGTCACTTCCGTGGAAGAAGCGGTAGGCGCCGCGCACGAGCTCGGTTATCCCGTGCTCGTGCGTCCGTCATATGTTCTCGGCGGTCGCGCGATGGAAATCGTATACTCCGACGATGAACTGCTATCCTATATGGAAGTCGCGGTGAAAATCAATCCGGAGCATCCGGTTCTGATCGACCGTTACATGCTGGGCAAAGAAATCGAGATCGACGCGATCTGCGACGGCGAGACGGTGCTCATTCCGGGCATCATGGAGCATGTCGAGCGCGCGGGCGTTCACTCCGGCGACTCCATCGCGGTATATCCGCCGCAGTCGCTGTCCGAAGATATTAAGCAGCAAGCGATTGACATCACCATCAAGATCGCCAAGGAATTGAAGACGATCGGTCTCGTCAACATTCAGTTCGTCGTCTGGCAGGACAAAGTGTACGTCATCGAGGTTAACCCTCGGTCGTCCCGTACTGTGCCGTTCCTGAGCAAAGTGACGAAGATCCCGATGGCCAACCTGGCCACGCAGGCGATTCTCGGCAAAAAGCTCACAGAGCTCGGCTACCAGGAAGGACTGTGGCCGGAAGACGAGTTCGTCTCGGTCAAAGTGCCGGTATTCAGCTTCGCCAAGCTGCGCCGCGTCGATCCGACGCTGACGCCGGAGATGAAGTCGACCGGCGAAGTTATGGGCCGCGACCGTTTCTACGCGAAAGCTCTGTTCAAAGGCCTGGTCGGATCGGGTATGAAAATTCCGAACTCCGGCGCGATTATCGCAACGGTCGCCGACAAGGATAAGGAAGAAGCGATCCAGATTCTGAAAGGCTTCTACAACCTGGGCTACAAGCTGCTGGCAACCGGTGGAACCGCCGACGCCTTGGAAGCCGCGGGACTTAAAGTTCGCCGCGTCAACAAGCTGTCCGACGGATCGCCGAACATTCTGGATCTGATCCGCACGGGCGAAGCGCAGTTCGTCGTCAACACGCTGACGAAGGGCAAGACGCCTGAGCGCGACGGCTTCCGCATCCGCCGCGAGGCGGTCGAGAACGGCGTCGTCTGCTTGACGTCGCTGGACACGGTCCGCGCGCTGCTCAACATGCTGCAGGCGCTCCGCTTCTCCAGCGAGCCGATGCCGGCGTTCCAAGCTTAATACGAGCAAGCCGCCCGGTCCCCGAGCCTTAAGGGGATCGGGCTTCTATATGAATACTTCGCTCAGAGGGAGGAATAACAGTGTCATTACTATCCCGCAATGAGGCGGCAGGCAAAATTATGGTCGCGCTCGACAAACCCGACGCGAAAGCCGCTGTGGAGCTGGCCGATCAACTGCAAGGCTCCGGCTGCTGGATGAAGGTGGGCATGGAGCTGTTCTACGCGGCAGGACCGGAGATCGTCCGGGAACTGAAAAGCAGAGGCTTCCGCATCTTCCTCGATCTGAAAATGCACGACATTCCGAACACCGTTCGCGGAGGGGCAAGAAGCATTGCCAGACTCGGTGTGGATTTGTTTAATGTCCATGGAGCCGGTGGACTAGCGATGATGAGCGCCGCCGCCGAAGGCGTCCGGGATGCGCTGGAGGCGGGGGACGCCGAGCGCGCTCCGCTCGTCATTGCGGTGACGCAGCTCACGAGTACGAGCCAACGCGTGTTGAACGACGAGATCGGCATTCCCGGCGGTCTGGAGGACGCTGTCGTCCATTATGCCAAGCTGGCGCAAGCGGCAGGCTTGCAGGGCGTCGTCGCCTCCCCTCTGGAAGTTCGCGCGATCAAGCAAGCTTGCGGAGACGGCTTTATTACCGTGACGCCGGGAATTCGTCCGCGCGGAGCGGATGCAGGCGACCAATCGCGCATTACGACGCCTCGCGACGCAGTGACAGGCGGCACCGACTACCTTGTCATCGGACGGCCGATTACGGCCGCCGAATCTCCGGCAGCAGCGCTGGATCACATTTTGAAGGAGATGACCGAATCATGAGCCAATATTCCGTAGAGCAATTGCCGGCCGTTATCGCGGGCAATCTGCTGGACATCGGGGCGGTAGCCCTTCGTCCGAACGATCCGTTCACTTGGACTTCCGGGATCATATCCCCGATCTATTGCGACAATCGGCTCACGATGAGCTATCCGGACATCCGCGACGCGATCGCCGAAGGCTTCGCGACGCTCATTCGCACGCATTATCCGGACACGGAAGTCATCGCCGGCACGGCGACGGCGGGCATTCCTCACGCCGCATGGGTCGCGCAGAAGCTGAACCTTCCGATGGCCTACATCCGCGATAAGGCGAAGGGCCACGGCAAGCAAAATCAGATCGAAGGACTGATCAAGGACGGACAGAAGGTCGTCGTCATCGAAGACTTGATCTCCACTGGCGGCAGCTCGCTTAAAGCGGCGCTGGCCGTCATGGAAGCAGGCGGAGACGTACAGGGAGTGCTGGCGATTTTCACCTACCAGTTCGCGTTGGCAGAGCAAGCGTTCAGCGAAGAAGGCGTCGAACTGAAGACGTTGTCGAACTATTCGGCGCTCGTAGACGAAGCTCTGAGACGCGGCACGATTAGCGAATCCGACGTTAAGCTGCTCCAATCTTGGCGCGAAAACCCTCAAGCATTCGGCAAATAAGCGATACAACGATCGGTGACTGGACTGGCGACTCCCCATTGGGAGGGTCGCCTTTTTGTCGATTACTCGGTCTCTAGACCGAGGGCAAAAGCGTGCCCGGGACCGTCGAACGGCTCCTTCTCTTCGGTTACAATGGGATTATCTTAAGAGGTTTGGCAAAAAAAGGAGAGTGCAATTGTGGCCATTCTGGAAGTGAAGGGCTTGCGCAAAGCTTTCGGAACCGTGCAAGCCGTAGAGGAAATCAGCTTCTCCGTGGAGAACGGGGAAGTGTTCACGATCATTGGTCCGAACGGAGCGGGCAAGACGACGACTCTGGAGATGATCGAAGGCATGCAGGCGCCCGACAAAGGAACGATCTCGATCAGTGGGATGACGTGGGACAAGGATGCCGACCGCATCAAAACGATCATCGGCGTTCAGCCGCAATCTAGCGCCCTGTTCGATCTGCTCACCGTGGAAGAGAACCTAGATCTGTTCGGCTCGTTCTATCCGCACTCGAAGCAGTCGTCCGAGGTGCTGGAAATGATCAATCTGACCGATCACCGTCGCAAAAACGTCAAGTCGCTCTCTGGCGGACAGCGTCAACGTCTGGCGATCGGACTGGCGATGATCAGCGATCCGCAAATCATTTTCCTCGACGAACCGACGACCGGTCTGGACCCGCAGGCCCGCCGCAACATATGGGACATCGTTCTGAAGCTGAAGGAACTGGGCAAGACGACGATTTTGACGACCCACTACATGGAGGAAGCCGAGAAGCTGAGCGACCGCGTCTGCATTGTCGATCAAGGCAGAGTCGTCACCCTCGACACGCCCGCCAATCTGATCGACAGCCTGACGAAGGAACGGGAAGTCCGACTGTACTTCCAGGACGGAGAAGCGGCCGCTGCCGAGACGGAACAAGTCGCCAAGGGCGATTCGACGGTCGTTCGCACGGAGCTGGACGGCTCTTCGCTGAAGCTCTGGTCGGTGCGGCCGGAGGAAACGCTGTACGGGGTATTCGGTTTCACGAAGGAAAAAGGGTATCGGGTCGAGCAAGTCTCCATTCGCGAGATGAGCCTCGAGGACGTATTCATCGCCTTTACGGGCAAAGAGTGGAGGGACTAAGGTGAGCAACGGCAAACAGCTCGGGAAATTGTTCGGAGCGCAGCTTAAAATGATGTTCCGGGAAAAGCAGGTCTGGTTTTGGAACCTCTTTTTCCCGATTATTTTGATGGTCATTTTTATGGTGATTTTCGGTGGGGGCGGCGGCAGCGACTTCAAAGCGAAAATCGCGGTCGTGAAGCCGAGCGCTACCGAAGCATCGGATATGCTCGAAGGTTATTTGCGCCAAGTGCCGGTTCTGGAATGGAAGTCGGAGCAGCCGGTTACGGCGGAAGAAGCGGACGAGTGGGTTAAGGACAAAGACGTCGACGCCGTCATCGTTCTGCCCGGAGAGAACGAGACTACGCTCGGGATCATCGTCAACAAGGAGAACGAGAGAGGCGCGACAACCCAAGCTATTGCGGGCATTCTGGACAAGTTCGTGCAGCAGACGAACTACCAGGTAGCCGGCGTCACGCCGACGTTCTCGGTGGAAACGACCGCCGTATCGAGCGGCAGCGAGGATCTGAGCTACGTCGACTTCCTGCTGACGGGAATGATCGCGCTCGCGGTGGCGCAGGGCGGACTGTTCGGCATGGTGGACATGGTGGAGATGAGACGGAAAGGTTTGCTGAAGAGGCTGAGACTCACTCCGGTGAAAATGGGGCTGTTCGGAGTAGGCGGTATGATGGTGCGTTTCATACTCGGCGTCGTGCAGATCGTTATTTTGTCCCTCATCGGCGTGTTCGGGTTCGGAGCCAAGCTCCACTTGGATTTCCCGACGCTGATCGTCGGCTTCCTTATTGGAGCTCTTGCCTTTAACGCGCTCGGTTATCTGTTTTCTTCCTTCAGCAAGTCGATTGAAGCCTACATGGGGATGGCCAATATCGCCAGCTTCCTGATGATGTTCCTGAGCGGCATCTTCTTCCCGACAAGCGGGTTCCCGGAATGGCTCATTCCCGTATCGCAGGTGCTTCCGCTCACTTATTTCGTCAACGGCATTCGAGACGGCATGGTTTACGGCAGCGGCATCGCTTCCGCCGATTTCTGGGCAGGCATCGGCATTCTCGGCGCATGGGGCATCGTCGCCTTCGCCCTCGGCGTGCTGATCTACCGCAAAACAAAAATAGAAGTTCGCTAGTCTTACAGGCATTCGCCAGGGCTTGCGGGACCCGATCGCCGACGCATTTTAAGCGCTTCTCGATCGGGCTCTCGCAGGCCTCTTCCTTGTTCTGTCATTATGGTAGCTTCGGCAACCTATGGCCATTATCCCCATGGCTCAGAATCTTTCACCTCCGTTGTGGCTCGGTTGTAGGTTGTTTAGCGCCCCTATAGCCATTATCCCAATGCCTCAGAATACTCGTTCTCGTTGTAGGTAGCCCGGCATCCTATGGCCACTATCCCCACGTCTCAGGACTCTCGCTCTCGTTGTAGGTAGCTTCGGCGTTCTATGGCCATTATCCCCATGTCTCAGAATCTTTCGCCTCCGTTGCAGGTTATTCAGCGCCCTTATGGCCACTATCCCCGTGCCTCAGAACTCTCGCCCCCGTTGCAGGTAGCTCGGCATTCCTATGGCCATTATCCCTATGTCTCAGAACACGTTTTCTGTTGGTGAATGTCTGGCAAGTCTAGTTATGGGGAAGCAGGGGGACCAGCATTGGGCAGGAACATCATATGGAACTAAAAATAAATTATGGGTATATATTACTTTTTTTGATGCCATTTCTGAGTGAACGGGATAATGCACATAAGGTACTGAAAGGAGGAGGTTTGCTGCTTGTTTGTTCTGAGTGAACGGGATAATGGACATAAGTTACTGAACGGAGGAGGTTCGCTGCTTGTCTGTTCTGAGTGAGAGGGATAGTAGCCGTAAGCGTCAAAAAAGGGAGGAGTTGTCGGCCTGGCTGTTCTGAATCAAGGGGATAATGGCCGTTGATAGACGCGGAGAGGGAAACTAGCTGATTTGGCTGTTCTTGGCTCTTCTGAGCGAGGGGGATAATGGCCCTAGGTACGAAAAAAGGAGGTCTGCCAGACCGGAGAGGGAAGTATCGTCCGGTTGAGGCAGACCATCTATGGCGAGGCCTGTAGAGCACGTCTGACCATGCACGAGGAGAGGATGCGTGCTACTGCAGACGTTTGAGCCACTGGCTGATTTCGTCGTTGGGGAGATCGTTGGCAGACGGGATCGGGATTGATTCGTCGGATAGCTTATACTTTAGCTTTAAGGCGATGATTCGACGCAAGCTTTCATCGAGGCGAGATTCGGGAATTTCTCCGGATTTAGCCGCGGTGAGCAGCTTGTCGTATACTTTTCGGGCCGTGTCGTAGCCGTGGGCGACAAGGATGAGATCGCTGCCGGCCAGGAACGACTGGAGCGAGGCGTCCTCGATGCCGTAGTTGCGGGCGATGGCGCCCATCGTCATGTCGTCTGTAATGACGACGCCGTCGTAGCCGAGCCGGTCGCGCAGCAGGTCGGTGATGACGGTTCGGGACAGCGACGACGGAGAGTCGGGATCGATCGAAGGAAACAGGATGTGCGCGATCATGACCGCGTCCGCTCCCTCCTGGATGGCGGCTTGGAACGGTATCCATTCAAGCTTTTCCAGGTCCGCGGTCGTTTTGTGCACGGAAGGCAGCTCCAGGTGAGAGTCGACGGATGTATCTCCGTGGCCGGGAAAATGCTTGACGACGGCAACCGTGCCGCCTTGCTGAAGCCCTTGCATGACGGCGACGCCCATGCTCGCGACAAGATCGGCGTCGCTGCCGAACGCGCGGCTGCCGATGACCGGGTTGGCGGGGTTGCTGTTGACGTCGAGAACGGGCGCGAAATTCATATTAAAGCCCATTAATCGTAGTTCGTCGGACAGCAAGGCGCCCATCTCCTGAGCCAGTTCAGGCTTTCCAGTGCGTCCGACTTTGATCGCGTCCGGCATTGCCGTGAAGTCTTTGGGCAGTCGGCTGACTTTCCCGCCTTCCTGATCGACGCTCATGAAGAGGGGGAGCGGGTTGCTCGAGTTCGCCTGTTTCAGTGCGTTGACGAGCTGGACCGAACCGCTCAAGTCGGAAAAATTGTCCTTGTACCAAATCAAGCCGCCGACATGCTGTTCGGCAATGAGCTTCTTCATCTTCTCATCGATCTTCGTACCATCTATGCCGGCAACGATCACTTGGCCGATTTTCTCCTCCAATGTCATTTGCTCCAGCAGCCCTTCGACCGGATCTTCTTCCGCCGGCGGCGTTGTTTCCGGGGATGCGCTATCGGAAGGGGAGCCGCTGTCGGATGGCGATGAGGCTGCAGGCGGTTGCTGTTCCGTCGGAGCAGAGGGGGCAGGGGAGGCGTTGGGACCATCTGAGCCGCGCGAACATCCGGCGACCAGGATCCCAAGCAGACAACAAATTCCCAGTAACACCCCGCGTTTGGCGATTGCGATTTTCATCGATTGGAATCCTCCTTAACAAAAGACTCCCGGGGTTCCTGAACAAGGAAGCCGGGAGTTCTGCTATTTTACACTTCGAACGAGCTTTTCAAAGACACGATGCGATTAAAGACGGGCTGCCCGGGGGAGGAATCCTTAGGATCTACGTTAAAGTAGCCATGCCGGAAAAATTGGAATTTGTCCCCTCCAGAGGTTTCCTTCATATCCGGCTCCACGAAGCCCTTCAGCACTTGAAGGGAATTCGGGTTCAGATGGTCGAGGAACGATTGTCCCTCTTCTTCGGACTCGTCAGAGATAAGAGGTTCGTACAACCGGAACTCGGCGGGCACCGCGTGCGAAGCGTCCACCCAATGGAGCGTTCCTTTTACTTTGCGGCCGGTAAAGCCGGAGCCGCTCTTCGTCTCGGGATCGTACGTGCAGCGAAGCTCGACGACGTTGCCTTCCGCATCGTGGATGACTTCCTCGCATTTGATGAAATACGCGTGTTTGAGGCGTACTTCGTTGCCCGGGAACAGCCGGAAATATTTCGGAGGCGGGTTATCCATGTAATCGTCCTGTTCGATGTAGATCTCTCTGGAGAACGGAATTTTGCGGTGACCCATCTCCGGGTTCTCGGGATTGTTCTCGGCGTCCAGCCATTCCGTCTCGCCTTCGGGATAGTTCGTGATGACGACTTTCAGCGGGGCGAGCACGGCCATTGTCCGCAGCGCTTTGAGCTTCAGATCCTCGCGGATAAAATGCTCCAGCATCCGCTCGTCCACGACGCCGTAGCTCTTCGCTACGCCGATCTCGCGGCAGAAGGCGCGGATCGCTTCGGGCGTATAGCCTTTGCGGCGCAAGCCGGAAATCGTCGGCATGCGGGGATCGTCCCAGCCGTCCACTTTCTTCTCGTCTACGAGGAGCTTGAGCTTTCTTTTACTCATGACGGTATTGGTAATGTTCAGACGAGCGAATTCGTATTGGTGCGGCACCCAAGGCATTTCGCATTCGCGGACGACCCAATCGTAGAACGGGCGCTGATCCTCGAACTCCAGCGTGCAGATCGAGTGCGTCACGCCTTCGATGGCGTCTTCAAGCGGGTGAGCGTAAGCGTACATCGGGTAGATGCACCAAGCGTCGCCGGTATTGTGATGATGAGCGTGAACGACCCGGTACAGCACGGGATCGCGCAGATTGACGTTCGGGGAAGCCATGTCGATCTTGGCGCGCAGCACCTTTTTCCCGTCGGCGAACTCGCCTTCCTTCATCCGGCGGAACAAGTCGAGGTTTTCCTCGACGGAACGGTTCCGGTAAGGACTCTCGGTTCCGGGAGAAGTGAGCGTTCCGCGAGCTTCGCGGATTTGATCCGCGGACTGGTCGTCGACGTAGGCCAAGCCTTTGCGGATAAGGAGAACGGCGCGATCGTACATTTCTCCGAAATAGTTCGAAGCGAAGAACAATCCGTCCCATTTGAATCCGAGCCACTCGACGTCCTTTTTAATCGACTCCACGTATTCCACGTCTTCCTTGACGGGATTAGTATCGTCGAACCGCAGATTCGTTCTTCCTTTGAACTCGTCAGCGAGCTCGAAGTTCAGGCAGATTGATTTGGCGTGCCCGATGTGTAAATAACCGTTCGGCTCGGGAGGGAACCGGGTGACGATCTCTTTCACTTTTCCCGAAGCGATATCTTCGGATACGATGTTCCGAATAAAGTTTGATGACGACGTCTTAGTTTCCAAGGTGACCAACCTTCCTCGCAATAAATCGTTATATCCTCTAATAATACACAAAAAGTCGGCTTCTTATAAAGGGCTAAGCGAAAAAACGGAAAAATGTCGGGTCTCGTCGATTGGGCGGATGCACGATCGGGTATATTTCTCCTAAAAAAATGATAAAGATTTAATTTTTTCAGTAACTTTTCAGATAGACGCCTCGTTATAATCTATTGAAGAGATTGGCAAGGGAGGAAGATGAATGCTGTCATGGCTAAGCCGGGGGTCCACGGCTGAGAAGTCAGGCGAACAGAGAGAAGATTTGACGAAACCGTCCGAGAAGGCGCAGGCCAAGGATACGGAGGCTGTAGCGGAAGCGTCCAAAAATGAACGCCCGGTCGCGAACGAACCGATCTTGTCTGTGCGCAACGTGGAACGATCCTTCGATGTCGGAAGCCAGAAAATCAAAGTGCTCAAAGGAATCAATCTCAATCTCTATCCGTCCCAGCTCGTCATGTTGAGAGGACGCTCGGGCTCGGGTAAGACGACGCTGATGAATCTGATGGGCGGACTGGATACGCCGACGAAGGGAGAAATATTTTTCAAGGACCGTCCGTTCCACAAGTGGGATGACGACAAGCGCACCGTCGTGCGCCGCAAAGATATCGGCTTTATTTTCCAGGCGTTCGCCTTGATGCCCTTATTGTCCGCTTACGAGAACGTCGAATTGTCGCTTCGCATGGCGAACACCCCGCGCTCGGAATGGAAGGAGAGAATTATAGCCTGTCTGGATCTGGTCGGTCTCACCAAGAGAATGCATCACCGTCCGTTCGAGCTTTCCGGGGGAGAACAGCAGCGGGTGGCCATCGCCAAGGCGATCGCCCACAAGCCAAGCCTTATTCTGGCGGACGAACCGACGGCGGAGCTGGACAGCCAGATGACCGCGCAAATTATGCAGGTGTTCAAAGAAGTCGTCGCAGCCGAGAACATCTCGCTCTGCATGACGACGCACGATCCTACGATTATGGAGGTAGCAGACCATGTCTATGAAATGGTGGACGGCGTATTCGTCGCCAATTGACCGTCAGGCGCACGGACGCCGCAGCCGCAAGAGGGCCGGAGTGATCGCCGCGCTGGCATTATCTCTTGCGCTCTCGGGGTGCAGCTTGCTGCCCGACGAACCGGAGGAGGAAGATCTGTCCGCGATCCAACTTCCGAAAATTTCCGAAAAACCGCAGTATGACGTAGTGACGAAGACGCTGGAAACGAAAGTGTCGGGTTCCGGCAAAATACTGTCTTCCCAGGAGAAGCAGGTCTATTTTACGTTGGACGGGAAACGTCTTAAGAAGCTTTACATAGAATCCGGCCGCAGCGTCAAAGAAGGAGAGACGCTGGCCGAGCTGGACGTCGACGAATTAAAGAAGAGCCTTCGCTCGCAGGAGCTTTCCTTCAAGCAGCGCGAGCTTGAGATGAAGGAAACGCTGCGCAAGAAAGACGAGATGGATCCGATCGAATTCGAGATGAAATCTCTGCAATTCGAGGAAGCGCGTCAGCAGCTCGCCGATATGCGCGAGGATATCGGCAAAGCGATGTTGACCTCTCCATTCTCCGGAACGGTCGTGTCGGTGCCGGTGCAGGAAGGCGATATGGTCAAAGCGTACGACACGGTCGCCGTCATCGCCAATCCGAGCAGTCTTGTCGTCGCCGCGGAGTTGTCCAAGGACGATCTGGAGAAAGTTGCCGTCGGCATGGAAGTTCGGGTTGACATTAACAACGTCGGGCAGCTTCCGGGCAAGATCAAGCAGATGCCGATCCCTTCGACGGACAATCAGAACGGCGGCAACAACGGAGGCAAAACGGACAGCATCAACAAGTATTTGCTTGTCGACGTTGGTAAGCTGCCTGAGGAAGTCACTCGCGGCACGCCGTTGTCCATCTCCGTCATTATCAACCGCAAGGAGAACGCAGTCGTCATTCCTCTGGCCGCCCTGCGGACGATCGGAGCGCGCTCTTACGTTCAAGTGGCGGAAGCGGACGGAAGCAAGCGCGAGGTCGATGTGGAAGTCGGGCAACAAACTTCGACCGATGCGGAAATCTTGAACGGCTTGACACCGGGACAGAAAGTCGTAGGTCGGTAATCGATGAACGCGCTGATTCGGTTTCTCTTCCGCAAAATGTGGAACACGCGCTGGATGACGCTCAGCACGCTTGCCGGATTGTTCGTCGCGGTCGCTTTCACGACGAGTATTCCGATGTACGCGGACGGCGCGCTCAAGCGGGTCGTCTCGCAATCTCTGCAGGACAACAGCGAAGGGTTGCCCGCGGGTTCGATGTTGATTCGTTACCAGTCGACGGACGGCAAGACGGATTTGGAAAGCTTCCATAACGTCGATCGGTATATTCGCGAGGACGTCAGGTCTGACATTGGTTTCCCGGTGGAGGTCTCCCAGCGGAGCTTGACGATCCGCAGCTCGGAAGTGTCTCCTGAAGATCCGACGAAGGTGGATGCGAGCCGCACGAGGAAGCTGTCGATCGCTTCCTTGGAAGGATTAAAGGAACAAGTCGAGATGGCGGGAGGCAAGTGGTTCGCGGACAGTTCCGATGCGGACGGCACGATCCAGGCCGTTATGATGGAGGAAGCGTTGTTCCGCAACGACCTGCACGTCGGCGACGTCCTGCTGTACTCGGCTGCAGGGGAGACGCTGCGAGTTCAGATCGTGGGAGCGTTCAAACCTGTCGACGACACGAGCTCTTATTGGTATCAAGGCTTGGAAGGACTCATGAATTATTTGTACGTGGCAGATCCGGTCTTTCTGGACGATCTATCGGCCAAGCGAGGCATTCCGATTCAGATCGCAAGCTGGTATTCCGCATTCGATCTGAGAGAGATTCAAACGAGCCAGCTCTCTCCGCTGTCGAGCAAGCTGAACCGCATCGACATCGAAGTCTACAAGAAGCTGAAGGACACACGCCTGGAGCTCAGCTTCGCCGAGATGTTGAGCGATTTTCGCCGGGACAGCATTCAACTGCAGACGATGCTCTTCACGCTAGCGGCTCCGATGATCGCCATGGTGTTCTACTTCATTACGATGAACACGCAGCAGGCGCTTGAGAAGCAGCGCTCCGACATCGCGGTACTGCGAAGCCGGGGGGCGAGTACGAGACAGATCTTCATGCTGTTCCTTCTGGAGGGCACTCTGCTAGGCATCGTTGCGCTGGTGATAGGTCCGTTATTTGGCTGGTTCATGGCCAAGAGCATCGGATCGGCCAGCGGGTTCCTCCATTTCGTAGACCGCAAGGCGATACCGGTCGGATTCTCGATCGACGGCGTGCTGGCCGGCGTTGCGGCCGTCATTGTGGCGATCGCGGCAACCGTTATCCCGGCTCTTGTCTTCACGAGAACGTCCATCGTCGATTACAAGAGGCAGATGGCGAGGGGAGACAGCAAGCCGTTCTGGCAGAAATGGTTTATCGACGTGCTGCTGCTTGGCGTTGCCGGTTACGGCTGGTATTTGTTCAACGAGCGGCAGATGGTCACGTTCAAGACGGGAATGACGACGGACCAGCTCAATGTGCAGCCGTTTCTGTTCTTCGTTCCGGCGCTTAGTATTTTTGCAGCGGGGCTTGTGTTTCTCAGATTGTTCCCGCTTCTGCTCAAGCTGTTTAATCTGATGTGGAAAAAGATTTTGCCGGTGTCGTTTTATTTGACGCTCACGCAGTTGTCGCGGTCGTCCAAATCGTATTATCCGCTCATGATTCTGCTCATCTTGACGCTCGGCCTCGGGGTGTACAATTCCTCCGCCGCGCGGACGATCGGGCTGAACTCGGAAGAAAGGATCATGTACAAATACGGAACGGACGTCGTCGTCCAGACCGTATGGGAAGGCACGCCGGAATTCAAGCCTCCGACTCAGCAAGGCGGCGGGAGCGGCGGAGGAGGCGGTGGCGGAGGTCAGGGAGAACGCCCTACGCCGACGAAGTTTAACTACAATGAGCCTCCGTTCGAAATTTTCCGCACGCTGCCGGGCGTCGAGCACGCGGCGCGCGTGCTGCAGACGAAGAGCAGCTTGACAATTTCGGGCAAGACGGCGGGGCAAGCGACCATCATGGGCATCGATAACGTCGATTTCGCCCGCGTCGGATGGCTTCGCAAAGACATGTACCAGATCAATCCGTACAAATATCTCGAATGGATGGGGCAAGTGCCGGAGGGAGCGTTCATCTCCTCCAACGTAGCCAAGAAGTTCGACTTAAAGCGGGGAGATACGGTCCAGACGGTCATTCAGGAGCAGACGATCGAGTTTATCATTCTGGATGTCTTGCCTTATTGGCCTAGCTTGTATCCGGACCAAACGCCGTTCCTGATTGCGAATCTAGGCTATATCTACGATCAAGCGCCGCTGATTCCTTATGACGTATGGCTCAAGATGGATCCGGACGCTAAAGTACAGGAGATTATCCCGGTGCTTCAGGAAAAAGGAGTCGAGCTGGCGGCGATCAACAGCATGAGATCCGAATTGACGACGCAGAGCAAGCACCCGGCCAGGGGAGGCGTATTCGGAATTCTCAGCTTGGGCTTCCTGGTGACGATTATCGTTTCGTTGTCGGGCTACATTCTGTTCTGGTTCTTTAACTTGTCGCGCCGGGTTGTGCAGATCGGTATATTGCGGGCCATGGGGCTTTCTCGTAAGCAGCTGACGGGCATGCTTCTGCTCGAGCAAATCTTTACCGCCGGCTTGTCGATCGGTCTCGGCATAGGCATCGGTAAGCTTGCGAGCTTGTTGTTCCTGCCTTTCCTGCAGACGACGGACAATTCGACGAATCAGGTTCCTCCGTTCCGCGTCATTTTCGAAGCGACCGACACGAACAGGCTGTATATCGTCGTCGGCGTCATGATGACGATCGGCGTGGCGCTTCTCATCACGCACATTAGACGCTTGAAGGTTCACCAGGCCGTCAAGCTGGGAGAGGAGCGGTAAGCAAACATGATTACATGCGAAGGTCTCGTGAAAATTTACAAGGCCGACGATCTGGAGGTTGTCGCCCTTCAAGGCTTGAACTTATCCGTCAAAGCCGGAGAAATGATGGCGATTATCGGGAACAGCGGAAGCGGGAAGTCGACCTTGCTGAACATTCTCGGCGGGCTAGACCGCCCTTCCGCCGGCCAGGTGCAAGTAGGGCCGTGGAACCTGCTGAAGGTCAACGACGACGATCTCGTCAAGTACAAGCGGGATACGGTCGGCTTCATCTGGCAGAACAACGCCCGCAACCTGCTGCCGTTCCTGAGCGCTCTTGAGAACGTAGAGATGCCGATGATGTTTTCCGGCAAGCTGGACCGAGCTTATGCCAAGCAACTGCTCGAATGGGTCGGCTTGAAGGATCGCATGCATAACAAGCTGCAGCAACTGTCCGGGGGCGAGCAGCAGCGGGTGGCGATCGCCATCTCGCTGGCGAACCGTCCGCAGCTGCTGCTGGCCGACGAGCCGACGGGTTCGGTAGATTCGCGAACGTCCGATATTATCATGGATATTTTCCGCAAGTTTAATCGCGAACTTGGTTTGACGATCGTAATCGTTACTCATGATTTGTCGCTGGCAAGCAAAGTGGACCGGGTCGTGGCGATCCGCGACGGGCTGACGAGCACCGAGTTCATCAAGAGGAACCCCAACCTGGATCATTCCTTGCCGCTCTCGGGCGGGCGGACGCCGGAAGAAGCGCACGAAGCTTTCGTCGTCGTCGACCGGGTAGGCCGCTTGCAAATTCCGAAAGAATACTTGTCTGCTCTTGCGATCGGCGACAAAGCAACGATGGAGTTCGACGGAGACAAAATTGTCATTACAAAACCCAAATCCTTGGAGGAGGACGAAACAGCATGAACAAACAAGCAGGAAAAACCCGAAAATGGGTGCTCACCGGAATGAGTCTATCTTTATTAGTCCCAATGCTCGCTGCGTGTAATTCGGGGGACAGCGCGAACGATCCGGATAATCGCCGCACGCTGCGCATCGGCACGATGTACGGCAGCAAATCCGACGAGAGCTGGTTCCGCCAGCAATTCACGGACATGTTCGAGTTCACTCATTCGAACATCGACATCGAAGTCGTGCCCGCGATCGATTATTCGGAAATGCAGTTCGAGGACTACTCGAAGCAACAGGAACCGGTCGACCAAATGGCGAAGCTTAAAGAAATTATGACCGGAAGCAACCCGGTAGACGTCATGATCATCAACGACATGAGCATGCTCGGGCAGCTCGTGAACGACAACCTTCTGAAGCAGCTCGATCCGATGATCAACGAAGACAAAATCGACGTCAGCGAGTTCGTGCCGACGGTCATCGACGGGATCAAGGAGCAGGGAGACGGTTTCCTGTACGCACTCTCGCCGACGTTCCAATCCTCCGCTCTCTACTATAATAAGAAGCTGTTTACGAAGCAGGGAGTCGAGTTCCCACAAGACGGCATGAGCTGGGACGACGTATTCAACTTGGCGAAAAGGATGAAGTCGGGAAGCGGCAAGGACGCTACTTTCGGATTTTCCTTTAATCAGTGGGGGGCAGGAGACAACTTCTGGGACTTCCAATCGTTCGCAGCGCCTCTTCAGCTCAGAATGTTCGATGAGAAGGGCGAAACGATGACGGTCAACACGCCGCAATGGCAAAACCTCTGGGAGACGATAGCCCAGATGAAGAAGGACCGCGTAACCCCAAGCCAGGAGGATATGAACTACGAGCAGCCTCAGGGAGAGAATTACCGCTATAATCCGTTCCAAGGCCAATTGTTCCTCAACGGAAAAGTGGCCATGACGATCGGGGACTACGGCATGATCAACCAGATTCAGCAAATGAACGACAACAGCGACAAGCTGAAGATGGAGAAGCTGGAGTGGGACGTCGTTACGGTGCCGTACCATATCGGCAAGGAAGGGTTCGGAGGCAACATCTATTTGAACCAATTGGCCGGTATTAACGCTAACGCGAGGAATACCGACGACGCTTGGGAATTCGTCAAGTTCATGAACGGCAAAGAGTGGGCGAAGCTGAAGTCCCGCAGCACTTACGAGCTGTCTGCGCGTAAAGAATTCGTCAAAGTGCGCGACGGCATGAGCTACAACATCGATGCGTTCACGAAGATGAAGCCGGCTCCGCTGCAAGGCTCTTCGATCAAGGAACAGGAGCTGTACCGCGAAAAGCCGAATCTGAACTTGATCAACGAGATGGGCTCGATGCTCTTCTCGCAAGTGATGCAGGGAAGCAAGTCCGCCAAGGACGCGCTGGCGTTGTGGCAGGATAAGGGGAACGATCTGCTCCAGAAGATCAAGACGAACCCGAAAGGCAACATCGAAAATCCGTTTGACGGAATTAATACGGATAACGGAGGCGGCGGAGTTATGCCTTTCGATAAGAGGGCGATTATGGAAGCCGCTGGCGAAACTGTCATTATCGATTAAACGAGGAAGTTTGCAGGCGCCTCATCCGTGCGGATGGGGCGTTTGCTTTAAATTTCCCTGGAGACGGATTCAAATCCGCCAAAGCCGAGCATGCTAGGAGCATCCACATCTCTACAAAAGCGGGGGAAGACGCATGAAATGGATCTACTGGTCGAGATTGTACGACAGCAAATTTCAAGCGGGATGTCTCGTTCAGCGCATGGAGCACGACAGTTGGGTATTCGGTCTTGAGGCGCCGCAGGAGATCGAAGTATTTCGTTCGAAAAAAGGGAAGTACGGCGTTCGGTACATGCCCTGAACGGCTTGTACGGGCGGATTGCGTTGCTTCATATTGGCAAAGGGGCGGTTTTTGTGCTAAGCTGGTGTCCGGAAGGATCGGGCGAAGGAGGAAGCAGCGATGCGAAGAATGCCGTTATCCGCGGAAACAGCCGTTAAATTGGCCGAATACATGAAGGTGCCGTTGGAGCATTTGATGCACATGCCACAGCACATTTTGCTGCAGAAGCTGGGGGAGATGGCGAAGGCGCAGACGACCGAGGACAAGCAGCATCTGGAAACGGAAGAAAAGAAAAGTGAATAAAAGTGTTGACTGTAGGCTATTTTCTATAGTATATTATTACTTGTCGCCAATAAATTCTATAATGCTTTAACGACGCGGGGTGGAGCAGCCCGGTAGCTCGTCGGGCTCATAACCCGAAGGCCGCAGGTTCAAATCCTGCCCCCGCAACCAACACCTTTCTCTGGACCTTTACGGGGGCCTTTAGCTCAGTTGGTTAGAGCGGTCGGCTCATAACCGATTGGTCGGGGGTTCGAGTCCCTCAAGGCCCACCACGGAGTTCGTGGGGCAGCGCTCGTTAACCGATCGTTCTCGGTTGCCAGAGACTCGCATGCCGGGATGGCGGAATTGGCAGACGCACAGGACTTAAAATCCTGCGGTAGGTGACTACCGTACCGGTTCGACCCCGGTTCTCGGCACCACATAGTGAAGATCGAATCCCTTGGTAAGTAAGGGATTTTTTTATTTTTAAATTATTTTTTCGGACCAACAGATTCGTGAGAATGGAGCGTCGTTTTCCTGTTGGGGACGGATTGGGGACGAGATTTCAATTCGGAGTCAAGCTTATCAAGATGCGTTGTCTCTTTTCTACTTAGTTTTTGGTTATAAGAGCTGGGACCGGTGGTCCAGAGAGGGGGGGCCTGTGAGCGTGAACGAGACACAATAATCGTTAAGAGTTAGTTGCCGGAGAAAGGTGAAGTTAGAGCGGGGGACCGGTGTACAAGTTAGAGCGATCGCCGAAGTGGGGCTAATGCGGTACGCATTATGATATGACGGTCAGCCCGGAGACCAATGTTTCCGGGATTTTCCTTTTAACCTTCCAGTATATTGTAGAATGTTGTCAATTATCAGACTGTAAATTCCTGAAATTCCCTTGTAAGATTGACGCATTACACAAATAGGAGGAGTAACTTTTGAAGAAGCTTGCAAACATTCTGTTAGCCTTGACTCTAATCTTTACTTTTTCTTTTTCCGCTTCTACAGCTTATGCTTATCCAGGAGGTCTTCTGGATGGGAAGATTATGAATTACGGACCGGGCTATGGCGTTAGCAAAGGTACAACCAACTTAATGACGGATAATGATGAGAGCACTTACTTTACTCTTCATGCTCAGCATGTAAGTTCCCAAACTGTTTACGATAACGCTTGGTTGAACTTTGCTCTTGTTCACACCATTGGTTCTTACAAAATATTATCAGGTGCAGCGGGTCAGCCCAATCTGGCATTCTTCGACGCCAGCGGTAATTTACTTAAAGTGATAACTCCCGTCACAGACGGCACATTACAATTAATTGAACCTGTACAAGGAGTGAAATCTGTCGACCTCTCGAATGGTTATGACACACCAACAGATGTGTTTGAGTTCGATGTATTCGATGTTCTACTGCCAGAGGCCCCAATTTTAACTGGAGTTTCAGGTGAGGTCCAAAATTCGCTAAGTTGGAGTGCTGTTGAAAATGCAGATTTTTATGCGATTAAGCGTTCCTTAACGAGTGGCGGTCCATATACGATATTAGAATCGAACATCACTGATTTATATTATATTGATACACTTATCGCTGCTGGAACAACATATTATTACATAGTAACTGCGACAAGCTTGAATGGAGAAAGTACTCCTTCGAACGAGGTGGTCCTCACACCCCAAGAGCAGTTAGAAAGTCGTTCACTTCTGACAATCTATATCTCCGGCGGCCAGATCAAGGAATACGATCTATCGGCAGCTGAACTGGATGCATTCCTTAACTGGTATGATGCGAAGGATGCCGGAAGCGGTCAGGCCAAATACGCCTTCACTAAGACTTGGAACAAAGGCCCGTTCAAGACCCGAACCGAGTACGTGATTTTCGATAAGATCCTGACGTTTGATGTGGACGAGTACGACGTGGAGAATCCATAACAAGGGGAAAACGCACATGAAGAAATGGACAAAGAAGGTTTGGATGTCTGCGGCGGCTGTGCTGATCGCGATTATGTCAGTAGCGGCTATTCCGGCTTCGGCGGATGTGAGCAGAGTAATATGGTTCACAATTCAAAGTAATATGGTCTGTAGTGAATTTCCCACAGCACCAGTAGGAGCTCAATTCAGAGATGATTTTGTCTTTAATATCAATAACATAAGTGATAATCCGGTAAGTGTCACTTTAATGCTGTATAAGAAAGATGGTACACAGTATACAGCTGGGGGCGCTCCTGCACGGGGCTTGGGATCGGATTTTCAACCAGGTACTCAAGTAGCTATTGCTCCTAATTCAACAATTCAGTATTACCAATATTATGGATGGAGTGCTACGGCACAACCTTACAATGCCTGCAGTGAGAGACCAACTCACGGTGCGATTGTCGTAAACACAAATAGCGGTAGGCTCCTTGCAGTAGGTGAGTTCCAGGCACTTAGGAATCTTCCAGAAGATACTCCTCCGCAATGGACTGTTTATGGACGATCACCGGTTACAGTTAATGGCGGCCAACCATTCTAATAACGATCAGCCCAGGGGGCTTCGGCTCTCGGGTTTTTTATTTGTCGTGCGATTGCCATCTAAATAATAACGAGAATACACGTTCTTTGTTGTGAGAAGACATGGAATCCCAAGGCCAAGGTAATGGATTCGCGGTTGCCGCAAGTGAGGCATGAGTTATGGGTGGAGTGCTACTATAAAAATGCAGCCGAAAAAACCCTCATATGAAATAAAATGAAAGCTGACAAGGGGGATGAGAGACAATGAATCGATACAACAAAGCATCAAAGAAGATGCCGTAAGATTGAGCGATTAGATCGGACAAAAGAAAGCCGCCGTGGATGAGTCTCGAAGAGGCTGTCGCTCAACTTCGTAATTTGATCGATCGTTGCGATGAGTACTCTACAAGCTTTGTGCTTCTTCGGGACCTTGCGGTTCTAGAGGACGCTTCACGGGTGCTGGATAATGGCACGGAACATAACGCGGAAGATGAGTGCATTTGGGCGATTTTCGTGGCAGAGCAGGCGGATGTGTTCCCGAACTTCTATCCGATAGGGCTCTTCACTTGCCATGACAGAGCCGTGGAGGAACTGAAAGCATTGCCGAGAGATATGAATTATCAATTGCTAAAGCTGCCTGTCAATCGGATGTTTCCCTATTATGGTTGGAATGGACGGGGTGGGCCATGAGCATTTTCATTTCAGAGACTGATACGCAGGAGGGAAGCCATGAACATTCGAAAAGCCACTGAGGGGGACATTAATGCGCTTATTCTCATGCGCTGGGAGTTCACGTTGGAGCACCAGCCGGGAGTGAGCGATGATTTTGAGTTCTTTGCCACGGAATGCCGAGCTTTTCTGGAAGTGGCGATACGCGGCGAACGTTGGCATATTTGGATTGCGGAGGTTGACGGGGTTATTGCGTCTCATATGTACATACAACTTATCGATAAGGTGCCGCGTCCTGAACGCATCACTTATCCCTTTGCATACATGACGAACGTCTACACAGATCCGGAGTATCGGTCGAGAGGAATCGGCAGCCAACTCCTGCAAACGATTCGCGAGTGGGCTGCGGCAAGCAAGTATGAATTCATTATCGTCTGGCCGAGCGAAGAGAGCAGGGAGTTCTACTCAAGGAACGGGTACACGCTGTGCAACGATCCTATGGAACTGCACTTATAATGCAATCATGCCCTATCGGTTCCTGGGTTAGGAACGCAAAAGACCGTCGGCTTGCCGACGGTCTTACTCTTCTCTCAGTTACCCCGGAAACGGAACCGCAGGCTGTTCTGCGCCCAAAACAGGCGAGAGATCTGACGAGATGTACGTGGAGACGGAAATGTCTCTTAGCACTTGAGGGTACATTTTATCGGGATCGGGAAGAATCGCTCTATATTGAATGACTGCTTCGCCTTTGACGAAAGAAATGCCCGTAATTTCAATGCCGTACCCTGGATGTGGAGCGGTCGCGGTAACGGTAACTTTAACGACTTCGTCCGTAACCTTCTCGGTCGAAAGCGTGGCGTTGTTGAAAATAGACGGCGCCGGTTCCTCGATAGGCGATGCATCGCGGATAAATTTGGCCGTTCTGGCGATGAGGATGTTGGCCTGAGCTTGGGTGACCCCGTTCTTAGGGTAGAAGCGCTGCTTGCCGTCCAGGGTGAAGATTTTGGCGATCAGCAGCTTCTGGATGCTCTCCATATTGCCGTCCGAAATATGCTTCGCGTCGGAAATGTTAATGAAGATTTCAATCCAGGCATAATCTCCTTTTTGGCTAAGGGCGCCATAGAGCCATTTGGCGAATTGCTCGCGGGTGACCTTGGCGGAAGGATTGACGTCTTTCGGCAGCTCCAGACCGTTAAACTGAGCGATAATAAAATCGTTGGCATAAGGCGCGTCGTCTTTAACTTTCGAGTAATAATCGCTTGCCTTAGGCTCCTTGATGAAGCGGATATGGTCGATGTTCAGATCCAGCCCTTTGACGATCGCGCTGACCGCGTTGGCGACGGTTATCCCCTTTTTGTTGGCTTCCTTCGAACTGCCTTGTCCTGCAAAAGCCGATCCGGCGATGGTAAAGCTGAGTACGGCAACCAATGCGAGCAAAAAAATCGACTTGCGAAATCTTGGTTTCATCTTCGTCCCCTCCGTTTGGTAATGGAATGACTTCTAGTTGGTATTGTAGACGCCGATGTGTTGGAAAAGGTTGCACTAATTCGGGGACGTTCGCAAAATAGCGGCATAACGACAAATAAAATCCCGCAGGCTCGTTAAGAGCGCTGCGGGGAAAGTGGGGCGTGAAGCCGTTATTAGAATCCGGCTCTCAAGATGATGACCAGGAGGACAAAAAGAACAAGAGCGATCGCAGCCCCGGAACCGCCGCCAGCTATAGGGTAACTCATACTATCACCGCCGTATGATTATTGTGATGATCGCTCATCACCCCTATAGCTTATGACGGGATGAATATAGGGACAGTACTATCGCACAGATTGCGACATTTTCCGCGTATGCACAGGCAATCGGTCGCAGTCCAATTACGAGCGGTTACCGCCGCTGCGTCCGCTCGAACCTTCGGAGCGTCCCGCAGAGCCGCCTGAGCGTCCCGCGGATCCCAAGCTGCGCGCATTGACGCCTTCGGAACGTCCAGCCGATCCTGCGCTGCGTCCAGCGGAACCTCCCGAGCGTCCTGCAGACCCCAGGCTGCGCGCGCTAACGCCTTCGGAACGTCCGGCCGATCCGCCGCTGCGTTCCGCAGCGCCTCCCGAGAAGCCCCCGGACCTCCCCAAATTATGCAACTTAAAAGCCATCGCTATTACACCTCCAGTGAGATAGGATTGGCTTAGTATATGTTTCGTCATTGCGGCACGAAATGGACAAGTGTAGAATCCGCTCCAAAGTAAACGGCAGCAGGACAACAATCGTCGACCTATTTAATCCACTGTCTCATATGCTGCAGCTGCTGAATGTAATAATCTAGTTGTTGTTGAGCGATATCCAGGTTTTTGAAGTGGCTGCTGGAGGGCTGGGAGCGTTGATTGTTAGCCTCCTCGAGCACTTCCAAGGCCAGGGCGGCTGCATACGTCGAAATTCCGTCTCCTATAGTCGCAATGGATGCCCCGATAAAGGCAAGCCGGGCAATCTGAATGTCTCTCAACTTGGCGAGTTGTTCGTCCTCGGAATGGTTGTTCATTGTCATTTCCCTCCTGGAAGGGGAGTGATGGCGATTGTTAGATCTTATGCGAACAGTCATGAAAATTATTGCGCTATCCTCAAAAGAATGCCGGACCGATCAGATGAATTTGTAAAAGCTTTACGTGTGTCGTACACGTGGGAGCGCGGAAGTTGGACGTCGATCATCGGCGTTTATCCCTCCCGATCTCCCTGACGAATTTCCCCTTTTCGTCGTATACCATGATGCTCAGCCCCTTAATGGCCCCCTTTGTCTCCATGAGTAGCTTCATTGCCTCATCTCGTGATAGCGGTACATTGACACGTTTCCCGTTATATGCGAGATAATACCTCAGTTTTCGACCTCCAAATGCATCATTATGATCAATAATTCGACGGTTTCTATCATTCCCCTTTAATGAAAAAGAAGCCTTATATCAAGGCTTCTCAGAGTTTGAGTGTGGTGACCCGAACAGCGGTCGAACTTGATCCTGTGATTGTCGGAGGGCATCGTTGATAGAGCGAGGGTTAATGGTCCCGAGAGTCGCGTGATGCTCTCATTCTTCACTCGGATGAAAGTCTGTCTATGTGCGAGAACATCAATGTTAACATGTCCAGCGCCATTTGTTGCTCTTCCTCAGAGCGGTTCAGAACGACTTTCCGGATTTTATTGATGTAATACTCATTGCTTCTCTCAAGGTGATCGTAAAGAAGGTCATCAGCCGTAACCCCTAATTGGTTCGCCAGCCTGATCAGCGTATCCAGCGTCAGCGAGCGTTCCCCTCTTTCGATTTGTCCAATGTACGCATGGGATACATCTACTTTTTCAGCCAACATTTCCTGTGTCCAATCTTGTTTGAGCCGCTCTTGGCGCAACTTGGCTCCTAAAACTTTATAATCCATCGTCCATCCCTCCACATTAACAGTAGTTAATTTGAAAGGGTTATTTAACGAACTATTTGTTTCAAAATATTTACCAATAGTTTCATTTGGAGTATAGTATTTAGGAGATAGTTCCAATTACTTAAGAATCCGAGAATAAATGACACAACAGGACAGGGGGTGCAAATACAAGTAAGTCTATAGACGGAGTTTATCGAATATTGAACAAATCCTCGGAACCAATCATTTAAGCAGCGCACACATTTTATGCGAGATAACACCTTCTATAAAGGAGAATAGGCCCGTGTTTTGTTCAAATTGCGGAGCAAGCTTAAACACTCAAAGTAATTTTTGTAATTCGTGCGGAACGAAAGTAGCTTCTCCAAATGCCGGAGCGATGGGGAAGGAACAACCGGATGCGATAGATCCATCTATTTTAACGGAAAAGCTGATCGGAAAAAATGCTGCATATTACTTGAGCAGATGGGCGCGTCCCGGACAACGAAAAGGGTGGAACTGGGCCACGGCTTTCTGGTGGTTTTTATGGCTAGGGTATCGGAAAATGTACAAGGATTTGATTCTCATTTATTTTGCGTTTATCCTAGGGACTACTTTTGTAGAATTAATCGGAAGACCTAATTTGACTATAGGTTTGAACGTGTTTCTATTCGTGTACTTTGGCATGTACGGTAACGTTTATTATCGTAATCACATTAGCAAGCTTGAACAGAAGCATGTAAGCAATCCGGCTTTGTATCCGGTCGAAAAGATTGGCGGAACCAGTGTTGGCGGAGTTTTTATAGCACTTGGAGTGGTCGTGTTAGGCTCGCTTATTGCGGTAATGATCACTGGTTTCTAAAGTCCGGATGAATAAGCTGAAGGAATGGTGCTTTGTTTTAAAGCGCCGTTCCTTTTTAAGATCGTTGAAGGGGCTTCCAGAGCGGAAGATCTTCAAATCAATGTGCTTTCCGTGAAAACAGATGGACTGGGGGTATATCTCTATAATCCCTATATCACTTCCGGGTACATTGTGGGTTCCAGAAAGTTTGTTTATAGGCATGAGCATGGAGACAGTGAATATTCAATTCCTTCTATATGTTGTGGAGGATATTCATCCTTTTTCCTATACAGCGTAAGGAAACCCAATGAGCAAGGCGCAAGGTTATTAATACAAGAATTCATTCAGAAGGCGATGAACAAGTGGGAGCAACGAATTGAATTACGCAAGATATGGTTCTGCAGCGCTGGTGGGAGATCATGGGTGTGAGGAGACACTCATCGAACCAGTTGAGAATTCAAGCACCGAAGGGCAGACGAGCGTACTAGGCGCATGAGCGATCCGGTAGTACGACGGACTTCTGGTGGGCGCTGGCCGTGTCTCTGCGGTTGCAGGGGCTTGGGAAAGGTGCACAGTGAGGATTCAGCTCAGAGACCAATTTTTCGGGATTTTCCTCATAACCTTCCAGTATATTGTAGTTTTCTGTCGATTATCAGACTGCAAATTCCTGAATTTTCCTTGTATGATGGTGGTATTACATAAGAGGAGGAATACTCTTGAAGAAGTTTAGCCTAGCGTTTCTATCCATGATTGTGCTCGTATCAACCTTTTTTGCTTCAATTTCGTTTGCTGCGACAGTCGGGCAGCAATTAACTGCACCAGAAGCAGGGTGGAAAAGATATGATGAGAAAGACCTGAATATTATATATAACGATAATTGGTACAATTATGTTCATACATCAGATTACAATAGAAGTTCAACTGCTTCTGAAGTTAATGGTAAATTGGTATTTACTTTTGTAGGGACAAAGATCAGAATCATTGGCTATAGGTATCCAAACCACCGTGCAACAAATAATTCAATTAATATAGATGGGATAGTCGAAACCTTCTCGGGAAGAGGCACTAATACTCATCAAGTGCTTCTATATGAAAAAACAGGGTTGACTAATGAAAGACATACTGTATTTTTGGAAATTGGTGATGAGGGAAATTTTGATATAGATGCAATTGATGTTGATGAAGTAGGAGAAATCACTCCATACTATAAAGCTGGAAATTTGAATGCAAGTGCTGGAAATTCATCGGTAACTTTAAGCTGGGAACCAGTTCCTTATGCAACCGGATATACAATTAAATACGGGACTTCGCCGGGGCAATACTCGAATTCAATAACAGTTTCAGAAAGTGTTTATTCAGGATACACAATAAATGATTTACTCAATGGAACAACTTATTATTTTGAGGTAAGTGCTTTGCTCTGGTCAAAAAATACAGGAGGTTCAAATGAAGCGACAGCTACTCCTCTAGGACCAAATAATCCTGAACCTGAAGAGCCGACAGGAAACAGAGCACTTCTCACAATATACATTACCGGCGGGCAGATTAAGGAATACGACCTGTCTGCAGCCGAGCTGAGTACGTTCCTTAACTGGTTCGATGCGAAGGATGACGGCAGCGGCCCGACCAAGTATGCATTCACGAAGATGTGGAACAAGGGCCCATTCAAGACTCGAACCGAATATGTGATTTTCGATAAAATTCTGACGTTCGATGTGGACGAATATGAAGTTGAAAATCCATAATAGGGGGGACGAACATGAAGAAATGGTCTAAAAAAGTTTGGATGTCTACGGCGGCTGTGCTGATCGCGATTATGTCGGTGTCGGCTATTCCGGCTTCGGCGGATACGAGTCGAGTTATCTGGTTTACGATTCAAAACAATAGCGTATGTTCGACAAGCGGTCACTACACTACTGTATACATAAACCTAAATAACATAAGTTCATCGGCTGCAAATGTTACAGTAAATCTCTATAACGATGATGGAGTCGCGGTTACTGCAACAGGGCTTCCCGCAAGTGGAGGGGGATACATGGCTTCGACCTTCCAGCCTGGTTCTCCATTTATGCTTGGAGGAAAGCAGACTAAACATTATTATGCCGCTTTTGGAACTTTTCCTGGAGGTTCCACATGTGAAAACAGACCTGCCTACGGAAACATTGTCGTTGATGATTCCGGCTTGCTACTGGCAAATGGTGAGATTAAGGGAACCTCGTCAGGATCGACAACAATAATCTTGTCGAATACAAACATCATTATTAATGGAGGGCAACCATTCTAATAACGATAGCCCGGGGGGAGGCCCTCGGGCCTGTATTTGAGATAATGATTCATAGGCAAGGAATTTGGAGTCAGATTACCCCAAATGGTCCCCAAAGATCATCTATACACAACGTAGCAAGTTTATGCAAAACAAAAGAACCCTTGAATATCAAGGGTTCTGAGCTTTAGATTATGGTGATCTGAACAGGGATCGAACCTGTGACCCCCACCCTGTCAAGATGGTGCTCTCCCAGCTGAGCTATCAGATCATGTTTTGTTTAGCGGCGACAAGTAATATAATAACAAGCCCAGAATCCAAAGTCAACACGATTTTTGAAAAAAGTTTTGCACAATCTACGCCAAGCTAATGGCGCACCTTTCCGAGCGAAAAAAGGGATGTTTTGGGCGACTGCCGCGTACATATGTATCATTCAGCGCGTATCGGCAGGAGGGCGAAGAATGAGGGACGCGGCATTGCTTGCGGTGTGGATTATCGGCTTGTTCACGCTGATCGGGGGCGTGATGGCTGTGGTCGTACGGTTCGTGAATAAGGATACGTCCGCGTATGATAAACAACTGACTTGGGGGCATTTTCCGCAAGCTCAGGATCGCTCGCCCGAGGGAACTTCCGAGACCGTGCAGGAGGATCGACGTGGATAACGGTGTGGCATCCAAAAAAAATCAGGGGTGATCAGAGCGAGAATTCGCTCCGATCACCCCTGATTCCGTATTATTCCTCATCGTCCCATTTGCGGGAGTATGCCTTCTTGGTCGTCCAGAGTACGATCCAGATGAGCAGAACTGCGATTACGCCGGCAATGATAAACGTGGTAAGCAACGAGCTTCTTCCTTTCCTCGGTCGATGTCCCAACTATCATATCATGAATTATTCGTCGGGGGTTAGCCGTTCGAGCTCATAGACGACTTGCTGTTCGATGAATTTCATCGCGCCGGTGCGGCCGACGAAGTCGGGCTGATCGTCCCCGTAATGCATCAAGTAAACCCGTTTCTGCAATTCCGCGGGCAGCGTCAGCAACTGCGGCAGACAGGCATGAACGGCGCCTGGAGGGTGCAACTGGCAATCGTGGAAAATCACCTTAACACCGCGGTCGCGCACGAGCGATTCCAGCAGGTCTGAATCGAATACGGTGTCTCCGGAATAAAAGAAGAAACCGTTAAACAGCATCGAGAAGTTCGGCTTGTTCGGAATATGGCGAGTCGGAATGGGTTCGACTTCAAGGCCGGGCATCAGTTGATGACTGGTTCCAACCGTCAGAGGCCGCACGTCAAAAAAGTCGTGAATCGTCTCGGCCTCCTCTTGTTGCAGCCCTCCTCTTAGGGAATGCTCCCATATCGGCTGAACCAGCGTATCGGCAATATAAAGAATCGGCTTGCGGCCGTAGACGAATTTCATCTGGAAAGCGAATTCTTCCAATCCGCCGATGTGGTCGGCATGGATGTGGGTAATCAGAACTGCGTGCAAGTCGTTAAATCCGTACCCCAGCTCGTGAAGCGCCTTGGGCGCGGTAATTCCGCAATCCACGAGCAGGAGGCGGCCTTCCGCTTCGATGATGGCGTTGTTGTTATTGAAGGCTTTGGCAAAGGCGCTGCCCGTTCCCAACATGGTGATCTTCAACTCGGTACCTCCTAAGAAGGGGGGATCTCATAAGCAGATTTCAGCTTTATTCAATGTACCATAATTTACCTTGCTAAGTAAGAAGGCAGGCCAAAAAACATACAAACGCCAGTAGCGGTATAGGCGGCTCGCGCATAGTCTGTGGAGACAATTATTATTTCCAGGGCTGTGCGAAAGGGAGATCGCCGATGGGCAAAGTGAACAAGAAGAAGAAGTCGGCAGCGGCGGAACAGCAGAAGCGGGCGCAAATGAGAATCGTAACTTCCGACGTATGCGCCGTCTGCAAGACGCCATGCACCAGGGGGCTTCGTTATTTGGCCCAGATGAACGTACCCGGCGCTGTAGGTCAGGGCGTTCCTTGCGTGCTGACGCTGCCCGGTCGGCAATGAAAGGCGATTTCCCGGGCAAGCGCAGCAATCGGCATAATGCGACATTGGCCCGCTGAAGAAAAATGATAAACTTTTCATCCATTTTTAACTTTCCCGCGCAACTTTCCGTTTAAGCGTCAGTATAACCAAGTACGAAAGCTATACGAGACGGCGAAAAGACGGAGGAAACGAATCATGAAAGTTCGTAAACTGATCGTTCTGGTTACGACGTTAACGTTGTTGTGCGGCAGCGTGGCTTATGCGGATTCCGTATCCCAGAAATTGAGGGTGCTGATTAATAACAAGAAGTCGGAAGAAGTGGCCGACGGAGGAATCGTCGTAGACAACAAGCTCTACATTGCCTCCCAGGTCGTATCGGACAGGTTGCAGGCGATCGTGGTCAGGGAGGACGGGAAGGCATCCGTTTACAAGCCTAACGTTCATATGGTGACCAACGTCGGTCCGAAAATTTTCGCAGGCGTGAACAAGAACGATAAAATCAAATTCAACACGTTTATCCAGGTAGATTCCTTGAAGCTGGACATCAGCGCTCTGAAGCTGACGATCGCCGATCCTTACGGGGATGAAGTGCTGATCGAACAGCGTAAATCCGGGGACGGCAACTTCCCGGACGGCAAATCCGATTTCTGGATCACGGTCGAGGACATCTCCTACACTTTCGACAAGGCGGGAGCGTACACGCTGCGTTTCTCGGTCAGACCGGCCGGCGAATCCTCCTTTAAGGTGATTTCGGAGAAAACAATCACTTCCCAATAAACGAATAGAACGAAGCCCGAACCGAGAGCGGATCGGGCTTTTTTTAAGGTTTGACCCTAGTTGGCGGAAGTGATACGATACGTGAGTAGGAAAAAACAACCGAATTGAACGGAGGCTCACTATGAGCGATCATGTCCATGACGAGAATTGCGATCATGACCACGACGAAGCGGTATTTATCGTAACGGACGAGGAAGGCAACGAACACGAGATGGTGCTCGTGTATACATTCGAAAACAATGGCCGCGTATACGCAGTGTTGCTAGACCGTAACGATCCTGAAGATGACGGCGTCATTTTCCGCGTTGAAGAAGACGGGGAAGACGAAGTTCTCGTCAACATTGAAGACGATCAGGAATGGGAAACGGTCATGAAAGCTTACGAAGAACTTGCCGCGCAAGAGAACGGGCAAGCTTGAGTTGCGCTCCCGCAACGATGCAATAAGGCTGACATCCTTCGACGACGAAGGGATGTCAGCCTTATATTATTTTCTCGGATTGTAGTAGATCGTTCTTCCGTTAAACATGCGGACTTCCGCCTGCAGCTGCTTGCCGATCCATTTGCACAATTCGTTGGCTTTCGACTTGTCTCCGTGCGTGGAGTCGTCCGGCAGCACGAAGTGAATATAAGGGACAGATTGTTCATCGTTGCTCCGTTGCCCGGTGCCGACGACGATGTAACGGTACTGAGGGGACGTGCCTTTCAAATAAAACCAGCGACCTTCGGCCTCGGGCTTCTGTTCGATGCTGTACGGAAAAGCCGATTCGGCGTAAGCCCACCCCAACTGTTGGCCCGTTAACTGCATTTGTTCCTTGTAATGCTGCAGCTGTTCCTGAACGCCCGCCAGATCGATCTCGGATACGGTCGAGCCTTGCACAAGCGATATGTAAGCGCTTTGACTCATCGGTTCCACCCCCACGCCCATGATAGCATTTCCCGCTTTCGTTGGCAACGGGTTCCAGAAGCGGCAAAAGCCCGCCGTCTGACGCGCATTGCGCCGGACAGCGGGCTTCTTGCAAGATTCGACGTCGAACCCGCTCCCCGAATTCGCTTCGTGATCAAAGCCGAATTTTTTGAACTTCCGGTCCAATCAATGTTCAAAAAGTTCGGTTTTCAGCACCGAGGCTGGTCGTTCGCCTTACGGCGAACTGCTCGCCCATGCATCCGGGAAGGTTGGATGAAGCTTAGGTACTGAGGAACGGAACGTAGGCGAACCTACGTGAGTACCGGAAGGACCGGCTGAATGCAAGATTCGACGTCGAACCCGCTCCCCCGAATCCGCTTCGTGATCAAAGCCGGACTTTTTGAACTTCCTCTACGAGATGGCCGTTTCTTCCAGGATGACTTTGACGTTGGTCACCGAGCGGTCTTCCGGTCCTTTGACCGGCAAGCCGACCTCCAGGTGATCGACGATGTAGTCGATGTTCTCTTGGGAGATGACTTCCCCGGGCAGCAGAATCGGAATGCCGGGCGGGTAGACGTAGACGAACTCGGCGATAATGCGGCCAGCGGATTCCTTGAACGGAACCAGCTCGGTCTCCCCGTAAAAAGCGTCTCTGGGCGTCAGCGCCAGATGGGGAATCTCCGGAATGACGACGACGACTTCCGGGATCTCCTTGGAGTCCGCGTGGTAGGCGTCGGACAGAGCTTTAAGCGCGTCGATCAGCGTGCCTACGGACGCTTCGTCGTCGCCCGGCGTGATCAGGCACAAAATGTTATACATATCGCTGAGCTCAACCTCGAGCTTGTAATGCTCGCGGAGCCAATTCTCGGCGTCGTATCCGGTAATGCCGAGGTGGCGCACATGAATCGTCAGTTTCGTCGGATCGTAATCGTATGTCGCTTCTTCTCCGAGAAGATCGTCCCCGAAGCTGTATAAGCCGGGGATGCGGTTAATCTCTTCCCGGCCATGCTGCGCGAGCCGCAGCGTCCGTTCGGCAATTTCCTTGCCGCGAATCGCCAGCTGCCTGCGCGCCGTATCAAGCGACGCCAGCAGCGGGTAAGAGGTTGACGTCGTCGTCAGCAGGCTGAGAATCGTCTGCACGCGCTGCGGGTTGACGAGCCCCTTGCGCACGTTCAGAATCGAGCTTTGCGTCATGGAGCCGCCGAGCTTGTGAACGCTTGTCGCGGCCATATCCGCTCCGGCCTGCATCGCCGACAGCGGCAGCTCCTCCGAGAAATGGATCAGCGCCCCGTGCGCTTCGTCCACGAGCACAGGCATGTCGTACTCGTGCGCGAGATCGACGATTTCCTTCAAATTCGCGCACACTCCATAATAGGTCGGGTTGATAACGAGCAGCGCGGCGGCGTCAGGGTGTCGCTCCAGCGCCCGGCGAACGGACCGGGTCGTGACGCCATGGTCGATGCCGAGGTTCGTGTCCCGGACGGGGGACAGGAAGACGGGCCGCGCTCCGGCGAAAATGATTGCCGAGAGGATGGACTTATGCACGTTGCGGGGCACGATGATTTTATCTCCCGTGCCGCACACCGACAAAATCATCGTCATGATGGCGGTGCTCGTTCCTTGCACGGAGAAGAATGTCGCATCCGCTCCGAACGCGTCGGCGGCAAGCTTCTGCGCTTCCAGAATGACGCCCGTAGGCTGGTGAAGATCGTCCAGCGGAGCGATATTGATCAAGTCGATATCAAGTACGTTTTGTCCGATATATTCGCGATATTCGGGATCCATTCCCGCGCCCTTCTTATGCCCCGGGATATGGAATTGCACCGGATTTTGCTTTGCATGGGAACGCAGCGCGTCGAATAGCGGAGTGCGATTATGATCCAATAGAAGTTCCCTGCCTTTCTCGTGACGTGCCAGAGGATTAAACGTTGCCTTTTATCCAAACAGCATGAGTATAACAAAAATAGGGGGGAAATCAACTATTGTCTCGAAGCGGCGAACTTTGTCACCAAAACGTCAACGGTTGCGATTTGGAACTACATGGATTTATATGCTACCATCATTAGAAGTGAGTGTTCAAAAAGTTCTATTTTCGGCACGTTATCTTATTTATCGCACAACAAGAGGAGAGAAATTCGCGTGAAAAGCAAATTGGCGATCGTGGGGCTCATGCTCTTTACGATTTTTATCGGATTCGGCATTATTATTCCGGTGCTGCCCCAACTCGTGACGGAAGCGAATAAAGAGGCTGCAAACTGGCATACAGGAGGGATGCTCGCCATCTACTCCCTAATGTCCTTCGTGCTTAGTCCGCTCTGGGGCGCCTTGTCCGAGCGAGTCGGCAGACGTCCTGTTATTATGACCGGCGTTTTTGGCTTTGCGGTCAGCTTCCTGCTGCTCGGCATGTCCGGGGACAACCTATGGATGATGTATGCATCGCGAATTCTCGGTGGGCTGTTCTCCGGCGCGGTCGTATCCTGCATCGTAGCCTACGTTGCAGACATTACGACAGAGGAGGAGCGGACGAAGGGGATGGCGGTCGTCGGCATGAGCATCGGACTTGGCTTTACATTTGGCCCTGGGGTCGGGGGCTGGCTAAGCAAGATTACGCTGCACACGCCGTTCTACGCGGCGTCGGCACTTTCCTTGATCGTATTCGTCGCCGCATGGTTCAAACTGACCGAGTCGCTGCCACCGGAGAAACGCGCTTCCCTAGTCAGAGGCAAACGGGTATCGCGCTGGACCGCTTTCCAGGGACCGCTTAAGTTTTTGTACGTTCTGGCCTTCTTCGTCACCTTCTCGCTCGCGATTTTGGAAGCGACTCTGCAGTTGATCGGAATGGAGAAGTTCGGAGTAACTCCCTCGCAGGTCGGCACGGCGTTCGTTTTCTGCGGCTTGGCCGGAGCGGCCGTTCAGGGCGGAGTCGTGCGCAGGCGTGTGAAGCTCGGCCAGGAAGGCCGCTATATCGCGCTCGGACTGCTCATATCCGCAACCGGATTTTTCCTGCTGCCCACGGCCCCCAATTGGACGATGACGACGGTGTACCTATGCATATTCGGCATCGGCAATTCATTGATCAAGCCGTGCGTCACGTCTCTGATCACTCAGAAAACGACGGTAGGTCAGGGCATCGCCTCCGGTCTCAGCTCCTCCATGGATAGCCTGGGGCGGATCGTCGGTCCGCTGCTTGGGGCGGCGCTGTTAGGCGCGACATCCTGGCTGCCGTTCGTCGTATCCGGCATTCTCTCGATCGCCGCGCTCGGGCTGCTGGCGCAGTTCCGCAGTCAGGACCGCCGTCAGAAAGTGCACGCCTGATCTTCGTTTCATTGTCCGTCCCCTATAAGCTGTTCCACCGGTCCTATTCTGGCCGGAAGGAACAGCTTTTTTCTATTCGCCCAGATCCCCGCCATTTTCATGAAAATGACTTTCGTCATCCGATCGTTCCCCGGCAAAGTGACTCAATACACCTGTGCGAAATCCCCGGACGCCGTACAATGCAATCACGGAACGGAAAACCGCTGCCGGGAAGAGGTTTCGGCGAAGACCGAAGACCGATTCGCTATCGGCCTCAAGTCCAGGTGTAAGTCCGGTCTGCAGCCGATTCTCGGGCCGGACGTTTATCCGTTAAGCTGAACAATGAAAACACGCTTATGCGGAAGGGGAACGGAAAGTTGAAAAGTTTAATTAACGGAGCGTTTCGCAACAAAGCGGCGATGATCATTATCGTCATCATGGTACTCGGGATGGGGGTGCTGAGCTATACGAAGCTTCCGATGGAATTTCTGCCGGAGGCGGACAATCCGCAGGTGACCGTGTCCGTCATCGGTCCGGGCTATGACGCGTCGGCGATGGACCGGGCGGTTACCGGTCCGATCGAGCAAGCGCTGGCCGGCATCAAAGGGAAGACGAACACGTTCTCCACGTCGGGAGACGGGTTCTCGCAAGTGAACATGAATTTCGATTCAAGCACGAACATGAAGGAAGCGAAGCAGGAGGTCGAGAGGGCGGTCGGCGCGGTTTCCTTGCCCGAGAATGTGTCCGCGCCGTACGTCGTGCAGCTCAACACCTCGATGATTCCGATCTCGTTCGTGACGCTGACGTTCGCGGACGGCGTCAGCGATGCGGAGAAGGAGACGCTGGAGCAGCGGATCAGAGACGAGTTTAACGCGATTGACGGCGTCGGCACCGTCATGGTCGCCGGCAAGCCGCAGCCTTCCATTCGCATCGAACCGGATGCCGCGAAGCTGGCGGAGAAGGGCGTTCCGATTCAGGCGCTGTACGGAGTGCTGCAAGGACGCACCGCTTCTTCCGCGGTCGGGGAGAGCGTGCTGGACGGCCAGATCGTCAATCTGAACGTCGTCGCCGATCTCCGGGGCGTCGATACGCTGAAGCAGCTTCCGGTCGTGCCGGGAGTGAAGCTGGGAGAAGTGACGAACGTGACGCTGGACGATTCCGCGGAAAGCCTGTTCCGCGTTAACGGCAGAGAGGCGATCGAGTTCATCATTTCCAAAGGGGCCAATTCCAACGCGGTCACCGTCGGCAATGAAGTCGAGAAAATCATCGACAAGCATAACGAGGAGAACAAGGCGATCGAGTTGAAAGTCGCGATCAGCACGTCGGAGCAGGTCGTTCACTCGGTGAACAGCATGATGAGGGAAGTACTTCTCGGCGCCCTGTTCGCTACCATCGTCATTCTCGTGTTCATGCGCAACGTTCGGGCCACGCTCGTGACGATCGTCTCGATCCCGCTGTCGCTGGCGATGACGCTGTATCTGCTTGATCTGTCGGGCATTACGCTGAACATTTTGACGCTTGGCGGCGTCGCGGTCGCCGTCGGACGGCTCGTGGACGACAGCATCGTCGTTATCGAGAACATTTTCCGCAGGCTGCAGAAGGAGAAATTCTCCAAGGAGCTGATCATCGACGCGACCGCGGAGGTAGCCCGGGCCATTACGGCTTCCACGTTGACGACGATCGCGGTATTCCTGCCGATGAGCTTGCTGAGGGGCAGCCTGCAATCGTTCCTGCTGCCGTTCGCGTTAACGATGACGTATTCGCTGCTGTCGTCGCTGCTCGTCGCTCTGACGCTTATTCCGCTTATGAGCGCCGGCGTGCTGCGCAATTCCAGCATTAAGGAGCACCAGCCCTCGAAGCGGTTCGTCCGCCTGCTGGAATGGAACCTGAAGCGCAAGTGGCTGCCGATCCTCGGTGCGTTCGTGCTGCTCGTCGCTTCAATTGCCACTTACGTGGCGATGCCGAAAGGAGCGATCGATTCCTCGAATGCGGAGAACGTCAACGTAAATCTGCAATACAAGCCGGGAACTCCGGCGGAGCAAGTGCTCGAGAATGGTTTGAAGCTGGAGACCTACTTGCTGGGCCGGGACGACGTGGAGTTGGTCGCCATGAGCAACGGCAACAATTCCGATGCGGCCAAGTACGGCTCCGTCAGTTCACCGACCCTTGTCACTTACATGCTGAAAATGAAAAAGGGCGCGGATGCCGAAACGGCGATGGAGGAAGTGAAGGCACAGGCAGCCGGTTATCCGGAGGCGGAACTGAACGTGTCGACCGGCGACTTCATGTCGAGCAGCGGCTCCACGCAAGTCATTATCGACATTACCGGCAGCAACCTCGAAGCGATCGGCAAGACGGCCGAAGAGGTCATGGCGAAGATCGCGCCGATCAAGGACGTGCTGAAAGTCGAGAGCAATCAGCAGGAGAAGAAGACGATCTACACGCTGGAGGTCGATCCGGCCGCAGCCAAAGCGGGAGAGATCGCCATGCAGCTCCAGGGCATGCTCAACCCGGTTCCGGTCGGTTCCGTCACCGTGGACGGACAGACGGTTCCCGTCTTCGTCGAGCCGGTGCTTAAGCCGCAATCCGAGAAGGAGCTGTCGTCGCTGACCGTCATGACCGAAGAAGGTCCGAAGCCGGTGTCTTCCGTGGCGAAATGGGTGAAGTCGGAGCAGGCGACGACGTTCTATCACAAGGACGGCAACAGCTATGTTCGCGTGTCGGCTTCGGTAGAACCGTCCCAACTGTCCAAAGTCGGAGCCGAGATCGACAAGCAATTGAAGGATGTCGCGCCACCGGAAGGCGTCAAGCTGAACGTGGGCGGAGCTTCGGCGGATCAGTCTGCCGACATTATGAGCCTGTTCATGATGATGATCGTCTCCGTCGGAGTCGTGTATCTGATTATGGTCTTTACGTTCAAGACGCTTAAGGCGCCGCTGGCGATCATCAGCTCGATTTTCTTCGTGCCGATCGGGGCTGTGCTGGGTCTGATCGTAACCGGCATTACGCCGGACTTTACGGCGATCTTCGGCGTCGTCATGCTGATCGGCATCGTCGTCACGAACGCGATCGTGCTGATCGACCGGGTGAAGCATAACGAGGAGCGCATGACGATTCGCGAAGCGCTGCTCGAGGCGGCCGGAACGCGCATGCGTCCGATTCTGATGACGGCGATCGCCACCGTCGGCGCGATGCTTCCGCTCGTGTTCGGGTCGTCGGAGAGCGGCAGCATCGTCTCCCAGAGTCTGGCCATCGTCGTCATCGGCGGGCTTATCGTTTCGACGCTGCTCACGCTCGTTATCGTGCCTTGCATCTACGAGCTGCTGTACTTCCGCAAGTCGGCTCGCCAGCGCAAAATCGCCGCTGCGGCGATTAGCGAAGCGGCCGCGCAATAACATTCGAAGGAGTGTCAGAGAATGCACTTGCAAATGACGGATATTTCGGGTTCTACGCTGCAGGAAGTCAGAGCAGACGAGCTCAAGATCGACAATGTGAGCATGATCGAGTCTACAATCCATCATGCGAACATGAGCGGGACGACGATGAATCGCGTAAATATGAGCGAGGTTCAAATCTCCAACGCTAAAATGACGAACGCGCGACTTGCGAACTGCGATCTCACGAACGTTGAAATAACGGATTGCGACATTTCCGGCTTGATGATTAACGGCGTTTCCATTGCGGAGCTGCTGAAGCGGGTTTAGAGGAAGAGCAGTCGGCGCTAAAAAAAGAAACGGCCTGTATCCCGGTTTTGGGGAATACAGGCCGTTTGCCTTACAACGCCATCCGGTACAGAGGAAGCAGCGTGCGGAACGTCTCTTCGGTGCGCTTCATGAACGCTTCCCCGTCCGCGAGCAGCGGGTCTCCGCGCTGAATGTGAATGCCGCAGGTCAGCTCGGCGGCTTTGACCGTTTTCAGCCTGACGAACAGCTCTTCGAGCTCGCCGTCCGCCAGCTCTCCGTGGATGTGGCCCGTCGGCACCATATGGTCCTTCGACCAGACGTAATGCGACGGAATCGCTCCCCGCACCGACTGCAGCTCGGCCAGCGCCCGCTCGGCGAACTGATCCTTGCTCGGACATTCGTAGATGACGGCGAACTGGACGAATACGTGCGTCGACCAGAGGCCGATCTGGAAGTGGGGGTGGGCTTTGTACCCTTTCTTGTTGCGGGCGAAAGCGACCCAGGAGTCGTTCGGCGGATTGACGGTTCTTCTGGCATGCTTGGCGACGTGCGTGAACATCTCTTCCCCGCAAGCTTCCGCCAGGAACGGCGCCATATGCTCCCCGAGCAAATGAAACTTCGGTCTTACCCGATCGATCAGCGCCTCCATGCGGGCTTCCAACCCTTCGATCTCGAACACTTCGAAATCCTTATCCTCGAATCCCGTAAACACATTGGTTGCGGCTACGCTCATGTCCTCGACTCCTTTAAATAAAAAATAGCGATCTGAGTGCGGTCCCGAAGGCCCAGCTTGCCCAAAATTTCGGAAATATAATTTTTCACCGTGCCCTCGCTGAGGAACATCGCCCCCGCGATTTCCTTGTTCGACTTGCCGTCGGCGATGTGCCGGACGATGTCCTGTTCTGCCGGGGTAAGTCCGGCGTCCGCCAGCCGTCTGGCCGCTCCGCCGGAGTCTGCGCGGGAGTCGCGCTGGTCCAGCAGGCCGGCCAGCTTGCGGGCGATGTCCGGATGAATCAGATGATTGCCTTCGGCGACGGATTTGATACCGGAGACGATCCGGGCGGGCGGCACGTTCTTCAGCAAGTAGCCGTTGGCGCCGTTACGGATCGCCTGCACGATGTATTCGTCGTCGTCGAACGTCGTCAGGATGAGCACTGCCGGAGGCTTATCCAGCGTCTTCAGCAGGCGCGTCCCTTCGACGCCGTCGCATCCCGGCATGCGGATGTCCATCAGGACGATGTCCGTCTCCGGATGCTCTTGTACGAATCGATAGCCTTCCTCTCCGTTGCCGCACGTGCCGATAACGGTCAGGTCCGGGTCCAGGTCGAGTATGAGCTTTAAGCTTTCTCGTATGAACGGGTCGTCGTCGACGATGACCAATTGAATCATGGCGATATCTCCTTCTCCGGCGCGGGTCGAGATCGCGAATACGGAACGATCGTCGAGAGGACGAATCGGGGATTCGTCTCGACGCGAAGTCGTCCGCCGACCACCGCCAGTCTGTCTTGCATGCCTCTAAGCCCCAAGCCCGGAGCAATTCGGTCGGGTTGGGTTCCGTTGTTGGAGATGTTCATGGCGATCTGATCCTCTGCGAAGAGCAGCTCCACCTCAACAGCGGTAGCGCCGCCGTGCCGGACCGCATTCGTGATCGCTTCCTGCGCGTTCCGATACAGCACGAACTCCAGGCTGGGGTAGAGCGGGTACGGATGGCCGGTCACCGCGAAGTCGACCTCGATCCGCAAGTCCCTGGCCGCGTCTTCGATCAGCCGGTGCAGCGCGTATCGCCTGGCGCCCGCGGAATCGACGGGCTGCAGCTTGCGAACCGTATACCGCATATTGTTCATGCTCTCTTCCAGTTGCCCGCGCACCTGCTCGATCAGCCCCGTCGCCTGGCCGGGATTGCGTTCCATCAATTGAAGGGCGGCTTCGGTCATCATTTTCACCCGGATCAGCCGATGTCCGAGATCGTCGTGCAGCTCGGTGGCAATTCGGCTGCGTTCCTGCACCTGCGCGTAGTCCTCGACCTTCCTGGCATATTCCATCGCGCGCGCCCGCTCCTGCTCCAGTTGATCCTGGCTGCCCGCCAACGATTCCATCTCTTTTTCCAGACGGTCCGATTGCCGCTTCTGCACGAAGACGCCCGCAACCAACAGCACGACGGTCAGCCATGCGACGTTCATCGTCCAGACCGTGTCCGAGGGAAGTCCGGATGCGCCGGAGTTGAGCGCCGCGCCGGACAGAACGATCGCCATGCCGAGCTCCGCAGGTTTGTTCAGCAGGAGAGCGGCGGACACGAGCAAAGAGTATTGGAGAAAATAAAGCAGCCCCCCGTATTCGTGAAAAAGCCACGAGAAAGCGATCATTCCGAGCGGAATAAGCAGCATCGCGTACTTGCGGGCCAGCGGCAGCAGTCTGGAGTACAGCAGCGCCAGAAGGATGCATGCGATGTAGGTTCCGACCGAAGGGATGTCCGCTTCGTAGAGAGTGGCGATCGCCGGAACGGCAATCAGCAGGTGCTGAAGCCAGACAAGAGGCAGCCTCATGGGGAACTCCTTTCGGGAATGCTAGGGCGTGTATGGATACTCCGAGGACAGCAGATATGGCCGAATTTTCGTTCCATGCAAGGAACTTTTGTGAAGGCGTACGGGGGTACGTCAAGCAAAAGTGACGCAGCAGGGGGCGAAAAGGCGGTGATAGATGCCCCTGAGCGGGTTTGCATACACGCCCTCGGGTGATTTCCATTATAGCACTCAAGAAATGACTTTTGTCACCTCGACGCGCGAAAACCGGTGACTCAATATACCTGCCGCGAAATCGCGGATCTACTATAATGGGGTCAACAAGCCAGAGAGGGGACGCGACATGACGTTCGTGCAATTCAAAGAGGTCGTCAAAAAATACGATACGAAAATCAGCGTGAATCACTTGAATTTGGACATCGCCCAAGGGGAAATATTCGGACTCCTCGGCCCTAACGGAGCGGGTAAAAGCACGACAATCCATCTGCTGTCCGGCCTGCTGAAGACGGATGCGGGAGAAATCAGTCTCGACGGTTATTCCGTAGCGAAGCGACCGCTCGAGACGAAAAGCAGAATCGGTCTCGTTCCGCAGGAACTGGCGATTTACGAGCTGCTGTCGGCCAGGGAGAACGTCACTTTTTTCGCCAAGCTGTACGGACTGCGGGGAAATCTGCTGAAGGAACGGGTGGAGGAGGCGCTTGAACTCACCGGGCTGCGGGATTTCGCCAAGGACAGGCCGGCTACCTTCTCCGGAGGCATGAAGAGGCGGCTGAACATCGCTTGCGCGATCGTGCACCGGCCCAAGCTGATTATTATGGACGAACCGACCGTCGGCATCGATCCGCAGTCCCGCAATCATATTCTGGAATCGGTCCGAAAGCTGAACGAGATGGGCTCGACGGTGATCTACACAAGCCATTACATGGAGGAAGTCGAAGCGATCAGCACGAGAATCGGCATTATGGACCGGGGCCGGCTGGTCGCGCACGGAACGAAGGAAGATTTGAACCTCCAAGTCGGCCTGGAGGAGAGACTGATGCTCGAGACGAACCGCTTGACGGACGAAGCCGCGGCCGAGATCCGCAGCCATCCCCGGGTGACCTCCTTCCAACGGCGGGAAGATGCGCAGCTGGAGCTGGTGCTGCAGGAATCGCAAGCGTATTTGCAGGATATTTTGTTCATCCTCACCAAGCATGAGTTGAAGCTGCAGAAGCTGACCCGGGTAGAGCCGGATTTGGAAAGCCTGTTTTTGGCGCTGACCGGCCGGACGCTGCGGGACAAAGCCTAGGGCGTGTATGCAAACCCGCTCAGAGGCATCTATCACCGCCTTTTCACCCCCTGCTTCGTCACTTTTGCTTGACGTACCCCCGGTACGCCTTCACAAAAGTTCCTTGCATGGAACGGAAATTCGGCAACATCTGCAATCTTTGGAGCATGCATACACGCCCTAGGAGGAACGACGATATGAGAATAGCGTTAGAAGTGGCCTGGAACGAGGCTGTCCGTCTATGCCGAATCCGCACCGTCATCTTGATGCTGCTGGGGCTGCCGCTGCTGCTCATTTTCCTGCTCGGCAACGCCTTGCAGAGCGACCTCGAGCCCGTCCGGCTCTCCGTATCCGTCGGCGACCGAGGGGCGATTAGCGAGGCGGCGGAACGTTATCTGACCTCTCCTGACGTAGCCGGCTACGTCGACGCGCAAAACCGCGAAAGCGAAGCCGAGGTGCGCGAGGATGTGCGTTCGGGTGCGGCGGATTTCGGGTTCGCGCTGACCGGGGAGGGCGTCCGTTATTTTCCCGGACCCTTCACCGAGCGCAACATGATCGCCGAATCCGTCTTGGACCGGTTCACGGGAGATGCGAATGTTCGCCTGTCCGCGGCGGATCACGTTCCGGGTCTCTCCGGAGAGGCGGTCGAACAAAGCCTGTCTGCGGCTTACGCGACGGAGCGGGTGCAGATCGGCACGCTGCTCTCCCGGGACAGCGTCGGTTTCGACAAATTCTCGGCCGTGCAATACTATTCGGTCGCTTACCTGGTCATGTTCCTGCTCTATTCCGGCATGTCGGCCGCCCTCAGCCTGACCGAGGAGCGGGAGAAGGGGACGCTGCTGCGCCTCTACTCGATGCCGGTATCCTTAAACGTTCTGCTGCTGGGAAAATTGATGGGGGCCGCTCTGTTCGCCTGCCTGCAGGCAGGCGTGATCGTCGGCTTCACCCGAACGGTGTACGGCGTCGATTGGGGCGGCAGCTACGCGTCCATCGCGCTCGTCTGCGTGCTCATATCGGCGGCGGCGATCGGCTTCGCCATCGTCGTATGCTCCTTCGTCCGCAATCGCAGGGCGATCGAATCGATCTTCAGCCTCGTCATCGTCGCGATGACTTTCCTGAGCGGTGGGATGATCGCGGATCTCGGCTCAGGCTTGCGCGAGATCGGCAAGTTCACGATCAATCATTGGGCGAATGAAGTGCTCCGCATCCTGATGGCGGGAGGCACGATGGGCGAAGGATGGCGGGAAGCGCTCGTTCTCGTCGCGATCTCGGCGGCTGTCGTGACGGCGGCGATGCTCAGATTCCGAAAGGCGGTGGCGCTGGCGTGAGCAGTCTGATTATAGCGAATCTCCATATCCGCAGGACGCTGGGCAACCGCAAATCGCTGATCGCGCTCGTCCTGCTTCCGATTCTGGTCATCTCGGGAATCGTCGGCTTGTTCGGCCGGTCGTCCGACGCCCGGGTTCCAGTCGCGCTGTTGAACGCGGACGGAGGCTGGCTTAGCGAGCCGGTGGCGGACGCGCTTCGCGCCGGCGGCATCTACGAGGTGCTGGAGCAGGATCCGGCCTCGGCCGATCTGGAACGGCTGAAGGATGAAGTGTACGACGGCAAGCAGGGCGCGCTCGTCTACATCCCGCCGGACTTCACCGCCAAGCTGCTGAGCGGCGAGGAGACGGCGATCCAGCTCATCCGTAAAAACGAAAAGTCTTGGAACGTCTCGTTGGGACTGACGCTGTCGGAGACGACGAACGGCTTGGCAGGCACCGCTGCGCTGGCTGCGGCGGCGGAGGAGCGGCCGGAGGAGCGGGAGAGGCTCGTCCGTTCGATGCTGGAGCGGCAAGGGACCGAGGGCTTGCGCGTCGAACGGGAACAGGTCGTCCATAGAGCCAACAATGCGTACGTGCTTGTCATCGGCCTTATGCTCGTGTTCGTGATGATGCTGGTCAATCAGTCCATCCATGGAGTCGTCGAAGATCGCGACAACCGGACGATGGCCCGAATCTTCGCGGCGCCGGTCCGGGCTTCGGCGATCGCCCTGGGCAACTTCCTCGGCTGCTTCCTGCTCGGGACGATCCAGCTCGTGCTCATTCTCGTCGTGACCCGGTACGTGATCGGCTTCGACCTGGGCGTGCCGTTCGGCGTGCTCGTCGCGGTCATGGAATGCTTCCTGCTGGCGGCAGTCGGACTGTCCACCGCCGCGGCCGCGCTCGTGAAGAACAGCGCGATGCTCGGCAGCATCAACAATATGATCGTCATTCCGACCTGCATGCTCGGCGGCTGCTTCTGGCCGATTGCGATGATGCCGGACTTCATGCGGAAGCTGGCTAACTTCACGCCGCAGAGATGGGCGATCTCCGCCCTCGAGCAGGCGTCCGCGGGCGAGTCGCTGGCCGGTATCGGTCTCCAGCTCGGCGTACTCGGGCTGTTCGCCGCCGTGCTGCTCGCCTTCGGCTCCTACGTGCTGCGTCCCGCCGACCGCTGAAGCGGCGGTTCATAACGAAATTCCGACGGGCTGCCCGGCGCTGGTGCGCGGGGCGGCCCATTCTTTTCAAAAAATAGGAATGAAAATAGTCAAGAAACCAAGTTGCCAGATCATAAGATGGAGTATAAGATAGAGTTAAGACACAATATTCTGACAATTCGGTCAACATCTCAAGCCATGCGAATAGGGCAGGAGGAGGGGATGGCCGTGAACCGCAGTCACGAAGTGGAATACTGCAATCTGGAGCTTCGCTTCGATCGAAGGCAAATCCAGAACTTGATCCGTGAGCTGATCCAGGACGGTTACTCCCTGTACTGGAACGAGAGCGAGCATCATTTTATCGTGTCGGTGCGAACGGGTCGCAAGCTGCTGAAGCTGAAGTTTCTGAGAACGATGGGACGTTACAAGATGGTAGGCAATTACCTGGTCAGGGACGAGAAGCTGGCGATCTGGATCGAGAAGCTGATCAACGATTCCCGCGGCCACGCCGTCGTCAAGAGATTTCACGATCGTCAGGTGCTTAGAATCGAGAACATCATGTTCGGTGAAATTATCCGACTCGTGGAGGTGTCCGGCATGGAACATCGCATTATTTTTCAGAAAAGGCCGCAAGTGACGGTGGAAGACATGGTGCAAGCGTTCAGGTCGAACAGAGCCGAGCTGCGAGCGGGTGTTCTGCGGCTTGAAATCGATTACGAGCTTGCCGTGCTGCACGAAGCGATCCAGAACGGATGGCAGGACGCCGTAGAGGCGAGCAAGGAAAAGCTGAAGGTCATGAGGACGGAAATGCTGCAGCTCGAGCTGTAACGCCCGCAACTCCGATATTTTCTCCTCCATATATTGAAAAGCGGAGCCTCATCCAAGAAGACGATGGCTCCGCTTTTTCTGTCGCTGCGAGGTCGACCGGTCAGGCTTGCGCGAATTCCAGCTCGATGTGGATTTTGATCGCGTCTCCGACGAGGAATCCGCCGGTCTCGAGCGCGGCGTTCCAGCTCAGGCCGAATTCGGAGCGGTTGATCGCGCCGTCGGCGACGACGCCGAACTTCGTGTTGCCCCAAGGGTCTTTGGCCGGACCGGAAATTTCGGTGTTCAGCGTGACGGATTTCGTGACGCCCGCGATCGTCAGGTCGCCGGTCAGCGCGTAATCTTCTCCGCCCTTGGAGACGAGCGACGTCTTCTTGAACGAGATTTGCGGGAACTGCTCGGCATTGAAGAAGTCCGCGGATTTCAGGTGGCCGTCACGGCTTTCGTCCTTCGTGTCGATGCTGTTCACGTCGATCGTCAGCGAGGCTTCAAGGCTCGCGAGATCGGCCGGATCGGCGGATACGGACGCGTCGAAGTCGTTGAAGCTGCCCCGTACGTTCGTAATCATCATGTGCCGTACGCTGAACGTAATGCCGCTGTGGGATTTATCCAAGTTCCAAGTGCTTGCTGCCATCTTTGAACACATCCTTTATAAATTATATTAACTATTAAAATATAAGTAACGAAAAAATGCAAGAACTTTTTTCGTCCTGCCCCTTTGTGCCGATCGCGAGGGAATGCAAATGATGGTTTTCATCTCCGGGCAAAAAGAGTACAATAACCTTATTGTGAAAATTTTGCGCTAAAGGATGAAGAAAATCATGTCGAAAGCTAACATTGGCGTCGTCGGCCTGGCCGTCATGGGGCGTAACCTGGCTCTTAACATCGAGAGCCGCGGATTCACGGTCGCGGTGTACAACCGCTCGAGAGAGAAAACCGATGATCTGCTGAACACGGAAGGACAAGGCAAAAAACTTGTCGGCACCTACTCTGTCGAAGAGTTCGTGAACTCCCTGGAGAAGCCCCGCAAAATTTTGATCATGGTACAAGCCGGAGCAGGCACCGATGCGACGATCGATTCCCTCGTGCCTCATCTGGATCAAGGCGATATCATTATCGACGGCGGCAACGCCTATTTCCCGGATACCCAGCGCCGCAGCAAGGATTTGACGGACAAGGGCTTCCACTTCATCGGCACCGGCGTCTCCGGCGGCGAAGAAGGCGCTCTGAAAGGCCCGTCCATCATGCCGGGCGGACCGGAGGAAGCTTATCGTCTCGTCGAGCCGATTTTGACGGGCATTTCCGCCAAGGTGAACGGAGATCCGTGCTGCACGTACATCGGACCGGACGGCGCCGGACACTACGTCAAAATGGTGCACAACGGCATCGAGTACGGCGACATGCAGCTCATCTGCGAAGCTTACCAATTGCTGAAGGACGTGCTCGGCGTCTCCACGGACGAGCTGCACGACATTTTCGGCGAGTGGAACAAGGGCGAGCTGGACAGCTACCTGATCGAAATCACGACCGACATCTTCGCGCAGAAGGACCCCGAGACCGGCAAGCCGATGGTCGACGTCATCCTTGACGCTGCAGGACAGAAGGGTACGGGCAAGTGGACGAGCCAAAGCGCGCTCGACCTCGGCGTGCCGCTGTCCATCATTACGGAGTCGGTATTCTCGCGCTTCCTCTCCGCGATGAAGGAAGAGCGCGTCGCTGCGAGCAAAGTGCTCAAAGGACCGCAAACGAAGCCGTTCCAAGGCGACAAGGCGGCGTTCATCGAGAGCGTGCGCAAGGCGCTGTTCGCCAGCAAAATCTGCTCCTACGCGCAAGGCTTCGCGCAAATGCGCGCCGCTTCCGAGGAGTATGGCTGGAACCTGCGCTACGGCGACATCGCGATGATTTTCCGCGGCGGCTGCATCATCCGCGCGCGTTTCCTACAAAACATCAAAGACGCCTACGACCGCGACCCGCAACTTCGCAACCTTTTGCTGGACGAGTACTTCAAAGGCGTCGTCGAATCGTATCAGGACGCATGGCGCGAAGTCGTCACGACGGCGGTCGCTTACGGTGTTCCGGTTCCGTCGTTCGCCAGCGCGCTCGCTTACTACGACAGCTACCGTTCCGAACGTCTGCCGGCTAACCTGCTTCAGGCGCAGCGCGACTACTTCGGAGCGCATACGTTCAAGCGGGTGGACAAGGAAGGCACGTTCCACCACAACTGGATCCATTCCTAATGCTCTTGTTCGCGCGGCAGAAGCTCGCTTAGCATCGTGCGGAAGCAGTCGGTTTCTTGGCCGCTGGGGCTGCGCCGATGAAGCAGCAGCAAGGCCATGTCCGCGAAACAGGCAAAATGGGCAAGCAGCTGTGGCCGATCGAGTCCCGACCATTCGGGGGCTCTATCGGCCACTTTTTTCTTGATGAAGCCGAGCGCCCACAGGACGTCCTCGCGGCACAGGGGATAGGAAGGGTCGAGAAGGCGGCGGAGAGGCTGCTCGAACGGCGGCTTCGGCCGGTAATTGTTCACGGAGACATCACCTTTACTTTGCGCGCAGGATTGTACACTATCAAACTTACGGTAAAACTCGTCGTTTTATACCTTGGAATCGATATGCTATGATGGTTATAAAGTAAAAATAAAACATGATCATAGACGGATTTTTGAATTAACCTCTGCAAATGAAAATTCAAAAGTCCGGTTTTCAGCACCAAGAAGGTTGGAAGAAGACCGGGTATGAGGAGCGGAGCGTAGTGGAAGCTACGTGAGCACCGGAAGAGACGGCTGAATTCAAGATTCGATGTCGAATAAGCTTCAGTGGAATGCTTCGTGATCAAAAGCGGACTTTTGAATTAACCTCTATAAGGAATGGGGAACGTGTGGTGAGCGGTACAGGCTTCATCCGCAACATTATTCTTGTAGGCTTTATGGGAACCGGCAAGTCGACGGTCAGCCGTCTGCTGTCGGAGCGTCTTGGCTGGGAATGCCTGGACACGGACGAAGTCATCGGGAGGTTGGCGGACAAGTCCATTCCGCAAATTTTCGCGGAGGACGGAGAGACGGCTTTCCGGGACTGGGAGAGCGAAGCGGTGCGGGAAGCGTTAAGCGCGGAGCGGCGAATCGTCGCCACCGGCGGAGGCGCCGTGCTGCGCGAGAGCAACCGGCTGCAGATGCTGGAACGGGGCAGGGTTGTGGCGCTGACCGCGGACAAGGCGAGCCTGATCCGCCGGGTGACGAGCGCCGCCGAGGGCACTCGTCCGCTGCTTGCGGGCGATGCCGAGGCTCGCGTCTCGCAGCTGCTGGAATCGAGGCGGCATGCCTACGATTTCGCGCATGCGAGAGTGGACACGACGGACAAGTCGCCCGAAGAAGTCGCCGAGGAGCTGCTTCGGGGGCTGCCGGAGGGCTGGCTGTAACGCTGAACGCGTAACCTCAGCCCTCGCGACGGCTTATGCCTGGTCGAGCTCGTTCCAGGCAAGCATGCCGCCGAGCAGATTGGTGGCGCCCTCGTAGCCGAGCGAAGCCAGATACTGGCACGCTCTGTCGCTGCGCGCGCCGCTGCGGCAGATGAGGATGACTTCCTCGTGCTTCGGAATCGCGTCGAGCTGCTGCGGCACTTGGCCGAGCGGAAGATGGCGAGCGCCGTCGATCATGCCTTGGGCGACCTCTTCCTCTTCGCGAACGTCGATCATATGCGGAGTTTCCCCGGCGTTCAGCCGGGCTTTCAGTTCCTCCACGGTTATCGTTCCATAATGACTCATGCGGGGACCAGCCTTCCTTCCAAGAGTATAGACCCATCATAAGAAACTGCGCACGGCGCTGTCAAACGATAGGCGGTAATGATTATGAGAATCGTGCTTGGCGTCGCTCTCGCGGGCTTTCTGGGAGCGCTCGCACGGTACGGGGTCGGATTGCTGTTCCCGGCTCCGGCGACTCCGGACGCCTTTCCATGGGCGACGGCTTTCATTAACTTGTCGGGCTCGCTGCTGCTGGGCTTGCTGACAGGCTGGCTCGCAGGCCGATCGGCCTTGGCCTGGATCGGCGAGGTGCTGGGCACCGGCTTTCTCGGCGCGTATACGACGTTCAGCGCCTTTAACGGGCAGCTGTGGCTGCTGCTGGAGCATCGGGCCTACGGCTTCGCCGCGGCTTACGTATTCGCGAGCGCGGCGGCGGGTTGGGCATTGGCCGCGCTGGGCCTGACTTTGGGTAAGAGAGGGGCGAAGCGGACATGAACGGTTTCGGTCTCGCATGCCTTGTCGGTCTCGGAGGAGCGGCGGGCACGCTGCTGCGCTTCGGAGTCGGCCGCTGGTTCTCTTCCAAGGACAAGCCCGGATTTTACGGCACGCTTGCCGTGAATCTTGTCGGTTCGCTGGCGATGGGCGTATTTATCGGACTCGGGCTGGAGCAGCGTGACGCCGCGGCCTACGCTTTTGCCGGAATCGGCTTCCTGGGCGGGCTGACGACCTACTCCACCCTGAACGTACAGAAAGCGACGATGCTTCGCGGAGGCGCGGCCGCAAGGCGGACGCTGATCGTCTACTTGGCCGCCACTTATGCCGGGGGCCTGGCGCTGACCGCGGCTGGCGTCGGATTAGGCTGGCTAATCTATCATTAATAGCTTCCAAGGAGCGTGTATAACGAACATGGATATGATTGTAACCCCGACTGGCAAACTGAACGGCGAGATTCAAGCGCTGTCCTCGAAAAATTATACGACCCGCTATCTGCTCGTCTCCGCGCTGGCGGAAGGAACGAGCACGATTCTGCACCCGGCGCACAGCGAAGACGGCGAAGCGATGCGGCGCTGCATCCGCGACCTCGGCGCGATCGTCGAGGAAGACGACGAGAAGATCGTCATTACCGGCTTCGGCCGCAATCCTCGCCCGACGAAGGAGCTTGACGTCGGCAACGCTGGAGCCGTGCTCCGTTTTATTATGTCCGTGGCGGCTTTGCTTCCCGAAGTGCATTTCGTCAATTCGTACCCCGCTTCCCTCGGCAAGCGCCCGCACGACGACTTGATCGTCGCGCTGGAGAGCATGGGCGTTCAGATCGAGCATCAGAACGGGCGGCTGCCGATGACGATTCGCGGCGGTCAGCCGCGCGGCGGCAAAATCCAGGTGTCGGGCAGCGTCAGCTCCCAGTTTCTCAGCTCTCTGCTGTTCTTGACGCCGCTTCTCGACGAGGACAGCGAGATTGAAGTGCTTCACGACCTGAAATCGAAAGTCGTCGTCGGCCAGACGTTGGAGGTGCTGGAGCAAGCGGGCATCGTCATCGAGGCTTCGGAAGATCTGATGCATTACCGGATTCCCGGCAAGCAGAAATACAAGGCCCAGACATACGTCGTCCAGGGCGACTACCCGGGCTCGGCAGCCATTCTGGCCGCCGCGGCCGTTACCGAGTCGAACGTCGTCGTTCACCGGCTGAAGGAAGACAGCAAGCAGGGCGAGCGAGCGGTCGTCGACGTACTGAAGGCGATGAACGTTCCGCTTACGCATGAGAACGGCATCGTGCACGTCAAAGGCAACGGCAAGCTGACGGCGGGCGAATTCGACGGGGACGAGTTCACCGACGGTGTGCTGGCGATGGTCGCCGCAGCCGTGTTCGCGGAAGGCACCTCCCGTTTCTATAACGTGGAGAACTTGCGCTATAAGGAATGCGACCGCATTACCGATTATTTGACGGAGCTCCGCAAGGCGGGCGCGAACGTCGAGGAGAAGCGGGACGAGATTATCGTCCACGGCCGTCCGGAAGGCGTGGAAGGGGGCGTGGAGATCGACGCGCATTACGATCACCGCGTCATTATGGCGCTGACGATCGTTGGCCTTCGCTCCGCCAAGCCGATCCGCATCAAGGATGCGCACCACGTCGCCAAATCGTACCCGATCTATTTCGACCACCTGAAGTCGCTTGGCGCTCAGGTTGAATGGACAGACTAACCGGGTTCGATCGTTTCTGAAAGTGCGTGATCAAAAGCCGACTTTTTGAACAGCTTTTAAAATAAGGGAGGTTTGAAGAATGGCTTACGTTCACCCGTCCCGCGAAGAGATCAAACAAATTTTGGAGCAATCCGCCACGATCGCCGTCGTCGGCCTGTCCGACGATCCGTCCAAGACGTCGCACATGGTGTCCGAAGCGATGCAGCGCAAAGGCTACCGCATCATTCCGGTCAATCCGAACGCGGAGACGATTCTGGGAGAGAAAGTGTACGCTTCGTTGAAGGACATTCCGGAGCCGGTCGATATCGTTAACGTGTTTCGCCGTCCGGAGCATACGCCGCCGATCGCCCGGGAAGCTGTCGAGATCGGCGCCAAGACGCTGTGGCTCCAGCTCGGTATTCTGAACGAGGAAGCGGGAGCGCTTGCGGCCGAAGGCGGGCTTAATGTGATCATGGATCGCTGCATCAAAGTGGAAGATTCCATCCTGCTGCCGAACGGTAAGGCTTAAGCAGATTGTCCGTTCCTTTCCGCGGCGCCGTCGTCCTGGCTGACGGCGGCGCCGCGAGATCGTTGCGGGGAGGAGGAGACGCATGTACGGAATCGGTTACCTGCAAAGGCTGGGCCGGGCGATGATGCTGCCGATGACGGTGCTGCCGGCCGCGGCCATCTTTCTGATGCTGGCGCGGCTGCCGTGGGACTCGTTCGGATGGGAGCAAGTGCCCGAGATGCTGCACGCCGCGGGCATGGCGATTTTTGAATACGTTCCCTACGTGTTTGCCATCGGCATCGCGCTCGGGATGTCCAATCAGTCCGCCACGGCGGGCATGGGGGCGCTCGTCGGGATGTTTATTTTTCATGTCGTCGCCCATACATACGATCCGAACGGCGTTCAGCCGTCGATGTTTGCGGGCGCGGTCATCGGCATTTTGTCCGGCTGGGCGCACGACCGCTTCAAGTCTTTCCGGCTGCCCGAGTATTTGCAGTTCCTTGGAGGCTCGCGGTTCGTTCCGTTGTTCATGAGCGCCGTATCGCTAGCGTTCGCCTGGCTGATGATCGGTCTCGGAGAAGGCCTGCAGAGCTGGGCGGCTTCGGCGGGAACGCTCGTCTATTCCGCAGGCGGCTTCGGCGTGTTTCTGTACGGGTTTCTGCACCGCATTCTCGTTGCTTTCGGGCTGCATCATATTTTGAATCATCTGTTCTGGTTTCAGGTCGGGGAGTATCAAGGGGCGGACGGAGCGGTCTACTTCGGAGATCTGCCGCGCTTCTTCGCCGGGGACAGTTCCGCGGGCATCTTCATGGCCGGCCTGTATCCGACGATGATGTTCGCCTTGCCAGCTGTCGCCTTCGCGATCATTCACGAGGCGCGCGAGGATTTGAAGCCGAAGACGAGCAAGCAGTTTCGCGCCGCCGCGCTCGGCTCGTTCCTGACGGGCATTACGGAGCCGGTCGAATTCGCCTTTCTGTTCGTCGCGCCGTATTTGTTCCTCATTCACGCGGTGCTGTCGGGCGGGGTCATGTGGCTCGTCTACGAGCTCGACATTCATCACGGCTTCGCGTTCTCCGCCGGAGTGCTCGAATACTTGGTCAACCTGCCGCTCGCCCAGAGAGGCTGGCTGCTGCTGCCGATCGGGGCGGCGACGGGGTTGCTGTACTACGTGCTGTTCCGATGGAGCATCCGCCGCTTCCAGCTCGCCACTCCGGGGCGCGAGGATTCAACCCGGCTGGACGATTGGGCGGGGGACATCCCTTACCGGGCCCCACTTATTCTGCAAGCGCTCGGAGGCAAGGAGAATATGGTTCGGCTCGAAGCCTGCATCACCCGATTGAGGCTGACTTTGGAGGACGACCGCAAAGTCGACGTGCAGTCGCTGCGCCATCTCGGGGCGGCGGGCGTCATCCGCCTTGGCGGAGGCCACGTGCAGGTCGTGTTCGGCACGTTCTCGGAGCTGATCCGGGAAGAAATTCACAAGATCATGCAGACGGACGTGCAGCAGATCCAGTTCCATTCCCCGGTGCAGGGAAGGATGATTCCGCTCGAGGAGGTCGACGATCCGATCTTCTCCGGACGGCTCGTCGGCCGGGGCGTCGCGTTCATCCCGGACAAGGGAGAGTTGGTCGCTCCGGTGCAAGGCAAGATCATCCACATCCACCCTTCGCTCCATGCGATCGGTCTCGTGACGAAGGACGGCCTGGAAGTGCTGCTGCACGTCGGCATCAACACCTCCCAGTTGGAAGGCAAAGGCTTCACGGCGCTCGTCCAGATGGGAGACGAAGTATCCCCGGGCCAGCCGCTGCTGAAGTTCCACATTCCGACGCTGAAGCAGCATGCCAAATCGCTGGAGACGCCGATGGTCATTACGAACAGCGACAGGGTCAAGTCCTGGAGGTTCGCTCCGTATAAAGCGGTTAAAAAGGGTCAAGCCGCAGTCATGTCGGTTGTCGCGCACGAGAGAGAGAACAAGGGGGCGGAGAAATGATACAGGCATTGGGGGCGTCGCAGGGGATCGCGATCGGCAAAGCCTTCGTGCTTCCGCATTGGGAGTGGGAGCTGCCCGATCAGAAGATCGACGTAGGCGATCTGGCCAAGGAGTTCGACCGGCTGTACGAGGGGATTCGCCGTTCGAAGACGGAGATCAGCCAGATGAAGACGGAGCTGGACGAGGCGGTCGGCTCCGAGGAGGCGAGCATCTTCGACGCCCATCTGGCCATTCTGGAAGATCCGGTGTTCATGAACGAGATTCAGGGCATCATCCAGCGGCAATATAAGGTGGCCGAAGTAGCCGTCAAGGAAGCGATCGATCACTTCGTTACGATGTTCGATCTTCTGGACGACGAGTATATGAAAGAGCGGGCGCTGGACATCAAGGACGTGGGCAACCGGCTGCTGAAGCATCTGCTCGGCGCGCCGGAGATTTCGCTGCCGGAGGATACCCAGCCCTTCGTGCTCGTCGTGCGGGAGCTGTCGCCTTCGCAGCTTGTTCATCTGAAGCCGGAGCTCGTGCTCGGCATCGTGACGATGGTCGGCAGCCCGACGTCGCATTCGGCGATTATGGCGCGGGCGTTCGGCATTCCGATGGTGATGGGAGCGGAAGGCAAGCTGGAGCAGCCGATCGGCACGGGAGATCTGCTGATTCTCGACGGCGAGACCGGTATGCTTCAGGTCGATCCGACGCCGGAGATGGTCGCTCGCTACACGGAGATGCGGCGGCGGCTGATTGCGCAGAAAGAGCAGTTGCTTAAGCTGGCCGAAGTGCCTTCGGTGACGATGGACGGCCTGTCGCTCACGCTGGCGGCGAACATCAGCTCTCTGAAGGAGCTGGAAGCGGCGCTGGGCAACGGCGCGCAAGGCGTAGGTTTGTTCCGGACGGAGTTCCTGTACATGGACAGATCACATTTTCCTTCCGAGGAGGAGCAGTTCGAGGTGTATCGGACCGCCGTGCAGAAGTTGAAGGGCGAGACGCTGGTCATCCGCACGCTCGACATCGGGGGAGACAAGCAACTGGACTATTACGAAATGCCCGAGGAGGAGAATCCGTTCCTCGGCTTCCGGGCGATCCGCTTCAGCCTTAAGCGCAAAGATTTGTTCAAAATCCAGCTTCGCGCCATTCTCCGGGCGTCGAACTACGGCGACGTGCAGATCATGTATCCGCTGATCACGTCCGTCGAAGAGGTGCGCGAAGCGAACGAGGTGCTGGCCGAAGCGAAGCGTGAGCTGGAAGCCGAAGGCGTTCCGTTCCGCTCCGACATCAAGGCCGGCATCATGGTTGAAGTTCCGGCCGCCGTGGCGATCGCCGATATTTTGGCCGAGGAAGCGTCGTTCTTCAGCATCGGGACGAACGACCTGATCCAGTTCACGCTGGCGGTCGACCGGATGAACGAGCAGATCAGCCACATGTACGAACCGTTCCACCCGGCGATATTGCGAATGATCCGCTCGGTCGCGCAAGCGGCCAAGGCGAAAGGAATCCCCGTCAACATTTGCGGCGAGATCGCGGGCGACGTGAACGCGCTGCCGATCTGGCTCGCGCTCGGCATCGACGAGCTGAGCCTCTCCGCGCAGGCGATTCTGCCGGTGAAGGAGCGCCTGCTGCGCTCCAAAGCTTCCGACAGCCGCAGGCTGCTCGACGGTCTGTTCCGCTGCAGGACGTCGAAGGAAGCGCGCGAGCTCGCCCGCCAGTTCCACGCGGAAGCGGCGCTGGCCCCGGGCAGCGCCAACCCGCTTGTGTAGCGTGAACGGCCGGCTGCCGCGTCGCGCGCCAAAAAGCCCGCTCCGAACGCCGGCAAGGGCGGACGGGGCGGGCAAGGGGCCTGCATAGGCCGTCAGGCGTCAGCGGCCGAACAGCAGGTCGCAGAACGCCTTCGCGTACGGCGGAAGATCGGGCGGTCTGCGGGCGGAGACGAGATTGCGGTCGACGACGACCGCCTCGTCCACCCATGTCGCTCCGGCGTTTTCCATGTCGTCGCGGATGCCGGGCGTCGAGGTTACCGTCCTGCCGTTTAAGATTTTGGCGGAGACGAGCACCCATCCCGCATGGCAGATTTGGCCGATCGGCTTGCCGGCGGCGTCCATCCGGCGCACGAACTCGAGCACACGGGGGTCTCTGCGGATTTTGTCCGGGGCCCAGCCTCCGGGAACGAGCAAGCCGTCGAACTTGTCGGCGTCCAGCCCGTCGTACGAGATGTCGGCCACGGCGGGAACGCCGTACTTGCCGATGTGCTTGCGCCCTTGCTCCGGTCCGGCGTACAGCACTTCCGCGCCTTCTTCGCGCGCCCGGTAGACGGGATACCAGAGCTCCAAATCTTCAAATTCGTCATCCAGCAAACATACGACTCTTTTGGTCGAGGCCAAGGCAGGCCACCTCCATTTCAATAGAACGATAGGGATCAGACATCCATTGTACCAGAACTTGGTCGTTCCTTCACGTTCGCGACCAGGCAAGAGAGAGGAGTGATCCGCATGAAGGGAAAATGGAGGTACGCACCGGCGCTGCTCTGCATGATCGCCATATTCATATCCTCGTCGCGAAGCGGCGACCAGCTCGACAGCGTGCTGCCGTGGGTTCAGCGCTGGCTGCCTTTTTTATCCGATTTTAATCCGATGCACTACGTCGCCTATTTCATCCTGGCCTTGACGATCGCGTACGGGATGGGCGCGCGGTCGGCCACATGGGGCGGCTGTCTGCTTAATATCGCCGTTTGCGTCGTGTACGGACTGACGGACGAATGGCACCAATCGTTCGTGCCGATGCGCAGCCCGGACCCGCTCGACCTGCTTCACGACGGCATGGGAGCCGCGGCGGCGAGCCTGCTCGTGCTGCTGATCTACCGACTATTTACTAGGCGCCGTTCCAGAAATTACACCGCTTCTTGAGCAGGAGAAAAAGCGCCGCTGAGCGAATATGTTACGGATAGCTCTTTGTAATTAAGGAGAGAATGCCGTTGCTTAAACGTTGCTCATGCGGAGAAGAAATGAGCCTGGGTCTCCGTACCGTCATTTTTGCGAGAAAAGTCAATATCAACAACGTCCCGGTGTACAATTGTCCGGGATGCGGCAGGAACGACGTGTTTCCGGGTGTGAAGGAGGATGTCGGCAAGCTGGTAGGCCAGCTCGGCGCCAGACCCGACCCCGGCAGTATCCCGTTCGATCAGGTTCACGAATGGGCCGGCGTTTTGTCGCAGGCGCTGCACGTTTCCGAATCGCTGCAAGCGGCGGCGATCGCGAGGGCGACCGAGGAGAGAATCGATCAACTGCTCGATTTGCTGCTTATCGCTTCATCGCTGGAAGACGAACGCTGGCAGAACGAAATACATACGCGTCTGAGCCAATTGAGTGCCCAATACGTTTCATAGCGCAGATGAGAGGGGCTGTCCCGGACGGGGCAACCCCTTTTGTATTTCGGAGCCGGTATTTTGCGCGCCACTCCATTTTCTGCTACGATATTCATAACGATTTTCAAGGAGGGAACTACCTAATGGCCAATCTGCAACAACTTACGTCTCTTGAGCAATGGAATGCCGTGCTGGAAAGGTCTTCGGGCAAGCCGCTGCTCGTATTCAAGCACAGCACAAGCTGCCCGATCAGCGCCGGAGCCCGCGAAGAGACGGTTCGTTATATCGAGAACGACCGTTCGGAAGAAGTGGACTACGCGATCGTCCATGTCATCGAGGACCGCCCGGTCAGCAATGAGATCGCGGAGCGGCTCGGCGTCAAGCACGCTTCTCCCCAGGTCATTCTGGTGAAGGACGGCGAGGCGGTATGGAACACCTCCCACTGGCATATTACTTACGACTTCCTGTCCGAAAAGTTCGGCGCTTCGGCTAACGGCTCCTAAGATTGGATGAAGACCGGGTATGAGGAACGATAGTAAAGCGTAGTGGAAGCTACGTGAGTACCGGAAGGCCCGGCTGAATGCAAGATTCGACGCCGAATCCGCTTCTCCGAGCCCCTTCGTGATCAAAATTGGATTTTTTGAGCTACATTATATAGGTTTGATTGCTAAACATGCGGTTTTGTCGTATCATTACCTTAATAATCCATGATGGGACAAACCTCCGGTTTGCGGTCATGAACATTGGAGCGAATCATTGTGACGGTAACTATTTACGACGTGGCACGGGAAGCAGGCGTGTCGATGGCGACGGTATCCCGCGTCGTCAACAATAATCCTAACGTCAAGCCTCAAACGCGGAAAAAAGTTTACGAGGCGATAGAGAGACTCGGCTATCGGCCGAACGCGGTCGCGCGCGGTTTGGCGAGCAAGAAGACGACGACGGTCGGCGTCGTCATCCCCGACATCGCGAACGCGAACTTTGCGGAAGTCGCCAGAGGCATCGAAGACATTGCCAACATGTATCACTACAATATCATTCTTTGCAACGCGGACAAGCGCAAAGACAAAGAAATCCGCGTCATCAACACGCTGCTCGAGAAGCAGGTCGACGGCTTGCTGTTCATGGGCGGCGCGGTTACGGACGAGCATATTCAGGCGTTCAGGACGTCAAACGTGCCGATCGTGCTGTGCGGAACGAAGGACGAGAAGGGTGCGATTCCTTCGGTCGACATCGATCATGAAGCGGCCGCATTCGATGCGGTGACGAAGCTGATCGGGGAAGGGCATCGGTCGATCGCGATGATCAGCGGCACGCTGCAGGATCCGGCGAACGGATACGCTCGTTACCAAGGCTACAAGCGCGCGTTGGAGGAAGCCGGTCTGGCCCATCGCGAAGATTACGTGCGCGTCGGCAACTACAAGTACGAATCGGGCATCGAGGCGATGCAGTATTTCCTCGATTTGCCGGAGCGTCCGACGGCGGTGTTCTCCGCGACGGACGAGATGGCGATCGGAGCCGTTCATTGCATTCAGGACGCCGGACTTAGCGTTCCCGAAGACGTATCCGTGATCAGCGTGGACAACAGCCGGATTTCGTCGATGGTGCGCCCGCTTCTGACGACGGTCGCCCAGCCGATGTACGATATCGGAGCGGTCTCGATGAGACTGTTGACGAAGCTGATGAAGAAAGAAACTGTGGACAACGGCACGGTAACGTTGCCGCATGAATTGATCTTGCGCCGTTCCGTTGCCGGACCGAAAGGCAACTGACATTTGCAATAACGGAAGCCCTGCTCGGCGAGTTCGCCGAAGCAGGGCCTCTTTTGTGGGTACCCAATTAATCGACGAGTAAGGAAGGACGGATTCGGATGACGTTCGGAACGATTGGCATTATCGGAGCAATGCAGGAGGAGATCGAGCTTCTGCTTGCGCAAATGGAAAACAAACAAACGGAAACCCATGCGGGCATATCGTACCATCGCGGCGTTTTTCGCGGGAAAAAGGTCGTGCTGACCCGTTCGGGCGTGGGCAAAGTGAATGCGGCCGTATGCACGCAGATCTTGATCGACAAGTTTGGAGCCGATGCGGTTCTGTTTACCGGGGTGGCCGGCGCGGTCGATCCGGACCTGAACATCGGGGATATCGTCATCTCTTCCAGCAGCCTTCAGCACGACATCGACGTGACCGCGCTCGGCTTTCCTCGGGGAACGATTCCGTACCAGGACATATCGGAGTACAAAGCCGACGAGAAGCTCGTCGCATTGGCCGAAGAGGCTGGACGCGCCGTGTATCCGGGGCGGTGCAAGGTCGGCAAGATTTTGTCCGGAGATCAGTTCATTGCCGATCGCGAGGTTGTGAAGACGCTGCACGAGCAGTTCGAAGGGGCCTGTACGGAAATGGAAGGGGCTTCGGTCGCGCAGGTATGCTTCATGAACGGCATTCCTCACGTCATTATCCGCTCGATGTCCGACAAAGCCGACGGATCGGCGCATGTGAACTTCGCCGAGTTCACGGTGGAAGCGTCCAACCGCTCTTATGCGATCGTCGAGAAAATGGTCGAGTCGCTTTGAATCAGCCTAACCGAGCCGCGCCGCAGGTCTCCGGGAGAATCCGGGACAACTGCGGCGCGGCCTTTTTTTTACCCGATGTGCTGCAGCGCGATTTCGAGATTTTTGAGGTTTTTGTCGGTGATTTCAGTCCGACGCGGCATCGGCGTCCAGTTCTCCAAGTCGTCCAGCCAGGTGGACGGAAGCGGGTAATCCGGCATGCGATCCAAGGGTACGCCGGGCCAGCCCTTCGGCAGCAAACCGCCGTCCGCATGGGCGTCGATGGAAGCGAGCAGAGGATGGTCGTTCATCTCCATCCACAGCAGGCTCCAAGCCCGCGGCACGACTCTCCAGTGATCGTACCCTCCGCCTCCGAGGGCAACCCATCTCCCGTCCGTATAACGGTCTGCGAGCCCGCGAATCATTTTCGGCATCTCCCGGTAAATTCGCATGCTGCAGTGAATATGGGCGAGCGGGTCGAACGCGTGCGCGTCGCAGCCATGCTGGCTGACGATGAGATCCGGACGGAACGCGCGGGCCGCGCTCTCGATCGCCTTGCCGAAGCATTCCAGCCAGGAATCGTCTTCGGTATAAGGCTCCATGGAGACGTTTAAGCAAGTTCCGTAGCCGGAAGAGTCGCCTCTCTCGTGAGGAAATCCGCTTCCGGGAAACAGAAACTTGCCCGTCTCGTGAATCGACAGCGTGAATACGTCCGGATCAGTGTAAAAAAACCATTGAACCCCGTCTCCATGATGGACATCCGTATCGATGTAGAGAACGCGGGCCGAATATTTCTCGCGCACATGGGCGATCGCCGCGGCCGCGTCGTTGTAGACGCAGAAGCCGGAGGCCCGGTCCGGGAAAGCGTGATGCAGCCCACCCGCCAGATGCAGCGCCCGCTTTGCTTCGCCTGCCATGACCGCGTCAGCGGCGGCCATGGAGCCTGCCGCCAGCTCGATCGCCGCCTGGTGCATATCGGGGAAATACGGGGTATCCCCGTCCTCTTCCAGCCCGTACCGGTCCGCTAAGCTAAGCGCTTTCATATCGGGCGCGGCCGCGCTCAGCGTCTGCACGACCTCGATGTAATCGGGTCTATGAATGTCACGGACCCTCTTCTCGGCTTCTGCGGCGGAGAAAGGAGGGACGGCTTGCCCGTCGTCCAGCGCTCCGCTTTCCCGCAGCAAATTTTCCGTCAACGCCAGCCTGACCGGGTGAAAGGGATGATCGTCGGAAAAGCGATAATGCCGGGATGCTTGATTGTCAATCCATATCGTATTGGAAGCCAGTTAAGGTCGCCTGCCTTTCTAATACATGAAACGTTGTCTGAACCGAACGCGGTCGAACTGCTCGGCGGAGGACAGCGGAACGTCTTTGCCGATTCGGACCATGAGACAGTTCGCGGGATGCGCGCAAATCTCCGGGTCGTCCGTGGCGAACCAGACCATGCCGACCGACTTCATCAGCCGTTCCATCATCTCCCGGTACTCCCAGACGTTCAGCCCGCTCGACTCGAGATCCCAGTGCCAATAATATTCGGTCGTAAAGACGATGATATTGTCCAACTGCCCGTCTTCGAACGCGGCGGATATCAACGCTTTGCCAAGCCCGTAATTGCGGTAGTCGTCGGCGACCTCGATCGCCCCCAGCTCGACGAGATCTTCCATGCCGCCTTCGGACCATCGCTCCATCTCGTCGGGATAGTGGAAGGTGACGTAACCGACGATGACGTCTCCGTCCCGCGCCGCGATAATCCGGCCTTCCGGCAGTTCCGCAATTTCAACCAGCGCGACGTGCTGCTCGGCGGGTCTGCGGAAAGCGTCAAGCTTCGGATGCATCGTCAGCTTCTGAAGCTCTTCGGGCGCTATGGGTCCTTCCACGATTAGGGATCGGCCGTGCCGTTCAATCGTATGACGGACGTATTTTTTAATGTGCTCCATGCCGTTCCCCCCTTGTTAACCGTGTTTATGCTCCGTATATTATAGCACACTAGCGGCCTGCAACGGGCTTAGAAGCGACCTTACAACAGAATATTGCCCCTGCAATGGGAGATTTTGTCCTTGCCTACTATGCAGAGCTCGGATGCACTGTGGTATAATGGCTTTGGTAGAGGGGTAACCTCGAGTTCATGAAAGCGCATACGGCAAAACGGGTACCCGCATTTCAATGGGAAGGTGATGGAGTGTGACATTGCAATCGGACGAAAAATTAGCCGTTACGGCGAAGGTGTCCAACATGGCATCTTACGAAGAGGCGGTAAACAGCTTTAATTGGGCGGACATCGAGCAGCGTTTTACGTGGTCGACCACCGGCAAGGTGAACATGGCGCATGAGGCGATCGACCGGCATCTGGCAGAAGGCCGGGGCGACAAAGTCGCGCTTCACTACAGCGACAACCATCGCGAAGAGAGCTATACTTTCGCGGATCTGTCCAAGCAGTCCAACCGTTTCGCCAATGTGCTTCGCGGGTTGGGAGTGGGCAAGGGCGACCGCGTCTTTATTTTTATGCCACGGACGCCGGAGCTGTACTTCAGCTTGCTCGGGACGATCAAAGTCGGCGCCGTCGTAGGCCCGTTGTTCGAAGCGTTTATGGAAACCGCCGTCAGGGACCGTCTGCAGGACAGCGGCGCGGTGGCGCTGATCACGACTCCAGCGCTGCTCTCGCGCGTTCCCAGAGCGGAATTGCCCGAGCTGAAGCATATTCTCGTATATGGGGACTCCGTGGAAGAAGGAGACGGCATCATCGACTTCTCCAAAGCGATGGCCGGCGCTTCGGAAGAAGCCGAAGTCACCTTCCTGGAGCGGGAAGACGGCCTCATTCTTCATTATACTTCCGGTTCTACGGGCAAGCCCAAAGGCGTATTCCACGTCCAGAACGCGATGGTTCAGCACTACCATACCGGCCGCATCGTGCTTGACTTGCGCGAAGACGACGTATACTGGTGTACGGCCGATCCCGGCTGGGTAACGGGGACGTCTTACGGCATCTTCGCTCCTTGGCTCAACGGCGTAACGAACGTCGTGCGCGGCGGACGTTTCAGTCCGCAGGATTGGTACGCCACGATCGAGAAATATAAAGTAACCGTCTGGTACAGCGCGCCTACCGCGTTCCGGATGCTGATGGGGGCCGGTGACGACGCGGTCAAATCGTTCGATCTGTCCAGCCTTCGCCACGTACTGAGCGTTGGCGAGCCGCTGAACCCGGAAGTCGTGCGCTGGGGCAACCGCGTGTACGGCCAGCGCATCCACGATACGTGGTGGATGACGGAAACCGGCGGACAATTGATCTGCAACTATCCGAGCATGGAGATCAAGCCGGGCTCGATGGGACGCCCGATTCCGGGCGTGCAGGCGTCCATTATCGACGATCAGGGCAACGAGCTGCCGCCGTTCCGGATGGGCAATCTGGCGATCAAGACGCCTTGGCCGTCGATGATGCGCACAATCTGGAACAACCCGACGAAGTACCAAGAGTACTTCCACATCCCGGGGTGGTACGTCTCCGGAGATTCCGCCTATAAGGATGAAGAAGGCTACTTCTGGTTCCAGGGAAGAATCGACGACGTCATCAATACGTCCGGAGAGCGGGTAGGACCGTTCGAAGTCGAGAGCAAGCTGGTCGAGCATCCCGCCGTCGCGGAAGCCGGCGTCATCGGCAAGCCCGATCCGCTTCGCGGCGAGATCATCAAGGCGTTCATCTCGCTGCGCGAAGGCTTCGAGCCGTCCGACGAGTTGAAGGCGGACATCGCCAAGTTCGTCAAGGAAGGCTTGTCGGCCCACGCTTCGCCGCGCGAGATCGAGTTCAAGGACAAACTTCCGAAGACGCGCAGCGGCAAGATCATGCGCCGGGTGCTGAAAGCCTGGGAGCTGAACCTCCCGACGGGCGACTTGTCTACGATCGAGGATTAATCGGAACGTACGCCGGCTTACGGCGACAAAAAAGGGACGAAGCAGAATCCAATCTGCTTCGTCCCTTTTATCTTTGGATACGTTATCCGCCCGATCTGACTTCGACGGCGGATGTAGGCGACGATTCTCCGGAAGAGCTGATCGCCGTAATTCTGTACCAGCCCGCGGAAGCGGGGGCGATATACTCGAAGGAAGTCGATTCGGTCGTGCCCAGCAGCTTGTATTTGTCGTTCTCAGAGCCGCTGTACCAGACTTGATATTGGGTTACGCCTTCTTCGGCCGGATTGGCGTTCCAGGTCAGGACGACGCCGATATCCGTGCCGCGGGCGTTCAGGCCGCTAGGCGAGGACGGAGCGTTGCTGCTGCCGCCGCTCGGAATCTCCGGAGGAACCCCGGTATCCGGATTGTCGCCGCCGTCGCCGCTGCCATTGTCGGTTCCCGGGTCTGTCTGGCCGGGCAGCGTAGGATCGACGATGATGCCGCCATCCGTGGAGATGATCTCGCTCGCAACCGATTCGTTGCCTGCGACGTCCACGGCCGTCACGTAGTAGTTGTACGATTGGCGGGCGCTGATGTAGTTGACAAACTTCAAGTCTTCTCCAACCGGCAAGGAAGCTTCGACCTTCTGGAACGGGCTTCCGTTAATGGAACGATACAGACGATAGCCGGCGACGTCCGCTTGCGGAGGCGCGGTGAACGTAATTCTCGCTATGTTGTTAAGCGTCTCGACCGCTACGTTGCGCGGCGCACTCGGCACGGCTCCGTCTTCGACTCTCGGGTCGATCTTGGAAGGCGCGCTTTCTCCCGCGTCCTTCGGCAAGTAATAGGCGAGCGGCTTGCGGCTTTGGGCCGCGACTTGGCCCAGCTTCGCTTGCAGCTCCTCGATCAACGTGTCGAGCGGCGATTCCCGAACGACCATGACGGATTCCCGCAGCAGATCCTCGGGCGTACCGTCCTGAGGCAAATAATTGACCCCGTTGTAGGAAATATACTTGACCTTGACCAGAGCGTCGTCGGACTCGGTCGGAATAAACTTGCGGTTGAAAATGTCGGTGACCAGTTTGCCCGCTTGCTTGGTCAAATCCGTAGGCAGCTTGCCGCTGACGCTGGATACGGTCATCGAGACGATGTCGTCCGGCTTCTCGAACGTCTTGGTCGGGAACAGCTCTGGCTTCGCCTCGGTCACTTCGTTCATGATCTTGGCCCAGATCGTGCGCGCCCGTCCGTGGCTGTCCGAGGAGAGCGTATGAATGACCTTCTCGTATCCGGCCCAAACTCCGAGCGTGATGTCCGGCGTGAAGCCCTCGAACCAGACGTCGCTGTAGTTTTGCGTCGTGCCGGTTTTGCCGACGATCGGGATGTTCTTATAATTTTTGTATTGCGACATCAGAGTAGTCGCCGTGCCGTTGGTGACGACCGTGCGCAGCATATCCGTCATCAGGTAGGCGGATTGCTCCGAGACGATTTGCTGCGGATTCAATTCGTGCTTGTACACGATCTGGTTGTTCGCGTCGCGGATACTCTCGATCAGGTAAGCGTCGTTGAACACGCCTTTGTTCGCAATCGCAGCGTAAGCGTTCGTCAATTCCTCGACGGACGTTCCGTATTTCAAGCCGCCGATAACGCCCGTTTGGGCTTCGTCGTCTTCCTTGACGAGCGTCGTGATGCCGAGGGAGCGCACGAATTCCCAGGAATCCTTGATGCCGACTTTGTCCAGGAATATTTTCAGCGCAGGTATGTTATAAGAGCTGTTTAACGCTTGGCGCGCGGTGACAAGACCCGAGTAACGGTTGTTGGAGTTTTTCGGGATATGGTAGCCTCCGCCGCCGTTCTTCAGGATGATCGGAGAATCGTCCAGGACGCTGCCGGGCTGAATGAGCCCTTTGTCGATCGCGGGCAAGTAAGCGGCGATCGGCTTCATCGCAGAGCCGGGCTGCCGGACCATCTGGGTCGCGAAGTTCATCTGTTCGATGTGGAAGTCGCGTCCTTCGATCATGCCCAGAATCGCTCCCGTCTTATGGTCCATCAGGACGGCGGCGATCTGTTCCACGCCTTTCACCGGATGATCCTTCGCGAAGTTTTCCGGGTTTTCCGCGATATCGTGCATCAAATTGTAAATTTTCTTGTCGATGGTCGTCGTCACTTTGTATCCGCCTCGCAGCAACTGCGCGCGAGCTTCTTCGACCAGAGCGGAATTTTCCTTCTTCTTCAAGTCTTCGCGGGTCAGATCCGGGTTCTGCTTCATGACGAGGATCTCTGCAGCTTGCCGCTCGGCTTCGAGCATCAAGTAAGGATAAGTATTGTACGCTTTCTCCGTAGGCTTGGCGAGCGACTTGTACAAGTCGAAAGCGAGCGCCTCGTCGTATTGCGCCTTCGTGATCTTGTTCTCCTCAAGCATGCGGCTAAGTACGAGCTTCTGGCGCGTGACCGCGCGCTTGAAGTTCTTCTCGTTGAACTCTCCCTTGCCGTTAAAAGCGGAATAGAGGGAAGGGAGCTGCGGCACGCCCGCGAGATAGGCCGCTTGGGCGGTGTTCAACTGGTCCAGCTTGTCGATGCCGAAGATGCCCTTGGACGCCGCTTTGATGCCGAACACTTGATAGCCGTTGGAGCCGTTGCCGTAAGGCACCTTGTTCAAGTAGGCCGTCAAAATTTCCTCTTTGCTCAAATACCGTTCCAGGCGCAGCGACAGGAAGATTTCCTTGGCTTTGCGGCTGGACGTCTGGTCCAGGTTCAGGAAGACGCGCCGGGCGAGCTGCTGGGTGATCGTGCTTCCGCCGGTCTGTACGCTCTCGTTCAGCAACTGCTGCTTCACGGCGCGGAACAGGCCGTTCGTGTCGACACCAGGGTGCGTGAAGAAGTTTTTGTCTTCGATGGCAATGACCGCGTCGACGATGATTTGCGGAATCTGGTCGTAGGTGACCGGCCTGCGGTCCTCTTCCGAACGGAGCTGTCCGATCGGGGCTCCGTCATTGAAATAGACGAATCCGGTAATCGCGTTTTCGTTGATCTTTTCTTCTATGAAGGCACGATCGCGAATCGGTTCTTCATGAACGAGGGAAGCGACGAAGCCCGCTACCGCTCCGGCGCCGACGAGTCCGGCCAGAATCCCGAACAAGATCAGCCAGAGAACGGTGAATCCCGCAATTTTCCCCGCCGTCTTGAAGCCTTCGCCCTTGCGTTCTGGCTCCGAAGGGGGTTGTTTAGTAGTCGTCATAATTTTAGAAAGCCTCCTTCAACAAACAGAACTATTATAGCATACATAACCATAGTTTGGCTTCCTTGGAAGGTCGCTCCCGCGGAACGCGCGTGCTCCGGGAGCCTTGCGATTCCGCACCGTAACGATTATACGCAGCAATCGGGCTGAGGTTGTGTTTTCGACAGACAAAAAAAGGATCGCCTTGTCATCCGAAGACGACAGCAGGCGATCCTTATGGCGTATGCGCGGCTTACAGAGCCGGGGGAGTGAACGTGCGGGCGGCGAACTCGGCGTCCATCATGAAGAAGGCGTTGCTGTCCTTGTCGATCCGCTTAAGCTTGTTGATGATCGTGTCGAACATCGATTCCTCTTCGACCTGTTCGTCGATGAACCATTTGAGAAACTGGATCGTCGCGTGCTCGCGGTCGTTCAGGGCCAGATCGGACAGATGATAGATGCGCCGGGTCACTTCCTGCTCGTGCTCGTAGGCATGCTCATAAGCGTCGAGTACAGACGAATATTCGTTGTTCGGCGTGTCCATGCCGGACAGCGTGACGCGAATGCCGCGGTCGTTTAAGTATTTGTAGATTTTCATCGCATGGAATTTCTCTTCTTCCGCCTGCACGGTGAAGAAATTGGCGAAGCCGTCCAGGCTCTCGCCGGAGCAGTAGGCCGCGATCGCCAAATACACGTGCGAGGAATACAGCTCGTAGTTCAGTTGGTCGTTCAAGGCTTTGCTTAAAGTTTCGTTGATCATCTCGCGACTCACTCCTTATGGAATCTGGCAGTTTCTACCCGAATTGTACCATAAAGTGTCGAGTCATCCTATCCGCTGCTTTAATTTCTCGTACAACGCTTCGGGGGAAGGAGCGACGACGACTTCGGTTTTGCCGATCAGAGCCATGCATTGCTTCGTGCACAGCTTGCAGACGCCCAGGCAATCTTTTTTCTTGCGCTTGAGATCCGGGTACTCGGCTTTTAGCGTTTTGTACACGGACTTGGAACCGTGCTTGAAGTTCCGGCAGCAAAATTTGATTTTTTTCATGGGGGGCACGCACCGGCTTTCCTCTTCGACGTATCGATTCTCCATACAAATGATATTAATTCTCATTATCATTGTCAATGAGGAAAATCGAGACTTCGTCCCCCGGGCAATAAAAAACTCCCCTCGCTTCCTTAACGGAACGCTTACGGTCAGTTTCATGATCCTGCAGGGCCGGGCCAACGCCTTTACAGCGCGACGCCCAGCACGCGGATACGGAGAGTTGGAGCAACTGATTAATGAAGGTTCAGTTTAACAATTTCATTATTAATCTCGGCAGATAGAACAAAATATCGGATATAACTGTTAAAATATCGGCCGCTCGTTCGGACTTTCGTCTACTGAATTTCACGGTGGAACACCTCGCATGCTTTTGGCTAATTATACCATGACTTGGAAAAGGTTGCATGGGGAGAGGTCTGTATGACAGGTAAGGAGCCATTGACAGGAGTGCAAACACGACATCACACACGCATCCTTCTCGACCGTTGTTGACGAGGTTTATTATCTAAAAATTGGGAATTCCATCGAGATCAAACTCAGACTGAAGACACATTAGAAGTGCATATCGAAGCTAATGCGGTGCGCATTAGGACATGACGATCAGCCCGGAGACCAACGTTTCCGGGATTTTCCTCTTAATCTTCCAGTATATTGTAGATTCCTGTCGATTATCAGTCTGCAAATTCCTGAATTTTCCTTGTATGATGGTGGCATTACATATGAGGAGGACTTATATTGAAGAAGTTTAGTTTAGTATTTCTATCTATAATTGTGTTTGTATCAACTTTCTTTTCTTCTGTCTCGTCTGCCGCTACAATAGGACAGAAATTACCAGCCCCAGAAGCAGGATGGAAAAGGTACGATGACAGTTCCCCGCAGATTAGATATGAGGGGGTATGGTTGGTTGAAAGTAACGCAGCATATCTCAATGGAAAATCTAGATATTCCGAATTTAACAACACAAATTCCAAGCTAACATTTAAGTTTAAGGGGACAAAGTTGCGGATTTTGGGTCCTACATATATCAATAAGCCGAACGACATTCCCATTACGATTGATGGTATAACGGAAACATTTAGTGGGTACGCTAGCACGCTAACATTTGGTCAGGTACTTCTTTACGAAAAGACAGGCTTGCCTGATGCTGTCCATACTGTGACAATCGAAACACCGCAGAGTGTAGCGAATATAACAAAGGGTGATATACAGTTTGATGCTTTTGATATTGATGAATCTGGTTATCTAATAAATGACGATATCTCCATACCTGTTTTAAGTGCAACAGGAGGGATATTAAAGGTTGATCTTATTTGGCCTGCAGTTTCTGGGGCAACGGGGTATAACCTAAAAAGATCGATCACTCCGGGAGGACCATACGAACTCATTGGAACTACATCAAATAGTTCTTACACTGATACAAATGTTGCGAATGGCACAACGTATTACTATATTGTGACAGCGTTAAATACTACCGGTGAAAGTGCTCCTTCTAACGAAGCTTCGGCTACGCCATTCATTCCAACGAACCCTGATCGCGCGCTCCTAACAATTTACATCTCCGGCGGCCAGATCAAGGAATACGACCTGTCTGCAGCCGAACTGAGCGCGTTCCTGAACTGGTACGATGCAAAGGATGCAGGTAGCGGCCCAGCCAAATATGCATTCATGAAGACGTGGAACAAGGGTCCATTTAAAACTCGGACTGAATACGTGATTTTCGATAAGATCCTGACGTTCGATGTGGATGAGTATGAAGTGGAGAATCCATAATAGAGGGGGACTGAGCTTGAAGAGATGGACGAAGAAGGTTTGGATGTCTGCGGCAGCTGTGCTGATCGCAATTATGTCGGTGTCTGCTATTCCGGCTTCGGCGGATGTGAGCAGGGTCGTATACTTTACGATTCAGAATGATACTTACTGTAATTATGGAGTCGGATATACGACTTTGTTTCTGAATGTTAATAACGTTGGTAACTCGAATGCCCAATTAACAGTTCATCTTTATGATAATAACGGACTTCCGGTTTCCGATGTGGGTGAAACAACGGCAAGTAATGGATATTATGCCTCTTCAATCACACCGGGCTTGTCATTTGCCCTAAATGCAGGTGCAACGAAACATTACAGAATTAATTATGAACAAACTTCTACTGCGCCATCCTGCAACAACAGGCCTGCTTACGGAAAAATAGTAATTGAAAGCGGAGGCTTTCTTATGGCTAATGGAGAAATAAAAGGGACAAACAATTCAGTAAATCCACCGCGTATTCTATCAAATGTTCCCATTACCGTGAATGGTGGTAACCCATTCTAACAACGACCAGCCCGGAGCTTAGGCTCTCGGGCTTGCTTTATTTCTAGGGTACTGTTTAGCTTCTTAAAGTTTGTCAAGGAGTTAAGTAGTACTTTAACGTTTGTTAATTTCAACCTCAACAGCGAAAGGAGACAGCGTCTACCCACGTAAAAATTAGCCCCCAATTAGCCCCATTTCGGAGCATTTTATTGCATCACCCTGCAATATTCCAATACAGCAAAAACCCCGGAATCCCACTTTTATAGGGGATTCCGGGGTTTTTGTGAACCAGTTTGCGGTCAGCCGAACTTAACGGCTGTAGAACTCGACGATTTGTTTAACGTCGATTTCTTGGGACAGCTCGCCGCGGTCCGGAAGACGAGTGTACTTGCCTTCCATTGCGTTGGCGTTGAATTCCACGTAGCCTGGAATGTGGTGACGTCCTTCCAGAGCTTCTTTGATCGACTTCAGGGAGCGGCTACGCTCGCGAAGGCCGATCACGTCGCCGACTTGCACCGTGTAGGAAGCGATGTCGACTTTCTTGCCGTTGACCGTCACGTGGCCATGGGAGACCAATTGACGGGAACCGTAGCGGGAGTTAGCCAAGCCGAGACGGTAGACGAGATTGTCGAGACGGCTTTCCAACAAGATCAAGAAGTTGTCGCCGGCGATACCTTGCTGCTTCGAAGCGCGGTCGAACAAGTTGCGGAATTGCTTCTCGTTCAGGCCGTACATGTGACGAAGCTTTTGTTTCTCTTGCAGTTGCATGCCGTATCCGCTGATTTTGCGGCGTTGGTTGGCGCCGTGTTGTCCCGGAGGGAATGCGCGTTTCAATTCCTTACCCGATCCGCTCAGGGAAATGCCCAGGCGGCGACTTAGCTTGAACTTAGGACCTGTATATCTTGCCATGTGTGTGAAAACTCCTTTTTCAAAATGAAATGGTTTTGAAAATGGGTTTCGTTGCGCGGATTTTCCTTAACCGGAATGTCCGGTTCCAGCAGGGAGTTCAGCCGCTGCCCGCTGGTGGATCGTCCGAGAGGGTGTCACAAGATCTAAGCCCAGTATTCAACAAGATATATTATAAGAAGTTGAGGGGAAATGTCAAGAACCATTCGTTTCGTTCAACGGTTTGCAGCATCGGACCGGCGAAGCGGGACAGGAGAGAAAGCGCTTAAAAAAAATAAGCCGGAAGACTATGGACTTCTATGAAGCTAGTGCAAAAATCACGGTTTCATTGTATAGTAAAAAGAAAGAGACATCGGGGGATGGAGGTGTCGGGTATGGTCCTTAAGCGGAAAATGCAGCAGCATCACGAAACGCAAGACAATACGGAGAATCCATCCCGCACCCGTCAGCAACTGCCGCATTGGCTGCAGAAGCAGGAGCTAACCGAAGCGGACTTGCCGTATATCCACGATTTACTGGCGAGCGGCTTCGCGGAATGGTTGGAGGAAGTGGAAGGATTCCCTTGGCTCGGAGGGCCGATGGCGCTGCTCCATCCGGACGGAACGAACGTCGTTGCGAACCGGATTTCGGAAGAGTCGGAAGCCGACCTTCCTTCTTGGAGCGAGGAGGCAATAGGTCCTACGGCCGCCAGCAGGGCGCTGGATACTTGCCGGCCGACGCTGATGCGGGCGGAAGAACACCGCGTCGCCAAGCTGAAAGAATACGATTCGATCGCCGTGCCGATCTTCACCAGAACGACCGGCTTTCCGTGCGCGGTCGTCGCTTGCCTGCTTCCCGCCGGCACGGCGCAGGCGGGCGACCTGAAGCTCCTTCAGGCCGCGGCTCTTCATATAAGAAGCTGCATCTATCGGGACTTCGAGAATTTGTTCGTCGGCGGCTTGCTGAGGGAACGCAAGCTGTCCAAGAAGGAAGAAGCCCGCAGGAATATCCTGTTCGGCGTCATGAGGCGGCTGAACGACCATATCGACGTCGAGAACGTGCTGTCCGAAGTGCTGGACAGCCTGGAACAGCTCTACCCGATCTGCAAGGCGGACTTGTATCTGTCGCAGGATTATACGAGTCCCAATGAGAAAGTTCGCCCGCTCGCCTTTCACCTGAACGACATGGACCTGTGCAAGGCGGCGTTCCTCGACGGGAAAATCCGGGAAGAGCTTTCGGCCGGCAGGCATCGCATCGCGCTGCCGTTGTCCGGCAAGCAGGGCGTGTACGGCGTGCTTCGGCTGGATATGCCGGAGAGCCAATTCGACGAAGCGGATATCAGCTTCCTCACGATGCTGGCGGGCGCTGCAGGCGCCGCGTTCGAGAAAGCCAAGCTTCACGAGCAGGCTAATGTCCTTGTCGGGGAGCTGCGCCTGATCAACGAGCTTACGCATCGGCTGAACAGCAGCCTGAAGCTGTCGGAGACGATGCAGTTCGCTTCCGCCGAGCTGCTGGCGATATTCAAATCCGACTTTTGCTGCATTCTCCAGTTCGACACGGGACTTCAGCAATTCGTAATGATGTCCTCGAATGTGGCAGAGATGATCGGAGACGCGTATTCGAAGGAATACGGCTTCTGCGGCGTCATGTGGTCGACGAAGGAACCGATCATTTTGTCTGACTACTGTTCGGCGACCCCTGTCGCGTCCAAGCTAATGGACGTGACGCTTTCCCGTTCCTTGCTCGCTTCGCCGCTGCTCCTCAACGGGGAAGTGATCGGAGCGGTCATGATCGCGAAGCGGGAGCCGAACCATTTTTCCTACGACAACTACAAGCTGCTGCAGGTGCTGTCGGCCCATCTGGGCTTGGCTATCTCGAACGCTACCCTGCATGCCGAAGTGCGCAGGATGGTCATTACCGACAATTTGACCGGCCTGTACGCGCGCCACTACTTGAACGAACGAATCGGTCGCAAGCAGCTTCGGGACAGCTCGGGATCGCTGATCGTCGTCGATATCGACCATTTCAAGAAAATCAACGACACCTACGGCCATCAGGTCGGCGACGACATTCTCATCCAGGTCAGCCAGATCATTCGCACGTCGATTCGGGACAGCGATATTGCGGCCCGATGGGGCGGAGAAGAGCTCGCGATCTATTTGCCGTTGCTCAGCCTGGAGCAGACCCAGCGGGTGGCGGAGCGAATTCGGCAGCGGGTCGAGGGAGAGACGAACCCGCAGGTGACCGTGTCGTGCGGCATCTCGGAATGGCGGCTGCAGGACGACAAGATCAGCGTCGAGACGTTGTTCTATAAAGCGGACATGGCGTTGTACGAAGCGAAGCACCACGGGCGCAACTGTATCGTCGTCGGATAGATTAGGTTGGAAAGTAGTGGAATGACAGAGAAGCTCAGGCGGCGCCGGGAGATGATCCCGGCGCCGCCTGAGCGCGTCTGGGGGACGTGTTCGGAATCGGGTGCATAGACGCGGCAAATGGGGAAACGATACGAAGCGAAAGGGGGGATCGGAATGAAAGGAGCAATTCGGTTTGGCGCGGCGATCTGCGGAACGGGATGGCTGCTGCTGCTGTTGGCCGGCTGCATGGGTCGGGTCGGGAGCCTGCCTGCGGATCAGGCTTTCGCTTTGTCGGCATCGGCGCTGTCCGGCAGCGACAGCTACGGGTTTGCGGGCGAACTGGCCCTGTACAATCCCGGAGGAAAGATGGAGACGAGGGCGGCGTTTGAAGGGGAGGTCAGCCGTCACGGCAATCTGAAGCTGAACTGGACGGAGCCGGGCGCGGCCGCGGGACGGTCCCGGGAGTTCGAACCGGGCTACAAGCCGCTGAGCCTGCTCGAAGCGTTGAACGGCCGCAACGCGTCGATCTCCTACGCTGATCCTCCGACACCGGGCGAGCCTGTGCGCATTCGCATCCGGCTGAACGAGGAAGCGGCGAAACGGCGCATTGCCGACGTCTTGCGGGAAGAGATGGCAGACGTCCGGGCGGATAAGCGGTTGTATGCCGCGGAGGAGACTCGCGGCGCGCTGGAGGCCGCCGAGCGCAAGCTGGAGGCCGCGCTGGATACGTTAAAGGTCGATACGGTCGTCATCTGGACGGCCGATCCGAAGAGCTGGTTTCCCGGCCGCATGTCGGAGCGGACGGAGCTGACTTATGCGTGGGAAGGGAAGACGTATCGCGAGAAGCGAACTTCGGAAACGAATTTCCTTGCCAAAGCCCAAGGTGGTACAATGTAGAAGAACACAGCGACAGCAGAAGGAGAGCAGCTATCATGAGAGATCCGCGAATCCGGCGGCTGGCCGCCAACCTGGCCGGCTACTCGGTGAAAGTCAAGCCCGGAGAAAACGTACTTATCGAAATGATCGGCACCGAACGGGAATTGCTGAAGAGCCTGATCGAGGAAGTGGCGAAGCTCGGGGGAAATCCGTTCGTCGAAATAGAGGACCGTTCCGTTCTTCGCACCTTGCTTCTCAACGCCACCGACGCGCAGTTGGAAACCTGGGCCGAATACGACTTGGAGCGGATGAAGCGAATGGACGCTTATATCGGCATCCGCGCGGGCGACAACGCCAACGAACTGGCCGACGTGCCGGCGGACCGCATGAAGGCGTACGATCGCATACATCGCCATCCGGTACATATGGAGCAGCGGGTGAAGAAGACGAAGTGGGTCATCCTGCGCTACCCGAACGGTTCGATGGCGCAATCGGCCAACATGAGCACCGAGGCGTTCGAGGATTTTTACTTCGACGTCTGTAATCTCGATTACGCCAAGATGGACCGCGCCATGGACCCGCTGCAGCAGCTGATGGCGCGCACCGACAAGGTTCGCATCGTCGGCCCGGGTACGGATCTGTCGTTCTCGATCAAAGGCATCGGAGCCCAGAAGTGTTCCGGAGAACGCAACATCCCCGACGGAGAAGTGTATTCCTGTCCGGTGCGTAATTCCGTGAACGGCACGATCTCGTACAATACGCCGAGCGTCTATAACGGATTTACGTTCGAGAATGTCAAATTCACGTTCAAGAACGGCAAAATCGTCGAAGCGACGGCCAACGACACGGACCGGATCAACGCGATTCTGGACAGCGACGACGGCGCGCGCCATATCGGCGAATTTAGCCTCGGCTTTAACCCGTACATTCTTCATCCGATGAAGGATACGCTGTTCGACGAGAAGATCGCGGGCAGCTTGCATTTTACCCCGGGACAGGCGTACGAGGTGACCGACAACGGCAACCGTTCGTCCATCCATTGGGATCTCGTTCTCATTCAACGCCCCGAGTACGGCGGCGGGGAAGTCTACTTCGACGACGTGCTGATCCGCAAGGACGGGCTGTTCGTTGTCCCGGAATTGGAAGGCCTTAACCCCGATTTCTTGAAATCATGATTTTTTTCCCCTTGCGTGAAAATGGGGGAACAAGTTATGATGTGGGAGAGATTGTTACGCCTAAATTTAGGAGGGAATCCTATGTCGAACAATGCGGCTATTGTAGAGTTGTCCCAAACCGCAAACAAGTTTCGCTCTTCCATCGTTCTTCAAGCGGATAACAAGTACATCGACGTGAAAAGCATTCTGGGATTGTTCACGACGCTCGTAGGCAACCTTTCTTATGAGCTCCATGTACACGGTCCGGATGCCGAGGAAGCGAAGAAGGAACTCGGAGATATTTTCTCCAAGCACGGTTTGAACGTCAAAGTCGTGGAATAATCCATTTCAGTTTTTCGGGATTGGTTCATGATGGAGCCGTTCCTTGCGGTATCGTACCGGAGGGACGGCTCTTTTATTTGGATCAAAATCCGCTATCCTTGGCTTGGAACCGGAAAGTTTCGGGAATACGGCCACCTGTCCTTGTGCTTCCGGGCATTATGGTCTAATATAAAAGTGATAGCTAGAAACAATGGCATGGGGCGGTTCGTCGTTCTGGCGAAGAATGGCTTACAATTGGAAGCAAGGGCACAGGGGGAGTGGGAATGGCAGCATCGGATACCCTAATCGATCTTCACGAGAAAGCGCTAAGGTTGCTTCAGGAAGACGCCGATAAAATCGAGAAGTTGATCGCTATCCAGATGGAAAACCTAACAACTCGTAAATGCCCGTTATACGAAGAAGTTCTGGACACCCAGATGTACGGCTTCTCACGGGCGGTGGATTTCGCGGTGCGTACGGGATTGGTCGACGAGAATGCAGGCAAGCTGCTGATCAGCCAACTGGAACGCAATCTGGCGATGCTATACGAAGCGTTGGAAAAGAAAGAAGAGTAGCACCCTGACAGGGCAGGGTTGCTGCTCTTCTTTTTTTTGCGGGACAATATGGCGGAAAGTCCGGTCAGACGAAGAAGAACGCGACTCCGAGAATGACGTAGACGAACAGCAGCAGCATGCCTTCGAACCAGGTCGTCGATCCGTCCCGCGAGATGGAGATTGCGATGAAGACGGCCACCCCGATGGCAGCGAGCTCGATCGTCGTGAAAATCAGGTTCATGCCTCCGCCGAACAGCAGGCTGACGAAGACGAGCACCGGAGCGACGAAGAGGGCGATCTGCAGACTGCTTCCGACCGCGATCTCGACCGCGGCTCCCATCTTGTTCTTCATGGCGAGCATGACGGCGGCGCTGTGCTCCGCCGCGTTGCCGACGATGGCCACGACGAAGGCGCCGATGAACAGCTCCGACAGGCCGAAGCGGGCGGAGAACGCGTCCAGCGTATGCACGAGCCATTCGCTGATGAAGGCGACCATGACGGTAGCGACGACGAGCAGGACAATGGACAGCGACTTGGACCATCCGGCGCTTTCGCCGTGATCGGCTTTCGTATCCTCGTTGTCCGCCAGCAGATCCTTATGGGTGACCATCGAATAGACGAGCCAGCCGATGTAGGCCACGATGAGGAAGGCGGCCACGATCTCGCTCATTTTCAACGTATCCTCGACGGAGATATGCTCGGTCTTGACGAAGATGGCGGGGATGAACAGCGCGATGATGCTCAGCAGCATGAGCGACGCGTTCTGGCCGGCCAGGTGGACGTTGAATTTCTGCTCCTTGAACTTGAATCCTCCGGCCAGGGCGCTCACGCCGAGCACCAGCAGCAGGTTGCCGATGATGGCGCCCGTCAAGCTCGCCTTGACGATCTCGAACAGGCCTTCCTTGATCAGGAAGATGGCGATGATCAGCTCCGCCGCGTTGCCGAATGTGGCATTCAGGAATCCGCCGAGCCGCTGTCCCGCGTAGTGCGCGACCGATTCGGTCGCTTTGCCGAGCAGGCCGGCCGCGAACAGAATCGCGATTCCGGCGAAGGCGAATTGGAGCTCCATCCCCCAATGCAAGTAGTGGGAGAGGGCGCTGAGAAGAAACGTAACGACGAGCAGAGGATAAAACGATTTTTTTAACAATCGGTCACCTTCTCGAAGGCAGAATGTAAAAATCCGGATTTGGCATTTCTTACTATACCCAATTTCTGTATGATCGTAAACGGCGAGTTTTGAACAATGCGAGGCGGTTAACCGCTGCGGTTGATTATGGTGTAGTCTTCCATTACAATGGAAGCATAACAGGTCGGGGAGAGTGGGCCGCTATGACGGATGAACTTCAACAAGGAATGATACGGATTTCCGACGACGTCGTCGCCACGATTGCCGGATTGGCGGCACTGGAGACGCCGGGAGTCGCTGCGATGTCGGGCGGCATATCGGAAGGGTTGGCCAAGAGGCTCAGCGGACGCAATGCCCAGAAGGGTGTCTCCGTGGAAGTCGGCCAGGTCGAAGCGGCCATCGATTTGCGAATCGTCGTCCAGTACGGTATTCCGATTCAGGAAGTCGGACGGAGACTTCAGGAGAACGTTAGGGAAGCCGTCGAGAATATGACGGGCTTGAACGTCGTCGAAGTCAACGTCAAGATCGAAGGCGTAGCCTTCAAGGACGAAGAGACCGAAGAGCCTAACCGGGTGAAGTAGAATCATCTGTATACAACGAAAGAGAGAGCCTCCCGCGAGTTGCGAAGCGGAAGGCTCTCTTTGTTCATGAAGGATAGGCTTTGTTGCGCGTGTAAGGCGTCTGAGGCGCGTTCTGCGCCGTCTTCTCGACGCGGTTGTACTCCCTGGACACGCTGAGCAGAATGCCCATCCCCGCGAGCAGCGTGAGCATTGAGGAGCCTCCGTAGCTGATGAACGGCAAAGTGACTCCGGTAATCGGGATGGCCCCGCTGACGCCCCCCATATTGATGAGCGCCTGGATCGCGATCAGCGAGACGAGGCCGATGCCGACCAGCGTGCCGTAGATGTCCGGGCAGCGGAGCGAGACGATCAGCGCTCTCCACAGGAACAATACGTAGAACAGAATAAAGATTGTCGTGCCGATGAAGCCCAGCTCTTCGCCAATGACGGCGAAAATGAAGTCGTTGTACGCGTAGGGCAGATAGAACAGCTTCTGGATGCTGTTGCCGAGCCCGGTGCCGGTCAATCCTCCGTGTCCGAACGCTTGCAGCGAACGGGACAGATGATATCCGCTCCCTTGCTGGTCCGCAAGCGGATCGAGGAAAGCGGTAAAACGGTCGCCGCGGAAGCCGAACCCCGCGTCCGGATTCAGCAGCAGGTAGAAGCTTGTCCCGAGCGCGGCCAAGCCGATCAGAACGGCGGAGGAAAGCAGGATGTGCTTGAGGTTCGACCCCCCGGCGACGACGATGGCCGATGCGCACATGACAAGGATGGCACACGAGCCGAAGTCGGGCTGAAGCATGATAAGGAAGGCGAAGAAGCCGACGACGATCATGACGGGGAGCAGCCCCTTTTTGAAATTCCGGAACTTCTCGTCCTTCTTTGCGATGATCGCGGCCAAGTACATTATGATCGCCAGCTTCGCGAATTCGGTCGGTTGAACGCCGAAGGTGCCGACTCCGAACCAGCTCTTCGCGCCGTTCCTCGTCTCTCCGATAATCGGAACGAGAACGAGCAGGATCAGCGTGCCGATGAAGAACAACAGAAACAGCTTCTTGTATTTCTGATAGTGGATGTTCATCAGAATAAGCATGATAAACGTACCTAGCCCGACCCACATCAATTGACGCTTCAGGAAATAGAAAGCGTCATTGTTGTAGGCGGGCTTAGTGACCGCCATGCTGGAGCTGGCGCTGAAAACCATGACAAGTCCGAATCCTACGAGCAGAAGCGTCAGTATCAGCAACAGAAAATCTGGCGCGCCGCGCTGGCCGCTCTCCGGAGATTTCATCCCGAATTCCCCCGTGCCGCTTAGGATAGCAGCTTCTTCAGATCCTGCGCGCGTTGATTGGCGGCACTCAAGATCGGCTCGGGAATCGGAGATTCGTAATCCAGTCCGTGCGGGAATGTCGAACGTCCGAGATAGACGGCTTCCACTTCCAGAACGGCGTCCGGATTTTCCAATTTGCCCTCGACGGCTCTCGTCGCGATGCGCAGATAGTAATCTTGCCCGCTCGTGCGGTCGTGCAGCTTCAGATCGTAAGTCGCGCGGCGATATTCCCACTGCCAGCGAACGAAGCCGAGCTTGTCGCCGGACTCGTCCAGATGGCCCAGATCGCTGCGCATTCCGTTTAACCCTGTATTTTCGAGTAACATGGTGATCCTCCTTATGTAGATGCAATCCAACGTGCAGGCTGCTTGCGCTTAATCGGAGCCCGTTGGGGCAAGCGCTGTCCACTTCCATGATAGTCGGTTTGCATGCCTTCTGCAAGCCTGCATCGGGACCTAAGTTCGAACGTTCATTGACAATTCGCATTGCCCGCTCTCCCGGTAGGTTACGGAGCCTTGCCGTTTCTGATACAATAATAAAAATACGCGGTTTACGGAAAGGAGTCGTCGCCATGACGGTCAACGAGCAAACGCTTCAGCCTCTCTACGGGGAGATGGTGAAATGGCGCCGACATCTGCATCGGCACCCCGAGCTGAGCTTCCAGGAGCACGAGACGTCCGCCATGATCGCTGCGCTGCTGGAGGAGTGGGGACTGGAGGTGCGCCGGGGCGTCGCCGGAACGGGAATCGTCGCGCGGCTCGTCGGCAGCCTGCCGGGTCGGACGATCGCGCTGAGGTCCGATATCGACGCCTTGCCGATTCAGGACGCCAAAGATTGCGAGTATCGTTCAACCGTCCCCGGGGTCATGCATGCGTGCGGCCACGACGGGCATATGGCCGAGCTGCTGGCCGTGGCCAAATATTACAGCCTGCATCGGGCAGAGACGGCGGGAACGCGCGTCTTTCTCTTCCAGCCCGGAGAGGAGATGCTGCCGGGCGGGGCGATCCGAATGATCGAGGACGGCGCGCTGGACGGCGTAGACGCGATCTACGGCGTTCACCTGTGGTCCCCCTTGCCGTGCGGCACCGCGACGACCCGGCCGGGCGCCTTCATGGCGACGCCGGACGAGTTCGAGATCGAGATCATCGGCCGCGGCGGTCATGGAGGGCTCCCGCACGAGAGCCGGGACGCGCTCTTGGCCGGCGCGTCTCTCGTCTCGGCGCTGCAGACGATCGTGTCTCGCAGCGTCAACCCGCTCGATGCCGCCGTGCTGTCCGTGTGCAGGTTTTCCGCCGGCACGGCCAACAACGTCATTGCCGCCGGCAGCAAGCTGGCCGGAACGGTGCGCTCCTTTAATAAGGAAATGAGAGCTCTCGTGAGGGGGCGGATGGAGGAGATCGTCAAGCATACGTGCGAGATGCACGGCTGCGATTACCGGTTTCGGTTTATCGAGGGCTATCCTCCCGTCGTGAACGACGAGCGCGAAGCCGGCCGGGTGCTGCGGATCATCGGCGAGCTGTTGCCGGATACGGCTTCCGGACCGTGCGAGCGCATTATGGCCGGCGAAGACTTCTCTTACTATCTCGAACGCAAGCCCGGCTGCTTCTTCTTCGTCGGGGCGGGCAAACCGGAGGGGAGTTCGGCGCCCCACCATCATCCGATGTTCGACATCGAGGAGGAAGCGATGCTGCACGCGGCCCGGCTTCTGATCGCGGTGGCGGACGATGCCGCCCTCGACTCTCGCTAGGGCGTGTATGGATACACGCCCTAGCCGATTTTACCTGTATGGGGCTTCTGCGATTCGGTCATTCTACTGTAGGACCGAACAACGAAGCCGGATCCGGCGCCTATAGCGCGTCTTTCGGCCATACAGGAGGCTACCGATGAGGAAAATTGCCGACATTATGTCGACCGATTGTGTGACGCTTTCCCGGAATGCCAGCATTACGGAAGCCGCGCGCTTGATGAGAGATCACGATATCGGCTTTATCCCGGTCGTGGACGGGCGCAGGCTGGTCGGCGTCGTGACCGACCGGGATCTTGTCGTTCGCGGCTACGCGGACAGCCGCTCGGGCTCCGAATCTCTGGACGAAGTGGTGACGAACGGGGTTCGGACGGTGCCGTCCGACATGTCCGTCGACGAAGCCGCGTCGATTATGGCGGCGGAACAAATCCGCAGGCTTCCGGTCGTGAACGACGGCCATCTGGAAGGCATCGTCTCGATCGGCGACTTGGCTGTGCGGGAAATTTTCGTCAACGAAGCGGGAGAAGCGCTGAGCGAAATCTCCGAACACGGCAACTCGTCTTACGCGCATTAACGATAGCGAGGCCGTCCCATTAAGTCAGGCAACAGGTATTATCGTTGCTCGCTGATCTCTTATGGGACGGCTTCTTTGCGTTCCCAATGCATGAACCGGCGGTGAGCAGGAGAACCTTGTTAACGACAAGGAGGAATGCCGGATGGAAAATACGAGGCCGCTGTGGGTGCAGTCGGACGGCACACTGCTGCTGGACGAGCGGCATCCGGAGTATGCGCAGGCGCGGGATTTTCTAAGGGAAGTCGCTATCTTGCAGAAACGGCCGGGCTTCTGGCATACCTACCGGTTAACGCCGGTGACGCTGTGGAACGCGGCTGCCGCCGGCTGGACTTCCGAGCGCGTGTCGGAGCGGCTTACCGCCATGTCCCGCTGTCCGCTTCCGGCTTCGGTAGAGCAGTGTGTCCGGATGCAGATGGACCGGTACGGGCAAATTCGGCTCGTTAACGAGGGCGGAGAGCTTGTTCTATTGACCGATTCGCTAGAGTTAATGGAACGGATCGGCCGGCTGGAATC